>Ga0272448_1000001_pt1 | contig 794863 bp, 533 predicted proteins | sample YNPCB0191_FD_202220 | JGI IMG/M metagenome (GOLD analysis project Ga0272448, IMG submission 202220) | Hot spring sediment microbial communities from Yellowstone National Park, WY, United States - YNP-CB-019-1 | ecosystem: Environmental > Aquatic > Thermal springs > Hot (42-90C) > Sediment... | reverse complement strand
GCCAGGGCCAGCGCCGACTTGGTCATGGGACGTTGGGGAGAGGTAGACATGGAAGCCTCCAAGCATAGCCTACTCTCCCTTTATCGGCCCCTCAGAGCATAGCGTTGAGACTTTTCTACAGAGCAATAGGAACTCAGAAAGCGTCGAAGGCCGCAATGAATAGTGGTGTTCTGAGTCAACCCGATAGGCGCATCCTGATTTTCCGCCTCGAGAAGCATGCTCACCAAATGGGGCGAGGGAAACTGGGGATGATTCAAGCGGTGGTTGACAATCTCGGACTGGCCACCTAGATTACAGCGGTAGTTTCTTGGGGAGGCAACGCATGGCAACCCAAGTCGCCCGCCGCCTCAAGGAGGTGGCCATTTTCTTCTGCGGTTTCCTCAAGCAACCCATCAAGGTCGGCACGGGCTTCCAGAGCAGCGCAAGCCTGGCCAGGGAGTTCGAGCGAGTGCTCGACTACCTGAATCTCTCCGACGGCTGCGTGGTCGAGCTCGGCGCCGGCCTGGGCAGGCTCACGGAGCGCATCGTGGGGAGGCTCGGCCCGTCCACGAGGCTCATCTGCTTTGAGTCGGAGCCCATGTTTGCGGAATACTTGAAGAGAAAGTACCTGGGCGACCCGCGGGTCACGGTCGTCCAGGACAGGGCCGAGAAACTCGGCACCTGGCTCCGGGAGCTGGGGGTGGACCGCGTCTCGGCGGTGGTCTCGGCCGTGCCTCTGAGCGGGCGCCGCAACGACGAGATCCTGCGCGCGGTACGCGAGGCCCTCTGCCCCAATGGCCGGATGATCCAGATGGCCCTGGTCCGCAGGCGTTACTTCGAGGAGGAGCAGTTCAAGTATCTGGACCGTCGATTCGTCCTGTGGAACCTCCCGCCCGAGATGCTCCACGTCTGCGAGAAACCTGCGACGGCGGACTCGGCCCCCGCCTGACGTAACGCCAGGGGCCCGATCCGGACCGCGGTTCGTCTCGGGAGGCTTTCAGCATGGACAGCGGAGACACCCCCGGCGCCGCCGTCATGGCCACCGGAGCCGACACACTGACCCCCGCCGAGATCGTCGCACGGCTCGACAGGTACATCGTCGGGCAGGCCCGCGCGAAACGCGCCGTCGCCGTGGCCCTCAGGAACCGCTGGCGGCAGTCCCGTCTTCCCCCGGAGATCCGGCGGGAGGTCGTGCCCAAGAACATCCTGATGATCGGCCCCACGGGCGTGGGCAAGACCGAGATCGCCAGGCGCGTGAGCCAACTGGTGTCGGCGCCCTTCGTCAAGGTCGAGGCCTCCAGGTACACAGAGGTAGGCTACGTCGGCCGCGACGTGGAGAGTATGGTCCGGGACCTCGTGAAGGTCGCGGTCGCGCAGGTCCAGGCGGAGGAGGCCGCCCGCGTCCGCGCGCGCGCCTGCGAGCTCGCCGAATCGCGCGTGCTCGACGCCCTGCTACCGGCCCCTTCGCCGGGGAGCGCGGATCCCGCCGCGGTCGAACGGCGCCGCGAACGCCTTCGCGCCAAGCTTCGCGCAGGGGAGCTGAACGGCCAGGAGGTGCGGCTCGAGCTCGAGGCGGATCCCCAGCCGCTCGTGAACATATTCTCCTCGATGGGGGGCGAGGAGCTCGGGCAGGAGTTCCGCGAGGCCATGGAACGGATGATGCCCAGGCGCACGCAACGGCGCTCCATGACCGTGGCGAGCGCGCTGGCGGCGGCGGAGGCGGAGGAGATCGAGCGCCTGATCGATCGCGAGAAACTCGCCCGCGAGGCCATCGCGAGGGCAGAGAACCACGGAATAATCTTCATCGACGAGATCGACAAGATCGTGGGGGCGCATCCGACGACCGGACCGGATGTCTCGCGCGAGGGGGTGCAGCGCGACCTCCTTCCTATCGTCGAGGGCGCCTCGGTGGCCACGCGCTGGGGCGTGGTCAGGACCGACCATATCCTTTTCATCGCCGCGGGGGCGTTCCACAACTCGAGCCCCTCGCAGCTCATACCCGAACTCCAGGGGCGATTCCCGATCCGGGTCAGGCTGGACGAGCTCGGTAGGGACGACTTCGTCCGGATCCTGACCGAGCCGGAGAACTCCCTCATAAAGCAGTACAAGGCGCTCCTGGCGACCGAGGGCGTCGAGCTCGAGTTCGAGCGCGAGGCCGTGGAGCGCATCGCGGACGTCGCGTTCCGCGCCAACAAGATCGCCCAGAACATCGGCGCGAGACGACTCCACACCGTGATGGAGAAGCTCCTGGAGGACATCTCGTTTTCGGCCGATTCCATGGCCGGGAAGAAGATCGTGATCGACTGGCTCATGGTCGAGTCGCGCGTCGAGCGCATCCTCGCCGACGAAGAGAAGGCCAAGACCGATCTCTGAGCTGGACCCGGCACGCGGGCCGCGGCTAGAAGAGCCTCGCCGCCGCCACCAGCACGCCCTGGACGAGCGCCCTGCTCGCCTTGATCTGCGTGCCGGGGGAGCCGAGGGGCTCCACATGTTCGTGCGCAGGAGCGGGAGCCTCGCCTCCGGAGGGGGTTCGTGGCGGCCCCGGAGGTTCCTCCCCTCGGACGAGCCTCCCCAACACCGCCTCGCTCCCGTTCGCGAGCGCCAGCACCACGGCGCCCGCCGGCGCCCGCGTGACGCGCTCGAAGACGAGCACGTCGCCTGCCAGGAACCCGGAGTTCGCCAGGGCATCTCCGCGCACCCGCAAGGCGAAGAGGTCCTTGCCCGGCGGGGCCATCGAGCGCAGCTCGAACTCCTCGTAGTCGGGAGAGGGCTCGAAGGGCGCGAACTGCGAAAAGGCGCCGTAGACGGGAACGGACACGGGGGGCCTCGTGGCGTCGAGTTCCACCACCTCGATGCCTCTCACCCGGCCGCGCGCGCGCCGCAGGTAGCCCTTCTTCTCGAGCGCCCTGACGTGACCGAACGCGGTGGGACCAGTGAAACGGAAGCGCGAGGCGATCTCCCTGAGCGTGGGGGCGACCCCCTCGCGGGCACAATAGCCCTTTATGAACGCGAGGACGTCCCTCTGCCGCGGCGTGAGCCCGATCATCGCCGCCACCCCCGCTGGCCCGCTTCCGCGCGGGGAAGGCCCCCTACTCCTTCGCGTACCTGATCACGCTCGAGACCGGCACGCCCACGGGCAACCGCTTGCGGCCGTTCAAGAACTCGAGCTCTATCAGGAACGAGAACCCGGCGAGCGTCCCGCCGAGCTCCCTGACCAGTTCCGCCGCACCCGCCATCGTGCCACCGGTCGCCAGGAGGTCGTCGACGAGGAGCACCTTGTCGCCCGGCTTGATGGCGTCCTCGTGGATGAACAGGGTGTCCGTGCCGTACTCCAGCTCGTAGGTCACCGACCGGGTCCTGTAGGGGAGCTTGCCCTTCTTCCGCAGCGCGGTGAACCCCGCGCCGAGCTCGATCGCGACGGCCCCGCCGAAGATGAACCCCCTCGCCTCGACCGCCACTACGTCGGTCACTCCCCTCGCGCGCCAGGGGTCGCACATGAGCCTCACCGCCTCGCGGAACGCCGCAGCGTCCGCGACCAGCGGCATGATGTCCTTGAACACGATCCCTTTTTTCGGGAAATCAGGGACATCGCGGATGTACTTGGCGAGATCCATCTGATCGCTCCTCTCGGTTGTCGCTCCCGTCTGCTCAGCGGCTGCGGCGCCCTCCCCGCCGCCGTGGGCGGCCCGCCCGCGGCGAACGGACCTCGCCGCGCGCGGGGTGGCCCCTACGCCAGGCCGCACGACCCGGACCGCCCGAGGCGGGAAGCGATTCCTCGCCCAGGCCGGTGAGGAAGCAAAAGAGCTTCCTGAGCGCCTGGGCCTCTATCTGCCTGACACGCTCGCGCGTCAGGCCTATCCTCTTGCCGATCACCTCGAGCGTGCACGGCTCCTGCCCGGGTCCGCGTTCGCCCCCCGGCAACCCGAGCCCGAAACGCAGGCGCAGTATGATCTGCTCCCGCTCGGAAAGCGCCGCCGACAGGATCTGGTCGAGCGAGGCGCCGCCCGTTACGTCGAGTATGGACTCCTCGCCCCCGGGGACTGGCGCGGACTCGTCCTCGATGTCCTGCACGTAGCCTGGTTCCTCCGGCCGGGCAACCCCGCCGTGCGCCTGGAGCGCCTTGCGCAGGATCGCGAGCTTGTCCCGCCCCAGGCCCAGGACCGCGGCCACCTCTTCCGCGGTGGGCTCGCGCCCGAGCTTCTGACTGAGCTCGCGGCTCGCAGTGCGCCACTTGAAGAGCGTCTCCACCATGTATGCCGGGACGCGGACGTTCTTCACCTTGCTGATGAGCGCCCTGCGCATCGTCTGCTTGATCCACCAAGAGGCGTACGTGCTGAACTTGCAGCCCTCGTCGGGGTTGAATCGCTCCACAGCCTTGAGAAGCCCCAGGTTCCCCTCTTCGATCAGGTCCAGGAAGGAGAGGCCCCTGTCGACATAGCCCTTGGCGATGGAGACCACCAGGCGCAGGTTGGCCCGGACCATCTCGTTCCTGGCCTCCATATCCCCCTGTCTGACGCGCCTGGCCAGGGCGCGCTCCTGCTCCGGCGTGAGGAGCGGATAGCGGCTGATCTCCGACAGGTACAGCTTGACGTCGGCGTCGCTCGTGGCAGCTCTCCGTGCGAGGGGCAAGCCGGCCCCGGCCGTCCAGCGGGTCGCGCGGCCAGGTCACGGCGATGGAAATGCACCTACCCCCACGGGGAAGCCGCGTCAAGCGCCACGGCGATCGAATCATCCCCGGTTTTCCTCGAGCTTTCGGTGGGCACGCCGCGACCCGTCGAACGACCTGACGAATGTCGTAAGGACCTTCCGGGGACACGATATTTATCTCAGCCGAACTGCCTTTATCGCACACAAACGCCTTCATTCGGCGGTTGCCGCGCTGGAGTCACGGCTCTCGTGATGCGCGCCATGTCACGACTATCGGCCCATGCGGGCCGAAGTCAAGAGATCAGTATCGTGTCCCCGGAAATCGTCCCCGGCCGACAGGCGACGCGGCCATCGGAACGCGCCGACATCCCGCACGGCGGAGCGTCATGACAGCGGTCGCCCGGCTTGATCGGTCGGAGTACTGCCCGCCCCGCCGAGCCGGTCGCGGACGGGTCACTTCTGCCTGCCGGCGGCCTTGTCCCAGAGTTCGCGGACCTCGCGGAGCGACTTCGGGTTCGCAGAGACCACCTGCACCTTGAGCTCTCCGCCGTTGTCGCCGACCGCGTTGTCGTTCATCCTGAAGGCCACCCTACCCGAGGCGTCCGCCACGATAGGTTTGCCCAGGTAGGCGGGGTATGCACGCTCGCTCACGCCGACCTTTAGTATGAGCGACCCTGCGCGCGCGTCCTGCACGACCTTGTACTGGCTCCCGCCGTCCCATCCATCGGGACCGGCGGCCTCCCAGTTGTCGGCCATGCGCCACTGTCCCTCGGCCCGGACCTGGATCACGTCGCCCGCCTCCACGAACATCTCGGAGTCCGTCCAGGCGTTCCTCTCCGCGGGAACGACGAGGGACTCCACCTTCATCCTGCGTATCGCGTTCTGGATCGCATCCGCCAGCCTCTCTATGGCCCGGATGTCCTCCTCCTGGACGCCGGCGCGGTGAGGACCGAGGTCGCCGAGCTCGTCGGCGAGCGCCTTGCTGTGCTGCTCTATGTATGTCCTCACGGTCCCTGCGAGGGCACGGTAGTCCTTGCTGAGCTTGGGGATCTCCGAGCCCACTTTCCGCGCGCGCTCGGCGTCCGGCCAGCCCACCAAGGCTTGCGAGACCACCGCCGCCGCCTCGCCTAGCGTGCGCCAGAGAGCGATCTCGGTGTCCCGCATCGCCATCCTGTCCTTGAGAAGCTGCCTCGACGCGATGCTGGTCTGGGATGCTATCTTAGACAGGTCGGCGCAGCGCTGCTCGAGCCGTTCTATGGACTTCTTCGCCTTGGCGAGGTCTTCCTGCGTCCCCTCGAGCTTCAGCACCAGCTCCTTCTTCTCGTCCGCCAAGGCCTTCAGACGCTGCTCCCGACGGTCGATCTCCTCCTTCTGCCTGAGTGCAGCCTCCTTCGCCTTGGCCTCGAATTCCCTCTGGAGCTCCGCCGCGGCCTCCTCCCTGCCCCTGACCTGGGCCTGGATCCTGATCTGCTCGTCATGTTTCTTCAGATCCTCGCCCCGGAGTCCGCTCTGGACCAAGAAGTGCATCACAGCCCAGGTGACGCCGCCACCGAGGAGAGCCCCGACGATGAAGAACTTGCCCATCCCTTTCCCCCCTTCGGCGGGCAGGGCGCGACACGGCCGCGGCCGGACCCGCCCATCTCTGAGAGCCGGCAAATGAGCATTATGCGCCCCGGGGCGGACCCGTCAAGCGCCCTCGCCACCGAGCAGGGCCGTTGCAAAGTCGCGTAAGAAGAACGCCGCTTCTCTTCAAATCCCGCCGCCCACCTCGTCGGGCACGCGCAGGAGCCTCGCGACGACGCATGCCCTGAGCGCCGGCAGGCTCTCCTCGTGCCTGGCCCGGATGTCGATGGCGTACGAACCGATCCTGCGGAGCACGTTCTCCCTCGGGCGGTAGTGGTCGAGCATGTCGAGGTTCGCGGTCGTGAGTCCCGAGATGTCCCGGCCGAGATGGAACGCCAGGGAGACGGCCTTGAGGAAGACCTCGGGCATGACGACGGCGCTGCCCAGGTTCACGTACACGCCCCCCGCGAGGTTCGCGACGACCGAGCAGAACCTTCGGAAGTCGAGCATGCTCGAGGCCCCGAGCGCCGCCCCGTCGGCGGAAGGGTGCATGTGGACCACGTCGGTCCCTATGGCCACGTGGACGGTGACGGTCTTCGCGAGCCTGTGGCAGGTTGCGAGGACGCTCCAGCGCGCGCGCTCGGCCGGTGCGTTCCGGCCGACTAACTCGGCGAGCGCCTCGCCGAGCCCGCGGCCGGACTTGTATGCTAGCGATGCGGCCTCGTTGAACGCACGGGCGCTCTCTTCCGCGAAACCGAAGCGGCCGCGGGGGAGCTCGCTCGCGACGTCCTCGCTGGTCGCGCCGAAGAGGGCGAGCTCCAGGTCGTGGAACGCCGCCGCACCGTTCATCGCCACGGACGTGATCGCGCCCCTCTCCAGGAGGTCGGCGAGCATCCCCCCCAGGAGGAGCTTCACCGCATGCGCGCCCATGCCGAACGCGACCGGCCTCCCGCCGCGGACTGCGGCGACGATCCTCTCGGCGAGCGCCTCGATCCGCGAGGCGGCGACCGGGTCGGTGACGAGTGACGAAGCCCCGGGGAAGTCCGCGCGTACCTCCGGCGGCTCGCGATACGAGCTCGCCTGGACGAGCGACCTCCTGCGTGCGATGGGGAAGAACCTCGCCGGAGAGAGATCGATGGGCTCTATGGGCACGAATCGAACGCCCCGGCCGGCCGGGGCGCCTCTCCCGGACCGCCGCCGCGGTCAGCCGTCCGCCCGCCCCACGGCCGGCCGGTCCGGCCTTGCGGAGAGCTCGGCTGTCAGATACCTGAGGAACTCGCCGAAGCGCTCCTCGTTCCGGCGGTCGATGGCTAGCAGGTTCTCGTGCGCCCGCTTGATCAGCGCGACGCGCCTCTCGAGCGAGAGCGATTCTCCGATGAGCGGCTCGGTCTCTAGGGGCTCCATCTGCACGCCCGACTTGAACAGGAGAAATCGATCCGCGCCTACTATCTCAAGGAGTTCCCGGTTCGCGTCGGAGACGTTCAGGACCCAGACCCAGGCATTCTCGCCGCCGCGCTCGCGGGCCTCCTGGGCTATCCCGACCATCGTTCCCATGAACGTGCTATCGACACCCCTGCAGGCCCCGAGATCGAGCGCAAAGCGCGTGCACCCATCGGCCATGGCTTGCCAGGCAAAGTCCCACAGCGTGCCAGCAGTGTTGACCGTGCCCAGGCCCACGACGCGCACCAGCATCGCGTCCCCGAGGCGCGCCGCCTCGATCCGATTGGGAGGCAGCGGACCCCGCTGGGGACCGGAAGCCCTCGCGGACGGAGGCGCACCGCCGCAGGATGTCGGTGCCTCTCCGCTCTTTCTCTGCCTCTTCCCGCCGACCGCACCGGCGGCTTCTCCCTGGTGCATCGCCTCCTCCTGGTGCTAACAGCGTAGCGCTACGTCACACGCGCGCCGTCCCTCACCTTCCTGTCGGGCACGAGGAGCGCGAGCTCCCCGGCGTCCAGGATCGCGAGGAGCATCCCCTCGGAGCGCTCGCCGCGGAGGACCGCCGGCTCGAGGTTGTCCACGACGATCACCTGGACACCGACGAGCGTGCCCGGCTCGCGGTACTGCCTGATCCCAGCCACTATCTGCTTGACTCGCTCGCCCACGCGCACCTTCAGAATGAGAAGCCTGTCGGCCTTCGGGTGCGGAGCGGCCTCCAGCACCGTTCCCACGCGGAGCTCGACGCGGTTGAACTCCGCAAGAGACACGCTGCGCGGCTCCCCGGCGCTCACTGGTTCGGCGCTCATTTGGGGGCCCTCGGCGGGGGATTGGCCGGCACGCCCAGTTCTTTCGCGAGCCTGAGCGCCGCGTCCTTCATGCGCCGCGTCACTGCGCCAGGAGACGGCACCTCGGAGAGCTTCCGCAGCGCCTCTTCGAGGTTCTGACGGGCGATCTCCGGCTCGGTCTTCTGGGCGAGGACTGCCAGGTGATAGAACGGCTCCGGCTGCTTCGCGGTGAGGACCGCCTGGTCGAGCAGGACCCGCGCCCCGTCCACATCGCCGGACCTGTACTTCACCCAGCCCAGGGTGTCCTGGAAGGTGGCGTTCGCGGGGTTCGTCTCGTAGGCGGTCTGCGCGAGGCTCATGGCCTCCTTGAGCTGGTCGGGTTTGAACTCGGCGAGCAGATAGGCCAGATTGTTTCTCGCATAGGCGGATTCGGGCCTCGCGCTCACGAGCGCGCGGAGCTGCTTGATCGCCTCGTCGATCTGGTTCCCCTCGGCCTTCGCCTGGGCCAGGAGGAGCCTGGCCCTCTCGTCGTTGGGGGCGAGCTTCGCGACCTCCTGGAGCTGGGCCGCCGCGAGCTCGAACCTGCCCCAATCGATGTAGACCTGGGCGAGCGCCTTGCGCGCCTCGACGTGGTCGGGCCGGGCCTTCACGGCGAGACCGAGTTCCTTCGACGCCTCGGCGTAATTGGGTTTCTTGGCTTTCGCCAGGGCCACCCCCAGGCCGCGGTGGATCTCGGTGAGATCGCCGGAGGGCTTCTTCTTGAGGATCTCCCTGTAGGCCTCCACCGCCTCGTCGAACGCGCCCTGCGCGAGCAACATCTCGCCGCGGGCGGCGAGCACCTCGACGGCATCCGGCCTCAGCGTGGCTGCGTAGTCGAGCGTCCGCCTCGCGTTGTCCAGCTTGCCGTCGTCGCGGTAGAGGGCTGCGAGACCCAGGAGCGCCTCGAGGTGATCGGGGCTCAAGCGAAGGGCCGCCTCGTAATCCTGCTTGGCGCCGTCCGGGTTGCCTCGCTTTTTTCGCGCCACGGCGCGCTTGACGTATCCGCCCGGCTCGGCGCTGGACAGAGTGATGACGTTCGTGTACTCGCTCTCGGCCTCGCGATACTTCTCCTGCTTCATGTAGAGGTCCGCGAGCTCGTCGTGGTAGACCTTGTTCGAGGGGTCGAGCATGATCGCGCGCTGGTAGGAGTTCTCGGCGTCTGGGTACTGCTTCATGTCCGTGTAGATACGCCCCAGGATCCAGAAGGTCGGCGCGGTCTGCTTGAGGGCCGTGGCCCTGCGGCAGTCGACGATCCCTTCGCGGTGCTTCCCCTGTTTCGCCTTGACCCAGCCGATCTCGGCGTGGACGTCGGGGTTCGCCGGCTCCAGGCGGCTCGCCTCCTCGAGGTGCTTGAGCGCCTCGCTCAGGAGCCGCTCGCGCTTCGCGGGGTCCTTCTCGGCGTCCGCCGCACGGCTCTGGGCCTGGCCCCAGGTCCTGAGTACCCAGGCGTCAGGTCCCGACATCTTCGCCGCCTCCGCCAGGGCCTCGGCCGCCGCGTCGAATTTCTGGATCTCGTAGTAAGTCCGTCCCAGCTCGCGCTGCACGAAGGTCTGCGCGTCTAGCGGCAGGCCGGAGCTCAGGGCCTCGCTGAAGGACTTCTGCGCCATCTGGAAGTCCTCGTTCTTCAGGCTCTTTATGCCCACCAGGATGTGCTTGAGCGCGGTCTCCTTGAACCCTGGCATCGGGCTCCATTCCACGTCCTCGATCTCGAACCACGGCTGCCCGGCGTAGACGACCGAGACCAACCCGAACAGGCGGATCGCCTGGTACATATCGAGCCGCATCAGGAAGTCGACGTGCTTCTCCAAGTCGCGCGGGACGTAACAAAAGAGGAAGGCGTTCTTCCGCTCCTTGTTGTCCCACAGACGCGTCCCCGGCTCCCAGACGTGGAAGTTCAGGAACTGTTCGGGGACAAACGGCGTCTGGAACGGTTGGTAGATCCGGCCGAGCCCCGCGAAGAAGCAGTCGAAGCTCACCCTCTTGCCAATGAAGGCGCTGGGGTTCTCCCTGATCGTGGCGAGCTTGACGTGCTGGTATCCCGCAGCCTCCCGGCGGCTTCCGCGGGCCTGTGCCTCGCCCGCCACGACGACCGAGAGCGCCGCCGCAAGCACTGCGCCGGCCGCACACTCTCTCCAGGACATGCCCCGTCCCCTTCCCGGGTCGCGCGGACCCGTCACCTGTAATCGGCCTCGGAGGGTTCCTTCACCTCGGCGAGCAACCTCTCCACGATCTGCGCGGGGCTCACGCCCTCGCTGTCCGCCGTGAAGTTCGTGAACAGCCTGTGCCTCAACACCGGGAGCGCCGCCCAGCGGATGTCGTCCGCCGAGGCGGCACACCGCCCCGAGAGGATCGCGCGCGCCTTGGCCGCAAGCACCAGGTACTGCGCGGCCCTGGGCCCGGCACCCCAGGAGAGCCAGTCCCGCACAAACTGCGGCGCGGCTTTCTCCGTGGGCCTGGTCGCGCGGACGAGCCTCAGGGCGTAGTCCACCACGTGGTCGGAGATCGGCACTTTCCTCACGATCGACTGTATGGCCAGTATCTCCTGGGCGCCGAGCACCGGCTCAAGTTTCGCGCCCATGTCGTATGTGGTCGTCCGGACGATCTCGCGCTCCTCATCGAACGTGGGGTAGCCGACGCTCACCAGGAACATGAACCTGTCGAGCTGCGCCTCCGGGAGGGGGTAGGTGCCCTCCTGCTCGATAGGATTCTGCGTCGCGAGGACGAAGAACGGGAGCTCGAGCGGATACTTCCGTCCGCCAGCCGTGACCTGGTACTCCTGCATCGCCTCAAGCAGGGCCGCCTGCGTCTTGGGCGGGGTGCGGTTGATCTCGTCGGCCAAGACCATGTTGGCGAAGACCGGTCCCTTGACGAAGCGGAACTCCCTCCGGCGCGTCTCCGGATGCTCCTCCAGGATATCGGTGCCGGTGATGTCGGCAGGCATGAGGTCCGGCGTGAACTGGATCCTGTTGAAGGTCAGACGCAGGACCTCCGCCAGGGTCCTGACCATCAGCGTCTTGGCTAGGCCCGGGACGCCCATCATCAGGCAGTGCCCGCGCGAGAAGAGCGCGACGAGCATCTGTTCGATCACCGCGTCCTGCCCGACTATAACCTTGTGGACCTCGCGGAGAAGGATCTCCTTGGCCCTCGCCAGCTTCTCGACCGCCTCGAGCTCACGAGGCTTCACCTGCTCGCGAGCCTGGGTCTCCGCCGTCGCCACACCCACCCCCGCGCCGGTCCCGACCGCCCGGCCACGGCGGTATCATGCGACGCCCCGTCGCCCCTGTCAAATCGCGAGCGCACCTGCTGGCCTCTGCGCGGACGGGTCCGGTGGAGAACGCCGACCATTCGAAGCGGCGCGATAGCGGCAGTGTTCGTCGCCGCGCCAGGAGCGACCGCCCCGGCGGCTCCGCGTCCTCGCGCGCAGGTCGTCTCGGCGAAATTTAAAGTGCCTCTCTGTCGCGACGACCTCCGCGAATGGCGCGATACTGAGAGCGCAAGAGCCGTGCCGGGGGCATCGCCGGCGCGGCTCTTGTGGCGGGTACTGCGCCGCACCGCCAGTCGCGCGCGGCGAACACAGTCGCATCGCGGCCGGTGTCGCTCGGGCATACGTCGGCGACTTCGGGGGGAGAATTGAATGATCCTGCGCAACGACCGAGCCGCTTGACAAGGGCCGGCGGCGAAAGTAACCTCGGTCCAGAAGCTTGAGAGTCGGCGGAAGAAACGCCCAGGAGGCCAAATGCGCCCGGTCAGGATCGTGTCGGCGGTCGTTGGCATCTCTCTCGCGTCGGCGGCCTACGCAGACTGGTCCGACTCCGCGAATCCCACGCTCGTGGCCGGCACGGGCGGCGTCGAGACGCTGACCGACATGGAGAGCGACGGGAACTACGGTCTCCTCCTGGGTTGGCGCAACAACATGGGGAGTTACAGGCTGCTCGCGGCGCAGCACTTCGACCCCATCGCCACGCCTAAGTGGGGCGCGGGCGGCCTTACACTTTCGCGGACCTCGCTCGGCGTGCCCCAGGTGGCCGTCGCCGGCGACGGCCTCCGCGGCGGCTACGTCGCTTGGGTCGACGACCTCGACACCGGCACCCCGCAGCGCGTCTGGTTGGCGAAGATCAGGGAGAACGCCGCCAGGATGACGCTTTCCGGCACTATCGCCGTCACGAGGACGTTCGCGGGGAAGCTGAACTTCACCAGCGGGAGCACGCAGGTCACGAACTACATCGACCTTACGGGCACGCTCACGTTCACCCAGGGCAGCAAGGAGGTCACCGGCGCCGGCACCTCCTTCACAACCGAGCTCTACGAGGGCGACTACATCCGACTGACGACATGGACCACCTGGTATCAGGTGGCGAGCATCGTGAACAACAATAAGGTCACGCTCACCGCCGAGGCCTCCGCCGGCGGCAGCGGCGCGGCCGTCAAGCGGGGAGTGTCTCTCCTCGGTCAGGTCGCACCTGGCGAGACGATCCGGCGCAGCGGGGACATCTCGTCCTACGTGGTCGAGACCGTCAACGAATCCGTCATCACGCTCACGGGAAGCTACTCCGGGTCCACGGGCGCCGGCGCGGCGACGAACCTCTCGCGCGTCTATGGGCTTCTCAACCTGACGGGCACCGTAAACTTCACGAACAACTCCACGACCGTCACGGGCTCGGGGACGCGCTTCCTCTACGAGGTTACCGCGGGCGACTTCATCCGGCCCGCGTCGAGCTCGAACTGGTACGAGGTCAAGACCGTCGTGAGCAACGCCGAGCTCTCGCTGCGGACGCGGTGCGCCGAGACTGCCGCGGGGGCCGCCGTGAACGGCACACGCGCCGGCACCGCGTTCCTCAGCGAGATCCGCCCGGGCGACTTCATCAGCTTCGACGGCGGGACGACCTGGCTCAAGACGAGCCGCGTATTGAGCAACACCGCCCTCTCGCTCGCGCTGCCTTACACTGGGGCACCTCCGGCGCCGGGCTCGGCGGAGATCAGCCCCACGCTCGAGCTGGGGAACCTCACTGTCAGACCCGCCGATCCGACGAAGGTCGACTGGTCGTCGGGCACGGTGGTGGACTTCGTCAACATGGTCAGGGGAGGCGACTTCATCCAGCTCGCCGGCGACGACTTCTGGGTCGAGGTCGCGAGCGTCGAGGACTCGGACACCCTCGTGCTCACCGAGCCCTACCCGGGGACGACGGGTTCGGCCCTCGCCGGCACGCTCTCCAGGGCCATCGAGTTCAAGTCCCGCGTGAGCGAGGACGGGAACATCTGCCACAGCCCGCACCTGCTCGCGTCGAGCGCGGGCGTCTACGTCGCCTACGTGAACGACTCCGAGGGCATCCCCACGGACTGCGTGAGCGCGCTCACCGGGACGGTCACGATCGCGAACGGGTCCCGGGCGGTCACGGGCGTTGGGACGAAGTTCAGGGTCGAGGTGGGCGTCGGCGACTACATCCGCGTAGGAGCGAACCCGTGGCTCCAGGTCGAGAGCATCGAGAGCGACACGGCGCTCACGCTCGTCTCGGCCGCGGGTTACGGCGCGAACGGGGCGGGGAGCGTCACGACGGACCAGGTCGGCGTCGTCCCCAGGCTCGAGCTCGCCCGCTTCGACGACGAGGGCTACAAGGTCTGGACCACGAACATCGGCTTCATCCATCCGAGGCACTCGGGCTACAGGTCCTACGACCGCGATCACGCCGTCAGGCTCTTCCCGGCGCCGGACGACGGTGTCATCGTGGTCTGGAACGAACCCATGTTCGTGGACGAGTACGGCCAGCTTCAGCGCGCGGGCTCCACGAGGGCGGCGCGTTTCAATCCTCTGGGCGAAGGCGTCTGGGGCGAGGAGCCCGTCCAGGTCTTCAGGCGCGGCGAGGATGTCTTGAACCCGGACCTGGTCAATATAGCGTCGGTCTCCCCCGACGGCTCCGGCGGGCTCTGGGTCGCCGGCAGGTGGTGGTACCCGGACGGCGCGCTCAATGTGAAGGTCGACGAAGGCAACTATGTCGTCGTGAACCACCTCTCCGCCGCAGGCAACCTGAACTCGAGTTGGTGGAAGCAGGCGCTCGAGTGGGAATCCGTGGAGAAGAGCAAGTACAACACCGTCCCCCGCTACGCCTACTATCGCACGAACCAGCACACGCCGAGGGTCGTCTCGGACGGCTCGGAAGGCGTCTACGTCCAGGCCAAGGACGCGAGGCGCTCGGGCACGGCGAGCTCGGCGCCGGGGCTCCTGACCGGCAACCTCAACTTCACCAACGGCCTCACCAGGGTGACGGGGACGAACACCGACTTCGTCACCGAGCTCCAGGGCGGCGACTACGTCAGGCGCACCGTCGACGGTGCGCCGTGGTACCGGGTACACGACACCTACAGCTCCGATGACATGGAGCTGGAGTCGGCCTACGGCGAGGCATCGGCGGCCGGCGTCCAGGCGTACAGACCCGGCTATTTCTACCCCTACGAGAACGTGTTCGCGCAGCACCTGAGGCAGCGCAGCACCGGGTTCGTCCCCTACTGGTACGACAACAGCTCCGGCCACTACTGGTACTGGGTGGGAGCGACGCTGGTCACCGTTGACTACGACTGGTACGAAGGCAAAGAGGTCCGCATCGCGCCCTGCGAGAAGCGCAGCCATGAGCTCGTCTGCGCCCCGTGGACATCCTGGCATCCAGTCGAAGGTACGCTTCTCAGGAACCCGCTGATTTCCGTCTGGGCCGAGGACCTGACGGGCAGTTTCAGGATCATGTCCACGGAGCTCGACGAGAACCAGGGCGTCGCGTACGGTGACGCGGTGTACTCCTGGCCGACGCGGACGCTCGACGTGTGCACCGTGGCGGACGCCCCGTACAGGCTCTTCGTGGTCGGCGACCCGCGCTTCGGAGTCTACGTCGGCTGGACCGAGTCCGGCGGAGATATCTACGTCTCGCACTTCAACTACTACAAGATGTACGAGGGCGGCCGCGTCCCGGCGGCGGTCGGGCGCGGCCCGGACATCTTCCCGGCGCCGCCCGTCACGAACTTCACGGCCCGCGCGGGGCCGGGAAAGGTCACGCTCTCCTGGACCAACCCGCGCACCTCTCCGGGCGGCGTGAAACCGCTCAAGGACTGGGCCGGCACGATGATCAGGCGCTCGACCTCGGGCTTCCCGCTCACGCCCGAGGACGGCGACCTGATCTACTCGGGCCCCGAAACGGGCTTCGTCGACACGGATGTCGTATCGGGCGTCACGTACTATTACGCGGCGTTCACCTACGACACTGAGCTCGCCGAGCCCAACTTCAGCGGCCCCGCCTGGAAGAGCGTGCTCGTAGGGTTCGACGATGTCGAGCACTTCGCGGCGCAGGGCTTGAACAGGGCGGTCCTGCTCACCTGGCAGAACCCCGCCGGGGAGGACTACGAGGGTGTCGTCATCCTGCGCTCGACGGCGCGATACCCGACCCTCGACGACCTGGAGGACGTCCTGGGCGGCTCTCCGCCCCCGGACGTGGTGAAGGTAGGGACGTTCCCCAGTCCCACGCAGCAGCACACGGACGATGGCGGCGGCGCGGGGCTCGTCAATGGGACCACGTACTACTACACGGCCTTCTCCTACGACGACAGCGGCGACATCAACGACCCCTCCAACCTGCCCAACTTCTCCGATGGCGCGCGTGCCTCGGCCGCGCCGATCTCCAGGGTGGACAGCCTCACCGCCACGGGCGCGGACGGCCAGATCGGCCTGAGCTGGACGGTCTCCGACACGACCGGCATCGTCGGCGTGATCCTCCGTCGCAGCGAAACCGGCTACCCCCAGAGCCCGACCGCGGGCGACCCCGTGGGCGGCGGCGCGGTCTTCCCGATCACCACCCTGGCGTATACCGATACGAATCTGACCAACGGGAAGACCTACTACTACTCGGCGTTTGCGGTCGACTCGTTCTACAACTATTCGGCCCCGGCATCGGCCTCGGCGGTGCCGGGCGACTACGTCCCTCCCGACAGCCCCACGAATATGTCCGCGACGGCTGGGGACAGGATCGTGACGCTGAGCTGGAGGAACCCGACCGCCCCGGATCTCGACGCGGTGGTGATCGTCAGGTCGACTACGACCTACCCGACCTCGATCTCGGGGGGGACCGAGATATACAGGCTCAAGAACCCGGCCCTGGGGCAGGTCGCGACCTTCGACGACACGAGCGTGCTCAATAACACTCTCGCGGGATACTACTACGCGGCCTTCGGCATCGACGACGCGGGGAACGTGTCGCCCTCCGACCCCTCGGCACAGGCGTGGGCGAGACCGGTCGACACCACGGGGCCGGGCCCGGTGAGCCTCTCCGCGACGCGAGGGGACCTCAGGATCGACCTGAGCTGGGCCCTGCCGACGGACGCCGACCTCGCCGGGATCCTGATCCTCAGGCGAACGGACCACTACCCGACGCTCGTCGAGCGCACGGCCGCGGGGACCGTCGTCGTCCTCGACACCGCCGTGAACAAGCCCGACCCGGACAACCCGTCGACATGGGGTCCCACGGGCGGAGCGGACCTGAGCGTGACTGACGGCGTCACGTACTACTATACCGCCTGGGCCTACGACGACGAGACCCCGGCGAACTACTCGTCTCCGTCCTCGGTGGACGTCACCGCGACGGCGAACGTGCCGCCTTGGTTCGTCGGCGTGACCGTGAGCAGCATCGACGTGCACGACGCGGACATCGCCTGGGCGACGAACGAGCCGTGCACGTTCGTGCTCAGGTGGGGGACCACGGCCTCCGGGCACGTGACCTACAGGACGACCGCGCTCTCGGCCACGGGGATTTACAGCTTCACGGGCCTCCGCGGCGGAACCAGGTACTATTACAGGATAACGGGCACCGATTCCGGCGGCGCGACGACCTCGTCCACGGACCCGCTCTCGACCGGCTACTTCGATACCGACCCGCTCGACTCGAGCGAGGACGCCGACGGCGACGGGATGGAGGACGCCTGGGAGACGGCCTACGGAGTATCGGACCCGCTCCTCGATGCCGACGGGGACGGACTCTCGAACCTTGACGAGTACCGGCACGACACGAACCCCCTAAAGGCCGACACGGACGGCGACGGCATCTCGGACGGCGACGAGGTTGCCTCGGGGCTCGACCCGCTCTCGCGGGGGGCGTCGGTCCCAGCCTCTGACGAGGGTTGCGGCGGCTCGCACGGCGATGGACCTGTGGCGGCCCTGGGGATGCTCGCCGCTATTGCGGCCGCCGCCTCCAGACGCCGCCGGGCGGCTGCGGTCCTCTGAGCGCCGCGGTTCCGGGCCCCTGCCCCTGCGCGTGTTGCGCGTCGAGGCTCGCGGCCAGCCGCCGCCGGCCGAGGCATGATCCGGGCGGTGTCCCGCTCGACAGCTCTTGGAACGGCGGTCGCCGGACGAAGGGCCCGAAGTGGCGCCGTGATCTGTAATGCCAGGTGCCGCGGCTGTCGGATGCTCTCGGCGCTATCGATGCCGTCGCCCGGGCACACCTATTGTGTCGGCGTGGAAACGCGACGAGCGGACGGGGATCGCGAGTGATAGTTCCCGCAGGTCCGTCCGGCCGTGATGGGGTCCCGCAGCCCGCTCGTGCGGGCGCGCTCGCGGCGCTCATACTCGGCGCGGCGGCGGCCTCCGCCGCCGAGTGGGGCCTCGGGCAGATGGTGGGCCAAGACGCGAAGGGCAGGCCCGTCTATCGCGCGAAGCCCATCGAGGATCGCTTCCGTAACCCCTGGCCGGAGGATTACGAGGCGGAGTTCCAGGAGCGCGCGCGGCTCATCATAGCGTCCCAGTCGCGAATCAGTGCCAACGCCGGGAACACCTACTTCGAGAACGAAAAACGCACCTACGGCTACCTGATGGCGCAGGCGCTGGGCGGGCGCGGGATGGACGCCGTGCGCGACCTCCAGTGCGAGGACGCGCAGGCGAAGTCCTGGCACCGGCATACAGAGGGCATCGACTTCTACGCCGCGTTCACGCTGAAGCACCAGATGAGGAAATATTTCTACTTCGGGGATCTGCTCGAGCCGGCGTACCGCCGCCGCATGTTCGAAGGCGCGCGCGCCTGGACCGAGCTCGACCCCCTGGGGCGGCCGCACCACGCCTACGAGGGTCCCAAGCCCGGCTGGGGTCCGGATGCGCGCAATAGCTGGGTGGACGTCAGGACGACCGAGAACCTCTTCCTCATGCGAGTCACGAGCGTCTATCTCATGGCCGAGGAGACCGGCAACCGGCAGACGGCCGAGAAGTACAGGCGCATCATCCTCGACTACGCGAAGAGCCTCTACCGCCTCGGCATGGGGGAGTGGGACTCCGAAAACTACCACGGTCACTCGATCGCGCCCCTCGCGAACCTGTACGACTTCGCGAAGGACCCCGAGGTGAAGCTGGCGGCCAAGGCGTGCCTCGACTGGGTCTTCGCGGTCGGCGCCGTGAAGTATTACCGCGGCGGCTTCAACGGGCCGACGAAGCGCGACTACAACCACGCGCAGCCGTTCGGCGGGAGCGCGCCATGCATGCTCTGGGTCGTGTTCGGCGACTGCCCGCGCGCGAACGACCGCTGGGAGTCGGACGAAGTCCACCTCATCACGACCGCCTACCGCCCGCCGGTCGCGGTCATGAAGCTCGCCCGCAAGGAGTTCGAGCGGCCGGTCGAGATCCTCGCAGCGAAGCCCTCCTACGACGCGACGACTTCGTTCAAGATCGGAAGCGCGCCTGAGTACCTCGAGACGCAGTACATCGGCCGCTCGTACCTGATGGGCTCGCTCACGTGCGGGACGCTGCCGGGCAAGAGCGACGTGAACGGGTTCAAGATACTCGTCTACGACGAAGAGCACGGGGCGCGCGCCCTCCAGGCGGTTCCGGGGCCGGACCCCCGGTTCCCCGGCTCGCCGCGATACGAAGACGGCAAGGTGTCGGCGCCGAACCGTGTCGCTCAGCACCGCAATCTCGCCGTGTGGCTCGTTCGCGACGGCGGCTCGCCCTGGCTCTGGGTCGTGCCCGGGGACGTCGAGGTCGTCCGCGAACGCGGCGTGACCTTCCTTCGCTGCGACAGGACCTGGGTCGCGATCCATCCGCTCGGCACGGGCGAGTTCGCGGAGGACGCCGAACTGACGCGGAAGCTTCTGGAGGGAAAGGACTCGACCTTCTCCGGCCACAAGGTCGTCTCCGCCTCGGGAACGGGCGGCGCCTTCTGCGGCATGGCGGTCGAGGTCGGGGAGGAACCATCGCACGAGTCCTTCGACGCCTTTCGCAGGGGCGCCCTCGCCGCCGAGGTGGACGCCTCAGGGCTCGCGCGCGGCGCGGTCCGGTTCCGGGCGGCGGACGGCAGGCGGCTCGCATTCGAGTGGAACGACGATCCGTTCAGGCTCGGGATAGTCAAGGACGGGCGGCGGCACGACCTCTCGGAGCACGCGCGCTATCTGTATCGGAACGCGGACGAGCCCGCGTCTGGCCCGCGCGGTCCGATCCACTCGGAGTGGGGCGGAGGGACCCTCTACGTCGAGGCCGGCGGCGAGGCGTTCGCCTGCGCCGTCTCCGAGGAAGGCCGCGTGACGTTCGTGAACGGCGGGCCCTCCGAGGTCCGCGCCAGGCTTCGTGCCGTGAAGAGCAGGTAGACCTCCGCGGCTTCAGGCCCGTCGCCCGAAGGCGGGCGCGCTCCCGCGCGAGTTTCTGCGCCTCGGCGAGACCCACGGACCAAGGACAGGAAAGGTCCCGCCCTCGGACCGGTCCTGAGGCGGTGGTTGACAAACTGGCATACTCTCGGCAGCGTTCACCAGAAGGGGTATCGACGGAGGAGGTCGCGGGCGTCGGGCCGGATTGTCGGTCGCGCGACCGGGCGTTGTGCGCGTCCCAGGAGTGGAATCAGATCCGATCTGCACAGGCTACCATGGCACGGACCTCGTGACGCGGCCGACCTGCATGCCGGGCGGCCGACCGTGCGACGGCGTCTACAGCGCCTGGGGCGGATTCGCCGAGTTCGGGATCGTCACCGACCGCAGGGCGCGCGAGGCCGACGGCGACATGACGCTTCGCTCCGACTACACTGCGCTTCGCCAGAACGTCGTCCCCGCGACGCGCGGCGAGCTCGCTCTCGCGCAGGCCGTCCTCGCGATCTCGCTTGCCGAGACCGCCAGTTGGATCCGCCACGCAGGCCCTCTGGGCGGCAAGCGCGTGTGCGTGGTCGGAACGGGCATCCCGGGCCTTTCCAGCGCGATCTGGGCGAAACTCGCGGGGGCGAAGGCGGTCACCGTCCCTCTTGCGCGCCTCAGGGGCACGGCCCGAGCGCGGGGACGCGCACGGGCCGAACCGGGGCCGCGCAGCAGCGCCAGCCTATCCTGCCCGTCCCGCGCGAGGCGTCCTGCGCAGCGCGGTAGCCGCAGCTCGCGCCGAGCTCGCCGAGCGGTTCTTCCCACCCGCCGCGCACGACGCGCCTGGAGGGGTCGCCGTCCCAGGCGTTCTCCGTCCATTCCCACACCGACCCCGCCATGTCGAAGACGCCGAAGGGGGAGACGCAGCGGGGCCTCGCCCCTGAGCGGTGCACTGCGGCGGACTCGGCGTCGAGGGCGCATGCGGAGCGGACGAATGCGTTACCCCAAGGGTAGAGGAACCCGCCGGGACCGCGGCAGGCCTTCTCCCACTCGTACTCCGTGCAGAGCCTCTTGCCGAGTTCGCGGCATCTGGACGCGGCCTCGAGCCACGTCGCGCCGGTCTCGGGTCTTGCACCCTCGCGGTTAGGAAACTCGTACCTGTCGATGCAGAAGCCGGCGATCTCCTCGCGCGTCTTGCGGCCTGTCACGTCGCGGTCGCCGTATGCGAAGGCGCCGCGCGGCACGAGCACCATGCCTTCAGGGCACGAGAGGCGCGTCTCCGTGTCTGCGCAGCCGGCCGAAAGCGCGGCGGCCGTAGCGAGAGCGAGGTACATCTCGAGCGGTCGCGGACCGAGCGTCACCGCGCGCCGCCCTTCGTGCCGCCGCCAGAGACGTCCCGGAAGCCGGCCGGGGGCCGGAGCGCCGAGGGCGGGACGGGCTCCTCTCTCACGCTCGTGGTGCGGACCTCGTAGCGTCCCCCGGCGGGGAGGGTCAGGATGCTCTCGAGCTCGATGCCAGGTTGCCTTCTCCTCGCCTCGGCGAGCTCCCGGTTCTCGGCGCCCGGGGACTCCTCCATGTCGAACCGCCTGAGCCAGGCCGGCGCCGGCGAGTCGGTGTACCAGGCCTCCAGGACCTTCTCGCCTCCCTGGAGGAACTCGACGCCGCGGCACCGCCTGCCGGCGATCTCCCGCGCGCCGGGGAGCGCTCGAGTCGTGACGGCGAGCCCCTCGCGCGAGCGGCGCTCCTCGGCGACCGCGCCCTGGAGTCCGGCGAGCGCCTCGAGCATCCCACCGCCCTCGCCTGCGCCGGACTTCCTCGCCGCGTCTTCGAGCGAGTGCGCGATCGCTGCGTCGCCTGCCCGGCGCGCCGCGAGCTCCTCCGAACGGTAGGTCTTCGCCAGGCCGTTCACCTCTATGCGGATCACGCGCCCGTCGGGCTCGACACGGAAGATGACCGGAGACTGCGAGCCCTTCGCCTGGATGCGCAGGCCCGCCGGGGAGAAGCTGAGCGTGAGGACCTCCTCCTGCGTCACCATGCCGACGAGAGAGCGCACCGCGTGGACGGTCTTCTGTTCGATGACGAGCCCGGGCGACTCGCGCGGAGCCGCGGCGGCGGATGCGGCGAGCGATAAGGCAACGATCGCTCCGGCGTGCACGGATGACCCCGTCCTACCTGCGGCGGTCGCGGAGCCGCCGGGCCGTGATCGAGCCAGGCGTGACCCGCGCCGAGCCCGGGGGAGTGGGGGGCTTGGGGGCCGCCGGGCCAGGTCCCTGTTCGAGCGCCCTGAGGCCGGGGTCCTTGGCCGGGAGCGAGGCGTCGAGCTGCCTGAGTAGCGCATCGCCCGTAGGCGGAGGCGGCTTCCCCCCGCCGACCGCGCGCTCGAACTCCTCGAGGTCCATCGGACCCACACGCGTAGAAGAGGACGGCGGCCGCGATTCCGTCTTCCCGGGCACGTTCGGGACCTCCGGGAGCGCGGACTCGGCGACAGGGAGCTCCGAGAGCGCCGGCGCATCCTGGAGCGCCACCGGCACGGGGACCTGCCTTATCCCGGTATCGCCGGGGCCCTGGAGGGGCCCGGTCGCGATGGAGCTGATGGTCAGCCGGATGGGGCTATTGCAGTGCGGGCAGCGCAGGAGCACCGCGCTGGTGGGCGTGCCGACCCCGGCGCCGGTGGGAGGCCTCGCCGGGGGCCTCGGAGTGGGGACCTGGGTCGGAGCCGCCGGAGGAGGCACGTAGCCGGGCTTGTACGTCTCCAGGCCGCGCCCGGCGACCTTGGGCGGAGAGGGCCAGTTGACCTTCCCCATCGCGCTCCCCGAGGCGGCGGATATCACGACCTGCCCCCCGGCCTGCCTGACGGGCTGCATGGCGTCCAGGATCGCGCCGGCCTGTTCGGGGGCGAGACCGTCCAGGATCACTATCGGGGCGCCCTGCACGATCTGCTGGGCCACGGGGAGCTCGATGCCGAACAACTTCGCCAGGGCGGCCGCGACCGGCCCCTGCGCGGCCGGAGGGGCCGCCGCCAGCACGATCTTGTGTTCCGCCACCTGTCTCCCCTTCCCCGCGGCGCGCCTACATCGCCTCGGACGCCGGCCGGACCGGCCGCAGGCGTTTCGTGAGCAGGGCGACGTTTCCCGGTTCGTTGAACATGACGGAATCCATCAACTTCCGCGCGACGAAGAGCCCGAGCCCGCCCAGGCGCTTCCCTGACCGCCTCTGCGACGACCTGATCAGCTCGACAGGATCGGCTCGCGCATCCGGGACACCGGACGCGTCGAAGCCCGGCCCCTCGTCCTCGACCTTGAGTACGATCTCGTCTTCAAAGAGGCCGTAGCTCACGCGCACCTTGCGGCGCGCGTCGTTCATATTGCCCCATTCCATCGCGTTCTGGACCACCTCGCAGACGGCGAGCTTGACGTCCTCGAGCGTCCCCTGGTCGAGCCTCGCGCCTGCCAGGCGGTCCAGGAGCTCGGCGATGCGATCCAGGTATTCGTCGCGGCTCGGGGCGGTGAGCTCGATCCAGCCCTCCGCCGGCGAGCGCACGATGAAACCTCCCGGCGAGCGCGCAGGGGAACGCAGGTCTTCGCTCGCATCCGCCATGGCGGGCTCTGTCCCGAGAGGCGCGCACTCTTACCCAGCCAGCGATGTTATGTTAGCGCGCCGCAGCGTTCGCCGTCAAGCCCCGGGTTGGACTTTGGCGCCGAACGACCGCGCGAGAGACGATCTCCCCGCCTGCCGATACAGCCTGCAGGAGATTCCGAGAAGGCATCGTCTAAGGGCTGCACCGGCCTCTGCGGGGAGTTGTCGGCTTCGTTCTAGGCTCTCATCGCGGGGCGCGCCCTCGAGCGCGCGCGTCATCCGCACCCAGAGGCGGCCCGCCCCGCAGCGGCGGAAGTACTCGCACGCCGCCGGGCGCTCCGCACAGCGCGCGAGGGCCGTCGCCCCTCCAGGGCGACGTACACGTCCTCGGGGCGGAGCCGCTTCGGCGAGGCGAACGCACTTCCCGGCCTCGGCGGCCCGGAGCGCAGGCCGGGGCGGCGGCCTGCCGCCCTGCGGCGCGCCGGGGCCACCGCAGGCGCGGCTCACGCGCCAGGCAGGTACGCCCCCATCTCCGCGAGCCGCGAGCGGAGGCGCTTCGTGTCGAGCGCGCGGGAGCCGAGGCCGGTCTCGGCCGAGATCGCAGCCGCCACGCCCGCCGCCTGGCCCGTGATGAAGCAGCCCGGCATCACGCGGATCGAGGACTGCATCCTGCGGTCCGTCGAGACGCAGCGCCCCGCGACCCATAGGTTGTCGAGGCCCCTGGGCGTTAGGATCCTGTAGGGTATGCCGTAGCTCTCGCCGGGCCCGTAGCGGAAGCGTTCGAATTCATCCTCGAATGCGCGAAAGCTCCGCTCGTCGGGCCGGGCGGCGTGCATGTCCACAGGATAGCTGAAGCGCCCGATCTCGTCGGGAAAGCTCGCGCGGCGCACGAAGTCCTCCACGTTCAGCACGTAATCGCCGATGATCCTCCGCGTCTCGCGCACGCCCAGGAGCGCGCCCGTCGCGACCAGGTCCACGCGGGAGTAACCCGGGAGGTATTCCCTGAAGAAGCGCTGGTACTCCAGGAGGCGCCTGCGCCCCTCGACGAGCGCCTTCGTCAGCGAACGCTCGTCGGTGCCGTCGACGCCGAACTCGTGCCCGACGTTCCCGCCGCCGGTCGCACGACCCGTCTGCCAGATGCCAGGGAGGTGCCTGTCCTCGACCGTGAAGATGCCCTTCCCGAAGGCCCGCGGGAGCTCGCCCTGCGGCCAGAGACCCGAGCTCCTCACGGCCTCCCAGTCGATGTCCGTCCATATGCTGCAGAGCGTGCCGGGCATCATCTCGCCCGACTCGCCGCCCTTCTCGAAGGGCGCGCCGGCCCAGGCGGCGAGATCGCCGTCGCCGGTCGCGTCCACGTAGGCCCGGGCCCTGACGGCGAAGAGGCCGCTCTTCGCGGCGCAGACGGCGCACTCGACCCGGCCGCCCCGGACCTCCACCGCGATCACCTGCGTGTGGAACGCGAACTCCACGCCGGCCTCGAGCAGCAGGTCGTCGTAGAGACGCTTGAGCGCCTCGGGGCGTATGGCGAGCGCGGCGTGTTTTCTGTCGTAGCGGTCGGTAGGCCCTTGGACCCCGTACTTGAAACAGCGCTCGTAGATTTCCGAGCCCACGCCCCCCGCGAGAAAGTGCTCGCCGTCGGAGAAGCTCATGAACGCGGGGACGAGGCCCGCAGTGCCCATTCCGCCCAGGCACCCCTGGGCCTCGGCGAGGAAGACCTTCCGTCCCTCTCTCGCCGCGGCGACCGCTGCCGCTATCCCGGCCGGGCCTCCGCCCGCGACGAACACGTCCGGCTCGTGCCGGACCGGGATATCCCTCCTGAAACCGACCGAACCACCCGCCATGTGCGAACTCCTGCCCAGGTCTCGCCGGCCGCGCTCAGCGCCGGGCGAGCGCCGCACGGACCTCCTGCCACCGCGCAGGCATGTCCGCGCGGTACATGAGCGGCTCGTAGCCGAGCTTGAGATATACTGCTATCGCATTCAGGCGGAAGTCGTCGGTCTTCAGGTATATCCGCCTGTAGCCCGCGGCCAGGAGTCTCGCCGTCGCCGCCGCGCAGACGGCGAGCCCGAGCCCCTTGCCCCTGTGGGCGGGGTCCGCCGCCACCCAGCCCATCTCGCCGCCCCAGGGGTGGAGCTCGCTCGGACTGTGCTGGGCGAGGGCGGTCGCCACGAGCCTGCCGCTCCCCGAGTGCTCAACCACGAAGAACCCCTCCGGCAGCACGGTCTTCTTCACGCGCTCCAGGCGCTCGGCCGTCCAGCCCTCGAAGCCCGCCAAGGCCATCAGGTCGAGGTAGCCGCGCTCGTCGCCCTCGCGGAACGTCCTGAGCCCGTAGCCCTCCGGGACGCGCGCGACAGGCGGGGAGCCGAGGAGCCTCTCGGGCCAGATCATGTGGAGCTGTTCGCGCGGGGGCGGCTCGCCCCACGAGCGGGAGTCCGGCACGTCGAGCCACTCCCCGCCCCTCGCGACCGACGCCTGGGAGACCAGGCCCGGCAGCGTCATGTCCATCGCCTCGTGGATCCCGACGCTCGGGGCGCGCTCGCCGGCCGCCGAACGGACGAACTCCGCGACCACGTAGTAGTCCCCGCCGCCGTGGCCGGCGCGAAGGGCCTCCTCAGGGGGATGCCTGTACTGCTCCGGCACGTACCGCTCACGGAAGTCGGGATCGGCGAGGAGCGAGTCCAGGCAGCGCCAGACGGGCCGCTCGTCGAGCGCCCTGAGCCACAACTTGCCGCGCTCGTCCGGTCCCCCGCGCGCGGACTCGTAGCAGCCGTCGGTGCCCTGGAGCTGGTAGTTGGTCATGGCGTGCGGGCGATCCGAGAGGAGATCGACTCGAATCTTGACGAGCGCCCCCCGGGCGGTCTTGCCGAGCATGACCGAGGTGTCCTGGGCGAACGGTCGGCCCTCCGCGTCGAAGTGGTGGCGCCCGCTTCCCTCGCAGGAGAGCCTCGCGATCCTGTCGCCCCCCAGCCACCTGAGCACCGGCCCCAGGCTGTGCGTCGGGTAGGAGAGGCCGTCCACGCCGAGCTGCCAGCTCCTGCGCCAGGGCGTCGCGGCGGCCAGGTGCTTGACGTCGTGGAGGTACTCGCCCTCCGCATAGTAGGGCGCGCCGAAGAGCCCTCGCCTCGCCAGCTCCTCCACGAGGGCGTTCTCGGGCGTGTAGACGTAGTTCTCCGCCATCATGTAGACGGCCTTCGAGGCCCTGCACGCGAGCACGAGCTCGCGGCACTCCTCGATCGACACCCCCGCCGGCACCTCCGAGAGCACGTGCAGGCCCCTGCGCAGGGCCGCGATCGACTGCGTCGCGTGGAGATGCATCGGCGTGGCTATCACGACGGCGTCGAGGTCCGAGCGCTCGAGCATCTCGGCGAAGTCGCTATACTTCTCCGAGGCCCCGGCGCGCGCGGCGGCCTCGTCGAGCGCCTCGACGCGCGTGTCGCAGACGGCATGAACGCGCGCGCCGACCGCGGCGAGCGGCGCGAAGAAGCTCGCCCCTCGCCCCGCTGCGCCGGCGATCCCTACTCTCAGCCCCTCCATAGGCTCCCACCTCTTCGCTGGCGCAGGCGCGTTGCGGGGTCGGGCACGCGGCTCGCCCCGGGCCGGGCCGCTCCCCACGGGGACGCGCGCGCCTTCCGCGGCGGGCCCGGCGCCGGAGATCGGCCGAGACCCCGCCCGTCCGCGACCGCGTATTCTCTCCAAGCAGCCGAACCCTGGCAACCACAGGCGGGCCGCGGGTCCGGGCCCCGCGATCTGTCCTTGAGGCTGACGCTAGCGGTGGTAGAGTCTCGGGCGCATCTTCGGAGAGGAGAAGGCGATGGTTGCGATCAAGAGCAGGGTTTATCACTCCAGTGGCATACCCCTGGGGGGTCTCGGCACGGGCTCCATCGAGATCCGCCCCGACGGCTACTTCCACGAGTGGCAGATATTCAATCTGGGCGCGTGGGCCCCCCAGCAGCCGCAGTGCTGCAAGGTGAGCGGGCCGGACCTGCCGCCTTGGGCGCTCTCGTTCTACGCGAGGGCGCTCGAGTCCGGCCGCAAGCCTGTGGTCAGGCGCCTGGGCCTGAGGAGCGAGGTGCACAATCTCTACTCGTTCCCCTGGCTCAAGAGCGTGCGGAGGATCGACTTCGAGGGCCGCTATCCGGTCGCGCGCCTACGCTACGTCGACGGCGGGCTGCCGGTCGAGCTCTCCGCCACCATGTTCTCGCCCTTCACCCCCCACGACTCGCGCACGAGCGGAACACCCGGCTTCTACGCCGCCTTCAGGGTGCGCAATCGCTCCTTGCGCGAGGTGGAGTTCTCCCTGCTCGCCACGCTGGCGAACCCGCTCGCGCACGGGGCGGCGGAGAGGAGGCTCGCCAACTCAATCTCGCGCGAATCCGACGCGACGATCCTCACGATGAGGACCTCCGCCGAGGCGGCCTGCAGGGCGACCCTGGGCAGCCTGGCGCTCTCGGTCTCGGGAGGGGAAGCGAGCTGGATCGCCGGGGAGTATCCTGAGTTCCTGAACGGGTACCTGATCTGGAACACGCCCTACGGCATCGCCCACGAGTCCATGTTCTACGGCTTCCGCGAGACGGGCTCCCTCCCGAGCCCCGCCGGGACGAGTTCGCCCTCGGGGCTGGTGCGGCTCGGCGACGAGGAGATCGAACGCATGCCGCGCCGGGAGAAGGAGCGGCTGGTCGAGGAGCTGCGACGGTACGCGGTCTTCGACGCCGTCTGGAAGCGGGTGGAGCGCGTGGAGCCCGAGTCGCTCGAGAGCGACGAGGGCCTCGCCACGTTCCTCAAGGACGCCCGCACGCGGCTCGACCATCTCGCAGGCAGAGACCGCGCCAGGCAGACCTGGGGCGACTGCGCGCTCTCGTCGAAGGTCAAGCTCGCGCCCGGCGAGGAGAAGGAGATAGTCTTCGCCCTCTCGTGGTTCTTCCCGAACCACTACAGCGCGCTGGGCCCCATCCTGGGCCATATGTACGAGAACTGGTTCAAGGACGCGGAGGATGTCAACCGCTTCCTGGTCTCCCGCTACGACGCCCACAGGCGGACCACCCTTTCCTTCGCGAGGACGCTCTTCGACACCACGCTGCCGGGCGAGCTCGCCGACGCATGGTCGGCCCAGCTCACCACGCTCCCGAAGTGCACCTGGTGGCTCAAGAGCGGGGACTTCGCGGTCTGGGAGGGCCTCGGCTGCTGCGGCTTCCACACGACGGATATCACGTACCAGGGCTCGTTCGGGATCCTGGCCCTCTTCCCGGACCTGCAGAAGCGCCAGATGGAGATGGGCGCGCGCTTCCAGCGCGAGGACGGGCGGGTCCACCACTTCTTCACGCCCGACATGTCGCACGTGGACGAGGGCTTCGACCGCGTGGACATGAATCAGCAGTTCGTGCTGCTCGTCTGCCGCGACTACCTCTGGACCGGCGACAGGGAGTATCTGAAAAGGCTCTGGCCGAACATCGTCAGGGCGATGGAGAACACCGCCCTTCTCGATCGCGACGGCGACGGGCTGCCCGACCACGACACGAAACGGAACACCTATGACAGCTGGAACTTCTTCGGCACGCCGTCGTACATCGCCAGCCTCTGGCTCGCCGCGCTCAGGGCGGCCGTACGGCTGGCGGAGGACCTGGGCGAGAACGAGCGCGCCAGCTCCTGGCGGGAGACGCTCCGCAAGGGCGTCGAGAGCTTCGAGCGCAAACTCTGGAACGGGAGCTATTACAGCCTCTGGGTCGACGGCGCGCGGCGCGACGAGTGCTGCATGACCGACCAGATCGACGGCGAGTGGTTCACGAACCTGATCGGTCTGGGGCACTCGCTGCCGGAAGAGAGGATCTTCGCGGCGCTCAGGGCGATCTTTAAGCACAACTTCAGCCGCGAGGACGGGCTCATCAATGCGAGCTACCCGCCCGGCGCGAAGCCGGTGCTCTCGACCTACGCGAACATCCAGGCCATGGCGCCCTGGACGGGCATCGAGTACGCGATCGCGTCCATGATGCTCGACTTCGGCCTGGTCGCCGAGGGGCTCGCGGTCGTGGCCAACATACACGAGAGGTACATGCGCGCCGGACGCTTCTGGAACCACGTGGAGTGCGGCGACCACTACTACAGGGCGATGTCGAGCTGGGCGCTCCTCGCGGCGGCGACCGGGTTCAAGATCGACGTCCCGGCCGGCCGAGTCGAGCTCGCGCCGCGCATCCGGTCCCCGGAGACGCGCGCTCCGTGGGTGTCTTCGAGCGGATGGGGCAGCTTCGCCATGACGCGGTCGCGCCTGGAGCTGGACTGTCTCTCCGGGGAGCTCCGGTTCAAGGAGCTCAGGGTGGCGTTGCCGTCCGGTCCTCTTGTGGCGAGCCTGGGCACGAAGAGGCTCGAGGCCGCGGTCTCGGAGCGCTCCGGTCTCCTAGCGCTAGAGTTCGAGGAGCCGGTCGTCGTCCGCTCGGGCGAGAGGCTCCTGGTGGAGCGGGCCGCGGGACCCCGTTAGCGGGTCCGCCGGAAAGAGCTCGGGGATGGGCGCGGGCGGCCGGATCGCGTGCGGAGCCCTTGCGGTGACTCTCGCGACGAGCGGCGCCCTCGCCGGGCCGGGGCGACTCGTGGTCGAGCTCGACCGCCCAGGCCACCGGATCAGCCCCACGCTCTGGGGCGTGTTCTTCGAGGAGATCAACTGCTCCGGCGACGGCGGTCTCTACGCCGAGCTCGTGCGCAACCGTTCCTTCGAGGATTCCGAACAGCCCGACCACTGGTCGCTCGTCTGCCGGGGTCGCTCCCGCGGCTCCATGGCGGTGGACAGGGCCCGTCCTCTGAGCGAGGCGAACCCGCGCTCTCTCCGCATCCGCCTGGAGCCCGGCGAGGGCGGCGCGGTGGGCGTCGCGAACGACGGCTGGTGGGGGATCTGCGTGCGGGAGGGCGCGACCTACGACCTCTCCTTCTACGCCCGGGGCGCGGACGGCTTCGCCGGGCCGGTCAGGGCCGCGCTCGAGAACGCCGCGGGCGCCGTCCACGGCGAGGCGGTGGTGCCGAGCGTATCGGATCGGTGGCGGAGATACCGGGTCGAGCTCGTCTCGCGCGCGACCGACCCGCGCGCACGCCTCGTGATCACCGCCGACCGGCCGGGCACGCTCTGGCTCGATGTGGTCTCGCTCTTCCCGCGCGAGACCTGGAAGGGCCGAGCGAACGGCCTGCGCGCCGACCTCGCGCGGATGCTCGACGAGCTTCGGCCCGCGTTCGTCCGCTTCCCCGGCGGCTGCTGGGTCGAGGGGGACACGATGGCCACGGCCTACAGGTGGAAGCGGACCATCGGCGAGCTCGGCGACCGTTCGACCCAGTGGAACCTTTGGGGCTACCACTCCACGAACGGCCTCGGCTTCCACGAGTATCTCCAGCTCTGCGAGGATCTCAAAGCGGAACCGCTTTTCGTCGTCAACTGCGGGATGTCGCACAAGGAGAACGTCCCGATGGACCGCATGGCCGAGTTCGTCCAGGACGCCCTGGACGCCATCGAGTACGCGAACGGCCCGGCGACCAGCAGGTGGGGCGCGCTCCGCGCGAAGGCGGGCCACCCCGAGCCGTTCGGCCTGAGGTATCTCCAGATCGGGAACGAGAACGGCGGCCCCGCATACGACGAGCGCTACGCCCTCTTCTACGATGCGGTGAAGGCGGCTCACCCGGAGGTGAAGCTCGTCGCGTGCGTCTGGAACGGCGTCCCGAAGAGCAGGCCGCTCGAGATCGTCGACGAGCACTACTACGACACGCCGGAGTTCTTCGTCGCGAACGCCGGCAAGTACGACGCCTACGACCGCCGCGGACCGAAGGTCTACGTCGGCGAGTACGCCGTGACGCGCGGCGCGGGGCAGGGGAACCTGCGCGCCGCGCTCGCGGAGGCCGCCTTCATGACCGGGATCGAACGGAACTCCGACGTGGTCGTCATGGCGTCGTATGCCCCGCTATTCGTGAACGTGAACCACCGGAGGTGGAACCCGGACCTCATCGCCTTCGACAGCTCGCGCGCCTGCGGCACCCCGTCGTACCACGTCCAGAAGATGTTCGGCCGGAACCGCGGCGATGTGATCCTGCCCGTCGAGGTCCAGCCGCAGCCGCTCCCGAGGGAGAGACTGGACGAGAACTTCCGCGCGACCCTCAGGGGCTCGGTCGGCGTCGGGACGTGGCGCACGCAGGCGGAGTTCAGGGACATTCGCGTCACGAGCGCCGGGCGGACGCTCTTCGAAGGCTCAGCCCCCGCCGCGGAGTGGCGCTTCGGAAAGGGCTCCTGGCGCGCGGAGGCGGGGACGCTCGGACAGACGTCAATGGACATCGACTGCCGCGCCACGGTCGGCGATGCCGCCTGGACCGACTACACCTACGAGCTCAAGGCGCGGAAGATCGGCGGCCAGGAGGGCTTCCTGATCATATTCCGCTTCCGTGACGACGACCATTTCATCTGGTGGAACATCGGCGGCTGGGGGAACTCGCGCACAGCTCTCGAGCTGTTCCCGAGGGCCGAGAACCAGCCGCTCGGCGGGACGGCCCCCGTGATCGTGGAGGCCGGCCGCTGGTATGACATCCGCATAGAGGTCGAGGGGCCGCGGATCCGATGCCTGCTCGACGGCGCGCTCGTGACCGAGGCGACACTGACGCCGGCCCCGGCTCATCCCTTCCTGCACGCGACCGCGAGCCGCGAGGACGCGACCGGAGACGTCATCCTCAAGGTGGTGAACGTATCCGACGCCCCGCAGCTCCTGCGCGTGCAGCTCCGGGGCGCCCGCGGGCTGGCGCCGTCGGCGAGGGCGGAGGTCCTGACCGGCGACCCCGACGAGGAGAACTCTCTCGATGCGCCCGCGCGCGTGTCGCCCGTCACGGAGACACTGCGACTCGCCGGGGAGGTCGTCGAGCACACCTTTCCGGCGAACTCGCTCACCGTGATCCGGTTCGGCAGGCGCTAGGCGGCCGGCGGTCTCGGGCGGTCCCTCGGAAGGGGCCGGCGCTCCTGTGGCTCGAACCGCCGGCAAGGAGGCGAGAGAAATGCGGCTTGCGCCATCCAGGCTCCGTCGGACCCCACCTGGCCTTGCACGAGAGGCAACGGTATCGGGAACTGCCACGCGCGGCCCGGCCCGGACGCCTCCCCGCAACGCCGCCCGTGCTGGTCGGGTGCTACTGGCGGCGGCGATTCTCTTCGGCGGCTGCGGTGAGGAGGACCACATGCCAGTCGTTCCCCTGCCCTCTGGGACTGTGAGCGGCCTGCCCGACGAACCCGTCGCGCCGGGGCAGGAGATAACGCTCGACGGTTCGACACTCGTGAGAGGACGCGACTCGGCCGCTTCCGCTGCCCTTTCTCGCACACATGGTTCGGCGTCGGTGCGGCGAGCGGCGGCCCTCGCCTCTTCGCCCCGTCACTGCGGGGGATAGAGCTGCGTCGCAGGGATCGTCTCCCTCGGCTGGCTGGGGCTGGACCAGAGGAGCTTCGCCACGGCGCCGCCGCCGTTTTCGTAGAACTCCATCTTGATCTCGTACCTTCGGTAGCCCTCGAGCGCGATCTGCCCGGTGTTCTCGGTGGGGGCATGATCACTCCAGTTGTCCACGACGAGCTTCCCGTCCACCCAGAGCCTCACGCCGTCGTCCGAGATGGTGTGGAAGGTGTAGGTCTCTGAGAACAGGGGCTCGACCTGCCCGGTCCATCGGACCGAGAACCGGTCCGCTCCGACGGACGGATGCGGCGAGTCGTTCCCCCAATCGAAGTCGATCGTCGGGTCGATGCGCGTGACCTTGAGGTCGGCGAGCTCCATGTTGCCGAAGTACTCTCCGCGCAGACCGCGGCCGCTCCCGACGACCCTGAAGCGCCTGGCCGTGCCCGGTTCGATCGGGGAGGGGGGCGAGAAGCTGTCCCTCACGCCGTTCACGGAGAGGGTGTACACCTTGCCGCGCTCGAGCGCCGACGTCTCGAGCACGACCGTCCGGCCGTCCGGGGCGAGCTTCGCACCCTCGACCGTCACGCCCCCGTCGATGCGGTAGTTCGCGGCTGTCTCTGCGGATGCCCTCTCCACAGGGTCCGAGAACACGATCGTTACGCGCGGCGGGTCGCTCGCCGCCCTCACGGACTCCACCTCGATCGGCAGGCGCAGGGACACCCCCTCGAGCGGCCTTCCGTTCCCGTCGGCGACGCGGCAGCTCGCCTCGCCCGCGGCCCTTTGGTGAACCACCTTGAGCAGGATGTCGTTCGTGCCCGCCGAGAGCTGCACCGGTATCGAGATCGAGTCGCGAAGAAATTCGCCCCAGGTGCTCGTGCCGACGGCCCGACCGTTCACCCATACCCGCAGGCCCCCCGCGCAGCCCAGGAAGAGCACGCCCCTCTGCGCGCGCGGGGAGTCCAGTCGCGTGTACAGGTAGGCGACGGGGTACTCGGTCTCGGGCCTGGGCAGGACCTCCGAGAGCTTCACCGACTGACCCTGGACGCGCAGCTCCCGCCACGAGAGCGTCTCCTGGCCCGTGCCCCTGTACGTCGCGTTCAGGTTCACGGGGAAGGCCTCCGGCGGCAGCGCGGTCTCCAGGTTGCGCGCGCCGGCGCCGGCGTCCAAGTAGCCCAGGACCTTCCAGCGCCGTATGCCCGGCGCGAAATCCCTGTAGAAGAGCCGCCGCTGCTCGCGGTCGAGCCTGAGCTCGTTCATGAGCGCCTCGCAGCGGGCGATCGGGTCCGCGCGGGCGGGCTCCGACTCCGCTCTCGGTTCGAGGACGGCCCTCATCCTGCCGAGGACCTTGTACGCCAGGGGAGTGCGCGGGTTCGCGCGGAGGAACCGCTCGTACATCCGCGCCACAGCCTCGCGCTCCTCGTGGAGCGCCTCGGCTTCCCTGAGGAGGTCCAGACTCTCGTTCTCCTCGGCGATGATATGCGCGCCCTTCTCGGCGAGCTCCATGCGCGAGCGCAGCGCCTCGGGAGACGCCGGGGGTTCCTCTTTTCCCGGGCGGGTCTCGACACCCAGGGACGGGCCCTCGGTGTGGTACTCGCCCACCCCGCGGAGAGGCCCGGCAGTGTGAGAGAGCTTGCCGGACCGCGCGCGCTCCTCGACCCAGCGCGCGCGCGAGCCGCCCTCGAAGCGCGTCCCCTCGGGAAGCGCGTCGTCGATGAGGACCCGCACCTGCCCGTCATGGACGTACTCGGTCCTGTCCCACCAGGTCGTGCCGCCCGAGGAGGCGAAGCCGATCTGGTGGATCGTGTGGTTGCCCAGCCCCAGCGCGCCCACTGGCACGATGAGCTCCGCCCACTGCCCCGCCTGCGGCAGGGGCCCCAGAGGCCAGCGCTCGCGCGTGAAGGGCCTGCCCCAGGGCATGGTGTCGGCGCCCCAGTAGCACCTCTGGGACCACCAGCCTTCCGACGACAGGAACTGGAGCATCAGCGTCTGCGGCGGGTTTTGCGGGTCGAGGAACACCCACTGCCTGAACGCCCTTCCCAGCCCGTCCGTCGCCTTGCTCGGCCCCAGGGCGTCGCCTATCGCCCTCTTGGGAACGCCCGCGCGCAGGGCGAAAGACTCCGCCCGCCGCTCGGCCGATTCCCCGCCAGGGGCGGCCTTGCGGTACTCCAGGACGAGCGAGGCCAGGGCAGCCGCCGCGTGGGCGCTATCCGGGTGCGCCTTCAGGAAGCCCTCGAGCTCCGCGGCGCGGTCGGGGCTCGCCTGGAGTATCCGCTCGAGGAAGCGCCACGCCAGCCGATGGGAAGGCAGCATGTCCACGAACTTCCTGTACTGCGCGAGCCGCTCCCGCGCGACCTCGACCAGCTCGAGACGCGCGAACAGGCGGGGCTGGAGCCCGAGCACCAGCCCGCCGCCTAGCTCGAGCGCCGTAGCGTCGCCGGGGGCGTCCCTGTCGACTACCGCGACGGCGAGGCCCATGCCTGTGTGCCTCCCGGGTCTCTCGTCCGGCGACGGCCTGAGCGCCCCCCACGGGATCGCGAGCTCGTAGATGAGCCCGTCCCTCGTCCGCACGGCGCGGGAGACGGAGCGCATCTCCTGCGAGTCGACGGGAGGCCCGCGGAGTTGCCTCATCCGCGTCCGGCCCCCGACCAGGGCGAGCTCCAGCAAGATGTCCGCCTGGGGGTCGGGCGAGTCGGCCCCGCAGTCCTTGGGGTCCAGGCCCACGACGAGGCTATCCCCCGACGAGAGCGCCGCGCCGGGGGCCGGCGGGACGAAGACGTCGTCGGTCACCTCTGCTGAGATGTACAGGTAGCGCCGATCCCACTGGGCGCGCAGGCGGGCCGAGAGGTCTTCCGGCCCGCGCCATTCGCCTCCCAGGGCCCTCGCGTCGGTGGGCCGATCGAGCAGGAGCGGTTCCACGCCCTCCCAGTCGTCGAGCCTCCCGTCGATGCGCACAGAGGCCGCTGTGGCGAACGCCTGGCGCGAGACCCTCGAATAGGCCGCGAGGAAGGCCCCGGCACCCTCGGCGGCTGGCCCCGCTCGAGCGGCGAGCTCGGCGGCGATCTTCCCGACGGCTGCGGCGATCGGGGGCTTGCCCTCGACCGGGGCGAGGCACGACGCCGCGGAGACGCCCTCGCGCGTGCAGTAGAGCAGATGCCCTCCCGCCCAGAGCGCGCGGGGGCCGGTCGCGCGACCCTGGCTCGGCGGCGAGCCGGGCAGCTCCCCTTCTCCGCACGGCGCGCCGTTCTCGAGATCGAACGCCCTGTAGAAGATGCCCGGGACGTCGCCCCACGTATGGGCCCTCTTCCCCCGCGAGCGCGCGAAGAGCTCGATCCAGAGGCGCCCCGCGGCAAGGCCCCACAGATGATCGTCCTCATGGCTCCCGGCGGTACGCCGCCAGAGCTCCTCGCCGCCGGGTATCTTTCTGCAGACGAAGAGCCAGTCGCGTTCTCGCTCGCGCCTGCGGACGATGAGCGCCCGGCCGGGGGAGTATCGGCAGCCGCGTCTGTCACTGTCCGGGGGGAGCTGTTCGTCGAAGAGCGTCTTGCCGGTGCCGGGTTCGAGGCATACGGTCCTCCACCTCTCCCCATCCTTGCCGGTCAGCACCAGGTAGCCGCCCTCCCTGCGGAACTCGGCCTCTCCGAGCGAGCGGACCTGCTCGTTGAACACGACCTTGCGGCCGGCGGCGTCGAAGCGGAGGAGCCGCCCCTCGGTGTAGAAGACCATGTCGCCGCCGTCCGCGAAGACGCGCGTGAGGTGCCAGTTGCGCACCTGGAGGTCCAGGGGCTGGCTCCAGACGAGCGCGCCGGTGCTCGGGTCGCGCGCCTGGACGAGGAACCTGCCCCTGTCGTCGGCGAGGCCCGCGAAGAAGCGCCCGCCCGTCGCGAGCACGCAGGCGCAGCCGGGGACCTCCACCCTGGAGAGTCGCCTCCCCGTTCTCGCGTCCAGGATGTGGATGTGAGGCGAATCGCTCTGGCGGACCGCCACGAGGTCCTCGGCAGCGCTCAGCTCGCCGAAGGCGCGGTCGTCGCCCGTGTCCGGGCGGAAGCCGGAGTCGTCGGGGACTATGGCATGGGTCCAGAGGATCTCGCCCGATGCCCGGTCGAGCGCCAGAACGTGCTTCGGATACGCCGCGATGACGCGCGTCTTCGTGAATGCGAGCCTCGTCGGCGCGAGCCCAAGCCGCGCGAGCCACTCGATCTTGCGCTCGGTGACGTTCACCCGCGCGAGCGCCCCGGCCAGGTCGAGGTAGCGTTCCCCCGCGGCCGCATCCGCCGGCTCGTGGACCGACGTCGGCAGCTCGACGGGCGACGCGCGAGGGAGCCGCCAGTCCAGGGCGAGCTGGAAGTTCGTCTCCGGCGCCGCATCCGCCGGCAGTCCGGCCGAGGCGAGAGGCTGGCCTCTCAGAACCTGACCCGGTATCTCCGCGCGAACGACATCCGCCGACTTCTGCGCCCCCGCCCCGGGGGCGGACCAGGCGTCCATCTTGACGAGCCGCGAGCCGTCACATCCCAGCACCCCGTCTTCGAGAAGCACGAGGTTCCCGACCGGCCGATCCCCGGCGGCGGTCCTGTCCCAGGGGACGAAGTCTCGCAGGCCGCCGTCGCCGACTCTCAACCGGTAGAGCCCACGCTCGGTCGGCACGTAGACGTTCTCGCCGCCGAGCTCGCAGGCCCCGTAGATTGCCCCCGCCTCGCGCGGGGGCGCGAAGCGCCAGAGACGCGAGCCCGTCGCCGCGTCGAGGCATTCCACCGCGATGCCCTGTACGACGAGCCTCTGCTGGCCCGCGAGCCCGACGAGCATCCGCGCGTCGCAGAGGTCCCTCTTCCAGACCAGGTCGCCGTTGTCCCGTCTGATGCACAGGACCGTGAGCGCGTCGCGAGGGGCGACATAGATCGCGTCCCCGCCGGCGATGACCCTGCCGCCCGGGCGCGCCGCGAGCATGTGCTTCTCGCGGGAGAATCCGTGCCTGGGGAAGACGGCCCTCGGGTACGTCGTGATCCAGCGCACGGTGCCCGTCGCACGCCTGAGCGCCGCCACCGCCCCCAGGTCCGTGGAGAAGTAGCAGTCGCCCCGCCCGTCCGGCGGGACGGCGGGCCTCGAGAGATGATCGCCCAGGCGGACGACATCGTCATTGTCCCATCCGCCGCTCACACCGATGGCGCCGGATGCGAGCGCCGTCCGCCAGAGCAGCCGGCCGCTCGGCTCGTCGAGGGCCACGGCCCAGACGCGGGAGCTCTCGCCGGGTTCTTGAAACGCGGCGTAGATCACGCCGCCCGATAGCACGGGGGGACTCGCCGCCGAGAGCCCGGCCAGCTCCGGCGCGGTCTCCGTGGACCAGGCGAGCTCCCCCGTGGCCGCGTCGCGGGCCTCGATGGCGAAGACCGCCGCCTGGGGCGAGTCGCCCGCGGAGGCCGCCGCCCCGACGAGCGCGCGCACGTAGACGCGGCCATCTCCGAGCGCCGGTTCCGTCTCCGGCATACCGCCGAAGCTCGGGACCGGTCTGGACCCGGCGAAGCCGACCCGCGGACCGGAGCGCCAGAGCAGCCGCCCCGTGGCCAGCTCGATCGAGAACGCCTCCTCGAACGTGTGGAGGAATACCGCCCCCTGGCCGACCGCGGCGCGGGCGGTGACGTGCCGGTAGGGGCTCGGCCAGAGGAACCTTCGCGCCGCGAGGTCCACGTGGTCCTCGGGGAAGCGCACCTCCAGCTCCGGGCCCGACCGCCGCGGGACCTGACCTTCGGCCAACGCCGGTATCTTCGTCGGGGAAGACGCGGTGAGGCGCCTCCTCTGCGCGGAGGCGTACTCCCCGGCGCTCACCGTGCGACCGCTCACGACGAGCCTCGCGCCGGCGTGGTTTTTCCCGAGCTCCTCCAGGGTCCTCAGCGCCCCAGGGACGTTCCCCGCCCTCTCCTCCGCGAACGCGAGCTTGGCGAGGAGCATGGCGCGGTCCATGTCCGCGTCGGGGTGATCCGCCACGATGTCTCGGAACGCGCATACGGCCCAGTCAGGCGTTCCGCGCGCGAGGCAGACGTTCCCCGCGAGGTTGAGGGCTCGGGGAGCGAATGCGCTGAGGGGATAGACAACAGCCAGCCTCTGAAGGACCCCAAGGTCGGAGGAGCCCGACGCGCCGCCGTCCGTGTCGTCCAGGAAGGCGCGGACGGACGCCCGCTCGTAGAGCGCCTTGGCGCGGGCGTCGAAGAGCTCGCGGTAGGCGGCCGCGGCCTCCGGTCCCATCGCGCGCAGCCTGTCGGCGCAGTATTCGGGAACCCCGACGTACTTCGACCCGCCGAGCTTGAGGAGCGCGCGGGCATGTTCCTCGGCGGCCTGTTGATACCCGCGGAGCGCCCTCTCCAGTGCCCCGGGTCCTGCGCCCCGCGCGGCGCGATCCGCCGTCCGGACGAGCGTCTGGGCCTCCGCCGAGGTCTCGATCGCCGCGGCCTCGGGCCTCGCGCGCCTCGCCTCTTCGAGCGATGCGTAGGCGCGTCGCCGAAGCCCCTCGTCGCCCGCGCGGCTCGCCAGGGCCTCGCGGAACGCCCGCGCGGCCGCCTGGGGATAGCCGGCGTCCCTGTAGATCGAGCCGATCTCTGCGAGCGCCCACGGGACTGCATCGCCGCCCTGGGCGGAGCTCGCTATCCTGCGCAACCGCTCGACCGCCCCCGAAAGATCCCCGGCGACCCTGAGCGCGAAGGCCGCCTGGCGGCGGGACGCGAGCACGCAGCCGGGCTCCTCCCGGAAGGACCTGCGCTCGGCGCAGGACTCCATCCAGTCAGCGAACTCAATGGCCGTCCCCAGGTTCCTCGATCCCTGCGCGCCGAAATCGGCGATCCCGCAGGCCCCGTACGACTGGGCGACCGGATTCGAGGGGAAGGCCTTCGTGAGGACCCGCGCGACCGAGACGGCCTCTTCGAAGCGGCCGGCGCGCAGGAGCGAGCCCTGGAGGTCCAAGAACCCCTGCGCGACGTCGGCGTGCCTCTCCGGGAAATACTCCATGAGATAGAGATGCCGCGCGAGGTCCGGCACCCGTGCGCGCGGCCCGCCGATGCGCATGGTGAAGGCCCAGTCGTTCGTGCCGTTCTGGACGCGGACCAGGATCCTCGTCTTCCCTTTCGCCAGGCGCACCGGGACGACGATCTGGTCGGGCACGAGCGCCCGCTGCTCGCGGTCCTCGTAGAGCTTGTTCCCGTTCACCCAGACGGTGCAGCCGTCGTCGGAGCCTATTCGCAGCTCCGTCTCCTGCTCCGAGGGCAGCTCGATCTCCTTGTACAGGAACGCGACGGATTCGTCCGCGTCCATGAGCGAGCGCAGGTCCAGGAAGCCGCGCGCGTACGCCTCCGGCGGCGGGACCTTCCATTGCTTGCCCCTGACGGGCCTCGTGACGTCCACCCTGTCGGGGGGGACGATCTCCTCCTCGTAGGCCTTCCAGTTCCTGTTGTCGAAGGGCCCCACCACGTGCCAGCCGGTCACCTGTTCCGTCGAGGCGATGCCGGCCCGAACGAGCTCATTCGCGCGGTCGAAGTCCCTCTTCCCCGGCTCTTCCTTCGGCGCGGGGAGCGAGATCCCCGCGACGTCCCGGAGCATCCGCGCGCCCGCGTCGGATTCCACGAGGCAGGCCCTCGCGTAGGCGACCGGGAGGAGCTCAAGCGCCCTGACGAGCTTGCCCTCATCGAGGGCGGCCTGTCCCGCCCTGACGATCGGCTCCACGAGCGGGCTCGCCGCGCCCGGGTGCGCGGCCAGGGCCTCCCTGTACATCGCGAGGCCCTCGCGCAACGCCTTCTCTGGGGGAGGCTTCTGCTGGGCCACGGCCGTTCGGACCGGGGCGAGGATCGCCTCGGCGCACTCGACGGCGAGCGCGTCCACCGACAGCCCCGCGGCCTCCGCCGCCGTGCGCTCGCGGACGAGCCTGCGGAGCCACGAGATCCGCTCCTCGTACCGCGAGCGCTCCTCCGCGAGCCCCGCGAGGAGCGAGAGCGCCCTCGCCAGGAGCGCCGGTCTTTCCCGCGAGGCCTGCTCGATCCTCGCCAGGGCCTCCTTCACGCCGGCCTGCGAGTCCGCGCGTGCGACCGACTCGAGCAGGTCGAGCTCGAGGTCGAGCCTCTCGGGGGAGCCCAAGGGCGTCCTGTCGATCATGGCCCGGATGCTGGAAGCGACGGCGGCCTCGTCGCGGAGGAGCCTGAGGAGCCTCACGCGCTCCAGCGACGCCGTGCGCACGTCGTCGGGGGAGGCCAGGCGCAGGCCTGCGAGCTCCCCGAGGGCGTCCGCGGCGGCGGCCAGGCACCCGGCCGACTCCCAGAGTCTGGCGATCTCGAACCTCGACGACAGTATCCTTTCGGTCTCGTCGGGGAAGTCGGAGGAGAGTTGCTTCAGGAGCCCTATCCTCACCGCCGGTTCGGCCGGTTCCGTGCGGCAGACGAAGCGCCACGGGCCGCGCCCGCGCTCCACCTTGAACACGAGCTCGTTTTCGCCTCTCGAAAGGGCGACTGTGACCAGGCGGCGGTCCGGGACGAGCGACTCCTCCTCGGACTCGAAGACTCCGACGGGCATCCCGTTCAGGAAGACCTCGACCCGGCGCTGACCGTCGAAGACGATGCGCTCGCGGCGCGGCTCCTCCGCGACGAGCTTCGCGCACGCGAAACCGACCGCTGGCTCCTGAGCGGAGGTGCCCCAGACCTGCGCGAAGTCGACGACGTCGGCGGGGCTGCCCTCGGGAGGCTGGTAGGCGGTCCAGGAGAGCTCCTTCCTGGCCGAGGCGACCGCCCCGCCGATCCTGCCCTTCACCCAGACGCCGCCCGATACCCTTCCGTGATTCCCGTGTCCGGACGAGTCGTAAGCGACCGTGTCGGCGGTCTCGTCGAGCCGCCAGTGGCCGACGAGTGTCCCCTCGGGCGTCTCGCGCCGAGCGAGCTCGGCGAGCTCGAGTTCGCCGAGCGCGCGCTGGTAGATCCGCACGTCGTCGAGGAGCCCGTCGTAGAACTTGCTCTCGCCTTCGAGCCTCCCGCCGATCCTGAGCGGAGAGGCGGTCTTGCGGATCTCGCCGGAGGCCGGTTTCGAGGCGGTCTCCTTCCCGTCCACGAACAGCCGCATCCGGGCGCCGTCGTAGGTCGCGGCCAGGTGATGCCACGAACCGGTGGGAGGCGCTCCGCACTCGACGAACTCGGTCCCCGAGGGCAGCTCCAGGTAGAACCTGAGCCTGTTCACCTCGTGGCTGCCGAGCTCGTACTGGCCGTCCTTCCTCACCAGGGCGGGCCAGTAGAAGCCGTAGTTCCCCCACCTGTCGGCGTTCGCCCAGAGGGCGATCGTGATCGCGGCGCGCGGGTTGAGTGAAGCGCTGTCGGCGACCTCCACGTAGGCGCCCTCGGTCCGGTTGCTGTCGTGGTGCTTCCAGTACTTGAATCTCAGGGCGCCGCCGGTCCGACTCTGGGCGCCGGGCCTCCGCCAGGCGAACGAACCCTTGTCGCTCGAGCGCAGGACCTTCCCGGCGTTCCCGTTCCCGGAGGAGTCCGCGGCTGCGTCGCCCCGCTCCTCGTCGAACCTCCACCAGCCGACGATGCCTTCCTGGGGCGGGGCGCCCCAGTTGCCCGTCAGGCGGATGCTGGCCTTCGATGGCGCGCTCTGCTCGTTCTTGTCTCTCAGGTCGGACCTGCCGTCGGCGACTATTCCTATGGCGTCGCCCGGCGAGAGGTTCCCTCCGGCGGGATCCTGCACGGTGATAACCAGGGTCCGGTCGTCCTTCCACGCGCCTGAGTAGGAAGCGCCGAGCCTTTTCGTCCCGAAGCTCACCAGGCCGTCCACATCGGCTTTGCTCCGGACCGGCGGCCGGTTCGTCGGGCAATCGAACAGGAGCGTCAGGGTGTCGCCGGCGCTGAGGACCGCGTCGCCTCCATCGGGGTCGTCGGCGACCGCCGCGAGGAGCGCGGGTGGCGAGAGCGCCGCATGGAGCTCGGCGACCTCCGAGGCCGAGAGGGCCGCGCGGTATATCCGCGCGTCGTCGATGGCGCCGTCCATCTCGAAGCGCCAGTCCGCGGCTTGCGGCATGGCGGCGCCCAGCCTCCAGGGGGCGTCCCCGTACTTGCGCGCGGCCTTCCCGGGCGGGAACGACGCCGAGCCCTCCAGCTTCCCGTCGACGTAGACCTCGACCGTGCCCTTCGCCCTGCTCACGACCCCGACCGCGTGATGAAAACTCCCCGGCGGGAACTGCCGGGCGCTCTTCGCCGCGACCTGGGAGTCGTCCGAGAGCACGTGATTCATCACGAACCGCTGCTCGCTAGAGTAGTACAGGCCCAGGTGCCAACCCGGCTTCATGATGACGGCGAAGGCCGCCTCCTCGGGCCGCTCGGCAGACGGGACGCTGTCCGGCCTCACCCACGCGGCGAGCGTGTAGTCGCCCTCCTGGCAGTCGCGCAGGGCCCCCTCCGCGCCGAGCTCGACGCAGAAGCTCTCGCCCTCCCGTGTCGTGATGCGCCCGCGCGCGAGAGCGCCCTGCTCGGGTCCGTAGGGCAGCCTGCGCGGTGCGAGGGGACCCAGGACGAACCACGGACCGGGGACCTGCCGAGAGCGCAGGCCCTCCAGGGTCTTCTCCCAGTCCTCCCCCTTCTCGTACCCGGCGGGCGCGAACCCCGGCGCCACCGGGATGTCGTTCGTCACGCTCACGGCGTCGAACACGAACGTGTGGAGCGTCTTCTGGTGCACGTTCCCCACGTCGTTGTCCAGGTCCGGCCTCTGCTGCTCGCGCGAGTCGCCCACCCATCCGCGGCCGAGGATCAAGAGCTCGCACGGCCCCTCGAAGCGGCCTTTCCCGCGCTCGAACGAGGCCACGCGCCAGTAGGCCTCGCCGTCGCGGCTCGCCCAGGCCGATACATCCCTCTTCGAGACCACGATGCGGTAGTGCGCCATGATGCCGGGAGGCCCCAGCTCGTAATCGACGGGACTGGCGCCGCGCTCGTCGCCGAGGATCCAGTAGGCGCGGGCGCCCATCTGGTTCCATTGCCTCTGCACAGGGCCCACGCCGATCACGCAGTCCGGACCCCAGTAGAGCGCGAGGACCGTGGGAAGACCGTGCACCAGAGGGGCCGCCATCTGGCAGTCCACGCGGAGCGGGGCGCGGTCGGTACCGTCGAGGCCGAGCTTCCGCTCGATGTGGTGGTAGCGCGCCTCCTCGGCCGTGATGACAAGCCGCCCGCGCTCTAGCCGCAGCGCGCCATTCGACGCGCCGGAGCGATCCACCGTCCAGGCGGGAGAGAGCCGATCGCCCTCGAAGTGCTCCGACCACGACTCGGCGATCGCGCCCCGCGCCAGACACGCGGCTGCGACGAGCGCGGCGAAAGCCCCGCGTCGCCCGGGGGCGATCCTGGCCGCCGGGGCCGGAGGCCAGGACCCCTGGCGGACAGGACTGCCGACCTGCAAGACCCGGCCATTCATCTGACGAGCACCGCCCTGCACCAGTCCGCATGACCGCCGAAGGACACCCCGTCCGGCCCGAAATCGACGACGAGCGTGAGCCTCGACGCGCCGGAGAGGCTTACCTTCACTGTCCGGGCGCTCTCGCCCCGCCGGACGAGACCGCTCTCGAAGACCTGCCTCCCGTCCGCGAGCGCCCGGAAGACGGCCGCCCCGCGCCCGGGCGCGGCGTCGTCGATCCCTATCTCGGCCACGAGGGCGGAATACGCGCGGCCCAGGTCGTATTCCAGTTCGCACCTGGGGTGGCAGCCGATCCCCCGCTCGTAGGTCACGCCCGCGACGCGGAGCAAGCCGCCCGCGACCGAGCGGTCGAGTCTGTGGGGAAAGAACTCGTCGAACTGCGGCACCTGCCTCGCGGCGGCGGGCGCGATGGCGCTCAGCGGCACGAGCGGCCCGCCCTCGCTCCTGATCTCGACCACCGCCGCGACGGGCAGACGCACCAGCCCGACCGGCTCCATTTCCATCGCGAGGGTGGAGCCGTCCAGCTCGCGGACGACTCCCGAAAGGCTTTCGCCGCTCGAGAGCGAGACGAACTGCCTCGCCCGCGCGGCGGGGAACTCGCGGCCGGCGCCGGAGGCACCTCCGAAGCGGACCGTCGCCACGCGCTCGCGGGGGACCTGCACGATCCTCTTGCCGCTCTCCACGCCGACGGTCTCGCTGTTGATCCACTCGACGGGGCCGGAGAGAAAGTCGCCGTTCGCGAGGAGCGCCCCTTCCCCACTCTGAGGCAGCTCGAGCGAGCGCCGGGGGAGGAGCGCGACGGCCGCGACCGCCTCTTTCCTCAGAGAGAGCCCGCCCAACTGCTCCGACACGACGCGGAGGATTCCTCCCTGGAGGCTCTCCACGGTCCCCGCGAGCACGCCCCCGGAGGAAAGAACGACCCCCTGCTCCAGCCAATCCGCCCTGGCGGTCCCGGGGAAGCGGAGCGAGACCACCTGCTCCAGGGCGAGCTTGACCTGGCCTACGGTCACGGAGCCGCCGGCGATGCGCGCCTGCCCCCTCACCCATTCCCCGGAGGCCGTCAGGAGCTCCGCCTGCGGCGCGGCGGCGGGCGGCAAGGCGAGAAGCAGCACGCAGACGGACCAGTTCATCGGGCTACCGCTGGTAGATCGGCAGATACCTGAGCGGGACCGCCAGTACCAGGACCGCCATCGCCGTCGGATACTGGTCGTAGTCCTCCCGCCAGCAGCCGCTCCTGTCCTGCCTGGCCACGAGCTCCGTTGTGATCGCCGGGTACCAGTCCCTCCAGGCCTTCTTGCCCCAGGCACCCACGCTCTGGGACTGGTAGATCCCCTGGGCCGCGTAGTAGTGCCCATAGTAGTACCACTCCCTGATGTCCCTGTCGCCGACCGGCTTGAACTGGAGGAGGTACTCGACGCCTTGCTGGACCTCCCTGGCCTTGTAGTCCCCGGCGACCTGTAGCGAAAGCACGCCGGCCCCCGTGCGCGCGAAGCCCGACTGCCCGCCCGGCTGATAGGCGAAGCCGCCGTCCTTGCCGCCCTCCTTCGGATTGTGGCAGCGCTTCACGTACTCGATCCCGGCGTCGATCGTATCCTGCGGGACGAATACCCCTGCGTCCTTCGCCGCGCGGAGCGCCATGAGCTGCATGACCGTTACCGAGAGGTCGTCGTCGGCGGCGCGCGGATGATACCGCCAGCCCCCGCGGTGGTTCTGGCTGGCGAGTATCCGCTCGACCGCCCGCTTGAGCGTCTCCTGGACCCTCCTGTCGCGCGTCATGCCCCACGCCTCCGCGAGGGCGAGCGTCGCGAGCCCGTGGTGGTACATCGGCTGTCCTGGCATGCCCGACCTGTAGATGAGCCCGTCGGGCTGGGCCTTGTTGAGCAGGAACTGGACTCCCTTCGCGGCGTTCGCGCCGTACCTTCCCCTGCCGGGACAGTGCCCGGAGGCCATGAAGGCCAGCGTCGACGAGGCCACGATCCCCGTCGTGCCGCCGTACTGCCCGGGCCAGGAGCCGTCCTCGCGCTGAGTCGCCGCGAGGAACGCCAGGCCCCTCTCGATCGCGGCCTCCGCGCGCGGGGAGAGCTCGGCGGCGTCCTGGGCCGCGGAACTCGGAGCGGCGCTCGAGAACGAGCCGCAGACGATGATCGCGCAGCCGAGGGCGCCGGCCCTGAGTGTCGCCGAGGGCATCATGGCGGCCTCCTACTCCCCCGCCCCCGGCGCTCGCGTCGAGGCCAGGTTGCGGTAGTAGAGCTGGAGCAGCCGCTCGTAGCCCTCGGGGAACTGTTCCTTCGCGGAGGTGGCCAGGACCTCGCGCTCCTTCGGCGCGAGCTCCGCCTGCCAGCCCGCCTGGCCCTGGGTCTCCTTCTCAGCCCCGTACAGCGCCCTGCGCTCGCTGGGCTGGTACTGGCGCGTCTCGAGCGCCCGCTGGTTCGGCTGGGACTGTTGCCTCTGGGGCATCCCCGGCTGGGTGCCCTGCTGCATCGCCTGCTGTTGGCCGGGCTCCGTTCCCTGTTGCATCGCCTGCTGCTGCCCGGCCTGCATCTGGGCGAGCTGCATGGCCATCTCCGAGCGGGCGGCCCGGAGGTTCTCCAGGGCCTCCTGCATGGCCCCCGCGGCCTGCTCTTTGTTCTGCTGGCCGAGCGCCTGCTGGGCCTGACTCATCGCCTGCCCGGCCCTGGCGAGCTGCTGCTGGTATCCCTCCTGGCCGGCCTGTTGCTGCTGGGCCCCCTGCTGGCCGGATTGCTGCTGTTGCTGAGCCCCCTGCTGGCCGGATTGCTGCTGTTGCTGGGCCCCCTGCTGGCCGGATTGCTGCTCCTGCTGAGCCCCCTGCTGGCCGGATTGCTGCTGTTGCTGAGCCCCCTGCTGGCCGGATTGCTGCTGTTGCTGAGCCCTTTCCTGCCCAGACTGGGCCCCCATCATCTCCTGAAGGTCGCCTCTGATCCCGGCCTGCTTTCCCTGAAGCTCGTTGTAGTCCTGCTGGGAGCTGCCCTGGTCGAGCCCCTGGGTCTCCCCGAGCAGGGCCTCCTGCCGCTCGATCAGGTTCTGCATCTCGGCGAGCTGGCGGTCGAGCTCGGTCACAGGCGACGAGGAACTAGCCTCGCTCGCCTGGCTCGCCTCGCGCAAGGCGTCCATTATCCGTTGCTGGTTCTCCTGCGCGGAGCCCATCTGGTTGTTCCTGATGTCATTCGCCGCCGCCTGCATCTGCTCGCCCACCTGGGCCTGTTCCAGGCGGGAGGCCGCCTGCTCGAGGGCCTGTCCCTTCGCCGGCTCGCTCTGGGCGAGCTGCCTCGCCGCGTCTCGCATCTCCTGGATCGCGCCGTTCAGGTCCTGTTTGAGCGCCGCCTGCTGCTCCGCGAGCCTGTCGCGCTCGGCTCGCTCCTCGGGGGAGAGCCCATCCACGGGCTTGCCGAGCGTGCTCTCCGCGAGCTTCGCGGTGTCTTCCATGAGACGCTCCTGCCGCTCGATCACCTCGCGCAGGAGTCCCCCCGCCAGGTTCTCGCCGAACTCCGACCTGACCGAGGCTATGAGCTTGCTCAGCTCGTCCACGATCCATCCCTGGCCGCCGCTGGCGGCGGCGAGGACGTCGCGCCTCTTGAGGATCTCCTCGGCCTCCCGCGCCGCGGCGAGCTTCGCCACGACCCACGGCATGTTGCGGAGCTTGGTGCTGGAGTTAGGGTCTGCGAGCCGCTCCAGGGCCCCCGCGACTTCGTCGAGGACGGCGATCTCCTCCGCGCGGCCCACGCCATTGAACTGGTACTCCTCCTTGACGCGCCGCAGCTCCTCGGCGACCCTCACCGTGAGCGTAGCGACGCTGGATTGCCTGTTCTCCTCGCGGCGGATGTCGCGCTGTACGGCACCACCCCCCTGGCCGGCCGCCATACCCGCCGTCAGCACCGCCGCCGATACGACCGCGCAGCGCCTCGAGAATCTCATGCCGAGCCCCCTCTCGCCTCGTTTAGCTATCGCATCCTGCGAGCGTCTACCCCGCGGCCAAGGACAACCGAGACGTGCGCCACTTGTGAAACCCTCCGCCGCTTCTTCGAGTCACGCCCCGGCGCCGGGCGATCCGCAGCCACTCATGGAGACAACCCCCGCTTTATGCTTTCCACGCCCTCCTTGGTCTCCAGCTCCTTCTTGCGCAGCATCTCTATTCGGTCCAGGGCCTCCTCGCGGGCGGCGCCTATGAGCGACAGCACCTCCTCCGCCGTCGCCACGGTGAACTCGTACTCCTTACTGCGGCCGACGTTGGGAGACGGGGCCTTGTTGTCCTCGATCTCGATCCAGTAGACGAGCCGGCGTCCGACATCCAGATTCAGCCTCTCGAGTTCGAGTGTGGTCTCCGCGCGGACCTGCCTCGCGCCGGTCTCCTTCGGGAGACCGGTCAGGGCGAACGCCACGACGTCTCCCTCCCCTGCAGCGCCGGTCGTGTCGGCCACGGACGAGACATTCCTGCACTTGAGCCATCCCCTCGCGACGCCGAAGTCGTCGCGCGCCTCGAACCTGATGGGCCACTTGGCGAAGCGCGTGACGGTCTTGTCCCGCGCGGGGAACGTGATCACCACGGACGGGGGCCTGTCCTCCACCGCATCGATGACGTATTCGACCGGGTTCGTGTTCTCCAGGCCGTCCGCATCCTTCAGGAGTATTCTGTAGTACCCGTCCCTCTCGATGGTGAACGCGCCGTGCGCGATCGTCCCGTCTGCGCTCAGCTCCATCGGCACGAGCTTCTCGGATTCCTCGGCGACCTCCGCATCGCCTTCGCGCCATGCGCCGGGCGTCGGAGCGGAGCGACGTCCCAGGCGGAGCCCCAGGCGGGCACTCGTCACGGGCTTGCTGACGTGGGCGGTGACCCGAACCTTCGTCCCCACGAGTGCCTGCACGTCGCCGACATTCCGCACGGCGTCCGCCAGCCCGCAGTAGTCCGGGAAGTCGAGCCCGAGCTCCAGGGACTTGATCGCGGGCCGCCTGAGCACGCGCAGCGGCTCCCACCTGATCCACCGCGCGTCGTATGCCACCACCGTGTAGCTCGTGTCCTCCATCACGCGTTCTATCGAACCCCGGAACAAGGGCCCCCCCGACGCGCCGGCGCCCTCCACCCTGGAGAGGGGATACTCCGCGGCCTCGGTCCCCGGGGCGGACCTGGCCAGGAGCCTCGCCGATTCGGGCACATAGCCGGCGGGGTCGAGCTCCGCCTCGACCCTGAAAGACTCCCCGCGCGGCACCACGCCGCCCGGCGTCACCGAGAGGATCCTCGTGGCGGTCGGGTACGCGGTCCTGGCCAGGAGCATCCTCCCGAGGAGCGCCTTGGCGTAGTCCGCCCTCCAGGCGGCGAGACCGGAGGCGAGGAGCACAAACCCCAGCGCCGCGATGCCCACCTTCTTAAGCGTCGCGATGTTGATCACATCGAAGAAGTTGATCGCCTGCGAAAAGCTGACCGTGTCCTCCTCGAGGGCCTCGATGAGCTCCTCGGAGCCCGCGTAGACGCCCGCCTCGCCCGCGCGCGCGAGCTGGATCGTCGAGATGAGCCGCCCGCGCAGCTCCGGGTGGCGGGACTCGACGCGCAGCGCCATCTCGTCGTCGCTCAGCTCGCGCACGAGCTCGCGCCAGACGTTCTTCCAGAAGACCCATCCGAGCGTGCCGGCCATCGCGAGCACGAGCACGCCGCGCGCGAGGCGGTCCGCCTCGGCGCCCTCGGCGGCGCGGCTCAGGATGAGCCAGTCCAGGACGAAGAAGCCCGCCGCCAGGCCGAGCCCCGCGAGCACGGTCTTCAGGAGCCCCGCACCCACGGAGACGCCCCGCTCGCGCCGCCTGACGCGGTCGAGCCTGTCCAGGAGAATCTTCGCGCCCGCGCCTCGCTCCGTCATAGGAGATCCGAACGCTTCCTGAGCAGCCACTCCGCACCGAAGACGAGCGTCACCAGCACCATGAGCCCCGGCGCGTTCCAGAGGCTGCGCTCCTCGCGCCTGGGCTCGAGGTCGTGCTTCTTCGTGCGGAGCTTCTCCGCCAGCTCGTCGAGCCTGTCCAGGGTGACGAACTCGCCCCCGGAGCTCGACGCGATCTGCTTGAGCAGCTCCTCGCGCATGCCGGGGTCGTCGAACTCGATCTGCGGGACGGTGACCGCGAACTCGTGCTCGGCCTCGTCCTCCTCGCCCTGGATCGTCACCCGGTACTGGCCCTCCGCGGGGGGACTGAACTCGCCCTGGAAGACGCCTCTTGCGCCCGCGTCTTTGCCCTCCCTCTGGGCGGCGAGGGTGACCTCGTAGCGCTCGAGCCCCCCGCGCTCGACGACCGCCTTCACGGACTCCGCGGCGAGGGGATTGTAACCCTCGTCCAGGACGCGGGCCACGATCTTGGCCTTGTCCCCGACCGCGTACTCCGCGCGGTCGGTCTCGATCTGCACGCGGTTGGTCTCGCCCAGGAGGTGCGCCATGGACAGGAAGGTCACGGCCTGGCCCCACATGCGCCTGTGGTACTCGGCGCCGGGCTTCGCGCGCCAGCGCCATGTCTCGTCGACCCCGAAATAGAGCACCTGCCCCTTCCCGTAACGCTGGTATGCGACCAGCGGCACCGGGCCGCGCGAGCGCACATCCGTCGGATGGACGAGGAGCGCTACGGCCCCGGCCTTCAGCCTCTCGGCCGGCGAGTACCAGTAGAGCTCCTGCGCGCGCTCCCAGAGCGAGTCGTTCTCCGCCGGATCGGGGCTGAGTCGCAGGACCGACGACAGCCTCCCCTCCGGGGTGAGGACCGGGCGGAAGCCCGTCGTGATGGGATGCAGGGACTCGTCCTCGAGCCTCGCCTCCGAAGACTCCTGCATGTGGACGGGAACGAGGTCGCCGATGGGCGTCCCCGCGTAGGCGGCGGGCATCGCCCGCGGGCCCGCGATGACGAGCGCCGCCGCCCCTTCCTTCCGCACGTACTCCTCGATGTGCGCGAGCTCCTCCCTCGTGAAGGAGGCGGGCTCCACGTCGCCGAGCACTATCAGGTTGTACCTGCGGAGCTCTTCCATCGTCTCGGGGAAGTCGCGGCGCCAGCGCGCGGACTTCGCCCGGAAGAGATCCTCGTCGGCCTGGCGGAGGACGAACGTCGGCTCGATGCGCCGCCTGTCGGCCTCCAGGACCGACTTGAGGAAGCGGAACTCCCAGCGCGGCGCCTCCTCGACGACGAGCACGCGGATCTTCTTGTCGATCACGCGCACCCCGGGCTTCGCCTTGGCGTTGTTCTCCGTGCTCATCTCGTCGTCGCGCGGCTCCACCTCGGCCGAGTACGTGAACACGCCCTCCTCGGTCGGCGTGATCTCGACGGTGTGCGTGAACTCCGTGCGGTCGTCGAGGAGGAGCGTCTCCTCCTTCACCACAACGCCGTCGCGCTTGATCGCCAGGCGCACGCTCGCGCCCGCGCAGCCGCGCTGCCTCACCCTCACGTGGATCGGGAAGACGTCGCCCTTGAAGACCACGTCCTCGGCGAAGAGGAAGGGTATCTCTATGTCCTTCGTCGCGGGGAGCCCCACGCCGACGGGGTAGATCGGCACGCCCAGGTCGCCCGCCGCGACGAGGGGGTCCTCGCCGCTGTTCCATGCGCCGTCGGTGACCGGGACGATGCCGGCGATGAATCTCCCCTTGAGACGACGCGCGGCGTCCCGGAGCGGGCCGCCGAGCTGCGTCGCGGGCTCCTCGAAGGGACCGAGCTTCGCGAGCGGCCCTCCCTCGGCGTCCGAGGGCGAGAGCTCCAGGGGCTGCACCTGCGAGCCCTGCCCGAAGGTGAACGCCTCGATCTTGTACTTGGTGGCGAGCTTCCGCAGGAACGCCCCGCCCTTGCCGGCGAACGCCCTCCGCACGAGCTCGCCCCGGGCGATGCGGGAGAGACCCTCGCGGTCGGTCGCAGAGAGCGAGTCCGGGCCCGGGAGGCCGAGTATCCTGCACGCCTGGGCGAGCTCGGCCTCGCTCGTCCTCTTGTCGGCGAGGCTCATCGAACGAGACGTGTCGAAGAGGAAGACGAGCGCCCCCTGGGAGGAGTCGGCTCGGCTCACGTCCAGGAACGCCCCCGTACAGATGAACAGTACCAGAAGCAGTCCCGCCGCCCGCAGCGCCGCGAGTACGCGCTTCCTGCGCAGCGGCACGTAGTCGGGCTCGTGGCGGTAGAGATAGATCGCGACGGCTATCGCGCCTGCCGCGAGCGCGAGGAACACGAGCTTCCAGAACGGCGTCGGGCAGTTGGGCAGCCGCGGGGGCCAGTGGACGGAGACGTCGCCCCTCGTCACGTCCTCGAAGAAGAGCAGCCACAGTAGCCAGCTCACGTTCCGCCTACTTCTCCTTCGGCGCCCAGCGCAGGGCGAGTACGGACTCGGATGCCAGGCATGCGACGACTAGCGCCAGCAGTACGGGCCAGATCTCGCGCCCGGTGCGCTCCGCGCCCAGCGTCCGGCGCGCGTCGTCGGTCCTGTCGACCCATCGGAAATCGAGCCTCGGATACCGCGCGCGGAGCTCCGCCTCCGTGAAGGCGTCGAGCGCGCTCTCCGTGCGCGGAGAGTTCGCGGCGAAGTACGACACGCGGTGCCGCTCGGCGGCCTGCGGACCTGTCGCGGCGAGTTCGTAGAAGCCCGCGAAGTGCGTGTCTGACACCTCGACCCGGGCGAACGCGCCTCCCGGCGCGAGCTCCGCCGAGACCTGCCGAGTCCCGCCGCGCGGGTCCCTGACGGTGATCCTCGTCCCCGCGTCGCGCGGGCCGAGGAGCTCGAAGAGCCGCTCGTGCACGGCGACGGTCTTCCTCGTCCGCCGGCCGAGGGCCGCGTGCTGGAACGTCCTGCGGACCACCGGGAGGTACGCCGGTCGGAGCGGAAAATCGGTCCACTCCCTGTCGGCGCTCGACGCGAAGAGCACGACCGAACCGCGCCCGACGGTCCTCTCGACTATGGCCGGTTCGCCCGTCGTGAAGCGCGCGACGACCTGCACCGAGTCGGCCTCCTGTCCGGATTCGTCGCCCCCGGCCGGAGCGGCCGGGGCCGCGCGAGGCAGCTCCAGGCGGAACGCGGACGTGAACCTCGGGGCCGCGAGGAAATGGCGCCGGTGGGCCGGCGCGAAGAAGCTCACGATCGGATGGTCCAGGGCCTCCGTCGCGAGGCCGAAGCCCTGGTCCGTCCCCTGGACGAGCGACGCGCCCAGTCTCCCCGGCAGGAGCCCCGCCTTCTCGAAGAGAAGCTCGTTGTAGCTCCGCGGGTTCACGTTGTCGCCGAGGAACACCACGAGCCCCCGGCCCTCCGCGCGGACGAACGTCCTGAGCGAATCCGCCAGGCCCGGCGGGATCTCGGCGACGTTGGCGAGCACCACCGCGCCGTAGTCCCGGAGATTCTTCCCCCCCAGGCCGTAGACCGTGGAGACCTCGGTGTCGAAGAGGCTCCTGCCCTCGGGGTCTTCCGGATCGACCGGGGAGAGCGCCGCCTGGAGGAAGCCCGTCTCGCCGCTGAACGGGTCGTCGGCCTCCGCCGGCTCCCCGTCGATGGCGAGCACCCGCACGGGCTGAAGGACGTTCAGCGCCAGATACCGCGAGTCGTCGGCCGCCAGGCGGTCCGGCGAGATCCGCGCCTCGACGCGGCAGTCGCCGCCCCGCTCGAAGCGCGCCTCGAGACGGACCGTGTGCACCGCCTCCAGGCGCTCCACGACCGCGCTCGCGGCCTTCCTGGGGGCCTGGAGCGGCGTCTCGCCGACGTAGAGATCGACCGAAACGTCCTCGGCGGGTGAGCGGCCGTTGTTGCGGAGCGTGATCGTGAACGCCACGGTGCTGTCGGCCGACACGAGGTCGTCCGCCGCCGCGAGGGAGTCGATGCTCACGTTGTCCGTCATTCCGTCGCCCGCGTTCAGGACGAAGAGCTTCGGCCGCGGCCGCGCCGACTCGAACGAGTCGAGGAGCTTCGCCCAGCGCGGGTCGTCGGGGGAGGGCCACGAGTTCTGTTGCACGTCCGTGACCAGGTAGATCTCCCGCGCGGCGGCGCTCTCGCGGGAGAGTATCCGCCAGGCGGCCTCCAGGCCCTCCAGGACGCTCGTCCCGCCGTCGGAGAGCTGCGCGCGGCCGATCTCGCTCCCCACGAAGACGAGGTCGTGAGTGAGCTCCGGCACCTCCTCCACCGCCACGTCGCTCATCAGGACGAGCGCCGCGGAGGAACCCCTGGGCAGCCCCTCCAGGGCCCCGCGGGCCATGCGCTTCGCGGCGTCGAAGCGGCTCTCGCGCCCGTTCAGGTAGCCCATCGAGAGGCTATTATCGAGGATGAACACGGCCGCGGTCCCGCCCTCGCGGCCCAGCCAGCCGAACCCCCCCGGCGCCAGTGTCGGCCTCGCCATCGCGAGCGCGAGGAAGACCAGGGCGAACGCCCTGAGCAGCATGAGGACGATGTCCCGGAGCTGGAGCCGGCGCGAGTTCTTCTGGATCGTCGCGAGGAGGAACTCCATCGCGGCCCAGACCACGACCTTGAACCGCCTCCTGTTGAGGAGGTGTATGATCACCGGGACCGAGCCCAGTACGGCGAAGTAGCCCAGGAAGGCGTTCAGGAGCGTCACGGCCGCCCGGTCCCCCCGCCGCGGCCGGCCCTGATGATCCGGTAGCGGCTCGCAAGATACGCCGAGAGCACCACGTCGACGGGGGTCGACGTGTCGACCTGCACGTAGTCCACCTGCGCGCGCCTGCACCCAGCCCGCAGACGCGCGAGATACCGGCCGAGCTCCTCGAGGTAATGCTTCCTGAGCATGCGAGGATGACAGAGCGCCTCGCCGGTCTCCTCCAGGCCCTTGAACTGGATCAGCCCCTCGAACGGGAACGTGAGCTCGTACTCGTCCAGGAGGTGGAACACCACGACCTCGTGCCCGCCGAAGCGGAGCCGTCTGATCCCGGCCATCACGCCGTCCACGTCGTCGAAGAGGTCGCTGATCAGGACGATTACGCCGCGCCTACGGATCCTCTCGGCGAAGCGCTTGAGGATGCCGCCGATGTCGGTCTTCTTCTCCGGGGCGAGGCGCTCAAGGACGGAGCATATCCGGTGGATGTGCGCCTCGTTCGTCGAGCGTTCCACGTATTCCTTGATGTCGCGGTCGAACACCCCCACCGCCACGGCGTCCGACTGGCCCAGTATCAGGTAGCTGAGGGACGCCGTGATGAGCTTCGCGTACTCCAGCTTCGACATCCGCCCGGCCGAGCGCGGGGAGCCGTAGGCCATCGACTCGCTCGCGTCCATCAGGATGTGCGCGACGAGATTCGTCTCCTCCTCGTACTGCTTGACGTAGTAGCGCTCGCTCTTCGCGTAGACGCGCCAGTCGAGGTGCTTCAGGTCGTCGCCGGGCACGTAGCCCCTGTGCTGGGCGAACTCCACGCTGAAGCCGCGGTAGGGGCTCCGGTGCATGCCGGAGATGAAGCCCTCGACCACGTACCTGGCCTTCAGGTCGAGCCTCTCGATCCTGGAGAGCGTATGCGGATCGAGGTAGCGGCTGGCCACGTGAGCGCGCCTTTCAGGCGACCAGCTTCTCGTTCTTGGGAGTGCTCTCGAGGAGGCGTTTGATCACTGCGTCCGTGGTCACGCCTTCCGCCTGGGCCGCGTAGTTGCAGATGATCCGGTGCCTGAGCACGGGGTACGCGACCGCCTCGATGTCGTCCCAAGACACGTGGTAGTTTCCGCGGATCGCCGCCCGCGCCTTCCCCGCGGTGATCAGGTAGATGCTCGCGCGGGGACCGGCTCCCCAGGAGAGCCATTCCTTCACGAAGTCCGGCGCCTCGGGGCCGTCGGGCCTGGTCGAGCGGACGAGCCTCCGCGCGTAGTTCAGGATGTGGTCGGCCGCGGGGATCCGCAGGACGAGGTCCTGGAAGGCGAGGATCTCCTCCGCACTCAAGACGGGTGAGACAGCCTTCTCGCCCGCGGCGAACTCGGGGCTGGCCACGCGCCGCTGGATGTCGAGCTCCTCTTCGTCGGTCGGATAGCCGACGAATATCTTGAAGATGAACCTGTCGAGCTGGGCCTCCGGCAGCGGGTAGGTGCCCTCCTGCTCTATCGGGTTCTGAGTGGCGAGCACGAAGAAGGGGATGTCGAGCGGATAGTCCTGCCCTCCCACGGAGACCTTCTTCTCCTGCATCGCCTCCAGGAGCGCGGCCTGCGTCTTGGGCGGGGTGCGGTTGATCTCGTCGGCCAGCACTATGTTGGCGAAGACCGGCCCCTTCAGGAACTTGAAGACTCGCTGGCGCGTCGCCGGGTCCTCCTGCATCACCTCGGTGCCGGTGATGTCGGACGGCATCAGGTCCGGCGTGAACTGGATCCGCCTGAACGAGAGATGAAGCGTCCTCGCCAGGGTGCTGATGAGGAGCGTCTTCGCGAGCCCCGGCACGCCCTCGAGAAGACAATGCCCGCGGGCGAAGATCGCGATGAGCATCTCCTCGATGACCTGCTCCTGACCGACAATGACCTTGGCGAGCTCCTCGCGGATGCGGGCCCAGGCAGCCCGGAGCCTGCCGACCGCCTCCCTGTCGCCCGGCGAGGCGGGCGCTTCCTGCGCGGCGGCGCTCGCGGCGGGTTCTTCCCCGCCACCGGCCGCAGCCAGTGCCGAGGAGACATCGACCACCCCCTGGCACCCGGGGCAGCGCACCTTCGGCGCAGTCCTCGGGACCGCCATGACCTTGCCGCAGTTCGGACAGCTCAGCCGGACCCTGTCCACGAGCGCCTCCCCTCGACTGGACCCCTTCTCGTCGGCCTGCGTCAGACCCGACCTCCCATGCGCCGCCTGGAACGGCTCACCGATAGAACGTCACTCCTTGAAGAATGTGACCGATAACATGACGTTTCTCCGCGGGCGCACTTTCCCCATGATACGGGGGGAGCTCCCGGCGGCGCAAGGGCATGCGCGGCTGAGTCGCCTCCGGCCCTTGACGACGCGCTCGGGACGGCCCCGTCTCGCGAAGGAACCGGCGCTCAGGGACGGTAGAACCTGTCGATCTCGCGCCGCGCGATCTCGACCGCCCTGCGCGGCTTGGAGAGGTCCCCGTGCACCGTGTAGACGTCGCGCACGATGAACTCGAGCCCCACCCCCTTCGCCGCAGAGAGCGTCTCGCGGATGTGCGCCGCCCAGGCCTCCTCGTCGAGCCTCGCGTCGACGCCGAGGTATTTCGGATCGGGCTTGCGCGAGAAGACGATCCCGGTCAGGCGCAGCGCCTCGCCCATTAAGGCCTGGTCGCACCAGCGCGAGATCGAGACCTTCCTGAGATGCGGGAGCCGCCGGATGTCGGCCCAGAACGGGTGCGCGGGCTCGCAGCAGCCGTAGTAGAGGAGGCCCAGGGGCTCGCAGATCTCGCGGTAGTAGGGGAAGCAGAACTCGTGGAACGCCTCCGGCGAGATGCCCACGGTCTCCTGGCTGTTGGCGGCGCCCCACATCTCGGAGAGGCGCGCGGGCCCGTCCGGGGTGCCCGCCGGCAGCAGGGTCGTGAAGTTGTAACTCGAGCCGAAGCTGTCCTGGTTCCCGTTGTTCGACCTGAGGAGCCCCTCGGACTCGGCCCATCGCATCACGCGCAGGCAGTTGTCTCGGAGAAACGCCATGAGCCGGTGCAGCTCGTCGGGGGCGTCGTACATCGCCAGGAAGAACGCCTCCATGCCCATGAGCTCCACCACCCGATGGGTGAGCATCGTCTGGCCGAAGACGCCCGTGCGAATCCTCACGGGCAAGATCCCGTCGAAGAGCTCCTCGAGGAACGCCTTCCAGGCGAGCGTCTTCTCCCTGTCCACGCGCATGGTCGCCGGCCGCAGGACGCCGAGGTCGGTCCTCAGGTCCTTGATCGGGTGGAGGAAGCGGTAGCCCGTGGGGACGCCCCAGGAGTCCTCTACGACCTCGCGCTCGATCCTGACGCCGAATTCGTCGATATCCACGAACCAGCCGATGTCGAAGCTGTCGGGGATGACCTTGTCGTCGTCGATGAGCTCGTGGTTGCGGACGTTGCGCAGGAGCCCGCCCTCGATGGACCTGCCGAGCTCCGACTCGCAGCGGAAGACGCTCGCCGGCATGAAGTCGCGGTCGAACGTCCAGGTCTCGACGACGACCGGCGGCCGCGCGTTAGGCCTGCCGTCGTTCAGGTCGCACCACATCTGCCTCCGCCGCGCCATGATAGGGAGCGCGGCGTACTCCGCCTGCCTGCGCGCGAGCTCGCGCAGGCGCTTCCTGTCGCTCTCGGGGAGCTCCCAGGAGGGCCGGTTCGCTGCCTCGCCGCTCGGCATGGAGTCACCTCTGCTCGGGCGCGGCGGTCCGTTCCGCTCGGGCCTTCAGGAGCAGCGCAGCGAGCCACGCGAGCCCGACTGCGAACGCCACTATGCTTACGTACTGGGATATCGTGAGCCAGCCCGAGACCGAGGGAAACGCGGCGGGCGTGTCCCCGCGGAACCAGCCCTCCTGGACGAATCGCGCTGCCGGATAGGAGAGCAAGAACAGGCAACTCACCACGCCCGCGCGGGGCTTCCGGTAGAAGACCCAGCTAAGGATGCAGCCGATCGCGAGCGCTATGACCGATTCGTAGAGCTGCGTCGGGTGCACGTGGAACGTCGCGGGCGCAAGCCCCGCCGGCACGCCCTCGCCGCCCAGGAGGTCCTTCCACGCCGAGGCCTTCGAGCCCGCCTCGTGCACCGCGCGCCAGAGGTGGCTCTCGCGCGGATATGCCACCCCCCAGGGCAGCGAGCAGGGCCTGCCGAAGCAGCATCCGTTCAGGAAGCAGCCGATCCGGCCGAACGCGAGGCCGAACATCACGCAGGGCGCCGCGAGGTCGAGCATCCGCACGAGCGCCCTGGGGCCCTCCTTCTTGCGGAGGGCGTACCAGGCGGCGTAGCAGATCGCGCCGATGAGCCCCCCGTAGAAGACGAGTCCCCCGTTCCAGACGGCGAGCGCCTCCCAGATGCCGCGGAGGCCCTTCCCAGAAAAGTAGATGTCATGCCGCTCGACCACGTGGAAGATGCGCGCGCCCACGATGCCCCAGAGGACGACGTATATCCCGAAGTCGACGACCTCCGCCTCCTGGAAGCCGGCCTCTCGCGCGCGCGCGGCGCCGATGGAGACGGCCACCAGGGCCGCGACGGCCAGCATCACACCGTAGGCGTGGACCGGTACGGACTCTTTCCAGTACCACGCGGTAGCGATCCCCACCGCGACGACCCCCGCGCCGGCCCCGAAGAGGCGCCAGTTCCTCGGCAGACCCGATCGCAGGAAGTAGAGCGCGACGAGCGGGGCCGCCGCGAGGCCTACGACGACGGACGGGATCGAGAAGAGTAGCGGTCTCACGAACCGCCTCCCGGGGGGCCCTCGACTCTGACTATGCGGTTCGCCTCGTCCATGTGGACGACCCGCGGCCTGTGGGTTTCGGCCTCCCTGGAGTCAAGCCAGGCGAAAGACATGATGATAATCCGGTCGCCGCTCGCGCCGAGCCGCGCGGCCGCGCCGTTCAGACAGAAGCGGCCCGGCTCGCTCCCGACCATGACGTACGTGGTGAATCGCTCGCCCGTCGAAAGGTTCGCCACCAGGACGCGCTCTCCCGGCAGGAGTCGCGCGGCCTCGACCACGTCCCGCGGTATCGTGATGCTGCCCTCGTAGTGCAGGGCGGTGTCGGTGACGGTCGCCCTGTGGATCTTCGATAAGAGCATGCAGCGTTGCATGGCCGAGAATCCCCCGCAGTGTGCGCCCGGCCCCGGACCGGAAGCCCAGGGGCCCCTCAGGTCCCGCCCTCGGGCCGGCCGGCCGGCCCCACGTTCACAATCGTATTGTCTATCAAGCGGGTGTTGCCTACCCAGACGGCGAGCGCCGCGGCCGTCTCGCCGCGGACCTCCTCCACGTCCTCGAGGGTGCGGGCGTCGACAATCGCCACGTAGTCCAGGATCGCCCTCGGCTCCGCGATGACCTGCTCCGCCATCGTCTCCATGAGCACGCGCGCTCGCCGCTCGCCGGAGGCCACCTCCTGCTCGAAGGCGAGTAGCGCCTCGTGCAGGCAGAGCGCCGCCTTGCGCTCCTCCGGCGAAAGGTAGGCGTTGCGCGAGCTCATCGCCAGGCCGTCGGGCTCGCGCACAGTCGGGCAGCGGACGATCTCGATGGGGAAGTTCAGGTCCCTGACCATGCGCTCGATCACGACGACCTGCTGGAGGTCCTTGAGCCCGAAATACGCCCGATCGGGAGCGAAGATATTGAAAAGCTTCGATACCACAGTGGTCACGCCGCGAAAGTGACCGGGCCGCGACATGCCGCACATCTTCTGCGAGAGCTCCCCGACCTCGACCCATGTGGTGTGATTCGGCAGGTACATCGCCTCGTCCGAGGGCGTGAAGACGAGATCGACCCCATCCTCGTCGCAGATGGCGAGGTCCCGCTCGATGGGGCGGGGGTACCTCGCCAGGTCCTCGTTCGGGCCGAACTGGGTCGGGTTGACGAATATCGACGCGGCGACCCAGCCGCACTCCGACCGGGCGCGGCGAAGGAGCGAGCGGTGGCCCTCGTGGAGCGCGCCCATCGTCGGGACGAGGCCCACGAGGAGCCCCCGGCGCCTGGCGTCTCTTGCGAGCTGAGCGGCCTCGGCGGGCGTCTTCGCCACCTTCATCGCGGGTTCTCGCCTCGCCACGGTCAGGCCCCCGCCGCCGGCGCGGCCGCGCGCCGGTCTCCCAGTGCGGAGAGCATCTCGCAGGCAGTGAGACCCGTGACCGGGTGCCGCACGGATGGCGCCACGCGCGAGAGCGGGAGCAGCACGAACCAGCGCTCGCACATCCTCGGATGCGGTATTTCCAGCCCGGGCTCGCTCACGACCTCGTCCCCGTAGAGGAGTATGTCGATGTCCATGGTCCTAGGGCCCCAGCGCTCCAGACGGGTGCGGCCGAGCGAGTCTTCTATCCTGCCGCACGCGCGGAGGAGTTCGCGCGGGGAAAGCCGGGTCTCGAGCTCGACCACGCCGTTCAGGTAACGCCCCTGCCCGGCCGGCCCGCCGACGGGGTCGCTCTCGACGAACGAGGCCGCTCCCACGCGGGTCACCCCGTCCGTCGCACGCAGCGCCTCGAGCGCCTTCTCGACGAGCGCCTCGCGGTCGCCGAGGTTCGAGCCCAAAGCCAGGTATGCGCGCGCCGTCCTCACCACCGCAGCCGCCCGATCCTCTCGACCGCCTCTGCGATCCTGCGTTCGTCCACCGTGAGCGCCGCGCGGACGTAGCCCTCGCCGGAGGCCCCAAAGCCATTGCCCGCGGTCGTCACGACATCGGCCTCGTCGAGGAGCCGCCCGACCGTGCGTTCGCTCGTCCAGCCGTCGGGCGTCCTGAACCAGACATAGAACGTGGCCTCCGGCGTGCGCAGCCGCCAGCCTAGCCTCCGGAGCCCCTCGCAGAAGACGTCACGGCGCCGCCTGTAGAGGGCGATCATCCGCTCGTGGACCTCGTCGTAGCGCTCGAGGGCCGCGACGCCCGCCCGCTGGATCGCCGTGAAGACGCCGGAGTCCGCGTTCGTCTTCACGCGGCCGAGCGCCGCGACGAGCTCGCTCGAACCGGCCGCCCAGCCCACGCGCCACCCGGTCATGTTGAACGTCTTAGAGAGCGAGTGGAACTCGATGGCGACTTCGCGCGCGCCCTCGACCTCCAGCACCGAACTGGCGCGGCCGGAGAATACCATCTCCGAGTACGCCGCGTCCTGGGCGAGGATGATCCCGTGCTCGCGGCAGAACTCAACGGCCTTCCTCAGGAACTCCATCGGCGCCACGGCGCCCGTGGGCGAGTTGGGATAGTTGAGATAGAGCAGCTTCGTCCGCCTCAGGACCTCGCGCGGCACGGCGTCGAGGTCCGGCAGAAAACCCCTCTCCTCGACGAGAGGCATCGCCCAGACCTGCCCGCCCGCGAAGATCGTCCCCGACCTGTAGGGCGGGTACCCAGGCTCCGGGACGAGCACCACGTCGCCCGGGTTCACGAACGCGAGCGGAAAGTGGAAGATCGCCTCCTTGCTCCCGATCGTCGGGTATATCTCCCTGTCGGGATCCAAGCCCACGCCGAAGCGCTTCTTCATGAACGCGGCGATCGCCGAGCGGAAGGCGGGGTCGCCGTTATCGAGCGCGTACCTATGCGTCGCCGGGTCGCGCGCGGAGGCAGCCAGGGCCTCGACGATGAACTCCGGCGTAGGCGTGTCCGGGTCGCCGACGCCGAGATTGATCACATCGCGCCCCGCCGCGAGCGCGGCCTTCTTCTTCTTGTCGATCTCAGCGAAGAGATACGGCGGCAGGGCCTTCAGCCTCGCCGCCACGTCGAAACGCGCCATGCCGTTCCCTCTCGTTGACTGGCCACGATCGTACCCTTGCCCTCGAGGGGCGTCAAACGCGCCGGACGGCGGGTTCGCGAGACGCTCGCGCGCGGACCGGCCGCGCCGAGATGCGTCGCAAGGTCTCACGGGAGCGCGCCGAAGTGGGCCCTGGCGCAGTCCCCGAGCGAGTCCAGGTCGTAGCCGCCCTCGAGGATGCTCACGATCCGCTCGTGGCCGCAGGAGCGCGCGAGCTCCCGTACGGCGAGCGTGGCCTCGGCGTAGGTCTCGGGCCGGAGCGCAAGCCCCCCCAGGGGATCGCCCTCCGCCCCGTCGAAGCCGCAGGATACGAGCACGAGCTCCGGCCTGAACGACTCCCGCACCTCGGCCAGGGCCCCTTTCAGGAGCCGCATGAACTCGTCGTGGCCCGTCCCGGCCGCGAGGGGCACGTTCAGCTTGGTGCCCTCCGCCCTTCCCTTGCCGCGTTCGGCCGCGGAGCCCGTGCCCGGATAGTGCGGGTACCTGTGGAGCGAGAGATAGAAAACGTCCGGGTCTTCGTCGAAGACCGCCTGCGTCCCGTTCCCGTGGTGGGCGTCCCAGTCGACGATCAGGACGCGCCCGATGCCGAGCGCCTCGCGCGCGTGGGCCGCGGCGACCGCGATGTTGTTGAACAGGCAGAATCCCATCCCCCTCGAGGGCATCGCGTGATGGCCCGGGGGCCTCACCGCGCAGAAGGCCGAGGCGAACTCGCCTCTCGCCACGCCCTCGACCGCGCTCACGGCCGCCCCCGCCGCGGCGAGAGCCGCGGCGAAAGAGCCCGCCGAGACCGCGGTGTCGGGGTCGAGCATTCCTCCGCCCGATCCCGAGAGCGCCTCCACATGCGCCACGTAGCGCGGCTCGTGGACCCTGTAGAGCACCGAAAGCTCGACTGGTCGGCACGGCCTCGTTCTGCCGGGCAAACCGCTCCCGAGCGGCTCCAGGCCCTTCAGGATCGCCTCCAGCCGCGCCGGGCATTCCGGATGGCCCTCGCCCGCGTCGTGGGCAAGGAAGACCGGGTCAAAGAAGAGCTCGCTCACAGATCCATTGATAGGCCCGGTGGCGCGGTCCGTCAAGCCGGGCCGGAGACAAGAAGGGTCGTTCAACCCGAATCCCAAGCCATCGCTCCACGGGCGCGTCGCTCGGCGAGGCGAGCCGTCAGACCCTTCCGCGCGGGGCGGCATCGCCTTCGCCGCTTTCCTGTCCGCGCACGTTGCAGACCTGCGGGCAGCCACATAGCATGATTGCCATGTCGGCGGACGCAGCGAAAGACGCACAGGCCGGACCCGAGGGGGTAGCCGCGGAGGGGGCCGGCGTCGGCCCGCCCGTCCCGGCGGCGGGCGCGGAACCGGGCGGCCCGTCCGAGGCTCCGCCCCCGGCGGAGCGCGAGCGGGCGGTGACCGTCCGCTCGATGGCCATCGCCTGCGCGCTCATGCCCGTGCTCGCCCTGTGGGTCGTGCTCTCGGAGGCGATCTGGTACTCGGGCCACTCGACGATCATCTCGCTCTTCTACCACGTCACGTTCGTCGTTTTCCTCCTGGCCGTGGCGAACCTCGCGGTCAGGAGGCGCTGGCCGGGCCTCGCGCTTTCGCCGGGCGAGCTCATGACCATCTACATGATGCTCTCGATCGCGGGCACCTTCTGCAGCCACGACATGCTCCAGATACTCGTGCCGATGATCTCCTACCCGGTGCACGCCGCGAACGCCTCCAATCGCTGGCAGGAGCTCATCCTGGGCCGGGTCCCCGGCTGGGCGCTCCTCGCCGACAAGGCCGTCGCCGACGAGTTCGCCGTAGGGAACGCATCACTCTACAGGTGGGAAGTGCTCGCGGCCTGGATCAAGCCGCTCGCGTTCTGGTTCGTGTTCCTTATGGCGCTGATGGGGGCGCTCCTGTTCCTGAACGTCCTGTTCAGGAGGCCGTGGACCGAGAAGGAGCGGCTCGGCTTCCCGGTCATCCAGATACCGATGATGATAGCGACGGGCCTGGGAGGACTGCTCAGGAACAGGCTCTTCTGGGCGGGCTTCGCCGTCACAGCGGCCATCGACACGGTGAACGGGTTCAACTACTTCTTCCCGAACATCCCGCAGATCCCGATCGTTAACGCCTTCAGCTTCCGGGAGTACCTGGTCGAGAGGCCCTGGAACGCGATCGCGGATACGACAATCAATCTCTACCCCTTCGTGACGGGCCTGGCCTTCTTCCTCCCCACGGACCTGGCGTTCAGTTGCTGGTTCTTTTTCGTGATGTACCTGCTGCAGAGGGTGGTCACGGCGGCGATAGGCGTCCGGGACCTACCGGGTTTCCCCTTCACCGACGAACAGTCCGCAGGGGGATACGTGGCCCTGGGGCTATTGGCCCTGTGGCTCTCGCGGAGGCACTTCGCGGCGGTCGCGAGGACCATCCTCCGGAGGCCGGGTGGGCTAGACGACTCCTCCGAGCCCGTGAGCTACAGGACTGCTGCCCTGGCCCTCCTCGTCTGTACGCTCGCCTGCGTATTCATGGGCACGCGCCTGGGCGCCTCGTGGGGAGTGATGTTCGTCTTCTTCACGATCTTCTTCCTGTACGCGATAGCCATCGCCAGGATGCGCGCCGAGCTCGGGCCGCCTGCGCACGACCTCCACTTCATCGGGCCCGGCGACCTCATGCACAATGCCCTCGGCACGAGGGCCCTCGGCGATGGGAACATGGCGACCTTCGGCTGTTTCCACTGGTTCAACAGGGCATACAGGGCGCACTTCTCGGCCCACGACATGGAAGGTTTCAAGCTCGCGCAGCTCACGCGGACCAGCTCGCGCTCGACGATGCTCGCGATGGTGGTCGCCATAGTGGTCGGGTCGCTCGCCGGCTTCTGGGCGGTCCTCCACGCCTGTTACGTCCACGGCCACGCGGGGAAGTGCGCCGGATGGTTCGCCCAGGAGGGTTGGAGCAAGCTCGCCTCGTTCATGAACTACCCCAGGGAGATGCGGCTCGCGGCGACCGGCGCGTCCGTCGCGGGGTTCCTTTTCACGCTCCTCCTCGGCGCCCTGAGGATGCGCTACACATGGTGGCTGTGGCACCCGGTCGGGTACGCCACGTCGATGTCCTGGTCCATGGGCAAGATCTGGTTCTGCCTGTTCGTCGGATGGCTCGCGAAGCTCCTCGTCACGCGCTACGGCGGAGCCGTCGCCTACAAGAAGGCCTTGCCCTTCGTGGTGGGAATAGTCCTGGGCGAGTTCGTCGTCGGGAGCCTCTGGGGCATATACGGCGCGTTCAATGGCACGCCAGTCTACCACTTCTGGGGATAGCGTCCTCGAGGCGCAACCTCGCGCCTACGGGGTCGCGCGCGCGCTCCTCTGGGCCGCGTTCGCCGCCGGCTCCGTGGCCCTCACGGTGCTCGTCGCCGAGCGCATCGGACGCCCTAGGAGGCCCGAGCTCCAGGTGCCGCCGGCCGTCGGCCTGGCCTCCGGGCCGGGGGGGCTGCGCATCGAGCGCGTGCGCGAGCTCGTGCGACGACTGACCGAGGCTCCCTCGCGCATGAGCGGGAGCCCCGGCGCGGATCGCGCGTTCGAGCTGATCTGCCGGGAGCTCGACGGGCTCGGCCTGCGCGATCGCGAGGTCCAGGAGCTCGACGTGGCCGTGCCCGTCGTGCGCGAGGGCGTGCTGGAGGCGGACTCGCCGTCGGGGCGGATCTCGGTCCCGCTCCACCCCCTGTGGCCGAACCTCGCGCGGACCTCGCGGACGCCGCCCGCCGGGATCCGCGGAAGTGTGGTGGACGTGGGGCGCGGCACTGACGCCGAGCTCGCCGGCAAGCCCATTACCGGCTCCATCGTCGTGATGGACTGGGACTCGGACCAGGAATGGCTGAACGCCGCCGAGCTCGGCGCGAAGGCGATCGTCTTCAGGGCGAACGAGCGCGCCACGGGCTCGGCGGCGCGGCTCAAGTTCCTGACGGTCCCCGCGGACATACCGCGCTTCTACGTCGCGCGCGGGGAGGTCCCGGCCCTCGACCGGCTGCTCGCCTCGGGCGCTGGCCCGGCCGCGATACGCTGCGACATGGACTGGGAGCGCGCGAAGGCGCGGAACGTGCTCGCGCGTGTCTGGGGCGAGGACGCCCCCGGGCGCTCGGGCGATCCCGACCTGGCGCCGATCGTCTTCCACGCCTACTACGACAGCGTGAGCGTGGTGCCTGAGCTCGCCCCAGGCGCCGAGCAGGCCTGCGGGGCGGCGGCGCTCCTCGAACTCGCGCGGCTCCTCGCCGGCCTCCGCGAGAGGCCGTCGCGGGGGGTTTACGTCCTGTTCACCGGCGGCCACGGCCAGGCCCTCGCGGGCATGACGCGCTTCGTGAGGTCCCTCAAGGAGCACCTGGCGCGGGGGACCGCCGCGGCCGATGGCGCCCCGCTCAGCGAGCGCATGGGCGCCCCAGGCCTCTTCGTGGGACTCGACCTCTCCACGCATTCCGGACGCATGGGCCTCTTCTGCCAGGGGCATTTCCGCGGCGAGTACGAACACCTCCTGCGCCCCAGGTTCAGCGTGCTGGGGCTCAAGCTGGCGGAGTACGTCGCCGGAGCGGGCGACGACTGCCCGTTCGTCGACTGCATCAACCTGACCGGGGGACGGGGCTGGTGGACGTATTTCCCGTTCCGCGTCCCGTTCGAGAGCGAGATCCCCGCCCTCGCGGGGCTGCCGGCCGTGACGCTCGCCACGATCGACGACGATCGCCGCCGTGTCGACACGCCAGACGACACGTTCGAGGCGCTCAGGTTCGACCTCCTGGCCCGACAGATCTCGCCACCGCCCGCGGGCGAGGGTCGGCCGGCGGGGGGGCTCGCGGACGTCGCGCTCGCGCTCGCCTTCTGGAAGGGCCCCTTCACGAGCTCGCCGCTCGACGACTGCATGGGGCGGATATCCGGCCGCGTCGTGTGGCTCGACCAGGAGAGGGATTTCACGCCCAGCGAGCCCCTGGCCGGCGCGACCGTCTTCCTCAAGGCGAAGCGCAACGACATGAGGCTGGTCGGGACGCGCGGCGTCCCCTGCGCCATGACGGACGCGGAGGGGCGCTTCGAGTTCGATGCGCTCACCGAGACCCCCGCGAACTGGGAGTTCGGGAACTGCCTCCTGGAGGCCTACGGGACCGCGACCCCATCGTTCCTGCGCGCGAACGGGCCCGCCCTGCGCGAGCTGTCGAAGGCGCTCGGGGGGCTCGCGCCGCGGGGGGAGGCCCGGGCGGGCTCGCAGAGCGAGGCGTCGGTTCCCCCGGGGCTCGAGCCCGACGGCTCCATCATATACGCGGTGGACATGGCCCGTCCGGGCGAGTACCCCTGGACGGCCGCCGTGCAGGGCAAGGAGCAGAGCCGGAACCTCGTCTGCTTCCCCTGCAGGTCGATAACGCTCTTCGGCCTCACCGACCCGCGCGGATACCTGACGCTCACCGACGTCCAGGTCCTGAACGCCGCGACCCAGAGCCCGCCATTCCAGTACGGGCAGAGCATGGCGGACTCCTTCTTCTGGAACGCCGACGAGAACTGCTGCACGGTCTGGGCGGACCCGTCGATCCGCGTGAGGTTGACGCTGGGGCTCGGCTTCCAGGAGAAGCGCCTGGTGCTCCTGAACAACTCCCCGGAAGACCCCGTGGGACGGGGCTTCGCGCTGACGGAGCTGGCGACGATCCCGTCGATGATCCTCCAGGGCGCGCTCGACATGCGGCGGCTGGACGAGTCCCGCTCCCGGAAGCTGCTCTTCCACGGGGTCAACAGTCCTCGCGTCCGTTCGCTCAGGGAGCAGGCCGGCTCGCACCTGGACAGGGCGGCGGCCGCCCTCGAATCCCGCGACTACAGCACCTACCGCGCGGAGAGCGAGAAGGGCTGGGCCCTGGAGAGCAAGGCCTACAGCGAGCTCCTTTCGACGACGAACGACATGATCCAGGGCGTGCTCTTCTACCTCGCGCTCCTCCTGCCCTTCTCGTACTGCCTGGAGAGGCTCGTCTTCGCGTCGAGCACGATCAGGAGGCGCATCGCCTGGATGACGATCATCTTCGCGGCGAGTTTCGGCGCGCTGGCCCTGATCCACCCGGCCTTCCGCTTCACGATGACGCCGCTTTTGGTGCTCCTCGCCTTCGTGATCCTGGCCCTGGCCGGCGTCGTGAGCGTCCTCGTGGCCGCCAGGTTCGACGCCATGCTGCGGGAGGCCAAACAGCTCGTCACGGGCACGCACGAGGAGGCCGTGAGCGCGGGCTCGATCGCCGTGCGGGCCCTGGACCTCGGCATCGCCAACATCCGGCGCCGGCCGCAGAGGGGCTTCCTGACGGCGCTCACGATAGTCCTCGTGACTTTCACGCTGCTCTCGTTCACCTCGGTCGTGCCGACCGTGAGCATATCGCGGCTTCCGCACAGGACGGGCCGCGCCGCCTACGCGGGGCTCCTCGCCAGGGACAGGCGCTGGTCCCCGCTGAACGAGGCACTGTACCGCTCGCTCGAGCGGACCTTCGAGCGCCCCGCGCGTGGCGCGGAAGCGGCCGGAGTGGTCGCCGGGCGCGGCTGGTTCTTCTCGGACGCGAGCGGCAGGATCTCGCAGATCGATCTCACGAGCGAACACCCCGGGAAGCGGTTCACGGCCGTGTCGCTCCTGTGCATGGAGGGCGCGGAGAGCGCCGTCACCGGCGCCGACAAGACGCTCGTCGCAGGCAGGTGGTTCCGGGGCGAGGACGACGAGTGCGTGATCCTCGGCTCTCGCGCGGCCGCCTGCCTGGGCTACGGCGCCGCCGACATCGGGAGGTCCGTCTTCGTCTTCGGCCGGGGGCTGCCCCTCGCCGGCATCTACGACGAGGCGGCCTTCGACGCCCTGAGGGACCTCGACGGGGAGCCGCTCACCCCGGTCGATTTCGTCCGCCAGGAGCAGATGGCCGCCGAGAGGATGTCCGGCCGCGAGCGCGCGGATACTCTGGAAGAGTACGAGCACCATCCCTCGGCGCAGATCGCCCTGGTCCCGCTCAGGCTGGGGCGGAGATGGGGCGCCTCCCTGAGGAGCGTGGCCGTGAGGACGGCGAGCGGCCTCGACCCCATGAAGGAGGCCGAGGCCCACGCCAGGCGCTCCAACCAGACGATCCTGGCCTCCGACGGCCGCGCGGTCACGCTCTTCGCGGCCCTGGACACGAGCGACGTGAGCCTGGCGGCCCAGGTGGCGGTGCCGGTGCTGCTCGGCTTCGTCATGGTCCTGGGGACCATGCTCGGCTCGGTCTACGAGAGGAAGCGCGAGATATTCGTCTACAACTCGGTGGGGCTCTCGCCGGGCAGCGTGGCGGCGCTATTCCTGGCGGAGTCGTCGGTCTACGCGATCCTCGGGGCCTCTAGCGGCTATCTACTCGGGCAGATCGTCTCCAAGGTGCTGCTCGAGACCGGGGCGCTCTCGGGCCTGAGCCTGAACTATTCGGCGGGGACGACCGTCCTCGTCGCGTGCATGAGCATGCTGATCGTGCTCATCTCGACCCTGTATCCCGCGCGCCAGGCCTTCTTCGCGGCCATACCGGAGTCGAAGAGGTCCGGGCCTGCTCGCGCCGAGCCCGCGCCCGGAGCGCCTGCGGCCGCCGACGCTGCGGCGGAGACCGTCAGCCTCTTCCTGCCCTTCGTCGCGACGCCGTCGAGCGTCCTGGGGATGCAGGCCTACATGCACGAGTACCTGGACGGCCTCCAGGGGCTCTCCGTGGGCTCCCTGGCGGTGGACGACCTGAGGGCGTTCATCGAGACCGGGGAGGAAGGGAAGGCCGTGCCCGTGCTCGCGTTCAAGGCGTGGCTCGCTCCGTTCGACCTGGGGATCAGCCACGACGTGCGACTGCGGATCGTATACCGCGCCGACAGGGGCGTACACCAGTATCATCTCACCGCGACGCGGTCGACCGGGGACCAGCAGAACTGGCGGCGGCTGACGCCCAGGTTCGTGCAGACCCTGAGGAAGCAGTTGCTCATGTGGAGGATCCTGCCGGCCGAGGCGCAGGAGTCCTATGTCCGGAGGGGCGAGGCCCTCTTCGCGGGAGGCCCGGACTCGGGAGCGGCGCGCTCCTCGGGCTAGAAGAGGAGCGCCCCGCCCAGGGCGAACGCGACTCCCGATCCCACGAGGATCGCCCCGCAGACGGCGACGAGAACGCGCATGCCCTTCTCGGAAAGTACGCGGCCGCCGGCCTTCACCGCCGCCGCCACGAGCGTGAACCAGACGATGTCGGCGAGCACGTGCCCCACGTAGAAGGCTGCTACGCCAGCGTACCCGAGCGCCCGCGAGGCGGCCATCACCGAGCCCGCCCCGACCAGGGCCCACCAGAGCGGCCAGAGCGGCTGTGCGACGCTCGTCCATATGCCTGCCGCGAACGGCCGCCACGGGCTCGTCGGTGAGTCGGGTTCCGCGCCCGGCGAGTCGCCCGCGCCGAGAGACCCGGCCGGCTGCCTGGCGAGGAGCGTAGCGACGCCAATTCCTACAAGGAATAGACCTCCCGCGAGGGCGATCCCCTTGAGCGCCGCCGGATGCGCGAGGGCCTCCGCCGCGCCGGCGAGTATCGCCGCGAGCAGTCCGAGCTCGAGGAGGGCGTGTCCGCCCGAGACGAGCAGGCCCGCGCTCCAGCCGCGCGAGCGGGCGTGGAGAACCGTGGCCGCGAACATCGGTCCCGGGGGCACCGCGCCCGAGAACGCCACCGCGAAGGCGCTCACGAATATCGTGAGGAGGAGCCAGAGGTCGCTCATCGCGACGTCTTGTCGCCCGCGGAGTTCTCCTCGTCAAGCCGGAAGCGGACGAAAAATACTCCGCGCCAGGGCACCGGGTCGCTGCCGGCCGAGGCGGGCTCGAACCGCGCTCCGAGCAGGAACTCGATCGCCGAGCGGTCGAGCTCGGCGCAACCTGCGCTCTCGCGGACGCGCGCTGAGACGGCACGGCCGGACTCGTCCACCTCGACCTCGTAGGCGCCCCTGCCCTCGCAGCCGCCGGGCCTGTGGAGGCCGGAGCGGCAGCCGGGCGGGTAGCGCGGGCGGAGCTCACCCATCGCGAGGCGCGGGGCCCGGACGCCCTCCGGGGCATCTGCGCGGGGCTTCTCGCGCGGCTCGGCTCGCGCGACCGTGGGGACATGTTCGAGCAGCGCCTCCGCCTCCGGCGCGCGAGGGAGCGCGAGTTCTTTCATGGGAGTGGGCCCGGCCTCGGGTCCGGCAAAGGGGGTGAGCTCCTCGAAGCTCCTCGCGCGCGGAGGCAAACTCGGGCGGCCGACCCGCGGAGGCGAGCTCTCCGGGGGTGCCCTCCGCCCGGCGGGCTCTACGACGAGCGCGATCTCGCCGCTCCTCGCCGCCACGACCGGCCGGGGCGCAGGCAACCGGTCCGACAGGACTAGCGGCAGCAGCACCAGATGGGCCGTCGCCGAGATTCCCACCGCTGCGAGGGGCACGATCCGGCGCTCGAACCTGAGCGGCGCGCCCCAGATGCGCCCGGGGTCCATCTCAGCGCTCCCCGGCGGGCGAGACGCGGAACGTGGCCCGCTCGATCCCGGCCTCCCGGAGGAGGCCGAGGACCTCGACCGCGACGCCCAGCGGCGCGGCCCGGTCCCCATAGACGAGCACCTCGCGCGCCGGGTCGTCAGCGATGCGCTCGCGGACGCGCGGGACGAGTTCGCCGCGGGAGACCGGCTCGCGGTCGACGTAGAGCTCGCCCCGCCTGCCGACCGTCACCGCGACGCCCTCGCGCCGATCGTTCGCGTCTGCGGACGCTCGAGGGAGCGTCACGCGGAGGCCCCTCGGCACGACCATCGAGACCATCGCGTACGTGAAGAGCACCACGAGCTGGAAGACGACGTCCATGAGCGGGACCATCTCGACGCGCACGCCGCGGCGCGGCCTTCTGGCGAGCCTCATGCCCACCTCACGTCTCCGTCCGGCGGGACCTGGCGCGCCGGCGAGCGCTCGGAGTCCTTCCGCCTGGGCGCAGGCTCGGCGAGGCCGGCCTTCCTGAAGAGGATCTCGAGCCTGGTCGCGGCCTCCTCCATCTCGCGCGCCATCCAGTCCGCGAGCGACTTGAAATAGTTGTGCGGGACGAGCGCTACGATCGCCACGACGAGCCCGGCCGCGGTCGTGACGAGCGCCTGCGCGATGCCGCCGGTCACCGCCTGCGGGTCCTGGACGGCGGCGTCCCTCGAGAGGAGGTCGAAGGACTGGATGATCCCCACCACCGTGCCCAGGATCCCGAGGAGCGGCGCGAGCGTCACTATCGTGTCGAGGACCGGGAGCCAGCGCTCCATCCTCGCGAGCTCGGCGAGCGCCGCCATCTCGAGGGCGCTCGAGACGTCGTAGTTCCTGTGTACGAGCCCGCAGTGGAGGACCCTGAGCACGGGGTCGCGCGTGCCCTGGGCCTCCCGCGCGGCCCCGGCGAGGTCTCCGGAGTCTACGAGTTCGAGGAAACGCTCCACCTTCCGCCTGTCGCGGCCCCGCGCGAGCCTGAGCCAGAAGACCGCCCTCTCGATCGCGAAGGCCGCCGCCGCCACCGAGAGCGCGAGGATCGGCGTCATTATCCAGACGCCGCCCCGCTCGACGAGCGCCCACATTCGGGCCTTCCTTTCAGAATCGGCCCAGGACCCCCAGGGTGATGCTCCTCCCAGGCATGGGATAGTCACCGTCCTCCAGAGAATAGCCGAACTGCCTGGCGTACTTGGCGTCGAGGAGGTTGTCGACCCTCAGGAAGACCTCGCTCTTCGAGGCCTCAGCCGTCCAGGCGAGCCTCAGGCCGACAACCCAGGCCGCGTCCAGTTCCTTGTCCGGGTATACCACATCATACTCGGTGAACGGGACCGTCTCCACCCACTGTTCGTAGTACTGCCGCATTCCCTCGACCCAGCTCGCCGAGAGGGCGAAGGTGAAGGTGCCTGCGACGCCCCGTATGGGCAGCCGCCTGCTCCACTCCAGGGAGAGCGCGAGCTGGTGGTCGGGGGCGTAGGCGAGCTCGCGCTCGATCTCCTGGAAAGAATACACTGGAGGGAACGAGCTGTAGCTCACGTGGCTGAGCCTGGTGCTCGTGTCCGTCGCGTCGAGGTACGTATATGCGACCTTCGCCCTGAGCCCCGGCGCGAGCTCGGAGGCCGCGGAGAGTTCGAGCCCGGCGATGTCCGCCCGGCCCAGGTTCTCCGGCCGCCAGACGCCCGAGGCGTCCGGGTTCCACTGGATGAGCCCGTCCACGCGCCTGGTGAACGCGCTGAGCTTCGCCCGCGCGCGGCCGCCGCCGCGCCACTCGAGGGCGAGCTCGCCCTCCGCGGCGTCCTCCGGCTCGAGGTCGGGGTTGCCCGATGCGTAGGGCCCGGCGGGCCAGTTGAGGTCGTTGAGCGAGGGCGCCCTGAAAGCGGAGCTCGCGCCGGCCTCGAGCCTGAACGCGCCGCGCCCCCAGGCGCCCGTGAGCCGCGCGCTCGCACGGCCGTCGTAGTCGGAGGGCTCGTCCCAGCGGACGCCGGCGACGAGGTCCCAGCCGCCGCCCGAGAGCTCTAGCTGTCCCCAGAGCGCCCCGGACGTGCGCCAGTCGTGTCTGGAGCTCGACGCAGAGGTCCCCGCGTCGAGGTCTTTCTCGTCGGTCTCTACGCGGACGGAATCGTGGGCGAAGCTCGCCCCGGCGAGGAGCCTGAGGCGTTCGCTCGTCCACATGTAGCTCGCCTCGCACTCGGGGCGCGAGGCGCCGACGGCGGTCTCCTGGACGATATGATGATCGCTGAAGTCTTGCCACTCCTGGTGGGTATCGTCGAGCCGAGACGAGAAGGACGCGCGCACCCGGAGCCCGCCTCGCTCGTGCGCGACCTGGAGATAGCCGCTCGCGGCCTCGGCGCGATCCACGAGCGATGTGACCTCGTCGTTTCCGTATGGCGGCGTGACGCCAGGCGCAGGCACCGGCCCAGGCAGTCCCAGCTCCGCCGCGCGCGCGCCGATCGTGAACGTCGTCCGCGGGGAGGCGTCGCCGCCCAGGCGGAGCTTTCCGAGGAGTTCGACCGAGTCCAGGTACGAGTTCGGCCTGTGGCCGTCGGTGGTGAAGGCGCTCACGCCGAGGAGACCGAAGAGATCCCCTCGCGCGCCGAGGGGCCCGCCCGCCAGGTACGCGGCGCCGAAAGCGCCGAAACTGCCCAGCTCGAGATCGCAGTCGCGCATGCGCTCCGCGGGGGCCTCGCGCGTGAAGACCTGCACGACCCCTCCCACCGCCCCCGCGCCGTAGAGCTGCGAGGCGCCGCCGCGCACGACCTCGACCCTCTCGACGAGCGCCGGCGACACCTCCGAGATGTCCGCGCTCCCGAGCGACGAGGAGTTGAGCGTCCGCCCGTCCTCGAGGACGAGCGTGTGGACGCCATAGGTGCCGCGCAGGTGGACGGTCGCGGTGCTCCCCGGTCCACCGTACCTGAGGACCTCCACGCCTTCGAGCTCGTCGAGCGCCGCGGCGATATCGGCGCCGCCGTGCCTGTCGAGCGCGTCGCGCCCCACTACGCTCGTCGAGAGCGGCGCGTCGGAAAGACTCCGCGGGGTCCTCGTCGCCGTGACCACGATCTCCTCCGGGGCGCCCGCGCCCGCCTCCGGGCGGAGCTCGGCTTCGGCTGGCGGAGCCTCCCCGGCCGCGGCGCACCAGGCCGCCGCGAGCGCAGAAGCCAGCGCTCCGAGCCCGGGACCTCGATGCCATCGGATACGGCCGCCGACACGAACCATCGCAACCCTCTCTCTCCTCGCTAGTCCGGCGTCCTCTGCCGGACCAGATACCCTTCCGCCTCCAGGAACCAGTACCCATCCCGCAGGATCGGCGCCTTCAGCCTGAGCCCGATCTCGCGCCTGAAGAGCGGCCCGCCGATCACGAATGTGTGGTACTCGCCCGACTCGCCGCAGGGGTCGATCCCGCGCGAGGCGAGGAACTCGGCGAACTCGCCGTCCACGGGCCGCCCGATCCATTCCGCGGGGAAGAGCTCCGCCTTCGCCGCGGCCACGACCGCCTTGAAGCCCGAGCGGAGAAACCCCGCGAGGATGTCGGCGGGGTTCCGGCCCCAGAGGGGCTCCACGGCCTCCACGCCCTCCGAGCGGCAGACCCGCTCGACCCAGGTCCTGTGCTCGTCGATGCAGATGTCGCCGAAGATCACGGCCTCGACCCCCAGCTCGCGGAGCCCGCGCAGGGCCTCCCTGAAGGCGAGCTCGTACTCGGCCGGGCCGGCCCGCTTCTGGAGGAGCGAAAAACCCGTCGCCTGCGCTTGGAGCTCGACGAGCCTCGAATCGATCCCGTGCCAGGCGGTCCTCAGACCGTCCGCGGTCGTCATGTTCAGGAGGAACGAGACCTCGAGCCCCTTCGGCCCCGCGCAGGAGCCGTCCAGCGCGCGCCAGGCGGCCTGGCAGGAGTCCTTGCCGCCGCTCCAGGAGACGGCGCACTTCATGATGCCCCCTGCGCCCAGGCGGAACTGGCCCAGACGAGCGCCGCCGTCTGCGCGATCTCGCCCGAGGCCCCGAGCGTGTCGCCGGTCGCGCCGCGCAGCTTGAGTGCGGCGACGCCCGACGCGACGAGTCCCGCGCCGCACCCGACGGCGAGCGTCGCGAGGGCGCTCTCGCGCCCGGCCGCGAACGCGCAGGCCGCCGCGAGCGCGCACGCTGCGAGCGTCACCGGCATCCTCACCCGGCCGATGACGAGCGCGCCCAGCCCGGTCTCGCGCGCGCTGGGAAGGAGCCAGGCGGAAAGGGTCATCGCGAGCCGCGAGGCGACCGCCGCCGCGACGAGGGCGCCTCCGCGCGAGGAGGCCGCTCCCGGAAGGCCCGCGATGCTCGCGGCCTGGGTCGCCACGACGATCACGAGCGCCGCGGCGCCGAGGGCGCCGATCCTCGGGTCGCGCATGACGGAGAGCGCCTTCTCGCGCCCGCCGAGCGTCGCGAGGCCGTCAACGGTATCCGCGAGGCCGTCCAGGTGGAGCCCGCGCGTGACGACCGCCCAGCTCGCCACGACGAGGAGCCCCCGCACGAGCTCCGGCACCCGCGCGCCGCAGGCGGAGTCGACCGCCCAGCCGACGAGGCCCACGAGGGCCCCGATCAGGGGATAGAAGGCCGCGGCCCGGGCGAACTCCCCCTCGCGCATCTCCCCGCGCGGGGCGACGGGCGCGATCGTGAGGAGGGAGAGCGCAAGCCTCGCGTACCGCAACACGAGCCGTCACCTCCCGGCGTCCGCGACGCCCGCGCCCTCGAAGGTCGCCATCTCGCGCAGGACCCTCGTAGAGGCCTCCAGGAGCGTCATCGCGAGCGCGGCGCCCGTCCCCTCGCCGAGCCTCATCCCGAGTTCGAGCAGCGGCTCTAGCCCTAGCGCCTCGAGCGCCGCGCGGTGACCGGGCTCCGCCGAGCGGTGCGCGGCGATCATGAAGCCTTCGATGCCGGGCGCGATACGCGCGGCCGCGAGCGCCGCCGCACTCGAGATGAACCCGTCCACGAGGACCGGCACACGCGAGCGCGCGGCCTCGAGCGCGACGCCGACGAGCCCGGCGATCTCGAACCCGCCCAGGGCGGCGAGCGTCCCGAGGGGGTCGAGTGATGTCGGCCTGTGGAGCTCGAGCGCCCGCGCCACTACCGCGCGCTTCCGGGCGAGGCCGGAATCGTCGAGGCCCGCCCCGCGGCCGACCGTCCCCCCGGGCGGCCTGCCGGTGAACGCAGACACGAGGCAGCTCGCCGCGGTGGTATTGCCTATCCCCATCTCGCCGAGCGCGACGACGTCGCAGCCGCGCGAGCGCTCCTCGCGGAACACCTCGGCCCCGGAGAGGATCGCCCCCAGCGCCTCCTCGCGCGACATCGCGGGTCCGCGCGCGAGGTTCGAGGTGCCGCGTCTCGCCTTCGCGAGGCGCAGCCCCTCGCGCGGGGCGAGCTCGGCGTCCACGCCGAAGTCGACGACCAGGACGCGCGAACCGACGAGCCTGGCGAAGCAGTTGATCGCCGCGCCGCCGGCGAGGAAGTTGGCCACCATCTGCCGCGTGACCTCTTTCGGATAGGCGGCCACGCCCTCCTCGACGACCCCGTGGTCGCCAGCGGCGACGATCACGAGCTTGCGCTCGACGCAGGGCCGTTCGCAGGCGGTGATCTCGGCGAGCCGGACCGCGAGCGCCTCGAGCCTGCCCAGGCTCCCGCGCGGCTTCGTGAGCGAGTCGAGCCTCGCCTTCGCGCGCGCCCCGGCGGCCAGGTCGGGCGCGGGGATACGCCTCAGCTCGTCGAGCGCTGCGCTCGAGGTCGCGAGATTCGCTCCGCTCATGTTATCCTGATCGCCTTCCCGCAGACGACCCAGTAGGCCTCGTCCGCCTCTTGCGCGAGGCGCTGGTTGGCGAGGCCGGCGAGGTCCCGGAAGGCCCTCGCGAGGGCGTTCTCCGGGACTATGCCGCAACCGACATCGTTCGAGACGAAGATGGCGTCGGCGGGCGAGGAACGCGCCGCCGCGAGGACGCGATCGAGCTCGCCGAGGCTCGACTCGGCATCCCTTCCCGCGCAGAGCATGTTGGAAAGCCACAGCGTCAGGCAGTCGACGAGGACGCAGCGGACGCGCCGGCCGCAATCGTCCAGGGCGCGCGCGAGCTCGCGCGGGGCCTCGACGACGAGCCAGTCGGAAGGCCGCGAGCGCCTGTGGGCCTCGACGCGCGCGCGCATCTCGTCGTCGAGGGGCTCGAGCGTGGCTATGAACGCGACCTGCTCGCCATACTCGCGGGCGCGCTCGAGGGCCAGGCGGCTCTTCCCGCTCCGCGCGCCGCCGACGAAGGCAACGATCCTGCCCATCCGCGCCCCCAGAACGCACACGGCCCGGCCCTCGCGCCGTGACGCGAGAGCCGGGCCGCAGGCCGCCCAGAAGGGCGCACAGGATCCGGACCTCACGTCACCCTGGCTCGAGGGGGACCAGTGAGTCGCTTGGCCCGGGGACGGTCTTCTGGCTTCCCGGCCGGGGCATCGCCCCGACGGCCCCGCCTTCCCGGTCCGCGCAGGACCAGTGGCTATCGGGCTCCCCGGCGGGGGGCTATCCCCGCCGGGCGGGTCACAGCGGCGGCCCCGCGGCGGTCTTTCACCGCGCTTCCCGGCTCCCCGGGCCGCCAGATTTCGGGCGTCATGATATCCCGTCTGCTCGGCGAGTCAAGAGGATCTCGGCGGACTTCAGGGCCATAAGTACGTGAGACTTTGAAGCGTGCCTGCCGGGGCGCAAGACTTCTCGCGGCGCAGGCAGGGATGCTCGGAGGGAGCATGAGCGGCCCTCGCGCCTTCGTCTGGTGGGACTCCCGAGCGTGAGGGGCGCCGACCCCTCGGGGGCATCTCTTGCCCAGCGCCCCATCGGGACTTGCGCTCGCGGGCTCCAGCCGCCCGCGAGCCGCTTCGTCCTCTCACTCCGGGACCCCGCGCGAAACAGCCGGGTGTTCTGCTCGGGGGCCGTGCGAAACACTCTCGGACTCTCAGTCCTCCCGCAGAGAGCCCGCGACGCTTGGCGCGGCTCTCACGCACGATGCTCTTGCCTGGCGGGCTCGATGACCGGCTGCCCCATCCCCACTGTAGAGCCCTTCCCGAGGTGCAACCACTGCGCGGCGGCGAGGAGAGGCCAGAGCTCGCCCGGCCCGGCGGGAAGCCCGATGAAGCCCGCGACGCCGCGCAGCTCGATCTCGGCCCGCTGCCGGCCGGAGTAGCGGACGAGGTCCAGCCGCTCGCCCGACCACGGCTCGCAGGGGACGCCCCTCGCAAGGTCCGCCACCGCACGCGCCAGGCGACGGCTGTCTGCACCCGTCCCCGGGGGAGCGAACGCGGCGACCCGCCGCAACGCGACAACGGCCACGTCAGCGAGCGTCGGGCGCTCGACGAGCCTTCCGTCCCTGACGATGCGGAGCGGCGCGTCGAACCTGAGCCGACACGACGTCGAGGCCGGGTTGCCCTTGAGCGGCCAGGCGGCCTCCGAGAGCTGCCATGGTCCGACTGCCGATGCAGGCGGCGCCGGCTCGCCCGACGGGCGGAGCCCTCTCACATTCGTGACTGCGAACCGGCGACGGGCCTTCCCCAGCCCCATCCCGGAGGCCACGTCCCAGGCGCGCATCGCGGCGCCGTCGTGCCGGACGCCGTCGCCGATCAGGGTGAACTCCACCGCCGGCGCGTCGGCGGGGTCCGGTGGGGCCGGGCGCAGGACGTAGGCGGGCGTGCGCTCGTGCGCGGGGCCCCGGCCCTCGAACACGTCGGCGTAGGCCTCGGGATCGAGATCGTGGAGGGCGGCGCCCCACACGCCCCTCAGCATGGGAACCGTCGCGCGGACGCCCGGCGTGTTCAGCGAGAGGCGGCGCGGAAGCACGGCGATGCGGGCGAGCAGCGCCAGGAGCTCGTCGGCAAGGGGCACGAGCGACTTCCCTCCGCGGTCATGCGAACGGGGCCGCGCTGCGGGATGGTAGCCGCAGGCGACGAAGGGTTCAATCCCCTCAACGGCGGGGCGGGCTCGGAGAGGGTAACGGACGGGGAGCATGAGGGCGAGACCGTCTCGTCCTTGTTTCAATCCCCTCAACGGCGGGGCGGGCTCGGAGAGTGATGGGCTCCGCCCTGGAGATATCATCGCCGTCAGTTATGAGTTTCAATCCCCTCAACGGCGGGGCGGGCTCGGAGAGGCACCCCGACCGACCGGACCCCTATCAGGTGGCCGCTGACGCCCTGTTTCAATCCCCTCAACGGCGGGGCGGGCTCGGAGAGGGACGCTCCCGCGTATCGAGACGCTAGCAGAGCGGCGGCGGTTTCAATCCCCTCAACGGCGGGGCGGGCTCGGAGAGACGTCCATCTGTAAGGCTTTGCGGCGCGGCACGTTGGCGCACCGTTTTCCGTAACCGGCCTGCCGGCGCGCCCCACGCGGCGCGCGGAGGACCGGCTCGCGGACGCTCCGAACCTGAAACCTCATTGTCCATCAAGGACTTGCGCTGCCGCCGTAACCTCCCCCGGTTTCATCCCAGGACGGGGTTACGGTGCTCCGGCCGCCCCGCCACGGGGCGGATGTCATCTCACGCGCTTCACACGATCCAGACCTCCTCCTCTCCAGGCACGCAGCCGCCGAGAGGAGGCGCCCCGAGCCGCGCGACGCGCCTGGCGCAGGCGGCGCAGAGGGCGTAGACCGACACCCGGTCCGTCTCGTGGTCGACAATCCTCTCGATATCCGATATCATGCTGTCAAAGAGCGCACGGTCCAGGACCGCCTCGAAGACGCTATACTGTATGCGGTCGCCGTAGCCGTCAAGACACTTCGCGAGGCGGAGGCGGCGTTTGTCGTCGGGGACGTCGTAGCAGACGACGTAGCGCGCCGCCTCCGGGACCACTCGCCCCAGGTAATCGCCGTTCCAGTCGAACCACGCGACGGCGATGCCCTGCCTGAGGCACTCGTGCATGGCGTCGGAGGTGCGACCAGCGCGATGAGTTCCAGTCTGTGCGGCTCGACCTCGGCCAGCGTGCGGCGGCGCTCGGGGAGGGGGCCCTTGCCGTCGGGGTCCTCGTCGAGCGTGACGGTGAAGGACTCGGCGCTCTTGCGGACCACCGCGCCGGGCTCGGTGACGTAGAGCGTGGGCATGCGCGGCTCACTTCGGATGCCGCTCGAGGATGTGCTTCCCGTACTGGGTCAGCCTGGCGTTGCCGATCTCCCCGTCCTGCTTGCGCGAGAGCGCGACCAGCCCCTCCCGTTCGAGCCTGAAAAGCTCGTCCTCAGGGACACGTTGCAGCCGGGAGCGGGCGTGTCCCTCGCTCAGCCGGCGGAGCAGATCGAGGGTCTTCGCGTCCGCCGCCGCCGTGGGCAGGAACACAGGCTCGGTCATGGTCTGATGGACGTAGTACGCGGAGACCGAGAGCTCGGCCGCCACGAGCGCGGCGACGGCGACCTCGGCCTTGAGACCGGCGGTCGCGTTGATCATGACCACATCGCCGCGCTTCTTCGCGCGCTCGGCGACGCGGAATACCTTCTCGCGGAAGCCGCGGACCGCGGCCTCGAACCCGGCATGGTCGCGGGCCTCCTCGAAAGAGGCGGGCAGGAGGTCCTGTGCCTCGGCGCCCGTGCCCGTGGTTTCGATGCGCTTGTCGGCGAGGAAGTCCGAGAGCACGTCGCGGCAGAGCCGGCAGCCTGGGGTGTCCGTGGCCACGAGGTGGACGGTCGTGCGCTGGCCCTTCTCGGCAAACCACAGGAGCCCGTTCAGCTCGGCGGAGCGCTCGCGCGGCGACTCCTCGAGCCAGGCGAGGAGTTCGTCCTTCGCAGGCAGGGGATCGCCGTTCTTCCAGCCGCGGTTCACGAGAATGCTCGTCCCCACGGAGACGATGTGGAGGAAGCGCTTCTCGCCGGACGGCTTCGTCTTTGCCTTTGGACTCATGTCATCTCCTTCCCTGGCCGCGGCCACCGCGGCGGTCGTCCCCTCGACGGCCTTCCCGGCCTGAGTTCTGTCGCTCCTCGTCCGCCTGCGTCGGCCAGCGGAACTGGATGTCCCCGGTTACGCCGGCCGACATGACGATGAGCGTCACACGGTCGCCTGGTTTGCGATCAGCGGGCACATCACCTGAGTTCTGGATCGGACCGACCCGGTCGCTCGGCTCGTGCTTCGCCTTCCAGCCGCCCTTCTTCGTCTTCTCCTCCAGGAGGATCGCTTCAACGCGCGTGTTCGGTTCGGGCGGAGCCGCCTTGCGCACGGCTGGGGCGATCGAAGACGTGGGCTTGGGAGGCTCCATCGAGGCCTGACCTCTCCCGGGAAGTCCCTTGACTCGTTTCTCGACGTGGTCCCTGATGTGTCGGAGCAGCGCACCGAGGACGCGGGCGTTCACCTCGGGCGATGCCAGGCGCCTGGAAGGAAACGCAACTACGCGGATTGTGAATGCTCCCGTGACCGGGTTCTTCGCAGCGTGGTAGTGCACTGGCGAGGAGTGGCGGTCATCTCCCTTTGCACCGTACAACTGCCGAGGTGGTTTCCAATTCTCCTTCTTCTGGTGGGGCAAAGGGTCTTTCCGCGGACCGTGAATCTGGCGTGGAAGCCCCAGCACCACCTTGTGTTCGCAGTGCTTCCCGTGGCCCGTCTTCGCATCGGCCTGGGCGAATGACTGGGCGGCGTCGCCGATCTGCTCCATGACGAACCACGCATTGGTCCACGGTGTCGGCACTTGGACGGGTTCGAGCATACTCTCCAGGGCCGGGGACTCGGCTTCGCGCGCCTCACGCTCGCCGACGCCGCATGCCTCGCGGAACTCCCGTGCCGCATTCTTGCACCGGTCGAGGGAGCCCTCGATGTCGGCGAAGGAGCCGAAACCCTTCCGCGACTTCGATCCAACGCCGCCGAAGTGGCACAGGAGCCAGAGGGCGGCCTTGGCCTGTTCGAGCACCAGGCTCAGAGAGAGAGGTTCTGCGCGCCGCACGTTGCCTTCACGGTCTCTCTCTTCGTACATGGACGGCCGCGCCACCAGGCGTACCCGCCACTTGGCGCCTGGCCAGACGACCATGCGCTGGCGGCGCTTCTTCCTCTTCGTCTGTTCATCCGTCACCAGTTCGTCCATGCCGTACGAAATGTAGAAGAGCGGCTGGGTCGTCTTCGCAGGAGCGCGTTCGATCCCGTACTTGCAGGCGACGGATTCGTCGAGGACCAGGATGTCGTTGCCCTTCTTGCTCTTGTCGGGCTTCTTGAATGGGAACAGACACACGAACGGCGGCGACTGCGGCTCCCGCTCGACCGTGACGCGCACCGCGCCGCCCGCGTTCGTGTCGCCCCAGACCGCCGCCTCCATCGCGCGGAGGGTCGGCACGTCCACGAACCCCGCGTGCATAGTCCTCCACCACCAGCGGAGGAGACCGCGGAGCGTCGCGGGCCTGAGGTCGCAGTCCTCTTCCTTCTGGCCCGCGCCCGCGAGGAAGGCCGGCGTCACGAGTTCGAGCGTCGTCGTGAACTCGGCGCGGGCGGCCTTCTCCTTCGCGGCTCCCCATGTCGCCTCCGCGGCGGCGAGCGCGCGGCGGTCGTCCTCGGTCTTCTCGACGAGCCTGAACGCGCCGTAGCCCGCGGCGGTCTTGGCGCCCGCGCCCTCGTGAGTGAGGGCGCCCGTGAGCCACTCCCGCGCGCGAGCGACGAACTCGTCCGGCACGTCGGAGCGCCGCTTCGAGACGGCGAACGAGAACTTCTGCCCGGGCCCCACGGCGAGGAAGTAGACCGGGACGGGGTCCTCCCAGTCGCCGGGGGCGTCCTCGCCTCTGTAGTACTTCCCATGATGGCAGTTCACGATGTCCACGAGGAGGCGCGGCCACGTCTCGGGCCAGGCGTCGTGGAAGACGACCGAACCCGCGCGCTGGCGCTCCTGCTTCGGCTCGCCGGGCTCGTTGCCGAAGACCGCGAGGATCGCCCTCTTCCCCGCTTCCTGATCGGACTGCGAGGGAAGCCACACCGTCTCGGCGAACGCGCGCGCCATCCCCTTGAGCCCGCTCCCCGGCAGGTACACGAAGCCGTAGAGCGGGTGGAGGCATATCCCCGCGTTCTCCAGGGCCGAGGCGCGCGAGAGGTGGAGCGTGAGGGGGCCGACAGTCTCGCAGCGCCAGGTCGTCGCGGAGAGTGCGCGTAGCTGATGCGCGCGACGCTCGAAGAGCGTCCTGAGCACGGCCTCGTCGCCGACGGTCTTCGCGACAACGTTGAGCGCGTCACGCTGCGCGTTCTGGTCGCCCGGCACGCTGAACTTGTCGAGTTGGAGGCCGGGGTGCCGCGATCCGACTGGCTGCTTCGCGACCAATCCGGCCGTCGAACTGGGCAGGCATATCTCCGCCGACATGCTCAAGCCTCCTCGGTGAGCCCCTCGGCCTCCGCGAACCGGTTGAGCCACTGGAGGTAGGCGAGCGTCTCGTCGGTCGCCCGGCGGAGGAAGTCCGAGTCGCCGCCGATGATCGCCTTGATGAGGGCGTCGTCTTCGGGCGGAGGCTTCTGGCTCTGGGGGTTCTGGCGCTTGTCGAGAACCCAGTCGCCGATCGCCCTAAGCAGCTCGGGCGCGTAGCCCTTCGCCTTGATGAAGGCAAGCGCATGCCCGAGGCCAGACGCCATTATGCGTGTCGGCAGTTTGCGCGCCTGGCCGCCGAACTTCTTCGGGTCCGAACACTTCTTGGCCTGCTGCACCGCCTTCCACGCGTGCTTCGCCCGCCTCTGGTCGAGCGTCGGCTGCGAGGCCGGGAGCGCCTTCTGAGGCTGCTCTTGCGCCACGGTCACGCCCCCTTCCCGTTCACGAGACGCACGGCGCACAGCCCCTTGCCGATGGTCTCGTCGCCGCCGATCTGTAGGATCGACGGCATCGCGCCCCTCACGTAGTCGAGCACCTCGGCCGCGCTCTTCTGCGTCCCCTTGCGGCGGCTCTCCTCGGCCAGGACGAGGGAGTAGAAGATCGTCTCCGGCGGCAGGAACTCCTGGTAGAAGAGCGCGCCCGTCTTCACGGTCTTCCTCTCGTAGTCGAGGCCGACGCGTGCGACGACCTCGGTCGCGTGGCGGACGAAGTGCGTGAAGTCGTCGTCGTGGAGGATCGCGAGGTGCGTCTTGATCCGCTCGCGCGTGGCGGCGTCCTCGACGGCGTTCTCCGCGATCCACAAGGCGACCTTCGCCGCGTCGCCCATGCGAGTGAACTCGAACTCCTCGAGGACGATCTTGTCGCCGTCCACGAGGAGGGGGCTCCCTTCCGCGCAGGCCGCCTTCTCCTTGTCCGGCTTCGGCACGCTCTCGACCTGCCTCCCCACGAGCGCGAGGTCGCGCTCGAGCCTCTCGAGCACGGCCGGGCAGGTAGTCCACGCGAAGACTCCCCGGAGCGATCTCACCGGGAACGCCAGGATGCGTGCGTCGGTGAGGGCAAGCGCCCCTGCGTGCACGGCGGCATCCGCCGTCTCGGGCCCGAACACCGCGAGCCAATTCTCGCGCGCATTCGCGTCGTCCTTGGCCTTGTCAGGGCGGCAAGCGTCCCGCAGGACGCCCTTGAGCGACGAGCCCGGGATGACCGGCCACTGGGTATGGCGCTCGCGCTGGACGGGCAGGTCCACCGTCCCGAGCGCCGTCCCCGAGCCGGGGTGGAGCCCCGTCTGCGCGTGAATGAAGAGCAGGGCTTTCTCAGTCATGGTTCCACACTCCTTCCAGGAACGCGCCCCAGCCGAGCGCGGCGTCCTCGCCGTCGCAGAGCGACTCGCGCGGCGGGTCGAGCGACTCTTTGAGGAAGTACACGCTGCCCGCAGGGACGGCGAAACGCGTCGGCTTCGGCCCCCTGCGGGCGAAGTCCCACCCCGATACCGGCACGGGCTCGCCCACCGCCGCGGCGACAAGCTTGCCCTTGAGGAACGACGGCCGCCAGCCGTCGAACACGCCGGGCGTCGTGAGGAGCAGCAGGCGCCCCTGCCTGCCGGTCGGCGCGACGGAGGGCCACTCGACGGGTTCGATCCTCCGGGCGGCGACGCGGCGGCCCTCGCCGCCCAGGGGCAGAGGCACCGAGGTCTCCGTAAGGCGGTCGATCGCCTCGGAGGGGCCCTCGACCTCAGCGTACAGGGCCACCCCGCGTTTCAGCGCGAGCAGACTCACGCCGTAGATCATGCCCTCGGCCGCCGCGCGCGTGTCGGCGTCGATGGCGATGCCGGTACGCTGGTCGAAGCCGTACAACTCGTCCGGCTTCACTACGTCGCACGAATTCGGCACGCCGCCCGTCAGGAAGGCATGAAGGCCGTGAAGCGTCAGATAGCCTCCCTCGATGCGCTCGATCTCGTCCCGGCCGCAATGCCAGAGAGGCAGCATGCCGTCCTCGCCCTCGGGCGGGCGCCACCCCGGCAGTCCGATGCCGGTGAGCGGGTCGAGCCTCACGATCTCGCCCGACTTCTTCTCCTTGCGCAGCGTAGCGGGCGCCGGGACCAACACCTTGGGCGCATCGCCGTCTGCGCGAACCCGCGCGAACCACGGCCCGCGGAAGGAGAGCCGTGCGACCGAGCCTGCAGACTCCCCCTGCGCCGCTGCTGCGTCCCCGAAGGCAACACCGCCCTTGATCGCCTCCGCGAGCTTGTCCAAGTCGCAGCCGACCTCCTTGAGAAGCCAGGTCCGCAGCGCACCCGCGACCGTCTGCGGCATCGGCATGCCCGACGCGGCCCGCGAGGCCGGCTCGAACGGCCGCCCGTCGCGAAAGAAGAGCGAGTCGAGGGGTTCCAGGAGAAGGCCGACCTTGCGCGTGGTGGTGCCCGCCATCACAGGTCCCTCCCGCGCGCGAGGAACGACGCGGACTGGACGAGGGTCAAGAAGTCCTCCAGGAATCGCCCGCGCATCGCCTCAAGGTCCGGTGGCGGCTTGCCCTCCTTCCGCGCCGCGTCAACACGTCTGTTCCTCATATCCACGTAGGCCCCGAAGGCCTCCGCGACGACATCGCCCGCCCTTTTCGTCCCGGTCTCCCCGAAGAGCTCCCGGGTCTTCTTCTCGGCCCGGTTCACCTGCCTCCTGATCTCCGCCGCCACGGCCTCGGTCGGCATTGCACCGAGCGTCTCCATCTCAGCGCGCAGGTGGTATGCCCAGCGGTCGGACGCGCCGCGCTCGGACGCGCCTTGCTCGAACGCTTCGACCCAGCCCTTGAGCGTCGGCACCAGGTCCCAGGGGCACAGCGCCGACGAGTGCTCGCCCGAGCGGCGGCACACTGTCAGGACGAGCGCGTCGCGCCCCCCATCCTTCGCCGCCTTCTCGGCTTTCCGCGCGGCGTCAAGCGCGTCGCGGAGGTTGTCCTTGTAGTGCACCACGGCCAGCCCTGCCTTGATGGTCGCCTTCGGCCCCATGACGAGATGATCGCGGCCCTTCTCGTCGCGCCAGTAGCCCTCGGGCGCGCCGCCGTTCGCGCCGGTCTCGCCCCTGAAGGCGCGCCGGAGCTCCAGCGCGCATGCGAGCGCGGATCTCGCCGGAAGGAGCGCGAGCACGTCGTCGCCGCCCGCGTAGATGAGCGAGCCGTCATGCTTCTCGACGATTGCTGGGACGGCGCGCACGGCGAAGTTCGTGAGAGCTTCGCTGATCGCCGCGTGGAGAGCAGGCCCCATAGGGCGCGGCGCGTCGAGGCCCTTTTTCGTCTCCTTGTCGGCCAGCCCTTCGAAGTACTCGCGCATCTTCGGATGGAGCACATCGCCCACGCGGGGCGACTTCTCGCCTCTCAGCCACTTCCCCATTTCGTCGGCGTCCATGGCGAGCACCGCGTAGTACGCCGGAGGCGCGCCCTTGCTCTCCCGTCTTGCCTTCTGGATCAAGCCCCAGACGGCTTCAGGACACTCGTCATCCGGTTCCTGATCGCGTCTCGACCAGTGGAGCCACTGGCCGCTCCAGTCCCGTATGGCCTCTGGGTCGATGCCGACGCCCTTCAGCCACTTCGCCGCAGCCACGGTCGCCGTGTCGTGATAACGGATGTCCGAGGCGTTGAGCCCGAGCTTCTGACAGAGAAACGCCGGAGCCGCGAAGCGCTTCACGAGCCCCACAGCGCAGAGGCGCTCGCCCCTTCGCAGGCGCACGCCGTCAACGGAGAGTGTCCGCGACGCCTCCTTCCAGAACGTCGCCGACTCCTCGAGCCCACCCGGCCCCATCTGCTCGTATGTGCCGAACATCGTGCACTTCGGCGGCACCTGCTCCCCCGCCGAGACCCGCGTCGACGGCGGCACGTGTCGGACGACGCGTTGCGCCTCCATCAGCCGCGCCGAGAGGTCGACCAGGGCCTGCCAGCGACCGGCATGCTTCTGGCCATATCGCGGTCTGTCTTTCCCTGGAATGGCGTCCGCCAGACCGCGAACTCTAGCCGCATCAGGGAACGCCTGCTCAAACTGCTCCGCGCCATGGAGTTTCGCCACGGCCTCAAGCCCGGCGCCGCACTCACGCCAGGGCAGCACGGCCGTGCGAATCTCAAAGAACGAACCGACCTGCTCGTCCCATCGCCTGTCCCAGCCCTCGCCGCCGGGCAGCGCGCGGAGACTCTCGTTGAGCCTGCACCTCACGGCCTCGCAGCACTCGGCCCACGCCCCGCGCGCGGCCTTCTCGCACTTCGCGGCCAGATCGCGCGACTCGCCCTCACCGTCGCCATGAGGCACCACCGCCAGGAACCTGTTCGGCACGCAAGGCGCGCGGCGAGCGCTCGCGTCGGGCTCCGGCACGTCCCGCAGACCGGCCTCCATGCGAAGCCAGGTGTCCATGAGAGGCAGCCCGCGCAGCGCCGGGAACACAACCGCCGTCGGCCCGAGTTCCTCGACGACGGGAAGCATCGCCCTGAACGTGAGCCAGGAAAGGAGCGCGCTCCCCGTCCACAGGTCACGCACCGTCCGCGCCGCGGCTATGAACGACTGGACCGGGCCGATCTGGAACGACAGGAACGCCGCTCCCGACGATCCCTTGAGCGCGAGGTGAAGCCCCGCCGTGATGTCTATGTGGTTCCAGATCGTGTGGTCGGGTACGCGCGTGTCTGCGGGCAGATGCATGAAGTCCGGGCTCAACTCCGCGAGCTTGTCAGGCAGTCGTCGCCAGAGCGCGAGGAACCGTGACCGCATGTCGTCTTTGCCGGCCGATACGCGCCTCACCGCCTCGGCGATGCTGTCCTCGCCCACGCGACAGGGTTCGAGCGTCCGCGCCTCACCGCTCAAGGGATGCGTTACGAGGATACGCCCTTCGCCGTCCGCGCCGACCCGCGTCTCATCGCGCTCGCCCCTCGGGAACGGCAACCGCTCTACCGCCGAAGCGTGCTGGTCCTCCTCGCGGGTGTCCCAGTGGAGCTCGTCGTCGGTTGCCTCGCACCCAAGCGCGGCCGAGAGATACCTCGCCGCTCGCGCCTGGTGGCCAGGAATGCGGATCGCTTTGTCGGGCGGGTCGTGCAGGAATGCGCGAAGCAGGAATTCCCAGTCTGTTGACACGTTCAGTCCCCCCTGCGAGGGATAGGTTCCCGGGTTCCGCGCCCGAGAGCCAGAGCATGTAGGCGCACTACGTGGCAGGAATCGAATCCATGGGCCTTTCCCTCGACCATACCTTTTCGAAGGTGCGATTATGCCAGAACGAGAGTGACCTGCAAGTGCGGAGGTGCCTGGGATCGGTATGACACCGGTAGCGGGGCGCCGGCGTCTTTGCCAGTCATACGTCGCCTCCTTAGCGAACCACGGAAGAGAGGGCGCAGGCGTCACTCGCGTCCACTGTGCCAGATGTGAGAGCATAGCGCGCGTTGCGCGTGCCATTCGGGCTCAGCCACGAGCTGCCCGGCGTTTCCGCTACCTTCTCGCAACTATTTGCGGCGCAAGAGTTGCAAGAACGGAAGCGATGAAGGGGGGGGCGTATATGGCCACGGATCGCCGAAATGACGCATAGAACGGGCTTCCTTCGGGGGCGATGACTCGGCGCGAGGTCGCGCGAAGGTCGGCGACCTTTCCGGCGACCGGATCGCGCTGCCGCCTGCCCGCGGGAAGAAGCGGAGCGGGACGGCCGGCCCAGGCCGTCTGGGACGTGCTCACGGGCGCGCGGGATCTCTCCGGAGGGAGCCTCGCGGCCCGGCCTCCGGCCGTGGCGGTCGGCGCCGAGACGAGCCCGATCGACCCGCAGGAAGTGGTATCAAAACTGGTAGCAAAACACCCCGGAAGGCGGGATCTCCGCCGCGACGTGCGCGGCCCCGAGTCGCAACCTGTTGTCATTAGGGAAGATAGCGATGGAGCCACCCGCGGGATTCGAACCCGCGACCTGCGGTTTACAAAACCGCTGCTCTACCGGCTGAGCTAGGGTGGCGCTCAGAGCCGATCCACCGTCTCGCGGCCCCGCCGCGCCATGCGAGCCGCGAGCCGTCGAGTGGCACCGGCCCCTGTTCGGCAGCGAGGTACCCTGCTGTCGTGGCCCTCGGCGCGCCCAGCGGAGGCCTCGGCCGTCGTCCGTGACTGCTCCAGGATACGTTCCGGCCTGCATGGATGCAAGGCGAAGGCGAACCGCGGTCAAGCTGATGAAAGGCCGCCTCCTGTCACCGGCAATCACCGGCGTGGTAACGAAAGGACCCGGCCGTGGGCGGCAGTGTAGCGGTCACGGCCCTCGAGCCTTGCCGGTTCGAGCGCGGAACGGTCCGGGCAACACGAGCGTCCCGAGGATCGGCTGCGAGGCACCCTCGAGCGCGCTCGAGGGATATCGGCGCTCCCCGGGTCAACGACGGGCGAAAGGGTGGAGACGGCGTATCTACTCCGCTTGCCTGGCCTCGATGTTATCGAGGGCGAGCCTCGCGCCCTGGGAGCGCAGAACAAGCGGCCCCTCCAGCGAGCCGAGGCCGGCGAGGCCGAGCGGCTTCATCGCCTTCCCGTCCACGCTCACCGAGAGGGTATCGCCGTCGATCTTGCATCTCACGGACTGGCGCTCGCCTGTTTTGGGCGTCCACTCCGACCGCTCGACGGCCGAGCCCCCGCCGATCGTGCAGCGGGCCTCGTAGCCGCCGCTCCCGAGCGAGAACCAGACGCAGTGCTCGGCGTCGGGCCCGAGCTGGACCTCCAGGAGCCCTCCGGGCTCCAGGAAGGCCACCTCCAGCGCAAGCTGGAATCCGCGAGCGCGGTAGGTCACGTCCTTGAGCCTCGCGCGCCCCTCGCGGGCGTCCTCGTTGACGAGAGAGCCGTCCTTCACGACCCACGCCCCGCGATCGAGCTCCCAGGCCTCCGTCTCGTCGAACCGGGAGAACTCGAACCTGCGCACCTTCACCGATTCGTCGGCCGCCCCCAGCAATCGGTCGGCCACCGCGCGCAGGGCGGGGTCGGAGCGGGCCTTTTGGATCTCCTGCCTGGCCAGCGCCTTCTCGCCGCGCGCGAGCAGGAACGCGCCGAGACCGAGCCTGTCCTCGGAAGCCATGGGCATCGACTCGAAGACCTTGAACAGCTCGTCGGCCGTGAGCTCCCCCCACGGGAGCAGCCTCTCGACGGGCCCGTCGCGGACGGTCAGGCCGGCGCTCGACGCCCTGAGAATGATAAGCGACGCAGTTCTTCCGCCCTTGAGCTCGCGCACCAGGACCGGCGCGACGCCCTTCCGCGTCGCGAGGCGTTTCGAGAAGCGGTCGATGAGCTCCCCGCAGAGTCGCGCCGCCTCCGCGCCGTTCGCGAGCTCCTTTTCCCACTCCGTTCCCGCGAGGAGCCGCGAGGCCCGATCGAGCTCGCGCGAGGCGTCAGCGAACGCGCTCGCCTTGATGAGCGCGTCGGCCTTCGCCACCGCCTCGTCGCGGACCTTGCGCGCAGCGGCCCGATTCTCGTCGAGCATCTTCTGGGCCTTCTCGCGGTCCTCCCCGATGGGGTCCTTCTGGACGATCTCGCGCAGGACCTCCTCGGCCTGGGCGTACTGGCCGCGCTTGGTCAGGAGCTCCGCCCGCGAGTACAGCAGCCTGAGGCCGCGGCGGATCCGGCTGTCGAGCAGGTCCAGGAGCTCGGCCGCTTCGGCCTCTTTGCGGCTCCCGCGGTACTTCTCGATGAACTGCGCGAGCGCCGCCCGCGCGGCGTGGAGGTCCGAGCGCGCCTCGGCCTCGCTCGCGGCGTTCCGCGCCTTGTCGAAGGCCTCGGCGGCGGCCTTCTCGTCCACCGGGGCCGCGGGTGCGCGAGGCTCGTGCCTGGGGGGCGTCGCGCCGCTCGAGGCGGGGCCCTTCGAGGGCTCGGTCGAGCGGATGCCGGACTCCGGCATGTCCGTGCCGGCGAGCTCCCTGTAGAGCCTTCGCGCCTCTTCGGCGGCCTTCGTGCCGGGGTGCTCATCGACGAGGAGCCTGAGTCTCCTCGTGGCGTAGAACGTGCCCTGAGGGTTCGACGCGTACTGCGACTTGATCGAAGCGAGCTCCTCCTGCGCCACGGCCTCCGAGTCGGCCCCGGCCCTCGCCGAGGGGAGTTCCCTGAGCAGCCTCCGCGCGCGCTCATGGGTCCTGGGATCCGACGAGCTCACGAGCACCTCTCGTGCGATCTCTCTCGCCTTGGCGTGGTCCCCGGCGGAGGATGCCAGCTCCGCCTCCGCGAGCCTCTGCGCGAACTCGTCCGGCTCTCCGGCCGGCAAGCCACTCTCACCCCAGCCGGTCGCACGCTCGCCGCCGGAGGTGCGGCCGCGCCTTGCGCGTCCCTGGGCCCCGGAGAGGGCGACCCACGCCACGAGGCCCAGTATGGCTACGCTCAGGGCCCCGACGAGCATGTAGGTCACGGGCGAACCGGCCCCCACCCTGATCACGCGCACGGGCCTCGGCGCGACGACCGGCACGGGCCGCGGAGCGGCGCTCGCCGGGGCCGGCGCGACGGCGAGCGGCGGCGTTTTCGCCTTCTGGAGTTCGGCGATCTCCTCGACCAGCGCCCTGGCGGAGGCGGGCCTCATGTCCGGATTCTTGGCCATCATGCGCTCGACGAGCCGGCAGACCGCCTCGGGGATCGTGACGTCGAAGCGTCTCGGGCTGGGCAGCGGTTCGTGGATGTGCTTCGTGATGACGGCGAGCGAGTTGGCGCCGTCGAACGGAACTCTGCCCGTCAGCATGTGGAAGAACGTCGCCCCCAGGGAGTAGATGTCGGTCCTGGCATCGGTCCGCTTGAGCTGTGCGGTCTCCGGCGCCATGTAGTAGGGCGTCCCCATGACCGCCCCTTTGCGCCGATCCGAGGCCTCGCGCTCGGCCGTGCGGGCCAGCCCCAGGTCCATGAGCTTCACCTGGCCTCGCCTGTCGATCATGATGTTCTGGGGCTTGATGTCCCTGTGGATGATGCCGAGGCTGTGGGCGTGGTCTAGCGCGCTCGCCACCTGCCGCACGATGTCGAGCGATCGTCCGACGGAGAGCTTGCCCTCCCGCTTCAGGATGTCCTCGACGGTCTCGCCGTCCACGTACTCCATCGAGAAGTAGTAGGTCCCCGCGGCCTCGCCGAAATCGTGCACCCTGACGACGTTGGGATGGTTGAGCCGGCCGGCGGCCCGGGCCTCGTTCAGGAACGCCTTCACAAAGTCGCGGTCGCAGGCCAGCTCGTCGCGGAGTATCTTGAGCGCCACGATGCGGTCCATCGAGATCTGCGTCGCCTTGTAGACGGCCCCCATGCCGCCCTGGCCGATCTTGTTGTGGATGCGGTAGTTGCCCAGGGTCTGGCCCTCGAGGCTGAGCGACCGGTCGCCCAGGAACGTGAGCACCGCGTCGCCGATGCGGATCTCGTCTCCATTCTCGAGGGTGTGGCGCTGGATCCTGATGCCATTGACCAGGGTCCCGTTGGAGCTGCCCAGGTCCTCGAGGACGAACTGCTTGCCAGAGGGCGTGATCCGCGCGTGCTGCCGCGAGGCCTTTTCCGTGAGCACTACGATGTCGTTCGTGGACTGTCGGCCTATAGTCGTGACGCCGGTGATCTGGTACTCTGACGTGTGCCCCTCGTGGCGGAGGATGATTCGCGCCATCGTTCAGTCCACGGTACCGTACCAGAGGAAATAAGCGCCGATCTTCTTCCTCCGGCCGTCGCCGGGCAGCACCCTGGCCACCTTGGCGATCGCCTCGATCTTCTCCGACGGGAAGTGCATGAGCAGCCTAACCAGCGAGTGGGGCTGTATCGGCTCGGCGGACCAGAAGAGGAGCCCGCCCTCGGATATGTCCAGGGCCTCCGTTTCGAACCTGCGCTCCTCGAGCCCCGAGCTCCCCAAGAGGATCACGTCCACCGGGATTTGGTAGTCGATGCGCGGGAAGCGTCGCTGCTCTATGGCGTAGCACTGCTTGTCGATGAAGAGCGACACGATGCCCGGGTCGAAGAGCCGCCCGGAGCCCTTCTTCAGGTATCGGATGGCCTCTTCTTCGCTCGAGGGCTTCGAGCCGGGGGTCCTGCGGCCCTGGAGGAAGGCGTCGAAGCTGTCCGCCACGGCGAGCATCCGCGCGAGCGTCGGAATGGACTCCGCCGTCCGCCCGTGGGGGTAGCCCGAGCCGTCCAGGAACTCGTGGTGGCAGAGCACCGCCTGCGGGACTTCCGCCAGGGACTCGGGGAACGAGACGCCCCGCAGCATCGCCTCCGCGAAGAGCACGTGCGGCTTCATCCGCTCGAGGGTCGCGGCGGAGAAGGTCCCGTCCGGCTCCTCGTCGAGATCGAGCTCCACCCTGCCGATGTCGTGCAGGATCGCCGCGACCTCCAGGGCGAGGGCCTTGTCCGGCGGAAGCTCCGCGGCCTTCGCCAGACGTTTGCAGTATTCGCGCACACGGTACGTGTGATCCAGCGTGGAGAGGAACCTCCTGTCGGCGGCCCCGGCCATGGCGGCGGCCAGGTCCAGCAGGAACGCCTTGTCGCGCTCGTAGTTGCGGACGCGCTCGATGGCGACGGCCGCGTGCTCGGCGATGGCCATCGCAGCCGCCTCGTCGTCCTCGCCGAAGGTCCGTGAGGCCCCGGCCAGCACCTCGACGACTCCCATGCAAGCGCCGCCGTCGCCCTTGAGCGGCGCAACGAGCACGGACGGCGCCTCGCCGCTGGGAGGCGAGTCGATCTCCGCGACGTAGGCTGGCTCGCGCGGGGCGTTCGCGGTCCTCAGGGGCGTGCCGTTCGACGCGGCAAGCCCCGCCAGCCCCTGCCCCAGAGGGAAGCGGATCTCGTCCTCGTCGCTCGTACGGCGGCCGTGGAGGTCTCGCCACTTCGGGTCGTATAGGTACACGAAGCAGTGGTCCGCCCTGAGCAGCCGCTTCGCCTCCGACGCGATGGTCTCGAGCAGCTCCCCGAGGCTCGCGCTCCGGTGCATGCGGATGGCGGACTGATGGATCGCGTCAGGGCCGGAAGCGCTAGCTGACACCTGCCCACCTCCCTGGCGTCGAACGACCCCACCCGTCAATCTGACTGTGCCGACACGCCCGCCCAGTTCAGTATCGACGGCTGCACCTGCGGTGTCAAGCAAGTGCACGCCTGGGGCAGGATCATTCAATATCTCGGGACTGGAGCACATGCGCGGCGGAGCGCGCAAGGGGCCCCTCGGCGCGGCCATGGATGCGAGAAGCCGGCCCCTGAAGAATATGACCGAGGTGCGCTGGCAGATACCCTTCCATCTTCTGGAGAGACCCGACTCGAGACCCCGTCGGCGCTCGCAAGCCGTCCGCGCTCCTACTGGCGATGGCGGCATGAAAAGGGTGGGGATGACTCGGCGGAGCGGCCGGTTGACGCCGCGGCGGGTGCGTGGTATCCGCGTCCGTGCCAGTTCTTCGGCGGACCCCGAGGCCGGAGCCGGGACTCGGCGCCCGGCGACTCGGCAGAAGGGCAGAAGGCGGGAGGGCGGGCGGGGAAATGCCTTCGCACGAACCGGCCTGGGCCATAATCGTGGCCGCGGGAGAGGGCCGCAGGATGCGCGCCGGAGGCCAGGTCCCTTCGACCTGCGGCACTGGCCCGCGGAAGCCATTCCTCGACCTGTGCGGCGTCACCATCCTCTTGAGGACGCTCCGCGCGGCGGCCGCATGTCCGGAGATCGAGCGCACGGTCGTGGCGGTCACCGCCGAGGACATCCAGGCGGCCGAGCGGCTTCTGTTCGCCGAGCGCGACCGGCTCCGCGTGGAGGCGATCGTAGCCGGCGGGAGGCGGCGCCAGGACTCCGTGGCGAGGGCGCTCGAGGCCGTCCCTGGGGGCGTGGAGATCGTCGCGGTCCACGACGGCGCGAGGCCGCTCGCGTCGGCGGGGCTCTTCACGAGGGTTATCGAGGCGGCCAGGCGCACCGGGGCCTCCTGCGCCGCGCTCCCGTGCTGCGACACCCTGAAGCGCGTCGAGCAGTCGCCCGAGAGGCCGGCACTCGTCCGCGGGACCGTGGACCGCTCCAGGCTCTGGGCGGCGCAGACGCCTCAGGCCTTCCGCGCGCGCGAACTCAGGCGGTTGCTCGCCGAGGCCGAACGGGAAGGCCTCGAGGTCACCGACGAGGCCACACTCTTCGACGGGAAGGGCCTTCCCGTGGAGGCGGTGACGGGCGAGGCCACGAACGTCAAGATCACGACACCCGAGGACCTCCGACTCGCGGAGGCGATCCTCCGCGGAGCTCCTGCCGCGCGCGATCCGGCGTGGCTTGCGGAGGGGCGGCAGGACCCGGGCCTGCGCGTCGGGAGCGGTTTCGACGTCCATCGCCTCGTCCCCGGCAGGAGGCTCGTGATCGGCGGGGTGGAGCTCGAGTCGGAGCTCGGCGCCGAAGGGCACTCGGACGCCGACGTCGCCGCGCACGCGGTGATCGACGCCCTGCTCGGCGCCGCGGCGCTCGGCGATATCGGCAGGCTCTTCCCGGACTCCGATCCCGCCTACGCAGGGGCCGATAGCCTCGAGCTCCTCGCCCGAGCGCGCGGCCACCTGGAGCGCTCGGGCTTCGAGCCGGTCTCCGTGGACGTGACGGTCTTCCTCGAGAAGCCCCGGCTGGCGGACCGGCTCCCGGAGATGGCCGCGAGGCTCTCGCGGGCGGCGGGGCTCGCCGCCGGGTGCGTGAGCGTGAAGGCGAAGTCGGCGAACGGCGTCGGTCCGGTGGGCGAGGGCAGGGCGGTGGCCGCGCAGGCGACCGCCCTCGTCAGGCTCCGCGGGGACCGGCCATAGGTGAGAGCGTGCCCGGCGCGACCGACCCCCTGAGCGGCGAGGTGGACGCCTTCCTGAACTTCCTAAGGCTGGAGTGCGGGGCGTCCGAAAACACTATTCTAGCATATACCAGGGACCTCACGCGATTCGCGGAGCTCCTGCGCCGCTCCGGGGCGAACGGCATCGCGGAGGTCCGCCCCGCACACGTGACCCGGTTCCTCCGCGAGGAGCTCGGCGCCGGCCGCGCGGTCGCCACGGCCGCGAGGGAGCTCGCCGCGGTGAGATCGTTCCTGCGCTTCGCCGTCGCCGAGGGCATGGTCGGTGGCTCCGCGGCGGACGCCATCGAGTCCCCCTCGCTCTGGCAGAGGCTGCCGGTGGTGCTCTCGGCGGACGAGGTGAGGCGGCTCCTCGCCGCGCCCGCGGGCGACTCCCCGGTCGCGCTCCGCGACCGCGCGATGCTCGAGGTGCTCTACGCGACCGGCGCGCGGGCCTCGGAGGTCGTCACGCTAGGACGCGACTCGGTCGACCTCGCGATGCGCTACGCGCGCGTCTTCGGGAAGGGGCGCAAGGAACGGATCGTGCCCCTGGGTCGCGCCTGCGTCGAGGCCCTGCGCGCGTACCTCGAGCGCGGCCGGCCGGCCCTCGCGCGCCTCCGCGACTCGCCCGAGATGTTCCTGTCGCGGAGAGGCCGGCCCCTCAGGCGCGAGCGGCTCTGGGCGATAGTCAGGCGCGCGGCCCTGGCCGCGGGGATCTCCAAGCGCGTCTCGCCGCACACGCTCAGGCACTCGTTCGCGACGCACCTCCTGGAGGGCGGCGCGGACCTGAGGGTCGTGCAGGAGATGCTCGGGCACGCGAACGTGAAGACGACCGAGCTCTACACGCACCTGGACGCCTCGCGGCTCCGCTCCGTGCACGCGCGCTTCCATCCCAGGGCCTGACGCGACCGCCGCGCTCTCAGCGCACGCGCGACTGCTCGAACATCCAGCGGATGACCTCGCCGTCCTGAAGGGCCGGCACCCAGGCGAAGTGCTCGACGAACTCGTACTCCGTGTAGCGCGGCCGACCGCCGGAGCTCCGGATCGTCGCGATCATGTTCCGCGAGCGCTCCGGGATGACCAGGGCGTCGAGCGCGCCGTGGAAGGCCCAGATCGGCAGCTCGGCCATGCGCGCCGCCCGGGACTCGTCGCCCCCGCCGCAGATCGGCACGACGCACGCCCAGAGCTCGGGCCACCTCGCGGCCATCTCCCAGGCCGCGAACCCCCCCATCGAGAGGCCGATCAGGTAGACGCGGTCCCGGTCGATGGGAAGCTCCCCCATCGCCGAGTCCAGGAGCTCCCGCACGAGCCTCAAGGCGCGGGTGGGTTCCTCGGCCTGGGTGTGTCTAGGCAGGGACCACTCCGTGTCGACCCACCTGTCGCCGGAGGGGCACTGGGGCGCGAGCACGAAGGCGCGGTGCGCCGCCCTGACCGGTTCCGTCGCGAAGACGCGCACCCCGTGCTCTAGCTGGCGGAGGTTGTCGTCCCCGATCTCCCCGGCGCCGTGCATGAATAAGACGAGCGGGTACGAGCCCCCCGGCCTGACCGATAGCGGCGCGAGCAGCCTGTAGTTCAGGGATTCCCCGCGCGCGTTCGTGAACTTCCGCGCCTCGAAGAGTCGCGCGGCGCGCTGCATCTCGTTCATCGCGACTCACCTCCCACCCCGGCCGGTCTGGCCGCGCCCATCCTCGCGGGGCGGCGCGGAAGGATCAAGACGATGCGCCGCTCCCCCGCCACGGCCCGGCGGCGGGTTGCCCTTGATGAGCGCCGCTCGCGCAGGTAGAAGGCAGGGCGGACCGGACGGAATCCCGGCCGGCGGCCGCTGACGGAGTCGCCGGGCCGCGATGCGGGACGGTGCCGCGGTTCCACCCCCGGTCACGTGCGTAGTCACCGAGCGAGTCCCGGCTAAGGAGCGAATGCACGGATGGTGCTCATCGCCCCGTCGATCCTCGCCTGCGACTTCTCTCGCCTGGCCGACGAATGCCGGCGGGCGGAGCAAGCCGGCGCGGACGCCCTCCACGTGGACGTGATGGACGGCCACTTCGTCAGGAATATCACGTTCGGCCCGCTCATCGTCGAGGCCGTCCGGCGCTCGACGAAGCTTCCGCTGAACGTGCACCTGATGATCGATTACCCGGAGCGGCTCGTGCGCGAGTTCGCGGAGGCTGGTGCAGACTGGATCCTGACTCACCCGGAGGCGAAGGGCGACCCGCGCGGGGCGCTCGAGGAGGCCCGTGCGAGGGGCGCGAGGCCCGGCGTGGCGCTCAACCCCGAGACGCCGGTCTCCGCCGCGCGCGAGTACGCCGCAGGCGTCGAGTTCGTCCTCGTCATGAGCGTGAACCCCGGCTGGGGCGGGCAGCAGTTCATGCCGGAGGTGCTCCCGAAGTTCGCGGAGGCCAGGCGCCTATTCGGCAGCGGCGCGCGGCTCGGGATCGATGGCGGCATCAACTCCAGGACCGCCCGCGAGGCCGTCCGCGCGGGCTGCGACTTCCTGATCGCGGGCACGTTCCTCTTCAGGTCCGACGACATGGCCGGCCGCATCAGGGAGCTAAGGGCTATCGGCGAGGAGGGCTGAGCTTGGCCTGGCGCGACTTCTTCAGGCCTAAGCGGCACGTCCGCACGGATGGCGTTTTCATGAAGTGCGACGGCTGCGCGGCCACCGTGCGCTGTAAGGACGTCGAGGCGAATCTCAACGTCTGCACGGAATGCGGTTACCATTTCCGCATAGGCGCGAAGCGGAGGCTCGAAATCACGGTCGACCCCGGCAGCTTCGAGCCGCTGTTCGAGAATATACTCCCCGCCGATCCCCTCGGCTTCCGCGCCGCGAAGAGCTACGTCGAGCGCCTGAAGTCGTGTCAGGAATCGACCGGGCTCACTGAGGCGATCCTCGTCGGGCGGGCGAGGATCGAGGAGAGGCCCGTCGTGATCGGCGTCACCGACTGCAACTTCATGATGGGCTCGATGGGCTCGGTCGTCGGCGAGCGGGTCGCACGCGCGGCGGAGCTGGCGCTCGAGGAGAGGAAACCCCTGATCATCGTCTCGGGCTCCGGAGGGGGCGCGAGGATGGACGAGGGCGCGCTTTCGCTCATGCAGATGGCGAAGACCGCGGCCGCGATAGGTCGCCTGCGGCCGGCCCGGGTGCCGTACATCGTCGTGGTGACGAACCCCACCTACGGGGGCGTCTCGGCGAGCTTCGCGTCGCTGGGCGACGTGATCGTCGCCGAGCCCCGCGCCCAGATGGGGTTCACCGGTCCCAGGGTCATCAAGCAGACGATGAAGGTCGAGCTGCCCCCCGGCTTCCAGGAGTCCGAGTTCCTGCGCGATCACGGGCAGATCGACATAGTCGTGCAGCGGAAGCTCGTCAGGCCGACCCTGGCGAAGCTCGTCGACTACCTGATGCCCGCGCCGGCCTGAGCGCTCCGGCGGGGCGTGGCGCTGCGCCACCGTTCGTTCATCGCGGCCCCTCCGGTCGCTGTTTCGCGGGGGCCGCGGAGTCGGGAGACGCCATGCACGCGGACCTGTCGTTCGCGCTCCTCCTCTCACTCATGGCCGGGCTCTCCACGGTGATAGGGAGCGTCCTGGGCCTCGTGTTCCGCTCGCCGGGCGACCGGTTCATGGCTGCGACGCTCGGCTTCGCGGGAGGGGTGATGGTGCTCATCTCGTTCGTCGAGCTCCTCCCGCGCGGGATCGAGACGCTGGGCTTCGGCTGGGGGCATATCGCATTCTTCTTGGGCATGGCGACGATGTGGGCGATCGACTGGCTCATCCCGCACGACTATCTCGCCGAGCACCACGCGAGCCCCAGCGCGCCGGGGAACGCGAGGCTCCTCAGGACGGGCCTCCTCGCAGCGCTAGGCCTCGGGATCCACAACTTCCCGGAGGGCATGGCGACGCTCGGCGCCGCGCTCCGGGACGAGAAGCTCGGCTGGGCCGTGGCCCTGGCCGTGGCCGTGCACAACATCCCCGAGGGTCTTGCGGTCTCGGCGCCCGTCTACGCCGCGACCGGGAGCCGCGCGAAGGCGTTCGCGTGGTCGGCGATCTCGGGGCTCGCGGAGCCGGCGGGGGCGCTCGCGGCGGGGCTGGCGCTCGCGCCGGTCCTCACCGAGGCGACGCTCGCCGCGACGCTCTGCGCCGTGGCGGGGCTCATGGTGTACGTCTCGCTCGACGAGCTCGTCCCGGCCTCGCGCGAGTACGGTCACGACCACGCGGCGATCGCGGGGGCCGGCGCCGGGATGGTCGTGATGGCGGCGAGCCTGTGGCTCCTCAAGTGACGCCAGAGACGAGCTCTCGCGAGGCGCGCAAGATGTCTCCCACCGAGGGCAGCACCGCGCGCTCCATCTCGGGGCCGGTAGGTATGGGGCAGTCGCAGGCCGCCACGCGGAGCACGGGGGCGTCGAGCCGCCCGAAGGCGCGCTCCTGGATCGAGGCCGCGAGCTCTGCGCCGACGCCGCAGGTCCTGTGGCCCTCCTCGACCACGACGACGCGCTGCGTCTTCTCGGCGGAGGCCGTCACGGTCTCCCAGTCGAGCGGGGCGAGCGTCCGCAGGTCCACAACCTCGGCCGAGATCCCCTCGCGCTCGAGCAGACTCGCCGCTTCGAGGGCGAGCACCGTCGCGTAGGAGTGCGCTACGATCGTCAGGTCCGAGCCCGCGCGCGCGACGCGGGCCCTCCCGAAGGGGACGAGTTCCTCCGAGCGCGGCACCGGCCCCTTCGTCCCGTAGAGCAGCTTGTGCTCGACGAAGACGACCGGGTCGTCGGAGCGGATCGCGGTCTTCAGGAGCCCTCGCGCGTCGCGCGGCGTGGAAGGCACGACCACCCTGAGCCCCGGGATCGCCATCAGGAGCGATTGCAGGCTCTGGCTGTGGGTGGCGCCGTAGCCGCGGTAGCCCCCCGCGGGCGTGCGGACCACGAGGGGCACCCTCGCCTGCTCGCCGAAGAGGTATCTCAGCTTCGCCGCGTGGTTGCCGAGCTGGTCGAGGCAGAGAAGCAGGAAGTCCATGAACATGATCTCGGCGACGGGCCTCAGGCCCGCGAGGGCCGCGCCCGTCGCGAAGCCGACGAGCGAGTTCTCGGAGATCGGCGCGTCTATCACCCTCTCGGGGCCGAACTCCTCGAGGAAACCCTTCGTCACCTTGAACGCGCCTCCGTAGCGGCCGATGTCCTCGCCCCAGAGGAAGACGCGCTCGTCGCGCAGCATCTCCTCGCGGAGGGCGAGCGCGATCGCCTCGCGGAAGGTCGTCTCAGCGGCGTCAGCGCACGGCGAACCGGACGGGTCCGGCGCGCGCGGGTCGATCGGCGTCGCGTAGACGCCCTCGCGGGCGAACTCCGGGCCGCCGCTCGTGCCGCGCGAGGCGAACTCGAGCGCGTCCTCGACCTCGTCCCTGGCTGCGGCCTCTATCGCTGCGAGCGCGGACTCGGGGACGCCGAACTCTTCCACGAGTCGCCTGCGCGCCACGAGGAGCGGATCGCGCGCGCGCCAGGCCTCGAGCTCGCCCGGGGGGCGGTACTCGGCGGCGTCGCTCTTCGAGTGGCCGCGCAGGCGGTAGGTGAGGCATTCCAGGAGGAACGGCCTCCGCTCGGACCGCACGCGCGCGAGCGCGGCCAGCGCCGCCTCGCGCACGGCCGCGACGTCATTCCCGTCCACGCGCGCGTGGGGCAGGCCGTAGGACTCCGCGCGCAGGTGGATCTCGGGGACCGTCACGGCGTACGAGCTCGGCGTGCCCATGGCGTAGCAGTTGTTCTCGCAGACATAGAGCACGCTCGCGCCCAGCATCGCGCCGATATTGAGCGATTCGTGGAATGTCCCCTGGTTTGAGGCGCCGTCTCCGAAGAAGCACACGACCGCGCGACCCCGGGCCTCGCGCGAGAGGGCGAAACCGATCCCGGTCGCTATGGGGAGGCCACCCCCGGTGACTCCCATCGCGCCCATGAAACCCACGTCGAACGCCGCGAGGTGCTGCGTGCCGCCCCGGCCGCGCGCGTAGCCCTCGAGCCTGCCGAAGAGCTCCGCCGCCAGACGCCGCATCTCGCCGCCCTTGGCGAGCAGATGCCCGTGGCCGCGGTGATTCGAGACGAAGAGATCGTCCGGCCTGCACGCGGAGGCGACGCCCGCCGCGACGGCCTCCTGCCCGGCGGAGGAGTGAAACGTCCCCGGGACGCAGCCCGCCGCGCACATCTCCTCCAGGCGCGTCTCGAAGGCCCTGATCCGCGCCATGGTGCGGTAGCAGGAGAGGAGCCCTTCGCGGTCGATGCTGGCGGTGCGGGTCCGGTTCACGGCGGCAGTATCGGCCGAGAGGAACGGCCGGTCAAGCCGGCCAGTGGCGTCGCAGGGTGGTTGCGCCCTTTGAGCCCGCACCCTCGGATGACCCGGCCACCCGCCCCCGCCGTGCCGCGGATCCGCAGGTGAAAAACGCGAGTCGGTCCCCCCAGAGGGGACGTCAGTACGTGCTGCACGGGCCGCCATGACTCGCCTTCTGTGTACCGAATATGCACAAGGCCCTGCGGAGGGCGCCCGGGCGCTTGGGCCGGCGGGCCGCAGCAGGCTCGGAAAAAATCGGTCGCAGGTTGACTTCCGCACCTCAGCCGGTATCATGCCATAGGCAGGGGAGTGGAGAGGGGAAGACGTATGAACGGGGCTATAGTTTCGGCGCGGGAGGCGGCCGGGGCGCTTCCGAAGCTTCTGACCCGCATCGAGGACGAGGGTACCTACTATATCACCGACGGCCGCGGGCGGGCCCGCGCTGTGCTCCTAGACGTGGACAGGTACCATGCCATGATGGATGCCCTCGAAGACCAGCCAGCCAAGCGCAGGGGAGGCCAGAGCTCGCCCGGGTCTGTCAGCCCGGACGCCGTGCTGGCCGGCGCTCTCATCAAGCAGATCCTGGCCCGCGCCAAGAGGTGAAGCGCCTCCGCCGGCGGGCCTCGCGGAGGCATCTGTCGCCTGTCGGGGAACGATCATGCAGCGAGCCCCCTGCGGCCGATGTGCGACCGCCGCAGGCGTGACCCGAGCGCCGGGTTCCGCCCGGCGCCCTGACGCTCCCTCAGCTGCCGAGCCCGCACACGCACGCCGGGGCCCAGGCCCCTGGCGACTCCGCTCCTGGCGCAGGACTGGTCTGGCCGGCCCCGCGTTCCTGGCGATCTGGCTCTCCGGCTGCGAGGACCTGGGCGTCCCCCAGTGGAGCCCGGAGGGCAGGCGGATAGCCTTCGTGCACCTCGACGATGGGGAGCGCCCCGGGCTCTGGTTCGTCGATCTGGACAGGACCCCCGTCCCTCGCAGACTCGCGGAGTCCGCCTTCCGGCCCCAGTGGTCGCCCGATGGCGAGAGGGTGTTTTTCCTCGGACTGGAGGGCGCCGCGCCGGGCGGGAGGGTCGTCCTGCGCTCCTGCCGTCCGGACGGTTCCGACGCGCGCGAGCACGCGCCGGGCCCGGAGGGCAGCGTCGGATGGTACGCGGTCGAGCCCTCGGGCCGCTCGGTCTACTACCTGCGCGACGACACGCACGAACTGTTCGAGCTCGACCTGAAGGCCGGGCGGGCCGCGAAGCTCCTGGAAGAAGGCCTCGTCTGCCGCGCCGCGGCGCTCGATCCGGCGGGGAGGCTCCTCGCGGCGGCCGTGGAGTCGGATGAGACCCCCGCGAGAGGGCTCGAGGTCAGGCTATATGAACTCCCCGGCTCCAAAGGCCAGGTCCGCGCAGGTGACGACCTGGCTCCGGCGGCACAGGGGAGCTTGGGGGGGCGGAGCCTGGGCACGCTCTCGACTCCTCGCGCCGGCGACGTCGAGCGCGGAGACCTGACGCTCATGTTCCGCCCAGGCGGGAAGGAGCTCCTGGCGCTCTTCGATCCCCCCGAGGAGATCGAGGTCCTCCCGCTCAGTCGGGGCCGCCCGCGGAGGCTCAAGCTCGCCGCGGGCGGAAGGCTCGTCATGTCGTGCCTCTCGCCGGATGGAAGGCATCTCCACCTGACCACCGTCGCGGACGGAGCGGGCACCGCGCGCTTCACGTCCCGGCGCGTGGAGCTGGACTCCGGGAAGGCAGAGGTCCTGCTCGAGGGGGCCTCGGTACTGGTGGGCGGACCCGGCTGGGCACCGGGGGGGCTCGCGGCGGCCGAGCTCACGCCGATGGGCCTCCGCGTCTGGGCCGCCGACGGCCGCTGGGAGAGGCTGTATCCCGTCTCGGCGGACGAGTACGCGCTCGCGGCGGAGTCGCGCCTCAACGCCGGCGAGATGCGCGAGGCGCTGGCGTACGTCGCCCGCGCCCTGGAGGAGCCCGGCCCCGGGGCCGACCGGCAGCGTCTGGGGCTCGTCGAGTCCGACGCGCACGCCGCGCTCGGAGACCTCGCCGAGGCGGCGAGGTCCCTCCTGAGGGCGTACCTGCTCTCGCCGGTCTCGGAGGTCGAGCCCGCCGAGATCGAACGCCGCATGAAGGCGCTCAAGGGGGAGGATAGGCTCGTCGCCGCTCTCGAGCGGGCGCTCAGGCTTCCCGGCCCGGCGCGCGCGAAGGCCCTCGCGGAGGCGATTCCGCTCGCCGGCGACCCGCGCCTCGTGGCGGGGCTATCGTTCCGGATCGCGGAGACGCAACTCGCGCTCGGCAACGCGGCCGAGGCCTCGAAACGCTGGAGGTTCGCCTCCGAGACGCCGGAGTTCCCCGCCGCGGACTACGCCGCCGGCCTCGCCGCGCTCGCGCAGTTCGTCTGGGGGCGGAACGACCGCTACGCAGAGGAGCTCATGCTCAAGGCCGTCGAGGGATGGCCGCTCTCGCCCCTCCAGGACGACCTCCGCGCTGCGCTCGCCGAGATGCGCAAGGGGACCGGCACCGTGCTCCGCAGGACGAGCGAGGAGAGTTCCCCCGCAGGGGCCGCGGCCTGGGTGACGGTGCGCTCCGTCCGGTCGGTCGAGTGGGCGCTCCGGCCGAGGCTCGCCGACCGGAAACTCGTGCGGAGGAGGATCGTCCTGCGTGTGGAGACGCGCTCTTCGCTCGAGGTGGCGCCGCCAGGCGAGCGCTCGCGCGAGATACTTTCGGGTCTCGCCGCCGAGATCGGCGGGCTCGCCTTCTCGCCGGAGGGCGCGAGACTCGCGTTTCTCGCCAAAGGTCACGTCGGCGGGTCGGCGGAACCCGAGTGGGCGGCGGCGTTCGTCGTAGACCTCGCGGGCGAGTTCCTCCTGGGCGACAAGGGCGCGCTCTTGGCGAACGAAATCCGCGGGGACGCTGCTATTGAAGAGGTGACCTGGGAGGAAACGGGTGGGGCGATCCTTCTGCGCGTGAGGCCCCCCGGGGGTGCGCCCATCCAGAGGAGGATCGAGGTCCCGCAGCTCCGCCGGACCGGCCGCGGGAGCGCCCTGACGCCTCCGCTGGCGGCGCGGGCGGTCGAACGGTTATGCTTGACGTCAGCAACGTGAACTGCTCTGGGGAGCTACGCAGGCGACGGGAGGACCGGCGATGGCCGATGGTGCGGAGTTCGTCCTGGAAGGGAACAGGCTCGTCGTCCGTGGGGAGCTGGGACCCGAGGACGAGAAGCGCTACTCGGAGAAGCTCTTCGAGCTCCTCAAGACGGGCGAGGCCAGGATGGAGCTCGATCTGACCGGCCTCAGCGAGATAAGCAGCGCATACGTCGGTTCCACGTGCCTCCTCGCCCTCGTAGCCAACCAGCGCAGGCGCAAGGTCTGCGTGGTCGCGAATCCCGCCATCGGTCGGGTGCTTGCGCTCGCCGGATTCGACCAGATCGCCGAGGTGAAGATCGTCTCGGGCTGACGGTCGCTCTGGCCCCCGTGGGCCAGGCGCCGTGCGCGCTCCGGACGCAGACGGATGGACTCGCCCAGGCCCCCGGCGGGCGTTCGAGTTTCTCGACCGGGCTCGCGGGTCTGGAGGCCTCGCTCGATCGGCCCGTCAGTAGATCATGAGGACATACGAGTCGGTGTTGTTAGTCTCGTCCTCCTCGCTTATTTGGAAGTTATAGTCGGCGATGACGCTGACGACGTGGTGGAACCCCTTGTGATACAAGGGATTCGTCTCGTCAGGGTCCAGGTTCTGGGTGAAAGACTGGCTGGCCCCCGCGGCGAGGGGTCCCACGCCGAAGGGGCCGAAGGTCTCGACCAGTTCGCCCGCATCGTTCAAGATCGTGATCAGGACCAAAGACCCCAACGCGCCGGCGGAGCCAGCGTTTGTCACCTTGCAGCCGACCGCAAGGCCTGCCGAACCTCCCAGCTCGAACGGATCGGTGCAGGACGTGATCTCGACGATGAGGTCTGGTTTCGCGGGGGTGACGATCTGCGACGTGGCGGTCGCCGAGTTGTTGGCCTCGCTCGCCTCGTCCACGACGAAGGTGCTGTCGGCCAGCGCCTTGAAGTATACCGGTCCGAGGGGATCGGTCTGCGCAGCCGCGAAGGGGAAGTCGTGGGCGAGTTCGCCCTCGGGGGGCAGGTTCACGGTGACCTCCCAGCTCGTCTCGGGGTGGCCGGGGAAGGGGACCGTGCAGGCCTCGTCGGAGTATGCCCCGAGACTGACGAAGAAGGGCGCCGTGGCCGTGCCGCCGCCGCTATTCCGTACCCTCACAGAGACGTTCACGACCGAGCCACGGGGTATCTGGCTCGGCACGGAGATCGTGGAGATGTTGAGGTCCGGCTCTGGCGGCAGGACGATGACGGTCGTCGCCTCGGCGGTGTTGTTGGTCTCGGATGCCTCGGAGACCTGGGCGAGGCTATCGACCGTGGCGAGCATGTAGACGGTCTGGAGCGGGTCGGACAGCCTCGCCGTGAACGGGACCTGGAACGTCGCCTCCTCGAGTGCCGCGAGGTCGGTCGACTGCACGACGGTCTGCGGCTCCCAGAGCTGGATCGTGCGGCCGGCGTCGCTGAACGCCTCCACCTTCACGGAGAAGGGCGCCGCCGCGGTCACCGAGCCGGCGTTCCGGATCGTGACCGCCGCCTGGAACGTGCTCCCGCGCTCGACCGAAACGGGCACCGCGAAGCTCTTCACGGTCAGGTCGGGCTTCTGCGCCGCCGGCCCCTGGCCCGTCAATACCTGGCAGGCCTTGAGGCACGAGTTGTTCGTCTCGTCGGCCTCTCTGATCCGTATCGCCTCCGAGCAGTCGCACTCCGCGAGACAGAAGACGAGCTGCGGAGGCGAGCTCGCGTTCACTGTCGTCACGCCAGTGTAGACGACGCTCTCGCCTGGCGGGACCTCCGTCGGCTGGATCCAGGAGAGCGCCGCCCAGACGGGCGAGGGCGTCGTGAGCGCGGCGTCCTCGTAGAAGGTGAGTCTGGTCGTGAAGCCGGCCGGGACGGGTTCCGTGCCGGAGCTCCGGATCACGACCTGCACGACTATGGTCGAGCCCTGGACGAGCGAGGTCGCCCCGGGGATGACGATCCTGGAGAGGCTCAGGTCCACGCCCTCGACGGTGCGGGTCTCCTCGCAGGACGCCGCCAGGAGTGCGCATGCGAGCGAGGTCGCGAAGGCTCCCCTGCTCATCGGTTCCCCGGTCAGAACTGGTACGAGATAGTGCCTGTCGAGCTCCACATGTCGGCGCCGGAGCCGGCCACCCACACGTGGCCGAGCTCGACGCGGGCCACGAGTGGCGTCGAGTTCCTGAACTCGAGCCCCGAGACCACCTGGCCGAGCCAGCCGCTCTCTATCTCGGGCAGGGCGGGCCAGAGGTCTTCCATGCCCTCGGAGGGGCGCCTCTCGCAGACGTTGTAGCCGCCGCCGGCCGCGATGTACCACCGCGACTGCGTCGGTCCCAGGTGGCTCCCGAGTTCGACCTGGAACCTGAGCGGCACGCCCTCGATGTCCTCCCCGTCGTGGACCTCCGTCGGGAAGGCGAAGTACCCCACCGAGAGGCTGATCGCCGTGTTGAGCGAGAGCTCCAGGCCGTATCTCAGGCCGACGTAAGGCGCGTCGCCGAACCAGTCGTTGAAGGACTTCTTCCTGAAACTGTACGCGCCGAACTCGACGCCCAGGGCCCCGGCGGCCCACCAGCGCGGATGGACCTCCGGGAGCGGTGCCTGCGCGGATGCGATCGGCACGGCACCATCTGCAGCGGCGAGCGGCCTGGCGACGATCGCAGCGCCAGCCGGGTCGCAGGCACCGTGGTGCGCCTGGAGCGACCGTCCGTCACAGGCAGGGAACAGCCCTGCCGAGCAGCCCGCGAGCGCAAGCGCACCGATCGCGCAGAGGCGCATCGCCGTCGGGGCGCCGACCGGATCAAGAGCTCCGCATTCCCGGCGGCTTCCGCCGCACGCGGGTCTCATCGATGCATGCTCCTCTCCGACCGTCCGGTTCCCGCCCCGTCCGGAGCTCCCCGAACAGCGCAACGCACAGCGCCGGATCGTAATAACAGCCGGGACCGCGGCTGGTAACACCTACCCCGTCGCGGAGGTCGCCACGGAGACCAGGGCAGAGCCGACCGAACCGACCGCGGCTGCACGGTATGCGGGAACGGAGCTCGTCACACACTGGCCGCGGCGGTTCGAGTCGCCTCGGCGGGCGAGACCCAGGGCCTCAGGGAGCGGCGGAGCCGCGACTTGGCCCTGTGGAGCCGCGCCTCCACGGCAGGCAGTCCCGTGCCCAGCTCCCGAGCGATCGCCCTGTACGTGAGCCCCAGCCCGAAGCGCAGCGCGATCACCTTGCGGTAGGCGGCCGGCAGCTCGTCCACAGCGCGCCTGACGGCCTCGCGCAGGGCGTCGAGCTCCATGATCTCGGCCGGCGTCATCGCGCGGGGATCGGGCCTGGAGGCCATCTCGTCCCGATCGACCAGGTGCAGCCTCTTCCGGCGGAGGTGATCTATCGAGAGGTTCCTCGCGATCCTGTAGACGGACGCCGTAAGCTGCGGACCGCGCCGGGCGCGCCGAATCCTGTCCGCGTATGCGCGCAGGAGCGCCTCCTGGACTATCTCTTCGGCGTCCTCTGGGGAACCGACGAGCCTCCTGGCGAGCCGCACGAGAGACCCCGAGTGCTGGCTCAGGAGTTCCAGGAACCCCGCGTTCTCGGTGCAGGCAGGCGTCAAGTGACGGCTCCCGTCCGCCCGGATAGGGGCGCCAGTCTTGCCTTTTAGCTCCCCGCGCAGTTCAACGCAAGCGGCTGTGGAAGGTTCGCGAGGTCATAGCGGCCCACCAGCGGACTCACGCGAGCGCCGTTCCCTCCGCGCCGGAGCGGAGCGAGTCGAGATAGGGATCGCCCGACAGGCCCTCGAAGAGCTCCTCGCGTCTCCTCGCTGCAGCGGCCTCGGCCGCCTCGCGCAGGATCGGATCGGCCTCCGTGGCCCCCTCGCGGCGCTCGAGGAATGGCGGCCTGACCCCGGCCTGCTCGAAGGCCCCCGAGCCCCGCGCCACCGCAGCCGCGCAGCGAGCGACGACGCCGGGGAGTTCCGCCGCGGCGCACCCGAGCGAGTCCCACGCCGCGTTCACCGGGCGGGGCATCGTCCGATCCAGGGTGGACCCGGCGGCCAGGGCCCTCGCGACGAGGTCGGCCGCGTGGACCGCCGCCGCGAGGGGCGGCATCTCCGTCCCGGCGCGACCGTGGTGGTCCGCCACGGCCGCCACTACCGATCCGGGAAGACCCCAGAGGGATAACAGCCACGCCCCGGCCCGCGCGTGGGAGAAGCCCAGGACCTCCCTCTCCGCCTCCTCCACAGGGCAGGCGCGCTCTTCGACGAGGTCGAGCGCCCTCGAGTATCGCTCGCCGAGCTCCGCGGCCACGAGCAGCTTTCCCAGGTCGTGGAAGAGCCCTGCGAGGAAGGCGTCCTCCGCTGGGAGGCCCGCTCCGCGCGCGAGCTCCTCGGCGCAGAGCGCGCACGCGATCGCGTGGACCCAGAGCCCCGGGGCCGAGACCCGCGGGTCGAGCTCCCCCTCGCGGGGCCCCCGCAGGCATCCGCCTGCGGCCTGGCGCAGTTGCGCACGCGAGCCGCCCCCGGCCGGGAAGAGCCTCCAGACGCTCGCCGAGAGGACGAGCGCCCGCACCCTGTCGAGCCCAAGCCTGACCACGGCCGCGCGGATATCCCTCAGCGGTTCCGCGGCGCGATAGTTCGCGGAGTTGGCCAGGGCGAGTGTGGCCCGCGAGAGCTCTTCGTCGCGCGAGATCGCGCGCGCGATCTCCGCCGCGCCGGAGCGGGAGCTCCCCGCGGCGCGCAGGACGGCCGAGGCGGCCTCGGGGAGGACGCAGGCGCGAGCGGACGCGATCAGCTCGGCCCAGGCGTCGCCCGCGGGCGGCGAGCCCTGACCGGTCCGCGCGCGAGCGCGCCCCTGCGGCAGCCCGACATAGCGCACCGCCGCCCCCGCGAGGGGCAGCTCGCCCCTGGACCAGAGCACCTCGCCGCAGGCCATGGAGCGGTCGCGGAGGCGGAGCTTGACGAGCGTCCCCGGCCTGGGGGGCGAGACCACAGGCACATACACGGCCGGACCGGCGAAGGAGGCGAGCCTCGCCCGCACCCGGGTCTCGCTCTCCGACGCGAGGGGCTCATCCGAGGCGCCCAGGGCCTCCAGGCTCCGCGGCGTGGGACCGGACGCGATCTCCAGCGGAGCGCGGAATGGCGTGCGCACCTGATGGCCCCCCGGAGGGCGGGGAGGCACCGCCCCGAGCGCGCGGACCGTCCTACTTGTCGGTCAGCGCGGCGATCCCCGGGAGGACCTTCCCCTCCAGGAGCTCGAGACTCGCCCCGCCGCCCGTGGAGATGTGGGTGAACTTCGCGGCGAGCCCCGACTGATTCACCGCCGAGACCGAGTCGCCGCCGCCCACGACGCTCACGGCGCCGGAGGCGGCTATCGCCTTCGCGATCTCCAGGGTCCCCTTGGCGAAGCTCGCCATCTCGAAGACGCCGAGCGGACCGTTCCAGACCACGGTCTTCGCCTTCTTGATCTCGTCCGCGAAGGCAGTGACCGTCTTCGGGCCGATGTCGAGGGCCATCCAGCCGTCGGGTATCTTCTCGACCGTCTGCGTCTTGGCCTCGGCCTTGAAGTCGTCCGCGACCACGTGGTCGACAGGCAGTACGAGCCTGACCTTGCGGGCCTTTGCCTTCTCCAGTAGGGACCTGGCGAGCTCGAGCTTGTCGTCCTCGGTCTTGGACTTGCCCACGGGTTCGCCCCGGGCCTTGAGGAAGGTGTACGCCATCGCCCCGCCGACCAGGAGGGCGTCGACCTTGCCTAGCAGGTTCTCGATCACGCCGATCTTGTCGGAGACCTTCGCGCCGCCCAGGACCGCGACGAAGGGCCTCGCGGGGCTGCCGAGCACCTTATCGAACGACTCGATCTCTTTCTGAAGCAGGAGACCTGCGACCGAGGGCCTCAGGAACTTCGTCACGCCCTCCGTCGAGGAGTGCGCCCTGTGCGCGCTCCCGAAGGCGTCGTTGACGTAGATCTCCGCGAGCGCCGCCAACTGCTTCGAGAAGGCCGGGTCGTTCTTCTCCTCCTCCGCGTGGAAGCGGACGTTCTCGAGCATGAGGATCTCGCCGTCCTTGAGCGCCTTCGCGAGCTTCTCGGTCTCCGGGCCCACGCAGTCCGGGGCCATCACCACCTTCTTCCCCATGAGCTCGCCGAGCCTCGCCGCGCAGGGCGCGAGGCTCTGCTTGGGGTCGCGTCCCTTCGGCCTGCCGAGGTGCGAGGCGAGGAGGACCCTCGCCCCGGCGTCCACGAGCAGCTTGATCGTGGGCAGGGAGGCCTTGATGCGGGTGTCGTCCTCCACCGTCTTCCCGTCCTTCGAGAGCGGGACGTTGAAATCCACGCGCACGAGGACCCGCTTGCCCTTGATGTTCTTGAGATCCTTCACGCTCATCTTGGCCACGCCCGAGCCTCCTCTCGTCCGGTTCCGCAACGCCCCCGGGGCCCCCGATCCGGCGGGCCAGGTACGGGAGCGCTGTCTGGACTGCGCAACTCCACACCCATCGCCGCCCGGTATGGCGCCCCTACGATGGTCTCCGCGATTCTCGCTGGCCCTGGCCTGCTGTCAAGTCTTCGGACCGGCATGGTTGCATTAGGGAGTTCTGGGCGCGAGCATTTCGAGGGGGACGCGCGCGATCTCCGCTGGCGCTTGCGCAGGCAGCCCATGCCGCCTGGCCCACGACTGCGCCTATGATGCCCACTCGACACGGGCCGCTATCTAACGGGCTTCGCCCTCGCGAGCGCGGCGCTCGCCGCAAGAGCCGCGCCGGTGATGCACGGCAGCTCTCGCTCTTTCAGTATAGCGCCATTCGCGAGCGTCCAGAGCCCTGCGAACAGGGCAGCGCTTCTCGGGATACCATCGCCCCGTGCGGGCGGCTCCGGCCGTGGCTCCAGCCGCGGGCGCCGCCGCGACGAATGCGGCGATCGGATCGGTTCGGAGGACCGGCTTCGCAGTCTCACCGCCGCGAACTCCGCCGGCGCGTGCGGCCTGATTCCCCCGGGGGACAATTCGTCCCCCACCGAACGCGCCGCGCTCACCGACGACCTCGCCCCCCGGGGGGCCGCTCGGGTGGGCGTTGAGATGGCCCTGCGGACGGCGTGCCGCAGCTTGCGGGGAACCGCTGCCCTGGTACACTCCCCGGCGATGCCCGCAGGCGAGGAACAACGGTGACGGCCAGGGCGATACTGCTCGGGCTACTCGGTGCGGCGTTCACCTGCGGCTTCACGTATTTCAACGATCACGTCATCCGGCAGACCTATCTGGTCGGCTCCACCCTGCCGACGGGCGCTTACGGCGTGCTCATCCTGCTGGTCGTCCTCGTGAATCCGCTGCTCGAGAGGCTCCGCCGGGGCTGGGCCCTCACCGGGCGCGAGCTCGCCGTCGCGATGGCCCTGACGCTCGCGGCCTGCTGCATCCCCAGCGCCGGTCTCATGGAGACCTTCCCCGACAGCCTCATGATGCCCCACCACCACGCACGCGTGAGCCCGGGCTGGAAGGAGAAGAACGCCCTGGGCATGGTGCCAGGGTACATGCTCGCCGACATCTCGGGCGACGAAGACAGGGCGCTCGCCGGTTACGTCCAGGGCCTCTCGGCCGGGCGGCGGCACGTATCCCCCTTCGAGGTGCCGTGGTCGGCATGGGCGAGGACGCTCGCGTTCTGGCTTCCGCTCATCCTGACCCTCTGGGGCGCGCTCATCGGACTCTGCGCGGTCGTCCACAGGCAGTGGAGCCACAACGAGCAACTGCCCTTTCCCATCGCCACGTTCGCGAGCTCCCTCCTCCCCGAGAGCGGGGAGACGAAGAGCCCCATCCTGCGCGAGAGGCTCTTCTGGCTGGGCTGCGGCGGCGTGTTCGCGTTCCATCTCCTGAACTACCTCCACACCTGGTGGCCGGCCAGAATGGTGGCTATCCCGAGACATTTCGATTTCACGTCGCTCCTGGATCTCTTCCCTACGCTGCGCGCGGGCGGGGGATGGGTGCTGTTCGTCCCGAATGTGTTCTTTGCTGTCGTGGGGCTGTCGTACTTCCTCGCGAAGGACGTCTCGTTCTCCCTCGGTATAGGGCCGATCTTCTATTACTTGCTCGCCGGGGTGCTGGCCGGGATGGGCGTTTCGATGGGCGGCGGGTACTCGGTCCCGACCGTGCAGAACTCCCTCCAGGCCGGTTCGTGGATCGGCTTCATGGTGATGATCCTGTACGCCGGCAGGCACTACTACCTGAACGCGCTGCGCTCCGCCCTGGCCCTGCGCACGCGAGACCCAGCCGCGCCGGAGACCGTCTGGGGCGCGCGGATCTTCCTCGTCTGCGCGATCGCCTTCACGTCGATCCTGGCGCTCACGGGACTCGACTGGTTGCTCGCGGTCGCGTTCACGGTCCTCACGACCTCCATTTTCCTCGTCATCGCCAGGATGTCCGCCGAGACGGGTCACATCTTCATCCAGCCCTACTGGGCCCCGGGCGTGTTCGTGATGGGGCTCCTGGGCGCGAGGGCCGTGGGGCCCGCGGCGGCCGCGGTCATCTTCATGGTTTCGACAGTGCTCCTCGTCGACACGCGAGAGTCCCTGGTCTCGTTCCTGGCGAACTCGCTCCAGGTGCTCGACAGTCGCGGCGGACGCGTCGGCAGGGGGGCGGCCCTGGGCGCGGCGGCGCTCGTCGTGGGCCTCGCGGTGGCCGTGCCGGCGACGCTCTATCTCAAGTACGACCGCGGGACGGACATGGCCTACGGCTGGGCCTCGGAGATGGTGCCCCGCTTCCCCTTCGAGGCGGCGCTCAGCGTCAGGGAGCACCTGGAGGTGCGCGGCGAACTCGAGGAGGCCGGGTCGGCGACCGGCTGGCGGAGGCTCGCCGTGGCGAGACCGAGCGGGACGATGCTCGCCTGGGTGCTCGTCGGGCTCGCGGCGGTCGCGGTGCTCTCGTTCCTGCGCTACCGCGTGCCCCGCTGGCCGCTCCACCCGGCGTTCCTGCTCGTGTGGGCGACCTTTCCTGGGTGGTATTTCGCGCCGTCGTTCCTCCTGGGCTGCATCGTCAAGTGGGCCGTGGTCAGGTACGGCGGGGACGCCGCCTACAGGCGACTCAAGCCCCTGATGGTCGGCCTGATCGCCGGCGACATGCTCACCGGTCTCGTCACGAGCCTGATAGGCACCGCGTACTACTTCATTACGGGCACCCCGCCGCCGAAGTTCGTCGTCCTCGTGGGCTGAGCGGGCGGCGATCGGACTGGAGGCCTGGGCGCCGGGCCCCGAGGCGGCGCTAGCCGGGCCTGTGCGCCGGGCGGAGCTTGACGGCCGTGCCGTAGGCGAGCACCTCGGCGGAGGAGCGCATGACGGCGCTCGTCGTGAAGCGCACGCCGATCACGGCGTCGGCGCCCTTCTCGTCGGCCTGCTCGATCATCCGCACGATGGCCTGCTCGCGGGCCTCGGCGATCATGCGCGTGTAGGTGGAGACCTCTCCTCCGACGAGATTCTTGAGACCGGCGAGGAAGTCCCTGACGAAGAACCGGGCGCGAACGGTGTTCCCGCAGACCAGGCCCAGGGTTTCGGCCACCTCCATGCCGGCGACGTCGTCTGTCGTCGTGACGATCATTCGTATCTCCCGTCCACTGGCGCGGGCCCGCTCGCAGCTTCTTCCCGATGCCGACGACCGCCGCCGGGCGGCCGCTCGCCTATCTGCCCGCGAAGGCGACGATGGCCGCGGCGAGCCTCGCGCGCATATCTTCGATGTCGAGCCAGCCTGGCTGCGCCCGCTCGCCGAGTCGGATGCCCGAGTCGAGTCGCTCGAGGAGCGCCCTCGCCCCGGCCGCCGCCGGGTGGTTCGGGTTCTCGGCCGCGAAGCTCGCCAACGTCTGGCAGTAGAGCATGTCCTCGACGCCCTCCCTCGCCCTGGCGAGTTGCACCGTCGGCAGGATGCCGAGCTTCGAGTGGTAGGCGATGACGCCCGTGTCGGGCTCGCGCCCGTCTAGGTCGAAGTACTGCCAGCCGTGCAAGGGGAAGAGGTGCCACTCCATCCTGCCTTTCACGCCCTTCGCGCACTCCGACCACTGGTAGAACCCGAAGGAGTAGCGCGACTGACCCTGGTTGTAGATCCAGAGCTCGTTCCCGAGCCGCCCGGCCGCCTCCAGGGCGCTCCGGTCGTGCACGTTCAGGACGTTCACCCGGAGCGTCGCGAACATCTCGCGGAGGAGCCGGTGCAGTTCGTCGGCCGGCCCCGCGAAGCTCACCGAGTACGAGCCCCCTATGGCGAGCCAGGGCGCGGCCTTGCGCAAGGTCTTCTGGAGCTCGAGCTGCTCCCTCGCGTGTTCGGCGACGCGCGTCTCGTCCACGAGGCCCAGGATCACGGGCAGGTAGCGCTTCTCCTCCGCGTGAGCCCTGTACGCCTCGAGGACCCTGCGGCAGACCTCTTCGTATGGGAGCCCTGTCTCCCGTTCCAACCTCTCGCCGGTCCGGCCCTTCACGTAGCCATGCGGCTCGAAGAGGCCCGCTATCCCTCCGCCGCCGTAGTTCATGTACGGCCCGCTGAAGCCGTGCGAACGGGCGAGCTCCATGAACCGGTCGGCCTCGGAGAAGTCCAGCACCGGCTCCCCGTTCCGGAAGCCCTTGAGGACTACATCGGGTCCGCCCGAGAACGAGTTCATCCTGTGGTCGCGCAGGATGCGTAAGATGCCCCTCTGGAGCTCCGCCCTCTGCGCCTCCGGCAGGAGCCGCGGCGGTTCGATCCCGTAGAAACCCCTCGCGAAGTCCGCCTCGCGCAACTTGAACGGCCAGACCGTGAGCTTGACCGGCAGCTCGAGCCTCTTCGCGGACCCGCGGGCGGTGTAGTCCACGACGACCCTGCCGGAGTATTCCCCTGGCGCGGCGGTCTCTGGGACCGAGACGTCCACCCAGACGAGCCGCGCGACCCCCGCCGGCACGGCGAATCCGCGCGCGGGCCTGAGCGTGTGCGTCTCGAAGCGATAGCTCGTCGAGTTGAAGCCGCGTCGCGCGACGTACCAGGCCACCTGCGGCAGGATGCGTTCCGGCGGTATCGCCGCGCCGGGGCCGCCTGCGAGCCCGTCCAGCCTCACGGTGACGTCCCGCATGTCGACCGCGGCCCTGAGGCCGAAGACCGCCGGTTCGTGTTCGCCCTGGGCCGCGGAGATGCGTATCTCCGAGAGGACGCGCTCCTTCGAGGGGACGGCGCCCGGGCGAACGGCCTCGTCCGGGCCGACCCTGAAGGGTAGTGCGGGGAGCCTGGCGAGTTCAGGGTCGAGCGGCGCGGCCGGCTCGTCGAGGCAGACCGCGTTCGTGGCGAAGGTCTTCCTCTGCTCGGCCCATACCTTTTCGACAAAGGCTCGGCCTTCCGCCCGCCTCGCGGCCGGGTAGACGACGAGCGCGGCGAGCTTCCAGGACCACTCCCTGTCGGCGCTGAACGCGAGCTCGAGCCTGCCGCCCGTCACCTCGACGTCGAACTCCACGGGGCTGAAGAGCTTCTCCATATACGTCTTCCACATATCGGTGCCAGGGAGCGGCTCGACATCCTCGAAGTCGTAGAGCGCGTGCGCCCAGCCGAGCGGCCTCTCCTGGCGCGAGGCGACCCGACCCTCGGCCTCCACGGTGCGGACTGAATAGCGCGCCTGCTCGTCGCCCCAGTACCCGCAGTCGTCGCAGACGAGCCACACGTGGTAGGGGCCGTCCCGGAGCGCCACCTGGAACTCGCAGTCGCGGACCTCGACGAAGTCCTGGAGGAGCGGGGTCGGAAAGGTGTCGTCCCGCGCGGCCGAGGCGCCCCAGGGCTTCCTCCTGGGATGGAACCCGAAGCCCCGCTCGTCCGAGTACGCCGTATCGAAGGTCACCGCCGTGAAGCCCGGCTCGAGGGGCTGGCTGGGCGGCCCGAAGTCGAACGCCCTCGCCCAGTCCGGCGCGGAGGCGGACTCCAGCCTGAGATTGTCCAGGTAGATGCGTCCCTCCCGCCCGGTGAAACCGATGTCCAGGCGCACAATGCTATCGGGATCGATGTTCCGCCTGATGTCGTTGTTGCGGCTGCCGGCCTCGCCGCGGTAGAGGCCCTTCACAGGCAACGTGAAGGTCCCTGCGCCAGGGGCGAGCATGCCGGTCGAGTTGTGCCTGTTCCAGTAGGTGCCGCCGTCCTTCTGGCGCCAGGCCCTGTCGCCGACGAGGATCGAGACGGCGACCGGCGCGCCCGTGTCGTTGAAATAGTCGAACCGCAGCACGTCGTAGCCGGACCAGTCGCCCGCGGGCGGCGAGCGCCAGGCGACCATGTACTCGCCGTTCCTGACCGCGAGCGCGCACCTGCCGCTCGTGGCGTGCGCGGCGGCGATTTCCCCCGAACCTTGCTTGAACTCGAACGCCTTCAGGTCCTCTTGCCGCTCGAAGTCGAGCAGGACCTTCGTCTCGCCGGGCGCCGGCGAAGCGAGCGCCGCGCCGATGACGAGCGCCGCGACGGCGCGAACTCCTCCGGGCCGGACCTCGAGGAGACCCGCCCTCTCGCGCCCCATCCCGGGACCCTCCCCCCGGCGACAGTATAGCCGCCCAGGGCCCCGATTGCCATCTCCGCGCAGCGCTCGTTGAAGGTCGCCCGGCCGTCGAGCGTCCATCCTGTGGCGTGCAGACGTGCCCAGGTGGAGGAGGGAGGCGAGTCGTGCGCGGGTCGGTCTCAGCTCGTTTAGTCGTGTCCGTGGCCGCCGGGGCGCTCCTCTGGGCGCTCGCAGGTTCCGCCGGGGAGGGCGCGGACGACAGGGTCTCGCGCCTCGAAGAGAGGGTCCGATCGCTCGAACAGGAGCTCAGGCAGCGCGACGCGGAGCTCGCTCGCCTGCGCGAGGAGCTCGAGGAGCTGCGGAACGAGCCGCCCGAGGAGACGCCTCCGCCCCGCGGTCCCAGGTGGAGACTTCCCGACCCCGACGAATGGAACGAGCGCGTGGACGACATGCTCGAGCGCATGCGGAAGGAGCTCGAGGAATGGGGCATGGACTGGGGCCTCCCGGGCCGCGAGATACGCCCCCCGCGCGGGCCCAGGCACCTCGAGCCGTTTGGAAGGGCGCCGGCGCCGCCCGGTAGCGCATACCTCGGCATCGAGATGGAGCCTGCCGGCGAGGGCGTCTCGATCAGGAGTGTCATCCCGGGCAGCCCTGCCGAAAAGGCGGGCTTCCTCGCCGGCGACGTGATCGTGGAGGTGGCCGGCGCAAAGGTGACGCAGCCCGCCGACGTGGTCAGGCGGGTCGGCGAGAAGCGACCCGGCGACAAGTTGACCGTGACGGTGCTCCGCGCCGGGAAGAGGGAAAAGCTCGAGGCGGTGCTCGGCTCCAGGCCCGGGGCCGGATTCGTCCCCTGGCCGCGGTTCGGCCGGTCGGCCCCGGCAACGAGGGAGGCCGCCGACGGGACGATCGAGGTGGAAGTAGAGATCCCCGGCGGGCGGGCGTCGGTGAGCTTCTCGGCGCCGGGGCTCTATCTCTCGGACGAGCTCGCGGGGAGGCTCGCGCTCACGGAGGCTGAGCGCGAGGCGGTCGAGAAGGCCTTTGCGCGCGCCCGCGAGGAGCTCGCGAGAGGCCTCTCGCGCGAGGTCAAGAAAGGCGAGGGCTCCGTCGATGCCGGCGAGGTGGCGCGCAGGCGACTCGCGGCCGAGAAGAAGGCGCTCGACGAGCTCAAGGGGGCGCTCCCGGCTGACAAGCTCGCCGCCCTGGAGAAGGCGCAAGCTGAGCTAGCCGCGAGAAGCCAGGTCTCCGTCTCGGTCACCAGGAGTTCCGTGCAGCCGGCCGAGAAGGGCAAGGAGAAGGCGGGCGGGTCGAGGAAGCGGGCGCTTCCTGGAACGGAGGACGAGCCGCAGGAGTTTTAGCCTCACAGCACCGGGCGGCCGGTCGGCCCCGGCGGTTTCGACGGATCGCCGGGCCCGGACTGCATGGGCGTGACTCTCGGCCAGATCGGCGCCCGGCGCACCGAAACGCAAGGGACGCGCGCCTGGAGGTTCCCCTCCTTCCTGTCCCATCCCCCGGACTGCGGGAGCCTCCGGCCGCGCCCCTTGCGTTTTTTTGTATTCACCTATTTCGGCGCTGCCCCTTACGCGGTCTGCCCGGCGGACGCCGTGCGAGGGGCCTACCAAGCGCCTGCTCGAGCCTCCACATGAACTCGTCGTCCCCCACCGGGCGGCCGACCGCCGTCTCGCGCCTTATGAGCGTCCTCCGAGGAGCGCTGCCATGTTCGCGCGATGACCTCCCCGACGGTCCGCACAGGACGGGGGCCGTCAGGGAGGTCCTCGCGGGGCTCTGGACGCTCGCGAATGGCGCGATACCGAAAACGCAAGAGCCGTGGGGGCGTCACCGGCACGGCTCCTGCGGCGAGCGTCGCGCCGCGCTCGCGACGGCGAAGCCCGTTAGATAGCGGCCCGTATCAGGTGGGCGTACGGCCGGGATCGCATGGAGGAGGCGGAAGATCATGAAGCATGGGCTGCCTGCGCAAGCGCCAGCGGAGATCACGCGCATCCGCATTGAAATGCTCGTACCCAGAACTTCCTAATGCAACCCCGGCCTGGGGCGCCCTTGCGGGCCGGTGCGCGGTACGTATGATCCGACGCGAACACAGGGGGAAAGGCGGGGGCCTTGGCAGACGAGCCGTCTCGCTGTCCGCGGTGCGGCGCCTCCCTCGCAGGGCGCGGGGGCAGGTGCGAGTCCTGCGGTCACGATCCGGACGCGCCTTCGACGAAGGCCGGGAGGGCCTTCGCCGAGGCCCTCGCGGGCCGGACGCTCGCCGGCTTTGCGCTCGAGGAGATGATCGGCTCGGGCTCCCGCGGCGCCGTCTTCCGCGCGACTCGCGGGCCTGCCGGGACTGGGTCCGAGCCCGGGCTCTTCGCGGTCAAGGTCATGCCGCACGGGCGCTCGCGGCCGAGGGTTCAGGACCGCCTCCTGGACTCGGCGCGCAAGGCGCTCTCGATCCAGCACCCGTCGCTCGCCACGCTGGTGGAGGTGGGAGCGGACGAGCTCCAGGGCGTCGCGTATCTGGTCTCGGAGCTCGCCCCGGGGACGGATCTCGCGCGGAGGCTCGCGGTCTCCGGTGCGATCCCGTTCGCCGAGGCGGCCTTCGTCGGCTCGTGCGTCGCGCGGGCGCTCGGGGCGCTTCACGCGGCGGGCGCGCTGCACCGGGATGTGAAGCCCGCCCACGTGGTCGTCGACGCCCGTTCCGCCGTGAGGCTCGTCGAGACCGGCTTCCCGCCCATCGTCGCGAGCACCTCCGGCCACGGGGAGACGGTGCGTTCGCCCATCGCCGGCTCGCCCGCATATGCCGCCCCCGAGCAGTCGCGCGACCCCGACGCCGCGACCGGCGCGAGCGACATGTACTCGCTCGGCGCGACGCTCTTCCACCTGGTCGCCGGGAGGCCCCCCTTCGTGGCCGAGAGCCCGGTGGCGCTCCTCGTCCAGCACGCGACGCGCCCCCCGCCGCCGCTCGGGAGCCTGGAGCCGGCGGTGCCAGAGGAGTTTGCCAGGGTCGTGGATGCCCTCCTGTCGAAGGATCCGTCCGCGAGGCCCAGCGCCTCCGAGGTTGCGACGGTCCTGGAGTCGCTCGCGGGCGAGGAGGCCGGGCGACCCGGCGGGCGGGATCGATCTGCGGAGCCAGGCAGGAAGAGTCCCTTCTCGCGGACGCGGCTGAGGCTCGAGGCCGATCTCGCGGCGGCCGTCGTGAGGCGGGCGCTCGCGTCCAGACGAGACGTGGAGGCCGTCATCGATGTCGCCTTCGCGCCCCGCCGCGGGTCGCTCGCGGAGCTCCTGGGCGGCTCCAGCGGGAGCCTGGCGGAGGCCCTCGTCGAGCGGGGCGTCGCGAGCGCTCGGGCCATCGAGGAGCTCCAGCGTGAGATCGCCTCCGCGGACGCGCGCCGCCGCGACGCGGCCTTCGGACGCTTCGCCATGGAGGCCGGCTTCGCCAGGCGCGGCGAGATCGAACGGGTGCTCGCCGAGACGGGCGACTCCTTCTCTTCTCTCGCCGAGTCGATGGTCAGGCACGGGGCGCTCACGCGGGAGAACGCCCTCGTCGTGGCGCGCGCGAGCGCCCGCCACCTGCGGGAGGTGGAGACCGCCGCGATCGAGCGTCTCGCGCGCGAGCGCGGCGTGGCGGGCTCGGCGATCGACTCGGCGCGCAAAGCGCTCCTCGAGCTCCCCCCGGACGACGACAGGTCGCTGCTCGACCTCCTCCTCGAAGCGGGCTCGGTGACGGAGGCGCTCGCCTGGGAACTCGCGCGCGAGGCGGTCCGCGCCGCCCTCGCCGCCGCCGGGGACCCCGGATCGCCGTGATGCCGGGATGCCTGGACACCTCGGGGCTTGTGCGGCTGGCCGCAGCCGCGGCGCTCGGAGTCTGCCCCGGGGTCGCGCACGCCCTCTACGGCGGTTACGAGCACGAGCTCCGCGACTTCGGGATCGGGAGCGACTACTTCCTGGACCTGGCACCCATCGAGGCCTCCTGGGCGACGCGCGACATATGGGCGGAGGATGCGCTCCGTCCAGGCGGAGCGCGCGGCTACCGCTTCGCGTACGGAAGCACGAGCGCGGCGGACGCGTGGTTCGATCATGAGCTCGCGTTGCGCTACGAGCTCGACCCCCCTTGGACCTGGAGGTTCAGGTATTTCGAGGGCGAGTCGCCCGAGGGCCGCTACCGGCACGTCTGGACGGGTATGGAGGCGGCGCTCGGCCGCGGGTGGTCGGCGTACTTCTTCGGCGAACCCCTCGGTGCGAAGGAGAACGCCGACCTGGGGCTCTCGCTCAGGCGCGAGAGACCCGAGCCTGGGGATGCGGAACACGTCAGGTGGGCCTTCGAGCTCCGGGCGATCTGGCCGGACTTGTTCTACAACGAGAAGAACAGCATCGATGCGCGCCACGAGAACACGCCCTTCGACCTGCAGCTCTCGGCGCGCTGGGCCCTCCGGGGGGGCGGGTGGCTCGCGCTCGACGCGGATCGAGCGTCCTCCTCCACGAGTTCGACTTCGGCGGCGCGTTCGGCCTCTTCGTCGCGACGCTCTGACGGCACGCTCGGCTCATATCTTGCCCCAAGGCAGAACGCGGAGTAATATCTCCAGGGGCACATGAAGGCCGCGGGACGCCCCGTGCCGCCGTCCCTCCCGGCCTGGGCAACTTTAGACCAGATACTAGGCGGCGCCGTGCGCGACATGGGCACGACGGAACCGGAGACGCAGGAGCGCCCCGAGGCGCTCGCGCGGGCCGGGAGGCTCCTCGGCGCATCGCTCCCGCTCTTCAAGCTGGCGGGGATCCGCGTGAGGCTCCACTGGAGCTTCGCGCTCGCAGGCGTCATCCTCGCGGCGTGGACCGCCGCGGGCGCTCCCGACCCCGGCGAAGGTGCGAGGCTCGTCGCCTGGGGTTTTGTCGAGGCGGCGATCCTTTACGTCCTCGTGTTCGTCCACGAGCTCGCCCACGCCGGCGCAGCGATGGCGGCGGGCGCGCGCCCGTTCGAGATCGTGCTCACACCGCTCGGCGGGACGGCGATCGTCGACGGGGCGATGACCCGCCCCGCGACGGAGGCCGGGGTCGCGCTCGCCGGGCCATGTGCGAACCTGGTCCTCGTGGCGCTTTCGGTCGCGCTCTGCGCGCGGAGCGGCCTTCCGGATGCCTGGGGCAGGAGCTTCACGCTACATGCCGCGGCGGGTTTCGCGTTCTGGGCGAGTCTCTGGCTTGCGGTCTTGAATCTGCTCCCGGCCTTCCCGCTCGACGGAGGGCGCGCGGCGAGGGCGCTCGCCTCGTGGCGGCTCGGCGAGCGCCGCGGAACGATCCTCGCCGCAAGATCAGGCGAGGCCTTGGCCCTGGGCATGTCGGGCCTGGGGCTCTGGTGGGGGGGACCGCCGGCGGTCGTCCTCTGCGGGATAGGAGTGTCCAATCTGCTCGCATGCGAGGCGGCGATCCGCGCCCTGGAGTCGGGCCTGGGGGTCTACGACGAGCCCCCGCGTGGCGCACGCCGCTCGGGAAGGTCCGAGCTCGATCCCGCCGGGGAGGGGGACGAGTTCGAGCGGCGCGTGGACGAGCTCCTGGAGAAGGTCGCGCGCGGGGGCCTTTCGTCGCTTTCCTTCAGCGAGCGGCGCTTCCTGCGTCGGGCGAGCCGCCGCTACCGGGAGCAGGAGCAGAAACAACCCCACCGCCCGCCGGAAGGGCGGCGTCGAGATCGCCGGGGCGCCTCGTCAGGGTGAGCTCGCCCGTGACCCCCGTCGCCGCGTCGCGGAGGACCAGGCGGTACTCCCCGGCGGGCTCGTTCAGGGCGAACCGGACCTCGCCAGTCGCTATGCCGCGGGCCGCAAGGAGCGTCGCCGATGCGCCCGGCACGCGCCGGGAGCGCGAGTCCCAGAGTTCCTGACGCAGCATGTGCGTCCACGCGAGGCCGGTCGTCGTCTCCACCACCGCCCTGAAGCGCACGCGCCCGCCCGCGCGCTCCTGGGCCGAGATGGAGATGCCCTCCACATCGTAGGGGAGCCTGGTGAAGACCGAGAGCGACCCCGGTACGAGCCTGACCTTGATCCTCTCCCCCGAGCCCAGGAGCACGCCTGCGAGGGCGTCGTAGCAGTAGCCCGGCCCGTCGAAGACGAGTTCGGCCTGCACGGGCGACGCCGCGAGCTCGCGATCCAGATGGAGGACGACGATCTCGGTCTCCTCCAGGCGGAGGAAGCTGCGCTCGCAGCCGTCCAGGGGCCGCCCGCCGGCGAGGACCTCCACCCTCGGCCGCACCCGCGCCAGGTCCAGGACGTTCCTGATCAGGCGCCTGAGGCTCGCGCCTTCCTCGCCCGCGCGGGACGTCGGGTACTCGTCGAGTACCAGATTGAGATACGCTCCTCTTCCCCTGCCGAACGGGTTGGTGACCAACCCGACGGAGCCTTCCCCCTCGGCGAGCGCGAAGCCGGCGGCGGCGGCCACGCCCCCCTCGGCGAGCCGCAGGTGTCGCGGGTCGACGCCGTCGACGTAGGCGCCCCTCTTCCCGGCGCCTGGGAGCGAGAGGACGCGGTCCACGTCGAGGCGCGCGCCTCGCCTCTCGATGCCGAAGACCTCATCCAGGGCGGGCCGCCTGGGACGGACGAACCCTCCGTCGAGGAGCCCGGCCCCGGAGTCCGCCACGACGAGCCCGCCCGAACGCGCGAAACGCGCGCATTCCTGCGCCTCGCGAGAGGAGAGGACGAGCGAGCGGGGGAGGATCAAGGCCGCGCACCTCGCGAGCGCGCTGCGCGACAGCCCGTCGACGTCGACGATCCGAGCGGAGATGCCTATATCCGAGAGGATCTCCGTCCACGCTGCGAACGCCGCGCCGGCCGTGCGCAGGCCGGCTCCGCTCGGAGCGGGCCGCCCCTCGCCGGGACCGGCGCTCCCGGCCGCCGAGAGGATCCAGTCCAGTTGAACGGACGGATGGGAGTAGAGCACCGCGACCGGGTCGGGCTCCCAGGAGGCGCGTTCGAGGAGCGCGCCCAGCTCGCCGGAGAGCCTTTCGAGCGCGCGAAGATCGGCGGGGCCGAGCGAGGCGAAGTCCCGCGCGCTCAAGAACGCCCCGCGGTGACCGTGCACGACCCCACGCCAGAGAGCCTCGCGGAAGCCCGGCCCGTCGAGCTCCGTCATGGCGCAGAAGGCGCCTCGAGCCAGGCTCCTCCCGAGCGCGAGCGCGGCGGGCGCGGCCGGCAGGCTCGCCCAGTCGAGGGCCTCGAGGACCCCCCTCGGCTCCGCGCCGCTGAAGATCCCCGGCATCGAGAGCGCCTCGACACCGACCTTCGCGGCCCGGCGGTCGGCCGAGCGCACCATCTCGCGGCAGAGGGAGAGCGTCTCCGCCCAGGTGCGATCGAGGAAGCGTCTGTGGTCGCTCCACTGAGCAACCGCCCCGGAGGGGAAGTCCTCGTCGAGCGGCGATTTCCCTCGCACGACGCCCAGGAGCGCCGCGGTCGAGATCGGGGAGATCTCGCTCCAGCGCAACGCGGACGTCCCGCCGGCTATGCCCCAGCGCCTGGCCAGGGCGTCGGGGTATCCGTAGGTCCTCGCGAGCTGTGCGGCGAACGCGCGCAGGCAGTGCGGCGACCGGCAGAAATCAAGCCTTCCTCCCTCTTCCGCCAGGAAGTCGCCCCGCCCCAGGCTCCAGAGGAGCGGCCCCCGCCGCGAGGCCGCCTCGAACCTGGGGAGCGCCCAGAGGCGCACCTGCTCGAGCCACGCCCTGTCGTGGAGACAGACCGGACGCACGAGGAGCTCTTCCGAGCCCGTTCGCGCATAGGCCGCCTCGAGCGCCGCCAGCCGCGACCTGTCGAGCCGTAGGAACTGCGGCCCGCCCTCGAGCGGTCGCGCCACCCAGCCGGTCGATGTGTCGGCCCGCGTGGGCCCGGCGACCGCGACTGCGAGGTCCCAGGTCCTCTGACCGGGTGGCGGGCGGGCCGAAAGACCGCTCGCGCGCTCAGAACCCGGTGAAGAGGCCGACGACGCGGCGTTTCCCTGCGCTGTACTCGGGACGTCGTCACCTTCGGGGACGAGCACCAGCAGGTACGGCGGGAGCTCCGCCGGCAGGACCAGGAACGTGGCTTCCGCCGACGGAGAGCTCGCCGCGTCTCCCTCCCTGAGGGCGATGACCCTGTGCGCCCCGTGGAGCGGCCACTCCAACGCGAACTCGACGCTGGCGTCCCCCTCCCTGTCGGCCGTGAGGCGCCACCTCCCGCGCACGCGCGAGGAGGGGTCGATCCAGAGCACGTCCACCGCCTCCGACGGGGCGAGCTTCCTGAGGACGACCTTCTGCGCCGAGCCCTCGCGCACGCAATCCCTGGCCAGGCGGAGCTCGGGGGCGCCTCCCGCGGCGGGCGCAGCCGCGGCGAGGCACAGCGCGAAGGCTCCGAGGAAAGGACTCGGCCGATCAGGAAGACGTCTCATCACAGCCGGGCGCGCGATAGCGGGCCGATCCTCCGGCGGACGGAACAGGCGCCGGAGCCCCTGCGTTCGCTGCGTCGCCCGCAAGGCGACCTCGTCTTTCGCCGGCCTTCTCACGAGGCGAGGTGGACCGCGACGTAGCCGACAACGATGCATCCCGAGACGACGTGCACGAGCGGGTGCACGCCGGAGGCGCGCCCCGTCACGAGTTTCAGGAGCGAGCAGCTCACGAAACCCGCCGCCAGGCCCGCCGAGATACTGAACGTGAGCGGCATCACGAGCACGGTCAGGAAGGCGGGCAGGCCCTCGGTGACGTCGTCCCAGTCGATCTTACGCATCGCGCCGGCCATCAGGAAACCCACCACCACGAGCGCAGGCGCCGTCACCGGGTAGAGGAGCGCGCCCTTCCACGCGACCGCGTTTCCGAGCACGCCCACCAGGGGCAGCATGGGCACCGAGACTAGAAAGAGCCCCGCCACCACCAGGTTCGAGAGCCCGGTCCTGGCCCCGGCGGCTACGCCCGCCGCGGACTCGATGTAGCTCGTCACGGTGCTCGTCCCGAGGAGCGCACCCGCGACGGTGCCCGCGGCATCGGAGGCGAGCGCCCTACCCGCACCGGGTACGCGGCCCTGCTCGTCCAGGAGCCCCGCCTCCTCGGCGACGCCCATGAGCGTCCCGACGGTGTCGAACATGTCGAAGAAGAGGAGCGTGAGGATCGCGGGCCATGCCGCCGGCGCGAGCGCCCCCGCGATGTCGAGCGCGAGGAGCGTCCCGCCGGACCCGGAGGTCTCGGACCGCCCCCACGGGAGGAGCCCCGCGGCGAGCGCGACGAGACCCGTCGCCACGAGCCCCAGGAGCACGGATCCCCTCACCCTGAGCGCCATCAGGGCCGAGGTGAGCGCGATCCCGAAGAGCGCCACGAGAACGGGTCTCTCCGCCAGCGACCCCAGTTTGACTAGCGTGCCGGGCGAGCCGTCCACCACGATCCCCGCGTGCTGGAGGCCTATGAATGCGATGAAGAGACCTATCCCCGCGGCGGCGCCGAGCTTGAGGCCCTTGGGGATCGCGGCGATGAGCGTCTCCCTCAGACGCACCACCGAGAGGGCCAGGAACACCACCCCCGACCAGAAGACCATGCCGAGCGCCGTCCGCCAGGAGTAGCCCATCTGCCCGCAGATCACGTAGGCGACGAAGGCGTTCATCCCCATCCCCGGGGCGAGGGCCACCGGGAGATTCGCCAGGAGCCCCATGAGGATCGTGGCGAAGGCCGCGCCCAGGCAGGTCGCCAGCATCACGCCCCCGCGGGGCATCCCGGCGGCGCCGAGGATCGCCGGGTTGACGAAGACGATATAGCTCATCGTCATGAAGGTCGTGAGCCCGCCGAGGACCTCGCGCCGGACGGTCGTGCCCCGCGAGGAGAGGGCGAAGACACGCTCCAGGAACGCCCCCGGGCTCGGCATACCGCGCCCCTCGGGATTCTCGCGCGGGCATCCCCCGGCGACCGCGAATGCCATAGGAATACGCGGGGCGCTTTCGCGGCCGGCCCCGCCCTTACCGCACCTTGACGAACCGCATCGTATCGGGCCGCGCCTCCCAGTCAAGCCGGGGCGCGCGCGACCCGGCGGGGCGCCGAGAGTCGCCGCGCGACGGCCCGGACCTAGCTCCGCCGCCCAAGCAGACGCCGCGGGCGCGCCGATAGTGTCTTGGGCCGGCTCCTGCGCTTGCTGCATGGATGGGGGAATAATGCGCCGGTTCAGGTCCCGAAAAGGAATGCTCCAGAAAGGCATCCGTCCGACCGGCGGGACGGACCCATGCACTCGGGTGCCTGGACATCCGCTCTCGGGGCCGGGATGATACGCCGACGGGGATGGGGTGCGGCGGCATCCTCGCGACGCCATCGCCGGGCCGCCGGGAGAGGAGAAAGAGTGACACTGAAGGAGATCCAGACGCTCATCGCGCGGACGTACGGCAGCCGGGACGCCGCGCGGGGCCGCGAGGGCACATTCCTCTGGTTCATAGAAGAGGTGGGCGAGTTCGCCCAGGCGCTCCGCCTGGGGACCAAGACCTCCGCGAGCGAGGAGGCCGCGGACGTATTGGCCTGGCTGCTCTCGCTCGCGAACCTCGAGGGCATAGACATAGAGGAGGCGTTCCGGACCAAGTACGGCCGCGGCTGCCCCAGGTGCGGCCGGGTCCCCTGCGCGTGCGCCGATCCCACCGCGTCCCGGCGCTAGCGCCTCGTCGGAGGGGGCCTGCGAGGTTCAGACCGGCACCAGGCTCTCGTAGGCCGCGAGCCTGCGAGCCACCTCCTCGCGGAACGCCGCGGGGAGACCCTCGCGTTCGCGTAGGCGCGCGAGGGTCTCGTAGCAGCCCTCGACGCGGTCGCGGAGGCCGGCGAAGAGCTCCTCCAGGATGTCCTCGCGCAGGTGCGCGGTGAGCTCGGTCGACAGGTCGAGCGTCTTCCGGGCGGCGATCTTGCCCAGCACCCGCAGGATTAGCTCCCGTTCCTCCTCGGGGAACTGGCCGTGCTCGTTTCGGCGCCTGAGGAGCGCCACGCCGGCCGCGGCCGCGATCCGCCCGAGGTCGACCGACTTGTCCTCCGAGGCGAAGACCTGACCGAGGGCCTCCACGACCGGAAGTTGGCTCATCTTCCTCGCCAGGGCCCTCACTATCCTGACCTTGATGGCCGCGTCCACCCGCTCCCCCGAGGCCAGGTCGCGCAGGGCTTCGATCAGGGCGCCGGCGCCCGGCGGCCCCCACTCGATCCGGCCGGAGGAGACCTTTTCCCAGAGGTCGAGCAGGAAATCGGCGATGGACGCCACCCTCTGCGGCGGAGCGGCGCGCCCCAGGGCGAGCCTCGCCAGACCCCTGACGGCCGCGGGGACCGCCACGGTATAGAGCTCCGCCTCCGGCCCTATCTTGAACACGCGGACCCCGTCCTCTTCCTGCGTCTGGACGTCAAGTTCCGGCAGCTCGGCCTCGAGCTGCGCGCGGAAGATCCGCTCGACCTCCTCGGCCCTGGAGGCGCTCACGTGCGGGGAGGCCGCCAGATACCCGAGGGCCTCGAAGACCCTGTAGCCGAGGCCCTCCGTATCGCGGCGCTCGAGCAGGTTCCTGGCGACGAGCTCGACCGTCTCCGCGGGCAGCGCCGCGGTCGAGGCCACCTTGCCCATCGCGGTGAAGACGGCGGTCCTGTCGGGGAAGTCGGGCTCGAGGCTCCATCTCTGAAGCACACGCAGGATCTCGAGCAGCCTCTCGCGGAGCTCGGCCGGGCGCTCGGACGCCGACTCGCCTTCGTACAGGGCGAGCTCGCCCAATATGCGCGCCGCCCTGACGCGGTCTGAAGGGACGCCGCGCGGCCCGAGCCTCTCGGCCAGGGGCTCCACCGCCGCGAAGCCGGCCCTCGAGACCGTATGCTCCACGTTATCCACGTCCGACGGGAACACGAAGAGGTGTATGTGGGAGAGGAACGCATCCGCCAGCCGGCGGCGCGTCTCGTCGGACAGGTCCCGGTCCGCCGGGAGCTGCACGGAGAGCGCGGCCATCTGCACGTCGCGGTCGTTCCCGGCCAGGATGCCCAAGAGGAGGGCTGCGACATTCTCTTTGAGCGCGGGCGATATGCGTCCCCACCGACAGGCGTCCCCCAGGAGGCGCACGATGTATTTCTGCTGCGCCACTCGCGCACGCGGGAATACAGCGAGCAGCGCCGAGACCCCGCGGTCCCCGAGTTGCATGAGCTGGTCGCCGAGTATGCGGAAGCCGATCTCCCGCTCCTCGGCCTGCGCGACCTCCTCGGCGAGCGCGGGCGGCAGCCGGTCGTCCGAGTCCCAACCGGTGAACGACGAGAGCGCCTGCAGGACGAAGACGCGCACGGACCTCGAGCCCGTGGCGTCGTGCTCCCCCCAGAGGCATTCCCGGAGCCTGGAGGGGAGTCTTTCGCCGAGCTGTCGGAGGAGCCTCCTCGCGTAGGGGCCGACCGTGAGGGGATCGGTCGCGTAGAGGGAGACGAGAAGCCTGGCCAGTTCCTCGGCGCGCTCCGGGGCGCCCGCGATGACCGGGGCCGCGTCCTCGAGCCTCTCGAGGATCTGCCTCCGGACCGCTGCGGCGGTCTCCTCGCGGAGCCGCCAGATGAGCGCGATGAGTCCGGCGCCCACGTCGAGCGCCGAGCCCCTGGCCATGCGTCGCCCGAGCCTGTCTATGGCGAAGAGCTTGCGGGGTTCGTCACCGCGCTCGATGTCGCGCACGGCCTCGGCGACCTCGCTGTCGAGCCCGAGCGTCCTCAGGAGCTGCGCGGCTTCCACGCGCACGTCGCCGTCGGGATCGGCGAGCCGCCCGAGGAAGACGTCGGCCTTCTCCTCGGCGGGGATGGGTGCGTAGGCGAGCCGGCGGAGGGCCTCGATCTTGTCCTCCCGCCGCGCGCTCGTGAGCGCGACGAGGCGCAGCCGTTCCACCTCCTTGGGCGGGAAGAGCGCCCTGGAGGCGAGCGGCGCCGCGACGGGCCGGGGCGGGCGCTCCGCCCTGGCGAGGGGCGCACCCTGTCTGCGGACCCTCGCCTTCGGCTTGCCCTGCCGGGTCTTTCTCTTGGTTTTCTTTCTCTCGGCCAAGCCGACCTCCCGCTCGCGGCGAGCGCTAAGGCGCGCCCGCGCCCTCGCCGCGATCGCTGCATCCGCCCGCGGCCGCCTCGGGCTCTCTATCCGGCTCCTCGCGCCACCTCCCCGTGAGCGCGACGAGCAGTATGCTGAGCAGGTAGAGACCGATCAGGCTGCCGGCCATCAGGAACTGCGTGAGGACGTCCGGCGGCGTGAGCACCGCCCCCAGGACGAACGCCCCGACCACCGCATAGCGCCACTGCCTGAGAAGGTCTATCGCCGTGAGGACCCCGAGGTGCGCGAGGGCCAGGATCACGAGCGGCGTCTCGAATGCCATCCCGAACGCCAGGTGGATCATCAGGAAGAACTGCCAGTAGAGGTTCAGCCCCATCTTGGGCCTGGCGCCTATCTCGGAGGCGAAGGGGACGAGATACCTCAGGCCGATGGGCAGTATCAGCCTGTACGCGAAGTACGCCCCGGCCGCGAAGAAGAGCGTCCCCATCGAGAGGACCGGCATGACCGCCCGCCTCTCGCGCCTGTAGAGCCCCGGCGAGACGAACTTCCAGGCCTCCCACACGATCACCGGTAGCGCCAGCACCAGGCCCGACCAGAGCCCCAGCCGGAGGATGACGAGAAAGGCCTCCATCGGTCCGATGGTGATGATCTCGACCCTGGCGGCCTCCGTGACCGAGGCGTTGTAGTCGTGTATCGGACGCATGATGAGCGCGCCGATCTGCCTCCAGAAGACCCAGGCCCCCACCGTGGCCAGCGCGACCGTCGCCAGGCACACGAGGATCCTCGAGCGCAGCTCGAGCAGGTGCTCCATGAAGGTCTTGTGGACTTCCCACGGCGGTTCTTCGTGGTCGGAGGTGTTCATCGGACCACCCCTAGCGCCTCGTTCATGCTGCCGGTGCGGTAACCCTCGAGGTCGAGCGTCACGTATCTGAAGCCGAGCTCGCGGAGCCGGGCGGAGACCTCCTGCGCATCGGAGCCTGCGAGGCGCAGGATCTCTGCCCGGTCCACCTCGATGCGCGCGACGTCCCTGTGGGACCTGACGCGGCAGACACGGTAGCCCCGCGCGCGCAGGAACTCCTCGGCCGCGGCGATTCGCGCGAGCGTCCGCGGCTCGATGGGTTCCCCGTAGGGCACGCGAGAGGCGAGGCAGGCGGAGGGGGGCCTATCCCAGCCTGGGATGCCCTTCGCGCGCGAGATCTCGCGGATGTCGGCCTTGGTCAACCCCGCCTCGCGGAGCGGATGTCTCACGCCGAACTCCTCGGCCGCGCGCTCGCCAGGACGGAAATCCGAGAGGTCGTCGGTGTTCGAGCCGTCCGCCACGAAGGGCAGCCCTTCCTCCCGCGCGATCTCGGCGAGCTTCGCGAAGAGCTCCCTCTTGCAATGGTAGCACCTGTCGGGCGGGTTCGTGCGGAAGCTGGCGTTTTCGAGCTCGCGGGTCTCGATCTCCCTGAAGCGGAAACCCGCCCGGCGCGCGAGCTCCCTGGCGAGCTCGGCCTCGGCCGCCGGGTAGGTCTCGGAGAGCGCGGTCACCGCGAGCGAGCGCTGCCCGAGCACCTCGCCCGCAACCACTGCGAGGAGCGAGCTGTCCACGCCGCCCGAGTAGGCTATCACCGCGCCGCCCATCTCGCGCAAGATCCCCTCGAGGGCTGCGAGCTTGTCCCGCGGGCTCACGGGCCTCATGCCTTCCCTGGTCGCCGGACGGCGAGCCGATCGGCCTCCTCGTCGGCGATCGGGCTCACGCGGAGTCGGAGCTCTTCCGCTGGCGGCCCGCCGGAACAGATCACCGGCGCGCGCGAGGCGATCACCTCCACCTCGCTCAGATGGCGGTGCCTGGAGTACCGCGCGGTGAGCCTGGCCGCGAGGACGAGCTCCCCGCGGCCGGCCTCCCCGCGCAGGAGCGTCTCGGGGCTCGAGCCGGCCGCGGCCGCGAGGACCCAGTCGCCGGGCCGCCTGAGCGAGACGATCCTCGCGTTCTCCCGCTCGTCGCGGCCGACGATGGCTCGCGCGGACGCGCCGAGCCTGAAGTGTCTGCCGTACTTCAGGAGGTGCGCCTCGTTCGCGGTGAGCCGGCCGCCCCAGCTCAGGAACTCCTGGAGCCTCCAGGCGAACTGCGGGTCGGTGAGGAGGCACCCGCCTGCGGGAGAGGTATAGCCGACGAGACCCCACCTGCGCGCGAGCTCGTTCTGCGTCTTGCGGCTGCGACCGCTGATCCCGAAGAGGCGGGAGCGGTCGACCCAGCCCCGCTGCTCGGGCAGCGACGGCTCCAAGTTGAGCGCCGTGAGCGGGCGCAGCACGAGACCCTCCAGCCCCGACTCCCTCTCGACGCGCGCCAGGGCCTCCCGGTGCTGGCTCATCGGCCTCTGGCCTAGCACCTCGCCCGTGACGACGTAGGACGCGCCGAGCTCCTTCATGAGCTGGCCCGCCTCGCGGAGGTGGTGGACGCGGCAGTCGAGGCAGGGGTTCGCGTTGCGGCCCCAGCCGTAGCGCGGCTCGGGCACGAACGAGAGCATGTCGCGTGTGGCGTCCCTCACGAGTAGCGGCACGCCCATGGCCTCGGTCACCGCTCGGGCGGCGAGCCTTCCGGAGGGGTCCCGGCCCGGCGAGAAGACGCTGACGAACGTCAAGGCCGTCACGGGCACCCCTTGTTCGAGGAGCGCCCTCACCGCGAGGGCGCTGTCGAGCCCCCCGGAGACCAGGGCGAGCGCCCTCGGACGCGCCCGCTCCGAGCTGGCAGGCGCGACGCCATCCTTCTGGGAGCTCGCGACGAGCGACGCGGACGCGGAGGACTCGGCCGCCGGTCTCTCGGCGGGGAAGTGCGCGCCTGCGCCCTCCGAGCCGGGACCGCCGGTAGACCCGGCGCGCTCCGCTTCCTCTGCGGTGGATGCCCTGCCTGAAACCGCCACTGCGGCCTCCCGCCGGTTCGAATAACCGCCTCGCTGTAAACCACGGAACGAGTCTATCGGCGGCATCCGATCCTGGTCAAGGCAGGCAGGGAGATCGTTACGCCACTAGCGCATGACCGAGTGCGGCCCCTCCGAGGGGACGGGATAGAGCCATCAGGTCCGATCACCTATTTCTCGCGTTGTGCTCACCGAGCCCTAACAGACGAATGGTTTGATGCCGCCAGAAAGGGAGGTGCCCTGTGGTACGGTTCATGCCTGGGAGGATGGTGGCGGCGGCGGTGCTCTCGCTCGCATTCTCTGCCGGATGCGAGAGGCGCCAGGGGGAGGGGCAGACGCAGCAGACGCAGGCGGCGCAGAAGGAGGCGGCGCAGAAGGAGCCAGTGCAGCCGGTACATGCGGGACCCATACAGCGGGTCACCGTGAAGGGCTCGGACACGATGGTCCATCTGGTGAGCTCGTGGGCCGAGGCGTTCATGCGGGCGCGCCCGGATGTCGATGTCGCCGTCACGGGCGGCGGCTCGGGCACGGGGATCGCGGCGCTGATCAACGGGACGACGGACATCTGCGCCGCGTCTCGCGACATGAAGCCGAAGGAGCGGGACGAAGCGCGCAAGCAGGGTTTCGAGCCGAAGGAGATCAGGGTGGCCCTCGACGGCATAGCCGTCGTCGTGAACCCTGGGAACCCGGTGAGCGTACTCACGATGGAGCAGGTGAAGAAGATCTTCAGCGGCGCGGTCACGAACTGGAAGCAGGTCGGAGGCGCCGACGCCTCCATCATCGTGCTCTCGCGGGAGTCGAGCTCGGGGACCTATGTCTTCTTCAAGGAGCACGTCCTGGGCAAGGAGGACTATACCAAAAGCGCGCGGCTCTTGCCCGCGACGTCCGCCATCATCCAGTCGGTGTCGTCGGACGCGACCGCGGTGGGATACGTCGGCCTGGGCTACGCCATCGAGGCCGGCAGCCGGGTTAAGATGCTGCGCATCAAGGCGGATGAGGCGTCGCCCGCGGTGACCCCGTCGGAGGCGACGGTGAAGTCGGGCGAGTACGCGATCGCGCGGCCGCTCTTCCTCTACACGCGCGGAGAGCCGACGGGCGCGGTGAAGAGCTTCGTCGAGTTCGCGCTGTCGGCCGAGGGGCAGGGGATCGTGGTGAAGACCGGGTACGTCTCCGCGAAGTAGGTGCGGGAATGTGGCGCGAGCGCGCGATCAAGATCGTCCTCCAGGGCGCGGCCTCGACCAGCATCCTCATAGTGGTCCTGATCTTCGGCTTCCTCCTGAAGGAGGCCGCGCCTTTTCTCGTCGAACCGGGTGCCGGGCGGCTCGCCGGGACGGAATGGGTGCCGGTGACGTTCAATGAACCGCGCTACGGCCTGGTGCCGCTCGTGACGGGGTCTTTGCTCGTCACGTTCCTGGCCATTGTCTTGGCCATCCCCTTCGGCGTGTGCGGGGCGGTCTATATGTCGGAACTGGCGCGGCCGGCCGAGCGCGAACTTCTCAAGCCGTTCATCGAGCTCCTGGCGGGGATACCGTCGGTCGTGCTGGGCTTCTTCGGCCTGGTGGTCCTCGCGCCCATCATTAAATGGGCCTTCGGCCTGGGGACGGGGATGGTAGCGCTCACCGGGGCGGTGCTTCTCGCGCTCATGGCGATCCCGACCGTTATCTCCATCTCCGAAGACGCCATCGGCAGCGTGCCGAAGTCGTACAAGGAGGCCGCGATGGCGCTCGGGGCGACGCGCCTCCAGGCGATCTGGCGCGTGACAGTGCCGGCGGCGCTCCCCGGGATCACGGCCGCCGTCATGCTCGGGATGGGGCGCGTGATCGGCGAGACCATGGCCGTGATGATGGTGACCGGCAACGCCGCACTCGTCACGCTCTCGCCGCTAGAATCGGTGCGCACGATGACCGCCACGGTGGCCGCCGAGATGGGCGAGGTGGCCTTCGGCAGCGAGCACTACCGGGCGCTCTTCTGCGTCGGGGTGGTGCTGCTCGTCGCCACGTTCGGGATCAACATGGTTGCCCAGCGGGCGCTCGCGAAGTACAGGAGCCGCTGATGCGAAGCGCGCGCGCCGAGACCGCGGTGCTATGGCTCATGCGCTGCACGGCCTACTCGACCGTCGTGGCGATCGGGTGGATCGTGCTCGACATCGTGGTCCGCGGTCTGCCCGCGCTGAGCTGGGAGTTCGTCTCCGGCTTCCCGAGGCGCAGCGGAGCCGAGGGCGGGATACTTCCAGCGATCGTCGGCACGTCCCTGCTCGTCTTCTTCACGATCCTGTTCGCGCTTCCGCTCGGCACGGCGACCGCGATCTACCTCTCGGAGTACGCGCGGCAGGGGAGGTTCACGCGGACGATCCGGCTCGCGATCGTCACGCTCGCGGGCGTCCCATCGATCGTCTTCGGCCTGTTCGGTCTGGGGCTCTTCGTGATATTCCTCGGCTTCGGCGCCTCGATACTCGCCGGGAGCCTGACGCTCGCGTGCATGATCCTCCCCACGATCATCGTCGCGAGCGAGGAGGCCCTCCAGGCGGTTCCCCGGGAGATGAGAGAGGGGGCGCTCGCGCTCGGGGCGACGAAGTGGCAGACGATATGGAAGAACGTCCTGCCCTACGCGATCCCTGGCATGGTGACGGGTTCGCTCCTGGGGATAGGCCGGGCGGCCGGGGAGACGGCGCCCATACTCCTCACGGTCGCGGCGTTCTACCTCCCGAGGCTGCCGACCTCGCTTTTCGACCAGGTCATGGCGCTCCCTTATCACCTCTACATCCTCGCGACGCAGCATCCCGAGGGCGAGAAGGTGAGGCCGATGCAGTACGGTACGGCTTTCGTGCTCCTGGCGCTCGTGCTGGGAGTGAGCTTGGGGGCCATCCTATGGCGGATGCGGTTGCGGAAGCGGCGCCGATGGTGAAGGAACCTCCCGCGGCGAGCTCGTGCCGCGCGGCCGAGCGCGGCGAGGTCATCCAGGCGCCGAAGATCGCCGTCAGGGGCCTGAACTTCTTCTACGGCCCGGTCCAGGCCCTCTTCGACGTGACGCTCGACATACTGCCGTGCCAGGTCACGGCGCTCATAGGTCCCTCCGGCTGCGGCAAGTCCACGTTTCTCCGGACGCTGAACCGGATGAACGACGTCATCGACGGCGCCCGCGTCGAGGGCACGGTCGAGCTCGACGGGCGCAACATCTACGCGCCTGGGACGGACGTCGTGGCGGTCCGCCGAAAGGTCGGCATGGTCTTCCAGAAACCCAACCCGTTCCCCAAGTCGATCTACGACAACGTGGCGTTCGGGCCGCGGGTGCACGGCATCCGCGACCGCGCGAGGCTCGACGAGATCGTCGAACGGAGTCTCGTGCGGGCGGCGCTCTGGGACGAGGTGAAGGACCGCCTGAACCTCAGCGCGATGGACCTCTCGGGGGGCCAGCAGCAGCGCCTCTGCATCGCCCGGATGCTCGCCGTGGACCCGGAGGTGCTCCTCATGGACGAGCCGGCCTCGGCCCTCGACCCGCGTTCGACCACGCGGATCGAGGACCTCCTCGGGGAGCTCCGCAAGGATTACACGATCGTGATAGTGACACACAACATGCAGCAGGCCGCGCGGGTCTCGGATTGGACGGCCTTCTTCTACGAGGGGAAGCTCGTCGAGTTCGGGCCGACGGAGCGCATCTTCACGAAACCGTCGGAGAAGCGGACGCAGGACTACATAACGGGCCGGTTCGGGTGAGGGGGGTGACAGCATGGGGAAGCATCTCGAGATGGAGATCGAGAAGCTCAGGAAGAGCCTCCTCCACGTAGGGGCCGTGGTCGAAGAGGCGCTGCGCAAGGCCGTGGACGCCGTCATGGACCGCGACGAGAAGATGGCGGCGTCCGTCATCGCCAGCGACGACGAGCTCGACCGCATGGAGGTGGAGTTGGAAGAGGAGTGCCTGAAGATACTCGCCCTCCACCAGCCGGTGGCCACCGACCTCAGGCTGATCGTCGCGGCCCTGAAGATCAACAACGACCTCGAACGGATCGGCGACTACGCCGTGAACGTCGCCGAGCGCGTGCAGTACCTTGCATCCCGCGAGCGGGTGGAGATCCCCTTCGATCTGCCCAGAATGGCCGAGAAGTGCTGCGTGATGCTCAAGAACTGCCTCGACTCCTTCGTCAATCTCGACGCCGGCCTCGCGTCGGGCGTGTGCCGCTCGGACGACGAGGTGGACGAGATCCACCGAGGGGTCTACGCGACCGTTCAAGAGCGGATTCTGGCCCGCCCTGACGAGATCGACCGCCTGCTTCAGTGGGTCTCCATCTCGCGGTACCTCGAACGCATCGCCGACCATGCGACGAACATCGCCGAGGACGTGGTATACATGCTCGAAGGGGAGATCGTACGTCACAGGCTCTGCAGGGACACGAAGCCCTGCGCCAGCCGGCCGAAGTGATCCCGGACCGGCGGTGCTGACCGAGCGCCGGCGAGAGCGCCAAGTACCGCGGACGGGTTCGAGGCAGGCAGTTGCGCGCTCGGCCGGCGGGTGCGCATAATGACGCTCGTGTAATCGAGGCGCAACGTGTCAGGCGAAACGATCCTCGTAGTCGACGACGAGGCTAGCATCAGGGAGCTCGTAGAGCATCACCTCTCCAAGGAGGGCTACAAAGTCCTTTGCGCGGCCTCCGGCGAGGCCGCGCTCAAGGCGGCGAGGCTCAAGAGGCCCGATCTCGTGGTCCTCGACCTCATGCTCCCCGGCATGGACGGCCTCGACGTATGCAAGGCCCTCAAAGCGGACCCCGAGACGAAAGGCATGCGCGTCGTCATGCTGACCGCGAAAGGCGAAGAGGCCGACATCGTGGCGGGCCTCGAGGTCGGCGCCGACGACTACGTGACCAAGCCTTTCAGCCCGAGGGTGCTCCTGGCGCGGGTGAAGGCGGTCCTGAGGAGGCCCGCCGAAGGCGAGGACGCGGATCCCGTGCTCGACATCCACGACGTGCGCATAGACCCCTCCCGTCGCAAGGTGACAGTGAAGGGGAGGCCTGTCGAGCTGACCAAGACCGAGTTCGAGCTCCTGCGGTGTCTCGCCTCGCGGCCGGGGCGGGTCTTCACGCGCTACCAGATCGTCGACGCCGTGAAGGGAGCGGACTACCCTGTGACCGACCGGTCGGTCGACGTGCAGGTGGTCGGCCTCAGGAGGAAGCTGGGCGCCGCAGGGAAATACATCGAGACGGTCCGGGGCGTGGGCTACAGGTTCAGGGAGTGACGCGTGAAGCGCCTCCCGCTCTTCTGGCAGCTCTTCTCCGGCTATCTCGCGATCGCGTGTCTGTCGCTCCTGGCGCTCGCGTGGTACGCGTCGAGCGCGCTCCGCTCCTTCTTCGTGAGGCACACGGCGGTAGAGCTCGAGTCGCGGGCGCGCCTCGTAGAGAAGCGCCTCGCGGAGCTCGTCCTCTCCGAGGACCGCCAGGCGCTCGACGCCCTCGCCAAGGAGCTCGGCCGCGCGTCGGCTACGCGCATCACGGTCATCCTTCCATCCGGGAAGGTGGTCGGCGACTCCGAGGAAGACCCCTCGCGCATGGACAACCACGCCGATCGCGAGGAGGTGATGAAGGCGCTCGCCGGTGAGGTCGGTTCTTCGGTGAGATTCAGCCGCACGCTCGGGATCGACATGGTGTACGTGGCGATCCCAGCGAGGCGGGATGGCAATACCATCGCAGTGGTGCGCACCTCGATGCCCCTCGAGGATGCCCGCAGGGCGACGGCCGCCATCCACGCCAGGATCGGAGTCGCCGGGGCGGCACTGGCGGCGCTCGCGGCCGGGGTGTCTATCGTCGTCGCCAGGCTGATCGCGCGGCCGCTCGAAGCGATGGAGCGCGGAGCCGAGCGTTTCGCGACCGGCGATTTCTCGAAAGCGCTTCCCGCGCTGGGCTCGGCCGAGGCCGCGCGCCTCGCGAGTGCCATGAACCGCATGGCCGCGGAGCTCGACGGTCGGATGCGGGCCCTCGCCGCCGAGCGCGGTGAACGCGAGGCGATCCTCTCCGCGATGACCGAGGGAGTCGTGGCCGTGGACGGCGACGGGCGCCTGATAGGCGTGAACGCGGCGGCGGCGTCCATGCTCGGCGTGCAGGCCGATGCGATCCGCGGCAGGTCCGTCGAGGAATGCGTGAGGAACCCCGGTCTCCAGGACATCGTCGCGCGCGCACTGGCCGGGCCTGGGCCCGTCGAGGGCGAGTTCGTCCTCGCGGGCCCGACGCTCGATCGGCGCGAGCGGATCATCCAGGCGCACGGCGCTCCTCTCGAGTTCGGAGCGGGCCGCGGGCGCGGCGCCGTGATCGTGCTCGACGACGTGACGCGCGCCAGACGCATCGAGACCGTGCGCAAGGAGTTCGTGGCGAACGTCTCGCACGAGCTGAAGACGCCGCTCACGTCGGTAAAGGGCTTCGTGGAGACGCTGCGGGAGGGCGCCGAGCCGCCGGAGAAGGCGAGGCGCTTCTTGGAGGTGATCGCGCAGCAGGTGGACAGGACGATCGCTATCATCGAGGACCTGCTGCTCCTCGCCCGCATCGAGGAGCAGGAGGACAAGGCCGAGCTCGAGACGGCGGAGACGGAAATAGGCTCGGTGCTGCAACTGGCGGCCGAGGTCGTCGAGCAGAAGGCATCGGCCAAGGGCGTGCCCGTCGAGCTGACATGCCTCGTCGAGGAACCCGTGCGGGTCAACGCGGCGCTCCTCGAGAGGGCCGTCGCCAACCTCGTCGATAACGCGGTCAAGTACAGCGAGGCGGGAAGCCCCGTCAGGGTCTCCGCCGCGCTCGAGGGGAACGACCTCGTGATAAGCGTCGCCGACCGCGGCTGCGGCATCGAGCGCGTTCACCTCGCTCGGATCTTCGAGCGCTTCTACCGCGTGGACAAGGGGCGGAGCCGCGAGCTCGGCGGAACGGGCCTGGGACTCGCCATCGTGAGACACATCGCCCGCCTCCACGGAGGGACGGTGTCGGTCGAGAGCGCGCCCGGAAAGGGGAGCACCTTCGTCATCCGCCTCCCCCAGGCCGCCGGGCCCCGGCGCTCGGCGAAGGCGGATTCTTCCGGTCCGACAGACGCGACCTGAACGCGGCGCCTGCGAGGCTGGAGCGGCGTTCGCACGCCGCCCCAGCCGGAGGCCGGCTTTCCCTAGAACTTCCAGGCGAGGTCCACCTGGAGCCTGTTGTAGCTCGTCGCGGCGCCGTCGGGGTCCTTGGTGTCCATGAGGTAGGTGATCCCGAGGGTCGAGTTCTTCGCCATCTGGTAGCTGAAGTTGACGCCGATGCCGGTACCGTTCGTCCCGCCGTCGAAGTGATCGGAATCGGTCCATGTCCCGAGGACGCAGTCGGCCTCGAGGCTCCGGTAGTCGAGCGAGACGGACCAGGAGCCAGGGTCCTTGCACTTGCCGACCGAGACCGCGAACAGGAAACCCGTATTCAGATCGGAGGCCGCGGTGTTCGTCACGTAGTCGAGCCCGAGCGTGAGCGGCATCTCCTTGGGTCCGAGCTTCGCGCTCCACTCGACGAAGACCTCGAGCGTGCTGAACTCGGTGGCGTAGTTGCCTCCCGAGAGCGTGTTGCCCTCGGCGCCGTTGCCGAGCGGCGCGAAGCCTTCCAGGTTGTCGAAGGAGAAGAGCGAAACGCCGGCCGTCAGGCCGCCGGCCTTGACTCCCGCCTGGAGGCCGAGCATCCAGGCGTCTTCGGAGTCCACGCCGCCGCTATAGCGCTCATCAAAGATGAACCTCGTCACGGTGACGAACGGCTTCACGGAACCCTCTCCACCCATCGCCCACTTGAATGCTATTCCCTCGGGAGTCAGGTCGTGGTCCCAGACCAGGGAGCTCTTGGCTGGCATGAAGAAGGGGTTCTTCATCTTGCCGGCGATGAGGCTTCCGACCTCGCCGAGCCGCCAATCCGCATAGGCGTAGTCGAGGTTCAGCCCTTTCTTGCTGGCAGCATCGTCGAAGGTCTGGTTCGTGGACACAGGGTCCGCGAGGCTCCCCGTTGCGAGCCCTGCCGCGAGCGTCAGCCCCTCGGCAGGAGAGCTCTCTATGCCCAACCTCGCGCGGATGCGCTCCCGCGCCCTGGGATCTTGCGTCTCGTCGTCGATGCTCTCGTAGCGATACCTCACATCGCCTGTGATCTTCACGTCCCCGGCCTGCGCCAGGATCGATACTGCACAGGCACCGAACACCGCAACCGGCAGGAACTTGCTCATGTGTCTCCCTTCAAGACCAGAGCTGAAACGATGACGCATGCGCACATCTGCGCATGCCACCCTCTGTAGCGCAAGGCTGCTGTTCTCTACGGTGACATGGCGTCTTGCCTCCCTTCCGGTCCGCCGTGACGAGGCGGGTCCGCGCCCCGACGCGACCGGCTGGCATCGGGGAGAAGCGGCGGTGCGCGCGGCTCCGATCACGCATGACGTTCTCGTTCTCCGGCAGGCAGTATGGGGTGACAGGGTTAGCCCATTGTGAAGGACCGATGAGATATCCGTTGCGCCGGACGCTTCTTTGCGCACGGCTCGCGACAGGCCGCGCCGTTATGCGCCCACGGCATGCCGCCCGAAGGGGCGCAGGAGCGCCGAGCGGACCCCCAGGGTGCGGGAATCCCGGCATCCGGTCGGGGGGCCATCCCGGCCCGCTTGCGCGGACCCGCTCTCGGGGTACGATCCTCCGGGGCGCGAGGGGCAGTCGGCCCCGGGCCGGAAGGGGCGTCCGCACCGTGACTCCCGACGCACCGGCTAGCGGCGCGCGCTGCGCGACGAGCGACGCATCGAGCGGGGAGCACGTGCTCTTCGGGCGCATGGCCGTGGCCATGGGGTTCATCGCGGCCGCCGAGCTCGCCGACTGCCTCGACCTCCAGAGGCGCCTCGCTCAGCTCGGGCGGTCCATCCCCATCGGCAAGATCATGCTCGCCAAGGGCTACCTGACCGCGTTCCAGATCGAGCAGATCCTGAACGCGCAGTCGCGCAGGGCGGTGCGATGCGCCTCGTGCGGCGCCGAGTTCGCGATCGGCGAGGGCCTCGAAGAACTCCGCGGCCCGTGGCGCTGTCCGAGCTGCATGAAGCGGCTCTCGGAGCGCCCCCCCGCCGAGCCGGGCGCAGCCGCACCCGACCTGCGCACGCAGGAACTCGCCTCGGCTGGACCCCCGCCGGGGCCGGCGCTCCCCCTGCGCATCGAGCCGAAGGGGGGAGAGCCCCTGGACCTCGAAGTCCCGCCCGGCGGCAGGCTCGAGCTCGGCCGCTCGCCGGGCGGGGAAGGGATAGCGCTCCCAGACTCGGCCCTCAGCCGGAGGCACTGCGCGATCGTGGACGAGGGCGGGGCGCTCTTCGTCGAGGACCTGGGGAGCCGGAACGGCACGTTCGTGAACGGCGAGCGGATCGTCCGCCGCGCGCTCAGGCCCGGCGACGAGATAGTCATCGGCGAGAGCCGCATCTTCGTCCGTGCGGCGCGCCCGGGCGCGGCCGCGCGCAGCAACACGACCGACTTCTTCAGCGCCGAGGGCCTGTGTTCCCTGTGCGGCGAGGTGGTGAGCGCCGATTCCCTCTCGGCGGGGCGCGCCCAGAAGACCGCACAGGGCGTCTTCTGCGAGAAATGCCTGCGGGTCGCGCTCGTCCCGGGCCGCGTGCTCGGCGGCTACAGGATACTCGAACAGATAGGGTTCGGCGGCATGGCGGAGGTGTACCGCGCCGAGCAGGTCCGTGGCGGACTCATCGTGGCTTTGAAGACGCTGATCGACCCGCAGAACGCCTCCGAGACCGCGAGGAGGCGTTTCGTGCAGGAGGCCCGCGCAGGGGCTCGCCTGGAGCATCCCAACCTGGTGAGGATATACGACGCGGGAGAAGACTCGGGCATTCCGTATATCGTCATGGAGTACGTCCAGGGAGAGGACCTGGCCACGGTCCTCGACCGCCGCGGCTTCCTTCCGGTCCTGGAATCACTCGGCATCGCCCTGGACATAGCCTCAGCGCTCGAGTACGCCCACGAGCACGGGGTGATCCACAGGGACGTGAAACCGGCGAATATCCTGCTCGACAAGGTGTACCGTCGCTCCAGGCTCCTGGATCTCGGGGTCGCCAAGCTCCAGGACCTGGACGAGCGCGCCAGGCTCACCAGGGTCGGGGTGGGGCTCGGCACACTCGAGTACGCCTCGCCCGAGCAGATCGAGTCGGCCAGGGACGTGGACGGCCGCGCGGACATATACTCGCTCGGCGCCACACTCTACAGGATGGTCGTGGGCCTGAGGCCTTTCACGGCCTCCGGCGAGCTGGACCTGGCGAAGGCGATCCTCTACGATCCGCTCTCGTGGCCGGCCGACTCGGCCGAGCGCGTACCGGAGCCGGTCCGCAAGGTCATCGAGCGGGCGATGGAGAAGCGCCCCTCGGCCCGCTTCGCCACCGCAGGGGAGCTCCGCGAGGCCCTGGCGAGGGCGAGGGAGCAGCTCGACTGAGATCCGCCAGGAGGTTCCCTGTCGCCCGGGCCGAGCGTGGCTGTCGCGGGGTGTTCGAACGGGACTGGAACGCGCGCGGCGCGCCTGGTAGGCTGCCGCACGTCGGGAATCGGGGGCGTCTGCATGCGAGGCGCGGCTGCCATCTTCTGGGCGGGGCTCCTGGCGGTGCACGCCGCGGCCGGGGAGAGGGAGCCGTCCGGCTGCCCGTGTTGCCGGCTGCCCTTCGCGGAGGGGACCCTCTTCTGCTGGGGTTGCGGGACCCGGGTGCCGGGGTCGCCCGAGCCCTCCAAGGTTGCGGCCGTGGAGATCGCCCCGGTGCGCGTGCTCTCCGGCGGGACCCGAGGCCTCCAGGAGGATCTCGCCGCGCTTTCTCCCGAGGTGGCCCTGGCGGGCATCGAGCGCTGGATCGCCGAGAACCCCAACGACTTCGCCGGCGCGCTCCGCAAGTTGAAGGACCTGCTGGGCTCGGTCCGAGGGACCTCGCTCGAGGCGGTCGTCGACGGTCGGATCAAGGAGATCTCGGCCGCCGCTGCCAGGGCCTCGGCGCCCAAGAGTCCGCAGGAGCGCGCCGCCGAGGCGGCCAGGGCCTACACGAGAGTCATGGAGCAGGTCAGGCGCGAGCCGGACAGGATCCTGAACAACATCAAGCTGCTCGAGGAGCTGCTCAAGTCCGTGGAGGGCACGCCCTACGAGCAGCTCGTGCGCCAGCAGATCGAACGCGAGAGGGCGAAGGCCTCGCGATAGCCCTGCGGCGCGCCCGCCACGCAGTTATGGCGACACCGTGAAGCGCGAAGGAAAAGACGGTTCGGCGGCGGACCCTGCGGCGCGCATCGAGGCGCTCAGGCGCCTCATCCGTCACCACGACCGCAAGTACTACGTCGAGCATTCGCCGGAGATCTCGGACGCCGAGTACGACGCGCTCTACGCCGAGCTCGTGAGGCTGGAGGCCGAGCACCCCGAGCTCGTCGAGCCGGACAGCCCCACCCAGCGCGTCGGGAGCGAGCTCGACGGCGAGTTCCCCACGGTCGAGCACCGCGTCCCGATGCTGAGCCTGGACAATACCTACTCCGCCGGCGACCTCCGGGAGTTCGACGCCCGCATCAGGCGCTTCCTGGGGCGCGCGGAGGTGGAGTACTACGTCGACCTGAAGATAGACGGCGTCGCGATCAGCCTCACCTACGAGCGGGGGAGGTTCGTGCGGGGGCTCACGCGCGGAGACGGCCGCGCGGGTGAGGACATCACGGCGAACCTGCGCACGATCCGATCGATCCCGCTCGTGCTGGAGGCCGGGACGGCGGGGCCTGCGCCGCCGGTCCTCGAGGTGCGCGGCGAGGTCTACCTCCCGCGCGCCGAGTTCGCCAGGCTCAACGCCGAGGCCGAAGAGCGCGGCGCGCGCGCCTTCGCCAACCCCCGGAACGCCGCCGCCGGAACGCTCAAGCACAAGGACCCGAAGGTCGTGGCGTCCCGGAGGCTCGAGTTCCTGGCCTACGCCGTGGGGTACGCCGAGGGGTTCTCCGCCGAGACGCAGGAGGAAGTCGTGGGGCGTCTGCGGGCCCTGGGGCTGCCCGTCCTCGAGGGCGGCAGGACCTGCCGCGACATAGACGAGGCGATCGAGTTCTGCGAGTCCTGGCGCGAACGCAGGCGGATGCTTCCCTTCGATACTGACGGCATGGTGGTGAAGGTGAGCAGGCTCGAGCAGCAGCGCGAGCTCGGCCGGACCGCCAAGGCCCCGCGATGGATGATCGCGTTCAAGTTCCCGCCCGAGCAGGCCGAAACCACGGTGCTCGATATCCGCGTGCAGGTCGGGAAGACCGGGGTGCTCACGCCGGTCGCGAACCTCGAGCCCGTGCGGCTCGCCGGGACCACCGTGAAGAGCGCCTCGCTCCACAACCAGGACGAGATAGACCGCAAGGACATCCGCATCGGCGACCGCGTGCTCATCGAGAAGGCGGGCGAGATCATCCCGCAGGTCGTCAAGGTGCTCGTCGAGAAGCGCACGGGTCGGGAGCAGGCGTTCCGCATGCCGGACCGCTGCCCGGTCTGCGGCCGGCCCGTCGAGCGCAGGGAGGGGGAGGTCGCCGTCCGGTGCCCGAACGCGCGCTGCCCGGGGCGGAACCGGGCGGCGATCCTATACTTCGCCTCGCGCGACTGCATGGACATCGACGGCCTCGGCGAGGCCGTGCTCGACCAGCTCCTTGAGAAGGGTCTCGTCCGCGACGCGGCCGACCTCTACTCGCTCCGCGCCGAGGACATAGCCGCCCTCGAGCGGCAGGGGCCGAAGTCCGCCGAGAACCTCGTCAAGGCGATCGCGGAGTCGAAGAACCGCGACCTCTCTCGGCTCCTCGCGGCGGTGCATATCGAGCACGTCGGGACGCGCGTCGCCGAGCTCCTGGCCGAGCACTTCGGCTCGCTAGAGAAGCTCGCCGCCGCGAGCGAGGAGGACATCCAGGAGATCGAGGGCCTCGGTCCCGTCATAGCGAGGTCGGTGGTCGAGTTCTTCCGGGACCGGAATAACCGCGAGCTGCTCAGGCGGCTCGCCGAGGCCGGGGTCAATACGAAGTCCCTCTCGCGCCGGAAGGCCCGCGGGGCCCTCGCCGGGAAGACCGTGGTCGTGACGGGGACCCTGGAGGGCTTCTCGCGGCAGGAGATCGAGGCACTCATCCGCGAGGAGGGCGGCAGGGCCGCGAGCTCCGTCAGCTCGAGGACCGATTTCGTCCTGGCGGGGGAGTCCCCCGGCTCGAAGCTCGCGAAGGCACGCGAGCTGGGCGTGAAGGTCGTCGACCTCGCCGAGTTCCTGGAGATGATCGGCAGGGGCTGAAGTCCCCGGCGCCGGCGCGGGCTCCTCTTCTCCCGCACCGTCGTCTTGCGATTGTCCTTGACGGCGACGGCGCCCTCGCGCCGAATGCCGCCCCGGTCGGCGCGCCGGCCGAGGCCGGCGGCCGGGGCACGGGGAGGACGGCATCATGGCTGCTGTCGAACGGACGCCATTCGACACGCACGACAAGCCCGTCGGCTGGGCCGTGGTCGGGCTCGGGATGGGCAAGCTCCACGCCGAGTATGTCGCGCGGAGCCCGGGGCTCCGACTCGTCGCTATATGCGATTCTCGCCGCGATGTGCTCGAGAAGCGCGCGAAGGAGCTCCCTCCGGCCGCGCTCTACGAATCGCTCGACCAGGTGCTCGACGACGCGCGCGTCCAGGGGGTCTCGCTCGTCCTGCCCCACGACCAGCACGCGCCGGCGGCGATCAAGTGTCTGGAGGCGGGCCGACACGTGGTGCTGGACAAGCCCTTCTGCCTCTCGGTGGCGGACGGAAAGAAGATGATCGCGCTCGCGCGGAGGAAGCGACGGCTGCTCTCGGTGTTCCACAACCGCCGCTGGGACGCGGACTTCGTCACGATCCGCAGACTCGTGGAGTCCGGCGCGATAGGCCGCGTGAGGTATATCGAGTCGCGCGTAGCGAGCCCCGGTCGCTGGTCGCCCGGTTTCTGGCGCGCGGAGAGGAGACACATGGGCGGCCTCCTCTACGACTGGGGCGCGCACCTGATCGACCAGGCGCTCATCCTGGTGAAGTCCAGGCCCGTGAGCGTGTACGGTTTCGCACAGCGCGATGTCCCCGTGCAGAAGGGCTGGGACGTCGAGGAGCGGATGCAGGCGGTGATACGCTTCGAGGATGGCGCCGTGGCGCTCGTAGCGTGGATGCTCGCGTCGCCCGCGCCGGTCCCGCGCTTCGTCATCGAGGGGGAGCGCGGCGGCATCAGGGAGGATCGGGAGATACACTCGCTCGAGAAACCCCGGGGCCGGGACGGCGTCGAGCTGTGGGTGGCCAGGCCCGGGAAGGGCCGCGTGCAGAGGACCGTGCCCTACGCCAGGGTCGACTGGTCCGCATACTACAGGAACATCGGCCGGGCCCTCGCCGGCAGGGAGCCGCTCGCCGTCCTCCCGGAGGAGGCGCTCAGGCACGTGGCGGTGAACGAGGCCGCGTACAGGTCCGCGAGGACTGGCGAGGCGGTCGCGCTCCCGCGAGGGCTCTTCTGAAAGAACCTCCGTCGCGAGCGGACAAGGAAAGGCGTTTGACAGCGTCTGCGCGGGCGCTAACATAGTAGGCCGTTCGCGGTGCCTCGGAGTTCCCCGACAGGACCGGAGGGAGCCGTGCGCCAGAGAGGTATCCAAAAGACTACGCTAGCCAAGCCAGGTTCCATCCAGCGGCGCTGGTGGTTGGTGGACGCGAGCGGCAGGACGCTCGGGAGGCTCGCCTCCCGGATAGCTCCGCTGCTCATGGGCAAGCACAGGGCGGCGTACACGCCCAACATCGACTGCGGCGATTTCGTCGTCGTGACGAACGCAGCGAAGATCGCCGTGACCGGGAAGAAGCTCGAGCAGAAGCAGTACGAGCGCTACACCGGCTACATCGGCGGCAGGAAGCTCGAGAGCCTGAAGAGCCTGCTCTCTAGGCGCCCCGAGCGGGTGATCATGCTCGCGGTGAAGAGGATGCTGCCGAAAACTGTCCTCGGCACGCGCATGCTCACGAAGCTCAAGGTCTACGCCGGCGGGGAGCATCCCCACTCGGCGCAGAAGCCCGAGCCGGTCAAGCTGTGACCTCGGGCGGGAGGATAGCGAAAGATGTGCCCTGAGACTTCGGTGGCGCCTCCTCAGGCCCCCGCGGAGGGTTCCAGTTCGGCGGTCGTGTGGTGCTGGGGGACGGGGCGGAGGAAAACCGCCGTCGCCCGCGTGCGCGTCCGCGCAGGGACGGGCAAGATCGAAGTCAACGGGAGGCCCGTCGAGCAGTACTTCCCCGTCGAGAGGATGCGCGCCAGGGCCTGCTCGCCCCTCAAGACAGCGAAGCTCGAGGGCCGCGTGGACGTCTTCGCCAACTGTTCCGGCGGCGGGATCACCGGCCAGGCCGATGCCATGCTCATGGGCCTCGCGCGGGCGCTCGTCGAGTACGACGAGACCGTGGAACCCGCGCTCAGGCAGGCCGGGCACCTGACCCGCGACAGCCGCAAGGTCGAGCGCAAGAAGTACGGCCGCGCCGGGGCCCGCAAGCGGTTCCAGTACTCGAAGCGCTAGCCCCTCGCCCGATCGGCAGACGCTCCCGGTCGAGGGCAACCGGAGATTGGCGAACTGCACGTGGATTCCTTCGAGCTCGACACCGAACCGATCGCGCTCGCCGCCGTGAGCGGCTTCCGGACCGGTATCGCGTCCTGCGGCATCAAGTCCGCAGGGCCCGACGTCGGCGTACTCTACTGCGAGGACCCGCGCGGTTGCGGCAGCGCAGTCTTCACCCGCAACGAGGTCGCGGCGGCACCCGTCAGGGTGAGCAGGCCCCGCGCCGCGGCGGGAGGGCTCCGCGCCGCGGTCGTGAACTCAGGGAACGCGAACTGCTGCACCGGCGCTCGAGGCGACTCAGACGCGCGCGAGATGTCGGCGATCGCCGCGAGGCTCCTCGGGACGAGCGAGGAACAGGTGCTCGTCGCCTCGACGGGCATCATCGGCCGCCCGATGCCGATGGAGACCGTGCGCCGCGGCGTCGAGGCGGCCTGCGCGCAGGCCCTCTCCGACGGGAACGGCGACCTCGCCTCCGCGATCCTCACGACCGACACCCGCCGCAAGGCCGCCTCCGCCCGCGGGCGGATCTCCGGGAGGCCCTTCCGCGTGGCCGGGATCGCCAAGGGCGCCGGGATGATCGCGCCGGACATGGCGACGATGCTCGCCTTCGTCGTCACCGACGCCACCGTGTCGCGCTCGTGCCTCGGGCGAGTGCTCGCGCTCGCGGCGTCGCGCACGTTCAACCGCGTCACCGTGGACGGAGACACGAGCACGAACGACACGCTCTGTCTCCTCTCCTCGTGCAGGGCGGCGAACCCCGTCATCGAGGACGAGTCGAGCCCGGCGGGCTCGGTCTTCGCGGCGGCGGTGGAGGCGGTCTGCAAGGCCCTGGCGGTCGCGATAGCGGCCGACGGCGAGGGCGCGACGCGGCTCGTCGAGGTCAGGGTCTCCGGCGCCGCGAGCCCCCGCGACGCCGAGCTCGCCGCGCGGGCGGTGGCCCAGTCGCTCCTCGTGAAGACAGCGATCCACGGGGCCGACCCGAACTGGGGCAGGATACTCGCCGCCGCCGGGCGCTCGGGCGCCAGGGTCGACGACTCCCGCGCGACCGTGCGCCTGGCTGGCGTCCGGGTCTTCGATGCCGGAAGGCCGGCGCCTTCGCTCCCGCCGGACATGCGGGAGCGGCTCTCCCGCTCGCCTGTCCTCGTCGAGCTCGAGCTCGGCCTCGGCGAAGGCTCGGCCGAGATGTGGACATGCGACCTATCGGCGAAATACGTCGAGATCAACGCCCACTATCACACCTGAACCTGGCACCGGTGAGCGCGGTCGGCCAGGACCACGAGATGCCCGCGCGTTTGCCCGCCGCCGGCGCACGGGTATCATGGAGCCCGCCGCACCCGGCCAGGTGCGAGGGTCGCGCGTGCTCGGGCGGGGCCGCCGCTTGAATCGAGCAGACAAACCGGACCGCTCACACGCTCAGTGCTCGAGTGAGACGCGGAAGGGGGACGCCGCCGAACGCCTCCCGCCGCGGCGGGCGAGGCAGAGCTCGGCCGCCCTCGCCGCGCTGAGCTCGACCAGGGGCACTAGGCGCCTCGCCGAGCGGATCGGCCCCCCGGAGAGGTCTCCGCCGGCGGCCGAGACGGGCGCCGCAGTGATCCAGATCGACGGACTCTCCCACGAGGTCCTGGTCAGGGCGCTCAAACTCAGGTTCGTGCCCTTTCTCAGGAGGCTCCTCCGCAGGAGCGGCTACGCGATGAGACGTCTCCGCGTGGGGCTCCCCGCCACGACGCCCGCGTTCCATGCGAAGGTATTCTACGGGACAGGCGACGGGGTGCCGGGCTTCGCCTGGTTCGACCGTTCCGCGCGCAGACTCAGGACGATGAAGAACCCCGCCGACGCTCGAGAGGTGGAGGCGGCCCTCGCATGCGCGCCCGGTGCGCTCGAGGGCGGCTCGTCCTACGGGACCTTTTTCCGCGGCGGCGCGAGACACTCGGCCTTCACGGTCAGCGCGACCGAACTCGGGAGCCTAGCCACCACGCTCCCGGCCTGGGAGGTATTCATCTTCCTGGTCGCGAACGCCCCGGCGCTCGCGAGGATCGTGTTGTCGGCGGTATGGGAACTGGTGCTCGAGCTCTGGGACCACCTCCGGGCTGTGCTCGCCGGCCGCCCCAGGCGGAGCGAGCTCGGCTTCCTCGTCGAGCGGATCGTAGCGAACGCCGTCATGCGGGAGGTCACCACCGCGGCGGCGTGCCTGGACATCCACCGCGGGCTGCCGGTCGTGTGGGCCAACTTCCCCGGCTACGACGCGATGGCGCATCACCGGGGCCCGCGTTCGTTCAGGGCGTTCTGGACGCTCCGCGGCATCGACAGGTCGATCAAGGCCATCGCCAGGGCGATCGCCGCCTCGCGGGCGAGGCGGTACGACCTCTACGTGCTCTCGGATCACGGCCAGGTCCGTGCGACGCCCTTCAGCCTCGTCCACGGGACCGACCTCCGCGACTGGCTGATCCGAAGGTCTCTTCCGCCCGGTGGGGCCGCAGGCCCCTCGCCCGCCGGACGCGGCCCCGGGACGTGGGGCGAAGCCGAGCTCACCCGGGCGGCGGCCCTGCCGGTCGCACAGCTCCTGAGTCTCGTCAGGCACCTCAGGGACGCGCTCCCCTGGCCGCTCGGGGGCCTCGCGGCGACGCTGGAGAGGCGACTCGAGCGCAGGCTCCGCAGGCGCCGCCTGCCGCAGACGCTTCTAGAGGCCGCCGAGGCCTACGTCCTCGCCACGGGAGACATAGCGCACATCTACCTGAGCGCGCGGGAGAGACCGCTCGAACTCGATCAGATCGAGGCCGCGCACCCCGGCCTCGTCGACTCGCTCCTCGCGCTCGACGGGGTGCGCGCGGTCGCGGCCCGCTCCCGCGGCGGGGTCCTCGTGAAGGGACCGGACGGGCAGCTCTTCGCGGAGGCCCGGTCGGACGGCATGAGGCTCGCGGGGCGGAGCCCTCTCTCGCACGTCCCCGAGGAGATAGCGATACTCATTGAAGTGAAAAGGCTGCTCTCCATGCGCGACTCGGGCGACCTCGTGGTGTTCGGCGGGGGCCTCGCAGGGCGCACGCACCGCAAGAGCTACCTGAACTTCCTGGACCAGTTCGGCGCCCACGGGGGGTTCGAGCCGGCGGAGCAGTACGCCTTCCTGATGGGGCCGCCGGCGAGGGCGGCGGAGATCGCCCGCGCCAACGCGCCGGAGGACCTCTACCTGCTCCTCCGGTCCTACGCGCGCGGCCGGCAGCTCGGGCAGACGCCCCGCGCGGCCGAGCCCGCGCCGTCTCCTCCGCCGGAGACGGGAAGCTGATGCCCCGGGCTCTGGACCCGCCATGCGACAGGCAGGCGAACGGGCTCAATGCATTGCCGGGTTGCGCGCTCCGCGCATTCGGCGATACGCCTATCGGGTTGACTCACAGAACCACTACCCATAGCAGGCCGCTTTCCTGGGGTTCGGATGTCGCCACCCGCCTTCCGTTCCGGCCGAGTACAGCGACTCGTACTCTGGCCCACGCTTGTTCGCGCTAATCCTCGATACCGTGAGACCCCCCCGCGCGGGAAAGGGCCGGAGTTGCTGATGCACGCCTGTGGGACTCCGACCGCAATGCGACGGGGTTCGCCACCGCGTAACTGCGGCGTGTGCCGCTCGACACCTGGCGCAAGAGCCGTGCCGGTGACGCCCCCGGCACGGCTCTTGCGCTCCTGGTGCCGCGCCATTCGCGAAGGCTCGGGGCCGCGCAATGACCTCCCTGACGGCCCCCACCCGATGCGGGCCGTCAGGGAGGTCATTGCGACATATGAAACCGGTCTCGTCGCGCGTTACGGTTGCCTCAGCCGAACTCGGGTCCAGTGCCCAACGCACGCGCGACCTCGCGGAAGCCGTTCCACTCCGGGGCACGGCGACCGCGCGCATGGGACGCGACTCGGAGCCCTCTGGCCTCATACCAATCCGGCAGTTCGGGCTCGGTCCTCCGGCCTCTCCGGAGGTCGATAGGAACTCAGAAAGCGTCGAAGGCCGCAATGGATAGTGGTGTTCTGAGTCAACCCGATAGGCGCATTCGGCGAAGTCACCCCGGCTTCTTGAATACCTCCCTGACCACGCGGAAGCCGACCTCGTCCGAGCGCGTCTTCGGCGGGAGGCGAGAGCGGCGGGCCGAGCGGAGATCAACCGGAGGGGAGTTCCACGAGCCGCCGCGGACGACCTTCTCGGTCCCCTTCTCGGGGCCGGCGGGGGACTCCGCGGGGCCATCGCGGTACGAGGTCGCCGAATACCAGTCTGCGCACCACTCGGCGACGTTTCCCGCCATGTCCAGGACGCCGAAGGGGGACCTCCCCTCGGGGAAAGAACCGACCGGCGCCGCGTACTGGAAGCCGTCGCGCTTCCACGCCCCTCTGGCCCCCGCCAGACAGTTGGCCAGGACCTTCCCGCCCGCCACGGGAGGGTCCTCGCCCCACGGGTATCTGGAGCCGCTGTCGCCCCTGGCGGCGCGCTCCCATTCGGCCTCCGTCGGCAGGCGGTACGCGAAGCCCTCCTTCTCGGAGAGCCACTCGCAGAAGGCCCGGGCCTCGTCCCAGGTCACGTTCGTGACCGGACAGTCGTCGAGCGGAGCCCTGGGGTCGCGGAGCTTCCTGTGCTCGGGCCGGAACAACTCGAACTGCGCGTTCGTGACCTCGTGCACGCCGATGTAGTAGGCGCCGAGCCGCACCTCGCGGGCGGGCCGTTCGTCTTTCGCCCCGGCCTCCGAGCCCATCGCGAAACGCCCCTCGGGGACGAGCACGAGTTTGATCCCTATCGAGTCCGTTACCTCCCTGGGCGGCCTCGAGACGGCCGCCTGGGCGCGCGAGACGAGCTTCTTCACCGCGGCGTCGCCGGGCGCGAGCCTGAGAGCCTTCTCGGCGAGCTCCAATGCTCGCGGCGCAGAGCCCTCGCGAAGCGCACCCTCCGCCCGACGGACGAGCTCCGCCGCGGCGAGCGCATCCTCCGCGCGCCTGAGGAGCACGCGCGCCCTCTCGGCCCGCGGGGCGTCGGCCTCCTTCAGGAAAGACTCCACGAGCGCCCTCACGCCCGCCGGCCTCGCGGCGACCGCCGTCTCGATCTCCCCTAGCGCGGCGTCGAGTCGGAGCCCCTTCTCGAGACTCCGGATCCGCGCGGCGAGCTCGTCATCGGGCACTAGCTCGCAGGCCTTGCGGTAGGCCTCGATGGCCGCGGGAGCGTCGTGCGACTTCTCGGCCGCCTCGCCCCTCGCGCGGAGCTCCCCCGCCCGGGCGACCGCGATCCTGCCGTCCACCTGCGCGCCGAGCGAGCGCGCGAGCTCGAACGCCGCCAGGGCCTCCGGCCACGCGCCCACCGCGAGGGCCGACTCCCCCGCCGCGACCGCCTCTGCAAGCTTGGCCTCGCGCTCGAGGCGCTCTCGCTCGGAGGCGGCCCTGGCGAGCCCCGCCTCGATCTCCGCGACGAGGCGCGAGAGCGAGTCGCGTCGGCGCTCGTCGCCCTCGGCGGCGAGCGCCGCCTTGGCGGAGCCCAGGGCCTCCTCCAGCCGCCCCGAGCGCGCGAGTTCTCCGATCCGTGCGAGCTCCGCGGCGAAGGCCTCCTCGGTCCTCTTCCGCTCGATCGCTTCCTCGGCCCTCCGCGCGGCGGCTGTGAGCACCTCGGTCCCCGGACCGGTGCCGAGCCTCGCCAGGGCGGCCCTCGCCTCCGCGAGCGCGGAATCGAACTCGCCCCGCACGAGTAGCTCGTCCACCTTCTTCGCGGCGCTGACCGCCTCGGCGGCCGCGTCGGCGGCTGGCGGGGCGGGCGCGACTGGGGCAGCTCCAGCGCCGGGGGCCGGGACGCCAGTCGAGGGCGGCCCCGATGGACCCGTGGGGGCAGCCTGTTCGGGCGCTCCGGCGGAGGTGGGCGCCTCGAGGTCTTCCGATTCCTCCGAGGGCGCGCGCGCCTTGAGCGCTATGGCGACCACTGCGGCGGCGAGGACGCCCAGGGCCGGGATCAGAACGTAGGGCATCCTCGAGGGCCCGGCCCCGGGGACCGGACGCGTCCCTGCCCCGCGGGCGAGTCTCGAGGCCGAAGGGACGGCTTCCTTCGGCGCGGGGGAGGTCGCCGCCCGGCGGGCTGCGGCGACCGGTGCCGCCGGAGGAGCCGCCGCGGCGCGATGCTCGCTCGGTACGGACGCCTTCGCGGCGGCGCGGACGTCCGGGTCGACGGGCACCTCGCGAGGAGGAAGGACCGCGCTGCCGCCCCCGCCGCGTGCCTCCACGGTGCGGGCCTGCGGCCCGTGAAACACCTGCGAGGACTTCACGCCGGCGGGGGCCTGCACCGCGAGCACCGGGGGCCCGAGCGGTGCGCGGCCCGCGTGCTTGGGCGCGGGCTCCTCAGGCCCCCCCTCGATGACCTCCCATTCGCTTGACTCGATCACCTGGTCCGGCGCCGAGGCCCCGACCGCCGCCGAGGCCTCCGGCGCGGCCTGCCTCGCGACGGCGTCCGTCAGGAAACCGTCCTCGATGGGCATCGCGCCCTCGGGGACCACCACGATCCTGCCGCAGGCAGGACACTCCCCTGCGGAGCCCTGGCGGCCCTCGGGCGCGTCGAGGACCGCACCGCAGGGGCACTTGAAGTACAGGCGCATGTTGGTGTCACTATGCAGCGATGGGGCGTGCGCGTCAAGCCGGGGCGAATTTGAATCATCCCCAGTGGGTGTGTGTCAGCTAGTTCCCAGTCTCTGGAGCGGGACCGGATCCAATTCCTCCCCCCCGAACTCCATCCACCCGGAGCTCGAGAACTGCCTGACACACGCCTTAAAAGTTGACAAAAGGCACGGGCGAAGGTAGTGTAATTGGACGCCCGGGCGGACGGGGCCGGGGCGGGAGGGTGGACGATGAAAGCGAAGATGGTGTGTGTCGTACTGGCTCTGGCTGCGCTCGTCACGAGCGGTTGCTTCGTGGCGGTCACCCCGGCGGGGGTCGCGGTCGGCGTGGAGCCTACGCTTGCGTACATCCCCGGGACACCGATCCAGGTCGTATCTAACGCGGCCGACGATGTCTTCTTCTACGGGGGGTACTACTGGCGCGTTCACAACGGCATCTGGTATCGCTCGAGCTTCTGGGATCGCGGATGGGTCGTCTGGCACGACGTGCCCCATGTGTTCCTCAGCATTCCTCCGACACATCCGAAGTACCACGTCGTGACCCATCACCCGCTGTACAAGCCATCCTCCGGCCCGCCCGTGATCAAGCACACTCCGGCGCCGGCCCCTGCTCCCGTGATCAAGCACGGTCCTGCGCCGGCGCCTGGACCAGTGGTCAAGGGCGCTGCGGGGCCGCCCGTCCGGAAGAAGGCCGACGACGACGAGTCGGTGAAGAAGGACAAGTAGGGACCGGGACCTTCCGCGCGCCGGTTCGTTCTCTCCTGACGGCCGGCGCGCGGGCATTTCCGCGCTATTCGGACTTCCTCTTGTTCCCTGCGGGGTCTCTGATTTCGGGACATCCGGGCGCGACAGACGGCTGATGGCAGGGAACCCGCGAACGCGAGGCGCCCCCCCCGACGCCATGGCGCTGCTACCCGCCCCGGGAGCAAGCCACAAGGGCGAACCGCCGCTTGGCCCGGCCGTCAGGCCGAGGTCGTGAACTCCTCTTCGAACATCATGGCGAGCTGACCGCGCTCCTCGCGCGGGCGGAAGGCCCCCTGAAGGGCCGTCAGGTTGAGCTCGAGGAAATCCGAGCGCTCCAGACCGAACGTGTTCGCCAGGAGCGCGTACTCGTCGCTGAGCGTGGTGGAGCATGTCGCCGGATCGTCCGTGCAGATCGTCACGGCGAGCTCCGCACGACCCATCTCCACGATCGGGTGCTTCTCGATCGACTTCACGGCACCGGTGCAGAGGTTCGAGCTGGGGCAGACCTCGAAGACCGTCCCTGCCTCCCTGGCAAGCCTCACGACCTCGGGGTCCTCGAGGACACGTATCCCGTGGCCGATCCGGTGCGCGCCGAGGAGGCGTATCGCGTCCCGGACGTTCGCGGCGGGCCCCACCTCCCCCGCGTGGACCGTGATCCCGAGCCCGGCTCCGCGGGCCCTCCTCACAACGCCCGCGAAGCGGACGAGGCTCCCCTGATTCTCGTCGCCGGCTATGTCTATCCCGACGAAATGCCGCCCCGCGCCGGCGATCGCGGCCTCTATGACCGGGAGGCTCTCCTGCACGGGGTCGTTGCGGTTGACCGTCGCTATGAGTTCCACCTGAAGCGAGAACTCCGCCGCCGCGGCGTCGCGAGCCTCCGTCACCCACTCGATCACCTGCTCGAGCCGGAACGCCATCTGCGTCGCGAAGTGGATGGGATTGTACCGCAGCTCCAGGTAGCGCACGTTGTCGGCCGCGGCGAGCCTTATCGCCTCCCGGGTCGCGCGCTGGATGCATTCCTGGCTGACGTAGAACGTCCGCAGCGTCTCGAACTTCTTCAGGAACTCGTGGAAGTCCGGCGTCTGGCCGGACATCGTGATCAAACGTTCGAGTTCCCCGGGGCCCCCGGCCGGTAGTGGCACCGAGAACTCTTTCGCCAGCTCGATGAAGAAGGACGGAGGAAGCGAACCCTCCAGATGCCTGTGGAGCTCCACCTTGGGCATCTGGCGGATCGACGTGATATCGAGCCTCGCGCCCGCGACGCTCTCGGAGCCACCGGGATTGTCGCCCATCCACCCCCCCCGCGCTTGAGAAAAGCTAGCTCTCGCGCTCCGCAGCGTCAAGCGGAAATGGCTCGCGCGTCATGCGTCCCGGGAGGGGTAGCTCCTCCGCCTGATCTCGTCGCGGAGACGCGCGGCCTCTTCGTAATCCTCCCGGCGGACGGCCTCGTCGAGTTGGGTCTCCAGGGGCGGGCCGAGCCCGTGCGCGATCCTCACCCTGCGCGCCCAGCGCCCCAGGAAGGCGAGCTGTCTGGGCGCCTCGGCGCCCGCCTCGCAGCGCGAGCCCTTGATGTGTTCGCGCAACAGGCGCATGCCCTCCTCCATGTGGCGCACCGCGAGGGCCGGCTTGTGCCCATCGAGCGCAGTGAGGGCCCTGGCCCGCGCTCGCTCGAAGATGACGAGCGGGATCGTGCGCTCGTGCCTCGCGACATATGAGCCGTCTTTTGCGCACCGCTTGATTAGCATGAGCAGCTCCAGCCCGTGATTCGCGTCCCGCGCCGCGCGCGCGTGGTCGCCCAGGGCGAAGAACGCCAGGCTCCTGTGGTGGTACTGGAGCAGTTCGCGGTCCAGTTCGGGGAAGTCCTCGGGCGGGATCCTGAGCGCCTCGGGCGGGACGCCGCGTCTCGCTGCCCTCTCGGCGAGGGCCCGGTACTGGTGCAGAAGCGACTGGTGGCCGCCCGGTCTCGTCCCGTCGGGGCGCCCGTCCCGGTACATCTGGAGGACGCCCATGTCCACCCTGAGCTGCACGATCGGACGGGCCCCGGGCCCCGAGCCCTCCAGACGCCGCGCCTGGATGCGCGAGGGGTCGAAAGGCCATCGCTCCAAGATGCCCGAGATGTCGTCCATCCGTTCCCCTAGCGTGCAGCATACGCCGCGCCGCCCTTCCACGTCAAGCCTCGGAGTCCTCTGCCAGGGTCGTTCGATTCTCCCTAGGGAACCAGGTCGCATGCGCCAGCGGAGTCCGCGGCGATGAGGCTGTGAAGCTGGCCCCCCAGAGGCAATGCGATCGCCGCGTCCGTCACGGCGGTGCTGGCGGCGAGGACCCGGCGTGTCTGCTGATGAACCCCGCTCGCGCATGCGCCCTAGTCTTCCGCAGTAGAACTGAATGCCCCTGCACAGTTCGGGGGCACCTTGATTGCGCGGGCGTCATTGTGTAGAACCTCTGAGGAGAGGAAGCACCCGCGCGTGAAGCCGCCCTGGTCGGCGAAGGTCAACTTCGAAGAGGCCCGGAAGGAGATGGTGCGCCGCGACCTCGCCGGCCGCGACATCCGCGACGCCCGGGTCCTCGACGCCATGGGCCGAGTCCCGCGCGAGAGGTTCGTCTGGGACGTGGACCGCGCGGACGCCTACGCAGACCATCCCCTCCGCATCGGCGAGGGTCAGACGATAAGCCAGCCGTACATGGTCGCGCTCATGACGCAATCGCTGGGGCTCGTGGGCACGGAGCGCGTGCTCGAGATAGGCACCGGCTCCGGGTACCAGGCGGCGATCCTGGCGGAGCTCGCGGCGAAGGTGTACACGGTCGAGCGCATCGCCTCGCTCTCCGAGAGGGCGGCCGGGACGCTCGCCGAACTCGGCTACAGGAACGTCTTCTTCAGGGTGGCCGACGGCACGCTCGGCTGGCCCGAGGAGGCCCCGTTCGACGCGATAGTCGTCACCGCAGGGGCGCCGAAGGTTCCAGAGACCCTGAAGCAGCAGCTCGCCGACGGCGGCCGCATGTCCATACCGGTAGGGGACGAGCACGAGCAGGACCTTCTCCTCGTCACGCGCCGCGGCGCCAGGTTCGAGACGCGGTCGCTCTGCCCGTGCATTTTCGTCAAGCTCCTGGGCAGAGAGGGCTGGCCGGAGCGCTGATCGAGGGGAGGCGGCGCGGTGCGGCTCGGCGCGCCCGGAGCGGCGATTCTGGCGGTCTTCGCGGCGTCCGCCTCCTGCCTCGCCGCGCAGGGGCCGCCGGCGTCCGCGCTCCCCGCGCGCACGGTGCGGGTGAGAGGTCCCGAAGTGCTCGACCCCGATGGGAGGCCGCTCCGGCTGCGCGGGTTCAACTGCCTCTGGTGGGCGAATCCCGACGAACAGGCGGCGCGCGACATCGTCGCGCTCGGCGCGAACTGCGTGCGCTACATGTTCGGCTACGAGCCGTCGGGGCGCTTCGACCCGCGCCGCGTCGAGTTCGTCGAGAGGCACGTCAGGATTTTCACCTCGCGCGGGCTATGGGTGATCCCGACCGTTCACAAGTTCGAGCGCAGGCGCGGAGGAGCGCTCGAACAGCCCTGGAGCTCGGCCGAGCTCCGGGGCGAGTTCCTCGAGATGTGGACCTGCGTCGTCGAGAGGCTTCGCGGCGAGCCGCGCATAGCCGCCTGGGAACCCCTCAACGAACCCCACGACGTCGACGAGCTGACGCTCATGAAATGGTACTTCGAGGTCATCGACCGCTTCCGTCGCCTGGACCACAAGAGGCCGCTCGTCCTGGAGGGGAAGGGCTATTCCAACCCCTGGGAGGTGGGCGACTACCTGAAGGTGCCGGACCCGAACATCATATACTCTTTCCACATGTACTCCCCCCACGAGTTCACGCACCAGCCGAAGGAGAAACCCGAAGAGTATCCGGGCCGCTGGGGGAGGGAGTTCCTCGCCTCCCAACTGGAGCCGGTCGTGCGCTTCCGCGAACGGCACCGCGTGCCAGTATTCTGCGGCGAGTGGGGCGTCCTCACCCGCGCGAAAGGCTACGAGAGATGGCTCGCGGACGTGGCCGGGCTCCTGGAGGAGCGCGGCTTCCACTGGACACACTGGGCGTGGGTTGTGAAGCAGCCGGACCCCGTGGACGACAGCTTCGACGTGAACACGCACAAGAAGGGCATCTACGGCGTCATGGCCCAGGTCTTCAGGACGGCGCTCGCCCGCCGCGGGAGCGACTGAACCGGCGATCCGCCCGCCGCATTCGCACCTTGTGTCACAGCCGCCCCGCCGAGGCGTTCGGATGATGGCTCGACGAAAGCGAGGAAGGCCATGACACAGGAATCGCAGCCGCACGGGGCCGCCCAGACGCTCGCTGCGCGGGGCGTGGGCGGGGCGACCGTACCGGAGAGCCCCCAGGAGTCCGAGCTCGTCGCGAGGCTCAACGAGGCGAGGGACGCGCTCCTCTCCGAGCTCCAGAAGGTCGTCGTCGGCCAGGGGGAGGTCCTGGAGCAGCTCATACTCGCCATCCTCTGCCGCGGCCACTGCCTCCTGGAGGGCGTGCCGGGCCTGGCCAAGACGCTGATGGTCCAGACCCTCGGCATGGTCATGGACTTGTCGGTGAGCCGCATCCAGTTCACGCCGGACCTGATGCCTGCGGACATCACCGGCACCGACATAATACAGGAGGACCCGCAGACCGGGCGGCGTCAGCTCGAGTTCCTTCCCGGACCGCTCTTCAGCAACCTGGTGCTCGCCGACGAGATCAACCGCACGCCGCCGAAGACGCAGGCCGCGCTCCTGGAGGCGATGCAGGAGAGGCGCGTCACCTGCCGCGGGAGGACCTACGAGCTGCCGGACCCGTTCTTCGTCCTGGCGACCCAGAACCCGATAGAGCAGGAGGGCACCTACAACCTGCCCGAGGCGCAGCTCGACAGGTTCATGTTCATGGTCAAGATCGACTATCCCCCGAAGGCGGACGAGATCGAGATCCTCAGGCGCACGACCGGCACCTACAGGCCCGTCCTCAAGAAGCTTTTCAATGCCTCCGAGATCGTGAAGCTGCAGGAGCTCGTCCGACAGGTGCCCGTCGCCGATCACGTCTTCGAGTACGCGGTGGACCTCGTCTCGGCGACCAGGAGAGGCAGGCTAGAGGTCCCCGACGCGACCAAGTGGCTCCAATGGGGCGCCGGTCCCCGGGCCGGCCAGCAACTCATCCTGGGCGGGAAGGCGCGCGCGCTCCTCCACGGCCGCTTCCACGTCACTACCGACGATGTGGACGCCCTGGCCAAGCCGGTGCTCAGGCACCGGATCATATGCAGTTTCGCCGCGCAGGCGAACGGCCTGACGAGCGACGTGATAGTGGAGCGCCTGCTCGCCCACATGTCGCAGAGGAAGTGACCCAGGGAGCCGGCGCGTGGAGCTCGTCAGAACCATTCAGGAGGAGGTGCTGGAGCGCCTGGGCCGCGTGGGGGTCGCGGCCAGGCACGCGGTCGAGAGCGTGCTCTCCGGCCAGCACCGCTCGATCAGGCACGGGCTCTCGGTCGAGTTCGCAGGGCACAGGCCGTACATCCCCGGCGACGACCTGCGCCACCTGGACTGGCTGGTGTACGCGCGCACCGATCGCTACGACGTGCGCGTCTACGAGGAGGAGACGCGCCTCCGCGCGACGCTCGTCGTGGACTGCTCCGGCTCCATGGCGTTCGGCGACGCCTCGTCCCCTACCTCGCGCGGCGAGCACCTGACGAAGCTGGACTACGCGAGGATGCTCGCCGCCGCGCTCGGGTTCCTGATGGCGCGCAACTCCGACTCCGTGGGGCTCTCTCTCTGCGACTCTCGGGTCCGCGAGCACCACCCGCCGCGTTCCACGATGGGGCACCTGCTCACCCTCTTCGGGCGGCTGGAGTCCGTGGAGCCGGGAGGCGAGACGAGCCTCGCGGCCGTCCTCGACGAGCTCGCCTCGCGGATGACGCGGAGGGGCCTTGTGGTGCTCATCAGCGATCTCTTCGACGACGCGGAGTCGCTGGTGCTCGCGCTCAAACACCTCCGCCACAAGAGGCAAGACATCCGGGTCTTCCAGGTCGTCGACCCGCAGGAGGAGTCGTTCCCGTTCAAGGGGACCTGGGAGTTCGTCGGCCTGGAGGGCGAGGGCAGGCTCAGGCTCGACGGCGACCGCATCCGGCGGCGCTATCAGCAGGCCCTGGCAGAGCACAGAGGGCGGATCGCGTCCGGCTGCCACGCCGCAGGGATATCGTTCGAGGTCTGCCGGACCGACGAGGACCTGGCGATGGTCCTGGTGAGGGCGCTCGCCGCGACGCGCAAGTCGCCCGTGCGCGAGGGCGTGCTGCGATGATCCTGCTCAACGCGGCCCTGGCCGGAGGCTTCGCGGCGGTAGCGGCGCCCGTGATCATCCACATCGCCCACAGGAGGAAGTTCAAGACCGTCGACTGGGGCGCGATGCGGTTCCTCCTGGAGATGCTCGTCCGCAGCAGGAGGCGCCTCCTGATCGAGGAGTGGCTGCTCTTGGCCGTGAGGGTGCTCGCTGTCCTGGCGGTGGCGCTCGCGCTCACGAGGCCCGCCCTGGAACCCTCGGGCGGCGCCTCGGGCGCCGTGACGCGCTACGGCCGCACGGCCGCGGTGATCCTGATCGACGACAGCGCCTCGACGGGCGCGCGCGCGGGATCGAGCGGGCTCGCCGCCCCGAGGATGCTCGACACCATGAAGTCGCTCGCGCTCGCCTACGTGGACACCCTCGACGCCGGGGATGAGATCAGCGTGGTGCGGCTTTCCGCCATCCACGAGCCCCCGGCCGATCCTCTCTTCGACAGGCAGGCCGCGAAGGCGCTCATCGAGGCGGTCGAGACAACGGACGCGACGAGCGACATCCCGGCGCTCCTCGAGACAGGTCTCGCTCGCCTCGCGCGACACCTGAACCCCGGGGCGGAGGTGGTGCTGGTCACCGACGGCATGAGCGACGGTTGGAGGCTGGAGGAACGCGCACGCTGGGCCGACATCCGGAGGAGGCTCGCGGGGGACGCCCTCGCGAAGCCCGGGACCAGGGCGCGGCCGCGGGTCGTGTGCCTGAGCCCTCCGGCCGCGAGCGGAGAAATCTCGAACGCGGCGGTCAGCGGCATCAGGCTCGATCGGTCCCTCCTCGGATCGGGGATGCGCGCCTCGGTGCGGGTGGAGCTGACGGAGCGCGGAAGCCCCCCCCGCGGAGGGCGTTCGCTCAGGCTGCTCGCCGACGGGCGCCAGGTGGACATGCGCAGGCTCGACGAGGAAGGCGCGCAGGGCCGCCCTGCACGTCGGGAGGAGGTTTTCGAGATCTCGTTCGACGAGCCCGGCAGCCACGTGATCGAGGCCGTCCTCGACGGGGCGAGGGACTCGCTCGAGCGCGACGACCACAGGGCCTTGGCGCTCGAGGTCGTCAGGCGGCTCCCGGTGCTCCTCGTCGAGTCAGACCCGGTGCGCCCCGGGGCTACGGCCGTGACGGCTGGTCCCCTCGGATTCCTCGCGCTCGCGCTGGACCCGCAAGTGGGGAGAGAGACCCAGCCCGCGCGCGCCGGCACTCAGACTCGGTGGGCGCGAGGGCGGGCCTCCGAGCGAGAGAGCCTCTTCGCGTTGACGCGGATCAGCGTCTCGGAGCTGGCCTCCGCGAGACTGGAGGACTTCAGGGTCGTTGTGCTGGGCGACCTCGAGGCGCTCGAACCGGAGGCCGTGGCGGCCATAGAGCGGTATGTCGCGGCCGGCGGCGGCGTGCTGGTGTGCCTCGGCCCCCGCACGCGCGCCGAACTCGTCAATCGATACTGGGCCCGGGGCGGGGACGGATTCCTGCCCTGCCCGCTCGGCGAGCTGCGCGAGAGCTCCCCCGGCGAGGTCCCCGTCCTGGCGGCGTTAGCCCACCCCGCGACGAGCGCCTTCGCCGGCGGGGCGGCGGAGACCTGGAAGGCGGCGCTCGTCCGGCGCCACTACCGCCTCGACCTGAAGGGCCCCGGCGGGGACGGGGTCGAGACCCTGCTCGCGCTCGACTCGGGGGACGCGCTCCTCGTCGAACGGAGGAGAGGGCTCGGGCGTGCGGCGTTGCTCGCGACGAGCCCTGACCTCTCATGGTCCGACCTGCCCGTCCAGGCCGCGTTCGTGCCCCTGGTCAGGGGCCTGGTGAGCTTCCTCGGCGGGGAGGTCCTGCCCCCGAGGAACCTGGTGCCCGGCGAGCGCCTGACGCATTCGCTCTCGGGGCCCGGCGTCCGCGCGGCGGACATCAGGGCGGAGCTCAGGGCCGGACCGCCCGGGGCGCTCGAGGAGCGCTGGGAGGCGCTAGGGCTCGCCCCCGGGACCTGGGAGGGCCGTCCGTGCGTCGTGAGCGAACCCCTGCACAAGGCGGGGGTGTGCCGCGTGACGGAGCCGCCATCGGCGGAGGGCGGACGGGCGGCCGCGAGCGTGACCTGGTATGCCGTCTCGCTCCACCCGGACGAGAGCCGGCTCGCCCGACTGGGCCATGACGATCGCGACAGGGCGCTCGGGGGGATAGAACCCGTCACGCTCTCCAGTCCGGAAGAGGTCAGGGCCGCCCTCGACCCGCGAGGCAGGAGGCCCGTAGAGATGTGGCGCGAGTTGGTCCTGGCGGCGGTCGCGCTGCTCTTCGTCGAGTCGCTCCTCACGCGGGCGCAGGCGGTGTCGGAGGGCAGGGGCGGCCCGGGCGGCGGGCGCCGGGACCTCGAGCCGGAGCACGCGCGCCTTGTCGCGTCGCGATCGCCCGGACCGGACCTCCCCGCCGGTGCCGGCGCGGCCCGAGAGGTCGTCGGCGGGCCTGACCTCCGGCGCGCCGAGTCCGGAGCGACCGCGGCGCGCGAGGCGCCGGGTGCCCCGGCCGCCAGAGACGCGGAGGTGCGGACGTGATCGCGGCCGCCTCGCCCGGGGGCTGGTCTTTCAACTTCGTCGGCCTGCCGGCATGGCTCGTCGTGCCGCTCGCTGCCCTGGCAGTGTGGGCGCTCCTGAGGATCGGCCGGCGGGACCGGTCTGGCCTCCCCGCTCGCGCGAGGAGGGGTCTCGCCGCGCTGCGCGCCGCGGCGGCCGGGGCGATCGTCGTGTTCCTGCTAGAACCCACCTGCTCCAGGAGGAGCTCGGAGAGCGAGAAGCCGACCGTGGCCGTGCTCCTGGACAGGTCCGGCTCGATGGCCGTGAAGGATACCTCCGCCTCCGAGCACACGCGCCTGAACGAGGCCGTCGCCCTGGGACTGGTGCGGGCGGATCTCAGGGACGTCTCGGCGATGAAGGCGGCGCTCGCGCTCTCGGCCCTGCTCAGGGACCTGCCCGGCATCGAGTCGGATCTCCAGGGGCGGGAAGGTCCGAGCCGTCGCGCGGCCTCCGTCGCGCTCTCGCACGCTGCGGCGCTCAGGGCGCTCGAGCCTCATCTCGCAGGGTTCGCGTCGGTGCACGCAGGCGTGAGCGAGGTGGCGGGTCGCCTCGAGCGCGCCTACGGTCCCGGTGCCGACGCGCCGGCGGAGTCGCTCCAGGGCCTCCGGCGGAGATGCGAGGATCTCGCGCGGCTCTGCCGCGAGGCCCAGGTCTCCGCGGACGCGGCGCTCGTCGCGGCCGCCGAGCGTTCCTCGCCGATCGAGCGCGGCCTCGCGGAGCTCGCCAGGATGACGAGATTCCAGCGGGCGCGACGCTTCGTCGAGCGGACCGTGATAGGCGCGCTCTCCGGCAGGGCGTCCGTCAAGGTCTTCGCGCTCGAGAGGAGTCTCGCTCCGCTGGGGCCGGACGCCTCCGGGAAGATCCCGGAGACGCCCGTCGGCGGCCCCACCGACCTCGAGGGGGCGCTGAGCGCCCTCGCCAGCTCGACGGGCGAGGGGCTCCTGGGGGGGGTGCTCATCGTCTCGGACGGCCGTGTGACCGCGGGCGGCGACCCGGTCCCGGCCGCGAGGGCCCTCGCCGCGCGCGGGGCGCCGATCGCAGCCGTGATGGTCGGAGACCCGCAGACGCCGCGCGACGCCGTCGTGGCCGAGATACTGGGGAGCACCGAGGTCTTCCTCGGGGAGACCGTCAGGCTCGACGTGCGCTTCAGGATCACGGGCTTCTCCGCCGAGAAGTGGGACCTTATCCTCGCGCGAGACGGCAAGGAGCTCGCCCGCAGGACGGTGCAGGGCACCGGCGACTGGCAGCTCGAGCGCTTCGAGTTCCCGGCGGACGCGCCCGGACGCATGCATGTGCAGGCGAGGCTCGAGAGGCGCATCACGCCTCCGCCTCAGCCGGCCGGGGGGCGGGCGGCGGGGTCCGTCGACTTCGGCGAGCTCGACGCGCCGGACCTGGACGTCGCGGCCGGCCCCGCCCCGGGGGGCGGTCCAGGCGCACCGTCCAAGACCGAGACCGGAATACTGCGCGAGTACTGGTCCGGGATAGACGGCTACGAGGTCTCGGACCTGACCAGGAGCCCGCGCTTCGCGGAGAGGCCCGACGGGCAGGAGATCCTCAACTCGTTCGAGGGGCCTGTGGACTGGGGCGAGACCTACGGCTCGCGGCTGCGAGGGTTCCTCGTGCCGCCGCAGAGCGGGTCGTACACGTTCTGGATCAGCGCCGACGACAAGGCCGAGCTCTGGCTCAGCACGGACGCCTCGCCCGCGAACAAAACCCTCATCGCCAGGGTCCCGGAGTGGACCTCCTCGCGCCAGTGGGACAAGTACCCCTCGCAGAAGTCCGCGCATGTGGAGCTCCGCGCGGGGCTCCGCTATTACGTGGAGGTCCTCCACAAGGAGAGCCGCGGCGGCGACAACGTGGCCGTCGGCTGGCAGATGCCGGACTCGGGGATCGAGCGGCCGATCCCGGGCCACAGGCTCATCCCGTACCGGGAGGGGGCCGAGTCGCGAACCGGGGAACAGCTCCCGGCGGAGGAGGCGAGCCTCGACAACAACCACGCCGACATAGCCGTGGCCGTGAGCCAGGACCCCTTGCGCGTCCTGGCGGTGGACGCCTCGCCCAGGTGGGACCTCCGGTACCTGGTCTCGCTCTTCGAGCGCGACAGGCGGACCGAGGTCGTCAGGCGATACAGGTCGGTGAGGCTCCCGCGCGGCGAGGTGGAACTCCTCCCGCGCACCCAGGAGGAGATGGACGGTTACGACTGTCTGGTGCTCGGGGACCTGAGGCCCGAAGAGCTGGGACCGGAGGACCAGCAGCGCGTCGTGAACTTCGTCGCCGGGCGCGGGGGGTTCCTCGTGCTCGTCGCGGGGCCGAGGGGGATGCCCTCGGGGTACAGCCTGGGCGGGCTTGCGGATGTCATGCCGGTCAGGAACGTCCCGGCCCTCGGAGCCCCTCGGGCCTCCGTAGTGCTCGGTCCGGCAGGCGCCGACAGCCCCATCACAGCGGTGCTCGACGACAGCGCGCTCAACAAGAGGCTCTGGCCCTCCCTGCCGCAACTGGGCTGGGTCGCGAGGGCTGTCGCTGCGAAGGTCGCTGGGGAAGTGCTCCTCCAGACGGACGACGCGGCTCGCACGCCTGTCGTCGTCACCTCGCGCTTCGGCGCGGGAAGGGTGCTCTACGTCGGGACGGACGAGTCCTGGCGCTGGCGGGACAAGCTCGGCGATCGCGTGCACCAGACCTTCTGGCTGCAGGCGCTCCGCTGGGGCCTGGGCGAGCGACTGCGAGGGAAGGACCCCAGGCTCACGGTCTCGCTCGACCGCAGCATCATGACCCCGGCGGAGCGTGCGGAGCTCCGCGCGCGCGCGCGCCTGGCGGACGGCACGACCCCCGACTCGCCTCCCAGGGTCAAGATCGAGCGCGTGTCCGAGAAGGGCGAGGCCGTCCCCGGCAGCGCGCGGGAGCTCGAGATGATCCGCGTGGCCGACAGCCCCGGCATATGGCGCCAGTCGATCGAAGGCCTCGAGGAGGGGGTCTGGAAGCTCTCGGTGAGGTCCGATCACCCCGAGCTCGGCGAGCTCGTCGAGACGCGGGAGCTGGCGGTCAGGAAGCGCCCGGGCCTGGAGGGCCTGGAACTGAGTGCGGACGCCGCCGCGCTCGAGCGCATCGTCGGCGCCGGTGGCGGCGGGCGCTGGGGAGGCTTGGAGGACGGCGAAGAAATCGTCCGAGAGCTGGCCTCGGGTCTGGAAGGGCGCAAGACCTACCGCGTCGAGACCTGGTCGCTGTGGGACAACTACTGGGCGCTGCTCGCCGTCCTGACGCTGCTGTGCGTCGAGTGGGTCTGGCGCAAACGCCTCGGGCTGCCGTGACGGGGCGGACGCGCCCGGACGGTCACAGCGAGGGCCGGGGCGGCGTTTGAAGATCGGACGCGCAGGCGGCGAGGCGCGCACAGGAACGCCGGAGGAGCGATCATGGCCGCGGGAGGCGAGGTCGTTCGGAGCGCCGGCGGCAGTCTGAGGGCAGACCCGCACCCAGAGCCGGCGCAGTCTCTCCCGTGCGGTGGCGGCGCGACGGCGGTCCCCGACTCGGTGCTCGATCTCATCGAGCGCTTCTCGCGCAGGCGGAGGCTCCTCTCCCTCCTGCGCGGTACTGCCGAGGGGATCCTGGCCGCGACGGCGGCCTTCGCCCTCGTCGCCGCCGCGGACGCGCTCCTGCGGCCATCTCTTGAAATCCTCGCCGGCCTGAGCGTCGCAGCGTGGGCGCTCGCGGCGTCGGTCTTCGTCGCGAGGGCCCTGCTGCCCGCGCTCGCGCGAGCGAGTCGGGCACTCGTGGCGAGGGAGATCGAGCGCGCGCAGATCGCGCTCGGGGAACAAGCGTCTCGCCGGGAGGCCACCCCAGGCGCTGCCCGGTCCGGAGGCGCCCCGCTCGACGAACGTCTGAGCTCCGCCGTGGAGCTCGCCGAGAGCGCCCCGCCAGGCGTGAGCCCATGGATGATCAACCGCACGATCGCGCTCGCCGGTTGCAGCGCCTCGGGGCTCGACCCTGCGGTCCTCGTGGACGCGCGACCCGCCTGGCGCGCCTCCCTCCGCGCGCTCGCGGTTTTCGTCGTGGCGGCGCTCGCGTGCCTCGTCCCCGAGGTGCGGACCTTCGCACTCAGGGCGCTCCTCCCTGGCGTGAGGCTGGCGAGACCCTCGGCGGTCAGGCTCGAGGTGAGCCCGGGCGACTGCCGCGTGAGCGAGGGCTCCTCTCTCGTCGTCACGGTGAAGTCGACCCCACCGGTCGAGCGCGTGCGGCTCCGCGTGAAGTGGGACGACGGCCTCGCCGAAGAGATGCCGCTCCGGGTCGAGGAGTCGGGGCCGGAGGGCGAGTCCGGCGGTCCGCGCGAGGCCTCCGCGGCCTCGGCCCTGCCGGCATCCTCTCGACGCTTCGCGATCGAGTTCCCGGCCCTGGCGAGGGGCTTCACGTACTGGGCCGTCGCCCCCGAGGGCGAGAGCCCCAGGTTCAGTGTCGAGATCGCGTCGCCCCCCAGGCTGAGATCGGTCGAGCTCCGCGTCAGGCCGCCGGCGTACACCGGCGCCGCGCCGCGCACGGTGATGGGCGGCGACGCCGAGGTCCTCGCCGGGTCCGAGGTGGAGGTGCTCGCGCTCCTCGACGGCCCCGAGGCGGCGAGCGCGGCGCTTTCTCTCGTGCCGATGCGCGCCGAGACGTCGCCCTCGCCGGGGGAGGGTCGGCCCCGCGAAGGGCCCGGCCCCGACGTCCTGGCGCGAGGCGGCGAGACCGGGAGCGCAAAGGCCGATGGGAACGAGCTCGCTGCGAGGCCGACGCCCGGCGGCGGGGATTCATCCCTTGCCCGAGGCGCCCCGGCGGGCACGGCTGGTTCGACCCTGGCGATGAGCATGGACGGGAGGCTCGCCCGGGCGGAGTTCAGGCCCGAGTCCAGCGTGCGCTGGAGACTGCGCCTCGTGGGGAAGGACGGGCTCGTCGCGGATCTCCCCAGGGACTGGGAGATCAAGGTGGTTCCCGACGCGCCCCCATCCGCGCGAGTGCGCATCAGGGGTCAGGTCGGTTCTCCTCAGGCCCCGGTTCTCGTCGGCCGCGACGAGGTTCTCTTCGTGGAGGTCGCGGCGTCCGACGACGTGGCCCTGCGCGAGCTCTCGCTCGTCGCCAGGGGAGAGCGCGGGGAGCCGCGCGTCCGGGGTCTGCCGCTCGGCGCCGCCCGCGGGCGCGAGGATCGTACCAGCGTGGAGCTCGCCGCGGCGCTCGACCTGGACGAGATCGGCGCGCGGATAGGCGACGAGGTGGATGTCATCGTGCGGGCGGTCGACGTCGGCGGCCAGACGGGCGAGAGCGAACCGCTCGTCCTTCTCGTCGCCTCGCTCGACGGTTCCCGCGCCTCGGCGGCTGCCGCGCGCCTGAGGGCCGAGCTCAAGAAGCTCGTCGCGCAGGAGGAGATCCTGAGGAGGGAGCATCGCGCGTGGTCGGAGATGCGGAGGTCCTTCAGGCCCGAGGACCCGCAGGGCCACGCGGGGGCGCTCGCGGTCTCGCGGACGCGGCTCGCGGAGGCGGCCGCGGCGGTCGGAGCAACTGGCGAGGCGGTGCGAGGCGAGGCGCTCGGATACCGCGCCGAAGACCAGCCGCGCCGGCGGTCCGACCAGAACGCTCTCGCGACCGCGCTCGACGAGCCGCTTGCGCGACCCCTCCTCGCCCTGGGGGACGCGCTCGCCGAGTGGTCGCACGCGCACGGCGATGCCTTCGCTCGGGCGGCGGCACAGGCGCTCGGGGCCGACGGGCGAGTGGACCCGGAGGGCCTTTCCGCCGGCGCAGAGATCGTCGCCGGGGCCGGCGCGGACCTCGAGCGCCTTCGCTCGCAGTTGGGAATCGCCGTGGCGAGGCTCGAGGCCGAGGCGCTCGTCGCGAGATCGGAATCGGCGAGCTCCCGCTCGTCGCGGACGGCGCCGGTGGTCCGCGGCTACCGCGGCTGGGGTTCCAGAGAAGCCCGCTCCGGCCTCCTGGGCAGGTTCTATCCCAACGTCGAGCTCGCCGGCCCCCATGTCTTCGAGACGAGGGGCGCGCCCGACCTCACGGACTACCAGGTGCCCGGTGTCGGCGCGCACAACTGGTCGGTCCGGTACTCTGGCGAACTCCGCGTGCCCAGGGACGGCGTCTACGTCTTCACGTGCGTCGCCGACGACGGCGTCCGCCTTCGCGTGGCCGGCCAGCAGGTGATCGACGCCTGGAGGGACCAGGCCCCTACGACGTACTCCGCGAGGGTGGACCTCAAGGCCGGCTGGGTCCCGGTCGAGCTCGAGATGTACCAGCGCGGCGGCGGGAGCAGGCTCTGGTTCGGCCTCGCCCCGGAGGGGAGCCAGGCGAAGGCGCCCACAGGGGAGGATTCGCGCCACATCATGGGCGAGGCGGACCGCAAGGCGCTCGCCGCGCTCATGTCGTCGCTCCCCAGAGAGGTGCTCGAGCGCGCGGACGAGAAGCTGGTGCGCGACTACGAGACCCTGTCGGCGGTGCCGGAGACGATCGCGCAGATGGCCGACGACTCGGGCATCGAGAGGCTCCAGCAGCTCTCGCGCCAGCAGCAGAGGGCGGCCTCCATCCTCAGGGAGGCAGCGAGGTCGGCGAAGGCCGCCGGCTGGGTCGAGGAGGACCTGGAGAAGGCCTCGCTCCACGTCCCGCCGCTCGTCTGGGCGGCGCGCACGGCGAGGGACATCCTGCGGGACGCCCTGGCCGAGGTCTCGCCGCCCAGGGGTTACCGAAGGGGCGGGATCGCGGAGATCCGCAGGGAGGTCGCGCGGTCGGTCGCGCGCCTCGAGAAGATGGAGAACGCCTCTCGCGGCCTTGCGCCGCCGGAGCGCGCGTCGCTCGCGCAACGCGAGCGGGCCGCAGTGAAGTTCGCCCTGGAACGCATCGGGCGGAGGCTCGACGAGGAGGAATCGCGCCTGCTCGCCGACGCCGCCCGAGCGGGGGCGAGCCCTGGTGAACGCGCGGCGTCTCTCGAGGCGAAGCGGCTCCTCGACGGCGACGCCGAGCAGGCCCTGGCGAAGGCCGCCGAAGGTCTCGCGGGCGCTCCGGACGAACCGCAACGGCTCCGCGACGACGTGACCGGGCGGCTCCGGGAGCTCGACCAGGCGCTCGCGCGGGCCGAGGCCGAGGCCGCCCGCGCCGAGGAGTCGCGCCTGGCGGCGATGGCCGCCGAGGCCCTGGAGGCCAGCGCGGAGCTCGCGCGAAGGCGCGAGGCGCGAGATGTGCTCGGCGAGAGATCTGCCTACGCCGAGCTCTCGGACCGGGTCCGCGAGCTCGCGCGCGAGGCCCGCGAGACCGCGCGCTTCGAGTCGGCGGAAAAGCTCGAGGAGGCGCTCGGCCGCTCGAGCGCGGAGCTCACGTCGCCGCGTCTGGAGGACGAGCTCAAGGCGCTCGCCTCGCGCGGGATCCCGGCGGACGCGGTCCAGCCGCGGCCCGTGGCGGAGTCCCTGGCACGGGCGCCCGAACAGGCCCGCGAGGCCCTGGAGGAGGCGCGGCAGAACCTCGCCCTGGCTGCCCAGCGCCTGCGCTCGCAGGGCCGGGAAGGCGATGCGCTCGCCCGCGAGCAGCTCGCGCGCGACATAGGGGCGCTGCTCGCGGAGGAACCCTCGCCAGGGCGCGAACGTCTGGCCCCCCTCGCCGAGCGGGCAGCGGCGCTCGAGGGCTCGCGCGGCGAGCCCGCCCGTTCGGCGGAGCTCCGCGCGGCGGCCGAGCGCGCATCTCGCGAGGCCCCGGCGGACGCTGCGCTCTCGGCGGCGAAGGCGCTCGAGGATCTGGCCCGGAGGGCCGAGCGCGCCTCCGGGGAAAAGCCGCTCCGTCCGGAGCTCATGAAGGACCTGAAGGAGCTCGCCGACATGGCCCCGGCCCCCGCCGAGGAACGCGCCGCTGCGGAGCTCGCCAGGGCCGCAGAGCTCGCAGAGCTCGCGGCCGAGGCCGCGCGGGACGCGAACGAGATCCGGGAGCTGCGCGAGGAACTCGCCCGCGCGGAGAGGGAGTCGGAGGAGACACGGCGCAACTTCGCGGCCCTCGAGGACGAGATCGCGCGGTCGCTCGGCGAGCTCTCGAACGAGGCCCGCAGGCTCGCCTCGACTGGGAGGGATGAACTCGCCTCGGCCGCTGGCAGACTCGCGTCCGCGCTTCCCGCGGAGGCGGCGCGGGTCTCGGAGCTCGCTCGCGAGGCCGCCCTGCCCGAGCCGGCGAGGAATAACGCCGCGCTCGCCGCTGCCGCGCGCGAGCGCGCCGAGGCGCTGTCGCAGGCCCTCGCCAGGCCCTTCGCGGAGAGCTACCTCTCCTCGGCCCCCGAGGCGGCGAACGCGCCTGCGGGCGAACTCGGGAGGGAGCTCGCAGGACTCGCCGCCGAGCAGGAGAGGGCGGCCGAGCTCTTGGAGGGGGCCGCCGAGCGCGAGGCGAGGCTCAGGCGCGAGCTCGCTGAGAAAGCGCTCGAGGCCGCGTGGCGCCTGGAGCAACTCGACCGGGCGCTCGCCAGTGCGGCGCCTCGCCAGCACGGGATGGAGCCGGCGGCCGCTGCCTCGCAGGAGGAGGCCAACCGCCTCCAGCGCGTGGCGAACGAGAGCCAGGCGCGCGCCAACGCCCTCCAGGACGAGGCCCGCAGGCTCTGGGAGGCAGCTGCGCAGGCCCGCTACGCCGCGCAGAACCTCGGGGCGAATCCCTGGGAGCGGGAGGAGTTCGGCAGGCGCGCGTCCGAGTCGGAGCGCGCCGCGGCCGAGACCCAGGCGAAGGCCCTCGAGGCCGAGCGCCAGGCGATCGCCGCCCAGGAGGCCGCGAACGAGCTGGGGCATGGGCACCCGCAGGGGCCCGGCGGCCCCGAGTCCGCCGAGCCCGCTGCGGGCCCGCTCGCCCAGGCCGCGCAGGCGGCGGCGAACATGCTCCAGGCGATGGAGAACGCCGCGATGGCTGCCGAGCTCGCCCAGGGGATGCCGCCGACATCGGGCGCGGCCGTCGAGCGCGAGGCCCTGGCCAACGCCTCCCGCGCGCACGAGGCGCTCGCGCGGGCGACCGAGGGCGTGCCGGCCGCCGCGGAGGCGCTCGCGCAGAGGCTCTCGGAGGCGGCGACCTCGGCCCGGGCCGAGGCCGCGAGGCTCGGGGCGAGCGAGGCCGGCGGCGAGCACCAGCCGGGTCGGGCGTCCCCTCAGCAGGGCCAGGAGGGGCAGCCCGGGCAGGCATCCGGGATGGCATCCTCCGAGGCCGCGAGCGCGGAAGGGATGCAGGGCCGGGCCGGACCCCGCAGCGGCGCCGAGGAAGGGGCCGCTCGAGGGTCCGCCCCGCCAGCCCCGGCGGAGACGCCCTACATGCGCGCCTCTCGCGCGGCCGAGCGCGCGCTCGGGCAGATCGCTCGAGCCCCGGAGGAGGGCGAGTCCTACCGCCGGGCCGCGAGGGAGCTCGCGAAGGCGGCCTCGATGGAGAGGCTGGCGAGCGCCGCCGGGCCGGTCCAGGCCGGCCCCGGGCAGGCGCAGGCGTCCTCGCAGGAGCGGGCCGAGCAGGGCGGAGGGCAGTCGAGCGCGCAGGGCTCGAGCCAGGGCGGCTCGTCCGGCTCCGGGCAGAAGCAAGGAAGGGAGCTCGGCGAGCTCGCGGGCTTCGACAGGGCGGCGGCCGGGGTAGACCAGGCCGGATGGGCGCGGCTGCCCGAGCGCGTGCGCGCGGCCGTCAGGAGCGGCGGCGTGGAGAAGTTCGCGGAGGAGCACCGCGAGGTCATCCGCGCCTACTTCAGGAGGCTGGGGGAGGAGCGGTGAGGAGGGCAGTCGCGGCGCGATCGGTGCTCGCAGCGCTCGCGGTCGCTGCGGCCGGGAGTTCGGGCGCGAAAGAGCTCACCGACCAGGAGGTCCTGGCGATCCTCGCGACCGAGCGCCCGCGCGACCGCGCGATCGAGAAGGGCCTCGAGTTCCTGCGCGGGCAACAGGTCCGCGGCGAGGAGGGGAAGGGCGACGATGGCGCGCTCTCCCGCGGCGGGCCCAGGACCGCGCTCACGAGTCTGGGCGTCCTGGCCCACCTCGCCGCAGGGCGGACCTTCGCGGACCCCGAGTGCGGCCGGTTCCTCAGGAGGTGCCTGGCGTTCGTCCTGAGGATGCAGGACGAGAGCGGCTACTTCGGCCGCCACGACGACAGCCGCATGTACGGCCACGGGATAACCACGCTCATGCTCGCCGAGGCCCTGGGCATGATCCAGGAGGGCGAACTCGAGGAGGCCTCGCGCAGGGCACTCGAGAAGGCGGTCGCGGTCACGGTGAACGCGGCGCGGGTCCAGAAGTCGGCCGAGAACCGGGGCGGCTGGCGGTATCACCCGACGGACGGCGGCTCCGACCTGAGCCTTTCCGGCTGGCAGCTCATGAGCCTGCACGCCGCGCAGCAGATCGGCGTGACGGTCCCCGAGGAGGTGATCCGCGGCGCCGTCGAGTACGCCAGGCGCCTCTCGGACCTCGAGGGCCGGGTCGGCTACGAGCGGCCAGGCGACGACCACCCGGCGCTCAGGGGGCTCGGGATGCTGTGCATGGCGATCGGGCGCGCGGAGGGCGACCCCCTCGTGGACGCGATCGCGCGGCGCATCCAGAAGGATCCCATCGAGTGGCGGGGGCCCTGGTTCTTCTACAGGGTCTACTACGACGCGGTGGGGCTCTCGCGCGCGAGGCCGGAGCTCTGGGAGCAGTACTCCTCGCGCGTCGAGGATGTCCTGGTGAAGAATCAGAAGGCCGATGGCTCCTGGCCGAGCCCTCCGGGCGACAACGAGTCGGGCTACGGGCCCGTCTACGTCACGAGCATGGCGGTCCTGGCGCTCGCGGTGGACAGGCACGTCCTGCCGGCCTACCAGCGCTGAACGAGGCCCCAACTGCGGGGTCGGCCCCGGCATCGATGAGGTCTGTGCCTGCACCCCACCGCCTGCGGGCCCGCGCGCTTCGCGCAGGCGGTATTTCCGACGTCGGCGTGGCATGCGCGGCGCCGGCGAGCCGAGACCCCGCACCCCGAGTACTTCTTGCGCGCAGGCCGCCTCGGCGGCGGATCCTGCTGGGCGGCAGACCGGTCAGCAGGCACCTCTGCCCAGAAGGACTATCGGCACGGTCTTGAGCAGCAGCTTGACGTCCAGCCAGAGCGACCATCTGCGGGCGTACTCCACGTCCATCCTGACGATGTCCTCGAAGTTCTTCACCCTGTTGCGCCCGCTCGTCTGCCAGATACCTGTGATGCCCGGCTTCATCGCCAGGCGCTTGAAGTGGCCGTTGCCGTAGCATGCAACCTCGTCCGGGGTCGGCGGCCGTGTCCCGACGAGCGACATCTCGCCCTTGAGCACGTTCCAGAACTGTGGGAACTCGTCGAGGCTCGTCCTCCGGAGGAATCTCCCCACCAGCGTCACGCGCGGATCCCGTAGCGCCTTGAACATGGGGCCCTCCATGATGTTGTCCTTGAGGAGCGCGCACTTCATCGCCTCGGCCCCGTCCACCATCGTCCGGAACTTGTAGATGACGAACGGCCGCCCGTTCACTCCTACCCGGACCTGACGGAAGAGCACCGGGCCCCTGGACGTGAGCTTTATCGCCGCCGCGATCAGCGGGAAGAGCGCAACGGTCACGGCCAGCCCCACCAGGGCCCCGACGATGTCCATCAGCCGCTTCACGGCCAGGGCGCCGGCGTTCGTCGGGGCCGTCTGGAACGTGAGGACCTGCTCGCCGAAGACTTCATCCAGGTACGTCTTCCGCTCCGAGACGCCCGAGGGGCCGAGGGCGATCCTGGCCGTGAGGCCGCGCTCCTCGGCCTTCCGGACGACCTCCGCGACCGCGCTCGCCTTCTCGATGCCTGTCGCGGCCACGATCTCGTCCACGGGGGCGTGCGCCCTCAACACCTTTTCGAGCTCGCAGTCCTGTCCTAGGATGAGCTCTCCCGGCACCGCCGCCCCTTCGCGACTGCCGAGGTATCCCACGAGTTCGTACGTGCCTCGTTCGCACCAGGACCGCCCCAGGCGGGCGGCGGCCTCGTCGGTCCCCACGACGAGCAGCCGTCTCGGCCGCCCCCTGAACGCCAGGTTGATCAGGCCCCGCCCCGCGAGAAGCGCCACGTAGTTCAGCGGTACGAAGATGAGCATTGCCAAACGGCTCAGGAATAGCGCCCTGGTGAAGAAGGCGTAGAGCCCCAGGAACGCATTGGCCGCGGCCAGAGCCACGAGGACGCGAAGGGCGACGCTCGCCCCAGCCGGCTGGCTCCTGTTCTCGTAGCACCCCAGGGCGTCGAGGGCGACGGCCCAGATCGGGACGACCAGCAGAGCTATGCCGACGTAGTCGTAGAAGGGCAGTTCGCCGGAGCTATCCAGGAGATGTCGTAGCCATACAGCCAGGGCAAGTGAACCAAGCGTCAGAAGCAAGTCCGAGACCAAGGTGACCACGCTCTTCAGGCGTTGCGTCTGAACGAACATGCGTCCCGGGCCCCCTCAATGCTCGCTCCCGCTAGCTATGGTCTCTCATTATGTGCGATCGTCGCGAAAGTGCAAGCGCTCCGAGGCACTCTTCGAAAGGCACTCTACAGGACCAGTCCACCTCGAGGCCCAGGGTCATTCAGTTCTCCCCTACGGGACCAGGTCGCATACGGCTGGGATCGCATAGAGGACGCGGGGAAACGGCATGGGCTGCCTGCGCAAGCGCCAGCGGAGATCGCGCGCGTCCGCCTCGAAATGCTCGCGTCCAGAACTTCCCAATGCAACCCCAAGGCCTCGGCGGCTTGACGGGTCGCTGCGGCAACTGTAACCTGCGCGGTGCGCTTCGTAACTCCGAGGAGGGGCATCGGGTGGCCGGCGCGCTCGTCGATCTGACTGAGTTCGAGGTGTGGCTCGTCGAGTGGCACGAGTCCCATCGCGCCGGGGGCCTGGGGAGCGGCAGGTTCGCCCGGTTCCCTCGCGGTCCGCTCGACGGCCTGTCCTGCGCCGACTTCGCCATCGTCGATTACACGACGGGCCCGTGGCCGCTCGCCCCATCCGAGCAGGACGCGCGGGTGGCAGTTCTGCAACAGTTCCAGTCGCCCGAGACGGGCCTGTTCGAGGAGGATGCGCCGCCTGCCCGGCGGCAGTCCTCGCGTCTCCGCCCCGGAGCCGGCGGGGACACCTCGCAGCAGGAGGAACTCCGGGGGGAGGCGAAGACGCCCCCTCCGTTCGCCGAACGCAGGCCGGCGGGCCAGGCCCGGGAGGGCAATGCCGACGGCGCGCGACGTCTCGACCCCTGGGCCGCGACGGCGCACTTCGTGGCGGCCCTCGAGCTCCTGGGCGCGAGGCCCCTCCTACCGCTCCGCTCGATGGACGAGGCACGCACGCCGGCGGGCATCGTGAGGATGCTAGAGGGGCTCGACTGGTCGGACCCGTTGGCCTCTGCGCGAGGCGCGCACGTCTCGGCCTGCCTCGCAGTGACGGGGGACGTAGGACCCGAGTGGTTCGAGCGCTTCTTCGCCTGGCTCGATCGCGAGGCCGACCCGTCCACGGGCCTCTGGCGGCGCGGCGTGCAAGCGCCGCTCAGGGACGCACTGGCCGCCGCGTTCCGCTACTTCGCGCTCTACGACAGGTTCAGGAGACCGCTGCCCCACGCCTCCGCGGCCCTCATGACCGCGCTCGGGCTGCAGCTCCCCGACGGGCTCTACGCGGAGTCCGGCCCCGGGTGGACGGAGCTCGCCGCGGCCTTCGTCATGGACAGGGCGTTCAGGCAGTGCGGCGAGCATCGCGCGCGAGAGAAGGCGGCCCTCGAGAATCTGGCGCGCGCGACGGCCGCGCGGCTCCGGGACCCGGGCGCCCTGGCGAGCCTGGACGCCGACCCCCACGCCGCCGCGGGCCTCATGAGCCTGCTCGCCGTGCTCTCGCAGGCGCTCCCGGGCTCGGTGAAGAGCCGAGGTCCCTTGAGGCTCTACCTGGAGAGGCACCTCTTCGTTTGAGCCGAGAGCCCAGACTCCGCCGCGGCGCCGCCACGGTGCGCGTCTCAGAGCCACCCCTTTTCGACGAAGCTCACGTAGGAGCTGTCGCCGACGATCACGTGGTCGAGGAGCCGCACGCCGACGAGCTTGGCGACCTCGGCGAGCCGGACGGTGATCTCCCGGTCGTGCTGGCTCGGGGAGGGGTCCCCGCTCGGATGATTGTGGACGAACGCGATCGCTGCGGCCGATTCCCTGATCGCGCGGCGGAAGACCTCGCGCGGGTGGACTAGCGACGCCGTCAGGCTCCCCTCCGAGCAGACCTCGTCCGCCAGGAACCTGTTCTTCTGGTCGAGCAGGACCGCCACGAAGACCTCCTTCTTCAGGTCGCGGAGCCTCAGGCGGTAGCGGGCGAAGAAGTCAGCGCCCGAGCGGAACGCGCGGCCGGTCGGGCGGGGTTCGGCGGCCCAGCGCCGGGCGAGCTCCATCGCCGCGGCGACCGCCCTCGCGCCCCGGGGCCCCAGGCCCTTCGCGCCGGCGAGCTCCGCAAGACGCGAGTCGGCGAGGCCCCTCAGCCCCCCGCGCTCGGCGAGGAGCCTCGCGCAGGTGCGGACGGCCTCGCCCTCGTTGCCCTTCGCGCCGACGAGCACGGAGAGGAGTTCCTCCGTCGAAAGCGCCTCGGGACCCTCGGAGACGAGCCTCTCCGACGGCCGGTCCCCCTCGCCGTACTGCGGGATGGGCTCGCCCGCGGAGGCGCGCGCGCGGCAGGCCGCCGCGAGGGGGCAGTCCTCGCAGCGCGGGACGTCGCCGCACACGGGCTCGCTCACGACGCCGTAGATGCCCGACGCGAAGGCGCGCACGAGGACGCTCGCCACGGCCGGCCCGTACGCCCCCGAGCGCGAGGCCTCCTCCAGGAAGCGCGCGAGCTCGTCTCTGGTGCGCTCGCTCGCCCGCGGGGAGCTGAGCGCGCCCAACCTGGCGAGGAACCGGAGCGATTCGGGATCCGAGTGGAGCTCGAGCGACGAGCCGTCGGCGGCCCTGCGCCGGAGCTTCCTGATGAAAGAGGCGAACTCGGCGCCGTCCGCACGCGCGGAGAGGAAGCGCTCGATCGAGCGCAGGGCGGATGCCGCGTCCACACGAGCTACTTCGCCGAGATGGCGGCCCCTGGTCACGGCGCGCCCCCGCCCGAGCGCGCCGGCCCGGGCTTCGCGCCCTCCAGCACCATAGTCTCGAACGAGTTCATCTCCTCGTTCTTCACCACCTGCCCGTGGCGCTCGATCCCCCGGAGCTCGGGGTCCGCGCTCTCGCCGGACGCGAAGCGCACGATCCCAGTGAAGCCGGCCTTCTGCATGGCGTCGCGGAGCGTGGGCTCGTCGTATATGAACTTGTGCCCCCAGTTCCGGAACTCGCTGTTGATGACGAAGCACTCCTCGCGCGCGAGGGGCCCCGGGGGCTCGGGCGCCTTCGCCGGTGGCTTCGCCCGCAAGACGAACTTGTCCATGTGGTACCGGATGTAACGGCGCTGGAGCTCCGTCTTCTCGGCGGCGAAAAGACGCACGTACACCTCGAGGTCCGGCGTCGCCAGGCGCAGCCTGCCGCCGGGCCTCAGGACGCGGAAGCACTCCCTCAGACAGGAGAGCCCTTCGGAGTAGGTCATGTGCTCGATCACGTGCTCGCCCGAGATGTAGTCGAACGAGCAGTCCGAGAAGGGAAAGGGTTGTCTGGCGTCCAGATACTGGACCCCGCGCGCGACGGGCAGCACGTCCGTGTTGAACCAGCCGTCGAGGACGATGTCGTTCGCGCCGAGGTGCAGCTTGCGCACGCGGTGCGATGCAAGATACGCCCGCAGAGAAAGCGCGCGCGCGAGCGGCCAGATCGCCCGCCGTCGAACCGCCCTCGCCGCGGGCGCGAGCACCGGCACGCGTCCGAGCGTCTTCCTGAGCAGCGCGAACACCGCGATGAGCGCTCCCGCCGGGCCGCGGCTTCGACCGACCTCAGGCCCCCTCGAGGCCGCAACAATAACCCTATGCGATCCCGTGCCGCGGCGCAACACCTCGGCGGCTTGAATCATCCCCGGTTTCCCTCGACCCATTCGGCGAGCATACGCACTAGGCACCTCGGGGACCGGCCGCCAATCGCCATTTTGCGCCCGTCACATGTGAATTCCTCGGGGCGAGCCCGTTCAAGAGTCGGGAGTTGCGCGTTGAACTGCCCCGGGTCGCGCGGATCGTTGACTCCGAGCGCCGCGCGTGTAGCCTGCGGATCGGGCGCGAGCGAGGGGGCTCGATGGGCTCGAAGGTCCTTCCGGCCGCGGCGCGCGTGCGGGTGGTGGAGCTCGGGACCGGCCCCGCTCCCGAGGAGGCCTTCCGCGTCCTCGCGGGCCGCGAGGGGGTCTTCTTCCTGGACAGCGCCTCGGGCCTCCGGGCCGGCTGGGGCGCGCCGCTGCGGGGCTCGGAGGGCGCGGGCCCCTGGAGCTTCCTCGGCGCGGAGCCCTACGCGGTCATCGAGGCGCACGAGCGCCGCATCGTCGAACGCGAGGGGATGCTGGAACGGTGCTACGAGGGGGATCCCTTCGCCGCACTGCGTGCCCGCCTCGCTCGTCTCGGGCGCACGGGGCGCGATCCGGCGCTCCCGTTCGAGGGCGGGGCCGTCGGCTTCCTGGGCTACGACCTCAAGCATTGCGTCGAGCGGGTGAGCAGGCTCGCCAGGCGCGACCAACGTTTCCCGGACATGAGAATGGCGTTTCACGACTGGGTGCTCGCCTGCGATCTCTCGCGCCGGAGGTGGTATGCCTCGGTCGCGCCCGAGCCGGGGAGCGGCCGCGACGCGGGCTCGCTTCTCGATCGCGCGCGCGCCGTCCTGGACGAGGCCGCCGGGCTCCCCCCGCCTGCGCCCGCCCGCGACGCCGAGGCGCCGCCCGAGGGCTCGGTCGAGTTGCCCGCCTCGAACATGACCCGCGAGGAGTATCTCCGGGCCGTGAGACGCATCCTGGACTACATATCCGCCGGCGACATCTATCAGGCGAATTTCACGCGGCGGTTCGAGGCAGCCGTCAGGCGCCCGAGCGGGGAACTGTACCTCGCGCTCAGGCGGCGGAACCCGGCGCCCTTCGCGGCGTATCTCGACGCGGGGGACGGCCTCGCCGTGATGAGCTCGAGCCCCGAGCTCTTCCTGAGGCTCCGCGGCCGGCGGGCCGAGACGCGGCCCATCAAGGGCACCAGGCCCCGCGGGCGCACCGAGGAAGAGGACCGCGCCCTCGCCGGGGAGCTCCTCTCGAGCGCGAAGGACGCGGCGGAGCTCGCCATGATCACCGACCTCGAGCGCAACGACCTGGGCCGCGTCTCGGAGTATGGCTCCGTGCACGTGACGGAGGCCGCGGCCCTCGAGGCCTACGCTACGGTCTTCCATCTCGTGGCCACCGTCAGCGCAAGGCTAGCGGATGGCGAGGACGCGGTCTCGCTCGCGAGGGCTGCCTTCCCGGGGGGGTCGATCACCGGCGCGCCGAAGATTCGCGCGATGGAGATCATCGACGAGCTCGAGCCGACGGCGCGCTCGGTCTACACGGGGGCGATAGGCTTCTTCGACTCCTCGGGCGACATGGACCTGAACATCGCCATCAGGACGATGCTCTTCGATCGCGGCCGCGTCACGTACCAGGTCGGCGGGGGGATCGTCGCGGACTCGGACCCCGAGGCCGAGCACGAGGAGTGCCTCGCGAAGGGCCGCGCGCTCGCCGAGGTCCTCGCCTCCTGCGTCCCAGGAGGAGGCGGAGACCCGTGAGCGCGACTGCCGGCTGGGCCTGGCTCGACGGGAGACTCGTGCCGGCGGGCGAGGCCCGGCTCTGCGTCCTCGACAGGGGCCTCCAGTACGGCGACGGCGTCTTCGAGACGCTGCGCGCCGAAGCGGGCAGGGTCTTCTTCCTCGGGCCACACCTCGCGCGCATGAGGCGCGGGCTCGACGCCCTCGGCATACGGGCCGAGGGTGCCGAAGCGCTCGCACGGGAGGGGCTCGCCGAGGTGCTCTCCGCGCTCCCGCGCGGGACGCCCTCCGTGCTCAAGGCGATCGTGACGCGCGGGGCGGGTCCGCAAGGGCCTGCGCCCGAGGGCGCGTTCGCGCCGACCGTCCTCGTGCTCGGCAGGGAGGACGCCGCGCCCCGGCCCGAGGCGATGAGCGCGATCGTGTCATCGTTCCGGCGCAACGAGCGCTCGCCGCTCGCGCGGATCAAGTCGCTCAACTATCTCGAGATGGTGCTCGCGCGTGCCGAGGCCGCCCGCTCCGGCGCCGACGAGGCCGTGCTCCTGAATACCTCTGGCCGGGTCGCCGAGGCTAGCGCCGCGAACGTCTTCGCGGTCGTGTCGGGACGAGTGGTCACGCCGGGGGAGGACGAGGGCTGCCTCCCCGGTATCGCGAGGGCGAAGGTGCTAGAACTTGCGCCGAGGCTCGGCATCGAGGCCGCGGAGACGCCCGTCTCCCTCGAGGAGCTCCGGGGCGCGAGCGAAGTCTTCCTGACGAACAGTCGTATCGGGGTCGTGCCGCTCCGGTCGCTCGAAGGGCGTCCGGTGGGCGCGCGGGCGCCCGGCGAGTTCACCGCGAGGCTGCGCGAGGCGTTCCGCGAGAGCGAGCTCGCCTCGGGGGAGGAGCCGTGACCCGCGAAAAGCCCCCGCGCGCGAACGGGCCCGGCGCCGCAGGCGCGCCGATCCGCGCGGTGACCCTGGACGCCTACGGGACGCTCTTCGATATAGACTCCATGATGCTGCCCGCGGCCTCGGAGATCGTTTCGCGGCAGGGGCTCGGCGTTTCGCCGCCGGCGCTCGCGCGGAGATGGACGGAGAGATTCTTCGCGCTCCTCGACTGCTACGGGGCCGGTGCGCGGCCGCGCTTCCGGACCGTGCGCGAGCTCACGTGCGAGTCGCTCGACGCCTGCCTGCGCGAACTCGGCGTCCGGGGCGACGTCCGCGCGGGGGTGGAGCTCTGGTTCGAGCACGTCCGGCGCGCGCCGCTCTACGAGGAGGTCCGCGCGGCCCTGGAGAGGCTCGCGCAGCGTTTCGCGCTCGCGGTCGTCTCCGACGCGGACGACGATGTGCTCTTCCCGCCGTGGGAGCTCGCGCGGCTTCCGGTGAGGCACGTCTTCACGTCGGAGTCCGCGCGCGCCTACAAGATAGAGCCCGGCGGCGAGATCTTCCGCAGGGCGTTCGAGGCCCTGGGGGTCCGGCCCGAAGAGGCCGTGCACGTGGGGGACTCGGCCTCGGACGTCGTCGGCGCGGTCTCTGCTGGAGCGAGGGCGTTGTGGCTTTCCCGCGCCGGGGCGAGCTGGCGGGCGCCCGACTGCGCCCCGGACGCCCGGCCCTGGCGGGTCGCGCGCGACCTGTCGGAGGCGGCCGAGATCCTGTTCCGGGAGGGCGCGCGCGCCTAGCCGGGCGCAGGGGACGCCTCTCAGGCGGCCCCGAGGGAGGAGGTGCCGGATGTTCAAGGCGTTCGAGCCGGGGTCTCTGGGGATCAAGACGGACTTCGAGGGCTCGCTCCGCCTCGCGCGCGAGGCCGGTTTCGAGGGCGTCGCGCTCGACATGGGCGCATGCGAGCGCCTCGGAGCGGAGAAGGTGAGAGACACGCTCGGGACTCTCGGGCTCAGGCCCGGCTTCTGGGGCCTGCCGGTCGAGTTCCGCAAGGGCGAGGCGGAGTTCCGCTCTGGGCTCGAGACCCTCCGGCGGCAGGCGGAGCTCGCCGAGCGCGTGGGCTGCGAGCGCTGCGTGACCTGGGTGCTTTCGTTCTCCGACGAGCTTCCCATGAAGGAGAACATGGAGCGCCACCGGGCGCGGCTGAGGGATTGCGCAGGCATCCTCCGGGACAGGGGCCTGAGGCTGGGCCTAGAGTTCCTCGGACCGAAGACGATCCGGCGCGGCCACAGGTACGAGTTCGTGCACACGATGGAGGGGATGCTCGAGCTCTGCTCGCTCATCGGGACGGGCAACGTCGGGCTCCTGCTCGATTCGTGGCACTGGTACACCTCCGGCGGGACCGTGGAGGCCCTGCGCGCGCTCCGCGACGAGTCGGTCGTCCACGTCCACGTGAACGACGCCCCCGCTGGCGTCCCCGTCGACGAGCAGGTGGACTCCAGGCGCGCGATGCCCGGGGAGACGGGCGTGATCGACCTCGCAGGCTTCATGGGCGCGCTCGCCGCGATCGGCTATACCGGGCCGGTGCAGGTCGAGCCCTTCAGCGAGCGCGTGCGCGCCATGGGCCCCCTCGAGGCGGCGCGAGCCGCCGCGGAGGCGCTCGCGAGGATAATGCCGGCCTCCCGTCGCTGAGGCGGCGCGGGCGCCTCGTGGGGCCTCCTGGCAGCTCACCGGAACCGGAGGGAGCGGACCGGGGCGCCCCCGTCCCGTCCCGGCGGTCGGCGGATGCGGCAGCGCGCCCTCGCGGCATCCGGAGCAGTTGACGGCGGCGGCGCGACGTTCGATAAATGCGCCGGGTCTTGAGGCCGGGCGAAGGGGGAGGCCGCAGGCGCATGGCTCGCAACCTAGAGGCCGTGGACCTGCACTGCCACACGCTGCATTCGGACGGCGAGCTCGTCCCCGCGGAGCTCTTCCGCAGGGCCGAGGCGGCGGGGCTCGCCGGGGTCGCGCTCACCGACCACGCCGATTCCTCGAACCTGGAGGCGGTCATCGCCGGGGCCCTCAGGGCCTGCGAGGCGGAGCGCGAGAGCGGCGCCCTGGCCTGCGCGGCCGGGATCGAGCTCACGCACGTGCGGCCCGCGATGATCGGCCGCCTCGTCGAGCGCGCCCGCGAGCTCGGCGCGCAGATAGTCGTCGTGCACGGCGAGTCGCCGGTCGAGCCCGTCGCGCGAGGGACGAACCGCGCGGCGATCGAGGCGGGCTGCGACATCCTCGCCCATCCGGGCCTCCTCGAACCCGCCGACGCCCGGGCGGCCGCCGCGGCCGGCGTGCTCCTCGAGATCAGCGGAAGGGCCGGCCACTCGCTCGCGAACGGCCATGTCGCGCGGCTGGCGCGCGAGCACGGGGCGCTCGTCGTGTACGGTGGCGACTGCCACGGCCCGGGGGACCTGCGCAGCCCCTCGGGCGTGGCGGACGTGCTAGGGCTCGCGGGGCTCTCCCCCGAGGAGGTCGAGGCTGCGCTCTCGCGGGGGCTCGAGCTCCTGAAGAGGAAGGCCGGCGCAGCGTAGGGGTCCGCGGGCCGTCGCCCGCGGCTCCCGGCCGGAGGAGCCGGCGCGAAAGCCCCCGTCTCCCGTCCTGGCCGCCGGTGCGCGTGGACCCGGCTGCCGACGTCCCGCTCCGCGGTAGACCTGCGCGATTCCCTGCGGGATGCATCGGCGGCCCGGGGGATCGCCTCTGGCTCGATCTGTCGGCGGCAACGTCGCAACGTCCAAGCGCGGGGACTTGACGCCTGTTCCCAGTCGAGTAGATTCGCTACCGGTGCGGCCGCTTCCCTGCGCCCGGGTGCGGGGGCGTGCGATGTCGCTCGTCCGGTTCATCGAGAAGGTCGGGCCTCGGGTCCTCGAGAGCATCGACGCCTGCGGCGACGACCACACTCGCTACTACTCCCCGAAGACGTTCAAGACCCCGAGGACCGCAAGCGGCGCCGCCGCCTCCGTGCGAATCATGGGTGTCGAGTCCCCCGAAGGCCAGGAGGTGAGCATGTTGGCAACGATCAAGCTCCAATGGGAGGGGCCGGGCTCGGGAGGCAGCCTGGGACTTGGGTCGAAATGTTGCATCAAGACATTGGCGACAGTAAGCTATGCAACGGAGATACGGGCCGCCGGGCGTGGGGGTATATAACGCCGCTCCGCAGCAGGGCTAGTGCGGTCACGGCCTGCGCGCTCCTCGCCTGCGCATCCGGGTGCCTGATCTGGACCGGCAACCGCTCCCCCAACTGGAACGACAGCCGCAACTGGTTCGACACGGACACCGGCACCACGAGCACGCATGCGCCTGGCCCCGCCGACGACGTGGTCTTCACCGGCAACTACACGAGGAATTGCAACATCACAGGCTCGGCCTCGGCGCGCTCCGTGACGGTGCAAAACGGCTACACGGGCAGGATCAACTTGCTCGGGTCGCTCGACGCGGGCTCGGTCAACGTCCAGAGCGGGACCCTGAGGATGGCGGAAGGCGCGCGCCTCGTGCTCGGCGGCGGAGCGAGCCTCCTGGTCGGCGCGGGCGGCACGTTCGAGGCGGCCGGCAGCGCCTCGTCGCGCGTGACGATCGCCGCAAGGGAAGGTCCCTTCGACGGCTCGGGAGGGGAGTCGCTCGGAGAGGCGCTCGTTCGGGCCGAGGGCGCCGGCGCCGCGGCGTTCGTCGGCTCGGTCGGCTTCTCCGACGAGGGCGCGCAGGCCCTCTTCGGCGTGGAGCTCGCGCGCGAGCTCGCGCGCGGCTCGTGCCTCGGCGACGCCGTGATGCTCGTGAAGCGCGCGCTTCCGGGCTCCGCCTTGGACGTCCGGAGGACCTTCAACCTCCTCGGCGACCCGGCGAGCGGGGGCTCGCAGGCCCCTTCGGTCAGGGTGATCTCGCCGAACGGAGGCGAGTCGCTCGTGCCCGGGGAGGAGTCGCTCGTCCTGTGGACCTGGACGGGCAAGCTGAGGGGCGGGCTCGCCGTCGAGCTCAGCACGGACGGCGGCGCAAGCTGGCAGGTCCTCGCGGAAGACGCGGCGAACACGGGCTCGCTCTCCTGGCGTGTGCCGGAGGTCGAGTCGGCGGAGTGCCTCGTGCGCGTGCGCTACGCTGGGGCCGGCGTGTCTGACGAATCCGACAGGAGCTTCGCCATCGCCAGGGAGGCGGAGCGGAGGTCGTCCGCGGGCGGGTGCGCGCCGGGCGAATGCCAGGCGGCGCCGGCGGCGCTCCTCGTGCTCGCAGCCGTTCTCGCGCGGCGCGCCCGGGGGGCGAGAGAGCCGCTCCCTCCGGCCAAGCGCTAGGTCGCTCGCGCCCCGGCCGCGGGCTCGCGCCCGGAGGCGTACGACCTCGCGCGTTCCCAGGCGGCGACGTCCTCGGCCGCCGGCCGCGTGCGCCAGCGGCGGTGCGTCCAGAGCCACTGCGCCGGATTCGCGAGGATCATCTTTTCGATCGCCTCGTTGCACCTGCGCGTCGTCAGGAGGACGTCGCTGCGCTCGTCACCTGTATCCGCGAGAGGTATCTCGTCCCCGACGTACAGGCGGTGCGCGAGGCCCCCAGGGAGCCGCGCGCTCCAGATCGGCACTATCGCCGCGCCCGTCCTCCGGGCGAGGCGCGCGGCGGTGGACAGCGTGCTCGCGAGCTCGCCGAAGAAGGGCACGAACACGCCTCCCGGGCCCCCGTCCTGGTCCATCAGGAGGCCGAGGACCTGCGCGGACCTGAGCACCCTCAACGACCAGCGCATCGAGTCGAACTTCTCGCGCACGCGCTGGCCGGAGCGCTCGCGCACGGCGCGCGCTATCGCGTCGAGCTTGGGGCGGCCGCTCGGGCGGTATAGCGAGTTGAGAGGCACGGCAGACGCGAGCGCGTAACCGGTGAGCTCCCAGTTCCCCACGTGGGCGGTCATGACGATCACGCCGCGGCCCGCCGCGAGGGGCGCCTTCAGCTTCTCGGCGGCGGAGGCGTCGATCCAGCGCGTCACGACGATCGAGGGGTCGCGGAGCGCGGCCAGCCTCGCGTACTCCACGGCGAGGAGCCCAATGTGTTCGTGGTATTTCGGGAGGAGCCTGCGGGCTCGCGCGGGGCCCACCGCCTTCGACATGTTCCTGAGGACGCGGGCCCTGCGCGAGTCCATCGCGCCGTAGGCGACGCCGAGGAGACGGCCCAGGGCGACCGAACCTCGCTCGCCTACCAGCCGGCACGCGAGCACGAGGACCCGGAAGAGGAGATACGCTAGGGTGTCGCGCAACGACCGCCCCCTGGCGGCCCCGGCCGGTCCGGCCGCATCCACTCGCGGGGGGCCGACGGCCGCTGCGCGGCGGCCCTGGCGCTGACGCCGCCCGGCCAGACGAATGCGCCGCCTCCGCGCGCCGGGGATCGGCCGACGGGCGCCGAGGCCCGACCGCGCGGCTACTCGATCTCCAGGCTCATGACCCTGTCGAGCCCGCACTGCCGGAGGAGATCGGCGACGCGGCCGGTCGCCCGCACCGTCAGCGTGCCGCCTAGCTTCTTCATCTCGGCCGCGACGGCGGCGAGCGCGCCGATGTACTGGCTGCCCATCGCCTCCAGGCCCGTCACGTCGATGGCGATCTCTTTGAGGCCGCGTCTCGCCGCCTCGTCGAGAAGAGCCCTCGTGTGCAGGTCGAACTCGACCTCGAGGGGCCAGACTAGCTTCCCAGAGATCTGCAGCAACGCCCCCGACCTGCGGTAGCTGGCGATGTCCATCGCACGCCCCCGGTTGCGGTTGCGAGAACCTAGCGTCCACGGGCGGGGCCGTCCAGCGGATCGGCGGGTTGACGTCGCCCGCTCCACGGTAGCATCATGTCGGGCGGGGTCTCGGGCCGGGGCCGAGCGACCGGACGGGGGATGGCTTGGAAAGCCTCGTGGTGGTCCATTGCGCCGACGCGCACCTCGACCGGGTCTTCGGCGGATCGAGCGTCTCCGACGCGGCTCGCTCCCGGGCCGAGGAGCTCAAGATGGCCTTCGAGAGGGTCGTTGAGCTCGCGCGCTCCGAGCGGGCCGACGTACTGCTTCTGGCTGGCGACCTGTTCGAGAGCGAGACCGTCAGGAAGCCTACGGTCGAACGGGCGAGAGACCTTCTCGCCTCGCTCGGCGAGATGCAGGTCTTCATAGCCCCCGGGAACCACGACCCGTTCACGAGGACCTCCTACTACGCCACGCTGAGCTGGCCGCCCAACGTCACCGTCTTCGGGCCCGAGTGGCGGGCGGTCGGGGTGAGGGGCCGAAAGGCCTTCGTCCACGGTTGGGGTTTCCCGAATCCGCACGTGAGCGAGCGCGTCCTCGAACGGCTCCGCGTCGCCCATCCCGACGCGATCAACATCGCGCTCGTCCACGGTTCGGACGACGAGTTCCCCTCCGCCGAGGAGCGTTATCTGCCCCTGAGCCGCGACGACTGCCTCGCGTGCGGGGCGGACTACGTCGCGCTCGGCCACTTCCACGTGCACAGGGTGGTGGCCGAGAGGGCCGGGATCCTCGCGGCCTATCCCGGCGCGCCCGAGAGCCTGGACTTCGGCCAGTCGGGGCGACACGGGGTGTTGGTCGGGAAGATCTCCAAGGAGGGAAACGCGCTCAGGCTCGTCGAGATCGGCGCGCGGGAGCACATCTCGCTGGAGCTCGACGTGACCGGTGCGAAGGCTCCAGAGGAGGTGAGGGACCGCGTTCTCGCCGCCGCGTCCATGGAGGACCGACGGCGGCACTTCTACCGCGTTACCCTCTCCGGTGAGGTCGAGCCCGCCCTCGAGCTCGACACGGAGGGCCTCGCGCGGGAGCTCGCGGGCGGGGACGGGTTCCACTACGTCGAGCTCGCGGACCGCACCCGACCTGAGTACGACCTCCAGGCCCTGGCAGGGGAGGACACGCTCCGGGGCAGGTTCGTATCGCGGCTCCTCCAGGAGCTTCACTCGGCGGCGAACGATGAAGAGAGGCGCGAGATCGAGCTCGCGCTGCGTTTCGGCCTCAGGGCCCTGGAGGAGGCCCGGTAGCCGTGCGCATAGAGGAGCTCCTCCTTGTCGCGTTCGGGAGGTTCCGCGGGCTGGAGCTGCGGTTCGAGCCGGGGCTCAATGTCGTATTCGGCCCGAACGAGTCGGGGAAGTCCACCATCGTCAGATTCGTCCGCTGCATGCTCTACGGCATCGCGAAGCCCGGGTTGAAGCAACGCCGCGAGCGCGAGGAACTCGAGCTCTGCAAGCCGTGGTCCGGCGGCGAATGCCGCGGCCGGATGATCGTGGCCCTGGACGGCGGTGCGCGCCTGCGAGTCGAGCGCTCCTTCGACCCGCACGCGGTACGCATCCTGGACGAGAACACCTGCGCCGAAGAGGTCTTGACATTCGACACGCGCAGGGAGCCGACTTTCTTCGCCGAGCGGCTCTCGCTCTCGGAGGTCGAGTTCGAGTCGACAGCCTGCGTGGGGCAGCTCGAAGTGGGTGCCATCGGTCGAAACGACGAGACCGTGAGGGCGCTCGCCACGCGGATGGCCTCGCCCAGGGGAACCCGCGACCCCGCGCAGAAGGCCCTCGAGCGGTTGGGCAGGAGGCTCGAGGAGATCGGCAGCGAACGCGCCCCCACGAGGCCCTACGCTCGGACGCGCGCCGAACTCGAACGGGCCCGGGAACGGGTCAGGGAGCTCGCCCGCGTACAGGCCGAGAACCTCGCGAGGGAGCTCGAACGCAAGCGCCTGGAGGAGGAGATCGCCGCGATGCAGACGCGGCTTTCGAGCATCGACGAAGAGCTCGCATCTGCCGAGGGACGCGAACTCCGCGAGGCCCTTCTTCAGTTGGAGCTGCTCGCCGGAGAGGCGGCCGGGCTCCTCGCCAGGCTCCCGGCGATCGAGCGCGAGCTCGCCTCCTTTGAACCGGTCTCCAGCGTCCTGCTCGAAGAAGTGGAGAAGCTCAGGCCGCTGCTCAGCGAATACCGTGAACGCAAGCAGGCCGAGGAGAGGCTCTCGGCCGACCTGACCCGCCGCGAGGCGGCCCTGAGCGCCCTCGAGGCGAGGCGGGCCGCGCTCGGTGTCGCGTGCGACGCGCGGGCGACGCTCTCCCGGCTCGAGGAGCTGGAACGCGCTGTCGCCGGGATGGGGCAGGAGCTCGCGCGGCACGACCTCGGACTGGCGGCGCCTGCGGGGGCCGCGAAGGCTCTCGCCGCGACTGCGGTCCTCGTGGCCTCGGTCGTCCTGGGGCTCGCGGCGTCGGAATGGTTCTTCCTCGGAGCGCTGGGCGCTCTGCCCGTCGCCGTCGTCCTCGCCGCGAAGGCCTGGAGAGTCGCACGAAACCGGGCCGCCGCGGCGCGCGCGAGGCAGGCTCTCGCCGCGAGGCTCCGCTCCGCCGAAGACGAGCTCGCCGCGGTCGTGCGTGCCGCAGGGGCCTCCGACGCACAGGCCCTCGGGCGGAGGCTCGCCGAGGCGCTCGACCTCGACGACGAGATCGGCCGCGCGAGGAGCGCGCTCGACGCGCTGCGGTGCCAGGGTCCGCCGCCGTCCGCGGAGAAGCTCGACGAGCTGCTCGGGCTCCTCCGCCGGGCGTCTCCCATGAGCGACCGGATCCGGCGCGCGGTCGAGTCGCGCGAGGTCGAGCGAGCGGATGTCGAAGAGTTCATCTCACTCCACAGGGGCTTTGCGAAGGCCTCGAACGAACTCGCCGCGGCAAGGGCGGCCTTGGCGGACTCGTGGGCCCGCGCCGGAGAGCTAGCGCAGTCGCTCGCCCGGCGCGTGGATTGGGCCGGACCCGTCCTCGAGGCCTGCCGGGCAAAAGACGCGCAGCGGCTCCTGGCGGAGCTCGCGGCGGCGAAGGGCAGGCTCCCGCCGGAGCCGCCGGCCCCGGCGCCCTCGCGGTCGGTCGAGGCGATCCGCGCCGAAAGGACCGAGCTGGAGCAGAGACTCACCGCGTCGCGGGCCAGGCTCGACACGCTTGTGGGCAAGCTCGAGGAGGCCTACCGGGGTCTCGAGAGTGTTGGCGATCTGATCGGCAGGCAAGAGGAGTTGGAGCGGAAGCTCGCACACATGGAGCTTGAGCGCCGCGCGCTCGAACGCGCGAGCACCACGATGAGATCCGTCGCGGACGAGATGCGCCGGCAGTTCGCGCCGCGCCTGGCGGCGAGGCTCGCCCCTATGGCGCGCGCCATCACGGGCGGGCGCTACGCGGACGTGAAGGTCGGGGAGGGGCTAGAGCTCGCGGTCCTGACCCCGGAGGACGGTTCCCCGAGGAGCGTCCGCGTGCTGAGCCAGGGCGCATCCGACCAGCTCCACTTCGCGCTCAGGCTCGCCGCCGCGCTTGAGCTCACGGAGGGCCGGGAGCGCGTGCCGATCATCTGCGACGACACGCTCGCCCAGTTCGACGACGAGCGGGCGCTCGCCTGCCTGGAGTTCCTGGCGCGGAATGTCGCGCCTGAGAGGCAGGTCGTGCTCCTCACCTGCCGCCGGAGGGAGCGCGACGCGGCGGAGCGGTTGGGCGCGAACCTGATCGAGCTCGGCGGGCGGGGCCATTTCGAGATGCGCCTATCGGGTTGACTCAGAACACCACTATCCATCGCGGCCTTCGACGCTTTCTGAGTTCCTATCGACCTCCGGAGAGGCCGGAGGACCGGGCCCGAACTGCCGGATTGGTATGAGGCCAGAGGGCTCCGAGTCGCGTCCCATGCGCGAGGTCGCGCGTGCGTTGGGCGCTGGACCCGGGTTCGGCTGAGGCAACCGTAACGCGCGACGAGACCGGTTTCATATGCTGCGCGGCCCCGAGCCTTCGCGAATGGCGCGGCACCAGGAGCGCAAGAGCCGTGCCGGGGGCGTCACCGGCACGGCTCTTGCGCCAATGCCGAGCGGCGCGCGCCGCAGTTACGCGGTGGCGAACCCCGTCGCGTTGCGGTCGGAGTCCCACAGGCGTGCATCCGCAACTCCGGCCCTTTCCCGCGCGGAGGGCGCAGTCCGGGCCGGCGACCACAGGTCGGGGGCCTCTTCGTCAGATAGGCATGTTCGGACAAGCACCTTCAGGCAGAGTTTGCCGTTCCGGTACAACTGGCGCGGAAATCCGCAGGTGGGGTTTCTCACGGTATCGAGGATTAGCGCGAACAAGCGTGGGCCAGAGTACGAGTCGCTGTACTCGGCCGGAACGGAAGGCGGGTGGCGACATCCGAACCCCAGGAAAGCAGCCTGCTATGGGTAATGGTTCTGTGAGTCAACCCGATAGGCGTATTTCGAGAACCCTCTCAAGTAGCTTCCCCGGTGCCATAGCGAGGTCGTCGGCGCTCACGGCGCGTTCGGCGAGGGGAGCGCCGCTGCGCCAGTGCCGCTGCGCCGTGCGATCCGAGCGGGCCGAGCTCGCCGCTCGGAAGCTCCCGCGCCCGTCAGGATCGGATTCGAGCGGTAGAAGGCTGAACCGTTGCGAAGCTGCGCGCCGGCCTTGCAATGACCCTGCCCAGCGGGCCCCGCGTTTGACCGGCCCTTCCGGGACCGGTATCCTCCGCCGGCGGCTCGCTCTCATGGAGACCGCGAAATGGGCCTGGCCAGGATCGCGAGCGCCGCTCCCGTCGGCGTCGACGCTGTGGGGGTGGAGGTGGAGATCGACGTCTCGGGCGGTCTGCCGTCGGTCGTGACGGTCGGCCTCCCCGACGCCGCGGTCAAGGAGTCGCGCGACCGCGTGAAGGCCGCGCTCGCGAACTCGGGCTACCGCTTCCCCAACCGGCGCATAACGATCAATCTCGCGCCGGCGGACATCCGCAAGGAAGGCCCCGCCTACGACCTCCCGATAGCCCTTGGGCTGCTCCTGGCCTCCGAGCAGATCGCCGCCGAGCGGGCGAGCCAGTTCCTCGTGCTCGGGGAGCTCGCGCTCGACGGGCGCGTGAGGCCGGTCGCGGGGGTGCTGCCGGCGGCGCTCGCCGCGCGCCAGAACGGCAAGCGACGTATGATCGTCCCGGCCGAGAACGCCCCCGAGGCCGCGGTCGTGGAGGGCCTCGACGCCTTCGGCGTAACCAGCCTCGCGGAGGCCGTGGGCGTGCTCTCTGGGGCGCTCGCGCCCGCGCCGGCGAGGTTCGACGCGCGCGGGGCGCTCGAGCCCTCCGCAGGCGGGTGCGAGCTTGACTTCTCCGACGTCCGCGGCCAGGACCACGTCAGGCGCGCGCTCACGGTCGCCGCCGCAGGCTCGCACAACGTCGTCATGATCGGCCCGCCAGGGGCGGGGAAGTCCATGATGGCGCAGCGCCTGCCGGGGATACTGCCGCCGATGACTCTCGAAGAGGCCATCGAGACGACGAAGGTCCACTCGGTCGCCGGGCTCGTGCCGGCGGGGAAGGCGCTCGTCGGGACGAGGCCCTTCCGCGCGCCGCACCACACTGTGAGCTACGCGGGGCTGGTGGGCGGAGGCGGGGGGGCGTCGGGCGCGATCAGGCCCGGCGAGGTGTCGCTCGCCCACAACGGCGTCCTCTTCCTCGACGAGCTCCCCGAGTTCGACCGCCGCGCGAAGGAGGCCCTGAGGCAGCCGCTCGAAGAGGGCTCGATCACGATAGTCCGCGCGGGGCAGTCGATCAGGTTCCCGGCGCGGCTGATGCTCGTCGCGGCGATGAACCCCTGCCCTTGCGGCCACCTCACCGACCCCAAGAAGCCATGCAACTGCACGCCCAACCAGGTGCGGAGCTACCTGGGCCGCGTCTCGGGGCCGCTCTTCGACAGGATCGACATTCATGTCGAAGTCCCGCCCGTGCCGTACAGGGAGCTCGCCTCGCGGAGGCCGGGGCCCTCGAGCGCCGAGATCCGCGCGGAGGTCGTGCGTGCGAGGCAGGTACAGGGCGCGCGCTTCGCGGGGAGCGCGATCCACGCCAACGCCCAGATACCGGACAAGTCCGCGCGGGAGATATGCGCGCTCGCGCCGGAGGCGGAGTATCTCCTGAGACAGGCGGTGACGGAGCTCGGTTTCAGCGCGAGGGCCTACGCGAGGATCCTGCGCGTCGCGCGGACTATCGCGGACCTCGCCGGCGAGAAAGACATCGGCCCCGCACACGTCTCGGAGGCGATCCAGTACCGCAGCCTCGACAGGACGGGCTGGGCGTAGGCCCGGGGCGGGCGACGGGCGCGTGGCGGCGGCCTGGAGACGCTGACGAGGAGACGGTGCGGGCCTCCGGGTCCTGGGAGCGATGGAGGTGGCGACATGTCGGTGAGCGAGAGGGATCGCAAGATCGTAAGGGACCTGGCGAGGCGCGTCGCCGAGATCGCGGCGATGCCCGTCATGGTCGAGCGGCGCGAGCTCTGGACGAGACACAACCGGCTCGAGCCGACCCGGCCGCTGATCCTGGTCTTTCCTGAAGGCGCCTGGGGCGAGCTCCTGCCGGGCTCGGCCCTCGCCTGCGAGGGCGAGGAGCTCCGCGGGATCGAGTGGGGCCTCCGCTCGCGGATATACCAGTACGAGCGTATCGGCGACGACTCGGTGATCGAGAGGGACTGGGTCGTCGGCAAGGCCGTGTCGGACACGGGCTGGGGCCTCGTGCCCAGGCACGTACCGAGCAGCGCCGAGCGCGGGGCGTGGGGCTTCGACCCGGTGATCCTGGAGCCGGCCGACCTCCGGAAACTCAGGGCCCCGCGCGTCGTCTATGACGAGAAGGAGACCGAGCGGCGGCTGCGCCTCGCGCAGGACCTCCTGGGCGACATCCTGGACGTGAAACTCAAGGGCGTGAGCCACATCTCGTTCCACTTGATGAGCCTCTATTGTCAACTCAGGGGCCTCGTGCAGGTGATGCTCGACATGTACGAGAACCCGTCCATGCTCCACGACGCGATGAGCATCCTGGAGGAAGGGAACCGCGGGCTCGTGCGTCAGTACGTCGAGATGAACCTGCTCAGCCTGAACAACGACGGCACGTACCACTCCTCGGGCGGCGTCGGCTACACGACCGAACTCCCCGCCCCCGGTTTCGACCCCGCTCGGGTGAGGCCCTGCGACATGTGGAGCTCGGCGGAGTCGCAGGAGATGGCCCAGGTCTCGCCGGAGATGCACTGGGAGTTCGCCATGGCCTACGAGGCCAGGCTCCTCGAACCCTTCGGTCTGAACGGGTACGGCTGCTGCGAGGACCTGACGGAGAAGCTCGACTACGTCCTCAGGCTGCCGAACATGCGGCGCATCTCCATATCGCCCTTTGCGAACGTCCGGAGGTGCGCCGAGAAGCTCGGCGCTCGATACATCTTCTCCTGGAAGCCGCACCCGGCCCACCTCGTCGGTGAGTTCGACGAGGAGCAGATCCGACGGTACATCGCCCGCGCGCTCGACGAGACGCGCGGCTGCGTCGTCGAGATGATCCTCAAGGACACGCACACCTGCGAGGGTCGGCCGGAGCGCTTCACCCGGTGGGTCGAGCTCGCCAGGGAACAGGTCGAGCGCCTCTGAGCCGGACGCCGCGACGGTCCGCCCCGCGCGCATGCGACGCTGTGCAAGGCGGTTCCATCTCGGATGCGCACGAGGCAGGCCCGTCGGCGGAGCGGCGCGCCTCTCGGACCCGACGAAGCGCGGCCCGGGATGCCTGCACGGCTCCGGTTGACGGGGGCGCGGCCGGAAGGTACATTCATGGCGGCTTCGAAGAAAGCATCCGGGAGCGCGGGAGAATCGACTTGACGCCCGATCTCGAACATGGCGACGCGAGGCTCACCCGCGAGGACGAGGTACTCGCGCGGGTGGTCGTCGACCTGGGTCTGGCGACCGCGCTCGACGTTCGGATGGCGATGACGCAGCTCGCCGAGGCCCGCTCGAAGGGGGAAGGGAAGACGTTGTCGGACGTCCTCCGCGAGCGAGGCTGCCTCCGCCCGCGGTTCGCCTCGGCCGTCGAGAAGGCGGTGAGGGCGCGGCTCGCGGCGGACTCGGGCCGCGTCTCCCCGGAGGCCGCTCGGCCCCCGGCCGTCCCGGTCGCGCCGCCGCAGGTCGTCGCCCCGGAGGCCGAGCCCCGATCTCAGGCTCAGCAGGCCGCCCCGCTCGGCCCGTCCGCCGAGTCCGCAGGTCCGCCCGTCGCCCCTCTGCCCGCGGCGCATTTGGAGGTGCCGGCCGCCGCGAAGGACGAGGGCGGCTCGCGCTCGGCGCGGGGAGATTCCGTGCCGCCGCCTCCTCAGGGTGAAGCGCCTCGGCCGACGGGCGAATCCCCGGGGGGTTCCCCACCCCCCACGGACGACGTGCGGCTGCCGGAGGCCGCGACATACAAGCCCGCCCCGAAGGGCGAGGGCTTCAGCGTCCGCTCGAAGAAGGACGTCGCCTCCGCTTGGGCGGCATACCGGAAGGGAGCGCCGCCCGCGCAGGCGAAACCGGCCGGAGCCCCGGCGAGCCGCGGGGCGCCCGAGGCCGCCGTGCCGCCTCCTGCGCCGGACCTTCCGGGCGGAGGTGCGGCGGGGCCCGACCTCCGACCGGCGCCAGCCCTCAAGCCGCGGGAGCTTCGCGATCTCCCGGTGACGCCGCCCGAGCCGTCGGGTGCCCCGCGGGACGCCGCCGGGCGGCTCGCGGCCGGCCGGTCCCCTGGACTCCGGGATAGGCCCGGCGCAGAGAAGGAAACCAGGCAGAAGGGCTTCACGCCGACGTGGAGGCGGATCGCCTCGAGTGGCGTCACGCAGCAGATCGACATCGAGTCCATCAAGGCGGAGCTCGGCATCGACAAAAAGGAAGACACCCCCCCGGCCGAGCCCGAGGCCGTGCCCAGGGACGCGAAGCAAAGGGAGATCGCCCTCCGCGCGTTCATTCGCCGCGTTCTGCCCGGCACGGTTTATCAGAGATGTCTGGAGGCGACGCTCAAGCGGCGACTGACGCTGGCTTCACCTGCGCGGCTGGCCGAGGAGGCCGGGATCTCCGAGCGCGAGGCCAAGCGTGTGCTGGACGACTGGCGCTCCGCGGGGGTCGTGCGCCAGGACGACCCGGAGATATTCCAGTACCAGTTCGCCCCCTCCAAGGCGGACCTCGCCACGATCAAGGAGTTCATGACATTGTGGCAAGACGACGACTGGCACCGCACCCTCCTCGGCTGGATAGTGCAGGAGGAGGCGCGCTAGCGCCCCGCCGGTCCGGAGGGGCGGCCTCGGGCCAGGGGAGGCGGGATGGGACGAGGAGATGGGACGGCCCCGACGAGGCTCGCCCTTCGCACCCTCCGACGTCCGTGGCTCGCCCTGGGCTCTCGCCGGCGAGAGTCCCTTCGCTTGCGTGCGTGCGGCGCCGGGGTAGGATGTCGTCGAATCGCTGGAGCCAGGGCATGACGCGAGCGCGTGATGAGTCCGGGGCGCTAAGGAGGGGGCGGGAGCGGAAGGCGGCCGCGCGGCGGCGGTCGCACAAGGTCCGCCCCCCGAGCGCGGGGCGCGAGGACCCGGGAGGCTTTCGCTTCCCCCTCGGCGTAGAGTTGGTGGAGGGCGAAAACTACCGCCAGCGCCAGGGCTACGACGTCGTCTATTTGAAAGACGACGAAACGCCCCGTTACCAGTACACGATCGCCGTGAGCACCGCGTCGGTGGCCGATGTCTTCAGGCGGCTCGCGGTTCTTCTCGGCCGCGAGGTGCGCGCAGTGCTGGAGATCCCCGGGCAGGACGAGTCTGCGCACGAGGTCTGCGACGTGTGGATGGGCCGGCTCGTGCCGCGCGAGAAGTTCATGCGCGCGTTCGAGGCGCACGAGAAGCTGTTCGTCCACGACGGCATGGTCGGTTTCGGCGCGATCTCGGCCGACGGGCTCCGCGAACTCTTCATCGACGATCACAAGCTGATCTACTACTACACGCCGAACATGGAGGAGGCGGACAAGGCCCTCGCGGAGCTGGCGCTCGCCCCTCGCAACAGGCTCCGCCATTTCTCGGAACTCGCCCACGTCCACGTCAGCCTCTCCGGGAAGGGGAGGAAGCGGCGAGGCGAGGCGTACTGGGAGGTCGCGGAGGAGCTCAAGCGTTCCCTCGGTCTGGAGTGGGAGGAGTCGAAGGAGTACTCCTGAGGCCGCACCTACCCGTAGGAACCCAGCTCCTTCGCCAGCCCCACGAAGTTCCGGAACTCCTCGAGGCTCACCGACTGCGGCACCGAGTGGTCCGAGCTCGCCCAGTAGCCGCCGCCCTTCTTCTTCACCGGCATCACCCGGCGCACCTCGGCGTGGAGCTCCTCGGGCCTGTCGAAGAGCGCCGCGTTCAGACCGCCGTGGAAGCCGAGCCGATCGCCGTACCTGGCCTTGAGCGCCACGGGGTCCATGCCGGCCTTGACCTCTACCGGATCTAGCATGTCGCCCGATCTTTAGAAATTCCTGGGTATCCGAGGCGCTTGTGGGGCTTTTCCGGCGGCGGCCCGGAGTGTCCGGGGGCGAGGCGATGGCCCTCCGAGAGGCGCTACCGTGTTCGCGAGGGCGAAGCCCGTTCCATAGCAGCCCGTGCCAGGCGGGCATCATAGGCGCGGTCGTGGGGCCAGGCGGCTGGCTGCCTGCGCAAGCACCAGCGGAGATCGCGCGCGTCCGCCTCGAGACGCTCGCGCCCAGAACTTCCCAATGCAACCTGACCCTGTTCAAAGCTTGACGCCGTCGCGCGACGCCCCTATGCTAGAGTGATAAGGGGGCGTCCCCGTGCCAGAGGCCCCTGTGCGCTGCGCGCATTGCGGGCGTGTCCTTCCGCAACAGGAGGGAGGCGGGCGGGGGACGCCGTCCCCCACGACGCTCTGCCCCTCGTGCGCGGCCGGGCAGAAGAGCGCGCGGCTCGGCACGAAGACTTCCGCCCGACTCGAGCCCGCGCGACCCGGCACGAGGCCCTCTGCGCGACTCCAGGCCGCGCGAACCTGTTCTCCGGACCCGGCCGCCGCCGAACCCGACCTTCGGCAGACTCGGCCTCCGAGCAGCCGCGTCTTGAGACGTGTCTCGCCGGTCCCCTCTTCACAGGACGGGCAGCGGCCGCCAGGCCTCCCGGCCCGGACCTCTGCCGGGCCCGAGCTCCGGCCGGGCCCCCCGGCCGGACCAGGCGACCAGGCCGCCTTCCGCGTGCGTTCCCCGAGCGGGCGTCACATCCTCTCGCGGAAGAGCGAGCGCAGGAGCTCCGCGCGCACTCGGGCGCCGAGGGGATCCACGGCAGGCATCATCGCAGGCGGGCTCCTGGTCGGGGCGCTCGCGGGGCTCGCGGCGGTCGCCGTCGGCTACCGGGGCGCGAGGTCCGAGCGCGCCACCGGCAGGGGAGCGCCGCGGGTCCCCGCGGGTCAGCTTCCGCTGGGGTCGGGCCCGAACGATCAGGCGGAACGGGCGCGCCCACCCGCGACGGGATGGGGGGCCGAGGACGACCAGAGGCCGGACGGGGCGGCGCCGACCGGAGGGGCGGGTCCCTCCTCGCCTGCCGGGCCCGGTCCACCTGGGGCCTCCGGTCCACCGGGCGAGACGGTCGCTACCTCCGACGTCGGCGTCGCGCGGGTTGATCAGGCCGAACCTCCGAAGGATTCGACCCTCGATGCCCTGACGGGCGCGCCAGCCGGTTCGTCCGGTCCCGAGCGAGAGACGGTGCAGCCGGCGCCTCCGACCCCTGAGGCCGTTCCTCCGCCGCCTCAGCGGCCGGCGCCTGCGCGCCGCAGAGACCCGGCGGCACGCGAACCGTCGTCCACGCAACAGGTCCTCCCGAGAGGCCCGGAAGAGCCCCTCCCCGGCGAGACCGGAAGGCCCGGCCAGTGGGGCCCCGGCCTCGTCTGCGAGATATTCAAAGGCCGGGACCTCGCCGAGAGGATAGGTGTCCGGATCGAACCGGACCTGAGTTTCAGCTACGGGTCGAGCGGGCCGGACCTCGACGCCCCAGGGGACGACTTCGCAGTGAGGTGGACCGGGGTGCTCCTCGCCCCGGCGGAGGGGACCTACGAACTCGAGGCCGTAGGGGAGCGCGCCCTGGAGCTCGTCCTCGACGACAAGCCGGTACCCTTCGCCGAGAGACCCCGCGGCTCGCCGCCGGCGCGGAGCTCCGGGCCCCTGAGGCTGGCCGCCGGCCTCCACAGGCTCCTCGCGGTGACCAGGAGCGCCTCGGGCGGGCTCCGCTGGCGGCCCCCGGGCTGGACCCAGTCGGTCGAGATCGGCGAGGAGTTCTTCTTTCACGAGGTCCCGGAGCCGGGCTCGCTGGGGCCGTTCGCGCGGCTCGTGCGAGGGCTCCGGGTCGAGTGCTTCGCCGACGACGGCCTCAGGCAGAGGCTCGCGGAATACACGGTGCGGAGTCCGAGCTTCGACTTCGGCAACTCCGCGCCCTGCACCGCCGCGCCCAAGGACGGCTTCTCGCTGCGCATGAGCGGATACCTCCTGGTGACCAGGCCGGGCCCCTACGAGTTCCAGCTCGAGACGGCGGACGTGGCGCGGCTGATCGTGGACGGTTCGATCGTGGTGGACGCCCCGGCGCGCCGCCGCGACAAACAGGTCACCGCGCAGGCCGTCGAGCTCTCGAGCGGCTATCGCGAGATCGTGGTGGAGTTCACCGACCCCAGCGGCACTGCGGCCCTCGCCGTCCGCTGGGACCCGCCCGATCACTGGAAGGGCCTCTCGGAGATCCCGCCCTCCCACCTCTTCCATCGGTGGACCAGGTGCGCGCCACCGGACAGGAAAGGCCTCGCGCCGGGCCTTCGCGGCGGGCTCTACCAGGGTAGAGAGCCTCAAGGGAAACCATTCTGCGAGCGGCTCGACCCGGCGGCGGCGTTCGCATGGGGCAGGAACGCCCCCGCGCCCGGCCTGTCTCCCGAGGGTTTCTCCGGGAGCTGGAGCGGCGTTCTGTCCGTGGCCAGGGCGGGGGCGTACACGTTCAGGGCGAGGCGGCAGGGCGGCGTCGTGATGACCATCGGCGCACAGGCCGTCGTGAACGACTGGAGGGCGACTGTCGGCTGGGAGGAGGCCACTGTCCAGCTCCCTGCTGGGAAGCTCCCCTTCTCGCTCAGGTACTTCAACGCGAGGGGCGATCCCGTGCTCCAGGTCTGGTGGTCGGGGCCTGATTTCGGCCTCCGCGAGCTGGGGCCTGACGCCCTCGGCCACCAGGCCGCTAGTCTCGCCTTCGCGCCGGCCTGGGAGCCGGAGACCCCGCCCGCTGCACCGCCTCCGCCGGCGGCCGCCGGGCCGCAGGGGCCCGAGCCCCGGACCGGTGAGACGGGCCAGGTCGGGAAAGCAGCCGAGAGGCCCCCCGCCGGGAACCTCGTGAAGAACGGGGGCTTCGAGGAACTCGGCGAAGACCACTTCGCGCGCGGTTGGAAGGTCCACCAGGCCGGCGCGGCCGGGGCGGGCGGCAGCGCCAGGATCGATCAGGGAAACTCCCATGGGGGCGACAGGGCGCTTCTCGTCCGGAGCGCCCCCGGCGGCCAGATCGGGGCGTTCACGACGCTGAACCTGGTCCCGGCGACCTACGAGCTCCGCTTCTGGGCCTGCGCGGACGTGGGGAAGACCGCCCAGGTATGCGCTCACCTCGCGGGCCGGGACCTCCCGGCGCAGCAGGTCGGCGAGGACTGGCGCCAGATAGTGTTCACGGTCGAGATCACCGAGAAGAAGCTCGCCGCAAGCCTGCGGCTCTGGGGCTCCACGGGCGGGGTGAAGATCTGGTTCGACGACGTGGAGCTAGAGGCGAAGGCGAAGTAGGCGATTTCTTGCCCTTGTGAGGCTCGGCCTCGCAAGGGACTGCTGCCAGCTCGCCGCGTCGGAGGCGGCCCGAGGCCGCCTGGGCTCAACCCTTCCTGAGTACGAGCGCCACCGCGCGACGCGGCGGCGCCTCGATCTGCGACTGGGTCTCGCCCCCGTCTGGCCAGATGGCCGCGACCGTGGCGGAGATCGGCGTCCGAGTCGGATTCCACACGAGCGTCCGGCGCTCCTCCGCGACCGCGGGGTCCATCATCGCGGCGGCCGGCACGACGAGGCCGAGTCTCGCGTCGCTCGAGCGCGCGAGCGCCCCTCCCCAGGCGAGCTCGCCCAGGAGGCAGTCGGACCCCTGGTAGGAGGCGAGAAGCGTCTGGTCGTGCGGGTTCTCATAGGCCAGATACGGGAGAATGTCGTAGAAGTCGCGCTCGCTCCCCAGCGTCGCGCGCTCGACGAATCTCGCCCTGCCGGACGGATCGAGCACCCGCTTGAGGAGCCTCGCTGCCGGGAACTGCGCGAGGCCGGTCCTCGCGATGTACCAGACCGCGTCGTGAAAGCCGGGCTCGAGCTCGGTCTCCCCCATGAGCGCGCAGACGCACAGGAGCCCGTTCTGTGTCTCCCACGGGGGGCACTCCGCGATCTGGTCGCGGCCCGCGTTCGACCCGTTGCACCAGCCGCGCGTGTCGAAGTCCGGATCGAGCGAGCCGTTGTGAGTCGCGTAGCTCACCGCGAGGAGGTAGCGCGCGAAGCGGCGGGCGTCGGCGAGCCGACGCGGGTCGCCGGTCGCGCGCGCGGCCTCGAGATTCGCCATGATCGCGTGGCCGTGGCCGAGGCTTCTGATCTGGCCGCCGTGCACGAGGCTGCCGGCGGGGCCGACGTTGAACTCCCAGAAGTTCCCCTCGAGCCTCCGGGCGATCTCGTCGACCAGGACCATGCCCTGCTCGCGCATCGCGGCATCGCCGAAGACCCGCGCGCCCAGGAGGAACGCCTCGGCCAGGATCGCCTGGGCGCCGAAGTCCATCTCGCGCCTGCGGCCGTTCTCGGCCCGCGAGCGCTCGAGCGCGGCGACGAGGAGCGGCCCGAAGACCTCGCGGAGAGGCCCGCCGCTCCCGGTCGCCGCGAGCCAGCGGATCGTCGGGAGCGAGGAGACCGCCCCCGCGAGGTGCGCGGCCCGCGCGCCGCGGAGCGTCGAGGCCCAGTCGGCGAAGGCCGCGTCGAGCCTGTCGCAGGCCGAGGAGAGCTCCTCGTCGCCGGAGAGGCTCGCCCTGTACCTGAGCGGTCCCGCCCACTGCGGCCACCAGTACCAGGAGTAGTCGTCGCCCCCCTTGGGGCGAGTGCCGACGGCGTAGGTCGCGATCCCCTCGCCGGGCCTGAAGAGCCCCTCCGTCGGCCGGCCGGAACAGAAGACGCTCCTCAGCCAGGCCGTCGCCGCGCGCCAGCTCGCGCCGCGGGCGCTCGCGCGCTCGAACGCCCCGACGCGGCCGTCCGCCGGGATGTCGAGGAGCGCCGCGCGCTCCCAGGCGCCGAGGAGCGCAGCGTCGAGAGAGCCGCGCGGCATCTTCGAGGCGTAGTCCACGAAAATGCGCTGGCGGTGGACCTTCCCGGCCTCGAACAGGACGTTCGGGTCCTTGACGAAGGAGCTCGACCAGTTGAGCGCGCCGACGAGGTACTTGTAGCCGCGGAGCTCCGCCCTGTTGGCGAAGAGGGTCGGAGGGCTCTTCGGCGTGTCGCGCGTCGGCGTCGAGTAGATGTCGTGCAGCGCGCAGGCCGCCCAGTCGCCGACGATGGCGACGAAGCGGTCGCGTACGGTCCCGGCCTCCGTGATCGCCTGGAAGAGATACGGGGCGTTCGAGGGGGCCGTGTTCCGCGCCGACTGCGGCCGGGAATAGACCCAGGCCGGGTTCTCCCAGATCGGCGGCGTCAGGCGCTCCGCTCCGCGCCAGCGCGAGACAGGGTTCATGCCTATCACCGTGGTCGCGGTCTCGGAGCCGTCGTATTCGTAGGGCGTCTCGAAGGCGGAGAAAGCCTCCAGGAGCTCGATGGACTCCGCCGGCGCGAGCTCGCACTCGACGGAGAAGCCCTCGCCGTCGGGGTCGGGCGCCACCGTCACCGACCACCCGACGCGCGTCCGGCCGTAGAGGGACGTCCCGCGGAAGACCGCACCCCCGCCCGGGAGCGCTTCCGCGGAGTCGGCGACCCTCGGCCGGACGTGCCCGATCGAGAGCCACTCGTGGTCCTTGAAACGCAGCATCGGCCGGGAGCCCTCGTAGAACCAGTCGGGCGTCCAGCCGCCGCTCGCGCGGCGGAACACGGCTCGCTTCTCGCCGCGCGAGATCTCGATCACGTTTTCGTTCATCGCAGCCCCCGGTCGGAGGCCCGCCTGCCGCCGCCTCAGGCCGGCGGGAACGGGTTCTCGCCCTCGTAGAGGCTCCCGGCCGCGCGGGGGACGGAGACGTCCTCCACGCCGAGCAGTGCGAGCGCGTCGAAGAGCGTCCTCCCCGCGTGGGCGAAGGCCACGCCGGTGTGGTGCGGGAACGCCTTCGCCAGGAGGACGTGCCTGTAGAACCTTGCGAAACCCGGTATGCCGAACACGCCTATCCCGCCGAAGGAGCGCGGGTCGGCCTCGAGGACGTGGCCCTCGGCGACATAGGCGCGCAGGCGCGAGTCTATCCCGCCCTGCAGGCGGAACACGGTCACAGGCCCAGGCCTGAGCGTGCCCTCGAGCGTGCCGCAGGTGATATCGGGGGTCTTCCCGGGCTCCATGAGCCTGTGCATTATGAGCTGGTACTTCATGCCGTAGCCCGGCGCGAGATGGCAGCTAGGGGTATTCCCGCAGTGGAATCCCATGAAGAGGTCGCGCCGCGAGGCGCCCTTCAGGTCCTTCACCGGGAGGTCGTCGGGGACCGTGTTGTTCACGTCGAGGAGCGTCGCCGGCTGCATGGAGGCGAGCTCCGCCATGTATTCCGAGACCGCGCCGTAGATGTCCACCTCGCAGGCGACGGGTATCCCCCGCGAGGCGAGGCGGCTATTGACGTAGCAGGGGACGAAGCCGAAGGCGCGCTCGAACGCCGGCCAGCACTTGTTCGCGTAGACGCCGAACCGCCGCGAGCCCAGATTCCTTTCGAGGAACTCGACGAGCGCGAGCTCGAACTGGGCGAGCTGGCGGAGCTTCTCAGGGTGCCGGTTGCCGGCGCCGAGCTCCTTCGCCATGTCGCGCGAGATCGCGTCGATCTCGGCCGTGCGGCCCGCGACGGACTCGAAGAGCTCGAGCATGTCGAGCTCCGAGTTCTCCATGACCTCGACCCCGAGCTCGTAGAGCGGGCCGATAGGGGCGTTGCAAGCGAAGAAATCCTGGGGCCGCGGCCCGAAGGCGAGGACCTTGAGTCCCTTGACTCCGATCGCGACGCGCGCCACTCCGACGAAATGCGCGATCATCTTCGCGACCTCGGCCGGGAGCCCGACGGGCGACTCGGGGATATGGGGCCTCAGGCGCCTCAGGGCGCAGTTGTAGGATGCGTTGAGCATCCCGCAGAAGGCGTCGCCGCGGCCCTCGACGAGGGAGTCCCTGGACTCCTCTGCGGCGCCGCAGAGCATGAAGGGGACGCGCAGCCTCTCGGCGAGGATGGTCGCGGGGCCCTCGGGGCCGAAGTTGCCCAGGTACACCGCGGCGGCGTTCACGCCGGCGGAGCCGAGCTCCTCCGCGGCCGCGAGCGCGTCTCGCTCCGTCTCGACGATGGTCCGGCACTGGACGACGTCGAGGCCGAGCTTCCGGCACTCCTCGAAGACCTGAGTTGTGCGCCTGCGCGCGAGCTCGATCGGAAAGCAGTCACGGCTCACGCCGACGAGCCCGAGCCGCACCGCCGGGACGTTCTTCATCTGCGCCACGGTCGCCCTCCCTCGTCGCAGGAAGCCCCCCTGCGACGAGGGTCAGGCTAGACCGTCCCGCGCGGGAGCGCAAGGGCACGGGCGAGCCGGAGCCGGGCGGCGGGCCGCGGGAAACGCCTAGACGGTCGCGCGCGCAGCCCTGCGTCTGGCCACGCTTCTGCCCTGGACTCGCGGCCGGCGCGGCCGTATGTTCTCAGGTGGCATGCGATTGGGCTGGCGAATCGCCATGACTGCCCTGGGTCTAGCGGCCGGCGCGTCGGGCCCCGCGAGCTCAGGCGGGTACGAGCCCTCCGCCGACGACCTCGCGCTCCTCGGCAGGCTCCGGCCGGCTCACCCCAGGGTGATCCTGACGCCGGGCGCGATCGAGGAGCTGCGCGCGCTCGTCCGTTCCGACGCCGAGGCGCGCGCGATGCTCTCCGATCTCAAGGCGCGGGCCGCGCGCATTCTCGGCGAGCCGCCCGTCAAGTACGAGCTCAAAGGCCCCAGGCTCCTCGAACAGAGCCGCAGGTGCGTCGAGCGGACCTCCACGCTCGCGCTACTCCACGTCCTGGAGGGGGAGCGAAAGTGGCTCGAGCGCGCGCTCCTCGAGCTCCGCTCGGCGGCGGCGTTCAAGGACTGGAACCCCTCGCACTTCCTCGACACCGCGGAGATGCTCTTCGCCTTCGCCGTGGGCTACGACTGGCTCCACGGCTCCCTGAGCGACGAGGAGCGCGAGCTCCTGAGGGGCGCGATGGTCTCGAAGGGGCTCCTGCCCACCGCCGAGGCCCACGCGAAGGGCGCCTGGTGGACCAAGTGCAACCACAACTGGAACCAGGTCTGTAACGGCGGGGCCGTCGCGGGCGCGCTCGCCCTCGCGGAGGTCGAAAGGCCCCTCGCCGCCTACGTCCTGGGGAGGAGCCTCAGGTCGCTGCCGCTCGCGATGGCCTCTTTCGCCCCGGACGGCGGCTGGGCCGAAGGGCCTGGCTACTGGAGCTACGCGACCCAGTACAACGTCTACCTGCTCGCGTCGCTCGACTCGGCCCTGGGGACGGACCTCGGGCTTTCGAATCTCGCCGGATTCGAGGAGACGCCGCTCTTCCGCATCGCCTCGGAGGGGCCGACCGGGCTCTTTTTCAACTACGCCGACTGCGGCGAACGCGCCGGGCGCGCGGCGCAGATGTGGTACTTCGCGAGGAAGTTCGCCGAACCCGCCTGGTCGGAGTGGGCGCGGGAGAGGCCCGGCGGCTCGGCCTTCGATCTGATCTGGTTCGTCCCGAGGGGCGCGGTCCTCGGCCGCGGTACGCAGACGTCGCGCGGAGCGAAGTCCGCTGCGCCGCTCCCGCTCGACTCGGTCTTCCGCGGGATCGACGTGGCGTTTCTCCGCGGCGCCTGGCGCGACCAGTCGGCCTCCTACGCGGGATTCAAGGGGGGCGACAACGCGGCCAACCACAGTCATCTGGACCTGGGGACGTTCGTCTTCGACTCGCTCGGCGTCCGGTGGGCGGTGGACCTGGCCGGCGACGACTACAACCTGCCGGGCTACTTCGGAAAGGAGCGCTGGGGCTACTACCGCCTGAGGACCGAGGGCCACAACACGCTCGTCATCAGCGGCGAGAACCAGGAGCCGAAGGCGAAGGCCCCCATCGTCGCGTTCTGCTCGTCGCACTCGACCCGCCAGGGCCCGTCGGCCAGCTCGCCCGGAGCGGCGGACCTGTTCGGCCTGCGCGACGCCGCCTTCGCGGTCGCGGATCTCTCGGCCGCGTACGCGAAGAAGGCGAGATCCGTCCGCAGGGGCGTGGCGCTCCTGGACAGACGCGACCTCCTCGTCCTCGACGAGGTCGAGGCGAACGAGCCCGTCGAGGTCATCTGGCAGATGCACACGAAAGCGAAGGCGGAGCTCGACCCCCCCGGCGCGCGCGGGGGCGCGCTGCTCGAGCAGGATGGGAAGGCGCTACTCGCCAGGCTCCTCCTGCCGAAGGAGGGGGCCCGATTCGAACTGCTCCCCGCCGAGGGCAGGGGCACGCCGAACAAGGGCGTCCAGAAGCTCGCGGTGCGGCTCGCCGCACCGTGCGCGATCGCCGTCCTGCTCTCGCCGGTCCCGGCGGCGCCCGCTCCTGCGCACCTCGAGCCCCTCGCGGCGTGGATCGCGAAGGGGCGCCTCGAGCCCCCTGGCAAATCGAGGTAGTCTTCGCCTCGAGGATGGCGACCGCTCCGCCGGTAGAGCCGGGCGGAGCGCTCTCCGACCGCCTCTACGGGCCGCTTCGTGCTCCAGCGTGTGCCCTACCGCTGGGCCACTCCCGGCACGACGACCCTGGCGAGCCTGGGCATGCCGACATGGTAGAGCGCGCAGGCCGCATGTCGACTGAAATCGGTGAATGCCCCCGGAAGCCTCCGTCCGAAGGCATGATCAAGGACCGGATCATCTCGGGCAAGGGCATGGCGAAGCTGCACGGCTTCACGGTCGACCAGAAGGGGTCGTCCAAGCCCCTCATAGACGATGGCGACCTCCTGGGCTCGGTCGGCTACCGCTTCGTCGAGAAGGACGCGGTCTTCGTCGGCGCGCACAGGAAGGCCGCTGACGGGACCGACGTCACGGCCCTGCATGAGCGCGAAGAGGGGACGCGCGTCCCGGTGACGCCGAAGATGCGGGCGTACCTCCACGCGCGCGGGTTCCACCTCAAGCCGTCGACGACGCACCCGTTCATCCCGGGCCGGCCGTACGTGAAGCCGGCGTTCAGGGACTTCCGGGCGAAGGGGCACATGTCGGGTCTCCTTGCCGAGGCCGTGGGCAAGACATTGAGGGGCGGCTGAGGCAACACATGGAATGCGAGCGCGAGCTACTGGGGCTGATAGAGATACCGGCGTGCTTGCTGCACGCGAGTCCACAGTCTTCTGCTTGGGGTGCGTCGCGGGTGCGGGAACTCAACGATGCGGATGGGGTGGTCTGCCCTTCTTGCGCACGCGGACAGCACCATCGATGGCACCACCACGCGACTCGTCTTCTTGCGGTAGTAGCAGCAGTCATCGTCCAGACCTGCTGGCGTGACCATCCACCAGAACGTACCGCCAGCTACGACGAGGTCGGGTTCGAGTATGGCGATCTCGGTCATCCAAAGAGCCAGCGTCCTGCACGCGAATCGCTTGACCTTGGGCGCGATGCAGGTTCCGTAGCCTGCAGTCTTCTTGAGATTGATGACCGCACAGTGTCTGAGACCGTCTTCGACATTCTCCTTCTCCTTTGCCGAAGATAACGTGGCCTGCGGGTTCAGAAGCCCGTAGGTGCAGAACCCCACACGGTAATAGGTGTCTTGACTTTTCTCGCAGATCACGCGGATCCGTCTTTTCACGAAGGAAGCGAGACTCGGGCCAACGATGCGTCCTTCCTTGTCACCGGTCTCCTTGAGGACCCACAGTATCCTCGTCTTGGCCTTCGCGTATGCAGCGGGAAACAGTGGACCGCCAACCGTCCATTGCTCCGAGCGCTTCACGACGCCCTGCTCCAGGAGATGCTTCCTCCAGCGTCTGTTGAGTGTTCTGAGCTCGCTGACCATCGGCTGCTCCTCTCGGCCTGGGGGCTTTGTTGCGCAAATTGTAGTTGGTCGGGAGAGGTTGACAAGGATTTTTCGGTCGGCAGCCGACAAATCAATCAGGTCCGAGGGGCTGCGAGGCTGCCATGGCCAAAGTCCGCTACCGGGCGCGCAACTGGTCGGAGTACAACCGGGCGCTGGTCAACCGCTACCGCCTGGAGGCCTGATGTCCGGCTATCTGGGCACGCCGGATTCGCACCCCGTCAACAACAGAACCCGACGGGGAAAGGGGGAACCCCCCGGGTGAAAAACCAGCCCATCGGGTATTCCGGGGCATGGCGCCTCCCCACCGCGACAGAGTATACTAGCCGCACGCGCGCGCCCGTCAGGAGGCGCGGGCTTACCGCTCGGCCCCCTGTCGGGCGAGCTCGACGAAACGCCTCTCCTCCGCCGAGAGCTCCCTCGCCACGCGGAAGCCCAGGGTGTCGGCGCCCTTGGCCGGGTCGGCCGCGCCCCGGGCCGATCCGCGCGACCAGTTCGCGGCATCGTAGGCGAACGCGCTGCCCCTCACCGCGCGGTACTTCCCCGAGGCCGGGCCGATCGGGTCCGTCGCGGGACCAGCCGGGTAGGGACCGTACCAGTCGAGACACCACTCGGCCGCGTTGCCGATCATGTCGTGCACGCCCTCGGGCGTCGCGCCGTCCGGGAAGGACCCCACAGGCGCGAGCCTCTCGAAGCCGTCCGCGCGGCCCAGGAGGTTCGCGTGCCTCGGCCCGGGCGCAGCGTTGCCCCAGGGGTATACGCGCCCGAGCGGACCGCGCGCGGCGAACTCCCACTCGGCCTCGGTCGGGAGCCGGTACGTCGCGCCCGAGCCGTCGAGCGCCGAGAGATACTTGCAGAATGCCATCGCCTCGTCCCAGGCGACCTCCACCGCAGGTTCGCGCTCACGCGGGGACTGGGGCGGCGGCACGACATTGAGCTTCCGCCTGAACGCGTCGAGCTGCGCGCGCGTCGTCTCGAACCGCGCGATGTAGAACGCCGATACCGTCACCTCGCGCGCCGGGCGCTCGTCGGCCCGGCCGGAGTCGGAGCCCATGCTGAAGGTGCCGCCCGGGACGAGCACGAACGCCACGCCGAGCGGACCGACGAGCTCTCGCGGCGGCGCGAGACTCGACGCGACCTCGCGGCGGAGCCGGTCTAGCCGCCGGTCCGCCAGCCCCGAGCCGGCCGCCTCCTCGAGCCGCGCCCAGGCCTCCCGGAAGCGCTTCGCCTGGAAGTCGGCCTCTACCGCCGCGATCGCCCGCTCGAGCGCGAGCCGCCGCCGCGCGGCCGCGAGCAGGCGCTCGGCCTCGGCCCGCGAGGGCTCGGGCAGATCCGGCAGCGCCCTGGCATACCTGTCGATCGCGCCCTCGAGGTCGCCCGCGCGCTCGAGCTCGCGCGCCTCGTCGAGGAGCTTGATCGCGGCGAGCGTCCGTTCGATCCGCGCGAGGCGCTCGCGCAGCGCCGGATCGTCCCTCACCCCGAGGGCGCTCTCGAGGAGCGCCGCGGCCCCTGCGAGGTCGCCGGACGCCTCCGCGGCGCGAGCGCGCGCGAGGAGCTCCTCGAGCCGCGCGTCATCTTCGCGGCGCCGCTTCTCGGCCGCCTCGCGCTCGGCGGCGAGCCGGGCGCTCGCGGCCTGGAGGAGCCTGGTGATCCGCACCCCGTAGGACGTGGCGTCGTAACGCGCGCCGGCCGCCTCCAGGGCGGAGACGGCCTCGGCGAGCCTGCCCGCGTCGACCGCCGCCTGCTGCGCCTCGAAGAAGCCCTTCGCCTCGAGCTCTAGCGGGTCGAGCTTCGCTGCGGTCGAGGGCGTGTCCGCGGGCGTCCGGCCAGAAAGGAGCAGCACCGCGAGGACGGCGCCGACGGCGAGCGCGCCCGCCGCGGCGAGGATCGCGGGGAGGAGCCACGGCCTTCGCGCCTCGAACGCGCGCGCCCCCGCCGCAGTGGGCAGCGTGCCGGGCGTGGCCGCCGCGCTCGCCGGTTCCCTAGCGCGCCCCATCGCGGCGACCTCGGCCGAACCCGGCTGACGCATCATCGACTGGCCGATGAGCGTCAAGGTCCTCGAGGGCGGCGGCGTGATCGCGAGCATGGCGAGTTTCGTCGCGCCGGCCTGGGGGTCCGCGAGGACGCTCCGCCCCGAGGGCCTGAGCGAATCCAGGTGCGCCCGGAGACTAGAGGCCATGTCCCCGGCGTCCGCGAAGCGCTCTCTGGGCTGCTTCCTCACCGCCCTCTCGACCACGGCGCAGACCCCGGGCGAGAGCTCCGGACACAACCGTCGCGGGTCGGGCAGCGGTTCCTCCTTGACCTTGAGCGCCACGCCGAACACCGACGTGTCCGTCCACGGGAGTTCTCCCGTCAGGAGCTGGAAGAGTGTCACCCCAAGCGACCAGACGTCGGACGGCGGCCCGACGTCGCGCGCGCTCAGGAACTGCTCGGGGCTCATGTAGTAGGGGGTGCCCATCGCGGTCTGCGTGTGCGTCAGCATTGAGGGCTGGAGCTCGGGGTCCGCCGTGATCGCCTTCGCCAGGCCCAGGTCCGTCACGCGCACGCGCCCGGTCTTGTCGATCATGATGTTGTCGGGCTTCACGTCGCGATGCACGATCCCCTGCCTGTGCGCCTCTGCGAGGCCCTCGGCCGCGCCCAGGACGATCTCGACCGCCTCGACCTCGGAGAGCCTCCCCTTCCGCTTAAGGCGATCGCCCGCCGACTCGCCGTCCACGAAGTCCATGACGAGGTAGTAAAGGCCCGACTCTGTGTTCACGTCTATCACGCGGACGAGGTTCTGGTGGGTTATCGCGGCGGCGACCTGGGCCTCGCGGACGAACCGGCGGACGTACTGCTCGGCCTGCTCCGGGGCGAGCCCCGGCGGGGGGGCCATCACCTTGACGGCCACGTCCACGTTGAGCCTGATGTGTTTCCCGCGGTAGACCGCGCCCATCCCGCCCTGGCCGAGCTTCTGGTAGATCGCCACCCCGCCGAGGACCTTGTAGCCCTCGAGTTCGGGAGCGGAGGCCAGGAGCGGATCGTCAGCGAGGCTGCGGGTCGCACCGGTCATACCGCACCCCTGAGGTCGAACGAGCCGAGCACCTGCAGCGTATCCTGCCGCGCGCGGCCGTCAAGTCCGCACTTCGCGAGGGGGCGGCCGGCCGACACGCATGGAGGGGCGCCCAGACGGGCGCTCATCGCCTCGAGTGGAGCGCCGCGAGCCTGGCGTACGTCCGCCAGGCTTCGTCGATGCGCGCGCGATCGCGGTCGGTGATCTGTCTGCGCATCCTCGCTGGCACCCCGGCGACTACCGCGCCCGGGGACACGTCCATGCCTTCGGGAACGACCGCGCCGGCGGCCACTATCGAGCCCCTGCCGATCTTCGAGCCGGACAGCACGATCGCCCCCATGCCGATCAGGCAGTCGTCGGAGACCTCGGCGGCGTGGACGACCGCACCGTGCCCTACGGTCACGCGCGCGCCGAGGACGCAGGGGCGGCCCTCGTCCACGTGCAGGACGCAGCCGTCCTGGACGTTCGTGTCTTCGCCCACGAGGACATGCGCGAGGTCTCCCCTGAGCACGCAGCCGTACCAGACGCTCGCCCCCCGGAGGACCCTGACGTCGCCCACGAGGACCGCGCCGGGCGCCACAAATGCGCTCGCGTCCACCTGCGGCCGGCCGAGCGACCGCGGCTCGCCGATCGAGTTCTCGTCCACCACAGTGCCCTCCTCCATCGGGAGGTCCGCGTCCGACGGCGGGCGGCCACGCCCACCAGAGGACCGGTGGAGTAGCACTCACACCGTTTGCACGCAAGTCCGCTCTGCCTGGGCGCGCGCAGGCAAGCCCCTGATTTTGTAACAACTGCTCTTGACCGGCGTCGCAAGGTGTGCTACTTGACAGCATGCAAGGTGCTCGGCGCCACGACCCACTGGCCCGGGTCGGGCGGCCGAGCTTTGAGAAGGGGATGCATGATGGCACTGGGAAGACAGAAAAGAACGTCCGGACCGCCTGCCAGCCTGCCGGCGTCTGCGCCCCCCAAGGCGGCGCCCAGCCCCCAGCCTGCAGCGTCGGGTCCGAGCAAGGAGGAGATCGCCAGGGAAGCCTATTACCTCTGGCAGAAGCGCGGCTGCAAGCACGGCGATGACTGGAAGGACTGGCTGGAGGCCGAGAGGATCGTCCGGCAGAGATACATGAAAAAGTAGCATCCGACGGACGCTCTGGCCGCGCGCCTTGCAACCCCTGGCACCCGCGCAACCGACACTACCGCCGAGACCGGCGGGTCCGTGCCGGGGTTCGGGTTGTTTGCGCATATGCGCTCCTGATGCGTATGTAGTGTCGTTTTGTCCTCGAATCCCCTGAGCCCAGGGGGTCGAGCCGGGGTGGGGCTATTGCATCTAGTGTCCGCTGCCGCCGGAACGCCCGTGATTGCACGGTCTGTTTTGCGGTCCCCGTGACCCTGGCGAGACAATGATGGTTCAACCCGGTTGAGGAGGACTCTAGGGATGCGGCGCACGGCGCTTGTCCTTGTTCCCATAGCGCTCCTTGTGTCGCTCACGACGCGCGGCGAGGATCGCTCGCCCGCCCTCCCTGCGGTCCCGGCGGCGCCGCCGAACCCGGAGCTGATCGCAAAGGAGATCGAATCCCTGCGCGAGGCCTACCGGGCGGCCCTGGACGCCGGGAGGCAGGACGATGAGCTCAAGAACCTCCTGAGGGACCTGAACGCCGCCGTCTCGGCCTCCGACTGGGCCCGCGCGGGAGAGCTCCTGGCGAGACGCAAGTCCGAAGGCGGGGGCGAGGGGGCCACGGGGGGCGGCCCCGCAGGCGTCGACCCCTGGCCGGTGCGCACCGGCCAACCGAGCGAGCCCGCGCCGCAGGCCATGACGCCCGAGAAGACGATCTTCGAGAGCGTGGGCGGCCTCAAGGTGGGAGCGCTGATCTACAGACCGAAGGATCCCCAGGGGAAGTCGCCCCTGGTCGTCCTCGGACACGGGGGCTTCCGCGGCGTGCCTCTCGAGTACAGGCGCCTCGCGGAGGCGCTCGTGAAGGTTGGTTACGTGGTTTTCGTCCCCGAGTTTCGCGGGCAGGGGCAATCCCAGGGCAGTGTCGAATACGCGGCTGGGGAGGTTCTCGACCTTCTCTCGGCCGTGGAGGTAGCGAAGAAGCTGGACGGAGTGGACGCGAACCGCGTCGGCCTCGTGGGCGGCGGCCACGGAGGGACGGTGGTGCTCCTGGCCCTTGCGCGGGCCGACGGGATCGCCTGCGCCGCGGCGATCTCGGCGCCCACCGATCTCGTGTCTCTGGTGCGCGAGGTCCCCGCCTTCGAGCGCGAGCTCAGGCTCATCAGGGCGAGCGCGGCCCCCTGCGACGTGAACGCGCTTAGGCAGCGGAGCCCGATCTACTACGCCTCCGGCGTGCAGACGCCAGTGCTCATCCTGCACGGGGAGAAAGACCGCACCATCCCCGCGAGATTGGCGGAGGGCTACGCGGCGGTGCTCAAGTCCCGGGGTAAGGAAGTGACGTACGTGAAGTACGCCCTCGCCGGCGAGGACCTCGTGTCCAGGCTTGGCGTGTACCATGTCGACCTCCAGAACTTCCTGGCCGAACGCCTGAAGCCGCCCGGCTGGAAGGTCTCCAAGAAGGGTGGCCCTCCGGGGGTCCCGGCGGGCGGCCAGCCGCAACAGGGCGAGGGCGGCGGCCGCAGGCGTCGCGACTGAGGCCGCAGGGGCCCGCCGCCGGCATCCCTAAGGGGACGCACTTCCCTTCAGGATATCGAAGGTTCGCCTCGCGCGAAGGCATAACCCCCATTCCCGTTCTTCTCGGAAGGTCTACCCCCAACGAGACACTCGGCCACTCGAGATGGAGGATTGGATAACGCTGTCCGGCGACCGGGCAGCTTGACCGGCTGGGGACGCCGGACAGGATGGTGCCCGAGGAGGGCCTTGCGCATGGGCGAGGGTCCGCGAGGTCGAGCCGGGGGCAGGCTCGCCCGTCTGAGGAAGACGGCGCGCCGGAGCCCGTTCCTCACGCTCGTCGCTGCGAATGTCGTGCCGATCGCGATAGCCGTGGCGCTCGCAGTGGCCTGGTGGCGCGGGAGCATCTCCTTTGTCCCGGCCGCGAAGAACGTCATCCCAAGTCTGATCGCGCTCGGGATTTCGATAGGACTCCTGGCGCTCCTGGCCTGGATAGCCGCACCCGTGGTATTTGCTGCCATGCGCGGCGCCTGGGGGATCGTCGAGCGGCAGCGCTCCGCGGCGGCGCGCGGGGGGCTCGCCGGGCGCATCGTCAGGGCCCCGATCCTCGTCGCGGCGATCCTCGCCTACGCGGTGCTCTGGCTGAACGCGCTCCTCGTGGGACTACTGGTCGCGTCGGGGATGCTGGCGGTGGTGGTGAGTTTCGTCGCCTTCGTCGCCGAGGTCTGGCGTGCGAGGGTGTGAGCGGTCTCCGCGCTTACGGGGGCACCTCCTAATTTCGGCCTCGACAGGCCGGCAGTCGCCCGCGTCGTGGAGGTCTCCCGCCTCATCACGAACAAGCGCATCGATGCCGTGGAGGGCTGCCGGGCTCTCGTGCGGCTCGCCGCCAGGGCCTCGCGAGGGGGGCATCATAGGCACCGGTCGTGGGCCAGGCGGCATGGGCTGCCTGCGCAAGCGCCAGCGGAGATCGCGCGCGTCTGCCTTGAAATGCTCGCGCCTAGAACTTCACTTCCCAATGCAACCTCAAGGGTTCCGCGGCTTGACACGTGGGCATCCACCCGGTAGTGTGACGGAACCGACAGGCGAGGCCGGGCCCCGACGGCCCGGCGACCGGGAGGTTACACCGTGGCGCACAAGAAGGGCGAGGGTTCCTCGAGGAACGGCCGGGACTCGAACCCCAAGTACCTCGGCGTCAAGAGGTTCGCGGGCGAGACGGTGACGGCAGGGTCGGTGATCGTCCGCCAGCGGGGGACCAGGCTCCGCCCCGGGCGGAACGTCGGCCTGGGCCGCGATCACACCCTTTTCGCGCTCGTGGACGGCAGGGTCGTGTTCGGGACCGGGCGCAGGGTGAACGTCGTCCCCGTCGGCCAGTCCTGACCGCCCGCCGACCGCTCGGCGGGAGGATGCCGTGGGCGAGGCGTTGACGCCGAACGCGGCGGCGGCGCTCCGGGAAATACTCTCCGGCCTCTCGCGGGTCCGCGGGCGCTGGCGCCTGGTCGAGCTCGCCGAGGGCGCGGCGCTCTGGTCGGCGATTCTCTGTTCGAGCATCCTCGGCGCGGGGTTCCTCCAGCTCCTCGTCCGCGGCGGCGCCGCGTTCAGGCTGCTACTGCTCCTGGGCCTGCTCGCCGCCGGGGCCGGGTTCCTGGTGCGCGGGCTCCTCGTCCCGGCGCTCAGGACGATCCGCGACGAGGCCGTGGCGAGGCGCGTCGAGCTCGAGTTCCCGGAGCTCCGGAACGCGCTCATCAACGCGATACAGTTGGCGGCCGACGAGGCGGTCCCGAGCCGAGCGCTCGCGAGCGCGGCGATAATCCAGTCGTGCGAGGCCGCGCGCGGCCTGCCCATGGCGCGCGCGGTGGGGACCGCCCGACTCAGGAGGCTCGCGGCCGTCGCGGCGATCCCGGCGGCGGCGCTCGCCGCGGCGCTCGCGGTCGCGGGGCCGGCGTTCGCGAACGCGCTCGCGCAGATCGCCTCGCCGTTCAGCTTCGTCCCGACGCAGGGCCGGGCGAGAATCCTCTCCGTGAGGCCCGGCGACAAGACCGTCCGCGCCGGGGAGCAGGTCCCGATCGAGGTCGAGATCGCCGAGCCGCGCGGGAGCGCGCCCGAGGGCCGGCTCTTCTGGCGGCTGGGCCGCTCGACCGAGCTCGCCAGGCCCCTCACGCCCGTGGATCGCACGCATTACGCCTCGGCCCTCTCGGCGGAAGGCGAGATCCTCTACCGGGTCGAGATCGGCTCGACGCAGTCGAGGCTCTACAGGCTTGTCGCGCTCGAGCGCGCGGCCGTGAGCCGGGTGGACGTGGAGCTCCTCTATCCCGATTACACCAGCCTCGAGCCCGCGAGGATCGAGCGGGCGGTCGACGAGCAGCTCGATATCCGGGCGCCCGTCGGCACGGTCGTGACCTTCGTCGTGACGGCGAACCGCCCCGTGGAGTCGGCCTTCCTCGAACTCTCGGCGGGAGGGAGGACCGAGCGCGTCGGGATGGAACTCGCGCCAGGCCGCCTGGTCGCGCGCGGATCGCTCAGGCTCGCCGAGCCCGGCGAGCGGCGCTACGCGATCAGGCTCGCCGACGCGGCCGGCGTCCCGGACGACGCCCCGGTCGCGCACCGCCTCGTCGCGCTCGACGACGAGCCGCCGCGCGTCGCGTTCGTCGCCCCGGCGAGGAGGCTCGAGCTCAAGCCCGGCGACTCGATCAAGCTCGCCCTCAGGGCGACGGACGACTACGGGCTCGAGCGGGTGGAGGTTAGGTATCGCAGGAACAAGGAAGGGACCGAGCGCGTGCTGCGCACGTGGGACGGCCCGGCGCTCGGCTCGCGGAGGGATGCCGCACTCGCCTGCGACTGGCGGCTCGACCCGGCCGGTTTCTCACCCGGCGACCTCGTCACGTACTGGGCCGTCGCGCGCGACAGGGTTTCGTCCCGCGCGGGCGAGAGCGCGCGCTGGGAGATCAACATCGTCGACGCGGCCCGGAAGGCCAGGGACAGGGAGGCCGCACTGGCCGCGCTCCTCAAGGCCGTCGAGGAGATAGTCGCGCTCCAGGAGTCGGCGAGGGAGACCTCGCGCGCCCTGGCCGCGCGCCGCGCGCAGGCCGGCGCCTGGCGCGAGGCCGTCTCCGGCCAGCTCGCCGTCCGCGAGAGGACCCTGCGCGCGGTCGCGGAGTCGGATTCCCCCGAGGCCGACGTCGCGGCGGTGCGCGGGGCGCTAGGGCGGCTCGCCTCGGGCGAGATGGCGCGGGCCGTCGTGCTCGCCGAGCGCCTCGCATCGGGCGCCACTGAGGCGTCGCCGGAGGCGCTAGATGCCTCGCAGGCGAGGATACTCGAACAGCTCAGACGCCTCCTCGGGGCGCTCCCGCGCGCGATCGAGCGCGCCCTGCGCGAGGAGCTCGCCGAGGAGGAGGGGAGCGACCTCCCCGACTCCGCGGCCGAGAAGCTGAAGGAGCTCGCCGAACAGCTCAAGGAATTCATGAACGAGCAGCGCAAGGTGATCGCCGACACGCTGGACCTGGCCAAGATACCAGTGGCGGACTTCTCCGAACGAGACAGGGCCGCCCAGGAGGCCCTGGCCGCCGTCGAAGAGAAGTGGGAGAAGTTCCTGAAGGAGGCCGCGAGCGACCTCTCCAAGCTCCCGAAACAGGACTTCTCCTCCGAGCAGCTCCTCCAGGAGCTGATCGAGGTCTACAGCGAGGTCGAGATGGCCAAGGACGCGCTCAAGCAGAAGGCCGCGGAGATCGCCGTGCCCATCGAGCAGGCCGGCCTGGAGCTGGCCGAGACCCTCACGACCCACATCGAGAAGTGGCTCCCGGACACCCCGGACCGCGACAAGTGGTCGATGGAGGAGCCGCTCGGCCAGTACGAGACCCCGATGGCCGAGCTCCCGAAGGAGCTCGAGGACATAGTGGGCGAGCTCATGGAGGAGGCAGAGGACTGCTTCGAGGAGATGGAGGACGTCACGAGCTCCTGGGGCGACTCCATCGACAAGGGCGCGGGCTGGGACGCGATGGACGGGCCCATATCCAACATGAGCGCGCAGGGGGTCACGGGGAACAGGCTCCCGAACTCGAGCGAGATAGGCGGCCGCTCCGGCGAGGGCCGCACAGGCAAGGCCGCGGGCGAGTTCGTGGAGGAGACCGCCACGGGCAAGGGCGGGCGGCGCACGCCGACGCGCCTCACGCCCGACGCCTTCCTGGGCGGCGAGGTGAAGGACCTCTCGAAGGACCCCGCCGGCGGCTCCACGGGCGGCGGCAAGGTCTCGGGCGCGGGGGGGGCGGGACTGGAGGGGCCGGTGCCGCCGGAGCTCGAGCGCCAGATGGAGCGCCTGAAGGGCGCGCAGGCGTCGCTCCGGAACAAGGCCGAGCGCGTCGCGATGGAGCTCCGCGCCCGGGACTTCCCCGAGGCCGAGATCGAGCTCACGCTCAAGAGCCTGCGCGCCATGGAGGCCGACCTCAAGGACGGGCGCTACTCGAACATCGCCCGCACGCGCGACGTGCTCCTCCAGGGGCTCGAGCGCTCGCGCGAGTTCGTGGAAGGCGCCGCGCGCGTGGACCTCGACCGCTCGAAGGGGCCGGAAGGACTCGACCAGGAGCTCGGCTCCGTCCGCGACGAGGTGGACCCCGCGGGCTACGAGGAGCTCCTCAGGGCCTACCGCGAGGCGCTGAGGAAGGCGAACTGACGCCCCCCCGACCTGGGGTCCTATCGCAGCATACTGCGGGATGAGAAGGCGACGGCATGCGCCACGGCGCGAGGATTCCGGAGCCGCAGCAGAACCTCCGCGAGGCGGCAGCGCGGGCGTTCGAGTCGCTCGCCGGGGTCGAGCTCGAAGAGCTCGCCCGCCGCTCCGGCGCGAAGGCGCTCGAGGGGCGCGTTGCCATCGCGCTCGAGGTCCTCTCGCGCTCGCTCGTCGTCGAGCTCGACTCCCGCCGCGTGCTCGACCCTTCGGGCGCCGAGGTCCCCGACTCGATAGCGGCGCCGGTCGCGAGGTACCTGGCGCTCTCGGCGAAACTGGATGGACTCGCGCGGGCCTGCGGCCCGGACGAGATCGGCTTCGCCGACGATCCGAGCGCCCGCGGGTACCTGGGGCCGTTTCGCGGAAGGGTCGTCGCGCCGCTCCTCGCCCGCTTCGGCCATGACCCTGAGGCGTTCTCGCGCGCGGCGGCGGCGCTCGGCGGGGAGCGCGCGCACGAGCTCGAGGCCTCCGGGGCGCTGGCCTGGCGGCTCCACGTCTTCCCCCGCGCGAGGCTCGCCTTCATCCTCCATCCGGGCGACGACGAGCTCGAGCCCGAGTGCCAGGTCCTCTTCCCGCGCGCGGTGTTCCGGGCGTTCGCCGTGGACGACGCCGTGGCGATGGCGGAGCTCGCGAGCCGCGCGCTCCGCGGGAGGCTCTGGCCCCCGAGGCACCGGTAGGGCCCTGTGAGCCGCCCTCCGGGGGCCACTGAGAGATCGTCGGCAAGTGCGGTGCGTCCCATGATGGATATGTCATCGCGCCAGTCGGAACGGCCTCGCAAGGAAGGGGCCGCCGGATGGGCCGGGTTGCGCAATCAGGGCCGGCCGTTTCGAGGCCATGAAGCGGCCCGAACACTTCCCTCGAACAGCAGCCGCTAAGAGTGGGACGCCCGGCGCAAAGGGCGTTCTGCCGGCGGCGGGAGGACCTGCGGGCATCGCCGCCATCACGCGCACGAGGTAGCGCCGTCGCCACACGCGCGTTTCGTCCGGTCCGGGTCGCCGCGCCGCACGCCCTCGAACCGCGCGACGGGCGCGATCCAGGCCACGAGCGGCCGGGCGCCCGGGATCGTCACAAGGAGGAGGGACTGTTCTCAAAGCGTCGGGCTCGCCCCTCGGCGGTCGGCGCGGGCGGGACGCGCGCGCCTCCGGCGACTCGCGGGGCGCGCGCTCGAGCTCGCGCCGAGGACGAACTACCTCCCTGGAATGGCGCGAGGCTAGACCTCGCCCGCTACTCGGGCTGCCAGCGCGCGGAGATCGAGCTCCGGGGCGTCGCGGGCGCGCTCGATCTGCCCAAAGGACCGGGCATCTCCTCGCCGCGGCGCAGTGGCTCCACGTCGGGAATGGGACGACCCTGGGCATGGGCCGGCCGGTCGTCCAGCCGGCGAGCGGGGCCTCCGCGCACCCCGGCCCCCGACCGCCCGGCCGGCGCGAGGCGGTCAGGAGAGGATCAGGCCGGGCCGGAGGGCGGCTCCGGGGCGCGCAGGACGCCGGCGGCGCCTTGGGGGCGCTCGTCCTCGAAGGCGGCCCGCCGCGCCTGCGGCTGGGGCGCAGGCGAGGGCCCGGCAGGTGCCCTCCGGACGGGCCTCACGGTGGTGAGTATCCCCACGGCGTCCTCGCCGCTCGAGAGGTGAGCCGACCGCACCTCGTACATCCGGGGTTCCCCGGAGACGTCCGTCGTCTCGGCGAGGACCGGTTCATCGACGCCCAGCCTCAGCCGCTCGTGGCTCTCCAGGATCGCCTTGCGAAGCGCGGCGTCTCCCGGGAGCCGGTCCGCGGAGAGCCCCGGCCCCCAGGAACCGAGCGCCTGGAGCTGCCGCCTGAGCTCGGCGTTGAACGAGATGACCGTGCCGCTCAGGTCGGTGACGAGTATGCCGTTCTGGAGGTTGGCGATCATCTCTTCGATCTGCTCGGCCGAACGCGCCGTCACCGCCTGTGCGCGCTGCAGGCGCTCGGCGAGCGAGTCGATCTCGAGCTTGGCGCACTCCAAGGTCTGCGTGAGGTGCTGCTCGCGCCTGGTGAACTCCTGCGCCCTGGCCTCGAACTCGCGCACGAGCGACTCCGTGGGGCGCTGGGCGAGCCTCGACTCCAGGGCCCTCTTAGCTGCGGCCTGGACCTCGGCCAGGCTCTCGAAGGGCTTGAGGAGGTAGTCCGAGACGCGCATCCGCAGGGCCTTGCGGGCGCTCTCCACGTCGGCGTGGCCCGTCATGATGATCACCGGCACTTCGGGCAGTTTCTTCTGGAGCCACTCGATCAGCGCGAGGCCGTCCATCTTAGGCATCTTCAGATCGGTGACGACGAGGTCGAACGCCTGCTCGGAGGCGCGCTCCAGGGCCTCCTCGCCGTTCGCCGCCTGCACGCACTCGCACCCCGACTTCTCCAGGGCGCGGCTCACGATGTCGCGCAGGGTCTTCTCGTCGTCCACCACCAGCACCTTCGGACGCCCCGCCATGGCTCGACCGCCTTTCCGACGTTCGCATCGGGAGCTCGCCGCCTGAGTGCCCCGTCGCGTCCGGCCGAGTTCAGGGCCGCGCAGCGGGCCTGAGCTCCCTCTCCTCGTCGCGTTGCAGATATCCCTCGATCCTGGCCGCCGCGTCGGCGGCCTGTTCTATCTTGCTCGCCGCAGAGGCCGCGGCAGCCGACGCCCGCTCTAGCCAGAGCGCCGCCACCGGCACCGCCGCGGCGAGCGCCGCCACCGCGAGCGCCGCGAGCGCGAGCATCCACTTGAAGCGCCTCCCGTACCTGCGCTCCTGGACGGCAAGCCAATTCCTCGCCCGCTCGGCGGGCCGCGCGGCGCGCTCGCGCTCCCTCGCGGCCAGGAGCCGCCTGTGGGCGGCTATCAGGTCGAGCCGGGCGAGCTCCGCCAGGAGCTCCTGCAGGTCGAAGGGCTTGCGGATGCATCTGAGGGCGCCCTTCGCGACCGCGCGGTCCATCTCCCGCTGGTCCGACTCGCCGGTCATGCAGATGATGAAGCAGTCGCGCGACGCGCGCCTGAGCGCCGCGACCGCCTCTTCGCCCGACATCCTCGGCATGTTCAGATCCATGAGGACGAGCGACAGGTCGTTCGCCAGGGCCTTCTCCACGGCCTCCTCGCCATCGGACGCCTCCTCCACCTGATATCCCTGCCTGGTAAGGCAGTCGCGGAGGAGCCCGCGCACATGTTCGTCGTCGTCGGCCACGAGGACCGCGACCTTCCGCGCAGAGGAGTCGGCCGCCCCCCCCGCGCCTCCGCGGGCCGGGCGCGCCTGTGGGCCATCGAGGAGCCCCTCCCGCACGGCCTCGCGCAGCGCCTCGACGCCCACCGGCTTGGGGAGCACCTTGAAGACGCCCAGGCCCCGGAGCCTGTCCGTCGAGGAGGCGGTCAGGTGACCGGAGAGGACCATCACCGGAGCGGAACACCCTTGCGCGTTCAGCGCCTCGATCAGCTCGACGCCGTTCATCACCGGCATCCAGAGGTCGGTCAGGACCAGGTCGGGCCGTTCCGCGCGCGCGAGCTCGAGCGCCTCGCGCCCATCGCGCGCCTCGAGGACGCGCAGACCCTCCTGTTCGAGCGAGAGCCGGACGAAGCTGCGCACCACCGGGTCGTCCTCGGCGAGGAGCACCCGCCTGCCCTCGACGGAGGGCCGTCCGTCCGGGGCTGGCGCTCGGGCCGGGCGGCCCCCGGCGTCCGCCCGCGCGGCCTCGGGCGTTCCCGACACGGCAGGACGCGGGGCCTCCGTCACGCGGGTTCCCTCCACGCCGGGAGCGCCACGACGAACCTGCATCCGAGCCTCCCCGGATCGGACTCGCTCCGCGCCGGGAGCGCGTCCTCGACCCAGATCCGGCCGCCCATTTTGGTGCAGACCTCTCTGGCGAACGGAAGCACGAGCCCCGCGCCGCGCCGCACCCTGAGCTGCCTGAGCTCGCCCTGTCGCACCTTGTCGAACAGGGCCTCCCGCAGGGGGTGGGGCACCGAGAGCCCGTCGTCGGCGACCGCCACGGTCACTTCCGATCCGTCGGCGGAGGCGGCCGTCTCGACCAGGACGTCGCTCCTGCCCGATGCGTGCTTCGCGCCCTCGCAGATCAGGTCCCTCACGACGCGCCTCAGGAGCCTCTGGTCGGCGAGCGCGTAGAGCGGGGCATCGCCCTGCGCGGAAACGAACCTCAGGCTCTTCCGGGACCTCGCGGCGCTCGGCCGGCACCTCTCGACCTCGGCGCGCGCGAGCGCCGCCACGTCCACCGGCTCGAGATTGACCGTGATGGAGCTCTCCCCCAGCAGGTTGAGCTCGCCTATCTGCTCGATCATACCTATGGCCATGTCGCAGGCGTCCGCCGCCGCGGCGATGTCCCGCTCCCAACCGGCCCCCGGGCCGGCTGCGAACCCCTCCGCGGGCGGGGCGGAGCGCATCAGGCTCAGGTACCCCCGGGTCACCGAGAGCGGGTTGCGCAGGTCGTGCAGGATCAGGTTGACGAGCTCGAACCGGGCGAGTTCGGCCAGGCGGAGCTCCCTCAGGAGCCGCCTCCGCTCCAGGGCCTTCTCGCAGGCGAGCCTGAGCTGCGCCAGGGCGAACGGTTTCACGAGGTAGTCATCGGCGCCGAGCCGCAGGGCCTCCCGCACGCGCGCGAGGTCGTCCACGACGGTCACCATCAGGACCGCGGCGTCGGAGCCCGAGGCGCGGATGCGCCTGACGAGCTCGAGGCCGTCCATCTCCGGCATCATGATGTCCACCAGGATCAGGTCGAACGAGACCGGCGGCCCGGCCGTCCGGACGAGTTCGAGCGCCTCGCGGGCCGAGCCCGCGGCCGTGCAGGCGAAGCCGCACGTCGTCAGGGCCTCCACGAAGGTCTCGCGGACGAGCTCGTCGTCGTCGACCGCGAGGACCTTGCAGGTCGTGCTGCGCTCCGTCTGTACGTTCTGCGCGACCGAGCGCTCGCCGGGCACCGGAGCGGTGCCGGCCGGAATAGACTGCGAGAGCCCCTTCTCGATGGTATTCACGATGCATTCCCCCCGCCGGTGGAGACGCTGCCGACCGGCACGCCGCTCGCGCGCATGCCCTCGGACCGACCCGGCTCGAGACGGGTCTCGGACGCAGTCCGCGCCTGAGTGGAGTCTTCCTGTCTCACGCCGTCCGCTGCGGGCAGCGAGATCGTCACCGTGGTGCCGCAGCCCGGCGCGCTCTCGATGCCTATGGTCCCCCCGCTCCGCTCGATCAACTGCCTCGCGACCGCGAGACCCAGACCGGCTGCCCTCGCCACGCCGCCAGAGTCGCACTGGCGCGTGCTGAAGAACGGCTCGAACGCCCTCGCCAGGACCTCCGGGCTCATGCCGCGGCCGTTGTCGCTCACTCGCAGCGTGACGCGCCCGTCGCCGGAGGCGAGCTCGATCGTCAGCCTTCCTTGCTGCTCCAGGGCGTCGATCGCGTTCTTCACCAGGTTGAGCACCGTGCGCTCGATGGCCCCGGGCTCGGCGATGACACGGGGGACCTCTGCGAACCTGCGCTCCACCTCTATGTTCCTCGCCTCGAGCTCCTTGCGCACGAGCCGCAGCACCTGCTCGACGGCCTCGGCGACGTCCACCGGCGCCGGCTCGCCGCCCCGCTTCCGCGAGAAGACGAGCAGGTCCCGCACGAGGGCCCCCGCCTGCCTGCACTGCTTCGAGACGAGCTCCACGAACTCCTCGTGGCCGACCGCCCCCATCTTGGCCAGGTCGGCGTAGCCCTGGAGCCCGGCGAGGAGGTTGTTGAACTCGTGCGCGACGCCGGCCGCGAGGAGCCCTACCGCGGCCATCTTGTCCTGTTCCAGGGCAAGTTTCTCGGCCTTCTCCTTCCACTCCGTGAGCCGCGACACGTCCTTCTGGCGGGCCTCCGCGACCTCGGAGATGTGCCCGACGAACGACGACACCACGAAGAAGAGCACCACCCTCACCAGGAACGAGGCCGACGTCAGGTCCACGTCCGTCTTCCCGTAGATGGCGAACACGACGTACAGGCCCGACATCACCGCCGAGATCGCGAAGGCGTGGGACATCCTCTTCGAGAGGGCCGAGACGAAGATCGTCAGGAAGAAGACCAGGTAGAACTCCTTGTTCGTAAGCCCGAGGAAGATCATCAGCACCGTGACCATCCCGACGTCGAAGGCGAAGATGTACATCTGGGCGCGGCGCAGGTTGAACGTCTCGACCCCCTCGAAGAAGAAGACCACGTTCGAGAGCAGGAACACGCCCATCACGAAATAGAACTGCCAGGGGACGCCGACACCCTCGGGCTGGCTCAGCAGGAACCCGAGCGCCACGAGGGCCACCACGAACCTGAAGGCCAGGATGATCCGCTTCTCGTTTTTGAGAACGACGGCCTTCGAGAGGGGTCCATCGGCGGCAATAGCCACTGGGACGCTCGCCGTCGCGTTCATTGTGCACCACCGCGATCCGCCGCAGGCGCCGGCGCACCTGCGCTTTCGAGGAGCCCGTGACGCCGCATCATCCTGTAGAGTCGTTTCCTGTCGATCCCGAGCCTGCGAGCCGCGTCGGACTTGTTCCAGCCGCAGGCCTGGAGCGTGCGCCGGAGGAGCTCCGCCTCGGACTCCCGCAGCGTGGAAAGCCCCCCGGCCCCTCCGGAGCGCTCGACCGCGTCGCCGTTCAGGACCTCCGGGGGCAGGTGCTCGGGCAGGATCACCGGCCCTTCGCCCAGGGCGAAGGCCCGCTCCACCACGTTCTGGAGCTGGCGGACGTTCCCGGGCCAGCGGTACTTCTCGAGTATCGCCATCGCCTCCTCGCTCACCTGGCGCCGGGCGACGCCGTACTCCTCGCTGAGCTGCGAGTTGAAGTACTCTACGAGCGAGCGGATGTCCTCGCGCCGCTCCCTGAGCGGCGGTATGCGGATCACCACGACGCTGAGCCTGTAATAGAGGTCCTGCCGGAGCAATCCCTTCTCGACCGCCTCGAGCGCGTCGCGGTTCGTCGCCGCGATGAAGCGCACGTCCACGGGGACGGGCCTCGTGCCCCCGACGGGCGTCACCTCGCGTTCCTGGAGCACCCTGAGTAGCTTCGCCTGGATCTCCGTGTCGACCTCGGTGATCTCGTCGAGGAATAGCGTCCCTCCGGCCGCCGCCAGGAAGTAGCCGGGGCTGTCCCTGACCGCCCCCGTGAACGCCCCCTTCACATGGCCGAAGAGCTGGCTCTCCAGAAGCGTCTTCGACGTGCTCCCGCACGTGAGCGCGATGAAAGGCTTTTCCGCCCTTGGACCGGAGTGGTGTATGGCCTTCGCCACGAGCTCCTTGCCGGTGCCGGTCTCGCCCTGGATCAGGACGTTGCTGCGGTTCGAGGCGACGGCCTCGATGGTCCTGTAGATCGCCTGCATCGACGGGCTCGAACCGATGAGCCGCGCGCCCTTCTGAACGTCGTAACCCTCGCGGAGCTGATTGCGGAGCGACCTGTTCTCGTCGCGCAGGTGGCGGGTCCGGCAGATCCTCTCGAGCTTCAGGAACAACTCCTCGAGCGAGAACGGCTTCATCAGGTAGTCGGCAGCGCCGTCGCGCATGGCCCTCACCGCCGACTCGATCGAGCCGTAGGCGGTCACCATCAGCACGTCGAGCTCCGGGTCGAGGACCTTCAGCTTCCTGAGGAACTCGTGCCCGTCCATGTCGGGCATCCTGATATCCGTGATGACCACGTCGAAGCGCTCTGTCTCGGCCGTACGCAAGGCGCTGGGGGCGCCGGGAAAGGCCTTCACCTGCGCGCCCCAGTTTTCGAGGGCCTTCGTCAACATCTGGCGGACGGCGTGATCGTCATCCACCACCATCGCGCGGCAGCGAAGTCCTCCCTGGGTCACAGCGATCCCCCGCTGTCCGTCTCTTGGGCGCTTCACTTATACTTACACAACGCGCATGCCAGCTCCCCCCGCGATCCTCGCCCGCGCAACTCCTCGGCGCTCAATAGGTTGCCGGCAATCGAGTCATGCAGCCCGGGGGCCGTGTCCCAGAACCGCCCATGACGTCTGCTGGCTTGTCCCAAATCCGGCCACGTACCAGGTGGGGCGACTTCGCCTACCGCAGAGGCGTTCTTCGAACGTTCGGCGGCGGCCGGCTGCGGGGCCAGCGTCATGGCGTGGCGGATCGGACCGCGAAGCGGGTGCTCATCCGGCGGTCGCGCTCCTGCCGGGGTGCCTCGCGGCCAGGCGAGCGCGGCGGGTCACGCCTTCTCGGCCGGCGAGGCCGAGCGACGCGCAGTTCCAGGGTCGCCCGCGCGCCGGACGACCCCATCGGCATGGCGGCCGATCCTGTTTCGCCTGAGCACAGGCCGCGCGCAGCGCGGGCCGAGGTGAAACGCCACGATCTGGCCGGGGCCTCTCCCGGCCCGGATCGTGTTGCCCTCGAAAACCAGCCCCGACGTCTCGCCGAGGATTTCCACCGCCGGCGACGGTGCCCTCCGGCCGTTCGCCTCGATGACGTTCGCCTCGAACCTGTTCCCGTCCGCGGCGTTCGATTTCTTCTCGTCCCGGAAATGCACGCCGGCGAGGGCGTTCAGGCGGACCAGGTTCCTCCGGAACAGGTTGCCGGTGTCCTTGTGGCCTATCGAGATCCCGTGGCGGCCGTTGCGGGACATCTCGCAGCCCTCGACGAGGCCGTCCTGGACGCGCCAGCAGAGGAACAGGCCGTCCTCGCCGCAGTCCCTCATCGCGCAGTCGCGGATCGCCGGGCGCGCCGAGCCCGTGCCGGGATGGATGCCGAGCCCCGTGACGCCCTCGACCCGGCACCCTTCGACCGTCACGTCCTCCGTGATCTGGAAGCTGATACCGTCGCCGTTGAAGTCCCTCACGATGCAGCGCCGGACAGAGCAGCGCTTCGCCTCCCTGAGATAGATGCCCCCGCCCCGGCAACCGTTCAGATAGCCGTTCGAGCGCCCGTTGCCATCCACGCAGAGGTCCTCGATGACGACGTCCTCGACGCCCACGGCCTCGATGACGCTCGCGGCGGCGCGGACGAAGCCGTTCCGCTCGACCGAGTAGTCGCTCACGAGGCGGTCGGCGATGACGATGCGCGGCGGGACGATCTCGAGTATGCGGCTCCTGGTGGAGTGCCAGAAGCGCCCGGCGTCGTCCTCGACGATGATCCCCATGCCGGTGCGAAGGCCCCGGAGGCTCCTCGGCGTGATCACGAGCTCCCCGTAGTCGGCGTCGACGGCGAGGGGGCTCTCGGCGCCGGGGCACCTGGCGAGCACCGTCCTCCTCCCGGCCCCGATCACGCGCGTGTACGAGCCGAGCCGGAGGGCGTCGAACATCTCGTAGCGTCCGGGGCCGATCTCGAGGACCCCTCCTCCGGAGGCCAGAAGGGCGTCTGCGGCGATCTGGAGCTCGCGGTTCGTCGAGCCGACCACGTCCCCGGAGTCCACTCCGACCCTGATCCGCATCGCCTCCCCCGTTCAGCGAGCAGTTCCCGCGCCCGGCCTCCGGCCGAGACGGCCGAGCAGCGCCTCGAGCTTCGGGAGCGCCGCGAGCGCCGCCGCCGAGCCGCGCTCGACGTGGGCCTCGAGGTCGTGGAAGTCGCTCCAGTAGGTCCCGCCCACCTCCGGATTGATCACGACGTCCGCGAGCGCGAGCTGCGCGTCGTTCGCCCGTTCGCAGGCCAGGGCGGAGACTCGAAAGACGGCGTCCGCCGCGGATGGAATATCCCTTAGGGGCATTACGCGGGAACGTATGTCAACGGCTACCACGCCGCGGGCCCCGAGCCTCCGCGACGCGGCTACGGGCACCGAACTCACGGGGCTCGGGTCGGCGAGGAGCCGGCCCTCCCGCTCGACCGGCGGGAAGAACCCCGCCAGGGACGCGCTCGCGATCGCGGCCTCGCGGAGCGAGCCATCGCGCAGGATCACCTCCTCGCCGGTCGCGAGGTCCAGCGCGACGATGGCGCAGGGCAGTACGGCGTCGGAGAAGGACTTGTCCGGGAGGATCGCGCAGATCGCCTCGGCGAGCCGCCTCCGGCCCACGAGACTCCGCCGGAGAAGCATGGCCTGGAGCGCGAGAGACTTCTTCGCCAGAAGCCAGGCGCGCCCGAGCAGTCCCGGCCTCGAGCCCCCGACGGCCGAATCCGTCAGGCCCTTCCCGTACTTGGCGAAGCCCTCGCTCCGCAGGAACGCGAAGACCCTCTCGCGCACGTAGCGCCAGCTCGGCTCGAGGCCGTAGAGCGCCGCCCCGAGCGCGCCGATCGATGTCCCGACGACCATGTCTATGGGCACGGAGCGCTCTTCGAGCACCTTCAGCACGCCGATGTGTGCGATGCCCCGCGCGCCGCCTCCGCCGAGCGCGAGGGCGATCGCGCCCTCGGCCTTCGCGAGGCCGTCTGAAGGGATCGATCCCGAACGGTCCGCGCTGTGGTCGCGGTCGTCATGAGCGGCCGACGCCGACATGGAGCCCCCTTCTCGAGTCGCAAGGCTAGCGGCTCCGGCGGCGGGGGCAAGGGCGGAGCAGACCCCTCCCCGAGGCGCAAGCGGGGCCTTCAGGGGAGCCATGCGCCCCAGACGGCGATCCCCCGGGGCTCGAGCCGCGCGGCGATCGCGGCCGTCCCGCCCAGGGCCGCGAGCTTGCAGAGTGGCGCGACGTGCGCCTCGTCGAGGCCCGCGGACCTCGCCGCGCCCTCAGCCGCGCGGAGCGCCGCCGAGACGTCGATGGCGAGGACGAGACTTTTCCCCCCGCCCCCGAGCTCCGGCACGGCGCGCGTCTCCGCGGCCCCGCCGGGCGCGAGCTGCGCTGCCAGGCGGCGAGGCCCGGCCTCAAGGGTTTCCGCGGGCATGGCGACGAGGATCTCGCCCGGCACCAGGGCCACGCCCAGACTCGGCAGCCCCTGGCCGAGCCCCGCGAGCCAGCCCGGCTCGCCGCCGAAGCTCGTCGGGCGGAGACCCGTCCCAGGTGACCCGAACAGGCACGAAACTGCTGCGAGCCTGTTCAGCGCGGAGGCGAGCCGCCCCGGCTCGCGCACCGTCGCGGCGACCGCGAGCCCCTCGCCGCCGGGGCCCTCCCACGCCGAGAGCCTGAGCGTTCCTTCCAGTGCGCCCAACACGTCGCGCTCGACATCCAGGAGCAGGTTCCACCTGGCGATGGCCAGCATATCGCCCAGGAACTGCGCCTCGCCGGGCCCGAGCCGCCGCGCGACCTCCAGGGCCCAGGCGACGAACCTCCCCGGGTCGATGGACATAGCCGCCTCGAGCCGCGAGCCCGCGGCCGCGGCGGGCGGTTCGAGAGCGAGATTCTTCAGGGGGAACCCTGGAGCATCCGGTGAGAGCGCAAGGATGGCGGCCAGGCGGAGCGCGTCTCCGTCGGCGAGAACCTGGAGCTGCGCCGTGCGGACGCCGAGCGCCTCCGCGAGACGCCACGGAGCGAACGGCTCTTCGCCCCGCGGGCGGCCCGGGTCGGCAGCCTCAGCGATGGGTTCGGACCGGACGAACTCGACGAGGAGCCCCGGGTGCCTGAGTCGTCCTCGCGGCGGGGCGTCGGCCGCGGGGACGAGCCCTGAGTCGAAGAGCGCACGGAGCGCGTGCGCACCGACGGAGCCGTCCTCGCGCGCCGGATGGACTCGCTCCACGCCGAGCCGCCACGACTCGCCAGCGCCGGCCGCGGCCGCGCAGAGCGCCACGCAGACCGCACCGGCCGCGACGGTCGTGCGCCGGGCGAGTCCGATCCGGGTCGCGCCCATGCCCTCCTCCAGGCGGGTCAGAGCGGTCTGTACCGTCCGTGCTTCTGGATGGCCGCCATGACCGCGCGCAGGCCCTCCAGACGCGAGCCGGCGTTCACCGAGCCCGCGGTCGTGAGGACCAGCCCCCCGTCGGCCCCCACCCATTCGATGTCGCGCCTGACCGCGGCGAATATCTCCTCCGGAGTTCCGCGGGAGAAGGTGAACGGGGGGAGCTGGCCGTAGATCACGCATCGCGGGAGGTGCCTCCTGATCTCGCGCGGGTCCACCGTCGGGCCGAAGTTGGCCCCGTTCAGGCCGGCCTCGGCGAGGATAGGGAGGAGATGGCTCATCTCGGAGTCCGAGTGCTGATAGCGCCTGTCGGCGGGATCGGGCGAGAACTCGGCGAAGATGCGCTGGAGCATCGGCAAGCCGAAGCGCGCGTAGAGCTCAGGGTTCAGGAGGGCGCAGTTGTCGTCCCTGACGCCGAAGCCGCGCATTGAAGCGCCTGTCGCTTGGCGCAGGAGCCTGTCGATCTCGACGATCTTCTCGGCCAGGAGGTCCCGGAAACGTTCCATCAGGGACGGCGCGTCGTACAGCCAGAGTATGCAGTTCTCGACGCCGACCACAGACATCGCGGCCGTGACCGGCCCGCGCACATCGCCTCCGAGCTTGGGCGCCCACCCGAGCGCGGACAGGTGTCGCCTGTACGCGTCGCGCCAGCCCGGCGGGAAGACGAACTCATCGAGCTCGATCTTCTCGACCTCGTCGAGCCTGCGTTCGAGCTCCTCAGGGCTCGAGATCGTCGGGATGTCCCAGCGGATGCCATCGCGCCAGATTACCCGCGCCCCGAAGAGCTCCGTCACGGTCCGCACCGGAGGGAGCCTCAGCTCCGGGCTCGTGCGCGGTTCCTCGGAGAGCTGCGCGCGGCCGACGATAGCGCGGGCCTTCTCGTTGTAGCGCCTGTTCAGGTCGAGTCTGAACGCCTCGTCGAACTCGTAGCGCGGGTCGGGCTCCAGCCCCAGCTCGGCCCAGATGCACTCCTCCGTCATGCGGAGCTGCATCGGGACCTGGGGCTTGTCCGTCGAGAACGGCCTGTTCTGGCTCGCGGCGTCGTCGAACCAGAAGCGATCCGTATCTAGTTCGTACACGTTCGATGCCGGCCCCCGCAGAGCGGGCCGCCCGGCGTTATTCCACCGGCTTCCTGGCGGGAAGCTGAGGCGCCGGCGAGAGCGGGAGCGCCGCCCTGGGCGGCGCCTGGAGTTCGGCCGCGCGCACAGCGCGCAGCTTCTCCGCCTCCTCTCCCATGGCCAGCCAGATCGCTCCGGCGCGGACCTCCTCGAGCGCCGTCTCGAAGAGGGTCCCCTTGTGCTCTACGAGGGGCGGCAGCCCCCTCAGGAGCTCCCGCATGCGCTTCTGGACCAGGGCCACCAGGCGGAACCGCCCGCCCGCCTTTGCCGACAGCTCGTCGATGTCGAATCTTACCATGGTATTTCGGACCTCCTCGACGTCCTGTTCCTCTCCGCCGACGCCACAGCGAGCAGCTCGGCGACCGCGCGATCGAGGTCGTCGTTGATTACGAGATAGTCGTACTTGCGCGCCATGGCCACCTCGGCGTCGGCGGTCTTGAGGCGCATCCTCAGGACGCGCTCGTCTTCAGAACCCCTTTCGCGAAGGCGCGCCTCGAGCGCGGCGCGCGACGGGGGCAGCACGAATATGAGCACCGCGTCCGGCGCGGCGCGCCTGATCTGCATGCCCCCCTGCACGTCGATCACGAGGAGCACGTCCCTGCCCTGTAGGAGCCTGTCGGCCACAGGAGCGCGCGGCGTCCCGTAGAGCTCCCCGTGGACTTCCGCGTACTCCAGCATCTCGCCCTTCTCGATCGCGCGAGCGAACTCCTCGCGCGTCACGAAGATGTAGTCTATGCCGTTCCGCTCCCCCTCGCGAGGGGCCCGCGTGGTCATGGAAACGGAGCGCCAGATGCGGCTGTCCGCGGAGGCAAGCCTTCTGGCGAGAGTCGACTTCCCGGCACCCGAGGGTCCCGAAAGCACCAGGAGCAACCCTCTCGACCCTTTCGGCAGCGGGACCGGCGCCGGCGAGCGGCCGGGCCTCGAGGGCCGCTTCCCCCGGACGCGCCGCGGGGGTGACTTCCGCACTGTGCGCCCGCGCCGCGAGGCCCGGCGCCTACTCGACATTCTGGACTTGCTCACGCATCTTCTCCAGTTCGGCCCTGAACTCCACCGCCTCGCGCGCGGCCGCCGCGTCGGAGACCTTCGCCCCCAGAGTCGAGATCTCCCTCTGGAGCTCCTGCAGGAGGAACTCGAGCTTCCGCCCCGCGGGGCTCCCCGCCCCGAGCGTCTCGCGGAACTGGCGGATGTGGGACTCGATCCGCTCCAGTTCCTCGGAAACGTCGGCGCGGCTCGCGAGGATCGCGAGCTCGCGCTCGAGGCTGGTCTGCGAGACGCGCGCCGCGTCCGAACCCATCTCGCCGAGCAGGGCCTTCACGCGCTCGCGGAGCCTCTTCGCCGAGAGTCGCTGCGAGACCCTGCAACGCGCGGCTATTCGCCTGGCAGCCAGACCGATCCGCTCGAGGCGCCTCCGGAGGTCCCGCGCGAGGCTCGCGCCCTCCGCCGCACGCATTCTATCGAACGCCTCGAGACCCGCCCGAGCGGCGGCCTCGACGGCGGGCCAGGCCTTCTCGGCGGCGGAGCTATCCGGGTCCGACACGAAAAGCTGCGGCATCGCCGCGAGCGTCCTCAGATCGATGTCGCCTTCCAGCCCGAGCGCGCGGCCGACCTTCCGCCAGGCCTCCACATAGGCCCTGACGAGGCCCAGGTCGGGCGCGAGCTCCCCGTCCGCGGGGAAGCCCTCGACCGTCGCCACCGCGTCTATCTGCCCCCTGCGCGGACCGGCCTCCAGGAGCGAACGGAGCCGCGGCTCGAGGGCCGAGAGCCGTGCAGGAAGCTTCACCCCTACACGCAGGAACCGCTGATTCGTGCCCCTGATCTCGACAGTCACCTTCACGCCGCGGACTGAAGCGTTTCCGCGACCGAAGCCCGTCATGCTGTTCAACCTGCCCGCCCGCCGGACCGGGCCGGGCGCAACGCGGGCTCGGTCGGCCGCCGCCGGCATCACTGGCCCTGCCCTTCCGTCCGGGGCGCCGGGGCAGCGGCGCCCGCCCCGGGACCTGCGGAGGGCTTCCCGGCCTCGGGCGGCGCGGGTGCTCCCTGCGGCTTCGCTGCCTCCTGCGGGGCCTTCTCCGCCGGGGCGGTCGCGGAGGGCGCCGAAGGCGCGGCCGCGGCAGCGGGCCCCGCCGCCGGCGGCTCGAATCTGATCCTGCTCCTGGAAGAGACGTAGCTCAGGAACCCGGCGAGCAGGAAGAACACGATCGAAAGCACCACCGTCATCCTGCGGATGGGGTTGGACGCACCGAAGGCGCTCTCGGCGGGGGTCCCGCCGAGGGCCGAGAGCCCGCCGCCCTTCCCCTCCTGGAGGAGCACCGCCCCGATCATCAGGAGCGCCGCGAGCACGTAGGCCGTGTAGGCGACATACATCAGGACGGTGACCACGTTACCCCCTCCGGAACCTGACGATCCGCTCGAAGGAGTCGGCCTTGAGGCTCGCGCCCCCCACGAGCGCCCCGTCGATATCCCTCTGGGACATGAGCCCGTCGATATTCTCGGGCTTGACCGACCCTCCGTACTGGATCCTCACCTCCTGCGCGAGGCCCTCGCCCCACACGGAGGCGAGAAGCCGCCTGATGAAGGCATGGACCTCCTGCGCCTGCTGGGGGGTCGCGGTCTTGCCGGTACCTATGGCCCAGACCGGTTCGTAGGCGATCGTGACCCTGCGGAGCTCGTCCGCGGGCCTGCCCGAGAGCGCGCTCTCGACGTGCTCGCGCACGACGGCCTCCGTGCGGGAGGCCTCGCGCTCCTCGAGCGTCTCGCCGACGCAGAGGATCGGCTCGAGCCCCGCGCGGAGGGCCGCGTCGAGCTTCTTCCTGACCTGCTCGCAGGTCTCCCCGAAGATGTGCCTCCGCTCAGAGTGCCCGACGATGACGTATCTCGCCCCGGCCGAGACGAGCATCTTCGCCGAGACCTCCCCCGTGAAGGCGCCCTCCGCCTCCCAGTGCAGGTTCTGGGCGCCGACGCCGATGGGAGAGCCCCGGAGCGCATCGGCCACGGCCGCGAGCGCCACGAAGTTCACGCAGACCGCCACGTCCACTTCGCCCGGGCGCTCTAACCTCTTCCTCAGTTCGCTTGCGAGGGCGACCGATTCCTTCACGTCTTTGTACATCTTCCAGTTGCCAGCCACGAATGCGCGTCTCATCCGATGCAGGTCCCTTCCGTTCCCGCCTTGGCGGGCTCTTCCGGCCGGGTATCGCCGGCGACGACGGCCCTTATCTGCCTGAGCTCCCGCGCGAGGCGCGCGAACGCCTCTGGGGAGAGCGCCTGGGCGGCGTCGCAGAGCGCCTCGGCAGGGCAAGGGTGTATCTCGACCATGATGCCGTCCGCCCCCGCCGCCACGGCCGCCCGCGCGAGCGCCGCGACGTACCGCGCGTTCCCCGCCGCGTGCGAGGGGTCCACGATGACCGGCAGGTGAGTCTGCGCCTTCAGGACTGGCACCGCCGAGACGTCGAGCGTGAACCTGGTCGAGTCCTCGAAGGTCCTGATCCCGCGTTCGCACAGGACCACGAGGTCGTTCCCCGCCGCCAGCACGTACTCTGCGCTCATCAGGAGCTCGCCCGTCCTCGCCGCGATGCCCCGTTTGAGGAGCACAGGCTTCCTCGAGCGCCCGGCCTCGCGCAGGAGGTCGTAGTTCTGCATGTTCCGCGCGCCGATCTGGATCATGTCGGCGTACTGCGCGACGAGCTCGACCTGGGCGGCGGCCCTCGCCTCGGTCACGACGGGCAGGCCGAACTGGCTCCTGGCCTCCGCGAGGAGCCGCAGCGCCTCCTCCCCCAGGCCCTGGAAGTCGTAAGGGCTCGTCCTGGGCTTGAACGCCCCGCCGCGGAGCATGTCAGCACCGCCCGAGGCGGCTGCGCGGGCCGCATCGCGGAGCTGTTCGCGCCCCTCGACGGCGCAAGGGCCTGCCACGAGGGCGAACGCGCCTCCCCCGAAGCGGGCGCGGCCCACCGTCACCACGGAGTCCTGCGGCTTCCACTCGCGGCTGGCGAGCTTGTGCGGGGCGGTCACGCGCACGACCTGGAGAACGCCGCCCATGCCGGAGAAGGCCTCGGGGTCGAGCCTGTCGCGCGGGCCCTTGACGCCGACGACGGTCCGTTCGACGCCGCGCGACACATGAGGCTCGAAGCCGAGCGCCTGGATCCGCTCCACGACGCGGGTCAGGTCCTCCTCGGTCGCGTCGGTACGCATCACCACGAACAACTCAGGACCTCCCCATGCGGCTCGAACCGCCGCGCCGTGCGGATCGGCGAGCCCTCGAGGGCTCCACCCGCCGCTCGGCGCGGCTCCATCTTGTCAACTCCCATGGTCAGACCTCTCTGCGCCCATTCATGACGCGGCAGCTCTTGCGGCCGGCACGTGTGCCCCGCGCGATGCCCGTTCACGCGCGCTCTGCGGCCGGATACGAACCCAGGACCTGGACGTGCCTGGAGCTCGCCTGGAGGGTCTCCAAGACCCTCGCGAGCGCTGGATCCTCTATATGGCCCTCGCAGTCGAGGAAGAACACGTAGTCCCACGCCTTCCTCCGGCTCGGTCGCGACTGGATCCAGGTCAGGTTCACCCCCTGCGCCCGGAACGCGCCGAGCATGGAGTGCAGCGCGCCCACCTCGTCCTTGATCGAGACCATCATCGTGGTCTTGTCGCGCCCGCTCCTGCCGACCGCGTGCCGACCGATCACGAAGAAGCGCGTCTCGTTTCCCGGCAGGTCCTCGATGTTGTCTTCGAGCACTTCGAGCGGGGCCACGGTCGCCGCGACACGAGACGCTATGGCCGCGGCGTGAGAATCGGCCTGCGCCTTCCGCACGGCCTCCACGGTGGTCGCGGTCTCGACGAGCTCGGCGTCGGGAAGCCGGGTCTGGAGAAACTTCCTCGCCTGCGCCAGGGCGTGCGGATGGGAATAGACCCGCCGCACCGCGCCGAACTCGCCCCGCCCCAGGAGGGCCAGGTGGATCGGCAGGTATATCTCGGAGACGATCCGCAGGCTCGTCTCGGCGAGCGTGTCGGCGGTGATATTGACCGGCCCCTCGGTCGAGTTCTCGATGGGCACGACGCCGAAGTCGGCGCGGCCGGCGGCCACCGAGGCGAAGACGTCGGGAATGGTCTTCTCCGGGACATAGTCGATGGACGAGCCGAACTTACTCACGGCCGCCTGGTGCGTGAAGGTCCCCTCAGGGCCAAAGTAGGCCACCCTGAGTGGCCGCTGGACCGCCAGGCACGCCGACACGATCTCGCGCCAGATGGCCCTGAGGTGCTCGGGCTGCAGAGGCCCTTCCGTCGAGGCGACCACATTGTCGTATACATGCTTCTCCCTGCGCGGGTCGAAGGTGGGCCCGCCGCCGTACGCCTTGAGCTCACCTATCTTCTTCGCTGCCCGCGCGCGGCGGTCGAGGAGCTTCACGATCTGTCTATCGATCTCGTCGATCTCTGCTCGCAGGGACTCGAGGGACATAACTACCCCGGCTCGGCGGTCCCGGCGCAAACGCCTCCCGGACCGCGGCGGCTGAAACAATCACTGCGCCGCCGTGCGATCGCCCCGACCAAAGCACCGGCGGTAGGCTCAGGTATGTACGCCGCGAGGGGATCCGAGTCAAGCTCCGAAACAGGGCTGTCCAGTCGGAGGACCCTCCCTGTGTTGCACGATTCTTTCCTCCGGAGCGGGGCGGTGCATGGGGTCAGCCTGTCTTCTGCCGGCGCTTCGCGCGTCCCGCAGTGGGCAGCTTATGGGTCCGACGAGCGTCTGCTTGTGCGTGGCCTCGTCGCGCAGGCCCATGGGCGCGCGGCCGCAGTTCTGGCAAGCGGGGCTTCTCGGCCGGCGAGCGCCCGGGGTCCGCCCCTGTGCGCGCCTCGAGGATGTCGCGCTCGATCTCGGGAGACGTCTGCGGGCGGAGCTCGAGCGACTCGGGCAGGTACTTCTCGAGCCTCCGCATGAAGCGCGCGACTACCTCTCGCGCAGCGCCGGCGTGTCGACTCTTGCAGTCACGGGTGGCCTCCTTTCGCACGGCTAGCCACCCATCACTCTCGCCCCCCTATCTTGGTGAAATTGCCAAGCACCCACTTGGGAGCCGGGTTCAAACGGCGTTGACTCCGACGGGCCCTCGCGTAAAATCTTTGACAATTCCAGGAGGGCGCTTCCGGCGGGCTCCGGGGGGGCTTCCCGGGGTCCGCCTTCTTAATCGGAGGGCCGCGCGTGGTGTTCAGGGTCGGGCTTCTCGGCGTGGGCACAGTGGGCGGCGGGGTCGCCGAGCTGCTCCTCCACGAGGGCGAATCGCTCAGGCGCAGGACCGGAGGCGTGGAGCTCAGGCTCGTCGCCGCGGCGGACCTCGACCGCTCGCGCCTCGAGCCCCTCCGGGCCGCCGGAGTCGATGTGACGACCGACGCCCGCGCGTTGGTCTCGCGCCGAGACATCGACGCCGTGGTCGAGCTCGTCGGGGGTTTGGAGCCGGCGAGGTCTCTCGTCATCGAGGCCCTGCGCTCCGGTAAGCCAGTCGTGACCGCCAACAAGGCACTCCTCGCATCGCACGGTCCCGAGATCGTCCGCGCCGCGCGCGAGGGCGGCTCGCCCATCGGCTTCGGCGCCTCGGTCTGCGGGGGGGTGCCGGTGTTGCTCGCGCTCCGGACGGGCCTCGTGGCGAACGAGATCTCGTCGGTCGTCGGGATCGTGAACGGCACGTGCAACTACATACTCACCAAGATGAGCCGCGAGGGGGCGTCTTACGAGAGCGCCCTCGCGGAGGCCCAGTCGAAGGGCTATGCGGAGGCGAACCCCTCGCTCGACGTGGAGGGCACCGACTCCGCGCACAAGCTCGCGATCCTCGCGGCGCTCGCCTTCAAGGCCCCTGTGGAGCTCGCGTCGATCTCCTGCGAGGGCATATCGTCCCTCGACGTGACCGACCTCCGCTTCGCGGGCGAGCTCGGTTACGTGGTGAAGCTCCTGGCGGTAGGGAAGCGCACGGACTCGGGACTGGACCTCCGCGTGCATCCCACGCTCCTGGCGAACTCGCATCCGCTCGCCTCCGTCTCGGACGTCTTCAACGCGGTCGAGATCACCGGCCACGCCGTGGGGAAGGTGATGTTTCAGGGCCGCGGCGCTGGGCGGCTGCCCACCGCCTCGACGGTCGTCGCCGATCTCGTAGAGCTCGCGCGCGGCGCGGCGAGGTCCTCGCTCGACCAGCTCGCCTTCTGGGCCGAAACGCCATCCGAGCGGGTTCTTCCGATAGGCGAGTCGCGCTCGCGCTTCTACGTCCGCTTCACCGTCCGCGACGAGTACGGCGTCCTGGGCCGGATAGCCAGGGTCCTGGGCGAGCACAGGGTCTCGATAGCCTCGGTGATCCAGAAGGAGCCGCCGCAGGACTCCCCGCCCGGCGGGGTACCGATCGTGATGCTCACGCACACGGCGCGCGAGGCGGACTTCCGCGCGGCGCTTGCGGAGATTGATCGCTTCGAGTTCGTCATGCGGTCGCGCGCGCGGTCGCCAGAGCGCTCGGGGGTCGAGAAGAGCGTCTTCTTCCGCGTGGAGGAGGCCTGAGCGGTGCGCCTCGCCATCGTGGTCCCCGACGGCATGGCGGACCGCCCGGAGGACTCCCCGGGCGCGCCCACGCCGCTCGAGGAGGCAGCTACTCCGTTCATGGACGCCCTCGCCCGCGAGGGAATTCTCGGCCGCGCGGTGCTCGTGCCGCGCGAGGTCGCGCCGGGGAGCGACGCGGCGAATCTCGCGGTCCTCGGCCTGGACCCTCGCGCCCATCGCATGGGCAGGGCGGCCCTGGAGGCGGCCGGCCGCGGGATCGACCTAGCCGAAGACGAGGTCGTCTTCAGGATGAACCTCGTCACGATAAGGGACGGGATCCTCGTCGACTACTCAGGCGGCGGGGTCTCAAGCGACGAGGCACGGCGGTATGTCGCGGCGATCGGAGAGGCGCTCGCGCGCGAGGGCGCGCGGGTCGCGCAGGGGGTCGGGTACAGGCACCTCCTCGTGCTAGAGGACCCGGCCGGCGCGACCTTGAACGTGGCGTGCCGCCCGCCGCACGATATACAGGGGCGCAAGGTCGAGGAGTTCCTCGCCTCGGGTTCCGGGGAAGGGGCCGGGCTCGTCAGGCGGCTCCAGGACGCGGCGAGCGCAGCGGTGGCGCGGGTCGCCCCGGCGGGGGCCAGGGGGCCGAACGCGGTCTGGCTCTGGGGCCAGGGGCGCAGGGTCGAGCTTCCGAGCCTCCGCGAGCGCTTCGGCGTTCGGAAGGCGGCGGTGGTCGGCGCGGTGGACCTGGTGCGCGGGGTCGGGCGCGCGATGGGCATGGAGGCGATGGACGTCCCCGGCGCCACGGGCGACCTGGACACGAACTACGCCGGCAAGGGGGAGGCCGCCGCGCGGGCGCTCGGCGACTGCGAGCTCGTGCTCGTCCATGTGGAGGCGCCGGACGAGGCCTCCCACAGGGGCGACCGGCTCGCCAAGCTCCGCGCGATCGAGGCGGTGGATAGGGAGGTCGTCTCGCGCGTCTGGCGCAGGGCCAGGGAGCTCGGGCGCACGCGCGTGCTCGTGGTGCCGGATCACCTGACGCCGCTCTCGACGAGGACGCACGCACACGGGGCGGTCCCGTTCGCACTCTGGGGCCCGGGCGTCGAGCCGAGCGGCTCGAGCGGCTTGAGCGAACGACAGGCCGCATCGAGCGGGGTATACGTCGAGCGCGGCTGGGAGCTCCTGGGGCTCGCGCTCGCCGATGCGCTCTCCCCCTGGAGGACTGGAGGCAGGTCGTGAGCGGGAAGCGCATAGAGATCTACGACACGACGCTCCGCGACGGCTCGCAGGGGGAGGGGGTGTCGTTCTCCGTCTCCGACAAGCTCGAGATCGCGAAGAAGCTGGACGAGATCGGCTTCGACTACGTGGAGGGCGGCTGGCCGGGCTCAAACCCCAAGGACGACGAGTTCTTCGAGAAGGCGAAGGACCTCTCGCTCGCGAGGGCGAAACTCGTCGCCTTCGGCGCGACCCGCAAGGCCCGCACGAGGCCGGAGGAGGATGCCCGGCTCCGCACGCTCGCCTCCTCGTGCGCGGGCATAGTCGCGATCGTGGGCAAGACCTGGGACCTCCACGTGCGCGAGGCGCTTCGGGTGGAGCTCGACGAGAACATTCGGATGATTGAGGAGTCCGTGGCGTTCCTGGTGCGCTCCTCGAAGACGGTCTTCTTCGACGCGGAACATTTCTTCGACGGCTGGAAGGCGAACCCCGCCTACGCGCTCGAGTGTCTCCGCACGGCCGCGCGCGCGGGCGCGAAGGTCGTCGTCCTCTGCGACACGAACGGCGGCTCGCTACCCGAGCGGATCAGGGACGGAGTGAAGGCTGCGCGCGAAGCGGCGGGCGGGTGCGCGCTCGCCATCCACGTGCACAACGACGGTGGCCTCGCAGTCGCGAACGTGCTCGCGGCCGTCGAGGCCGGCTGCACGCAGGTCCAGGGCACGGTGAACGGTCTCGGCGAGCGGTGCGGGAACGCCGACCTCTGCGTCGTGGTGCCGACGCTCCAGCTCAAACTCGGGTACGACGTCCTTCCGCCCGACAGGCTCAGACGGATGACGGAGCTCTCCCGCTACGTGTACGACATGGCGCTCATTCCCCCGCGCGATAACACGCCCTACGTCGGGCGGTCGGCCTTCGCCCACAAAGGCGGGCTCCACGTGAGCGCCGTGCAGCGGAATCCGGCGACTTACGAGCACGTGAGGCCCGAGGACGTGGGCAACGAGCGGCGCGTGCTCCTCTCGGAGATCTCCGGCCGCTCGGGAGTGCTCGCGAAGACCCCAGGGGGCACCTCCGCCGGATCCGACGTAACGGCGAAGATCCTGGAACGCATCCAGAGCCTGGAGCATGCGGGTTACCAGTTCGAGGCCGCCGAGGCGAGTTTCGAGCTCCTCTCTCGCAAGATACTCGGTACGTACAAGCCTTACTTCGAGCTCCACGGCTTCAGGGTGAGCTCCGAGCTCCGCGGCGGCGGGCCTCATGTGACCGAGGCCACAGTGAAGCTCTCCGTGGGGGCGAGGGCGGAGCACACCGTCGCCGAGGGGAACGGCCCCGTGAACGCCCTCGACGGGGCGCTCAGGAAGGCCCTGTTGCCATTCTACCCCTGTCTGGCCGAGCTCCAGCTCACGAACTACAAGGTGCGCATCGTGAACCCCCTGGCCTCGACTGCGGCGAGGGTGCTCGTGCTCATAGAGTCGCGCGACGCGCGCGACAGGTGGGCAACCGTCGGCGTCTCCGAGAATATCATCGAGGCGAGCTGGATAGCGCTCGTGGATAGCGTCGAGTACAAGCTCCTCAAGAACGGCACGGAGCCCCCGCGGGAGGCGGAGTCCGGCCCGGCGGGGAAGACCGGGGGAGACGGCGCATGAGACCCGAGGCCGCCGCGACTGCGAGATCGCCCATGCCCCCTCGCTTCCAGCCCTCGGAGGTGGAGGGGCGATGGTACGAGCTCTGGGAGAAACAGGGCTACTTCCGGAGCGTCCCGGACGAGAAGCGCAAGCCATATACGATAGTCATCCCGCCGCCCAACGTCACAGGCGTCCTACACATGGGCCACGCCTTGAACAACACCCTCCAGGACATCATCATCCGGTTCCGCAGGATGCAGGGCTGGAACACACTCTGGCTGCCCGGCACCGATCACGCGGGGATCGCCACGCAGAACGTCGTCGAGCGCGAGCTCGCCAGGGAGGGCGTGACGCGCGACCAGCTCGGGCGCGAGAAGTTCCTCGAGCGCGTCTGGAAATGGAAGGAGGAGCACGGGGCCACGATCTTGACGCAGCTCCGCCGACTCGGCGCGAGCTGCGACTGGACCCGCACGCGCTTCACGATGGACGAGGGCCTCTCGCGCGCGGTGCGGCAGGCCTTCGTCAGGCTCTTCCAGGACGGCCTGATCTACCGCGGCCGCAGGCTCATCCACTGGTGCCCGCGCTGCCGGACGGCACTCGCCGACGACGAGGTCGAGAACGAAGAGACGCCGGGGAAGCTCTGGCATCTCCGCTATCCGGTGAAGGGCGAGCGCGCGCGGTTCGTCGTCGTGGCCACGACGCGCCCCGAGACCATGCTCGGCGACACGGCCGTCGCCGTGCACCCCGGCGACGCGCGCTACAAGGACCTGGTGGGGAAGACGCTCGTCCTCCCGCTCATGGAGCGCGAGATCCCCGTCATCGCCGATGACGCGGTGGACCCGCGCTTCGGCACGGGCGCGGTGAAGGTCACCCCGGGCCACGACCCGACCGACTTCGAGATCGGCGCGCGGCACTCGCTCGAGGTGATCTCGGTCATGGCCCCCGACGGCTCGATGAACGAAAACGCGGGGCCTTTCTCCGGGCTCGACCGGTTCGTCGCCAGGGACAAGGTCGTCGAGGCGCTGAGCTCGCGAGGGCTCGTCGAGAAGATCGAGGACCATGTCCATATCGTTCCGCGATGCTACAGATGCAACACCGTGGTGGAGCCTCGTGTCTCCGACCAGTGGTTCGTCAGGATGAAGGAGCTCGCGGCCCCGGCCATCGAGGCCGCGCAGAAGGGGAAGCTGCGATTCCACCCGGCGCGCTGGGAGCGGGAGTACCTGCGGTGGCTCGAGGGCGTCCGCGACTGGTGCATCTCGCGTCAGATATGGTGGGGGCACCGGATACCGGTCTGGACCTGCCGCGACTGCGAGAAGCCGAACGCCTCCGTCGACGAACCCAAGACCTGCCCGCAGTGCGGGGGCTCGGACCTCGTGCAGGACCCGGACGTCCTCGACACCTGGTTCAGCTCGGCGCTCTGGCCGTTTTCGACGCTCGGCTGGCCCGACGACACGAAGGACCTCGAGTACTACTACCCGACGAACACCCTCATCACCGATCGCGGGATACTCTATTTCTGGGTGGCCAGGATGGTCATGATGGGCCTCCGCCTGATGAAGAACGTACCCTTCTCGGACGTGTACGTGCATGGCACGGTGCTGGACGAGCAGGGGCGGAAGATGTCGAAGTCCCTTGGGAACGGCATCGACCCCATCGACATGATAGAGCGCTACGGCGCCGACGCCGTGCGCGCGAGCCTCGTCTTCCTCACTTCCGAGGGCCAGGACGTGAAGCTCGCTCCGACGAAGTTCGAGATGGGACGCAACTTCGCCAACAAGGTCTGGAACGCCGCGCGCTATGCGGTGACGCGCCTGGCGGAGTCGCCGCCCGAGGCGCCGCCCCGGGATACCGATCTCGCGCTTTCGGATAGGTGGATCCTCTCGCGCCTGGCGCGCGCGATCAAGGCGGCCACTACCGCCTTCGAGGAGTTCCGTTACCACGAGGCCGCGAGCAGGATATACGAGTTCGTTTGGGACGAGTTCTGCGCCTGGTATATAGAGCTCACGAAGTTCCGCCTGCGCGCCCGCGACGGCGGCGCGCAGGCCGCGCGCGCGGTCCTGGCGCACGTCCTGGACAGGTCGCTGAGGCTCCTCCACCCGATCTGCCCGTTCATCACCGAAGAGCTCTGGGCGCGCCTGGGGGAGGTCCGCCCGGTCCGCGAGCTCGACGGCTCCGCCGGCGCAGGCGCGCAGCACGTCGCAGTGGCGAGCTGGCCCGTCCCGGACGAGCGCAGGCTCGACCCGTCGGCCGAGGAGGTCATGTCGCTCGTACAGAGCATCGTGACCGCCGTGCGGAACATCCGCAGTCAGAGGGGCGTCGACCCGCGGACCGAGGTGCGGACGATCTGTTCCTGCGCCGACGAGGCCGTGCGCTCGATGCTCGAGCCGCATGTCTCGATGATCTCGGACATGGCCCGCGCGAGACCCGTCGAGCTCGGCGTGGGGCTCACCAGGCCCGAGGGAGCGGCGGTCGCCGTGCTCGACAGGGTGCAGGTCTTCCTCCCGATCGCCGTGGACGTCGCCGCCGAGCGCGAGCGACTCGCCAAGGAGCTCGAGGAGGCCGAATCCCACCTGCGCCAGGTCGAGCTCAGGCTCCGCAACTCGCAGTATCTCGAGCGCGCGCCGCGGGACGTCGTCGAGCGCGACAGGAACCGGCGCGAGGAGCTCATAGCCAGGATCGGGAAGCTCCGGGCGAATCTCGACGAGCTGGCCTAGAGGGCGGGGTGGGGGCATGTTCGACGCGCGTTTCTTCGAGCGGTTCGTGCCGACGTGCATCGAGGCGATGCGCGAGAACTTCGAGGTCTCCGGCGAGGTCGCAGTGGTCGTGCACCTCGACTCGGGGGACTCGCTCATCGTGAACTCGGTCCTGCCGGAGGGGAGCGGCGATACGGTCGCCCTCGGCTGCATCTTCCCGGCCAAGAAGGGCGACACCTCGACGCGCATGACGACCGTCTGCGTCCCGGTCGCGTCGATCAAGCGCGTGGACCTGGTCACCCACGCCGACAATCCCCCCGTCACCGGCAAGCAGCGGAAGTTCAGGGGCTACATCTCCAGGCGAGCGGGCGAGACGGCCTAGCCGGCCGGCGCCGAACCCGGACAGGGCCTCGGGCGCTCTATTCTCAGGTCTGCGAGAAGGGGAGCGCCCATGGCAGACATCGAGTCGAACGGCCCCGGCCGGTTCCGCATCGCAGCCCTCGCGGGCTCGCTCGTCCTGGCGGCTTCGTGCGCACTGGGCGCGGGCGGGGCGCCATTCGACGAGCAGGGCGCGGGTGCGGCCGAGGGCGCGATCTGGGACCTGTCGAAGCCCTTCTGGGTCTTCTTCGCGCAGGAGAGGCTCCTCGCCCCCGAGACGCCGCTCGGCGAGGCGATCCCGCGCGCCGCCTTCGCGCACATCAGGCCGGCCGGGGATGACGCGCGGCTCTTCTTTATACTCGCCGGGATCGCATACCTGGGCCTGTACCACTGGGAGAGGGAGTCGGTGGAGCTCGAGGCGAGCCTCTTCTCGATGCTGGTCCCCGTCGGGAGCTCGCTCTACAGAGACGGCCGCGAGGTGGAGGCCGAGGCGTTCGAGGAGTCCTGGGTCGATATGAGCCTGCGCGCGCAGAAGACCTGGCGGTCCCCCGGCGGGGCGAGGACGCGGCTCGGCCTGGAGTACCAGCTCGCGTACCGGGACTACCGCCGCGCCGAGGAGACCGACCCCTCCTTCGTCCTCCCCGCCGACACCCTGGTCCACGAGTTCGACCTCTCGGCGGCGTTCGACACCCGCGCGCGGGGGCCGATGGGCGACTTCGCCCGCGGGTTCGAGCTCGAGCTGGGGGCGGCGTTCGAGTCCCGTGCGGAGTGGAACGCCTGGGGGATGCCGCCGTCGCTCTACGACGACGCGAGCGCCGCGCACGCGAGGACCGCCTTCGGGTCCCTGGAGTTCCACAGGACCTTCGGGCCAGCCGTGCTCCACGGCAAGCTCCGCGGGGCGAAGGGTTGGGACCTGGACAGGCTGACCTTCATCAGGCTCGGCGGCGGAGGCTTCGGCAGGCAGTTCGACCGCGTCGGCGCGGGCTCCACGGGGGCGGCGAACGACGGGGAGCTCTTCCGTTCCGACGGTGTACCGGGCTACTTCGGCGGCGAGTTCTTCACGGACGAGTACGCCCAGGCGAACCTGGAGCTCGACATCCCGCTCGGGGCCATGGCGCTCGCGCACGTCTCCGCGGCCTGGGCGACTTTCCGCGACGCGCTCGACTCGTTCACGCGAAAGGACCTCCTCGGCTGGGGCCTGGGTTTCACGCGGATCTTCGAGTGGAAGAGCGCGCTCAGGCTCGACCTGGGCTATTCGCCGCGTCCGGACGGGTCCCTCGGCGCGGCGGACTCCGCCGACATCACGCTCACCTACATCCGCAAGTTCTGAGCTTGAGCACCTCCGACCGGCGCGGTATCAACCGGGGGCTGGTCTGCGCAGGAGGAAAGCGTGGCCGAGGAAAGCTGCTGCCTGCAGGTCGCCCCAGAGTGCCACGGATGCGGCGTCTGTCTGCCTGCGTGCCCGCGCGGGGCGATCTCTATGGTGGAAAGCAAAGAACGGACGCGCGCGGAGATCGACCGCGCGAAATGCGACCTCTGCCTGGCCTGCATGGACGTCTGCCCCGTCGAGGCGATCCTCGAGCCTTATCCCCCGGCCTGGCGGCTGCACCGCAGGACCGACGGGAGCTGAGGGCTTCGCCGCGGGCCTCTGCGGAGTAGGCGCCGCGGCGCCGCCTCCCGGGGGTTTGTCGTTCCTGCATTTCGCCGAGGGCGTATCGGACGCCTGGCCGGCCGACCGTGGCGGCGAACCGCCGAGCAGGCGTTCCACCGAGTGATGCGAACCAATCGTCCGTCTGGCAGGCCTTCCCTCAGGAGGGAAAGGGCACAACCCCATCAGCCGGACGGAGACAGGCGAAGGACGGCCTCACCTCTTCGGCGGGAGGCCGTGCTTCCTGAGCTTCTCGTAGAGCGCCGACCTGCTCAGGCCCAGTATCTCCGCCGCGCGCTTCTTGTTTCCCCCGGTTCTCGCCAGCACCTCGACGAGTATCCTCCTTTCCGGCACCTCGAGCGCCTCCTTGAGGGTGCGCGGGGCGGGCCCCTCGCCAGGGACGAGTCCGTCCGCCTGACCGATCCTCCTCCTGAGCGGAAGACCGTGTCTTACCATCTTCTCCTGGAACTCGGCGCTCTTCATGCCGAGGCTGTTCGCTGCGAGCCTGGGATTGCCTCCGGCCTTCGCCAGGGCCTCCACGAGCCTGTACCTTTCGGGGTCGTCTATCGATCCCATGATGGATCTCAGGCTGCCGTCGTCCGGCGCCCCGGGGGACTCCCCGGGCGTCTCGGGAAGACGCAGGTCCTCGACCTGGATGGTCTTCTCGCGGCAGAAGACGACGGCCTGCTCGATCACATTCTCGAGTTCCCTGACGTTGCCGGGCCAGTGGTACCCGGCGAGCCTGTCCAGGGCCTCCTTGGAGATGCTGTCGACGTCCTTGCCGTGCCTCTCGGCGAAGCGCCGGATGAAATGCCTGACCAGGAACGGGATGTCGCCTTTCCGCTCGCGGAGCGGCGGGAGCCGGATCGGGATCACGTTCAGCCTGTAGTACAGGTCCTTTCTGAACTTGCCTTGCGCCACGAGCTCTTCGAGACCCTCGTTCGTAGCGGCGATGATGCGGACGTCGACGTCCTGGGTCTTCGAGCCGCCCACCTTCTCGAAGCGGCCCTCCTGCACGACGCGGAGGAGCTTCGCCTGGAGCGCGAACGAAAGGTTGTGTATCTCGTCCAGGAATATCGTCCCTTCGTGCGCCAGCTCGAAGCGGCCGGCCCTGTCTCTCATGGCACCCGTGAAGGCACCCTTCACGTGTCCGAAGAGCTCGCTCTCCAGGAGCGTCTCGGCCAGGGCCCCGCAGTCGACCTTGACGAAGGGCTTGTCCCGCCGGGGACTGTTGTAGTGGATGGCCTTGGCGACGAGCTCCTTCCCCGTGCCCGTCTCGCCCTGAATGAGCACGGTCGCGTGAGTGCGGCCGACCGCGAGTATAGTCTCGTAGATCTCCCGCATCTTCGGGTCCTGCCCGATGATGCGGTCGGGGCCGTACTGACCGCGGACCTCGCTGCGCAGGGCCGCCACCTCGAGGGCGAGCTCGTTCCTCTCCACCTCTATCGCCTTGCGCTTGGTCTCCTCGGTGATGTCCCTGCCCGCGGCGATCACGCCCAGGAACTTTCCCGAGAGGTCCCGCATCGCGGTGGGCTCGAGCTCCACCAGACAGCCCTCGGGAGAACCGTCCCGGCGGAGGAACGGTATCCTGACCTGCGGGTACTCCTCGCCGACCGGCCGAGGCTTGGTAATGGTCTCGACCGCCTCGTCGTTGCCCGGGGCCACGAGCGAGAGTAGTTGGCGGCCGATCCGCTCCTGCCTGTCGAAGCCAGTGCCCTTTTCGTAGGCCCTACTGAGCGCGGTGACGCGGCCCTGTGCGTCGCAGGCGACGACCCAGGTGTTCTCACTGTCGAGGAGTCCCGAGATGGCGCTCTCGCGCGCCGCGAGGCGCTCCCGCCGTTCGACGTCATCCGTCACATCGCGCAGGAGCCCTACGATGGTGGGCGCTTCCCCGTTCCAGCTCGGGACGCCCGCGGCCGTGAGGCGGAACGAGCCCCACCTGCCGTCCTTCCTGCGAAGGCGACAGACCGTCGATTGGACGGCCGCAGGCGCGGCCGCGGCACATTGCGTGCCCGCGTCAGGCAGCCCGTCGCGCTTGCGCGGAGGCGCATCGGGTGCCGTGAGATCGACGGGGACATCGCGGTCCGGGGCAGGGGCGGCCGATGCCGCCTCCGAACGCGGTCCCCCGCGGCCGGCAGCGGCCCTCAGCACCTCCATGGTGCGGGACAGATCGTCCGCGTGGACGTACGGAGGGAATGGAAGCCCCATGAGCTCCTTTGCCGAGTAGCCGAGCACCTCTTCCACCGGTCCCGCGAGCCGCCTGAGGACGCCGTCGCAGTCGGTTTCGAAAACCAGGGACTCCGTCGCCGCCAGCGTCGCTTCGTACCGCCTGTTCTGCTCCTCCTGCCGCCGCCGCGCCTCCGCCTCGGCGCTGATGTCGTGCGCCAGGGCGAGCACCCTTGCGATCTTGCCGCCGGGGGGGCCGTCTGGCAGGAAGTGGAAATGCACTGTCTTCCGGCCTCCTTCCGCGTCGGCGATATCCCATACCCCCGACACGAAGGGCGCGCGCCCAGACGCCACCTCCAGGAACGCCTTGTAAGCCGAGGAGGAGTGCTTGCCGGCCAGGAAGCTCGTCAGGTGCGCCCCCACGATCCGCACGGTGTCGGCGCGGAGGAGAGCGCTGGCCCTCTCGTTCGTGCTGCGGATCCTGCCCTCCGGCTCCAATTCGAAGAAGGGCCACGGGCCGTCGCGCAGGGCCTCGCAGAAGCTGCGTTCCCTCCCGCCGAAACGCTTGCGATCGGAGAGATCGATCACGAAACCCTGGAAACCGACGACCTTCCCGCCGGCGTCGCGGACGACGAACGCATCGACGGCGCAGGGACGGGTCGAGCCGTTCGCGCCCACGATCCTGCACTCGACCGGGTACGGCTCCGCCCTCCCCTCGGCCACCCGCTGGAGCCCCGCGTCGACCGCGGGGCGATCCTCTGGATGTACGTAGGAGGAATAGTGCGTGCCGAGCACTTTCTTGAGAGGGAGCCCCGTCAGTTCCAGGGCCTTCTGATTGGCGAAGGTGAAGCGCCCTCCCAGGTCCATGCCGAAGATGCCGAACGGCATGCCGTCGACGAACTCGCGCAGCATGGCCTCCGACTCGCGGCACCTGTGGAGCTCCTCCTCGAGCTCCGCGCGGTTCATGATGGCCCGCGCCGGCGCGGCGATTCCGCGAGCAACCAGCTCCTCAACCGGACCCACGGCGAAACGGCAGGCGGGATGGCCCTGGGCGGCGCATGCGATCTCCACCGCCGCGACATCTGCGGGGAGACCCGCGCGCCGCCTGAGGTAGCGCCAGGCCCCACAAAGCATGCCGCGCGCGGAGTCGCAACGGGGCCTGCTGGAGGGCCTCCCCTCTGCGAGCTCCAGGCGCGCCTCGAAGGTGTCGGCCGACTCGACGAGGAGCCAGCCCCGCCCCCAATCCTGCTCCAGGACCACGAAACGGCCGAAGCCGCGCGATTCTATCATCTCGAGGATCGCGGCGATCGCGGTCTCGTTCGCGGGGAGCTTCGTGGTCTCGATGTGATTGTGCACCAGGATCTCGGCGTGCCTCTCCGAGCTCAGTGCCAAGAGCTCCCTGGAGGGAGCCGCCCCAAGAACGTTGGCCATCTCCTGTCTGAGGATCCGCACACTGTCGATGTCCACACTGATCGTCCGCTCACTCACTGGCCGGCTATCGTTGGCGGTCGCGGTGACGACCTCGCGATGTATCTCCATGGCGCAAACTCCTCTCGCGCACTGCAGACGCCGTCCGGCACAGGTTCTGCGTTTGTCCGCACCTGAGAGCCCGACTGCATCTGTTCAGCAAACTAGACGCTGACCGGAGATCTGTAAAGCGCAAATCCGCAATTCCGGATATTGTACCTTCCAACTTTTTACGAGTGGAAAAGCGTCCACGACCGGCGGCACTGGGGATACAGGGCTGCGCCTGTCTGGACCCAGATCGGTGGCGCCTCGAAGAAATGCGAGGACGACGCGTTCGGGTCCACCAAGAAGTCGGCTTCCACATTCCTCACTCCGCCGGATGTGCAGCGGGACCATGGCGGGACCGCCGGAACCGCCGCTCGTATTTTAGACAGGGCGCGACGCGGACAGGCCCGCGAAGCTCGAGCTGACATGCCACCCTCGTCTGGCCCCCCATCTCGGCACAGGATGATGCTAGACTGGCAAGGTCCGTCGCTGTGCGTTCAACTCCTTTCGATATTTGCACTTGCGCGGAGGAGCCCGCCGCGCTAGAAGATTCGTCCCGTCGCTCCCGGCGATGTAGGAGCGTTCAGGAGCGCCGCGCAGGAGTGTCCACGGAAGGGGCCATGGATGTCTGGCAAGGTTGTCAGAGTGGACGCTCCTGCCAAGGTCAACTTGTGGCTCGGTGTGCTGCACCTGCGCATGGACGGTTACCACGAGATCGACTCTCTGATGCAGACGATCAGTCTTCGGGACCGACTGACGCTCCGGCCTGCCGGCGACGGCCGGATCGCACTCCGGCTGACCGGGGCAAGGGCGGACGGAGTCCCCTCCGACGGCTCGAACCTGGTGGTGAAGGCTGCTCTGGCCCTCAGAGAGCGCTTTGCGATCGCTGCCGGGGCGGACATCCTGCTCCGCAAGGAAATCCCAGCCGGGGCCGGTCTAGGGGGAGGTTCGAGCGATGCGGCGGCGGCGCTTATAGGCCTCTGCCAGCTCTGGTCGCTCAAGCCTTCCGCAGAGGACCTATACGGGCTTGCGGCGGACCTGGGCTCCGACGTGCCCTTCTTCCTGCGGGGCGGGACGGCCAGATGCACGGGCAGGGGCGAAAAGGTCGAGCAATTGAGGTCCAGAGGCACGGCGCATCTGGTGCTGGTCTTCGGCCGGCCGTTGTCAACTAAGGAAGTATACCGCCGCTGGGATGCGCAAGGTTTGACAACCCCCTTCCTGGAAGGAATGATGCCCCATGGGGGGGGGCAGGTCGTGGACCTGCAAGCTCTGGTGGATCGGCCCATGAAGAACTATCTCGAGCCCTCGGCGTTCGAGCTCATGCCAGGGCTCGCAGGGTCTAAGGAGGCCCTCCTGTCCCGAGGGGCGTGCTGGGCATCGATGAGCGGTTCCGGGAGTTGCGTGTTTGGCGTCGTCCGCTCGGCGGCCGAGGCGAAGGCATTGGCCGCCGCGATGAGGCGGGCGGGTTACGACACCCGAGCCGCGTTCTCGATCGGCCCCCGCAGGTGGCCCTGGCCAGAGAGTCGTGTCGCTACTGTCGGCCAGCGTGGCTCGAGAGCAGCCTCGGGGGAATCCGGAGGGGCTGCTGCGGAGGCTCCGGGCGCACGGGGCTCGGAGAGCGCAGAGAAAGCGACGGCGAGCCCTCCGCAGCGGACGCGCTGCCGACCCCGCTAGGGCCGGCGGGACGGGGGAAACGATGGAGATCACGGAGGTTCGCGTCAAGCTGGCCGAGGGGCATCAGTCCAAGCTCCAGGCCTTCGCCACGATCACCATCGATTCGTGCTTCGTCGTCCGCGACCTGAAGGTGATACAGGGCACGAAGGGCCTGTTCGTGGCGATGCCGAGCAGGAAGCTCACCGTCAGATGCCAGCGCTGCCGCTGCAAGAACCACCTGAGGGCGCAGTACTGCAACGACTGCGGCACGAAACTGCGCCCGCCGAAGATGAAGATGGACGAGCGCGGCCGGGCCAGGCTCCACGCCGATATCGCTCATCCGATCAACCAGGACTGCCGGGACATGATCCAGGAGAAGGTGGTCGCCGCGTACCGCGCCGAGGTGGAGCGCTCGAAACAGGAGGGCTACAAACCCCCCGCAGATGATTTCATGGACGCGGGACCGGAGGGACCCGACGAGGAGGACTACGAGCCGCTCGTCTCTCACGACGACGTCGCGGCGGGCGAGGTCCGCGAGCGGTCCCCGATGGACGCCGGCGGCATCGCCGCCGCGCCGGAAGGGCAACCAAAGCCGCCATCCGGCGGAAAGCGGTGGCAGGAGAACTCGCGCCACCGCCGCGAAGATGAAGGAGAGAGGGCGGACAAGGACATGTCTGTCTGAGGCGGTCCGCCGGGCGACGGCGCACGCCGCGGCAGACATATCCGGCGCGTCCGTTCAGCCCCGCCTCAAGCAGGCGGCGCGGCGATGGCCTTCCGGCTCGGACGCTGGGCCGCGATGTCCCTGACGAGATAGCGCAACAGGTCCTCCACGGTCACGACGGCCCTGGCGCGCCAGGTGGTCGCCTGCGTCTCGGCGCCCGGATCCGCGCCGGGGTGTTCGGCGGCGCGCTTCGTGTCAGCGGCCGCTACGAGAAGTCCCACCGATCTCCCGGCCCGCCTGAGCGCCGCGAGGGCCTGGACGATGGTCGTCCCGTCGCTCAGGAGGAGCGGGGGCCTGGCGAGCGCCGAGAGCGGCGTCGCGCCCGGCACGCCCCAGGCCTGGACCACGTGCACGACGCCGCTCACCTGGTCGGGTGCGCCCCTGTAGACGAACACCCTGGGCGATCGCAGAGCGGCCGCGCGCGCGATGAGTTCCGCAGCGCTCGCGTCCTCCGACATGAGCTGCAGCTTCTCGACAGCCGTCCCCACGGCGGCGACGCTCGCCGAACCGGACCGCAGGATGCCCTGCACGAGATGCCTCTGCGGTGTGCTGAGCGCCCCCTGCTCCGCGCCCGCCGCGAAAGCGGTCTCGACGGCCTTCCTCGAGACGAGCGTCCAGTGCCTCGGCCCGGCGAGCCCGAGGAGCCATCTGACCGCCCTCCCGAAGGCCGACAGCGCCCTGGCCAGCGGGCGGACGAGCCACACCGCCGCCAGGAGCACCCTCGCGGATGACATCATCATGCGCTCGGCCCTGAGGCGGAAGACCGTCTTCGGCACGAGCTCGGCGAACACGAAGAGTAGCGGCGCCGCCGTCAGCGTCGCCGCGATCTCGGGTTGGACCGGGAGGGCCGTGCGTTCGTAGAGGTTCGTGCAGACGGCGCTCACGATGTCGAGCGCGAGGTTCGTCCAGAGCAGCATCGCCGTGACGAAACCGGGGGTGTCCTCGAGCAATCGCTCCAGTCTCCGCGCCCATGCGTCGCCGAGTTCGTGCGCGCGGTAGCGCAGGTGGAGCCGGTCGAGGACGTAGGCGCCGGTCTCCGCGCCCGAGAAGAACGCCGCCAGAAGCGCGCCGCAGGCTAGCATGGCGACGGCGCTCCAGCCGCTCATGGCCGGCCCTCCTCCGCCTCGAGCGCGATCTCCACGCGCTCCACGCGCCTGCCGCGCATCTCCTTGACGAGGAATCGGAGCCTGCCCCAGCGCGCGACGTCGCCGGCCCTGGGTATTCTGCCCAGGAGATGGGTGACGAATCCCCCCAAGGTGTCGAACTGGCCGGGCTCCGGCTCCACCTCGAAAAGCTCGGCCCAGTCCCTGATGGAGAGGTCCCCCGCCAGGACATAGGACCCGGGGCCGGTCCTCTCCACGGCCGGCCTTCCGGGCTCGGAGGGCGGGGCGAGTTCCCCGAACGCCGAGAAGGCGATGTCCTCGAGCGTGATGAGTCCTGCCATGCCCCCGTACTCGTCGACCACGACGGCCACCTCGAGGCCGGAGTCCTTCACCTGCCCCAGGAGCGAGGCCAGGCGGGCGCTCTCGGGGACGAAGGCCACGGGCCTGACGAACAGCCGCAGGTCGCACCTCGCCGGAGAACCGATCACGCAGCGCGCGATCAGGTCTTTCGCCTCGATGATCCCGATGATGTTGTCCTGCGACCCCTCGTAGACGGGCGCGCGGCTCCTGGACCTGGCCTGCAGCCTCTTCAGCACCTGCTCGGGGCTGTCCGTGACCGAGGCGACCGCCACGTCGACCCGCGGCACCATCACCTCCCTCACGCGGAGCTCCGAGAGGGCGACGACGCCGTCGATGAGCTCGGCCTCTCCTCCAGAGAGCGCCCCCGAGCGTTCGGCGAGCTCCACCAGCATCCGGAGTTCGTCGGGGTCGATCTTCCTGCTGGCCGGCGGCCCGGCCAGGCGTCTGACCAGGGCGAGGATAGGCGAGGCGGCGAGCGCCGCCGGCCGGCCGATCCAGGCCCGGAAGGCGGCGAGCGGAAGGGACGTCAGGCTCGCCAGGGCCTTCGGCGAGGCGGCAGCGACGGCCTTGGGGGCGATCTCGCCGAAGAGTATCAGCGTCGCCAGGACCGCAGCCCCCGCGGCCGCCCCCGCGGAACCTCCGAAGACCTCGGCCGCCCTGAAGGACACCGTGGCCCCCACCGAGAAGAAGAGCGTGTTCACCACCAGGTTGCCGAAGAGAACCGATACGAGCATGTCGTCCGGACGCGCGAGGAGTCTCCTGGCCGCTCCACCACTCCGCGGGCGGCGGCGCTCGAGCTCGTCGAGCTCATCGCGGCTCAGCGAGAAGAGCGCGGTCTCCGAGGCCGAGAAAAACGCCGAGAGGACGAGCAGTCCCCCCATCGTGACCAGACGGAGTGCATGTTGGCCGAGAAACTCGCTCACTGGCTGGGATGGCCGCCACCGGGGTCCGGGCGGGCCTTGCTCGGCCCGTACACCTGCCGAGGATCGAACTCCCTCGGCCCGACCGCCCCCAGCTTTCCGTCGAGCGCCAGGGGCTCCAGCCGCCTGAAGAAGCAGGAACGGTAGCCTTCGTGGCAGGCCGGGCCGCCGCGGTCGATCACCGCCAGCACCGCGTCGCCGTCGCAGTCCACCCTGAGCTCCTTCACGCGCTGGACGTGGCCCGAGGTCTCGCCCTTCTTCCAGAGCTTCCCCCGCGAGCGGCTCCAGAAGTGCGCCTCCCGCGTCTCGATGGTCTTCTGGAGGGCCTCGCGATTCGCCCAGCCCAGCATCAGGACCTCGTGCGTGGCCTCGTCCTGAAGGATCACCGGCACGAGACCGTGAGCGTCCCACCTGAGTTCGTCCAGAAACGCCATCTGGCCATCCCTTCTGCGAGGCGCTTGGACAGGCCCCGGCCCGTCCTGGAGCGCCTTCTACCCCCGCGCGGCCTGCTCGCGAGCTGCGCCGGCGCTCAGCCCACCGCCCCGAGGGCGACGCGCTCGCCGAGCACCTCCGCGACGCGCCTCCTCAGGGGCTGCCACTCTGGCGCTGCCAGCAGCGGGTCGGCCGCCACGAGGCGGAATGCGTCCTCGCGGGCCTGAGCGAGGATATCCGAATCCCTGAAGATATCCGCGAACCTGAGCTCCGGCAAGCCGCTCTGGCGGGTCCCGAAGAACTCCCCCGGACCGCGGATGCGGTAGTCCGCCTCGCTGATCTTGAAGCCGTCTGTCGTCTCCTCGAGGGCCTTCAGGCGTTCGACGGCCCCGGGCGTCTTCGGGTCGGCGATCAGATAGCACTCGCCCCTGCGGGGGCTCCGGGCGACGCGCCCCCTGAGCTGGTGGAGCTGCGCCAGGCCGAACCTGTCGGCGTGTTCCACCACGAGCACGGTCGCCTCGGGCACGTCGATCCCGACCTCCACCACCACCGTGCAGACGAGCACCCGCGTCCGCCCCGAGGCGAAGTCCTCCATCGCGCGCCGCTTTTCCTCCGGCTCCATGCGCCCGTGCAGGAGCCCCACTTCGATCCCCTTGAAACATCCTCGTGCGAGCCTGTCGCGGGTCTGGGCCGCCGCGCGGATCGCGCCGGGCGGACCCTCCTCGAGATCGAACGATTCGATCTCCCCCTCCTCCACCCTCGGGCAGACCACGTAGCACTGCGCGCCGCGCTCGATCGCCTCGCGGGCGCGCGCGTAGGCCGATGCGCGCTCGCCCTCCGGGACGACCCGCGTCTCCACCCCGCCCCGGCCGGGCGGGAGCTCGTCTATGACCGAGAGGTCCAGGTCCCCGTAGTACGCCATCGCGAGCGTCCGCGGGATGGGAGTCGCCGTCATCACGAGGACGTGCGGAGAGGCGCCCTTCCTGCAGAGGCGCGCACGCTGCAGGACCCCGAACTTGTGCTGCTCGTCCATCACCACGAGCCCCAGGTTCGCGAAGCGCACGGACTCTTCGAGCAGGGCGTGCGTCCCGACGACGATCTGCGAGCGGCCGGAGGCCGCGTCCGCCAGGGCCTTGCGCCGCTCCGGCTCCTCGATCCCGCCGACGAGGAGCGCGACCTTCACGCGGCTGTCGCGCAGGTACTTCCCGAGGGTCTTCGCGTGCTGGATCGCCAGGAGCTCCGTCGGGGCCATGACCGCAGCCTGGGCGCGGTGCGCCACGACCGCGAGCATCGCGTAGACCGCCACGGCCGTCTTGCCGGAACCGACGTCGCCCTGGAGCAGGCGGTTCATGGGCTGCCCGCGGGCGAGGTCGGCTGCGATCTCGGCGACGACGCGCTCCTGCGCCCTCGTGAGGGCGAACGGGAGCCTCGCCCTGATCCTTGCGTCTATCTCGGGGGTGACCTCGAAGCTCCTCGCCATCTCCAGCCTCGAGCGCGCCCGGACGAGCGCGAGGCCCGTCTGGAGGACGAAGAGCTCCTCGTACGCGAGCCGCCTCCGCGCCTCCGCCAGGCGCTCCGGGCTCGACGGAAAATGCGCCTCCCTGAACGCCTCGCCTACGGGCAGGAGCCTCCGCGCGGCCCGGAGGGACCCGGGGAGTATGTCGGGAAACTCGCCGGCCACCTTCGTCACGACCCGGTGCGCGAGCGCCCGCATGAAGCGCTGGCTCAGCCCCTCCGTGAGCGGGTAGATCGGCACGAGCCGCCCGGAGGCGAGATCCACCGGGTCCTCGAGGTCGAGCGCCTCCGTGTCCCGCTCAGAACGGACGATCTCGTAATCCTCGGGCGCGATCTGGAGCTTGCCCCTGAAGAGCCCCACCTTGCCGGTGATGACGAGCTCCATGCCCTCGCGGATCACGTCGGCTAGGTACCTGCGGTTGAACCACACCGCTTGGCAGTGGCCGGTCTCGTCCTCGAGGTCCGCCGTCACGATGCAGGGGCCCCGTATCGGCCTGGCGACGCGCAGGCGCGTCACGCGTCCGCGGACGGTCGCCTCCTCGCCGGGCACCAGACCCGAGATCGTGCGGACCTGCGTCCTGTCCTCGTGGCGGCGCGGGAGGAAGAGGAGGAGGTCCCGCGCGGTCCTCAGGCCGAGCCTCGCCAGCCTCGCCGCGCGGGCGGGCCCCACGCCCTTCTCGTACTGGAGAGGCCTGTCGAGCGCGCCCGAGGGCACCGCCTGGACCATCGCGGAGGCTCGAGCAGCCGGCCGGGCAGGCGAGGCGGCGCCTGACGCCTCGTTCGGGCCGCGGGCGCGCCTCGGTCCGGCGGACCTAGCTTCCATGTCGGACACCGCCGGCCGGCCGCCCACTCACTCCTTCTCCACCATCTGATCGAAGAAGGCCAGGTACTCGTCGGGGCGGTCGCTCTCGCGGACCTTCATCGCCGCCCGCGGATGCTGGTTGAGCATCCCGGTGATCATGTAGGGGATGCTGTAGCCCCAGTCCATCTCCTTCCGCAGGGGCACGAAGACCTTCTCGATGCATTCGACGACCGGCCGGAGCTTGAACTTGGGGTTCTTCAGGAAGGCGATCAGCAGCTCGAGCGGGCAGTTCCCCGCGCCGCGGCCCAGGCCGTCGATGGTGGCGTCCAGGCGGTTGGCGCCGACGATGAGCGCCTCGATCGTGTTCGCGTACGCGAGCTGCATGTTGTTGTGCGCGTGGAAACCGACCTGCTTCCCGGTTCCGTCGAGGGCCTCAAGGAAACCGAGGACCAGGTCCCTCACCTGTTCGGAATAGAGTGCGCCGTTGGAGTCCACCACGTAGACGGTATCCACGGGGCTCCTGGCGAGGGCGGCGAGCGCGTCCTCGAGCTCCCTGTCCTGGACCGTGGAGATCGCCATGAGGTTGAGCGTCGTCTCGTAGCCCTTGTCGTGCGCGTCCTTGATCATGTCTATCGCGCCAGGGATCTGGTGGATGTAGGCCGCGACGCGGATGCAGTCGAGGACGCTCTTCTCCTTCGGGAGGATGTCCTCGTGGTAGTCGGTGCGATCGACGTCGGCCATCGCGCACAGTTTGATCTGTCGGGAGTCCTCGCCGACGATCCGGCGGATGCAGTCCTCGTCGCAGTATTTCCAGGCCCCGTGCTCGGCTGGTGCGAAGATGCGCTTCGAGGCCTTGTAGCCGAGCTCGATGTAGTCCACGCCGGCCGCGACGCAGGTCTCGTAGACGGCCTTCACGAAGCCGTCGTCGAACCTGTGGTTGTTCATCAGCCCGCCGTCCCGGATCGTGCAGTCGAGCACCTTGATTTCGGGGCGGTAGGTGACCCAGTTGCCCTTGGCGTTCCCGTTTTTCCTGTGCAGCATCCGGCCCGTCCTTCCGGCGTCCCGCTTCCGGTCCGAGGATAGCACCGCGCTCGGCGCTTCCGCAAGGGCGAGCGGCGCAGTTCGTGATGGTCGGCGGAGGCGTCGAGACGGGTCTCGCGCTCCGGGGCGCGCGGCCCGGCGCGCTACCTCGCTCGCGCCTCAGGGGAGGCCGCGCCCTCGACGAGCATCGAGGCCGCTTCGCGCAGCCTGCGGAAGCCCTCCGGCACGAGCCTCCCGAAGCGCGCGGTCCCCGCGTCCTCGGCGAAACGCTTGTCGACCCTGCCGTCGAGGTCGATGTAGTGGTCGATGAACGCCCTCAGTTCGCCGGCCGATAGGGAGAGCTTCTTCCGGACGAGCTCCAGGTACTCGATGTCCTGCTGGGCTCGCCTGTAGGCCTTGAGCCTGATGGAGTGATGGATCGCCGCCTCGGTCCCTGGGCGTCCCTCGAAGATGAAGAGCCCGAGCTCGTCGGACTTTTTCAGCGCCGATCCGTCGCGGTTGATCGTCTCCCACGGGACGAGCCCCGAGGCCCCGTCGCGGTACGCGCCGAGCGCCCAGGCGAGGATGTTGCGGCTCGACTCCTCGGGCGGGGTGCTGCCGCCGTAGACCCAGATCGTCCCGCCCGCGAGCTCGGCGCGGTCCAGGACGAGGCGGTTGTACGTCTTGAACGCCCCCGTGGCCACGACCCACATGTCGGTGCATCCGGCCAGCTCCCCGCGGTCGAACTCCGGACGCGAGATGTCGATCCGGTACCTCAAGACGACGGGGCAGCTCTCGCCCTTCGCCTCGCGCGCGAGCCCCCCGTAGTACGCGAGCGCCCTGTAGTCCCACAGCGAAGCGGGCTCGTCGAGCACCCATGGGGCCTTCCGCGGGTCGTCGGGGGAGCCCTTATTGTTCAGAAAGACCTGGAAACCGGTCCGCGTCCAGCCCTGCTCGCGCGCGACTCGGATGAAGTCGCGCATGATGTTCACGAATGTCTTTGCGTAGACGGGCGCATGCGCGAAGGCCTCATGCGCGTCCAGGTTGCCGTTCCAGTAGGCCCTGACGTTGAGCGGCCAGCTCTCGTGGAACGTCAGATAGAACCCGGGTGCCGGGATCGGTCCCCTGTGTCCGCGCTCGAAATGGCTGCCCGAGAGGTACGGCCCGAAGGCCGCGATGAAATCGTCCCAGAAGCCGCGCTCGGCGCCGGGGGCGATGTCGTTGTAACGCCGCTCGTCCATCCTCCGGCCGTCCGGGAGGAGCATGTCCATGTTGCACTTCCGAGCCCCCGGCGCGGCCGTGCTGTGCGGATAGTGCAGGATATTGCAGTGGACACGGTGATCGTAGGCGATCTCCTGGAGCCTGTAGAACTCGCTCGTGCGGTCGGGGAGTCCGTAGCTGTTCATCTCGCAGAGGAAGCTCGCCTCGCGGGGGAGCGCGAAGTTGCGCACGGTGAGCTCCACGGCTAGCGCCCTGCCGTCCGAGAGCGAGAGCCTCCCCGTCACCGTGCGCTGCTCGAACTCGAACGGCACGTAGACATCCACGCACGCCACGGCCCACCTGTCGGTGGACAGCTCGAACGTGTCGTCGCGCACGAGCGGGTCCGGCACCCTGCCCTTGGGGGAGTCCACGTATAACGCGCGGAAGACATCCACCCTCAGCCCGCCTAGCTCGCAGGCGAGGGTCGTCCTGCCCTTGCCTTTCATGAGGACCTGGAAGCCGACGACCTCGCCTTTCGCCGCGGCGAGCCTCACGGTGCGGCCGTCGAAGACCTCGTTCCTGGCGAGATAGTCCGGTGGCAGCTCCCCCAGGGGCCTACCACCCTCGTCGTACCTGTCTTCGGGCGGCAGGACCGCGAAACCCTCCTGCGCCGGGCCCGCGCTGGGCGGGAGCGGCGGAGGCTCCGGGAGCGAGCGCTTCCGCGGGGCCGGGAGCGCACAGGAGACCCTCGCTGCAGCCGAGCGCGCGCCCGAGCGCGAGAGGGTTCTCACCGAGACCTCGAGCCTCACTGGCCATCTGACGGGCACATCCCGGACAAAGACGATCTGACGCTCTCCGGGCCTCACGAAGGGGATGTTACAGCGCGGGAGCGGCCTCCCGTTCACCTCCACCTCGTAGGCGAGGCCGGAGCGCGGGGCCGTGAGCGCCAGTCGCGTGAGCTCCGGATCCGCCCCCGGGCGGAGCTCGAGTCCCGTCGGCGGCCCCGGCGGTCCCTCGGCGGGACCCACCTCCACCACCAGATGAGGCGCCGAGCTGCGGTCCTCGCGGGAGTAGATCGTCGGATTCCGCGAGTAGTCGACGCCCGCCTCGTGCACCGCCAGACCGAAGGCCGCGCCGATCGCGCAGGCGTTCACGAGATCGGGGGCCACCGGCCACTCGTACCAGCCGTTCTTGACGACGCTCTTCGCATGGCAGACGAGCGAGCCCGAGTTGCCCCCGGTGACCGCCGGGAACCATATGCCCGGCGCACCCCAGCCGGGGGCGGCCAGGAGCCCGGAGGTCAGGGCGTTCGACCTCATCTCGTCCCAGTCGGCCTGGATGGTGGAGATCGTCACCGCGTCGATATCTGCGTTGCCTTTTCGGCAGCGGAGGATCGCCGCCCTCGCGGTGCGGCCCGCCAGGGGCCGCATGTCGAACGCGAGCGCCACGATGTGCTGGTTGCCCTTGATGCGGAGGGCTATCTGGCCGCCGGCGTTGTCGGTCTCCTCGCCGGGGTAGATGACGATGGAGTTGTCGCGCGTCGCCTCGAGCCTGAGCGTCTCGGCGCTCGCGCCGAACGCGACCAGGAGCGACGCCGCGGCGGCCGTCGCGACCGGCCTGCGAAGGCGCTGCCCCGGACCGTGGAGCGACCGCCCGCTCACCGCTCTTTCCCCCTACCCGCGGCGGGAAGGCCGTGCTCGCCTAGGCGCGCGTCACCACTTCTTCCCGCCCTTGCGCGTCCCGCAGAGGTTCACGGCTATGCCGAGCGCCTGGGCCATCGCGGCGCGCGCCATGAGCGCGGCGTCCGCCGAGGCGGGGTCGGTCGCGTAGACCACGTTGATATGATTTGACTTGTGCTTCGCCATCATCTGGTCGCGCGAGACCCCGTAGGTCACCGCGTGCATGATCGGCCACTGGGAGGTCGTGGCGTTCCAGCGCCTCTCGGTCTCCTCCTTCGGGAGGGAGATCGCCTCCCCGCGCCCTATGTCCATGAAGAGTTCGCCGCGGTCGATGTAGATGCGGCTCCAGACGATCTCGCCGGGCTTCGAGACGCCCTTGATCGTCCCGCCGCCCAGCCTGAAGTACATCGGCGGCTGGCGCTCGGAGACCGCGCCGGCGTAGCCGTCCACGAAGTGCGATGGCGGCGCCGAGCCCGAGATCTCGAAGACCCAGACGTATTCCTTCGTGGTCCCGGAGGCGTCGCGGTCGCCCCAGCGGAGGTCGTGGAGCGTGCTCTCGACCGGCTGGCCCATCGCCTTGTGGACACGATACGTCATGAGCAGGTCGAGGCCGCAGCACTCGTCCACCTCGTTGAAGTGGGGCAGCGGCTCGCCCTCGTAGAGCACGCGCGAACCGTCGGCCGACCTCACGGGCGGGCGGACGGAGTCGTTGAGCAGCCCCTCGGCCAGGTCGCTCGCCGGGAGCAGGTCCTTGAGCCCCTGCTGGTACTGGATGCCGATCGTCGCGCAGCCGAACTCGTCGGCGAGCCTGAGCGCGGCGACGTACATCTTGCACTGCGTGAGGACCTGCTTCTCGGTGAGGTCGGTCTCCTCGTTGGTCCCCAGCTTGAACTTCATGCCCTTCCCGAGGAGCCACTGGTAGACCTCGCGCGCCTCGGAGTCGGGGACCTGCGTCGTGGCGTAGTAGAGCGCCGACTGGCTCAGCCTCTCCTTGTATACGCCCATGGGGTTGAGGAGCTCGTCGGGGATGATGGCGTTGTACATCCCCATGCAGCCCTCGTCGAAGACGCCCATGATCGCCTTCTCGCGCCTGAGCTGCTCCGCGAGGGCCTGGCCGAGCTTCTTCTCGGCCGGGGGGATCTTCACGTCTTCGAGCGGCCTGACATGATCGAGCTTGTGCGCGACCTTGCCGGTCTTGAGCCACTTCGCGAGGCCCGAGCGGAACTCCTTCGACGAAAAGTCCTCGGCCCACAGGCTCGAGTATCTGACGCCGGCCTTGGTGAGACACGCCCCCAGGTTCGCCATGCCCACGAGCCCCGGCCACTGGCCGGACCAGTTCGCCACGAGGCATATCGGCCCCTCGTGCGAGAGGAGCCCGTGCAGGATGTGGTGCGAGTACTGCCAGACGGCCTCGGCGACGATCAGTTTCGCCTTCGGGTCCACCTGAGCGAAGACCTTCATCCCCTCCTTCTGAGAGCCGATGAAGCCGTGCTTCTCCTCGGGCTTGTAGGGATGGGCCCTGACGAGCTCGTATCCGCAGGCCGAGACGGCCTCAGCGAGTTCGTCTTCCATGGCCTTTTGGGCCTCCCAGCAGTTCTGGTTCGCGCTCAATCGCAGGTCGCCGTTGGCGACGAGGAGCACCTGCTTCGGGCCGACCCTCTTCGGCTCCGCCACGACCGGCATCTTGTAGGCAGCCATGTCTCCCCCATCTTCCGATAACGCAGCCAGCGGAGGCAGTCTACGGAGCGGGCCATCGTTCCGCAACTGCATCCGTTGGGCTCCCAGGGCGATTCAACCCGAATCCCGAGCTTCCGCGTCGCCGGATCGCGCAACTCGTTTTCGGCGCACTGGCGCGGTCCCCATCTTCGCGCAAGGACCGGTCCGCGCCTGACCCGGAGAGAGCGGCGCGCCCATCGCGCGATAGCCTGGGATCCGGGTCGTAATGGCCCCGGCTCCGCGCTCTTCTTGCGACCGCGCGCCGGGGGCTGTACCATGTCTCCCGAGGGAGCGGTAAAGCAGATGGACATCGAGTTCGCCCGCAGCGTGATCCGCGCCGAGGCCGAGGCCGTGGCCCGGCTCTCCTCCCGGGTCGGCGAGGAGTTCGCGCGCGCGGCCGCGCTGATACTCGAGAGGACGGGCGAACGGCCCGGACCAGACGGCTCGTTTGCCTCCGCCCCCGGACGGCTCGCCGTGACGGGGGTCGGCAAGGCGGGCAAGATCGCCGACAAGCTCGCGGCGACGTTCGCCTCGACAGGCACGCCCGCCTTCTTCCTGAACCCCACCGACGCCCTCCACGGAGACCTGGGGATGCTCGCGCCGAGCGACGTGCTCCTCGCCCTCTCCAACTCCGGCAGGACGGCCGAGCTCCTGAGGCTCGTCCCGCACGTGCGCAAGCTGGGCACGCCGATAGTCGTCGTGACCGGGGACGAAACATCACCCCTGGCCGCGCCCGAGTCGGCGGACATCGCGATCTCCATCGGCAAGATCGAAGAGGCAGGCGACCTGGGCCTCGCCCCGACCTGCTCGACGACCGCGATGCTCGCCCTCGGCGACGCCCTGGCCCTCACCGTCCAGAAGGAGCGCCGCTTCAGCGGCGAGCGCTTCGCGCGCTACCACCCGGCAGGCGAGCTCGCCAGGCGCGCCGTGCGCGTCAGGGACATCATGCGCACCGGCGCCCGCGTGCCGGTCTGCGAGCCCGCGACGTCGGTGCTGGACGCCGTCAGGAAAGTCACCGAGGCCCGCGCGGGGCTCGTCTGCATCCTCGACGGAGACGGGCGGCTCGCCGGGATATTCACGGACGGCGACTTCCGCCGCGCCTGCGCGCGCGACTCGGGGGCGCTCGCGCGGCCCGTGGGCGAGTTCATGACGCGCGACCCCAAGCGCATCGGCCCGGACAGGCTCGTGGCGGAGGCCATGGCCGTCATGCGCGACAGAAAGATCAACGGGCTGCCCGTCGTGGACGACGCCGGGCGCGTCGTGGGTCTCCTGGACATCCAGGACATCGTGGGCCTGAGGCTCGAGGTGTAGCGTGAGCGCGGACGGCGCGACGTCGAGATCGGGCAGGAGGAAGAGGCCCCCCGTGGACGCGGCCCCGCCGGGCTCGGGCCCAGGGGCGGTGAGGCTGCTCGTTCTCGATGTGGACGGGGTGCTCACGGACGGGACGCTCCTCTACGGACCGGGCGGCGAGGTCTTCCAGCGCTTTTCCGTCTACGACGGCTACGGGATCGAATGCCTGGCGGCCGCTGGAGTGGAGCTCGCCATCCTCACAGGCAGGGTGTCTTCGGCAGTCGCGCACCGGGCCCAGACGCTCGGGATCAGACACGTCGTCCAGGGCGCGAAGGACAAGGCTGCCGCGCTGCGCGAGCTCGCCTCGAGGTGCGGCGTGGAGCTCGGATGCGTGGGATACGTCGGGGACGATGTCCTGGACGTATCCGCGATGAAGGCGGCCGGCTGGTCGGCGGCCCCCTCGAACGCGAGGCCCGAGGCGAAGGCGTCCGCCAGTTACGTCTGCAGCTCGCCCGGGGGCGCGGGCGCCGTGCGCGAGATCGCCGAGGAGATCCTGCGGGCGAGAGGTGCCTGGCCGCCCGAGAGGCCCCCCCCGGCCGAGAGGACCTGAAGACCCCGCATGGCTCCACACGATCGCGGCGGACCACTGGAGCGTCCCGCGGCCGACTGGCGCAAACTCTGCGTCTGGCTCGCCCTCGCCGTGGGATTCGCCGCTCCGCTCGCAGCGTCTGGAGCGGCTACGTTCGAGCTCGCCGCGCAGGGGGTCGAGTTCCTGCGTTTCGACCCGTCGACGGGGGCGCCCCTGGCGAGGGTCTCGGCCCGCTCGGCGCGGAGCTCCGGCGCGGGCGCCGCGCTCGAGACCGTCGCCGTCGCGAGCTGGGGCGAGGGGGTCCTGGAGGTCTCGTCCGCGTCGGGGTCGTTCGAGTTGGGCGCGGGCGCGGTCCTCTCGGGCGGCGTCGAGGCCGTCTGGCGCGGGGAGGGTTCTCTCGCGCGACTGCAGACGCGCGAGCTCGCCTGGGACGAACCCACACGCACCTTCAGGACCGCCGGCGAGGCGAGCGGAGAGCTCGCCGGAACGCTCGCCGGGAAGGACCCGCCGAAGGGCCTCCGCGTTGTGTTTTCAGGGACGGGTCTCGCGGCCGCCCAACCGACGGGCCGCTTGCGCATCGAGCGCGCGGCGGCGCTTTGCATCGAATGCCACGGGCTCGCGCCCTGGCTCATCGAGGCGGACGGCGGCATGGAGATCGAAGCCCTGGGGGGCGCGAGGCCCGTCCTGCGTCTGGCCGGGCCGCTCGCGGCGGGGTCGAGGGGCGTCTGGGCGAGCGCGGAGGCGGCCGAGCTCCACCTGCGCGAGGAGGCCGGCGCGCTCGTCCTCGCGCGCGTGTACGCGACCGGGCTCGTCCGCGTGAGGGTCGGTGCCGAAGCGCGGCTGGGCGCGGGACTCGAGGGCCCTGCGGAGCTCCGCGGGGAGGCACTGGAGTTCTGGCCGGCGGAGTTCCGCGCGGTGCTCCTCGGGTCCCCCCGGGAGAGCGCGTGCGCGAGCCTGCGCCTCGGCGAGCTGCGGGGCGCGAGGCTCGAGCTATCGGCGGGCAGGGTCGCGTCCGACGGCGGGGCCGTCTCGGAGATGGGCTGGGGGCGGGAGTGAGCCTTCCGATCGCGGCATTCGTGCTCGCCGCGACCCTCGCCGACGAGGGCGCGTCCGCGCGCCTGCGCGTCGAGTGCGAGGGCGAGGTCGAATGGGTCGCCGATGGCGAGGGCGGCTCGCGCCTCTCGCTCGCGGGCGGCGTGAGGGCGACGCGCGGCGACATCCTCCTGCGCGCGCGCAGGGCGCAGGTGCTCTTCGAGAAGGGAACCGACGCGCCGTCGAGCATGCGCGCCGAGATCGGCGTCGTGGTGGAGTCGCCCCGCTTCAGGGCCACCTCCGCGCGGGCCGAGTTGAGCCCGCGAGCCGGAGCCGCAGGAGAAGGCTCCCACTTCGAGCTGAGACTCGAGCCCGCCGATCGCGGCGAGGTCGAGCTCGCGGCGGACGGCCTCCTCGTCCGCTGCGGCGGCCCCCTCGTCTACGACTCCTCGCGCAGGGAGGCGCGGCTCACGGGGCGCGTCCGCGGCGAGGGGCGGCTCGTGCGGTTCTCGTCGGACGAGGCGACCGTGACGTTCGCGCCGGCTGCGCCGCAGGAAGCCCCTCGGTCCTCGCCTCCGCGAAAGGAGCCCCGGCCGGAGGCCGCGCCGGGCGCCCGGCCGCCAGAGCAGATCGCCGCCGTCGAGGCGATCGAGCTTCGCGGCTCCGTCGAGTTCGAGCTGAGGGCCGTCGGGGACGCGCCCCCCCGCAGGGCGCGCGCGGACTCTGCTCGCTACGAGGCCGCGAACGAACTGGTCGTGCTCTCGCCCGGGGCCGATGGCAGACCGCCGGAGATCGAGTCGGCCGGCGTGAAGCTCTCGGCCCCGGAGATACGCATCCACCTGAGGGAGAATCGGATCGAATCGCCGACCGGGAAGCTCCGCGCCGTGGTCGAGCCCTCGGCCCAGCCCCGCGGCGGCTCGCAGGGGGGACAGTGACGCTCGCGAGATGCCCCTCCTGCGAGCACGTATTCGAGGTGCCCGGGACCGGCGGGTGCGCGACCGTCGTCTGCCCCGCCTGCGGCGCGGAGTTCCCCTGCCCGCCGTGCGACGAACCCTCCGAGACCTATTCCATGGGCCCAGTGCCCGCGACCGCCTCGTCGGGTGGCGAGTTCTTCGGGCAGTACGAGCTCATCAGCAAGCTGGGCGCCTCCGATGTCGCAGTGTCATACCGCGCGCGGGACTCCTCCCGCGGCGCGATCGTGGTGCTGAAGGTCCTCGCCCCGGGCCGAGCGGCCACGCGCGAGGAGATCGCCTGCATGATCGAGCGCGCGAGGCGCGCGAGAACCCTCGACCACCCCGGCATCGCGAAACTGCTCGACATCGGCCAGGTCGACGGCACCGATTATCTGGCCTCCGAGTTCGTGGAGGGGAGATCGCTCGCCTCGGCCGCCGAGGGCGGCGCGCTCCAGGTGGGCGAGGCCGTGGAGCTCGTCGGGACGGTGGCCGAGGCCCTCGATTTCGCCCACTCCAGGGGTGCGGTGCACGGGAACCTGAAGCCCTCCAACGTCATCGTCGACGATCGCGGGAGGCCGAGGCTGGTCGATTTCGGCCTGGCGCGCGAGTTCTGGCGGTTGGGGCGCGACGGGCTCAAGGCCGCATGTTCCTCGGGCGGCCCGCCCCCCTGGCATATGGCCCCCGAACAGCTCCGCGGGGAGGAGCCGACCGCGCGCTCGGACGTCTACGGGCTCGGAGCGGTCCTCTATCATGTCCTCGCGCGCAAGCCCCCCCACCAGGCGCGGACGCTCCTCGAGCTGGCGCTGCTCGCCGACAGGGGGGTGGCGAGTCCGCCCTCGGCGGCGAACCTGCGCGTCCCGCCGGCAGTGGACGCGATCGTGATGAAGTGCCTCGAGAGGGATCCCGCACACCGCTTTTCTAGCGCGGGAGAACTCGCCTCCGAGATCGATCGCTTCATGCGCGGGCAGAAGCTCCGGGCGAGCTCGCCGGGCCCCATGAGGAGGCTCGCGCGGACCCTGAGGGCGCGTTCTCGGAGCGTGTTCGCGGTGGGACTCGCTGCGGCGCTCGCCGCGCTCGCCGCGCACGTCGCGGCGGGGAGGCTCCGCGGCGCGGCCGACCGGCCGGACGCCCGCGCTCTCGCGGCGATCGACGAGGCCGTCGAGCTCGGCGCGAAGGGCCTCTGGGACGAGGGGGTCAAACGCCTCTCGGAGGTCTCCGCGCTGGAGGGGCTTTCGGAGAACGCACGGTCGCGATTGGCGGCCTGCGTGGGCGTCGCCGAGCTCCGGCGCGGGAGGCCGGCCGCCGCCGCAGAGGCCTTGCGCAGGGCGCTCTCGCTCAGGCCGCTCGACGCCGAGCTCCATTACCTGCTCGGCATCGCGCTCTGGCACGCGCGAACCGACGCCCGCGAGGTCGCGCGCGAGCTCGGCGAGGCGCTCAGGCTCGACCCCGCGCGCGGGCGGAGCGCCCGGTTCCAGTACGAATACGGCCGCGCCTGCGAGGAGGCCGGCCTGACCACGGAGGCCGCGGCCGCGTTCGCACGGGTCGCCGAGATCGACCCTGCGTACAAGCCGGAACTGGTGCGGGCTCATCTGGCCCGTTGCACGGCGGGCTCGGCGTCGGAACCCGGCAGTTCGGGCAACTGACCCCCGAGCCCGGCCACGTCAGCGCATCGGCATCGGCGGGGCCTGCGGGACGCGCTCCAGGTACTCCAGGGCGCCCATGCTGGGGGGCCTGTCGGCCGGCCGCGCGCGGCCGAGGAAGTCGTCGGTCGCGTACGGCGTGGGGACGCCGGCCGCGATCGCCGGGGAGGTCGGGAGCAGCCTGAAGTCGAGCGTCCGCGGCGAGACGAGCCCGGGCTCCCTCTGGATGGAGTGCAGGTCGAGCCCGGTCATCTTCTGCCATTCCTCCAGGCTATAGGTCCCGTTCGACATGGTCTTCCCCCACCGCTCGAAGGAGGCTTGGTCTCTCCAACAGGGCTTCGCCGTCTCCGAGAGCGTCTCGGGGCGTCTCCATGCGGTGGAGTCCCAGAACAGGTTGTAGTCGGAACGATTCCGCGCGACGGCGATCGGCTTGTCGGCGGGGACCGGCGTGATGTGGATCTGGCCGCCGCCATTGTCGCACACGATATTGTTCAGGATCGTGTTGTCCGTGCAGCGGTGCTTCAGGTCGTGGTAAGGGTGATACCGGACGAATATCCCGTACCGCTCGTTGCCGACGACGGTGTTGTTCACGACGATCGTGTTCGAAGCGAGTTGCAACAGGATGCCCGACCCGAGCGTGCCGTCCCAGCGGTTGGCGTAGCAGATGTTGTTGCGGAGGACGTTCGGCCCGGCGGGCGCGGTCTCCGGCATGGAGAGCGCCTTCGCCGCCCGATCCGAAACCACCATGCGGGCGTCCGGCGCCTCGGACTCGAAGTGCGGCGAGACCTCCATCATGATGCCGGGACCGTAGTTGAAGGCGCAGAGGTTTCCCTCGATGACGTTGTCGGAGTTCCCCCAGTCGAACCAGAGGCCCGGGCCGTCGTTGTTCAGGAACTGGCAGCGACGGACGGTCGTCTTCGCCGTGAAGAGGAACTTGATCGCCCCGGCCGACCAGCCGTGACTTATGCCCCTCTCGGAGTTCGAATCGAAGACGCAGTCCTCCACCAGGCTCTCGGTCACGATGGCGCCGCCGCTGATCCCGTTGTGCCTGAAGTACGATCGGCGCAGGACGATGTGATCCCCGCGGAGCGATACCGACGAGCCGCAGCAGTACTCCCCCGAGCAGTCCTCGATCGTGACGTATGAGCAGCCGAGCTCGTCCGAGCCGACCTCGATCGCGCAGCCGCCGGGGAAGCCGCCCGAGCAGAATCGCACCGCGATACCGCGGACGACGACGTGCGACACCCCCGGCTCGACGCGGATGCCGACATGGCGCACGCCCGCCTCGACGAGATGCTCGTTGGGGTCCGAGCTCGCCAGGTTCGCCGGGCTCGTCCACCACTCCAGCCCGCTCGCGTATACCGGCGGACACCGAGGCGGAGGATATGGCCAGAGGTAGATCGTCCCGCCATCCTCGCTCGTGTAGCAGAAGCTCCCGGGGATCAGCTCGTCCGGCGAGCCGACGTGGAGGAGCGGTACGCCGTCCACCGCGAGGAGTGGCTTGGGGCCCTTGTCGCCCACATTAGCGCCGTAGGACGCCCAGTCTCCCCACCCGCGCCTGCGCCAGATCGGCCTCTTCCCCGGATCGCTCCACTTCTCCCAGCCGGCGACCGGCTCCGCGCCGCTCACGATCGCGGGCTCGGTTCCCTCGGCGCGCACCGTGACGGGCCTGTCGGGCTCGCCGCTCCTCCGGAGCGAGACGAGCTCGCGGTAGATCCCAGGCCGGACGATCACCGTGTCGCCCGGCCCCGCCCGCTCGAGCGCCGCGCCTATCGTTCTGAGGGGACTCCGGGCCGAGCCGGGATTGTCGTCGGCCGCGTCACGGCTTCTACCGTCGACGATGTACTCGGCCACGGCTCACTCCAGGACGGTGACAGCCAGGACAACGACCGTCGCATCGCGCTCAGGGTTCGAGGCGAGCCGGATGCGATCGAGCACCTTGGCGGGGGTCGGGTTCACCCACTGGAGCGTGTAGAGGTAGCGTCTGGAGTCGTCGTCGCCGACCGGAAACGCCCGCGCGTTCTCGTTCTCGAACTGAGGGAAGTCGGGCCACCAGTCCTGGATATTCGACTCGCGGGCGAGTGCCTCATTTCTCGGGGCCTCCCCGCGGCCGTAGGGGACGATGTCGATGGATGCCTTCGAGCCGTCGGCGTAGATGAACTCGTACCGCGCGGCGGCGCTGTGCTCCGCGGCCCAGCCCGCGCCATGGAGGAAATAGACGGCGCGCGCGCGGCGGCCCACGCGGAGCTCCGCCTCGACGGGCAGGGGCCTGCCGCGCGTGGCTTTCACCTTGGCCGAACGCAGCGCGACCGCCGCCATGCCGCCCGCCTTCGCCCCGGGCATGATGCTGAAGGGCACGCCGTGGATCTTCTGCACGCCTGGCTCCATGTCAGAGAGGGGTATGCCGATCCAGGCGTCCTCGCCGACGAGGGGCCTGTTCGCCACGGCCGAGAGGTCGAGCTGCCTCCAGGCGGAGTCCTTCGCGCTTGCGGCGAGCGGATAGGGCGCAGGCGCCGCGCTCCCGCCGGAGGGGGCCTGCGGCGCCTCCCTGCTCACGCCCACCGCGACGCCCTCCATGGCGTCGGGCGCGATCCTGGTCATCCTGGTCTTGACGTAGACCGGCTCGCTCCGCGGCCAGGGGTCGATCTTCTCGACTTCGCGCCGCACGCCGGCATCGGAGAGCTCTAGCGTCACATAGGTGTTGTCCAGGTCGTAGACCTGGCAGGTCCAGCGGCCGGCTACGAGCGAAACAGCCGTGCGGCCGTTCACGGGAAGCGCGACTGTATCGCCAGGTCTCGCGTCTGCGAGGGCCTTCGCGATGTTTGCGAGTTCTTTCCTCTTGTTCCGCACCTCGGTCCTGACGAGTTCCTTCGCGAAGGGAATCCTCTGGACGGAGCCCTTCTCCTCCAGCCTCAGGACCGAACGGACCTCCTCGAGCGTGCCGAGCTTCTGACCGCCCCACGCGATGAGGGGCTTCCCCTCCGGCGGGTCGTAGATGTTCCCGTCGATGGCGAGCTTCCTCTCGCTGACCGAGCCGGGACCCCACCTGCCCAGGCTCGTGGCGATCGCCGCGCCGCGCCACTGCTTGAACCTGTTCCCTCGGATCGTCACGTCCTCGAGCTTGTGGTGCGCCCGCCCCTCCATCGCGCGGAGCCCGATATGCGCCCCGTTGTCGACGAGGACGTTGCCCTCGACGAGCACGTGCTGGCTCTCGGCGATCTCGATGCCTGAGCCAGTGTTGCTGTAGACGACGTTGTTCACTATCCGCCCCTGACCGTCGTTCGCCTCCGTGAAGATGCCCATGCCCTCCCAGGCGTGCTGGTTCCCGTGGTTGGCGTAGCAGGTGCAGTACTCGATGACGTAGTTGCGGTTGTCCCAGTCCAGCCAGATGCCGGGGCCAGTGTTGTCGTAGCTGGTGTGGTTCACGATCCGGAGGCCCTCCGTCCCGCAGAACTTGCCGCCGCCGCCGTCCCATCCGACGGGGAATCCCTTGCGGTTGTTCCGCCGGACGACGCAGTCCTTGACGAGGCCGTTCCTCCCCCCGCCCCCGATCCCGGAGAAGCCGTTGTCCTGACTCGTCACGCGCAGGATCACGACGTCGTCGCCGTCGATGCCGAGGCCGCCGCCATTATTCCATTCGACGGTGCAGTCCTCGATCCTCCAACCGTTCCAGGCCTTCACGCCGCCGCGCTGCGCGAAGTTGGCGGCGTAGCGGAAGATGATGCCCTTGACGTGGACGTGCTCGGGCTTGGCCCAGTTGCCCCACGGCCCCCCGCGCTCGAGCTGCGTGGAGCGCGTCGAGCCCAGGACTTGGGTCGCGTTCGGGTCCAGCCCCCCAGGGAGCCAGACGTAGAGCCTGTCGCGGTCCCAGTCGACGAAGAATGTCCCGGGCCGCATGGCCGCGCGGCTCATCACCTGGGCGAGGGGGCGAGAGTCCCAGATCACCTGCTCTGCGCAGCCGATCGGCGCGTCCGCCCCGTGGTTCCGGACCTTCGAGCCGTCCGGGTTCGTGTTTATGATGAAGTCGTGGGGCCAGCTCACCGAGTAGACCGGCGCGTCGCCAGGCTCCCTCGTCCAGCCCTTGAGCGGATCGGCGCCGGTGACGACCACGGTGCCCGGTTTCTCGGCCTGGATGACGACGGGCTTCTCCTTCGTCCCGCCCTTCGTCAAGGCTATGCCTTCACGGTAGACCCCCGGCCTGATGATCACCCGGTCGCCGGGTTGCACGAGCTCGACGGCCTTCGAGATCGTCCTGAGCGGCCTGTCGGACTCGCCGGTATTCGCATCGTCGGCGGCCGGGTGATTGTTGTCGACGTAGAGCGCCCTTCCGTCGGCCCCGGCGCCGAAGATCGCCCTCGCGACGAGCTCGACGCCAGGCGCGGCGACGGCCATCTCGCCGTCGCCGACATCGACGGACTCGCCGTCCTGCGTGCGCACGAGGCGGACGCGACCGATCTCCACATCCAGCCGTGTCGAGTCCCCGTGCACCTCTATCTTGAAGAGAGTCCCGAGTATCCTCGCCTCTGCGTGCGGAGTAGTCACGACGAGCTCGCGCGTTGCGTCCCGCCGGACGACGTCGCCCCTCAGGGACCCGACCGCGAGGCGGATCCCCGCGGGTGCGAGCGACGCCTCGCTCCGCTCGCCGAGCTCGAGCGAGCTTCCGTCATCGTAGAGGAGCCGAGCGGAGGAGTCCGCCCCGGTGCGCAGCGTCTCGCCGGGGCAGAGAGACGTCCCGGGCGTCGCCTCGCGCGAGCCAGAGGCCCCGGCGATCTCCACCCGCCCGCGCACGGACGCCAAGGCGGGCCGTGGCGGGCCTTCCGCAGGCCCGCGGAGAGCGAGCCTGCCGGCGAACACCAGGAGCGCCGCGGCGGCCGCCAGGGCGGAGGCGAAAAGGGCGAGCCTCGCCGGTCCAGCGGCGGCGCGCGCCGTCCCCGCCCGGGCGGCCTGCATCCGGCCGATCCTCATGAGCTGTGCGGTCAGCACCAGGGCCTTCACGGCGGCCTCCCTTCCTGTCGGGTCCTCGAGGGCCGTTCTCAACATCTCCGACTCCGAGACGGTCGCGACGCCGTCCAGGTGCTTCAGGACGAGCTCGTCCACGCGCTCCGCGTCGGAGAGGGTGTTCATCTCGTCCCCGCCTGCCGGCTCGCCATCGCCGACTCCACGCATTCGCTGAGTCTCCTTCTCGCTCTTGCCAGCGCCGTGTACACCGAGTCCACCTTGAGCCCGAGCCGCCTGGCGAGCTCGGCACCGGAGAGCCGTTCGACATACTTCGCCTCCACGAGCCTGCGCACTCCGGCCCCGAGGCGTTCCAGGCATCTCCTCAGCGCGCCCCGGCGATCGTCGGAGCCCAGCTCGGGGCGCTCCCAGGCGGGGTCTTCGAAAAGCCCGGCTGCACTGCCCCAGAGCGGCGCCTCGCGCGACTGCCTCCTCAGGCGGTCGCGCGCGAGGTTGCGGGCGATCTGGAGGAGCCAGGGCCTGAGCGGCCTGGAAAGGTCGGCCTGCTCGTACTTCTCGCAGGCGAGGACCACCATGTCCTGATAGAGGTCCTCGGCGGCCCAGGGGTCGCGGGTGAACGCGAGGAAGAGCCCCACGAGTACGTCCTGCGCCTGGACGACCTCCCGGAGCACCCTCTCCCTGCCGGTCTCCATGCCCTCGCCTCCCCTAGATACACTACGAACGGACGAACCAGATCTGTACAAGGTGTCGCATGGGGCGCGAGCGCCAGGCGAAGCGCCCGCCTCCGGAAAGGCGCGAGCGGCACGCGCCGCTGGACTCGCGCCGGGCCCCTTCCCGGGCCCAGGACCGCCAGGGACTCGCTCCGGGTTACAGGTGCACCGGACGGTTCTACAGCTCGCGCCTCTTGCGCTTGCGCTCGCGGCGGCGCCTGTCGAGCTCGGGGGCCAGGCGCTTTCGCCACTCGTCGATATGATGGCGCACGATCTTCCCCTCGAGCATGAAGATGACCTCCTCGGCGATGTTCGTGGCGTGGTCGCCGATGCGCTCGAGAGCGAGCGCACACATGAGGAGCCAGGTCGCGCGCGTGGCCTTCTGGGGGTCGGACCCGATGATCCCGTAGAGCTGGCGCTCGAGCGACTGGTACGCCTCGTCGACAAGGTCGTCGTGCGCGCAGACGCGCCAGGCGAGCTCGACGTTCCTGTCCAGCAGGCTGATCACCGAGTCGCGCACCATCATGCTCGTGAACTCGAGCATTTCCGCGAAGTCGCTCAGGTCGGCCTGGAGCGAGGACTTCGTGAGCAGGAGCTCCACGTGGCGCCCGACGTCCGCCGCGAGGTCGCTTATGCGCTCCAGATCGTTCGCGATCTTCATCGCTGCGATGACGAAGCGGAACTCGTCGGACCTGGGCTGAACGAGCTGCAGGATCTCGACGCACCTGCGGTCGACGGAGAGATCCATCTCGTCGACCTGGAGCTCGTACTCGACGACCTCCCTGGCCATGTCGCCTGAGCGCTCTATCAGCGCCATGATGGCGAGGTTAACGTGCTTCTCCACCATCTCGCTCATAGTGGCGAGGTCCTGGCGGAGCTTCTCCATCATGCTGGCGTTGTCTGCGCTCACGGTCCCTCCCCGGCCGGGGGCCGAGTCTAGGGGCTCCCTGGCCGCTCCGCAACTGCCGCGCGCGGCCCGCCGGGAGGCCGGCGCCCCCGCGCAGGGACGGCCCAGGCACGAGTCGCGAGCTGCGGTCCGTCCTCTGCTCGAAAATCTCCTCGCAACGATTTCATCGGCGTGTCGGGGCGTCTTGCCATACCGGTATGCGATGCCGGCGTCAGCCGGGTCCTCGAGTACCTGCGAGAGACCGGGCCCATTCATCCCCTCCCACATTGAGCCGCGGTGAAACGAGGGGAACCGCCGAGCGAGAAGCCGCCTGCAGACGCAGGACAGGACGGAGAAGACCCTGCGCCCGGGGCGCTCGCGGAGACCGGGTTCCAGGTTGCTCGCGTCAGCCCGCGGGCGGCAGGTAGCCCAGGGACCGCAACAGGTAGTACACGGCCCCCGCGAGCGTCCCGAGGACGACGAGCAGCAGGACCGCCCTGGCGAGCCGCGAGCCCTGCCGCCTCTTCGAGACCGCCGGGGCCGCCGCAAAAGAGGAGGCCACATCGGAGGCGCGCCGCGGGCGCGCCTCGCCCGGGCCGGACTGCGCCGACTGCGCGAGAATGAGCCGCGCGTCCATCTGGAACGTCAGCATGCCGTCCGTGATGGCGGGCGTTTTGCCCTTCTTCCCCCCGCCGGCGTCGTCCGGGCGTCTGCTCGAGGGCGGCGGCTCGCCGGGGCAGCACGAGAAGACGAGCGAATGCTTTCCGATCTGGATGGTGTCGCCGTTGGCGACCGGCGCCTTGCGGATTCTCTGGCCGTGGTGGTAGGTCCCGTTCGCGCTTTCCATGTCCTCCACATAGTAGTGTTTGCCGTCCCAGGTGAACTGACAGTGCTCTCTGGATATGCCCACGTTGTCTATGACGACGTCGCAGGTCGACTCGCGCCCTACGACGAACGGGCAGTGCGTGATGTTGTGGGTCCCGAGCTTCTGCCCGCCGAACATCACGGTCACCACCGGCATGGTTTCCCCCGCCGTTTCATAAGAGGGAGTTTACACGCCGCGGCATCGGGGGGCAAGTCTCTCCGACGGTTCGCGCCAGCAGGGGGACCGGTCGGCGGCTGACGGCGCGGCGCGTCGATGGTGCCCGAGAAGGCACAACCGGGACGCGGTCAATAGCCTCGTCCCGTAGCCCGAGGGACGCCTCCGCCGCAAGGCTTCGGAGGACCAGCGTCAAGGGCATCGCCGCCGCGCCGACGCATGCAACCTGGTCCGAGGGGGCCGCCCGAGGCGGCATTCGCTTGACCCGTCCCTGTTCGGCGTGTAAGATTCGTCGGCGGTTTGGGAACGGCCTTGGATCTAGACGATGCCCGGCGAGCAGGGTGCCCGTCAGGAAGGCGCTGGCCGGCGCGTCCTGGTGGTCGACGACGACGCCTCCACGCTGCGCATGCTGGAGGAGGCCCTGAAGAGGCGCGGCTACGAGGTGGTCACCGCGCTATCCTCGGCCGCGGCCCTCGCAGAGCTCAACCGGCGGAACTTCGACATCATCATCGCCGACATCATCATGCCCGAGATGGACGGCCAGCAGTTCCTGGTCGAGGTGCGCAAGCGTCCGGACACCGCCACGATATCCTTCATATTCCTCACCGCCGACCGGAGGAGCAAGGTGAAGTGCCTCGAGATGGGCGTGGACGACTACATCACGAAACCTTGTTCCATCGACGAGCTCTATGCCCGCATGGCCGCCGTGCTCCGCAGGAACAGGGCTGCGGCCGTCGCCGCCGCGCCCACGGGAGCCCCGAAGGACGGCTGGGACCTCTCGGGGAAGGTGTCGTTCCTCTCGCCCCTCGACGTCGTGCAGAGCCTCCACATGAGCAGGAAGACGGGCCTGCTCAGGATATCGGCGAACCACGTCACGGCGGAGGTGTATTTCAAGGAAGGCGAGGTGGTCCACGCCACCATCGGCAAGGATCAGGACAGCAGGATCAGCGGTCCGGACGCGATAGAGCTCATCATGAATCAGACGGAGGGCGTGTTCGATTTCCGTTCCGGGGTCGAGGCGACGGTCCGCACCGTGATGACGACGACGCAAGGCCTCCTCATGGATGCGATGCGCCTCAAGGACCAGACAGAGCGCGCCATCGCCGAACACAAGGCCGCCTCGCGGAGGGCGGAGAAGAGGCCGGGCAGTTGAGTCCCTGTCCGGCGGGGCATCGTGGGGCCGCGGGGCCGTAGCCGCACGGCGGGACTGAAGGGTAGCTATGGACCGGAATCAGCGCGAGGACGAGGCGGCGAGGCCCGCGCGCAGACTCACCTTCCGGGCCGCGGGCCGCACGGAGGAGTTCTTCGATCGCCTCCAGACGCATTACCGCGAATGCAGGCGCAAGGACGTGGACGCGGAGGCCGACCTGCGCGTCATCATGGACGATGGCACCCTCTTCGATACCGGAACGGCGAAACTCAAGAACGTGTCGGCCACGGGCGCGCTCCTGACTGATGTGAAGCTGTCGAAGGGCGCCTATCCCTCGCGCGGTTTCTCCCTGGAGATAGCGCTTCGCTCGGGCGGCTACAAGGGCATAGGGTTCCTGGCGTCCCCCGTGCGCTTCGTGCCCGAGCAGGGTGGTATCGGCGTGAAGTTCGAGGAGATATTCGTCGCGTCGGGCACCGCGCGGTCCCCGCTCGGCGGGACGTGACGGCCGTGCCGCGCGAGAGATTCGCCACGTTCCTCCGGCCGCTCAACCGGGTGATGATTCCGGTCGAAAACACATGGGGCGGTTCGGCCGCCCCGACTCGGGTTCCGAAGGGACTGGGGGCGAAGGGGCCTTGCGGCTTGGAACCGAACGCTCCGACGCGCAGCGGCGAGCTTGTCGCCGGGCCAGGAGGTCGAGGGGTGTCCCGGCGACAGGCGCCGCGGCAGTCGAGCTCGCCGCGAGGGTAGCGCGCGCGAGGCGTTGCCTGTATGAGCTCTACGAGGAGCTGACCTGGTTCGCCGAGGGCCCCGCGCACGCCCGCGATGCGCTCAGGGCGGGGCTCTCGTGGCCTGACGTCGGGCATGTCACGAGCCTGGCCAGGGCGCTCGCTGAAGAGGATGGGTTCATCGAGTGGCTCCGCTTCAACAGGTTGACGCGGCGGCTCGCCAGGGCCGCCTGAGCGACGCGGTTCCGCACGCGAGCGATCACCCCGCAGGCGCCCCCCAGGCGCCGCCGAGCGCCGGGGAGATCGAGTTCCCCAAGAAGGGGAACATCATGCGTCTCCTCGGCGAGGTCTACGAGGACATCCGCGACGCATTGGGCGAATTCATATCGAACGCCGAGGACGCCGAGGCCACGAAGATCCGCATCCACCTGGTCGGCCGCAACCGCATCATCATCGAGGACAACGGCACAGGCATGACCCGCGAATACATGGCCGAGGTGCCGCGGCGCGTCGGAGACTCACTCCGAGCCCTCCAGGAGGGCAAGATCGGGGAGAAGGGGATCGGCATCCTCGGCTTCCAGGCCTTCGCGGACAGGTGCACCATCATAAGCCGCGCCCGTGGACGCAGGGACACCTGGAGGCTCTCGCTCCTGGCCGGAGAGCCGCGCTTCAGGATCTCGCAGGTCCAGGAGGGCCTTCCGCACAGCGGGACCGAGGTCGTGATCTCCGGGATCCGCGGGCAGAAGACGCGGGTCTTCGCAAAGAAGCCGCTCATCGCCTGGCTCCAGAGCAAGTACCGCCAGGCCCTCCAGGAGCGGCGCTTCAGCCTGGAAGTGCTGGACAACGAAGAGCGCATCTCCATCCGTCCGTCGGCCTACCAGGGCGAGCACTTCAAGATCGCCCCAGTGAAGACGCGCTGGGGACCGGTGAAGGCGAGCCTGTACGTCTCCCCGCTCGCCACGAACTTCCGCGTGGGCGTCACGCACAAGGGGCGCATGGTGATTCACGACATCGCGAGCCTGCCCGAGTTCGCCCGCGAGCCCTGGACATCGGGCAAGGTCCAGGGCGAGATAACTTGCGACTTTTGCAGGCAAACCACAGGGAGGGGCGGCTTCGTCCAGGATGACAACAGGTGGGACGCCTGGGTCGAGGCCGTGCGAAAGTTCGAGGCGCCGCTCGCGAAGGAGCTGGGGGCCCTGGCGCGGGAGGTGCAGGACGCGACCGACCAGGCGGTGTTCAAGCGGATGAACTCGGCCATGACGCGCGCGTTGAGGGAGTTCGAGGAGATCGAGTCCATGCTCGCGCGCGTCCAGAGGACGGCGCTCGGGCAGGGCCCGAGAAGCAGCTCGTCGTCGGGGGGGCGCTCGCGCGCGCGTCCCGGCCCGGCCGGGCGATTGCTCAAGAAGCTCCCCCCGCGCGGGTTCACCTGGGAGATCGAGGACTTTGACGACCTGAACGTGCACCTGCACTCGCGGTACGACAGGGCGCTCAACCTGATCAGGATCAACCGCCTGCACCCGGACTACGAGCGCGAGAGCCGCGACCCGCAGTCGCGCGAGAGGTATCTCGTCAAGCTCACCACGAAGGAGCTGACGCTCGCGCTCTACCCGGGCATCTCCCGAGCGGACCAACTGGAGAAGATGGTCCAGCTCGAGCTCTGCGTGAACCGGAACCTCTAGCAGGGCTCCCGGGGCCGCATGTCCCGCTGCAGCCACGCCAGGGCCGATTCACGGCCGGTTCATCCGCTCGATGCGGATCCGCGCGGCCTCGGCGTCGAAGTCCTCTGGCGCCGGCCTCCCGATATCGGCCATGAGCTCCTCGAGGGTCGGCCTCCTGGAGGGCACGCCCCCCGCGGGCACCTCCGCGCCCGCGACCCAGACGACCGCGTTGAGGAGGAGCGTCCTGAGGGAGTCGTCGGCGAGCGTCCAGTACGTGTGGAGGCCCGTCAGGCCGAAGCCCCTCCCCCCGTCGGGGCGCTCGTAGGCCCACGCGACGACCTCCCTCATCCCCTTGCGCGCGCGGACGGCGGGGTTCCCGGTGTGCGGGCCGAAGGGATACATCCGGGTGAACTCCGGCGGGATGGGCTCCAGGATCGGCGTCACGCCCTTCATGTCTGGGACGAAGCGCAGGTGGTAATACCACTCGTCCTCGAGACTGAAGGGCCTGACGCCCCGTGTGATGGGATGGTCCGGGAGGGTGTCGAAGCGGGCCTCCCAGTACGGATTCACCGACCAGTGCTGCTCGTAGACGCCGCCGACGAGCCTCATCATGCGCTCGCAGGACTCGGCCGTGCCGGGGTCGAGCGTGTAGTGGAGGAAGGCGAGACCTGCGCCCTTCGCGGCGAGGCGCTCCAGCTCCTCACCGTGTTCCTTCACGAGCCGGCCGGCGTCGCTGCCGACCACTACCGCCGAGACATGCTCGACCAGCGAACGGTCACCCGGCCAGCCGTCCTCGCACACCGCCACGCGCACGGAGCGCAACGCCTCTTCCAGATGCCTGGCGATCCGCCTGCCCGCCGCGGCGTACTCGTGCTCGCCGTAGCCGTGGTCGGAACGGCGGCAGACGAAGAGCACTGTCCTCCTGGCGCCGCCTGTTTGCGCCTCGCAGGCCCCGATCAAGAGTCCTGCGGCGCTCGCGACCGCGAGGAGCGCCGCGGCGGAAGACCTCATCCTCGCCCCTCCCGTGGCGATAGAGCGGCGCGGACCCGCCGCCGCGTGGAAGTCGCTGGCAGCGCATCGTGGCCTGGAGACGCGCGAGCGTCAACGGTGTTGACTCGCCGGCCGGAGCGCGATGGCTCGGCCCCGCGGGTCAGGCGGCCCTGCGCAGCCGGCGGGCGCGGAGAACCCTGCGACGGAGTATGACGCGCGGCCTCGCTCGCCTCCGCGGGGCCTTCTTCGACGAGAGGGCGCGTTTCTTCTTCGGTCGCCTAGTCGAAGCCCGTCTTCGCACCGTCCCGGCGAGCGCGGCGAGGCTCTCCTCGCGAAGGGCGCGCTCGAGCGCGCGTGTCATCCGCATCCAGAGGCGCCCCGCCCCGCAGCGGCGGAAGTACTCGCACGCCGTCGGGCGCTCCGCGCAGGGCGCGAGGGCCGTCGGCCCCTCCAGGGCAACGTACACGTCCTCGGGGCGGAGCCTCCTCGCGGGACGCGCGAGCCTCCAGCCACCCCCTGGACCCCGCACTGCCCGCACGAGCCCCCGCCTCCTCAGGGCCGCGAGGAGCCCGAGCAGATATCCGCGCGAGAGACCCGTCTCCGACGCGATGTCCACCGCCCGCACGGGGTGGAGCTCCCCGCGCCTGGCGAGGTCCATCATCGCCAGCATCCCGTACCTGACGCGCGTCCCGATCTGCATGGCATCCCTATCGTCGTATCGGCGCGGCGAGACGCGGGCTTGAGTCCCGCGACGATGCAGCTTCGCAGAGCTCAGCGGAACGAGATCTCGTAGGCCGCTCCGGCGCGGACGTCGAGAAGAACGGTGCCGTCGGGGCCCGGCGACGGCCTTGCGCTCCTGCCGGCGGAACGGATCTCGGCGATCTGCTGGCCCCGCGGCGGCCTCAGGCGGAGCCGCCCGGTGACGCCCGCGCGCAGCTCCGCCGAGACGGCCTTCCCTGCCCGCCAAGAGATGTCGAGCTCCGCCCCGCCGCGGGCGCGCAGGCCCTTCACGCGGCCCTCGGGCCAGGCGGATGGCAAGGCCGGCAGGAAGGCGACCTCGCCCGCGTGGCTCTGGAGGAGCATCTCGGCGATGCCGGCCGTGCCGCCGAAGTTGCCGTCGATCTGGAACGGAGGATGCAGGTCGAACAGGTTCGGCAGCGTAGACTTGCGGAGGAGCGCGAGCACGTTCTCGTGGGCCTTCTCGGCGTCCTCCAGGCGCGCCCAGAAGTTGATGATCCACGCCCGGCTCCAGCCTGTATGCCCGCCCCCGTGGGCGAGCCGCCGCTCCAGGGTCGCGCGCGCGGCGCGGGCGAGTTCGGGCGTACCCCTCAGGGTGATCTGGCTCCCCGGGTGGAGCGCGAAGAGGTGCGATATGTGTCTGTGGCCGGGCTCGGGCTCCTCGTAGTCCTCGAGCCACTCCTGGAGGGTTCCGTGCCTGCCTATCTTCGGTTCGGGAAGCCTCGCGCGCGCCGCCTCCAGCTTCCTCCGGAACGCCTCGTCGGTCCGCAGGATCTCGGAGGCCGCGATGCAGTGCGTGAAGAGGTCCCAGATGATCTGGCTGTCCATCGACGGGCCCATGCAGAGCGTGCCGACGCGGCCGTTCGGGAGCCGGTAGCTGTTCTCGGGCGACATGGAGGGCCCGCTCAGGAGGCGGCCCTGGGCGTCCTCGACCAGGTAGTCGAGGAAGAACTCCGCGGCCTCCTTCATGACGGGATACGCCCGCTCGAGGAACGCGCGGTCGCGCGAGAAGTCGTAGTGCTCCCAGAGGTGCTGGCAGAGCCACGCCGCGCCCATCGGCCAGAGACCCCAGCGCGCGCCGTCGCCGGGGGCGGTGAACCCCCAGATGTCGCTTATGTGATGCGCGACGAAGCCCCGGCAGCCGTAGTGGACGCGGGCGGTCCTCCGCCCGCTCTCGCGCAGGGACTCCAGGTAATCGAAGAGCGGCTCGTGGCACTCCGCGAGGTTCGTCGGCTCGGCGGGCCAGTAGTTCATCTGGATGTTGATGTTGAGGTGGTAGTCGCTGCGCCAGGGCGGGTCCATGCTGTCGTTCCATATGCCCTGGAGGTTGGCCGGCATCGTGCCGGGCCGGCTCGAGCTGATGAGGAGATACCGCCCGAACTGGAAGTAGAGCGCCACGAGGCCCGGGTCGGTCTCGCCGCGCTGGACGCGCGCGAGGCGTTCGTCCGTGGGGAGCCGCTCGAGTTCACTCTTCGCGTCCGGCCCGCCGAGCTCGAGCGCGACCCGGCGGAAGAGCCTCCTGTGCTCCGCCACGTGCGCCTCGCGCAGGGCCTGGTAGCTCTTCTTCGAGGCCGAGTCCAGGGCCTTCCTGCACGCGGCCTCGGGATCGCGACCGCGGTAGCTCGTCGCGCCCGCCAGGAGGAGCGTGACCGCGTCCGCGCGCTCCACCACGAGCGAGTCGCCGTCTATCCTGGAACTCCCTCCCTCCGCACGGCATCTGAGGAGCGCGAAGAACTCGAGCCCCTTGCCGCCGCTCGCGCGGCCCCTGAGCGCGAGGTCCGCGCCGGACGGCTCGACCCGCGCGTCGCGCTCGCGCGCGAGCTTCGCCGAAAAGCTCACACGGCCCGGCTTGTCGCACGCGATCCTCACCGCGATCACCTGGTCGGGGACGCTCGCGAAGACCTCTCTCTCGTAGTGCGCGTCGCCCGACCGGAAGCTCACGCGGGCGACGGCCTCGTCGAGGTCGAGGTCCAGCCTGTAGTCGGCCGCCTCGCCGACCCCGCCGAACGCGAGCCAGAGGTCGCCCAGGGGCTGGTATGGCGGCACGCTCCGCGTCGTGGCGAGCATCGTCTTGTCCGCGAGCGCCAGGGCCTCCTCGGGCCTGCCCTCGAAGAGCAGCCGCCTCACCTCCGGGAGCGCCGCGAGCGCCTGCGGGTTCGTCTCGTCCTGCGGGAACCCGGCCCAGAGCGTGTCCTCGTTGAGCTGGATGCGCTCCCTCGCGATGCCGCCGAAGACCATCGCGCCCAGGCGGCCGTTCCCCAGGGGGAGCGCGCAGTCCCATTTCCGGACGGGCCTGCGGTACCAGAGCACGAGTTTCCCCTCGGGGGGCGGCGCCTCGCCCGAGAGCGACAGGGTCTTGAAGCCTGATTGCTCGGCGAACCTGCGCGCGAGCTCGCGAAGCTCGGGCCCATCCGGGTCGGCCGGCCAGTCCTTCCAGCTAGGGTCGTCCCCCGCCCTGAGCTGCCAGTTGCCGCTCAAGTCGATCCCTCCCTTTTCGCACGAGAGCTCCACGGGGCCCTCGACGAGCCCGCCGAAGCCGCCGCCGTCGTAGACTCGGACCGCGATCAGGTTGAACGCGCCCGCGCGCACGATCCGCGCCGGCACCGCGTAGCGCCGCAGGTCCTGCCAGGCGGAGCGATACGCCGGCGGCATACCACCCGAGCCGCCCACGCGGACGCCGTTGAAGAACGTCTCGTCCGAGTCATCGACCTTGCCCAGGTGCAGGATCAGGTCCTGCCCCGCCCAGGAGGCCGGCACCTCGACGAAGCAGCGGTACCACGCGAAGCCGTCGTGCCTGCCCATGTCGGCGGGATACGCCGCATCCCAGGCCCCTGGGACCGGGACGCTCGCCCATCCGGATACGGGCGACGCGCCGCCCTCCGCCGCGCACGCGAGAACAGCCAGCACCGCCGGGACGCACACGAGGATTCTCGCACCTCGGTCGTCGCTCCAGGACATGGCGCACCTCCCGGGCCACCCGGACGAGCCCCCAGCGGATCCAACCGCCGGTCCCCGCCGGATGGAACGCCTTTCCCGGGTCGCACCGTCACTTCCCGGCACCTCGACGAGCGGCTCCCTACGGCGGCGGAGGGGGGAGCTCCTCGCCCGTGGGAGGAAGCTCCGCGTCCTTCTCCGCAGGCTTCTCCTCTCCGGCCGAGAGAGATGCCGGCGGCGCGGAGTCGGCGGCCGCCTCAGTCTCGGGCTCCTCGGGCGCGGGCTCCTCGAGCCACGCCCCGCCCGGCGGCGGGGTCTTGTCGCGCTCGCGCTTGCGGCGTATCAGCTCCCCGAGGCCCACGTCCCTCGCCTCCGTCGGGGCCGGAGTCGCGCGCGCGACCGCCCGCGTGCTCCCCGGCACCGGCGAGACGCGCCCCGAGGGAGTTACCGGGGTCGTGCGCCGAACCGCGCCAGATCCGGCCGCCACCCGCGAGGAGGGCCGCGGCGTGGCCTGCGCTGGAGCGCCGCCCCCGCCGGGGGCGGGCCCCGCGCCGACGGTCTTCGGATCGGCGCCTGCGAGTATCTTCGCCTTGTTTGCGGCCCACCACGCCTCCCATTGCTTCACTGAGGCCTCCCGAACGGATTCGCTCGCCACGTCCACGAAGTCGAAATCGAGGCCGGTCATGCCGAGCAGGGCCTCGCAGGCCTGGCCCCGGACCTTCGGCACGGGGTCGCGCAAGGCCCTGATCAGCGCCGGGATGCTCCCCGGCTCGGCGAGCTCCGCGAGCGCCTTGGCCGCCTCCAGGCGGACGGCGGCGTCCGGGCTGCCGAGGTCGTGCACGAGGGACCTGACGGAACGCTCGGCCCTCGGCTTCCTGACCCCGAAGGTGATCGACGCGACTGGCCTCGCGACGAGAAGCCCGACCGCCGCGAGAGCCGCGCCGACGGCGAGCTGCCAGGTCGGGGAGCCGGGCGTTCCCTTGACGACCAGTTCCAGGACCTCGCGCGGGCCGGCAGGGGGCCTTTCCGCCCCGGCGAGGCACGACGCGACGTGGGCACCGAAGACGTACGCACCTCCGGCGAAAAGCGCGAGAGCCACGAGATAAGACACGGCCCGAAGGACGGTCCTCATCGCTTGCCCCCCCACCTTGCGCCGCCCGGCGCGCCCGCCGCGCGCGTCCGTCTAGAACACCCTCTCGGGGACGTAGACCGTGTCGCCGGGCTTGAGCTCCATGTCTTTGTCGAGCTGGCCGTCCAGGACCGCGCCGAGGTCTACGGTGAAGGTCTCTACGGCGTTCGCGCCCCTCCGCGCGACCCTCACCCTCGTATAACGCGCGAACTTGCTGAACCCCCCCGAGAGCGCTATCGCCTTGGATACGGTGAGGGCGTACCCGAAGGGCAGGTGATACGCCCCGGGCTTCTCCACCTGCCCGAGCACGTAGACCGGCTCCCGGAACGTGACGTACACCGTGTCGCCGGGCTCGAGCCTCGGGTCGAGCTCCGGGGAGTCGCCCTCGGCGAGCTTCTGCGCGTCAATAGTGAAAGTGCGCGGCCCGCCGAGCTTGGGCCTGCGCGTGATCCGAACGCGCGTGCGGTCGGCGTCCTGACGGAACCCGCCGCAGGTGGCCACCGCCTGCATGAGCGTGAGATCCGCCTCCGGCGGGAGATCGACCGCCTGCGGCCGCTCGACCGCGCCGTGGACGAAGGCCTTCCGCGCCCCGTAGGCGACGACCGACACGGACACGCGCGGCTCGACGAGCTTCGCCTCGGCGACGAGCCTCGAGGCCACGGCTCGGGCCAGTTCCTCCGCCGAGAGGTCCGCGGCGCGCACGACGCCGGCACCGGGGAGGATCACGTTTCCCTCGGTCGGCACGCGGACCTGGAAGGAAAGGTCGTTGCGCTCGGCGACGAAGATCGAAACCGTGTCGCCCGGCGCGATCCTGTAGACGCGCGGCTCCTCCTGCGAGGCATCGCCGCCGTGCGAGCCGGCCGGCCACGCGATCGCCGAGACCGCCACCAGAAACCTGGCGAACACACCCCCGCGAAACTCTCTGCGCATTGAGTCCCTCCACCCGATGCGGACGAAGGATGATAGGTCCCGAGACGGTCCGACGCAAGGGGCCGCGACGGGCGCGGAGCCATCCGACCCGAATCCTGAGCTGTCGCTCCATGGCGCGCCGATTCGGGATTCGCGCCGAATGCGACCGCAGGCGTTATCGCGATTGACAACGGCTGGCCTCGCGGGTATCCGTGCACGAGCGGGATACGCTGCGGGGAAGGGGGGCGGGACATGGCAGAGGGAACTCAGAGACAGGGGCAGGCAGGGCCCAGGCGCACGCCGATGCCGAAGACGCTCTCACCGGCGCGCGGCGGACAGGCCGTCACGGGCGTCGAGCGCCATACGCGGCTGATCGCCAAGCGGTCGAAGATCAACCCGGCCGTGATTGTGATCGTGGCGCTGTTCGCCATCGGCGCCGTGGCCATCATCGCGATCACCGTGGCGAAGAGACAGGCGCCTCAACCGGCGCAGCTCAGACCCGCGCCCGCCCAGGTGCAGGCGAGGCCCGCTCCGCTCGCTCCCGCACCGGCGGCGAGCGCCCCCGGCGCGGTCCGCGAGGCGGCCGCGCCCGAGCCTCCCCCCCGGCCGAAACAGGCGCGCAAGGTCAGGCTGGGCGAGGTCACCGGCGTGATCACCGAGGAGGGCAGGGATCAGCGCACGGTCGCGCTTCTCTGCCCGGCCTGCGGCCAGCCCGTCACGAGCGGAGCCGCGACCTGCGGGTCCTGCGGACAACCTCTCGATTGGTCGGACCTGCCCTGTCCTTACTGCTATGGCAAGCCAGGGAGCGGCGTGTGCGCGATGTGCCGCGGCGCTGAGCCCAGGCGCATGATGGCTGTCGAGATCAAGTGCCCGGTCTGCGACGGCACGAAGAAGTGCATGCGCTGCGACGGGACGGGCAAGTTCAAGGCCCAGTAGGCCGTCGAGAGCGGTCGCCTCAGAGGCGCGCCGAGAGATGGTCGCGAGGTCGCCTCGTCCTTGCGCCGGCGTTTCGCGCGCCGGAAGTCCGTCATACCGACGGTAGCGGTCCACCGGGGTTTCCTCCGGGACCGGTCGCGGAGGCACACATTGCCGGAGGGAGAACGGCCCTACTCGTTTCTAGTGGCTGGCGCCGGCGCCCTGGGCAGCGCGATCGGCGGGATGCTGCGCCTCGCGGGCCACGATGTGACGCTCCTCGGGCGGAACGCAGCGCACCTCGACGCGGTCCGCGAGCGCGGCCTGCACCTCGCCGGGCTCTGGGGCGAGCGCATCGTCCAGGGCCTGGGGCTCGCGCGGAGCGCACTCGAGGCCCCGGAAGTCGACTACGTTCTCGTCACCACGAAATCCTTCGACACCGAAGGCATACTCGATCAGGTCGTCCCGCGCGAGCCGCTCGCCCAGTTCGTCACGCTCCAGAACGGGCTCGGGAATCTGGAGGCGGTCGCCCGCAGGGTAGGCGAGTCCAGGACGATCGGGGGCATGGTCATCATAGGCTTCGCCCTCGTGCGTCCCGGCGAGGTGGCGGTGACCGTGTACGGAGGCGAGGTCGAGCTCGGAAGACCGCCGCCGCTCGGCGGTCCCGACACGGACCCGCCGCTCGAAGCGCTCGTCCAGGCCATGAACGCCGCCGGAATCCCGGCGCGGGCGACCGACAACATCCGCGGGGCGATCTGGGGCAAGGTGCTCTATAACTGCGCCTTGAACGCCCTGGGCGCGGTCCTTCGCGTGCCCTATGGGGAGCTTGCGGCGGAGGGCGCCCTCGCGGTCATCCGCGACGTCGTGCGCGAGGCATTCGCGGTCGCCCGGGCCGAGGGCGTCGAGCTCCCGTGGCCCGACGCGGAAACCTATCTGAACGTGCTCGTCTCCAGGCAGATACCGGCCACGGCCGCGCACAGGGCGTCCATGCTCCAGGACATCGAACGGGGCCGGCGGACGGAGATCGAGCATCTGAACGGCGCGATCGCCCGCCTCGGCGCCGCGCACGGGGTCCCGACACCGGTGAACTCCGTCCTCGCCGCGCTCGTCCGATTCATGGAGATGCGCGGCCGCGGAGAGTGACTCCGGAGCGGTCCGGCGGGTTGGTCACTCCGAGGAGGCATGGACGTGCGACGCCACGATGTGCGGCGGGTCGGTGGCCCGTGGTGCGGGCTCTTCCGGCTGACGCTCGCGGCGCTGCTTCCACTGGCGGCCGCCAGGGGCGGCGAGCCGCCACCTGCGGGCAGGGGCCCGGACCGGGGCGGCGGCAGGACGCTTGCGCCTCAGGCCCGAGGGCGCGAGGGGGAGCGGCGTCGGCCGGCGGCCGAGCCGGCCAGACCGCGGCCCGAGCCCAAGGCGGAGCCTGTCACTGCCGAGCCCGCGGAGTTCACGGACGACCTCGTGATCCTGAAGAACGACCTGGCCATAGAGGGCAAGGTGCTTCGCCGGAGCGAGGAGAGCGTGTACGTCCTCGTGCCGCCGGGGGTGCTCGAGATACCGCGGCAGAGCGTCAAGCGCATAGAGTTCAACCTGTCCTCGCGGCTCGCCGAGCTCGCGCCCGACGATTTCGCGGGGCGCTACCGCGTCGCGGTCTCGGCCCTGGAGGAGGGAAACACGGAGGAGGCGAAACCTGTCCTCGAGGACCTGGTCGGGAAGGACGGCGTCCCCAGCGACGTCCTCCGCAGGCTCGCGCGCATCTACGAGTCGCAGGGCGAGCTCGCCAAGGCCCTGGACCTGTGGAAGCGATACGCCCTGGCGAACCCTGCCGACGAGGAGGCGAAGGCCCGGATCGCCGAGCTCGAGAAGAAGCCCGGGGCCGAGCAGGCCCCCGGCCAGTCCGGCTCCGCCGCGGCCGGCCAGAAGGTCGAGGAGGGAATCGAGGCGGGCAACTGGGAGGTCCTGAACTGGGGGAACCCCTGCACGGTCTCGGTCCAGCCGCTTGACGGAAACCAGGTCCTGATGGTAGAGATGCCCGCGGGCGGCGGCAAGGACAAGGCGGCGGTCGGCCGCTCCTTGAATCTGGACCTTTCCGACAGGGAGAAGCTCCGTTTCAACGTCTTCAACGCCGAGAAGAGCCGTTGCGAGGTCGCGATCGCGCTCATCACGGCCGCCGACTACTTTGAATCCCGCACCGTGGCGGTCAGGCCGGACTGGAACCTCGATCTCGAGATCGACCTCAAGGCCAAGGACTTCAAGTCGAAAGAGACCAACTGGCGCTTCGAGACCGCGGTCAAGTCCCTGGACCAGGTCAAGCAGGTCATCCTGCTGGTATATGGCGGCAGGCAGAAGGCGCTCCTTTACTTCGACGCGATCCGGGCCGAGTGACCCAGGGCGGCGCGAAGGGACCGGCCGCTCGGACTATGGGTCGTTCCTGCGCTGCTCGCGGGTCGGCACGGGCAGGCCCTCCTCAAGACGCGTCCCGAGCCCTTTGCTGCACTTCGACGCAGGAAACCCATGAACCGTCCGGTATCGCCCGTTATTGAGCGCGCGCGCGTCGTGCTAGTCGCAGGGCTCCTCGACGGGTCGGAGCGTGCCGGCGAGCCCCCTCTGGAGGAGCTCGCCAGGCTCGTCGACACGGCCGGCGGCTCCGAGGTCGCGCGCACGACGCAGCGACTCTCCCGGCCATCGCCAGGGACGTTCGTGGGCTCGGGCAAGGTCGATGAGATCGCGGGGCTCGTGGCGCGCCACAGGGCAGACGTGGTCGTTTTCGACAACGACCTCTCGCCGGCCCAGGAGCGGAACCTGGAGAAGCGCATCGGCTGCGGCGTCATCAGCCGCTCGGAGCTCATACTGGGCATCTTCGCCCGGCGCGCGCGGACGAGGCAGGCCAAGCTCCAGGTCGAGCTCGCGCGGCTCGAGTACATGCTCCCCCGCCTGAGGCGGCTCTGGACGCACCTCGAGCGGCAGAAGGGCGGGATCGGCCTCCGCGCCGGGGCCGGCGAGCGGCAGATCGAAACCGATCGTCGCAAGATCAAGCGCCGGATACTCGAGGTGCGGTCCGAGATCGATGAGATCCAGGCGCGCCGCCGCCGGGCCGTCGAGACGCGGGCCGCGCACTTCACGGTGTCTCTCGTCGGCTACACGAACGCCGGCAAGTCGACCCTCATGCGCGCCCTGACGGGCGTGGACGTGCTCGTCGAGGACAGGCTCTTCTCCACGCTCGACACGAAGACCGGCGCCCTCGCCCCCGACCGCGCGGGCGGCGTCGAGCCGCCGGCGGGGCTCAAGATCCTCGTCTCCGACACGGTTGGCTTCATCCGCGACCTGCCGCACAACCTCGTGGCCAGCTTCCATGCCACACTGGAGGAGGCGCGCTCGGCGGACCTGCTCCTCCACGTCGTCGATGTCTCCCACCCCTGTTTCGAGGAACAGATGAGCGTGGTCGAGCGAGTCCTCGACGAGATCGGCGCCGGGGGCGTGAGGACGCTCGTCGTCCTGAACAAGATCGACAGGCTCCGCGCGCAGCAGGACTCACCGAGCCCCGCCTCGGCGGCTTCTGCCGCCTGCTCGCCGCGCGTGGGGCCGGAGGCCCTGGGCGTGCTCGCCGAAAAGTACGGCGACGCGGTCGCGGTGAGCGCCCTGACGGGAGAAGGCGTCGACCGGCTGCGCACTCGCATAGTCGAGCTCGCCGCGTCGGGCGCACAGGATGTGCGTCTTGCCCTCCTGGCCTCGCAGGGCGAGGCGATGCGCTTCCTCTTCAACCACGCGTTCAATCTGCGGAGAAAGTATCTCGACGACGGATCGGTCGAGGTGACGGCAGCCCTCAGACCCGGCGACCTCGCGAGGCTCCTCGCGATCGACGGGGGCGTGCGCGTCCTAGAGAGGGTCGCCGAGCGGCCGGCGACCGGAGGCGCCGCGCAGGCCCTATTGTGAGCGGGCGCGGACTGAACGCGGCGCGCCCGCCAAGAACACGAACACCCCTGCCGCCGCGAGGGCGGCCGCAGTGGCCGCTCCTGCACCGGCTAGCCCCAGGGTCGGCATCCATATCGCCCCCGCGAGCGCCGCACCCAGGGCGGAGCCGGCGAGATCTGCCGCGTACACGCGCGAGCCCGTGCGGGCGGTTCCATCGCCGAGCCCAGAGGGATCGCCTGCGGGCGCGCCCTCGGGCCGTCCGACGAGCAGCGGGAACGTCGCTCCGTCCAGGGCGCCCGCCGCCGCTGCCAAGAACCAGTAGAGCGGCGCGAACATAGCCGCGACGCGGAAGAGCGGCGCGAGGAACGCGCTCGCGGCCGCCATCGTCGCGACTATCGCGAGGAGCGCCCTCGCCTCCCAGCCGGGCGCGACCCGTTCGCCCAGCGCGGCCCCCAGGCCGAGCCCCGCCATGAAGCTCGCCACGATCCCGCCCAGCTCCGAATAGACGCAGCCGCGCGCGGCCTGGTAGGACCATAGGAGCGCGGTCTCGAACGCCATTCCGAACATTCCCGTGGCGAAGGCCGCGAGGAGCCTCGCGGCGCGGTCGGTCCGAGGCGTTCCCGCATGTCTCCCGCGGAGGAACGAGGCGACGCCCAGGCCCACAAGGAGCGCCGCCGGGAGCGCGGCCGCGACGAACCGCAGCCACCGCATCGCGCGGAGGAGCGCGTAGCCCCCCCTGAGCTCGCCCCCGAGCGCCAGGCTCTCCATGACGACCGTCGGCCGCTCGTCGCGGCTCGCCTGCGCACCCGACTCCTCGAGCGCGCGTTCCAGGCGGAGGACGAGCTCCTGCCGAGGCCCCTCCCCCGGGAGCTCCGACTCCGCGAGCGCCCCGCCGAAGAGCGCCGAGAAGTAGACCCGGGCGAGCTCGAGCCGCCCGCCCAGTATCGTTGCGATCTCGGCGGGCCTGCGCTCCCGCGAGGCGAGGCGCTCCGAGAGCGCGCCCGGGGAAAGGGCGATCACGCCCGTCGACTTGCACCCCACCAGCATGTGGCCCGCGACAGGGGCGGCGCGGACCTCCTCGAAGACCTCGCGCATCGCGGCGAAGACCGCCCCCGACCTCCGGGCTAGCGCCTCGCCGTGGTACTCGAGGCCCGAGCCGTAGGCCGGAAGAAAGAGAGCCATCACACCTCCCTGGGATAACGCCCGCGAGGCGGCCCGGAAGAACTCGACCGAGCAGAAGCGACTGGAGATGGAGCTGTCGGGCTCGCCCGGGAAGACGGTCACGATCTCATAGGAGCCGGCGGGAGCGCGCGCGAGGAGCGCGCGGCCGTCCTCGACCAGGCGGCGGACGACCGGCGGGTCCCTCGCACCCGCAAGCGAAGCGAGCGCCGCGAGCGCCGGGTCGAGCTCCACGGCGTCCACGCGCTCGAGGCCGTGCTCGGCGAGCCTCGGCACGAAGGCGGCGAGCGTCCCCCCCACGACGCACGCCCTTCGCGGGCGCGGGTGGAGGCAGGCGACGAGGTCCGCGAGGAACCGCGTGTCGTCGGCCTCGGAGCCGGGCTCGACGCAGGCCACGGGGGCGCCATTCTCGAAGATCGCAAGTTGCGCGCCCAGGGGCGATTCCAGGGCTGCGATCCGCCCGTGGGGCGAGTCTCTCGATGAAACCAGCTTGTAGCCGGGGAGCGCCCAGGACCACCTGGCGGATTCCAGAAACGCATCGAACGGCGCGAGTGCGAGCGCCGCAGAGAGCACAGCCGGGGCCGCCGCGAAAAGCCCGCCTCGGGAGCTCGCCCCCCCTGCCGCTAAGGCCGGCGCCAGTCCCACGAGGAGCGCTGCGCGGACCGTCCCGAAGAGCCCCCCGGCGACGGCGAACAGGCCCGTGAGAGCGAGCCCCGCGAGCACCGCCCCGATCGACTCCCACCTGTAGACGACCGCGAACGACGCCGCCCCTTCGGCAGGCCGCGAGGCGTCCCGGCGCTCGCCCGCGGAGACCGCGAGGACCGCCGAGAAGGCCGCACCTGCGAGGATCCCCGCGGGCAGAGGCGCGAAGACCGCGAGCGCCGAGGCCCTCCCGAACGACAGCGCCTCGCCCGCGCCCCCGGCGCCCCAGGGCCCGAGCATCCTGACGAGCGCGAGCTCCGCGGCGAGCGCGAGCCCAGAGCTCGCCGACGCGAACCGCAAGACTCGTCCGCCGCGCTCAAGACGCCCACCCAGAGCGGCGCCGGCACCAGTCCAGAGGAGGCTCCCCGCGAGCACCAGGCCGAAGACGAGCTCGCTCGCCCTGGTGGCCGCCATGACCTCCCTGAAGACGAGGACCTGCGCGACCTGCGAGAAGACGCCCACCGCGAGCGCCGCCATCCGAACGCGCATCGTCGAGGCCGGGCCCATGGCGCCCCTTTGCTCGGGACCATGTATCCGTCCCCGCCCGACGGGACGCAACCTGCGATCCCGCCACCGACGGGGCGGCGCCCGTAGGATATGGCCGAGTCGCGCCGATACTTCGGCGCGGTCGGCAGGCCGCCCTCAGGCGGACGGCTCGGTACGCGCGAGCTGCCGCCCCAGGGCCTGCAGGACGCGCTCGCGGGCCGACTCCACGAGGTGGTACATGCACGGCACGACGAAGAGCGTCAGGAACGTCGCCACGCCCAGGCCGAACGCCACGCAGGCCGCCATCGGCCGCCACCACTGCGTGGACTCCGAACCTATCGCCAGGGAGAACGTATGGAAATCGAAGGACACCCCGAGCAGGATCGGCACGAGCCCGGCTATCGTCGTGACAGCGGTGAGGAGCACGGGGCGCAGCCTCGTCGCGCCGGCGGCGACGACGGCCTCGTCCAGGGCGAGACCTCGCTCGCGGAGCTTGTTGGTGTAGTCCACGAGGACGATGGCGTTATTCACCACCACGCCGGCGAGCGAGATGATCCCGACGCCGGACATCACGATGACGAACGGCAGCCTGCATACGGCGAGGCCCAGGAACGCGCCGCCCATGCTCAGGATCACCGAGGTCATGATGACAAGAGGTTGCAGCACGGAGTCGAAGACGGCCACAAGTATCGACACGATCAGGAGCAGCCCGATCATGAACGACTTGAACAGGAACGTCCTCGCCTCCTTCTCGAACTCGAACTGGCCCGTGAAGCGTATGCTGTACCCCGGCGGGAGCTTGCCCAGCTTGCCCTGCGAGAGCGCCTCCCCGGCCAGCCTGCGCGCCACGGGGCCAGGCAGCCTCGCCTCGTCCACGTTCGCGCGCACCGTGACCACGCGCCTGTGATCTATGCGGTTGATGGCCGCCGGCCCGCCCTCGCAGGAGATGCTCGCTATCGTCGTCAGGGGTACGAGCTCGCCGGACGGAGACGGTATGAAGAAGCGCTCGAGCGTGTTCGCAGTCTCGCGTTCGGTCCCGGGGAAGCGGACCGTGATGTCGTAATCGTCCCCGCCCTGGCGGAACGTGGAGACCTCGACTCCGTTGAACGCGCCCTTGAGCGCCAGGCCCACCATCTGGGTCGTCAGGCCGAAAAGCGCCGCCTTCCTCCGGTCCACGCGCACGCGGATGGTCGGCGCGCCCGTCACGAAGTCGTCGCGGACGTCGTACACGAACGGGATCGCCTGGAGGGCCCTTCTCGCGGCCTCGGCGATCTCCCCCAGCACTTCCACGTCGTCGCCCGAGACCTCGATGTTCACCGGCGAGCCCGTCGGCGGGCCCTTCCGCTGCTCCTGGAGCGTGATCTCGGCGCCCGGGACGCCGGCGATCCTCCGCCGCAGCTCCTTGGTAGTGAGACGGCTGGAGCTCTTGCGGCGGTCCGCGTCGACGTACTGCACGCCGATCGAGTTCACGCCCTGTTCGACATGCGCGAAGAATCCCCTCGCCCCGCCCCTCGCGGACGACCTGGCGAGGACATGCTCGACATCCGGCAGGTCGGGCGGGAGGCCGCCGGCACCCCCTCCGGCGATGCGCTGCTCGAGCTCCGCGATGATGGCGTCCGCGTACTCGAGGCCCGCGCCCTCCGGGGGCTTCGCGTAGATGAACACGTTGTCCTCGTCCACGGAGGGGAGGAGCTGGAGCGGGGTCTCGAGGCCCGCGACGAGGAGCCACAGCGCCACGCAGCCGACCGTGACGAGCCCCGCGCCCACGAGCACCGCGGATCTCCGCTTCAGGCAGAACCGGAGCGCTTTCCTATAGGCCCGCAGCAACCCGGGACGGTCCGGCGCCGGCTGCTCGCCCGCCCGGAGCACATCTTCCGCGGAGGCGAGCTTCTTCGCCCCCGGCGGCGCCTTCATGAAGATCGCGGCGAGCGCCGGATTGATGGTGAACGCCACGACCTGGCAGGAGACGAGCGCCGAGATCACCGAGACCGGTATGTAATAGAAGACCTGACCCAATAGCCCCTTCCAGAAGAGGAGCGGCGCGAAGGCGGCGACGGTGGTCGCCGTCGAGGCGAGGATGGGCCAGGCGACCTCCTTCGTAGCCCGCCGCGCGGCCTCGAGCCTCGGCACGCCGGCCTGCATGAAGCGGTAGATGTTCTCGGTGATCACTATGGCGTTATCCACGAGCATGCCCATGGCGAAGGTCGTGCTGAAGAGCACGACCATGTTGAGCGTGATGCCCATCGCGTCCAGGGTGACGAACGTCATGAACATCGAAAGCGGCATCGAGACGCTCACCAGGATCGAGTTCCTGAGGCCCATCGAGAAGAGCACGACCGCGAGGACCAAGAAGAAACCCGTCAGGAGGTTGTTCTCGAGGTCGGCGACGAGGCGCTTGACGAACTTCGAGAAGTCCATCAGCTTCGCCGCCCTGACCCCCGCGGGCCAGTCGCGCCTGCGCAGGAGCGACTCTACCTCGTCGACGATCTTGACGACGTTCTCGCCGCTCCGCTTCTTGACGTAGATGGTGACCGCCGAGCGGCCGTCCAGGCGCGAGCGCGTCTCCTCGTCCTTGAAGCCGTCGACGATCTCCGCCAGGTCGTCGAGGTACACCGGGGAGCCGTTCACCACGGCCACGACGATCTTGCGCGCCTCCTCCGGGGTCTTGAACTCGCCCGGCACGCGGATCTGGAAGCGGCCGCCGGGCGTTCTGATCGAGCCGCCGGAGACGCTCAGGTTTTCCGACGGGATCGCCATGTTCACCTGCGCGAGCGACAGGCGGTACTGCGCGACCCTGTCGGGGTCCACCTCGACCCTGATCTCGCGCTCGACGCCCCCGGAGACCTCGGCCTCGAGCACGCCGGGGATCGCCTCCAGGTCTTCCTTGAGGTCTTCCGCGATCTCCTTCAGGCGCGCGAGGCCCACCTCGCCGCTCAGGACGACCGTCACGATCGGCAGCTCGGAGACGTTGATCTCCGAGACCTCCGGGTCGTCGTCCAGGTCGCCCGGGAGGTCGTTCTTGGCCTGTTCGACGCGGTCCTTCACCTTCTGCACCGCGTCGTCGATGTCGATGCCCGTCTCGAACTCGACGGTGATCTGCGAGAGCCCCTCCGCCGACGTGGACGCGATCTTCCGGACGCCCGAGAGGCCCTTCAGCTTGTTCTCGATCTTGACCGTGACGGAGCTTTCGACATCGGCGGGCGAGACGCCGCGATAGCGCGTGTTGATGAACACGTACGGGATCTTGACGTCCGGAAACGCCTCGCGCGGGAGCGTCGCGTAGGAGTAGAGCCCGGCCACGCTCACTGCGACGCAGAGGACGAGCGCGACCGTGCGGCTGCGCACCGACCAGTCGATCACGCTCAAGGCAGGAGCTCCCTGAGCCTGTCGGAGGGCTCGACCGGCCGCACGGGGTCCCCGTCGTCGAGGTCCCGCTGCCCGAACACTATGACGCGGTCGCCGGGGCTGAGGCCCTTCGTGATCTCGACCTCGGCATCGAGAAACGCCCCAAGCTCCACGTCGCGCCTGGAGGCCCTACCGGCGACCTCCACCATGACGGACTTTTCCTTCGTCCCGCGCGCCACCACCGCGAAGAGCGGGACGACGAGCGCGTCGGGTTTGACGCGCCGCACGACATCGACCGTGGCGAACATGCCCGGCCGGAGGAGCCGTTCGGAGTTGTCCACCTCGAGCTCGAGAGGATAGACCCGCGCGCCGGACTCGGTCTCGACCCCGAGTCTGACGACCTTGCCCCTGAAGGCCCGCCCGCCGAGGGCGTCGACCGTGAAGGCCGCCTCGCGCAGCCCGCGCACAGCGGCGACGTCGCGTTCCGGTATGCCGACGGAAAGCTTGAGCCTGGAGATGTCCACGAGCCTGGCGACCGGCGTCCCGTCGGAGACGAGCCCGCCGAGCCTCACGGGGAGCCTGGAGACCACGCCCGGGCCCGGCGCGCGCACGACCGTTCGCTCGAGGGCGAGCTCCGCCCGCGCGAGCGCGGCCCTGGCCTGCTCGACCGCGGCTACCGCGCCCCGCCAGGCCGCCTCGGCGGCATCCTCCTCGGCCTGGCCGGCGGCCCCATCGGCCCTGAGCCGCCGCGTCCGCTCGAGCTGTATCGCCGCAAGGTCCCTCGAGGCCGAGGCTCCTTCCAGGGCGGCCTTCGCCTGCTCGACCGCAGCCCTGTAGTCGCGGTCGTCGATCCGGCAGATGACGACCCCGGCGGCGAGTTCGTCGCCCTCGGCGACGGCGACGGCCGTCACCGTGCCCTTCACCTGCGCGGAGACCCAGACCTCTTCGCGCGCCGCGAAGACGCCAGGCAGCCGCACGCGGTCCACGATCTCGCGCGGCGCGACCTCGCGCAGCACCACCTCGACGGGCGGCTTGGGACGGGCCTGCGCCGCGCTGCGCTCGGCGGCGATCCTCGCGGACTTGGCCCTGACCGCCGCGAAGGCCACGACCACCGCCGCCGCGAGCGCTCCCACGCAGGACCACACGATCGCGCCCGTGCGCCGTGCGCGGACGGCCCCCGGCGGGTTCTCCTCGGGCGCGGCAGAGACCTGCGATGTCGTCACCTGGTGTCTCCTCGTGTCTGGCGTCCGCGTGGCGCGCCGAGTCGGGTCACATGCCGGGCCTGTCGAGGCCGGTCCTCTCCGGGATGCCGAACATGATATTCATGTTTTGGACGGCCTGGCCCCCGGCCCCCTTCACGGTATTGTCGATCGCGGTGACGATCACTACGGTCCGCGTGCGCTCGACGAGCGCGACGCCGATGTCGCAGAAGTTCGTCGCCCGCACATTCGCCGTGCGCACGTCCTCGACGCTCGCGCGCGCCCGGATGAACGCCTCGCCCGCCGCGAACTCGCTCAGGGCCTTGCGCAGGGCCTCCGGGCCCGCGCCGTCCGCAGCGGGCGCGTATATCGTCGAGAGGATCCCCCGATCGATCGGAACGAGGTGGGGAACGAAGCTCACCTTCACCTCGGAGCCCGCCGCCTCCGACAGCGCCTGCTCGATCTCCGGCGCGTGCCTGTGCGTCCCTACGGAATAGGCGCGCAAGTTCTCGTAGCAGGAGAGGAAGAGATTGTCGGACTTGGCGCTGTACGTGCGCCCGGCCCCCGAGACCCCGGAGAGCGAGCTCACCACGATGCCCTGCGTGCGCACGAGGCCCGCCCTGACGAACGGGAGCAGGCCCAGCACGGCGCCCGTGGGATAGCAGCCGGGGTTCGCGACGACCGCGGCGGAGCGAATCTTCTCGCGATACTGCTCGGGCAGGCCCCAGACCGCGCGCGGGCAGAGCTCCGGCGCCTCGTGGCGCGTCCCGTACCAGCGCTCGTAGACGGCCGGGTCACGGAAGCGGAACTCGCCGCCGATGTCGATGCACCTGACCCCGCGCGAGACGAGCTCCGGCACCATGCGCATGGACTCCGGGCCCTTCATCGCCAGGAAGACGACGTCGCAGGCCTGCGCGAGCCTGTCGAGCGAGGGAGCCTCGAGCTCCTTGGAGACCATACCGGAGAGCGAAGGAAGTTCGGCCGCGACCGACTTCCCGGCCGCGTGCTCGCTCGTCAGGACCGAGAGTTCGACCTCCGGATGCGCACACAGTATCCTGATCAGGCCCTCGCCCACGAGGCCCGTCGCGCCGACGACGCCGGCCCTGATCATCGGAGCCCTCCTCTGCGGCACCTTCTGGCCGGGGAATGCGCAGCCCTGCCCGACCGCCCGCCACAAGCCGGGCCCGGCATCATCGTTGCGCGAAGCGGCACCGTCAAGCCCGGCCTGCGGCGCGCCAGGGCAAACGGCCGGACGAGGTCACATGCGCTGGGCGACGAACAGCATCACGCCGTCCACGACCAAACCCAGCTCCTTGAAGGTCTTCACCTCGTCCAGGGTCGCGCCCATGGGGTCCCTGCTGACATAGTATTGTCCAGCTTCACCGATCGGGATGCCGAGGCTCGGCGCGACGCGGAGCTTCCCTTCGCCCACCGTGAGCGTGTGGCCGCACTTCACCGTGCTGCATTCCAGGCCGTTCATGGCGTTCATCGGCCGTGTCGCGCGGCGCGACCGCCCCCTGCACATCTAGGTCGCCGCGACGGCCCGTCGCGGGAATCTATCAGGCGCTCTGGCGCGGTCAACGCGCGTTCGGCGCTGGAACGGGGACGCAGAGGAGCCCTGGGCGCCGGCGGCCCGGCGGCCGCCTCGCGTGGGGCGCGTGCCTCCTCCGAGCCGCGCTGTGGCCCGGCCTGCTCGCAGCGCAGGGAGGACCCTTCGCGACGGCGTCCTCCCCGCGTCACGGCAGCGGGCTCGTCACCGTGTACGCGATGCGCACCCTGTACGGCTTCCGGAGCTTGTCCGCTGGTCGAGCCCGGCGCCGAAGCTATCAGGCTGGAGCGACCTGCTCCCGCCTCTCTTCTGCCCGTCGCTCCCGGCTCCTGCGGGCGAACTCCGCCCTCTACCTCGGCCCCATGACGATGAACTCGAACGCCTGGTCGGCCGCCAAGCCGCTGGAGTTGTAGGTGCGGATGTCCACGTAGGTTGTGGCGCTTGCGTCGATGACTGCCTCGCCCGCTGCAGAGCTGCCGTAAATGCTGGCCACCGCCGACGGAATGCTACTGAAGGACGTGTTGAATGAGATTCTGTACCGACCGGTGCCGAGCCTGCTCGACGTGAAGCCGCTGCCCCGGACCACTGATCCATCGGACGCGATGCTTCCCCTCAGCATTCTGAGGTTCTCCTCGCCGCCGGGGGCGTAGTACTCGCCGCTGGGACCGAGCTTGACATCGCCGCCGACCCGGACGTTGCCGGCGAAGTACCCCGCCCAGTTGGTCGCCGCCCCCGACGCCGCGCCGTAGACGCCGTAGTTCGTGCTGCCCTGGGTCGTGACAGCGCGGCCGTAGACGCCGTAGTTCACCGCGCTGCTGGAACACTCGGTGATTTCGCCCATCACGCCGCAGTTCGAGCTGCCGAACTTTGCGGCGCCGTAGACGCCGCAGAATGTGCCGCCGACGCCGCCTCCGTCGTAGACCTGCGCCGTCGCGTGAATGCCGTACCCGGCAGTGGTAGTGTTCATGCCCCTGCGGTCCACCTTCTCGCCGTACCACGTGCCGCTGTCGGTCGTGCCGTTCTTGTAGATGTTGAGGAGCGTGCCCGAGGTGTCGGCAGTCCCAATCCCCACGCCTCCCTGCGCGCGGATGAGGAACTGGTCGTTCGCGCTCGATACGAAGTCCGCGTCCTGCGAGTCCGCCCACACGAACGCGCCCTGGTGGTTCGCCTTCGCACGGCGGCCCGCGGCGAAGGAGTAGTCGCCCTGGGCGGTGTTCGAGTTTCCGCCCGGCACGGTCGAGTACGCTCCCTGCGCGCTGTTTTGGAAACCGCCGCCCACCGCCGCGTTGGTTCCGCTGACTGTGTTGAGCTGGCCGCCGCTGATGGTCGAGCACCAGGCGCTCGCCGTGTTCGACTGGCCCCCGCCGATCGTCGTGTACTCGTGGTTGGCCGAGTTGTTCTCGCCGCCGGAGACGGTCGAGAAGTCGAAGCTGGCCGTGTTGTACGAGCCGCCGCCGACGGTGGAGAGCTCGCCGCTGGCGATGTTGCCATAGCCGCCGCCGACGGTGGAGCAGCCGCCTTGGGCGGTGTTACACCCGCCGCCGCCGACGGTGGAGGCATAGGCATCCCCCAAATCGGCATCGTCATCCCCGGCGCGGTTGTTATAACCCCCGGCCACAGTCCCATAGTTGTCAGTCACGCGGTTCGGACAGACGGTCGCGCCGTCGTTGTAACCCCCTCCGCCGATTGTCGCGCCGAAGGCGCCCGCCGTCACCGAGTTCGACCAGTGCCCCGCCACGATGTTCGGCGCGTAACTCGCACCTGTGGGCTCGATTCTCATCGCCCTCAGTGCGTTCACCTTGACCTCGAGCGCCTGGTTGTCCGTCGTCCCGATGAAGTTCGTCCCCGGGACGGTGCCGGCGTTGCCGTAGAGCCCCCACGAGTTCCCCCCCGGCGTGTCCTGCCACGTCGCATTGCCCGAGGCGTCCGACGTGAGAACCTTCCCCATGCCCGCACCGGTCGGCAGCTTGAACCCCGTCGCCGTGACCGTCCCGTTCACGTCGAGAGCAGTCGCGGGCGCGGAGGTCCTCACCCCGACGCCCGTGTTCGTCACGACGAGAGAGTTGTCGGGGCTATCCGCCTTGAACCTGACCGGGGTCGCCGTCGCGCCCGGGATCTTGGTGAACGCGAAGTCGCCGCCTATGTCAGTGACGTTGAGGCGCCAGTTCATGGCGGAAAGGGTATTGTTGATCCCGATGGCGCTCTGCCAGATGCCGGCGCCCGCAACCTCGAGGCCAGCGCCGGGCGTCGTGGTGTTGATGCCGACGTGCCCCGCGCCGTCGTCGTAGATGACCGAGTCGCCGATGGTGCTCGCGTCGGTGAACTTCGCCAGGCGGTTCGTCGTGCCCGTGCCGCCGATGGTGCCCGAGGGCGTCGACCACTGCGCAAGGCCCGTGCCGTCCACCGCCGTCAGGACCTTGCCCGCCGAGGGCGACCCGCCCGCGACGGTGAGGCCGTTCGTCGTGGTCATCCCGTTCACGCGGAGCGCGGCGCCCGCGGGATCGTTCGTATTGACGCCTACGCCTCCCTGCGCGCGGATGAGGAACTGGTCGTTAGCGCTCGATACGAAGTCCGCGTCCTGCGAGTCCGCCCACACGAACGCGCCCTGGTGGTTCGCCTTCGCGCGCTGACCCGCAGCGAACGCAAACATCCCCTGCGCGCTGTTGTTCATGCCGCCGGGAACCGTCGCGGCCGTCCCGGAGGCCAGGTTGTTCCACCCGCCGGAGACTGTCGAGTGGTCGCCCGTCGCCCGGCTGTAGTCGCCACCGCCCACCGTCGCGTACTCGGCGCTCGCTTGGTTGATCCTGCCTCCCGCTATCGTCGACCACGAGGCCGTCGCAGCGTTATTCTCGCCACCTCCCACCGTGGCGAACGTGGCGTTGCCCGCGTTGCCGTCGTTCGACCCGGCCCTGCAGTACCGCCCCCCGCCCACGACGCCGTAGTGGTCATAGACGATGTTCTCGAGGGTGCTCGCCCCGCCGCCCGCGATCACGGCCCCGTAGGCGCCGCCCTGGACCCAGTTGCCCAAGTACCCGCCGATGACGTTCGGGCTCGTCGCGTTCGGCTCGTACCGCATGACCCGCGCGGAGTTCGCGATCACATTGACCGCGTAGTTGTTCGTGCTCCCGATGCTGGAATCCCCGGAGAGGGCGTTTCCGCCGATGTTCCAGGCGTTCCCCCCCGGCGCGTCCTGCCACGAGGCGTTCCCCGAGGCGTCAGACGTGAGCACCTTCCCCGCGCCCGCACCCGAGGGGATTGTGAGCCCGCCGTCGACGAAGATCGTCCCGTCCACCTCCAGGTCGTCCGTCACGTAGATGTCCGAGGCGTTCTCCAACTCGCCCGTAGCCGTGTGGCTCGCGGTGCCCGTGCCCACCACGTTCCACGCCGGAGGCGCGAGCGACCCGCCCAGCCGCGAGGACTGCTCCGCGACAAACGACGCCTTCACGCTCGTCACCCCGGAGGCAGCGTTGATCGCAAGACGTGTTACGCCATTCATCGCAAACTCCAAGTGGTCGGAGTCTATCGTGCTGATCTTGGTCGTCGCATAGCCGAGAGAGCCGCTCCCATCGTCGGTGATCGTGATGCCCGAGGCCGGCACGCCGGTCGCGCTCACGTCCGTCACGAACCGGACGCCGCCCGTCGCGCGCACGGCGAACTCGTTCGCCACCGCGGAGTCGAAGTCGAGGTCTGTCTGGTCGGCCCAGAGGAACGTGCCATGGTGCAAGGCGTCCACTTTCGCGCGCCGGCCGGCAGCGAAGGAGTAATCGCCCGCAGCCACATTCTGGGCCCCGCCGGGGACCACCCCGGAGAAGCCGCTCGCCACGTTGTATGCGCCACCGCCCACGTTGGCATACATGTTCGACGCCTGGTTGCTCACGCCGCCCGCGACTGTGGAACCCATGCCGACAGCCCGATTGCCCATGCCCCCGCCCACCGTGGCCCAAACGCTGTCCGTAGGATCGCCGGCATTGTTCCCCGCCTGGTTGTTCACTCCTCCACCGACCGTGCCGTAGTTGTCTGTGACCCGATTGAACTGGGAGGCCCCGCCGCCCCCGCCAATGGTCGCGCCGTAGACGCCCGAGGTCACCCCGTTGCCCGAGTACCCGCCGATGACGTTCGGGCTCGTCGCGTTCGGCTCGTACCGCATGACCCGCGCGGAGTTCGCGATCACGTTGACCGCGTAGTTGTTCGTGCTCCCGATGCTGGAATCCCCGGGGAGGGCGTTTCCGCCGATGTTCCAGGCGTTCCCCCCCGGCGCGTCCTGCCACGAGGCGTTCCCCGAGGCGTCAGACGTGAGCACCTTCCCCGCGCCCGCACCCGTCGGCAGCTTGAACCCCGTCGCCGTGACCGTCCCGTTCACGTCCAGGTACGACGTCGGGTCGTCGGTGTTGATCCCGACGAACCCGTCGCCCTTGATCCTCATGCTGCTCCGGAGCGTCGTGGAACCCTTCGGCGTAGTCATGAAGATGATCCGCGTCCCGCGCCGGCTGTCGCTCCAGCCCGCGTCCTCCTCGGAGGCGATCCCTATGACCGCGCCGGTCTCAAACGAGTTCCCGTCGTAGCCCTGGCCAAGCAGGAGCCCGAGCATGTCGTCGTTCGTGGAGAGCGCGGCGGGCGCGCCGGGCGTGCCGCGCGACTTCTGCAAGACGAGCATGGGGCCGCTCGTGTCATCCGACGCCCGCGCGAGACTCCCCTCTGTCGCTGTGCCGTCGGTCACGACGGTAAGTTTGGCCGACGGCGTGGAGGTGCCGATGCCGACGAGCGTCCCGTCGTCGTAGATGACCGAGTCGCCGATGGTGCTCGCGCCGGTGAACTTCGCCAGGCGGTTCGTCGTGCCCGTGCCGCCGATGGTGCCCGAGGGCGTCGACCACTGCGCGAGGCCCGTGCCGTCCACCGCCGTCAGGACCTTGCCCGCCGAGGGCGACCCGCCCGCAACGGTGAGGCCGTTCGTCGTGGTCATCCCGTTCACGCGGAGCGCGGCGCCCGCGGGATCGTTCGTGTTGACGCCCACGCCTCCCTGCGCGCGGATGAGGAACTGGTCGTTCGCGCTCGATACGAAGTCCGCGTCCTGCGAGTCCGCCCACACGAACGCGCCCTGGTGGTTCGCCTTCGCTTGGCGGCCCGCGGCGAAGGAGTAGTCGCCCTGGGCGGTGTTGTTGTCGCCGCCGCCGACGGTGGAGTACCAGCCTTGGGCGGTGTTGTACATGCCGCCGCCGACGGTGGAATACCAGCCGCTGGCGTTGTTGCTATAACCGCCGCCGACGGTGGAGTAGCTGCCCTGGGCGGTGTTGCTCCAGCCGCCGCTGACGGTGGAGAGCCCGCCACTGGCGTTGTTGCCATAGCCGCCGCCGACGGCGGCGGCATAGGCATTCCCCAGATCGGCATCGTCATTCCCGGCGCGGTTGTTATAACCCCCGGCCACAGTCCCATAGTGGTCAGTCACGCGGTTCGGCCAGGTGTTCGCGCCGTCGTTGTAACCCCCTCCGCCGATTGTCACGCCGACGGCGCCAGCCGTCACCGAGTTCGACCCGTGCCCCGCGATGATGTTCGGCGCGTCATTCTCACTTGTGGGCTCGATTCTCATCGCCCTCAGTGCGTTCACCTTGACCTCGAGCGCCGCATTGTCTGTCGTGCCGATGAAGTTCGTCCCCGGAACCGTGCCGGCGTTGCCGTAGAGTCCCCACGAGTTCGCGCCAGGCGCGTCCTGCCACGAGGCGTTCCCCGAGGCGTCAGACGTCAGTACCTTCCCCGCGCCAGCGCCCGTCTGCAGGCAGAACGCGCTCACGGTCACCCTGTCGGAGGCATCCACGACGAGAGGCGTCGTGAACGTGCTGAAGTCCCCCACCGCTGACAGGTTCCGCTCGAGCCGATATGCGTTGTCATCCAACCTGGTCCGCCACAGGCCGTTCGGCAGCGTCTGATCGGACTCACGGAACCGGTAGGAAGGAGAGAAACTCTCGACAGTCGAGAATGGCGCCCAACTGGAGACAGTCGCCATGATGTTGGGCGCATAGAGGATGCCCGAATCGCTGAGCTGCATCGCCGGCTCGAACGTCGAGAAGTCGCCCGCTGCCGCTGTGTTCCGCTCGACGTGGAGCCAGCCGTCGCTCCCGCGCACCCGCCAGAGGCCCGCCGGGAGCGCCCTGTCGTTTTCGCGAAAGGCCAGCGCGGGGCTCGCCGACTCAATGCGCGCATCGCCCTCGACGTGAAGCTGCGCTGCAGGCACCGACGTCCCTATGCCGACCTGCCCGCTCGCGGAGACGAACACGCGGTTCACACCGCCGGTCCTGAGCGAGAGGCTGTATGTGTCGTTCGTCCCCAGCACCGCCGGACCGCCGAAGGAGTTGCCGCCGTTCACGAAGGCGTTCGCGCCCGGCGCCGCCGCCCACGAGGCATTGCCCGAGGCGTCCGACGTGAGCACGTACCCGCTCGAGGCGCCCGTCGGAAGCCGGAGGGCCGAGAGCTGCGTCACGCCCGCGGACGTCACCGCGAGAGGCGTGATGTACGTCGTGAACGTGCCGGTCCCGTCCGTGCTCTTCTCGACGCCCAGGGCGTCGCCTTCGAGCCTGAAGCGCCAGCGCCCGGCGGGCAGCGCCTGGTCCGTTTCCCTCAGGTCAATCTCGGGCGCCGACTGCTCCACGGCGAGCATGCCAGTCATGGTGTCGCCGGCCTTGGCGACGTACTGCGTATGGCTGTGCGACCCTATCTGGCCGTCCACGTAACCCTTCGTCGCGGCATGTCCCGCGAGAGTCGGGTCGCCGGAGAGCGTGAGGGGACCGGTCATCGTGTCACCGGTGACGTTGACAAAGTCCCCGCTGAAATCGTGCGTGTGACCGATGTCCGACTTCCCCGCAAGCCCTGTGTCCACGTAACCCTTCGTCGCGGCGTCCGATGCGCCCGACGGCGCCACAAGACCCGTCACCGTGTTCGTCCCGCCCATCGAGATCGATCCCGTCATGGTTCCGCCAACGAGAGGGAGATACTCGGCGTGGCCGTGGCCTGCGTCAGCCTTGCCCGCGAGCCCGGTGTCCACGTACCCCTTCGTGGCCGCGTGTCCCGCGAGCGTCGGGTCGCCAGAGAGCGTGAGCGCCCCGGTCATCGTGTCCCCGGCCTTCGCGACGTACTCCGCGTGCGTGTGACCGGTGTCCGACTTCCCCGCCAGGAGCCCGTCCGCCTCCGTCTTCGTGTAGTACCGCGCGTCATGATCGTGCACCGCCGCCGCGAAGGCGCTCGCGTCCATACCGTCAACCTTGTCGGCGTTGAGATTGACCACCAGCCCCGTCCCGTTCGCCCCCACCGTGAACGGCGGAGTGTTGGCAAGCGACGGATCGAACGCCGGCGGCGCAACGAAGGTCTTCGGGCCGGACACGGTCTGCGCCGAGCCGAGCAGCATCACGTTGGGCGATAGCCTCGCGTCGGCGATCGTGCCCGACGTGATATCCGCTCCGGCATGCGTGTGGCCCGTGTCCGCCTTTGCACCGAGCCCCGCGTCCACGTACTGCTTCGTCGCGGCTTCGAGCGCAGCCGTCGGATCGCCCGGGAGGACGAGCGGCCCGGTCATCGTGTCGCCGGCCTTCGCGACGTACTCCGCGTGCGTGTGGCCGGTGTCCGACTTCCCCGCCAGGAGCCCATCCACCTCCGTCTCCGTGTAGTACCGCGCGTCGTGATCATGTGCCGCCGCCGCGAATGCCGTCGAATCCTGCCCGTCGAGCAAGTCCGCGCTCAGATTCGTCACCGTCGTCGTCGAGCTCACCGCGAACGGCGCGGTCCCCGTCCCCACCGTCGACACCACCTGCCCGTCCGTCCGAATGCTGCCACCAACAACATCCAGCCTCGCCCCGGGCGTCGTCGTCCCCACACCAACGTTCGACGACGCGTCCTGGTATATCGCCGAGTTCCCGATGTTGTTCGCGTCCGTCCAGCGCGACACGTACCCAGCCGTACCCGAACCCCCGACGACACCGCCCCCGCCCGCGTCGTCGCCGAGCTGCCACTCCTGCGCAAGGGCATTCCACTTGAGTATCCGACCGTCCGCGTCCCCGGGAATCAACCCCAGCTCGTTCGCGCCCACCCCGAGGTTCGATACCAACCCGCCGCCCGACTTCAGCCGCAACCCTATCGTCCCGCTCGTCGTGATCGGCCCGCCCACGAGCCCCGCGCCCGTGTTCACCTCCGTCACCGTCCCCGACTCGCCCGCGTTCGACGTCTCCTTCCACACCGCGGCGCCTGGCGCAGCATCCACGCACACGTACGTCCTGCCGTTAGTCGTGTCGACCCAGACGGACCCCACCGCGTAGCCCGCGGCCGAGTCGTCCGTCGGCCCCGGCGCCACAGACGCGGCCAGATTCGCCTTCACCACCTCAAACGTCCCGGGAGCCACCTTCCGCATGAACCCGTCGGAACCGACGAAGTCGGACTCCATCAGCGCCCCGGCCGCCTCGACGTTCACAGCGTCGGTCACGTCCGCACCCGGCTCGATACCATCCAGCTTCGCCTTGTCCGCCGCCGACATGAGACCGCCCGTCACCGCCGTCGCGTTCGGCACCGCGTCGGGGCCGCCCTCCGCGTGCGTCGAACCGTGGCTCGAGGACGCATACCCGGTGTGCGTGTGGTCGCCCGCCGCGACCGTCCCCGGGCCCGTCCCGACCGGCAGCCGTGCGATGTCTATCGTCCCCGAGACTATGTCGGCCCCGGTGTGACTGTGCCCGGCCGCCGCGAAGGCCGTCGAGTCCTGTCCGTCCAAGAGATCCGCATCCAGACCGCTCCCTGACCCGTCGTTGCCCTCGTGCCACACCTTGTTCCCCTGAACCCTGAGCGTCATCGAGCCGGAGCCGGAGTTCTGGATATCGAAGGTCTCGTCGCCGGCGGAGGCCCTGTCGATGCCGGTCTCGCCGAAGACCGCGGGCGCCCCCGCGCCTTCGTCGAGGACGAGCGGGCCGGTCATCGTGTCGCCCGTGACATTGACATAGTCCGCGTCGTGCGAGTGCGAGGCCGCCGCGACCGCGCCGAAGTCCACGGAGATCTCGTTCGCGCCGCTTATCGTGATGCCGGGCCCCGCGACGTAGGCCTGGCCGTCGTCCCCGTCGAGGAGGTCCGCCGGGACGTTCTTGAGCTGCGACCAGTCGACGGGATTCGCGGGCGAGTTGACCGTGCCGGTGTCGTCCGCGAGGACCGTAGCGGGGACGTACCGGTCGTCGTGCGTGTGATCGCCGGGCGCGACCTGGTCGGGGTCGGTACCGAAGTTCACGGAGATCACCTTCCCCGCGTCGATCGAGATACCCGGACCGGCGGTGTAATCATCGCCGGGGGTCTGCTCGCTCCAGCGGTCGCCATCTCCGCACGAAAGCCCCACGAGCGCGCCGCCCAGAAGGAGGGCGAGCACCCTCGGCGCAATGGCGTGTTCTTTCATGGCAGGCCCCCTCCGCGACGGGCGCGACGCATGCTCCACGCTCGGCCCGATCCGGAAGGCCTGTGGGTGCATCGCAGCCCGCCAGCATGCCTAACTTTCATTACATAGCCCACGCGCTGCCGAAAGTCAATCAACGCACATGGTGAACGGCGCGACGCCAAAGCTCACCGGAGGAAGCCAGTCCGTCCGCGAGGGCGTCGCCAGGCGCAGCGCGTCCCTCGTCCGTCGAATCCTCAGCAAGCGCGATCAGCGCGTTCTTCGTCGGGTCCGCGGCGATGATCTCCTCGGCGATCCCTTTCAGGGCGTCGCGGATGGCCCCGAGAGAGGGCCCGCCTCGAACACCTGTCGCTGCGGCATCGCCTTGACATGCGGCTCTGCCGCGGGGTAACGTAATAGCTAGACGCGCCCGAGCTGCGCGAGCGCCCAGAAAAAGGTGTCCGGGAGCGCGGCTTCCGGACGACTTCATACCCGGAGATACTGCACGCTTGCCAGGCCGCGGCGTCTCAGCCGCGGTGCCGGCCCTTGCGTGTTCGCAGGGGCCATGCCGCTCGGTCTCGGCCGGGCGAGGGGGTGGCTCATGCAGAGTCAGAGAAGGCGGCTCTCGGCGGCGCTCGTCGTCTGGGGGGCGCTCCTCGCGACGGGCAGGCTCGCCGAGGCCGGCGGCGGCGACGGACTCCTCGGCACATACTACGACAACATGTACTTCACCCATCCCTTCACCGGCCAGCGCGTAGACGCCACGATCAATTTCGCGGACTTCCCCAACCCCCCGATCCCCGGGATGACGAACGACGATACCTTCAGCGTCCGCTGGACGGGGCAGATCGAGGCGCCGACGACGGGCACGTACACCTTCTTCACCTCGTCCGACGATGGCTCGCGCCTTTACATCGGGACCCAGTTGGTCGTCGACAACTGGGGCGACCACGGCACTCAGGAGCGGAGCGGGACGATAGACCTGGTCGCGGGCACCAGGTACGACATCACCGTGGAGTTCTACGAGAATACCGGCGGGGACGTCTGCATCGTAAGCTGGCAGCCGCCCGGCTGGTCCAAGGGCGTCATTCCGCAGGACTATCTCTTCTCCGCCCCATCGAAGATCGGCGTCAACTTCATGCAGGGGACCTACACCGCGCTGAGCTCGACCGACTGCGCCGGATGCGTCCCCCAGACGAGCTGGAACAGCGTCGACGGGGCGGCGGGGACGCTCTCGACGATCGTCAATAGCAACGGTGTCACGGTCACGGGCATGACGGTGTCCTGGCCGACCGGTACCTACAGGACCAGCCAGACGGCCACGGCCGACCAGAGGCTCTTCGACGGCTATCTCGACAACACGGGCAGCTCGTACAAGACGGTCACCGTGACGGGGATCCCCTACTCCAGCTACGACGTCTACATGTACGTGGGCTCGGACGGCAACAACCGGACCGGGAAGGCGAGGGTGAACGGCGGGACCGAGGTCTTCTTCAAGACGAACTCCAACCCCTTCGGCGGGTACGTCAGAGCCACGGGCACGGACGCGGCGAGCGCGAACCTCGCGACCTACGTGCTATTCGAGAACGTCACCGGCTCGACCCTGACGATGGAATGGGTCAAGGTCGACAACAACGTGGGGCTCCACGGCTTCCAGATCGTGCAGCGGGCCTCGGCCACCGCGCCGACCATCACGAGCCCGCTCCCGGCGAACGCCGTGAGAGGCAGCATGTACTCCCACGTCTTCCAGGCCACTGGCAACCCCTCCACGTTCACCTGGTGGATGAGCCCCGACGACGAGGCCAAGCTCAACGCCATCGGCCTGTACTGGAGCGCCTCGCTCGGGGCGATCACCGGCACGCCCATGGGGACTGGCACCGCCTCGAACGTGATCGTGACCTGCTCGAACGGGGCCTCCCCGGACGCCTCGCAGTCGTTCACGATCCAGGTGCTGGCCTCCCCGACGCCCATCGTGGAGCTGCGCTTCAACGAGAACACGGGCACGACCGCGGCGAACAGGGGGTCCTCCTCGGCGACCTACCCCACCGCGACGCTCGTCGCGAGCCCGCCGAACTGGACCACGAACGTCCCGCCCGCGGGCGGCCTGAGCGCGCTCGACTTCGGCACGGACACGGGCACCCGCCGGGCGGTGGACCTCCCCGCCTCCGGCGGGCCTTTGAACAACCTCAAGAGTCTCAAGTCGTTCACGGTCACCGGCTGGCTCAACTGCCGGAGTAACAGCGAGGGCTCCGGCGGGAACCGCATCGTCACCTGGATCAATAACGGCGGGGACGGTGTGGACGTCGTCTACAAGTCGGACGGCTCCCTCCAGGTCGGGATCAACCAGTGGCCGGACGGCTCTCCCGCGCGGAGCTCCGCCGGGAAGATCACGACCGATGGCAACGCGCCGGCGACGAACTGGCGCTTCTTCGCGGTGACCTACGACTCGACCCTGGCCTCGGGGCACGTGAAGTTCTACTTCGGCGCCCCGGGCCAGGCGGCGACGTTCGACTGCTCCCGCGACTACAGCCGCGGCGCGGTGGGCACCAACATCGGCCCGAACATGACCGTGGGCATGTTCAACACCGCGACGAGCGGCAACGACCGGATGTTCCGCGGGCTCATCGACGAGATCAGGGTCTACGGCAGCACCTCGGACAGCTCCGGGGCGCTCGCCCTGGAGCAGATCAGGGCCGTCCAGAACTCCGGCGACCTCGTCGGGTGGTGGAGGCTCGATGAGGGCGCAGGCTCGACCACGGCCCAGGACTCCTCGGGCTCGGGCATCACGGGTACGCTCACCAACATGGACCCCGCCACGGACTGGGTCGCGGGCCGGCTCGGGAACGGGCTCGACCTGGACGGAGAGAACGACTGCGTGAGCCTCGGGACGCCCGCGGTCCTCTCTGCGTTCAGCGAGCTCACCGTCGCCTGCTGGGTCAGGCCGAACGACACGTCCACTGACGGCCTCGGCGACCCCATGGTGACGAAGGAGGGAGGCTCCACCGGCTTCCAGCTCACCTGGAACTGGACGGGCTCCGCTGGGCGCTTCGGCGTGATGCGAGACGGCGCGAACATGCTCTGGGGGAGCGCCGACAAGTCGAACGGGACCTGGTACCACGCGGCGTTCACCCAGAGCGGGGGCACCACGCGGCTCTACGTGAACGGCGTCCTGGAGGCCTCGGGCGCCGCGAACATCTCCGCGAACACGCAAGGGTTCTACTTCGGGGCGCACGCGGGCTCGTCGCGGTTCCTCTGCGCGACGCTCGACGACATCCGCATCTACAAGAGGGCGCTCTCGGAGGCCGAGATCAAGGCGCTCGCCAAGGCCGACCCGACGGCGCCCGTCATCACGAGCCCGCTCCCGCCGAGGGCCACGGTCGGCGTGGCCTACTCGCACGCGTTCACCGCGACGGGGAACCCGTCCACGTTCACCTGGTCGATGAGCTCGGGCGACCAGGCCAAGCTCGCGGCGATAGGGCTCTCGTGGAACGCCGCAGGGGCGAAGATCACCGGCACCCCCGGCAGCGCCGGCAGCGCGACCGACGTCACGGTGACCTGCTCGAACGGCGTCCAGCCGGACGCGACGCAGGTCTTCACGATCACCGCGAGCGCGCTGCCGCCCGCCGAGGGCAAGATACTCTACGAGTGGTGGTTGAGCAAGGTCGGGGGTGCGGCGGCCGTTCTGAGCAACGCCGTGCCTCCGCCGCCCGCGCCCACCGGCTCCGAGCTGCGCACCGACTTCAGCGGCAGGGTGGACTGGGCCGACAACTACAACGCCCGCCTGCGCGGGTACGTGTACCCCCCCGAGACCGGGAACTACAGGTTCTATCTGAAGAGCGACGACGGCGCCGAACTCTGGCTCAGCACCGACGAGAGCCCGTCGAACATGGTCCGGGTCATGGGGAATAGCGGCTACAGCGGCGGGAGCTACGTCGCCGCCCCGGCCACGAACTACCTGGAGACGGGCAGGAGATACTACATAGAGGCCACGCTCGAGGAGGGCGGCGGCGGCGACCACATCTACGTCGGCTGGGACAGGCCCGGCGGCGCCCAGGACCGCCCGATCCCGGGGGCGTACCTCTCGCCCTATTATTACCCGCCGGCCATCGTTACGGCGGTAGCCAACGGGGACAATAGCAACGACGTCCTGAGCGCGGGCGACACGCTCACGCTCACGTTCGACATCGACACGAACCAGCCGCCTGCCGCGACGAAGGCGGAGATCGACGGGCTCATCGATTTCGGGACGAAATCGCTCGGGGCGAACTACACGGGCGCCTGGACGGACGCGAAGACGCTCGTCATCACCGTCCAGGACGCGACGGGCGGGAACCTGGCGATCGGCGACACGATCGCCATCAAGGCCGACGGCCTGAACGACCTGAAGAACGCCGCCGGGACGAGCATGGGTTCGACCTCGTCCAAGGTCGTGACTGGCCACTGGGGTCTCACGCTCACGACGGGCCTCGTCGGCTGGTGGAAGTTCGACGACGGGGTCGGGAGCACGACTGCGGCCGACTCCTCGGGCAGGGGCAACACCGGCACGCTCACCAACATGGACCCCGCCACGGACTGGGTCGCGGGCCAGATGAACGGGGCCCTGGACTTCGACGGCTCGAACGACCACGTGATCGTGGCGAACGAGTCCCAGTTCGACCTCCCCGGGCCGATCTCGGTCTCGATCTGGGTGAAGCTGAGCGGCGGCTGGGCGACAGGCTGGCAGAGCTTCATCTGCAAGAACGGCGAGAGCGCAGGCTGGCAGATCCGCAGGCAGGGCAACAACGACGCGATCTGCTTCACGCTGCGCGGCACGAGCGGGAACGACGACGAGATATGCAACGTGAACTTCATCGACGACGGCGCCTGGCACCACATAGTCGGCGTCTACGACGGCTCGAAGAGGAAGATATACGTCGACAAGACGCTCTACCAGGACTACGCGGACACGGGCGCGATCACGCTCAGCGACATCCCGGTGACGATAGGCGCGAAGAACGACGGCTCCGTCGGGAACTACCACAGGGGCGCGATCGACGACGTCAGGATATACAACAGGGCGCTCTCCGCGGACGAGGTCGCCCTGCTCTACGACTCGGCGTTCAACGCGCCGCCGACGGTCTCGATCGCGAGCCCGGCGGAGGGCCAGGTCTTCTCGGCCGGCGCGAACATCACGATCCAGGCGAACGCCTCCGATACCGACGGCACGGTGTCCAAGGTGGAGTTCTTCTATAACGGGACGAACAAGATCGGCGAGGACACGACGAGCCCGTACAGCATAACGTGGAACTCGGTCCCCGCGGGCGCATACACCCTCACCGCGAAGGCGACCGACGACGACGGCGCCTCGACCACCTCGGCAGCGGTGAATATCAAGGTGGGTTCGGTGGTCACGATCCAGAAGACCGCCGACGCCGCCGAGCCCTCCACGAACGGGTCGTTCACGGTCACGCGCTCGGGCGAGACCTCCGGCGCCATAACCGTGGGCTTCACGGTGGCCGGGACCGCGGCGAACGGGACGGACTACACGCTCAGCCCGGCCTCGCAGGTGTCGTTCGCGGGCGGAGAGACCTCGAAGACCATCACCGTGCAGGTCATCGACGATGCCGTCGGCGAGCCCGTCGAGACGGTCGTCGTGAGCCTCTCGGCCGGCAGCGGCTACGGCCTGGGGAGCCCCTCGAGCGCGACCGTGAACATCTCGGACGACGACCTCCCGCCCCCCGAGAACAAGATCCTGCGCCAGTGGTGGACCGGCATAAACGGCGACCTAGTCGTGAACCTGACCAGCAACGCCAACTACCCGTACAGTCCCACGGGCTCGGACTACCCGACCACGTTCGAGAAGACGAGCTGGGGCGACAACTACGGCCAGCGGTTCAGGGGCTACATCTACCCGCCGGCCGACGGCAACTACACCTTCCGCCTCCAGAGCGACGACGAATCGGAGCTCTGGCTGAGCACCGACCAGAGCCCCGCGCACGCCGTCAAGATCGCCACGGCCAGGGTGAGCACGGTCACTTCTAGCCCGGTCGCGCTCCAGACGGGGACGCGCTACTACATCGAGGTCCTCCACAAGGAGGGCGGCGGCGACGACTACGTGCGCGTCGGCTGGACCTGCTCGGGCGTCGTGGACGAGACCGTGATCTCGAGCCCCTACCTCTCGCCCTACTATCCGGCGCCCGAGATCGTGACTGCCGTCGCCGACGACCCGGACAATAGCGAAGAGGCCCTCGCCGCAGGCGACACGCTCACGCTCACTTTCGACATCGACACGAACCAGCCGCCGGTCGCGACGAAGGCCGAGATAGACGGGCTTGTCAACTTCGGCGGGAAATCGCTCGGGGCGAACTACACGGGCACCTGGACGAACGCGAAGACGCTCGTCATCACCGTCCAGGACGGGACGGGCGGGAACCTGGCGATAGGCGACACGATCTCCATCAAGGCGGACGGGACGAACGATCTCAAGAACGCCGCGGGGACGAGCATGGCCTCCACCTCGTCCAAGGCCGTGACGGGCGACTGGGGCCAGGGCCTGACGACCGGACTCCTCGGCTGGTGGAAGTTCGACGACGGCTCCGGCACCGGCGCGATCGACTCCTCGGGGAACACCAAGCACGGGACGCTCAACAACATGGAGGAGTCGGACTGGGTCGCCGGGGCGATGGGGAAGGCCCTGGACTTCGACGGAGTGAACGAGTACGTCTCCGTCCCGGCCCTGAACCTGAACTCGAACACCGCCACGATCACGGCCTGGGTCAAGGGCCGGCAGACGGGCGACTACACCGGCATCGTGTTCTCGCGGGCCGGCAACACCTGCGCTGGCCTCGACGTGTTCGGCGGGAAGCTGCGATACCACTGGAACGGAGGCCAGTACGACTGGGATAGCGGTCTCGCCATCCCCGTCGACACGTGGGCCTTCGTCGCGATGACCGTGGAGCCGACGAAGGTGACGCTCTACGTCAACAAGAACTCCGCGACGAACAACGTCAGCAACTCCCAGGAGGAGTTCGACAGCACGCTCTGCATAGGGCAGGACCCAGCCGGCGGCCGGTGGTGGAAGGGCCTGATCGACGACGTCCGGTTCTACAACCGCGCGCTTACCCAGAGCGAGATCTTCACCCTCTATGACCAGCACCCGCCGATCATCACGAGCGCGGCCGCCGACGACCCCGACAACGGCGACGACGTTCTCGGCGCGGGCGACACGCTCACGCTCACGTTCGACATCGACACGAACCAGCCGCCGGTCGGGACGAAGGCCGAGGTGGACGGCCTCGTGAGCTTCGGGACGAAATCGCTCGGTGCGAACTACACGGGCGCCTGGGCGGACGCGAAGACGCTCGTCATCACCGTCCAGGACGGGACGGGCGGGAACCTCGCCCCGGGCGATGCGATCGCCATCAAGGCGGACGGCACCTTCGACCTGAAGAACGCGGCCGGGACGAGCGATGCCTCCACGTCGAGCGCGGTCGTGACCGGCGACTGGGGCATCACGCTCACGACGGGCCTCGTGGTCTGGTACAAGTTCGACGAGGGCTCCGGCGCCACGACCGCCGTGAACTCGGTCAACCCCGGGACCTACAACGGCACGAACACCGGCGTCACGACCGGCGTCGCCGGGCAGATGGGGACCGCGTACAACTTCGACGGGAACGGCGACTACGTCGAGGTGCCCGACCTGGGCACGATGAGCGCGGTCACGTTCTCCACGTGGATCAACGTGAACGTCAACCCGTCAGGGACGGGTCCGTTGTCCATCATCCATACCGACGTGTGGAGCGGCGGCTCGCCGCACTACCAGCTTGACAACGAGATAGTGCATGGCGGGAAGCTCGGCTTCTTCCTGAACGGCTGGGGCAACTTCGCGTCGAACACCGGCTTCTCGGCGTCGGACGTGGGCAACTGGGTCCACGTCGTGGTGACCTACGACAGCGCCACGGGGACCGGGAGGTTCTACCGGAACGGCGTCCCCGATGGGAGCTCCACCCAGGGCACGGGGCGGACGGTCGTGCTCACGCAGTCCAACATCGGCTCGTACAACACCAGCAGGTACCTGAACGCGAAGCTCGACGACTTCCGCATCTACAATCGCGCGCTGAGCGACGCCGAGGTGGCGGCGCTCTACCAGTACGGCCTGAACGCGCCGCCGACGGTCTCGATCGCGAGCCCGGCGGAGGGCCAGGTCTTCTCGGCCGGCGCGAACATCACGATCCAGGCGAACGCCTCCGATACCGACGGCACGGTGTCCAAGGTGGAGTTCTTCTATAACGGGACGAACAAGATCGGCGAGGACACGACGAGCCCCTACAGCATCACGTGGAACTCGGTCCCCGCGGGCGCATACACCCTCACCGCGAAGGCAACCGACAACGGCGGCGCCTCGGCGACTTCGGCCGCGGTGAATATCCTGGTGGGCTCCGTCGTCAAGATCACGACCGCGAGCGACGCCTCGGAGCCCTCCACGAACGGGTCGTTCACGGTCACGCGCTCGGGCCAGACCTCCGGCGCCATAACCGTGGGCTTCACGCTCGACGCCTCGAGCACAGCCACCAGCGGGACGGACTTCACGCTCAGCCCGGCCTCGCAGGTCTCCTTCGGGGACGGCGAGACCTCGAAGACCATCACCGTGCAGGTCAACGACGACTCCGACCGCGAGGGCCCCGAGCGCGTGGTGGTCAGGCTCTCGACGGGCACGGGCTACGGCCTGGGGAGCCCCTCGAGCGCCACCGTGATGATCGCCGACGACGAGGCCGACCCGGGCCTCATCGCCTGGTGGAAGCTCGACGAGACCGGCGCCACCACGACGGCGCAGGACTCCTCCGGAAACACCTACAACGGGACGTTGGAGAACATCGCCAACCCGTCGGCAAACTGGATGGGCGGGAAGGTCGGCGGGGCGCTGTGGCTCGACGGGGTGGACGACCGCGTGAACTGCGGGAACCCGGCCGCCCTCGGCTCCATCAGCAATCTGACCGTGATGTGCTGGGTCAGGCCCGACGACACGAGCACCGACGGCTACGGCGACCCGATGGTGCGCAAGGAGGGCGGCTCGACCGGCTTCCAGCTCACCTGGAACTGGCAGAGCGGGAGCAACGCCGGGCGCTTCGGCGTCATGCGCGACGGCGCGAACATGCTCTGGGGCCCCACGAACAAGTCGAACGGGAACTGGTACCACGTGGCCTTCGTGCAGAGCGCCGGCGTGACGACGCTCTACGTGAACGGGACGCAGGAGGCCTCGGGCGCCGCGAACATCTCCGCCAATAGCGAAGGCCTCTACCTCGGTTCGCACGCCGGGTCCAGGTACCTCCGCGGGACGCTCGACGACGTGCGCATCTACAACACGGCGCTCAGCCAGTCCCAGATACAGGACATCTACGCCCTGGCGGGCCCTGGGCTCACATCCGCCGTCGCCGGCGACCCCGACAACGCCGATGACGTTCTGAGCGTCGGCGACACGCTCACGCTCAAGTTCGACGTCGACACGAACCAGCCGCCTGTCGCGACGAAGGCGGAGATCGACGGGCTCATCGATTTCGGGACGAAGTCGCTCGGGACGGACTACACCGGCTCCTGGACGGACGCGAGGACGCTCGTCATCACCGTCCAGAACGCATCCGGCGCGACGCTCGCTCCGGGGGACATCGTCACGATCAAGGCCGACGGCACGAACGACCTGAAGAAGGTCGACGGCTCGGGGCTCGCCTCGACGTGCTCGAGCGCGGTCTCCGGCGACTGGGGCTGCCCGCCCGGGCGCGGGAAGGTCCTGAGGGAGGTCTGGTTCGGCGTGTCCGGGAATCAGGTGTCCGATCTGACCGGCAACGCCAACTACCCCGACAACCCCTCCTGGTGGGACTATCTGACCAAGCTCGAGGCGTTCTCGCTCAACACGGACAACTACGGCGCGCGCGTCCGCGGGTACCTCCATCCGCCGGTCACGGGCTCCTACACGTTCGGCCTGGCGAGCGACGACGCCGCGCAGCTCTGGCTGAGCACGGACGAGAACCCCGCGAACGCCGTCCTGAGGATCAACAAGACCGGCGCCGGCGGGACGGAGTCCTGGCAGTCCTCCGCCGGCATAACGCTGAACGCCGGGAGCAAGTACTACGTAGAAGTCCTCCTCAAGGAGAACACCGGGAACGATTTCTTCAGGGTGCGCTGGACGATGCCCGGCGGCGCGGTCGAGGCGCCGATCCCGGCGAACCGCATCTCGCCCTACGAGCTCCAGACGCTCGTCGCGCACTGGAAGCTGGACGAGACGGCGGGCGCGGTCGCCGAGGACTCCGCCGGCGAGAACGACGGGACGCTCTACAACAATCCGACCTGGACCGCCGGCCGGATCGGGAACGCCCTCCAGCTCGACGGCTCGGACGACTACGTCTCCGCCGGGCCGAGCCCGGTCTTCGACCTCAAGACCTTCACGATAACGGGCTGGCTCAAGACATCCGTGACGCCCTCCGACCGGGCGACGGTCGTCTGCAAGAGGACCGACGACTCCAATCAGAACTGGTGGATCGGCGTCACGAGCTCCGGCGCGCTCGCCTTCAGGACGAGCTCCGGCGGCGCGGCCAACAACATCGATATCAATACTGGTGTGAGCGTGACGGACGGCGCGTGGCATCACTTCGCGGCGGTCGTCCAGGGGAACGTCCAGGCGAGGCTGTATCTGGACGGCGCCCTGAAGAGCACGAGGGACAACCCCGGCGTGCCGGACAGGCCGACGGCGCCAGTCCTCATCGGCGGCTATTCCGGTACGTACCTGAACGGCGTCGTTGACGACATCCGGGTCTACCGGCGCGCGCTGTACCTCGCCGACATCCAGGACCTCGCCGGGATCGGCGGCCAGGGCTACATCACCCGGGACTACTGGACCGGCATCGGCGGCTACAACGTGAGCGACCTGACGGGCAATCCTGCCTTCCCGACGAGCCCGACGGGCCGCGAATACATCAACCAGTTCCAGGGCCCGCAGAACTGGGCCGACAACTACGGCACCCGCATCTACGGGTTCGTCCACCCGCCGCAGACGGGCAACTACGTCTTCTACATCTCTAGCGACGACGCCTCGCAGCTCTGGCTCGGGACGAGCGCGGACCCGGCGACTAAGGTCAAGATCGTCGAGCGGACCGGCGCCTGCGGCTGGGACGACTGGAGCGCGCAGTCCGGTGCGATACAGCTCGTCGCGGGCCAGAAGTACTACATCGAGGCGCTCCACAAGGAGGGCGGGGGCGGCGACCACATCCGCGTCGGCTGGCAGCTCCCCGGTGGGACGCTCGAGAGGCCGATCCCCGGCAACAGGCTCTCGCCGTGGGTGGCCCTGCCGGCCGTGACGATAACCGCGACGGACGACACCGGGGCCGAGACCGGCGGGAACACGATCCAGTTCACGCTCACGCGGACCAATCTCACCGGCGACATGCTCGTCAACGTGTCGTTCGCGGGCACCGCGGTGAGAGACACGGACTACACCGCGCCGACCACTGTGACGATCCCGAACGGCTCCGCCACGGCTACGCTCACGATCACGCCGACGAACGACGCCGATGTCGAGGGCACAGAGACCGTGATCGTCAAGATCGAGCCGGGTAACGACTACGTGGCGGGCTCGCCCAAGGAGGCGACGGGCTATATCATCGACGACGACGCGCCGACGGTGACGATCTCGGCCACCGACCCCCTCGCCGAGGAGCCGTCGAACACTGGCACCTTCACGCTGACGCGGGACAAGACCGCGGGCGACCTCGTGGTCTATTTCGCCGTGTCGGGCACGGCGACGAACGGCACGGACTACCAGTCCATCGGCTCGCCGGTGCTCATCCCGGACGGACAGGCCACGAAGACGATCACGGTCACGCCCATCGACGACTCGATCGGCGAGATGGACGAGACGATAACGATCACCCTGCTCATGGGCTCCGGGTACAACGTCGGCAGCCCATCGAGCGCCACGGTGACCCTCTCCGACGACGAGATCACGGTCTCCATCGCGGCGAGCGACTCCTCGGCGGCCGAGCCCTCGGATAACGGCGAGTTCACGATCAGCCGCAACAAAACCGTCGGGAACCTCGTCGTGAACTACTCGGTCTCGGGGAGCGCGACGAACGGTAGCGACTACGCCTCCCTGAGCGGGACGGTCACGATCCCCGACGGCCAGGCCTCGGTGAAGCTCCCGGTGACGGTGATCGACGACAGCATCGGCGAGTTCTCCGAGACCGTCGTCGTGACGCTCCTCGCCGGGGCGGGGTACCTGGTCGCCGCGCCGCCCTTGAACGCTGCGACCGTCACGATCCTGGACGACGGCGACTCCGGGCTGCCGCCGCCCTGGCAGCACGCGGACGTCGGCTCCCCCGCCGTCGCGGGGAACGCCGTCCACGACTCCGGCGCGGGGACGTTCATCGTCGACGGCGACGGCGGCGACATCTGGAACAACTCGGACAGCTTCCACTACGTCTACCAGGCGGTCACGGGCGACTTCCAGATCGTCGCGCGCCTGAAGGCCATGACGAAGCCCGACGGTTGGACCAAGATCGGTCTCATGGTCCGGGACAATGCCACGGTCGCCAACTCCTCGTTCGCCATGGTGATGCTCACGGGTTCGAACGGTGCGGCGCTCGAGTACCGCACGACGACGGGCGGCGGGGCCGCGTGGAACAACCAGCTCGTCATCAGCGCCTCGGCGCCGTACTGGCTCAAGCTCGTGCGCAGGGGGACGCTGATCAGGTCCTACGTCTCGCCCGACGGCCAGAACTGGTCCTGGCTGGGGCAGGTCTCGATATCGATGAGCGGCACCGACTACGTGGGCCTCGCGGTCTGCTCGCACACGACGACGACCCTCGCGCGGGGCGAGTTCGACAACGTCTCAGTGGGCTCTCCGCCGCCGGCGCCCGGCTCGCCCTGGACGGTGGAGGACGTGGGCACCCCGACACTCGCCGGCGACGCGAGCGTCACCGGGAGCGTATACACGCTCGAGGGCTCTAGCGTCGACATAGGCGGCACGGCCGATGGCTGCCGCTTCGTGCGGCAGAACTACTCCGGCCGCTACTTCAAGATCACTGCCCGCGTTCGGTGGGTGCAGACCACCGACGCCACGGCCAAGGCCGGCGTGATGATACGCTCGTCCAGCTCCGCCGACTCGCCCATGGTCTTCATGGGGCGGTACCCCGGGGCAGGCGGCGGCTGCATGATCTCGCGCCTGGTGCAGGGCGGGAGCTCCCAGCTCGCCACGGACACGGGCGCGATCCCCTACTGGGTGAGGCTCGAGCGCGCGGGCGACGAGTTCATCGGCTACTCCTCCGGCGACGGCTCGACCTGGAGGGAGGTCGGCCGGGCGACGGTCACGATGCCCGACAGCGTCCTCGCGGGCCTCGCCGTGACCTCCAGGAACGCTGGCTGGGTCTGCGTCTCCGACTTCGAGAACATCCAGCTCGGTCCGACGGACGTCACGCCTCCGATAGTCGAGTCCGTGGCGACCTCGCCGGCGAGCCCGATCGAGGCGCGGACGCAGGTCACGATCCTGGTCACCGAGAAGAATCGCGAGACGGGCCTCTCGGGTTCGGTGACGATCACCGGCCCGAGCGGCTATGCGAAGATGCTCGCCCTCCAGGACCCGAACTCCGACGGCGTCTACACCTGCACCTGGGACACCGGCGGGCTCGCGGCCGGCACCTACGAGATCGAGTCGAGGCTCAGGGACGCCTCGCAGAACGAGGACTCCGACGGCTCGAACCCGGCTGGCCCCGACCTGACGGTGACCGTGACGGACACCCTCGGCCCGGCCATATCGAGCGTGGACTCCGCGGTCGGCGCCGACACCGACGAGCGCTACGACTCCGGGTCGCTCGTGGTCATCACCGCGACCGAGGCCAACGGCGAGAACGGGCTCACAGCCACGATCAGGATACTCGACTCCACGGGACCCGACACCTGGGATTCGGGCGACCAGCCCATGACGGCGACCGGCGCCGACGGGAAGTACACCTACTCGTGGAACACGAACAGCCGGAAGCCCTCGTCGGGCGCCGAGTACGTGGTCACCGTGACGCTCAAGGACGCCGCGGGCCACACCGCGACGAACAGTTCGCTCGCCATCCGGCTCGACCCCGACCCTGTCGCGCCCGAGGTCGAGAGCGTCGACTCGCGCGTCGGAATGGACTCGGACGAAGAGTACGCGCCGGGCTCGCTCGTTCTCATCGTCGTCAGGGCGAAGAACGGCGAGGCCGGCCTCACGGGGACAGTGCGCATCACGTCCAGCTCGGCCGGCTACGACTCCGGCTCGATGAGCCTGATCGACATGGGCCTGGGCGAGTACACCTGCGAGTGGGATACGACGGGCCTCGCGCGCGCGAACGACTACATCGTCGAGACGACGCTCAGCGACGCGAGCAACACCGACTCGAACGGCTCGAATGACACCGGCGCCGACCTCGTGATAACCCTCAAGAGCGCCGACCTCTGCGCCGAGTGGAGGCTCGACGAGGGCTCTGGAATCCTCGCGCTCGACGCCTCCGGGAACGGCAACACCGGCACGCTCACGAACGGCCCGTTCTGGACCGCCGGCAGGAAGGGCGGGGCGCTCAGGTTCGACGGCGTGGACGACCTCGTGCAGGTCGCCGATTCCGAGAGCCTGAACCCGGCCACGGCGATCACCATCGCCGCATGGGTGAACGCGGACACCTGGTCGGGCGGTTCGCGCAGGATCGTGCAGAAGGGCGCCTCCGACAACCAGTTCGGGCTCTACAGCGACGGGAGCCAGCTCGTGTTCCACCTGGCGGGCGTGGCGAACGGGCTCGTCGCCTGCGCCCTGCCGAACACCCTCGAGTGGCATCATGTGGCCGGGACCTACGACGGCTCGACGATCGCGCTCTACGTGGACGGCAACCCGATGGTGCAGTCCGCCGCGTCCGGGATGATCGCCACGAGCTGGGACGCGCTCGCCATCGGCAGCCGCCCGGGGAGCACCGCGGCGGGCGAGCACTTCGACGGCATGATCGACGACGTGCACATCTACGCCAGGGCGCTCACCCTCGAGGAGGTCCAGTTCCTGGCCCTCAGGGACACCACGCCGCCTGTCATCCAGAGCGTCACTTCGAGCCACCCGAGCCCGATCGAGGCGCGGACGAAGGTCACGCTCACCGTCGCGACGAATCCCGCCGAGGTAGGGCTCACGGGCACGGTGACGATCTCCGGCCCGGACGGCTACTCGCACGTCGGCGCGCTCGCCGACCAGGGGAACGGGACGTACAGGTACGTCTGGGACACTGGCGGACTCGCCGCCGGCAACTACACGGTCGAGGCCAGGCTCGCCGACGCCAGCGGGAACGCCGACGCCGACGGCTCCAATCCCGCGGGACCGGACCTCTCGCTCACGCTCCAGGACGTCGCCTGGCCGAGTATATCGAGCGTCACGTCCAGGGTCGGCAGCGACACCGACAACTCCTACGAGGTGAGTTCCGTCGTGCGCATCACGGTCGTCGAGGCGAACGGCGAGAACGGCCTCACCGGCACGATACGCATCACGTCGTCCTTCACGGGTTACGATTCCGGCGTCCAGGCCCTGACGGACGAGCCGACCACCGACGGCAGGTACGTCTTCGACTGGCGGACGCTCGGCTGCTCCCCCGCGAGCGACTACGTGGTCACGGTCACGCTCAAGGACGCGGGCCACGCGGCGGTGCAGAATAACTCCCTCGTCATCGCGCTCACAGTCGACCTGACGCCGCCGGAGGTCGAGAGCGTCGACTCCGAGGCGAACGGGGACACGGACGAGAACTACTTCGTCGGCCAGGTGGTGACGATCAAGGTCCAGGCGAAGAACAGCGAAGAGGACCTGACCGGCACCGTGCGGATCACGGGCCCCGGCGGCTACGACTCGGGCGCCATGCCCGTAGTCCCGCAGGGCTCGGGTCTCTACACCTTCGACTGGGACACCGCCGGCCGCTCGGTCGGGGCGTACTCGGTCGAGGCCACGCTCAAGGACTGGACGGGTCTTGAAGACACGAACGGTTCGAATCCCTCCGGTGCGGACCTCGTCGTGACGCTGGCGATGGGCGACCTACCGTGGCCGTGGCAGCACGCGGACCTGGGTTCCCCCGCGCCGACGGGGAGCGCGTCCTTCTCCGCCGGCACCTTCACGGTGAGGGGCGGAGGGCTCGACATCGGCGGTGCGGCCGATTCGTTCCACTACGCCTGGCAGCTCGTCACGGGCGACTGCGAGGTCGTGGCGAAGGTCGCGAGCCAACAGAACACGAACGCGCTCGCCGAGGCGGGCGTGATGATCCGCGACGGCCCGGGCGCGCCCGAGGCGGGCTCGAAGATGGTCGGGCTCTATCTGACGCCCGGCGCAGGCATCGTGATGGAGCGCAGGGCGTCTTCCGGCGCGGAGGCCGCGCAGGTGGCGACGCTCCCGGGCAAGGCCGCACCCTACTGGCTCAAGCTCGCCAGGACCGGCGACACGTTCACCGGCTACGCCTCCGACGACGGCGCCACGTGGGTGCAGATCGGCCAGGCCTTCGTGACGATGACGCGCAGGAGCTCGGCGGGTCTGGCGGTGTCGTCGCACACGAGCTCCGCCACGTCCGAGGCGACTTTCCAGAACGTGGCGGTCAGAAACCTCCCGTGGCCGTGGCGGCGCTCCGACGTCGGCGCGGTCGGCGTCGCGGGAGAGTCCGACTACGACGACGACAGGACGGTCTTCAATGCGCGCGGCGCGGGCTCCGACATCTGGGGCACGGCCGACGCCTTCCACTTCGTCTACCAGGTCGTGACCGGCGACTGCGAGGTCCTCGCGCGCCTGGCGAGCCAGGAGGCGACAAGCGACGGGGCGCTCGCGGGCGTCATGATGCGCGAGAACCCGGCGGGCTCGGTGGCGGCCGGGGCGAGGCACGTCTCGGTCCTCGTGACGCCGACGGGGGGCGTCCAGATGAGGCGCCGGAGCTCGACGAGCGGCGCGAGCGACACAGTGGCGTCGACGGCGGGCGCGGCCCCTGTCTGGGTGAGGCTCGTGAGGTCCGGCTACACGTTCACGGGCTACGTCTCCTCCGACGGCATCGCGTGGACGCAGCTCGGCCAGACCACCGTCGCCATGGCGAGCTCGATGTTCGTCGGGCTGCCCGTCGCCTCCGGGAGCACATCGACGAGGTCGCTCGCGACCTTCGGCTTCGCCTCCGTGTCGCGCGCGAAGAACATCCCGGCCGAATGGCAGCACGGGGACGTCGGGCGCGTGAACATAGGAGGCCTGGCGACTGAATCCGCCGGCACCTTCACGATCGAGGCGCAAGGCGCTGTCTCGGGCCAGGCGGACAGCTTCAGCTACGTCTACAGGACGGTGCCCGGCAACTGCGAGATCACGGTCCGCGTGGCCTCTGTCGAGAACACTAGCGGCTACGCCTCCGCAGGCATCATGATCAGGAGCAACCCCTACGGGGACGAGCTCCGGCCCAACTCCAGGCACGTCTTCGCAGCGCTCACGCCGTCGAACGGGGTGCGCGTGAGCGTGAGGAGCGCCGACGACGGCGCCACGGGCTCGCCCGGCAGCGCGAGCGGCACCGCGCCGTACTGGATCAAGCTCCTGCGCATGGGCAGCACGTTCACCGCGTACGCCTCGGCCGACGGGAAGCTGTGGACGCAGGCCTGGCAGGGCGCGATGTCGATGACGGATCCCGTGTTCCTGGGTCTCGCGGTGAGCTCGAACACGACGAACTCGCTCTGCACGGCCACGTTCGACAACCTCCGCGTGGTCTTCGACGACGGCACGCCGCCGAAGGTGGCGGCGGTCGACTCTAGCGTCGGGACGGACACGGACGAGACCTACACGGTCTGTTCCGTCGTGAGGATCGCGGTGACGGCCCAGGGCGGGGAGACATTCCTGACCGGTACCGTCACCATAGACGGACCGACGGGCTCGGGCTACTCCCTCTCGGCCTCGCTCGTCGAGATCGGCGGCGGGCTCTACATCTACGACTGGAACACCGAGGGCCTGAGGACCGGGCAGTACAAGGTCAACGTCACGCTCAGGGACGCCTGGGGCCTCCAGGACACCGTCGGCGTGGGCACACCCGACCTGACGATCACCCTCGAGGACGGCGTGCCGCCGACGGTGGCGGGCGTCACGTCCTCTTCGGGCGCCGACAACGACGGCAGCTACGAGCGAGGGAGCCTGGTCACCATCACGGTCCTCGCCGGGAACGGGGAGGACGGCCTGACGGGCAGCGTCACGATCAAGGGGAGCTCCTACAACAGGACGATCGCGCTCTCGCCGCTCGGCGACGGCGGCTACTCGTGCACGTGGGACACCGCCGCGGTCAAGGGCGGCGTGTACACGGTCGAGGCCACGCTGAGCGACGTGAACGGGAACTCGGACACCGACGGCTCCGTCCCGGGCCCGGACAACGACCTCACGATCACGATCACCGACTCCGTGCCACCGGAGATCGTCTCGGTCGACTCCTCCGTCGGCGAGAACACGAGCGAGATCTACGAGCGCGGGGCCACGGTGCGCATCACGGTCGTGGCCGCGAACGCCGAGGAGGGGCTTGAAGGCTCGGTGACGATCACGCGCTCCGGCTACAGCTCCGGCGCGCTCCCGCTCACGGGCCTCGGGAACGGCGTCTACGTCTGCGACTGGGCGACCCAGACGAGCTTCACGCCCGCGACGGACTACGCGGTCGAAGCCACGCTCACCGACGGCGTGAACACGGACTCCGACGGCTCCAACCCCGCCGGCGCAGACCTGTACATCACGCTCACGCTCGACGGCCAGAGCTTCAGCTTCGACGCCCAGCAGCGCTGCGTGATCGAGGCCGAGCACTACCACGGCATGGCGCGGAACGGGGATTCCGTGCTCTGGTCGATCGCTACGGCGGTCCCCGGCTACTCCAAGCAGGGCTACGTGACGACGCCGAACGGCTCCGCGGCCGAGGCCACATGGTCGAACGGCGCCGAGCTGTCTTACAGGGTGAACTTCACACAGACCGGGACGTTCTACCTCGCCGTCAGGCGCGTCGCGCCCGACTCCGCGAGCGACTCCGTGTTCATCGGGCTGGACAGCACAGACCTCTCGGGCACCGTCGGGCTCTTCGAGGGCACGGCGGCCTCGTGGGCCTGGAAGAGGGGCCTGGCGGCCTTCACGGTGAGCACGACGGGCGTCCACACGCTCCGCGTGCGCAGGCGCGAGGACGGGTACCTGCTCGACAGGATCATGATAGCGAAGAACCTCTCCGACCTGCCGGCGGACGGCTCGACGGAGCTGGGCCCCGCGGAGAACCTCGCGGACGGTCTCGCGCCGGTGATCTGGGCCGTGGACAGCTCCGTCCTCGCGGACGACGACGAGAGCTACGCGGTCGGCGCGACGGTGAGGCTCGTCGTCATCGAGCAGTTCCGCGAGAACGGGCTCACGGGCTACGTCACGGTGACGCGCTCGGGCTACTCCTCGGGCAACCTCACGCTCACCGGCCTGGGCGACGGCACTTACTTCTGCGAGTGGGACACGACGGGTCTCGCCGCGGCCAACGACTACAAGGTGAACGCCGTCCTCTCGGACGGCACGAACACGGCGGACCCCGCCGGCGACGAGCTCGTGATCGCGCTCACGCCGATCTTCGAGGAGCAGAACGGGGTCTGCGTCATGGAGGCCGAGCGGTACACGCGGCTCGATCGCAGGGCGGACGTCACGCTCTGGTACAGGTCGACCTCGCTGCCCGGCTACTCCGGCACGGGCTCGATGCGCACGGACGACGCGAACGCGGGTCAGGCCTCCTGGGCCGACGGCGCGGAGATGGTCTACCACGTCAAGATCAATACGCCCGGCAACTACTACCTGGCGATCAGGCGCATGTCGCCCGACGCGGACTCCGACGAGGTCTGGGTCGGCGTGGACGGAACGCCTGCCCCGGCGGTCGGCTACTACAGCGGGGTGAAGACCCAGTTCACCTGGAGCCGCGGCACCGGCGCGGTGCTCGCGAACCTGACGGCCGGCGTCCACACGATCCACCTGCGCCGGATGGACGACGGGATGGCGATCGACCGACTGATGATCGCCAACAGCCTCGACAAGCTCCCCGCGACCGATTCGACCGCCGTCGGCCCGCCGCCGACCGGCGCCGACACCGAGGCGCCGGTCGTGGAGTCCGTGCGCTCCTCCGTCGGCACGGACGCGGACGGCGTCTACGGCCAGGGCTCGATAGTCAGGATCACGGTGACCGAGAAGTACCGCGAGGCCGGCCTCAAGGGCGGCATCCTCATCAACGGGATGGAGCCCTGGATGGCGGGCGGCGGGCTCAACCTCGAGGTCTTCACCGGCATCGGCGGGACCGCCGTGAGCGACCTCACGAACAGCTCCAAGTACCAGAGCAACGCCCCCGACATCAAGACCTACGTACAGTCGTTCGAGGCCTCGGGCTACGGCGACAACTATGGCACGCGGATCAGGGGCTACCTCTGCCCGCCGCAGACGGGGAGCTACATCTTCTACCTGACGAGCGACGACGCCTCGCAGCTCTGGCTGAGCTCTGACAGCAATCCGGCGAACAAGCAAAAGATAGCGGAGCGCACCAGCTGGTCGGGTTGGGAGGACTGGAGTCTGCAGTCGAGCCCGCAATGGCTCGTCGCGGGCCAGAGGTACTACGTCGAGACGCTCCACAAGGAGGGCGGGCAGGGCGACCACGTCCGCGTCGGCTGGCAGCTCCCGGACCTGAGCCTCGAGAGGCCGATCCCGGGCTCGAGGCTCGAGCCCTTCGAGACGGTGCCAGTCGCCACCGAGCCGCCGCCCGGCACGATCAGGCGCGAGATCTGGACGGGTATCGGCGGCGTCTCGGTCTCCGACCTGACGAGTAGCCCCTTATACCCGGACAGCCCCTCCAGGATCGAGTTCATCTCGCAGCTCGAAGCTGGCGGCTTCGGCGACAACTACGGCCAGCGCCTGGTCGGCTGGGTCCAGGCCCCGGAGACGGGCAACTACACCTTCTGGATCGCCGGCGACGACCACTCGGAGCTCTGGCTCAGCACCGACGCCGATCCCGCGAACAAGCGGCTCATCGCCTCGGTGCCGGACTGGACCAACTGGCGCGAGTGGACGAAGTTCGCGAGCCAGCAGTCGGCGCAGATCGCGCTCGTGGCGGGGCAGAAGTACTACGTCGAGGTCTTGCAGAAGGAGGGCGGGGGCGGCGACCACGTCAGCGTGCGCTGGCAGCTCCCCGGCGGCTCCTTCGAGGAGCCGATCCCGTCGAGCAGGCTCTCCTGCGAGAGGAAGTACTTCCTCAAGGACCAGGGCGACGGCACCTACATCTTCGATTGGAACACCTCGAACTGCCGCATCGGCCAGCATCAGATCGACGCCTGGCTCACCGACGGCACGAACTCGGACACGGACGGCTCTAACCCCTCGGGCGCCGACCACGTGGTCACGCTCGTCGACGTCACGCCGCCGAGGGTGGCGTCCCACACGCCGGCCGCCGGCGCCACAGGCGTCTCCCAGAACTCGACGATCGTCGTGAACTTCAACGAGCCCATGACGCCCGACACGACGCCGGGCCGCGTGAGCACGATCCCGGCGAGCACGGGGAGCCTCACGTGGTCGAACCAGAACCAGACGGTGACGTACACCCTCATGCCCGGCACGCAACTCGCCGCCCACACGGAGTACACGGTCGTGGTGAGCGGCTTCAAGGATTCCGGCGGTATCGAGATGGACGGCGACTCCGACGGCGTCCCGGGCGGCCCGCACACGTTCATGTTCACGACCGACGGCCCGCCGAGGGTCGTGAGCACGAGCCCGGCTCGGAACGCGCAGGACGTCCCGGTCGGTTCGGTGATCCGCATCACGTTCATCGAACCGATGAACCAGACGGCCACGCAGAACGCCTTCTCGCTCGTCAGGCAGGATACCGGCACGACCGTCGGCGGAGGCTTCTCCTGGTCGGCGGACGGGAAGACGATGACCTTCACTCCGAGCTCGCCGCTAGTCAAGATGGTGCGCTACCTCGCGAAGCTCACCACCTCGGCGACGGACCTCGGCGGCGCGACGCTCGACGGCGACGCGGACGGCTCCTCCGAGGGCTCGCCGACCGACGACTACCTCTGGGAGTTCACCGCCGGCTACCCGCCGCAGATCGTGGGCAAGCAGCCCACCGGCGGCGACGTCTCGCGCGACACGCGGATCGTCGTGACCTTCAGCGAGGCGATGGACCCGACCTCGGCGCAGGCGGCGTTCTCGCTCTACGACAACGCCTTCTCGACCTACATCGACGGCAGCTTCTCGTGGTCCGGGAACGACATGATCTTCACGCCGGGCGGGGAGCTTTCGGCCTCGGCCGTCTTCACGGTCAAGGTCAAGGGCACGGCCGCAGACCTCGGCGGGAACACGCTCGACGGCGACGCTGACGGCGATTCGGAGGGCTCGCCCGCCGACGACTACACCTGGGCGTTCACGACCAGGGCCGAGCGCGTCCCGCCCTACGTGATCTCGAGCGAGACCGTCCCGGCCGAGGGCGCCAACAACGTCCGCGTGGTCACCGCGATCAGGCTCACATTCAACAGGGCGATGGACAGGCCCTCGACGGCGGCCGCCTTCACGCTCAGGAAACAGGGCACGACCACGAACGTCCTCGGTTCGATATCCTGGTCCACGGACGGCCGGACGATGACGTTCCAGCCCTCCTCGGCGCTCGCGGTCTCGACGCAGTACGTCGCGAGGGTGAGCGCGGACCTCTCGTCCGGGGCGAAGGACACCTACGGGAACGTCCTCGACGGCAGCGACGTCACGCGCAACGGGGTGTCCGACGGGTCGCCCGCGGACGACTACGTCTGGTCGTTCGTGACGGAGGCCGTGCGGACCGGCGGCGTCACGATCAGGACGCTGCCCGAGGGCCTCGTGTTCACCGCCGACGGCGCGACCTACTTCGGCACGCAGACCTTCTACTGGCCGCAGTACAGCACCCACCAGGTGAGCGTGCTCACGCCGCAGTCCGGCGCTACGGGCGTCAGGTACATCTTTGCGGGCTGGGACGACGGCGTCACGCGCGACGCGCGGGAGATCGTCGTCGGCACCGCGGACGCGACCTACACGGCGCTCTTCACGTCCCAGTACGGCCTGATGGCCGATGGCGCGCCGCCGGAGGGCGGGCTCGTGCAGCCGGAGACCTCCTGGCACGATATCGGCGCCACGGGCTGGGTGACGGCGACTCCGAGCCCGGGCTGGCGGTTCGCGGCCTGGGCCGGCGACGTCGAGAGCAGCTCCAACCCGCTCGGCGTGGTCATGGACGCGCCGAAGTCGGTCACCGGATACTTCTGCACCTCGGAGTCGAACTACGCCCTGAGGTTCTCGGGGGCGGACTGCTACGTCGACATGGGCTCCGGCCTCCCGAGCCTGGGCGACACCGCCACGATCGAGGCCTGGGTCTATCCGGAGGCCAACACCAGCACGGCCCTCAACGCCATCGTCGCGGGCAGGACCGAGGCCAACGGCAAGATCGGCGACTTCGGCATCTACCTGACCTACAACGGCTCGCAGTACGTGCTCTCGGCCGGCGTGAACCTGGCCGGAACCGCGACTGACGACATCACGCAGGACGCCTACGTATCGACTGCGATCACGACCGGCCGGTGGCATCACGTGGCCCTGGTGAAGACCCCGACCGAACTCATCCTCTTCGTGGACGGCGTCGAGTCCGGCCGCGTCGCGGCGGACGGAGAGCTCGCCGACTACGCGCTCGGCGCGTCGCCTGTCACCATCGGCCACGCGAGCCGGCCCAACTACGCCGAGGAGTTCGTCGGCGTCGTCGACGAGGTGCGCATCTCGAACACCGCCCGCTACACCAGCGGCTTCACACCCCAGCAGAAGCTCGTTTCCGATGCGAACACGCTCGCCCTGCTGCACATGGACGAGGGCTCCGGCGTCCTCGCGCTCGACGCCTCGCTCAAGGGCAACAACGGCCTCCTCCAGGGCGCCGGGCAGGCCACGTCCCCCGTCTGGGTGACGCACGACGTCCCCGTGCCGAGGCGCACGGTGACCGTCACCTCGAACCGGACGGGCCTCGAGGTCTTCTTCGACGGCTCGGAGTGCCTCGTCGGGCCGCCGGTGTCGTTCTCCCTGGTCGAGGGCGGCGTGCACGTCCTCGACGTGCGGAGCACGACCCAGACCCGCTCGGGCGAGACGGGCATCCGGTACGTCTTCACAGGCTGGTCGGACGGCGTCACCAGCCCCCGGCGCACGATCTCCATCGGGGCGACCGACGCGACCTACACCGCCCAGTTCAAGAGGCAGTACCTGCTGACGGTCTCCTCGATCTCGCCCCCAGGCTCGGGCTCCGTGAGCCCGGCCGACGGCGCGTGGGTCGACGAAGGCGAGCTCGCGCTCACCGCTACGCCGAGCGCAGGCTACAGCTTCGTCGGGTGGTCGGGCGGAGCCACGGGCAGCAACAATCCGACGACGATCGTGGTGAGCGGGCCGGTCTCGGTAGGAGCGACGTTCAGCACGACCCAGACCGCCTACGACATCGTCGTGCAGACGAGCCCTGCGCTCGCAGGAAAGATCGTCACGGCCGCAGGCGCGACCTACGAGGCGCCGGTTACGCTCAAGTGGACTGCAGGCGTCTACTCGCTCTCGGTCGCGAGCACCGTCGAGGCCGGGACCGGGTCGCGGTACCGCTTCGACAGGTGGTCCGACGGCGAGACCAGCCCGTCGAGGACGATCGCCGTGAGCGGCTCGGCAACCTACACCGCACAGTACGTCTACGAGTTCGAGCTCCGGACATCGGTGACGCCGGTCGGCGCGGGCGTGATCGTGCCGATCGACGGCTCCTGGCACGTGGCCGGCTCCACGATCTCCGTGAAGGCGTACCCGGCCTCCGGCTACAAGTTCTCGAGCTGGAGCGGCGCCCTCACCGGGACCGCGAACCCGAGCTCGCTCCGCATGGACGGCCCGAGGAGCGTCCAGGCGAGCTTCGGCACGGTGCCCATCGTCGACAGCGTCACGCCATCCTCCGGGACGCTCAACGGCGGGACGTACGTCACCGTCTACGGCTACGGCTTCCTGACCGGTGCGAGGGTGTACTTCTCGAAAGCCCGTTCGCCGTCCGGCAGCGAGATGTCGCCGTCCGCGCTCGTGCTCGACGACCAGACGATCCTGTGCGTCACGCCGCCGCACGCGGTGGGCCTCGTGGACGTCGTGGTCGTGAACCCCGACGGCGGCGTCGGCCGCGGCACGAACCTGTACGAGTACCTCCAGCCGCTCGTGCTGACGAGTCTGAGCTCCACGACCATCCCGGAGGACACGCTCGTCTTCATGGCCGGTTACGGCGCGGGCTTCAGCGACGAGACCGAGGTCCAGGTCAGACCCTCCGACCTCTCCCAGGGCTGGGACTACGCCATCAGCTCGACGACGGTCTCGTCCACCCAGATCCAGTTCTCGATCAGGCTCGAACCGGGGACCTACGACGTGCAGGTCGTCAACCCGGACGGCGAGAGCGCTATCCTGCTCAGCGCGCTCGTCGTGAAGCAGGCGCCGGCGATCGATTCGATCACGCCGAACTTCGGGCCGGCGGTCGGCGGGACGCTCGTCACGATCCGCGGCTCGGGCTTCGACCCGCCGAGGCAGCTCTCCGGGACGCTACAGTTCACGAACGGCAGCCGCTACGTGTACGGCATCGGCGGCACCAGATTCAAGACGCAGGTCGCGGTCGGCGACTACATCAGGCCCGACCCGGGCGGCGTGTGGTCGCGCGTCGCGGCGGTCTCGAGCGACACGGCGCTCACGCTGAGCGCGGCCTACGCCGGCGCCACGGCGACCGGGCCTGCCCTCGTCAGGGGTACGACGAGCGCGGTCGTCGGGACGCTGGCCCTGTCCGACCTCGAGGTGGACATCTTCGGCACGGAGATCACCGGCCGCACGGGGCCCGGAAACGCCATCCCGGGCAACATCGCCGGGACCCCCACTGCCAAGGGCTCCTACGCGTTCACCGTGCTCGTCGACGACGGCGTGACCACGACGACGAAGCAGTTCACGATCGACGTCGGGGGGATCGCGATCTTGACGCCATCGGCGTTGCCGCCGGGCACCTGCGCGACGCTCCCGTGGTGGTGGGATCCAGTCGGGCAGATCAGCCTGAACCTCACCGGCCCGCTCTACGTCGGCATGTTCGCCAACTCCAACACCAGCGGCACCGCCTGCACCGCCGTATTCGAAAAGGTCCGTTACAAGGGAGTGGTGCTCGATCCGGCCGGCATGAGCGAGGGCGCGGTAGGCTACACGCCGGGGACCGGCGACTGGACCGCCGCGGCCGCCGGCGCCGACTGGACGCACACGATCCAGTCGAACGCCGTCCAGTTCACGGGCACCAGGGACGAGTTCTACTGGGGCTACAGGACCACGGGCGAGTCGTCCACCGCGTTCAGCATCGCGGGCAAGCTCACGAGCTTCGGCGCGCCGGACGTCCTCTCCAGGGCGGGGTTCATGTTCCGCACGTCCACCACGTCCGACAACTGCCCCTACGTCGCGGTCTACACGACCGGCAACTCGGGCAGCTACTTCCAGTACCGCGGCTACGCCGGGGGGACGAGCGCAGTGAGCCCCGCCGCCGGCGGCGCGGCGCCGATCTGGCTCAAGCTCGAGAGGGCGAATCTCACATACAAGGGTTCGATGTTCGACAGGCTCGGTGCCGACTGCCAGGTGAAGCTCGAGGCCGCCGGCGGCATCGAGCCGTACACATGGTCGCTCGTGAGCGGCACGCTCCCGCCGGGCGTGGTCCTCGACCCGAACGGCTGGCTGCTCGGCTCGACGGACGCGGCCGGGACGTACACGTTCAGGCTGCGCGTGAGCGACGACACCGCGGGCACCGCCGACGTCATCAAGGACAACGCAGACTCGAGCGGGATCGCGGTCACGGGCTCCTGGACCACGAGCACGAGCGCCGCCGGCTACTACGGCTCGAACTATCTCTCCGACGGCAACTCAGGCAAGGGCACCAAGAGCGTCAGGTTCACCCCCAACCTGCCCATCGCCGACTGGTACGACGTGTACGGCCACTGGCCGCTCCACGCCAGCCACGGCAACAACGTCCCCATCGACATCGTCCACGCGGACGGCACGAACACGGTCTACGTGAACCAGCAGCTCCCCGGCGACCAGATCGGAGTGCTCAGGCTCGACCTGTGGACGGGCATCGGCGGCGTCCACATCCCCGACCTCACGAACAACTCGAACTACCCGAACAATCCCACCGCCACGGAGACCATCACCAAGTTCGAGGCCGGCGGCTACGGCGACAACTACGGCACGCGCATAACGGGCTACCTGCACCCGCCGGAGACCGGGAACTACTACTTCTGGATCGCGAGCGACGACAACGGCGAGCTCTGGCTCAGCACGGACGAGACTCCTGGCAACCTCCAGTTGATCGCCAAGGTTCCCGACTGGACCAATCAGTACGAGTGGGAGAAGTACCCCAATGATCAGAAGTCCCAGCCGCAGCATCTCGAGGCCGGGCGCAAGTACTACGTGATGGCCCTCCAAAAGGAGGGAGGCGGCGGGGACCACATCGAGGTCGGCTGGCAGCTCCCGAGCGGCAAGCTCGAGCGGCCCATCATGAGCGACCGCATCTCGACCCCGCCCATACCGGGCGGAGTCTGGGAGCGCCTGGGGACCTACAGGTTCAACGCCGGGACCGGCGGCAGCGTGCTCGTGCGGAACTCCGCCACCGACGGCGGGGCCGCGGTCGCCGACGCCGTGCGCTTCGTCCGCGCGGGCCTCTTCGCGGAGAAGACGTTCACGATGACTGTCTACCCGGACACGCAGCTCGTGATAGTGGACGGCTCGCCGCTCCCGAACGCGAAGGCTAACACCACCTACGAATACACGTTCACCTGCGGAGGCGGCGTCCCGAGGCAGGGCTCGCCGCGCTACGCGTGGTCGGTGGTGGCGGGGAGCACTCTGCCCTCGGGTCTGACGCTCTACCAGGACGGCCGTCTCGCGGGCACCCCGCGCACCGCGGGGACCTACACGTTCACCATCAGGGTCACGGACAACACGCCCGCCGAGTACAACGGCCCGCTCACCGCGGAGAAACAGTTCACGCTCACGGTGACGCCGGCAGGCACGCTCGAGTTCGCCACGGACGCCACGCTCAACCCGGCCACCATCGGCGTGCCTTATGAGCAGCTCGTCCAGGCGGTCGGCGGAAGGTCGCCGAAGGCCTACTCGATAGTGGCGGGCGCGCTCCCGCCGGGCCTGCACCTGAACGCAGGCCTCGCCGACGTGATCGTCCGGACGAACGTCGCGGGCGTCGTGCTCGAGGACGTGATCGAGAAGGGCTTCGCCTACGTGCTCGGGCCGAGCGTCGTCTCCGTGACCCCGGCTAGCGGCGACTGGACGGGCGGGACGCCCGTGACCATCACCGGCTCCGGCTTCGCGGCGAACTCGCGCGTCTTCTTCGGCGGGACGCAGGTGCTGCAATCCACGATAACCGTGAACGCCGAGCGCAACCAGATCACCTGTATCACACCCAGGCATAGCCCCCCCGGCAAGGTCGACGTGCGCGTCGAGAACCCCGACGAGGGCTCCGTTGGCGAGCTCATCTTCGGCTACGAGTACACAGGCCCCGACGCGCCGCAGGTCTACTACCTGGAGCCCGATGAGGGCTCGATGGACGGCGGCACGCACGTAACGATCAAGGGCGACGACTTCGAGCTCACGCCGACGGTGCTCTTCGGCGGGACGCTGACGGGCAGCCTGACGTTCACCAAGACGAGCGCCGACGTGGTCGGCGCAGGCACTTCGTTCCTGACCGAGATCGGCCCGGTCGGTCCGGTCTCGAACGTCTTCGTGTGCCTGGCCTCCGATGGCGCATGGGTCCAGGTGGCGAGCGTCGTCGACGACACGCACCTCACGCTCGCGGCTGCGTACCCGTACGAAGGCGGGACGGGCGGTTCGTTCGTGGGCGTGCGCGCCGATCCGGCGAGCGTGTCGGTCAGGCTCACGCCGCTCTCGCTCACGGGCACGCTGAACTTCACGAAGGGCAGCACACTCGTCACCGGCACCGGCACCAACTTCCGGGCCGAAGTGTGGCCGGGCGACTTCATCAAGCTGGCCCTGGGCGGGACCTGGTACAAGGTCGAGTCGGTCCATGCGACGCTGGAGCAGCTCACCCTGACGACGGCCTACGGCATGGCCGAGACGCTCGTCACCGGCGCCGGCGTCGTGAGCCGCGACGATACGCTCAATGCGGTGACGCCTCCGCACCCGTCCGGCGCGGTCGACGTCTTCGTCGTGAACCCGAGCGGCCTCTATGGCCGGGGCATAGAGGTCTACACGTACAAGGCCAACGCCTGTACCGTCACGGACGTCAGGCCCGGCCGCGGGCCCTACTTCGGCGGCTTCACAGCCACGATACTGGGCTCCGGCTTCTCCGTCTCGCCAGAGCCCACCGTGAAGTTCGGGACGGGCGTCGCGGGGGCGGTGGTCGTGAACGCCGCAGGGACCGAGATCACCTGCACGGTACCGCCCGGCACCAAGGGGACCGAGGTCAACGTCAGCGTGACGAACCCGTCGTCGCTGCCGGGGGTCTGGTCGAGGAAGTTCAAGTACATGGGTCCGCCGGTCATCCACGACGTCTATCCGGACGCGGGCCCCGAGGCTGGCGGGACGCCGGTCGAGATCGACGGCTCCGGCTTCTGGGAGGACGACTACTGGAAGGACCTGTCGGGCCAGAAGATACCGCTCCGCGTCTACTTCGACTCGTCGCCGGCGGCGGTCACGTCCGTGTCGGACACGTTCGTCGACGCGGTCACGCCGCAGGGCCGCGAGGGCTGGGCCTCCGTCACGGTGGTCAACCCTGACGGCCAGTCCGCGACGGCGGGGAGCGTGTATCGCTATCTCGGCGTCCCGTGCATGGTCTACGAGGTGAAGCCGTCGAGAGGGCCGGCGGGGATCACCGTGAGCATCATCGGCAAGGGCTTCCAGGATAAGCCGACCGTCAAGTTCGGGTCGGCGACGGTTCCGGCGGCGGACGTGACCTTCGTGAGCTCGACGGAGCTCACCGTGAAGGTCCCGGCGGGAAGCGGCACGGTCAACGTCCAGATCACGAACCCGGACAGCCAGAGCGCGACCCTGGTGAACGGGTTCAGCTACGGCCTGTTGGTCTCGTCGGTCTCGCCGAGTTACGGCCCGATGGCCGGCGGCACCACGGTGACCATCTACGGCCAGGCCTTCGACCCGGTCGGCGGCGCGACCGTGGAGTTCGGGCTGACCCCGGTGCCGGACGCGAACGTCACCGTCCTGAGCTCGACCCAAATCCGGGCCGTGACGCCGGCGGTAGGCGTCGCCGGCTGGTCGCCGGTCACCGTCACGAACAAAGCGAGCGGCTCATGGGGCAGCCTGGACAACGCCTTCGCCTTCCTGCCGCCGCTCTCGCTCTATGGGCTGACGCCGGGCTCCGGTTCGACGAACGGTTACACGACCGTACGCATATACGGCGAGGGCATCATGCCGGGCGCGAGGGTCTGGTTCGGCAGCCTGGAGAGCACGAGCGTCACCTTCGTCAATGCCACCCAGATCGCCGCCGTGACGCCGACGGTCGGCGCGGCCGGGGCGGGCTACGTGGACGTCAAGGTCCGGAACACGGACGGCGCCGAGTTCGTCCTGCCGGCGGCGTTCCAGTACGTCTACTACGCTCCGCCCGCCATCACGGCCATCACCCCGGACGCCGGGCCTCTCGCCGGCGGGAACCTGGTCACCATCACGGGCACGGGCTTCATGTACGGGCTGAGCGTCCAGTTCGGCGCGGGCAGGTACGTATCCTGGATGGCCGTCGACCCGAACTGGATCCTCGCCAAGGTGCCGGCCGGCGTCTCCGCAGGCGCGGTCGACGTGATCGTCACGAACCCCGACAGGCAGTCCGGCACCGTTACGGGCGGCTACCGGTACATCGGCCCGCCGACCATCACGAGCATCAATCCGCTCGCCGCCGCTCCGGGCGACACCGTCACGATCGCCGGGACCGGCTTCACGGGCGCGAGCGTACAGTTCGGCTGGGGCAACTACGCCTCGATAACCAGCCAGACCGACACCAGCATGCAGGTCCGCGTGCCGCAGGGCTTCGGCTCGGTCGCCGTGATCGTCACCGACCCCTACGGCCAGATCGCGAAGACGTACTTCTCGTACCTCTCTGTCGTGACTATCTCGAGCGTCCTGCCGAGCGAGGGCCCGGCGGGATGCGTCGTGACGATCAGGGGCTCCGGCTTCGTCAACAAGCCCACCGTCGAGTTCGGCTCGGCGCCCGCGAGCAGGGTGACCTTCGTGAGCATCGGCGAGCTGTGGGCCGTTCCCGCGGCCGGCACGGGCCGGGTGAACGTGAGGGTGACGAACCCCGACGGCCAGTCCGCGACGGCGGTCGGCGCGTTCACCTACGCGCCAACTGTGACCTCCATCACGCCCACGAGCGGCAAGGCCTCCGGCGGGACGCCCGTGACGATAAGGGGCGCCAACTTCAAGACAGGCGCTCAGGTCATCATCGGCGGGAGCGAGGCCGCCGTCACCTCGCTCACCGCCACCGAGATCAGGGCGACGACCGCTGCCGGACCGCCGGGCTTCGCGGACGTCATCGTCAGGAACCCGCCTCCGGAACAGGCGGACGGGATCCTCGCCAGGGGCTTCGAGTACGTGCCGCCGCCGATGGTGGTGGACATCGACCCCGACCAGGGCCGCGCGGGCGGTGCGCTCGTGACGATCATCGGCGACGGGTTCAGGAACGGGGCGTTCCAGGTCGAGTTCGGCGCCGGCCACTTCAGCACGCTCAAGACCTGGTCGAGCTCGCACCAGATCCAGGCCCAGCCGCCGGCGAACACGCCGGGCACGCAGGTCTTCATCATCGTGACGAACCCCGACGGGCAGAAAGGGACGTCGGAGGACTTCGGCGTCAGGTTCACCTATCAATAGCGGGAGGGCGAGGCGTCAGGGGAAGGAGCAGGCGGTCATGAGGAGCAGGCTACTCGCGTGCGCGGCGGCGTTCGTCGCCGCCGCGGCTTGGGGCGCGGCGATCACGAACGTCGAGCCCAACCACGGCCCTACGACGGGCGGGACGGCCCTCACGCTGACGGGCACGGGGCTCGCGGGCGTCTCCCAGGTCCAGGTGGGGGCGTATCCGTGCACGAACGTGGTGGCGGAGTCCGACACCAGGGTGACGGCCGTCACGGCGCCGGGCACCGCGGGGACCTTCACCGTGTTCGCCAGGGACGCGAGCGGCTACATCTTCGCGCCCGACAACGAGAAGTTCGAGTACGTACCTCCGCCGGTGATCGCCGACCTCGACCCCAACCCGAGCTACTCCGGTGCCATCCTGAAGATCACGGGCAGCTACTTCCGTTCGACCGCCAAGGTGACCTTCGGCCCCCCTGTCAACGTCGAGGTGACGCCGCTAACGGTCACGTCGTCCCGGATCGAGGTGCTTGTCCCGTCCGGCCCCGTGGGGGCCGAGGTCACCGTGACTGTCAACAACTACGACGAGGCGGACGGGCAGAAGACGACGGCCGGTGAGCCGTTCAGGTATACCATGCCGCCGGCCACACTGACGGGCCTCAAGGACACCGGCCCCGACTACAACTGGGATTATTTCAGAGGGGGAAAGACGATCACGCTCGTCGGCGCTAACTTCTACCGCGTCTCGGACACCGACCGCACGAAGGTCTACTTCTACCCCGTCGACGAGAACGGGGACCTCGCGCCCGACGGCGACGGGCTCGCCCCCGGCGACATCACCTATACGAGCTCGACCGAGATCAGCGTGGTCGTGCCCAAGGCGCCGCTCACTGCGCAGCATGGCGTGAACGTGCCCATAGCGGTCTGGAACACCTACTCCGGCGGCGGCACCTACACACCTGGTTTCTACTACAAGGACGAGGGCCCCTGGACCTGCGTGATCACGAGCCCCTCGGACGGCTCGACCGTCGGCGGGACCGTCACCGTCCAGGCCGAGGGCACGGACGACCGGGGGATCGTCAAGATCGAGTTCTACGACACCACGGTCTCACCGAGCACGCCCTTCGCTACGGACACGACCTGGCCGTTCACCGCGAGCTGGAACACCACCCAGGCCACGGCCGGCCCGCACGTCTGGAAGGCGCGCGCCTACGACTCGCGCAACCAGTGGAAGGACTCGTCGACGGTCACGTTCAACGTGAGCCAGTCCGGCTACAATGCGCCGCCCGCAGTGACGCTCAAGGCGCCGGCGGCGAACTCCACGGTCTCCGGCGCGAGCGTGTCGGTGATCGCCGAGGCGACGGATGCCGACGGCGTGGTCCAGGTCTCGTTCTACTGGCTCGACGAGGAAGGCCGGCGCAACACGATCGCGACCGACTCCGTGGCCGGGCCCGCCGACATCTTCCTCGTGACCTGGAACACGCTCGGCGTCACCAACTCGACGCGCACCGTGCGCGTGATCGCCGAGGCGTTCGACGGCACGCAGTACGCTTCGACGGGCATCACGGTCACGGTGAACAACTCCTCCACGCCGCCGCTCACGCTGACCTCGATCACCGAGCACTTCGACAGCGTGAGGGGCGGGAAGACCGTGACCGTGAGGGGTTCGCGTTTCGCCGCGACAGGCACGACGCTCACCTTCTGGGGCGTCGCGGCGACGGGCCTGAACGTGACGGACCCTACGACCATGACGGCGGTCGTCCCCCGCTGCCCGGACTCGAAACAGGGCGGTCCCGCCGAGGTACGGGTCTCCTCCGGCGGCCAGACCGTCACCCAGAGCGGCCTCTTCTGGTATGTGGACGCGCCCCCGACCTGCGTCTGGATCGGCCCGCCTGACGGGGCGACTGTGACCGGGAGCGTGGCGCTCCAGGCCGAGGCGACGGACGACAGGGCGGTCTCCCAGGTCGAGTTCCAGTATGACGCCGGGAGCGGGAACTGGACCAAGCTGAACCTCTCCGGCAACGCCGACACCGCCTGGCCCTTCTCGCTCAACGTGGACACCTCGCAGGCCCCGTTCAGTTCGGGTTCGGTGACGCTGCGCGCCGTGGCGCGCGACAACCGGCAGCCGACGGCGCAGGAAACGGCCTCGAGCCCCGTGACGCTCACGATCAGCGCGACAGGGGCCGACAACCCGCCCGTGGTGGACTTGACCGCGCCCGCCGCGGGCTCGAGGGTCTCGGGCTCCGTGAGGCTCGCGGCGGTCGTCCAGGATGACCTTACCCCCACCGCCAACCTGTCGGTCGAGTTCGTCATCGCGAGCGGCGACGGCTACGATACCTTCCGGACGCTGCCCGCCACGTACGACGCTGTCGCGGGCGATTTCTCGGCCACCTGGACGGTGACCGAGCCTGCGGGCACCTACCGTGTGAAGGCCTGGGCCACCGACAGCGCCGGGAACGACGCCATCGACGGCGTGACCGTGACCATCGGCAGTAGCGGCGGGGGAGGAGGAGGGGGAGGAGGCTGCGGCTCGGTCCTCGGACCGGAGGCGAGCACGCCGGCCTGGCTGCTCTTCGTCATTGGGCTCGTTTTCCTGTGGGCCCGGCGCGCAACGGCTATTGCCGCGAGGCGTGGCGCGAGCTAACCTTCTGGCGGAGGCGGGCCGAGGCCTTGGCAGGCCCGAGCGGCTGCGAAGGAGCTCACAGACGATGCACCGGGCGGCGCTAGCACTTCTTGCGTTGGCGGCACTCGCCGGCTGCGGCGACGAGGCCGGTCCCGGAGCCGAACCTGGGCTCGAGCCGGTGTCGCTTCTCACCTCGGACGGCTTTAGGATCGAGGGGTTTCTGATCTCGCCGCGCAAGGAGGCGAACCCGGCGGCGCGCGCGGGCGTAGTGCTCCTCCACATGCTGAACCGGACGGCCAGGGATTGGGACCCGCTCGCGAGGAGGCTCGTGGATGCGGGGTTCTGGTGCGTGGCGATCGACCTTCGCGGCCACGGCAAGAGCACGCGCAGGGGAGACGAGGTCGTTCGCCTGCGCGACCTCGCGGCGCCCGCGCAGTTCCAGGCCATGACCCTCGACGCGGAGGCGGCCAGGAACGCGCTCGTCGCGCGCGGAATACCGCGCGAGAGGATCGCCGTGGTCGGGGCGTCGATCGGCGCGAACGTGGCCCTGGCCTTCGCCGCGGAGCGCCCGGAGGTGCCGGCGGTCGTGCTCCTCGCGCCGGGGCTAGACTTCCGCGGGGTGCGGACGGAAGCGCCCGCGCGCCTGTACGCCGGGAGGCCCGCGCTCCTCGCCGCAGCCGAGGGGGACGAGTACTCGGCCCGAAGCGCGCGGGAGCTCGCCGGGCTCATAGGGCACTCCTCCGCGCTCAAGCTCTACCCCGGCGCCGAGCACGGGACGGACCTCTTCGCCTCGCAGCCGGGGCTCCTCGCCCTGGTGACAGACTGGCTCGTCGAGCATCTGGGGACGGCGCCCGGGAACTAGGCCCGCCTCCTGCGCCCGTCCGACGGAGGCTGGCCGACGCCGAGGTCTGCCGCGTAGACTGCGACTACGCCTGCGGCGGTGGGGGAGAAGCCGGCTCGGGCGCGGCGCTCCGCAAGGCGGCCGCGATCCGGCGCGCGAGGCGCGACTTCTTCCGCGCCGCGGCGTTCGGATGGATCACGCGGCGCTTCGCGGCCCGATCCAGCTCCGAGGCGGCCCTGCGGTAGAGCGCATCGAGCGCAGCCGGGTCGGCGCCGCTGCTCACCCGCTCCAGGACGGCCCTCACCGCGGTCTTGACGCGGCTCTTGCGGCTCCGGTTGCGGAGTCTGCGCCGCCTGTTCTGTCTTATCCGCTTCCTCGCTGACCTGCTGTGCGCCATATTGTCAAATCCCTTCGGACCGCACGCTACTGCTTGAGCCGCTCGAGCCGCTTGCCGACGTCCCGGAACGATATATCCTTCTCGTATATCGACGTGAAATCGGCTCGCGCCTCGTCCCGCTTGCCCATCTGCTCGTAACAGTCGGCGCGATGGTAGATGAGCTCCATCTTCGCCTCGTTCCACACCTCCTGGAACTCGATCCCCTCGGTGAACCGCTTGATGGCGAGATCGAACTGTCCCTTCTTCTGAAAGGCCACGCCGAGATTGAGAAGGGACCTCACCCTGTTCTTCGGGTCGTGCATCGTCCGCTGATAACGTTTGATGGCCTCGTCCAACTTGCCCGCCTCGAAGTAGAGGTTGCCCAGCTCGAACGCGATATTGAGGTCCGTCGGGAACTGCTTCTCGCGCTCTTCGAAGCACTGGAGCTTGTAGTTGAACAGCTTGCGGTACACCTCGCGATAGGCGGCCTTCGCCTGCTCGTCGTTGGGCTTGGTCTTCCAGACCTTGGCGAGTTGCGCCGCCTCGTCGTGCATGCGCGCGATGTTCACGTCCTGCAGCTTCATCTTGATGGTATACTCTGTCGGAGAAATCTCCTCAGCCTTCTCGAGGGCCTGTTGGGCCTCGTCGTACCTCTTGAGTCTCAGGTACAGGCCGCCGAGCTTGAAGTAGAGCCTGGAGTCCTCCGGGCGCTTGGCGATGTCTTTCTGGGTATCTTCGATCTCGGCGAGCACGTCCTCTTCGGTCCTGAGGTCCCGCGCGAGCCTCTCGGCCTCTTTCGCGTCTCTGACGACCTTCCGGGCAGCCTTGCCGCGCTCGTCGGTTCTCGCGGCGACCTCGAACTTCGCGCTCATGTCGGTCGCCGAGAGGTCGCGGATCGCCTGGCTCGCCTCGCGATCGCCTGGCGCGACCTGGAGGATCGCGCGGTTCACCTCCAGGGCCTTCTGGATGTCGCCCATGCTCTGATAGGCCGCCTGGAGCATCCGGAGACCCGTCACGTCGTTCGGATGCTGCTGGCGCAGGTCCTCGAGGACGGCGGCGGCCGTCTCGATGTAACCGGCCCCGATCGCCGCCGCGGCAAGCTTCTTCAGCACTCTGGGGTTCGTAGGGTCGCTGACCAGGTATCGCTCGCAGGCCATCATCACCTGCTCGTGGTTCTTCGACGGCAGCATGAGCTTGATGTATGTGCCCAGGTTTTTCAGTATGGCGCTGGCGCGCGAGACACCCGTCTCCTTGGCCTGGCGGATCTCCACCGCCCTCAACCCGCGGCGGGCCTCGACGTCGTTGGGGTCTATCTGGAGGATCTCCTGGTAGATCTCGATGGCCCCCTGATAGTTGCGCCTCTCGACGGCGAGCTTCGCCTTCTCCTTGCGTCCCGAGGTGTCGATAGGCACAGGCCCCACCTCCGCGGCCCGCGCCGACGCGGTCCGCACAATGCCACCAAAAACCACGACTAAACAATAGCCATCGGACGCTGCGCTGTCAACGACAGAACGCCTCGAATCAGGGTCATTCAGTTCAATGCATATCGTCACTTAACAATACATGCCTATAAGCATCCCAACCCGTTGTGGGCTGAGGGAGCTCAGTTGTTGAGTGACGATAAGCAGTTTCAGTTCTCCCTCTCGTGTCGCCGACGTAGGGGAGAATTGAACGACCCTATTCAAGTCGCGGCTCACTTGACCGCGCGCACCGCGGCGGGTATTCAGTGGACGTCGAGCGCACAGTTCCCAGTTCCTGCACTGGGTATCAAAGATCAGTGCCGTTTCGGCTCGGCCCAAGGAACTTGGAGGTTCGGATCCCAACCATGCCAGACCGCAGCTCGAGAGGCTACGCGGCGCAAGAGGTCAACTACTATCTGGCATGCTTCCCGGCCAGGCCCATCAGGCTGAGCCGCGAGCGCCCCACAACGATCGGTCGCGCGGACGGGAATACCATAGTCCTTGCCGACAGCGATGTCAGCCGCCGGCACGCAGTCGTGGAGTGGAGGGATGGCGCCTTCTACATACGGGACCTGGGCAGCCGGAACGGCGTCCTCGTGAACGACGTGCGCGTCACCGAGTCCAAGCTGTCCCCAGACGACAGGATCCGCATCGGGAGCCGGGTGCTCACGTTCCTGGAGGGGGACGAGCAGGCGGTGAGGCGCCTGTTCCTCCACAGGCGGCAAGAGAGGCAGTCCGGGGCGACCGATACGATCGACGCGCAGACGGCCTCCAGGCCTCCGACGAACCTCTCGGGAACCCTGGCGGACTTCGGCCTGGGCGAGCTCCTCCAGGCGCTCGAGCTCGGCAGGAAGACAGGCAAGGTCACCGTGAGCGCGTCGAACGCCCGCGGCGAGCTCTGGCTCCGCGACGGACAGATAGTGCGCGCCCGGATGGGCGAGTACGAGTCCGAGGAGGCCGTATACAAGATGCTTGCGCTCACGGAGGGCCGCTTCGAGTTCGAGAGCCGCCCCGTCGACATTGAGGACGAGATCCGCATCAAGACCGCGTCCCTCTTGATGGAGGGCTTTAGGCGCATCGACGAGGCCGCGCGCAGAGAAGCCGCCCCTCCCGCCGCGGAGACCGCGCTTCCAGGAGGGCCGGCCGCCGGGGACGCCTCGACTGAGCCGCCCGCCGCCGGCCCGGAGCCCGACCAGCCGGGGACGGGCGGCTGAGAGAACGCCGCATCCCGTCACGCAACCATCTCCAGGAAGGCCAGCGTTGTATTTGTATTCATTTTAGAGTTCGCCCGCTCGTGCGCCCGGGCCTTCAGAAGGGGTCCCAGAGGTCGGTGAGCGCCTCCTCGGAGCCTCGCTCGGTGATCCTGAGGCGGAAGACGGAGCTCTCGCCGCACCTCGCGAGTTTGACGACGATCTTGTTCGCGCCCTTCCTGAGCCGCGCCCGCACCACGTAGTCGGCCGGGGTCGCGCACCTGTGCGCGTGGTCCGCGAGGAGGCGCTTTCCGTTCAGCCAGAGCCGGATGCCGTCGGAGCATCCCACGCGGAGCGAGACGTCCCTCTCCCGCGGCGAGTGCACGACGCGGACGAGGTAGCTCACACGAGGGCCCCTCGCTCCGAAGGCACCGTCCACGTCCACGAGGTCGCCGTTCGCCCGCAGCACCCTCTCTGGAACGCCCCCGCGCGAGGGCACGCCCCGCTCGGAGAGCCCCGCCTCGTTAAGGTAGGGCCTTTCCAGCCCCCTGCCGTCGGCGTTCTCGAACGGCCCGAAGGCGACGTATCGCGCGGCCCTGCGGAAACCGAACCGGGCCTCGGCCACAGTGCGCCCGGAGGCGCGCACCTCGGCACGGACCGCACCCGGCAGCCCGGTCGGGTCTTCGAGGGTCACGTTCACGACCCTCGCGGCGATCCTGCTGGGAACGAGCACGCCGCCGAGGGCCTCGGCCTTCAAGCGCTCCGCCGACGAGATCACAAGCTCCCCGGGGATGTCTTCGGCGCCCGAGATCCTTTCCAGGAATACCGCCCGCTGCTCGCCCGGCGCGAGCACGGGCTCGCCCTCGTACCGCGCCCTGAGACGCACGGGCGGCGACACATGCGGGCCCGGCGGCGGGAGGTACGGGGCGCCCGCGAGTTCCACCTGGTCCGCGCGAGCGCAGGCGACGGCCAGGCGACACACGATCCCCGCGAATGCCTCCTCGCTCCGCAGGGGCTCCAGGTCGCGCAGCGCGCTCCCGGGCGCGCATCGTGCGGGACGGCTGCGCCCTCTGGGCGGCAGACCGACCTCCGCGCCGAGCGCCGCGAGGATCGACGCACAGGCGACCAGCTTCCAGTGAGGGTCTCCCCCTGTGAGCGCGGCGACCTCCAGGGTCCTATCCCAGTCCAAGCCCCCGGACTCCAGGGCGAGCACGAGGGCGGACAGATTGAGCATCGCGTCGGTCGGTTCCGGGTGGCCCCAGTCCGCGACGATCGCAGACCACGACCGGCGCCAGTCCCTATGGTGGGCGGAGGCCACGGAGCGCGCCCGCTCCACACACGCTGCGGCGCGGGACCCCGGGGGCAGGGCGCGCGAGGCCGCCCTGAGACATTCCCCGAGGTCGCCCGCGGAGAACGCCTCGGCGACCGCGGCGGCCAGAAACGCCGCAAGGTCGAGCCCGGCGCCACAGTGCTCGATCTGCGCGTCGGAAGACGCCCTGGAGGCCGCCATCGCCGGGTCGGCCGCGTGCAGGAGACCCCACAGGTCCGCGCGAGGCGCGCCGCCGGTGCATTCCCCGTAGAAATCGTTGTTGAACGTCCCGGAGGTCGGCGGCCCGATGCCGAGTCTCAGGTTCTCGAGCGCTATGCCGTACTCATGCCAGTGGCAGTCCAGGTGAGCGAGCCACTCGTCGGCGCACTCGAGCGGCCCGGCGCCCGGCCCGTGGGTCTCGAGGGCGTGCAGGAGAAGAGACGCCACGTCCGGCGCAGGCGGCCGTCCGTCCCCGGGACGGACCCACGCCGCGGCGGCCTCCCTCGCGCGCCAGATCCGCAGCGCGCGGTCCCGGAAAAACTCGAACGAGACGCGCCGCAAGTGGCCGCCTTCCCGGTTCGGCGTCCTCCTCTAGGTGCGAGGCCCGTGTCAGCCCGGCCGCGCGGCCGGCCTCAGCGACCGGTCTTGCGCGGCTCGACGGACTCCTTACTCCTCGTACGCTGGAGCTCGACCTGTGGCCGCCTCCGCTCCAGGATGGAGAGCGATATCTCTATGACCTCTCTGGCCTCGTCGGGGCTCATGACGCCTATGTTGACCATGTCCTGATCGCGTATCGTGCACCAGGAGAACGTCAGCCCGACGAGCGGTATGAGCTTGCCCGACGCGAGCGGTTTGATCGTGATCACCGGCTTCTTCGCCTCCTGGATGATGCGATGGGCCCAGTCGACCTCTATCTGCATCAGGAAGCCCAGGGCATTGTAGATCTGGATGTACGTCTCGACGTCCAGCCCCGACTCGTCCGCGTAGACCACCGCCTCCGGCATGTGGGCGGAGAGCCCCGGTATCATGTGCCGCTCGCGGATCATGCGGCAGATGACGTCCATTCGGCGTATGGTGCGGGTCGTGCGGTCGATCAGGGCGTCCGTCGTCTGCTGGTGCGGCATGAGCACGGCCGCGCCGAGCGCGGCGAACTCGTCAAGTATCCGCGCGTTTTCGGCCGAGGCCTTCGCATTGTCGGCCACGTCGAGCGTGGGCGTGCCGATCTTGATGAGCTTCCTGCCGGTCCTGTCCTCGGCGTCCTTCATGGCGTCGAGCAGCTTCTTCTCGGCGCGGATGCCCATGATGGTGTCGATGCCGGAACGCAGGAAGACCTCCAGGACGTCGGCGATCCTCCTGGCGTCCATCCTGTCGTTGATGAGCCTGTCCCTGGCCTGCGAGGTATGCGAGAAGCCCAGGAACCAGTTCGTGCCTATGATCATCCGCGAGACAGACAGCCCGCCGATCTGCGTCCTCGGGAACTCGGCCATGCCATTCTCCTCATCGCGCCCTCTGCCCGGCGCGCGGACATCTGGAGATGTTATCCGGCAGCGAGGAAGGGTTTCAAGTCCAGAACCTGATTCAACTATGTGTTCCGCGAGGAGCGTCCTCGCATGGGTCGTGAACACAGTATGACACGCTCCATTAGATGTGCTGGGCTCAATAATGCAACCCTCGACAGCGTCGGCCTTGACAAAGACTTACGCAGGTAGCATCCTGACGGACTGGCCGCTATGGCCGCGCGCGGCCGGAAGTCAGGCTCAATCGCGAACGGGCCGGGGGGAAGGCATGTCCGAACACAGCGTCAGGGAGGTCGACGGCTGCACGGTGATCGATGTGGCCGGCTCCTATAGCCGGCAAGTATTCTTGCAGCTCCTGGGCCTTGCCAAGACCGTGGTCGCGAAGGGGCGGCCCAGGCTCGTCCTGAACATGTCCAGACTCCAGCATATCACGAGCGAAGGGATAGGGCTCCTCGTGCTCGTACACGACGAGTGCGAGACCGCCGGGGGAAAGATGGCCTTGGCCTCCCTCCCCAGCCGCGTGGAGCACGTGCTCAGGCTCGCGGGCGTGCAGAACTTCTTCAGCATCTACCCCGACGAGCGCGAGGCCGTCGCGCATCTCCGCGCGGCGATCCCCGATGAAGCCAAGGCGCCCGAGCGCGAGCCCGAACAGCCCCCCCCGCCCCGAGCGGAGGCGGAACTCCAAGAGGGGCCCGACCTCGCGGAGGTCGTGAAGGAAATCGTCAAGACAGTGATCCGCAGCCGCAGGCATCACGAGATGATAGAGTTCTTCACGAAGCGCGCCGTTAAGATCGCGTCCCTGGACGAGATCGCGCCCGCCCTCGGGATCGCACGCCTGGCCGCCGAGCACGTCGCCCGCGACCTCGCCCGGAGCGGGCTCCTCCTCGAGGACGGAGAGCTTTTCACGTGGCAACCGACGGGCGCTGCCGAGGAGAAGCTGGCCCTCTTCAGAAAGGCCCTGGCCGATCCCAAGCTGCGCTCCAGGGTGCTGGCGTGGGTTTACGCCGAGGAGAAGAAATAGCGTGTGCCGCCGCGGTCCTGCCCCGCGCGTCGAGTGAGGTCTCGGCCCGGGAGGCTGACCTGGACGGGCACCGGGCTGTTGGATCAGGCGGGGCAGATCGAAGGGGCGCAGCGATGCGTCGTGCGTTCGCGGCGGGGGCGGTCCTTCTGGCGGCGCTCGCGGCGAGGGCCGATCTCAAGGTCGTCGATGCCGAGGACGTGGTGCACCTGGTCGGCGGCGGAGAGGTGCGCGGGACGGTCCTGGCGGTGGGACTCAAGGCGGTCGTGCTCCTAGTGGAAGAGAAGGAGAAGATCATCCCTCGAGAACAGGTCCTGAGGATCGAGCGCGGCGAGCCGCGCCAGTCGGTGAAGCTCTACGCGACAGGAGCCGTCGAGGGTGTGAAGGTGGTGACCGGCCCGGCCGCACCGACCGCTGCCGGCGCCGCCGCAGGTGAGGACAAGGCATCGGGTGGGGCCGGGAAAGGCCCCGGGCAGGGCAAAGAGGGCCCCAGACTCACCAAAGAGTTCATTGAGGACCTAGTGAGAAAGAATCCGGAGCTCGCGAGGATCGTGAAGTCCATCGGTGGAACCGACAAGGCCCTCGAGTGGCTCGAGAAGAACAAGTCCAGGCCCGAGGTCAACAAGGCCATTGAGGAGCTTCTCAAGACCGGCAAGCTCCCCGCGCTGCCGCTGGGCGCGCTGCTCAAGTGAGCCCGGCGTGTCTGCCGCGGCTTGCGCGGGAGCGCTGCTCGGGTACACTCTATAGTTCCACGCGACTCCAGTGCGAACGTGGTCGCAGCGCACCGCACGGCCGCGCCAACCGGAGGCGGAGAAGAAGATGCCTACCCAGCTCGAGCTCGCGCGCCAGGGGCGCATCACGCCGCAGATGCTCGCCGTGGCCCGCTCCGAAGGCGTCCCGCCCGAGGAGCTCGCCAGGGCCGTCGCGGCCGGAGAGGTCGTGATCCCGGCGAACGTCAGGCGGGCCCTGGACCCCGCGCTCGCGCGCGGGATCGGGCGCGGCCTCAGGACCAAGACGAATGCCAATCTCGGGACCTCGCGCGACTCGTGCAGTCTCGAACTCGAACTCCGGAAGCTCCGCGCCGCGGAGGAGGCCGGGGCGGATAGCGTCATGGACCTCTCCACCGCGGGCGACCTGCGCGCGATCCGCAGGGCGCTCCTCTCGCAGACACGCCTCGTATTCGGCACCGTGCCGATCTATGAGGCCGCGGTCTCCGCCGCCGAGCGCGCGGGGTCGGTGCTCGAGATGACTCCTGACTCCATGATCGCGGCCGTGCGTGCACACGCGGAGGACGGCGTGGACTTCGTGACGATCCACGCAGGCGTGACGACGCGCTCGCTCGCGCCTCTGCGCGACTCCCGGGAGGGGACCCGCCGGCTCTGCGGCATCGTCTCGCGCGGGGGATCGTTCCTCGCCAGGTGGATGTCCCGGCATGGCGCGGAGAATCCATTCTACGAGCGGTTCGACGACATTCTCGAGATCGCGAGGGAGTTCGACCTGACGCTCTCCCTGGGCGACGGCCTCCGCCCCGGGGCCCTCGCGGACGCCGGGGACGCGGCGCAGATGGCGGAGCTCCTCGAGATCGCGTCGCTCGTCGTTCGCGCGCGCGCGCGGGGTGTCCAGGTCATAGTGGAGGGACCCGGCCATGTCCCGCTCAACGAGGTCGCCGCGCAGGTCGGGACGGCGAAGAGGCTCACCGGCGGCGCACCGCTCTATGTCCTTGGACCTCTCGTGACCGACGCCGCCGCCGGGCACGACCACATCGCCGGCGCGATCGGCGGCTGCGTCGCCGCGCTCGCCGGGGCGGATTTCCTCTGCGTCGTGACGCCGGCGGAGCACCTGTCGCTGCCGTCGCCCGAAGACGTCAGAGAAGGCGTCATCGCCGCGCGCATCGCCGCGCACGCGGCCGACGTCGCGCGGGGTCTCCGCGGCGCGCGTGAGCTCGACGACTCGGTGAGCCGTGCCAGGCGCGCGAGGGACTGGGACCAGTGCCTGGCGCTCCTCATCGACCCGGAGCGCGCCCGCCGGGTGCGCTCAGCCGGGCCTCCCGAGGACCCCGAGACGTGCAGCATGTGCGGTCCGTACTGTGTCTTCCGAGAGACCGGTAGGCACTAGCAGCCGCACACCGAGAGAAACCGCCACGAAGACGAACAAGCGCCCGGGGATCGCGTAGCGCTGCGGTTGCCGGTTGTTAGGGACGCGGGCCGGGCGCTTGCGCCCTCGGCGGCCGCCGCGAGGGCCTTGTCGCACCGCCGGAAGCGCGTCGCTCGCGTGGGGCCTCGGCCCGGCCGCGACCGGCGAGGCCTCTTCGCCACCAGGACCCGGCGCTGGCCCCAGGATCTCGGGGCGCGCCTTCGGGAGACCGGCCTGTGCGATCACGCCGCCCCGCGGTGTTCGGGCGAGGCCCGCGAGTCCCGGAAGAGCGGGAGGAGCTTCCCCACCAGGTATAGCGATCCTGTCGCCACGACGAGGCCGTCGGGGCCCGCGAGCTCTCGCGCGAGCGCCAGGGCCCTCTCCGGGTCCTCTTCGACCCGCACCCCCTCGAACCCCATGCGAGAGGCCTCTCCGGCGAGCACCGAGGGCGCCACCGCCCGCGGATTGCCGGAGGTCGTGAAGACGATGGCCCTGTGACGAGGCTTGAGGATCCTGAGGATCCGCCGCCAGTCCTTGTCCTCTGCGACGGCGAAGACGTAGACCGGCGGCTCGCCGCCGAAGTGCTCACGCAGCGTCTTCGCGAGCGCCGCGGCGGACTCGGGGTTGTGCGCACCGTCCAGGACGGTCTCGGGTCGCTCGGCGACGCGCTGTATCCGGCCGGGCCACTCGACGCACGCGAGCCCCTCCCGCACGGCCTCGCGCGTGATCCGCTCGAACCCGGCGAGCCGCGCGAGCTCCGCCAGGGCGACCGCCACAGCCGCGTTCTCCCTCTGGTGAGAGCCCAGCAGCGGAATCGCTAGGTCCGGGTACGTCCCGTGGGGGGTCCTGACCGTGAACTCGCCGGAGGGCGAGGAACTTTCGATCGTCACCTCGCGCCCGACGCGCCAGAGCGGCGCGCCCACGTGCCTCGCGACGGACGCGATCGCCCTCATGGCGCTCGGCCTCTGGAGGGCCGTCACTGCGGGCGAGCCGGGTTTCAGTATCCCCGCCTTCTCCCTGGCGATCTGGCCGAGCCCGTTGCCGAGGATCGCGCAGTGGTCGTAGCCGATGTTCGTGATGGCACACGCGACCGGATGCTCGATCACGTTCGTCGCGTCGAGCCTGCCGCCCATGCCGACCTCGAGGACGGCCATGTCCACCTTGGCCTCCTCGAAATACAGGAAGGCGATGTGGGTCATGATCTCGAAATAGGTCGGCCGCCTGAGCACGGCCCCCGGCGGTAGGTTCTCTATCTGCTCGCGTATCCTGTCCAGGTGGGGCCTGGTGCGTTCCATCAGGCGCGCGAACGCCTCCGGCGGGATGAGTGCGCCGTCGACCTGGATGCGTTCGCGGACATCGACCAGATGCGGCGAGGTATAGAGGCCGGTGCGATAGCCCGCCGCGCGGAAAACCGAGGCGATCATCGCGCAGACCGAGCCCTTGCCCTTCGTCCCTGCGACGTGGATGCACTTCATCCTCGACTGCGGATTCCCCAGGGCAGCCAGCAACATCGCGACGCGCTCGAGCCCCATGTTCCGCGCCGCGGGCCCGTTGGGTGGCTTTCTCTCGTAGTCGACGAAACCGTCCAGGTATTTGAGGGAGTCCTCATAGCCCAGCATGGCGGCGCCTCCGAAACTCACGGGCTGGACCCGCTCGAGCTGGCCCCAGGCCTGCCCCGGCGCTCCGTCGGCCCGCGGGAAGGCGCATTCTGAGTCAGGCGGCGGGCGGTCGTCAACCGCCGGCGTCCGTTCGCGCGCGAGCGCCCCGGCCGGCGTCGGGGGCCGCTTCGATGTCCATCGTGACGTCGGCGGCCGGCGCGGAGTGCGTGAGCGCGCCGATGGAGATCCGGTCGGCGCCGGCCGCGGCGAAGGCCCGGACGTTGGCGAGCGTCACGCCGCCTGAGATCTCAACCCGCGGGGAGCCGCTCCGGTCGCGCGGAAACTCCGCGCGCAGCGCACGGACCGCAGCCGCAGCGCGTTCCGGGTCGAAGTTGTCGAGCATGATCACGTCCGCCCCGGCGCGCGCCGCGGCGAGCGCGTCGTCGGCCGTGGTCACCTCGACCTCGATCGGCCCCCGCCAGCGGGCCCTGGCGCGGCGAACGGCCTCGGCCGGGGAAAGCCCCGTGAGCGCGAGGTGATTGTCTTTGATCAGGATCGCATCGTGGAGGCCGAGGCGGTGGTTCTTCCCGCCCCCGGCGCGCACGGCGTACTTTTCGAGGGCGCGGAGGCCGGGCGTCGTCTTCCTAGTGTCGTATATGGCCGCGCCGGTACCCTGGACCGCCTCGACGAAGGCGGCGGTCAGGGTCGCGATCCCCGAGAGGCGACCGAGGAAGTTGAGCGCCGTCCGCTCGGCCGAGAGGAGAGTGCGCGCCAGGCCCTCCACGAGGGCCACGGCCCTTCCGGGCTCGACGCGCGAGCCCTCCTCCACCAGGCGTTCGAACCTGGAACCGCCGTCGAGCGCGCGGAACGCGGCCTCCGCCGCAGGCAGCCCCGCGAGGACCCCGCCCGAGCGCATTCGGATCACCGCGCGGGCGCGCGCGTGCTCATCGACGAGGGCGAGGCTCGTGAGGTCCCCGGCGCCGAGGTCCTCCTCAAGCGCGCGTCGGACGCACTCCGCGAGTTCCTGCGGCACAGGACCAGGGCTGGCCATGTCCCCCCTCGTGTATTGATACAGCGCCCGCGCCGGGCGCTCAAGCGCAGGCCAACCGGATCTTCCTCCCAGGACATTCTGGCGGAGGGGAAGACCGGGAAGGCGGCCCGTCGGGCGGGCTCCGGGAGGCGGCTGCGAGAGAGGGGCGGGTCTACCGGGCGGCAACGGCCGTTGCAGGAAGGGCGTCCGGCCGCTAGAAGAGAAGCCGTTCACCCGGGCTGCGGGGAAGGGAGCCGTGCGATGGGGTTGGAGCTCGCTTACGCCCTGATTACGCCTTACAGTCTAGTGAAGAGCCGCACCGGCGGCATCATAGGTAGGATGCTCTCGCTCACGGATCTGGAGTTCGTTGGCGCGAGGATGTACTGCCCTTCGGACGCCTTCATCGATGAATACAAGGAAACTTTCCTGCGCTCCTCGATGAGCGAGGGGCCGAAGAGGCTCACGGCCCAGTACCTCGACGAGAGCTGCCGGCCACGCAACAGGCTGGACAAGCCCAACAGGATGATGCTGCTCCTGTTCAAGGGCGAGAACGCGGTGGCGAGCTTGAACGAGGTTATAGGCCCGATAACCACCGAGCCGCGAGGCGACACGATCCGGGGCACCTTCGGCGACTTCATCGCGGCGCCACAGGCCAGGGAGGCCGCCACCTCCGGGAGCCTGACGCGCGTGATCTCAGCGCCGGCCCCCGCGCCGTACTTCGAGCCAGGTGTCCTGAGCGCCCCGGACTGGGAGACCGCGAAGGCACAGCTCCGCATCTTCGCCGAGCGCGCCGAGTCGGACGGCGGGGTGCTCGAAGGAGTCATCCGCTACCCGCGTGACACGAGGCCCGAAACGACGCTCGTGATCCTGAAACCGGAGATATTCGCCGAGCGCTCGGCTCTCCCCGGCAATATCATCGACATGTTCAGCCGCACCGGACTCTACATAGTGGGCGCGCGGCTCTTGCACATGTCGGTGGAGCAGGCGGTCGAGTTCTACGGCTTCCTGAGGCAGGCGTTCGTGGAAAAGCTCAAGGGCCTCGTGGCCAGGAAGATCCGGTCGGCGCTCGAACAGGCGAAGGCCTTCGAGTTCCCCCTGACCGACGACAAGGTCGAGCGGATGGCCGACGTCCTGAAAGAAGCCAATGCCGAGCGCGAGTTCGCCAAGATCGTCGAGTACATGACGGGGCGCCCGCCGGATGTGCCGCCGGAGGAGAGGCGGAAGCCCGGAAAGACAAAGGCCCTCGCGCTCCTCTATCAGGGCAAGGACGCCGTCGCCAAGATACGCACGAAGCTCGGGCAGACGAACCCGGAGAAGGCGGAGGCAGGCACCGTCCGCCACGACTACGGCGCCGACCTCTTGAGAAATGGGGCACACGCCTCCGACTCCGTCGAGAGCGCCGCGAGGGAGCGTCGGATCGTGGGCCTGGCCGGGGGCGAGCCGAGCGAGGAGCGCCAGATCATCCTGGACCTCCTCGGCTCCTGAGGGCGTTCCCGATGCCAGCGAGGCGCCTCGTCGTCGGCGAGCTCGAGACGAACTGCTACCTGATCTGGCGGGACCCTTCGCCCGACACGCTCATCGTGGACGCGGGCGGCGACGCAGAGCTCATCGCAGGCGAGATCGAGCGCTTGCGCCTCCAGCCGCGGGTGCTCTTCGCCACGCACGGGCACGTGGACCACGTCGCCGCCGCGGGCGAGCTCAAGGGGCGCTTCCCGGCCATGCGCTTCGCGATTATGAGGGCGGAGCGGGAGTTCCTCGCCCGGCCCACGTTGAATCTCTCCCTTTTCCTGGGGCGACCGCTCGCGGCCATCGAACCGGACATCCTCCTCGACGACGGCGACGAGCTCGCGGCCGGACCGCTCAGGTTCCGCGCCATGCACCTCCCGGGCCACACGCCCGGAGGGGGGGCGCTCGTCGGCGAGCTGGACGGCGTTCGGGCGGTCTTCTCGGGAGACGCCCTCTTCGCGGGGTCGGTGGGTCGCTCGGACCTGCCCGGTGGCGACGGGGAGCTCCTTGTCTCATCGATCCGTGCGCGGCTCCTGCCGCTCGGCGACGAGACGCGCGTCTTCCCCGGCCACGGGCCCGAGACCACCATCGGCGAGGAAAGGCGCTCGAACCCGTTCATCGCGGAGTGACTTCCGACTTCCGGTGACAAGACTTCGGCAACATGATACGTCGGCGACACGAGAGGGAGAACTGAACGACCCCGATTCAACCACAAGCACACTTGACAGGGACGCGTGCAGCCGATATGAATAGGTGCGGTGGCTGCCCCGTCGTCTAATGGTAGGACGCCTGACTCTGGATCAGGTAGTCCAGGTTCGAGTCCTGGCGGGGCAACCAGCGAGAAAGGCAGGCCGTCCAGGGGTCTGCTCGAGCACGTCGGCAGCGGGCCGCTTGCCGGCGCAGCGGTTGAGATGTGGTGTCCCCATCGTCTAGCGGCCTAGGATGCGAGATTCTCAGTCTCGAGACCAGGGTTCAAATCCCTGTGGGGATACCACGCATATCACGACCGCACCGCGGTCGATGCGGTTTCGTTTTTCCGGCATTCGGTTCGACGTATCACCAGGAGACACATGGAGGGTTTCGGCCGCCGCCCGCCGGCCCCGCAGGGCTTGGGCGTCGCCATGCGTCTGAAAATCGTCCCGGTCTGATTGCCGTCACGGTCGCGTACGGATGACACCGACAGCTCGACCCGGTGGGACGTCTCCGCTCGCCGTCGCGAGTACACTCGCGGACGGTCACGAGGAAGGCTTGGCTACTGCGGGCGCCGGCAGAAAGAAGGACGTGAGGAGCCTGGCTGAACACCCGGGGCTGCACGCGCCCGGCGACGGAGGTCCCCCGCAGGCCGCGCTCCGGCGAACCCTGCTGGGCAGCATCCCACTCGCCGCTGCGGTCCTGCTCTGGCCTGGCAGCGCCGATGCGCTCACCCCTGCCGCGTTCAGGGCGGCGCTCGCCTCGCGCTACGAGGCCCTCGAACGGGCCGGGGTAGCCGTCGTGCGCGGTTCCGAGGGCTGGTACTTTCTCGCGCGCGAGCTGAGGAGCTACAGCCGCGGCCGGTTCTGGGGCGAGGACTCCCTCGCGGCCTCCGCAGCCGGAAAGGACCGCGACCCGCTCGGCGCGATCCTCGAGTTCAACGACATGCTCGCCCGCGTGGGGGTCAGGCTAATCGTGGTGCCGGTCCCTGGGAAGGTGTGCGTGTACGCCGACAAGCTCGACCCGACGCTCGCGAGCGAGACCCGACTCGACGAGTACCACCAGGAGTTCTTCGCGCTCTTGTCGAAGGAGGGCGTCGAGATCGTGGACCTGCTTCCGGATTTCCTCGCCATGCGGCGGGGAGGGACCGCACCCTACTGCATGCAGGATACTCACTGGTCTCCACAGGCAGTCAGGCTCGCAGCCTCGCGCGTTGCCGCGCTCGTCAGGCGGGAGCCCTGGTACGCAGGCGCCCGGAAGGTGACACCAACCGTGACGAGGCGCGAGATCGAGGTCCGCGGCGACCTCGCCGCCATGCTCAAGGACGAGTCCGCACCGAAGGAGAGGCTCGTGGTCGAGGAGGTGCGGCTCGATGGCCGGTTCATGGAATCCGACCGCTCGAGCCCGCTCGTCCTCGCGGGCGACAGTCACTCGCTCGTCTACCACCGCGCGCTCCTTGCGGAGGGAGCGGGGCTCGCGGACCTCCTCTGCGCGGAGCTGGGGCTGACTGTGGACGTCGTGGGCGTCCAGGGTAGTGGCGCGAACGGCTCGCGCGCGGCGCTCGCCAGGCGCAGGGACAACCTGGCGGGAAAGAAATGCGTCGTCTGGTGTTTCTCGGCGAGGGAGTTCACCGAGTCATTCGAGGGCTGGAAGCGCGTGCCGGTCGTCAGGTGATGGCCGGACGCGCGGTCATCGCCGGGGGCGCCTCGGGATGCCCAGGGCCTCGAGTGCGGACGACAGCTCCGGCGGGAGTGGCGAGTCGATCCTCAGGCGGCGGCCCGTCACCGGATGAGGGAGCTCGACGCGCGCGCAATGGAGGAAGAGCCTCCGGAGCCCGCAGCGGCGCGCGAGTTCCCTGTTCAGGTCGGGCCTCCCGTAGCGCGAATCGCCCGCGAGCGGGGCTCCGGCGGAGGCCAGGTGCGAACGGATCTGGTGCCTCCTGCCGGTGCGCGGCTCGACCTCGAGGAGCGCGAGGCCCGAAACGCGGTTGAGGACCCGAAACGCCGTCTCGGCGGGCAGGGTATTCCGCACCTGTTCCGGATCTCGGGCCACCTCCGGTCGCACGGCCCTCATCCTCGCGCGACCCGAGCCCAGGTCGACGAGGGGAGCGTCGATCTGGCCGCACCGGGGTAGGCCCGGGTCGCGCACGAGGGCGAGATAGAGCTTCCGTATCTGGCGCGAGCGCGAGAGGGCCTCGATGCCCCTCAGCCCCGCGAGAGACACGCCCGCGAGCTGGACGCCCGAGGCGTCCCTGTCGAGCCTGCCGACGAGCGACGGCCTGAAGCCGCCCTTCGGGCAGCCTGTGTACGCGAGCAGGGCCCCGAGGACCGTGCCATCCAGCGGATGCCCGCTCCCCGGGTGGGCGGGCGTGCCGGCCGGCTTGTCGAAGGCGAGCATGTGCTCGTCCTCGAAGAGTATCGGGAGCCGCGCTCGCGCCGCGGGCCGATCCGGGTCAGAGCCAGACTGCCGGAGCAGCTCGGCGTCGCGCGGGGCCAGGAGCAGGAGGAACCTCTCGCCGGCCTCGACACGCTCGCTGGCCATCGCGCGCAGGTGCCCGCCGGGCCCCGCGCGCCGGACCTCACCACGCCTGAGCATTTTCTGAAGATGCGCGAAAGGAATAGCGGGAAGGAGCCTCCGCAGCCAGTGATCGAGGCGAAGCTCGGAGAACGCAGGGTCCACGAGCGTCTCGACCCAGATACGGTCATCGTGTGCCATGCGGGCAAGGATGCGACGGCCTCAAGCCTGACGGCGCAGCGGAAACGCGCTGCCACAGGGCTCTCGTACGCCGCCCGGGAAGCAGATAGAACTCGCCCGGCCCGGTTCCGCGCCCGGGCTACTTCCACCACCAGTCGTCGCCGCCGCCGCCCTCCACGGGAGGCGCCTGAAACTTCACATTCGTGATCTTGGCTCGCGCACAGGCGTCGATCGCGCCGAGGACCCACTTGAACGGGACCTTCTGTCGCGCGTCGATCACGACAGGCATGCCGGGATTCCTGGCGCCGATGTCGGCGAGCTTCCTGGCCAGGTCGTTCAGGTTCGTGCAGGGGATCTTGTTCACGTGAATGGCGATGTGGGCCCCGGCTACCGAGAGCGACTGCCCGCGCACCACGTCATTAGGATCGCCGTAGTTGGGGCTGGAGATCACCTGGCCCTGAGCGTTTTCCCAGAAGATCTTCACCCGGATCTCGTTGGGGATCTCGACCTTCTTCGGTATCGGGTTCTGACCCTCGTTCTTGGGGAGGTCGGCGTCCAGCTTCCTCTCGAAGCTCTTGAACCTGGCGGTCAGCAGGAAGAAGATCAAGAGGAGGAAGATGCAGTCGATGAAGGACGTCGGTATCTCATACTCCCAGTCCTCGTCCCTCACTTCGCGCACGACCTTGCACGCCATGCCATCCTCCCATCGCGACGGGCGGGGGAGCGACCTCTCGCAGCGGCCCCCCGCCGCACCACGCTCCTAGTAGAGCAGGGCCTCCTCGCGATCTATCCAGTTGGCGCCGAACGAGAGCTTCCAGATGTAGGCCCTCATGCACTGGACGATCACGTCCTGGACGTACTTGTACTCGCAGGCTGCGTCGGCACGGATCTTGACGGCCACGGTGGGCAGACCGTCCGGGTCCTTTGGGCTCGCCTTCGCCCGCTCGATCAGGAGCGCCCTGAGTTGCTCGGACGTGTACTTGCGACGCATCATCCGCACCTCGCCCTTGTCGTTAATGTTGATGATCAGGCGATTCTGCTGCTGCTCGGTCTCCTCCTTGGCCTCCAGGGCGAACGGAAGGGTGATCTGCTCCATCTCCATGTTCTGGAATTCGCTCACGAGCATGAAGAAGATGATGAGCTGGAACACGACGTCGATCATGGGCGTCATGTTCATCCCCGCCCCGCGGGGATGCTTTCGGTTCTTCCGCTTGAGCGATAGCTGCTTGAGGAGCTCTTCCTCTTCCTTGGACGCCTTACCCAGCTCGACCGGGGCCCTCTGGCCCTGCCCCTCGGCCATGCGTCACCTTCCCTTCCGTCGAGCCGCCCTACTCGGCCCTGCGGAACCGCTCGAGGAGCTCGATCGTGATGGCCGTCGCCTCCTGGAGCAGCTTGATCACGCGGTTGCGCAAGAACATGTAGACGGAGAGCATCGGGATCGCCACGATCAGGCCGATCAGCGTCGTCACGAGCGCCAGCGATATGCTGTCCGCGAGGTCGCTCGGGCTGACGGCGGTCTTCAGGGCCGCGATCTTGTCGAAGGCCGAGATCATGCCCTGCACCGTCCCGAGGAGCCCCATCATCGGCTCCACGGACGCGATCAGCGACACGTAGCTGATCTTCTGCATGAGCGTCGTGGCCTCCTCGTCCGCGACGCCCTCGGCGGCCTCCCTCATTCTGGCGTAGCCCCCGCCGATCTTGGCGAGCGCCCCCCCCACCAGACGCGACAGGAGCGAGTCCTCCTGGTCACAGAAGTCCATCGCCTCCTCATATTGCTCCTCATCGAACAGCGACTCCAGCTCACTCAGGACATGTGGCGGGATCAGCTTCTCGCGACGGATCGAGACGAAGTCCTCCAGTATGAGCGCGAGCCCCACCACAGAAAGGAGGATCTGCAACCACCCGCAGGTACCCGCGGCCTTGATGTTGTCCCACATGGTCCGAGTCTGCGCGACCTCCTCGGCAGGTGCCGCTGCGGCCTGCGCCCACGCATTTGCGGAGAAGAGCGACACGACACCCACCACCGCGAGTCCCAACACTACGGCCAGAACCACAACCGAGCTGTAACGCCTCATCGTCCGATCCGCCCCTTTCTTATCGCCCGCCCGCTGCGGGCCGCGCACTGCATCCCTATATCCTGCCAGGACATCCTCAGCCCTTCCCGAGCGCTGCGAGTCTCTCCTTGGCCTGGGCCGCCCAGGGGGTATCTTTGTGCTGCTCAGCGACTATGCTATACTGTCTCCTCGCCCATTCAAGCGCTTTTTTGCCCTCGTTGGAGAGCGTTCCCAGCTTCTCCGAGCATCTCCCCGCGCGGAAGCGAGCCTTGGGCACCACGTTGGCGTCCATGAAGAAGAGCGTCGCCACGCGCAGGTAGTTCCAGCGCGCGATCACAAGGTCCTCGGGGCTGGCGTCCTCCCCGGCCTTCTCGAAGTAGCAGTCAGCGAGGGCCATGTAGGCGCCGGCCAGGAACTGGGTCTGGCCCTCCCGCTCGCCTTGTTCGATCATCGCCTTGCACTTCTCGATGGCGACGGCGTAGGACTTGCTAGCGACCAGCATCCGCACCGAGCCTATGCGCGCCTTCCATTGTATGTCGTTGAACTCCCTGGCGCTCGGGACCAGCCGGTCGTAGGCGGACTTCGCAAGCTCCCACTTCTTCTGCTCCTCGAGCATCTCCACCTCGCGGAGCTCCGCGAGCCTGGCCTGGTACCTGGAGTACCTGGAAACCTCTGGGGTGATCCCGGGACCGGTCTGTTTGGACATCGCATCGAACCGCTTCTGCGCGTCGTTGAACGCCTTCGCTGCATCCTCGAAGCGCCCCTCCAGGGCATAGCTCTCGCCCACGCCCAGGAGGGCCTCGAAGATGAAACGGCTATCGGGGATATTCTGGGCCAGTTTCTGGAAGTACTCGCGCGCCTTGGCGGGGTCGCCTTTCTGCACATCTCCGCGCTTCAGGTGCGAGTAGCCGAGGTAATAGAGGCAGTACTGCTCCGGCCAGGGCCTCCCGCCGACCTGCCTGAAGTTCGAGATCTTCCCCAGCACCGGCAAGAAACTCTCCTCGATGGCCTTCGTGTAGTAGCCCTGCTGGATACGCCTCACACCCTTCACGAAATCGCGCGGAGCGTCGGCGTATACGACCTCGGCCACTTCATAGGCCGGCACGGGGATCCGAGAGTCTTTGCCTTTCGTCCCCACAACTGCCTTCCAGGAGTCCTCGATGATCAGGACCTGTGCCACGGGGCTCTTGTCCCTGGGCACGATCTCGTCCTCGAGGATCATCTGCTCTTGCGCGGGGCCCGCGAAGGCAGCAGGGCAGGCGAGCGCCGCGAACGCCACCACAGCGCCACCCGCGAGGCGCGTCAGGGGAGGAATGCTTCTCATGGTGCGGCCTCCTCGGCGGCGGGTTCGGGCGCCTTTTCCCGAGTTTCTTCGCGAGAGGGCGCCGGCGGCGCGGGGACCTGCTCCGCACTCAGGGAGCCTCCCGCCTCCCGTTTCAGGAGTTCCTCCGGGATCTCCGAGAGCGGCTTACGCTTGCCATCGGGGGTCAGGAGTCCGAACTCGATCGCCAGCTTCTTCGCCTTCGGCGAGAAGAGCTCGATGGGCGTCCCGTCATCCGGGCCAGTCAGGACGCCGAGCTTGAGGCCGAGGGCCTTCAGCGCCGAGTAGGTAACGGGCGGCTGGTAGATGAGCCTGGCAAGCAGCTCCTTTTGCTTCTCGGAGGCCTCCTTCCGCGACATCCTGCCCGCCGCCAACTCTGCGAGCGGTGCCTCCACTGCGTTGGAAATCAGCTTCTCGAGGTGCACGCGGAAGGCGTTGCGCTGGAGGGTCTCCCGCTCGCTCTCCGGGACCTGCTTGAGTTCGATCCGCCTCTTTATCGCGGTCAACTCCTCGTGGAGCCCCTTGTCCCTGTCCGACATGGCCTCGTAACTGACATCCGCTATCGTCGGCGCCTCGGCGAGCTTCTTCCCCTGTTTCTTCATTTCCTCCTCGCACTTCGCCACGAACTCCTTCGCGTCGGGGAAGTACTGCTGGATGTCCTGTTCCGGGTAGCTGCCCAGTAGCATCTGCGGGAAGGCCTTAGCCTTCTCGTAGTCGCCCTTCATGAAGGCCAGGCGGCTGAACTGTACCTGGGCCCTGAACCAGGGAGGGGAGTCCTCGACTGTGCACTGGGCGACCTCGACGTAGAGCTTCATCGCCTCTTCGTACTTCCCCAGGGCCTCATAGCACTGCGCCTGGAGGACCTTGAGTTCGTTGTCGCGCCACCAGTAGGCGCGGACCTTCTCGAGCTGTTCGATGGCCTCCTCCCAGAGCTTCTTCGCCTCCGCTGGGTTGGTTCCCATGCGCTCCTTCGCAAGGGCCCGGGAGCAGTCCGAGAGATTGAGCCTCACCGTGAGGAGCTGGTTCCTGAATGAGAGCTCGTCTCTCACCTTCTTGAGGTCGTCGGCGCACTGGAGCTTCGGGTGTTCGTTCAGAAGTCCGGTTATCACCTGGATGGCCTTCTGCCAATCGCGCTTCGAGGGCGGATAGACCACACCACCCCGCTTGCGCTCGCTCTCGGGCTCGCCGAAGACGAGCTCTTTGAGCGATCTGATCTTTTTCCTGACCTCGTCGGTCAGCTTCTCCTTTTCGAAAGTCACTTTCCTGGCGGCCTCGTCAAAAAGCCCCTCCGCGAGCGCCGAGCGCTGCCCGTCGCCGTCAGGGTCGTGTTCGGCCAGGGCCTTGAGGTACATGTCGCGCGCGGGCTCGTAGGCCTTCTGAGAGAAGAAAACCTGCGCTATCGCCATCATGTAAGCGAAGTCGGACTTCCGCTTGGGGTCGAGGTCGACGAGCTTCCTCATCCATTCCGCGGAGGCCATCCGGTACCGCTCCTGCCGCTGTGCGAGTTCGGCGCGCTCGGCCTCGGGCGCGGTCTTGATCTTCTCTGCGAGCTTGTCTACGGCCTTCTTGTAGGTTGCGGAGACCACGCTTATCGCCGCGCCGTAGAAGCGCTTCATGAACTCCTTGTCTCTGCACTCGTCGGCCGCCTTGACCAGACGCTCGATGGCTTCGCCCTCGGCGTCCGTGCCTACGGCCTCGGCGGCGAGCTCCCCGATCGCCCTGAAGCGGGTCCAGGTCACCGTGGCCAGGTGTTCGGGCTCAGCCCCCGGGGTCGCGATGAACGCCTCGGCGGCCTTCACGACCTCGGCGTACCTACCGAGGGCCATCAGGATCACCGGCCGCGCGAGCGCGACCTCAGTATCGCGCCTCTTCCGCTTCTCGATCTCGTCGTGGGCGGGCGGCGTGTCCTTGGCGTGAACCTCGTAGCTCGCGAAGGCGCTCAAGGCCTTCTGCCCGAACTCTTTCGTCTTCGAGGAGAGTTCGGGCGCGCGCTCGCCGAGCTTCTCGGCCTCCGTCATCGCCCTGTAGTAGAGCTTTCCCGCCATGTGATAGCCGACCTCGCGGACGCTCGGCTGCGTGGAGGCAGCCTTCAGGAAGAGCTCGGCCGCCTCGACCATAGTCCTGATGCCCTCGGCGACCTTCCCGGACTTGAAGAAGCCCTCGGCGTCGGCGTTCTTCGCGGCGGCCATGTGGAAGTCCAGGAGCTGCTTCTTCGCCGGGTCCACCTCGATCAGGACCGCGATCGCCCTCTGGTAGCGTTCCTGGTCGAAGCCCCAGGCGCTTTCCTTCTGGCGCTTCCTCGCACAGACCATCATGTTGTTCGCGCTCTTCTTGAGCCTATCGTCGAGCCTCTCCAGGAGCCCCTTCACGGCGGGCTGCTTCATGGCCTCGTCAAAGAGCACCGCGTAGGGGTCCACCACCTGGCCCTCCTCCGCGGGCTTGTACTTCCCGGACTGCACGTCGGCGCGGACTTTCGCCCAGAGGTCCTTGAACTCGGGCATCTTCGCGATCTCGCGCCCGACCACGTCCTTTGCGAAGTACCTGATGACCGCCTCGAAGGCGAAGCCGGCCTCGTACCAGAGGCCGATCTTCGTGTAACAGAGACCGAGCTCGTACCAAGACTCCGGTTCATGCTCCAGCCGCAGCCTGTAGGGGACGTTCGGCCCGCGGCAGGCGACTATGGACTTCTCGAAGAGCCGTACGGCCTCCTCGAAACGCTTGGCGCGCGCGGCGGGATCGCGCTCCTGGTGGGCGAGCTGGTACATCCCCTCTGCCGCCTGGCGGAGCGAGGCGGGGTCGGCGAAGAGCTCCCTCTCTTCCTTCGTCATCTTGCCCTGGATATCGGCCATGAGCTGGAGGGCATTGTTGGGCCAGGGCTGCTTGCCGCCCCGTATCACCCTCTGACACTCTCTGAGCGCAGCCTGATAGTCGGGGGGGTCCTTGAGCATGAGGGCCTTCGCCTTGATCAGGGCGGCCGCGTTCCCGCGGTCGTCGTCGAACGCGGTCGGATAATTCCCCGGCATGAACATCGTGTCGACGGCGGCGATGGCCTCGTCGTACTTCTTGAGCTCGAAGGCCACCAGGGCGTGCGTGTAGAAGGTCGCCAGGCGCAGGTCGTTGACGAACTTGAGCGCCTGGCCAGAGAGCTCCGAGGTGTCCTCGTCTTCGACCGGCTTGAAGCCCTTCTCGATGGCATTCTTGAGGTCCCCCGTCAGGGCGTAGGCCCGGCCGAGGGTGAAGTTGAGCCAGAGCACCACCCCGTGCGCCTTATCCAGGGGCTCGTAGACCTCTAGCTCCTTCTGCAGATCGCTGACGAGCTTCTCCCCGAGCTTCTTCCGCTTGTCGGAGTCGGGCTCGTAGACCTCGGTGGCCTTCTCTAGGAGGAGCAGGTAGTAGGGCTGCATCGTGAGAACCGCAGCCTCCATCAGCTTCATGTCTTCTTTCTTCGTGTCTTCCCAGGACTTCACGAACTTGTCGCGGGCTCTCTTCGCCTCCTCGCCGAGCGGCGCGGCGAGTGCGTCGAAGATGGACTCCGCCTCGCGGAGCATCGCCTTCTTCTTGTCGGCGTCTTTCTCCTCTGCGGCGGCCCTGACCAGAGCGAGCGCCCTCTCTTTCTTGATGTCGGAGAGCTCCCGGAGCGCCGTGCCGCGCTCGGGGTGGACGGTGCCCTGGCGCAGGAAGTCCTCGTAGAGCCTGATCGCGTCGGCGAACAACGTCTCGGCGCCAGCGGGGTTCGCGCGCTTTGCGGCCGTCGCCTGGAGCCTCTTCATGCTGGCGAGCCCCAGGAGCCCCGAAAGGCGGAGGTCCTGATCGGAGTCGTTGCGGAGGCGAGTGAAGTGCTTCTCGGCGAGATCCTCGAAGCCGAGCTGGAGGAGGGCCATCCCGAACTCGTGCTCGCGCTCGGCGAAGGCCGCCGAGGGAAGCGCCCCCGCGACGGCCGCTGCGAACCCCAGGAGAAGAGCATACCTCGTCATGGACCCGCCCCTCTGCGGTAGGCGCCCGCGCATCTCCCTCCGAATGTTCTCTACGTACAGCGGGCGCTTTTCTTGCGCAAGTTCTTGCGGAAGGGGCCGCTCGCCGGGCGAACGGGCGCACGGCAAGCCTTGCCAGAATAGACAGAGGATGTTACCGGTACTTGCGTTGCTGCGGCTGACATGGTATGCTCTCCTGCAGCAGACGTGACCGACTATAAAAGCAATCAGACGCCGACAGGGCGCGCCCGGGCCGTTCCGTGGAGCCGAGCCCTGCGCGGCGGGAAACCCTTCGGGGGAGAGGTCAGGATGGCGGAGGAAGCACACTGGCCCGCCCGCAACGTGGCCGAATACGCCTACTGTCCGCGCCTCTTCTATCTCATGGAGGTGGAAGGCGTCTTCCTGGTCAGCTCCGACACCGAACAGGGGGAGGCCGTGCACAGACGGGTCGACAGCCCCAGCAGCGCGTGCCCCGACGATGCCGGCTCGGGCGGCCAGTCCAATGACGATCGGCCCAGGGCCGTTCGTAGCCTCGTTCTGACGAGTGATCGGCTCGGGCTGACGGCCACCCTCGACCTCGCCGAGATCCGGGGCACGGAGGCTGTCCCCGTCGAGTACAGGAAGGGTCGCCCGAAGCGTGTGGCGATGGCCCCGCCTCCGGAGGACCCCGACGAATCTGAACACGGCCTACTCGCTCGCGCAGAGCCGTGGCCGACGGACAGGGTCCAGATCGGCCTGCAGGCCCTGCTCCTCGAGGAGGCGGGCTATAGCGTGAGAGAAGCCGTCGTCTACTACGCGGCCGAGAAGCGACGCCTCACCATCGCAGTGGACGACGCGCTCAGGGCGGAGGCCCTCGCCGTTCTGGAGGCCGCGAAGACCTGCGCCGCGGGCCCTCGCCCTCCCCCTCTCGTGAACGACCCTCGCTGTCCGCGTTGCTCGCTGCAACCCCTGTGTCTTCCGGACGAGGTGAACTACTGCCGGGCCGGGTCGCCCACGGAAGACCTCGCGCCCAGGAGGATCTGGCCTCCGTGCGACGAGGGCATCCAGGTCGTGGCGCAGCAGAATGGCGCGAGCGTCGGCGTAGCCGGGATGACCCTAAAAGTTCGCGACAGGGATGGCAAGCCGCTCAAGGAGATCCCGCTCGCCGGCGTCGAGAGCTTGAGCGTGCTCGGTGCCGTCCAGGTCTCCACGCAGGCGCTGCACGCCCTGGCCGACCGCGGGGTGCCGGTCGCGTTCCTCTCGGGGGCGGGGCGGCTGGTGGCGATGGTCGACCCTGTGGGCTCCGTCAGCGCGGAGGTCAGACGGGCGCAAGTCCGCAGGCTCGACAGGCCCGAGGCCTGCCTCGAACTCTCTCGCGCGCTCGTCGCGGCGAAGATCGACAATCAACGGACGCTTCTTTTGCGCAACTGCGACTCCCTCCCGCAGGAGGCGGCCGCCGAGCTCGCCGCCTGCGCCGAGGACGCATCCAGGGCCGAGTCCGTCGAGGCGGTGCGCGGCCACGAGGGCCGGGCCGCGGCGGTCTATTTCCGCCACTTCGCCGGGATGTTCAAAGGCGAGCTCGCCGCCGAGTTCGACGCGAACGGACGCCGGCGCCGTCCGCCGCCGGACCCGATCAACGCGTGTCTCTCGATGGCCTACTCGATGCTGACGCACGAGTGCGTCGCGGCGCTGCGGGTGGCGGGCCTCGAACCTTCGATCGGCGCGTTCCATGTCTCCCGTCCGGGGAGGCCCGCCTTGGCGCTCGACCTGATGGAGCCGTTCAGGCCTCTGGTCGCGGACTCCGTGGCGGTCGCGGCGTTCAACCGTGGGGAGCTGACCGAAGGCCACTTCCAGCGGACCGCCGCAGGCTGCGCCTTCACCGACGCCGGCCGCCGGGCGTTCTTCTGCGCCTGGGGCCGCAGGATGGACGCCGAGGTGACGCACCCGGTCTTCGGCTACAGGCTGAGCTACAGGCGGATGCTCGTCCTTCACGCGCGGATGATCGCAGCGTGGTTCCTGGGCGAGGTGCCGACGCTTTCTTTCCTGACCACGCGCTGAACGCGGGGGGGCGCATGCGGAGGTGCTACCTGGTCTGCTACGACATCCGCGACGAGAAGCGGCTGCGCAGGGTGTTCAAGGTGATGAAGGGCTATGGAGAGCACTGGCAGTTCTCCGTGTTTTTCTGCGCGCTCAGGGAGATCGACCGCGTACGCATGCAGGCGGACCTGGAGGCCGTGATGAACCTGAAGGAGGACCAGGCTCTGATCCTGGACCTGGGCTCGAACGAGCAGGCCGCGCGCGACTCGGTGACGAGCATCGGGCAGGGACTGGTCCAGCTCGACGAGAGGGTGATCGTCGTGTGAGCGCTCGCCGCTTGCAAGCAAGGGACGTATATGAGATAGTCCCGAGGAAGAAAAGGGGGAAGGCATGGCGGAGTCTCTTCCTGCGACGCAGCGGGCGTACACGCTTCGGCTGAGGGGCGCGGACCCGGATGACGAGTCCTGGCGCGAGGCGCTCTGGCGGACCCACGAGGCGGTCAACAAGGGGGCGAAGGCGTTCGGTGACTGGCTCCTTACACTCAGGGGAGGCCTGAGCCACGAGCTCGCCGACGAGCCCGTGAAGGCGAAGGGCGGGCGGCGTCAGCCGTCGGCGGACGAAAAGCGCGATAGGAGGATCGTCCTCGCGCTCTCGTGGCTTTCGGTCGAGTCCGAGCGCGGCGCGCCCCAGCAGTTCATAGTCGCGAGCGGCAAAGATAACGACAAGCAGCGGCAGCATAAGCTCGTCAAGGCGCTACGGGACATCCTCCAAAAGCGCGGCGTCGGGAAGGCCGAGCTCGATGAGTGGGTCAAAGCCTGCGAGGGCCCGCTCGGCGCTGCGATCCGCGAAGACGCCGTCTGGGTGAACAGGAGCGCGGCGTTCGACCAGGCGGTGAAGAGAATCGGCAAGTCCCTCTCGCGGGATCAAGTCTGGGATCTGCTGGAGCGTTTCTTCGGAAGCAAGAACGCCTATCTGGCCCCTATTGTTCTTAAAGACGAAGCGGAGCCATCGGAGAAGGCGAAAGACCTCGTTCAGAAGGCTGGACAGTGGCTGAGCAGTAGGTTCGGGAAAGGCAAGGGCGCGAAGTTCGAGGTCCTGTCCGGAGCGTACCAGGAGATCGAAAGATGGGCGAAGTCGGCAAGACCGTCGAGCCCAGCGCACCTGATGGCCCATCTCGCCCGGTTGCTCAAGGCCCCATCCGAGGACCTTGACGGAGTTCTCTCGATCATCAGCGGCCCCGGCTACAAGAGCGCAACGCGCAACCTTCTGAAGAAGCTGAGCGGCCAGCAACGAGTTTCGAGCGAAGATTTGGCGCGGCTTGCCAAGACAGCAGCGGATGATCGCGTTAAGTGCAAGTCCAAGGTCGGCGAGAAAGGCAAGCGTCCTTGGGCAGATACAATCCTAGAGGACGTGCAGAGGGCTTGCGGTTTCAAGTACATTCCGGACGGCGGGCCGGCGCGCCACAGGCAGTTTGCCGTCATGCTCGATCACGCGGCCCGTCGCGTTTCCGTGGCGCATACCTGGATCAAACGCGCGGAGGCCAAGCGCCGAAGCTTCGAGGAGGACGCGCGCAAGATCGGACAGGTCCCGAGTCAAGCCAAGCAATGGTTGGATGACTTCTGCCTGGAGCGCTCTCGTTCCTCAGGCTCGCTCGAAGGTTACCGGATCCGGAAGAGGGCGGCCGACGGCTGGGAACATGTGGTGAGCCGGTGGGCGGGAGCCGACTGCACGACGGTCGCCGACCGTATCGCTGTTGTGCGAGAATTGCAAAGCGACCCCGAGATCGACAAGTTCGGCGACATCCAGCTTTTCGAGGCCCTTGCCGAAGATGATGCGACTTGTGTCTGGAAGCCTGAAGGTGAACCCGATCCCCAGCCGCTCAAGGACTACGTGGCCGCCAAGGATGCCGAGTTCAAGAGGCGCCGCTTCAAGGTGCCGGCGTACCGGCATCCCGATCCGCTCCTTCACCCGATCTTCTGCGACTTCGGCTGCTCGCGGTGGGACATCAAGTTCGATGTCCATGAAGCGTACAAGAGGAAGGAGCGAAAGAGCACACAGACGCAAACCAATCCGCATGGGTTGACGATGCGACTCTGGGACGGCACCGATGTCAGCGATGTTCGTCTTCGCTGGCGGACCAAGCGGCTCTTCGGAGACCTCAACCTGGGTGGGGCGGGGGCGGGCAAGGATGTTTCGCGCGCGGACCGGCTCGGCCGGGCCGCCGCTGGAGCACAAGAAGGCGAGGCGGTTCAGATCGCCGGCCTCTTCGAGGACAAGGACTGGAACGGTCGGCTGCAGGCGCCCCGTCCGCAGCTCGACGCCATCGCCAGGCGCGTCGACGCGCACGGCTGGGACAAACAGGCGGTGCGCATGAGGGCCCGCCTCGAGTGGTTGTTGACTTTCTCGGCCAGATTGAGGCCCCGGGGGCCTTGGACGGAATTCGCGAAGAAGAACGACCTGAGGCCCGATCCTGTCTACTGGCCGCATGCCGCCGAGAACAAGAATAGGCAGGGTCGCGGGCGGCTCATCCTGTCCCGCCTCCCCGGCCTGCGTCTTCTCTCCGTGGACCTCGGCCATCGCTACGCGGCCGCTTGTGCGGTATGGGAGGCGGTCTCCGCGGAGGCCGTCAAGAAGGCCTGCAAAGAGGCGGGGCATCCGAACGTCAAGGAGGACGACCTCTATCTCCACCTGAAACGCAAGGACCAAGGCAAGCTTCGGACGACCATCTACCGGCGCATCGGCGCGGACAGGCTCGGGCAACCCACCCCCAGGAAAGAGGTCGCTCACCCGGCCCCATGGGCTCGGCTGGAGCGGCAGTTCCTGATCAAACTCCAGGGAGAGGACGAGACGCCGCGGAAGGCGAGGAAAGACGAGTTCAAGGCCGTCGAGAACCTCGAGCGCGAGCTCGGCCGCGAGCGCTCCGAAGCCGATAAGCTCCCGCACCGCATCGACGAGCTCATGTCCGAGGCCGTTCGGACGGTTCGCCTCGCGCTCGGGCGTCACGGCAACAGGGCCCGGATAGCGCACTACCTCGTGGCCACGGAAAAGACGATGCCTGGCGGCGTGGTACAGTCACTCGACCAGAGCGGCCGCGTCCGACAGATCGCCTACGCCTTGGAACTCTGGTACGAGCTCGCGGCGTCGAGCAAGTGGAAGGACGACTGGGCGGCCGAGCTCTGGGAAAAGCAGGCCTGGGCGAAGGACGTTCCGCTCCAGAAGCGCGACGAAGAGACCGTCACGCGACAGGCGCTCAAGAAAGAAAAGAAAGAACGGTGCGGGAAGCTCGAGGCGGCCGCCGAGAATCTCCTGCGCGACGGGGCGCGTTGCAGGGACCTGTCCGCAAGGTGGGCCAAGCGCTGGGGCGAGGAAGACAAGAAGTTTCGCGAACGCCTCCGCTGGCTCCGCGACTGGATACTTCCGCGCGGCAAGAAGGCGGCGAAGAACCCGGCCATCCGCCACGTCGGCGGACTCTCGCTCACGCGCCTTGCGACGATCAGGTCGCTCTGGCAGGTCCAGAAGGCGTTCTTCACGCGCATGACGCCCGAGGGCAGGCGGCGGGACGAGGACGGCCGGCCCCTCACAGCCGGCGAGGGGTTCGGGCAGAAGGTCCTCGACGCGCTCGACCGCATGCGCGATCAGCGCGTGAAGCAGCTCGCGAGCCGCATCGTGGAGGCGGCGCTGGGCGTCGGAAAAGAGCAGGAGAAGTGCGCGAACAGGGACCCCAGGCGGCCGCGGGAGTGCGTCTTCGAGCCGTGCCACGCGATCGTGATCGAGAACTTGACCAACTACCGTCCCGAGGAGACTCGCACCCGCCGCGAGAACAGGCAGCTCATGCGGTGGTCCGCTGGGAAGGTCAAGAAGTACCTGTCCGAACTCTGCCAGCTCCACGGCCTGCATCTTCGCGAGGTCGGGGCCGAATACACCTCGCGCCAGGACTCGCGCACTGGTGCGCCGGGCATCCGCTGTCAGGATGTGCCGGTCAGGGAGTTCATGAGGTCTCCGTTCTGGAGGAAGCAGGTCGCGCAGGCCGAGAAGAAGCTCGAGAAGGGCGAGGGCGGCGCGCGCGAACGTCTCCTCTGCGAGCTGAACGCAAACTGGAAGGATAGTTCCGAAAAGGAGTTGAAGGAAGCCGGGGTTATCCGCGTTCCGCTCAATAGTGGCGAGATCTTCGTTTCCGCTGATGCGAAGTCTCCTGCGGCGAAGGGTCTCCAGGCCGACCTGAACGCCGCGGCGAACATCGGCCTGAGGGCGCTTCTCGATCCGGACTGGCCCGGCGCGTGGTGGTATGTTCCATGCGACGCGAAGACGATGAAGCCATCCAAGGAGGAGGCTTCGGGCAGCGCTGCTGTTGACATGGAGAAACCGCTCGTTCAGGTCAGCGAGGCCAAGCCTGGCGCTCGCGGCGGGCGGGGCAAGAGCGAGAAACCAGTCGTGAACCTATGGCGGGACGTGTCGGCGCGGGCGCTCGAGCCCGGCGACTGGAGGCGTTGGGAACCTTATTGGAACGACGTGTCCGCTCGCGTCGTGCGGCTCCTGAGGAAGCAGCAGGGTTTGCCGGATTTCGCTTGACATGGCGTCGCGGATATGGTATTTAGGTTATGGCTCCTATAGGGAGTCGGATTGCCAGGAACGTGTCTCCCTTTTCGATGGGCATGGCACCTGGCTGCCAGGAACGTGTCTCCCCCTTCGATGGGCATGGCACCTGGCGTCGATCAGATTTGCGCCGGAACGCGGCGGGTTCTTTGGCAATCGGGGCGCGAGCGCGGAGGTGGTCGAGGGGACCCCTGGGGGCGCTCGCGCTGACCTAACCGGTTGAATGAACCAGGGTTCGGGAGCGGCCGTGGTGTGTGGACGCATCTCGAGGGCGGGCTCGACGGGTCGCGCTCGCGGCGCGGCCTCTAACATGAGTGCGCTCAAGAGGCTGGAGAGGCCGCACCCGCACCAGCCGGCGCGAACCTGATCGACGGACACTACACTTCGAGCTCCACAGGGCGCTTCGCGGTCAACCCGCACCAGCCGGCGCGAACCTGATCGACGGACACGGTGGCCGGCACAATGCGCACCCGCTCGCCGTCCAGCCCGCACCAGCCGGCGCGAACCTGATCGACGGACACTGGAAGTTGTAGGCCAGGGTTTGCGTCAAAATATCCCCGCACCAGCCGGCGCGAACCTGATCGACGGACACCTCCATGGCCGCAGCGCTATACCTGCCTGGCGGGCCCCGCACCAGCCGGCGCGAACCTGATCGACGGACACCATGATCACCATGCAGCGATGGACATGGCTTCGGACCCCGCACCAGCCGGCGCGAACCTGATCGACGGACACCTGACAGCTCCGTTTGCGCTGACCAGCACGGCTCCCCCGCACCAGCCGGCGCGAACCTGATCGACGGACACCGGAAGGGCTGCATTGGCCTTTCCAGACTGACTTTTCCCGCACCAGCCGGCGCGAACCTGATCGACGGACACGCGGTCACCGCGACCGCCATCACCTCCCGCGCCCCCCCGCACCAGCCGGCGCGAACCTGATCGACGGACACTTGAGCACGACCACGACGATCGCCGCGATCAGCGCCCCGCACCAGCCGGCGCGAACCTGATCGACGGACACTCCGCCTCGCCCAGCTTGGGCGGGGTATCCTATTCCCCCGCACCAGCCGGCGCGAACCTGATCGACGGACACCGATGAGCGCGCATGGCCTCCTGGAGCCGGCGCACCCCGCACCAGCCGGCGCGAACCTGATCGACGGACACCACCGTCGATCTCCGGCTCGGCCGAGCCTAAGACCCGCACCAGCCGGCGCGAACCTGATCGACGGACACTCCTCGTCGGTCCCCCTGGTAGCATGAAGAGTGCCCCGCACCAGCCGGCGCGAACCTGATCGACGGACACCGAGACGCGGGACGCGGTCTCTCCAGTCACGTTACCCCGCACCAGCCGGCGCGAACCTGATCGACGGACACCGCCCTCCTCTCGGGCCTCCCAGCCCTCTGTCGGCCCCGCACCAGCCGGCGCGAACCTGATCGACGGACACGCGGCGAAGATCGCCGGCGTGCCCATTGTAGTGGCCCCGCACCAGCCGGCGCGAACCTGATCGACGGACACCGTAGGAGTACATCTTCGGTCCGAGCGCCCTCCATCCCGCACCAGCCGGCGCGAACCTGATCGACGGACACAGTGCGCCGACTGGCGGACTATACTCGAACGGTATCCCGCACCAGCCGGCGCGAACCTGATCGACGGACACTGGTGGCGGGGCCGCGATCCTACTGGCGAAGTGTCCCCGCACCAGCCGGCGCGAACCTGATCGACGGACACCTTCACGCGGCCAGCTAGTCGCGCCAGGTACACCTACCCGCACCAGCCGGCGCGAACCTGATCGACGGACACCAGCTAGCGCATACACTAGCTAGGCTTGGTGCGGACCCCGCACCAGCCGGCGCGAACCTGATCGACGGACACGACCGCGCTATCGTCGCACCGCGTCATCTGGACGTCCCGCACCAGCCGGCGCGAACCTGATCGACGGACACGGCGACGTCCGGTGCTTCATAGCGTCCTCCTTTCCCCGCACCAGCCGGCGCGAACCTGATCGACGGACACACATCGAAGACCTAGGCACGGGGCGCACTGCCTACGCCCGCACCAGCCGGCGCGAACCTGATCGACGGACACTCTCTCCCTCACGGCGTGCACACCCGATGTCCCGCCCCGCACCAGCCGGCGCGAACCTGATCGACGGACACCGACTCATAAGTCAGCCTAGAATGGCACCTTGTCCCCGCACCAGCCGGCGCGAACCTGATCGACGGACACGGCGACGTCCGGTGCTTCATAGCGTCCTCCTTTCCCCGCACCAGCCGGCGCGAACCTGATCGACGGACACCCGCTCCCCGGCCGGCCCAATAGGACGTGGTGCCCCCCGCACCAGCCGGCGCGAACCTGATCGACGGACACGACTCAAGCTGGGACGCCGTCGTCGCCAACACGCGCCCCGCACCAGCCGGCGCGAACCTGATCGACGGACACGCGCTCGTGCTGTACCGGCGGAGGTGACACATGCCCCGCACCAGCCGGCGCGAACCTGATCGACGGACACGCAGGGCATTAGCGCGCCTCCTCACCTCATATAGTCCCGCACCAGCCGGCGCGAACCTGATCGACGGACACAAAACTGTTCGCGCCGATCCTCGATATCCAGACGAGCCCGCACCAGCCGGCGCGAACCTGATCGACGGACACATTCCGTGCGTGGTGAGGGGTGGATAGGTCCACCCCCCGCACCAGCCGGCGCGAACCTGATCGACGGACACCTATGTTCGGGTGCAGCCCGTGCGGCTCTGTATACCCGCACCAGCCGGCGCGAACCTGATCGACGGACACCGCCGCAGCGCCTCGATGCGGCGGCCTAGATAGGCCCCGCACCAGCCGGCGCGAACCTGATCGACGGTCGCACAATCCCGGCCGCAGGCGAGGCCCCTCGTGAGCTCCTCCCTGACTCGCGCAGGGCGCAAGCGCCCCACAGAGGCAGACCCGCCGAATCCCCCGCCGGGTCAGAACCTCTCTTCGGCCGGAGCGGCGTTCTGAGGCGCGCCGGCCGGCGCCTCGCCGCCGCGGTCGCGCCCGCGCCCCCGAGGAGGCCCTCCGAATCTCCTCTCGAACTCCTCCTGCATCTGGCGATACTTCTCCATCTCCTCGGGCGACAGCACCTTCGCCAGCTCCGCCTCGGCCTTCGCCTGGACCTCGCGCATGAGCCGCCTGTTCTCGTCGCGGTCGCCGCCGCGGTTGTCTCGCCATATCTGGCCCATCTCCTGACCCATCCTCGCCAGGATCGCTGAGACGCGCTCGGCCTTCTCGGCGTCCAGCCCCAGGCGGTCGCGCAGGGCCTGGCCGGGATCCATCGGGCCCCTCCGGCCGGGGCCGGCGGCCTGGAGTTCCTGCCTCACGATCTCGCGCACCCTGGCCTCGTCCAGGGCGCCCGCCTGGGCGGGCTCGGGCCCGGCCGCGGGCCTAGTGCCCTCGGCGAGGGCCTTGTCCAGACGAGAGACCTCGCGCTTCAGATCGCTCAGCGTCCTGCCCGTCTCGCCGATGCGCGCCCCGAGCTCGCCACTCAGGCGCTTGTCCAGGGCGTCGAGCTTTTCCTCCAGGGCCTTGATTCTGACCTGGAGCGCCTTCGCCTCGTCGCCGACCCGCGCGAGGTCCTCGCGCGTCACCTGGGCCGCCTCGGGCATGCCCACGAGGGCCGCGAGCGCGAGAACCAGCGCGAGGAGTCCCGCCGCTATGCCCGCCACAGAGAACGCCTTCATGCCCCGTCTCCTTCCTCGTGCTCTCGCGCGGATGTTCCGCGCGGCGATCGCGCCGGCCTCGTCCGGCGCCGATTCCCTCGCCAGAGCGGCCGGCCGCTGCATCGAGCGGCTCACTGGCGGCTCGCCCAGCCGTTCGCGATCCTATCGACACCCGGCCGAACTCCTCGCCGGCGGGCCGGTCCGAGAGCGCGACCGGACCGACCCGCCTCGCGAGGGCCTCGGACGAAGCCCTGTCCTACTGCGCCCCGCCGCCGCGTCGGCCGGCCTCCCAGCCTCCCGTCCAGTTGGCCGGCGTGACGCCGTCGCGGCTGACGGTGACCGAGCGCACGGTCTGTGCCCCGGCCTCGTCACGGAGCCGGATCTCCACCTTGTCGGCCGGTTTGATCCCGTCGAGGATCGGCCCGCGCATCATGATGGTCACCTGCTCTCCCAGGGTGAAGGTCTTCTCGCCCTGGCCCTCCACGGCGACAGTGATCGACTTCTTCGCCGCGTCCACCGACTTGACGACGCCGGTCACGGCAGGCCCCGCGGGCCTGCGTCTGCCTGCGGCACCCTGGCCGCCTCCGCCCTCCTCCGACCAGGCCGGCAGCGCCAGGGCCAGCGCCGCCAGCACCCCCACGAGACTCGTCCTCGCGTTCATGGCCCGATCCTCCTTTCCCCACCGACAGGCCATTCCCCGCCGCCCGCCCCACCGCGGGGCGCAGCCGGCGCGATCTCACCTCTTCGGCTCCGGGCGACCGCCGTGCTCGGACCTCCAGCCGCGACCCGTGTCGCGTTCCCACCGCTCGTGGCGCCGGATGAACTCATCCGGCCTTTCCCAGTGCTCTGGCGGCGGGCTCACGCCCGGGCGGCTGACAAGCACCGCGTGCACCTGGACCGCCTCCCCCTCCGGCGAAACCCGGAGCAGGACCCGGTCCCCGGGGCAGAGCTCGTCCAGGATCGGCCCGCGCAGGACGATCGCCGTGTGCGGCGAGAGCGCGAACGTGCGCTCCCCGTCCTCCTTCTGGAGACGGACGGAGAGCGCCGCGGCCTCGGCGTCGACCCGGACGACCTCCCCGGCGAAGAGCGTCGGCTCCCGTCCGAGCGGTCCCGGCGGCTCCGCCTCGCGGTGCGGAGGCGGCTCGATGGGCTCCCGGTCGAGCGCAGGCGCGTCCGGCAGCGAGGGGGCCGCCGCCACCGCGCGCTCCGCGAGAACCGGGGCCTCGCCGCGCCGGACCGTCGCGGCGCGCCCGCCCGGGACGAGCAGGCTCCCCCCGGCACTGGAGATCTCGACGAGCCCCACGACCACCTCTAGCCGCGTGGCGAGCCCGACGAGCTCGAGCAGTAGCCGCGTGCCTCGGACGACGACCTCGGCGTCGGGCGTGGCCATGGTCATGGGCTCGCCCGGCGGCTGCGGGGCGATGTCCGCCGAGATGCGTCCCCGGCGGAGAACCAGGCGCTTCGCGGTCCCGCGGCGCTCGATCCCGACGGTGCTCGCGGCGGCGAGTTCGATGGAACTGCCGTCCCGGTACGCGATCGTCACGGCGTCCTCCGGGCCCGTCCGGAGCTCGACGCCCGGCGCGAGCGTCTCGCCGGCGCTCGCGGGGCTCTCACTCCCGGCGCTCGTGCGCACCACGGGCGAGCCAGTCAGTCGCACGACCCTCGGGCTCGCGGCGCGGTCGCTGTCGGGGGCCCGGCCGCCCACGCCCAGGACGGCTGCGACGAGGACGGCAGCCGCGATGAGGCCAGACGCTGCGGAAAGCGCTCGACTCGGGCGCACTCGGGACCCGCCCTCGAACCTCAGGCGGGCCACTGCCCGCGCGCCGGCCTGCGTCGGACGCTCGCCGAAGCGAGAGCGCACGATGCCTTCGCAGGCGAGGCTGCGACCCTCCTCGCGCGGCGTCTGCTCCGGCACGGCCGAGTCTTCGAGTCGCTCTTCGATCATTGGTGACCCGCGCCCACCCGCGGAGGCTGCGCTGCGTCCTCGAGCGCGAGGTACCGCTCGACGCACTGCCGGATCGCGAGCCTCGCGCGCTCCAGGCGCTTCAGAACCCCGGCCAGGCTCACGCTAAGGCGCTCCGCGACGGCCCTGGTCGGAAGGTCTTCCATATAGTGGAGCTGACAGACGCTCCTGAGCGTCTCGGGCAGCCGCCCGAGGCAGTCCCGGACGGCCTTCACGCGATCGGCCCACGAGTCGCCGAGCTCGTCGCGGTCGAAGCGCGCGAAGACATCCTCCATGCCCTGGATGACGTCGGGCTCGGTGGGCGCCTCGCGGCCGCGGCGGGCGAGCTCGGCGAACGCCAGGTTGCGCGCGATCGTCCTCAGCCACGGGGCGAACGCGGCGTTGTCGCGGAGCGTGTCGAGGGCGCGGTAGGCCCTGACGAAGGCCTCCTGCGTCAGCTCCTCGGCCAGGTCAGGATCCTTGACGAGGCCGAGGAGGTAGGCCGAAAGCATCTTCTCGTGCTGGCTGACCAGTATCTCGTAGACGCGGAGCTTGTCCACGGAGGCCCCTCAGTCTCCTATAGATGGACAGGGAAGTGCCGGAGTTATGACGCCCCTTCCGGCCGGGCCGCGGAGTCCGCCGGCCGGTCGCCCCGGTTCACCGGCCCTCGGCCGAGGCCTGGGGGCCATCGAGAGATCGGACGCCCACGCGATCGAGGAGCGAGCCGTCCAGGCGGTGGAGCTCGGCGAGCGCCTTCAGGTACCCCACTACGGCGGCGACCTCCGCCACCCGGCTCGCCGTGTAGTCTCGGGCGGCCTGCGCGACCTGAAAGGAGGTCGAACGGCCCACGCGAAACTTCTCCTCCTCGCCGCGCAGGGTCTCTTCTTTGAGCGCCCGCGAGGCGGCCGTCGCGGCGATCTGTTCCAGGGCGACCCTGGCGGCCAGGTGCGCGGTGCGGACGTCAACCTGCACGAGCTGCTCCAGGTTGGCGAGCGCGAGATGCGACTGTTCCTGCGTCACCCTCGCCCGGGCGTGGCGCGAGCGCGCGGCGCGGTTGCCGATCGCCTGCTCGAACGAGAGGCCCAGCGTGAGAGCGGACCCCTCGCCGAGGTCGCCGAAAGCGCCGGCGAAAGAGTCCGAGTAGCCCGTCCGGCCCAGGGTGACGAACACGTCCAGGCGCGGCAGGAGCCCGTTCCGCGTCTTGACGAGCTCGAGCTCCCCCCGCTCGAGGCCCCTCCGCGCGGCCTCCAGGTCGGGCCTGTCGCGAAGCGCGCGGGCGACGTGGTCCCGCACGTCGTCGAGGCCGCCCGGCGGAACGGCAGGTTCGTCGCGCAGGACCACTTCGCGTTCCCAGTCCGCCTCGGGCGCCCCCGGGGGGTTCACGAGCCTCAGGAGCTTGAGCCGAGCCGTCGAGACGCCGCCGCGCGCGGAGATCAGCGCCTCCTTGCGAGAGGCGACCTCCGCCCGCGCCGCCGCAGCCTCGACCGGCGCGGTGCCGCCGAGCCTGATCCGCTCCTCGGTCTGCCTGAGCTGCTCCTCCGCGAGGCGAAGCGATTCCTCGTAGATCCCGAGCTGCTTCGTAGCGAGGGCGAGGTCCCAGTAGGCCCCGATCACCTGCGCGACTAGCGACTGGGCGTAGCCGCGCAGCTCGTGCTCCGACGCGGCGAGATCGAGCCTCGCCTGCCTGATCGCGGCGAGCCCGACCGCCCTGCCGCCCCCGCGCAGGAACGGTTGCGTCACGCCCAGGCTGAGCCCTGCGGTGTCGGTGTCCGAGGTCATGCCCGGCCTGGCGAGCGACCTCGTCACCCCCAGCTTGAGCTGGGTACCCGTCGGGAGAAGCTCGGAGATCGAAATAGCCTGCGACTCCGAAACCGAGTCGCCGGTCTGGTCCGTCGCGTCGGTCCGCCCGACCGAGGCGCTGAGCGCGGGATCGAACGCGCTCCTCGCCTCCGCCACGGAGGTCCGTTTGAGCGTCGGCCCGAGCCTCTGGACCGCCAGGCCGGAGTTGTTCTCGAGGCAGAGCAGTATGGCGTCCGCCACGCCGAGCACGAGCGGCTCCCCGGCCGTTCGCAGGTCCACGGGCGCGTCGGCCGGGCGGGCCTCCGCCGCCGCGGCGAGCGGCGCTAGGAGCGCCGCAGTCAGGGCCAGCGCGAGCCGCAGGTGCGGTCTTCTCACGATCTCCCTCGCTTCCCGACTCTCGATGCTACTCGTACCTGAGCGCGACGATCGGGTCTAGCGCCGCGGCGCGTCTCGCCGGGTACCACCCGAAGAACACGCCGACGCCAGCGCTGAAGGCGAGCGCGAGCGCCACGTCCTGTGGACGCACCGCGACCGCGAAGTCGAACAGTCTCGACAAGCCCCACGCGAGGCCTAGCCCGAGCGCTAGCCCCGCCACTCCCCCTGCGCCGCTCAGGAGCACGGCCTCGACTATGAACTGGCCGAGCACGTCCCTGCGCTTCGCGCCGATCGCCTTCCGCACGCCGATCTCCCGCGTGCGTTCCGTCACCGTGACGAGCATCACGTTCATGATGCCGATCCCGCCGACGAGGAGCGATATGGCCGCGATCCCGCCCAGGAGCAGCGTGAACGTCCGCGCGACGCTCGACAGCATCTCGATCATCTCGGCCTGGTTGCGGATCTCGAAGGCGTCTTCCGAGCCCTCCGCGCGCCTGTGGCGCCGCCTGAGGAGAGACGCCACCTCCTCCTGCACCTTCGAGAGCTCGGCGCCCCGGCGGCCTTGTATGTCTATCTCGCGCAGGCGCTCCTGCCCGAAGACGTGCTTCATCGCGGTCGTATAGGGTATGAGCGCCTGGTCGTCCGGGTTGAACCAGCCCTGGTCGCCCTTGGCCTTGAGCACCCCGCAGACCCTGAAGTTGAGCCCCTTGAGCTTCACCGTCTCGCCGATCGGGTCCACCGCTCCGAAGAGTTTCTCGGCCGTCGCCGGTCCGATGACCGCCACGCGGGCGCAGGAGTTCACCTCCTGCTCCGTGAAGGCGCGGCCGCGCTCCACGGAGAAACCCCTCATCGGAAAGTACGTCACCGAGACCCCCATAACCGAACAGTACGTGTTCCTGGAGTAGTACTTGAGCTGGGCCCCTCCGCTCACGACAGGCGCGACCATGCCGACATCGCGCACCTCCCGCAGGATCGCCTCCGCGTCTTCGAGCGTCAGGTCTTCGCGCTGGCCGGAGAAGACGCCGCCCGCCCCGCGCCTGAAGGCTGTCCTCACGATGAGGAGGTCCGTCCCCAGCGCCGAGACGCGCTCGAGCACCTGCTTCTGCGCCCCCGCGCCGAGCGCGAGGAGCGCTATCACAGCCGCGACCCCGATCACGATCCCCAGGGCCGCGAGTGCCGAACGGAGCTTGTTCGCCAGGAGACTCCCCACCGCCGTTCTCACGACGATCCACCACAACATGCCGCTAGGCCTCCCCGACGACTCGCCCGTCGAGCATCCTGATCTCGCGCCGGCAGTGACGCGCGACGCCCGCGTCGTGGGTCACGATCACGATCGTCCGGCCCTGGGCGTTCAACCGCTCGAAGAGCTCGATGATCTCCGCACCGGTGCGGCTGTCGAGGTTGCCGGTGGGCTCGTCGGCCAGGATGAGCGAAGGGTCCGTGACTATGGCGCGCGCGATGGCCACACGCTGGCGCTCGCCTCCGGAGAGCTGGTTAGGCTCGTGGCCGGCGCGGTCGGCGAGGCCCACGATCTCGAGCGCCTCCTCGGCGCGCTCGCGGTAGTCGTAGCGCCCCCCGTAGAGGAGCGGCAGCCCCGCATTCTCGAGCGCCGTCATTCGTGGCAGGAGATTGAACGTCTGGAACACGAAGCCTATCCGGCGGTTCCTGATCTCCGCGAGGCGGTCGTCGGGGAGCTTGGAGACGTCCTCGCCGGCGAGCAAGTAGGTGCCGGAGTCGGGCCTATCGAGACACCCGAGTATGTTCATGAGCGTGGACTTGCCGCTCCCGGAGGCGCCCGTCACGGCGACGAGCTCGCCCTGGGCGATGGCGACGTCGACCCCGTCGAGGGCGCGGATCGTCGTCGCGCCGAGCCTGTAGGTCTTGACGAGCCCGCGCGCCTCGATCATCGCGGCCTCCGGCCGGGCGGGCCGGGCATCATGAACGGGGTCCTCGTGGGCTGCTCGGCCTTGCGCCAGCGGCTCGCGGAACCGGCCGACTCCGCCACGACCTTCTCGCCCTCGGAGACGCCCTTCACCACCTCGACGCGCACGCCGTCCGAGATGCCCGTCTCCACGACCCGCTCGACCCGCGAGCCGTCGGGGAGCTCGACTGTCACCACTTGCTCTCTCCCGCCGCGGCGGCTCACGGCCCCCGCGGGCACGACGATCACGTTCTCGCGGCGCTCGGCGACGATCTCGACGTTCGCGGTCATCTCGGGCTTTAGGAGCTCGCGGTTCCGGCCGGTGACCTCTATGCGCACCTCGAAGGTGACCACGTTCGATGTGCTCACCCCGCGCGTGGCGATGCGCACGACCTTGCCGTGGAAGCGCTCCTGCGGGTAGGCGTCGACCGTGATCTGCACGTCCTGGCCCGTGCGGACCTTCCCGATGTCGCTCTCATCCACGGAGGCGAGCACGTAGACGTGCGAGAGGTCGGAGAGCGTCAAGACCCTGGTGCCCCCGCCGACGTTGGAGATACCCGAGCTTATGATCTGTCCGACCTGCACGTCGCGCGTCGATACGACCCCATCCATGGGGGCGTAGACCTTCGTGTCCGCGAGCCGCTGCCGGGCGTCGGCGAGGGAGATCTCGTCGGACTCGACCTGTGTCTCGGCCAGGCGCACGTCCTGGCGTTTCACCTCGAGCGCGCGCTCCTGCGTCGCCACGTCCTCGAGCCTCGCGCGCGCCGACTCGAGCTCGGCGGCGGCCTGGGCCGCGGCGGTCTCGGCGGCGTCGAAATCCTCGCGGCTCGCCAGGCCCCCGCGCAGGAGCTCGCGGGCGCGCTCCGCCCTGGCGCGGGTCTCGGAGGCGCGGGCCTCGGCGGACTTGAGCGCCGCCTCCGCGCGGCGGCGTTCGGTCGCGAGCGTCCGCTCAGAGATCTCGAGGTTCCGCCTCGCCTGCTCGAGCCGCGCCTTGGAGGCCGAGAGCGCTACCTCGGCCCGGCGGACGCTTCTAGCCTCGTCCTGCGGGTCGAGCTCGACCAGGAGCTCGCCCTTCTTCACGGGGTCGCTCACGTCAAAGGGGAGCCGGATGACCTCCCCCGACGCCTTGCACTTGATATCCACGTCGAGGTTCGAGACCACCCGCCCGGTCGCGGAGACCGTGAGCGCGATGCTGCCGCGCTCGGCGGGCGCCGCCGGGAGCTTCTCCTGGGCGGCATCGCCCCCGGAGGAGATCGCCGCCCAGAGCGCCAGGAGCGCGCCTCCCGCCGCCACGACCGTCGCAACGATCCATCTTCTTTTCACTGCTTTCTCCCTGGAGCGCCCCTAGGCCGGGCCACAGAAGACGACGCACTCGCGCGCCGTCTTCAGTACGACCGGCCTCTCCTCCGTGGCGCAGCCGGTCGGCGGGGAAGACGCCGGGCGGCAGGCCCATGCCGCGCCCGCATCGGCCTGTGCATCTCGCACATCCCGTCCATGTGCCCGCCGAAACCTCCAGAAGGACACACTGGCCCAGTTGCCGAACGCTACTAGCAGCTCCCCCTGGGGCTAACAGGCCCTTCGGCCGCCCCCCGATACGAATAATCCCACCGGGAAGAGGCCCGCGAGTCAAGAGATAGGGAGCGCCTGCTCGCGCTGTACAACGAGGCTCGACACGCCCACGCCTATCCCCTATCGTTTACGAGGGCCCGGTCCCTGCGTGCGGCGCGACGCGCGGGAGACTCCCCCAGTCCGCTGCATTCGATTGCGGCCCCGCCGGGAGGGGGATCGTATGCGGCCTGCGCTCACCTTCCTCTGGCTGTGTGCTCTTGTCGGATCCGCGACGGGAGGAGAAATGACGGCTTTCGGGCTTCGCGTGTCGGCCGGCAGGCCGGTGCTCTCGGGTGGCGGCGAGGTTCTCACCTCGATCTATAGCGAAACGTATCCCGTCGGAATGCACCACCGGAACCGCCAGATGGCCGAGTCGGGGGTCCGGGTCTTCATGCTGCTCGTGCGCGGGGACTTCGAGGGGGATTTCCACACGAGCTGGTTCTGGCGCGACGACGGCGTGTACGGCGACGAGTCCGACAGGCGCGACGACCTGACGCTCGACCGCCAGGCGGAGGAGATCCTGCGGGCGAGGCCCGATGCGCTCTTCATCGTGCGCTGGAGCTCGGAGGTGCCCGCGCGCTGGGCGGAGCGCCATCCCGATCAGATGCAGGCGAGCGAGACGAAGCGTCTGCGCTATTCGTCGTACGGCTCGGTCCTGGCGGCGGAGGGCCGCGCGGAGCTCGCCAGGCGCATAGTGCGCTGGTGCGAGTCCCGCCCGTGGGGCCAGCGGGTGATCGGCTGGGCGCCCTTCGGCCAGGACGAGGGCACGCACGAACTCAGTATACGCGAAGCGCTCTTCGACCAGTCCCCGGCGATGCAGGAGGCGTTCCTGAAGCACCTGCGCGAGACCTACGGGACGTCCGAGGCCCTGCAGCGCGCCTGGGCCGATCCGACCGCCAGGCTCGACTCGGCGCGGCCCCCTACGGACTCGGAGTGGCGCGAGGCGAGGTCGCGCTGGATGCACTGGCCCGAACCGCGCGAGCTCGCGCGGTACCGCGACTACTTCCTGGCGATGAGGCGCATGCTCCTCTTCCAGCGCAGGAACGAGCTAGCGGCGGTCAGGGCCGCCTCGACGCGTCCCGCGTTCGTCGCCACGGACGCATTCAAGCAGCCGATGCTCGGCTGGCTGATCAGGGACGCCTTCGAGGCCGCGGCCCTGGGGCCGGAGTTCCGCAACATCCTGCTCGGTTCGGGCTCGGTGGGCGTCGGCGAGATGCTGGACCTGCCCGAGCTGGACGCGCTCGTCACGCCCGCCGACTACTCGGCGCGGTCCGTCGGGTTCGGCTTCGAGCCGGAGGGCGCAGGCGACTCGATGGTCCTGAGGGGGAAGGCCATCCTCGTGGAGGACGACGCGCGCAGTTGGACCACGAACGAACGCACCACCCAGGGCGCCTGGCGGACGCCCGCGGAGTGCCGCGCCGGGCTCATGCGGAACCTCGCCGTGTGCGCGAGCCGCGGACACATCCCCTACTGGATGAATGTCGGAAAGGGGTACTTCGACGATCCCGAAGTGCTCGCCGTGGTTCGCGAGCAGATCGGCGTCCGCGCGAGGCTCCTTTCCCGACCCTTCGTCCATACCGAACACGCCATCGCCATGATCATCGACGACGAAAGCCCCCTCGACGAGGACTTCACCAGCGGGTTCCAGCACCTGGCGGTGCTCAGGCAACGGGTGGATCATCTGGCGCCCACCGGGCTTCCCTACAGGGTGTATCTCTTCAGCGACCTGGCGCGCGAGAACTTCCCCCGCTTCAGGGCCTACCTGGTGCCGAACCTCTTCCGACTCACTCCAGAGCGGGCGCGTCTGGTGAGGGAGAAGCTCATGCGCGACGGGAGCGTCGTCATCTTCGGTCCGGGGACCGGGATCAGCGACGGCGGCTCCCTCGGCGCGGAAGGCGCCTCGCGCCTCATGGGGATACCGCTCGAGCTCGTGCGGAAGGAGTCCGCGCGGCGCGTTCTCGTCCACGGCGGCTCGCACCCCGCCCTGGCGGGGATCGAGGGGCCGTTCGTCTACGGGGACAGCCTCGCCTACGGTCCGATCCTCCAGCCCTCGGGCTCGTTCGCCGAGAGCGGCGCGGTCGAGCTCGGCAGGGCGAGTGCGTGGTGGGGGTCGAACACCGCGGGCCTCGTGCTCCGCGAGTTCGGCAAAGGCGCGGCAGGGAACGGTCGGCCCGGGGGGCGCGGGAGCGGCGACTGCGCGGTCGTCTTCTCGATGGCGGTGCCGCTCCCCGCGGCGCTCCTCAGGTCGCTAGCGATCTACGGGGGATGCTGCGCGTGGTCGGACCTGGGGGACGTCGTCGCGGCGGACGGGGGCATGATCGCGATCCACACGGTCAGGCCGGGGAGGCGGCTGGTCAGGCTCCCGCGGACCTGCGACGTCACGGACGCCTTCGACGGCTCCGTGGTCGCGCGAGGGGCGAGCTCGTTCGAGGCGACCCTCGGCTCGCCGGACACCCGCGTCTTTCTCTTCGGCGACTGACGCGAGCGCCAGTCCCGCCGTAGCTTCCCTCGATACGCCTATCGGGTTGACTCACAGAACCACTACCCATAGCAGGCCGCTTTCCTGGGGTTCGGATGTCGCCACCCGCCTTCCGTTCCGGCCGAGTACAGCGACTCGTACTCTGGCCCTCGCTTGTTCGCGCTAATCCTCGATACCGTGAGACCCCCCCCGCGCGGGAAAGGGCCGGAGTTGCTGATGCACGCCTGTGGGACTCCGACCGCAATGCGAGGGGGTTCGCCACCGCGTAACTGCGGCGCGCGCCGCTCGAAACCTGGCGCAAGAGCCGTGCCGGCGACGCCCCCGGCACGGCTCTTGCGCTCCTGGTGCCGCGCCATTCGCGAAGGCTCGGAGCAGCGCAATGACCTCCCTGACGGCCCCCACCCGATGCGGGCCGTCAGGGAGGCCATTGCAGCATATGAAACCGGTCTCGTCGCGCGTTACGGTTGCCTCAGCCGAACCCGGGTCCAGTGCCCAACGCACGCGCGACCTCGCGCACGGGACGCGACTCGGAGCCCTCTGGCCTCATACCAATCCGGCAGTTCGGGCCCGGTCCTCCGGCCTCTCCGGAGGTCGATAGGAACTCAGAAAGCGTCGAAGGCCGCAATGGATAGTGGTGTTCTGAGTCAACCCGATAGGCGCATCCCTCGAAGACCGCGGATAGGGACCGCACAGACGACAGCGCCCGAGGGGTCGCGCTACTTGCGCTTGCGCGTGCGGCGGCCGTCGCTACGCCCTCGGGCGGGCCGGGTCGAGCGGGGCGGGACGTACTCCTCCGAGAGCCGCTCGAGCTTCCCCACGCGCCTCAGAACCACGGCCCCCTCCGACGCCCGACTCGGCAGGACGAACCGGCCGAGCCCCAGACGGCCGACGTTCTCGCAGCTCACCGCGGGCCGGCCATCGCTCTTGGGGATGTCCAGCCGCACGTCGTCCAGGACCAAGTCCCTCACGTTCCGCGCATAGAGGCCCCATGCCGGCAGGGGGCGCACGTCCACTTCTGGCGGCGTCGCCTCTTTCGGCGGCCGCTCCCGGGTCTCGGCGTACATGTAGCTCAGATGGACGTCGCGAAACGCGACGCTCCCCACCGGCGTGCCGGACCAGCTCTCCACGGAGGCCGCGGCGCGATAGACGCCGGTCGCCGCGAGCCCCGAGATCACGACGCCCTCCGCCGTGTTGCCGGGCCGCTTCAGCCAGATGTTGACCGGGCAGGCCACATCTTTCATCGTGCAGCCGGCCAGGAGCACGTCCTGGAGCGGGCCGTCGCAGGCGCACCAGGCGCCGGGTTGAAGGTTCACGCCGGAGAGCATGTTGTAGCGGTCCTGCGTCCTGTGGGGATGCACGCCGGGCCCGAAGAAGAGGCAGCCCTGCACCAGCATCCCCTTCATGGGGCCAATGATCCGGATGCCGTTGCAGGACGTGTTGATCGCGCAGTCCTTGACGAGCAGCCGCTCCATTCCCCAGCCCGCGATGCAGTCGTCGCCCGTGCGGAACCGGCAGCCGATGATGCTCAGGTCCCGGTTGAACTCGCCCTGCCTGCTGCGGAAATGCACGCCGTCCCAGCCGCCTTCGAAGCCGACGTCCCGGACCTGCACCTGGTCGCAGTTCTCGAGCAGGACCGCGTAGTTCGCGGCGTCGGAGATCGTCACGTCGCGGATCGTGACATTCCGGCAGTCGCCCAGACAGATCGCGTGGGGACCGCGCATCTTCTCCTCCCCGTCGGGGTCGAAGACCTTCCGCCCGTCCACGACGCCATCCCCGACGATGGCCACGTCCTCGAGCCCGCTCCCGAGGACGAGCGCGCGGTGCCACGCCCCGCGCCCCGGGAGATGCTCGTAGAGCCCGAGATCGTCAGCGCCGGCGAGCCGCGCGCCGGCCTCCAGGAAAAGGGTCACGCGGCTGCGCAGGCGGATCGTGCCGCAGAGGTACGTGCCCGGCGGAAAGGCTACCATCCCGCCGCCCGAGGCCGCGCAGGCCTCCACGGCCCTGTTGACGGCGGCCGTGTCGAGGTGCGAGCCGTCGCCGCTCGCGCCGAACTCCCTGACGTTGAACGCACCAGCCGCTCCGGCCATGCCTGCCTCCGTTCAGCGCCCGCCACCCGGGCGCCGCACGCCCGCTTCGCGCTCTCCTAGCCGCGGCGGGGAGATATCCACGCGCCGCCGATCACCTCGTCGCCCCGGAAGAAGACCGCAGCCTGGCCCGGCGCGACGGCCCTCGCCGGGCGCTCGAGGACGACCTCGGCGCGTCCCTCTCCTCCGATGCGCACCCTAGCCGGGAGCGGCGCGGAGCGGTAGCGAACTTGCACGAGCGCTTCGAACTCCACGGCCGCGGGTTCGGCAAGCGCAAGCCCATCGACGGCGAAGCGTTCGCAGGAGGTCGCCTCCTCGGGACCGACCACCAGCTCGCGCGAACCAGGGCGGAGTTCTATCACATAGAGGGGCTGCGCATTCGGCACTGCGATACCCCTCCTCTGGCCCACCGTATAGCCCGCCAGCCCTCTATGCCATCCGAGGATGCGCCCTTCGAGGTCGACGATGGGACCGGCCTCCAGGACTCCCTCCGCGCGGATCTCGCCCCTCTCCGCGCGCGCCTTGAGAAGGGCGGCGAGCGAGCGCCCCCCCGCGAAGCAGAGGTCCTGCGAGCTCGGCCGCGCGGCGGCCGGGTGGCTTCTGCGTGCGAGCTGCGCCCGAGTTTCGAGCTTCGTCATGTTGCCGAGCGGAAAGACCGTCTCGGCGAGCACATCGCGCGGCACGAGGAAGAGGAAGTAACTCTGATCGCAAGAGGGGTCCGCCCCGCGAAACAGCTTCACGCGGTCGCCGCTCTCGGCTAGCCTGGCGTAGTGGCCCGTGGCGATCGCCTCGGCCCCCAGGGCGCGCGCGGCGGCCAGGAGGCCGGGGAAGCGCACACGCCAGTTGCAGAGGACGCAAGGGGAGGGAGTCAGGGCCTGTGCGAGCGAGCGGAGCGCCGGGCCCACCACCTCGCGCTCGAACTCCTCGGAGAGGTCCACCACCTCGTGCCTGACGCCTGCGGCCTCGGCCGCCTCGCGCGCGCGGCGGAGCATCTCGACCGAACCGCAGCAGGCGCGCTCGCGCTCCGCGGGGGCGTCGCACTTCCAGAGCCACGCCGTCAGGCCGATGACCTCGTGTCCCGCCTCGCGGAGGAGCAGCGCCGCGAGGGAAGAGTCTGCGCCGCCCGACATCCCCACGACTATCCGCATTGTAGGTCCGGTGCCGGAGCCGCTGCGAAAGGCACGAGTAGTCCCTGTAAGGACTCGGCGCCCGCGCGTCAAGGCCGCGGAGGGCCGAGCAAGGCCGTCCGGTTTTCCCGCCGAAGTCGCCGACCTATGCCCGAGCGGCACCGGCCGCCATACGACTGCGCTCGCGGCGCGCGACTGACGGTGCGGCGCAGCACTCGCCGCGCCGTCGATCCAGCGCGCGGCGAATCCCATCGCGGAACACGAGCCCGCAAGTCGGGGGCTGGCGCGTGGATTGCCTCGCTTTGCCCCGACCCTGACGCCGCGCGGGCGGACGCGAGCTAGGGATGAACCACGCGATCCCCTTGGGTTCTAACGCTAGGCGTCGCTCGTCCTGGGCACGGACCTGACATGCCACTGGCGGACCGAGGACGAAGGCAGACGTCTCCGAGAGGAGGACGCGAGGGAGCGGCACCGCGTATTCCAGGAAGGAGAGCTTCCCGGAAGCAGGCACGGTCGCGGGCCAGGCGGCATGGGCTGCCTGCGCAAGCGCCAGCGGAGATCGCGCGCGTCCGCCTCGAAATGCTCGTATCCAGAACTAAAGACTTGACAACCGACCCCGAGCGGGCTATAGAAATAAGCGGAAGACGCGGGGTGGAGCAGCCAGGTAGCTCGTCGGGCTCATAACCCGGAGGTCGCAGGTTCAAATCCTGCCCCCGCTACCATACCGATTCTCGCACTTTTCGGTGCGTGCACATGGCCCGGGCGGGTATCCGGAACAACCCGACCCGGGCCCTGTTCGTCTCGGGGCGGTCCTGCCGATGTAGGCCCGGAGCGCCGCCTTCGCCTCGGCGACGCTCGCCTCCGGGCCGGTCGAGACGTCGAAGGGGAAACTCGCGAGGAGACTCCTCGTGATCGCGTACCACATGCTGAAAGAGGGAGCCGGGGCGGCTCTCGCGCGGCGTAGGCCTTGACGGACAGGAGACGAGGGAGAGGTCTCGGGCCCGGAGGGCTCGATGGAGACGGCCCGCATCGTTTGCCTCGCCGAGAAGGCGCGAGAGGGAGGATGGGCCTCTCCGGCCGACAAAACCAGCTCAGCGCGCGGCCCGAGGGGCCAGCGCGAATGGGAGGTTGGTCGGCCTTCACTTCCCGAAACGGCCCGTCGACCTCGACACGGCTCACTTCATGGGGGCAAGACATGAGAGGCGCCATAGCGCTCCTGGGGGTCGGCAGCACGTACTTCACGCGCGGGATCGTCGAGGCGCTCGCCCGCCGCGGTGGCGAGTGGGACCTGCGTCTAGTGGACATCGACGAACACTGCCTGGACGTGGCCGTGCGGCTATCGAGGCGGATAGTCGAGGCCTATCGCGCCCCGGTCACGCTCCGCGGTTCCACGGAGAGGCGCGACGTCCTCCCCGGGGCGGATGTCGTAGTCTCCACGATAGGCGTCGGGGGCCGGAAGGCCTGGGAGAGGGACGTGCTGGTCCCGAGGCGTTTCGGCATCTATCAGACCACCGGGGACACGTTCGGTGCCGGGGGCGTGTCCCGCTCGCTCCGCACGATCCCGACCATGGTCGAGGTGGCGAGGGACGTCGAGCGGCTCTGCCCGCAGGCGCTCTTCGTCAACTTCTCCAACCCGATGAGCACCGTCTGCCGAGCCATCACGAAGACGACCAGGGTGCGGACGGTCGGCCTCTGCTCGGGCGTGCGGCATTTCCACAGGGAGCTTTCGGGCGTGCTCGGCCTCGCCGACTCGGATGTGTTCTGCGAGGCGATCGGAGTGAACCACTTCACGTGGATAACCGGCCTCCGCCACGAGGGCAAGGACGTGCTGCCGCTCGTCCGAAGAGAGCTCGAGCGCCGCGGCTCGCGCCCGGGCGGGCCCTACACCTGGGAGCTCTTCACCACGTTCGGCGCCTTCCCTTGCGTCGGAGACGGCCACATATGCGAGTTCGTCCCGGGCTGGCAGGAAAAGGGGGCCTATTACGGGAAGACGTTCGGCGTGGACGCGGGCGAGAGCTTCGAGCAGTACGCCAGACACTGGGACGAAGTCTTCGCCCGTATGGAGGCCCAGGCGGACGGGCGCATCCCGATCGACGTACGACCCGGGCCGAGCGGCCAGGAGACCTTCGGCGACGAGGACTTCTTCGCGGAGGTGCTCTTCTCCTGGCTCGGCGCGGGCGCGGTATGGCGCACCGTGAATCTGCCGAACGAGGGCCAGGCCGCGGGCCTCCCGCGAGGGGCGGTGCTCGAGTCGACCACGCTCATCGGGCGCAGTGAGTTCAGGCCGCTCGCCTTCGGCGAGCTGCCGCCGGGGATAGCTGCGATCCTGCAGCGGATCGTGGCGACGCAGGAGCTCACCGTGGAGGCGGCGCTCGCGGGAGACCGGGAGCTCGTCCTTCAGGCGCTCATCGCAGGTCTGACGGTCCGCACGCGCGAGGAGGCCGGGAGGCTCGCCGACGCCCTCCTGGACGCGCACAGGGACCATCTGCCAGCCTTCTTCGACCGCGCGCGGCCGGCCGATTGAGGGTCGTGCATCACTGCGAGCAAGGCGCGTCTCGCGTTGCGGAAGGACCGCGAGGCGTGTACAAGGCGCTCGCTCGCGGCCCGTCCCGGAAGGTCGGCCCGGGACGCGAGCAGGCGCGGGGAAGGAGCAGCGAACGTGGCTGGCGAGAAGGCGATAGTGGTCGGTGCGGGCGGGATATCGGGGGCCTGGTTCCCGCCGCTCCAGCAGGAAGGCGTCCAGGTCGTCGCCGTCGTCGACATCAGGAAGGCCGCCGCGGAGGAGAAGATCGCGAAGTACAAGCTCACCTGCCCGGCCTACGACGACCTCGGCAGGGCGCTCAAGGAGGTCCGGGCGGACTTTCTCGTCGACCTGACGGTGCCGGAGGCGCACTGCAAGGTGACCTGCAAGGCCCTGGAGGCCGGGCTCCACGTCATCGGTGAGAAGCCCATGGCCTCCTCCATGGCCGAGGCGCGTCGCATGGTGAGGACCTCCGAGAAGACGGGCAAGCTCTACATGGTGAGCCAGTCCAGGAGGTGGGACGCCAAACACGAGACCATGGCCAAGACCGTCGCCGCGGGCAGGCTCGGTACGCTCACGACGCTCAACTGCGACTTCTTTCTCGGCGCCCATTTCGGAGGCTTCCGCGACGAGATGCCGAGCCCCCTCATCCTCGACATGGCGATCCACCACTTCGACATGGCGAGGATGATCGGCGGCAAGGACGCGCTCTACGTCTACGCGCGCGAGTTCAACCCGGCCGGCTCCTGGTACAAGGGCGACGTGGCGGCGAACTGCATCTTCGAGATGGCTGACGGCGTCATGTTCGCCTACCGGGGCTCCTGGTGCGCCGAGGGCTGCCACACGAGCTGGAACGGGAACTGGCGCGTGATAGGCAGCCAGGGCACTATGCTATACGAGCAGGACAAGGAGCCGTGGGGCCAGGTCGTCGCCGGGAACGAAGGCTTCACGCGACCGCTCAAGGACCTGGAGCTCGTCAAGTCGGAGCTCCAGTTCGGCGGGATGCACGGGGCACTCAGGGAGATGCTGGAGTTCCTCCGGACGGGCAGGAAACCGCAGACCGAATGTCACGACAACATCAAGAGCCTGGCGATGGTCTTCGCGGCCATCGAGAGCTCGAGGCAGAAGAAGCGCGTGAAAGTCAAGGCGCTCTAGCGGAGCGCTTGTTGCGCCGAGGAAAACTCATCGAGAGGAGGCGGAGATGTTCAAGGACACGATCAGGATCGGCACGATGGCTGGGCAGGGCCAGGGCACGCCCGGCTACATCAGGCAGATACTGAAGCACGGCTTCGAGTCGTTCGAGATCAACTTCTGGATGAAGCTCGGAGGTTGTGACCTCGCGCGCCTCGCGAGGGAGACCCTGGAGGTCCTTTCGGGAACTGACGCCGTGGTGAGCTGCCTCGGGATATACGGCAACCCGCTCAAGGAGGACTCCGAGGGCGCCGAGGCCCGCGAGGCGTGGGAGAAGCTCATCGACGCGGCGAGCCTGTTCAAGACAGACCTCGTCTGCGGCTTCGCGGGGCGCGTGCCGGGGAGGCCCGTCCCCGACTCGATGAAGCGCTTCGCCGAGGTCTTCGGGCCGCTCGCCGCCCGAGCGAGGGACAAGGGCGTCAGGCTCGCCTTCGAGAACTGCGACATGGGGGGCACCTGGCAGTCGGGCGACTGGAACATCGCCCACTGGCCGGCCGCCTGGGAGGCGATGTTCAACGCCATACCCAGCGACAATGTGGGGCTCGAGTGGGAGCCCTGCCATCAGATGGTACACCTCGTGGACCCGATGGCCCAGCTCAGGAAGTGGGTCGGAAAGATCTTCCACGTCCACGGCAAGGACGCATCCATCCACTGGGACGTGATCCGGGAGCACGGCGTGATCGGCCCGAAGCCGTTCGCCTTCCACAGGACCCCCGGCTTCGGGGATTCGAACTGGGCCGACATCATCAGCGAGCTGCGCCGGGGTGGCTTCAAGGGCTCGATCGACATCGAGGGCTGGCACGACCCCGTCTACAGGGACGCCCTCGAGATGACCGGCCAGGTGCACGCGCTCGAATACCTGAAGTTCTGCCGGGGCGGGAGCTTCGTCCCGAACCCGGCCTGAGTGCGTTCGGTCCGGGCGGACGGGCGGCCGGGATGTGTTGAAGCGGCGCGAGCTCGCAGGAGGGCATGACGCCGCATGAGCTATGAGATCGGCATCGACACCGTTTTCTTGAGGCCGACGCCGCGCCTGGCGCACACCGAGTACTGCGACCACGAGCCGCTCGTGCGGGAGGTCCGGGCGAGGACGGGCATGTCCTTCGAGGACGCCTGGGAGCTCGACCTCCTCTGGTCCACGAACGACGGCCCCGTCGGCTGGGCCGAGCGCGGGCGCGTCACCGACATGGGCCACGCCGAGTTCATGGAGGGCGGTCGCGACAGGCGCGACGCCAGGCCGTCGCCCTTCACCGATCCGGAGCAGGTCCTGGAGTTCGACGCGGTCAGGGAGTACGGGCTGCCGGACTTCGACGGGCTCGTCGCCTACTACGGGAAGTGGCACGCGGACTCCCAGGCCGCGCACCCCGGCCAGGTCGTGACGGGCGGCTACTACAAGACGATCGTCTCCGGGGCGATCGAGGCGTTCGGCTGGGAGATGCTTCTGGCTGCGGCAGCAGATCAGGAGCGCTTCGAGCGCGTTCTCGATTCGATATTCAGGCTCAGCATGCACCACTTCAGGGCGTGGGCGAAGACGCCCATCCAGGTGTTCATATGCCACGATGATATGGTCTGGTCCCAGGGGGCGTTCATGCGACCAGCCTTCTACCGGAGGGCGATCTTCCCCCGCTACCAGGAGCTCTGGTCGGTCCTCAAGAAGGCGGGCAAGAAGGTGCTCTTCTGCTCGGACGGCAACTTCATCGAGTTCCTCGACGACATCGCTGGGGCCGGCGCGGACGGCTTCATCTTCGAACCGATGGTGCCGCTGCGCGAGGTCGTGCGCAGGTACGGCAGGACGCACGTGATAGTCGGAAGCGAGGTGGACTGCCGCACCATGACCTTCGGCACGCAGGACGACATCCGCAGGGAGATCGATGCGACGCTCGAGCTCGCGTTCGAGTGCCCGGGTTTCTTCTTCGCCGTGGGAAACCACCTGCCCGCCAACATCCCCCTGGATAACGCACTCTTCTACTTCGATTACCTCAGGAGCTGCTGGGCACGGCCGCATTGATCGCGGTTCGCTCAGTCTCTCGACGCGCCCCGTCAGTGTCCGCGTGGACCTCTGCCCACGGCGTCACCCAGGCGCGCGGGCCGACCAGCGGCGACGGAGACCTTCTCCGCTCAGGAGCCGGCCCCGCGCTCGATCGCCGCAGGCCGGGCCTGCGCCGCTCGGATGCGCGCGGCGTCGAACTTCGGGCGGCGGTCGAAGGTGTAGATCCCGTTCTGCTCCTGGTAGACATCGGTGAGCTGCGTGTAGCAGTAGCCGAACATCCGGGGATTGTCGAGGAGCGTCCGCGCGAGCCCCTCGAAGCGGGAGTAGAACTCCTCCAGGGTCTTCGGCCGCTCGCCGTAGCCCCAGGAGTCCTGGCCCGGTTGTGCGTCCGGATTCCACCAGATGCCGCCGAACTCGCTCACGAAATACGGCTGCCCCCGGTAGCCTATGGACATGTCGCGGGAGCCGTGCCTGTTCACGAAGGGACGCCCCTCGGCGAGCTGCGCGTGGTTGCGGGCGAACTTCGCGGGGTCCTGCTCGTAGTCGTGGGAGTCGTAGACATCGGCCTCGCTCACCCGGTGCGAGTAGCCCGAGGCATCGAGGGCGGGCCTGGTGGGATCCACGTATTTCGCCGCCAAGAACATGCCGCGCGTCACGTCGTCGAGCACGGTGAGCTCGTCGGTCAGGGGCTGCCAGGTCTCGTTGAGCGGGCACCAGCCGACGATGCTCGGGTGCGAGTAGTCGCGCTCCAGGACCTCCAGCCACTGCGTGATGTACGTCGCGCCGGGCCTCTGGTGGTCGTGTTCCGGTCCGAACCCGCTGCAGCCCCAGTCCGGGAACTCGCCCCAGACCATGTAGCCGAGCCTGTCGGCGTGATAAAGGAAGCGCTCCTCGAAGACCTTCTGATGGAGTCGCGCGCCGTTGAATCCGACGGCCATCGCCAGCTCGATGTCGCGCCTGAGCGCGTCGTCGGTGGGCGCGGTGAGGATACCGTCAGGGTAGTAGCCCTGATCGAGTACGAGGCGCTGGAACACGGGCCTCCCGTTCACGAGTATCGCCCCTCCGTCGATCTGGAGCGATCTCATGCCGGCGTAGCTCGTCGCGCGGTCGGCGACCCGGCCGTCGGGCGCGACGAGCTCGAGCTCGAGGCCATAGAGCTGCCCGTCGCCGGGGGACCAGAGCCTCCTGCGGCGCTCGGGGATCGCGAGGTCCAGCCGCGGCGCGAGCCCTGAGACCTCGCACTGCGCGGACGCGACCTCTCCATTCTCGTCGGAGAGCTTCGCCCTCAAGAGCATTCCCCTCGCCGGCCCGCGCACGGGCTGCTCGATCCGCACGAGCCAGTTCGCCAGGTCGGGCGTGAGTCTCGGCCGCAAGAGATACGTCTCGCCGACCGGTTCCATCCATACGGTCTGCCATATCCCCGTCGTGCGAGTGTAGAGACAGCCGTAGTTGGCGTAGCGTGGGCACTGCTTGCCCTTCGGTTGCGGCGAGCGCGCGTCGTCTCTCGCGCGGACGACGATGGTCGCCTTCTGCCCCGGTGCGACAACGCCGCTCAGGTCGCAGGTGAAAGGCGTGAAGCCGCCCCTGTGGCGGCCGACCTCTCTCCCGTTGACCCACACGGTGGCGTCGTAGTCCACCGCCTGGAAGTGAAGCAGGACGCGCATGCCGGCCCACTCTCGGGGGATCTCGACTTCCCTTCTGTACCAAACGGCGGGCATGAAATCAGTGTTCCCGATCCCCGAGAGCGCCGACTCGGGACAGAACGGCACGACGATCTCACCCCCGAGCTCGCGACCGACGAGGCCGCGCTCGAGGCCGCTATCGCCGGCGTCGATCTCGAACTGCCATCTTCCGTTCAGGCAGAGCCAGTCTCGCCTGACGAACTGCGGCCTGGGATACTCGGCCCTCGGTATGTCCATTTGCCTTCTCCTCCACAAGCTCGGCGGATCGCACCGGTCCGGCCCCTCAGTGTTCCTGGGCAGCCGTCCGGGGAGCCTACGTCCGTCCGCGGCTTCGGCAAGCGTAGATAGCGACCGGGAAGAGCCCCCGGGAGCCCCGCCTCAGTGCAGGCATGCCGGTCCGCTGCGACTGCGTCGTGTCCGTGCGCGCAGTCGCTCACCAGGAAAGGCGTGTATCAATCGGGTTGCAGTCGCGCCACCGGAATGCGGACAGTAGGTGAGAACTGGTATCTGGGCATGAGTGACTCGCCATGCCCGTCCCGGGGCCTGTGCCGACCATCGCGCACGCCCGGGGCCGCCCGCCGATTCCGAGTTGCGCCTCGGCGAGGTCCGGCCTGGGAGACCATCTGAGCCCATTGAGCGGGCCGGGGCTTGCCTTGACGTCCCTCGTGCCATCTGAGACGATTACCTAATGAGGGCCTGGGGCGGCAGGAGACGCCCGAGCGCGGGAAGTGACCGCGTCAGCAGCAGGCCGGGATACGTCCGGCGTTGCGCCGGGAGGCCGGGTTGCTCACCGAAAGCATTAAGAAGCTCGTCGGGCGCGAGGATCTCTCCCGCGAAGAGGCCGAGCGCGCGATGGATTCGATCATGTCCGGCGAGGCTACCCCCGCGCAGATCGGGGGTTTCCTAGTCGCCATGCGCATGAAGGGCGAGACCGCGGAGGAGCTCGCGGGCTTCGCCTCGGTGATGCGCCGCCGCGCCACGCCCGTTCGGGCGCCTTCGGGCCGGCCGCTCGTGGACACCTGCGGCACAGGTGGCGACGAGAAGGGGACGTTCAACATCTCCACGGCGGCGGCGCTCGTCGCGGCGGGGGCCGGCTCCTGCGTGGCGAAGCACGGGAACCGGGGCGTATCGAGCCGCTCGGGCTCGGCGGACGTCCTAGCGGCGCTCGGCGTGAAGATCGACGCCCCCGTGGGCAGGGTCGAGGCCTGCCTCGACCGTGCTGGTATAGGCTTCCTCTTCGCCCCGGCGCTCCACGGGGCGATGAAGTGCGTCGCGGGCCCCCGCAGGGAGCTCGGGGTGCGGACCGTGTTCAACATCCTCGGGCCCCTGACTAACCCCGCCGGCGCGCGCAGGCAGCTCCTGGGCGTCTTCGACGCGGCCGTCGCGGAGAAGCTCGCGCGGGTGCTCCTCCTGCTCGGGACGGAGAGGGCGCTCGTGGTCGCGGGCGAGGACGGCCTCGACGAGCTCACGACGACCGCGCCGTCGCGAGTCACGTGGGTCGAGCCGGGCCGCATCCGCACGGACTCGCTCGACGCCGCCTCGCTCGGGCTCCCGCGCGCCCGGCTCCAGGACCTCCAGGTCTCGGGGCCCGAGGAGAGCGCCAGGGCGATCCGCTCCGTGCTCGCGGGCGAGCGCGGCCCGCGGAGGGACATAGTCGTGCTCAACGCCGCCGGGGCGGTCATCGCCGCAGGGCTCGCCGACACGTGGACGGAGGCGATGAGGCTCGCCGAGCGGTCGATCGATTCCGGCGCTGCGCGCTCGTGCCTGGAGAGGCTCGTCGAGACGAGCTCGCTCCCGGCGTAGGCGCCTAATCGCACAGGAAGGCGGGTACCGAGTGGAAGTCCGAATGGAGCTCGCGCGCGTCATCATCTCAGAGACTAGCGATCAGCAGATGATCGTCCTCCGAGAGAAAGACGGCGAGCGGAGTTTCCCCATTATCATCGGCATCTTCGAGGCCGTGGCGATCGATCGCAGGCTCAAGGGCGCGGAGCTCCCCAGGCCCCTCACCCACGACCTCCTCGACAACGTAATAAAGGGAATGGGTGGGAAGCTCTCGCGGATCGTCGTGAATGACCTGAAGGACAATACCTTTTACGCACGTCTGCACATCGTTCGCGGCGAGGAGGAGATCGAGATCGACGCCCGGCCATCGGACGCCGTCGCGCTCGCGGTCAGGGCCGGCTGCCCGATCTTCGTCGAGGACTCGGTCCTCGAGAAGGTGGCGAGCGGCTGAGCTTAGGGCTCCGGCGCGGGCCTGGCCAGGGCTTGCGTTCCTCGTCGGCGCGGGGGAGGGTTGGCAGAGCGGTCGATCGCGCCGGTTTTGAAAACCGGTAGGCCCGTCCAGGGTCTCGGGGGTTCGAATCCCTCACCCTCCGCCGTGACCGGATTGACCTCTCGCTCTCGCGCGACGGACAGACGGGTTCTCTCCCGCGTGCGCCGCTGGCCGGAGACACGCCATAGCGCCGCTCGCGATCCGCGGCCGCGCTGCATTGGGACTGCTGGAGCGTTGGCGACACGGCGCGATCGCAGACGTTGGCCGGCGGCTCGTTCGTACACAAGGCACCTCGTCGGCAAGCGCCGCGTCAATGCGCGCACCCCAAGCGGTCTCTGCGCGGTCCACCCAGGCGCGGTCGACAGGCCTGCCGCCGGTCGATGTCAAGACGGTGTGTCTCGCCGCTCGCGAGCGTGAGGCCTGACTCCGAACGTGCTTCCAGTTCGCCGCGGGACGAGTGCCCAGTGGTCTGCCCGCGCAGCTCGGGGCTCCTAGGTTCTGCGAAGGATCGGGACGACTCGCCGCCGCACCGGCTTGACAGGCAGACGCTGGCGGCCTAGCAGTACGGCTTCCGGTTTCGCCGACTTCGTCACGAGGACCAGGGCCGCATGCTCGAGAAGTTGATACGGAAGCTCGCCGCGCAGCACTCGACCCCGCTCGCGATCATCAGGAGGTCGGCGCTGGCGGAGGCCGTGGAGCGGTTCCGCAGGGCGCTGCCCCGCGTGGAGCCCTTCTACGCGGTGAAGTGCAACCCCGACCCGAACGTCATCAAGACCTTCGCCGAACTCGGCCTCGGCTTCGACGTGGCGAGCCGCGCAGAGATGGAGGCCGTGCTCGGCCTGGGGGTGAAGCCCGAGCGGATAGTCTTCTCGCACACGGTGAAGCGGATCGAGGATCTCGAGTTCGCCCGCTCCAAGGGCGTGAGCCTCACGGCCTACGATACGGAGTATGAGCTCGCCAAGATCGCCCGCCACCACCCAGAGGCCAGGGTTCTCCTGCGCATCAAGGTTCCGAACGCCGGCAGCGTGGTCGAGCTCTCCAGGAAGTTCGGCGCGGAGGTGCCGGACGCGATACCCCTCCTCTTCCGCGCGAAGGACATGGGGCTCGACGTGGCCGGGATCTGCTTCCACGTCGGCAGCCAGTGCACCAACCCCGACAACTTCGTCGAAGCGGCGGAGATCGCCAGACTCATCCTCCACGACGCCCAGCTCAAGGGGCTGACGCTCTCGATCCTAGACATAGGCGGCGGCTTCCCGATCCGCATGTCGGAGGGCTCGAACGGCGCGGACATCGAGTCGATAGCGGCGGTCCTGAGGGGCGAGCTCGACCGCGTGATCCCCCCGAACGTGCGTCTCATCGCCGAGCCCGGACGGGCGCTCGCAGGGCCCGCGATGACGCTCGTCATGCGGGTGATCGGAAAGGCGATCAGGTTCAACAAGAACTGGTACTTCCTGGACGACGGGCTTTACGGGGGGCTTTCGGGGATCGTCTTCGACCACTCACGGTACGAGTTCAAGACCTTCCGCAAGGGGCAGAAGCTGATCAGCACGCTCGCGGGGCCCACCTGCGACTCCTTCGACGTGATCGAGTCGAGCGCGCTCCTGCCCGAGCTCAAAGTCGGAGATATCGTGTACGTGGAGAACGCCGGGGCGTACTCGCTCGCGAGCGCTACGAGCTTCAACGGGATGCCGAGGCCGAAGGTCGTCTTCGTGCCATGAGGGGACGTTTCACTGGAGCGGAGGGGGAACAATGAAGAGGATCCCGCTGCCGGACAAGTTCGTCAGCAAGTACCCGCACAAGTTCGCGCCCGGCAAGGAGAAGTTCCTGCGAGGCGCCCGCATCCTGCCCAAGCCCATCACGGGCAGGGAGAGGCTGACGGACCTCGTGGACCGCACGTTCCTGGCCTACAACGCCGGCCGGCTCGCAGACGCCTGCCGGCTCTTCACGGAGAAAATGCTCGGAGCGGACGTCACCATCGGGATGAGCCTCGCCGGCGCGCTCACGCCGGCGGGACTCGGCTCCTCCTGCATCATACCGCTCATCAAGGCGGGCTTCGTGGACTGGATCGTCTCTACGGGCGCGAATCTCTACCACGACATGCATCACGCCCTGAACCTGCCGCTCCACCGCGGTTCGCCCTACGTGGACGACTCGGAGCTCCGCAAGGTCGGCGTCGTGCGGATCTACGACATCCTGCTCGACTATAACGGCGTTCTCATGGCCACGGACGAAATCCTGAGGAAGATACTCTCGCAGCCGGAGTTCCAGAAGGAGATGGGCACCGCGGAGCTCCACTACCATCTCGGCATGTACTGCGCCGAGTTCGAGAGGCAGACGGGCGCGAAGGACGCATCGCTCCTCGCGGCGGCCGCGCGCGCCGGGGTCCCGTGCTTCTGCCCCTCGCCGGGGGACTCCACGATCGGCATGAACGCCGCGGGGCTGGAGCTCCGCGGGAACAAGCTCCGCATAAACCCCTGCATCGACGTGAACGAAACGACCGCCATCGTGCTCGACACGCAGCGGACGGGCGGAAAGAGCGCCGTCGTCCTGGTGGGCGGGGGCTCGCCCAAGAACTTCACGCTCCAGACGGAGCCGCAGATACAGGAGGTGCTCAGGATCAAGGAGTTCGGTCACGACTACTTCCTCCAGTTCACGGACGCCCGGCCGGACACCGGCGGCCTCTCCGGCGCCACGCCTCACGAGGCCGTGAGCTGGGGCAAGGTGGACCCGTCGAAGTTGCCGGACGCCGTGGTGTGCTACCTGGACTCGACAGTGGCGCTTCCGGTGCTAGTCCACTACGCCCTCGCGAAGCACCCCCCCAGGAAGCAGAAACACCTGTACGAGCGGCGCGCGGAGCTGGTGCAGAAGCTCACGCGGGACTACTTCGCCCACAACCCGTGACCTGTGGCTGGATGTTTTTGAAGGCGTGCAGTGCGCGGTGCGTCATCGAGAGGACATGCGGGAGAGGCGGCAGGACCTATCGCGCGAATCCGGAGGAAGGGGGCGTCGATGGTCACGGAGATCGGTCCGGGCGTCTACTGGGTCGGCGTGGTCGACTGGGGCATCAGGAAGTTCCACGGATACGAGCTCTCGACGCACAGGGGCACGAGCTACAACGCGTACCTCGTCGTGGACGAGGACGTCGCGCTCGTCGACACGGTCTGGCATCCGTTCGCGGACGAACTCCTGAGGAACATCCGCGAGGTCGTCGACCCCGCGCGCGTGAAGTGGGTCGTGGCGAACCACGCCGAGGTGGACCACTCGGGCTCGCTCCCCGAGGTGATGCGGGCCTGTCCGAACGCGACGCTCGTCGTGTCGAAGCGCGGCGCGGAATCGGTCCCGGGGCATTTCCACGAGGCATGGAAGCTCAGGGCCGTTTCAACCGGCGAGCGGATCAAGCTCGGCGAAACGGAGCTCGTCTTCGTCGAGGCCCCCATGCTCCACTGGCCGGACAGCATGTTCACGTACCTCTCCGGGCGGGCGATCCTCATGCCCAACGACGCCTTCGGCCAGCACTACGCGACCGCCTATCGCTTCAACGACATGGTGAACGAGGCGGAGCTGTATCAGGAGGCCCTCAAGTACTACGCCAACATCCTCACGCCCTTCAGCGACCTGGTCCTGAAGAAGATCGACGAGGTGTTGGCGCTCAAGCTTCCCGTCGAGGTCATCGCGCCCAGCCACGGTGTGATCTGGCGCAAGGACCCGCTCCAGATCGTGAAGAAGTATCAGGAGTGGGCGGCGCAGAAGTGCGAGATGCGCGCGGTTGTGCTCTACGACACGATGTGGAACGCCACCCGCAAGATGGCCGACGCCATCGCCGACGGCCTCGCCGAGGGAGGCGTCGAGAGCAAGGCCTTCCACATGGCGGTCTCGGACAGGAACGACGTGATAGTGGAGCTCTTCCGCTCGCGGGCGGTCGTGATAGGCTCGCCCACGTTCAATAACGGCGTCCTGCCGACGATCATGCCGGTGCTCGAAGACCTGCGCGGCCTGAGGTTCAAGCACAAGCTCGGCGCAGCGTTCGGCTCCTACGGTTGGAGCGGCGAGGGCGTGAAGCGCATCGAGGATCACCTGCGCGAGGCGAAATTGGAGATCGTCGCGCCGGGTCTCAAGTGCAAGTGGCAGCCGTCCGAGGACGACCTCGCCGCCTGCCGCAAGCTCGGGCGGGATGTGGCCGCGGCCGTCCTGCGAGCGGCCGCAGGGGCGGGCTCCTGAGCGGGCCTCGGGGCATCGAGTTCCGACAGAGGGCAGCTCAACACGCACGAGTCGGTCGGGAACCGGGGTCTGAACGAGACGACTCCGGGGCGGCCAGGGGTCGTGCCGACGGCGACCGGGAGGTCGCGCGCCGCGTTCCCCAACCTCGCCCCCGGAAAAACCCTCAGTGCCGCCACCGTCGCGCGATGTGCGCTGGCGCGCTCAGACGAGCACCTTCTTGACGACGTCCAGCGTGCGGCCGGCGTCGCCGGTGGCCTGGGCCTTCTCGAGCTCGTCCTTGCGGGCGTAGATGACGAGCGCCTTCTTCATCACGTTGCCGAACAGCTCGCGCGAGAGCGCGATCGCCTTCACGGGGTCCATGCGATACGTGAACTGGTCCTCGCCGAACCAGCCGTCGTAGCCGGTGTCGATGGCGGCGTAGCAGAAATCCGCCAGCCGCCAGTTGTCGCCCGTGCCGGCGCAGCGGTCCTCGTCGTTCGAGTGGAGCTTGGCGTTGTTGATGTGGAAGTTGACCACAGGCACGCCCATTCGTTTGAGGAGATACATGGTCCAGGCGGGCTCGACCGCGTACATCTGCTCGTGACCGTAGTCGATGGCGCAGCCCATGTTCGTCCCGCCGCAGGCCGCGTTCACCTCCTTGGCGATCGCACCGGCCGCCGCGGTCGTCGGGACGACCATGTTGCCCTCCCGCGGCTCGTGGAGCTTGGCCTCTATGCCGAACCTCAGCCCCTGCGCCTTCGCCGCCTTGTTGATCTCGATGCACGCCTCGATGAACCAGTCGAGCTGGCGGCCGTAGTTCACCTCGAAGTTGTAGTCCCAGCCGTCCGAGCCGGGCCAGAGGGATACTGACGAGCAGCCGAGCTTCTTCGCGACCTGGATGCCCTGCAGCGCTATCGCGAGCGCCGCCTTGCGGATCGCCGGGTCGACGTTCGTCACGCCGCCCAGCTTCCACTTGGGATCGGTCCAGAGGTTCGTATTCATGTTCGTCGGCACCAGGTTGTGGGCGGCGAGGGCCTTCCGTACCGCCAGGATCTTCGAGTCGTCGAGCTCGTAGCTCTTCTCCTTCAGGAAGACCGATTCGTGGAACTCGATCCCCTGGACCCCCGCCTTCGCGACGCGCTCGATCTGCGCGATGATGTCGGAGTCGAATCGCGGGTTGTTCGAGTTGTAACCGAGCGGCGCGAAGCGGTCGCAGAAATCGCCTGCCGTCCAGTGTCCCGCCGCGAACTTGATCCCGAACGCGTGGAAGAAGGCGTCAAGTTTCTCCCCTTCCAGGTACCCGCTGAACTCCGTCGACAGCCTGGCGAGATTCTCTGCGTTGACGTTCATTCCTTCGACTCCCTCCTGTTGCCCATCGCGGGCTATGCCATCAGAGTTGGACGCGCCTGTCGGTGCGGCTCGAGCGTGCCTCGGCCTCGGCTATCCTCACCGCCTCGCGCGCATCCTCCGGGGTGATCGCGTCCGGGCGCCTGTGTTCGCGCACGCACCGGACGAAGTAGGCGATCTCCGCCGCATAGGCGTCGGCCCGCTCGAGCTCGGGCGCCTTCGGCTGGCCGCCCTCGTACACGAGCAGGGCCGGCGTCCGCCGCGAGGTGAACTCCATCGTGGCCCGCTCGCAGACCACGAGGTAGCTCATCTCGAACGGGAAGCCGCTCTCGCAGAGCCAGCCCCCCTCGGCGGCGACGGCGGGTCCGCCCGGGTACTCGTAGAGCGTCTGGACATGGCCGAGCGAGCTCGCCCGGCTCGTCACGGCCGCCGGCGCGCCGAAGAACCATCGGATCACGTCGATGTCGTGGATGTGGAGGTCTAGGAGCGCCCCGCCCGAGCGGGACTCGTCCGCGAACCAGCCCTGCCAGCCCCAAGATGGCCTCGCCGAGAGCCTCCTGAACGACGCCGCGAGCGTCCGACCGAACCTGGCCTCTGCCAGTGCGCGCCTCGCCCAGACGTACTCCGGCCAGAAGCGGAGGCAGTGCGCGACCATGAAGAAGCCGGCCGCCTTCCTCGCCGCCGCTACGATTCGGTCGGCCTCTTCGACCGTGCGCGCCATCGGCTTCTCGCAGATCACGTGTTTGCCGGCCTCTAGCGCTGCGATCGAGAGCTCGGCATGTAGCGGCGTCGGCAGGCAGACGTCGATGATGTCGAGCGTGTGGTCCTCGACGAGCTTCCGGGGATCCTCGTGCAGGGCGACGCCCGCGAGGTCCCCCAGGGGCGCGCCCTGGCCGGCTATGTTGCCGGCGCCTCCCCCCGAGGAGGCGAGCCTATCGATCTCCACGTCCGCGATAGCCGCGAGTTCAACCTCAGGCAGAGTCCTGTAGGCGGCCGCGTGGGTCCTGCCCATGCAGCCGGCCCCGGCGAGCCCGACCCTGATCGTCTTCCTGTTCTCGGCCACCCTCGCCCCCCACCCCCTCGCCCCCTCGCCCCCTCGCCCCCCCTCGCCCGGCACGGCGATCAGCTCAGGCCCATCGCGTTAAGGTTCGAATAGCTCACGGCCAGGGATTCGAACGGGTCCCTGCCGTAGCAGTTGTCCTGCTCGACGAGATACCACCGCACGCCGCCGGCCTTCGCGGCCTCCAGGATCGCGGGCCAGTTCAGATTGCCCTCGCCGATCTCCGCGAAGCGCGGCTGTCGATCCGGGCCCACGGCCATGTCCTTGAGATGGAGCAGAGGCTCCCTCCCCGCGCACCTGGCGATCCACTGCGCCGGGTCGCCACCGCCGGCCTGGATCCAGTACGTGTCAAGCTCCGCCTTCAGGAGGGCGGGGCCGGCCCTGGCGTAGAGCAGCTCGAGCCAGGTCTTCCCGCCGTAGCGGATGAGCTCGTGGTTGTGATTGTGATACGAGAAATCCATCCCCTCCCTCGAGAGCTTCGGTGCGATTGCGGCGAGTTCGTCCACGAAACGCTTGAGGCCGTCAAGGCTGTAGTACTCGCCCGGCAGCCCGCCCACCGCGGGGTGGACGCAGCCCCAGAGCTTGTGCTCCTCGATGACTGCGTCCGTCTGCTTGATGAGCCTCTCCCACGAAACATGGGTCGCGGCGACCGTGAGACCGCTATCGGCTATGACCTTCCCGAGCTCTTTCGGATCCACGGGCCCGATGCCGGAGAGCTGAACGGCCGTGTAGCCGATCCGCGCGATCTTCCTGAGCGTCTCGGCGATGGCGGGCAGCGTCTTCGTGAACTCCCGCACGGTGTAGAGTTGCGCACCCAGGACTCGCTGGACTTCCGCCACTTCGGCACTCCCTTCGGCGTCTCGACCGCGCGACGCTGGAAGAGACTAACATCCCGACCGGGGGAGGCAAGCCGAGAAACGGGCCCATCCGATTGTCCCGCCGAACTGGCCAGTGGGTACGATGCGTGATTCCTGGCATGGCCCGGCGCGACCTGCCCGCCCGTGCGCCGGCAGGCATGGAGGGCGTCCCTCCGCAGACGGCGCAGGGGCTATCGACCCGCTCCGCGCCGCGTCGGGGCGCTAGCGCGGCGGCACCCACGTCACATGACGCGCCGCGATCGCCAACGACCTCACTATACCCCCGGAGGACCGCTCAGGGGGCTCTCTCGAAACGGCACTGGCTTGACATAGGCGCGTGCTCGGGTACTCTTTCTCTCTGGGAACGTTCACAGTAGGAGGGGGGCCGGGTCCGCGACCATGCCGGTCACCATCAGAGAGATAGCGGAGCGCGTCGGGCTCTCCGTCCAGACCGTGAGCCGCGTGCTCAACGGCATGGGACACCTCCACCGCCCTCGAACGTGCTCCAGGGTGCTGAGGGCCGCGAAGGAACTCGGCTACCTCCCGAACAGCTCCGCGCGGGCGGTGAGGACCGGGCGGTTCGGCTGCGTGGCCCTCGTCTCGAGCACCGGCCGCGCCGGCCCCCTGCCCGAGCCGCTCCTCAGGGGCGCGCACGACGAGCTCGCCAGGCGCGACATACACCTCACATTCGCCGCGCTTCCGGACGAGAAGCTGACGAACCGCTCGTTCGTCCCCAAGATGCTGCGCCAGCTCATGGCGGACGGGCTCCTGATCAACTACCATTTCAACATCCCCGCGCGGATGATGGAGCTGGTCAAGACCCACCGGGTGCCAGCCGTGTGGATCAACTGCGAGAAGGAGTTCGACAGCGTCCTGCCCGACGACTTCGGCGCCGGGCGCATGGCCGCCGAGCGCCTTCTGAACCTGGGCCACAGGGCGATCGTTTACGCGGACTTTTCGCATCCTTCGCTCGGCCGTCCGGAGCACCACAGCGCCGTGGACAGGTACAAGGGCTACGCCGCGGCTATGCGCGAGGCAGGCCTCGAGGCCCGCCGCTGGTCGGTCGAGGACTTCCCCGGCGCAGGCTCGAGGCTCGAGCTCGCGGCGAGGCTCCTCTCCGCCGGCGGCAGGCCCACGGGTCTGGTCACCTACGGCGAGACGGAGGCGCTGACGCTCTTCGCGGCGGCGGCCTCCTCGGGGCTGGCCGTGCCGACTGACCTCTCGATCGTCGCCATCTGGGACAGGCTCCTCGACGCCGCAGGCTGGCCGATCGACACGGTCGTGCTGCCCTGGTACGAGATCGGACGAGAAGCGGTCCTTATGCTACATCAAAAGATCGAGCGGCCCGGCGCGGCGCTCGCGCGGAGAGTCCTCGCCCCGACCCTCGCGGAGGGCCGTTCCTGCGCCGCGGTGCGGGGATAGGTACGGAGGGCGCGCTGATGAGGAGAGCCGCGCGAGCCTTCGCGGCGGCCACGATCGCAGCGCTCGTCGGGCCGCGCGCGGCCGGTTTCGCCCCGCCGCCGGGCGAGCTCTTCGTGAACGTGAAGACCGACTGCGGCGCGAAGGGCGACGGCGTCACCGACGACACCGCCGCGCTCAAGGCCGCCTTCGGGGCCGGGAAGTCCGCGCCGCATCCGAAGCTGGGTGTCGCGAGGCAGATCTACCTGCCGGACGGCGTCTACCTCGTGAGCGACAGGCTCCCCGTCGGCGACAAGAAGAAGTTCATCATCGGTCAGAGCCGCCGGGGCGTTGTGATCAGGCTCAGGGACGGCTGCCCCGGGTTCCAGGACCCGAAGCGGCCCCGAGCGGTGGTCGATTTCGGCGAGGGCTCCTACAAGGGCTGGCACTTCGCGAACAACTTCAACCAGCGCCTGGTCAACCTGACGGTCGACACGGGCCGCGCGAACCCCGGAGCCACGGGCGTCCTCTACCACACGAACAACCTCGGGGGCATGTACCACGTCACGATACGTTCGAGCGACCCGGAGAGGCGCGGCGCCCGCGGTCTGCATCTGGGTTGCGGCACGGGCCCCGGCCTCGTCTGGGACGTCGCTGTAGAGGGCTTCGACGTCGGCTGCCTTATCGACAGCAACCTCCACGGCATGACCGTGGGCCGCCTGGCGCTCTCGGGCCAGCGCGAGTGCGGTTTCCGCGCGGACGGCAACTTCTCGGCCGTCTGGGGCCTGGTGAGCAGGAACCGCGTCCCGGCGGTGGTCGTGAAGGATGGGCACTTCGTTCTCCTCGACGCCGAGTGCATCGGGGGCTCCCCCACCGAGGCGGCGGTACTCGTGAAGGGCGGGGTCGTCTTCTGCAGGAACGTGAAGACCTCGGGCTACGGCAAGGCCCTGGTCTCCGAGGGCCCCGAGCGCGCGGAGCTCGCGCCGCCGCGGGTCTCCGAGTTCGTGCGGCCGAGGGGCTTCTCGCTCTTCGGGAGCGAGCCGCGTTCCCTGGGGCTCCCGGTCGAGGAGCCCCCCATCTCGATGGACTGGGGCGACCCCGCGCAGTGGGTCGTGATCGGCCCCGGCGAGGGCTCCTCGGGGCGGATCCAGCGGGCCATCGACGACGGCGCCGAGACGATCTTCCTCGCCGGCTTCCACGAGATCGCGGAAACGATCCACATCAGGAACAAGCTCAAGCGCATCACGGCCGGCGGCGGGACGTTCCGTTCCAGCGGGTTCAAAGGGGGCACGAAACCCCTCTGGCGGCTGGAGGATGGCGTCCCGTCCACCGTCTTCATCGAGTTCCTCTGCGACGAGTACGGCGACGTGGCCTGGGGCATCGAGCACGCATCGAAGCGCACGCTCGTCTGCCGGAGCGCAGGTGTCCACACATATCGAAACACGGTGACCGGCGGGAAGGCGTTCTTCCTCGACTCCGGGCCCGGTCCGGGGAGCGTCATCAAGGGCCCCCAGCAGGTCTGGGCGTGGCAGACCAACACCGAAAGCTACGACCACAACCCGCACATCCTGAACGACGGCGGCATGCTCTTCGTATGCGGCGACAAAATCGAAAAGGACCGGACGAGCATCGGCACCATCGGCGGCGGATGGACCGAGGTCCTGGGAGGGCTCCTTTACAAGAACAAGCAGAGAGTCGGCATGGCACCGGCCTTCTTCAACACGGACTCGAACGTGTGTATCTCGATCGGCCACTACGGCCAGAGGTACGACTCGCTCATAGAGGAAAAACGCGGCGGGGAGACCAGGAACCTCACGCCGGAGATGCTCGGCGGCCACTGGGTGCCGCTCTACAGCGGTTGGCAGAAGAGCTTCCCGGGCTCGCGCCTCCCGTGAGCACGGGCGATGAACGGAGAGGGAAAGCCCATGATCAGGTTTGAACGCGGGGCGCTCGCCTCGATGCAGGCGCTCCTGCTCGCCGGCACCGCAGGTGCTGCGGAGCCTGCCGCGCGGGACCGTTACCCTTCGTTCGAGATCGCCGGAGGCGGACTCAGGCTCGCGCTCTACGTCCCCGACCGGGAGAAGGGCTACTACCGCGGCGTGCGGTTCGACTGGTCCGGGCTCATGGCGCAGGCGGAGTTCCGGGGCCACACCTTCTTCGGCGAGTTCAGGACGCCGCACGACCCGGCCGGCCACGACCATGTCTCGGGCCCGGCCGAGGAGTTCGGAATGGATTCGCCCCCCGGCTACGCCGAGGCCGCGGTCGGGGAGCCGTTCCTGAAGATCGGCGTGGGGCTTCTGCGGAAGATCGCGGAGAATAACTACCGCTTCTTCCATCCGTACGAACTGATCTCCAGCGGCGCCTGGCGGGTCGAGAAGGGCCCCGACTGGGCCGAGTTCACGCACGAGCTCGAGGGCGGGCCGTGGGCTTACCGGTACACCAAGAGGATCACCGTCGAGAAGGGAACGCCCGCGGCGTCGTTCGTCGTGGACCGCCTGTTGAAGAACACCGGCCGGAGGAAGATCGAAACGGATCACTACGGTCACAACTTCTTCATCATGGACGGCAGGCCCGTGGGAAGGGGCTACTCGGTCTCCTTCTCGCCGGACGCCGCTGCGCAGCTAGAGGCGAAGTACGCGTCTCTGGTCGAATCGCAAAAAGGCTCGCTGCGCTTCGTCGGCGACATGCGGCCCGGGGCGTCGCTCTGGACGCAGATCACCGGGTTCGAGCGGAGCGACCCGGCCGCGAACCGCGTCCGGCTCTCGTGCGGGGACTGCCACGTCGACATCGAGGGCGATCTGCCCCTCGTGAAGCTCGTCGTCTTCGCGACCCGCGAGGCCCTGTGCCCGGAACCGTTCGTTCGGATCGAGTGCCCTCCGGGCGCGGAGATCAGGTGGCGGACGCGCTACACCTTCGACGTCCCGCCGCCCGTCAGGTAGCGGGGGCGCATGGCGCGGCACGGCATGGATGTCCGTCCGCTCCTTGAGAGGCTCGAGGCGGCTATCGACATCGACCGGGAGCGTGCGAAGCTCGGCGAGTGGAGACGCGCGCTCGCGTTCGAGCGCTTCGATGGCGGGTTCGACGCGACGGTGCCTCCGGGAGACGCCCCGGCTGGCTGGCCCCAGGTCTCCGTCAATCGGGCGATCCGAGAGGGCCCCGAGGTGATGCTCGTCTCGCAGCTCGCCGGGGTGTGGGACGTCGTCGCCCGCGGGTCGCGCCGCATCCCGAACATCCGCGCGAACTACGGCACTGGCATCTTGCCGTCCCTCTTCGGGGCGGAACTCTTCTGGATGGACGACTCGCTCGACACGCTTCCCACGACGAAGCCGCTCGACTGCGACGACCCCATAGCCCGGCTCCTCGACGCAGGCGAGCCGGAGCTCACCTCCGGCCTCGGCGCGAGGGTCTTCGAGGCAACCGACTGCTTTGCGCGAGCCCTGGCGCCGTATCCGAGGCTCGCCGAGGCGGTCTGGGTGTACCATCCAGACCTGCAGGGCCCCCTCGACGCCGCGGAGCTCCTGGCGGGCCCCGGTCTCTACCTCGCCTTCTACGACGCGCCCGACAGGGTGCGCGCGCTGCTCGATCTCGTCACCCGGACATATGTCAGGTTCATGCGGGAGTGGCTCAGACTCGTGCCCGCGCGCGGGAGCGGCGAGTTCATGGCCCACTGGGGTTCGCTCTACAGGGGGCAGGTGATGCTCCGCAACGACTCGCTCGTGAATCTCTCCGCGGAGATGTACGCGGAGCTCGTCAGGCCCTTCGACGAGCGGATACTCCGCGAGTTCGGCGGGGGCGCGGTGCACTTCTGCGGCAAGGTGGAACACTGCATCGAGGTGGTCGCGTCCTGCGAGGGTCTCGGCGGCGTGAACATATCCCAGCCCCATCTCAACGACATGCGCCGCGTCATGGGGGCGACCGTGGCCCGCGGCAAGATCCTCAACGTCCCGCGAGGCGACTGGGCGACGGGGCTCGACGTCTCGCGGGGCGTGGTCTTCGCTTGAGCCGCGACTCCGCGGCCGGGCAAGCTGGTCTCGACAGCGAACCGGGCTCCCGGTAACCTTACAGTGAACGTCTGCCGGAGCGGACCACGGTGAGCGAAGCGATCGTCTATTGCGATCGGTGCGGGCGCATCGTACTGCCGAGCGAGATAGAGCGGGGGGACTGCGTCAGGCTCGGCGAGGTCATCCTGTGCGCAACGTGTTCGGAGGCACTGCCCGCGGAAGAGCGCGAGAGGGCCTCGGCCGCCCCGACCCGGAGGCCCGACCGCCGGTGGAAGTTCGACGAAGGGAGCGGCACAGGCGTAGCCGATTCCTCGGGGAACGGCGTCGCCGGAAGGCTCGTCAACTTGGAGGATTCCTGGTTCATCGGCAAGGACCTGAGCGGGAAGGGCTACGGGCCGCTCCACGGCGTCGTCGACGACGTGCGCGTCTTCAACACTGCGCTCACCGACGGGGAAGTCGCAGGGCTCTACAGGGAAATGTCCCGGCAGGCCCGGACGGACTAGCGACCGGGCGAGGCCCCATTCGGGCGGCGCCGAGAGGTAATGCGAGGAGGCACCTTGGCGAAGAAGGACCAGTCCAGGGCCGGGTCCGAGATGAGCTACGAGGAGATCCGCTCGCGCCTCGAGGCCGTGGTCGCCAGGCTCGAGCGGGGCGAAGGAACGCTGGACGAGAGCCTCGCCCTCTACGAGGAGGGGATCTCGCTCATCCGCGCCGCGCACCGCATCCTGGACGCCGCCGAGAAGCGCCTCGAGATCCTGAAGCCGCGGGCCGACGGGTCGCTCGGCCCGGAGCCGGCCGATCCCGATACCCTGGGGAGCGCCCCCGAGCACCCGCTCCGCGACGGACGAGAGGGGTCCCCGTGAGGCGGCGGAAGCGCGACGCACAGCCCCGCCGGGCGGCCGGCCGGGTCCGCGGGCACCCCATCGACGGCCCGGACGTACTGGGCCGGTGGCGGGCCGCCATCGACGCGGAGCTCGAGCGCAGGCTCGATCCGGCATCGCTCGGGCCGAGACGCCTGGCGGAGGCCATGCGCTACAGCGTCTTCGCGGGGGGGAAGCGCCTCCGGCCGGCCCTCGTGCTCGAGTGCTGCGCGGTGGCGGGAGGCGACCCGCGCGAGGCGATGGCGGCCGCGTGCGCGGTGGAGATGCTACACACGTATTCCCTCATCCACGACGACCTGCCCGCGATGGACGACGACGACCTGCGTCGCGGGCGGCCGAGCTGCCACAGGGCCTTCGACGAGGCGACGGCGATCCTGGCGGGGGATGCGCTCCTCGCCCTCTCCTTCGAGACGGCCGCCGACACCCCATGCGCGCCCGTCGCGCTCGAGGTGGTCCGGACCCTGGCGCGCACCGCTGGGCCGGGGTGCCTCGTCGGCGGGCAGGTTCTGGATATGCTCGCGGAGGGCCGCCGGGCGGCGCTCGCGGAGGTCGAGGAGATCCACGAGCACAAGACGGCCGATCTCCTCGCGGCCTGCTGCCGAACGGGGGCGCTCGTGGCGCGCGGCAGGCCCGACGCGAAGGTCGCCGCGCTCGAGCGGTATGGGCGCCTCCTCGGGCGCGCGTTCCAGATCGCGGACGACATCCTCGACGTCACCTGCACCGCCGAGGAGCTCGGCAAGACCCCGGGCAAGGACGCGGCGGCGCGCAAGGCGACCTACCCGGCGGTCGCGGGCCTCGCGCGCGCGAGGGAACGCGCGATGGAGCTCGCCTCGCAGGCGGTGGAGGCCCTCGCAGGCTTCGGCCGGCAGGCGGATGGACTCAGGGCCCTGGCCCGTTTCGCCGCCGAGCGGAAACACTGACCGTGGCCGAGAAGACACTCCTGGATTCCATCGGAGATCCCGCAGACCTCCGCGCGATGGACCCCTCCGAGCTCCCCGCGCTCGCCGAGGAGATGCGACGTAAGATCTGCGAGGTCGTCGCGGAGCGCGGCGGGCACCTGGCCTCGAACCTCGGCGTCGTCGAGCTCACGATCGCGCTCCACCGCGCGTTCGACTTCTCGAAGGATCGGCTCGTCCTCGATGTCGGCCACCAGTGCTACCCGCACAAGCTCCTGACGGGGAGGAGCGGGCGGTTCGGGACGCTCCGCTCGAAGGGCGGGCTCTCGGGCTTCCCATGCCCGCGCGAAAGCCCCTACGACCTCTTCGTCACCGGACACGCCTCGACGGCGATCTCGATGGCCCTGGGGCTCGCCTGCGCCGATCGGGGCGCGGGCCGCCGAGCGGTCGCGGTCGTCGGCGACGGCGCGATCGCGGGGGGGCTCGCCTTCGAGGGCCTGAACTGCGCAGGCCAGATGGGCATGGACCTGCTCGTGATCCTGAACGACAACGAGATGTCGATCAACCGCACCGTGGGCGCGCTCGCGCGGTACCTGAGCCGTCTCAGGCTCGATCCGCGCTATAACGATCTGCGGGCCCACCTGAAGGAGATCGCGGACAGGCTCCCCTTCGTCGGCGACCTGGGGCGCAGACTCGCGGAGACTGTGCGCCACGCGCTCGCGCCCGGCGGGGTGTTCGAGGCCCTGGGCTTCCGGTACATAGGCCCGGCGGACGGGCACGATATCGCCGAGCTCGAGGCGACGCTGCGGGCCTGCCGGGAGCTCCATGGGCCGATCCTGCTCCATGTCTACACTCAGAAGGGAAGAGGGTTCGCGCCTGCGGCGGCGGACCCGGCTGCGTATCACTCGGCGCCGCCATACAAGATCCGCATCGCATCAGAGCACGGCAGCGCGCCGACAATCAGGCGGACCTACACGGACGAGTTCGCGTCGGCGCTCTGCGAGCTCGCCCGGTCCGACGCGCGCGTGGCCGCCGTCACCGCCGCCATGTGCGACGGGACGGGCCTGGCTGAGTTCGCGCGGAGGTGGCCGTCGCGTTTCTACGACGCGGGGATCTGCGAGGCCCACGCGGTCACCTTCGCCGCGGGCCTCGCGCGGGGCGGCTGCCGGCCGGTCGTGGCGCTGTACTCAAGTTTTCTCCAGCGCGCCTACGACTCGGTCTTCCATGACGTCTGCCTGCAGGGCGAGCTCGGCGTCGTGCTGTGCGTGGACCGCGCCGGGCTCGTCGGTGAGGACGGCCCGACGCACCACGGATTGCACGACATCGCGTTCCTCAGGACCCTGCCGAACATCATCCTGGCCGCCCCGCGGGACGGTCCGAGCCTGGCGGCGCTCCTCCGGTGGGCGGTCGATCTCGGGAGGCCCGTGGCGCTCCGCTACCCCCGCGCGGAGCTCCCGGCGGACATTCCCCCCCTCTGCGGCCCGCGCGGCGAGGTCGAGCTCGGCCGCGGGGAGCTTCTCGCGCAGGGCGAGCATGTCGCGATCCTCGCCTATGGCGCGGCCGTCGCCGAGGCGTTCGCCGCCTTGCGGGAGCTCGAGCGGGAGGGTATACGGGTGACGCTCGCCGACGCCCGGTTCGCAAAACCCGTGGACGCGGAGCTGGTCGGTCGCCTCGCCCGGAGCCACGAGCGGATTCTGACCGTCGAGGATGGCGCGCTCGACGGGGGCTTCGGCTCGGCAGTGATGGAGGCCGCCGCGGAGTACGCGGGGCGCGTCGTGAGGCTCGGCGTGCCGGACAGGTTCATTGCCCACGCCTCGCGGGCCGAGCAGCTCGCCGAGTGCTCGCTCGACAGCCCCGGGATCGCACGGGCGGTGCGGGAACTCCTGGCAGGCCGGGGGGAGGGGCTGACCCGTGGGTGACGCCTGCGGATTGACAAGGAACGTCCTCGTCGTCGGGAACGGCTCCCGGCCCGGGGTGCGGGAGGCGATCGAGCGCGCACTGCCGTTCCTTCGTGAGCGGGCGAGGTCCGTGCGCGTGGACCTGGAGCTGCGCGCGGGCGAGCTCGCACCGGGCAGCGCCGACATGGTGATCGCCTTCGGCGGCGACGGGACGCTCCTCTGCGCCGCCCGCCGCGCCGCGGCGGCCGGGATCCCGGTCCTCGGGGTGAACCTGGGCCGGAAGGGCTTCCTCGCCGAGATCTCGGCCGACGAACTCGCCGACGGCATCGAACAGGCCATGACCGGGCGCTGTGGATTCTCGGAGAGGATGATGTTGGCGGTGGAGACCTCGGCCGGCGCGCGCGCGATAGGGCTCAACGACGCGGTGGTCGCGCGCGGGGCGCTCTCCAGGATGCTCTCCCTCGAGGTCGTCTCGGGCGACGAGTTCGTGGCACACTACGACGGCGACGGCCTGATCGTCGCCACGCCCACGGGGTCGACGGCATACTCCGCCGCCGCCGGGGGGCCGCTCGTCTCGCCGGAGATGGACGCCCTCCTCGTGACCCCCATCTGCGCACACAGCCTGAGCGCGAGGCCCATAGTCCTGGGACCCTCGCGCACGGTCGTGGTGAGGCTCGTCGCCTGCGGAAACGAGGCCCACCTCACGGTCGACGGCCAGATCGAATTCCCGCTCCTGCCGGGGAGCACGGTCGCGGTGCGGCGCTCCGAGGTGCGCGCGAGGCTCGTCGAGCTCGGTCGGAGGAGCTGGTTCGCCACGGTGCGCGAGAAACTCCACTGGCGCGCGGCCAAGGATTGACGTTGCGCGGCAGGAACTGCGATTCCGCCGTCCAGACGAACGCCCCGCGTCGGGCCGGCGTCTGCGCAGCTTGACGGGAGCGCGCCTGAGGCGGATCATCTCTCGGTGCGAGGCTACGGATGGCGGGGGTCATGCCGGATACTCGACAGGGCGACGAGAACGGCTTCAGGCTCGAGGCGGGGGTGCTGCACTGTCCCTATGACCTGAACAGCCTCCCGCCGAAGGAGCTCCGGATCTGGTGCGAGAAGCTGCTCGCCTCGCCGCACCGCTCTCTGGCGGTGGACCTGTCGGGCACCCGCCACATCGCCAGCCACCACCTCGGGATAATCGCGCAGGCGTGGTCCGAGGCGCTCGCGGCGGGGCGCGAGCTGGTGGTGCGCATCTCGCCGAGCCTGCGCCGCGTTTTTGAGGTCTCCGGTTTCGATCAGGTCTTCATGCTGATCGAACAGTAGCCCAGCAGGCGCACGAATACCGCCCGACGCGGACGATCCCGGCGTCGGCGGTGGTACGCGGTCGGGAGGCTGCGCCGGGACGATCCTCCCCGCTCTCCGAAGACAGACGCGCGGAAACGCACACGCCGGGCGCTACTGTCTCGTACGAGGTGCGTGCGGCTCAGTACAGCGCGCACCACTCCTCGTCCCAGTCGCCCGCCAGGGCCGCGCGAAACGGGTCGATGAGAAGCTTCACGCGCACGCCCCCCGAACTCGCCGGTCTCTCCTCTACTGCTAGGCTCCACGTGGCGAGCACCCCGTACTCGGGCAGCTCGCCGGCGGGCGACGCCTCGCGGAGGGCGTCCTCGGCCGTGCCGCGCCCGTCGGGGAGAGCGACCTGCGGGAGGTCCCAGACGGGGACCCAGTCCCAGGAGACGTCCTCAGCGGCGATCTCCCGCCCGAAGCGCCCGGCGTGCTGGGCGACCTTCTTCGATGCAATGACCGCGCCCATGAGTTCCGATCGCAGTCGCCCTGGCACGCAGCCGCCGCCCCAGACATCCCTGACGAGTTTTCTCCGAGACTGGACCGAGTAGAGAAGCGTCTCGGGCGCGAATTCCAGGTCGAAACGGAAGACGTCCTCGCATTCGCCGCTCTCGCAGGCTGAGCGGAACTCGACGGTCAGGATCTCGCCCTCCCCGTGTGGTCTGACCCAGCCCGAGAAGGCGAGACCCTGCATCTGGTCGAGGGCGATAACCTCCTCCTCCAGACAGCGCGCGATCCTTCTGCGGGTGCGAGCGGAATCGATCCTGAGCGCGAGCTCCCTCGCGCGTTCGTCCGCGCGGAGCCAGACCTCGGGGAGCTGGACATGGAGGAACTCGTCCAGTTCCACGCCCAGGTCCCGGGCGGTGACCATTCGGCTCGGCATCGCCCTCCAGCCTATTCGGCCATGCCTTCGACGATGAGCAAGTTGTACAGGTTCTTCCCGAACGGCCTTCCCACGATGACGACGGTCGGCCTGGCGTCACCCAGCGCGGCGAGCTCGCCGCCCAGTTCGGCCCGCGCGGTCTCGTCGGGCCACGCCAGGCGCTTCTTCTCGTCGAGGGTCTCCGTATTGTAGACGGGATACCAGTACGAGCCCAGCTCGTAGGCCCAGGTCTCGACCTCCGTGCGGGAGAGCACCCGTGTGCTGTACTCCCCGAGGAGGAACTCGACGAGCTCCCTCTTCACGACGCGCGAAGGCAGTCTCGCGTAGATCTCGGGGAAGCCGTCGGAGTCTTCGTCGTCCACGCCCTTCAGGAAGCGGACCCACGGCTTGAACTCGACGCGGACCCACGCCTCGAGATCTTCGGGGGCCCGGGAGCCGATCTTCCGGGCGTGGAAGTAGAGCCTCGTGATCTCCTGGTACGGAACCGGGATGCTGTCGTCGCCCCACTTCTCTCCGCTCACCTTCGCCCCGCACTCGACGAAGGCGGAGGCTATGTCGTAGTTCCAGTTGATCAGGAGCTCCGACGCCGGCAGCCACGAGAACGGCGAGCTCCGCTCGGCGGGGGTGAGCGGAGTCCCGTCGATCGTGTCGGCGAGCGATCCCTTCTCCAGCGCGCCGCCGAAGTCGAGCTCGCCGAGAGACACCTCGCGGCCAGGAGCCTCCGGCTCGTACGCCTTCGGGTCGAAGGTCATGATGTTCGAGTCATAGGCTGCGAAGTCCAGGGCGGCCCGCGTCGCGCGCCGGACCTTCCGGATGAGAACCCTGGACCTGAGCCTGTCGTAGCCCGCGTTCACCAGAACAACCGGACAGCCGTCGGGACCCGGCGAAGAATCGGTCGATTGCGCCGGCCGTGCATCTGCTGGCGCGGAGGCCGACTCGCGGCGGGGGCTCTGGGGTCTCGCGGCACATCCCGGAAGAGACGTCACCGCTGCGAGAAGCGCCCCAGCTCCGAGCGCACCATGCCACAGGCCGAGTCGAGTCGTCGCCCTCATGGTCTCCCTCCGACCGCATCGGTGCGGCCTTTCGCGTACAAGACGACGATAGCCGCTCCTCGGCGCGCCGTCCAGCGGGGGGACGTCTCCCGGCGGCCCGCCTGGGCGTCTTGCGCCCCCGCGCAGGCGCGTGTAGCCTCCGCAGGGCCGCGTCCGAGTGCGGCCGGCAGACACAGGAGGGACAGGATGCGAGAGAACAGGTTCCCGTACCAGGAGATGCCCGAGGACGACTTCCGGAGGCTGACCGAACTCGCCAGGCTCTGCCGTGGCGACATCCTGAAAATGACGACGCTCGCGGGCTCCGGGCACCCGGGCGGCTCGATGTCGTCGATAGAGATGTATCTGCTAGTCGGGTACTACGCCAAGCTGGACCCGAAGAACCCCCGCTGGCCGGAGCGCGACAGGCTCGTGACGAGCCACGGCCACACGGCGCCCGGCGCCTACGCCGCGCTCGGGAGGCTCGGCTTCTTCGACATCGACCAGGCCGTCGCCACGTTCCGCCTGCACGGGTCTCCGTTCGAGGGGCACGTGGAACGCACGGTCCCGGGCATCGAGTGGTGCTCCGGGAATCTCGGCCAGGGGCTCTCGGCCGCGTGCGGTTTCGCGCTCTCCGCGAGACTCAGGGGCGTGGACAGTCACGTCTTCTGCCTGATGGGCGACGGCGAGCAGCAGAAGGGCCAGCTCGACGAGGCGCGGCGCTTCGCCGTGAAGTACAGGCTCGGGAATCTCACCGCTCTCGTCGATTATAACGGCCTCCAGATCTCCGGGAAGATCCTCGACGTGATGCCGCAGAACATACTGGCCGAGTACATCGCCGACGGTTGGGAGGTGGACGAGGTCGACGGGCACGACCTCCGCGCGCTCTACCGGGCGGTGAGGGGCGCCCTCGAGCGCCGTGACGTCCCGACGGTCATCCTCGCGAAGACCGTGATGGGCAAGGGTGTCTCGTTCATGGAAAACGACCACAACTTCCACGGAAAGTCGCCCACAGAGGAACAGTGCGCAAAGGCGCTCGCAGAACTGGGGCTCCCCAACGACCTCGCGCGCCTGAAGGCCCTGAGGGCGGAGGGCGCCGCCAGGGCCGCCGCCTGCGCCCTCGCCCCGGCGCCCGCCCAGCTCGATGTGAAACCCGGGGCCCCGAAGGTCTACGCGCCCGGCAAGACCCACGACGGCCGCGGGGCGTTCGGCGCGGCGCTCGCCGACATCGCCAAAGAGAACCCCGGGCTGCCCATGGCCGTTTTCGACTGCGACCTGGCGAGCTCCGTGCGGACAGGCGAGTTCGCCGGGCTCAGGCCGCAGGGATTCTTCCAGTCCGGCATACAGGAGCATCACACGGCCGCTTGCGCAGGTGCGCTCTCGGTCGATCCCGTGCTCGTGTGGTGGGCGGATTTCGGCGTCTTCGGCGTGGGCGAGACCTACAACCAGCACCGGCTGACGGACATCAACCACGGGCAGCTCAAGCTGGTCTGCACGCACTGCGGCCTGGACGTCGGCGAAGACGGCAAGACCCACCAGTGCATCGACTACGTCGGGGTGTTCGCGAACCTCTTCGGCTTCAAGGTCCTCGTGCCCTCGGACGCCAACCACGTGGACCGCGCCGTTCGGTACGCGGCGACCAGGCCCGGGAGCTTCTTCGTCGCCATGGGCCGGAGCAAGATACCCGTGATCGTGGACGAGAAGGGCGAACCCTTCTACGGCCCCCGGTACGAGTTCGTCTATGGCAAGGCGGACCTCTTGCGCGGCGGCGGTGAGAAGCCGGCGGCCGCCATCATGACTATGGGGCAGATCGCCGTCGAGGCGGTCAAGGCCGCCGACGCCCTGCGGCAAGAAGGCCTGGCCGTTCAGGTCTGGTGCGTCTCGTCGCCGCTCGAGCTCGATCGCGCCGCAGTCGCGCGCGCCGCGGAGACGGGCATCGTCGTGACCGCCGAGGATCACCACGTGCGGACGGGCCTCGGGGCGCAGGTGGCGCGGGCGCTCGTCGAGCAGGGTCTCGCGCCGCGCTTCCGGTCGCTAGGGATAACGGGCTTCGCATGCTCGGGCGACGTGCCCAGCCTCTACAAGCAGTTCGGCATAGACGCCGCTGGGATCGCCTCGGCGGTCAAGGAGCTTGTCGCGGGCAGCTCTCCGCGTTCGCGTCGGGGCGCGGGCAAGCAGCACTGACAACGGCTTCGGCGACGAGGGGGGAGACATGGCAGGTCAGACGGCGCTCTGCTGGGCGATCGTCGTCTCGGCCGCCGCGCCGGCCGGACGCGCGGAGGTCCGCTTCGAGAAGGTGGTAATCGACAGGGCCTTCCGCTCCGAGGGCGTCGCCGCGGCGGACGTCAACAACGACGGTCTGGTGGACGTGCTGGTCGGCGACCTCTGGTACGAGGCCCCCGGCTGGAAGGCGCACGAGATACGCGCCCCCGGCTCCTACGACGTCAAAGGCTACAGCAAGTGCTTCGCCTGTTTCGCCCAGGACGTGAACGGGGACGGATGGGCCGACTGCATCGTCGTCGGCTTCCCGGGAGAGAGCGCGCTCTGGTACGAGAACCCGAAGGGCGGGCCGGGCCGCTGGAAGGAGCGCCAGGTCACTAGGAGCGCGTGCAACGAGACCCCCTGCTTCGCCGACCTCCTGGGCACACGGAGGCCGGTGCTCGTCTTCGGAGTCGAGCCCGAGAAGATACTCGCGTGGTTCAGCGTTCCGGCCAGGCTCGACTCGCCGTGGGACATGCACCCGATCAGCGCCCCGGGCTGCGAGGCCGCGGCACGCTTCGCCCACGGGCTGGGCGTCGGCGACATGAACCGCGACGGCCGGCTCGATGTCCTCGCCGCCGGCGGCTGGTGGGAGGCGCCGGCCGACCGCGCCCAGAAGGAATGGCGCTTCCACAAGGCCGAGATCCCGGGCGGGTGTTCGGACATCCTCGTCCTCGACGCGGACGGTGACGGCGACGCGGACCTCGTCGCGGGCTCCGCCCACGATTACGGCCTCTGGTGGTTCGAGCAGACCCAGCCGGGCAGGTTCACGAGGCACGTCATATCGACTGGCTTCTCGCAGGTGCACGCCCTCGCGCTCGCCGACGTGAACCGCGACGGGCTCCCGGACTTCGTGACCGGCAAGCGCTTCTATGCTCACGTGCACGACCCCGGCGCCGAGGACCCCTGTGTGCTCTACTGGTACGAACTCCGCCGCGCGGGCGGCAAGGCCCAGTTCGTCGAGCATCTCATCGACAACGACTCCGGCGTCGGCACCCAGTTCCAGGTCGCGGACGTGAACGCGGACGGCCGCCTGGACATCGTGACCTCGAACAAGAAGGGCGTCTGCGTCTTCATCCAGCGGTGAGCGCCGAGCCCCTGGGAGCCGGGTGGCCGCGCCGCGATCTTCGGGCGTCTTCCGGGGCGGACATGAGGCATAGGCAAGTTCCCGACCGCGGCCTGGATACCACTCCAGGAAAGGCGGCCCGGCTCGCCTGCCGCCTGGCAGAGGCCGCTCGCCGGGCGGCGGCGAGGCCGCTCGCCGCGCCGATCGCACTCGCAGTGCTGACGCTCGCGGTCTGGGCCAGGACGTTCGCGGTGCCCGTCCACGACTGGGACGACCGCGTATACCTCTTCGAAGATCCCAGACTCGAGCGGCCCTCGGCCGCGAACGTCTGGAGGATCTTCACCCGCAGCTTCTTCGCGAACTACCATCCGGTCGCGACGCTCACGTATCTCTTCGACAGGACCGTCTGGGGTAGCTGGGCGCCGGGGTTCCACCTGACGCACCTGGCGTTCTACGCGGCCGGCGCGATCGTGGTCTATTTTCTTTTCGTCGAGCTCCTGCGGAGCCGATCGGCGGCCTTCGCCGCGGCCGCGATGTACGCCGTGCACGCGATCCACACGGAGCCCGTCGCGTGGCTGGCCCAGCGGAAGGACGTCGTCTGTCTCCCGTTCTACGCGGGCGCGCTCCTCGCGTACGCCCGCTACACGGCGGCCGACGGCTCGCGCGCGCGGAGGCTCTACGCGGCGGCGCTCGCCCTGTCGGTCGCGGCGATGCTCTCGAAGGGCTACGCGGTGGTGCTCCCGGCGGCGTTCGCGGCCTTCGATCTCTGCTACGCGGCGCGCCTCGGCAGGAGGCAGGTCCTGGACAAGCTGCCCTTCGCGGCGCTCGCGGCCGGGGCCGTCGCGCTGACCGTGCTCGCGCAGGACAAAGACAGCGCCCTGATTTCCCTGGAGATGACGCCCTGGCAGAGGCTCGTTCTGCTCTCGAAGGTCTTCGCGGTCTACATAGCGAGGGCCATACTCCCGATCCGGCTCTCGGCGAGCTACGAGGTGAGCCACGAGTGGCTCGGATGGCCGGGCGCGGCGGCGGGGTTCCTCCTCGCGGCCCTGGCGGTCGCGGGATTCGTACTCCTGCGGCGGCGAGTGCCGGCCGCGGCGCTAGGGATCGCGCTCTTCGTCCTGCCGCTCGCGACCGTGATGAACGTCTTCTTCACGCTCAGGACCTGGATCGCCGACAGGTACCTCTTCTTCCCTACGATCGGTTCTTGCCTAGCGCTCGCCGCGGCGGCGATGCGTCCGTCGGCCGGGCCGCCCTCGAGGGTGCGCGTCTCCGCGCTCGTGCCGTCTGCGGCCGTCCTCGTGGTCGCCCTCTACTCGGCGCTCGCGGTCGAGCGGACCGGCGTCTGGACGAGCGGCGTGAGGCTCTGGAGCGACGTCCTGCGGAAGCGCCTCGACCTCCCCGGCTCTGGGCCCGTGAGGGCGCGCGACCTCCGGGGAAAGGCGCTCGGGGACCTCGAACCGCTAATGGCCCTCGCCCGGGCCTGGGAACGAGAGGGCAACCCCTCCGAGGCGCAGGAGCTCCTCGAGGGCGTGAGCCACGCAGCCCCGTCTTCGGGCCTGGGGGGCGAGCTCGACCTCGCGAGGCTCGAGCTCGAGGCCGGGCGACCCGAGGAGGCGCTCCGCAGGCTCGCGCCCATCGCGGAGTCGGGCGGCTGGCTCGCCCCTGCGGCGTGGGAATGGATCGCCGCCGCTCACGAGAAGGCGGGGCGCCTCGACGCCGCGCGAACGGCCTACGCGAAGGCCCTCGAGCTCTACCGCGCGAGCGGCCGGAGCGAACTGGAGGCGCTGCTCGGCCTCGCGGCCCTGGAGTTCCGCGCGCGGGAATACGCCAGGGCCGCGGCGCTCTACGGGCGGGCCCGGGAGCTCGCCCCGCGCGAGACGAGGGCGGTATTCTTCCTCGGCAGGTGCCTGGAGGAATCGGGGCGAACGGCCGACGCCTACGCGCTCTACGCGGAGGCGCTCGAGCTCGGGCGCGCGAGCACCGCCCCGGGCGGCCTCCGCATCGCGGACATCCATCTCCAGATGGGGCTCGCCGCGGAAAAGCTCGGCCGCGCCCCCGACGCGCTCGCCCATTTCGAGGAGGTCCTCCGGCTCGATAGCGCCCACCCGCAGCGCGAGGGGGTCCGGGCGAAGCTCGAAGAGCTCAGGCGCCGCGCGCCGGGCCAGGCCCGCTAGCCGGCGGGGAGTCTCCCGGGACGCCCACGCGAGCCCGGTTTCCGCCGGGCGACTCGCCCCGGGCTATCGGGAGACGCGCCGCAGGCGCGGCGCCGCGAGTCCGTCAGACAACGCTCCGTCGCGGCGACTCTGTTGCCCTTTGCCGCGCGGCCATTTTCCCCGTAACCTCGTGGCCCGGGCAGCATACATGCAGGCGGGCGGGAGGGCTGCATGGGCGATTCTCCGGCTGGAGATCGGGTCACGTCCGGGGCCGACCTCGCAAACGCGGACGAGCGGGAGATCGTCCGCCGCGTCCGCGGAGGCGACCGCCAGGCCTACGGGGAGCTCGTCAGGCTCCATCAGAGGCGACTGAGGTCCGTCATCTCGTTCTATTGCTCCTCCGCGCAGGAGACGGAAGAACTGCTCCAGGACGCCTTCGTCCAGGCCTACACGGCCCTGGACGGCTACGACGCCACTCAGGATTTCTTCCCGTGGCTCAGGGCGATAGCGATGAACATCCTGAGGGCCGAGGCCAGGCGCAGGTCGCGCGAGAGGCGCAAGGTCGGGGAATACCTCAGGTACGCGCGGATGGAAATGGCGGAGGACGACGCCTCCGGGGAACTCGCGAGCGCGCGCGCCGACGCACTGCGCAGGTGCGTGGGCAAGCTCCCGGAGGAGCAAGCGGCGCTCGTTCGCGCGAGGTATGAGCGGAGCGAGAGCCTCGCAGATCTCGCCTCGAAGGTAGGCGCGAGGCCCGGCGCGCTCAAGGTGAAGCTGCTCAGGCTCCGCCAGGCCCTGAGGGCGTGCATCGAGAGGGAGCTGGGGCTGGCCAGGGAGTAGCTCGGCGTGGACCGCTTCGAAGAGCTGCTGGCGAGTCTGTTCGACGGCTCCCTGTCGGAGGCCGAGGAGGAAGAGCTTGCGTCGCTCGTACGCAGGAGCGAGCCGCTGGGTCGGGAGCTCCGCGACCTCGCCGGCGTGGACGCTCTCCTGCGGGCCGAGTTCGCGCCCCGGGAACTCGACGAGAAGCTCGCCGAGCGGATATCCATGTGTCTGGTCGGACCGGAGCGCGAGGAAGAGACCGCCCGGCGCATCGTGGAGCGGATAAGCCGGAGACAGGCGCGTCCCTGGAAGAGCTCGGCTATCGGCCCGCATCTCTGGTATCTCGCGGCGGCCTGCGCGGCGCTCGCCGCGGGCGCGTGGTTCCTCTTCGCTCGGGCGAGCAGCGAAAAGGGACCGGTCCTCGTCGGCGCGGGTCCGGGCGTGGCGATCCTGCGCTCGGGCCGCGAGCTCCAGGCCGCGGCGGGGCTCGCGCTCCTGCCGGGCGACAGGGTGAGGACCCGCGGCGCAAGCGGAGCGGCGGTCCGATGGGACGCAGAGGGTGCACGCCTCGCGCTGGGCCGGAACGCGGAGATCGCCTTTCCCGCCGGCTGCGGCTCTGTCGAGATCGCCCTCGGCGAGCTCGTGGGCCGTTTTTCCAAGCGCTCGTCCGGCCAGCCCTTCAGGCTCGTCTCGCCCCACGCGGTGGCCGAGGTCCTTGGGACCGAGCTCTCGCTGACCGTGGACCGCGTCGCGACGCGGCTTGAGGTCGCGCGCGGGCGCGTCATGTTCACGCGCAGCTACGACGGCGCGTCCACGGAGGTGCGGACTGGCCTCGCGGCCGTGGCCGCGCCGGGGGCCGAACTCGAGCCCAGGCTCGTGACGGGCTCCCGCGTGCGCGAGGGGCTCGCCGCGCTGTACCAGTTCAACGAGGGCGGCGGCTCGAAGATTCTGGATGTCTCCGGGACCGGGGCCGACGCCGATCTGACGCTCGGCGACGAGTCCGCCGTCCAGTGGATCGCGAGCGCGATCTCCATAACCGCTCCGACCTCGGCGCGCACGGACAAGGCGCTTCCGCTGCGCGCCTCCGGGGCGGCTCGCCCTGGCGGTCTGACGCTCGAGGCCTGGGTGACGCCCTCCGAGCTGACCTCCGACGGCTGGTGGGGGCGGGCGTGCTTTCTCTCGCTCTGGAGCGAGACCCCCGGCTGGGAGCTCGCCCTGGGCCAGGGCGCGGAATACGGCCGCTCCGCGGCCCCGGCGTTCTACGTCGTCGCAGGTGACGCACGCCGGGGGACGCAGGGGGAGCCCGTGCTCGAGTCGACCTCGCCGGGGGGGACCGGCCGCCCCGTGCACGTTCTCGCGACGGTGGACCGCGACGGCGAACTCCGGCTATACCTGAACGGCGAGGAGACCGGCCGCGCGAGGCTGCCATCGCCTCCGCCGAGTAGCGGCGAGGAGTTCGGGCTCTCCGTCGGTTGCGACAGCGCCGGCGCGTCGAACTGGCTCGGCCAGGTCCACATGGTCGCCGTCTACGACAGGGCGCTCTCGCCGGCCGAGGCGTCCCGCAACTGCGCCTGCGGAAAGGACTGAGGTGCCGGGGTGAGTCCGTGCGTCATCGTCCTTGCGACTGCGGCGGTCGCCCTGTCGGCAGCGGATGGCGACCGGGCCTCCGAGGCGGTGCGGACCTCGCTCGCCATCCGCAGGGCGGTCGCATCCGGCGTCGCGGCCGGCAGGAAGGAGCTGGTCTTCGTGGGGTCCGCCTCGGGCGTCGAGCGGGCGCGCGTGGTTTCGGCCACGGAGGAGGCGCTCGTGGTCGCCGCGGGCGGCGCCGAGCTCCCGATACCGTGGGAGAGGCTCGAACCCGCGCGGCTCTATCAGATCGGCAGGAAGTACCTCGCGGCGGACGACGCGGCGAGCCACGTGCAGCTCGCCAGGTTCTGCCTGGCGCATGGTCTGGCGACCGAGGCGGAGGAAGAGCTCCGGGAGGCGCTGCGGCTCTCCCCGCAATCGCGCGACGAACTCCGGGAACTCGAGGCACGCCTCGCGGAGATCAGGCCGCGGACCGGCCAGGCCGCCGTCGCGCCTGCGAACGGCGAGCCCGCCGAAGCTAGGGCGGCGAACGGGAAGCCTGACAGGGCGACCTACCTCAGGGACGCGCTCAACGCCGACTTCGCCACGATCGACAAGAGGCTCGGGCCCCGCGCGGGCGAAAACGAGCCCGAGCCCGAAGAGATCTTCCTGCGGCACGCGGACGGGACATACAACCGCGGATGGGAGAAGGGCAAGGAGCCCGTCGATTGGACGGGCCTGGCCGGACAGGTGCTCTACGTGCCCCTGGAGCAGAAGAACCCCGGCGTCGACAGGATGAGGTTCTGCTGGTCGTTCCACGAGAACCACGGCGGCGCGCGCTTCTGGCACGTCTACGAGCTCGCCCCGACCATGAAGGACTGGTTCTGCAAGTCCCCGGACCCGGCGGCGAGGCACCCGGACTGGACCAGGGCCGCGGGCGGGGCGTTGGCCTACCCGGTCGCGGTGGCACGCGCCCCGGTAGCCTGGTCGAACTGCGGGGTGATCGCCTTCCGGAACGGCCTCGTCGGAGCGACCGGTTACGGCAACAACGATGATCGCTATCCCTTCATCATGCTCCCGCCCAACAAGGTCCCCGCGGCCGTCGCCGTCACGCCCAACAACGAGTTCGCCCTGGTGGCAGTGAGGGACATCGCGGAGCTCAGGGGCCAGCTCGCGGTGATCGCCCTCGAAGCCAGGGCGCTCGCGCAGCACTCGTTCCCCTATGCCGGCCTCCCGAACGCCGGCACCTACACCAGGCTCAAGCTGCTGGGGTTCGTCGACCTCCCGGGGATGGCCGCGCCGAGCGCCGTCTCGGCGACCGGCGATGTCAGCCGCTGGGCGTGGCTGAGTCCCATCGCGAAGGAGCGCCTCGACTCCCAGGAGTCGCGCGACAGGTGGCAGAAGGGCGCCGACGCCAACCACAAGGCCTCGAGCTTCGGGTACGCGGTGGTCGCGTCGAGGTCGGAGGACAGGGTCGCGTTCGTCGACCTCTCCCCGCTATACCAGTATATGCGCACGATGTACTTTACGACGCAGGAAAACTTCGAGAAGACAAAGAACGAGGGCGCCTCCCCCGACCAGTGGCCGTTCACGTTCGACGTCGCGCGCCTGGCGACTCCGAGGCTCGCAGGGGTCGTGCCCGTGCCGAGGCCGACCGCCGTCGCGGCGGGGATCGAAGTACCTCGCGACAGGACGTTCCTCTCGAAGGCCTTCGTAGCCTGTGAGGACGGCAGGCTGATCGTCTTCGACGTATCACATCTCGTCGGGAGGAATCCCGGCGTCCAGGGCGCCCCTGTTCCGACAGGGATGATCCAATTGGGCAGGAACCCCGTCTCGATCGCATACGGCAGGTACGCGGAGCGGGCCGATCACCTGATCGTCGCGTGCCGCGGCGACCGCGAGGTGCTCTGGGTGGATACCTCCGCGGGCGGAAAGGTCGTCAGGCGCCTGCGCGACGGGCGGCTCGCCGATCCCGTGGCCGTCGCGCTCTGGGACTCGCGCGGCGCGTTCGGCGTGAGCGTTGCGGACTTCGCGGGGCGCAAGATCGTGAACTACCTCTGCAAACCCATCGATTCCTGGGGCGACAGGCTCTTCGGAGGCCTGGGCCCGGACGGCAGGTCGGAGTTCGAGTGTACGGGCGTTCTCGAACTGCCGGGGCATCCGTACTCGATCTCGTGCGCCGAGATCAACTGACGGCCGGCGAGTCGACAGGAGGGCGACAGTGCGACAGACGAGGATTGCCGTGACGGCGCTCGCGGCCGCGCTATTCGCGGCGGCGCAAACTTCCCAGGGCGGCGAGGCGAGGAGCGCCGTCGGCGAGGGCGTCTTCTCGCCGAACCTGACGCAGGACACCCTCGACGCCGAGTCGAGCGTCGCCTTCCCGGGGCGGGTGCCCGTCTCGCCGAAGGTGCTCAGGATCGGAGCGATAGCGAACCACGTCGAAGGCTGGCGCACCGAGGTGGCGAGCGAGCCGGGCGCCTCCCAGTTCGTGATCGCGTTCAAGGAACCCCTCGAGGTGGGCACGATCGTCGCCTGCGGTCGATGGCACGTGAGTTTCCTCAGGCCGGGCGGCCGCCCGGAGCCCTCGCTGGAAAGCGAGTGGCTCGCCGCGAGCTACCCCGGCGAGAGCGGCCACGACCTCAGGGTCGTGCCGCTCGCCCCTGGCGTGAGGACCGCCGCGGTGCGCCTGACCGGCTCGCTCCGGCCCGACCAGGCCGGCAGGTTCTCCGACGAGCTCTGGCTCGCTACGACCTTCCCCGGGCGCTTCGTGAACGTAGCCCCGCTCGCCGACGTCTTCGTGAGCTCCTGCGCCCCCCCGGACCAGGGTTTCAGACCCGATTCGCTCAGAAACAAGCCGGAGGCGCTCGCGGACGGCAGGGTCGGGTCGACCTGGACGAGCGGCAGGCGCGATAGCGACATCTCGCAAGTCTCTCCGGAATGGGTCGTTCTCGACTGGGGCTCGGAGAGGAGGCCGCGGGGGGCCGCGGTCTTCATGGGGGACGGGGGCTTCGGCGAGATGCTCGTCCAGGGTTGGACCCGCGAGGGGCGCCCGAGCGGCCGCGACGACTCCGGCTGGGAGACCGTGGGGAGGCTCTCGGGCCGGCGGCCCTGGAGGCCCATCGTGTGGGAGGTCTACTGCGACTTCGGCCGGGAGGTGAAAACCAGGGCGCTCCGGTTCCTCGCGACGCGGGGCCTCACCAGGGAGACGGCCGCCGGAGGCGAGGGCGCCGACCCCAGGTCGATCACGATCGCGGAGCTCGCAGTCTTCGAAGACCTGGGCAAGAGGCCCGTCCCGGAGCGTCTCGCCAAGGAGAAGAAGACCCCGGACGGCGTCGTCCCGATCTCGTTCACGATGCCGTGGCCGGGCAAGGCGACGATCCAGATACTTTCAGAGCAAGGGGAGGTGATGGAGAATCTCGTCGCCGGTGCCGAGTTCCCCGCCGGAAAGAACACGGTCTGGTGGGACCTGAGCACGCTCTACGATTACTGGCCCCCCTACTCGAAGCCCGCGCCGCATTTCGGCGACCCCTCGGTGCGAGGGAAGGAGTTGGCCCAGCCCGGTCGCTACAAGTGGAAGGGACTCTGCCACCCGGGGCTCTCGCTCAGCTACGTCTGCTCGTTCAACCCGGTGAAGAAGCACGGGCTCGCCTGGGTCACGGCCGACTCGACCGGCGGCTGGCTCGCGGACCACAGTCCGCCTCTCGACGTGGTGCGCACGGGCGACACGATGGCGGTCGGCTCCTTCTGCGAGGGAGGGCATGCGCTTCTCGAGGCCGATACCGACATGCGGAAGCTCTGGGGGACCGGGCGGATCCACCTCGCCTGCCCGCGCGCGCTCGCAGCCGACGGGGAGTTCGGCACGATCGACTACTTCGCCCGCAAGGTGACCGAGCGCGTGGACCCGCAGATCGACTTCGCCTGGAGGGATTCCCCCGCACCGGGCGTGAGCGCCGACTACTTCGCGGTCCGCTGGACGGGGCGCCTCGAGGTGCCACGCGCCGGGCGGCACACGTTCTACGTCACCTCCGACGACGGCGTGCGCCTGGTCCTCGCTGGCAAGAAGCTCATCGAGAACTGGACGCCCCACGGCGCCACGACGGACTCGGCCTCGGCGGAGCTCGCGGCGGGGTCGCACGAGATCGTGCTCGAGTTCTTCGAGCACACGGGCGACTCGCGGATCAGGCTGGAATGGGAGCCGCCCGGCGGCGCGCGGCAGGTGATACCGGCCTCGCAGCTACGCCCTCCTGGCCAGGGCGGTGCGGCGAATGGCCTCGCGGGCGCGTACTTCACCTACGACCCCGGCAAGGCGCCCTGCGTCTACTTCATCGAGAAGGGCGGCTGGCTCGGGTTCGGCGGCCAGGATATCTGCATGATCCAGGTCGACTGGCGCACGAAGGCCGGCAGGCGGGTCTTCGCGGTGCCAAAGGACGAGAAGAACCCCGAGCTCAAGTCCGTGGAGGGCCTCGCGGTGACGGGAGACCGGGCGTTCGTCGCGGACCGCGAAGGCGATGCCGTAGTCGTCTGCGACCTCTCGCCGAACCTGGCCGGCCGGGACGAGAAGCTGCACGTCTTGAAAAAAATACCCGTGAAGGGCCCCGGCCGGATCCGCCCGTACGGACCTGACCGCCTGGCCTGCGTCTCGAAGACCGGCGTCGTGCTCATCGATGCGAAGACGTTCGAGACGAGAACCCTGGTGGACGGGCTCACCAATCCGCTGGGGCTCGCGGTGGACGGCTCCGGCAGGATCTACGTCGGTGAGATGGAGCCCTCGCACCAGGTGAAGATCTTCTCGCCCCAGGGGAAGCTGATCAGGACCGTGGGCAGGCCGGGCAGGCACCGCATCGGCCGCTTCGACCCGGACAACCTCGAGAGCCCCGCAGGGCTCGAGGTGGACGCGCGCGGGAGGCTCTGGGTCTGCGAGGCAAGCATGAACGTGAAGCGGACGAGCGTCTGGGACGAGAGCGGCCGCTGCGTGAACGACGTCATCGGTCCCCCCGAGTACGGCGGGAGCGGCGGCGGGGACATCGACCCGGCCGACGAGAACCGGTTCTTCTACAGGGGCCTGGAGTTCAAGCGCGACCCGAAGACAGGCGCCGTGAGACTGATCAATGTCATCTGGCGGGACGACGACGAGCGCTACGACCGCTTCTTCTCCGGAGCGCCGCACAACTTCGGGGGGGCGGCCCCGGCGTATCCGTTCCGGCGCGACGGCAGGCTCTTCTTCACGAGTTGGCAGGGCTGGGCGGCGGGGGGTAACTGCACGCTTTTCGTCTACGACAGAGACCAGGTCCGCCCCGTGGCCGCAGTCGGCACGATCCCCGACTGGATGTGGGAGCGCCTCGGGCGCGCGAGGCCCGAGCCGCGGTTCGGGCACGTGGTGGCCGAACGGGTGGACCCCGAGATCGACTTCTCCTGGCCCGGCTCCCCGGCGCCGGGCGTGAACGCCGACGACTTCGCGGTCAGGTGGGAGGGCGCGATCGAGGTAGGCCGTCCCGGGACCTACCGCTTCATCACCACCAGCGACGACGGCGTGAGGCTCTTTGTGGCCGGCAAGAAGGTCCTCGAGAACTGGACGGACCACGGCTCGACGGAGGACTCCGGCACCGTCGAACTCGCCGCGGGGCGCCACGAGATCAAGCTCGAGTTCTACGAGAAGAGCGGCGGCGCCCGGATCGCCCTGGCGTGGGAGGGCCCGGGTATCGCCCGCCAGGTAGTGCCGAGGAGCGCGCTCAGGACCTCGGCGGCGCCCGACGCGGGGGAGGGGCTCAGGGGGCGCTACTACCACGGCGGCCATGCGGAGTCGATCTTCGCCTGGACGGACTCGAACGACGACGGCCGCGCTCAGCCCGACGAGCTCACCCTCGGCGGGATCGCGCTGGACGGGACGCCCTGGGGCAAGGTCGGGTCGACCTGGCAGACCCGCATGAACGAGAACTTCGAGATCGCCTTCTCCGACGGCGAGTACGGCAGGGCGGGGCTCGCCTTCTTCAGGGTGAAGCGGCTCAACGCCAAGGGATACCCGGTGTACGAGCTGCCCACCCAGTTCAGGACGATCCCCGGGCTCGGCCACGCCTCCGACGCCGTGATGGTCGACCGGGCGGGGAACGCGATCAGCCTGGACGAATACGTGGTGAGCATGAGCCCGGAGGGCAAGGAGAACTGGCGCTACAAGAACCGCTGGCCGGGCCTCCACGCGGGTCACCACACCACCGCCTCCGGCGACGAGCCGGGCGTCCTCATCGCCACGACGCGGTTCCTCGGGTCCGGCGTGGTGAACGATCACGTCGGCGAGGTCGTCTCGATCATCAGCAACCTAGGCGCCACGTACCTGTTCACCGCGGACGGCCTCTACATCGACCGCGTCTTCGAGGACTGCCGCCGGGGCCTCTCGTGGTACTTCAACTCGCCCCCGTCGGACGCCCTCGTGAGCAGGGTCTCGCTCGGCGACGAGCACTTCGGCGGGACGTTCCAGCGGGTGAGATGCGAGGACGGCCGGTACCGCTTCCGATACGTGATCTCGGCCGGCTCGCCGCACAACTCGGTGGTGGAGCTGCGCGGTCTGGAGAACGTGAAGAGGCTCGACGGCGGATCGTTCGAGGTGACCGCCGCGCACCTCGCGCTCGCGGAGAGGCTGCGCCAGCAGAGGGCCCTCGCTGCCTCCGAGCCGAAGCGGTACGTGGTGAGAAAGCTCGCGAAGGTGCAGATCGACGGCGACCCCTCCGAGTGGCCGAAGGAGAGGATCGACGGCTTCGCGCTCGCCTACGACGAGCGATATCTTTACGTGCTGTTCGAGGGCGAGGACGACCGCGCCGTCTTCCAGAACGCCGCGACCGCCGACGGCTTCCTGGAGGCGTTCAAGACCGGGGACGTCGTGGACGTGATGCTGGCGACGAAGCCCGGGCTCGACCCCAACCGCGAGAACGCCGCCGAGGGCGATATCCGCCTGAGCTTCGTCCCGATCGGTGGGGAGCCGAGCGCGATCCTTTACGACTATGTCGTCCCGGGGACGCCTCGGGAGTCGCGCCTCGCGTTCTCGTCGCCGTGGCGGACGCTCTACGTGGACCGAGTGACGAGGCTCGCCGACGCGCGCGTTGCGGTGACGAGGAGGCAGTCGAGCTTCGTCCTCGAGGCCGCCGTGCCGCTGCGGGCGATCCACCTCGACCCGACCGCGACGAGGACCGTCGCAGGCGACGTGGGGCGCGTGCTCTCCGATCAGACGGGCACCCGCGCAGTGGACCGCGTCTACTGGTCGAACAAGAACACCAAGATCGTCTCCGACGTGCCTTCCGAGGCGAGGCTCCAGCCGAACCTCTGGGGCACGCTCGTCTTCGAGTGATGCGGTCGTGGAAGGAGCGGCTCCGATGGCACGGTGCAGGTTCGAGTCCCGGGCGCTCGCTCTTCGCGCGGCGCATGTCGCGGCAGGAGCGCTCGCCATCGCGGCGGGTCTTTCTGGAGGCATGGCCATGGCGGCGGAGAGGACTCTCACGCACGGGCTCCATGCGGTCCCGGCGCCTGCGAAGGTCGTGATCGACGGCGACCTCGGCGAGTGGGATCGGTCGGGTGTCATGATCTCGTGCAAGGACCCCGAGACCCTGCTCGATGTCGAGAGCGCGAGGGTCCACGCGATGTGGGACCGGCTCAACCTGTACATTGGCATCGAGTGGCGCGATCAGACCCCGATGCAGAACAACGTGGACCCGGAGACCATGCCAGGCAACGGCTGGCGTTCCGACTGCGTCCAGCTCCGGTGCAACATGGCCGGCTTCGTCTCCCACGTGGACTGCTGGTACTACACCCCGGGGAAACGCCCGGCGATGACGATCCAGTACGGCCGCTTCGACGTCCAGGGCGGAGGCCAGCCGAAGGTCGATAGGCCCCTCTACCCGGAGAAGCTGGGCGCCGAGCAGGCCTTCAGGCCATCGGCCGACGGCAAGGGCTACGTCCAGGAGATCAAGCTGCCCTGGGCGGTGATCACGCTCGACGGAAAGATGCCGCCCAGGGACGCCGACCTGAGGCTGGGCGTCGAGCTATTCTGGGGCGACATCGCCGCCGACGGCTGGCCGCGGAGCCGGATCGCCGACAACGTGCTGGAGGGAGAGACCGAGACCGACTTCTTCTGGACGAACACCAAGGCCTGGGGGCGGCTCTTCCTCGAGGAGAAGGGAAACCTCGCCCTCCCTGCCCCGGCGTGGATGCGCGCCAAGCGGAGCGAGCCGGAGGGCCCGGTCGAGATCCGGTTCGAGCTCGAGAAAGACAGCTTCGTCACGATAGCCGTCGAGGACGCGGACGGGAACCGGGTGTGCAGCCTGATGGGCGGCGCGCGATTCCCCGCGGGGAATCACACCGTCCGCTGGTCGGGGCTGGACGACCGCAACTCTCTCCTACCGGCCGGGAGGTACCTGTGGAAGGGTCTGGCGAGGGGCCAGATAGACCTCCGCTGGAAGATGAGCTTCTACCAGCCCAATCGGACCTGCCCCTGGCAGAACGCCGCGGGGACGGGCGCCTGGGGACCCGACCACGGCAATCTGCTGGCCGCGGCCGCGGGCGATGGGCGGGTCTTCCTCGCGGGGCTCGGGGCAGAGGCGGGGATTCCGCTCTTTGCCGTCGACGAAGAGGGCCGGAAGCTCTGGAGCGCGAAGTCCGGCGAGCCCGACCGCCTGGCGTACGCCGACGGCGTTCTCTATGCTTATACTACTAAGGGCGACTCAAACTGGCTCGGTATCACCCCTCGCGGCGTCATGCGCTTCGAGGCCGCTACCGGCCGCTGGCTGGACATCCGATCCCCCGACGGCAAGCCGAGTAAGCGACTGCCTCTCCTGAGCGAGAGCGACATCGCCTCCGGCTTCGCCGCGGACCGCGATGCGGTATACCTCTCCGTCGAGGCGAGATCGAAGGTCCTCGCCTTCGACCGCGAGAGCTTCGCTCGCAAGCGCGAATACGATGTCCCGCGCCCGCGCGAGATCTTCGCCCCTTCGGCGGGGAGCCTGCTCGTACTATCGCAGGATTCGCTCTCGGAGCTCGACACCCGCTCCGGCAAGCTGACGAGGCTCGTCGCCGCGGACTTCTCGGCGGCCCGCTCGCTGTGCGCCGACGCGAGGGGCGGAACGGTCTACATCGCCATGGGCGGTCCGCTCCATCAGGTCCATATCTACAGGCGCGCTGCCGGCGGCGCGAAGAAGGTCGCCGAGATCGGCAGGCCCGGCGGGCGGACGCTCGACGGCTGGTACGACCCGAAAGAGGGCTTCCGGAACCCGTCGGGCCTCGCCCTGGACTCCCGCGGCAGGCTCTGGGTGGTGGAAGACTCTCAGCATCCCAAACGCACGAGCGTCTGGGAGGGAGGCCGCTGGCTCCGCGATTTCATTGGCGACACCGGCTACGGCGGCGGGGGCGTGATCGACCCGCTCGACCCCACGACTGCCTTCTACAGGGACATGGTCTTCGGGATAGATCTCGAGACCGGCGACTGGTCACTGAAGCAAGTGGGATTCGTGATGCCAGAGGGCGCCTCCGCGCACGGGATCGCGCGCTCGGAGGGCGATCGAGCGACCGGCTCCGACGTCGAGGCCGAGTACGCGACCAGCTACAAAGGCAGGACGTACGTCTGCACCTGTCGCGGCGAGAGGCAGATGTTCAAGAAGAGGCCGGACGGGCGCTGGGCGCTCTGCGTCTACATCGACCCGCGCAGGAAACTCGGCTGGTGCGACAGGAACGACGACGGCAAGGTGCAGGAAGACGAGGTCTTCCGCGGCCCGGCCCAGGCCGACTGGGGCGGCACCGACTACTGGGGCATGCGGCCTTCGAGGAACCTGGACTGGTTCTTCTCGCGCGGCCTCGACAAGCCCGGCCTCGCGCTCAGGCTCGCCGGGATCACCCCGGGCGGCACGCCCCTCTACGACTTCGCGAAGTTCGAGCCCATGGCGGGCGAGTGCATGAACGGGATCGGCCTCGCGGACGGCTCCTACAACTCGGGCTGCGCGGGCGAGCGGGGCGAATACTTCAGCGAGATGCGGAAGATCTACCCGGCGGGCGCCCGCAAGAGGACCTTCTGGTTCCGCGGCGAGCGCACGGGGCGCTGGACATCCAGGATGCCCGCGCCGGGAGTCGTGCTCTATCCCTTCCAGGCCCACGGCGTCGCGGAGGTGCCCTCGCTCGGCGGGGAGGTGGTCTGCTGGGTGAGCGACTTCGGCCAGCGCTATCTCTTCACCGACGACATGCTCTACGTGGACCAGCTCTTCGCGGATGCGCGGAGCCTCTCCGAAGGCTGGCCGGACTCTCCGAGGCCCGGGTTCCTCGCCAACCGCATGGCGCCGGGCCAGGAGTCCTTCCACGGTTACTTAGCGCGCCTGGCGGACGGCAGGTACGTCCTCACGACGGGCTTCACAGACTGCCGCGTCCTCGAGGTGACCGGGCTCGACTCGCTCAGGAGGCTCGGCGGCGAGATCGAGCTCAGGCCCGAGCACCTCGCGCGCGCCGGGGAGATCAGACGGTTCAGGCTCTCAGGCGGCGCCGCGAGGGGCAGGCTCGTCATACCGCGCGCGACGCGGCGCGTCTCCGTCGATGGGGATCTCGCCGAGTGGCCGCGCGGCAACGCCGCCCGCATCGACGTCGACGCCGAGCGCGGCGCGGAGGTCTTCGCGTGCTACGACGATCGAGGGCTATACCTCGCCTGGGAGGTGCGCGACCCGAGCCCGCTCCTCAACCGCAGCGCGAGGCCCGAGCTCGCCTTCAAGGGCGGGGACGCCGTGGACCTGATGTTCCGCCCGCCCGGCGCGATGCTCGATGCGTCCGAGCCGCGCGCCGGCGACCTGCGACTCCTCCTGACGGAGCTCGACGAAAAGCCCGTCGCCGTGCTCTACAGGCCGGTCTCGGACACGAAGGCCCCGTACCTCTTCGACGCCTTCGAGGGCGCGAACAGGCCGAACGCGGTGCGCATGGACGAGGTCAGGCTCGCGCCGGAGGTGTCCGTGCGTTCGAGGAGGGGCCCGATGGGCTACTCGGTCGAGGCGGCGATTCCCTGGGCGCTCCTGGGGCTGGCCCCGCGCGAGGGCCTGGAGGGCAGGATCGACTTCGGCGTCCTCTTCGGCGACCAGCAGGGCGGGCAGACCATGCTCAGGGTCTACTGGGAGAACCGCGACACCAACATAGTCTCGGACATCCCGTCCGAGGCACGCCTCCAGCCGAAGAACTGGGGCGTGTTCGTGCTGGGCGGCAATCAATGAGTCCGGAAGGAGAAGACATGAGGCCGAAAGACCTGCTCCACGCCATCCTGGCCGTCGGGGCCCTGGCGAGCGCGCCTGGCCCGTCCAGCGGCGGAGAGAACGGCGACTGGCACTGGAGCGTCGAAGCTCCGCTCGGTGGGAAGACCCCGCGCGTGCACCTGTGGCTGCCGGATCGCGCGAGCGCCGTGAAGGCTATCTTCGTCTTCACCTACTACGGGTGCTTCGGCGGCTACAGCAAGGATCGCGAGTTCCGAGCGCTCGCGCGGGAGCTCCACTGCGGCGTCGTGGCCTCGGAAGAGCGGTTAGGCGATCCCCACGACGATCCCCGGCGGATCCTCGACGCGCTCGCGGCGCTCGCCCGGATGAGCGGCCATGCGGAACTGGCCGACGCGCCGATGTTCATATTCGGGCACTCGAACTCCACGCACGACATGGCGCAGTTCGGCAAACGGATCGCCGACCGCGTCATCGCGTGGGTCGCGATGAAGTCCGCGTTCGGCGCGCAGTTCTCGGTGCCGGAGCTCTACAAGGTGCCCGGGATGGTCATATCGGGCGAGCTCGACCACGAGTACTTCCAGGACCAGCTCGCGACCGTGAAGAAGCTCCGGCGAGAGCACGGTGCGCTCATGCACATGATCGTCGAGCCGGGCGGGCATCACTGGCCGGAGCGCGAGACGTATCGGATCATGGAGGCCTTTCTCAAGGCGGTCTTCTACCTTCGCGTGCCCGCTCGCTCCGGCGCTGCGAAGGGACCCGTCAAGCTCGTCCAGCTCGACGAGCGCTCCGGGTGGCTCGGCGAGAACCTCGAGGGCGAACGGGTCAGGCACGTGGATGGGCCGCACATCACCTGGTCGTGGGACCGCCCCGTGAACGTGAGACAGCTCTTGAGGATAGCGCCCTACGCGACCTATCCCGGCGACAGGTCGACCGCTTCATGGCTCCCGACGGAGGAGTATGCGCGCAAGTGGCAGGAGTTCTGCCACACGGGGGCCATCCGCAGCCGGTAGACGATGCCGCCGGGCGCTTGGCCCTCGGCCGCCGCCAGCGCGCGACGACGGTTTGACTTTCCGATCTCGCTGGTGTCTACTGAAAAGGGAAAGCGAGGTGGACAATGCGGAGGCTTCTCGTCGTGTGCGCTGCCGTGGCCGTCGCGCTCCTGCCGAGGGTTTCGCGGGCCGGCGCGCCCGCCGTGGGCGATCAGGCCCCCGAGATCGCCGCCAAGGAATGGTTCAACACGCCGCCGCTCTCGCTCGCGTCGCTCAGAGGGAAGATCGTCGTGGTGGAGTTCTGGGCGACCTGGTGTCCGCCTTGCAGGGCCTCGATCCCCCATCTCGTCGAGCTCCACAACAAGTACTCCGGCAAAGGCGTGGCGATCATCGGTCTCACGGACGAGCCGCCGGCAAAGATCAAGCCGTTCGTCTCGACGATGGGCATGACTTACGCGGTGGGGGCCGGCTCCACGACCGGTGCTCTCTATGGCGTGCGGGCGATCCCCCGCGCCTTCATCGTGGATCCGCAGGGCCGGGTCGCCTGGACCGGCCACCCTATGTCCATGGACGCGGCGCTCGAACAGGCCCTGCGCGAGACGCCGCCTGTTCTCGCAGCTCCGGACGAACTCGCCCGCGCGAGGAAGTCGCTCGAAGAGGCCGCGCGTCTCATCAAGGAACGCAGGTACGGCCGCGCGGCGGCCATAGTCGCCGAGCTGGGGCGGCAAGACCTCCCCGCCGAGCTCAAGGACCTCGCGGGGAAGCTCGCAGCAGAGCTCGAGGCGGCAGGTTCCACCAAGATGGAGGAGGCGCGACGGCTCGCGGGGTCGGACAAGTCCGCGGAGGCCCTCAAGATATGCGCCGAGGTCCTGCGCGAGTTCCCCGGCAGCGCCGCCGCGAAGGAGGCGGAGGCGTTGCGGGCGAGGCTCGGCGATGAGGCTGGGGTCCTCCGCCCCGCCCAGACGGCGCCGGCCCCGAGCGGCCCCGAGCAGAAGGCCGAGGCGCTGCTCGCCATGGCGAGGAACTGGATGCGCGCCGGCGAGAAGCAGAAGGCGCGCGATCTCCTCGAAAAGCTCCTGAAAGAGTTCCCCGAGACGAAGGCCGCCCGGGCCGCGCAGGAGGAGCTCGAAGGGCAGTAGACAGATCTCATCCGGCGGGCCCCTGGAGAAGCACCCCGGGTCTCAGGGCTCGGGGTCCCACCAGCACGGTCCCTTGCCGCGGACGGCCTCCTCCGCGCGAGTGCGCAGCGCGGTCATCTCGGCAGGGGTCATCGGGGCGAACCCGCGCGCCACAGCGAAGGCGGCGTCTTGCTCCCCCGGCGTGCTCAGGCCGAGGAGCGCCACGTCCGGGTCGCAGGTCATGATGTACCTGACGCAGTCCTCGACGCTCAGGCGCGGGAGCCCAGCGAGCCCCGACGCGAGCGGCCTCCCGTAGCCCTCCGTGTCGCCGAGGAGTTTGCCGGAGCCGAAGGCCTTGAAGCAGATCGTGCCGACGCCCCTCGCCCGGGCGAGGGGCAGTATCTCCCCGACGTACCGCGCGTCGCAGCGGGGCCCCGCCGCGAACATCACGAGGTCGCACAGACCTGACTCGATCGCCGCGCGGAGCACGTCAGGGTGGTGGCTGGATATTCCCTTGAAGCGCGCCTTCCCGGCGCGGATGCAGGCGGCGAGCTCCTCCATCCGGCTCGCGGCCACTAGTTCCCAGTCGCGCATAGTCGAGACGCCGTGGAAGAGGAAGGCGTCGACCTGCTCGAGTCCCAGGCGCGCCAGGCTCGAGTCGACCTGCTGCGCGACGGGCCGGTCGAGATGATCGATCTTGTCGACGAGGAAGACCCCGTCGCGCCGGCCGGCGAGCGCCCGGCCGACTATCTCCTCGGAGTAACCGTCCTCGTAGCCCGGCGCCGTGTCGACCACGTTCACGCCGGCGTCGAGGGCGCGCCTCAGCGTAGCGACGCAGCGCCGGAGCGGCACGGTCCTGTCGGCGAGGTCGCCCTGTCCGAGGACCGTGGCGACGAACCCTGTCCTCCCGAGCTCGCGGCGCGGCTCGAAGATTCGCCCCAGGCCGCTCAACGCGACCCCTCCATCTCCCGGCCCGTGCCGGGGCCTAGCCCACTACGACGTTCACGAGCCTCGACTCGCCCCTGGCGACGTAGATCACCTTCTTCACGCTCCGGCCCTCCGTGTGGGCTGCGACCGCCGCGAGCGCCTTCGCCTTGATCTCGTCCTCGCCGGCCTCGGCGCCCACGGAAAGCCGGGCGCGGAGCTTCCCGTTCACCTGGACGGGCACCTCGATCTCCTCGTCGGCCGCCGCGGCGGGGTCGAACACGGGCCATTTCTCGCGCACGAGCGGCTCGGGATGGCCCAGGGCCTGCCACATCTCCTCGCAGATGTGCGGCGCGAAGGGCGCGAGCAACAGCACGAAGCGCTCGAAGTCTTCGCGGCGGATCGCCTCTAGCCCCCCCAGGTGGTTGGCGAGAGTCATCAGGGACGCGATGGCCGTGTTGAACTTCATGGCCTCGATGCGCTCGCTCACATCGCGGATCGTCCTGTGTACCAGCCTGTTGGTAGCGGGGTCGGGCGGCAGACCGTTCTTGACCTTCGCCTGGAGCTCCCAGACGCGGAAGAGAAAGCGCTGCATCCCCACGAGGCCCTCGGTGCTCCAGGGTATCGGCTGGTCGAACGCGCCCATGAACATCTCGTAGAGGCGGAAGGCGTCCGCGCCGTACTTCTCGACCATCTCGTCCGGGTTGACCACGTTCCCGCGCGACTTCGACATCTTCTCGCCACCCTCGCCGAGCACCAGTCCGTGGGACGTGCGCCTCGCGTAGGGCTCGGGCGTGTTCACGACGCCGATGTCGTACAGGAACTTGTGCCAGAAGCGTGAGTAGAGCAGGTGGAGCGTCGTGTGCTCCATGCCTCCGTTGTACCAGTCGACGGGCATCCAGTAGGAGAGGGCCTCGCGCGAGGCGAGCTCGCGATCGTTGTGCGGGTCGCAGTACCTGAGGAAGTACCAGCTAGAACCCGCCCACTGCGGCATGGTGTCGGTCTCGCGCCGCGCTGGCCCGCCACAGGCGGGGCAGGTCGTGCGCACCCATTCCTCGATCGCCGCGAGCGGCGACTCGCCAGTCTCGGTCGTCCTGTAGCGCTCGACCTCCGGCAGGAGGAGCGGAAGCTCGCTCTCCGGCAGGGCGACCCAGCCGCAGTTCCGGCACTCCACGACAGGGATCGGCTCGCCCCAGTAGCGCTGGCGGCTGAAGACCCAGTCGCGCAGCTTGTACTGCACCGACCGCCTGCCGTAGCCCTCGCGCTCGATTATCTCGATCATCCGCTCTATGGCCTCGGCAGGCCTCAGGCCGTCGAGCGGGCCCGAGCGCACGAGCGTGCCGGAGTCTATCTCGGTGAAGGCGGCCTTCTCGACGTCGCCGCCCGAGATCACCTCTACGATCGGGAGGCCGTACTTGCGCGCGAAGCGCCAGTCGCGCTCGTCGTGGCCGGGTACGGCCATGATGGCGCCGGTCCCGTAGGAGACGAGGACGTAGTCGGCGACCCAGACGGGGATCTCCTTGCGAGTCGCCGGGTTCACGGCCCTGACGCCTTTCAACTCGACGCCGGTGACCTCCTTCGCGACCTCGGTGCGCTCGAAGTCGGACTTCCTCGCGGCGGCCTCGACGTAGGCCCGGACCTCGTCGGGGTTCGCTGCCTCCGGGAGAAGCTCGGCCACCAGAGGGTGCTCCGGCGCGAGCACCATGTACGTCACGCCGAAGAGCGTGTCGGGCCGGGTCGTGAAGATGCGCATGGACCTGCCGGGGCGGCCCGCGATGGGGAAATCGACCTCGGCCCCCGTCGACCTGCCGATCCAGTTGGCCTGCTGGGTCTTGATCTTTTCCAGGTAATCGACCGTGTCGAGGTCCGCGAGGAGCCTCTCGGCGTACTTCGTGATGCGCAGCATCCACTGGCTGCGGGTGCGCCTGGTGACCTGTCCGCCGCAGCGCTCGCACCCGCCGCCGACGACCTCTTCGTTCGCGAGGCCCACCTTGCACTGCTCGCACCAGTTGATGGGGATCTCGGCCTTGTAGGCGAGGCCCTTCTCGAAGAGCTTCAGGAATATCCACTGCGTCCACTTGTAGTACCGGGGATCGGTCGTGTTCACCTCGCGCGACCAGTCGAAGGAGAACCCCAGGCGCTTGAGCTGCCTGCGGAAGTTGGCGATGTTGCGCTCGGTCACCTTTCTGGGATGGACGCCCGTCTTGATGGCGTAGTTCTCGGTCGGCAGGCCGAAGGCGTCCCAGCCGATCGGGTAGAGGACGTTGTAGCCCTCCATCCTGCGCTTGCGGGCCACGACGTCGAGCGCCGAGTAGCTCCGCGGGTGGCCGACGTGGAGCCCCTCCCCCGAAGGGTAAGGGAACTCGATCAGGACGTAGTACTTGGGGAGCCTCCTATCGTCGGAGGCGCGGAAGCAGCCCTTCTCCTCCCAGATCCTCTGCCATTTCTGCTCGATTTCGGCGAAGCGGTACTGCCGTTGCATCGCGGAGAAACCCTTTCGTTCCTCGCCTCCCGCAGGGAGGCCCGGCCCCCGGGAGGCTGCGGGGCGCGAGTCTACACGGCCCGGCGAGGGCGTTCCAGCAATCTCCGCACCCGTCCCACAGGACTCGCCGAGCCCCTTCGACCGGCGGCGCGCCGGGCGGGAAGGCCTCGAGGCCGCGCTCCTGCGCGGGCCGACCCCGAGAAAATGCCTGCGAGGCGAGATCGCCTCAGCGGCGTGCCGCCTCGAAGAGGAGGAGCGCCGCCGCAGCGGCCGCGTTCAGGCTCTCCACGGGTCCCGCCATGGGGATCGTCACCGCCGACGCCTCGCGCGCGATCTCCTCGCTCACCCCGTGCGCCTCGCTCCCCACGATGATTGCCACGGGGCGCGAGTAGTCGAAGGAGCGGAAGTCGTTCCCCCCGCGAGGGGCGGCCGCGACGAGACGAATTCCCGCGCTCCGCGCGCGCGCGAGGAACTCTTCCGTAGTCATCCTCGCCGACGGCAACAGACACACCGCCCCCGCCGAGCCCCGCACCGCGCGGGGATGGAAGATGTCCGCGCTCGGTCTGAGCGCGACGAAACCGCTCGCCCCGGCCGCGAGCGCGGAGCGCATCATGGAGCCGAGGTTCCCGGGGTCCTGGAGGCCGCAGGCGACGAGGAGGAGCGAATCGCGCCCGAAGAGCGCCGATTCCTCCCAGCGGGGGAGCTCCGCGACGGCGGCGATCCCCTGCGGGCTCGGGCAGTCGGCGACCTTCCTGAAGACCGCCGCGCTGAGTTCGACCACCTCCGCCCCGCGCGCGGCCGCCTCGGCGACGAGGGAGTCCTCCCCCGCGAGGCGGCTCGAGTAGAGTAGCGTCCGGACGCGCCCAGCGGCCAAGGCCGCCGAGACGAGCCTCTTCCCCTCAAGCAGGAACTGCCCGGCCTCGCGGCGGGCCTCTCCGTCGCGCTGGAGTCGCACCCAGGACTTGACCCGCTCGTTCTGGGGACTCGTGATGGCGCTGCGGCTCATCGCTCGTGTCCATCCGTTCGGGCCGCGCGGCGACGCTGCGGCCTTGGCTCCCCGCCTGGCCAGGCGTCTCCGAAGATACGCTCGAGCACGTCGTCGGTGAAGACCCGCGCCGCCGTCTCCTGATCGCTGGGGCCGAGCCTCGCGAGGACTCGGACGCCGGTGAGGCGCTCTATCTCCTCGGCGTTCGTCTCGACGGAAAGGTCCGGTCCGCCCCCCGGCGGCCTGTCGAGCACGACGCCGCGCACCTGGAGTCCGCCAGAGAGGGCCGCCTCGACGGTGAGCGCCGTGTGGTTGATCGTTCCGAGTTCGTCGCGCGCGACCACGAGGAGCGGCGCGCCGAGCTCGCGCGCGAGGTCCCTCACCGTGTAGCGCTCTCCGAGCGGCACGAGGAGCCCGCCGACGCCCTCGACGACGAGCGCGCGGTGCCTGGAGGCGAGCTCCCGGAAGGCATCGAGGACCCGGGCCTTATCGAAGCTCGCGCCCGAGAGCCTCGCGGCCGCCGTCGGCGCGAGCGGCGGCTCGAACGCCTGGGGCGTCACGAGCTCGAGGGGGTCGGAGGCGCCCGACGCCGCGAGGAGCGCCGAAGCGTCCTCGCTCACGAGGCGCCCGCCCGGTCCTTTCGAGCAACCCGTGGCTACCGGCTTCATAGCGCCCACGTCCACTCCGCGCGCGCGTAGCGCACGAACCAGGGCGCACGCGACGAAGGTCTTGCCCACGCCGGTGCCGGTGCCCGTCACGAAGACGACAAGCCCGGACCTCATTGGCGACCTCTACTCCTCTGGCACGCTTCCCCGGCTTGTCCCTGGACTCTCGGGCCCGAACTCCGGACGCGGCCGGCACGTCGTCGCCCAACGGACGCGCCGGCGAGCCGCCTGAGCGCGGCGAGGTTCCTCGCGTCGTCGCCGGGCCGCCTGAGCGGCGTCTCCAGGATGAACGGAAGCCCCGACAGCGTCGCGTCGGCGAGGAGCGCGCGGAAGCCCTCTTCCCCGACGGCCCCGCGGCCGACGGCCTCGTGCAGGTCGCGCCCGGAGCCCGGGAGGGCCCTCGAGTCGTTGGCGTGGACGAGCCTCACCCGGGTGCGGCCCACGGAACGGTAGAGCGCCGATAGCGCCTTCGCCACGCCCGGCGCGGTCGAGAGGTCGTATCCCGCCCCGACCGCGTGCGCCGGGTCGAACGCCACGCCGAAGCGCCCCCTGTCGAGCCGCTCCATGAGCGCGCCGAGGTCCTCGAAGCGCGAGCCGATCGACGAGGCCGCGCTCGCGGTGTTCTCGACCAGCACCATCGGACCGTCCGCGCCTGCGAGGGCCGACAGTTCCTCGGCGAGGACCTCCGCGACCTCGCTCGGGGACCTCCCGGCCGCCGAGCCGGCGTGCACGACGTAGTACTGCGCCCCGAGCTCCCGCGCGATCTCGAGCTCCTCCCGGCAGAGCCGCCGCGCCCTGCGCGCGACCTCAGACCTCCGGGAGGCAAGGTGCGCCAGATACCCGGCGTGCACCACGACCGGATGCAGGTCGCGCTCGCGGACGAGCCGCCTGAACTCCTCGGCCTCCTCCGCTCCCGGCGCCGCGCGGCCCCAGAGCCGCGGCGGGCCTGCGAATATCTGGAAGCACTCGCAGCCCAGCTCGAGCGCCCTGCGGGGCGCCTCCGCGAACGAGCCTTCGATCGACACGTGCGCGCCCAGGCGCATCGACCCTCCCGCGGCGCTAGGCATCCTACGCCGCGCCTCGCGGGGCTCAAGCCGAAGGTCGAGCATGCGGTACAGTTTCTCAGTGCCTGAGCCAGGCGGCGGAGGCCTCGGCGTCCGCCTCGCGGGCGCGGGCGTGGATCCTGTCGCTGTCGACCGCCCGCGCGACGACCTCGCCCAGGGCGCACGGGCGCGCCTCGGGGCGCGGTCCGCGCGCGTCCTCGACGGAAGCCCCGCTCGGTGCCGGCCCGACCTGCGAGGAAATACGGGCCGGGGCGACGGTCCCGCCGAGGACCTCCGCGAGCACTCCCGAAGCCGCCTCGCCGGGACCCGAGGCGAGCCACGACACGAACGGCGCGCCGCGGCGGTCGTCGCGGTGGAGCCCCGCGAGGTTGCCCGCGAGCCCAACCGCGACAATGGCCAAGGCGACGCCGCAGGCGGCGCCGAGGATGCGATTCTCCTCGTGCCGCCTCTCGAGGCGTCGAGAGAGCCAGAGCCCCGTCACGAATCTCGCGTATACGCTCGTGAGCGCGAACGGCAGGAAGAACCCGAGGACCGCGTCTCCCGGCCGAGCGACGCCCAGGTCCCTCAGGGCGGCGGCGAGCGTGTCGGAGACAGCGAGCCCCGCGGCCGTCCCGAGCGCGACGGACACTCCCGCGGCGAGCATGCGCCAGAGGCCGCGCCTCGCCCCGAGGAACGCCCCCAGGGCGATCGTCGCCGCGGCGAGAAGGTCAAGGACGAGCATCGCCCGTCCCGCCCGAGCCGGACCGGCTCGACGACTTGAGCCGGCGGTACGTCTCGAGGGCCTCGATGCCTTCGCGCATCCTCCCCGGACGCGCCAGGAGCAGCGTGCCCAGTCCCTTGTAGGTTTCGGCGTGCGCGGGGTCGAGCTCCAGGGCGCGCCGGTAGGCCGACTCCGCCTCGTCGGCGCGGCCCGAGCGCTCGAACGCTCGGCCGAGCGCGGCGTGTACGTCCGCCCGAGCGGGCGCGAGCGCCGCGGCCTCCTTGAGCACACCGATGGCCTCGTCTAACTTGAGCGCCTCGATATAAGCGAGGCCCAACCTCAGGCGCGCATCGACGCTCGAGGGGGAGATCGCGAGCTCGGCCCGCGCGGCGAACTCCTCCAGCCTGAGTTTCTTCGCGCTGGTCAGGGCGAACCGAAGCGACTGATAGAGAGCGGCCTCCTCGGGCGCAAGCGCGACGGCCTTCCTGAAGAGATCGACCGCCTCCTCCGGGCGCCCCCGCCTGAGCGCCAGCCCTCCCAGCTCGAAGAGCGGCCTGTACGAACGCGGATATCGTTCGAGGGCAGCGCGCAGAACGCGCTCGGCCCGGTCAGGATCGCCCATCCGCTCCCTGCACTCAGCAATGCGGATAGCCACTTCTTCGTCATCATCGGCCACCTCCTCGAGGATCTCGCACGGCCTCCTGTATTCCTCCGGCTCGGCGCGGCGGTAGCGGGCGCGGCCGAGCAGTACGAACGCGAGCCTCCTCTTCAGGCGGCGATCGGCCGGCGACCGCGCGAGCTCGGCCTCCGCGCGCGCAACGATCTCGTCGATCTTCCTGCGAAGAGGCACCTCGGGACCCGCCCCAAGGAGCGCGTACCTGGCCGCTAGATCGTAGGCCTCCAGGCACTCCTCCGCCGCATCCAGGGCCCGCTCGATCCTCTGTATCGCGGCCTCGTAGAGCGAGCTCGCCTCGTAGAGCTCGGCGAGATGCAACTGGAGCCTGGGCTCCGACGGGAACCTCTCGAGCGCGGAGGCGAGCTCCCGCACGGAGCGCTTGAGCCGCGCCGGCTCCACCGCGGCCAGGCCCTGGACGAAGCCCAAGTTGAGCGCCGCCTGAAGCGATCCCGGCGCGAGGGAGAGCGCCTTCCGGAACGAGCTCGCCGCGTCCTCGATCCGCCCCGCGAGGAGCTGGAGCCCCCCGAGCCTGTTCAGCTCCGCCGGAGTCCGTGCGCGGCCGACCCCCGCCGCCTCCGCCTCCCTGAGGGGGCGCACGACCGTATCCACCTCGATCTGGGCGAGCTCGGCCTCGAGCGCCGCCTCCTTGGCGAGCGGGGAGCCGGCCGCCAGGCGCTCGGCCTCGCGGTACTCGGTCAGGGCCTCCTCGACGCGCTCCTTCTCGGCGAGTACGTCGCCCAGCCTGAGGTGCGCGCGCGCCTCGGCCGGGGCGAGCCGGATGACCTCGCGGAGCTCCCTTTCGGATGTGTCGAAGTCCCCGGCCACGTAGGCGAGCTGCGCGAGCTCCAGGCGGAGAGCCGGGTCGTCCGGCCTCCGGGCCAGTTCCCGCTCCAGGCGCTCCCTGGCTGCGGCGTAGGCGGCCCCGAAATGCGACTCCCTCTCCGGCACAGGCCCCCCCTGGGCTCGCGCCCGCCTGTCCCGCCTTTGCTTTCGGCGGTCCTGCCGCAGGTCTTTAGCGCCAGGGCTTGCTGGCGGTCGCTCCGGACGGCCCGGGGTCCGTCGGAGCCCGAGGCAGGGGATTCCCTCAACGGTACCGGGACAGGACGTCGGGCGCGCCGACCGCGGTGGAGTCCGCCGCCGAAACCTCCGGCGCGCCTGGGAGGGCGCGATTCTCGGGGCTCGCCCTCAGGGCCGCTGCGATCGCGCCCGCGGCGAGGGGGAGAAAGCGCGCCGGGTCCCGAAGCAGCACCTGAGCCTCGAGGAGGCCCGACTCCGAGGCCGGGAGCCCCTCGCGAAGGGCGTACTCGCGGAGGACGCCGTCATCCCCAGCGTCGACCCCGACGAGCGCCGTGCGGAGCGGGCGTGCCGCGCCCGGCGACGTCTCCGCGGCCGGGTCGCGGAAGAGGCGCATCGCCGCCGCGGCGGGGATTCCGGGCGGAGAGACCTCGAACTCGGCCAGCCGAACGACGATGCGAGAAGGATCGTAAGGTACGTACTCCAGGACCTCGCAGACGAAAAGCCGGCTGCAGCCCGAGCGCGAGGCGAGGAGGCGGGCCTCGTCCGCCGTGGCGCAGGTGCCCAGGGGCCTCGCGCCCAGCTCGGCGGCGAGAGAACCCGCGAGCAGTTCCTCTGTGTCGGGGCTCCGCGCGACCAGCATCGCTAGCGCGGCTCTGCCCTCTGCGGGTCGCTCGGACGCGGCGGGTCCACCCGCGGCGTCCGGCCGCTGCTGGACGGGTGCGCAGCCCGCGCCGAGGAGGAGCGCGAGCGTCGCCACTGAAATGGTATTGCGATGGGCAGGCGCTTGCACGTCTCGCCTCCGCTCCGCCGCGCGGGGCTCAGCTCGCCGGGCCGCGCCCTTCTTGCACCCGCCGGGCGGGCGCAAGCTCCGGCGCGAGGCTCCAGATGTTCACGCGCCCGTCGCGCTCGCTCGTGAAGAACACGCGGCCGGTCTCTCCTTCTCTCCCGATTCCGGACCAGGCCGGGCCGTACTCCGGCTCGGGGGTGTTCGTCAGCCGCACCAGGTCCGTGCCGTCGATGCGGACGCTCCAGAGGTCGCAGCTCTCGCTCTGGCGAGAGCCGTGTTCGATCGCCACGAAGACCAGCCTCTCGCCGTCCGGGCTGAACGCGGGCTCCACCGCGGAAAAAGACGGGCTCGAGAGTATCTGCGACTCCGCCCCGCCCGAGAAGAGGCCCCCCTCCTCCGCGCGCACGTCCACGGACCAAAGCGCGTACTCCCGTCCGCCGCGCCGGCGCGCCCGCTGGAAGGCGATCCTGTCGCCCCTCGGGCTCCACGAAGGCGCGAGCCCCGGCGCGATCCAACTCACGGTGGAAGAGCCCCGCGACCTGGCGCAGATCCACCACTCGCCGTCCTGCGGCCTGTAGGCGTTGAACGCGAGCGCCTTCCCCGAGGGATGCCAGGTCGGGTGTATCTCGTCGAGACCGGGGGTCGAGGTCAGGTTCTCCCGAGCGCCGCCGGACGAGGGCATGATCCAGATGTCCCAGGAGCCGGCGTCCCTGCCGGCGAAGGCGACCTCGGTACCGTCCGGGCTCACGGCCGGTTGGATGTACTCGCCCGGCGGCGAGGTGAGCTGCGTCACCACGGCGGCAGAAATGCCCTGGCGGTAAAGCTGCGGTTCCCGCGAGTTCCTGGTCGAAGCGAAGACGAGCCACGTCCCGTCCGGGGAGGGGGCGGGGTCGTAGTCCCCGCCGTCCGCGGCCCAGGTGTGGAGGGCTAACGAGCTCGCCTGGGGACCTGCCGCGACGGCGTATGGCGGAAGCAGGCTCGGGGTCAGGATTCCCCGCGCCGCGCGTTCCTCCGAGCCGGCCCCGCAGCCGCTCACGGCCCAGCCGGCGAGGGCGAGGAGCACGAACGACTCCCCGAGTCGAATGCGCATCTTCCTGCCTCCCTGGCGGGACTCCCGGCTGCGGCGCCGCCCCACCTGTGCTATCGGCATTCTACGAGGGGAGGCTTGAGGCTGCCAGGACGGTCAGGCACCGGCCCCGATGGATCCCGCCGGCTCGCGCACTTCGCGAACGACCAGGGCGAGCCACGCGAGGCCCGCGAGCGTCGGGACGAGGCTCGCCGCGAAGACCGCCGGCGTCCCCAGGGACTCGGCCGCCCGCCCCGCGATCCACGGGACGAGCACGGTGGCCGGTGCCAGGACGAGGTTCGTGATCGCGATGTGCGCGGCGCGGCTGTCGTGAGGGCAGGACTCGAACACGAAGTTCGTGTGCGAGACCCACGCGCTCGCAAACGAGAGCCCCGAGAAGGCGAACGCCGCCGCGCAGCCTGCCGGGCCCGGCACCGCGAGCGCGAGGGCTATCGAGCCCGCCTGCGCGGCGGCGCCCGCGACGATCCCGGCCCTGTGCCCCCGCCGGTCGCCGAGCCTCCCGAGGCCGAGGCCCGAGACGGCCTGCGCCAGGGCCTGGAGGGCGCCGAGGGCTATCACCGTGTTCTCACCGACTGAGCCTCCCGCGCTCGCGCGGAAGTGCACCGCGAAGAACATCGGCGGGGCCGAGCCGAGGGTGACCAGGGTCCTCCCGACCAGATATCGTCTGAAGTTGGCGTCCCCGAGCGAGCGGCCGAATCTGGAGAACATCTCGCCTGCCGGCAGGCGCCGCGGCGGGGCTCCCTTGTCGACCTCTCTCACCGCGGCGAATACGAGCATGCTGGCCACGTAGCAAGCGGTCCCGAGGAATACGAGCAGAGCATAGCTCAGCGGGAACTCGCACCGGTCGACTAGCACAGCCGCCGCGAGCGCGGCCGGGGTCCCTGCGAGCGCCACGGCGGCGTTCGACCAGCCGAAGGTACGGCCCCTGGTCTCGCGGCCGAATAACCCCGCGACCCAGTCGAGCCACACGGGGAGGATGATGCCGATCGTCAGCGTGAAGGTGGCGAAGGCCGCTTGCAGCAGCACCCTGGCCGCGAGCTGGTGTTCCCGCGAGAGGACGAGTGTGCCCACGCCTATCAGTGTCCACGACGGGACAATCGCGGCCAGATGGTAGATTATCAGGAACCATTTCCTCCCCTGCCCGCCGGGGAACACGAAGGCGCTCGCGACTTGCGGCAACAGGACGCCGGCGGAGCCGACAGCGGAGAGGAGCCCTACTTCCTCTTCTCCTCCGCCCAGGCGCTTGATGAGAAGCGGGAGCACCGTGAGCTGGGAGGCCAACCCCGCCCCCAGGCCCCACAGGCCCTCCCCGACGGTGTTGCAGACCAGGTTCCGGCGTTCGATGCGGTCCATCGCATTCCGTGCCTTCGAGATATCGGAACCGAGCGGCAGCCAGCGAGACCCGGGAGCTCCGCCCGACGCGGGGTCCCGACTCCGACGGCCTCGCCCGGGTGACGCGGGCCGTCTCGGATTCCCCGCGCGGGAGCGCTAGAATCTCTCGGCCGGGGCCGGTCTCTCCGGGGGTTTCGCTGGGGGCTTCGCTGGGGGAGGCTCCTTCTCCGGGGGGCGCATCTCCATCCCCACGACCTCGCCTTCCTCGGACACCACGACGTGGCCGAGCGGAGGGGCGTCCTCGTCGCGTCTGGCGACGAGCACCCAGACGCGCTTCTCGGGGTTGAACTCGCCCGGAAAGAGGCGCGCCCCGAGGGCCCTGAGCCTCTCCGCGACCTTCGGATTCGCCACGGCGCGCTCGATCGCCTCCGCGGGCTCGAGCCTCCGGCGGCCGGCCGGGGGCTCCTCGCCCTGTCTCGGTACTTGCGCGCGCGACGCATCTATCGGCATGACGGGCCTGAGCACGGCAAGCTCGCGCGGGTCCCCAGGCGGGAGCCGGAGGGCCACAACGCCCGAGAACGTGACCTTGAGCTCCAGCTTCAGAGCGAAGGCGAGCGCCTCCAGCACCTCGCCCGCCGGCACGTCGCGCGCGATGATCCCCACGCGCTCGCCCATCCGGCCCGTCGGCGCGGAGAGGACGAGCGAAAGCCCCGCCTGCTCGGCGAGCTGCTCGGCAACATCCCAGAGGGATTCCTTGTCCTCCCGGATCGTGACCCGTCTGCCGAGCTTCTCGCGCGTCCAGTCCGGGAGCGCGCCGGGCTCCGGGGCCCCTCCCGCGAATGTCGTGTACCCCGCCAGGACGCAGAGCGCGGCCGCGGCGGCCGCCCGGTGACGAATCCGATCCAGCATGTCCGGCTCCTCCTTCGGACGGTCCGCGTCGAACCGGCGTTCGGCCCACCCCTCGCGCGCGAGTCTCCACCGCAGCGGACGGAAGTCAAGCGCGCAGCCCGAACAACTAGGGTCATTCAGTTCTCCCTCTCGTGTCGCCGACGTATGCCCGAGCGACACCGGCCGCGATACGACTGTGTTCGCCGCGCGCGACTGGCGGTGCGGCGAGCGTAGCGCCGCGCCTTCGGTCGCGCTCGCGAGGGCGAAGCCCGTTCGTGTCAGGCGGGCACGTGGGCCAGGCGGCATGGTCTGCCTGCGCAAGGGTGCAGCGGAGATCGCGCGCGCCCACCTCGAAATGCTCGCGCCCAGAACTTCCTAATGCAACCCTCAGACGAGCGGCACTGGAAAACCTCGCCGCGAGAAGCTATCATCCGCGGACTCACGGGATGGAGGACACTCATGCAGCGGATCGCACCGTGGGCCCTGGCAGCGGTCGGGCTCGGGCTTCTCGTGGCCAATCTCGCCCTGGTCGCCGGGCTCAGGGGCCGCCTCGAGGCGCTCCGCGAGGCGCCGGCTAAGGAGTTCGTGCTGAGGCTAGAGGCCATCGAGCGCGATCTCGGAACGCTCCGCGCGGCCCAAACCTCGTCGGCCGCCGACCTGGGTTCGCTCCGCGAGCGGCTCGACTCTCTCTGGAAGCGGCTGGACTCGGTACGCGAAGCCTCTCCGCCGGCGGCGGCATCCGCCCCGAGCCCGCCGGCCCAGGAGACGCCTCCGCCGGGAAGGCTCGTCTCGACGTTCGACGCCGGCACCGACGGCTGGGCCGTCGCGGACTGGGGCCTGGGTTCCGTGCGCAGGAAGGAAGGCCCCGCGTGGGCGAGGCGCGGCAGGGGCGCCCTGGCCATCGGTTACACCTATGGTGATAAGCCCCCCGCAGCCGTCTGCGGCCTCGACCCGGGGACGGCGATCTCCGGCGTCAGGCTCTACGCCAGGACCCGCGCGAGGGCGATCGAACTCGCCGTGGGCGTCGAGTGCGCCTCAGGCGCGAGATACGAAAAGCTCGTCCCGCTCCACATCGAGGAGGGTTGGAAGCCCGTCGCCGCGATGCTCTCGGAGATGCGCCCTGCGCCTGGCTCCGCCCCGGCCAGCGGCTCGCCGCCCGCGGACGCCTCGGTGCGCGCGATCTACGTCGCCGACCGCAGCGAGGACGCGACCGGCGGCAACATCCTGCTCATCGACGACGTCACCGTCGAGCCGGCGAAGTAGCCCCCGGGGAGTTCCCAGAAGGGATACCTGTCCTTGGCAGATCTCAGGACTCGCTTCGCGGGGCTCGAGCTCGCCTCGCCAGTCATCGTCGCCTCCTCCGGCCTCACCGAGACCGTCGAGCGGATGAGGCTCGCCGAGTCAAGCGGCGCGGGCGCTGTGGTCGTGAAATCACTCTTCGAGGAGGAGGTGTCGCGGCGCTCGCCGAGCCCGCGCTTCGCGATCCTCCGGAGGAGCTTTCCCGGCGGCCCGGCGCGGCACAGGCACAGGGACTCCTGGAGCCTCTTCAGTTACGAGCAGGCCTCGGAGTGGGGCCCCGAGCGCTATGCAGAGGAGCTCGCGCGCGCGAAACGCGAGCTCTCGATCAAGGTCATAGCGAGCATCAACTGCCTGACGGACGAGGGCTGGGCCTCCTACGCGCGCGAATGCGAGCGCGCCGGTGCGGACGCCATCGAACTCAACACCTCCTGCCCGCACGGTTCGATCACCTTCCGCGGCGGAGCGGTCGAGGAGCGGATCGCGCACGTGGTGGGCGTCGTGCGCGGTGCGGTGAAGCTTCCGATCATCGCGAAGATCAGCCCCATGCTCACATCCCCCGCGGCCGTGGCGGAACTCTGCGTGGAGAAGGGCGCGAGCGCCGTCACCATCTTCAACCGGATGACCGCCCTCGACATCGACGTGAAGACCGAGTCGCCGGTCCTCCACGGCGGCTACGGCGGGCACGGCGGCGCCTGGGCGATCCAGTACGCCCTGCGCTGGATCACGGAGATACGTCCCGGGCTGCGCGCCGACATCGCGGGCTCGGGCGGCACGGCCTCCTGGGAGGACCTGGTCAAGTACCTGCTCGCCGGGGCGAACGCGGTCCAGGTCGCCACGGCGATATACCTCGGCGGGTTCGGGGTGATCCGCGAGATGCTGGAGGGGCTGGCGGCCTGGATGGACTCGAAGGGCTACCGGACGCTCGAGGACTTCCGCGGCGCGGTGGTTCCGAAGATAAAGAAGACCCGCGAGGTGGACCGCCGGAAGAAGGTGCGGGCCGAGATCGACCCGATGCTGGCCGGCCCCTGCCAGGCCCGCTGTCCCGCGGGCGTCCCGGCCCAGGGATACGTTCGCAGGATAGCCGAGGGCAGGCTCGAAGAGGCCTGGCGGCTCGTCGTGGAGGCCGCACCGCTCCAGACCGTCTGCGCGTTCGTCTGTCCGCACCCGTGCGAGGACGGCTGCACGCGCGGCTCGCTCGGCGGGGCGGTCTCGGTGCGCGCGCTCAAGGAGTTCGTCCTGCGCTGGGGCAGGGAGCGGGGACTCGTCCCCGAGGATGCTCCGCTGCAGGGGCCGACCGGCAAGAAGGTCGCGATCGTGGGCTCCGGCCCCGCGGGGCTCTCCTGCGCCTGGCACCTCGCGCGCGCGGGGCACGGCGCGACCGTGTTCGACGCGAGGCCCGAACCGGGCGGGATGCTCCGCTGGGCGATCCCCGAGTTCCGCCTCCCCGCCTGGGCGCTCGAGGAGGAGCTCGCCCGGCTCCGGCGGCTCGGGGTCGAGTTCCGCTGCGGCGAGCCCGTCGCGTCGGCCGCCGATCTCAGGCGGAGGGGCTTCGACGCGGTCTTCGTGGCGACGGGCGCCTGGGGCAGTAGGCCGCTCGGCGCGGGGTTCGAGCGCGGCCCCGGGGTCGTCCAGGCACTCGACCTTCTCCGCGAACTCCGCGAGGACAAAAGGCCCTCGCTCGGCGACGCCGTCGCGGTCGTGGGCGGCGGGTCGACCGCGACCGACGCCGCGCGCGCGGCGCTCAGGCTAGGGGCGCGCCGCGTCTACCTCGTGTACCGCAGGACGCGCGCCGAGATGCCCGCGCATCCCGAGGAGCTCGACGCGGCCGAGGCCGAGGGCGTGCGCGTCCTCTACCTCGCCGCGCCGGCCCGTGTGGTGCGCGAGGGCGGGAAGCTCGTCGCCCTCGAGTGCGAGGTCCGGGCGCTCGGCGCGCGCGAGGAGGGCGGCCGCCGCTCGAGCGAGCCGGTCGAGGAGGCAAGTCAGTTCAGGCTCGCCGTGGACTGCGTCGTCGCGGCGACGGGCCAGGAGCTCGGGGAAGGCGCGGCGCTCGGCCTCCCGACCGAGGGTGGCTTCATCCGCGCGGAGCCGGGGACTGGCGCGACGGGCGTCGAGGGCGTCTTCGCCGGCGGCGACGCGGTGAGCGGACCCGCGACGGTGATCGAGGCGGTCGGCTCGGGCAGAAACGCCGCCGCGGCCATCGACAGATTCCTTCTCGGAGAGAAAGCGGTGCTCACGCCCGTCCCCTCCCGCCGAGCGGCGGACCCGCGCGCCGTGATCGCGCGGAATCCCGAGGCCCGCGTGGAAGAACGGGTCGTGCACGGCGGCCCCTTCTCCGAGGCAGACGCCAGGCGCGAGGCCTCCAGGTGCCTCGCCTGCGGCTGCGGCGCCGGCTGCGACGTCTGCCGGAGGATGTGCATCTACTTCGCGATCGAACCCCGCGGCGACAGGTACTTCGTGACCGAGAAGTGCGACGGCTGCGGCCTCTGCGCCGAGGTCTGCCCGAACTCGAACATCGCCATGGTCGAGAGGCCGGACGCGCGCTGAGGGCGACCCGCCGCGGACGACCCTGACGCAGGGCTCTTCCGGGGGCCGGCCGCAACCCTGGGCAGCCTCCAGATCTTGCCGGGAATAAGGTTGCAGGACGGGCCGCGCGACGTATCATCCAGGGGGGCGGCATGCATAGGACACCCCTCTTTTGGGGGCACCGTAGGGTCGACCCTGACTAACCTTGCGCCCCGCCGAGGGAGGGAGGGGCAGATGGTCAGACCAGGCGGGATGCGGAGGTTCAGGCCGCGGCACGTCCTGCCGAGGCCGGCCGCCGCGGAACCGAGCTCCGACGACGTCATATCCCGCGAGCTCAGCATGGCCGCGGACATCCAGGCGAATCTGCTCCCCCCCAAGATCCCGCAGGTCCCAGGCTACGACATCTACACGTACTACCGCTCCGCGAAGGAGGTCGGCGGGGACTACTACGATTTCATTCCTATCGATCACGAGCGCCTGGGGATAGTCGTCGCGGACGTCTCGGGCAAGGGCGTGCCGGGCGCGATGATCATGGCCTCGACGAGGACGCTCCTCAGGATGCTCGGGCCGCAGTGCGGCTCGGCTGCCGAGACGCTCCGCCAGACGAACGTGCAGGTCGCCCGGGACATTAAGCGCGGGATGTTCGTGACCGCCATGTTCGCGATACTCAACGTCCGCACGCGGGAGCTCGCCGTCTGCTCGGCCGGGCACAACCCGATGGCCGTGTACCGCGACAGGCTCACGCGAGTGGAGCTCGTGAACCCCGGCGGCATGGCCCTCGGGTTCGACAAGGGTCCGATCTTCGACCGCACGCTCCAGGAGCGCGTCGTCACCCTCGAGCCAGGCGACCGCGTCGTCATGTACACCGACGGCGTCGTCGAGGCCATGAACGAGAAGCTCGAGGAGTTCGGCGAGGAGCGCTTCTTCCGCTTCGTGCTCAGCCACGCGCGCATGCAATCCAGGGACTTCCTCAGGGCCCTGGCCGCGGAGCTCGACAGGTACAAGGGCTCGGCCGCACAGCACGACGACATCACAGCGGTCAGTTTCAGGGTGCTCCAGTAGCGCCACCGCGGCAGGTCCGGAGATTCCCCGTGTTCGTCGATGAGGTACGCATCTATGTCGAGGGAGGCAAGGGCGGCAACGGGGTGGTCGCGTTCCTCCGCGAGAAGTACCGGCCCAAGGGGGGCCCCGCCGGCGGCGACGGCGGCAAGGGCGGCGACGTGATCTTCGAGGTCTCGCGCGAGGCGAGGACGCTTCTCGAGCTCGCGCGCAGGCGCAAGGTGATCGCCCCGTCCGGCGAACACGGGAAGGGCAAGAACTGTTCCGGGCGCGACGCCCCGGACGTGGTCCTGCGCGTCCCGCCCGGGACCGTGGTCAAGGACGCCGCCACGGGCGAGGTCCTCTTCGACCTCAAGACCGAGGGCGAGCGCGCCGTCGTGGCGGCGGGAGGGCGCGGCGGCAGGGGAAATCAGCACTTCGCCACCCCGACGAACCAGGCCCCGCGCCGGCGCGAACTGGGCCGGAGGGGCGAGTCGCGCCACCTCCTCGTCGAACTGAAGCTCATCGCCGACGCGGGACTCGTCGGCCTCCCGAACGCGGGGAAGTCGACGCTCCTGGCGAGGCTCTCCTCCGCGCGGCCGAAGATCGCGCCCTATCCCTTCACGACGAGGGAGCCGATGCTCGGCGTGGTCTCCTGGACCGACCTGCGCGAGTTCGTGCTCGCGGATCTCCCGGGCCTGATCGAGGGGGCGAGCCGCGGCGCGGGGCTCGGCCACGAGTTCCTCAGGCACGTGGAGCGCACCAGGCTTCTCGTGCACCTGGTCGACGCCGCGCCCGCGGACGGCTCCGACCCCGTGGCGAACGTAAGGGTGATCCGCAACGAGCTCGCCGCCTACAGCCAGGAGCTCGCCTCACGCGAGGAGATCCTGGTCGCGACGAAGATGGACCTGACCGGAGCTGCGGAGGGACTCGAGAGGCTCAAGGCGGCCTACGGACCCGGCGTCATGGCGATCTCGGCGGCCACCGGTGCCGGGCTCGCGGAGCTCGTGGAGGAGATCTTCAAGCGGCTCGCGCAGCGGGACTGAGCGGCTCTCTCGCGGCTCGTAAGGCGCCCTGGTCCTCGGCTACCGAGAGGACGTCGGCGACGGTGACCGCGCGCTCGAGTCGGGCGGCCGCACGGTAAAGGCAGAGCCTCGCAAGCCTGTTGATCTCCCTGGGCGAGCCGCCCGAGCGCTCCGCGATCGCCGCGGCGGCGTCCTGCGCGAAGACTCGCCCCGTCGGGTGACCTGCGGCCCGCAACCTGTGCACGAGGTACGGAGCGGTCTCGCCTGCGTCCAGGTACCTGAGATGATAGCCCAGGCCCACGCGCGAGGCGAGCGCCTGGAGCCGCCTCACCGTCTGTATGAGCGGGTCCTGGCCGACGAGGATGAGCGTCGTAGGTCCGCGCGCGGCGGATTGCAGGCAGCGGAGCTCGGCGAGGTCCTGCTCGGAGAACTCCTGCGCCTCGTCGAGGATCACGAGGAGGTGCCGGCCGCACGATGCGACCCTGGCCTCGACGACCCGCCTGAACTCGATGAGGAGATCGTACGCGGCCCGCCGGCCGGAGAACGGGGGAGAGCCCCCCAGGGCCCGGACGAGGTCCTCGAGGACCTGCGCGAAACCGAGTTTCGCATTCGGGAGATAGACGCACGCGAAGCGCCTCGGGTCTAGCGCCTGAGCGAACACGGCCGACACGAACGACTTCCCCGAGCCGACGTCCCCTGTCAACAGCCCGAAGCCCATGCTGCCGTCCTCGGCGAGGAGCTCCAGGCGCGCCAGGGCCTCCGCCCCAGAGGCCGACTCGAAGAAAAAGCGCGGGTCGGCGGTGTCCTCGAAAGGGCGACGGGCGAGGCCCCAGTGGCGCAGGATGTCCGCTCCACCCGCCATGAGAACCCTTCCGGAGGGTCGGCCCGACCGCGATGGGGCTCGCCGCACCCCCGCGGGGACCGCCATCCCCTCCTTCGGAGATGTTTATCGGCCGCCGGGCCCAGAGCGCTGAGGCCGGCCGCGGGGGCAACCATTGGCAGGCCGCGCGTTGACGCGCGCGCTGCGGGCCGCTATACTGACTGACCGGTCGGTCGGGAAGCGGGGTGTGCGTTGGGCGGTCGTCCGGTTCTGCACGCCGCGTCGTCGGGAGCCGCGATCAGCGCCCGGGGGGCCCCGAAACGCCGAACCCGCGCCTCCCGCGGGGATCTGAAGGAAAAGATCCTGTCATCGGCCCTGGCTCTTTTCAAAGAGAAGGGCTACGCGGCTTCTAGTGTCGAGGAGATCGCCGCGCGCGCAGGTGCGGCCAAGGGCAGCGTCTACTGGCATTTCGCAGGCAAGGAAGACCTGCTTCTGGCCCTCGTCGATGGCGAGATCGACAGGCTCCGTGCGCGTCTGGCCGGATCGGGGCCGACCTCGCGCGGGGAGGCGGCGCTGATCGCCGCGGCGATGGACCTGGGGATCTGGCGGAGCGAAGGTCTGGACGACCTGAGGCGGGTCGTCTTGAGCGCCGTCGAGGCCTCGGGCGATTCCCCGGAGAGGTCGTCCCTGTGCAGCGCCCTCTTCAAGAGGGGCCTCGCGCTCTACGAGGAGGTCGCGCGCAGGCTCGCGCAGGCGTTCAGGGAGGTGGGCCCGCCGGCGGGGCTCTCGGGCGAGTCGGCCGCGGAGTGTCTGCTCGCCTGCGTCTGGGGAGCGGTCCACATGCTGGCGACGAGAGGCTGGCCGCGGAGAGAGCAAGCGCGCCTCGCGGAGGCGATGCGGGCGCTCTTCCTTCCGGGTCGCAGCCGGTGAAGACCGGCGCTGGGCATCGTCCCGCCTGGGCCGCGCGGCGCGAGAGGCGCCACCGTGGCTCGGCGGAGAGAAAGGGTTCGAGATGAGCATTCTCGTCGCACTGGTTCTCGCCGCCTCGCCCGGGGCCGCCGCGGAGGAAAAGCCGGGAAGCCGCGGCTCGGAGCTCCCCGTCCTCCGGCTCTCGATGGAAGACGCGGTGCGCATGGCCCTCGCCTCTTCCGAGCGGGTCCGTTCCGCGGAGCTCGAGATCGAGAAGGCGAAGGGCCGAATCGAAGAGGCGCGCTCGGCGGCGCTGCCGCGCTTGGACATGGGCGTGGGCTTCAGCCGCTACTCCGGGACCGGGGGGTTGTATCCGCCGCAGTTCGCAATGGGGCTGCCCGACTATAGCAGCATCTACCAGACCGACCTCACCGTGAGCCAGCTCGTCTACCAAGGCGGGCAGGTCCAGGCGGGCCTTCGGGCCGCCAGGGTCGCCGAGAGACAGGCCGCGAGGAGCCACAGACTCGCGCTGGTTGGGGTGACCTGCGCCGCCCGTACGGCGTGCGCCGGGGTTCTCCTACAGCAGGCGTTCCTCGACGCCGCCCGGGAGGCCGTGGAGCTCGCCGAACGCCACCTGAAGGACGTGAGGGCGCGCAAGACCGCAGGCACCGCGACCGAGTTCGAGGAGCTGCAGGCGCTCGTCCAGCTCAAGAACGCGGAGGCCGCGCAGTTCCGCGCGAGGACCGCCGCGCAGGACGCCCGCGACAGGCTCCTGAGGCTCGTCGGTCTCGACCAGGGCAGAGAGCTCGTCATTACCGAGTCACTCGCGGAGCTCGGCCCGAAGAAGGAACTCCTCCCCCTGGGCGAGTATCTCGCGCACGCAAAGAGCTCGCGGCTCGAGCTCAAGCTGGCGGAAGACATGCGCGAGCTCCGAGGCATCGCGCTAGAGGTCTCCACTGCCTCCAGGCGCCCCACGATCTCGGTGCAGTTCGCCTACGCCGCGACGAGCGACGAACCTTACTTCAGCGAGGGCTACGAGTTCGACTGGCGATTCGGCCTCCAGTTCAGGTGGACGCTCTTCGACGGCCTCCAGGCGGCCGGCAAACGGGCCCAGGCGCGCGCCGAGCTCGACCAGGCGGAGCTCGAGCGCCAGGGCCTGCTCCGCGACATAGAGTACGAGGTCCGCTCGGCCTACTGGCGCGCGCGCACGGCGCGCGAACTCGTCGAGAGTCAGAGCGAGAACGTCAGGCAGGCCCTCGAAGCCGTCCGGCAGGCGGAGCTCCGCTACCGCGAGGGGCTCGTGACCGAGCTCGTGGAGAAAGAGGCCAGGCTCGGCCTGACGCAGGCGAGAACGAACCTGGCCCAGGCCCTCTTCGAGCAGTTCGCTGCGTCGGTCGAGCTCGAGCGCGCCTCGGGACTCGTCGAACCGCCGAGCCCGACGCCGCCGCGTTGAGCGCGTACCCGCGCGCCTACGATCTCTTGCGCGAGGCGAGCGCCGCGACGGCCGCTCCGAGCGCAAGCGCCGCGCCGAGTCCTCCCGCGACGGCCCCCGGCGCGCACCCCCCGCCGCCATCGGAGCCGCCAGCGTTCGCCACGGTGGGGCTCGTCCTGGCCAGGTACTCCTCGTAGTCGGAGGTGCCGTCGGAGTCCTGGTCGCCGCTGCCGTCGGAGGTCGCGAGGTCGCCGAAGTGCCTGAGCTCCCACCAGTCGGGAAGGTTGTCGGAATCGGCGTTCGTCTCGGTGACCGTGAAATTCGTGTCCCCGCTCACGACGCCGCCCGTCACGGTGACCGTGCCGAGCGGGTCCGGCGAGAGCCCCGGCCCGGAGAGCTCGTAGTCGCCATCCGGCATCAGGCCCAGGATCGTGAACTCGCCGTCGTCGTCGGTCAGCGTAGAATATTCCTTAGAAGTTAAAGTGTTCTTGGCGATCACCCTCGCGCCGCACACCTTCGCCCCGCTCGCGAGCGACAGACTCCCTGCGATCCGCACGACGCCCGCGACCCAGAGATCCGGACAGAGGACGCCCCCTGTCCAGGTGATCCGGACGCCCTTGTTCTGCGCGATGTCGAGGACGTAGCACTCCCTGATACCATCGCCCTGGATCGCAATGTAGTTCGGATGGTTCGACCAGTGATGGTTGTCCCACTTCTCCTCCGGCTGGCACGTGGCGGCAGAGAGCGTCAGGGGGAAGCTCCCGTCCCAGTCTCGCAGCGTGAGCGTGTCGTGGGCGTCATTGTTGTTCATGAGCCGGGAGCCGTCGGGCGAGACGCCAGCCGAGCAGCCGGTCATGTAGAGCCTGTCGCGCCTCCAGGTCGTCTCCGCGGCCTCGATAACGATGGCGTACAGGTCGTGGCCGTCGCGCGCGGCCGCGCGCTTTCCGCTGATCGCCATGCCGGGCTCGCCGTCGTACCGATGGTAGCCCGCCAGAAGCCTGAGCACGGGGTTCGACGGGTTCGGGCTCGTCACGTCGACCGCCTTGAGGCCGCCCTGCGAGAAGACGATCTCGTGCCCGTTCGGGTGGAACTCGATGTTCGGTATCTCGCCGCTCGCCGCACCGATCCCGGAGAGGACGAGCTGGCGATCCGTGCCGTCGCCGGTCGCGCTCATCACATAAATGTTGCCGCCCGTACCGTAGTACACAGCGAGCTTGGTGCCGTCGGGGCTCACGCGGACATAGTCGCCGCTCCCCATCGCCACGGCGTCCCAGATGCCATCGAGATTCGTGTCCACGCCTATCGTCACGCGGTAGACGGTGCGGCCCTTAGTGAAGAAGATCATGCCGTCGATGGCGGCGTCGAGGTCCGCCAGGGCGGCCTGCTCTCCGCTGCTCGGCGTGCCCGCCCCGGCCCCGCCCGCCGCGAGCGCCGCCGCGACGGCCGCTCCGAGCGCGGCCGCGCCCAAGGAGATTCCCCTCATCGGCTACGCCTCCCCTCGTTGGTGTCCATCTCGCGCTCCTGAATAGCGTCGAAGTACCTCTCGCGCAAGCGCGCGAGCCCCATGCACGCCGCGGCAGCGAGGAGGAGCCCGAGCCCGCCGAGCGCACGACCCGCCCCCGCCGGCGAGCAGGAGAACCCCCCGCCCCCGCCGCTCGCCGGCACGGAGCTCGCGTCGCGCGGGTCGGAGCCCGCCCGGACCTCTTCGATGTTGGAATGCCCGTCGCGGTCATAGTCGAGAGCCGCGTCGTCCCGGATCGGGTTCGTCCCCGCGGCGACCTCTTCGGCGTCGGTCATGCCGTCGCCGTCCGTGTCGGGGTTCACCGGGCTCGTGCCGGCGTCGAACTCCCGCTTGTCCGTGAGGCCGTCGCCGTCGGAGTCCGCGGAACCGTTGTGGGAAAGGTCCCCGAAGGCGGAGCGCTCCCAGTTGTCGTCCATGCCGTCCTGATCCGAGTCCGTCATCGCGCGGATCTCGAACATCGAGGCCGACTGCGTCGGCGCCTCGCCGAAGTAACCCGAGATCTTCACCAGGCACTGCGTCGAGGGCTGGTTCGGGATTTGCCAGGGATAGTTGAGCCAATACGGGCTGGTGCTGTCCACGGAGAACGCTATCGCGCTCAGAGTCACCCCGCCGTCCGTGGAGTAGTAGATGGACGCGTGGGGCAGGTTGAAGCTCTCCCACCTGACGTACCTGGTCGTGCCGACGTACCAGACCTCGCCGCCGTTCGGCGCTATCAGCGTGATCGAAGGACCCGTGACCTCGGTGACTGTTACCGTCACCTCGTCGTAGGACGAGAGCGCCCCGTCGGAGGCCGTGAGCCTGAGCACGTACGTCCCGGCCTTGGAGAATGTCGCGGTCGTGTCCGGCGAGGAGGCGTTCCCGAAGCTCACGCCCCCCGGACCGGACACCTTCGTCCACTGGCACGTGAGCGTCCCCGACGGCAGCCCGTCGTCGGTCACCGTGCCGTCCAGGAAGGCCGACTCGCCCATCTGGATCGTCGCGTCCGGCCCTGCGTTCACCGCGGGCGCCGAGTTCGAGCCAGTCGTAGCGATGATCTCCAGCCCGCACTCGAAGGCGTCGTTCCCGGAGGCGATGTCGGCCACGATCTGCAGGCCGTTCGAGTCCGAGACCGTCACGGGGAAGTCCAGCACCACGGCCTTCCCGACGGGCGCGATCGAGTAGTCGTCGAGGACCAACGCCCCCTCGATGTAGTAGTCCATCGCCCGGCCCGTGCCATACTGGTCGTAGAAGTGGAACCTGACGATGTAGGTCCCGTTAGGAAGCGTCGGGAAGTCGTACCTGTGCCAGGTATTCGTGTAGTCCCTGTGCCGGCAGCTCTTGTAGACCTGGACCGGGGCGGCGTTCGCCACGCCCGACACGTCCGCGGTGGCGCCGAAGGTGAAGTCCTCGCCGCCGGTCACGTAGCCATCGTCCCGCTCCCACCCCTCCACGTCGTAGTCGTTCGAGCCGCAGTTGATCTTCAAGTGGAGCGAGCCCCCGCCCGTCACGGTCACGGTCACTTGTCGTGTCACGGGTCCGCCGGGCCCCTGCGCCGTGAGCGTGTACGTAGTCGTGGCCTGCGGCTGCACGTCGCGGTAACCGTCGGCGGAGACGGCTCCGATCCCCTGGTCGATGCTCACGGACGTGGCGTTCGTCGTGTCCCAGGCGAGCCTGCACGACTGCCCCGGCTGAATCGAGGAGGGCGTCGCCGTGAACGATTCTATCGACACGTTCGTAGACGGTACCCGCCAGAGCGCCCCGGCCGGGATCGTCTGCTTCGCCAGGCCCGGGCCCTCGTAGCGGGCGATCACGCCGGCTCCGCCGCCCGCCTCGAAGAACTCCACGCGCAGCGTGTGCTTTCCGGCCTTGAGGCCGATCTGCCCGGAGCGCTCCTGCATCCCGTGGAGCCCGTCGTTGTCCACGACCTTCGTCGCTCCGATGTAGAGCGCCGAGCCGTCGTCGGACTCGGTGTAGAAGGTGTAGATGCCATCCGAGCCCACCTCCACGCAGCCGGTGAAGACCGCGCCGACGTTGTCGGCCCGGTCCGAGGTGGCGAAGTTGCCGTTAGTGCTCGCATAGTCGATGTTCGCCACGACGTCGGACTTGTACGCCGTGAGCGAGCCGAAGTTCGGGAGCGCCCCCGGAGACGAGAGCTCGTAGTAGCGCACGTCGAGTCCGCTCGCCGTCGCGGCGGCTCCGTCCGGGTCGCGGAGCGAGACGACCGTGATCGTCACCTGCCGCGTGACGGGCCCGCCGGTCCCCTCCGCCGTGAGCGTGTACGTCGTGGTCGAGCCCGGCGAGACGCTTCTCGACCCGTCCGCCGCGACCGTCCCGATCCCCTGGTCGATGCGCACCGAAGTCGCGTTCGACGTCTCCCAGCGCAGCGTCGTCGATTGCCCCTGCACTATCGTCGTCGCGTCCGCCGTGAACGAATCTATCGAGACGCCCGGCGTCCCGCCGGTATCGATCCACGCCTGGGCGTAGAAGTCGGCGGAGGTGTTCGAGGTCACCTTCACCCAGTTCGTGACCTGCGTGACGCCCGCATCGAACTTGCCGAAGTAGATCTCCACGTTCGGGCCGCCGCCGTAGATATTGTTCCCGCCCATGCCGCCCTGGTCGTAGGGGCCAGTCATCGTGACGAAACCGGGGTCGTTCATGGCCCACCGCGGGTGGTAGACCTCCCAGCCGTTGATCCCGGGGGCGTTATTGAGCACGACCACCCGCTTGTTGGAGTAGCTCGACCCGTTGAAATCCCAGACCATCCAGTTCCTGTGCGCCCCGTCGAAGACCGCGAAACGGTACGACCCGCTCTGGGGCGAGATGCTGGACCAGCAGCCGCCATCAGGGCTCTGGAGGTAGGTGCCGCCTGTCGAGGGGATCACGCCGCAACTGGACCACGGGAAGCTGCCTCCCAGCTTCGCCCCGTCCAGGGACACCGACAGCCACATCGCCTCGAGCTGCCCGGTCCAGACGAGCGTGCGGCTGGAAGGGTTCGAGAGGTCCACCTTGTAGAGGTCGGCGTTCGTATTGCTGTCCATGCACCCGCTGCCGACGGCGACGAAGGCGTACTCCTTGTTCGCTCCCGAGTCGTACCAGATCGTGCCGAGAGCCATGTCGTTCGAGACGAGCGCGTCGCCCGTGCCGTTCCAGTTGACGACCCGGAGCTGCGAGCCGCTGTTGTAGTATATTTTCGACCCGTCGTGGTTGATCTTGGCGCGAAAGTAATTGCCGGTGGTGCCGAGGACGTCCCGTTCCGCGCCCTCGGCGGTGTCGAAGGCCATCAATCTGTAGGTGCCCCCGCCGAAGGGATGGTTCACCGCCCCGACTTCCCTCGACCAGACGATCTTCGTACGCCTACCCCCGGTCAGGTTGGTGATGTCCGACGAGATGCTGGCCCAGGCCTCCCCGGCCAACCCAGCCGCCGCTGCCAGGGCCAGAGTCAGAACGTTACGAGCCTTCAGCATCGGTCTCCCTCCCTCCGGATTCCGATCCCGCGCCAACCGCACGCCTTCGCCCACCTGCCTTACGGCGAGCACCTACGACGACAGCCGCCGCGAGAGGCCCCGGCCTGACACCATCTCCGCCGAAGGAGCGGCAGCCCGAGCGCCGCGCACGCGGCGAGGAGGCCAGCCGCCGCGGGGAGCCCCGCGCGGCCGGCCGGACTGCAACTGAACCCGCCCGCGCCGGACCCGCCGGACCCGTTCGCAATTTTGGGGTCGGTACCCCGCATGAACTCCTCGTAGTCGGTCAGGCCGTCCCCGTCGGCGTCTGCGGTGCCGTCGCGGCCCAGGTCGCCGAAATGCTCGATCTCCCAGCCGTCGTCCATGCCGTCGGAGTCCGTGTCGGTCACCGCCCTGATCTCGAAGGGGCCCGAGATGTCGGGACACTCGCCCATGTAACCGCTCACCATCACCTCGCAGCTCGGCGAGGGCGTGTCTGGCACGACCCAAGGAAAACTCTGCCAGTAGGGGCTCCCCGGTTGCACCGACTCCAGGATGCAGACCCAGCTCGCGGAGGAGTTGGTCCTGTAGTAGATGCGACCGCTCGTGACGTTTTGCGCGATCCATTCCACGCGCCGCGTCGTCCCGACGTACCAGACCTCCCCGCTCGCCGGCGAGATCACCGAGATCGAAGGCTCGAGCCTCTCGAGCACCGTCACCGTCACCTCGTCCGAGGCCGAAAGCGCCCCGTCGGAGACCGTGAGCCTGAGCACGTACGTCCCCGGCGCGGAGAAGTTCGCGCTGGTCTCCGCCGAGCCAGGACTCGCGAAACTCACCGAGCCAGGCCCGGAGACCTTCGTCCACTGGTACGATAGCGAGCCGGAGGGCAGGCCGTCGTCGGAGGCCGTCCCGTTGAGCCATGCGGACTGGCCCACGTAGACCGTCTGATCGGCCCCCGCGTCCACGGACGGCGCCGAGTTCGCCGAGCCTCCCTGGAGGACCTCCACGCCGCACTCGAAGACGTCGTTCCCCTGACCCTGCTCGGCCACGATCTGGAGCCCGTTCGAATCCGATACCGTCACCGTGAACTCGCGCACCGTCGCGACGAACGGCGTCGGCGAGAAGTCGTCCAGCACCTTCACCCCCTCGATCGTGTAGTCCATGAGCCGCCCGCCGCCCGCGTACTCGTCGTAGAAGTGGAGCCGCACCGTGTACGTCCCGTTCGGCACCCACCCGAAACTGAGCGTGTGGCCGTAGTGCCGGCAGGTCCGGTACACGTCCGCGGGCGCGGCGTTCGTCACGCCGGTCGTGTCCGGCGCGCCGCCGAACGTGAAATCCTCGCCGCCCGTCACGTATTCGTCGTCGCGGCTCCAGCCCGCCACCTCGTGCGCGTTCGTCCCGCAGTTCACCCGGAAGGGGAATCCCGGCTGCTGCGACGAGGAGACCGTGAGCGTCACCAAGTAGCTCTGCGGCGAGTTCGACGCCCCCGTCGAGTAGACGCTCACCGTTGCGGTATACGTGCCCGCGGCGAGTCCCGAGATATTCACCGAGTTCGCGAGCGTCTGCGAGTTCCCCGAGCCGGAGCGCGAGACCGAGAGCCAGTTCGAGCCCGAGCCGTAGCTGATCGTCGTGGTCACGTCCGCGAGCGTCCCCGAGCCCGAGTTCGTCACCGAGACATTCTGCGCGGCGGGGTTCGCGCCCCCCGCCGTCGCGCTGAACGAGAGCGAGCTTGGCGAGAGCGCTATCGCCGGGCTCGCCGTCGGGACCCGGAAGAGCGCGGACGCGGGTATCGTCTGCTTCCCGACGCCGGGCCCCTCCCAGCTCACGACGAGCCCCGCGCCGCCCCTCGCCTCGAAGAACTCCACCCGCAGCGCGTGCTTCCCGGCCCTGAGCCCGATCTGCCCCGAGCGCTCCTGCATCCCGTGCGTGCCGTCGTTGTCCACGACCTTCGTCGCACCGATGTAGAGCGCCGAGCCGTCGTCCGAGGTCGTGTAGAATGTGTACACCCCGTCCGAGGGCGCTTGGACGTAGCCCGTGAACACGGCGCCGACGTTGTCCGCGCGGCCGGACGTGGCGAAGTTGCCGTCCGTGCTCGGGTAGTCGATCGCGCTCACGGTGTCCGTCTTGTACGCGGTGAGCGAACCGAAGTTCGGGAGCGCCCCCGGCGACGAGAGCTCGTAGTAGCTCACGTCGAGCCCACTCACGGTACCAGAGGGGTTCTCCGGGTCGCGGAGCGTCGGCGCGGCGGAGACCGTGAGCGTCACCGAGTAGCTCTGCGGCGAGTTCGACGCCCCCGTCGAGTAGACGCTCACCGTTGCGGTATACGTGCCCGCGGCGAGTCCCGCGATGTTCACCGAGTTCGCGAGCGTCTGCGAGTTCCCCGAGCCGGAGCGTGTCACGGTGAGCCAGTTCGAGCCCGAGCCGTAGCTGATCGACGTGGTCACGTCCGCGAGCGTCCCCGAGCCCGAGTTCGTCACCGAGACATTCTGCGCGGCGGGGTTCGCGCCCCCCGCCGTCGCGCTGAACGTGAGCGACGTCGGCGAGAGCGCTATCGCCGGGCTCGGCGGCGGGGTCCCCCCCGGGTCTATCCAGGCGTCGGGGAAGTAGTCGCCCGAACTGTTGTTCGTCACCCTGACGCATCCGTCGATCGCCGTGAAACCGCTATTGAACCGCTGGAACCAGATCTCCGCGGCGGTCGTGCCGCCTATGCCGTTCGGGTAGGGGCCGTCCATCGTCAAGAAGCGCGGATGGTTCGACCAGCGGGGGTGATACACCTCGTTCACGAGCCCGGCGGCCGCGGCGAGCGGGACGTTGCGTTTGTTGATCCCCCCGGCGTCGTATATGTCCACGCCCTTGTGAGCCCCGTCGAAGATCCACATCCTGTAGCTGTTGTCGGGGGCCATCCCGGTCCAGCAACCGCCGCCATACCGCGTCCAGTTTCCCGTGAAGGGAGTGCAGACGCCGCAGTTCGCCCAAGGGAATGCGTCGGCCGCGCGGGTGCCGTCGGCGGAGAGCTGGAACCAGTTGTAGAGCGGGTGCCCGATGGCCGTGGCGTTCCAGACGAGCTGACCCTGGGAGGGGTTGGCGATCTGGTAGCGGTAGACCGGGTTCTGCTCGCTCGCGCCGCCCTTCCTGACGTACACCCAGTCGATGCCCGTCCCGGGGTCCCGCCAGACGTCGGAGGCGAAGCCGTCGGTGATGTATGTCGGCGCGCCGCCGGACCAGTTCACGACGTACACCTTGTAGGTGGCACGGTTGGTGAACACGATCCTGGTGCCGTCGTGCGTGATCAGGGGCTTGGTGTAGTCCCCGACGGTCGATATGATCTCGAACTCGCTCCCGCTCGCCGTGTCGAAACCCATCAGCTTGAACGAGCTCGAGCCGCCGTGGCAGTCCCCCCCTGAGCCGGTGTCGCGTTGCCAGGCGATCTTGACCCGGACGCCGCCGGTGAGGTTCAGAATGTCCGTCGCCACGCCGGCGTCGCACAGCCTCGCGGTCAGGAGGGCCGTCGTAGCGATGAGTGCGCGCCACTGCCCGGTGTTCATCTCGCCCTCCGTCCCTGCGGGAGCCGCGGTGGCCGCCCTACCGCCTGGTTTTCACCACCGGCCGCGGCCCGGCCGCGTAGTTGCGAGCGACCTCCTCCGGCGACAGGGCCCGGCTGTACATCGCCGCGAGGAAGATGTCGCCCTCCCAGTCGCGGTCGAGCGAGCGCGTCCTGTTGCCGATGCTGAGGATGTAGTCGGCCCGCCACGCGCCGGCGAGGGCGCCGGACCTCGCGTCGCTCCCCACGAGGAGGCCGTTCACGTACAACTTCATGCCGTCGGCGGGCCTGTAGGTGCACACCGCGTGATAGACTCGCCGCGTGTCGGCGAGGGGGTCGGTGTTCGTGACGAACCCGGTCGAGTCCTGCATTCCCGCGAGCCTCAGGCGGAAGTTCAGGTTCCGACCTTCCTGGCACAGGCTGCAGTTGCGGTCGTTGGCGGGCTCGCCCTCGGGGCTCTCGTAGTCGATGATCCGCCTGGCCGTGGTCTGAGTCAGGCTCCCGGTTCTGAACCACGCCTCGAGCGTGAGCTCGTTCGTCGCGGTACAGGCCTCGTAGAGCCTCCTTGGCGCCGCGGGGCTCGACGCGATCGTGTCGTGGTCGGCGCGCCTGAACGAGAGGCCGCCGCCCGGGAGCCACGCGAAGGACGTGCCTGAGAGCACCAGGTCCACGGGCTCCCCCGTCCCAGAGACATCGTGCACGGCGTTCCCCTGGCCCTCGGAGAAGAGGTACAGGACGAGCAGCCCTTCCGAGACCCTCCCGGCCGGCTTAGGCCCGAGGTCCTTCGCCCAGGCGAAGCGCTGCTCGATGTTCCTGACGCGCCGCACCGTGTCGGGGATGCTGCCCAGGGCGGGGAGCCTCACCTCGTAGCCGGGGCCGAGGTCCACGCCGCCGACGTCCGTCGAGGCCGTGACCCTGCCCTCGGCCACGACGACCGTCGTCCCCGCGGGCTGGGCCTCGACTCCGAAGCGGGTCCCCGCCGCCACGGCCCGCCCGTGCGGCGTTTCGACGGCGAAACCTCTGTCCTCTTTCGAGGTCTCTATGTAGAGCTCCCCGCCTACGAGGAACGCCCCGGCCGCCGGACCCTTCCGGGCGGAGAGGCCAGCCGTGGTGAATCGATTCAGGTAGAGCTCGGTCCCCGAGGCGTACCTCACGCGGGCGCGGGCGAGCGCCGTGCGCACGCGGTCGCCGGCGGCGAGGCCGACCTTGCCCTCGGCGCGGCTCCAGGCGGCCCCGGCGGAACGGGAATACTCCAGAATCCCCTCGATGGCCTCGGCCTCCGCGAGCCAGGGCTGGGTCTCGCCCGGGGCTTCCGCCACGGCGAGCGGTGCGTCGGGCGCGATGCCGCGAGATGGCACCGCGACTTCCACCTGCCCGGCGAGAGGTGGGGCCTCCTCCATTCCATCCGTCTCGTCCAGGTGACCGGCCTCGGTCGGTCTCGGGAGCGCCCACTGGTCGCCCGCAGCCTGCGATGCCCGCCTCGTCGCTGGAACGCGCCGTCGTGCGACATCCTGCGCCAGGCTCGGGGTCTCCTGGGGCACGGAGACCTGAGGCCCTCCAGCGCTCAGCGGTTCGCGCCGGGATACGCTTCGGCCTCTTCCGCTTCCCGAGGGCAGCACGAAGAAAACGAGGGTCAGAACCAGCGCCGCCGCCGCGGCGGGGAAGAGCGCCAGGAACCAGGGCGACCTGGCCCGGGAGCGGGCGAGCCGCATGGAGGGCCGCCTGATCCGCGACCTGACCGCCCGCCAGATCGCCTCGCCGCGCTCGTCCGGGGCGAGGAGAACCTCGCGGATCCTGGCCCACACGATCCCGTGGCCCTGCTCCGGCCTGAGGCCTTCCTCGAGGAGCGCGTCGAGCTGCACCAGGTCGAGGAACTCCTCCGCATCCCGACCGCCGCGGTCGAGGAGCGCGAGGAGTTCGTCGGTCTCCGCCTGCGTCAGCTCCCCCTCGCGGAAGATGGCGTGGAGCTCGGCGGCCCTGCTCACGGGAGCCGTCATGGCCGCGCCACCTCCGTCCCCAGGACCCTGTCGACGCACTCCCGCAGGGACTGCCTGGCCCGGCACAGGATGTTCCTGACGCCGGAGGCGCCGACGCCTTCTCGGTCCGCGAGCTCCTTCGAGGAATGCCCGCCCATGTAGTGACCGGCGAGCACCCTGCGGGCGCGTTCGCCTATCTTCTCCAGACACTCGCGCAGGGCGTCGGCGGCGCGCTCGGTCCACCTCTCGCGCGAACCGGCGAGCTCCAGTATCCGCTCGCTCAGGATGTCGCCCCGCGCCCGGGCCTGGGCTGCGCGTTTCCTGAACACCTCGAGAGAGACGTTCCTCGCTATGCCCCTGATCCACGGCCAGAGGGGCTCCGACTGCTCGTAGCCCGGCAGGGCCGAGAAGACGCGCAGGAAGACCTCCTGCTCGGCGTCCTCCAGGTCCGCACCCAGGCCGCGGCTCGCGAGGAAGTTCCTGACGGATCTGTGGAACGCCTTCACAACTACCTCGAAGGCGTCCACATCGCCGGCCAGGGTCCTCCGGACCGCCTCGGCGAGGTCGAAACCCGGAGAACCCACGCCATTGGACTCGACCATGTACCGCTCCCTGTCGTTTACTTGACGGCGCCAGGACCGGCTGCCACGCAAATCTTCGCCGCTCACGCCCGGGACCGTCCCCTTTCAGCCCTGTGCAAGCCAATCACATGGGGCGCAGGAAGGCAACTCGTCGTGCGCCGGGCGCAGCGTTGCGCTAGCGGGGCGATGCAGGGCTCCCAGCGGATCCGCGCGATGCCCATCTGGCCGCCCGTTCGGAGCCGCGCTCGGCCCCAGGTGCAGATTTCGGCCCACCGCCTCCCGGCAGTTGCGACGCCACCGCCTTCGGCGTAGAGTCTCGCCCCGAGCCTGGGAGGTGGTTCCATGCCCGAGGGCGAGATATCCGCTCAGGCGGCCGCGGCCGCCGAGCCCAGGGAGCGCTGGGACAGCCGCCTGGCCTTCCTGATGGCCGTCATGGGCAGCGCCGTCGGTCTCGGGAACGTCTGGCGCTTCCCGGCCGTGGCCTACGCGAACGGCGGGGGGGCGTTCTTCATACCGTACTTCGTGGCGCTCCTCACGGCGGGGATCCCGCTACTCATCCTGGAGTTCGCGGTCGGGCAGATGATGCAGGGCTCGGCGCCCAAGGCGCTCTCGAGGCTCCACAGGAACTTCGAGTGGGTCGGGTGGTTCGCCCTCCTCGTGGCGACCGTCATATCGATATACTATGCCGTCATAATGGCGTACGCATGCGACTACCTGTGGCTCTCGTTCTCGAAGACCATGCCCTGGTCGGCCGCGGGGGGGCCCGCGCCCGAGAAGGAGTTCTTCTTCCGCGAGTTCCTCCAGCTCTCGACGGAGCCCAGCAGGATGTGGGGCGTGAGGTGGCCTGTCGTGGCGGGGCTCGCGCTCACGTGGGTCGCCGTGTTCCTGATCATCCACAAGGGCGTCCACCGCGTCGGCAAGGTGGTGCTCGTCACGGTGCCTCTCCCGTGGATACTGCTCCTCGTTCTCGTCATCAGAGGGCTCACGCTCGACGGGGCCTCCTCCGGCGTCGAGTATTATCTCAGGCCCGACTTCGAGGCCCTGAAGCGTCCAGAGACATGGCTCGCCGCCTACGGGCAGGTGTTCTTCTCGCTCTCGATCGGGTTCGGGATCATGATCGCCTACGCGAGCTACCGGCCCAGGCGGAGCGACATCGTGAACAATGCCTTCATCGTCAGCTTCGCGGATTCCCTGACGAGCTTCCTGGCCGGTTTCGCCGTTTTCAGCGTGCTCGGGTTCCTGGCCTACAAGACGGGCCTGCCGGTCCCCGGCGTCGTGAGCGGGGGGCCGGGCCTGGCGTTCGTCACGTACCCGGCCGCGATCACCAGGATGGGCGACCTGGGCTGGATATGGTCGCCCCTGGTGGGGGTGCTCTTCTTTCTGATGCTGCTTTCGCTCGGGATCGACTCGCTTTTCTCCCTCGTCGAGGCCGCGACCGCGGGCATACAGGACCGGTTCCCGCGGCTCAACCGGAACGCCGTGGCGGCGGCGCTCTGCGCCTTCGGGTTCCTCGCGGGGCTCCTTTTCTGCACGCGGGCGGGTCTCGCCTGGATCGACCTCTTCGACCACTGGGCGTCCGACTACGGCCTCGTGCTCGTCGGGCTGCTCGAGTGCGTCCTGATCGGCTACTTCTACAAGCCGCGCCGCCTGAGGGGCTTCGCCGACAAGGTCTCGGAGGTCAGGCTCGGCGGCTGGTGGGAGCTCTGCATCCTCGCGATAACGCCGGCGGTGCTCGTCTACGTGCTCGCGACGAGCCTCATCGGGGAGTTCACCAAGCCCTACGGCTCCTCCGACTGGCCCGCCTGGATGCTGTGGGTGGCGAGGGCCGTCTTCCTGGCCCTGCTCGTCGCGGCGCTCGGGATCACGAGGAAATGGCATTTCCTCGCGATCGCCGGCTTCGCCGTGGTCGCCGGGCTCGTCACGTACGCCATAGTGGCCCCGCCCGCGCTCCGCCCGGAGGCCGAGTCGGCCGCTGCGACGGGCGGCGACCCGGCCACGGTCTCCTTCAGGTCGAACCTCCGCGACCCGGCCGACGCGGTGGCGTTCTGGGACTTCGGCGACGGGGCGGTCTCCACGGAGCTCGACCCTACACACGTCTACGCCAGGCCCGACACGTACACCGCGAGGCTCGTCTGCCGCTCCCGGGGCGGGAGGGGCCCGGCGTCATCCGCGCGCGTCGAGGTCCACGCGAGACCCCTGGGGTTCGAAGAGACGAGCCTCGAGCGCCGGCGCACGGTCGAGGGCCGGACGAACCCGCTCGCCTGGCGCTTCAAAGCGAGGGCCGCATGGGGGCATAAGCCTTACAGGTATAGATGGGATTTCGGGGACGGGACGGTCTCCTCCGAACCCGAAGGCGAGCACGACTACCCCGCGCCGGGCAGGTACACGGCGCGCGTGGTCGTCGAGGACAGTTCCCCCCAGCCGCAGCGCGCCGAAGAGACGCTCCAGATCGAGGTCCTTCCGCGCACCCTGGTCCTGAGGGCCGATCCCCTCGGCGGGGAGGCGCCGGTGAAGGTCCGCTTTGCTGCCGAGGTATATGACGAGCGCGCCCGGCCGGTGCCTCTCGATGGGCTTTCGTTCCGATGGGACTTCGGTGACGGCTCGGGCTCCGACGAGCGCGGTCCGGTCGAGCACAGGTACGACCTCGCGCCGCAGGACTCCGGGCGCATCCAGGCGGGCGGGTGGCTGACGAGGACGGCGACGCTCGCGGTCGGGTGCCCCGACGGCTCGGCGCTCGAAGAGAAGGTGGAGATCAGGCTGAGGCCCCCGGAGGAACGCTCGCCCGCGCGTGCGGCGCTCCTCGCGGGCTTCGGCGCGGCGCTCTTGGTGGGTGGCTTGGCGCTGAGCCTTCTCATCGCACGCGAAAGGGCGTCCGGTACTGCGGAGTCGAAGCTCGCGGACGGGACCCCGCCGGGGCGTGACGGTCCCGACCGTCCTGCGTGACTCGCACAGCCGGCGTCGGGCGGGGACCGGCTGGGCGCTCGGAACGGAGCGGATACGATGTTCCGCCGGATAGCGAGATTCCTCCGCAACACCTTCGCGGCAGGGCTTCTCGTCTTCGTGCCCGTAGCCTTCACGATATGGCTCGTGACCGTCGTCGGCGGCTGGGTGGACAGGCCCCTGAGGGCGCTCTTCAGAACCCCGGGGCCCGATGACAAGGGGCTCGCGGCGGCGATCTCCCGGCTGCTCCGCCAGCTCGCCGGAGATGCCCTCGAGGTCCTCGATAAGCCCGGGCTCGGCTTCCTGGTCCTTCTCGTCGCGCTATTCGTCCTGGGGATCTTCGCGAGGACATTCCTCGGCAGGTGGCTCGTGGGGCTCGGCGAGGCGATCGTCAAGCGCCTGCCCATCATCAGGACGATATACTTGAGCATCAAGCAGATGCTCGAGGCGATCCTGGCGGCGGGCCGGCAGGAGTTCCGGAACGTCGTCCTGGTCGAGTTCCCGCAGAGGGGCGTATACGGGATCGGCTTCGTCACCGGCCCCGGCCGCGGGGAGATCAAGGACCGCCTGGGCGCCGAGTTCCTGTCGGTCTTCTACCCGACCACGCCCAACCCCACGTCCGGCTTTCTGCTGCTCGTTCCCCGAGACCGCTTGGTCTTCCTCGACATGAGCGTCGAGGACGCGGCGAAGACAATCATGTCCGGAGGCATCGCGATGCCGGAAGGAAAGCGGCTCCCGGTCGCGAACGCCGCGCTCGGGGCGGCGGCGGTCTTCTCGGGGTTCGAACTGGGCAAATCCGCCCCTTCCGTGCAACCAGGGACGGGAGGATCCGCAGCGGCGAGCTCGGGCTGCGGCGCACAGGTCCCGGAGTTGCGGGGAGGCAGCGCAGATGCCGAGAACCGCGGGAAAGGCTAGCGGGGCGTCGAGAGGCCCGCGCGGGCGCGCCCCGGCGGTCGCGGGCTACGGCCTCCTTCACGTCCTGACCGGCGACGGGCGCGGGAAGACGACCTCCGCCCTGGGGCTCGCGCTGCGGGCCTACGGCAGGGGGGCGCGAGTCGCCGTGATCCAGTTCGTCAAGCGCGCCTCCGGCACCGGCGAGGAGCTCGCCGCCAGGAAGCTCGGGCCGCGCTTCATCGTCAAGCCCATGGGGGCGGGGTTCGTGCGCCGGACCGCCACGCGCAGGGACGTCGAGGCCGCGCGGAGCGCGCTCGCCGAGGCGGAGCTCCTCGCGCGCCCGCGGGCCGGCAGACCCGCCGTCGACATGCTCGTCCTCGATGAGGTCATCGTGGCCCTCAGGCTCGGCCTCGTCACGCCCGAGGAGCTCGAGAAGCTCGTCCGGCTCTGCGCCGGCCGCGTGGAGCTCGTCCTCACGGGCCGCGGCGCGCCGGGGTGGTTGAAACGCCTAGCCGATTACTGTACAGATATGCGCGAGGTGAAGCATCCTTTCTCGCGAGGGCTCATCTCCAGGCGTGGTGTGGAGCTCTGAGCGCGCGGAAGGGGAGAGGGGGAGGAGATGGCGGTCAAGATCGAGCACATCGGCCACGCCGCGTTCAGGCTCTCGGCCGGGGACAGGGTCGTGTACATCGATCCATACGAGCTCCCGGCCGGCGCGGCGGCCGCGACGGCGGTGCTCGTCACGCACGATCATTACGATCACTGCTCCGCAGCCGACGTGAAGAAGGTCGCCGGGCCGAGCACGACGATCCTCGCCCCGGAGGTCTGTCGGTCGAAGCTCAAGGGCCTGGGCGGCAGGTTCGTGGCGGTCAAGCCCGGCGGGGCCTACGACGCGAACGGCGTGAGCGTCCGCGCCCTCCCTGCCTACAACACGAACAAGAACTACCACCCGCGCGCCGCAGGGTACGTCGGCTACGTGATCTCGATGGGCGGGGAGACGGTGTATCACGCCGGCGACACGGACCTCATACCTGAGATGGATGACCTCCGGCCCGACGTGGCGCTGCTCCCCGTCGGCGGGACGTTCACGATGACGGCCGAGGAGGCCGCAGAGGCCTTCAGGAAGCTCGGCGCGAAGCGCGCGATCCCCATGCACTTCGGGTCGGTCGTGGGCTCGAAGGCCGACGCAGGGCGTTTCCTGAAACTCATCGGCGGCAAGTAGCCGCTCGCGGGGCGGGCGCACGCGGCGTCGCCCTGCGCGTCGCGAGAAAGAGCCGGCGGAGGACGGCGCATGGGCGAGCCGGACGCCGCTCCCCGGGCGGGCGGGCCCGCCGGGGCCGGGAAGAGCGGGATCGTCTGCCCGGCGCGGAGGGTTCTCGCGACCCTGTTCGGCCTCGCGGCGGCCGCCGCGTTTTTCGCAGCGGCATGGGCTTTCCTCACGCTCGTCGAGCGAGACGAACTCGGCGCGGCAATCTCCGCGGCTGGACTCCTCTCCGCGACAGGTGTGGCGATGGTCTTCGCGGCGCGCTCGTGCACGGGATTCATGGCGGGTCCGGACGGGATCGCCAGGCTCGAGCTCTCCGGGGGCGAGACGCGGCGGAGCTGGGAGGACGTCTCGGCGCTCGTCTACTGCGTACCGCGCGCACCCGACGCCGCGGAGGGCTTCTGGTTCGAGTGCGCCGGAGGCGAGACGTTCGGCGTCCCGGCCAGGTGCGCTCACGAGGTCGCGAGACTGGCGCTCGCGCGCGGGACGCCGCTCAAGATCGTGCGCTACCACCAACCCGGCATGACGCAGGCGCTCTCGGGCGCCCCGCGCGAGGCGGCCGAATCCTACCTGCGCGCGAGGCTCGCCGGGGACCGCGCGGCACGGGTGCCCGTCGCGCCGGACGAGACGCAGCCGCCCTCCGGCACCTGATCGGGGGCCGGGGCCGGCGCGGGCGACTGACCGCCATCCCATCGCTTAGCCGCGCGGTGGACCGCCGGGACCTGCGACAGCGACTCGCCGCCGGCGGCGCCCAGGCCTGCGGCGCATCGCGGACGCAAGGGTTGACTCAGCGCGTAGGGGGCTCGAACGCCGCGCGGACCTCGCCGGCGAACTCTCCAGCCGCCGCGAGGTGCTCCTCCGCCTGGGCCGTCTCGCCGGATGCGAGCGCATAGAACGCGACCAGGGCGTGATCCCTCGGCACGCCCTTTCGGAGGGCCGCGAGGGCCAGACCCCTCAGGTCGGCCGCCGAAAGCCTCGACCAGGCGATGCCGAACTCGGTGCCGTACCTGATGTCCCTCACTCGCAAGATGTCGGCGCCCTCGAGCGCGAACACGCGGACCTCGGCCCTCGCCGAACCCAGGAAGAAGACCGGAGCCCGCCCCGCGGAGAGCTCCTCCGCGAGCCGCGCGCGGAGGAGCGCGTCGTACGCGGAGGCGGCCTGCGCGTTCGGCTGCGGGGGCGCGACGCGGCTCGGCGGGGGGCCGGGCCCGCGCTCCCGCTCCCTGCCCGCCGCCTCGGGCTCGTGGGGGGGCTTGCCGAGGATCGGGAACGGCCGCCGGTAGTACCGCCCCGCGAAGATGCGCAAGAACCCCCCGTCGTCGTCGGGGTACTCCGAGACATGGCCGAGGTTCCCGGCGATAGGCTCGGGATTCGTGACCCCGTCCTTGGCGAAGTCGTGAGCGTGGGTCGAGTCCTGCCACTGGCCGGCGAGGAAAACCCAGCCCGCGCAGCCGGCGCCGACGTATCTCTCTATCGTGCGGTTCTCGGGGTATCCTTCCAGGAGCGTCTGCGCCAGGTTGTCGCAGTAGTGGAGTCTCGTGTTGTTGCAGGTCCTGAAGTACGTGTTCCCCATCGCCGCCTGCCAGACGACGACGTACAGGCCCGTGGCCCTGTGGAAACCGTCGATCCACGAGATGTGATTCTCAAAGCTCCCCGTGACGTCCACCTTGTCGCCATAGGGGGGCAGGAGGCCCTTCATGCCCTTGTCGCGGTCGCCGGTCTCGAAGACGGCCAGCTCCCACTCGAGCGCCCCGCAGGGAGCGAGGTACTGCGCCCATTTCTTCGGCGTCATCGAGCCCCTCCAGTCCCAGCCCGAGGGGTTCGAGGCGAGCAGGACGTTCGCGGGCGCGTACATATCGCGGAGACGCCTGAAGGCCTTCGCCCAGCCAACGAGGTTGTCCGGGAGATCCCGGAGCTCCGGCATCCCGGAGGAGCCGACCTTCACGTCCACCTTCTCCGGGTCCATTCCCGCCGAGAGGAGAAGATGCCCCCACTCGTCGGGCTCTATGTGGAGCACCACGGGCACGTCGGGGTACTTGGCGCAGGCGAGGAGCACGCGCTTGAAAATCTCGAAGTACGACCTCATCGTCTCCGGGACCCTGGCGTTCACGGGCGTCGCCTGGGCCGGACCGGGCTTATAGAGCGCCGGATGCGACGCGGCCAGGACGTAGTAAGTCCACCAAACCATAATGCCCGCCTCGCGCGCCTTTCTCAGGGTGCTTTCGACCGTGCCGTACTTGAAGAACCACTGCCCATCGCCCGCCTCGCCGGGCCCGGCGGAGCCGGAGAGGTAACCGGCGGTGAAGTCCCAGCGCGCACCGTTCTTCTCGCGGGTCTCGACTATCCACTCGACCGGTGCGTCCACGCCCAGAGTGAAATGGTGGAGCAGTCTCTCCTTGAGTATCCTCTGCCGCGCTGCCTTTCCCGAGTCGGAGCCCGCCCTCGAGGGCGGCGGCTCGCCCGCCGGAGAGAGCGGGACGCCCGCGCAGACGCACGTCGCCGCGAGCAGAAGCGCCCGCAGGCGCAGGTCACTTCTGGATCGCATAGTAGACGCAGTCGCGCTGGAGCTCGATCCTGCTTGCGCCTCCGGGGAGCTCCTGGCGCTTGTAGCCGTTCTCGTCGAGCGCCCAGACCTTGAGCGTCGATGCGTCCGGACGCCTCAGCGACACGCTCCCCGCCACATCCCTGACCACAATGGGCGGCGAGCCCAGGTCGGAGATCGTCTTCGTCCCTTCCCCGGTCGTCTTCCAGCCGTAGTTCCTGTCCTCGGTCATGACCTGGAGCAGCATCTTCTTCGACCTGGCGATCGGCTCCCCGTCCAGCGACACGACGAGCAGCGCGCCGTACTCGTTCCCGCTCCGCACAGAGACGTCGCCCAGTGCGAGCTCGCCCGCGGCCTTGAGGAATCCGCAGGCCCCCTGGGCGCATGGGGCGCTGAGCGTCGCGACGCCTCTCGCCCAGTCCCAGGCGAGCTCGCCCGTAGCGCTCTTCACGACCTTCTTCTGTCTGTCGATGTAGCCGGTGATGTCGGTCACCCTGGACTTCGTGCGGGGCTCCTCGGCGACCTCCATCGTCACCTGCCCGACGTAGTAGGCGAGCGGATCCATCGACGCGGGCCGCTCGAGCTCCCTCGACCCGCCGGCCGGGACGTCGGCCTTGCGAAGCTCGTCGAGGTTCTGCGGCTGTGCGACGGGGGTCCCGGAAAGCCCGTACAGGTCCGCGAGACGCACCGCCGCGTGGTAGACCACCGGCCCCTCCTTGACGTAGCCCTTCCTGTAGGCGAGCGCGGCGGCCGGGAACTGTCCCATCGTCACCGGCGTGTAGACGGGCCACTTGGTGTTCTCTTTCTGCCAGTCGGCCGTGCCGAGGGCAAAGAAGAAGAACCCGTCCGTCCCGGCGAGCGACCCGTAGGTCGCCGTGAGCCATGGGCACTCGGCCCTGAAGCGGTTGACCATCTGGTAGCTGTACTCGGAGCAGATGTGCGGGCGGTCCAGGTACTGGAGCTCTTGCGTGAGCGACTCCGGCCCGTACATCCCGGTCTTGTCCTCGTAGACGTGCCCCACGCGGACCGACCAGCCGGAGCCCTCGCCCTCGTGCTTGCCGCCGAAGTAGGCGTGGCGGTCGAGCACGTCGCAGGCCATGTTCGTGTACTTGTCCAGGGCGCCGAGGACGCGGTTGTCGGCGGTGGTCCAGTTAGTGGCGCTGATGCAGCACCTGACGCCCAGCTCCTTCCTGAAATACTGCGCCATGTCGGCGTAGAACCGCCTGAGATTCTCGGTGAGGAACTGCGCCTGGTCGCGGGCCCTGGCCTGGTTGCGGCCCCTCACGGCCCAATCCTGGCCGGTGAGCATACCGGCCGCGTAGAGCCCGACGCGGCCGGCGGGGAAGTCGTCGCCCTTCGCCCCTGCGCCCCCCGGACCCCAGGCCTCGCGGGCGCGATCGAGGGAGCCGTACTTCGCCGCGAGCCAGTCGCCGAACGCCTTCTCCAGGGGCCTCATGCACTCGGCCGGGATATTCTCGTGAGGCGTGAAGGTCCAGAAGAAATAGTTGTCCTCGTTGACGATCTCGACTATGCCGACCGCGGGGTCCTCGGCCAGCGACTTCCCTGTATGGGGGTTCTTCGTGGTGAGGAGCGCCTTCGCCCAGGACCTGTAGATCTCCTGCATGCGCGGGTGGAAGAAGAGCAGGGCGAAGGGGTGCTTGTTGCCGATCTTGTCGTAGCCCGGGAGCCCCGAGGATGGCTTCACCTGGAACCAGAGGGGGAAGTAGAAGGAGAGCTTCGTATAGATGCCCTCTTTCGCCATCGCCGCGACGAAGTAGTGGAGCTGCGCCAGGTATCTCGTATTGATCGCCGTCGGGTCCTCGGCGTTCTGGTCGAAGATCGCCGAATGCACGCGCACCATGTTGACGCCCATCTTCGCCAGGCGCCTGGCGAGGAAGTCGACCGAGGCCTGGTCATCGTAGTGCGCGTCGGCGTTCACCGCCCAGAACTTGACCTTCTGGCCGGTGCGCTCGAAGACGAAGTCCATCCCCTTCGCCTTGACGAACCCGTCGTCGCCCGCGCGCTTCTGGTTGAGCGCACGCAGGTCGAAGAAGGCCGACGCCTCGAAGGTGTCCGGGTCGGGCTCCCACGGGAAGTAGCCCTCCTCGGCGCGGCCGTACTTCTCGCCGGGCTTCTTCGGCCCGTTGGGGGTGAACGGGCCCCTCGCCAGGAGCCAGCAATCGAAGGCGATCGCTGTGGCGTCGGGCAGGGCCTGGATCGAGAGCGTGTTCTTCCCCGCCGCCAGGCTGACCTTCCCGAGGTAAACCCAGTTGGCGCAGAGGAACTTCCTGAGCTCGACCGAGTCGGCGAGGGAGCAGTCGCGGCCGCAGGTCTGCCAGGGGGCGTCGTTCCAGCGCCATCTGAACGGCCCATGATGCCAGAACTTCCGCGTCCAGAAGCCGTACTCGCCGCCCCTGGGCACATCGACGACCCACCTGGCCGTGACGTTGGCGCCCTTGTCCGTCTGCAGCCAGTCGCCGCCGGAGAGCTTCTCCTTCTCCTGGGGGGTATAGGCCTTGAAGGCGTTGCTCTCCGGGAACGTGTGCTCGAGCGCGGCCTCGGCCTCCCACCAGATGTAGCCGTCCCCGGGGGCCTTCGGGGCCGGACCGGGCGAGACCTGTCCTCCGGCCGCCAAGGAGACCCCCACGAAGAGCGCCGTCGCCGCCGCCGTCGCCGCCCTGGCCATGACTGTCCTCCTGTCAGCCCATCGCGGGGCCGATGCTCCCGCGTTCCACGAGCTCTGCGGGGATTTTCACCCTCTTGCCGCAAAGGCGCGCTCGGGCCTTCTCATCCGTCGCCATTTCTATGGCGAGGGCCGCCGCGCGCCGGCCGAGCTCGCCCAGCATGTGGCTCACCACCGTCATGGGAGGGCGGGCCACGCGGGCGTGGATGTCGTCGAACCCGACCACGGATACGTCTTCGGGTATCCTGAGGCCGAACTCCGCGAGGGCGGCGTAGGCCCCGAACGCCCTGGGTTCGTCGTAGCATACGACCGCGCTCGCGCGCACGCCCCTGCGCAGCTCGGCGAGGAGCGCGTCATGGCCGGCCTCGACGAGCCCCTCCGGGCCTGCGGAATCGCCCCGCGCGTCCGCCGGGCAGTCCAGGGCCGCCAGACCCAGCTCGCCGGCCGTACGGAAGAAGGCCTCGCGCCGCCGCCCGACCGACGGATGCCGGGCCTCGCGCGGGGAGAGCCAGAGGATCTCCCTGTGGCCGAGCTCGGCAAGTCGCCGCACGGCCGCGGCGATCCCTGCGGCATCGTCGAGCTCGACGACCGGGAGCGGCGTCCTGCCCTGATACTCCACGAGCACGGCGTTCACGTCTCTCCGGTGAAGCTCCGGAGTCGTGCGGGCAAAGTAGAGGTATCCCGGCACGACCAGGCAGTCCACGCGGCGCTCCCTGAGGTAGCGCAGGCCCGCGTCGGCCACGGTGTCATCCGCGCCGGCCCCGACCACCAGGAAGTCGTAGCCCCTGAGCCTCGCCTCGATGTCCACGCCGGCGATCATCTGACCCCAGAAGCCGAACGAGTCGAGCCCGTGTGTCGGCCTTTCGAGGAGCAGTCCCACCGCGCGGGCGCGTCCCCTTCGGAGGGAACGGGCGTGGTAGTTGGGCCTGTAGCCGATCTCGCGCGCGACCTCGAGCACCCGGGCGGCGCAGGCCCGGCTGATCCGGCCCTCCAGGTACCTGCCGCCGAGCACCCTGGAGGCGGTGCAGATGCTCACGCCCGCCCTCTCCGCCACGTCCTTGAGACTCGCCATGTCTAGATCCAATGCATAATCGCTTATGCACTACTTAACCAGCCTCTGCCAGAGAGGTCAACTAAAAAACAGGGTCCCTCGCGGGCACGAGGCGCCTGTCGGCGGGGCGGTGCGGCCTGGCAGGCGGTTCCCTGCGCTTTCGCTGCGCACGTTCCTGCCGGACGCCGGAGCGCCGCTCGAGCCTCGGGAAACGCCTCGAGTCCCTCGAGCCGGCCGAAAGACTCAACCGGACTCGACCACGTAGACTCGCCGCGGAGAGGCCGCCAGGCGCGAGGTCTTCGACTCCGCGCGCGCGAGCACGTCGCGGACCGTCCTCGGGCCGTCGAGCGCGAGCTCCAGGGGCTCGAAGGCCCAGAGCACGAGAGTCCGGCCCGACCTGTAGAGGACACCCTTCTCGCCGGGGAGTATCTCGCGCTCGCGCATCAGGTCTTCGACCTCGCCGAAGGCCCGTATGCACGCGATGTGCCAGGCGGTGGGCATCTCTTCGTCCGTCCGTTCGCTCCCGTAGCGGAAGCTGAGGCGATCGTTCACCGCGTCCCAGTAGACGATCCAGACCATCCTGTAGGCGAGCCCGCGGAAGAATACCTCGTCCGGGTCCGCCCCGGCGCGCCTGATGGCCGGCGCGTCGAACGTGGCCAGGCAGTCGGTCCAGATCGGGAGGCAATCGAGCCTGGCCTCGATCCCCGGCCCGTGGCGGTGGATGCCGAACACGCCCAGGTCCTCGTTGCAATACCGGTAGCCCATCCTCTGCATCTCGACCACGAGCTCGAGGTGCGCGCGGTACTGCGAGAGGACTGCGCGCGGAGGTTCCTCGGCCGGGCGGAACTTCCCCAGGAGGGAAACCTGGTCGGCCGTGGCACCGCCGCGGGCGTGCTCGGCGTTCTGCACGAAATGGAACTTGTCGCTGGACAGGTTGAAAGAGCTGTCCAGGAATATCCCCCCGAGCCCGGTCTTCTCGCGCGCCTCCCTCCAGCGGCGGAGCCAGTAATCGCGGACGACCGGGTCTCGCAGATTCATGACGGCGAAGACCGGCGTGTAGTGGTCCGCCTCTATCGCGCCGGAGGGGTTCCGCACCCAGGGGTCCGCCGAGCGGGAGAGCGCCTCCATGATCGAGCCCTCCCGGGGCAGGAAGCGGATGCGGTCCGAGTCTCCGTTCTTCTTGTCGAAGATCAATGTCAGCGTGGAGACGGACGTGTTGCCCCACATCTCCACCGTCGCGCCCCCGGCACGGGCCGCGTCGCAGAGCTCGCGGATGCGCTCCTCGCCGACCGACTCGGCGAACTTGTAGTCGACCGTGCAACACATGTTCGAGACGCCCCAGACGTTCATGTTGTTCTCGAAGTGGTTCGCCAGGCCGATGGTCTTCGCGCCCGCCGCGAGGAGCTTCGGCACGCCGAGCCTCGCGTAGCGGGTGATGTCGGCGGGGCCCCACTCCTCGATCAGGCCGTAGGGCGCGACGCGCTCGCGGCGCATCCCGAGCTGCGAGTGGAGCTCGGAATGGACGAGCTCTTTCACTGCCTCGTAGAGGTTCGCCCGTCCCACGCGGTCGAGCGCGCCGGGCGCCCAGAGGACCTCGATCGGCGAGGTGACGAGCTCGCCCGCGAGATCCCCGCAGTGCTCGTGCAGATGGCAGATCACGTCCTGCCCGCGCGGCTTCTCGAAGAGGGAGCGGACGTGCGCGACCTCCGTGGCCCAGGTCACCAGGACCCCCAGGTCCGAGGCCGTGAACGTGAAGCCTTGCAGCTCGGTCTGCAGCGGCAGGAACTGAAATATGTTCGGGTTATGGCAGTCCCGGAGATACCATTCGCTGGAGTAGAACTGCCCGGACGAGTCGATCCTGACCACCGACGGCACGAAACAGCTCCGCATCCAGAACTCGTTCCCGAGCGCGGTGCCGCCTATCTCCCAGGTGCCGCGGTCGAGGAGCCTGTAGACCGGGGCCGAGGTGCTCCTGTAGCGGTACTGGTAGCGCAAGCCTCTGAAGCTGCGGCCCCCGATCTCGCGGTTCGCGGGCCGGATCTCGAGGGAGAGGCTCGTGCCCTCGGCCGGCCCTGGCGGCGCGGTCCAGTCGGGGATGCTCAGGCGGTTCCTAACCGAGTGCAGCATCCAGTCCATCGGACCGCCCTGGGTCCGGCTCATGGAGAACTCGAGCAGGAGCCCTTCCGGCAAGACCTCCCTCCGCGCGACCCGGTAGCCGCAGAGGGTCACCGCGTCGGGGCTGCGGACCTCCACGAACATCGGCCTCCGGCAACTCCTGAGCGGTACGCCTCCGCACCTGACCTCGCCCAGCCCGAGGAACTCGCCCCCGCGGGAAGCGAGCTCGATCTCCAGTCCGTTCGAGAGGCTCAGGGTCTCCAGTTCCACGGGCACCTCCGCTTCGATATCGGCGAGACGCCGCGACGAATCTACAATCGCGCCATCGCAGCCGTCCAGCGGACGCGAGCGCGTTGCGACCCCGCCCCGGCGGGCGTACCATCGCGCGCGGTTCGGAGGGGCGCGATCATGACGCCGCTGCGCGACAGGGCGCTCGCGTTCCTATCGACCGGGCTCGGCCTCGGATACGCGCCGCGCGCGCCCGGGACGGCGGGAACGCTGCTCGGGGTGATCGTCTTCATCGCGATCGGGGCGGCGCTCCCGCATCGCCTGCACGCGCCGGTGCTGGCGGCCGCGCTCGCCCTGGCCTGCGCGCTCGCCCTGGCGCTCGGCCCGTGGGCCGAACGGGCGTTCTGCGCGAAGGACCCGCCGCGCTTCGTCCTCGACGAGGTGGCGGGTTTTCTCCTCACCGTGCTCCTCTTCAGGACGCCGAGCCTGGCGCTCACCGCCGCCTGGGCCTTCGCCGCGAGCCGGACCTTCGACATCGCGAAGCCGCCGCCCGCGCGAAGGCTCGCCCGGCTGCGGACCGGCTGGGGGATGCTCGCGGACGACCTGGTCGCGTCGCTCTACGCGGCCGGGGCGCTCCATGTCCTCGCAGTTCTCGCGCCGAACGTCCTGGGGGCGACCGTCGAGTGACCACGCCCGGGCGGCGCGGCTCAGAAATGCGTCTCGATGTACCTGAGCGCGTCTTCGAGCGTCGGCAGTATCTTGGTCGCGAACTTGACCATCCAGGGGGAGCAGTTCGCGTAGGGGATGGGCGAGAAGGCGATCACGAACTTGCCCAGGTCGTGCGCGGCGTAGAAGACCTCCATCGCGGTCCCGATCGAGGGCTTGGAGTAGTTCACGAGGACCAGGTCGCAGTCGCGGATATCCTGGAGATCGAACTCGACTATCTCGTTGGCGGAGTCGATCTCGTTGTCGCGGAAATCCCTGCGCATGGGGTCGAGGAGAATGAACCGACCCGCCAGGCGCTCCTTGGCGCGCGTGCGCCAGGACTTCGATTCCGATTCCTCGCAGTCCTTGATCGGACCGGAAAGATATATCTTCTTGGGCGAGGCTTCGTGCGCCATCCTATCGCTCCGCCGGCCTCATCTGCCGAAGTGCTGGGGCACGAGCGCCTGCCCAGTGCCCTGGCAATGCCTGCACCGGCCCGAGCCGCCGCAGGCGGGACAGTCCTCCTTGTCCGAGACTCCGGAGGGGTCGCGGCTCATCCCGAAAGGGAGCCTGACGTTCAGGTCGTACCCGGGATTCTTCCCCGTGCCGCCGCAGTATGCACAGTAGCCGAGCTTCGATTCGTCCGCCGGGAGCTCGATCTTCAGGTTCTTGCTGCAGAAGGGGCAGGGGATGCGCTCCCTCCACCTGAGCGTGACCCCGCACTTCGGGCAGGTCTGACTGCGCGAGTCGAGCGGCGCGCCGCAGCTTCCGCAGAAGGCCCTGAAATATCGTTGATCGACCCCCTTCTGGAAACCGGCATCGACGGGCTCGATGCGCGGCACGGCCTCACCGCCGGCGCGCGTGGCGAGGCCTGCGGGCGCGGCGCGCCTCGCGGGCGGCGGAGCGGAGGCCTTCGCGGGCGCCTGGACAATGGGCGCGGCCGGGGCCGACGGCGCAGCCTCCGGGGCGCGAGTCTTCACTGCGGCTGCCGACGCGGCGGCGCGCGACTGGTTCGCGCTCCTCACGGCGAGCGCGACGATGACGAAAAGCACCACCAGCACACCGGCCGCGATGAAGGGGACCGGCGACGCCGCAGGTCGCACGATTTGCGTCCTCCTGCGGCCTTTTTCCCTGTCCCGGTTCGTGCCTTCCCGGATCACCCGAGCCCCCGCCGGCTGCGTCACATCGCCGGAGCGTCGGGCAGGATATGGTGGCGGCCAAGACACGTCAAGCGGCGGCCGCGGTGGACCGATCCGCCAGGCCTTGGGTTGCATTGGGGGTGTACAGCCGGTTCCGCTTGAGAGCGGACCCGAGATGCGCAAACGGCCGCCCAACGGGTATCGGCGGGCAGACGCGGTGGCGGTTTTCCGAGCGCGCGTACGGTTGGAGGTGGCAGGCGGAGGGCGCGTTCAGCCGGAGCGAGGGGCGGCTCGGCGGTCTCGGCCACCTCGTAGGTCGGGCAGCAGCGCGAGATGCACCTGCGGTTGTCGGCCCACAACCTAACGTGCCGGGCGAGTTTTTAACTGAGCATCCAAAAGTCAACGGTCGGAGTCGCGGGCTGAGTTGCGCGCGGCGGTCAGGGCTTCCGGCCCATCGCGGCGAGGAGCGCTTCCGCGAGCGCCCGCGCGAGCGAGTCGCACCTGGCCGGGTCGGTGAGCGCCTTCTCCGTCGCGGGGTTCGAGAGGAACCCGAGCTCCGCGAGCACCGCGGGCACCTTCGACTCCACGAGGACGGTATAGCTCCCCTCGCGCACGCCCCTGTCGCGCTCCCGGGTCTCCCTGACTAGGGCCGCCTGGACGCTCCGGCCGAGCTCCTGCGACTTCGCCCAGTGCGACGCCCCGCGGCGCGGGATCCACGTCTCCACGCCCGAGACGCACTGGTCGGGATGGCTGTTGGCGTGGAGGCTCAGGAACGCATCCGCCTTCTCGCGCGAGGCGAGCTCGGCACGTGTACGCAGGTCGACGAAGCGATCGTCCTCGCGCGTGAGCACTACGCGAGCGCCCCCGTCGCGGAGCTCCCTGGCCAGGCGCTTGGCGATGTCCAGGACGACGTCCTTCTCCTTCGTGCCGTTCCTCCCGCGGGCCCCGTCGTCGTGTCCTCCGTGGCCGGGATCTATCACGAACGAGGGCTGCGCCCTCCTGCGCGGGCCACACGGCCCCGGGTCGTCCCGAGTGCTGTGCGCGCCGAGGAGGCTGGAGGCGAGATCGGCGAGGACGACCCGGGCGGGCCTTTCCGCCCCGGCGGGGCCGCTCAGGCGCGGCCTCGAACCGGGCTCGGGCCTCTCGCGCGGCGGATGGCCCGCCGATTCCGGTCCCAGCGGGGCGAGCCTGCGGATGACATCCGCGAGGTCGGGCCCCACGACCACCTGTCCTCCGGAGCACCTGGGGGCCTCGAGGAGCGGCATCCCCGCGCCGTCCACGAGCGCCCTCGGCAGCCCGAGCGCCAGCACGATCTCGTGCTCGGCCGAGACCAGCCGCAGGCGCGAGGTCCGCAGGTCGCTCTCCAGGCGGTATCCGAACGCCCGCGCGAGCGCCGCGAGGGGGGCGTCGTCGGTCAGGAAGGGGGTTCCAGCGGCCGTTTCCCGGCCGGCGAGGAGGCAGAGACACATCACCGCGGCAGAGGAGAAACCGCCCGGCAGGCGCGAAGGCATCGCCCCCCCCCTTTCGCCGCTCGGGCGAAAGGGGCGGGCCGCCACCCCGCGCGCGACGGCGGGCAGGCCGGATCGCCGAGGTGGACCTCGCGCCGACCAGGCCTTCGGCGGCCCCTCGCGGCCGACCCCCCCTTCGGCCGAGAGCGACGCCCGGCGCACCGCCGGGCACTATTAGTGATCGGCAGAAACTAGCTCGGACTGAAATACAAATCGACCGAACCTGCGCGGGCGCAGCCGCCGTCAGCAAAGGACGGTTCGTGCGATGGAACGCAGATTACGACCGCGTCCGCCCCTGGCTGCTCCTCACGATCGCCAGACCGAAGGACGGGGAGAAGCTACTGGGAAGACGCGCCGCCCCTGGCGCGGCTCCTCTTCTTGGCAGGAGGTGCCGCTGGCGCAGGCGCACTCTTCTCCGGCGACTCCTCGGTAGGAACCTCGGCCTGCGGGGTCTCGGTCCCGCCTGCCTCTTCGGTTTCCTCGCCCTCTTCCGAGGGAGGGGCGGGCGCAGGCGACTCTTTCTTCGGAGGGGGAGCCGCGCCTGCCTTTTTCGCGGGAGCTTTTTCGGCGGCGGGCGGTCTTCCGCCCTTCGCCGCGGGCTTCGGTTCGGCGGGTCCGGCCGCCGGCGCGCGCTTGTGCCTCTGCTCGGGGGCCGACGCGAGCATCTCCCGCGCGCGGCCGGCCTTGTCCAGCTCGTCGAGGAGAGGCCACTCGAAGACCCGGCCCTCCGTCAGGAGCGTGTGGGGCGAACTCGAGGGCTTCTGGACCTCGAACCACGCCCTTCTGGGATACGTCTCGCCCGAGCTGCGGAGCGTGGTTCTTTCGATCTCGATGGTCCTGAGCTGTGCGAGGGACTCGGCGTCGTCCGAGGCCCTGCGTGCCGCGGCGGACTCCACGGCGCCGCAACCGGCTGCCAGGGCCCAGGAGGCAACGAGAAGAAACCCAGCCCCGTTGCAGGTGCGACGCCAGACTCGCCGGCAGCAGGCTGCGGCGGCCAACACCCGCGAGGCGTCCCGATTCCCCCGACGCCTGCTCAGCATCGGCACCCCCCATCCACACCCGGATAGTAGCCGCTCCGCCGCCGCCCGTCAAGATACCCGTTCGAGCCGGGCCTGCTCTCCGACGCGGCGATTGGCTCGGTCGCGGGGATCGCGACGGCGGGGGCCCTTTTGACTCGCCCCCCGGGGCGACCTATCATCAAGAGGGCCAGAGCGGTGCAGGCGCACAAGGCTCGGCTCCCTGGCGGGAGTCGCGGAAGGCACCCTGGCCCCGGGGCTGCGCCGGGCGCGGCCGGGGACCGCGAGGCCCGAGGCGCGACATGGCTGTATTCAAGCTCGTTGGCGACGACGGAACCGAGTTCCCGCTCCGCGGGGGCGGGAATCTCGTCGGTCGCTTCAGCCATTGTGACGTCGTGCTGCGGGACGAGCTGGTCGCGGGGGAGCACGCCAGGGTCGATGTGTCCGGCGACCGGGTCACCGTCACCGACCTCGGGAGCCCGTTCGGGACCTGGGTCGACGACGCGCGCCTGGAGGGGGAGCGCGAGCTCGCCCCGGGGATGGCGCTGCGGATAGGCCCCGCGCGCCTGAGGCTCGTGCGTGCGGCCGGCCCCAGCGTCTGGTTCCGCAGACTCGCTCGTGCGCGCGGCGCATACGGCATCGCCCTGAGGCTCGCGCTCGCGGCCCTCGCGGCGTTCCTGTTGACAATCGGCGGCCTGCGCCTCGTCTGCAATCCGGAGAGCGTCAGGCGCGATGTCAGGGGGGCTCTCGAGTCGGTCTTCAGGAGGGACGTCGAGATCGGCGCGATCACGCTCTCCCCCCTCGGCTCGTATGCCGAACTCCGCGACGTCGCCGTGCACAACCTTCCCGAGTTCGGCGGCGAGCCGCTCATCAAGGTCGACGCCGTGCGCGTGAGGCTCCGCTCGGGGCGCTACTTCGGCGTCCTGGGGACCGTGGACGCCGACGTGGTCCTGGAGGGCCTCGCGGTCCTCCTCGAGCGCACCGCTCGCGGGCGGTGGAACGTGGGCGACCTGGCACTTTCGGTCGCGCGGGCCGTCTGGGGCGCCGGGGCGGCGCTGAGCGTTCGAGACCCGCTCGGAGACGTCGGGCTCCGCCTGAGCGCACCCGACGCCACGCTCAGGCTCCGCGACGACGTCACGGGGAGGAACGAAGAGATACCCGGCATCAGGTTCGAGTGCGCCCTCGCCGGTCGCGACCGACCCGTCACGTACAGGCTCTCCATGGACATGCTGCCGGGGACTGTGGAGGCGAGGGGCGAGTTCCGGCTATTCGAGAATGGCCGGCTCACTGGCCGGAGCGTGCGGGGGAGACTCCTCGAGCTGCGCGCCGAGGGCCTGGACCTCGGGGCCTCGGCGGTATTCCTGCCCTCGCCTCTTGAGAGGATCGTCAGCGCCAGACCCGCCGGCTCCTCGCTCGACGCGGAGCTCGCGATATCGGCCGAGACTCTCGCCGAGCTCTCCATGCGTTCCTCGGGCAGGCTCAGGGGCCCGCTCGTGCGGAGCGAGCCGTTGGACGTCACCTTCAGGACCGAGCTGACCTTCGACGCTCTCGCCGCCAGGATCGATCGGGCCGAACTCGCCGTGTCCGCGCCCGCATGGGAACTGGAGTGCCAGGGCAGGCTCGTGCCTTCCGGGCCGCCATTCCGGGAAGGGGCGGAGCTCCTGGACATGGACGTCACGTTCCGCTCCCAGGCGAGACACATCCCGTACCTTCTGGGCCTGGCGACCGGCCCTGCCCCTGGGGGAGACGACTGGCCCCTCGACGGCAAGGTGACCTTCCACGTCTCGACGACCGGCCCGACGCGCGCCCTCGAGGTCAGGACGGAGCTCCGGGCCGAGGCCCTCGCCTGCCGCCTGGCCGCCGCCGCGCCGGAGAACGTCGCTGCGAGCTTCAGGGGCACCGTCTCGCTCGTGGGCTGGAGCCGCGTCGAGAGCGTCGCGGTGCACGCCGCCACGGCCGAGGCGAGCTTCCTCCACGCGGCGCTCGGGCCGGGGACGATCTCGGGGCTCCTCGAGCCCTCGGCGGCCTCCGCGGGACTGGGTCCGCTCGAGTTCGAGCTCGACCTGGGGGAACTCGCGCGGCGATACGGCCCGCTCCTGCCCGCGGGGCTGCCGCGCTCCAGGCTGCACGGCTGGGCCGATGTCTCCGGGAGCTCGGGCCGGCTCGCGTGTCGCTCGGCGGCCGAGGCCTCCGACGGGACCCGCGCGGAGGGCACGGCCGTGCTTGTCCTGGCGGCGCGGGACGTGCCGCGACTCCAGATCGATGCGACCGTCCTCGCCGCGCGAGGCGGTGCGGCCGGGGCCCCGGAGGACGGGCTCCGGGCGGAGCTCCGCGGCGAGCTCGCGCTGGCCTGGCCCGAGCCCGGTTTCGACATTGCGCTCTCCGGCGCGGGCTCGCTCTCGAAGCTCCTCGAGCTGGTTCGGGCCCGCCTTGTCCGAGCGGGATCTGTGTGGGCGCGCGGGAGGTTCGAGCTGGCCGAGGCCCGTTTCGTGGGGACCGCGAGGCGGTTCACGACGAACGGCAAGCTCGAGCTCCTCGAGCCCGAGCTCTGGGGCGGAAGTCCGACGGTGCCGCCCTTCTCGGAGTCACGCCTGGACGCCATATGGAACCTGGACGTCGACCTCACCGGGGCCGCTCCCGCCATCAGGGCGAACCTCCTGCGGGGCTCGTCGTCGGCCCTGCGGTGGAGGCTGGAGGGGGAGGTCGAGGACCTCTTCCTCGGCCTCGGCAGGTACGATCTCCATCTCCATGCCGACCTGGACAGGATCGGCGCGGCCCTCAGGAAGCTCAACCTGCTCCCGGCGAGCGCCGACTTCAGGGGCTCGCTCGCCGTGGAGCTCGCCGCGGACACGCGCCGCGGGAACGTCAGGCTCGACAGCCTGAAGGTCGACACGCCGTTCCTCGAGGCGGAGGGCCGAGGCGAGATAGCCGGCCTGCCTTTCCCCGCCCTCGGGTTCGGGCGACCCGGACCGGGACCGCAGGCCGCCGCCCCCGCTGTCGGAGGCGCGGCTGGCGCCAGTGGCAAGCTCTCGCTCCGCGCCAAGCTCGACGTGGACGAGGCCGCGAGGCTCGCCGGGGCGTTCCTGGAGAATCGAGCCGAGGCCCGCGGGCCGGCCCCGGCGCGCGAGTGGACCCTCTTCGAGGCAAAGGGCGAGCTCGGGCTCGAGCTCACGGCCGAGGGCACGGGGAACCAGGTAGCCGTCGAAGGGCTTCTCGACCTGAACCGCTTCGTCGGAAGACTGGGGCGCTATCTCCGGAAGCCTGCGGACGAGCTCGCGAGCCTTCGTTTCTCGCTCCTGGTGTCTCCGGAGCGCCCGGACCTTCTGGTCTTGCGTTCGGGGACGCTCACGCTCGGCGAGCTCCGGAACCCGGCGGCCCTCGAGCTCTCGGGCAGGTTCTCGCAGGAGCGCGGGGGTTTCGAGCTCGCGCTGCGGTCGGATCGCTTCCCCGTGGCGCCGCTCGCGGCCCTGGTGCCCGAGCTCGTCTCCGCCTGCTCGGGAGAGGCCGCGCTCGACCTCCGCGCCTCGGGCGAACGCGGCGCGCTCCTCGGACTCGAAGGCGAGCTGAAGCTGCTCGGCGCGGAGCTCTCGATGAAGGACCTGCCAGGGCTCCGCGCGAGGCTCGCGGGCTCGCTCGCCTTCGGGGGGGGCAGGCTCTCCAGCCGCGACCTCTCGGCCGAGTTCGTGCTGGTTGGGGATGGCGGGGGGACCGCACGCGAAAGCCGCGCCGAGAGCGAGCCCCCACTGCTCTTCGGGCCGGGAGCCCCGGGCGAACCGCCGCGTGCCGAGCGACTCGTCGCATCGACCCGCCTCGACGAGCTCGATATCGGGCTCCGCGATGGCGTCCTCGAGGGCCGGTTCCGCCTGAGCGCGGGTCCCGTGGACCTCGATCTCGTCGCTGACACCTGGCCGCCGTATCTGGAGACGTTCCTCGCGGAGGGGACCTCGCCCGGCGCGCGCCTTTCCGGGGAGCTCCGGGCGTCGGCGCTCCGCGCCTTCGGCGGTCGGCTCGAGGCGCGCGACTTCTCCTCCAAGATGGTCCTGGGACGCTCCGGGATCGAGCTCGCCGACGTCGGCTTCTCGCTCTGGGGCGGGCGGGTCACCGGAGGCGCGAAGGCCGAGTTCGCGGCCGGCGGCCCGGCGCTGACGGGCCAGCTCTCGGCGGAGGGGCTGCGCCTCGAGGAGCTCGCCGAGGCCACGGGCATCCGTGGCGCCCTCAAGGGGGAGCTCTCCGGGAGATTGTCGTGGGACGGCGCGGGCCTCTCGCGCTCGGCCTTCGAGCGGACCTGGGCGCTCGATGCGGAGGCGAGGACGGGGAGGCTCCTCGTCGACCCCAGGCCGTTCCCGCTCGCGCGCGAGGTGGCGGCCGCGCTCGAAAGGGTGCTGGGCGCGTCCGCCCCCGCCGGCGCCGCGGAGTCGAAGCCGGTCTCCGTGCGGGTCGGTCTCAGGAGGGGGAGGTTGTCGGTCGAGGCCCTCGAGTTCGAGTTCGCCGACGGGCTGAAGCTCGCCGTGCGCGGGCGGAGCGAGCTCGACGGCAGGATAGCCGGTTGGGTGAGCGTGGAGGGCCTGCCCGTGGCACGCGCATCCGGAGACAGGACGGCCTGGGCGCTCCTCGAGGAGCTCGTCAGGCGGGGCGCGCTCCGCTTCGCCGTCACGGGGACCTGGGTCGAGCCTTCGGTGGACGTGAGGGGCCTGCTCTGGATGCTCCCTCGGATCGTCTCGCCCGAGCGCACGGAGCCCCCCGATCGGCCGGCTCGCTGACGGGTCGCTGGGCCGGTCGATCGCAGAGCGGTTCTTGCGCCTCACCCCGCGGAGCGACAGAATCGCCGTTCCGGCGCCGGGGTGGCGGAATCGGCAGACGCGCCGGACTCAAAATCCGGCGGGCCGCAAGGCCCGTGGGGGTTCGAATCCCCCCTCCGGCACGGGGCTGCTGTCGCTGGGACGCCTGCGGGTCTCTGGCATGCCGAGGTCCCGCCGGCATCCTTGGGGGAGGTGGCACCGGCATGAGGACGCGGAGGCTCGGCTGGACAGATCTCGAGCTCACGGTGATCGGCCTGGGCTCCTGGGCGATGGGCGGCGGGGGGTGGAAGTACGGCTGGGGCCCGCAGGAAGACGAGGATTCCCGCCGGGCGATCAGGCGGGCGCTCGACGCCGGCGTGAACTGGATCGATACTGCGGCAGTGTACGGCCTCGGCCACGCGGAGGAGGTCGTCGGCCAGGTCCTGAAGGACCTCCCCCATCGGAACAGGCCGTTCGTCGCGACCAAGTGCGGCAGGGTCTGGGATTCGAGCGGCGCGATCTCCGGCCGACTGAAGCGCGCGAGCGTCCGCGCCGAGGCCGAGGCGAGTCTGCGCAGGCTCGGGCTCGACGCGATCGACCTCTACCAGATCCACTGGCCCGACCCGGACGCCGACATCGAGGAGGGCTGGACCGCGGTAGTCGAGCTCATCGACGAGGGCAAGGTCCGCTACGGGGGCGTATCGAACTTCAGCGTCGCGCAGCTCGAGCGCATCGGGAAGATCGGGCGCGTAGCGTCGCTCCAACCCCCCTACAGCATGATCAGGCGTGAGGTCGAACGGGAGCTGCTCGGCTACTGCGCGCAAAACAACATCGGCGTCGTCGTCTACAGCCCGATGCAGAAGGGGCTCCTCACGGGGGCGTTCACGCGCGAGCGCGTCGAGCGCCTGCCAAGCGACGATCACAGGAGGAACGACAAGCAGTTCTGCGAGCCGCTCCTCGGCGCGAATCTGAAGCTCGTCGAGGGCCTGCGCAAGATCGCGTCGAAGTCCGGCAGGACGCCGGCGCAACTGGCGGTCGCGTGGGTGCTCAGGAGGAGCGAGGTGACGTCGGCGATCGTGGGCGCGCGGAGGCCGTCGCAGATCGAGGAGGTCCTGCCCGCCGCGGACTGGGAGCTCTCGGCCGAGGAGCTCCGGGCGGTGGAGGGGCTCATCGCCGAGCGCGAGCGCGCCGGTCGGTGACCGGAGGCGGAGAAACCGGTTGGGTGGACGGATGGGTCACGGAACCGACCTCGCATGGGGCGTGGCCGCGCTCGCACTCGCCGCGGCGGGCGGCGCGGCGGGCGGCTCGCCGCCGTCCCGCACCGGGAGGCCGGAGCAGGTGGAACGCACCGGCTGGAAGCTCGTCTGGTGCGACGAGTTCGATTACGAGGGCCTTCCCGACCCCGCGAAGTGGGATTACGAGACGGGCTTCGTCAGGAACGCCGAGCTCCAGTACTACACCAGGGAACGGAAGGAGAACGCGCGCGTCCAGGGCGGGGTGCTGGTCATCGAGGCGCGCAAGGAACGCTTCCCGAATCCGGGCTACGACCCTTCCAAGCCCAGGAGCGGGACGAACTGCGAGTTCGCCGAGTACACGGCCGCCAGCCTGATCACTCGCGGGAAGGCCTCCTGGACCTACGGGCGCTTCGAGGTCCGGGCGAAGCTTCCGAAGGGCCGCGGCACCTGGCCGGCGATCTGGATGCTCGGCACGAACATCTCGGAGGTCGGCTGGCCGAAGTGCGGCGAGATCGACATCATGGAGTACGTCGGCTTCGACCCCGACGGCGTGCACACGACCGTGCACACGCAGGCCTACAACCACACGCGCGGGACGGGCCGCGGGAAGCGCACGACCGTCGAGCGGCCGTACGAGGACTTCCATGTCTACGCGATGGAGTGGACGAAGAACTCGATTACCTTCTTCGTCGACGAGAAGCGCGTCTTCTCGGTAGCCGACGACGGCGGAGGCGTGGATGCATGGCCGTTCACCGCGCCGCAGTACCTTCTGCTCAACTTCGCGGTCGGCGGCTCCTGGGGGGCGGCTAAGGGGGTGGACGAGAGCATCTGGCCGCAGCAGTTCTTGATCGATTACGTCCGCGTCTACGAGCGCGTCTCGACACCCTTGCGCGAGCCGGACGTCCGCAGCTCGGCGGGGCTCAAGCCCGGCCTCTCCTACAAAGCGTACCAGGGCTCGTGGAACGAACTCCCGGACTTCAACTCCCTAAAGCCGGTCTCCTCCGGCGCGTCGCAGGGATTCGACATCGCCGCAGCCGGACAGAAGGACGCCTTCGGCCTGGTCTTCGAGGGCCTGGTCGAGGTGCGGCAGGACGGTGCCTACGTCTTCTACACGGAAAGCGACGACGGGAGCCGCCTCATGATCGGCGACGAAGTCGTCGCAGACAACGACGGCTGCCACGCGATGCGCCTCGCCGGCGGCGAGGTGAATCTCAAGGCGGGGCTTCACAGGATCAGGGTGGAGTATTTCGACAAGGCGGGCGGCGAAGGCCTCGTGGTGAGCTGGAAGGGACCGGGCATCCCGAGGCAGCCGATCCCCGCGACGGCGCTTTTCAAGAGGCCGGGGACATAGCAGGTACCCGGGGTCATTCGGTTCTCTCTGCGGAAACGCCGATGCTCGCCCGCGAGCTGAGTCCTGCCGATCGGCGTCTCCGCCGCGCGCGGCGCCGATACGAGGGGACCGAGGCGACACAGGGCGGCTGAACGGAAACGGAACGACGGCACGCAGACGGCGGACGTGCCCGACTCGCTCGTGGTGCGACCGCCCGCGCCGGACGCGCGGGACCTCCCGAGCGCGAAGGGCGGCAGGGCGCGCTCCTCTCGCAGTTCGAACATGTGGTGCGGCGATCGGACAGGGACGCGACGCGGTGTCTGGCGCGGGTCGAGTTCACCACATGCACCGTCTTCATCCGGGGAAGTCCTGTCTCGCAGCCCTAAAGACCCGCCCTTCGCCAGCCGATAGATCACGTGATAGGACAGCCCGAAGGGATGGGGTCGCGTGGGCTCCGCGCTGGTGTTGGGGGCTGGTGCGTTTCCGGGTCGTGTCGCGGCAGTGGCGGGTCGCTCGACTGCCTCCGGCGGCAGGTTCCTCTTCGAAGAGGCCCGCGGACAGACCGACGCCGCGAGTGTTCTCTTCGCTGTCTGCGTGAGTCTGACGCTCCACCTGCCGCTACTGCCCCTCGTCGCCGCCTGGGCGCCGGAGTCCCGCGACGCCCTGCGCGAGCGGAACGTGACAGCGCTCTTCGATGCGCTCGTGGAAGAGGCCCGGATCGTCCCTATCGACCTGGCGGAGCTGGCGCAGGACCAGGCAACGCCGCCTGACGGCCCTGCGCCCGGGGAGGTAAGCCTCGCCGACAGCCCCGCGGCGCGCGGCGACGTTTCGTCCGACTCGCCACGGAGATTGTCGCAGGGAGAGGCCCGCACGGGCGGCGCGCTCGAGGCCGCTCCCGGCGCGGGCGAGCTCTTCTTCAGCCAGGCCCAGGCCCCCGGCTCGCCGGGCCGAGACGGGGAGGACTCCGCGCAGGACCCCGAGGGAGGGATCGCGCTCGCCTCGCGAATCCCGCCGCCTGAGGACGTGATCGCGAGGAGCATGCGCGCCGGCCGGGGGCTCTCGCCCGAGGAGGCGCGGGAGCAAAGGGCCAGGTGGTTCGCGTGGTACAGGAGCCTCCTGAGCGAGCGCTTCCTCGCGGCCTACCCGCGCTCGCGGCTGGAGCGAGAGGGCGTCCGCGGGACGCTCTCGTTCAAGCTAGAGCTCGCCGCCGACGGCAGCGTGAAGTCGCTCACCGTCACCAGGGCGGACGAACCGGCCATGGAGCGGGCGCTGAGGGAGGCCCTGGCCGCGATAGGCCGCTGGCCCTCCTACGAGGCGACGGGCCTGCGTGCCTTCCCGCCGTTCGTGTTCAGCATCGAGCACGGCCCTGCGGAATGGCAGAAACTCTCTTCCACGATGTAAGGCCCGCTCGCGAGCAGCAACGGCCGCCGGCCCCCCAAGAATGACGTCGCCGAGACGCCACACGGGCCGCAGCCGATCAGTTCACACAGAGCCGGCGAACGCTCAAGACGCTCCGAGGAAGTCCGCCACGAGCGACACCGCCTCGGCCTCCCAGCGCAGCGAGTGAAAGTTGTGGCCAGAGCCCTCGATCACGCGGAACTCCGCGTCGAGCGAGCTCGCCCGAGCGAAGTCCTCGAAGTGCGCCTTCGCGCCCATGCCCTCGGGGTCCGAGCCCCCCCAGACGAAGAGCACCCTGCCCCGGTAGCGGGCGAGCTCGCCCATCAGGTCGCGCGAGGAGTCCTTCAGGTTGCGCGTCGCGCCGCCGGGGGTCCTGACGCGGCCGCCCTCGCCGCCGAAGAGCGTCCGGAGGACCCTGAGCACCCTCACGCGCCCCATGAGGAGCTTCGCCCACGTTGCGGGCCTGAGGGCCTTGCGGAACGTACGGGCGAGCATGCCTCCCGTGCGGCGGAACTCCTGCATCGCCGACTTGTGCGACTGGAACGGGAGCGCCGAGAGCGCCGCGACCCTGTCGAACGAACCGAAGTGCGCCGCCGCGCCGAGCGCGACATTGGCGCCCGAGCAGAGCCCCGCGGCGCCGACAGCCTCCACCCGGACCAGCTCCCTGAGCACCTCCGACGCGCGCGAGGCGTCGTCGAGCATGGCGTCGAGGTCGGTCTCGAAGAAGGCGCCGCTGCTTTCGCCGCGCCCCCTGAAGTCAAATCTGAGCACGGGGACCCCGCGGCGGGCGAGCTCCCTCGAGAGCTTGACTAGTATGTCGTGAGGCCCGGCGCGGTAGGTGCCCCAGCCGTGCAGCGCGACCGCGCCGCGGGCGGAGACGCACCCTGTCTCGGGCAACGAGAGTATCCCCGCGAGAGTCTCGCCCCCCGAGGCGAAGCGCACAGCCCTCTCGCGCACTCCGGGGACGACGATCGCCTCCTGCCTCACGCGCCGCCTCCGTGGTGATAGGGAACGCCCCGCAGGATCGTCAAGGCCCGATATATCTGCTCGAGCAGCACCACGCGCGCGAGCTCATGGGGGAGCGTCATCGGCCCGAGCGAAAGGCTCTCGTCGGCCCTGGCCTCGAGCTCCTCCCCGACGCCGTACGGCCCCCCGACCACGAACACGAACCTCCCGCGGCCAGCCGCAAGCGCCTCTCCGAGCCTGCGCGCGAACGCCTCCGTGCCGAGCTCCCTCCCGTCGGGAGCGAGGAGGGCGACGCGATCGCCCTCCCGCAGGCGCGACGCGAGCGCCCTCGCGGTCTCGTCGGCCCCCGCGCCTCTGCGCTCGGGGACCTCGACGACCTCGAAAGGCGCGAGGGCCGATATGCGCCTCGCGTAGAGCCGCGCCGCGAGCCTCGCGTACTCCTCCTTCAGCCTGCCGGACGCGAGGACGACGAGCCGCACTGCCCCTCCTGCGACGTCCCGCCGGTCGAGCCGGATAGCCCAGCCCCAGGACCCTCTCGGCCCGCGCCGGCCGGCGCGTCCATCATGAACTTCTCGCCCAGGTAGAGCCTGCGCGCCTCCGGGTTCGTCACGAGCTCCGCCGGCGTCCCCTGGAGCCAGACCGCCCCTTCCTCCATGATGTAGGCTCGGTCCGTGATCGAGAGGGTCTCCCTCACGTTGTGATCGGTGAGCAGCACCCCCAGGCCCTTCTTCTTGAGCTCGTGGATGATCTCCTGGATCTCGAAGACGGCTATCGGGTCGATCCCGCTGAACGGCTCGTCGAAGAGAAGAAGGGACGGGTTCGCTGCCAGGGCCCTCGCGACCTCGAGCCTGCGCCGCTCGCCCCCCGAGAGCGTAGAGGCGCGCGAGTTGCACACCTTCGCGAGACCGAGCTCCGCGAGCAGGCCCTCGAGCCTCTGCTCGAGCTCTTCGCGCCCGACGCCAACGAGCTCCAAGACGGAGCGGATGTTGTCGGCGACGGTCATGCGGGTGAAGACCGAGGGTTCCTGGGCGAGGTAGCCCATCCCGAGCCTCGCGCGGCGGTACATCGGCAGGCGCGACACGTCCTCGCCGCGGAAGTAGACCCGGCCCTCGTTCGGGCGCAGGAGACCCATCACCATCCGGAAGGTGGTGGTCTTGCCCGCACCGTTCTTTCCCAACAAACCCACAATCTCTCCAGCGCCCACCTGGAGGTCCACGCCGCGGACCACCTCGCGCGAGCCGAAGCGCTTTCTGAGGCCCTTCGTTTCAAGCAGCCATTCTGGCACACTTATCCCCAGTCCTGTGGATAACCTGTGGACGGACGTTTCGTCGTGGGTCGTCCCCGCCCAGGCCCGCGGTTCCGCCAGGAAAGCCCGAACAGCCCATTCTTTCAGACGGCCGGCCCCCGCGCGCGCAGGCCGGCTGAGATGCAACCCCTTTCCCCACAAGCAGATACATCCGACAACCCATTTCCCACTGTGGAGTATCAACAGGATGCTCAATCCAGCATAGCAGAAACGACTTATCGTTGCGGAGAACCCCCGCCCATTGGCCAATGGCGAAGCCGGGCCGAATGTGGATAACCTGTGCAAGACCCGCGCATGTGGCCGTCGTCATCTGACGAGCCCCATCCTGTGGGGAGGCCAGAAGAGGAAAAAGGCCCTCCCGACCAGGTCCTTCCCACCCACCGGGCCCCACATTCTGCTATCGTAGCTCGAGGGGCTGTTGTCGCCCATGAAGAAGAACTGCCCTTCTCCGAGCTTGACCGTGCGCACGGCGTCGGCGTCGCCGGAGCCGGGCATCGCGCCGGCCCTCGCGCGGCGCGGGATCTCGGAGAACCCGGAGCCCGCCTCGTAGAACTCCACAAACTGCGCGTGGCCCTGGGCCAGGTAGTGGAGGTCACGCTCTATGCGCGGCTTCTCGATGGAGAGCTCCGCGGCCTCGAGCCCTATCCTCACTGTGTTCGCCCGCGGCCGGCCGGCCCTCTCCCTCCACGGGACCTCGTACTCCGCGCGGACGATCTCGCGGCCGCCCACGCAGAGCACGAGCGTCTGGTCCACATGGGCGAACGAGAGGCGCACAGCCGCCCCGGCGGGGAAGGGCCTCACAGTCCCCGCCGCCTCGACGCCTCTGGAGCCGGCGACGCGCGCCTCGCCCCCCGCGAGCGGTACGCGCGCGAGCCATTTCTCGTCGTCGAAACCGAGCTCCGCCAGCACCCAGCCGGCCGCACGAGTCGGGCGCACGTCGAAGCTCACGCGAATATCTGCGACGGGGACCTCCTCTTCGCGCGTAGCGGGATACCGGCCGATGGAGGGCGGCCCCGCGCCGGGGCGATCCTGCTCGGCGGGCGACGAGCCGACGGGTCTAGCCGGCGCGAGGTCCCGCAGCGCGTCGAGCTCTCCGCCGCAGGACGGCCTCGGGCATCTCGCCCGCGTGGAGCTCGTGCTGAAGCTAGCCCTGAACTCCGCACCGCAGCGCGGGCAGTTCACGCGGAGGCGCGTCCGCCTGACGTAGAGGTTGGTGACGAGGCCCGAGTCGTCGTCGTAGTGGTTCCTGGCGAATCGCGCGAAGGCGCGCCCCTCCGCGCGGCCCATGATGGCGCCGCGCTCGAGGTCGCGCACGAGGCCGGGCTCGAGCTCCCAACTCGGGGGACCAGGCCGCCCCCCTGCGAGGTCGTCCTCGTATACCGTGTGCCAGACCTCCTCCTGAACGCCGGGGGGCTTGCGGGCTATTCTGTGGCCGGCCGACTCCGGCCCCTCGATGTAGACGTCGCCCCCGGAGATGACGAGGCTCTCCCCCGGCAGCGCGATGACGCGCTTGATGAAGTTCCTGTCGCTCGTCTCCCCGCGCATTCGCTCGAAGGGGTCCGCGTGCTTGACGAAGACGACCACCGACCACCTCTCGGGCGCGCCGAGCCTGAGCGACGGCTTCCAGCACAGCACCCGGTCGCCGTGGTACGGGTTCCCGAGGAGGAACGGCTCCATCGAGCTCGAAGGTATCTTGAAGGCCTCCACGAGGCACCCGCGCAGGAAAAGGACGAGCGCCCCGACCACGACAACGGTCTCGACCAGGTTCCTCGCGGCGGATTTGGGCCTCTTCTCGCCGGCGGGCACCTCCGCCGCCCGGGGCTCGGCGCGGACCTGGCCCCTCGGCTCGGCGTCGCTTTCGGCGTGGCGCCTGCGCTTGGACACGGGCAGCGTCAGTCCTCTTCCTCGGAGCCGGCGCGGAGGACGGCCAGGAACGCGCTCTGCGGGACGTCGACGACGCCTATGGTCTTCATCCGCTTCTTGCCCTCGCGCTGCCTCTCCAGGAGTTTCCTCTTGCGCGTGATGTCGCCGCCGTAGCACTTGGCGGTCACGTTCTTCCTGATCGGCGGGATGTTCTCGCGCGCGACGATCCGCCCGCCGACCGCCGCCTGGAGCGGTATCTCGAAGAGATGCCGCGGGATCTCCTTCTTGAGCCTCTTGATGAGCGCCCTCCCGCGGCGCTCGGCCACGGACCTGTGGCAGACGCTCGCCAGGGCGTCCACGGGCTGGCCGTGGACCAGCACCTCGAGCTTCACCAGGTCCGCCGGCACGTAGCCCGCGAACTCGTAGTCCATGCTCGCGTACCCGCGCGACACGGATTTCAACTTGTCGTAGAAGTCGAGTACGATCTCGATCATCGGGAGATCGAGCACGAGCGCCACCCGGCGCGGCCCCATGTACTCGGTGCGCCTGTAGACGCCCCGGCGCTCCTCGGCGAGCCGCATCACCGGGCCGATGCAGTTCGTCGGCAGGACGATCTGCGCCCTTATGACGGGCTCGCGAATCTCTTCGATCTCGGCGGGCGACGGGAGCTGCGCAGGGCTGCGCACCTCGACGACCGCGCCGCTCGTGAGCTTGACCTGGAGCGTGACGTTCGGCGCGGTCTGGACGAGGTCCACACCGCTCTCGCGTTCGAGCCTCTCCTGGACGATCTCCATGTGGAGGAGTCCCAGGAAGCCGCAGCGGAATCCGGGCCCGAGGGAGCCCGAGCTCTCCGGCTCGAAGACGAACGAACTGTCGTTGAGCGAGAGTCTCTCTATAGCCTTCCTGAGGGCGTCGAACTCGGTGTTGTTGCCGGGATAGAGGCCGCAGAAGACCATCGGCTTCGCCTCGCGGTAGCCGGGGAGCGGGGTCACGTCCGAATGCCCGGCGCGCGAGGAGCCCGGCGCGTGCGCTATCGTCTCGCCGACGCGGATCTGGCTCAGGCTCTTCATGCCCGTGATCAGGTAGCCGATCTGCCCGGCCGAGAGCGAGTCGCACTTCACCATCCGGGGACGGAAATGCCCGACCTCGAGTGCCTCGTGCTCGCGGCCCGCCCTGAGGAGCCTGATCTCGTCCCCGGCAGAGAGCACGCCGTCCACCACGCGCACGTAGAGCACGACGCCGCGGTAGTCATCGTAGGTCGCGTCGAAGACGAGCGCCCGCAGCGGGCGAGCGGCATCCCCCTTTGGGGGAGGGATCCTCTCGATCAGCGCCCGCAAGAGCTCCTCTACGCCCTGGCCGGTCTTCGCGGAGACCGCGAGGACCTCTTCGCGCGGCAGGGCGAGCGACTGCTCTATCTCCTCGGCGGTCTCGTCGATGCGGGCGTGCGGAAGGTCGATCTTGTTCAGCACCGGGACTATCGTGAGCCCGGCCGCGACGGCGAGGTGGGCGTTGGCGATCGTCTGCGCCTCGACGCCCTGCGTCGCGTCCACGAGGAGCACCGCGCCCTCGCAGGCGGCGAGGCTCCGCGAGACCTCGTAGCTGAAATCCACATGGCCCGGCGTGTCGACCAGGTTCAGTTCGTACCTGCCGCCGGGAGCGTCGTAGTCGAGCGTGACCGCCTTCGCCTTGATCGTGATGCCCCGTTCGCGCTCGAGGTCCATGTCATCGAGCATCTGCTCGCGGAACTCGCGCTCGGTGACGGCACCGGTTCTGAGGAGCAGCCTGTCGGCGAGGGTGCTCTTGCCGTGATCGATGTGCGCGATTATCGAGAAGTTCCGTATCAGCGGCCGGCTCATTGCGCTCCCGCGGGCAATCGTTCCTCGCCAGAACCCTGTAGGCCGCCCTTCTTGGCCTCGGAGAGGGGAAGACGGCCGGGCACGTCCCAACGTCGGCCTCGCCGCCTGGACGCCCGATGCTAAGCCACGCGCGCGCCGCGTTCAAGCCGAGGAGGCACCGAGCAGAGTCATTCTCCAGAGTAGCCGGAGTCCGCTCCCGGGGCCATGTGTGCAAGATGGGCGCTTCCGCGGAGACAGATATCATGTCCTCGGAAGGCACCCGAAGGCGAGAACCTAGTCGGGGCGTTTCTCTTTTCCGGGGGAGTCGAGCTCAGACCCGAAGCAGCAGCCGTTCTTGCGGAGGTACTGCTCGAACAGCTCTTCCGACTTCGTTCTCGCCACTCGCGTCATCCGCGCCGGCGACGCCGCACGAGCCTATTGCGTCACTCTCTCCTCCAGGAACCCCTCGAGCTTGCGGGAGCGGATCGGATGCTGGAGCTTGCGGAGGGCCTTCGCCTCGATCTGCCTGACGCGCTCGCGCGTCACCTTGAACCTGCGGCCTACCTCTTCGAGCGTATAGGTGTAGCCGTCGCCGATCCCGTAGCGGAGTTTGATGATCTCGCGCTCACGGAAGGTGAGCGAGTCGAGCACGCGCTCCATCTTGTCCTTGAGCATCTCCTGGCTCGCCACGATGACCGGGGACTCGGCGGTCTTGTCCTCGATGAGGTCTCCGAAGTAAGAGTCCTCGGAGTCGCCTATCGGCCTGTCAAGGCTCACGGGATGCTTCGAGATTTGGATGACGCGCCTCACCTCCGAGGGCGGCAGGCCCGCCTCCTGCGCAAGCTCGTCCACGGAGGGCTCGCGGCCGAGCTCCTGGAGCATCTGCTTGGACAGCTTCCTGAGCCGCGACATGGTCTCGATCATGTGGACCGGTATGCGGATGGTCCTGGCCTGGTCGGCGATGGCGCGCGTGATCGCCTGGCGGATCCACCAGGTCGCGTAGGTCGAGAACTTGTAGCCGCGCCTGTACTCGTACTTCTCGACGGCCTTCATGAGGCCGGCGTTGCCCTCCTGGATCAGATCCAGGAACGAGAGCCCCCTATGCCGGTACTTCTTGGCTATGGAGACCACGAGCCTCAGGTTCCCGGCCGAGAGCTTCTTCTTCGCCTCCTGGTAGGCGCCGAAACGCTTCTCGATGAGCCTGAGCCGGGCGAGGAGCTGCTCGGGGGTCTCGCCCGCGCGATCGGCGATCTTCGCCAGCCGCTGGACGAAGACCTCGGCGCGCTCGCTGGTATCCCTGCCCTGGGCCTTGAGCTCGCGGAGCGCGCCGAGCGCCTCGCGGGCCTTCGCGCCGAGCTCGCGGAGCTCCTCGAGGACCGGCATGATCTTCCGCGTCCTGAGTCCCAGCTCCTCGATCAGCACCGCCGCGCGGCGGCGGCGCGCACGGAGCCCGTCGTCGAGGGCGGCGCGCACGTCGCTGGGCGTCCTCGGGTCCTTGATAGCGAGCCAGTCCCGCCTGTTGCGCTCGAGGATCGCCCGGAGCGTGGCGAGGTGCCCTTCGAGGCGGCCGAGGATCTCGTCCCGACCGAGCATCTGGGGTCCGGTGGTCTGCACCGTGCGGTCGAAGTTCTGGGCATTCCGCCCCATGCTTTCGAACACCTCGATCGCGTGCTCTATGGCGATATCGGACTCCAGGATCTTGCGCCGGAAGCCGTTCAACATGAGCTCGATGGTCTTCGCCAGTCGGATCTCCTCGTCACGTGTGAGGAGCGGGATCGTCCCCATCTGCGACAGGTACATGCGCACGGGGTCGTTCAGGTCGCGCTCCTCCGCCTCGTCCTTGAGGAGATCGATCGGCTTGTGGCGCCTGTTCGCGTCGCGCCTGCGGCGGTATTCGAGCTCGTCGACGACATCCACGCCGCTCTCCTCCAGACGCGTGAGCACCGCGTCTATGTCCTCGGCGAGGACTACGGTGCCCGGGAGCTTCTCGTTCAGCATCTCGTAGCTGATCGCCCCGTCGAGACGCGCCTCGTCGACGATCTTCTGGATCTTGGCCTCTGTCTCAGGACTGAGCATTTCTCTGGTCCAGCCCTCCCTAGAGCGGGCCGCCGCGACCGCCTCAGGCCGGTCGGTCGGCGGACCTGGCCCTCGGCCTCCTTGACGCCCGCTCCCTCAGCGCCGCGAGATGCCTGCGCGCGTCGGGATCCGCCCCGTCGCGGCGCGCGGCGGCCTCCCGGCACAACTCCATCCGTTCCCTCGTGAGCTCTTTGACGCGCTGCGAATTGCCCGATGCACCGGCCGCTCTGATCTCCTCCGAAAGCGACTCGAGCCTGGAGGCTATCTGCCTCAGGCGGAGCGCCACGGCCGCCTTCCTCACGCGCTCGGCGAGCCTCTCGGGGCTCGCGCCGTCGCGCTCCTCCAGTGCGTCGACGGCGAAGCGCACCGCCTCCGGCGAGAGCCCGTCGAGGATCGCCCGCCCCTCGAGGACTGCGCCCCTCTCCGAAAGGCGCGACACAGCCTCGATGATCTCCCGCGCGACGGAGTCCTTGATGAACCCGAGCTCCGCCTCGGCCCTGGCGGCCTGGAGCCCCGCCGGGTACCTGGCGAGGAGCCACGCCAAGTCGCGCTCCGCGCGGCGGTCCACGGACTCTGGGTCCGCAGGGGCCTCGTCCAGGCCCGGCGCTCCCTCCCCGCGCTCGCGGCGCACCACGCGCGCGAACGCCAGGGCCTCCTCGGGGACCCTGAGCGCCTCCGAGACGCGCTTCCTCAGGAGCGCGCGCCTGACGGGGTCCTGCGCGCGGCTCGCGAGCTCCATGAGCTCCCGCGCCGCCTCGACCCGCGCGTTCAGGTCCGAGAGGTCGCGCCCCTCGACCACGCGCGCGATCTTGAACTCGAAGAGGTCGCGCGCGCCCGAGACCGCCCTCGCAAAATCCTCGGCCGGACGCGAGTCGAGGAAGTCGCAGGGGTCGAGCCCGCCGTCGAGGCTCACCACGGCGCCCGCCATGTCCTCCTCGATCAGCACCTCCAGGGCCCTCTCCGCCGCCCGGATGCCGGATTCGTCCGCGTCGTAGACGACGAGCACGCGCCTGGCACCGAATCTCCGGAGCAACCTCAGGTGCTCCGGCCCCAGGGCGGTGCCGAGCGTGGCCACGGCGTTCTCGAAGCCCTTCTCGTGGCACCTGATCACGTCCGTGTAGCCCTCGACGACCAGGGCCTCGCCCGTGCTGTCGATCGCCCGCCGGGCGCGGTCGAGCCCGTAGAGCAGCCGGCCCTTGGCGAAGATCGCGGTCTCGGGCGTGTTCAGGTACTTCGGCTCACCCTCGCCCAGAACCCTCCCTCCGAAACCCGCGATGCGCCCCGAGGCGTCGCGGATCGGGAACATCAGCCGCCCACGGAAGATGTCGTAGACGCCCCCCGACTCCCGTTCCTTCGCCAGGCCCGCCGCTACGAGCCACCGCATCTTCGAGGGACTCGTCGCGTACTTCCCCGTGAAGCCGTCCCAGGACTCCGGTGCGTAACCGAGACCCCAGGATCCGGCCAGGTGCGCGAGCTTGCGCCTCTCGAGGTACGCCCTGGCCTCGATGCCCTCCGGGGACCTGAGCCGCTCGACGAAGTACTTCGCCGCGAGCTCCTGGGCCCTGTACAGGTGCAGCTTCCTCTCCTTCGCGAGCGCGGCCTCCCCTGCGGCGGCGGGCGAGACATCGAGCGCGATCCCCGCCCTCTCGGCGAGGATCTCCAGGGCCTCGCGGAACTCCACGCGCTCGTGCTTCTCCACGAACGTGAAGACATCGCCGCCCTCGCCGCACCCGAAGCACTTGAACGTCTGTCTCTCCGGGTTCACGATGAAGCTGGGCGTCTTCTCGTTGTGGAACGGACAGAGCGCCTTGTAGTTCTTCCCCGCGCGCTTGAGGCTCACCGCCGCCCCGATCACATCGACGATGTCATTCGCCTCGCGCACCCGGCGCTTCAGGTCCTCCCGCAGTGTCTGGTCCACCTGATCGCTCCGGCGGGCATCCCGCAGCTATCTGCCAAAGAGCGCCGGCCGCCCCTCGGCGGTCGGTTAAAGTTAAAAGACCCTCTCTATAATTAAGGGCCAGTGCCCGAGGGCGTCTGAAGCCCCCGCTCCCAGTCTCGTCCCGCGCAACACCTGTTCTGTTCGCGGGTTATGCGCTTGTCCGAGGCTTCGGTCTCCGCCAATGGCATTAAGCACCATCCCAGAGGAAAGTCAACTCGCGCAACGGATTTTCCCTATTTGGAATCACGCCCAGTTCCGCACAATGAGCGTGCTAGAGCTCAGCGATAGTCTGCCATGCTTCCCTTGGAGGACAGGGTCCACCGGAACCAGACCACCCGATTCGACTCGGCGTCGTAAATCGCCTGGCATCTGCGGCTTGGGACGGCGGTGTTCGCCTCGGGGTTCCACGCCCTGCCGAGCACGTAGACGTGGAAGAAGCGCGAGGTGAACTTGAGTTCGACCGACCACGTTACGTTCGCGGCGGCCGGGTCCGGCCAGCTCGCGAGTCGCCCGTCGGGCGCGGAGCATTCGCCGCCCGTCTGGTGGGGTCCCTCGCCCGAACCGCTGAAACCCTCCCAGCCGTCGAAGGCGTACACGCCCGGCGCGCTCGGATCGTCGTAGGAGCTGTCGTGATCCTCGACGGGCGCGCCGGCGGAGTTGTTCAGGATGTCGTTGAACTGGCGCTCGGTCAGGTGGTTGTCGTAGGGGTCGAGCGGGTCGGTGTCGGGCATGTCCGGCAGGTCGTCGACCGCGTCGTCGCCGGAGACGCGCCTCACGGCGTCCTCGAAGTCGTGCCGCCCGCGGAAGGGCCGCCAGGCGCAGAGGTATTTCGCCAGGGCCCTCGCCTTCGCGCGCGAGATGCCGTCGTCCTCGTCGTCCCAGAGGAGCGGCGGTTCGAGTATCTTCGCGAGGAGCGCCTCGGGCGCGGTGTTCACGTTGACCGGAGGACGCGAGGGGCTGTCAACGGGGTAGACCGTAAAGAACCTCTGGAGCGCATACCTTTCCCTCGCACCGCTCGGCGCCCCGACGAAGGCCCTCAGGGCGAGTTCACCCAGGCTCGAGAAACTGACCCCGGCCGACTGCTCGGCGAGGAGGGAGCCGTCCGCGAGGCCCGCGCAGCTTTCCGCGACGGCCTTCACGAGCGCCCGCGCGTCGCCGTACTGGTACGTGTCCGTCCCCCAGGCAACGAGATTCGCGTGGAGGAGACCATCGAGGTCCCTGACGTGCACGACGTACTCCGCACGAGCCTCCCCGCCGAGCCAGGGGAGCTCGAAACGCCTGCCGCGGATCTCGTATTCGTCGCTCAGCTTCGCTATGAGCTCGTCGCCCTGGAAATAGCGGTACCAGCCGGCGCGCGGGTCGCTCGGGTCGTCGCAGAGGTTTCCCGCCGCGTCCATCGCCCCGCGCTCGCTGCTCACGAAGGAATAGGTCGCCAGGCACGTCTCGATCGCGCGGATCGCGTGCTCGAGGCCGCTCCGGGCGGCGAGCTCGGCTCGGACCAGGTGGGCCGAGTTCGCGGCGGCCATGTTCGCCTCGTTCATGAAGAGGGCGAACGCCGTCGCCGCGACCGCGAGGGCCGCAAGGACTCCGATCACCGCCACCAGGACCACGCCCCGGTCGCCAGGGGCGCTAGTTGCTTTGCGCGGATATCTCATCGACGTATGGCTTCGCCCCTAGGGCCGCGTCGCCGTGGAGCTCGACGCGGCAGAGCCTTATGTCGCCCACGACGCTCAGGGCCATCGCGACGCTCGCCGCGCCGAGCTCGAGCCGGGCGCTCGCGCCGTGGAGCTCGAGCACGAGGTCCTTGTTCCCGCCCGCGAGCTCCCCGGTGGCGTCGGCGACCTGGGGCGGCCCGCCCCCGACGACGCCGAGCCGGAGCTCGGCCTTCGTCTGCGCGCCCTCGCGGTCGGCGCACCAGACGCGGAGGACGCCGAATACGACCTCTCCTTCGCCGGTGCCCCCGTCCACGCGCCTCACGCGGAGCCCGATCGCCCGCAGGTGCCTCCCGCCCGCGGAGAGGTCCACGCCGGCGGCGGTGAAGGTCAGATTCTGCTCCGTCGGCGGCTCGGGGAGTCTGAGCCTGCCGCGGCCGACCGCGCAGCCCTCGGCGAGCGTCAGACGCCCGCCCTCCACGGCCAGGCCCTCGTGCTCCTCCCACTCGGCGTTGTCGAGGGAGCCGTCCTCGAAGTCGTCCGTGACATGCACCGCGTTCGCCGCAGCCGCCGCTGCGGGCCCAGCCGCCAGGAGGCCGAAAAGAAGCGCGGCCACCGCGATAGATCTCTTGCGCAAGGCTTACTCCCCGGCAGGTATGCCTATCCTCTGCGAGTACCGTCGGACCCCGAGCGGATGTTCCGGGTCGGCCACCGCGAGGTCCACGTCGACCCACCTCGGCACGCCGCCGACGGACGCCTGGGGATTCGTCCGATCGAGGACGTAGTCCGGCGGCGGCCTCAAGACCAGGTCCTCGGCCTCCTCGCCCACGGACCACCAGAGGGGCTCCACAATGACGAAGTACATCTTGCTCCCAGGCGACCCCTCGTTCGGGCCGAGGTAGACCCGTCCGCCGGGGCACGCCTTCGACCAGGGCGTGTAGGCCGCGCCTCCCGCCGTGATGAGCCCGGTCGCCCCGCGCCTGAACTCCGCGAGCCACTGAGGGGGCGAACTCCGCGTCGCGTCTGCGGCGACGGTGACGATCACGGGCACGAGATTCCCGTCTCCGTCCTTGAACTCGAGGTTCGTCGAGGGCTGGACTGCCGACGCCGCATCGGCGCTCGCCGTCCTGATGTAGGGCGCGAGGGAATACGGGCCGACCGATTCCAGGGTGGAGGCGCCGCCGTCGTCGGAGTAGACCGGTTGTCCCGGTTCGATCCCAGGCGGCGAGGAGACCTCCTCCCAGCCCGCGGGCTTCGAGCCCGCGGTGAGGACGAGGCCGCTCCTCCCGGTCTTCCGCATGAGCGCGCCGCCGCGCACGGACCAGGTGACGATGCCGTACTCGTAGGGCCCGAGCTCGTCGTGCGGGTCCCGCCCGCCGTCGAGGGCCGCGACGAACGAGACGCGCCTGAACGCGCCGGAGCCGGGGTGAAGCTCGCCTTCCCACCGGAACTCCCTGTCTTTGCGGAAATCGCCCAGGCCATATGTCGACGCGGCGAGACTCATCGCGCCCTGGAGATCGCGCCTGAGGAGCTCGAGCGCCCCCCGGGCGCCAGAGACGAGCTCGCTCACTCGCTCGATCCGCGCCCGCGCGCGCATCGTGCGGGTGTACGTCATGAAGAGCACCGTCATCACGAGCATGACGATGAAGAGCGACACGAGCACCTCGAGCAGCGTCATCGCGTTCTCGCGCCTCATCGCCGCCTACCTGTCCGCGAGCACCGCATAGTACCTGCCGACCTCGCGCTCGGTGGGCGACCAGCTACCGCTCGAGTCCTCGTCGAAGGACACGATCACCTCCAGGCAGTGCAGTCCATCGAGGCCGGTCTGGGCCCGATCGAGCGGCGAGATCCTCGCGCGCCACACGAGCGGCAGCGGCCCGGAGAGGATCCCCGCCGCATGAGGAGACAGGTTGTCGATCTCCCCGTCGGAGACGCCGCCGTCGGTCCTGCGGCCCCAGTCGTCGGTGGGGACGCCCCTCTCGGCGAGGTCGAAGACCGCCTGCGCCACCCGCGCGGCCTCGGTCTGTTCCTGCGCCCGGAGCGCCCAGCGGGAGCCCGCGAAGAAGATCGAGACCACCGCGCCCAGGGTCACCCCCAGGATGCCCAGGCACACGGTGAGTTCGACCATCGTGAGGGCTCGGTCGGCGGCGCGGTTCATCATGGCCTCAAGATGGTCTCGGTCTCGCCTATGTCGATGCGGCCCGTTAGGGCGCGGATCGCTATCTCCTGCCTCTCGATGATGAGCCCGTGCGCGCGAGCGGCGTCGAGCTCTATGCGCACGCGGGCCGAGGCGGGCCAGGGCGCCACCGCGCCCGGCCGCCAGGCCCAGGCGGAGCCGTCCGGCAGGAAGATCGCGTACGAGGGCGGCTCGGAGCTGTCCACGAACGCGACGACAGAGCCCTCCGGGAGCGAGACGCCTCCGGCCGAGCGGCCGGTCCCGGCGGGCGGGGCGGGGTCGGAGCCCGGGATCTCGTCGACCGAGTAGATCTCCGCGAGCGGCGGCTCGCCCTGGACGAAGCGCAGACAGTGGGGCATGCCCTTCGCGATCGCCATGTTCCGCGCGCGCCTGAGCGCCGTCGCCGCCTGCGAGGTCGCCGAGCGGAGGATCGAGCCCCTCACGGCGGAGCCTACGACGGGCGCGATCATCCCGCCGAGGATCGCGACGATCAGAAGGACCACGACAAGTTCGACCGTCGTGAAACCCGCCCGGCCGCCGCTATGCGGGTCCCTCAAGGCACGTCTCTCTTTCCCCTCGCCCCCTTGGCTATCAACCCCGCTACCGGCGGCCCGGTAACCTGATTCCGCCGGCCGTCCCATGGGTACGCGGTTGAGGTCGTTTGATCCTCAGTGAAGTCGCCGATTGACGCTGCCTCCGGACTCGAGGCACAAGACGACGGGGCCCGCCGCCGCGCGCGACCGACGGCGCATCCCGCCGCAACCGGCGTGCCGGTGGAGCGGGCAGCATCGCTATCGCTCTTCTGGCATCGAACCTTTCGCCAACGTCCGAAGGTGCGCGGCGAGCTCCCCGGTGGCCCCCGTCCGGTGCGGGCAGAGCCCGCCCTCGATCCGCACCGGATCGCCGGGGGACCGGCGGAACGAGGAATCTCGCGCGGTGAGTCGTGCCACCGAACAGCGCGTCCTTGGAGCGATAGCTTGGGAGCAGGTTGGAATGAGCCTGGACCGTGGCGAAAGCGCATTGACACATCCGCGGCGGCGGACTAGAGTCCACGTGGAATGCGGACGTGGCGGAACTGGTAGACGCGCCAGCTTGAGGGGCTGGTGGGGGATTCCCCCATGGTGGTTCGACTCCACTCGTCCGCACCAAGCTGAGTTCCCCTCTCCCCGGAGACCGGGCCCCGCCCAGTGAGGGTCGCCGGGGCCAATTCGCCCCAGGGCTATGCCGAGAAACCTCATGATGAGCCAGGGTTTCTCGGCTGAAAATCTCGCCTGGCACTTTCGAGGATCGCGACGTTGCGGGCCGGCACCCGCAGGCGCATCTCGCACTGCTACCCCGCCCCACGAGGCGGCCGAGAGCGCCGAGCCCGACCTCCGCTCCTACCAGTGGAACGCAGGGTTGTTCAGTTCTACCGCGGAGGATTAGGGCGCAGGCGCGAGCGGGGTTCATCAGGACATAGGCCAGGGTCGCTCAGTTCTCTCCGCGAAAACGCCGATGCTCGCCCGCGAGACTCCGGCCGCGATGCGACGGGGTTCGCCACCGCGTAACTGCATCGCGCGCCGCTTGACACCTGGCGCAAGAGCCGTGCCGGTGACGCCCCCGGCGCGGCTCCGGCCCCGGCCGCCCGCCGCGAGCGCCGCCAAAACGGATGCGGCGATCGCATCGCTTCGGAGGGCCGGCTTCACAGTCTCGCCGCCGCGAACTCGGCCGGCGCGTGCGACCCGGTCCCCCGGGGGAAAATCGAACGACGCTGCCAGGGCCGGAGCTGGTTGCGGCCGCGCGCGGGGGAGTTAGCATGGTCTTCTAGTAACGGTTCTGGAGTTGGCATGGGCGAGGACTCGATCTCGCGCGCTCTCGACGAGTCGCTTCTCGAGCGCTACCCCTCCTGGGGCGAGTTCGCCGCGCGGGCGCGCGCGCTCCTCCCGAGCGGGGTCTCGCACGACAGCCGTTTCGCGGGCTCGGGGCCGGTCCTCCCGGTCGCCGAGGGCCTGGGCGCGACGAAGCGCGACATAGACGGCAACGAGTTCGTCGACTACTGGATGGGCCACGGGGCGCTCCTCCTCGGCCATGCGAACGCACCCGTAGTCGAGGCCGTGAGGCGCCAGGCTGCGCTCCTCACGCACGCGGGCGGCTGCCATCCGCTCGAGCACCGGTGGGCGGCGCTCGTCACCCGTATGGTCCCGTCGGCCGAGCGCGTGCGGTTCGTGAACTCCGGGACCGAGGCCGTGATGCTCGCCCTGAGGATCGCCCGCGCCCGCACGGGCCGCGAGCGGGTGCTCAAGCTCGAGGGCCACTTCCACGGCTGGAGCGACTTCACCCTGATCGGCATAGACCCTCCGTTCGATCTCCCCTCCGGCGGCGGGTACTCGTCCGGGGCGCTCGGCTCGACCGTCTGCGTCCGCTCGACCCCCGACGCCGTCCGTGAGGCGCTCGAGACGCGGAACTTCGCCGCGCTGATACTCGAGCCGACCGGGGCCTCGGGGGGGGCCGTGCCGCTCCCGAGCGGATTCCTGGACTCGGCGCGCGAGCTCACGCGCAGGACCGGAACGATGCTCGTCTTCGACGAGGTGATCACGGGCTTCCGCCTGGCGCCGGGCGGGGCACAGGCGAAGTTCGGCGTCCTGCCCGACCTCACCTGCCTCGCGAAGGTCCTCGCGGGGGGGCTCCCTGGCGGGGCCGTCGCGGGCCCCGCGGAGGTCATGGAGGCCCTGTCATTCAGCGGGGACAAGGAACGCGACCGCACCCGCCGCGTCGCGCACTGGGGGACGTTCAACGCGAACCCCCTTTCCGCGGCTGCGGGCGTCGCGTGCCTCGGGCAGATCGAGTCGGGCGAGATGTGCCGGCGCGCGGACGAGTTCGCGGCGCGCTTCCGCGAGGAGCTCAACTCGCTCTTCCGCCGGGAACAGGTCGGCTGGTGCGCCTACGGGGCGGACTCGGTGCTCCATGTGAACGTGCTCGCGGGCGCCTGCGCGCGCCTGGGCTCCTGCGACGGCTCGCTCTGCACGATGGACGCCGCGTCGCTCAAGCGGAAGACGCCCCTCGACCTCTGGCTCAAGAAGGCCCTCTGGCTGGAGGGCGTCGACTGGCCCGCCGGCAAGCAGGCCTGGTGCTCCGCCGTGCACGGCGAGAGCGACCTCCGGAGGACCGTCGAGGCCTTTCGCGGGGCGATCGCGCGGCTCAGGTCGCTGGGCGCGGCTGTCTGAGCGGAGAGGCCCCGACGCGACCGCCGGGGTCGCCGGCTTGCGCGTAGAGTCGTCTGCGGGGGCGGGATGGACCTCGAGGCGATCCTGTGGGTCGGCTGGGCGCTCCTGGGCGCGGTCGTCGGGAGCTTCCTCAACGCCTTCATCCACCGCTGGCCGCGGGGGATCAGCCTCGTCTCGCGGGCGAGGTCCTTCTGCCCGTCCTGCGACTCGCAGATCGCCTGGTACGACAATATCCCGATCCTGAGCTACCTCGCGCTCCGCGGGAGGTGCCGGTCCTGCCGCGGGCGAATCCCGCCGAGGTATCTCGTCGTCGAGCTCCTGGCGACGGGCCTCTTCGCCCTGGCCTACTACGAGGGCCGGATCGCCGAACCGGAGAGGCTCGGGCTCCCGTTCGTCCTCGCGGCCTCGCTCGTCTCGGCGGACCTCCTGGCGATCTCTTTCATCGACATCGAGACGTACACCGTGCCACTCGCGGGGACAGGGGCGCTACTCTGCCTGGGGCTCGTGCTCGCGCCGGTCTGGTCGGGGATGCTGCTCGCGCCCACCGCCTGGACGGGCCTCGCGCGGGTGGACGCGGCGCTGAACTCGGTCCAGGGTGCGATCCTCGGCGGGGGACTCGTATGGGCGACGGGCGCCGCCGCGGAGCTCGCCGTCCGCAGGGAGGCGATGGGCGGGGGCGACGTCAAGATCCTGGCGGGGACCGGGGCGCTCCTCGGCTGGAAGGCGGCGGTCGTGGCCTTCTTCATCGCGCCCTTCCTCGGGACGCTCGTCGGCGCGCCGATGCTCGTCGCGGACAGGCTTCGCCGCGCCCGCGGCCGCTCGCCCGGCGCGCGCGGGATCACCTACAGGTACGACCCCGACGAGGCCCCGCCGAGCGACTCCAACGTCGCGGAAAGCCGAAGGCTCCTCGTGCTCGGGTTCGTCCTCGCGGCGGAACAGGCGGCCTGCCTCTGGCTGCTCCCGGGGGCGCGCTCGTCGCCCGCGGCCTCCGCGCCCTTCTACTTCGGTGCGACGCTCGGCTTCTTCATGGCGTTCTACGACGTGACCAGGCGCCGCCTGGTCCGCGAGGGCCGATGGATCGCGCGCGAGATCCGGCGCGCCGAGGACGGCTCGACCGAGGAACACCTGTCCGGGCATTACCTGCCCTTCGGCCCGTTCCTCGCGGCCTCGACGCTCGCCATGCTCTTCGCGGGCGATGAGATACTCGCCTGGGTCCTGCGGAGGCTATTCCCGATCTGGTAGGGCGCGCCGCTCGGCGTGGCATGTGCTGGCCGCGCGTGCCGGCGGTCCGGCCCGGCTGCTGCTCCTCCGGCTTCCCGGCCTCGGGGCCGGGACGCGCGTCCACCTCGAAATGCTCGCGCCCAGAACCTCCTAAACTGCTTATCGTCACTCAACAGCTGAGCTCCCTCAGCCCACAACGGGTTGGGATGCTTCCACCCCCACCGCGTTCCTGCTCAGTTCAGACAACCCATTGCATCCTCCCATGAGGCCAGAGGGCTCCGAGTCGCGTCCCGTGCGCGAGGTCGCGCGTGCGTTGGGCACTGGACCCGGGTTCGGCCGAGGCAACCGTGACGCGCGACGAGACCGGTTTCATATGTTACGGGGCGCCGAGCCTTCGCGAATGGCGCGGCACCAGGAGCGCAAGAGCCGTGCCGGGGGCGTCGCCGGCACGGCTCTTGCGCCAGGTGCCAAGCGGCGCGCGCCGCAGTTACGCGGTGGCGAACCCTGTCGCATTGCGGTCGGAGTCCCACAGGCGTGCATCCGCAACTCCGGCCCTTTCCCGCGCGGAAGGCGCAGTCCGGGCCGGCGACCCATAGCCCACCACAGGCCGGGGGCCTCTTCGTCAACCCGATAGGCATGTATTGTCAAGTGACGATATGCATTCTTCCTAATGCAACCACCGGCGCAGCCAGCGTTGCGGAATCGCGAAAGGCCATTTAGGATTCCAACCGTGTGGCGGCTAGTGCGCCCCGCCGGGAAGGAACGCTCGAGATGGCAAAGGTGAGGCGGAAGGCGGAGCCGAGGAAGGCCCCGAGTCGGAAGATCGAGGTCCGCAGGCCCAGCGAGGAGGAGCTCGCCAGGCTCGGCTGCAGCTCTTGGGAGATATGGACCTGCGAGGCGAAGACGTTCCCCTGGAAGTATGACGAGCGCGAGACCTGCCTGATCCTCGAGGGCCGAGTGCGCGTCGAGGGCAGGGGCGAGGACGAAGGCCTCGTCGCCGAGTTCGGCCCGGGTGACCTGGTGGTCTTCCCCGAAGGCCTGGAGTGCGAGTGGATCGTCAAGGAGCCGGTGAGAAAACACTACAGGTTCGGTTGAGGGACCTCTCCAGTCCCGTGGGGCAGGGCAGTCGATGCACGAGGCCGATTTCTACGAGAAGCTCGAGGGCCTGCGGGTGCGCTGCAACCTATGCAGCCACCGCTGCGAGATAGCTCCCGACAGGCGAGGCACCTGCGGCGTGCGCGAGAACCGCTCCGGCACGCTATTCTCGCTCGCCTACGGCAGGCTCATCTCTTGCGCCGCCGATCCGATCGAGAAGAAGCCGCTCCACCACTTCCTGCCCGGCACGGCCTCGTGGTCAGTGGCGACCGTGGGCTGCAATCTCCGCTGCGACTTCTGCCAGAACTGGGAGATCTCCCAGCACCGCCCGAAGGGCGAGCTCCCCGGGCTCTCGATGACGCCCGAGGAGGTCGTTGAAGAGGCCCTCGACAGGGGCTGCGCGAGCATCTCGTACACGTACACGGAGCCGACGGTGTTCTTCGAGTTCGCGCGCGACACGGCGCGCCTCGCCCGCCAGAGGGGGCTCGCGAACGTCTTCGTCACGAACGGCTACCAGACCCCTGAGACGGTCGAGGCCATGAAGGGCCTGATCGACGCCGCGAACGTGGACCTGAAAGGCTTCACCGACGAGTTCTACAGGACCCACTGCGGCGCGAGGCTCCAGCCCGTCCTGGACTCCATCCGCGCCATGTGCAGGGCAGGTATACACGTGGAGGTCACGACGCTCGTGATCCCTGGCAGGAACGACTCGAGCGAGGAGCTGCGCGGCATCGCGCGGTTTCTCGCCGGGATTTCCCCGGACCTGCCCTGGCACGTGAGCCGGTTCCATCCTGACTACAAGGCCACGGACCTCGACTGGACCCCGGGAGCTACGATCGAGATGGCCGTGCGGATCGGGCGCGAGGCAGGGCTCCGCTACGTCTACGCGGGGAACATGCCGAGCGGCTCGTCCGACACCGTCTGCCCCGGCTGCGGGAAGGTCGTGGTCGCCCGAAGGGGTTTCCACTCGAAGGTTGTGGCGCTCGAGCCCTCCGGCAGACCGGTCGAGGGTCTCGCGATGCCGCCCCACTCGACGGGCGCCCGGTGCGCTTCCTGCGCCCGCGAGCTCCCCGTGGTCCTGCCGGCGCCCGGCTGAGCGGACGGGCCGGAGGGCCTCGCCGCTCGAGGGGGAAGGGCTACCAGACCTCCGTCTCGCGGGCGCCGGGGAGCCGCGGGACGGCCTCCTCGTCCTCCGCGCCCGCGCCGGGCTCGGCCGCCCGCTCGAAGAACTCGGCCAGGTTCCGCACGGACGCGAGCGGCACCCGCAGGGAGCTCACGAGCTCGCCACCCTCGACGGCGACCCACCAGACGAGCGGCGGGTCGTTCTTTTCCAGGCCCTCGGTGGGAGGCATCATGGCGGCCATCGCGGGCTCGGCCTTGCGCATCATCTCCAGGGAGAAGGCCATGTATGCCCCGAGCCTGTACTCGCCGGCGAGGAAGGTCCTCTCGGGCGAGCGGGCGAGCGCCTCGCGCATCTGGGGGGAGGCCTCGGGCCAGCCCCGGCCTGCGACCACCGCCGCGCGAGAGTCGCGTGCGAAAGCCTCTTCGAGGCCCCTCGAGGCGTCCGCCCCGGCGACGGCCACGACGCCCCAGTCGGTGGCCGCGATCTCGGTGACCTGTGAGCGTCCGCCCCAGAAGGCTAGGAGCGGCTCCAGGGCCTCGGCCTGCGGCCCCGCCGCGGTGAAGGTCGTCGTCATGCGATCCACGGGCCTTCCGTCGCGGAGCCGCCCGGACTCGGGCCTGTACTCCACGCGCATCTCCATCCCCACCGCCTTGAAAAGCGGCGCGAACGCGTCCAACAGCGCCATCCCTCCTTGGCAGAGCTTCCTGTACGTGGCCAGGTCCGAGCACGCCGCGTAGCAGGTTTGCATGAGCCCGTTCTTATGCGAGAGAGAGCTCGCGATCTCGCCAGCCGAGAGCGCCAGGCGCAGGAGCTCGGCGTACTTCGCGGCCGCCTCCTCGGAGAGCTCGGGCCCCGCCGCGATCCTGGCGAGCGAGTTCGCGAGCGGTTCGAGGATGGCTTCGCACGCCGCCGGCTCGATCCTCCCCGCGAAGGTCATCACCCCGCACCTGGGCAGGATCCTCGCGGCAGTCCACCTCGCGGAGACCTGCTTGCCGACGAAATCCGCAAAGCGCCCGCCCCTCGCCGGCCTCACGCGGTAGAGGACCTCCGAGACGGGCGCAGCGAGAGTGACTCTCGCCTCGACGGCCTCGAGGCCGTGCAGCGTCACGTCCGCGAGCTGGAGAAGCCCCTCCAGCATCCTGACCGCCACCGGCGCGCCCGCGCCGAGCTCGGCGCCGAGCGGGGCCGCGGCGAGGGCACCCTTCGCGAACAGGAACCAGCTCTCGATGGCCTCGCCGTGCGCCGCGAGGAGTTCGCGCATGTCGAGTCTCGCTCTGATGTGCGAGCCTCGCGCGGGCGGACGCGGGACGCCTCCGAGCCTGAGGGCGTCGCAGGCGGCCTTCAAGGCCCCTTCGTCCATCGCCCCGACGAGCCAGCCCCCGGCCGCCTCCTCGCCCACCGGAGGCGCCACGCGCCTGAGGTGCAGGGCCTCGTCGCCCAGCTCGAAGACGAAGCCGCCGTCCTCCTCGTCGGCGCCCACGCCGAGCTGCTGCGCCAGCAGGTCCATGAAAGCCCCGGCGCCGCCGTCGCCGAGCGCGAACACGAACTGTCCCGGATATCTCTTCGGGTCGAGGAGCGCGAAGGCCGCCGGCCGCGAGCCGGCGAGCCGCAGCAGGTTCTTCTCTTCTATCCCAAGCTCGCCCGCGAGCGCCTCGCGCAGCTCCCTGGCCGTGCCGGGCTTCACGGCCTCCGCGACGGCCTCGAGCGCGGAGAGCAGCTCGGCGGGAGGGCGCGTCTCGACCACGAGGAAGGCGCCCGGGATCGAGAAGCCCTCGCCCGGTGCGGGCGGCTCCCCGCCGCGCCCGATCGCGCACGCGAGGGCCGCCGCGCAGACCAGGGCCGGCCCGGCTCCGCGGCGACTGACGATCCTCGGAAGCCCATCACCGCTCATGCTGCGCCCCTCTCGGCGATCCGCACAAACAGAGGCCGGCGAAGCGCGAGCTCCGCCGGCCAGTTCCCCATCCCCCGCGTCAGGGGTGGCGACCGCTATGGGCCGCTCACCCACGAGAGGCCGTAGGTGGTCACCTCGAGACCGGTCACCGGGACGAGCCTCACCTCGATGTAGTACGTGCCCGGCGAAACCACCACGCCCGAGAGCGTCTCGCCGTCGCCCGTGCCGGTGGAGTAATATAGCGGCGAGGCGTCGCCATCGCGCCAGAGGAAGAGGTCGATGTTCCCCAGGGCGTTCGCGAAGGCGCACACGACGGTCAGGCTCGCCGCGCCGGCCGGGACCTCGATCCTGAAGAAATCGTGCCTGTCGCCGCTCGTCACCACTCCGTCCGAGATGGTGTAGCTCTCGGCCAAAAGGGCGTCGGGATTGTCCCTGGCCTCGGCGATGGTGTCGTTGGGCTCGTAGGGATCGTCGGCAACGATCTGGAGGACCTCCTCGGCGCACCCCGCCGCCACGGCGGCGGCGGCCACGACCGCGAGCAGCCTGCGCACGCCGCGTCTCATGCGCTCGATCCTCCCGTCCCCATGTGCACCATACCACCGGCGGGATGGAAGTCAAGCCGGCCGCGTGCTTCTGATCCATGCCGCCACGCGCGACTGACTGCGCAGCCCGCCATCCGCGGCAACAGCCGTGCCGGGGTCCGTCACTGGCGCGGCTATTGCGATGCTGGTATCGCGCTTCTTGCGGACGTCCCAAGCCCAGCCGAGGCGGAATCTCGCGAACTCTGCCGACCGCTCGCGACCTGGTCGAATCGAATCGCCCTGTGGGCGGGAGCGAGCCTTCCCAAGTCCAGGGCCTGCGGGTACGATCCGCGCCATGGCGCTCGTACCCGGTCGTCCGCGCGGAGACCACGACGAGACCGCGCACGTGGTCCGGCACTTCGCCAGGACCCTCGATCGCGTCCTGGGGTTCTTGGGCTACACGATCCACGACGTCGTGAACGACCCCCGCAGGCGCGAGCACGTGCGCAGGGCCTATATCCTTTCGCTCAGGATAGACAGGGACCTCGCGCGCGAGCCCTGGCGCGAGTGGCGGAGGGGGTCCGGCGGCCACGGGCCGGCGCGCCCGTCGGCGCCGTTTGATGAGTCCGCGGGCGCGAGGTAGGCTTCCCGGCCCATGGAGACGAGAATCGCCGACGGCGCGCGCGAAGGCGCGTCGAGCCATGAAGACCTCACGCCCGAGCAACGCGAGGCGGTCGAGCACGAGGAGGGCCCCTTGCTCGTCCTCGCCGGGGCGGGTTCCGGCAAGACGCGCGTGATAACTCATCGCATCGCGCGCCTGATCGAAAAGGGCGTGCCGGCAGGCTCGATCCTCTCGATCACGTTCACGAACAAGGCGGCGGCCGAGATGGCCGAGCGCGTCGCGACCCTCGTCGGGAGCGAGCGCCCGCGGGTCTCCACGTTCCACGCGTTCTGCGCGAGGCTTCTCAGGGAGGACATCCCGCGCCTCGGCTACAGGCGCGACTTCGCGATCTACGACGAGGACGACGCCGAGGCCGTCGCCAAGGAGGCCCTCGCGGCCGTCGGGGCTAAGGAGCTCCTCAAGCCCGCGGCGGCGCGGGCCGCGATCAGCAGGTGGAAGTCGCGCTTGGTCGGCCCCGACGAGGCCTATTCCTCCGTCGCCGGCTCCCACAGGGAGCGGGCGCTCGCCGAGGCCTACGGAGTCTACGAGCGGCTACTCCGCGAGAGGTGCAGCCTCGACTTCGACGACCTCCTGCTCAAGACCCTCGAGGTGCTGCGCGTCCACCGCGAGGTGGCAGACAAGTGGCGCTCGCGCCTGGCGTATCTCCAGGTGGACGAGTACCAGGACACCAACCGCGTCCAGTACGAGATACTCAGGTCGCTCGCCGCGGCGAGCGGGAACCTGGCGGTCGTCGGGGACCCCGACCAGTCGATATACTCCTGGCGTGGGGCGGAGCCCTCGAACATCCGCGACTTCCTGCGCGACTTCCCGAGCGCCCGCGTGGTGCGGCTCAGCAGGAACTACAGGTCGAGTCAGTCGATACTCGACGCGGCCTGCGCGCTCATCTCGCACAACCCCGGCGAGCGCGCAGGGCCGCTCTCGGGCGTCCGCGGATGCGGGAGGCCGGCCCGCGTACTCGTCACCTGGGACGAGGAGCACGAGGCCCTCGCGATAGCGGAGCGCATAGACAGGGCGATCGTCGCCGGGCGGCGGCCGCGCGAGATCGCCGTCTTCTACAGGACGAACGCGCAGTCGCGCACATTCGAGCAGGTCTTCCTGAGGCGCGGGGTCCCGTACTCGGTAGTGGGCGCGGTGGCGTTCTATCAGCGCCGCGAGGTGAAGGACGCCCTGGCGTATCTCCGCGTCGCGCTCAACCGCTCGGACGACGTCGCGTTCCGGCGCATAGCGAATGTTCCTCCCAGGGGCCTGGGGGCGGGCGGGCTCGAGAAGCTCGCGGAGGCTGCATCGGCCAGAGGTCTTTCCCTCGCGGATGCCGCGCGCGAGCCCGCCGTGCTCGAGGCCCTAGGCGAACGCGCCCGCGCGGGCATCGAGCAACTGGATTCCCTCCTGGGTAGACTCGCCGCGCTCGCCGAAGGTCCCGCCGCCGAGGCCGTGCGCGCGGCGATAGAGGAGACGGGCCTGCGTCGCATGTACGAAGGCTCCGGTGACTCCGACCGCGTCGAGAACCTGGAAGAACTCCTCGCGGCAGCGACCGGCTTCGACAAGCTGCGCCCGGGCTCCGGGCTCAGGGGCTTCCTCGAGGACGCGGCGCTCCAGACCGACCTCGACCTCTGGGACGACAAGGCCGAGCGCGTCGCGCTCATGACGCTCCACGCGGCGAAGGGACTCGAGTTCCCGGTCGTCTTCGTCGCGGGGCTCGAGGAGGGGCTGTTGCCTCACGCGCGCTCGCTGGGGGAGTCGGTCGAGGCCCTCGAGGAGGAGAGGCGGCTCCTCTACGTGGCGATGACGCGGGCGATGGACGAGCTCTGGCTCTCCTGCGCGCGCTCGCGCCGCCAGGGGGGGCAGACCAGGCTCTGCGTGCGTTCCCGTTTCCTGGACGAGATACCGCGCGAACTCGTCGCCGTCGAAGACCTGACCTCCGCCCCGGAGAGATCCCGCGCCGACTCGCGCGCCGCAGGCCGGCCCCGCAGCCTCGCGGGCGACCGCGAGCCGACGTACGAGCCCGTCGCGGCAGGTCGCAGGGCTCGGGCTCGGACCGTCGCCGACCCCGACGCCCCCGACGATATCGACTGGGAGCTCGAGCCCGGGGACCGCGTCGTTCACCCGAGCTTCGGTAGCGGGCGGGTCGTGGAGGTGAAAGGTTCGGGGGCCAGGGCGAGGGTGACCGTGGACTTCCTCGAGGTCGGACGCAAGGTTCTCGCGCTCGGCTTCGCGAGCCTCAAGAAGGCCTGAGACGCCGCCGGGCCCGGGGACCGAGAACAGGGGGGACCGCCCCGGCTCCGGAATCCCACGGCGGCTCGCGCCTCGCGCCCGGCGACATGCCCGCCGCCGAGCGGAGACGACGGATCTCCTCGGCTCCTCGCTCGGCACCGGGCCTGGAGCAGCCCGTTTGACGGGGCACCCGCGACGGTTAGGATTCGCGCTCCGTCGCACATCATGGAGAGAAGATCGTGAGCGACTTCCGCGACCGCATCGAAGGGCTGCTACCCCACGTGCGCACGCCGGCGCAGTACACTGGCGGCGAGGTGAACTCCGTCTGCAAGGACCCGACCTCCGTCGCGGTGAGCGTGTGCCTCGCGTTCCCTGAAGTGTACTCCATTGGCATGAGCCACATCGGCCTGAAGATCCTCTACGAGGTACTGAACCGCAGGCCCGATGTCGCCGCCGAGCGCGTCTTCGCGCCTTGGCTCGATCTCGCGGCTCTGCTCCGCGAGCGCGGCCTGCCGCTCTGTTCCCTCGAGAGCTTCCGCCCCCTGCGCGAGTTCGACATCGTCGGGTTCTCGCTCCAGTACGAGCTCCTCTACACGAACGTGCTCATGATGCTGGAGCTCGCAGGCATCCCGGTGCGCTCCTCGGAGCGCAGCGACTCGGACCCGCTCGTGATAGCCGGCGGGCCGGGTGCGTTCAGCCCGGAGCCACTCGCCGAGTTCATCGACGCCTTCGTCCTGGGCGACGGCGAGGAGGTGGTCGTCGAGCTCGCCGAGTTCGCGAAGTCTACCAGGGGCATGGCCAGACAGACGAGGCTCGAAGAGCTCGCCCGCTCGGTCCGCGGCGTGTACGTGCCCTCGCTCTACGAGGTCGGCTACCGACCGGATGGCACCGTCGAGTCCGTCCGGCCCCTGCGCGACGGGGTGCCGGAGTTCGTCGAGCGGCGCGTCGTGCGCGACCTGGATTCCGCGGCTTACCCGACCGCACCCGTGGTGCCGTTCGTGGAGACCGTTCACGACCGCTACGCGGTGGAGATCATGCGCGGCTGCGCGAACCAGTGCCGCTTCTGCCAGGCCGGCGTGAACTACCGGCCCAGGCGCGAGCGCTCGGTGGAGCGGATCCTCGAGCTCGCCCGCGAGGGGATCCGCAGGACCGGCTACGACGAGCTCGCCCTGGCGTCGCTCTCGACGAGCGACTACTCGCGGTTCGGCGAGCTCATGCGCAGACTGAACGAGGAGTTCGCGCCCAGGGGCGTGAGTCTGTCGGTGCCGTCGCTCCGCGTGGACAGCCTGCTCAAGGACGTGCCGCCGAGCGTGAGCGAGGTCAGGAAGTCGGGGTTGACTATCGCCCCCGAATGCGCCTCGGACAGGCTCCGCCGCGCGATAGCCAAGCCCATCGAGAACGCCGACCTCTACGCGGGCGTCAGGGCCGCCTACGACGAGGGCTGGGAGACGGTGAAGCTCTACTTCATGATCGGCCTGCCCGGCGAGACTGACGCCGACGTCCATGCGATCGCCGAGATGGCGAATGAGGTCTGCTTCCTCAGGAAGCGCTCCGGGAGGGGCCCGGCCAGGGTGAACGTCTCGGTCTCGACCTTCGTGCCGAAGGCGCACACGCCCTTCCAGTGGGAGGCCCTCATACCGCGCGAGGAGATACTCAGGCGGCAGGGCATCGTGAAGAGGGGCCTGAGGAGCGCCCGCATCAAGGCGAGCTTCCACGACCCGGACGTCTCGGAGATCGAGGCGGTATTCTCTCGCGGCGACAGGCGCCTGGCGAAGGTCCTCCTCGAGGCCCGCGCGCGCGGCTGCGCCTTCGACGCCTGGACGGACCAGTTCAAGGCCCAGGCCTGGCGCGACGCCTTCGCGGCCGCGGGGCTCGACCCGGCCTTCTACGCGAGACGCGAGCGCAGCCCGAACGAGGTCCTGCCGTGGTCGCACCTCGACGGCGGCGCGCCGCCGGAGTTCCTGGCGCGGGAGCGCGAGAAGGCGCGTGCGATCCTCGCCCAGGCCCCCGGCTCGCTCACGCCTACCGGCGGAGAACCCCGAGCGTAACTCCTGGCACCTCGCCCTTCGGATAGCAGCCCCTCCTGAGGGCGGCGCTGGCGGCCGGGACGCGGAAGTCGCGCGCGGCCGCGGAGGCGAAGCCCGGGTCGCCCGTGGCGCTCCCCTTCTCCAGGCCGAGCTCTGTCTGCACCTCTTCGAGGGTCTCGTAGCGCTTGTGCCTCTTCCAGGTGACTCCCCAGTTGAAGAGGCCCTGACCTGGCGCTGCGAAGTAGAGGTTTCCGTCGAAGGCGAATCGTAGCTTCTCGAGGCTGAGGCCCGAGGGCGCACCGGAGGCGTCCTTGGCCCTGTACTTGTCGGCGACGTCCTCGGCGGGCCGGCCCGCCTCCTTCTCCTTCGCCTCCTGCATGGCCTCGGGCCAGTGCCTGCCGTCGGGGATATCGAACCAGCCCCAGGTCTGGGCGTCGCGGTTGAACGCGAGGACGTTGCTCCTGACCGTCTCGTCGTGATTCCAGACCCAGCGTTCGGCCCCGTCGTCGATGAGCGGGGTCTTGCGATGCTGTTCCCGAAAGTTGAAGCCTTCCTTGTTTCCGACGATCAGGTTCCGCTCGATGACGCAGTTCGGCGAGCTGGATATCGAGATCCCGGCCGCGGCCCCCCACGAGCCGGGCGTGCCGGCGAAGCCGTTGCCGACTATGACGTTATCGTGCGCGCGGAGCCCGTAGGAGATCTCGTAGAAGATCCCGCAGTCCTCGTTGTCGGCGATGAGGCAGTTCCTGACGACGCAGTCCTCGTTCCCGATGTCGAACCAGATCCCGTTCCCGCGGTTCTCGACGAACGAGCTCTTTTCGAGGACGGCGCCCCTGCAGAAGACGAGCTTGTCGCCCCCCGCCTCCCAGCCGCGGTCGAAGCCCTTCGCGTTGTTCCCGCGCACGACGCAGCCGGTGAACAGCATCCTGTGCGCGCGGTTCGCCCCGAAGCCGATCTGGCCGTTCTCCTGGAAGACGCACCGCCTGACGACCAGGTCCTCGGCGAGGAACGAGGCGCCGGAGGAGTTCATGCGCTCGAAGACGCAGTCCTCCACAACGCATTTCTTCCCCTTGAACTGGCAGGCGCCCTGCTGGGCGTGGTTGGCGGCGTAGCGGAAGCGTATCCCGGAGAGGTGCACATGGTCGGCCCTGCACTCCCAGAGCACTGGCCGGACCGAGGCCTCGACCAGGTTCTCGTTCTTCGTGAGATCGCGTCCGTCGGCGCTCCAGAGCAGGATGCGCTTCGCCTCGAGGTCGACGTAGAATGTCCCGCGCGCCATCTCCGAGCGCCGCAGAACCTGGCGGAGCGGGTAGCCCAGGACGAAGACCTGCTCGGCCCGGCCGATCAACCTGTGGTATTCGTCATCGGGGTGCGCGTTCGTCTTCGACCACCCGATGAACCTGTGCGGCCATGGGGCGGCGTAGATCTCGCCCTCCTCGCGTGTTATGCCTGCGAGGCGATCCGCCCCGGTAACCACGACGCGCTCGCCCGGCGCCGCCATGAACCTGACGGGCCGCTCTGCCGTGCCGCCCCGCTCGACGACCACGCCCTCCCGATAGACGCCGGAATGGACGAGTACCGTGTCCCCCGGTTCCACGCGCCTGGCGGCCTCTGCGATGCTCGCGAGCACCGCGTCCTTGGGGAGGCCGGGGAGCTCCCCCTGCGCCACGTGCCAGACGCGGGAGCTTTCGCCGGCCGCGACTGCGCAGAGCGCCAGTGTCAACAACCCCGGGAGCGCCGCAACGGCGAACCTCGTCGAACTCAGGAGCATCCTCGCCCCTCCCTTCATGCGCCAGCCCGGCCGGGGCTCGCTCCCGCGCGGCCGGCTCCGCACACTTACAATACGAACCGCCGAGGGCGGATCTGTACACGATAAGCCGGGCGCCGTTCCAGCGATTGGGCGAGCGAGGGGGCCTGACGACGCCGCCATCGCACCGCCCCGCGAGCCGGGTCCGGTGGGCGGCTCGAGGTACTCGCCTACCACTTGCGCCCTTGGGCGGGGGCCAATAGTCTCCTGTGCGGAAAGGCCGGTAGGAGGCGGATCGGCATGCGCTTCGCCGCGAGCGCCGTAGTCCTCGGCGGACCGGGCTGGCGGGAACGGCTCGGAGAGATACGTGCCGCCGGCATCGATCTCCTCGAGCTCTGGGCCGCCTTCGGTCCGGACGCGCAGGAGGGCGTGACCTTCGGCTACACGGACCCGCTCGAGGTCGAGGCCGTGGCCGCCGAGCTCCACAGCGCGGGCATGAAGGTCCACTCGCTGCACGGACCTATGCTGGTGGGAGGGCCCTCGGAGGTGGGGCCGTTCGGACCGGCAGGTCTGGAAGGGCTCCTGGAGGCCGAGCGCGCGGCCATCGACGCGGTCGCCGCCCTGGGCGGGCGCTTCGTCGTGACCCAGGACGCGGCTGAGCGCGCGCCGGAGGACGCGCCGCACCTCGTCTCGCGCGAGGCGCTCGAGCCCCTCGCGGAGTACGCCCTGGCCCACCGGTGCGTCTTCTGCGTCGAGAACGGCGCGGAGGACCCCGCCGGGTTCGAGCGGCTCGTGGAGCTCGTGAAGTCGCTCCGCCACCCGGCCCTCGGCATCTGCCTCGACGTCGGGCACGCGCAGGCCTGGGCCTACGCCGACGCCCCCAGGGCGATCGCCGCCGCCGGGAGCGCCATCAGGAGCTGCCACATCCATGACAACATGGGCGTATCCGACTCGCACCTGGTCGTCGGCGATGGAATACTGCCTTGGCACGCGGTGCTCGCGAGCCTCGCCGAGGCCGGCTACAGGGGGCCTCTGGTCATCGAGTCCTGGGGCGGGGGGAGCCGCGGCACCCCGACGCAGGTTCTCGCGCGCTCCGCGACGCTCCTGAGATCCGTGGCCGGCCCCGAGTGGACTCCGCACCTCCAGGCCGCCGATCACGAGGTCTTCTTCGCCACCGCGGCCGACCGCGAGCGTGCGGCCCTGGTCATCGGAGGCGTGCCGCGGCGGGCCGGTTCGCGCTCCGCCATCGTCGTGGACCGCTTCGGAGAGCCGGCGGCCTGGGCAGAACTCGAGCCCGCGGCGTCGGCGGCGGGATTTGTGCTCTTTTCCCGGCCCGGCGTGCCTCCGGAGGCCCTGGCGGCCGCGGCGGGCTGTCTCCTCGGGGAGCCAGGCGCGCCGGATGTCGTCCGCGCCGACGGGGATGCCGTTCGGACGCTCGAGGCGCTCGGATTCGTCGCGGGACCGGACGGGCTTCTCCGCCGCTCCGGCCGCGGCGGAGGGCCTCCGTGGACTCCATGATCGACATCGCCCGCTTCGCGCTCAGGGAGGCGACCCGCGCCGGGGCCGAGTTCGCCGACGTCAGCGTCGCCAGGGGCCGATCGCTGGAGGTTGAGATCCGCGAGTCGGCGGTAGTCTCCTGCGACATGCACGAGGGCGTCGTCGCCTCGGTTCGGTGTTTCGTCCGGGGAGGCTGCGGCATCCACGTCTGTCACGGCATAGACAAGGGAGACCTCACCCACGCGGCGGCGGCGGCCGTGAGCGCCGCCAGGGCCGCCGGAGGCGACCCCGATTTCCGCACGCTCCCCGCCCCCTCGCCGGCCGGAACGGTCGAAGGCCTCATGGACGAAGAGCTGGCCTCCATGTCGGCACGCACCGCCTCGGCGCTCGCGCGAGAGACGATCGCCAGGGCGCTCGACGTGGCCGGCGACGCCAACGTGTCGGGGGCGCTCTCCGTGGTCGATAGCGAAGGCGCCTTCGCGAACTCCCTCGGGATCGAGGCCGAGGAGGCCGCGACCTCGGCCTCGGTCGAGATCGGCTGCGTCGTGCGACGAGGGGGCGAGACGAGCTCCTTTGCCGAGTTCGACGTGGGCCGGCGCCTGAGAGATATCGACATCCCCTCCGTCGGCGAGGCCGCCTCGCGCGGGGCGCTCCAGTATCTAGGCGCGCGGAGGATGAAAGGCGGCGAGATGCCGGTCGTCTTCGGCCCCCTCGCGACGAGCGAGCTCGTCGAATCCATCGCCGCGGCGGCGGCGGCCGAACCGATCCAGCGCGGTAGGTCGTACCTCTGCGGGAAGCTCGGGAAGAGGATAGCGCCGGGCCTCTTGACGATCGAAGACGACGGGCGTTACCCGGCCGGCATGCGGTCGAGCTCGCGCGACGGCGAGGGGACGCCGCGGCGTCCGCTCCTCGTGGTCGAAAAGGGCGTGCTCGTGAACCTGCTCCACAACAGCTACACCGCCGGCAAGGCGGGGACAACGAGCACCGGGCACGGCAGCCAGTTCGGCGGGATAGCCCCCACGAACCTGCGCCTGCGCGTCGGGGCGCGACCGGCCGCCCGGCTGATCGCGGAGGTCCGCGACGGACTCTACGTCGATTCGTGCCAACTCGGGCCGAACCCCGTGACCGGCGACATCTCCGCGACCGTGGACTGGGGGATGAAGATAGAGCGGGGCGAACTCGCGTACCCCGTGAGCGGCGTGGCGATCTCGGGGAACGTGCTCGAGCTCCTGCTCGAGCTCGAGGAGATCAGCGCCGATTACCGCGAGGAGCCGGGCTCGATCATGCCCACGATGCTCTTCGGCAGGATGCAGGTGGCCGGGGCCGACTAGGGGGTATCGGCATGCGACTCGGGATCCTGGGGCTCGCGCAGTCGGGGAGGAAGACGCTCTTCAAGCTCCTCACCAGCGCACAGTGCGCCCCGAGGACGGACTCGCGCGGCGAGTTCCCCGTTGGTGCGGGTATCGTACCGGACGCGAGGCTCGAGCGCTTCGCGTCCGTCGTCAGACCGAAGAAGGTGCGCCACGCCGAGATAGAGTGGGCGCTCCTGCCGGAGCTCCCGGCCGAGGAGCGCGCGCGCGAGCGCTGGTTCGAAGAGGCCCGCGCACTGGACGGTTTCTGCATCGTCCTGCGCCAGTTCGGGGATCCTTCCGTGTACCACGAACTGGGCTCGGTGGATCCCGCGCGCGACCTGGCGAAGCTCGATCTCGAGCTCACCGTCGCAGATCTCGCCGTCGTCGAGACCAGGCTCCAGAGGCTCTCGCGCGAGACGGCGCGGAAGACCGCCGCCGAGCGCGGCAAGCAGGAGGAGGTCCTCGAGCGGCTCAAGGCCGAGCTCGAGGCGGGGCGGGGGCTGCGGGGTCTTGCGCTCTCCGAGGCCGACGAGGAGCGTCTGGGCGGGCTGAAGTTCCTGACCCGCAAGGACCGGCTCATCGTCCTGAACGTGGACGAGAAGCTGATCGCCGAGGAGCATCTCCCCCAGAAGCTCGGGCTGGGGGGCGCAGAACCGGACTCCGGGCCGCCGATCGCGACCGTGTCGGCGAAGGTCGAGGCGGAGCTCGCCGAGATCGAGGACGCTGGAGAGAGGGCCGAGCTCCTGGCCGGCCTCGGCCTTCGGGAGCCGGCCGCGGCGCGGGTCTCTCGCGCGGCCCTGCGCGCGACGGGCAGGATAGTCTTCTTCACCGGCAACCGCGAGGAGGCCAGGGCCTGGCTCCTCAGGCGCGGCGCGACCGCCCTCGAGGCGGCCGGCACCGTGCACTCGGACTTCGCACGCGGCTTCATCCGCGCGGAGCAGACCACCGTCGACGAACTCGTCGCTGCGGGCTCGGAGGCCCGACTCAGGGAGCGGGGCAGGCTCGCCATCCGCGGCAAAGACTACGTGGTCCAGGACGGGGACGTCCTCCACATCCTGGCGAACGTCTGACGGCGGTGCCGTTCAAACCTGCATGCCGGAGGCTTCGCGTCGGCATTGCAGGGCGCGCGAGGCTCGCGCCCGGCAGGCTCCGAAAAGAGGTTCCGGCCGCTCCGCCAACGCCGCAACTGGACGCGCCCACCCCGTGGCGGGCGCGACCGCCGCGTGCCTCTCGCGCTCCGAGTCGGCGGGCATGAGCGCGACCTGCCATGCGCCAGGCGTCCGAGCGGCGCTCGGGCGGTCGCTTGCGTCGAACGGCGGACCGGGCGAGCATCCGCTCCGCGGAGGGGACTAGTGCACGAGAGGGCAGCTCGAACGGGCGCGAGCGGGCAGGCCGCGCCGCCCGCGGTCGCCATGATCAGCCTGGGATGCGCCAAGAACACCGTCGACTCCGAGCGCGTCCTCGGGATGCTCGCCGAGTGCGGTTTCGCCGTGGCGGCCGACCCGCGCCGGGCCGACGTCGTGCTCGTGAACACGTGCGCGTTCATAGCGCCGGCGCGCTCGGAGACGGAACGGACGCTGCGCGCCCTCTCCGGGCGGAGGCCCGTAGTGGCGATAGGATGTTACTCAGAACGCATGAGGCCCTGCGGAGGCTCGCCGGTCTACAGGGACCCGGCGTTCCCGAAAGTGGCGGCGTTCGTCGGGTTCGGGGCGTTCGACGAACTGCCGGCCATCTGCGCGCGCCTGGCCGGCCGACGGCGCGCGAGTCCCTTCCTGCGCGGCGGACCTGCGCGCGCGCGCTTCGCCGAATCCCCGCGCCTCCGGGCCGAGGGCGCGCCGAGCGCCTTCCTGAAGATCGCGGAGGGATGCTCGAACAGGTGCAGCTACTGCGCGGTGCCGGGCATCCGCGGACCCCTGAGGAGCCTGCCCATAGGGCGGCTCGTCGAGGAGGCGGAACGGCTCGCGGAGATCGGTGCGCGCGAGATCTGCGTCGTCGCGCAGGACACCGGCTCCTACGGCCTCGATCGCTCCGGTCGCGCGCGTCTGGCCGAGCTCCTGCGGCGGCTCTGCGCGATCCGGAAGCTGCGCTGGGTGAGGCTGCTCTACATGCACCCCGCGCACCTGACCGACGAGATCGTCGAGGTGCTCGCCGGGGAGCGGAAGATGTGCCGGTACCTGGACCTTCCGATCCAGCACGCATCCGACCGCATCCTCGCGGCGATGGGCAGGGGCTACGACTCCTCGCGGCTGCGGTCGCTCGTGGAGCGTCTCCGCGAGCGAGTGCCGGGGATCGCGCTCAGGACCTCGGTGATCGCGGGCTTCCCCGGCGAGACGGAACGGGAGTTCCAGGAGCTCCTCGGCTTCGTCCGCGAGGCGCGTTTCGACCACCTGGGGGCCTTCGCCTACTCCCCGGAGGAGGGCACGCCGGCGGCGGCGCTCCAGGGGAGGAGTTCGCCTTCGGTCGCCGCTGCGCGCCGCAGAAGGATCATGCGCGAGCAACAGAGGATCGCCTTCGAGATCCTCCGCTCCCGCGTGGGCTCCACCGAGACGGCGATGCTCGAGTCGTGCGAGGGCGGCATCTGGCGGGCGCGGACCGCGCGCGAGGCGCCGGACGTCGACGGGCACGTCCTGGTCGGGCGGTGCGGCGGGCTCTCGGCCGGGCGGTTCGTCCGCGTGCGGCTCCTCGCGCGGCGCGGGTACGACCTGGTCGCGCGGCTCCTCGCGGAGGCGGGTGGGTAAGCCAAGCCCCCTCCCAGAGAGCAAGACCGACGCCCTCGAGCCCGGCCGAGACCGGCGGGCCGAGAGTCGCGATCCGCTGCGGCTCGAACGGTCGGGCACGCGTGTTCGTCCGGCGCGGGCGTCGGTCCCCGCAGACTCCTACTGGAGGCCCCGCGTCAGGACGCCGAGCCGGGTTTCTCGGGCGGGTAGACCATCTCAGGTTCGGCGCGCCGCTTCGGGCGCTCGATGAGTTCGAGGACCGTGCCGATCTCGTCCTCAGTGTCGAGATACGCGTAATGGCCGTCGCCGTCCAGACCGAACCCGGCCCCGTCCATCGTAACCTCGAGGCCTGCCGCGGCGGCCTCGCGCACCGCGGTTTCCATCTTCTCCACGAGGACGCCCAGGTGCTGGATGCCGTAGCCGTGCCGCCTGACGAACTCGGAGTAGACCGTGTCGCCCTCCAGGGGCTGGACGAGCTCCAGGCGCACGGGACCCGCGTCCGCGAGCGCGACGCGCATCCTGTACTCCGCCGGTTTCCCGTGGCGGGTCATCCGTTTCACGAGGGGCCTGCCATAGGTGTAGAAGCGCCAGGGCCCGATCCCGAAAAGCCTCCAGAAGGCGCGGGCCGTCCGCTCCGCGTCCTTCACGACGAACCCGATCTGCGCGACGCCCTTGGCGAGGAACCCCAGCTTCCCTCCTGTCCCCGCGGACTCGGCCATGTCGAACGGTCCTTTCAGGGGCCGGCCTTCGCCGCCCCCGACTTCGGCGCGCCGGAACCGGGGGTCAGGGCAGGAAGACCGCCTTCAACGTCTTTCCTTCGAGGGCGAGGGTCGCCCCCTTCTCGAACTCGATGAGCGGAAAGCGGTGGCTGATGAGTTTCTCCCCCGGTATCCTGCCGGAGGCGAGGAGCTGGAGCGCCGTCCGCTGGTGCCTCGGCGCGAAGGACGAGGTCCCTATCACGCGGAGGCTGTTGTAGTGGATGACGTTGGCGTCCACCTCGATCTTGCTATTCCCTACGGGCAGACCGCCGAAAACGAGGATCCGACCGCCCTTCCTGGCCGCAGACAGCGCCTGCACCACCGCGACCGGCGCCGGCGTCGCGGTCACGACCACGTGGGCGCCCTTCCCGCCGGTGAGCCTCTTCACCTCCGAGACCAGGTCGAGCTTCGAGGCGTCGATGGCGGCGTCCACCCCGAACGCCCCGGCGGACCTGAGGCGGTCCTCGCTGATGTCGGCGATGAATACCCTGTCGGCGCCCCTCGCGCGGGCGAGGCTCGCGTGCGCGCAGCCGATCGGCCCGGCACCTATCACCATTACGGTATCGCCGACGCCCACCTCGCCCTTCTCCTGCGCGTTCACCACCGAGGCGAGCGGCTCGGAGAGCGTCGCCACGACCGGGTCGAGACCCTCCGGCATCGGGCAGATGTCCCCGAGCCTCACGCACTCCTCGGGGACCGCCAGGAACTCCGCGAACGCCCCCGGCCAGGCCTGGGCGATCTCCCTGTAGCCCTCGCAGAGCTCGTAGCGGCCCCCGACGCAGTAGTCGCAGACGCCGCAATAAGCGTTCGGACCGACCGCGAGGACCTCCCCCTTGCGGTATCTTCCGGCGCAGCCCCGCCCCACCTCGACTACGGTCCCGCAGACCTCGTGGCCTATGATCCAAGGGAACGTGACCTTCCGGTGCCCGGAGCGGAGCGTCCTGAGGTCGCTGCCGCACAGGCCGCAGGCCAGGACCTCAAGCAGGAGTCCGCCCTCCGGACAGGCCGGGACGGGGACATCCTCCACGGAGAAATCCATCGGCGCACGCACGACGACGGCCTTCATGGTGTCAGCCATGGTTTTTCCCGCGCGCCTCTCGTCGGCTCACCGCGCCCTGGCCTCCGAGGCCAGGAGTTCGTCCTGCATCTGGCGCAGCTTCCAGACGAAGCTCGACGTGTCCGGCGCGAAGCTCTCCTGCGTGAGCAGCTCGCCCTTTCTCGTGTCCCTGAGGACCTTCCCGTGCGCCGCGAGGCCGACTGGGACGCAGCGGCCCGCCTTCGCCTCCTCGTAGGTGCAGATGGTGCCGTAGATATCCGCGCTCCCGATGTCCCCGACGGTCTCGCCCGCCTTGAGGTCGCGCTTGGCGATCGTGACGACCTCCGAGTACATCCCCGCTGCGACGAGGGTCCTTTCACCGCAGAGGACGGCCCTCGCGACGGAGTAGGGGGTCTCCATGTTGCAGAGGTGGAAGGGTCGGTAGAGCGTGAAGTACGGCCCCGGCCCCATCCCGACGAAGGTCATGTCGCGGCGAACGTGGGCATCGTCGGAAGTGACCACGGCGAACACGCCCGGCGCGACCTTCCCGATGGAATAGTCGACCACGCCTCGCCGGGCGAACACACCTCCGTCCGACCTGGGGACATAGACCTTCGCCAGGTCCGGCACGTCCACCTTCAGGCCGTGCATGCCCCGGCGGTCGGGCAGGAGACCCGTCGCGTTCGAGACCGCGGCCATCTCCGTCATCGTCTTGGTCCCGTCCCTGAACGCGGCCAGCATCTTCGGATTCATGCCCTTCGCCAGGGCCTCTTCGCGGCAGTTGTCGGGCGTCGCGTCGAAGTCGATGCGGTTGTTCTTCCCCTTGCCCAGGCAGACGACCTCGAAGCCGAGCGAGCAGGCGAGCTCGTACAGGCCCATGCAGACGCCCGGCTCGTCGCCCGAGGCGACGGTGTAGACGCAGCCGGCGTTCCTGGCCTGCCGCTGGAGTATGTAGCCCACCGCCACGTCGGTCTCGACGTTGAGCATGATCACGTGCTTGCGATTCAAGATGCAGCCCCAGGCGACGCGCGCCCCGACGTCGGTGAGCCCGGTCGCCTCGACCACGGCCTCGAGCCCCTCAAGCTCCGCGAGGAGCGTAGCGTCCTCGGTGACGAGGCGCAGGCCCGCCCTGAGGGCGTCCTCCGCCTCGGCCCTGCGGTTCGTGACGCGGACGGCCGAGCGGTCGAGCCCTAGCTCCGCGAACGCGGCGAGGGCCCTCGAGGGCTCGACGTCCGCGACGGCCGAGGCCCTCATGCCGGGCGCCTTCTCGAGCACGTGCACCAGCCCCGAGCCCATCTGCCCGCAGCCGACCACGCCGACCGCTATCGGCCGGCCTTGTGCGTCTCTCTCGCGCAAACGCCTCAAGAGCTCCATCGCCTACCCTCTTCCGGAAAACCGGGGGACACGATCACCTATAGCTCGCGCAACCGGGCGAGTTCCCTGAAGTCCCCTTTGACGTGTTCGTACAGCCTCTTGTACAGGGCGAAGTACTCCATGTAGCGCTCGTGATTCTCCCTGATGGGCTCCGTGTGCTCGATGTACTCCGCCCAGCGCTTCGCGACCGTGAAGTCCTTGTCGAAGATCCCGGTCGCCACGCCCGCGAGCAGGGCGTCGCCGAACGGGGCGCCCGTGCGCCTCTTCACGAGCGCGGTCGGCACGTCGAGCACGTCCGTGATGATCCTCCGCCACAGGCGGCTCTTCGCGCCCCCCTCGTTCAGGACGAGCGGCTCGTTGAACTTGATGCCGGCCTCCCTGATGAGCCGCAGCGAGTCGTAGAGCGCGTACGCCACGGCCTCCATCATCGCCCTGACCACGTGCCCCTTCCCGTGGTTGAGGGAGAGCCCGAAGATGACGCACCTCGCGTGCACGTCCCAGATCGGCGTGCGCTCGCCCATGAGGAAAGGCAGGATGACGAGCCCTTCGCTGCCGAGCGGCACCTTCTCCGCCTCGATGTTCAGGAGCTCGTACGCGTCGACGCCGAGCGTCTTCTCCGCCTGGACCTCCGCCTGCGAGAACTTGTCGCGCAGGTAGCGGATCGACTGCCCGCCGGTGGTCGTAGTGGCGCAGGTGATGTACGTCTTCTCGGAGTGCACCGTGTAGGGGAAGTTGATCATCGAGAGCCCGGCTGGCGTGAAAAGCAGGTCCTTGTCGCGATGGATCACGCCGAAGTTCCCGCAGGTGCCCAGGTTGCTCTGGATGTCACCGGGCATGGTCGCCCCGCCGCCGGTCCAGCCGGCGTTGCAGTCGACCTGCCCGGCGGCGACCGGGATGCCCGGCGCGAGCCCCGTCTCGCGCGCGGCCTCCTGGGTCACCTCGCCCACGATCTCCTCGCAGCGAAACAGGTCCGGGATGAGCTCGCGCGGGATGCCGATCTCGTCGAGCAGCCCCTCGTCGAACTTCTGCTCGCGTATGTCGTAGGCCACGCCGTAGAAGGCCGCGGCGGAGTAGTTGAGCGTCTTCTTCCCGGTCAGCTTCGACGTGATGAAGCCGTCTATCGTGAGCGCCTTGTCTATGCGCGCGAAGGACTCCGGGCGGTTCCTCTTCTCCCAGAGCAAGTTGACGATGGTGGGGTGGTCGTCCATCCGGTTCGCGGTGAGCGCGAGTATCCTCTCCTCGCCGATCTTCTCCTTGAGCCAGGCGACCTCGGCCGTCGCCCGCCGGTCCATCAGATTGTAGGCGCGGTGGATCGGGTCGCCTGCCTTGTCGACCATGACCATCGACGGAAGCGCCGAGGAGCAGGCGATCCCGCGGATCTCTCGGGGGTTGACGCGCGCCTGGCTGACCGCCGCGCGGATGATCCGGCAGGCCGCCTGCCAGTAGTTCCATGCGTCGTGCTCGGACCAGCCGGGCCTCTCGTGGAAGTAGGGGTACTCCTCGAAGCCGAAGCCGAGGACGTTCCCCTCCGTATCTATGACGCAGGCCTTGCAGCCGCCCGTGCCGTAGTCGATGCCAAGCAGGTAGTCAGCCATGCGCCGCTCCTCCGACGGCTGGGGAGTTCGCCCGGGTCGCTCGGGCCGGACCGCGGCCCGGGCATGGCCTCGGACTAGCTCGTCCCCTCGCGTATCCTGATCCCGACGGCGCCGCCCGGGTGCGTGCGGGCGAACTCCTCCTTCGTGTATCCGCGCATCCGCAGCAGCGCAACGCACAGCGCGTCGCAGACCGCCGAGTTCACGAGGGAGCTGCCCGTGGCGATCATGCCATAGGGATCGACCTCGGGCGGCGCCACGATCCTGACGACGCAGTCCGCCAGACGGCCGAGCGTCGAGTCGGGCCTCTCGCAGATCGCGACGATCCTCGCACCGCGCTCCCTGGCGACGCGCGCGAGATGGTTCACCTCGACGGTCTCGCCGCCCTTCGAGATGGCGATCAGGACGTCGCCGCCCGTCACCGCCCCCGCAAGGCCGTGCTGGCTGTCGCCTGGGTGGATGAAGAGCGCCGGCGTCCCGCAGCAGGACAGGAGGTGCGCCAGGCGCGCCGCGACGGGGTGCGAGGTCCCCGAGCCCGCAACGAGCACGTGGCCGCGGCAGTCCAGGCAGAGCTGGGCGGCCTGGACGAAGGAGCCGTCCAACTGAGTGGCTGCCGCGGAGACGGCCGCGCCCTCCGCCGCCATGCACGCGCGCGCGAGCTCCAGGATCTCACCGGGTGTCATTGCACGCTCGTCTCCCGCATTCGCGTCGATAATGCCCTCTCCTCTGAAGCCGTCAAGGCGATCTGTGTCGCTTCCAGGACCGTTGCGATCTCCATGGCTCAAAGGCGGAGTCTGAGTCATCCCCAGTTTGATATCCGCTAAAGGCAGACTCCGTTCCGATGAGCCGGGTAGTCGATCTCGATTCCGGAAGCAGGAGCCCGCTCACCCGTGTAAAATGGCGATCGGCGGCCGGTCCCCGAGGTGCCTAGCGCGCATGCTCACCGAATGACCGGGGACGACTCGAAGACGGAGTAGCTTGCGTCGAACCTCATGCCCGCCTACACTAGATGCGTTACGGGGCAGAGAAGCGTTCGGGGGGATTGGCCTTGAACCAGTCCGCAGGCGGGGATGCCGGCGAGGGGATGGACCAGAGGCCGAAAGGCGCCGAGAAGAGCGGCCCCGCGCGGCCCGGCGGCCCTTCGGGGCGGAAGGCGGCGCGACCGCAGAAGACGGCCGTCCATACGACGAAGTCCCAGAAGGTCAGAGAGATCGGGATATCTCGCGAGGCGCTCGTGCGCAGGATCATGGACGTCCGCCGGACGGGCCTCGTGGTCCTCGTGGCCCGCGCGGTGGGCGGGGTGCTGATCACGCTCTTCATGACCTCCGCGGCGTTCTGGTTCCTGTCCATACCGTTCGCGCTGTTCAACTCCGGCTGGGTAATAACCCCGCTCAGCATACTGACGGCGGCCGCACTAGTCGTGGCGGCGGCGTTCGCCTCGGTGCGCAGCGTCCCGCAGGCGGCCGTGACGCTCAAGTTCCTCCGCGAGAAGGCATTCTGGTGGGTCGACCCCTTCCGCGACGAGAGGCCGCAGTTCCTGCCGATGTGGCTGGAGGCGATCCTGTGGGCGCCGACGCAGGTCCTCGCCGGGGCCATCCCCTTCAAGACCCTTCGCGAGACCGGCCCCGCCGACGCCGAGGCCGCGGCGGACCTCGCCAGGCGCATGGCCGAGGAGGGCGAGCTCGATCTCTCGATCGGGATGCCCGCGGGCTCGCCCGACGAGAAGGGGCTGCGGTTCCTGCTCCTGCTCAGGCTCGTCAGGCTTGTCACTGAGGAGGGCAAGCTCAGGGCGCGCATCTCAGGCCTCGGCCAGGCCGCGCTCTTCGAGGGCACCGTGGCCTGACGGCCGCGCTCGGCGGCGGGAACCGGGCGCCAGCCGGCTACCCGGCCAGGACCGCGACGATCGCTTCCCGCGCGACCAGGTCCACCTCCACGACGCGCGCGCGCAGGCGGTCCCCGCGGCGGAACGACCTCCCGCGCCGGCCTCGCAGGACTCCGTCGCCTTCCGAGAACCTGTAGCGGTCGGGGGGCAGCTTGCAGAGGGGCGCGCGCGCTCGGACCCACGAGCCCTCGAGCTCCACGTCGAGCCCCTCCTCGTCGACTCCCCTCACGATGCCGGTCAGGACCCCATCCGAGTGCTCGCGCAGGAACTCGAGCTGGCGGAACTCGGTGAGGGCGCGCTCGGCGCGTTCCGCGGCGCGCTCACGCAGCGAGCAGTGATCGGCCAGGTGCGCGAGTTCCTCGAGGGCCGATTCCGCGAGGAGCTCGCGCGCGATGCGCGGCCTCCGGGCGGGGATCGCCGGCCGGCCGGGCTCGAAGAGCGCGTCGAGCGTCCTGTGCACGTACAGGTCCGGGTAGCGCCGGATCGGGCTCGTGAAGTGGAGATACCTCCCGAAGGCGAGGGCATAGTGCGGCGCGGGGAGCTCGAAGTAGCGGGCGAGCCTCATCGCCTTGAGGAACTCGGCGGCCACGGTCTCGCCCTCTCCTGCGGCCGCGGCCGCCCGGAGCGCGGCCTGGAGCTTAGGCCTCGTATAGGGGGGCCTGAGCCTCGCACCGGCGGCCTCCGCGACCGCAGCGAACTGGTCGAGGTCCTTCCGGTCGGGTTCCTCGTGGATGCGGTAGAGGGCCCTCACGCCCCAGTCGGCGCAGAGCTCGGCGACGGCGCGATTCGCCTCCAGCATGAACTCCTCGATGATGGCGTGGGAGAAGTCCTGCTCCTCCCGGAGCACGGCCTCGACCCGGCCCGTCGGGCCGACGACCACCCGGACCTCCGGGAAAGAGAAGTCGAACGAGCCCGCCTCCACCCTGCGCCGCCGGAGGAGTTCGTGAAGCTCGCGCGCGCAGCGAAGCATCTCGAGGACGTCTCCGGTTATCTCGGGAACGCCCTCGCCCTCGAGCGCCGCCCTGACGCGGCGATAGGTGAGCCGCCTCGCCGAACGCACGACGCTCCGCTCGATCGTGGAGGAGACCCTCGCGCCGCGCGCGTCGTAGACAAGGGTCACGGTCTTCGCGAGCCTGCGCTCGCCCTCTCTGAGCGAACAGAGCTCGGCGGAGAGCCTGTCCGGGAGCATCCTGAGCACCTCGCCGGGCAGGTATACGGAGGTCCCGCGCGAGCGCGCCTCGCGGTCGAGCGCCGAGCCGTCGGCGACGTAGTGCGAGACGTCGGCGATGTGCACCCGCAGGCGCCATCCGCCGCCCTCCAGACGACAGACGCCTATCGCGTCGTCGTGGTCGCGCGCGTCGTCGGGGTCGATCGTGACGGTGCACTCGTCGGAGTAGTCCGCGCGGCGTGCGAGCTCGAACGGCGCGATGCCCCCCTCGAGCGCGGCGGCCTCGCGCTCGGCCTCGTCGGAGAACTCCGACTGCAGGCCTTCGGCCCTGATCACGGCCGCGCGCTCGGCGGCCCAGGTGCCGGATTCGCCCAGGAGCTCCGTGATGCGGCCCGCGGCCGCTCGATCGGCCCGCGCGTACCGCACCACCTCCACGGCGACCTTCGCGCCGTCCGAGGCGCCCGAGGCGTCGGAGGGGCCGACCTCAAGCTCGCCGTAGGCGCTCGAGTCGGGGAGGACCACGCCCGCCCCGCCGGATGTCGCGACGAAGACGCCCGTGACGATGCGCCGAGCCCTTTCCAGCACCTTCGCCACGCGCGCGACGGGCCCCCTCGCGCGCCCGCGCTGCCGCTCGACGAGGACGAGGTCGCCATCCATCGCCCCGCCGAGGGCGCCCGGCGGTACGAAGTGCTCCTCCACGCGCCCGTCGCGCGTGCGGACGAAGCCGTAGCGGCCGCCCTTAGTCTCGAGCCTGCCGACGAACATCCCCGCGCGCTCGCCGAGCGCATAGCGCCGGCCGCGCCCGAGGACCACGCGGCCCTGGGCCTCCAGGGCCTCGAGCTCGGCGCGGAAGGCCGCGTAATCCTCCTCGGGGACGCGCATCGCTCGGGCGAGCTCGCGCCTGCGCATGGGGGAATAGCCCTGCCTGGAGAGGAACGCGATGATCTTCTCTGCGCTGACCGGCATGTCTCCCGTCCGAGCAGAGGATCGGCGAGAAAAGGCGCGCCGTCAACCGCTCGGGCGGCGGGAGGGCCCCTGTGCGCGAGCGAGCTCCTCGAGCCTGAGCCTCGCGTCGAACTCGGGCCAGGTATAGCCAGGCACGTTGAGCGCGAGCGACCTCCGGAAGCGCTCGCTCGCCGCCCGGCGGCGCCCCTCGCGCAGCGCGAGTTCGCCCCTCCAGTACTCGACGTCCGCGCGCCAGCGCCAGTCGAACATGAGCCGTTCGAACTCGCGGTCGTCGATCTCGCCGAGGAGCAGCCTCGCTGGCGCCGACCACCTGAGCCAGTCGGAGTATCCGGCCGCGCGCCGGAGGATCGACATCGCCGCGGCGGGGTCCGACTCGTGTAGCCCCGCCATGGCGAGCGCCCGCGCGACGCGCCCGCGCCTGTCGGGGTAATCGCGCTCGACGGAGAGCCGCGCGGCCTGCGCCTCGGCAGTCCGGCCGAGCGCCCTGAGCGTTCGGGCCCGCTCGTGGCGCGCCCAGGCGCAGACGTCGCGCTCGTCCGGGAAGTCGCGCTCGAGCGATTCCAAGAGCTCGAGCGCCGGGCCCGACTGGCCGTCGCCGCGAAGGGTCTGCGCACGGACGAGCCGCGCCATCGAGCACATGTCGCCGAGCCCCGAGAAGACCCGCTCCACGGACTCCCAGACCGCCAGGGCCTCGGCCCGCCGCCCGAGCGCCCTGAGCGTCCCCCCGCGGTAGACGCACGCCCACGCGCACTGGCGGCGCTCGGCGGGGAAGTCGCGCTCCACCGAGTCGAACACGGCGAGCGCCTCCGGTTCCCTCCGTAGCATCCTGAGCGCCATCCCGAGCTGGTTCCGCGCGGAGGCGCGGCTCGCCGGGGGCGAGCGGGAATCGCGCTCGGCCAGGCGCAGCGACTCCACTGCCTCCTCGAGCCTCCCCTGCGCAAGCAGCGTCGAGGCGCGTTCCTCGCGGGCCCGCGCGCAGGCCTCGGGCTCGGCGGGGAAATCGCGCTCGACGGACTCGAACGCCGCCAGGGCGCGCTCGAGCGCGCCGAGGGTCCTCAGGCAGACGCCGGCGAGCAGCCTGGCCTCCGCCTTCTCCGAGGCGGAGAGCTCCGCCCGGGCCTCCGCGCGCGAGAGCTCCGCGAGCGCCCCCTCCAGGTCTCCGGCCGAGCGCAGGAGCTCGGCGCGGCTCGTGACGGGCTCCCGATCCTGACTCCCGCGGCAGTCCATACGACCATGCTACGCCTAGCCGCCACTAGCGCAACGGAGTCGCATTCTGGGAAACGCATATCGTCACTTGACAATACATGCCTATCGGGTTGACGAAGAGGCCCCGGCCTGTGGTGGGCTACGGGTCGCCGGCCCGGACTGCGCCCTCCGTGCGGGAAAGGACCGGAGTTGCGGATGCACGCCTGTGGGACTCCGACCGCGATGCGACAGGGTTCGCCACCGCGTAACTGCGGCGCGCGCCGCTCGGCAGTGGGCAGCTTATGGGCCCGACTAGCGTCCGCTTGTGCGTGGCCTCGTCGCGCAGGCCCATGAGCGCGCGGCCGCAGTTCGGGCAGCGGAACCCGGGCGTCCACTCTTTTCCCTTGAAGGACGGGGCGCGTCCCGGGATAATCGTGCTCTCGGGCATCTGCGAGCAGGACGGGACGGTTGCGGCATGGCTGGTTCGAAGGCGGTGCGGGAGGGCGCGACAGGGTCGGCTACCCTCGGGGCGCCCCGGGCTGAATCCGCTCAGGTCGAGGCCGTCGCGCCGAAGAAATCGGGCAGAGGGGCCGCCGCACCGGGCCGGGCCCGCCGCGTCGGAGGGCAATTAACCTTCGGCAAACAGGTCTACGCGGAGATCGCCGCCAGGGTCCTGAGGGACATACGCGACGTCAGGCAGGCGGCCGGGGACCTCATGACGGGGTTTCTGGGGAGGCTACTCGCCATGGGCTCCACGCACCCGGGCATCCAGGTCGATGAACGGGGCGAGGAGGTACACTTCCACATCGACGTCGTGGCGCGCCACGGGGCGAACTTCTACGACCTGGGCCTGGAGATACAGCGGCGCATCGCCGAGAGGGTACGTCACATGACGGGGCGTTCGTCCGTCGTCAATGTCAATGTCCGGGGCGTTTCTCTCTAGGTAAGGAGCAGCCCTTGGCCGACGAGAAGAGAACGAGGCGCACCCGGCGCTCGCAGAAGGAGGAGCCCGGCGGGGCCGCTTCCCCGGCCGGCCAGGCGGCAGAGGCCGGCGCCGGCGGCGCTGAGAGGCCGCACGAGGGCACCGGCACGAGCGCGAGCCCCACAGGCGGCAGATCTGCTGCACCCGGCGCGCAAGAAAAGCCGACGAGTACGCCCGGCGGCACGCTGGAGTTCGACCCCGGCATCATCACCGAGATCGCGGTCAGGGAGGCGAGCGGCATCGAGGGCGTCGCCGAGCTCACCGGCGGCTGGCGGACGAAGGGCGTCCAGGTCGGCGAGTCGACCGAAGGTGGCGAAGAAGGGTACATCCTCGACCTCAGGATCGCCGTCGAGTACGGGGTGAACTGCGTCGCGCTCGCCGAGACGATCAGGAACCGCATCGCCAACGCCATCGAGCAGATGACCGGCCGCAGGACGACCGCGATCAACATACACGTCACCGGCATACGCGAGAAGGGCACCCGCGAGGAACACCACGAGGAAGGCACGCCCCTCGGCGAGGAGCACGGCATAGACTTCTGATCCCGGTGGAGAGGTTCTCGAGTTGCCCAGACTCGACCCGGGACGATACCCGTTCACCGGACCCGCCCTGGCGGCGTTCTCGGCCGTAGCCGCGGGGGCGTACTTCGCGGTCTCCCGCTGGGGGCCGCTCGGTCCCGCGCAGGGCCCCCTTGACGCCCTCGGACGGGCCGCGGGTCTCGCCGCGGCGTTCATGATCCCGCCGATCGCGTACCTGCGTCTTGCGGGCGGCCGGGCCATCCGAATCTGGGCCCCGCGCGCCGGGCTCCGGCGGGACATCGCTGCGGGGCTCGTCATGGGGCTCCTGCTCGCGTCGATGAACGGCATGGCGATCGCCCTGGGCGTGCAGGAGCTCCCCTCGCGGGCGCGCTCGGGCCTGGAGCTCGCGACATGGCGCGCGGGGACGCCCGGCGAGCTCGCGATGGTGCTCCTCGCGGTCGGGGTCGTGGCGCCCGTCGCGGAGGAGGTCTTCTTCCGGGGCGTGCTCTACCCCTCGCTCAGGAGGTCGATGCCCGTCGTGCCGAGCATCGTGCTGACCTCGGCGGCATTCGGAGCGACCCACCTGGAGGCCTTGCGCACGCGCGCGGCCCTCCTGGGAGTGCTGGCGGCGATACTCGTAGAGTACACAGGCTCTCTCGTCCCGGCCATCCTCGCCCACGCGGGGGTGAACGTTTCCTTTGTCCTGTTCCTGGCGGGCGGCGGGGCCCTCTCGGCCGTCGCGCCGCTCTGGCCGATGGCGGCGGCCTTCGTGGTTCTGAACGGGCTTCTCTTCGCGCTCGGGAAGACCCTCTTCGGGCCGCCCGAAGACCGCGCCAGCGCCCCTGCCTCGCCGGCTCCCACGGACGGCGCTCAGGGCGTCGACGGGACGCACGCAGGCGGCCTGCCTGCCGCCCGGGGCGAGGACTCCGCGCCCCTCCCCGGGCTCGAGCGCACCGCCCGCCCGACGCAGGGCGCGGAGGCCGAAGGCCGCCCCCGGTGAAGGCCGCCGGGAGCGGTGCGTCGCCCCCGTGCGAGGCGCGCCGGCGGTCCGCTTCTCCGGGGGACCCGACGCCCACCCCGCCCGCCCTGCTCTCTCCTTCTACCCCTGCGAGCTCCGGCGCATCACTCGCTGAACGCGGCGCGAACCTCGCGCGCCTCCGCCGGCGCGGTCTTGGCGAGCTCGCGCTCGGCCTGCTCGTCCTCGCCACTCGCCATGAGATAGAAACCGGCGAGGCGGTGGTCGCCGGGGACCCCTTCGCGCAGGACCGCCAGGGCGAGGCTCTTCCTGTCGGCGAGCGAGAGCTCCTCGAGCGCCCTCGTCATCTCCACGGCGGCCCCCTGGGGGCCGGCGAGCAGCCTGAGCGAGGAGTCTCCCTCGGCCGCGAGGACCTTCGCGTTCTGGCGCGCGGAGGCCATGAAGAAACCCACGGCCCTGCCCGAGGCGAGCTCGTCCCGCACGCGCGCGAAGAGGGCGCGGTCGAAGGCCGCCAGGGCATCGGCCTTCGGCCGTCTGCGCGCGGGTCGCTTGGTCGCGGCCCCGTTCCGGGCACCGACCGGCCCGGAGGTTCGAGTCGCTATCTCGATGATCACCGGATGATCGCTCAGCGTGAGCGTAACGGAACTGACGTCGCTCAGGCTCCCCGTCGGCGACGTGCCGACGGTCGGGTCGTAGAGCGTCACCGAAGGGAATCTGGCGCCGAGCTCCACGGTGACTTGGTCCGAGCCGCCCGTGAACCGCTCGTCCCACACGACCAGGAGGAACCTGCCGTCGCTCTTCTGGAGGAGCAGGTCGTGGACGGTCGCCGGCTGGCCGGGGATGGAGTAGGCGAGGCCCCCCGGCGTCCGGGGCGCGCCGTCGTCGGCGAGGATCGCAGTCAGGTTGTGGAGGTAGGTCGCCGCGGGCCGCGGGGTGTAGTCCGGCCTGTAGAAACCGAACGTCTGGTTGCCTCCCTCGTCCGTGCGGTCCCTGAGGATGTAGATGGAGGTGTAGCTCCACCCTCGCTTGAACTGAGCCAGGTACACGCTCATGTAGAGCAACCCCTGGACGTGCTCGGTGAACGGCCCCTCGATGGTGACGCCGGTTTCCGTGGTCACCCTCGGGAGCGTCAGGAGCTCGGACTCGGAGTAGCCCTGGTACTTTCGCGCCCATGTGCGGCCGTGGTTCCCGTACAACCCGTCCACCCGACAGGCCGACGTCGGATCGGCTGCGACCCAGGTCTGGTTGTCGTGCAGGCCCGGCCAGCCGGGGTGGCTCAGGTAGTTGTGGCAGTTCGCGTAGTCGGCGTATCTCGTCCCGTCGGGCATGAGGCACCCGGCGCCGTTCGGGATCGTGAGGAACTGGAGTCCCACGTTGTCGGTCTCGGCCCCGCACTCGCTCGGGCCCCATACCGGGTAGTCCTTGAGCACGGGGTCGCTTTTCACCGCGTTGTAGAGGTCCCTCTGGAGCTTCGCCACGGGCAGCCACGAGAGATTCCTGCCGCCGCGCTCGCCCTGGTATGTGACGCCCCAGTTGTTCGGTTCGTTATTGCCCTCGAAGGCCAGGAGGCACCCCGCCGCCGCGAGCTGCCTGGCCGTCTCGATGAGTCTCTTGAGATCCGTACCACCGCTCACCAGACCCCAACTGAACCGCACACCCGTCTTCTCGTGCAGGTCCAGGTACGTCTGCACGGTGGTCGGGCCCTGGGCGCTGAGACCCTCGATGCCACCCCTCACCCAGCGGAAGCCGACGTATTTCACCATCTCGATCGTCTTGTCGATCGGCTGGCCCCTATCCGGGAATGTGCTGCATATGCCGATGCTGTCGAGGAAATCGCGGACCGGGACGGCGGTCGTCCTGGCCTGGGACTGCCCCGCCTGACCCGGCCCGGCTCCGGAGAGTGCGGCGACCACGATCAGAGCCCCTTTCCAGAGAAGCCGCTCTACCCGCCCGGGCGCCCCTCGCGTCCCCGCCAGCCGCCTCGAAACATCCTGCGCGCGAGGCCGAGCGAGGCTCGTCCGATCCGCAGGCATTGCCGCTCCCGTTATATAGCGGGCCTCCCTGTTAAGTCAACGGCCGAGCCCTTCCGATGTCACAGGATTTCGGTCCAAGGTGACCCTCCCGCCGCCAGCCTGTTGACTCAGCAGGACGCTAGAGTTAGACCGCTATATAGCTGTTGCAAGCGCGGTTGCCCCAGACCTGTCGATCTGGTCCGGAGCGGACGTTGCCTCGGCCGCGGCCAGACCGCAGACTGGGCCGCCGTCCGACGGCAGGAAAGCGCGCGCGAAGAAAGGGGACGAACTTGAGAGACCCGGAGCGGGGAAGAGGCTCTTTCCCTGGTCGCACCTGCGATGGATGCGCCCGGTCTGCTAGCGGGAGGGGCGGCACAGGTTGCGCCGCCGCAGAAACGTCGTCGAGAGGACGGCGGCCGGTCGCGGCCGGACTCTGTGCAGCCGCGGGTCTGCTCGCCCTGCTCGCGTTCGAGTCGTGCAGCCTCCCGCGCGGGGAGCAGTCGGCGTCCCGCCCACCCGGCACGCCGCGCGAGTCCGCTTCGGCGCCGGCCGCCCCCGCGGTCCGCGCCGAACCAGAACAGGCGGCCTCCGAGCCCGCCCCATCGGCGGGCCAGGTCCGCGAGCGGGCTGACAGGCCTCCCGAGACCGCGACGACCGCGCCGGTGCCCGAGCGAGCAGACGCGGTCAGGCTCTTCGACCCGGCGAGGCCCCTCGGCGGGTGGAGCTTCGGGAACGGCCCGGAGTTCCCCGGGGCGAAGGGCTCGCTCGAGCTCGACCCCGCAGCGACCGGAACAGGGCCCGCGCTCAGGCTCTTCGGCGACTTCACCGGCGGCGGCAACTACGTGCAGGCCGCATACCAGTTCCCGCAGGGGCTCGGCGTCGAGGAACTGTCTTTCAAGGTCAGGGCGCCATCGGCCGAGAAGATATGTCTGCGTCTCGTCGATGCGACGGACCAGTGCCATCAGATCAACCTCAAGCTCGCGAAGACCGACGGCTGGCAGGAGGTGCGCCTGCCCGTCGCGGAGTTCTTCGCCCTGATGGCCGCCGGGAGATCGCTGGACATGGTCGCCAGGTACGAGTTCTGGGGCGGCGCGAAGGACTCGCGATGGCACGACCCGGGGAAGCTCCTCGCCATACTCCTGGGCCGCGACGCGGTCCCCGCGACGCTCAAGGGCCCGATCTGGATCGCCGACGCGACCGTCGTGCGGGGGGGCTCCGCGCCGACGTCCGTCTCCAGAACCGTCCGCTTGGACGATCTCGTCTCGGAGGGCGAGCTCGACTGGGGCTTCAGCCTCGGCGAGGAGTTCCCCGGGGCGAAGGGCTCGCTCGAGCTCCTGAAAGACGAGCCGCGGAAGGGCGCCGCCGCCCTCAGGCTGCGCGGCGACTTCTCGGGGGGCGGGGCCTACGTCGCTGCGATGAAGGGCCTGGAGGACCTGGGAGCGGAGTCGCTCCAGGCGATCAGGCTCCTCGTCCGCTCGGAGACGGCCCGTTCGTACAGTCTGAGGCTGGTCGACTCGACGGGACAGTGCCACCAGAAGAAGGGCGTTCCGCTCGCGTCCGACGGCCGGTGGCACGAGGCGGCGATCGTCCCGCACGAGGTGGCCGGCGGCGAGCACTGGGGCGGCGCGAACGACGGCCGGTGGCACGACCCCGCGAAGCTGGTGGCCTTCGTCCTGGGCAGGGATGCGAACCCCGACGGGAAGCAGGCCGAACTACTCCTCGGCGACATCCGCGCCGAGATCGTCGTGCGCGCGAGGGCCAAGCCCCCGGCATACCGGGAGAGTTTCGAGACCGGCGAGCGCCTCCCGCCGGGCTGGCGATCGACCGGCCTCGCGTCGGTCTCCGAGGGAGTCGCGTTCGAGGGTAGGCGCTCGCTCCGCCTGGAGAGGTCTCTCGACCGTCTTCGCGACGAGACCCGCGCTGTCGGGGCGGCCTTCGCCGCCTCGAGCGGGATATGGCGGGTGAGCGGAGCCACCAGAACCGAGCTCCACTCGCCTGACAACTCCTACTGCGGCGTCGTGGGCGTCGAGGCCCTCGACGCGGGGGGCTCGCCGCTCGAACGGATCGTGGTCCTGACCCGGCACGGCAGGGGCGACTGGCAGGGCTTCGAACAACAGGTCGAGCTCCCGAAGGGCACCGCTGCGGCGAGGTTCTTCGCCGAGCTCCAGAAGACATACGGGACGTTCCTGGTGGACGAGCTCGCCGCGGCGCATCTGGTCACGGCCGAGAGGCGCGTCGAGCGCATAGTCCTCTCCTCCGACAGGCTCGGCAACCTCTTCCTGCCGGAGGATAGACCTGTGATCCGCGCGAGCGTCGAATCGGCGAGGCCGCTCGCCGAGTCCGAGCGCAGGCTCGTCTACACCGTGCGGGACTACTGGGGCTCCGAGCAGGCGGCCCCGGGCGAGTGCCTTCTCGAGCGGAGGGGCCGGCAGGCGGGGCGGTTCGTCTATGCGGCCGAACTCGACCTGGGGGCCGTACCCCTGGAGCTCGGCAGGTACTACGAGCTCCACGTGGAGCTCCCCGCCGTGAGCGGCGAGACGCCGCGCGAGTACACCGGGTTCGCCAGGCTCCCCCTCGCCGAATCGAAGAAGCACAGGCCCGAGGACGTGCCCTTCACGATTCGCAACTGGGACAGCCGCATCAAGGAGTACTTCTACCTCGCCGACAGGCTCGGCATCAGGCAGCTCGGGGTCTGGGGCGGGTGGGAGGAAAAGCCCCCCTACAAGCCCCACCTGCCGGGCCTGGAGACGTGCCTCGAGCTCGGCGCGAAGTGGGTCACCGGCACCCCGGGCCACTCGGTGGAGTACGAGGGTTTCGCGAAATACAGCGAGGAGGCCCTCAGGGTCGGGATGCGAAACTTCCTCGCAGAGTATGCGTCGCGCGGCCTCATGATGGTGTGCCTGGGCAACGAGCCGCACGGCGGCCGCGAGAAGGTGAAGGAGAACGTCCGCGCCTACAAGGCGCTCTACGAGGCCGCGAAGGCCTTCGATCCGAAGGTGTTCGTCGTCGGGACCTCCGTCGAGCCTAACCGGCACTACTTCGAAGAGGGCTACCACAGGTATCTCGACGCCTACGACTTCCACATCTACGAGTCGTACAAGGACGTCCGCCGGACGATCCGAGAGTACCGCAGCCTCATGAAGGAGTTCGGCGCGGAAAAGCCGATACTCTCGACGGAGCTCGGGCTCAACAGCCAGGGCCAGACCAGGCTCGTCGTGGCCTGCGAGCTCGTGAAGAAGCTCGTCGCGCTCTTCGCCGAGGGCGGCGCGAGCGCGAGCTGGTTCACGATCATGTACCCCGACCCGGACGGCAAGGCCCGCGGGCAGGCGGGCGACTCGCATTGCGTCTTCGACTGCAAGTACAGCCGGTACAATCCTCGCCTGGACGCGATAGCCTACTACGACATGGTGAACGGCATCTGCGTCAAGAAGTTCACCTCGGAGCGCGAGTATCCCAACGGGGTGCAGGCGTACCTCTTCAGGGACGCCTCCGGCCGCTCGCTCCTCGTCCTGTGGAGGGACGGCCCGCGCGAGGATGTGTTAGTGCCTCTGCCAGGGGTGGACGAGGCGGAGCTCGTGCGGATCGACGGCTCCCGCGCGAAGCTCTTCCCGGATCGCGGCGGCGTCACGCTCGGGGTCTCCGAGGAACCGCTTCTCCTGCTCTTCGCGCAGGGGGAAGGAAAACTTGCGGAGGCCCTCGGCGAGCCGGCGATCCGCGTCGAGCCGCGGGCGCCCGCGACGACGAAAGGCGGGAGCTGCTCGCTCGCGCTGCGGGGCCGCGGCGCCACGATGCGCACGGTGAGGGTCGTCGCGCCTCCGTTCTGGAAGGCGGAGCTCTCGCAGGCGGGGGCCGAGACCCTGGAGTGCAGGGTCACCGCGCCCGAGCGCACCGCGGCCAGGGAGGGGCGCCTGCACATCCAGACACTGGGGCCGGCGGGCCGCCCGTCCGGCGAGGTCACCGCGAGCCTGCGGCTCGAGGGCCGCGAGAGGTAGGAGGGCGCGACGGGCGCGCCCTTTCGCGGGATGCGGACAGGAGGGGAAGATGGCCGCAGCGTCGAGCGAGCAGTTCCGCCACGTCGCTCTCGCCGTTCCGTCTCGGCTGGCCTGCGCGCTCGTCCTCGCCGCGGGCGCGGCGCACGCAGGCGCGAAGGATGAGCGCCCCGCAGCGCTCGCCGCGGGCTCGTTCGGCATCGCCCCGAGCGGGGAGTCGGGAGGCGAGCTCCCCAGGATACTCCCGATGCTGCGCGAGGCCGGGGTCACGATGCTGCGCGCCTTCCCGGAGTGGTCGGGCATCCAGCCCTCCCACGGGCAGTGGAACTGGTCGGCGAGCGACAGGCTCGTCGCGATGGCGCGGGAGAACGAGATACGGCTCCTCGGCATCTACTGCTACCTCGCGCCCTGGGCCTCCAGCGGCGGCACGCGCAGGTTCCCGATCAAGGACATCCGCTACTGGCGCGAGTACGTCGAGGGCGTGACCGCTCGCTACAAGGACGACATCCTGCACTGGGAGGTCTACAACGAGTTCAACTCCGGCGCGTTCGCCCAGAACGCGACTCCGAAGGACTACGCCGAGCTCGTGAGGGTCGCCTGGGAGGCCGCGAAGAAGGCGAACCCCGCGTGCAAGATCGGGATGGGCTGCGCGAGCGTGGCCGTCGCGTTCCTCGAACAGACGATCCAGGCCGGGGCCGGGGGCTGCTTCGATTTCGTGGCCGTCCATCCCTACGAGCTCCTGGAGGTGGCCATGAGCGGGCGCGAGCCGACGTTCCTGCGCATGGCCCCGAACCTGCGGGCCATGCTCAAGAAGAACGGTCAGCGGGACGACATCGAGCTATGGGTCACCGAGATAGGCTACAGCAACCGCAACGAGCGCGAGCAGGCGGAGGCGGTCGCGAAGGCGTTCGTGCTCTCCCTCGCCCAGGGCATCGAGAAGGTCTTCTGGTTCGAGGCCCGAGGCCCGTACAACCTGGACCTGATCCGCGGCGACTGGTCGAAGCGCCCCTCCTACACCGCCCTCCAGACGATGACGAGGCTCCTCGGGCCCGCCCCGAAGAGCCTCGGCTGGTACAACCCCACCGGCAAGAGCTACGGCTTCGTTTTCCAGGGGGCGCGGGAGCCGGTGCTCGTGGCATGGGCGATGAAGGAGGAGGGGGACGTCCTGACCTTCGGCGGCGACGTGAACGCAACCGACCTCGCGGGCGACGAGAGGGCGGTCAGGGCGGGGGAAGCGCTCAGACTCACCCGCGCGCCCGTCTTCGTGACTCGTCTGCCCGCATCGCTCGTGGCGAAGGCCCGCTCCGACGGCGCGAGGCCCATGCCCTGGCTCCAGGACTACGGCAAGGCCGAGTCCGTGAGCTGCCACACCGGGGCGGAGAACGTTGAGAGCGGCCTCTGCCTCCTCAAATGGGGCGACGGGAACACCGTGGCGGGGCTCGTCGACGGGATCCATGTCCGCAGGACCGACAAGGCCAGGGGGATGAACTACATCTACTTCGACGTCGACGACAGCTACGCCGCAGTGGGAGACTCGAGCATTGAGATCACCGTCGTCGCGCGGGCCGTGGACCCGGCCAAGAGGTGCGAGCTCGACATCTGCTACGAGTCCCGCACGGGCTACCGCAACACCGAGAAGCGATGGACGCTCCCGTCCGAGCCCGGCTGGCACGAGCGCACGTTTTCGATCTCCGACGCCAACTTCGCCAACACGTGGGGGTGGAACTTCCGCATAGACGTGGGCAGGTCGCAGGGCGATGTCTGGGTCAAGGAGGTCGTGGTCAAGCGACTCGGCGCCAGGAACTGAGCCTCCGGCGAAGGCCGGGTCGGGCGGGGCTATAACGGAGTCCGCGCGATGGAGATGGTGGTCTGCGGAGTGCCCTTCGGCACCCCGCGCGAGCGCGAGGCGCTCGAGCGGGTGAAGGACGCCGGCTTCACCTCGGTGCAGATCTACACCTTCTGGAGGGATTTCGAGCCCGAGCGCGGCAGGTTCGACTGGTCCAGGTACGACCGCGACGTCGAGCTGATCCGCGCCGCGGGGCTCAAGTACGTGCCCTTCATCCTCATGGGCCCGAAGTACGCCGCGCCGGACTGGTGGCTGGCGGATCCGCGGCACCAGGGGCTCGTCTGCCTCGAGCACGGCAAGGCCTCGCCCGTCGAATCCGTCTGGAACCCGGCGTTCCGCGCAGAGGTCTCGCGCGTGCTAGAGGCCTTCGCCGCGCACTACATGCCGCAGGGGGTGCTCGAGTCAGTCCAGCCGGGGATCTCCGGCGACTACGGCGAGGCGATCTTCCCGGTCCTCGGCAACTGGCCCGGCGACTACCACACCCACCGCGGATACTGGTGCGGCGGCGAGGACGCGGCGCGCTCGTTCCGCGACTGGCTCCGGGCGAGATACCCGACCGTGCGGGAGCTGAACGCGAGATGGAGGTCCTCCTACGCCGACCTGGATCAGGTGAGACCGTTCCCCAGACACAGGGCGAGCTCCCGCACGTCCCTCTTCGACATGACTAGCTGGTACCGCGAGTCCATGACCGCCTACGCCGAGTTCTGGATGGCCGAGTGCCGCCGGTGCTTTCCCGGGATACCGGTCTACCTCTGCACCGGCGGGAGCGAGGAGCCCGAGCACGGCTCGCTCTTCGCCGAGCAGGCCCGTGTCGCCGCGCGCCACGGCGGCGGGATCAGGCTCACGAACGAAGGCAACAAGTTCTACGAAAACTTCCGCAACACCGCCCACATGGCAGCGGCCTGCCGCCTTTACGGGGCCTACCTGGGGCTGGAGCCCGTGGGGCCGATGACCGAGCGCGGCGTGAGGGCGAGGTGCTTCGGCTCGCTCGCCTACGGCACCAGGCAGATATTCCACTACTTCGGCAACGTCTTCGACGGAGGGCTTCGCCCGAGGCCCGGCGCGCTCGCTGCGCTCGGCGAGTACCGCAGGTTTTTCGGCACGAGGCCGCGCGGCGCGCCTCTCGCGGTATTCTGGCCCGAGGACGCGGCGGCCGTCGAGGGCGGCATGAGCCCGGCGGTGGGGGAGCTAGTCGAACTCCTCCGGCGCATGTATACCCTCGAGCCGGTCAGCGAATCGATGATCCTCGATGGCGCGCTCCGCGGGGCGAGGGTGTTCGTCGCGCTCGGCGCGCGCAGCACCCGGCGAGAGGCGCTCGCCGCGCTCGCACGGCACGTCAGGGAGGACGGGCTCACGATCCTCGCCGACGGCAGGCTGCTCGACCTGGAGCTCGAGCCCGTGCGCGAGCTCGACGAGGTCTTCGGTATACTCCCCGATTCGGAAGAGGCCTGGGGCCACGCGCGGCAGGAGGTGAGGCCGCTCCCCGGCTTCCCGAGGCTCTCGGCCTGCGGGAGCTTCGACAGCGAGGTGGCCTGGCTCGGCCTCGCGCCCGGGACCGAGATGCTCTCGGCCGCGAGGCCCCGAGCGGGCCAGTCCGGCACGACGATCCGCGAGGTGAGCGCCATCTTCCGCAGGGTCTTCCCGGGGGGCGGCCAGGGGATACTCTACTCGGGCAGGGTCAACCTGCGCCGCGACCCCGAGGCGATCTTCGCCGACCCGGGCGTGTACATGGCGCTCCTCGCGGACGTCTGCGAGGGCTCCGGGCTCGAGCTCGTCGAGCCGCAGGAGGGCGAGCTCTCGCGCGCGCCCGTCCAGGGGGGCTTCCTCGTCCTGAAGGAGGACCGGATCGAGTTCGCCCCGGCGCCGGACGGCCGCTCGTGAGTCGCTCCCCCGGGCACCTCGGCGGTTCGTGTCCCGCACCGCGACCACCTTACCCATCTTATACAGTCTTCGGCAGGATATAATGACACGGGATGGAGTTCGCGGGGTGCACTGGGGATCGCTGCGCCGCCGACGGTGAGGGTGGCGCACGCATGAGCGGCGTCACGCCTGGGTGCCGGGATGGGGATCAAGCCCGCCCCTTTTCCCGCGCGGAGGGCGCACCCCGCACCGGCGACCCGTACCCTGCTTCAGGTCGGGGGACCCTTCGTCAACCCGATAGGCATGTTCGCTCATGGCCCGGCCTCCTCGCCCTGCGACGCCTGCCCCCCACGCCCGCGCGATCTGCGCCTCTCCGGGAGGCAGAGGCCGCGCTTCGAGGCGAGGATGAACTCGGCCATCTCGCGCGTCTCCTCGTCGGGACCGGCCGCGAGGAGTTCCCGCGCGGCGACGTCCGGGGGGACGGCCGAGAGGAAGAGCCTCCTGTACGCCCGCCCTATCCGGGCGATCGCGCCCTGGGGGAGGCCGGCCCTGCGTATGCCTATTCGGTTTATCCCTCTCAGGCGGCTTTCGCCCTCCATCAGGCAGAACGGCGGGACGTCGCGGCTCACGCGCGCGCCCCCCGCGATCATGGCGAGCCGCCCTATCCGAGCGAACTGGTGGACGAGCGCGTTCCCCGAGATGAACGCCCGCGAGCCGACCTCGACGTGGCCCGCCAGGAGCGCGCCGTTCGCGAGGGCCACCCCGTCCGCGATGACGCAGTTGTGCGCGACGTGCGACGACGCCATCAGCGCGTTCCCGTTCCCTATTCGGGTGACCGAGCCCGGCTGGGTCCCGCGGTGTATCGTGACGAGCTCGCGGATCACGTTCCTGTCGCCGATCACGACGAAGCTCTCGTCGCCCTTCCAGTGCCAGTCCTGGGGGACGTTCCCGATCACGACGTGCATGTGGATGTCGTTCGCCTCCCCGATCGTGACGCCCCTGCATATGTACGTGTAGGCGCCGAGCCTCGTCCCGCGGCCGATCTTCACGCCGCCTTCTATTATGGCATAAGGGCCGACGGTCACGTCCTCGCCTAGCTCGGCCTCCTTCGAGACGATCGCCGTCGGATGGATGACTGTCACGCCCAATCCTCCCCCCGCAGAGGCACGAAAGGGATCGCGGCGGCGCTCAAGATATCGAGTCCGCCGCGGAGCGGAAGGCCTCGAAGGCCCTGTCGCCGAAGAGCACGAACCGCACGAGCCGGATGCCGGTGCGGCCGCGCGCGTAGTCGGCCACGGCGCGGAGCGCCACGAGCGCCGCCTCGTCCATCGGATAGCCGTAGGCGCCCGTACTGATGGCGGGGAACGAGACCGATCTCAGCCCCTTCTCGTCCGCGAGTCGGAGGCTTTCGGTGTAGCAGCTCGCGAGCGTCAGGGGGTCGTCCGGGCTGCCCGAATAGATCGGGCCCACGGTGTGGATCACGCACTTCGCCTTCAGCCTGCCCGCGGTCGTGACGCACGCCCGGCCGGGCGGGAGCCTGCCCTGCCTCTTCACTATCTCCCTGCATTCCTCCAGGATGGCCGGGCCGCCCGCCCGGTGGATCGCGCCATCGACCCCGCCCCCGCCCGCGAGGGAGGAGTTCGCGGCGTTCACGATGGCGTCGGTCTCCTCCCGTGTGATGTCGCCCCTGACGATCTCGATCCGTGTCTCGCCGACGACGAGCGAATCGGCCATGCCGCGCTCCGAGCCTCAGCGCTTCTGCGGCGCGGGAGCGGGCGAGGACTTCTCACCCTCCCACTGCCTCCTGAAGGCGTCGTAGAAGGCCTGTGCGCCGCGGCAGCCCTTCATGGCGACCGTGGCGGCCTTGCCGCCGAGCTCCGAGGTCGTCTCGCCCGGCAGGTAGGCCAGGCCCAGCCAGACCAGGGCGAAGACGATCCCGAGCGATACCATTATCCTCAAGAGCGCGAACATTCCGAGCCTCCCCAGGATGGATCCTGTCGCCACCGCCTCAGCGCGCCGCGGCTGGCACGAGCGCCTCGGGCATCACGGTTATCGCCACCACGATGCCCATCGCGATGATCACCGCACCCAGGACTATCGCCACGCCGAGGTTCCCCTTCTTGAGCTCCTCGACCTCGTTGATGCCCGGGGTGAGGACCGTGAAGAGCCTCAGGGCGAGCGCTAGGCCTATCGCCATCGAGATCGCCCCCGTGAGTGCCCAGCCGAGCGTTATCAGATACTGAAGCAACACCATCCTGGCCATCGTCTCCTCCGATCTTGCGCGCCTGCACGTACAATCCTGCCACCGCGCAGCCCGGGGCGCAACGGACGATCCAACGGGCGCGTGGATCGGAGGGCACTCCCGAGTCGCCCGCGCCGGCCGTTCTGGCGTTGACAGGCCCCGGCCGATGGGGTATCTAGGCGTCCCCAGTGCGGGGGGCCGGGAGGAGTTAAAGTGCCGCAGGATCGCATCAGGATACGGATGGAGGCCTACGACCACGAGATCCTCGACCAGTCGGCGGCCTCGATAGTCGAGACGGCCAAGCGCACCGGCGCGCGGGTGTCGGGGCCGATCCCGCTCCCGACCAGGATCGAGCGCTACACGGTGCTCAGGAGCCCGCACGCCGACAAGAAGTCGCGGGAACAGTTCGAGATCCGCACCCACAAGCGGCTTATCGACATCACCGAACCCACCGCGAAGACCGTCGGGGCGCTCGGCAAGCTGACGATGCCGGTCGGCGTCGAGATCAAGATCAAGGTTTGACGCGGCCGTACGCTCCGCAGGGCCATCCGGCCGGACCGGAGGTCTCAGCCCCGCGCGCGTCTCATCCTGTCGACCGCCACGGCCGCGACGATGATCGTGCCCGTCACCATCTCCTGCACCCAGTTGGGCAGGCCCATCTGCGAGCAGCCGGAGCGTATCACGGTCATGATGAGCGCGCCGACGAGGCTGCCCAGGACCGAGCCCTCTCCGCCCGAGAGGCTCCCGCCACCGATCACGACGGCGGCGATCACGTCGAGCTCGAGCCCGGCCGCGACTGTGGGGTCGCCCACGGTGAGGCGCGAGAACTGGAGCAGCCCGGCCACGCCCGCGAACGCGCCGCCGAGCGAGTAGACGATCACCTTCGTCCGCTCGACCGCCACACCGCAGAGCCGCGCGTTCTCGACATTCGACCCGACGGCGAAGGCGTGGCGGCCGAACCTCGTGTAGCGCAGCATGACGTAGACCGCCACCGCGAGGACGAGGGTCAGCCAGACCCCCGGGGGGACGACCATCCACCTCCGACCGGGCCCCAGGGCGGCGAGGAGCTCGCCGAGCCACGAGACGGGCGCGTCGATCTTCTGCTCCCCTGCGAGACCTTTCGCCAGGCCCCGCACGAGGAGGAGCGTGCCGAGCGTGACTATGAACGGCACCACGCGGAGCCTCGTCACGAGCAGCCCGTTGACGAACCCGCAGGCCAGGCCCGTCGCGAGCCCGCAGGCTGCGGCGAGCAGCCCTCCGCCGCCCGCCTGGAGGACCGCCGCTATCACGACGGTCACCAGGGCGACCATCGAGCCCACGGAGAGATCGATCCCGCCCGCGATCATGATCACGGTCATGCCCAGGGCCGCGGTGCCGACGATCGCCGTTTGCCGGGCCATCGTCTCCAGGTTCCGGACGCTCGTGAAGCCGGCCTCCTGCCTGATCGCGAAGACTATCGCGAAGAGTACGTATATCCCCACGAGCCCGAGGAGCGGCCCGAGGGCGTTCATCCATTCGGAGAGGCTCCTCGCGCGGGCGCGCGCGAGAAGGCCCCCCAGGAGACTCGCGGACCCGCTCACGCCGCCTCCTCGGGGCCCGCGGCCTCGAGCATGAGCCTGTGCTCGTCGAGCTCGGCGACCGGCCGGGCCGGTCCCAGGATTCCGCGGCACATGACCGCGATCCGATCGCAGATGCCCAAGAGCTCCGGCAGGTAGCTCGACACCACGAGCACGGCCTTCGGTGACCTGGTGGGCGAGCCCGAGGCGAGTTCGTCCACGAGCGTGTAGACCTGGGCCTTGCTCGCCACGTCTATCCCGCGCGTGGGCTCGTCGAGGAGCAGTATGTCGACGTCGTGGTGGAGGAGCCTCGCGAGCGCGACCTTCTGCTGGTTCCCGCCGGAAAGTTCGCCCACCCTCTGCCAGGGCGTCCGGCAGCGGACGCCCAGCCGCTCGATCCATCCGGCGGCGGCGGCCTCGAGCCTCGAGGGGAGGACGAAACCGCCGGGCCCAAGCCCGGAGAGTTTAGAGAGCGTGATATTGTCCGCGATGGAGAGCCCAAGGGCGAGCCCCTCGCCTTTCCTGTCCTCGCTGAGGAAGCCGACGCCCTCCGCCCAGCGCCTGGCCGGCGAGGCCGGTCCCACGTACGCGGCCACGCGGACGCGTCCGCTCCTCACCGGGTCCAGGCCGAAGATCGCCCGCAGAAGCTCCGTCCTCCCCGCACCGACCAGCCCCGCTATCCCGAGCACCTCGCCGCGCCTGAGCTCGAGGCTCGCCGACCGGGGTCTCGCGACGCCCGCGAGGCCGACCACCTCGAGCACGACCTCGCCCGGCGAGCGCGCCGAGCGCGGGTAGAGCTCGGGCGTGTCCCGTCCTATCATCATGCGCACGATGTCGTCCGCGCTCGCGCTCGAGGTCGGTCCGCCGCCGACCGTGCGACCGTCCCGCAGCGCGACGAAGCGGTCGGATATGCGCCTGGCCTCCTCGATGAAGTGGGAGATGTAGACTATCGCGTGGCCCCTCGCCCTGAGCGCCGCGATCCGGGCGAAGAGCCGCTCGACGTCGCGCCCCGTCAGGCTGCTCGTCGGCTCGTCAAGGACGAGGACGCGGCTATTGGCGGCGACGGCCCGCGCGATCTCCACGAGCTGCTGCTCGGCGACCGACAGCCTCCCCACGACCGCGTCGGGACGGATCTCGGGGTGGTCGAGCTCGGCGAGGGCCTTCAGGGCGAGCTTCCTCACTTCGCCCCGGCGAACGAAGCCGAACCTGACGGGCTCGAGGCCCAGAGATATATTCTCCTCCACGGTCAGGTGCGGGGCGAGCGAAAGCTCCTGGTATATCATGGCGACGCCCGTGCGCCGGGCGTCGAGCGGGCCGCGCGGGCGATAGGGCGCGCCGTCGAGGAGCATCTCGCCGGAGTCCGGCGCGACTGCGCCCGAGAGCACCTTCATCAGGGTGCTCTTCCCGGCCCCGTTCTCGCCGACCAGGGCGCAGACCTCGCCCGCAGAGACCTGGAAATCGACGCGATCCAAGGCCACGGTCGCGCCGAAGCGCTTGGAGATGCCCCGCATCTCGAGGCGGGGGACCGGCCGCGGCTGCGCGAAGGCCGCGCCGAGCGCGGGACTGGGCGTCACTTCAACCATTTCTCGAGCTCCGGCTCCAGGAGCTCCCTGATCTCGGGCTGGTCCATGTTCTCGCGCGTGACCAGGGTGACGCCCGTGTCCACGCGCTTCTCGACGGGCCTCCCCCGGATGTGCTCGACGAGAGTCTTCACCCCCAGGTAGCCCATGCGGAACGGATTCTGGAGGACGAGCGCGTCCAGCTCGCCCCTCCTGAGCGCCTCGACGAGCTTGGCGGAGCTGTCGAAGCCGACGAACCTGACCTTGCCCGCGAAGCCGCCGTCCTGGAGCGCCCGGAGCATCCCGAAGGTCGTCGACTCGTTCGGGCAGAAGATGCCGTCCACCGAGAGCCCGCCTTCGGGGGTCCTGAGCGGCGCAAGCAGGTTCTCGCTCGCCTTGTAGGCGGTCTCCGTGGTCGCACCGCCGTACTGGTTCGCGCTCACGACCTGTATGCCGGGGTTCTCCGAGATCGCGTCGAGGAACCCCTTCTCGCGGTTCATCGTGCTCGCGGAGCCCTCGGCGTAACGGAGCATCGCGACCCTGCCCCTAGCGCCGAGGAGCTGCGCGAGGTGTCTCCCGCCCAACACGCCCCCCTTGTAGTTGTCCGTGGCGACGAAGCTCACGTAGTCCTCGCTCCGGAGGTCGGAGTCGAAGATCACCACCGGGATCCCGCTCCTCACGGCGTTCGACACCGGCCCCCGCAGGGCGACGTCGTCCAGCGGGGCGAGCACTATCCCCGAGACGCCCTTCGTCACGAAGTCTTCGACGACCTTGATCTGGTCCTCGCGGTTGTCTTCCTTCAGGGGGCCCTTCCAGATGATCTGCACACCGAGTTCCCGCTCGGCCTTCACCGCGCCCGCGTGGACGGACTTCCAGAACTCGTGCGTGGTGCCCTTCGGGATGACGGCGATGGTGAGCGGGCCTTCGCGGCCCGCCGGCCCCTCTCTCTTGGGGAGCTCCCGGCCCGGCTCCCGCCTCTGGCAGCAGGCGAGCCCCGCAGCGAGCGCGACCGCACCTAGCGCGACCGACTTCCACCGCGTCATGGCCTCCCCCTCCCCGCGCCCCGGCGCCGCCGGGGCGCACCGAAGCCCCTCGAAGACTATGCCGTCCGGGGGCGACGCGCAAGGCGGATCGGGCGCCGCCGCCAAGTCGGGCCGTACCACCGCCATCGACGCGGGTTCCGTGCGCCCAGCGGAGGTGACACGGTAGAAAGGTCCCGTCGTGAACCGCGGCGGCGCTCTCTTGCAGGCGGCTATCGCGAAGTGTGCGCGGAGCGGTAGGCCTGCTCCAGCTCGCGCAGGGCCTTCCTCACGGCGAGGCGCCCCGCCGGCCCCAGCTTGTCCACGAAGAGCGCCCCGTCGAGGTGGTCCAGCTCGTGCTGGATGACCCGCGCGGCGAGGCCCTCGGCCTCGAGGCCTGTCTTCTCGCCGGAGGGCGTCTCGTACTCCACGGTCACTCGTTCGTACCTCCGGACCTTCGCGCGGACGCCCGGCACCGAGAGGCAGCCCTCCTCGGCGACGTCTCTCCCCGCCGCGTCCACTATGACCGGGTTCACGAGCGTCAGCGGCGAGTTTCGCTCCTCGGAAGGATCGATCACGACGAGTCTGAGCGACACGCCCACCTGCGGCGCCGCGAGCCCGATACCCGCCTCGGCGTACATTGTGGCCGCCATGGCCTCCGTGAGCCGCGCCAGTTCCTCGCCGAGCGAGTCCCTGCCGACCGGCGCGGCGAGCCTCCTGAGCACCTCGTCGGGGTAGACCCGCACCCGAAGCGGCGCCTCTCCCGTGCGTTTCTCGTCCATTCCGCCCCCGCTCCTCGCCCGGAGGATAGTGCGCGCGGCCCCGGTTGCAAGGCCGGCGCAGGCGGTTCATCCGCTCCGGCGATCCGTGCGCCGTCGGCCGTCCCAACCGTGCTATCCGCCCAGGGCGGCCCTGAGCGCCTCGGCCGCGAGTTCCGCCGAGCGGCGCAGCTCCGGCGAGACCGGCGCGCCGATCGCGGTCGAGAGGGGCTCGGCCGCGAGGAGCGCGAGGCGCGAGCCGCACCGCCCGTCGAGATACGTCGCCAGGAGCTCGAGCGACGGCGCGTGCGTCCCTCCGCCGAGCATCCAGCCGAGCTCTCGTGGCTCCAGAAGCCTGAGCTCCCCAGGCCGGCCGCCGTACCTGCAGGCGTCCAGGACGAGCACCGTCCGCGGGGAGATGCGCGCGATGCGCTCGGCGTACGCCTCGGGGGCCGAGCCGCCCTGCACTATCTCGACGCCCTCGAGCGGCCTGGCCGCCGCGAGGAGACCCGCGGCGAGCGGGCCGAAGCCGTCGTCGCCGCGCAGCTCGTTCCCCACGGCGAGAATCACCAGGGGCTTCTCGAGCCTCGCGGCGAGCGCCCGCACGAGTTCTGGCTGCTCGTAGCTGCCCGCTGCGGTCACTCGTCCGCCCCCGTCCGGCCCTCGCCCAGGAGATCGATGGCCAAGTGGGCGGTCTCGCCCCAGTTGCCCGAGCCGTCGCGCGCGCGGACGTGGACGAACCACTTCCCGTACCGCTCGGCGCCGGGAAGGGTCCAGCGGTACTTCGAGCCCGCGGCGAAGGCCGCGACAGGGTGAGTCACCTGCTCCGGCGGGATCGTGTCCGGCGAGCGGTCCCAGGCCACGGCGAAGCCGTCGATGCCGGACGTGTCGCGGGGCACCTCCCACTCGACGACGGCCCCGTGCCAGGTCGCCTGCGCGAGCTCCGTGTCGTCGATGTCGATGATCGTCCCCGGCCGCGCACGCCCGACGAGGTAGATGGGGCCGGCGAGCTTGTAGGGCTCGCCCTGGAACTCAGGGAACCTGACACCCCAGCTTCTGACCTGTTCGCCCAGGTCCAGGGCGTACCTGCGCCACTCCGACGCGTGGGGGCTCGGAAGCTCGAGCTCGCGCTTCTCGCGGAAGAGGTCGAGCCTGAGCGCGAGCCGCTCCGGCGGCGGCCCCTCGCAGACTCTCATGTGGAAGGAGAAGAATGGCCGCTCGTCCACGAACCAGTAGCGCTCGCGGAGCCTGACCGCGAACTCGCCCGCCCGCTCGGAGGCGACCCTGACGCGCGCGCCGCCGCGGCCGTGGGCGGCGGCCTCGGACGAGAGCTCCACCGTGCAGCCGGCGATCGCGTCCAGTGCGCCGAGCTCGCGCTCGAAGTCGTTCGTGTCGCCGAAGGTCGGACCGTCGATGTAGCCCTCGTAGGGCCTCCCGGTCGTGAAGCGGAGCCTCGGCGCGGGCGGCGGTTCGCGGTCGAGCGAGGGGTCGTAGTACCAGGACCAGCGCACCGGGAGCTCCATCTCGTTCCCGACGATGTCGCGCGCCGAGACGAGCTCCGCTTCGATCCTCTCCCCCGGGGCGAGCATATCCTCGCGGAGCGCCCCCCTCGCCGACCAGGCGAGCACCCTCCGCGCGGCGTCGAAGGTGCAAGCGCGCCGGTCGACCCTGTACTCCCTCCCCGCGACGCGCAGGCGGAGGCTCGACGGCTCTATGCCGGAATAGTCATCGAGATATACGCGAAGTTCCCTCGCGCTCGAGGCCGTGCCGTCGGCCGGCTCGACCCTCGCCACGCGAGGGGGCGTGTTGTCCACGAAGACACGCCTGTGATGTGTAACGCTCCAGTTGCCTGCGCGGTCGGCGAACCGCACGTGGAAGAACGCCTCGCCGTCCGGGAGCCGCTCGGCCTCGTCGAGCGAAACGGTCGCGCTCGCGGGGTCCATGCTCGCTATCTCGCGCGGCCGCTCCGGCGGGATCGTGTCGGGGTCCCGATCTAGGACCCAAGAGGCCGCTTCCACTCCAGAGACGTCGAACGCCCTCCATCGGACGCGGAGCCCCGAGCCCCGGCGGACGCCCTCGATGCTCACATTGTCGAGCCAGTAGCCGTCGCCGGGCCAGAGCCCGTTCCAGCCCCAGTCGGCGAGGTATATACCTTGCGCGGGATACGCGGACATCTCCGGGTAGGCCGCGCGGAAGACCTCCGCGAGGTCCACCGAGACCCTGTGCCAGAGGCCGTCCGAGCGCGCGCCCTCGACCTCACCGACGTAGCGTATGCCGTGCGACCACTCGCTCCGCGGGTCGTCGCGATCGGTGAAGAGGAGCCCATGGAACCCCTTCCTCCCCCGGACGATCAGGTTCACGGGGGTCTGATCCGGCACCCGGCAGTCGAACGAGAGCGCCCTCAGGCGCGAGAGCTCGGTCATGCCCTCGAAGAGCCGCAGGACGAAGGGGCTGGCCAGATTCGCGACGGTCAGGCGGCAGGACGAGTCTCCGCCCGCGGAGACCGAACGGTCGAGCGAGAATACCGGCGAGCCCGGACCGACGCGGTCCTGGAGTTCGAGCCGGGTCCGCGCGCCGGGCTCGAAGTCGAGCCGGAGCTCGCCCGGGAGCTCAGGGAGGAACTCGAGCTCCTCCAGGACCGGGCCCGTCGAGTCCGAGTGGAGGAGCGCCGAGCGCGAGAAACTTTCCCCGCGCCGCCCGGCGCGATCCGCGAACGCGATCACATCGATCGCGCCGAGCGGCGGCCGGAGGCCCGCCGCTGCGAGCTCGACCTCCAACTCCTGCCGGACCGGGTCGAAGGTCATCCACCGGTCGCCGCCGTGCAAGACCCGGCCAGTGCGCCCGCCGGGCGGTGCGGGCGCGGGCTCGAACTCGGAGACCACCGAGGGCGGGAGCTTGCCCGAACCGGTCCGGCCGGCGGGGGGGGGCTCCCGATCTTCCGCGCCGCGCAGGCGGAGGGCGATGCTCCCCCTCTCGACGCCCGAGACGTCGTCGTCGAAGATGACGCGCACGCGGCCTTCGGGTGTCCCCTTCTCGCCCGGGAGGAGCACCTCGCGCACCTGCGGCGGCGAGCGGTCGAGCCGGACAGGGTCGTCGATGCGGAAGCCGCTCACCCAGTACCGCGCGCCGCGAGCGTTCCCGCCGATCCCGGCCGGCAGGTACTCGTCGCGCTCGCCCTCTTCGAGGCAGGCGAAGACCGGCGTCACCGTCGAGGGCTCGGGCGGACCCGCGCCGGCCCTGGAGGCGCGGTACGCCTCGAAGAGCCGCCCGAGGTCGAGCCTGACGCTGTGCCAGAGGCCGTCCGAGCGCGCGAACGGCCCGCCGAGCACGGGGTGCCGCTCGTTCTCGCACTCGGGGCCGGTGAGACGCACCCTGAACGGACCCGCGCGGCCGAACTCGAGCGAGTCGGGCTCGAGGTAGAGGTCGACGCGCACGCCACTCTCCGCGCGGAAGTCGAACGAGACGAGGCTCCGCACGTCGCAGGGACGGACGCTCGCTACGGCGAAGGGCCCGCCTCCACGCACGTTCTCGACGAGGACGGCCGTTCCGCCCGAGGGGCCGGACCCGTCGGGAGAGATGCGCGAGGCGATCTCGCCCAGGGCGAGGTTCGTGAGCCCGCCGACCTCGGCCGGCTGCGCGGGCGCCCCCCAGGCGGGCGGCTCGGCGCCCGGATCTGTCGCGGAGCGGGCGGCGCCGGGTCGCCCATTCGGCTGCCCTGGGCTATCCTCGGCGATTCTCACCCGGCCCACGAGCATGCCGTTATCCTGCGTCCAGAGCGCGACGTACCCGCTCTCCAGACCCAGGGAGTCCGGGACCGAGAACACCTCGCGGCCGTCGAGCATCGCGCGCACGCGGGACGCGCGCCGCTCGAGGGTGATCCTGAACCACTTCTGGTGGAGCGCCCGCCTGTGCTGGGCGCCCCACACGTTCGAGGGCAATAGGTCGAGAGGCCTGCGCGACTCGGCGAGCAGTCTGCCGCCCCCGTACAGGCGGGTCCACCGGTTGCGACCGCCCGATACGATGAACGTATAGCCGCTCGCGAGCGACGTCCCGTCGCCCAGGATCGTGCACGCGAAGTCGCCGACCCGTTCGTAGGGGGGGTCGTCGGAGATCATGACGAGCGCCGCGAAGAAGTCGAGCGTCACGTCGCCCCGGACGGGACGCTTGTGCCAGATCGCCGCGAGGCTCCTCGACTGCCCGCCGAGCCACGAGAAGCGCGGGTCGCAGATCCACTTGTTCATCATCCCCCAGTGGCCCGCCTCCACGGCCCAGTCCACGGGCGACCGGCGGAAGTGGTACTCCCTGACGCCGTCCGACCGCACGCGGATCGCCCCGAGCGACGCCGGCAGGGCCGGACCGCGCAGCGCGACCCGGTCGCCCCGGCGCATGGAGCCGCCGGCCTCGAGGAGCGTCCGGCCCGCCTGCACGACCCGCGCGCGCCCGTCGCGCGAGAGGACGAGCTCCACGGGGGCGTCCGGGCGGAGCGCGCACCGCGCCCGGGGGTCGTGCCTGAGGCTAGAGGAGCGGCCGCGGAGGTCGAGCTCGAACACCGTGCCGTCGGAGGCCCCCGAGTCGCCGCAGCCGAGGGCGGCCTCGAGCCGGCCGATCGCCTCGTCGGCGGGGACCGTGAGCGATATCTCGCCGGGGAAGCGGTAGGTCTGGAGCCACCAGCCGGAGGCGGGATCGGCCTGCCACTCGTCGGAGGGGTTCGCCCAGCGGCGCATGTCGAGCTCGTCGGCGAGGGCGCTCGGGGCGCGATCGTCTGGCGCCGGCGCGGTCCAGGCGCGTTCGCTCGAGACCGCGACGTCGTCGAAGCGCGTCCCCTCTCCACGCAGGGCCCAGAGTCCGATCCGGCCGGCCGGGAGATCGCCGTCCTCGGCCTCGAGCACGCGAGCGCCGTCGACGAAGGCGGCTATGCGCTCTCCGTCGAGCTCGACCGCCATGCGGTACCAGGTCCCGGGCCTCGGCCTCCAGGACCGCTCGGCCAGGACCCGCCGCTCGAGCCCCCTCACCCGGATCAGGGAGAGCGTGCCCTCGCGGGGGGGGTCTTCCGCCTCCGACCGGCCCGTCATCGCAAAGAGGTGATAACGCTCCGCATCACGCACCGCGAACGCGAGCCCCCCGCCGCCGGTGCTCCCCGCGCACGAGACCGAAGCCTCGAATCGGTAGCCGTCCCAGGAGGGCTCCCCAGCCGCGGCGAGCGCCTCGGGCTCCTCGCCAGGCCCCGCGGTGCCGGCCAGGGGCTCGCCGTAGTCGATCTGCGCCCAGCGGTAGACCTGCCGCCTCAGCGTCACCTTGCGCGGGCGCAGCTCGCCAGGCCTCAGGACGGTGAGCCGCACCTCGCTGCCCTCGGGCCCCTCCAGGTCCTCGTGGAAAGAGAAAGGCCTCACCGACCTGAACACCTGGTCGTCTATGGCGAGGACGATGTCGTCTTCCCTCAGCCCGGCGAGGGCCGCCGGACCGTTCCCCGTGATCCGCTCGATCTGCACCACCCCGCGCCAGGAAGACAGGTTCACGCCGAGGCCGGACTTCGGCGGTTTGGCGCGCATCTCGGCGAAGCCGTCGGGCCGCTCGAGGTCCGGCCATCTGGCGCGCAGGGAGAAGGGGTTCGCCGAGAGCTCAGGCATCCGGATCCCGGCGAGCTCCCAGGAGCCCTTGAGGGCGCTCCAGACGCCCTCCGGACGCTCCCGCATGAAGTCGTCCGCGAACCTGGGGTCGCCCGGGGCCCTCACCGAGAGCCTCGCTAGCTCGGGCCCGTCCGACTCGGCTGCGAAACCGGTTCGCGAGCCCGGCATCGACTCCGCAGCCGCCTGGCCCAGCGCGAGCGACCCGTCGAGCCAGATCGTCCAGCGCCCCGAGCGCCGGCGCGCCCAGACGGTTCTCGTGTGGCGGACTTCGCCCGGCGGCCCGGTGTCACGGACGGGCGAGGCCCAGAGGACGCGCCGCGAGCCGCGCGCGAGCTCGACGAGCGCGGCGCCCTCAGCGGGCATCCATTCGAGGAAGAGGGCCGCGTCGTCCGACGCCCGCTCCAGGAAGAGCCGCCATGCGCCCGCGTCCGCGCGCGAGATCTCCGCCTCGAGCCAGGCGTCGGCCGGGACCTCGGGGCCGAGACGAAGCGTCCCCGGCGCCTGAACCGGGGGCTCCCCGAGCCGCCCGCCGCGGGGTCCTCCCGAGAAAATCGCCGCCAGGGCGGCGAGACCGGCGAGCGCGACGCCCGCTGCGCATCTGGTGGCGAACTCTCCGCGTCTCGTCATGCCGTCGCGTCCTCGCCCTGCGCGGCGGGCCAGCCCGCGGAGGCTCGCCGTGGTGCTGGGACACCGCCGCCATAGACGTTAGTCTAGCCCTGGATCGACGCGGAGTCAAAAAGGGGCGGTTCCTCGAAAGGGTTCGGTCAGGAGGCCCGCCGGAATCCGCGAAAGATGTCTAATGGCCTTGACGATATAACGACTAGAAGGCAGGGGGGATACTGGGCTGGTGCGCCGGCGCGCCGGCCAAGACGCGGAAGGAGCGGGTCATGAGGTGGATCGCGGCGGCGGCGATTGTGTCGGCGGTGCTTGCACCGCGCGCGTGGGCGGCCCCGGCCGACGCGCTCGACAAACCCGTCAGGGTGGACTGGGCCGGGGTGAAACTCACCGACGCCCTCGCCGACCTCGCCAAGCAGGCGGGGATCGGATTCGTCCTGGACCCGGCGATGCCCGCATCCGCGCGTGAGGCCGCGGTCAGCTACTCGGCCGAGGACGTCCCGCTCAGGCTCGCCCTGGGCCGGGCGCTCAAGGCCGCAGGCCTGCGGTACGCCCTGATCGGAGGGGCGGTCTGGATCTCCACGCCGGACAGGGTCGCCCGGAAACTTGTGTACAAAGACGCCGAGAACCTCCCCGAGGCCGAGCCCATGGATCGCGGCGAGGCGATGATGCTCCTCTCGCCTTACGACGAGGACCCGGCCAACGAGCTCCTTGGCATGACCCGCGTGAGGCCCTGGAGGCGCCCGGAGCCGCCGACGGTGAATCCGGCGACCGGGCTCACCGACTACCCGGCGCCGCCGGTCTGGATCGACTCCGAGGACGCCGGGAGCGCGCGCTTCCGCTACACGGCCACGCCGACCTACCTGAAACCGGAATACAAGAAAGAGGGCGCGGACACCAGCCCCGAGCGCGAGGCCCTGGTCAGGCTCCTCGATCTCTTGAGGAAGCACCCCGAGTGGACCCGCGCGGAGATCATGAGGGCGGTCGAGGAGGCCCTGGCGGCATCCGGCACGCCGATGTAGGCCACGCGAAGGCGTTCCGGTCTCGGGTGACCGAGACTCCGGCTACGGTTCGGCCTTGACGACTCGGCGGAGGAGATCGAGCACGTTCAGCCGCCCGCTCCCGCTCACGTCGAGCGTGACCTCGCTCGCCTCAAGACCCAGGGGCCTGTCCGCGTAGCTCAGGCCTGTGACCTTCGTCGTCACGGACATCGCGAGGTCGTCCGCCGGCCCGGAGAGTCTGATCGTCCTCCGGACGCTCGCGCCCGGCGTGATCTCCACACCCGGGGGGGGCGAGTAGATCCGGCTCACGCGGAGGTCCCAGAGCTCCAGCTCGCCCACCACCGCGGGGCTAGGCCGGACCCCCAGGTTCACCTCCAGGTCTCCCGCCAGGCGCCACCCGGAGCGCCCGGAGACCTCGAGCCTCTTGAGCGCCACACGGTCGCCCTCGATCTCGATATCGAAGGCTATCTCCGGGGCCTCGGCGTCGAGGGCGCTCGAGCTCACGCCCTCGACCCGGAGGGCCCTGAGCTCGGCAGCGAGCCTCGTCTTTCCCTCGGAGAAGTCGAGTGCCCAGTTCGTGCCCGAGATCCGGTACTCGCTGCCGCCCCAGACGAAAGAGAAGCCCGCGCGCTCGAGCTCGACGCGCCTCACCGCTGCGCCGCGCGCCCCGCGCGCGATGAGGTCGAGCTTCGCGAGGTTCGACGCCGGACCATCCACGCGGAGTTCGACGTCGCTGAGCGTTACCTTCTCGATGGCCCCGATCCCGAGCACGCCCGAGGAGTACGAGCGCGCCTCCTCGGCCCGGAAGCTCACCCCGGACGGGCGCGAACCGGCGAGGAACTCCGCCGAGAGACCCCTGAGCGCGATGCTCGCCACGCCGCCGAGCTCGTGCGAGCCGATCCTGACCTCAGCGGCGAGCGCCCTCGAGAGGGCGCGCTCGAGCAGGACCCTGAACGCGTCCGAGCTCAGGAAGCGCCAGTACCCGTAGAGCGCAAATGCGAGGAGGGGCGGAAGCATCGCCCCCCAGCGGACGAATCTCTGCCAAGGCCTCGCCAATCGCGCCTCCACCGGCCGCCGACGAAGAGGGTCGCCGCCGCGCAGCGGGCAGGGTCTCTGGGCTTGCCCGCGGGCTCAAGGCCCCGGCATCGTGCTGCGACCCTTTGCGCGAGTCAAGCGGCGAGTCGCCGGCGGCCGAGGTGTTCGCCCGTCCGCGCTCTCGACGGCGAACGGCTTCGCAATCGACCTCGCGCGTCGGTTGCGTCCGACGGACAGGGCGGCTACACTCGCGCCTGGTCCGCTCGGGCCATCTGGCGAAGAGCTCCTCGGAAGGACGATATACATGAGCGGTTTCTTCGGTGTGGCCTCGAACCGCGACTGCGTCTGCGATCTCTTCTACGGAACCGACTACCACTCGCACCTCGGGACGAGGCGCGGGGGGCTGGCGGTCGGCAACCCCTCCGGCATTACCCGGTTCATCCACGACATCACGAACGCGCAGTTCCGCTCCAAGTTCGAGGTCGACATCACGCGCATGCACGGGAATCGCGGCATCGGCGTGATAAGCGACTACGAGGACCAGCCGCTGATCGTCGGCTCGCACCTGGGTGCCTACGCGATCGTCACGGTGGGCGCGGTCAGGAACGCGGCGGCCCTCGTGAGGAGGGCCTACGCCAAGGGGGCGCATTTCTCGGAGATGAGCGGCGGCGAGGTGAACCCCACGGAGCTCGTCGCCACGCTCGTGAACGAGGGCGCGACCTTCGAGGAGGGGATCAGAAACGCCCAGGAGGCCATCGAGGGCTCCTGCTCGATGCTGCTACTCACGGAGAAGGGTATCTACGCCGCCCGCGACAGGCTCGGCAGGACGCCCGTCGTCGTGGGACGCAAGGCCGGTTCGTTCGCGGTCACGCTCGAGACGTGCGCGTTCCCGAACCTGGGATACGAGCCGGCCAGGGAGCTCGGCCCCGGGGAGTTGGTCTTGGTCACGGAAGACGGGTTCGAGACGAGGCTCCCGCCCGGCGAGAGGCTCCAGATATGCTCCTTCCTCTGGATCTACTACGGCTACCCGGCCTCGAGCTACGAGGGCGCGAACGTGGAGGTCGTCAGGTACCGTTGCGGTGCAGCGCTCGCCAGGCGCGACAGCGTGAAGCCGGACCTCGTGGCTGGCATTCCCGATTCCGGCACCGCTCACGCGATCGGCTATGCCTTCGAGGCCCGCGTGCCCTTCGCCAGGCCCTTCGTGAAGTACACTCCCACCTGGCCGCGGAGCTTCATGCCTCAGGACCAGTCGACGCGGAACCTGGTCGCCAGGATGAAGCTCCTGCCGATAGCGGAGCTCATCGCGGGCAAGCGGCTCCTCTTCTGTGAAGACTCGATAGTCCGCGGGACCCAGCTCAAGGACACGATCCAGAGGCTCTACGACGCCGGGGCCCTGGAGGTCCACATGCGGCCGGCCTGCCCGCCGCTGGTCTACGGCTGCAAGTTCCTGAACTTCTCGCGTTCGCGTTCGGAACTCGACCTCGCGGCCAGAAAGGCCATCAAGGAGCTCGAGGGCCTGGACGACCCCGACCTGAGGCCGTACTCCTCGCCCGATTCCGACAAATATGCCGCCATGGTCGAGAGGGTCGGGCGGGCGCTCCGACTGACGTCCCTCAGGTACCAGAGGCTCGAGGACATGGTCGCCGCGATCGGTCTGCCCAAGAGCCGGCTCTGCACCTACTGCTGGGACGGCACCGAGTAGCGCGCCGGGCTCGCCCGCCGCCGGGGCTCAGGGCGTCTCCGGGAGAAAGCCGCGGAGATACCTCGCGGCCTGCCGGAGCGCCTCCTTGCGCGACTCGAGCGTCTTCTCGTAGGCGCGGTCCTCCGCCTCGATGCAGATGCTACCCTGGTAGCCCGTGCCGCCGAGGACGGAGGGGAAGCGGCCCCAGTCACCTCGATGACCCTGCAGATGTGCTCGACGGCCGCCGAGGCCTCGGCGGCGTCGCCGAGGAGCGGGTTGGGGTAGTACCCGAGGGCGCTGATCGATACCCCGGCCGAGGCGAACAGGCGGGTTGCGCATCATCGTGGGAAGACCTATGCTTTCCTGGCCTGCGGGCCGGCGCGAGGGCTCCGGCGCGCGGCCGTGTCGGGCGCACTCGATGGAAGGGCTTCCGGCAGGAGCCTGGGGGTGCGAGTTGGAGTTCTTGCTGGGCGTCTGCCACCCCCTCGCCTATACCGCCGAGGGCGGGGTCCTGGACGAGGGGCCGACCGTCCTCGCGAGGCGGCTCGAGCTCATGCGCGGCGCCGGGGTCCGGTGGGTGAGCTGCGACCTGCCATTCCCTTTCGAGGGGCGAGTCGGCAGGGCGTCGCCGGTCCTCGACGGCTTCCGCGGGCTCCTCGCCCGCTGGCGCGACGCGGGCCTGAGGGCGCTCGGCGTCACGCCCTATCCGGCCGGCTTCGAGGGGGGCTGGAGGCTCGACGCCGGCCGACCGGGCGGCCGCCGCTTCATGGAGGTCTACGAGGAGGCGTGTCGCTTCCTGGCGCAGGAGCTCGGCGGGCTCGTCTCCGCCTGGCAGATCGCCAACCAGCTCAACCTCGAGCGCTTCCGACGACCGATGACGAAATCCCAGGCCCTGGAGTTCATCCGCCGTGGGGCCGAGGGCGTGAGGCGAGCCGACCCGCGGGCCTTCGTCGGGGCCAACATGTTCGGCCTAGGGCCGGAGGCGCTCTCGATGTACCGGCGACTGTACCGGGAGTCCGGCGCGGAGCTCGACTTCGCGGGCGCGAACGGCTTCTTCGGCACCTTCGACCCGGGCGGGCCCGAGACCTGGCCGGCGGCCGCCGCCCTGGTGCACGAGACGACGGGCAGGCCTGTGCTCGTCCTGGAGACCGGGTATCCCTCGCGCGGGGCCGCGATGACCGAGGAGGAGCGCGCGAGCGGGAGGAGCCATCACGAACTCGGGAAGCTGCCCTTCGCCTGGCGCTCGGCCCACACGGACGCGCTCCAGGCCGAATACCTCGAGAGGACCTTCTGGGTCCTCATGAACACGCCCTGCGTGCTCGGGGCGTTCTGGTTCGCATGGTCCGACAGGGCGAGGTGCTGGAACTGCGGCCGTCCCGATTGCCCCGCCGGCACGTCGAACGGCCTGGTGGATGTCGCCGGGGAGCCCAAGCCCGCCTACCACGCCTTCGCGAGGGTGTCGCGCGGCGAGATCCCCCTGTCGGAGCTGCCCGGCCCGAGCGAGGCCCGCCCCGAGGAGGTGAGCGCCGAGCTCGCCCGCGAGCGCGCGAAGGCCGGGGCGCTCGCGGAACAGGTGAGGGTCCTCAGGGAGATGCTCGCCTCGAGTGACCGGCGGTTGGCGCGCCTGGAGGGTTCGAGCCTCTTCAGGGCCTGGCGGATTCTCGCGCGGCCCCTCGCCCGCCTCGCCGCGCTCGCCTCGGGCGAACGGCGGCACGACTCCGCAGGGCCGAGAGGCTCGCAGCGTCGGGGAGATCAGAGGCAGCCGTAGGCCCTCACGGCGGGCGATCCCACAGGCGGCCACCGCGAGGCTACGCGAGCAGCCTCATCGCCAGGCCTGCCGCCACCTTGGGATAAAAGAAAGTCGACTTCTGGGGCATCCGTTCGCCCGCGAGGGCCACGTCGAGGACGGCACGCGGAGGCGTCGCCCGCATGATGAAGCAGAGCCCGCCCTCGTGCTCGAGCGCGGCTAGTGCGACGTCAGCGTCGTGGGTATACGAGATCAGACCGGACTCCGCCGCCTCCCTGGGTCCTATGCCGCAGACGTCCTCGAGCACGAAGGAGTGCAGGCACGTGACGTCCAGGGAGCGCCAGCCCTCCGAGCGGTGCGGGAAGCGCTCCCGCATCGCGGCGGGGTCGCGGAGGCTCGCGCGCCAGCACCTGAGCCGCCTCCCCGCGCCGATGACGAAGGCCTGGGGCCCGCCGGCTCGCGCCTCCTCCAGCGGGAACGCGGTCGCCTCCTCCCGCGAGCAGGGCTCTATCTCGAAGCGTTGGGCGAGCCGCTCGACGAGCTCCTCGCCGGCCGGGCCGATCCCCGGCGGAAGGACCCTGTGCGTGGGGAGAACGACGAGCCCAGGGTCATCGACCGCGACCACGTAGCACAGGACGTGCGACGCCTCGCCGGGCTCGCATCCCGCGGCGACGAGTTCGTCCCTGTAGGCGAGCGCCGTCTCGTAGCGGTGATGGCCGTCGGCGAGGACGCACGGAAGCCCCTCGAGCGCCCGCGCCACGCCGCCGGAGAACGCCGCGTCGCGGACGAACCAGACGCGCCTCAGCACGGCGTCGGGGCCGGCAAGCTCCGCGTCCGGCCCCCGGGCGGAGGCCACTCCGGCCAGGAGCCGGGCGAGCGCGCCCGCCGCGTCCGGGACGAGGGCGAAGACGGGGCTAAGGTTCGCCCTGGTTGCGCGGAATAGCGCGAGCCTGTCCGCCCGAGGGGCGGCCAGGGTATTCTCGTGCGGGAAGACCTCGCCCTCCCCATAGCGGTCGATCCGGAGCGCAAGTATTGCGCCGGTCCTGACGTGCCGCCGCCCGCCGGCGAGGAACTCCTCTTGGACCACGGTCATCGAATCGTCGCGCTCGACCTCGAGAAAGCCCTGCCGGAGCCAGTCCGCGAGGAGAGCCCCCGCGCGGGCGTAGCGGTTGTCCGGGGCGCTCGCGTCGGCGCTCCCCTCGGGCAGGATCAGGTGGACGATGTTGCGCGGGTTCCTCGACGCGAGCTGCTCGCGCTCGGCGGGGCCTATCACGTCGTAGGGCGGAGCGATGAGGCCTTCGAGGGGCCCTGCGGCCGCCGTGAAACGCAACGCCTTGAAGGCCCTCGCCCCAGCCATGTCCTCCTCCAAAGGTGTCTCTCTCCGCGCCGGGCCAGCCGAAGGTCGAGCCGAAAACGACTCGGCCCGCGAGACGCCGAAGTGTACGCGCCTCGGTGTCGGAGTAAAGGAGCTGCGAAACGACCGTGGCGCCCTGGTGCCGGACGGGCTCACCTGGCCTGGAACACCGCGAAATAGCCGTCTCGAGGGCCGCCGCCGAACCGCGCCTGCACGGGGCTCGCCAGGGGAGGAATAGCCGAGAACTTCTTCGGGCCGCCGGCCCGGTCGGCCTGGTCGACGGCAGGACCGGCTGGAGGCTCCTTCGCGCTCCCCGCGACCACCACGCGACCGTCGCGACATGCCACGGAGGCTAGGCTGCATCCAGCGAAGTAGCCGCACTGGATCATCGCGAAGTTCCTGTCGAAGACGGCCAGGAACCCGCCTCCTCTATACGTGCCCTCCGGATACTCGAACCAGGAGTTCTTCGCCGGGCAGCCGTAGGCGCTATTCCCCACGAGGAATACGCCGCCCCGCTCGTCCGTCGCGGCATCCACCATCGAGAGCGAGTTCGCCCTCGCCGGTTCGGGCCACGCGCACATCCAGGTGCCCTTCTCGAGCTTGCCGGTGAGCGGGTCGATCCTGAAGACGACGCTCGTCGTCGATGCGCCCTTGAAGCCGTGCCCCGGACCTTTCTGGTATGCGCCTTCGAAGACCGAGGGGTCGAGCGGCCTGTCGGGGTCGGCCGGGTCCCTGGTGCAGACCGAGTTCCCCCCGTCGGCATAGAGCAAGAGCAGGATCTCGCCGCCAGGGCCCGCCACGGCGCGTCTGCCGGTGGTGTCGGCCATGAGCCCGTTCCCTCCGAACTGCGCCGCCTTCTGGCGGCCGGGCTCGGGGTTCCAGAGCGACCAGATCCGACGGCCCGAGCGGTCGAAACCGAAGGCGTAGGGGTCCTTCCAGGGCTCCTTGCCGGTATGGGTCATTCCATAGCCGACGACTGCCGCGACTCCGGAGCGCGGCGAGACCGCCACGCCGCCGGGGCGGTCGTCCCCGTGAGCGCTCCAGCTCGCCGTCCACGCCTGCGTGCGCCAGTCGGGGCCGTAGCCGGTCAGGCGGCCCTTGGTGAGCACGACGAGCTCGCCCCCCGAGCCGACGCCGAAGTCGAGTGCCCCCGCGTGGAAGACCGCCGCGAGCACTCGGCTCGCATCGTTCGAGAGCGCCGCGACGAACGTCCCCTTGCCTGACGCAGTCCCGATGGTCACGTGCTCGCGGGCCTCGCCGAGGACGCAGATCCCGCCCTTGCCGTCGATCAGCATCTTCTTGAGTGTCGCCACCCCATGGCCGAAGCGGGCGAGGCTGCGGGCCTCTTTCCCGTCGGGCGAGAGCCTCGCGACGAAACCGAACGTGCCGGGATGGACCCATCCTTTCGCCTTCTTGGGATCGGATGGCGGTTCCGCAGCGCGGAGCTCCCCCGGCGGGCCGAACAGGGTGAGCCTCGCGCCCCTCAGGGGAAGGTCGACCGAGTTCCCGGCGAGGACGACCGAGCCGTCCCCGCCGATGCCCGCCCCCACGATCTCGTCGTCGAAGCTGCCGCCGAGGAACGAGGCAGCGACGAGCTCGATCGGCCCGGGCGCGCCGCCGGTCTCGGCGGCGACCGCCGCGCATGCGAAGAGCGCCGCCGCGAGTGCCTCTGTGGTCATTATCCTCTCACGGGCCCGGCGGAGGGCCGTCGTCCCGCTTTTTCTGCTCGGGCCGCTCTTCCTCGGGGCCGGGGCCGGCTTCCGCGACCTTCCCGGCCCCCTCGCGTAGCCCTTCCGGAGGAGGAAGCTTCTCCTTCTCCTCCAGCTTCTCCTCGGCCGGCTTCTCGGCCGGGGCGCTCTCGCCAGACGGAGATACCTCGCGCGGCCCTGGCGGACCCGGCGACTCGGGGACGGCCCTGACCGTCTCCCGCGTGGAGAAATCCGCGCCGAGCGGCGGCTCCGGCGCGAGGGGCCGCCGCGGCGGCTCGACCGGGCTCTCGCGGGGCCGCTCGGGTGCGACGGGCCGAGGAGGCTCCTCTCTCTTGATCACGACGGGCCCGCCCGCGGCGCGGGCCCGCTCGGCCCTGGCCGCCCTCGCCAGGGCGAGCCCGTTCAGGACCCAGATCCCGACGAAAGCCACCGGACCGAAGACGGCGATCACGCTCTCGAACGGGAAGACGACTCCGCTCGCCAGGCCGAACGTCCGCTCGACCGCCTGCTGGGCCGAGGCCGGGACGCTCGCGTACTCCCCCCGGATCACGAGGACGAGCGTGAGCAGACAGTAGAGCCACGCGACGAGCACGAGCCCCCCGACCGGCGCGAGCCTAGGGCTCGTCCCGGGCACGACGTAGCCGAGGGCGCCCAGGGCGGCGTTCGGGCCGCGGGCGACCCTCTGCTTGATGGCAAGGAACGGCAGGGAGACGAGCGCCACAGCCGCCGAGATGACAAGGCTCGCCCACGTGAGGACGCCGAAGAGCCTGAGCCCCCCCTGCTCGGCGGGGGACTCGAGCTCTACCTGCTCGGTCAGGCGCACGGACGAGAACGCGGCGGCCATGACCCCCGCGTCGGGGAGGGCCATGAGCTTCGCCTCCGGCCTGTACTTCCTCGCGCGGCTCGTCCGCGGGGAGTCCACCGGCTCCCCGAGATTGTACTTCGCTTCCACAAGCGAGGGGTCGCGTTCCGCGGCCTCCCTGAACCTGGCCTCGCCCTGCCCCTTCAGCATGACTCCGAGATTGTTCGCCGCGATCGAGGCGATCCGCGGCTCCTCGCCGAGCAGGTTCTTGTAGACCTCCTCGGCCTTCTCGGGCTGGCCGGCCTGCTGGCGGGCGATGCCGTAGAGCAGCTTCCCGGCCGGGGTCTTGTCGGTCTCGAAGAGGGCCACGGCGTTCGGGTGGCCCCACGAGCCGGCCTTGATCTCCTCCGGCAGGCCCCTCGAGCGGAGGACCGCGCGCTCGCCCCGCACGACGAAGTAGGCGGTGGCGAAACCGCTCGCCGCGACGAGGATGAGCCCTGCGACCTCCATCCGCGTCGCGTACGCGAGGCAGAGCTTTCCGAAACGTTCCCTCGGCCACCGCCAGGATGCGAGGAGCCCCCCCAGCGGGGCGAGGGCCTGCCTCTGGTGCGGCAGCGCCCTCGCCGCGATAGCGATCAGTAGCACCGCCAGGGCCGCCAGGCACGCGACGCTCGCATACATCGCCTGCCGGCTCCCGACCGGCCCCTCGATGCGCGCCGCCTCGCGGGCCCGGGCGAACCAGAGCGCGGCCTCGTCGGAGCGCCCCCGCTCCTGGAGGAACTCCGCGAGCCCGGCGAAGCCGATCCCCACGCGCTCGCACCTGGGGGCGAGGCGCCAGGCGCGCTCCGAGAGGGCGATCAACCTCTCGGCGTCGCCCGCCCGGCGCGCGAGGGCTACCGCCTCCGCGTGGGCCGTCCGTCCGCCGGGGCCGGGCATCCTCACGGCGTAGTAGCGCGCGAAGGCCTCCTGGGAGAGGACGAGCTCCGGCTCGAGCCCGGAGCGCACGAACTCGGCGTACCCGCGCTCGAAGGCGAGGTCGCTCTCGGCCGGCTCGCCCATCGCCGCAAGGAGCGCCGAGATCCTGAGGTAGTCAAACGCAGGCGCCCCCTCGACGGAGATCGCGCGCCTCCAGGCTGCGCGGGCCTCGTCGAAGCGCTCCAGGTGCCTGAGCACCACGCCCTTGTCGAACAAGAACCAGGGATTGGTGGGATTCGCGGCGAACGCGGCGTCGTAGATGCCCTCCTGGATGGCGGAGGCGGCCGCGGCGCGCTTGTATTCCGGCGTGCCCCTGATGTCGAAATGCGGCAGCAGCCGGTGCGCATCGAGCATGGGGGCCTGGACGGCATCGTCGTCCGTCGGGAGGACCGTCGGAGGCGGGGAACCCGGGGTGTAGACGAAAGGCGCCCGGGTGAAGGCCTTGCCGAAGGGGAGCTCCACGGTGACGACGAGCGAGGACTCCCTCTGCTCGAGTGCACTTATCCTTCCGGGGAATGTCGCGCGCCTGACCACTCGCCTCGCGGCGGGGTCCACCTCCATCAGGTAGCAGTGGTAGGAGTAGTAGGCGAGCGCGCCCAGCCTGACGAGGTCGCCCTGCCTGGGCCAGAGCTGGGAGACGGAGAGATGCCTTATCCGCACCTCCTCACCCGCGCCGTCCCTGATGACGACCGAGTTCTCGTCGACGAAGGCGCGCGGCGACTCCTCGGCGCGCGCGCGCACATGCGTCCCGAGGGTCGCCGCCAGGATCGAGCACAGGGCGGCCGCCCGAGAGCACGAGTTCGAACCCATGATCACCCCCAGGGCGAGCCGCTCCCCGCCCGATAGCGCCGCATTGTAGGTCCTGCTGGGACGGTTCGCAACTCCGGTCGGGCACCGGCAGGGTCGCTCAGTTCTCTCTTCAGAAGTCTCCGATGTGCGCCCGCAGGGCTCCGGTCGCGATGCGACGGGCTTCGCCGCCGCGCGCGGCAGAGGCGTCGCTTGTCGCGCATAGCCCCGGCCGTCAGCGACTTCGGAGCCTGCGCCCGGTCTCCGCGTCCCTCTGGCGATCGGCCGCCGCCTTGTCCGAGGCCGCTGCCCGGCGACGGTGCTCCTCCGCCTCGCGCCTCATCTGGGCGACCGTCTTCACGGGGACGCGCGCGGCGCCCTTCCACTTCCAGGTGCCGCGGTACGCGCCCCGGCGCTTCGCCTCCTCGAGGCGCTTCTTCGCCTTAGGGATCTCGTCCCTGTACTGCGGAAGCCACCTGGCCTCGGCGACGAGCATCTCGTCGGTCATCTGCCAGATCTCCTCGGGGTCGCAGACGGCCGCCGTGAGGGGATCGTGGAGCATGGCCTGTTTGAGGAGAGTGACATCGCCGGTGACGGCCGCGCGAACGGCCATCCGCTGCACCGACACGCTCGCGTTGCAGGTCGCCGCGCAGGCGAGGGGAAGCTCTCCCACGCGCGGGATGCAGATGCCGTTCCGGTCCACGTAGCCGGGGACCTCGACGACGCAGTCCGCCGGGAGGTTCGGGATGCAGCCGGCGTTCTTCACGTTGAAATGGCCGCGATAGCAACGCCCCGTCTCGAGGGCCTCGATGATGTAGCTCCCGTGCTCGTGCCCGCGCGTCTCGGGGGAGATGGGCTTGTCCTTGGCCTCGAGCCAGGCGGGGAAGTCCGTCTCGAACCATCTCCGGCCCTCCATGCAGACGCGCAGGTACCCCCCGGTCTCGCCGTTGATCCAGCTCGACATGTCGATCCAGTTCGCTATCTCCTTCGGGCGTTTCCTGTACCAGGGGACGTACTCGGAGACGTGGCCGTTCGACTCCGTGGTGTAGTAGCCGAAGCGGCGGAGCATGTCGATGCGGACCTTCTCGGTCCTGCTGTAGACAGGGTGGCGCTCGAAGGCCGCGAGGAGCTCCTCGCCGGTCACCTTCCTGCCCTGGTAGAGGACCTGGACGTACCAGGTCTGGTGGTTGATGCCGGCGCAGATGATGTCCACGTCGCGGTAGTCCTTCGCGCCGAGGACCTCCGCTATCTGCCGCCAGCCGCCCTCGACCCCGTGGCAGAGCCCGACGGTGTTCACCTTTCCGTAGTCGATCGCGGCCCAGGTGTTCATGGCCATCGGGTTCGAATAGTTCAGGAAGAGACAGTCGGGCTTGGCGAGTTCGCGGATGTCCTTGCAGAACTCCAGGATCGCCGCGATGCTCCTCTGCCCGTACATGATCCCGCCGGGCGCGAGCGTGTCGCCGACGCACTGGTCCACCCCGTACTTGAGCGGGATGTCGATGTCGAGCTGGAACGCCTCCAGCCCCCCGATCCGCGTGACGTTGAAGACGTAGTCGGCGTCGGCAACGGCCTTCCGCCGGTCGAGCGTCGTCATGATCTTCGCGGGGAGATTGTTCGCCTTGATGTCCTTCGCGCAGAGCTGCGCGACCATGTCCAGGTTGCGCCTGTTGATGTCGGTCAGGGCGAACTCCGTGTCGCGGAGCTCGCTCACCGCTACGATGTCTCTGAAAAGCTGCCTCGTGAAACCCACGCTGCCTGCGCCTATGAACGCCACCTTGATCGCCACTGCATGCTCCTCTTCGATGCCTGCTCGGCGCCCGAGGGCGCCTGGGTCCCGATGCTCTATCGCCCGCCCCCCGCTACTCGGCGAGCTCCAGGGCCACGACCGTATCGATGGGGTCGGGAAGGGTCGTGTGGGGGAGGTTCATGAAGCAGTCCTTCGTGTTCTCGCCCACGTTCCACGGGCGCGAGATGCTCACCTCGCTGCCGTCGTAGAGCATCCTGGCCTTCTTGATCTTCCCGCCTAGCCCCAGGAGCGCGATCGGCCCGACAGGCTTCTCCATGATGTGGGCGTAGAGCGTCTTGCCCTTCCTGGTGTACCTGCCCCACTCGGGCTTCGGGAGCCCGGCGCTCGTGCAGCCGTAGATGCTCTCGGAGTTCGCGTCCATCCACCGGCCCACGGCCTCCAGCCTCTCGACGAACTCCGGCTGGATCTCGCCGAGCGCGGTGGGGCCGACGTTGAGCAGCAGATTCCCCCCCTTCGAGACGCACTCGACCAGCATCCTGACGAGCTGCGCCGGCGACTTGAAGTTCCTGTCGTCGCGCGCGTAGCCCCAGTTGTCGTTGATGGTGATGCAGGCCTCCCATAGGCAGGGCCTGCCCGACGAGTCGGTGACCCCCTCGGCCGGGATGATCTGCTCCGGCGAGGCGAAGTCGCCTGCGATGGGGCTCTTCCCGGGGTCCTCGTGTCCCGCGACGAGGCGGTTATCTATGATGATGTGCGGCTGGAGGGACCTCACCATCTTGACGAGCTCCGTCGCGCGCCACTTCTCGCCCGACATCTCGCCGTAGCTGAAATCGAACCACATCACGTCGATCCTGCCGTAGTTGGTGAGGAGCTCGCGCACCTGCCCGTGCAGGTACTCGACGTACTTCGAGAAATCCCGCTTCTCGGCCTTGAGCGCCTCGTTCTCGCGCATCGGGTGGAGGTGGTCGACCGGGTAGTGGGGATGGTGCCAGTCGAGGAGCGAGTAGTAGAAGCCGACCTTGAGTCCCTCGGCGCGGAACGCCTCGACGTATTCTCTGATGAGATCGCGGCGGGCGGGGGTGTTAGTGGCCTTGTAGTCGGTGAGCTTCGAATCGAAGAGGCAGAAGCCGTCGTGGTGCTTCGCCGTCATCACCGCGTACTTCTGCCCCGCGCGCCGGGCGAGGGCCGCCCACCTGCGCGGATCGTACCGGATAGGGTTGAACTCCTCGAAGTACGGCTGGTACGCCTCGTTCGAGATCTTCTCCTTGTTGCGCACCCATTCCCCTCGCGCCGGGATCGCGTAGATGCCCCAGTGTATGAACATCCCGAACCTGTCGTGGACGAACCACGCGGTCCGGTCCTCGCGACCCGCCCCGCCCCCGGGGGCGGCCTTCGTCTCGTCGTCCATGCGCGTCGCCTCGCCAGTCATGTCTGTCCTCCCCAGCTCGACTCCCGGGCCCCCTGCCCGGGACTGGCGGCGCCAAGGCTACGCGACCCCTCGCAATCCCGCAACTCGCTCGCGTACCCCGCCATGCGCGTCGTACGCCGAGTGTTGCGCGCCTCTCGCGCGGAGAGTATGCTTGCGGCGCGCCGGCGGTCGGGGGGAGGCCAGGTATGGTGAAGCGAAGGGGAGCGTCGTCGGTCCGCCGCCCGCGACCGAAGCAGGGCATCGTGGTCGCCGGGCACATCTGTCTCGATCTCACGCCGACGTTCAGGGGCTCGGAGGCGAGGCGACTCGCTGACATCCTCACCCCCGGGGCGCTCCTCGTCGTCGGTGACTGCGTCGTCTCGACCGGGGGCGCGGTCGCGAACACCGGGGGCGCGCTCGCGAGGCTCGGCCTCGATGTCGGGCTCATGGCGAAGGTGGGGGACGACGTCTTCGGCAGGGCCGTCGTGGACAAGGTGAAAGAGTTCGCCTCGGCGCGAGGCCTAAGGGTCGCCCGCGGGGAGTCGACGTCCTACACGGTCGTGATCTCGCCCCCGGGCGTGGACAGGGTCTTCCTCCACAACCCCGGCACGAACGACACGTTCGGCGCGGATGACATCGACTACGACGCGGTCGCCCGGGCCGGCGTGTTCCACTTCGGCTATCCGCCTCTCATGAGAAGGATGTACTCGGGTGGCGGCGAGGAACTCGCCCTCACGATGAGGCGCGCGAAGGAGGCCGGCGCGATCACGTCTCTCGACCTCGCGCTGCCGGACCCCGACTCCGAGGCCGGGCGCGCGGACTGGGACGCGATCCTCAGAAAGACGCTCCCGCACGTGGACCTTTTCGTGCCGAGCATCGAGGAGGTGCTCTACTGCCTGGACCGCGGGCGGTTCTTGGCGGAGCGCGCGGAGGCGAAGGCCAGGGGAGTCGAACTCCTGGAGACGATCGCGACGCAGGATTTCTCACGGCTCGCGGGCGTCCTCCTGGGGTACGGCGCGCTCGTCGTCATGCTCAAGGCCGGCCGAAGGGGCATCTACGCGAGGACGGCCGCCCGCGAGCGCCTCGCGCGCTCGGCGCTCGACCCCGAGACCTGGGCGGATCGCGAGCTCTGGATGCCGCCCTTCGTCGTCGAGAAGATCGCCAGTGCCACAGGCGCCGGCGACTGCGCGATAGCGGGCTTCCTCGCGGGCGTGGCGAAGGGCGAGGGCCTGGAGAGCTGCCTCGCCTACGCCGCCGCGTGCGGGGCGGAGAACCTCTCGGCCTACGACGCCACGAGCGGCGTCAAGTCCTGGTCCGAGACCACGCGGATGCTCAAAGGCTGGAGGAAGGTCCGCATCGAGCTCGGAGGAGACTGGCGTTTCGACGAGGAGGCGGGGCTCTGGCGCGGGCCGTCAGGGAGGTCATAGCGGGGCTCTGGACGTTCGAGAATGGCGCGATACCTAAAGCGCAAGAGCCGTGCCGGTGACGCCCCCGGCACGGCTCTTGCGGCGAGCGCCGCGCTCGCGAGGGCGAAGCCCTTCCTAGCGGCCCGTGTCAGGCGGGCATCATAGGCACGGTCGTGGGCCGGGCGGCACGGGCTGCCTGCGCAAGCGCCAGCGGAGATCACGCGCGTCCGCCTCGAAATGCCCGCGCCCAGGCCCCTAATGCAACCGGGGTTCGTCAGGCACTTGACCCGCGTTCGCATCGGGGTTTAGAATCCTCGCATCACAGGATCGCTTGCGGCTGGGGGTGGGTATGGACCGTGCGGCTGGTCGTTTCCTGTGCTGCGGTCTCTTTGCGGTCGTGACGCTCGCGGCGTCCGCCGCGGGTCAGGACGAGCCCGCCGCCAAGACGGAACCCGGAGCCCCCCCCGAGGGGGCCGTGAAGGCCGATGTCGCGAGCGTCTCCCTCGACCCGGGGCCGGTCCGGCGCGGCGAGGGGACCGTGGTTCCGCTCGTCCTCGCCCCGGTGAACGAGGCGCGCAAGCGGGTGGTGCCGCTCGCCGTGTCCGTCGGGGCCGGGATCAAGGAGGCGCCGGTCGAGGCCGCGCGCGCCATGCGGGAGATAGAGCCGCTCTTCGGCGCGAGCGAGGAGCATTACCGCGCCTGGGCCCGCAGGGAGCTCGCCACGCGCCCTCGCACCTCGCGGAGCGGGGTCCTGGAGGTCTCGGAGCTCGCCAGCCGTCTGGAGCTCGCCTGCGTGCGCGAGGTCGTCGCAGGCGAGCCGATCGTGCTCCACGCGAAGAGCGTCGGCGATACTGACACGGAATGGGACGTCTGCCTCGTCTACCCCGACGGCAGCCGCTACGAGCGCACCAGGCTCTCGATCGGGAAGAAGCTCGAGGGCACGGAGAAGGGCCGGGTCGACGTCGTCCGGTTCAGGACCTTCCCGGCAGACGGCGGCACCCTCCTGGGCGTGAGGGTCGAGTGCCCCGAGCGCACCGACGACGGCTGGACGTTCTGGGTGGAGGTACGGCGGCCGTAGCGAGCGGCCGCCCGTCCGAGCCCACCGGACCCACCTGAGACCTGCGGCGGCGATACCGCCATTCAGCCTCCCAGGGTCCGCAGGCCACACGATCGATAAGACGCGGCGTTCGCGCTCATCCCGAGCGGACCACCTGCACGTGGACCTTCCGGTGGCGCGGCCCGTCGAACTCGCAGAGGAATATCCCCTGCCAGGTCCCGAGGACCGGCCGCCCGTCTTCGATCGGGAGCGTCACGGAATGGCCGACTAGCGAGGACTTGATATGCGCCGCGGAGTTCCCCTCCTCGTGCGAGTACTGCCCGCCCCACGGGACCAGGCGCTCGAGCGCCTGCTCGATGTCCTCGCGCACGGAGGCGTCGGCGTTCTCGTTCACGGTGATGCCGGCCGTCGTGTGGGGAACCGAGACCACGCACAGGCCCCTCGAGACGCCGGAGCGCGCCACGGCCTCCGCCACCTCGCGCGTGATCTCGCGCATCTCCGTGCGGGAACACGTGCGAACGCTCAGAGTCTCCACCATACACCCCCTTGTGCAGATCGGCGGGGCCGGGCCCCCTGCCGAGGCGGTCGCCCCTCGAGGGAGGAGGCGAAAGGCCCTCAGCCCTCCGCGGGCGGATACTCCGTGCAGAGCAGTCTGTAGGGCGGTTCGTCCTCCTCGATCGTAGGGAACCGTCCCTGCGGCTCGAGGAACCTGTTGTCGGTCGCGTCGTCGTTCACGCTCGAGACCTCTCCTGCGAGGACGCGACCCGAGCCGCTCTCCGCCCAGAACGTATGGTACACGCGCGGTTCGAGCGTGATGCTCTCGCCCGGCGAGAGCACGATCCGCTCCCTGGGCGAGAGCCTCCGCCTGACGCCGTCGCATGAGACCTCGAAGGATTCGTCCGCGAAGCCCTTCTCGTCGGGGCTCGCCCGTGCGAGCTCCATCACGAGCCTCCCCCCGCCGCGGTTGATGATGTCCTCGGTCTTCTGCCAGTGGAAGTGCCACGGCGTCACCTGGAGTTCGCCGACGATCATCGCCTTCTCGGCGTACCTCTTCGACGTGGGCTCGGCGGGGTCCCCGTTCCTGAGCGTGAAGAGGAGCAGCCCCACGTCGTCGAAACGCCCCTGGCCGAAGTCGGTCAGGTCCCAGCCCAGGCGCCTGGACCGGATCTCGTCGGCCTCGTGCCCCCGCGAGCGCCAGTCCGCTGGAGTCCAGAACGCGAACGGGGGCAGCGCGAAGCGGCAGCTCGCGAAAAACCTCTCCGCCTCGCGTATCCGGCGATTGATCTCCGAGCGCCTCATGTCGCGACCTCTCTCCCCTCCTCCGCCTCGCAGGCTCACTCGACCCTGAAGGCGGTCCTCGCGACCGCGAGGTTCCCGGCCTCGTCGGCGGCGTGCACGACGATCGCATGGAGGCCCCTGGCGAGCCCCGCGGGCAATGCGAACCGGAAGCGCTCTTCGCGCGAGTCGAGGAGGCCGTCCTCCGACCCGAGCAGCCTCGCGTCGCCTCCGTCGATCGCGTACGACAAGTGCGCTATGCGGCTCGCGGCGTCCCGGGCGAACCCGGTGATCTCGCCGCGCTCGACCCGGAGCTCGGGGATCTCCGGAGGGGTGTTGTCGACGAGCGTCGGCTCGGAGTCCCGCGCCGCCGCGCGCGAGCGCCCCTCGACGTTCGCGCGCTCGTCGGAGGCCACGACGCGGACCACGTAGCGCCCGTCGGGCAGGCCGCGAGTCTCCCAGGCGTACTTGTCGCCCGTGACGGGTTCGCCCCTGGGGGTCATCGGCCTGAAGTCCTCCTCCGGCGCGTCCGCGAGCCTGTAGAAAAGCCTGAAGACGAGCTCGTCGCCGTCCGGGTCCTTCGCCGTCCACTTGACCGTCTTGACGGTGGTGCGGACCGGGAGCGCAGGAGCGGCGGATTCCTTCTTGGCGTCCTTCCCGCCCTCGCCCACCGCGGGAGCGAACTCCACGGCCGACACGGTCGGCCGCTGGTTGTCCGGGGCGTAGGCGATCCTGACGGCCCTGAGCAACGAGCCCGGCCCTCCCAGGGTCGCCCGGAACTGGAGATAGCGCGCGCGGCCGCTCGCGACCCGCGAGCCCTCGTCGAGGGCGCGCCAGCCGTCCCAGGCGTCGTCCGGCTCGGGCGTGGCCCCGCTCCGCGTCTCGAGGCGAACGCGGCCCGAGCCGTCCCACTCGAGGCGGCCCCAGCTAGCCACGGTCTTCGCATCGAGGACCTTGGAGGTATACACGCCCGAGCCGGGCTCCCTCGGCGAGACGCGGTAGACCGCGCCGCCGTTCCCGGTACCGACGAACGAGAGCGCGCCGAACTCGACCCCCAGCGCCAGGGCCTGGCCCTCCTCCAGGTCGAAGAGGACGTCCGCGCCGCCGTCCTCGATCACCGGCGCGCCGCGGAGCTCGGGAAGCTGCAGCCGGTACACCCGCCCGCGTTCGCCCGTCGCGGCGAGGACCGAACCGTCCGCCAGGGCCGCGAGCGCCCAGATGAACTCGCCCTTCGACGAGAACACCGCCTCCACCGCCCCGTCGCGCGAGAGCCTGTACACGGCGCAGTCCATGGGCTCCTTCGACGGGGGCGGGGCGGCGTCTTTCTTCTCGGCCGGGGAAGGCGCCTTCACGTCCGAGGTCTGGGCGGCCCGCTCGGAGGGGGGCGTCACGCCCGCCTTCGACTTCGCCGAGTTCGCCGCGATGACGAGTTCGTCTCCTCGCTCGACGATGGCGCGGAGCTCGTTCTCGTCGAAGTCGTGGACGACCGCGGCGGAGTCCTTGCCGGTCACGCGGAAGAGCAACCCCTTCTCCCCGGAGCCGACGTAGACGCCTCCGGCGCCCGCGGGGGCAAGGCAAAGCAGGTTCGGCTCCTTGCTCTTGAACCAAAGCTCGGCCTTGCCGTCCACGATCCTGAAGAGCTTGCCCTCGGGTCCGGTCGCGACGTAGACGGCCCCGTCGCGCGCGACCGCGATGTCCCACACGTATTTCGCGTCCAGCCTGAGGAACTCCGAGAGCTTCCCCTCCTCGTCGAGTCTGTAGATCCGGCCCTCCGGGATCGTCCCGGCGAGCGTCCCCTCGGGGGTCTGCCTGAGGACGGTCACGGCGAGCTGGCCCGTCTCGGCGATGCGTTCGGCCTTCTCCGCATCGATCCTGTAGATCTCGCCCTTCGGACCAGTCCCGGCGAGCGCCCCCCCGCGGCCGTCGGGCAATACGCACCAGACAGACTCCGCCCTTAGCTCGATACGCCTGGCGAGCCAGCCCGTTCTGACCTCTCCGGCGCTGGTCACCACGGCGCCTTCGGGCCTGCCCTCGGCGAACTGAGCGGCGGTGCGCACCTCCCAGACCTGCGTGAGCGCCGCGGGGGCCCCGGGCGCGAAGAGCGCCGGAGCGATCAGTGCAACCAGGGCTCGCATCGAGTGTCTCACTGTGCCTCCGCTCCATCCGGGGCGCGTCAGTCGACCACTTCGAGCGTGAGCGACGCGCTCCCGGAGAGGACCCATTTCGTGTCGACGAGCTTGTGGACCGGATCGGCCGAGGGCGCCGCCCCCGCGACCCCCGCCGGCGAGAGCACGTTCACGACCGAGGCCGGCAGGGCCGGGAGCACGCGGCCCCTGTCCCGCAGGCCCCGCGTGGGGCCCTCCGTCACGACCACTAGCGACGTCGCCGGGTAGCGGAACGCTGCCTCGAGCTCCGCCAGGTAGTCGTCCAGATTCTGCGGCGGGGCCACGTCAGGACGCACTAGCCGCGCCGCACTTACCTTCGCGGTAAACTGGCCCCGCCGGGGTTCCTCCGGCACCTGCACGGGCACGTCGAGCTCCGCGTCCGCAGCCCCGAACGGCCGCAGCCGCACACGCAGCGTGACTTGCGCCCCCGCCCTGACCTCGCGCGAGCTCGCGCGCACGGAGACTATCTCGGCCGTCCTGCGCCCGGGCTCGACATCGATCCGGTACTCCAGCCGCGCGATCTTGACGCGCTCGAATGGGTTCGCCAGGAGCGACCGCAGCGGCGACGCCATCGCGGAGCTGAACACCCCCGAGGCCGCCTCCACGGACCTCAGCGAGACCGAGCGCCCGTCGGCGAGCTCGATCCTCTGGGACACAGTGAGCAGCGCGTCGTCTTCCCAGGGATAGGCGGCGTAGACCGAGTCCATCACCGCGAAGAGCGAAAGCACCCCCGTGATCGAGGGGTGCTGGACCACCTCGTACCGGAACGTGCGCCCCTGCCGTCCGCGGCCGCGGACCTCGACCTCGCACGGCACCATCGCGGGCGGCCGCCCGAGCTCGGCGACGACGCAGGGCTGCCTGTCGTCCACGAGCCGGCCCACGGGGCGGCCCGAGTTCGCGAGCTTGAAGCTGAAGGAGTCCCTGGCGAGCGTCCACTCGATCTCGGCGCGCGTCACCGGCGCCTCCCAGGGGCCCGCGAGAAGGAACGGGTGGCCGAAGGCGAGGACGTGAGGGCCGTCCACATGCGTCACGGTGCCGATCGCCGTCCAATCGGAGTCGCCCCGCATGAGCTGGACGCCCATAGCGTCGCCCGGCCGGAGCCCGCGGGGCTCCGCATCCGCCTCCCCCGAACCCGAGCCGCCCTGGACCGGTTCGAGGCCCCACGGCGCCAGGGCCCGTCTGAGTTCGCCCATGAAGACGGACGGCACGCCCGACACGATCACGGGCGTCGCTATGGGTCTCAGCCCGCCGGGGGCGGGATCGGCCGCGAACGGCTGCTCGCCCAGTAAGTACGCGCCGATCGGCCCGCCATCCGCGACCGGAGGGAACGCGGGCCTTCTTTCCGCCGCGGCGGCGACCTTGAACGCCTCGAGACCCTCGAGCATGTTCGTGATCGGCGTGACCCCGGCGACGGCGTCGACCTGGAAGCTCCACGAGTATGCTATCGCGCCCAGGAGCCGCGCCTTCCCGTCCGCGTCTTCGAGATAGACCGGCGAGCCGGACATGCCGGCGACGATCTTCGACTCGGCGAGCGCCCCGCCCCGGCAGCGGACGAGCACCAGGTCCTGGGCCGGGAGCGCGTTCCTGAGCCGCCCGAGGACCTCGACGTCGAAACGCTCGGGCTCCGAGCCGCGGAAGACGGTGAGCCCGAAGCCCTTCGCCCCGGGCCTCGCCTCCTCCGGCCGGATGATGTCCTGCCGCTCGATCCCGGCGGCGGTCGGCGCCAGGGGCAACAGGCACACCACCGTCAACGCGACCTGCAAGGCGCCCCCGCTCTTCGCTGACGAAGAGCCGCGAGGACATCGGCCTCGCGTCGTCGCAGGGCCTTTGTCCGTCGCCGCCGCTCGTGCCAGAGAATCTACCCGGCGCTCCGCGCCGACGCAACCGCGTGGTCGCGGCAGGATCGGGCCGCCAGTCGAGCGCGACCGGCAGCCGAGGCGACGCGCCGCCCCGCGGCGGGGTCCACTTCTCTGGCGGCGGAATAGATCCGTTCAGGTGCGGCGCGCCGCGACGGCGCGATCCGCCTCGACGGGCCTCAGGGAGGGGTCGAGCAGCTTCAGCCCCCAGAGGAGGGCGGAGACCATGAGCGCGAACGCTCCGAAGACCCACGAGGCCCGCGCGTTCGCTCGCGTGGCCGCACGCAGACGCGCGACGTCGGCCGCGCGGAGCGGGTCCGGCAATGTGCGCACGTCCCCGCCGGGAGAGCGCCGCAAGATCGGCTCGACGAACCTGTCGCCGAAGCCGAACCAGCGCGAGAGCTCGGCCGCGGAACGGACGTCCTGGCCCTCTTCGGCCATCCGCCCGGCGAGCCCCGAGAGGACCGCCCCGCTCGCCACGAACCACGTGCCGCAGGCGTCTAACGCGATCGCCAGCAGGCCCAGGAGCCCCGCTCGCGCCAGGAGCCTCTTCGCGCGGTCGAGGGCTGCCGTTGCGCGGGCCGAGCCCGCCGATGCTGCGTGCGGACGCTCCGTCACCGGATACACCCCTGCGGTAGGCCGCTGCTCCAGACTACCGGCCGGCGTAGACCCTGTAGTCCAGCTCCTGGAAGATCGCGTCGCGGTTCTCGTACCCGGAGAGCTCGCGCTCGTCGATCCTGCCGCTCGTGAGCATCTCGTACAGTCGCGTGAACTGGGCGATGTGGTCTTTGGTGCGGCGCTCCGCGTAGGGCTTCGCGGTGCCGGTCGTCATCAGGAACGCCCAGTCTGAGGACTGTGCCAGCAAAAGCTCGCGCGCCGCCTGGTTGAGCGCGCGCCGGGTGAGCCCCTCGGCGCTCGGGAAGCGCCTCACGAGCTCCTGCATCCTCCCCTCCGCCTTGTGGAGGTGCTTGTAGATCCAGTCGTTGGTGCCGTTCAGCCAGTGCTCGTAGTAGCCCTTGTCGCCCCAGCTCGAGGCCGATGGCGCGAGGATCTGGAAGGTATCCTCGCAGGCCACGAACTCCTGCGGCGTGACAGGCTCCAGGGCCGAGCCGATCCTGGCCGCCCGCCTGAGGACGTCCGAGAGGAAGTCCACCCCCTCGAACCACCAGTGGCCGAAGAGCTCCGCATCGTACATCGCGCAGATCAACGGCCTGGCGCCGAGGTCCTTGCGGAGCGAACTCACGCGGTTCTCGTTCGACGTCACAAAGTGCTCGGCGTGCGAAGCGGCGCACTTCCTGGCCCAGTCGGGGACGTAGGGCTCCTTCTTGTCGAGCGGAACCTTTCCGGTCACCCTGTGGTATTTGAGTCCTATGTTCCTCCTGACGCCGTCCGGGTGGAGACAGGAGCGGACCAGCTCGAAGTCGCCGTCGTAGCCCAGGTCGCGGTAGAATTCGCGGTAGACCGGGTCGCCGGGGTAGCCGTGCTCGGCGGACCAGACCTGAATGCCTGTCTCCGGGTCGCGCGCGAAGACGGCCACGCCCGCCGGGGTGAGCACCGGCCTGTACGTCAGGTACCGCGGTCTCGGCGAGCCGTTGAGCACGCCGTGCGCGTCCAGGAAGAAATACCGCAGACCGCTCTCGGCGAGCAGCTCGTCGATCCCCGGGGCGTACGCGCACTCGGGGAGCCAGATCCCCGAGGGCCTGCGCCCCATGTGCTTCTCGTAGTTCCGGCAACCGATCTCGATCTGCGCCCGGATCGACTCCCTGCGCTCCATGAGCGGCAGGAATCCGTGCGTCGCGGCGCAGGTGAGTATCTCCACGACACCCCGCTCCGCGAGCGCACGAAAGGCGACCAGAGGATTCCTGCCCCATGACCTGTAGAGGTCGCGGATGCGCCTGAGGCGCGTGCAGTACATCTCCGCGGCGCTCTGGAACGGAGAGCCCCGCTTCTGCGCGAGTGCGGCGTCGGCGCAGGCGATGAGTCTATCCAGATGGGCGTCGTACCGACCCTGGAGGAGCGGGTCGCAGAGCATCTCGCAGAGCGGCGGCGAGAGGACGAGCGAGAGCCTCGCCCGCACCCCCTCGTCCGCCAGGCGCCCGAGGGCGTCCGCGACGGGCACATAGGTCTCCGTGATGGCCTCGAAGAGCCAGTCCTCTTCGAGGAATCGCTCGTGCTCCGGGTGCCTCACGTATGGCAGATGGGCGTGGAGCACGAGCATCAGGTAGCCGTTCGGGAGGCCGGCCCGCGCGACGTCTTCGGTGCCCGCGGGTGCCTTCCTCCGCGGGAGGACGCGGGCGCTCCTCAAGAATCCCCGCGAGCCCACCGCGACGAGGCTTCCGCCCACCGCGCCGAGCTCGACCAGCCTCATGAGCTCCTCGCGGAGGGAACCCCAGTCCGCCTCCCCGATGTCCCCGAGGCCCTCCTGGGGCGTCCTGACCTCGTTCCCCGCCGCCAGCCTTATGTACTCCCCGCGAGGCGAGATGATGCCCAGTTCCAGACGGTAGGTGGTCCGCGGGGCGACCTTCAAGTACCAGTTTCGCGCACTGGGATCGATCTGTACGTCGTACGGCTGGCCGCCTTGCGGGCTCACCCGCAGGACCCAGCGCGAGGAGTCGAGAAACGCCTTCCCGTGCGCGTCGATGATCCTCTGGCAACCGCCCCCCTCCAGCTCCCAGTAGCAGAACAGCCAGCCGGCGTCGCGAACGAGCACGCCGAGCCTGTCCTCGCCGTAGTGAGGAGGTATCGCCGCGCCGCGTTCGACCGGCCCGTGGAAATGGGGTTCGGGCGCGGACTCCGCGCGAGCGGCAGGCGGCACCTGCTCCGCGCGGGGCTGCATTTGCGCAGGCTCCGGCGCCGACTCGGGCTTGGGAGCGAGCTTCCTCGTGCCTCCGCGACGGGGGCCAGTTGCCGCGGCGGGCGCATCACTGTGCGCCTCGGAGGCCTTGACTGTCTTCGTCGCCCTCTTCTTCTTGTCGCCAGCTTCCTTCTTCGCCATTGACGGCACTCCCGTCCCACCTAGTCCTGCGGACCAGGGCCTCCAGTTTGCACAAGTGTAGCACGACCCAGCTCCGAAAGCAACATCTCTTTCGGCACAACGACGACGCCGCCCGGGCTCACCGTGAAGCGTTTGCGATCGCGATCGAGGTCCACGCCGATTTTCTCGCCCTCGGGGATCTTCACGCCCTTGTCGATGATCGCGGAGCGGATCTCGGCGTAGCGCCCCACGTCCACGTCCTCCATCAGGATGGAGTTCGAGATGCGGCTGTGGCTGTGCACGTGCACCCCGGGTGACAGGACGGAGCTCTCTATCCACCCACCGGAGATGATGCAGCCCTCCGCGACGATCGAGTTCACTGCGGCGCCGGTGCGCCCACCCGGTTCGGCGAAGACGAACTTGGCAGGGGGCCGCTGCTCGTGGTAGGTCCGGATGGGCCAGGACGCGTCGTACAGGTTGAACTGCGGCGTCACCGAGACCAGGTCCATGTTGGCGGCGAAGTAGGAATCGATGGTCCCAATGTCGCGCCAGTAAGGCTTGGAGCCCTCCGGTGCGCCTGGCTCCTTGAAAGGGTACGCGAAGACCCGGCAGCTCTCCTTCTCCACCATCGCGGGGATCACGTTCCTGCCGAAGTCGTGCTCAGTTTCCTTCCTCGCGTCCTCGCAGACCTGGCGGACGAGGACCTCCGTCTTGAAGGCGTAGATCCCCATCGACGCCAGGCTCTCGTGCGGCCGCTCTGGGATCGGGGCCGGGTCCTGCGGTTTCTCCCTGAATCTTTTCACGCGCCACTGTCCATCCGCCTCCACGACCCCGAAGGCCCTGGCCTGCTCGCGCGGCACGGCGATGCAAGCGATGGTCAGGTCCGCCTCGTTCTGCACGTGGAAACGGAGCATCTCGCCGTAGTCCATACGGTAGACGTGATCGCCCGACAGGATCAGGACGTACTCGGGCCTCTCGCGCTCGAGCGTGTATATGTTCTGGAATATCGCGTCTGCGGTGCCCCTGTAGAAGCCCGAGGCCGTGCGCTGCTGCGGGGGGATGACGTCTATGAACTCGCCCAGCTCCCTGCTGAAGACGCTCCAGCCCATCCGGATGTGCCTGTCCAAGGACAGCGACTTGTACTGGATAAGCACGTGAATCCGCCTGAGCCCCGAGTTCAGGCAGTTGGACAGCGTGAAGTCGATGATCCTATAGTGTGCGCCGAACGGGACCGCGGGCTTCGCCCGGTCCCTCGTGAGCGGGTGCAGCCGCTGGCCCTCGCCGCCCGCGAGGATCAAAGCGAGCGTATTCTTGATGATATCCTGGATCCTACGGTGTCTCTCCGGCATCGGCCGTTCCTCGCGCTTCCGGCCCGGCAAGGAGTCTCAGGCCCCGGCCCTCTCCGCAAGGAGCTCGCGGACCGTCCGCTTGAGCTCGGTGAAGTCGGCGGACTTGACCACGTATGCGTCCGCAGCCCAAGACATGAAGTTGTCCTTGTAGAAACCGTACGCGGTGTTGAGGACGACCGGTATCCTCTCGTCGCCACTCAGCATCTTGCCCAGGGCCTCGATCCCATCCATCCCTGGCATCCATATGTCCAGGATCACGAGGTCCGGGCGCTCCTTGGCCACTTTCTCGAGGGCGACACGCCCATTCTCGGCTTCTATCACGGTGTAACCCTCTTCTTCAAACACCTGCACGTAGAGCTTCCTCTGGTTGTCCTCGTCGTCCACCACGAGTATCTTGTAGGCCACTTTTCCGAACCTCCTTTCGCAGCTACGGGAGCTCGTCCCCGATCCTCTCCCCCGCCTGCGGTGGCTGCGGGGGGAGGGTGATCACGAACGTCGCGCCGCCTCCCGCGGCAGCCTCGAGGTGTATCTCGCCGCCGTGCTCGGCGACGATCTGTCTGCAGACGGCGAGCCCCAGCCCCGTTCCGCCTTTCTTTGTCGTGAAGAACGGCTCGAACAGACGGTGCTGGAGCTCCTTCGGAATCCCCGGTCCGTTATCCGAGACGACTAGCACAGCACCCGCGCCGTTCGGCCCGGTGGAGATCCGCACCTTCCGGGTGGCGCTCCCGCCGCCCTGGGCCTCCTGCATAGCCTCGGCCGCGTTCCTCACCAGGTTGAGGAGGACCTGCTGGATCTGTTCGGCGTCGAACGCGATCTCTGGCGTGGACGGGTCGAGCGCGAGCTCCAGCGTCACCTGCGGCGAGAGGCTGCCCGCAAGCATGTTCGCGGCCCTCTCGACGACGGCGTTCAGCGACTGCCTGACGGCCACGGGCCTGGTCGGACGCGAGAAGTCCATGATGCCGCGGAGCATACGCTCCAGCCGCATCACCTCCTCGTAGATGATCGAGGCGCTCTCGCAGACCTTCCGGAGGTTCTCGGCGGCGGCGGGGCTCGCGTGCGCGCTGGCGACGGCCTCCGCCCTGCTCTTGATCGAATGGGCGAAGCCGCCGATCGTGGTGAGGGGATTCCTTATCTCGTGCGCGATGTGCGCGGCGACCCTGCCGATGGCGGCCAGCTTCGTCTGGTCGACGAGCTGCCTCCGCGTGCTCCGGAGCGTGTTCAGGCTGTCGCGGAGGTCGGCAAAGGCCTCCGCGTTCTCGATCGCGAGCCCGGCGGGGCCTGAGAACATCTGGAGGAGCGTCACGTCCCTGTCGGTGATCGGGCGGCCGTTGTACAGGTTGTCGGCCACGATCACGCCCAGGGAGCGCCCCCTCGACACGAGCGGCACCGCCACGAACTCCCTGGCACGGAAGCGAGCGCGGAACTCGGCTGTCACCTGATCGCTCGACCAGGCGTCCCGGATGACTATGGGCTTCCGCTCGTGGAAGACCCTGACGACCAGCTCCCGCTCGTCGTCGAGCGAATAGCGCAGGTCTCGGACGAGCGGATACAGGGGAAGCATCGTAGGCTTCGAGAGCGCCGCGTCGCGGAGCGCGTCATCCAGGGACCTCTGTCGCACCGAGAGCTCCGCCCAGACCCTGCCGGCCTCCTCAGCGCTCGCGGGGCCCACGGCGATCCGGCCGTCGAGGGTGTTGGTCTCCCGGTTCCTCAGGAAGAGGAACGCCCTGTTGAAGCCCAGGGCGTGCCCGGCCGTCACGCAGGTCAGGGTCAAGTGGAGCAGGTCGTCGAGGTCGAGCACCCCCTGGATCGCCTGGCTGATCCTCTCGATGAGCTGCATCTGCTCGATGCGGTCGGCCTGGGCGCTGATGTCCTGGACGAGCACCGTGAGCGAATATGTGCCGCCCTGCTCGGGGACCCGCACGAAGACGTTCTGGTACGTCAGCCGCTTCCCTGCGACGTACCTCTGCCATGTCTCGGACTCGAACGTGCCCCCCTGGAGGGCGCGTCTCGCCGCGCACTGGGCGCACTCCTGGGGTGGCCGGACGAATACCTCGTGGCAGCGCTTGCCGACGCTCGGCCCGAACCAGTTCACGAAGGCGCGGTTCGCCCACGTGAAACGCAGCTCTGCATCGAGGATCGCGAGGCCCGCCCCCGTCGCGTCGACCACGTTCTGGAGTCTCTGCGACTCCCTCAGGCGATCCTCCTCCGCCTTCCACTCCTCGGTCACGTCGTCGAGCATGACCCTGACGCAGGAGGACTCGGCCAGCCTGCACGGATGGACGTCGATATTGACGATGCGCTCGCCCTGGCCGGGGGGGCCCGTCCTCAGGAGCGGGAGCTTCCCGCGGAATCCCTCCGCGAACGCGCGCTTGATCATCTCGGCGAGCGGCCCTGGCTCGGCCGCCGCCGGCACGAGCTGCGAGAGCATCATCCCGACCACGTTCCTGAGCTCGAGCCCGGTGCCCGCGAGGGCGGAGCGGTTGGCGAAGAGGATCCGCAGCTCCTCGTCCACGATGTAGAGCTTGGACGGCAGGGCCGCGACCAGTTCGTCCGTGAACGAGCGGAGGTCGTTCATCTCCTCCGTGCGCGCCGGGACCTCTCGCTCGAGCCTCCTCAAGCGCTGCCAGAACCTCGCCACGGCTATGAACGCGTCCGCGGAGCCGTCCAGGTCTCCGGCCGCGCATAGCACGAAGTCGGCCCCCGAGCGGCGGACCTCCTCCGCGGCGGCCCGCTCCGCCCCGTCGAGCACCACCCCGAGCGGTACGGACGGACCGGCCGCCGCCCTCAGCCTCGCGCACACCGCGGCGGCGTCCGCGGCGCGCGGAAATTCGGCCAGGATGAAATCCACCTCGCGGAGCTTGAGCACGTCCTCCGCCGACTCCGGCCGGTCGGCCCGTATGATGGTCACGCCCCCGCGTTCGAGCGACGCCGCGGCGCCCTGGGCCCCGCCGGGCGCGAAAACGAGGAAGGTGAGGGTCTCGCTCACGAGCGTGCCCTCGCGATCTCAGCGTCGTATAGCTCGGCGTAGCGGGCGGCGCTCGAGTCCCAGGACCAGTCCCGGGCCATCGCGCGGGCGACTAGCGCGGCCCACGCGCGCTCGTCCCTGTACGCCGCCAGGGCCCGACGCAGAGCGCCCAAAAACGCCCCCGCGTCGAAGCGGTCGAACACGAACCCGGTGCCGTTCCGGAAGGGCGGCTCGCCCGCGTCCTCGACGGTGTCGGCGAGCCCCCCCACGCGCCTGACCACGGGTATCGCCCCGTAGGTCATGGCGTAGAGCTGAGAGAGCCCTCCGGGCTCGACGAGGCTCGGCATCGCGAAGATGTCCGAACCCGCGTATATCCGGTGCGCCAGGGGCTCATCGAGCCTCTCCGTGCGCGCGGCTACGCGGCCTGGGTGCGCCCGCTCGAGCTCGCGGAGCCTCGCGGCGGCGGACTCGTCTCCTTTGCCGAGGACCGCGAGCTGGCAGTCCGGTTCGGCCGCCAGGAGCGGCTCCGCCGCCTCGATGAGCAGTCGCACGCCCTTGAGCTCGTCCAGGCGCCCCACCCAGCCGATGAGCGGCGCGCGCGGCTCCCGCCGGAGCCCGAGCTCCTTCTGGAGCGCCGCCTTGCAGGCGGCCTTCCCGGCCGCGGCGTCCGCGGCGGAGTACCTCCGCGCCAGGCAGCGGTCGCGGGCGGGGTCCCAGACGGTCCTATCGATCCCGTTCAGGATGCCGTGTATCCGCGCGGCCCGCGGCCTGAGGACGCCGTCGAGCCCCCTGCCACCCTCGGGGGTCTGCATCTCCCTGGCGTGGTTGGGGCTGACCGTGGTGATCGCGTCGGCGAAGACGATCCCCGCCTTCAGGTAGTTGAGCATGCCGTAGAACTCAAGCCCCTCCGGGCCGAAGAGCTCCCACCCGAGCCCCGTCCACGGCATATCCCACTGCCAGAACGCCCCCTGGAAGGCGACGTTGTGGATCGTCAGGATGGTTCGCGCGCGGCCTGCGGAGTGGCGCTCCGCGGTCTTCAGATACACCGGGACGAGCGCCGCCTGCCAGTCGTGGACGTGGTAGATGTCGGGCCGGATCCCGAGCGAGCGCGCCGCGATCACGACGGCCCTCGAGAAGAGCGCGAACCGCTGGGCGTTATCGGGGTAGTCGCGACCGTCCTCCGCGTAGAGGGAGGCCCTGTCGAAGTAGGGGTCGTACCTGAGGCAGACGAGCCGGACGCCCTCGCCGAGCTCCGCGCCCTCGAGCCCCACTGGCAGCCAGTGGGGGCCGACCGGGACATACATCACCGACGGTTCGAGAGGCTTCAGGGCCAGACCGCAGTCGCGGGCCTGCTCGCGGACGCACCTGTAGAGCGGCATCATGACCGTCGTCTCGAAGCCCAGAGGCGCGAGGTAGCGCGGCAGCGCCCCGGTCACGTCCGCCAGGCCGCCGGTCTTCGCGAACGGCGCCACCTCGGACGCCGCGAAGACCACGCTCCCCCTTAACGAGGAAGCGCCCGCCGCGGACGGACGGGGTTGCGGTCCTCCCTGCGCAGCCGCCCGACGCGCCGGAACGGTCCTGCCAACCTCCCTCTTGCGGCTCGGCACTCGATCTCCCCGCCCCTCCGCGCCCGCCGCGGCGCGGACGCCGCCGGACCACCGGATAGGCTAGAGCTCAACCTCCCTCAGGTACTCGGCAGCCGACTCCGGTGGGACGGGGTTGATGTAGAAGCCCGTACCCCACTCGAAACCGGCCACCCTCGTCAGCCTGGGGATCACCTCGATATGCCAATGGTAATGCTCGACGCGCGGCATCGGCAGCGGCGTCGAATGGATTATATAGTTGTAAGGGGGATTGCAGAGCGCCTTCTCGAGCTTCCTCAGGACGAGCCGGACGACCTGCGCGAGCTCGGCCGCCTCGACGGTCTGGATGTCCTCGAAGTGCGACGAGTGCCTCCTCGGGAGGATCCAGGTCTCGAAGGGGAACCTGGATGCGTAGGGGTGGAGCGCCACGAAGTTGCCGATCTCGGCGACGATCCTCTTCCCCTCCGCGTGCTCCTGGTCGATGATGTCGCAGAATAGGCACCTGCCGCGATAGTCGTAGAACTGCTTGCAGCCGTCCATCTCCTGCTGGACGGTGCGCGGCACCACTGGCGTCACGATGATCTGCGTGTGCGTGTGGTCGACGGAGGCGCCTGCGGCGCTGCCCACGTTCTTGAAAATCATACCGCAGACCATGCGCATGTCCTTGCGCAGGTCGACGAGCCTGTCCCGGCAGGCCTGGAACACCTCCTGCACCCTCGCGACGTCGAGCGCCGTGAGCGTCGTCAGGTGCTTGGGCGTTTCGATCACCACCTCGTGCGCGCCTATGCCGTTCATGCGGTCGTAGATGCCCACGCCCTTCTTGTCCAGGTTCCCCTCGACCTGGAGGGCAGGGTACTTGTTCGGCACCACCCTGAGCCGCCAGCCCGGACCGTTGGGGCGGCTATCGGGCTCCCTGTAGGCGAGTATCTCGGGCGGCGTCTTCGATTCGTTCCCCTCGCAGAACGGGCAGAACATGGCGCCGCGATCGGGCTTTTCCACGCACGCATCGGTGAAATCGCTGGGGCGCTTGGCGCGCTCCGAGGCTATGATCACCCAGCGCCCGAGAACGGGGTCCTTCCTGAGCTCTGGCATCTCATCTCCTGACCGACGGCCCGCGGCGCAGTGGAGTTCTCCGCGGCAAGGGGCGCACGACTCGGAGGAGAGTCGCGATCGCAGCCCCTACAGTCCCCTGCGATCCGCGCGGCGAATGCGTCTATTCAAAGGGTATTCGCGTCCAGCCGCATTGTCAATAGCGCCGAGGCTTGAGGTTGCATTAGGAAGTTCTGGGCGCGGGCGTTTCGATGCGGACGCGCGCGATCTCCGCTGGCGCTTGCGCAGGCAGCCCATGCCGCCTGGCCCACGACCGTACCTATGATGCCCGCCCGACACGGGCCGCTATGCGACGGGCTTCGCCCTCGCGAGCGCGGCGCACGTCGCAACGCATCAAGCCCGGGAAGGTCGAGAGATCAGCGGCCGGGCCGGAGCACCGGCGCGCGCCGCCGATACGCGGTCAGCATACGCCCCGCCGAGCGGCTCGCCCACGGAGCGACAGCTCGGGATTCGGGTTGAAATGGCCCTGGCCCGCACGCGCATGAGCTTGACTTCCGACCGGCCCCGCGCACGATGCGGCTTCCCGGCGGCGCAGGACCGGCCCTGCGCGTAGGGGAGAGGAGCTTCTCATGGAGCCGTACAGGATCCAGTTGCCAGTCGAGGACATTCCCAGGCAGTGGTACAACGTCGTCGCCGACGTCCCTGACATCGTCACGCCGCCGCTCCACCCGGCGACGAAGAAGCCCGCCGGCCCCCAGGACCTGGCGGCCATCTTCCCGATGGGGCTCATCGAGCAGGAGGTGGCGACGGACAGATGGATCGCCATCCCGGAGGACGTCCTCCAGGCGCTCGCCCTCTGGCGGCCGACGCCCCTCCACAGGGCGAGGAGGCTTGAGCAGGCCCTCGGGACGCCCGCGCGAATATACTACAAGAACGAGTCGGTGAGCCCGCCCGGGAGCCACAAGCCCAACACCGCCGTCGCGCAGGCATACTACAACAAGCGCGAGGGCGTGAAGAGGCTCGCCACCGAGACCGGCGCCGGCCAGTGGGGGAGCGCCCTGTCGCTCGCGTGCAACCTCTTCGGCCTGGAGTGCCAGGTCTACATGGTGAGAGTCAGTTACGAGCAGAAGCCCTACCGCAAGAGCATGATGCAGGCCTGGGGCGCGAAGATCCTGCCGAGCCCCACGAACACCACGAACGCCGGCCGCAAGGTCCTCGAGAAGGACCCGAACTCGCCAGGCAGCCTGGGCGTCGCGATCTCCGAGGCCATCGAGGACGCCGTGACCCACAAGAATACGAAGTACAGCCTCGGGAGCGTCCTGAATCACGTCCTGTTGCACCAGACGGTGGTGGGCCTGGAGACGAAGAAGCAGCTCGAGCTCGCCGGCGTCCAGCCCGACATGCTCATCGGGTGCGTCGGCGGCGGGAGCAACTTCGCCGGGTTCAGCTTCCCGTTCGTGCCGGACAAGCTCTCCGGGAAGAAGCTCCGTCTCATCGCGGTCGAGCCGGAGTCCTGCCCCTCCATCACGCGGGGCGAGTACCGCTACGACTTCGGCGACACGGCGGAGACCACGCCCCTCCTCAAGATGCACACCCTGGGCCACACGTTCATCCCGCCGAAGATCCACGCCGGCGGGCTCAGGTATCACGGCATGGCGCCGCTGGTCTCGGCGCTCGTCGAGAAGAAGCTCGTCGAGGCGAGGCGCGTCCACCAGGTGCCGGTCTTCCAGGCGGCGGTCCAGTTCGCGAGGGCCGAGGGGATACTCCCGGCGCCGGAGACGGCCCACGCCATCCGCGTCGTCATCGACGAGGCCCTGGAGTGCAAGAAGACCGGAGAGCCGAAGGTGATCGTGTTCAACTTCTCCGGGCACGGGCACTTCGACCTGGCCGCGTACGACGCGTACTTCGCCAATCGCCTCGAAGACTACGCCTACCCCGAGGAGGCGATCCGCGAGGCTATGAAAAAGGTGCCTGTCGTTCCGTAGCGGCCGACGGTGACGCGAGGGTCCCGCGGGCCGGCCCTGGGCCGGCCCGCGTCGTTTCATGGGCCTCGCGCGCCGGTGCTGGACCCCGCCGCCCGAGGGGCGCAGACTCTCCGCCGCCGTCAGACCGGCCGCGCAGGGAGAGGCGCGATGGCGCCCATCCGCCACCCCTTCGTCCCGATATCCATCGTCTTCGCGGCGGGCATAGCGCTCGGGTCATTCGCCGAGTTGCCGCTGGCGTGGCTCCTCTCCGCGGGCCCCGCGGCGGCGGGGGGCGCGATCGCCTGCGCGATCCGTGGCGAGGCCAGGGCCTCGCTCGCCGCGGGTCTCTTCTCGATCCTGCTCGCGGGGGCGAGCTGGGGCGCGCTCGACGCGAGGCCGTTCCCCGACGACCTCTCGCTCCTCGTGGGGGAGCGGGCGGTCCCCGCGCGGCTCCGCGCGACCGTCAGGGAGGCCCCGCTTCCTCCGCACCCGGCGGAGTCCGACGCGCGCGGGGAGCCCTTCGTCATCGACATCGCGGAGGCCGAGCGCGATGGTCGGCCCGTCCAGGTCTCCGGCAGGGCGCTCCTCAGGCTCGATGGCCCGGCGGACGGGATCGGACCAGGCGACTCGGTCGAGCTCCTCTGCGTTCTCCGGCGGCCCCCCGGAAGGAACTCGCCCGGCGGTTACGACAGGCGCAAGGCCCTCGCGCGCGAGGGCGTGAGGCTCGAGGCGGAGGCCCCCGTCGCGGCCGTTCGCGTCGTCGCGCGCGGGTGCGCGCTCTCCCCGCGCCGCACCGCCTGGACGGTGCGCTCGCGCCTGGCAGCCGGGATCCGAGCGGCGCTCCCACAGAGGGAGTCGGAGCTCCTCATCGCGCTCCTCCTGGGCCAGAGGCTCGCCGTCGACCCCGCGGACCGCGCGCAGTTCTCGCGGAGCGGGCTGGGCCATGTACTCGCGGTGAGCGGGTTGCACCTGGCTATCCTCGCGGCCCTGGCCGGGCGGCTGCTCGGGGTCCTCGGCCTGCGCGAGCGGCCGGCGGCCGCGGTGCTCGCGTGTCTCGCCATCTTCTACGCGGTGCTCGCCGGGGGCAGGCCGCCGATCCTCCGGGCGGCGGCGATGGTCTCGACCTACCTCGCGGCGACCGTCCTCTGGCGCGACCGCGACGCGAGGAACTCCGTGGCCCTGGCTGCGTTCGGGCTGCTCGTCTGGAGGCCGGGGTGGCTCTTCGACCCAGGCTTCCAGCTCTCGTTCGCGGCGGTCGGGTTCCTGGCGTTTCTTTATCCCCTTTTGGAAGAAGCTTGGGCCGCCTGGCGCGGCGGCGTGGAGGAGTGGATGGAGCCGCTCCCCGAGAACCGCCTGGAAAGAACGCTGCGCAGGCTGAGGCAGGCGGTGTTCGTGTCAGCCGCCGCCTGGGTGGGCGTGCAGCCGCTCCTCCTGCACTACCTCGGGTTCCTGAACCCCTGGGCGGTGCTCTCGAACGTCGTCGTCCTGCCCCTGGCGACTGTTGCGCTCGGGACCGGGGTGGTGCTCCTCGCGGCGGCGGCAACGAGCCAAGCGCTCGCGGTCCTCCTCGCTCCACTGGCGCGAGCGTCCGTCTGGGCTCTGCTGGCAGGGGTCGAGCTATTCGCGAGTTTGCCCTTCGCCACGGTGCGGCTCGCATCCCCCGGACCGGCCTGGCTCCTGGGCTACTACGGCCTGTGGATGGCGTTCTTCGCGTGGGCGGACTCGCGCGGCGCCGGGGCACCGGCCGGGCACGAGACGCCCCGGGGGATCTCCCGCGCGGCGGCGGCGAAGTGGGGGGCGGTCGCGGCGGCGCTCGCCGGTTCGGCCGTCGCGCTCGCGCTCGTCCGCGGAGAGCGCCCGAGCGCCCCCTCGCTCACCGTGCTCGACGCGGGCGCCTCCCGCGCGGCGCTCGTGAGAACGGCCTCGGGCGCCGACATCCTCGTGAACGCAGGCTCGCCCGGCCGAGAGGAGACCCTGGCGAAGAGGCTCCTGGACCTCGGCGCCTCGCGCCTGGCGGCTGTGGTCCTCACAAGAGACGACGACGCGCGCGGATCCGGGCTCGCTGCGGTCCTGGACGACATAGGCGCCGAGCTCCTCGCACTGCCCGCCCTGGGTGGGTCGTCTGGGCTCGCGCGCGAGGCGGCGGCAGCGGCCGGACGCGCCGGGATCCCGGTGCTCTGGCCCCGCCCCCCGGACGAACTCTCCTCGGCCGACGGCGCGGCGATCTCCTGGCTCCGGCTCGGGGCGCTCGAGGCGGTCTCGGTCGACGCGGGCGCGGGGCTATGCGTGGTCTTCCTGGACGCGCCCCCGAGGGCGTCTTGGCGCAGGGGCTTCCAGCCCGATCAGGGACCTGCCCCGCCGGGAAGGCGCCCCGCGCGCTGCGACCTGCTCGTGCTCCTCGATTGGCAGGGCGGGCCCGAGGCGCTCCGCGAGGCGGCGAGGGTTCTCCGCCCCGCCGCGGCGGTAGCTGCATTCTCCGGCACGGAGGCCGCCTTCGAGGGCCCGGCGGGCGCGATAGCTGCGCTCTCGGAGGAGGGGATAGCCGTCCTCCGGACGGACAGGGAAGGCACGCTCCGCGTCCGGCTCGACGGCGGGCTTCTGATCGTGGAGCGCTGGGACGGGGCCGCCTGGGCGGAGAGGCTTCGCCTCGGTGCGCGGCAGCCCGGCGCCGCTCTGCGCGATCGCCAGTGACGGCGCAGGGGCCGTCGGGCGTCTGCGTCCTGGCGGCGCCATCCCGACCACGTCAGCATGGAAAACGCCTTGACGCCCACACCACCCGGCCGGAGCATCCCGCATCCGCGCCGGGGATAGGCGCGGACGGAAGGAGGCCGGGGGATGGCACGGTCATTACGTCGGGCCGCAGGAGTGGCGGTCGTCCTGGCTGCAGGGCTCGTCCTGTTCGGCTGCGAGATGCTGAAAGGCAAAGGCACCGCCTCCGCCGTCGGGGCGGACAGCTTCAGGCTCGCGGACGCCGACGTCGAGGTGCGTATCGCGGTCGCCGAACTCGTCGGCTCGAAGGCGACCGCCGGCTTCGCAGCGGAGTTGAAAAAGCTGCCCTTGCCGATCCTCCCGAAGCAACTGGCCGAGAAGTCCCCCGAGGCCGCGGTGGCCGAGCAGCTCGGCATCGAGTCCGCGGACATCGAGTCCGTCACCGTCTCGGCGCGCGCGGCCGGGGAGGCCGGCGCGGCGCTCGTCGCCATCGTCACGCGGAAGCCGATCGATTCGGCGAGGGTGGTCGCGGCGCTGAGCAGGACCGGAGGGGGGCGGCTCGTGAAGGTCGGCGCCCACGCGGGCGTGGACCTCTACGCCCCCGAGAGCGAGGCCGATAAGGACGTGCTCGCGTTCGTGGGTCCGCATCTCGCGGTGCTCGGGGGCGCGCAGGAGGTGAAGCGCGGGATCGACGACCACAAGGCGGGGAGGACCGTCCCCTGCGAGGGCGCCCTCGCGACGGCCATCAAGGCGGCTCCGGCCGGCTCGGCGCTCGTCGTGGCGATCCGGCCCACGGGCGATCTCCTCGACGCCGTGCCGATCGGGGGCGGCGAGTCGCCCCTCGCCGACATGGCGAAGAAGCTGGAGTGCGTGTCGCTCTCCGTGCGCGCGGGCGAGGCCTTCGACCTGACGGCCTGCGCCTTCGCGAAGGCGGAGCCGGACGCCGCCGAGCTCAGAAGGCTCGCCTCGGAATCCCTCGCGCAGGCGAGGGAAGAGACCCTGCCCATGCTCGGGACGCCGGAGATGAAGCCTCTCAAGGACGCGCTCGACGGCGTCAAGGTCGCCGGCGGCGGCAAGGTGGTGGAGATCCACGCGAGCCTCAGGCCCGAGATAGTGAAATGCGCGATGCCGCTCATGGGCGCGATGATGATGGGCGCTGCCGGGGGCGCCGAAGAACCCGCACAGGAGGAGCCCGAGGGCGAGATCCTGGAATAAAGGTCCCGCGTCACCCCGCGTCCGGCGAGCCTTTCGACTGCGGATGGGTCCGGTGCGAAGGGCCGGGTGCTGGGCACCGAGGCATTTGCTTCAAGCGTCGGCGACGCCCGGAGGCTCGTTCAGACCTGACGGCCCAGCCGGGATCGATCCCGTGGCTGTCGTGACGGATGTGCCCATTCCAATCGACGCCTCGGCGAGCCCGATGCTGTCCTCGCCCGACTCGAGTCGGGCCTGGGCGCTCTTGCGGCCAGCGGCGTTGCACGATCTCCGGGGGCCGAATAGATTCCCCAGGTCTCTGCGGGGCGGAACGGAGAGGAGCGGCGGTCTGGGATGGCTATGGGCGCGTCGGGTTTCGAGGAAGGCCGGCTCGACAAGCGGAGCACCCTCCTCGCGAAGGGGGTGAACCCGTATCCCCATGCCTGGAGGCCCTCGCATACGCTCGCCGAGCTCCGCGCGCGCGAGGGCGAGCTCGCCGGCCGCCCCGTGCGCGTCGCGGGAAGGCTGAGCGCGATCCGCGAGATGGGCAAGGCCGAGTTCCTGGACATCTTCGACCTCGACGGGCACGTGCAGCTCCACGTGAAACGGAACGCCGTCGGCGAACCGGCGTGGGAGATCGCGAAGCTCCTCGACCTGGGCGACATCATAGGCGCCGAAGGAGAGCTCTTCAGGACCAGGACCGGAGAGCTCACCGTGGCCGTGCGCGAGCTCGCGGTCCTGGCCAAGGCGGTCGTGCCGCTACCGATCTCGAAGGAGAAGGACGGCCGCAAGTGGTACGCCCTCTCCGACCCCGAGATCAAGTACCGAGAGCGCTACATCGACTGGATCGCCGACTGCGCCTCCCGCGAGCGCTTCGTGCTGCGCTCGCGGATCATCTCCGAGATCCGCAGGAGGATGGACGCAGACGGTTTCCTCGAGGTCACCCCTCCGGTGCTCGAACCGAGCTATGGCGGCGCGGAAGCCCGACCCTTCACGACCCGCGTGGCGGCGCTCGGCGACGAGGAGGTCTTCCTGAGGATATCGCTCGAGCTCGCGCTCAAGAGGTATATCGTCGGCGGATTCCCGAAGGTCTACGCCATAGGTCCGAACTTCAGGAACGAAGGTCTCGACCGGATGCATCATCCCGAGTTCTGGATGATGGAATGGTACGAGTCCTTCACCGATTACGAGGACCAGATGGTGCGCTTCGAGCGGCTCGTCTCGGGGGTGGCGAGCGCGGTGCTCGGCACGACCCGTGTGAGCCTGGGCGGCCGCGAGACCGACCTCGCGCCGCCGTGGAGGAGGCTCTCTCTCGCCGAGGCCGTGAAGGCCGCGACCGGCATCGACGTCGAGGCCGCCGGCGCGGAGGGGCTCCGCGCCGAATGCCGCAAGAGGGGCGTCCCGGAGGAGCGGCTCCCATCCTCGTGGGGCGAGTGCGTGACGGCCCTCTTCGAGGTCGCCTGCGAACACGAACTCACCGGCCCGGTCTTCGTCAAGGATTTCCCAGCGGAGGTCTCGCCGCTCACGAAGAGGAAGAGGCTCCCGGGCGGGGGGCTCTCGGAGCGCTGGGTGGAGCGCTTCGAGCCGTACCTTTTCGGCATGGAGATCGGCAACGCCTACACCGAGCTGACCGACCCCGTCGAGCAGTTGGAGCGCCTGTCGGCGCAGGCGCGCACCGCCCGCGGCGTGCCTGTGGACTGGGACTTCGTGAAGGCCATCGGTTGCGGCATGCCGCCCACGGGCGGCGTGGGTCTGGGCATAGACAGGCTCGTGATGATCCTCTCGGGCGCCGCGTCGGTGCGCGACGTCATCGCCTTTCCGCTCATGCGCAGGCAGGCCGAAGGTCAGCCCCGCGAAGAGCCAGGCCCGGACGCCCCGGCCGGGCGCCGGGCACCAGAGGGGCGCGGCGCCGAGGGCCCGCAGGGGGCCTCGGGCGGCGCGTAGGCCCCGTCAACGACTGGGCCGCCGGCTGCTGCGTCTCGACTGGCGGCCACGGCGGGACCGTGTCGTCTCACGTTCCTCGCGCGTCCAAGACGCGCATTCCGACCCGAGCCTCCCGCGAGCCAACCGGGCATAGCGCTTGACCGCCGCGGATGGAAGAACCTACAATGCTGAGATTGTGAACCAGGGTCGCGTGCCCCGCAGTGAGCACTCGTGAGACGCCGGGCCTCTGTAGCGAGGCCTCGCCCCGCGCTTACGGTGCGGCGCGCCGCCCGCGCCCCGGCCGACCCGGGGCGCGCGAGGAGCCCGCGGGAGGGAGGATCGACAGATGCCTGTCGGCCAGGGCCTCCCTCCCATGAGCTTCCCCGAGATGCTGAACGCGCTGGCCAGGCAGAAGCGTTCCGGCGTCCTTCGGGTCAGCGGCGCCGAGGGATGGAAGGTCCTGGAGCTCAAGGCGGGGTCCATCCGGCTCGTGACCGGCGTGAGCGGCCGGCGGCTGAGGCTCGGCGAGGTGCTTGTCGCCAGGGGCAAGGTGCCCCCCGACGCGGTGCGCAGGGCCCTGGAGGTCCAGAAGGCGACCGGCGTTCCGCTCGGCGAGATCCTGGTGCAGAGAGGGCTCGTCTCGCGCGCCGATGTCCACGAGATCGTGCGCTTCCAGGTGGAGGAGGAGATATACGACCTGTTCACATGGGCGGACGCGCAGTGCGAGTTCCAGCCCGACACGACGCTCGGCGAGCAGGTCGAGGACTATCCCGGCGCCACCGAGCTGCAGATCGACCCGCAGCAGGTCTTCCAGGAGGCGGCGAGGCGAATCCCAGTCTGGCAGCGCATAGAGAAGAGCATCTACTCTCCCTACATGTCCTTCAGGCTCACCGAGCGCGGGCAGTCGATGCTGGCGACGGCCTCGCGAGGCGGGAGAAAGCTCCTGGAGCTCGTGCAGGAGGGCTGCTGCGTCGACACGATCGTCCGTCGGACGATGGTCGGCCGCTTCGCGGTGTGGAAGTCGCTGACGGAGCTCCTGGAGGCGCAGGCGATCTCGGCGATCCCCGACGCGGAGCTTCCGGGGTTGGCCGAGCGCTGGGAGGCCGAGGGCGCGCTCGAGTCCGCCTGGGGCGCGCTCATGCGTCTCAGCCAAGTCACGACGGACAGGCAGAAGATCGCGGCGTTCCAGGGGCGCGCGAGGGTGCTCCGCGAGCGCATCTCCCGGGAGGAGGCGGCCGCCGAGGAGGCGGCCGCGCCCGGCGCCAGGGCGGTCCCTGGACAGAGGCGGCCGAGGAGCGCTCGGGCGGTTTTTCTCCTGGCAGTGCTCGTACTGCTCGTGCTCGCGGGCATCTTCGCCCCGGCCCTGGGCCTGGTGGGCGGGCGGACGGAGAACCTCGGACCCTACAGGGAGGCGGCCAGGCGCGCCCAGGAACTGGCCAGCAAGGGGGACATAGCCGGCGCGCGCGACGTATGGGAGCAGTTCCTCGCGGCGAACCCCAAGGGCATGGGAGCGGATCTGGCCCGGAGCGCGAAGGAGATCATCGACGAGCAGTACGAGCAGCTCGTCGAGATCGAGATCGACAAGGCGCAGAGGCTCGAACGGGCAAAGAGCTATGGCGAGGCCATAGAGCTGTACGACGAGATCCTGAAGCGCTATCCCCGCACCACGAAGCAGGCCCGGATCACGGACCTCAGGAACAGGGCCAGGCGCGACCACGAGGACTACGTCCAGAAGCTGACGCGCGAGGAGCTCCGCGCGACGCTTGAGCGCGGGAAGAAGCTCTTCGAAGAGAAACGCTACAGCGAGGCCCGCGAGGCCCTCCAGAACGTGCAGAAGTCGGAGAGCGCCGGCCCCGAACTCCGCCAAGAGGCGCGGAAAGAGCTCGCCCGCGTCGAAGAGGTGGAGGCGAAGGCCGAGTCCCTCGTCAGGACCGCCAGGGCCAAGGAGGAGTCGGGCTCGCTGGACGAGGCCCTGCGCATATACCAGGAGTGCTACGACCTCTGGGGAAGCTCCTCATGGGGCCGCGTCGCCGCCGAACGACTGACGGAGCTCGGCCGCGACAGGGTTCGCGCCAAGATGCTCTACGACGAGGGCCTCCGCAGCTACGCCGCGGGCGAGTTCGCCGCTGCGGTCTCCAGGCTCAGGGAGGCCGAGCGGTTCAAGGGCTTCCAGGTCGCGGAGCTGGCCTCGAAGAAACTCGAGGATATCCAGGCCGCGCGGACCCGCTCCGTGGAGCTCCTGGAGCGCTCGAGGCGCCTGGCCGCCGAGGGCCGCGCGGAGGAGGCCTTCGCGCTCCTCGTGGAGCTCGCCGAGCGCTTCCCTCACACGCAGGCGGCGAGGGAGCTCAAGCTGGATATCCGCGTCGAGAGCGTCCCGCAGGGGGCTAAGGTCGTCAGAGACGGGAAGACCCTGGGGATGACGCCTCTCAGCCTCAAGCTAGGGGCGTACGAGTCGGGGACCCTGATCTTCTCGAAGCAGGGCTTCGAGACGCATCGCGAGAAGTTCGACAGGGTGCGGAAGCCCCTCCTCCGCGTACACCTGCAAAAGGGGCTCGCGTTCCGCAGGAGCCTCGGCCATCCGGCGACCGCGGGCCCAGTGGACGCTCACGGGCGGTTCCTGGTGAGGTCCGGAGCGACGCTCACGGCATTTTCAACTGACAGCGGAGCGCCCATCTGGCAGGTGGAGCCGGGGGAGCCCCCGGACGGGCGCGGCCGCCCGGCCGCGATCGGCGACATTGTCTTCGTGGCCGCCCCCGGCAACAGGCTCCTCGCCCTGAACTCGGCGACGGGCGGACCGCGCTATGACCTCCCGCTGCCGGCGGCCCCTGCCACGAGCCCCATCGCCATACGTCTGCCGCTCCTAGCGGACCGCGTGTTCGCACTGGTCGGATGCAGGGACGGTCAGGTGGTCCTGCTGGACGCGCTCGACGGCGCGCATCGGTGGACGGCGCGCGTGCCTCCGCCGATACGCTCCGACATGGCCGCCACGGACAGGCTAGTCTTCGTCTGCTCGCCCGGGGGATGCCTCGACGTCCTGGACATCCTGACAGGCCAGCCGCGCTGGCGCCAGAAGGTGCCGGGAGAGATCGCCAGCTCCCCTGCTGTCGACCCGACGGGCGCCTCCGTCGGCGTCGTCACGAGCCTTGGCGAAGCGTATGTGTATAGCGCCTCAGACGGTCGGGTGCTCGCGCGGATGGTGCTCGAGGGGTGCCACGGCGGGGGTATAGTGCTAGACGGGCATGCCGCATACATCGGCGGTGACGACGCCAAGGTGCGGGCGTTCGATACGACGACGGGCAGGTCGCTCTGGGAGGCGAGGGTCGACGGACCGGTGCGCGACTCGCCTGCGCTCCACGAGGGGTTCGTCTACGTCGGGACGGAAAAGGGCTCGCTGATATGCATCGAGACCCAATCCGCCCGCGAGGAATGGCGCATCGACGCAGGTTCGAGTGTCGTGGGCGCCCCGCTCGTGTGTCGCCCTTCGGTCTCCCCGGCAGAGCGCCTCGAGGGAGGGGGGGGCTCCAGGCTCGTCGCCGGGACGCTCGACGGGGACATCCTCGGCGTCGATATCGGCCCCGCGACCTCGCCGAGCTCGGCCGCCGCTGGGCGCTCGGGCCCCGAGTGACTGGAACGTGTGATTCCCGCTGCGCCCTTGCGCAGGCGGCCCATGCCGCCTGGCCCACGACCGCGCCTAGTTCTTTCGCCCCGGTGCCGTTCATGTGGGGCGGCAACTCCGGCCGTCTACGCTTGAGCTTCCGATACGTGAAAAAACCCTCCCCAGTGCGCCTCTATGTCCCCCTGCCTCTCGCAGCTCTCGCGGTCTTCGCTGAAGATGTGCTTCCCCGCGTCCCCTATGCGATCCCAACCGTTCTCCTTCCTGGAATACGCGGCGCCGCTCCCTCGCGTCCTCCCCCCGGAGACGTGCGCCTTCTCGTCCGGATCGACCAGTGCGAGGGCGCATCCCCCGCAGGGTCGTTCGCTCGTCGGACGGGTCGAGGGAAACCGGGGATGAATCAAGCGGAAAGTGAGTTGACAACCGGGGAGCGGCGGCTAAACTGTGTACCTCAAGCTCACCCGACGCCTCCCTCCGGCCCCGGCGGGTAGGTGTGTGACAGGAGGGGGCTTGCTGCTGTAGCTCAGCCGGTAGAGCACGTCCTTGGTAAGGACGAGGTCATGGGTTCAAATCCCATCAGCAGCTCCATGAGCTGCATCATGAGGGAGCGGCTGGTGGGGCTTCGTACGCGGGGGACAGGAGCCTGAGAAGGGGGCACGATCGATGGCGAAGGAAAAGTTCGTCCGCGACAAGCCGCACGTGAACGTAGGCACCATCGGGCACGTCGACCACGGCAAGACGACGCTCACTGCGGCCATAACCAAGGTACAGTCGTTCAAGGGCTTGAGCAACTACGTCAGCTATGACGAGGTCGCCAAGGCCTCCGAATCGCAGGGGCGCCGAGATCCGACCAAGATCCTTACCATAGCGATATCCCACGTCGAGTACCAGACGGACAAGCGCCACTACGCCCACGTCGACTGCCCGGGCCACCAAGACTACATCAAGAACATGATCACCGGCGCCGCGCAGATGGACGGGGCGATCCTAGTCGTCGCGGCCGACGACGGCCCGATGCCCCAGACGCGCGAGCACATCCTTCTGGCCAGGCAGGTGAACGTGCCGGCCATAGTCGTGTTCCTGAACAAGGTGGACAACGTCGACGACCCGGACCTCCTGGAGGTCGTCGAGATGGAGGTGCGGGAGCTCCTGACGAAGTACAACTTCCCGGGCGACAAGACCCCCGTCATTCGCGGGAGTGCACTCAAGGCGATGAAGGCCGAGAGCCTGAACGACGAGGCCGTCAAGCCCATCCAGGAGCTCTTGGACGCGATCGACAACTTCATCCCGGAGCCGGTGCGTGACATCGACAAGGACTTCCTCATGCCGGTGGAGGACGTCTTCTCGATCAAGGGCAGGGGCACGGTCGGGACCGGACGCGTGGAGCGCGGCATCGTGAAGGTCGGCGACAACCTCGAGATCGTGGGCCTGAGGGACGAGCCGCTCAAGACCGTGTGCACGGGCGTCGAGATGTTCCGGAAGATCCTGGACGAGGGCCGCGCCGGCGACAACATCGGCGTCCTCCTGCGCGGCATCGAAAAGGAGCAGCTCGAGCGCGGGATGGTGCTGGCGAAACCGGGCTCGATAACGCCGCACACGAAGTTCGAGGCGCAGCTCTACGTTCTGACCCAGGAGGAGGGCGGCAGGCACACGCCGTTCTACTCGGGCTACAGGCCGCAGTTTTACTTCCGCACGACCGACGTGACCGGGAAGCTCGAGCTCCTGGGCGGCGCCGAGATGTGCATGCCTGGCGACAACGTTTCGATCAGAGGCGAGCTGATCAAGCCCATAGCGATGGAGGAGGGTCTGCGCTTCGCCATCCGCGAGGGCGGCAAGACCGTCGGCTCGGGCATCGTGACGAAGGTCCTGCAGTAGACGGACGGGACGGACCGAGGTGGCCAAGCTCAAGCGGAAAGAACGCAACGTCATGCTCGAGTGCAGCCAATGCAAGGGCCGCAACTACGTGACGCCGTTCTCGTCGAAGGGCGGCAAGAAGCTCGAAACGAGGAAGTTCTGCCCTGTGTGCAGGAAGCACACGGCGCACAAGAGCCGCAGGATTGACTGACGGGATTGACTGACGGAACATACGGAGGTATGCTCGGCGCGTCAGGGCAGTAGCTCAACTAGGCAGAGCAGCTGATTCCAAATCAGCAGGTTGGGGGTTCGATTCCCTCCTGCCCTGCCACAGGAGCGAGCCGGTTCGCGCGGGGCGTTGCCGGCGCCGGGGTGGTTGCGGAACAATCCGGGGCGGTTGGCCCGGGAAGGGCGCGGTCGGGGGGCCCTGCCGGGATCGCCCCAGTTCGAGCCCCCGTCGCGGGCGGCCGGGGCCGCCCGCAGCCCACTCGAGGCTAACTGAGAGCGTCGAGCCGCGCGCGGTGCGGCGCCGGGGCGGTTGTTTCCCGTGCGCGGAGGGGCAGGTCGAGATCGGGAGGGGCCCAGCGATGGGCTGGAGCGTCTGCAGACCGGGCGAAGGCCGGCTGGCGCGTTTCAGCGCGCTGGCAATAGCCCTCGCCTTCGGGGCCTTCAGCGCATACAGGTGGTACCTGTGGGCCCTGGACAAGGGTCTCAAGTGGCCGCTCCCTCAGATCGGCTCGCACCAGATGAACTGGGGCGAACTTGGCGCGGCGCTTTTGATGATCGCGGCCGCGCTGATCGGGTACAGGATCGCCTTCGTGCACCCGGGGAGTTCGGATTTCCTGATCGAGACGGAGATCGAGTTGCGCAAGGTGACCTGGCCCGAGTGGAAGCCGATGTTCAGGTCGGGGACCGAGCTCTGGGGATCGACCTACGTCGTGATCATCGTGGTCGTCGCCCTGACCGCGATCGTGGCGGCGGTGGATCTGGTCCTCCAGATCGGGGCAGACGCGATCTACTTCAGATGAGTTAGGCGGGAGCGGCCCGCATGGCTATGAACTGGTACACGCTCAAGGTCGCTGCAGAGCGCGAGGAGCGCATCCGCGCGAGCCTGGAGGCGAAGATCCGCGCCGCGCCTCCGGAGGTGCAGAGACAGTTCGGCCGGATACTCGTGCCGAGCGAACACTACACCGAAATCAAGGGCGGGAAGAAGCGGGTGACCAAGCAGAAGATGTACCCGGGCTACCTCCTGATCGAGATGGAGCTCACGGACGAATCGTGGTTCCTGGTCACGGAGACCAGCGGGGTGGCCGGCTTCGTGGGCACCAACCGTCGGAAACCAGTCCCCATGCCGGAGCAGGAGGTCGCGCGGCTCCTGCGCGAGATGGAGGACAAGAAGGAGAAGCCCAGGCCCAAGATCGACTTCGAGCTGGGCGACAGCGTGAAGATCAAAGAGGGGCCTTTCGAGAACTACGACGGGACCGTCGAAGAGGTCACCCCGTCGAAGGGCCTTGTGAAGGTTTCGGTCTCGATATTCGGGCGCTCGACCTCCGTGGAGCTCGAGTACAGCAAGGTGGAGAAGCTCTAGGGTCCACCGGTAGGCGCGGCCCGGACGGGAGGCGCGACAGGTGCCGAAGGAAGTCGTCGCGAAGATCAAGCTGCATGTGACGGGTGGCCAGGCCACGCCCTCGCCTCCTGTGGGGCCGGCGCTCGGCCAGCACGGCCTCAACATCGGCGAGTTCGTGCGGCAGTTCAACGAGCGGACGCGCTCGCAGACCGGGATCACGATCCCGTGCGTGATCACAGTCTACTCGGACAGGACCTTCACGTTCATAACGAAGTCGCCGCCCGCGGCCGAGCTTCTGAAGCGCGCTGCGGGGCTCGCCAAGGGGTCGGGGATGCCGAACCGCGAGAAGGTCGGCAAGGTGACCATGAAGCAGGTCGAGGAGATCGCGCGGGAGAAGATGAAAGACCTCAACGCCGCGACCCTGGAGGCTGCCTGTCGCATAGTGATGGGCTCCGCGCGCAGCATGGGTATCGAGGTCGAGGGCGCTCCCGCGCCGGCCAAGAAGGCCTGAGGAGATCGGTCTTATGGCGAAGCGGAGCCGCAGATACAACAAGATGATCGCTACGGTCGACCGGACCAGGCGGTATTCCGTGAAGGACGCGGTCGCGACCCTCCAGGCGGCCGGGCCTCGCGCGAAGTTCGATGAATCCGTGGACCTCGCGCTGAAGCTCGCGATCGACACGAAGCAGGCGGACCAGATGGTGCGCGGGTCGTTCGCCCTGCCGAACGGCACCGGCAAGTCTCAGCGTGTCATAGCATTCTGCGAGGGGGAGACCGCCCGAGAGGCCATCGCCGCAGGGGCCGTCGAGGCGGGAGGCGAGGAGCTCGTCAAGAAGGTGCAGGGCGGCTGGATGGACTTCGATGTGGCGATCGCGCACCCGTCGATGATGAGGTTGATAAGCCCCCTCGGCAAGGTGCTCGGCCCACAAGGCAAGATGCCCTCGCCGAAGAGCGGCACCGTCGTACAGGACGTCGTGCGCGCAGTCCGTGAGTTTCAGGGCGGCCGCGTGGAGTTCCGCGCGGACGCCTTCGGCAACATCCACGTGCCGGTCGGGCGGGTGAGCTGGCCGGCGGAGAAACTGGTCGAGAATATTCAGGCCTTCCTGGATCACATCCTGAGCATCCGGCCGTCGAGCGTGAAAGGCGTGTTCCTGCAGAGAGCGGCAGTGAGCACCACGATGGGCCCGGGTCTCAGGCTGGCCATCTGACGGGTCCAGGGGACCACGGAGGGACAGGCAGTGCCGAGCCGCGTTAAGGAGCTCATGGCTCAGGAGCTGGTCGATCGCTACCGGCCGGTCGGAGGTATGGTCGCCATCGGGTACGGGGGCATCCCCGCCGAGGAGGCCACTACCCTCAGGCGGGACCTCCGCGCCAAGCGCGTGGACCTCCGCGTGGTCAAGTGCAGCATCGCGCGGATCGCCTTCGAGCAGTTGGGACGCAAGGAGTTCGGCGAGTTCCTCCAGGGCCAGGTCGCGGTGCTCTCGTCTGCAGACCCGGTAGCGGCATCGAAGGCCGCGACAGAGCTCGCACGCACCAAGAAGTTTCCTGTCAAGGGCGGCTGGGCGGAGGGCCGCACACTCTCGCCGGAGGAAGTGAAGAGGCTCGCCGAGATCCCGCCCAGGGAGGCGCTCCTGGCGCAGATGGCGCGGCTCATCGCAGCACCGGTCACGCGCCTGGCGGCGGCCCTGGGCGCGCCCGCCGCATCGCTTGCGCGGGCGATCAAGGCGTGGAACGAAAAGAGGGGAAGCGCGACCCCGGCGCCGGACGCCGGGGCGGCCGCCGGTCCGGCCGCGTCGACGGACACAGGCGGAAGTCAGAGCGCCGCGGGCGAGGGCGCCCCGGCGGCGAAGGCACAGTAGCGTTCAGGACGGGGAGGCAGACCGATGGCGGAAGCAGCAGCCGTTCAGCTCAGCGAGAAGCTCGAGAAGCTCTACGCGGAGGTCACGCAACTCACGGTCCTCGAGGCCGCCGAGCTCGTGAAGGCCATGGAGGCGCGGCTCGGCATCTCGGCCGCGGCCCCTGTCGCGGCGGTCGCGGCAGCAGCCCCCGGGGCTGCGGCCGCGGCACCCGGCGGGGCAGCGCCGGCAGCCGAGGAGAAGACGCAGTTCGACGTTCTCCTCAAAGACGCTGGGGCCAAGAAGATCCAGGTCATCAAGGTCGTGCGCGAGCTCACGAACCTCGGCCTCAAGGAGGCCAAGGCGCTCGTGGACGGCGCCCCGAGCAAGGTCCGCACGGGCGTTTCCAAGGAAGAGGCCGAGGCGGCCAAGAAGAAGCTCGAGGCCGAGGGCGCGACCGTCGAGGTGCAGTGACTCCAGCGTTTCGGGCTGCGTTTCCACCCGGCCGGACCAGTAGCCACCGGGACCGCCGCAGGAGGCTCGAATGGCCCAAGCGACCACTGTGAGGACCGAGATTCGCAAGTACGGGCGGGCGCCGGCGCTCGCCGAGGTCTCGGACCTCTGCGAGATCCAGCGCAAGTTCTATCAGGAGTTACTCCAGGCGGATGTCCTCCCGCAGGACCGGAAGGACGACGGTCTTGAGGCGGTTTTCCGCGAGATCTTCCCCATCACGAGCTACGACAATACCATAAGGATGGAATACCTGTACTACGAGCTCGGCGAGCCCCATCATACCCCGGAGGAATGCAAGCAGCTTGGCCTCACCTACGCCGCCCCGCTCAAGGTCCGGGTGAGGCTGGTCCGGCAGGAGCCGGTCGAGGAGGACGTCTACCTAGGCAGCATTCCGATAATGCTGGGTGGCGGCGAGTTCATCATCAACGGGGCCGAACGGGTCATCGTGAGCCAGCTCCAGCGCTCCCCGGGGGTCGACTTCTCCGAGGAGACCCATTCCTCCGGCAAGAGACTGCATGCCTGCCGGATCATCCCCGAGCGCGGGAGCTGGATACAGGTGGAGGTCTCGAGCCGGGACGTCCTCTACGTGCGCATAGACCGTTCGAGCAGGATCCCGGCTACGCTCCTCCTGAGGGCCTTGTCGGAAAAGCACGGCACGACAGCCGACATCCTGCGGGCGATCTACGAGACGAAAAAGGTGAAGCTGGGCTCGCACACCGACGGGCTCGAAAACGCCGTGTGCGTCGAGGACGTCATCTCGTCTGAGACCGGCGAGGTGCTCGCGCCGGCGGGCGAGAGGATCGGCAAGGAGCGCCTTCAGCAACTCGAGGCCGCGGGCCAGCGCGAGATAGAGGTAGTCGCGGACGTGAAAGACGAGCTCGTCCTGAACACGCTCCGCGAGGACGACGCCACGTCGCACGACGATGCGATCATGCGGCTCTATGTGCGTCTCAGGCCGGGCAACCCCCCGCAGCCGGAGAAGGCCCTCGCGCTCTATAACGATCTTTTCCTGGACCCCAGGCGGTACAACCTCGGCAGGATCGGGCGGTTCCGCATCAACCGCAAGCTCAAGCACGGGGTCCCCGAGGACAAACTCACGCTCACCGGCGAGGACTTCCTGCACATCATCAAGTACATGGTCGAGTTGAGGGTCGGCGGTAGCAAGGCGCGGACCGACGACATCGACCACCTCGGCAACCGGCGGGTGCGCACGGTCAAGGATCTCGTCATGGACGAGTTCCGCAAGGGCATGGTGAAGCTGCGCCGGAGCGTCCGAGAGCGCATGAGCCTGAAGGACGTAGACACCGTCACCCCGCGGACGCTCATCAACTCGCAGACCGTGTCGAGTTCCATCGACTACTTCTTCGCCAGGGGCGAGCTGTCGCAGGTGGTGGACCAGTCGAATCCCCTGTCGCAGCTCACGAACGAGCGGCGGCTCTCGGCGCTCGGCCCGGGTGGGCTCAACCGCAAGCGGGCCGGGTTCGAGGTGCGCGACGTCCACACCTCCCACTATGGGCGGATCTGCCCGATCGAGACGCCCGAGGGCACAAACATCGGCCTCATCGTAAGCCTCTCGCTCTATGCGGCGGTGAACGAATACGGGTTCATCGTCACTCCCTACGCGAAGGTGAAGAATGGCAGGCTGACCGGCGAGGTGGTTTACCTCCGCGCCGACGAAGAGTACGAGCACCGGATCGCGCAGGCCGATGTCCCGGTCGGCGACAATGGCAAAATCCTGAGCGACAAGGTCGTCTGCCGCGCGGGCGAAGACGTGCAGGTGGTCGATGTTGATCAGGTGGACCTGATCGACGTCTCTCCGCAGCAACTCGTGGGCGTCGCGGCGGCCCTGATCCCGTTCCTTGAACACGACGACGCCAACCGAGCCCTGATGGGCTCGAACATGCAACGCCAGGCGGTGCCGCTCCTGAGGCCCGAGACTGCACTCGTCGCGACGGGGATCGAGAAGGCGGTCGCGCGGAACACGTCCATGGTGCTGGTATCGGACGTCGACGGCACTGTCGAGTACGCCGATGGCCTGAGGATCGTCGTACGCCCATCGGGCCAGGATGCCGAGCCTATCGAGTACCGCCTGAGGAAGTACGTCCGCCTGAACGAGCGCACCTGCCTGAACCAGACGCCCATTGTCCGAAAGGGCGACAAGGTGAAGAAGGGCATGCCCCTCACCGAGGGCGCGGCGACCAAGGACGGCGAGCTCGCCCTCGGGGCGAACGTCCTCGCGGCGTTCATGGTCTGGGAAGGCTACAACTTCGAGGACGCCATTGTAGTGAGCGAGAGACTGCTCAAGGACGACCGTTTCACCTCCATTCATATAGAAGAGTTCGTCTGCGAGATCCGTGAGACCAAGCTCGGCCGCGAGGAGATCACGCGCGACATCCCCAACGTGGCGGAGTCGGCCCTGCGCAACCTGGACGAGGACGGATTGGTCAGGATCGGCACGCGCGTGGGGCCTGGCGACATCCTGGTCGGGAAGATCGCGCCCAAGTCCAAGACCGAACTCTCGAGCGAGGAGAAGCTCCTCCACGCGATCTTCGGCCGGGCGGGCGAGGACGTGAAGAACGATTCGCTTGAGGCGAAGCCCGGCACCGAAGGTTACGTCATCGACGTGCAGAGGTTCGTTCGCCGCAACCCCAGCGCCGACGACGAGAAGGGCGCCCTGGGTCGGCAGATCAAGAAGGTGACGAAAGAGTTCGACGCCAGGATCGCCGCTGTGGTCCGCGACAAGTTCGCGGCCTTGGCCGAGGTCGCAGGCCGGCGCATGGTGAACAAGGAGACGGGCGAGGTCTATCGCGTCAGCCCGCAGGATTCCGACGCCGACGTCATAGCGACCGACGCCGCGCTCGACCTCGACAAGGTGGAACTGAGCCAGGCCGCGCGGAAAAAGGCGAAGCAGATCGCCATGTCGTTCGACCGCCGGAGGCGTGTCCTCGAAGTGGAGAAAGAGCGTCAGCTCGCGAAGCTCAGGCGCGGTGACGAGCTCCCGCAGGGTGTGCTGGAACTGGTCAAGGTCTACGTAGCGGTGAAGCGCAAGCTCGCCGTGGGCGACAAGATGGCGGGCCGCCACGGGAACAAGGGCGTCGTATCGAAAATCGTCCCAGAGGAGGATATGCCGTTCCTCCCCGACGGCACGCCCGTCGAGATGGTGCTGAACCCGCTCGGAGTCCCGAGCAGGATGAACCTGGGCCAGATCCTGGAGACGCACCTCGGCTGGGCGGCCCACGAGCTCGGCTTCCGCGCCATCTGCCCCGTCTTCGACGGCGCGACCGACGAAGAGATCAAGAAAGCCCTCGAGGAGGCAAAACTCCCGCCGGACGGCCGCACAGTGCTCTACGACGGCCGCACGGGTGAACCCTTCGATCAGAAGGTGACCGTCGGTTATATCTACATGATGAAGCTGCATCACTTGGTGGCCGACAAGATCCACGCCCGCGCCACTGGCCCGTACTCGCTCATCACCCAGCAACCCCTTGGCGGCAAGGCGCGCTCGGGCGGTCAGCGGTTCGGCGAGATGGAGGTCTGGGCGCTCGAGGCCTACGGCGCGGCGAACGTGCTCCAAGAGCTCCTGACGGTGAAGTCGGACGACGTAGAAGGTCGCACGAAGATATACGAGTCGATGGTCAAGGGCGAGAACGCCCTGGAGCCCGGGACCCCCGTCAGCTTCGACGTCCTGTGCAGCGAGATACGGGGCCTGGGCCTGAACATCAGGTTGGAGAAGGCTTCGCCTCGCCTGGCCGCGCCGGCCCAGGGCTGACCCGACCTCTGGGCCGGGCGCTCCTCGGGGCGGCAGGCGGGGGCGTTGAGAGGCTGCTCGGGCGCCCGGAAGCGTCTGTTCCCTTCCGGAGCGCCGAGCTGGACGAGTCGCCGGCCGGGCTCCGGGATCCGGCCCGGGTGGCGCATGACGCAGGAGGTGCACGGTGGCTCATATGGCCGACAAGGCCCAGACGTACGACCGTGTCAACGACTACGCGGCTGTTTCCATCCAGCTCGCCTCGCCCAACGACATCCGCAGTTGGTCCTACGGCGAGGTCAAGAAACCTGAGACCATCAACTACCGCACGTACAGACCGGAGAAGGACGGCCTCTTCTGCGAACGGATCTTCGGCCCCGAGAGGGACTGGGAGTGCGCCTGCGGCAAGTACCGCGGGATCAAGTACAAGGACATCATCTGCGACCGCTGCGGGGTCAAGATCACGCACTCCAAGGTTCGCCGGATCAGGATGGGGCACATCAACCTGGCCGCGCCGATCGTCCACATATGGTTCTTCCGCGCGATGCCGTCGCGCCTGGGGAACCTCCTGGGCCTGAAGACCACGGCGCTCCAGCAGATCATCTACTTCCAGCGCTACGTCGTGATCGACCCCGGCGACACGCCGCTCAAGCAGAACGAACTGCTCACCGAGGAGCAATACCGCGAGTACCGCGAGCGGTTCGGCGAGGCGTTCAAGGCCGGCATGGGCGCCGAGGCGATCAGGGAGCTTGTCAGGAAACTCGACTTGGCCAAGCTGTCCGCGGAGCTTCGCAAGGAGCTGGCCGAGTCCAAGAGCAAGCAGAAGACCGAGGCCCTGATCAAGCGCCTCCGTGTGGTCGAGGCGTTCGCCCGCTCGCCCAACAATCCCGAGTGGATGATCATGGACGTCATCCCCGTCATCCCGCCCGACCTGAGGCCGCTAGTGCCGCTCGAGTCCGGCAACTTCGCCACGAGCGACCTGAACGACCTCTACAGACGCGTCATCAACAGGAACAACCGGCTCAAGAAGCTCCTGGACCTGAACGCGCCGGGGGTCATCATCAGGAACGAGAAGCGCATGCTCCAGCAGGCCGTGGACGCGCTCTTCGACAACGGCCGCTGCAAGCGCGCGGTGCTGGGCGCGGGGAACCGTCCGCTCAAGAGCCTGACCGACATGATCAAGGGCAAGCAGGGGCGCTTCCGCGAAAACCTGCTCGGCAAGCGCGTCGACTACTCCGCGCGCAGCGTGATAGTCATCGGGCCGGAGCTCGAACTCAACCAGTGCGGGCTGCCGAAGAAGATCGCCCTCGAGCTCTTCCAGCCCTTCATCATCCGCAGGCTCAAGGAGAAGGGTTACGCGGACACCATCAAGTCCGCCAAGAAGATCCTGGAGCGCAAGGACGAGGAGGTCTGGGACGTTCTGGAGGAGGTCATACAGGGGCACCCGGTGCTTCTCAACCGGGCGCCGACCCTGCACAGGATGGGCATCCAGGCGTTCTATCCGGTGCTGGTCGAGGGCGACGCGATCGTCATCCACCCGCTTATCTGTCACGGTTTCAACGCGGACTTCGACGGGGACCAGATGGCCGTGCACCTGCCGTTGTCGCTGGAGGCGCAGGTGGAGGCCGCGCTCCTCATGATCTCGACGAACAACATCTTCTCCCCGGCGCACGGCAATCCCATCATCGCGGCGGACATGGACATCGTCCTCGGCTGCGCGTACCTGACGCTGCCGGCGAAGAAGGACCCGCGTGCGGGCAAGCTGTTCGCCTCGCGCCTGGAGGTGTTCCAGGCCCTCGACGAGGGGAAGGTCGGGCTCAGGACGCCGATCAAGCTGCGCCTCCCGAGCGACGTGCGCGTCAGGGGCGAGCAGGGTTACGAGAAGTCGCCCAACTCGATCTACGAGACCACGGTCGGCCGCGTGATCTTTAACGACATCCTCCCCGAGGGCATGGATTTCTACAACTTCCAGATGAACAAGAAGGCCTTGAACCGTGTGGTGGCCGACTGCAATGCGCGGCTCGGGCGCACGGCCACGATCAAGCTCCTCGACCAGATGAAGCGTCTGGGCTTCCACTATGCCACGATGTCCGGCCTGAGCTTTTCGGTGGAGGACCTCCTCGCCCCGCCTAACAAGCAGAGACTCATTGCCGAGGCGGAGCAGGTAGTCAGCCGTATCGAGAAGAACTGGCGCGAGGGGCACATCACGGAGGGCGAACGCCACCATCAGATCGTAGATGTCTGGACCCAGGTCCGCGACAAGGTCTGGGACGAGCTCATGCAGACCCTCCGGTACGCCGAGCGGAAGGACGAACCGCTCTACGTCAATCCCATATACCTGATGGCGAACTCCGGCGCCAGGGGCTCCATGATGCAGGTGGGGCAGCTCGCCGGTATGCGGGGGCTCATGGCGAAGCCCTCGGGCAAGCTAATCGAGACCCCGATCAAGGCCAGTTTCCGCGAGGGGTTGCGCGTGCACGAGTATTTCTCCTCCACGCACGGCGCACGCAAGGGGCTCGCCGACACCGCCCTCAAGACCGCGAACTCCGGCTACCTCACGAGGAAACTCGTCGAGGTGGCGCAGGACGTGGTCGTGACCATGCACGACTGCGGTACGACGGCGGGGATCTCGAAGGGGGCCTCCTACAGGGGAGACGTCATAGAGCTCTCGTTCGCGGAGGCGATCCGGGGCCGCGTCGCGCGGGACAACGTCGTCAGCGTCCTGACCGACGAGGTAATAGTCCGCGAGAACGAGCTCATCACGCGCGAGATCGCGGAGAAGATCGAGCAGGTCCTGGGACAGGACGGCAAGATTCGTGTCCGGAGCCCGCTCACGTGCGAGGCCGACTTCGGCGTCTGCGCCCTGTGCTATGGCATGGACCTCTCCACGGGCCAGCTCGTGGAAGAGGGCACGGCCGTCGGGGTGATCGCGGCCCAGTCGGTGGGCGAGCCTGGAACGCAGTTGACCATGAGGACCTTCCACATCGGTGGCATCGGCATCGCCCGCACCGAGAAGTCGGAGGTTCGCTGCAAGTCCAGCGGTACACTTAGGTTCCGCAACCTGAACGTGATCGTCGACGAGAACGGCCAGCTCGTGGTCCTGCGCCGGCGCGGGGAGCTCATCATCGAGGACGAGAAGGGCAGGGAACTCGAAAAGCACTCGGTCCCCGCAGGGGCGATCATACGCAAGAAGGAGGGCGAGAAGGTCCAGGCGGGAACGGTGCTGGCGACGTGGGATCCGTTCATGGTCCCCATCCTCACGGAGGTCGCGGGGCGGGTCCGTTTCGAGGACATCATCGAAGACGTAACCATGCGCCGCGAGGTCGACAAGGGCACCGGGTTCGAGCGCAAAGTCATAATGGAGCATCGCGGTGACCATCACCCGCAGATCGTGATCGAGGACGACAACCACCAGATACTCGGGCTCTACTCGATCCCCGAAAAGGCGCACATAGAGGTCGAAGAGGGAGACAAGGTCTCGGGCGGGGCGCTCCTGGCGAAGACCCCGCGAGAAATGACCGGTTCGCAGGACATCACCGGAGGGCTCGCTCGCGTGACCGAGCTCTTCGAGGCGCGCAGGCCCAAGGACCCGGCCGTCATGGCCAAGGTGGACGGCACCGTCGAACTCGGCGAGAGGAAGCGCGGGAAGCGCACGGTCATCATCCGCACGGACTCGGGCAAGGAGTTCGAGCACTTGGTCCCGCAGGGCAAGCACCTGCTCGTGCACCGGGGCGATCGCGTGCACGCCGGCGACAGGCTCGTCGACGGCCCGCTCATCCCGCACGATATCCTGGCGATCTCTGGCGAGGAGAAGCTTCAGATGTACCTCCTCAATGAGGTGCAGGCAGTATATCGCTCGCAGAACGTCAGGATCGACGACAAGCACATTGAGCTCCTGATCAAGCAGATGCTCAGGAAGGTGCGCGTGGACGACCCCGGCGACACGGGGCTATTGCCGACGGACATCGTCTCGAAGGTGGAGATCAAGCGCAGGAATGCAGAGACTGTGGCGAAGGGCGGCAAACCCGCGACATTCAGCCCGCAGTTGCTCGGCATCGCCCGCGCGAGCCTCCAGTCCGACAGCTTCGTCGCGGCCGCCTCCTTCCAGGAGACGACCAAGGTTCTGACGGAGGCCGCGATACTGGGCCGCCGCGACGAGCTCAGGGGGCTCAAGGAGAACGTGATCCTAGGGCACATCGTGCCCGCTGGTGTAGGATTCAAGAAATACGCAACGGCGCTCGTCGGGCGACCGCCGGTCGAGGAGTCGCCTACGCTCGCCGAGCGAAAGACGCCGCAACCGCTCTTGGCCGGGGCCGCTCCTGGTGCCGGACAGGCCGCACCGACCGACTAGTGTTCGCGGAGGTTCTGCAACTGGCACCTCCGGAGGTGCAGAGGCGGGTGAGGAGGCAGGAGGACTCATGCCGACGATGAATCAGCTCGTGCGCAAGGGCCGGCGCAAGCAACGAAGGAAATCGAAGGCCCCGTTCCTGGAAGCCAATCCGCAGAAGCGCGGGGTCTGCCTCGTCGTGAGGACGATGACGCCCAAGAAGCCCCACTCCGGGCTCAGGAAGATCGCGCGCGTCAGGCTCTCCAACGGCAAGGAGGTCACCGCGTTCATACCCGGCGAGGGACACAACCTGCAGGAGCACTCGATAGTGCTCGTCAGGGGCGGCCGCATGCGCGACATGCCCGGCGTGCGCTACCGCATCATCCGCGGGGTCTACGACGCCATGCCGGTGGAGAACCGCCGGCGCTCTAGGAGCAAGTACGGCGTGAAGGCCCCGAAGGGGCAGTGAGGTACGAGAGGGGTATAGCGGGTCATGCCGCGGAACTGGTTCAGGCGCAGGGATCTGGAGCCGAAGCCGGACGTGAAATACGGCAGCGTGCTCGTCTCGAAGTTCATCAACTGCATCATGCTCGAGGGGAAGAAGTCGATCGCGGAGCGGATCGTATACGACGCCCTGGACCTCATAGGCCAAAAGCTCCAGGACGCCAAGCCTCTCGAGATCTTCGAGGCGGCGATCAACAACGTGAAACCGCTCGTGGAGGTCAAGTCGCGGCGCGTGGGCGGCGCGACCTATCAGGTCCCCGTCGAGGTGAACCCGAAGCGGCAGGTCTCGCTCGCGATGAGATGGATCAGGGACGCCGCGCGCGCCCGCAAGGGCAAGCCCATGTACCAGCGCCTGGCGGCCGAACTCATCGACGCCTTCCATCGCGAGGGCGCCGCGATGACGGTCCGGGAGAACACGCACCGTATGGCCGAGGCCAACAAGGCCTTCGCCCACTTCGCGTGGTAGGGCGGACCGCACCAGGCGTCTCGTCCTACCGGGACCGATGGAGGAAGCCCTGCGCGTCGGAGCGATGCGCCTTTCTCGCAGTTGAATCCGCGCGCATACGGTCGATGCCGAGAAGCTGGTCGCACGCTCGCCCGGCACGTCGAGATGCCGCGAGGTCGGTGACGATTCCCTAGGGGACCAGGCGCGACTACTTCGCGCCGCGTCCTGCGGCGGGCGAGCTGGCTGGCACCCTCACCCCTGCGGTGAGCACCCTCACGCGGTAGAGTGACGTGCGCGCGGTCATGAAGAGTGTCTTCCAGTCGGCCCCACCGAAGGCGATGTTGGCCACGCTCTCGGGGCACGGGATCTCGCCCAGGAGCTTTCCTTCCGGCGAGAAGACCATGACCCCGTTACAGGAAACGTAGAGCCTCCCCTCCACATCCACCTTGAGACCGTCGGGGGCGCCGTCCCTCGGGTTCGAGCAGTCGCAGAAGATGCGCTCGCGTGCGAGCGTCCCGTCGGGCATGACGTCGTAGGCGCGCACGAGTCGACTGGCGGGGTTCGAGCTCCCGACGTACAGGACCTTCTCGTCGGGCGAAAAGGCGAGGCCGTTCGGCTTCTCGAAGCCGCGCGCGACGCACGAGAGCTGGCCCGTGGTCGGGTCGAGCCTGTAGACGCCGTCGAAGTCGAGCTCGCGCCTGTCTCTCGGGCCGAGGCCGTAGGGGGGGTCCGTGAACCAGATCGAGCCGTCGGATCGCACCACGACGTCGTTGGGGCTGTTCAGGCGCTTCCCCTGGTAGCGCTCCGCGATGACCGACTTCGGCCCGCCCAGGACCGCGCGCGTCACCGTCCGCGAACCGTGCTCGCACGCGATGAGCCTGCCCTCGAGATCCAACGTCAGACCGTTCGAGTTGTCGGAGGGCTTCCGCCAGACCTCCAGGCCCTTCTCCTCGGACCACTTGTATATGATGTTCGCAGGGATGTCGCTGAACAGGAGGTAAGCCCCCTGGGCGATCCACACGGGTCCTTCCGTGAACTTGAGTCCTGTCGCGAGCCTCTCGACGGGGGCGCCGGCGCAGACGCCTGGTATGCTCACGGACGGGAACGTTTCGGGCCTCACGGCTCCTCCTTCCGCATTCGCACAGACCGCCGCCAGAACGATCCCCAGTGCCCGGACGGATGCTTCACGCCTGCCGATCCGCATGGCCCGCCTCCGCATCCGCCCCGGCAGGGCCACCGCCGGGGGAACACAACTATTACTCACAGCGTCCGCCCCTGGCCGGTCACCCGGCGGCGTCGATCAGCCCCGCGAGCCTCGCGGCGCGCCTGAGCTCGTAGAGCGCGACTCCGGCGGCGACCGCCACGTTGAGCGATTCCTTCACCCCGTGCATCGGAATGTGGCAGACGAGGTCCGCACTCGACAGCACCTCCGGACTCAGACCGGCGACCTCGTTCCCCAGGAGGAGCGCGCAGGGGAAGCGCACCGGCGCCCCCTCGAGCGGCACGCTCCGCTCGAGGCGTTCGAGCGCCAGGATCGTCCTGCCGCGGGAGCGGAGCTCGGCGATGGCGTCCCGCGCGGTCGGGACGTGCCGCCAGGGCACGAAGAGCTCCGCGCCGAGGGCGGTCTTCGATATCTCGGGCCGAGGGGGGCAGCCGGTGTAACCGCAGAGCCAGAGCTCCTCCGCCCCGGCGCCGTCCGCGGTCCTGAAGATGGAACCGACGTTCCAGAGGCTCCTCACGTTCTCGAGCACGACCGCCACTGGCATGGCGCTGCGCCTCGGCCCGAGCGCGCCCGCGCGCTCGGCCGAGGCGCGATCTCTGTGCTCGGCGGGCGCGAAGGTGATCACGCGCCCGCAGGACGGGCACGGCCCGTTCCTGCCGAGAAGGCCGGGACGCAGTTCAAACTCCGCCCCGCAGGCGGGGTCCGGGCACCTGACCCTGGCTCCCGATTCGCCCGCGTTCACTCCGAGAGCTCCCCCTGGAAGCCGTGGCGCGCATGTGCAACTGCCCTCACGCGGACGAGTCTGCCGACGAGCCTTCGCGGTCCGTCGAAGGCGACCCTCGCGTAGCGCTCGGTGTACCCGGCGAGGCGGCATTCGCGGCCCCCGGGCTCGGCGAGGACCTCGAGCTCGCGCCCCAGGAACTGCGCGCGGTACTCGCGGGCCGCGAGCTCGCCCGCCGCGAGGAGCTCCGCCGCGCGCGAGCGCGCGAGCCCCCTCGCCGGTCCGGCCGGCATCGCTGCGGCTGGAGTCCCGGGCCTGGGGCTGAACGGGAAGACGTGCAACCGCGCGAAGCGCAGCTCTCTGACGAACTCGACCGTCCTCGCGTGGGCCTCGGGCGTCTCGCCGGGAAACCCGGCGATCACGTCCGTTGTGATGGCCGCGTCGGGCACGTGCGAGCGGATGCGTTCCACGAGCGCGCGGTAGTCGCGGACCCCATACGGCCTCCCCATCGCCCGGAGGACATCGTCGTCGGCACTCTGCAAGGGAAGGTGGAAATGCGGGCAGAGCCCGCTTTCGGAAGAGGCGATGGCGGCGAGGCGCTCGTCGAAGTCCGCGGGCTCTATCGAGCTCAACCTGAGCCGGAGCAGACCCCGCGAACGGAGCCGGAGCAAGCTCTCGACGAGGCGCGCGAGCGCCCCGCGATCGCGGCATTCGCCGTCGGAATACGCCCCGAGCCTGACTCCGGCGAGGACGATCTCCGCGTGACCCGCACCGACGAGCCGCTCGGCCTCCTCCAGCACCTCCTGCTGGGGCCTGCTCCTCGGCCGGCCGCGGAGCGAGGGCACTATGCAGTATGCGCACGAGGCGTCGCAGCCGTCCTGTATCTTGAGGAACGCCCGCGTCCGGCCGGGGAACCCTCCTCCGGGCGCGTGCGCCTGCGGGTGCCCCGTCAGGAGGGCCTGGAGCACGTCCGCAGGAGCGCCGGGCACGACGAGCGTGTCCGCGTCGCCCGGACGGAAGCTACGCGCACAGCCGTCTCGCGCCCGGCCCTCGGCCTCGCACCCGCCCATCTGGGCGAGCCTGACCGCGATGCACCCGGCGGCGGCGATCCGCGCGCCGGGGTTCTCCCTCGCGACTCGCTCGAGTGCCCGGAGGGACTTCTTCTCGGCCGTGGCCGTCACGGCGCAGCCGCAGACTATCGCGAGCTCGGCCCCCGCGCCGAGCGGCGCGCGCTCCATGCCCGCCGCGAGGAGCCCGCGCTCGATCTCCGCGGCGTCCGCCCGGTTCACCTTGCAGCCGAGCGCGACGAGTCTATAGGTCGGCATCGCTCGGCACCTCGCAGTTCGTCTAGCCCCGTCCGCGGCCGCACGCGAAGAGCACCGCCGCGCAGAGCGCGACCGCCGCGGTCTCGATCCGCATCACCGGGCCGTCGAGCCTCGCGCGGACAAAGCCCCCGGCCTCGGCCGAGGCCCGTTCGTCCTCCGTGAAGCCGCCCTCGGGGCCGATCAGGACGAGGGCGCTCCGAATCGCGCCTGGCGGCGGCAGGACCTCGCGAAGCGATCTCGCGCCTGGGTCGGCGTCGGCGAGGAGCGCGAGGTCGAACTCGCTCCGGCGCGCGAGCACGTCCTCAAAGCCGCAGACCGGGGCGATCGCCGGGATGCACGAGCGGCGCGACTGCCCGGCGGCCTCGCGCGCGATCCGGAGCCAGCGCTCGGAGACATAACCCGGCGGCGGACGCACGGCGGACCTTTCCGCGACCATCGGGAAAAATGCGTCCGCGCCGAGCTCCGTGCACGCGCGTAGCAGCTCCGCCATGCGCGTCCCCTTGGGGATCGCAGTCGCCAGGGCGATCCGCACGTCCGCGTCGGGCTCGGCCTCCCTGACGGATATCACCTGCGCCGAGGCGGTGCGCCCCGGGCGCCCCCGCGCCCCGCTGATCTCGGTCAGGCGCGCGAGCGCTATCCTTCCCGAGCCGTCGAAGAGCTCGACCTCCGCGCCGGGGCCGAGCCTGAGCGCCCTGACCATGTGCCGCGTCTCGTCGGGGCCGAGCTCTACGCACGAACCGACCGCGGCGAGTCCCTTCACGTAGAACCTGTGCATGCCTGCCGCTCCCGCTTGCGGTCTCAAGGCCCTGGCGAGAGAATCGGCCAGCGCGACCGGAGGAGGGCCACAATGACCGCTCTCGAGAGGCGCAACCGCGGCTTCCTCGCCGACCTCTTCGCCGGGGAGTTTCGCGGCCATGCCATCATCATGAACGCCCCCGCCGTCCCGTGCAAGGAGCTGGGGGACTTCGCCATTTCGGAGAGGCCCGTCGCCGACTGGGTCCCGGTGTACGTCAGGCGTTATGAACAGAAGGTGGAGTTCCTGGAGGCGATCGGGGACGACAGCGTCCCCTACGTGAACCTGAACACGAACACCGGGGTCTTCGCCGCCGCCTTCGGCTGTCCGATCCACGTCTACGCAGAGGAGACGAACGCTGCGGCGCGGCCGCTCGTCCGGACCGCGCGCGAGGCCGACGCCCTGGCGGAGCCCTCGCTCGGCGCCCGCACGATCTCGCGCATCTTCGAGCTGGCGAGACTCCTACGGCGGGAGCTCGGGCCGGAGGTGCCCATCGGCGTCCCGGACATCCAGAGCCCCTTCGACATCGCGGCGCTGGTATGGAACAAGGAGGACTTCCTCGTCGCGCTCGTCGAGGAGCCCGATGCGGTGAAGCGGCTCGTGGGGAAGTGCCTGAGGCTCCTCACGAACTTCCTGACCGAGTTCAAGCGCGAGTTTCCCGAGTGCAATCTGTGCCACTGCCCCAACGCCTGGGCGCCGCCCGAGCTGGGCTGCTGGCTATCGGAGGACGAGGTCGGGAGCCTCTCGCCGGCCATGTTCGAGGAGTTCTGCGAGCCCGTCCTGAGGGCGCTCAGCGGGACCTTCGGCGGGCTCTTCGTGCATTGCTGCGCGAACGCAGAGCACCAGTTCCCGGGCTTTCTCAGGCTCCCGAACCTGCGCGGCCTGAACCGCGCCGGAGGGCAGTTCCTGCCCATGTTCACGCGGCGCGCGGACGGGAGGTCTTTCGGCGAGCTCTTCGCCCCGAAGACCGTGTTCATCGTGGCGTGGCACTCCGAGCCGGACGTGCACGCCCTCCTCGATGCCGCGCCGGCGGGCGCGAGGTTCCTGTTCAATATGCCGGAAATGCCGCTCGAAGAGGCGAAGGCAGTCCACGAGAGGCTCAGGCGGCGCTGCCAGCGCAGGGACTGAGCCGTGCGGGCGAGGGAGTCGGTTGAAGGGACGCCCCGCAAAGGGCGTCTGTCAATGGGACAGATGGTTCGGCATTTCGCAAGCGGGAGGGTCTAGAAGATGATGCCGATGTTCGATCCGATGTTCTGGGTGATCGTCGGGCCGGCGTTTCTGCTGGCCATCTGGGCGCAGGCCAAGGTGAGTTCCACCTTCGCGAGGTACTCGCGCGTCGCCGCCCGCTCGGGGATGTCGGGGGCCGAGGCCGCGCGCGCCATCCTCCAGGGCGCCGGGCTGGACGTGGAGGTCGGTGGCTCCGGCTGGGGCCGCCCGGGGAGGGGCGCCGTGCGCATAGAGGCCATCGGGGGGCGGCTCTCGGACCATTACGACCCCAGGACGCGGACGCTCCGGCTCTCGGAAGGAGTCTATGCCGGGAGAAACCTCGCTGCGCTCGGCGTCGCGGCGCACGAGGCCGCCCACGCCATCCAGCACGCGACGAGCTACGCGCCCATGGCGCTCAGGACGGCCTTCGTGCCGCTCGCGATGCTCGGGAGCCAGGCCGCGATGCCGCTCCTCATCTTCGGGATGCTGCTCGGGGGCCTGAAGGGTCTGCCTCTCGGCGCCACGCTCATGATGGCCGGGATCATCGCCTTCGCCGCGGCAGTGGCCTTCCAGGTGATCACGCTTCCGGTCGAGCTCAACGCCTCGCGGAGGGCGATAGCGCTCCTTTCGTCCCAGGGGATCGTGACGAGCGACGAGGCGTCGCACGCCAGGAAGGTGCTCACCGCCGCCGCGCTGACCTACATCGCGGCGGCGCTGCAGGGGCTGCTCACGCTCGTCTACTACCTCGCGCTCTTCTCGAGGCAGAGGCGATAGCGCCGGGACCCGCGACAGGGGCCGACTCAGTCGGAGCCTATCCGGACGCCATCTAGCACCCCGCCGTCGGGCGACATGAGCCTGGCGTCCACGGCCCAGTCGCCGCTGTTGTTCGTCACCTTGAGCATGAGCGTGTTCGAGCCCTGGTTCAGCGTCAGCCTGACCTTGTCCTCGCCGCGGGTCTCGCCCCTGAGGGCGTTATTGGAGTGGACCAGCTTGCCGTTGAGCCAGACCTTGACGCCGTCGTCGCTCCCGAGTTCGAGCACGGCGTCCTGCCTCTTGGGCGACGCGATCTTCGTCTTCAGGTACCCCGCGCGGTTATCGCCCCGCATCGTCGCGTGCAGGTCGATCGACCAGAGTCTGTCGAGCTCGGTCCTGAGCGGCTGCCTGCGCCAGACGACGTCCGCGCCCTCGCGCTCGGGCGGGAGAACCATGTCGAACAGGGCCTGGCCATCCTTACCCTTTTCGGTATAGGGGCCGGCGACCCACCAGTCCAGGATGAAGCCCGCCAGGCCGCCCACCTGTTCGATGGCGCGCGCGGCCTCGTTCCGCACGCGCTCGTCGGGCGCGGACGCCGCGATGCGCTTGAGCGACGATTCGGCCTCGGCGCGATGCGAGCCGCATATCGAGATCGCCACCTTGATCGCCGCCATGGCGGCCTCGGCCCCGAGCGCGGGGTCCTTGACGAAGGACTCCGCCATCTTCAGGGCGCCCGGGTGCGCGACCCCCGCGAGGGCCGCCAGGACGAGCTTCTTGTCCTCCGGGCGCCTCGCCGCACGCATGCCTTCCTCGTACATCTTGAGCGTCTCCGTGGCGCTCCTCTCGCTGCCGAGCCCCAGCATCCTCACGTAACCCCTCAGGGCGATGACCCTGTGCGACTCCTTCTGAGAGTTCCGCGCGAGGTCGAGGGCCGCGTCGAGTGCGCTCCCGTCCGGCCAGTCCGCGAGCGCGCGCACGGCGGCGTCCTGGACGGCCTGGTCGGCGTCCGCGATCGACTCGCGCACCGCCGCGAGGGCCTTCCGCCCGGCGACCCTCGGCAGGAGCCTCAGGACGGAGCAGCGCGCCTGGCCCTTGGCCCGCGCGAGCGCGTCGAGCACAGGGGCCTCGCAGGCGCTCCTCTCGGGCGCCCTCGAGCAGACGGCGAGCGCGGCCTTCTCGGCGGCGGCACGCTCGCGATCGGTCGAGGCCTTGAGTATGAACTCGAGCGTCTCGCGGAGGCGGGTCGGGCCTGCGAGCGCCGCGAGCGCGTCGAGCGCGGCCACGCGCACGGGTTCCTCGGGGTCCGCGCACGCGGCGAGCACAGCGCCGATCTCCGACTCGGCCTGGCGGGAGGCGAGCACCCCGAGGAGCGCGCACCTGGCCTCCGGGGCGCCCTCCTTGAGCGAGGCCGCGATGGCCCCATCGACACCCTCTCCCCTGAGCAGGACGAGCGCCCTCGCCGCGGCGTCCTTCTCGACCTGATTGGCGCTCGAAAACATCCTGACGAGCGCAGGGACCTCCTTCCCGCCGCCGAGCGAGGCGAGCGCGGAGATCGCCGCGACGCGCACGGGCTCGTCAGGGTCTTTCAGGGCGCCCAGGACCGTGTCGAGCGCCGAGCGGTCCTGCTTCCGGGCGAACACGTCGATGATCTGCGCCCTGACCGCGGCAGGCGCGCCCGCGAAGCGCCCCGCGAGCCACCGGGTCACGCCCTCGCCCGGCAGCGACACCGCCGCGTCGACCGCCGAGGCCCGGAGCTCGTTGCTGTCGGACTTGAGGCCGTCGAAGATCATGCCGTAGAGCTCCAGGGGCTCCTCCTCCGGCGGCGGCTCGGGTCTCGGCGCGGGGGCAGGCGCCTGAACGACGGCCTGCGCGGCCGGAGGGGCGGTCTTCGCGGCGGAATCCGGCCTGGTCCCGGGGGCGGCGGGGGCGGCCGCTCCGCCGGCGCGCGGCGGTCCACTCGGACGCAGGGCGGGGGGCGTCTTCGCCCTCCGGCTGCAAGAGGCCAGCGCGAGACAGAGCGCCGCCGACGCCACGATCAGAATGCGCGCACGCGGTGCTCCCTCCGGGCGCAGCGATCCGCCTCCTGCAAGAATGTCTGGACTCACAGGTGCTCCTTTCTCCGCGCCGGTTGGTCTGCCCCGAGCAGATATGGGGCCGCGCTACTTGCCCCCGAACGCCTCCTTGACGGCGTCGGCGTGGTCGCCGGCCATGCGCAGGTGCCTGGCGGCGGCCTCGTCGCTTCCCAGGGCGAGGAGGTAGAAGGCCGCCAGGGCGTGGCTGCGGGGGTCGTCGTCGAGGAAGGCCAGGGCGAGCCCTTTCTTGTCGGACGGCGTCAGGCGGGCCCAGGGGACGCTCGTCTCGACGTTACCGACCGAGACCTTGAGCGCGCCCTCCGGATCGATGCCGGACACCATGACACGCTTCTTGAGAGGTTCGATGTACAGGTTCGGGCGCGCGCCCGCTCTCAGGGCCTCCGCCGCCTTCGCGCGGAGCTTGGCGTCCCAGGCGGCGAGCAGTCCGGCGTCGATCTCCGGGATGGGCTTCGACGCAGCGGCCGCGGGTTGCGAAGGTTCGCTCGCCTTCGCCGCCCCCGTGGGGCGCGCAGGTTTGGGCTTCACCTTCATCGCCTCGGCCTCGGCGGCCCCCTGGAGCGCCGCCACGCGCACGTGCGGCTCTTCGGCGTCGCTGCGCTCCTTCCAGAGAGCTCGGTAGAGCTTGAGCGACTCCTCCTTGTGGCCGTCCTCGGCGAGCCTCCGCGCGAGCAGAAGCAATGCGTCGGTCGCACAGGCCCGCTCGTACGGAGATTCGACCGAGGCCGCCTTGACGAGCGTCGGGGCCGCCGCGGGGTCGCCGATGTTCCCCAGGGCGTGGAGAACTGTCAGACGGAGGTCCCTGTCCTGGACGGAGGCCAACTTCACGAGGGCGCCCGCGGACTCCGCGTCGCGGAGCACCCCGAGCGCCTGGACCACCGTCTTCAGGCTCTGACCCTGCACCCGGCCGAGCGCCGAGCGAAACTGCTCGACGGCCCCTTCGCCTATCGTCAGCAGGGCCTGCGCCGCGTCCTCGCAGAGGACCGGGTCCAGAAGGTGCGCGCCCAGGACCTTCACGACCTCAGGACCCCCTGCGATCCTCGCCTGCTGGATCAGGAAGGCCTTGACGCCCGCCGGGAGGCTCCCGCCCGCGAGGACCGCAGCCAGGGCCTGGCCGAACGCCTTGCGCTCCTGCGAGGCGCCGGGCCTCGTCACGTAGAGCGCCATTCCGTGGAGCGCGTAGCGGACCTTCGAGTCGTCCCCCTTGCCCGGCTCCTGGAGCATCCCGGCGAGCTGGACGACGCCGTTCGGCCCCAGGGCGACGAGCTGCTTGAAGACCTGGTCCCTGGTGGCCTCGTCCTGCGCGGGGAGCCTCTGGATGAGCTCGGCGAGGTCCGGCTCGGCGAGGGCCGGCGCGGCCAGGAGCGCCCCCGCGAGGATCGCGCCTCCCGCCGCGAGAGCGGAGACGCACGGCAGGCCCCGGGCGGGTCTGCGGCGCGCGCCCTCCCTCTGCCTCCGCCGACTGCGCGTCTCCCTCTCACGGTCCGAGGTCGTAGGTCTGCTCATGCCTTCCTCCAGCCCTCCACGGCTACAGGTGCCACGGCGAGCGCATCGGCACGTCCACCAGGCGGTTCGCCTCGTCGTCCCCGATGAATCTCTCGGCCACCGGGTCGTACCTGAGCTTCCGGCCCGTGCGGATCGCGATATTCGCCAGGTGCAGTAGACACGCCGAGCGGTGCGAGGACACGGCATCGCCGCCCGGCTGCTTGCGGGTCCGGACGGCCGTGTGGAAGTCGATGAGCGGCTCAGGATCGGGGAGCTGCGCGAGCCTGCGCCTGTCCTCCGCGCTCAGGTCCGACTCGCTCGGCCAGCGCGTCTGCTCCTGGACGGGCTCGCCCCACTCGCGGCTATCCAGGATGAGCGTGGTGCCGTCCCTGTACTTCATCTTGACCCAGCCCCAGAGCCCCACGGCGTCCGGGTGCGGGGGCCAGGGGGCGTGGGCCTCGATCTCGACGGGACTGTCGTCGTCCTTGCCGATCGTGTACTGGATGGGGTCCAGGTAGTGCTGGCCCATGTCGGCGAGCCCGCCGCCGTCGTAGTCCCAGTACCCGCGGAAGCTCCCGTGGACCCTGTGCGGGTGGTACGGCTTGACCGGCGCGGGCCCCAGCCACATGTCGTAGTCGAGCTCGGAGGGGACAGGCTGCGGCCTGAGGTCCGTCCGCCCGCTCCACTCCTTGACCTTCCAGTTCTCCCTGACGACTATCACCGGCGGGTTCTTCGCGAACAGACCGGCCATGCCCATCTTCCTGAGCATGCGCTGGTTCCTGTCCTGCGCGTTCCGGAACCGGCCGTACGTGCCGATCTGGAAGACGCGGCCGTAGCGTCTCACCGCATCGATGACCGCGCGCCCCTCGCGGATGAAGCGCGTCATCGGTTTCTCGCAGAGGATGTCCTTGCCCGCCTGTGCTGCGGCGATGCATATGAGCGCGTGCCAGTGCGGAGGGGTGGCGATGTGGATCGTGTCTATGTCCTTGCGGTCGAGCACCCGCCTGAAGTCCGTGTAACCCTCGCAGCCGGGCCCGGCCTTCCTGAGCGCCCCGGCGAGATGGTTCTTGTCGACGTCGCAGACGGCGAGCGTCACGGGGGTCTGTCCCGGCTGGTTCTGGGTGACGTGGGCGCCCGTGCCCTGGCCGCCGGTCCCGATCACCCCGCGCGTAATGGTCTCGCTAGGCGGCGTCTGGCCCGGCCCACCGAGGACGTGCCTCGGCACGATGGCGACCGTCGCCGCCGCGGCGACGGTGCGGCAGAAGAACTCCCTCCTCGTGATCCCCTGGCTAGACATGGCTTCGCCCTCCCCCCTCCGACGTCGCGCGCAGGGCCCGGGAGCTGTCGAGAGCGCGAACCCCCGGAGGGCCCGCCACCGGCTAGAGGTGCCAGGGCGCGCGCATCGGCACGTCCACCAGGCGGTTCGCCTCGTCGTCGCCTACGACCCTCTCCGCGACCGGATCCCAGCGGATCTTGCGGCCCGTGCGGATGGCGATGTTGGCGAGATGCAGGAGGGAGCAGGACCTGTGCGCCTCCTCCGCGTTGGGCCTGACGCCGTTCTTGTTGTTGCGCGTGCGCACCGCCGTCTCGAAGTTCACGAGCTGCGGCGGATCGGGGTAGCGGCCGAGCTGGTCGAACAGGCCCGGGGGATCGGTGTCCCTCCTGTCCTTGTGGAAGACCTTGCCCTTGGGGCCCTCGATGAACACGTTCCCGCCCGGCTCGCGCTCGCCCCACTCGTGGCTCTCGAGGATGATCCTGGTCCCGTCCGCGTACGTCATCGTGATACGACCCCAGAGGCCCACGGCGTCCGGGTGCGGCGGCCAGGGCGCGTAGGCCTCGACCTCGACCGGCCCCGTGTCGTCCTTCCCGAGGAAGTACTGGACCGGATCGATCCAGTGCTGGCCCATGTCCGTGAGGCCGCCGCCATCGTAGTCCCAGTAGCCGCGGAAGCTCATGTGAACCCTGTGCGGGTGGTAGGGCTTGACGGGTGCAGGGCCCAGCCACATATCATAGTTGAGCTCGGACGGGACGGGCTGCGGCCTGAGGTCCGTCCGCCCGCTCCACTCCCTGACCTTCCAGCCGTAACCAGTGGAGGGGTTGAGCCTCACCGTGACCGGCGTCCCCAGGAGGCCGCTCGCGATGAGCTTCTTGTGCCTCTCCCAGCCCCCGCGCCCGTAGGTGTTGTACTGGATCACCCTGCCGTAGCGTTTGACGGCCGCGATGACGGCCGTGCCCTCGCGGATGAACCGCGTCGCGGGCTTCTCGCAGTAGATGTCTTTGCCGGCCTGGGCCGCCGCGATGCAGATGAGTGCATGCCAGTGGGGCGGCGTCGGGATGTGGACCGTGTCGATATCCTTGCGCTCGAGCACCTCGCGGAAGTCCTCGTAGCCCCTGCAGTCGCCTCCGGCCTTCCGGAGGGCGTTGGCGAGATGGTTCTTGTCGACGTCGCACACGGCCAGGGTCCCGTCGGAGTAGGAGGTGACATGCCCCATCCCCATGCTCCCGGTGCCGATCACCGCGCGCGTGATCTTCTCGCTAGGCGGCTTCTGGCCCGGCCCGCCGAGGACGTGCCTCGGCACGATGGCGACCGTCGCCGCCGCGGCGACGGTGCGGCAGAAGAACTCCCTCCGCGAGATCGGAGCGGCCATGTCGGACCTCCCCCCGCGCCGGGCTCAGCGACCGGGCCGGGGCGTCTCTACCTCGCCCTGGCGGGGCCCAGGAGCTCCGCCGCCACGCGGTTGAAGTAGTCGACGCACTTCGCCATGTCGGGCAGCGAGTTATCCCAGTTGTACTCGTACTCTATCGAGAAGACCGCCCTGAGCCCCTGCCTGCGCAGCTCGGCGAGCATGCCACTCACGTCCCCCTTGCCGGTGCCCCAGGGGACGTCGTGGCCGCCGCCCATCGCATTCAGGTCCTTGAAGTGGAGCGAGACGATCCTCCCCTCGAGCTTCTTCAGGGCCTCGAGAGGCACGATGCCCGAGCGCATCCAGTGACCGGTATCGGCGCAGGCGCCTATGCGCTTCGAGCGGTCGCGGCAGGCCTCGAGCACCGTGTCGGGGTTCCAGTACTGGGAGGGCTTCGGATGGTTGTGGAGCGAGACGTTCACCCCGTACTCCGCGCACAGCTTGTCGAGGACCGGCAGGGCGTCCTGAGGCGGCTCCGAGACTATCGTCTCGATGCCCATGCGGCGCGCGAACTCGAAGACCCGGCGGCTCTCGGATTCGTTCGCGCTCAGGCCGACGACGCCGTAGTTCACGAGCTCGACCCCCGCCTCGTCGAGCTTCCTGAGCGTCTCCTTCTGGAGGGCCTCGCTCATCCCGTGATCGAACCGCGCATCGGGCCTCTCCTTGCTGAGCTTCTGACCAGGGAACGCCTCGATCCAGCCGAGCCCGAGCGACGCGGTCTTGTCGACCGCCTCGAAGAAGCTGAACTTGTTGAAGCTCCAGGCCTGGACGCCCAGCCTCCAGCCCAGCTTCTCGGAGGGCGGCGGGGGCCCCAGGTCCATGATCCTGACGTTCCGATACCAGACCGGGCTCCCGTGGTCCTGGAAACCGATGTGGCCCTCGCGGGCCATGTCCCTGTAGGCCGTACGGAACTTGTTGGGCGAGCCGTCGGGGTTTCGCCCGGGCTCGGTCCACTGGTCCAGGTTCATGAAGATGATGGGTTCGTCGTTCAAGGTCACCCGGATCCTGCTGGCGCGGCACTTGATGATCATCCTGTTCCACTCGCCGGGCGCCTTCACCGGATTTCTCATGGGCGCCAGACAGTCGTAGATCGCGCCGCAGTCGTGCTTCGAGGGCTGCGCCTTCCCGAACGAGTCCAGGACCTGCACTTCGATCCCGGTCTGGACGCAGTCGCCGGTGTTGGCCGTGCGGATGAAGACGCCGGAGTTCGCGCCCTGCGCGACCTTGAACTCCAGGTCGAGGACGAAGTCTCCGAAGCGCTCCTTCGTCCAGATGTCGCCGCCGCCCCTCCGGGCGAGCGCCCCGTTCTCCACGACCCAGCTCCCGGGCTTCGCGTTCCAGCCCGTGAGGTCCTTCCCGTTGAAAAGGTCCCGCCAGACCGGCCTCCTCGCCGTCGCCGCCGGCGCGGCCGGGCCCGCCTCTGCGAGGATCGCCATCGCGGCCACGACCAGTCCCGCACACGCGAGTCTCATCGGCCTCTCCTCTCCCGAAGGCCTGGTGGCCACCAACCAACGGCGAGAAGCGCCGCCCGCTGTGGCGAAGCGCCTGGCCGCCGGTCACGGCTCGTCGTGGAGTTCCACGAGCCAGATGTTCCTGTACTTCACGGGGTTCCCGTGGTCCTGGAGCCTCAAGGGACCGGTCTTCACAATCCCCCCGGCGCCCCCGCCTGTCGGGTTGGGCACCGGCTGGTTCTCGTGAATCGTGACGCCGTTGTGCACGACCGTGATGATCGCGGGCCTCTGGACGCTGCCGTTCGGGGCGAACCTCGGCGCGCGGAACGTGATGTCGTACGTCTGCCAGCTCCCTGGCGGGTAGCAGGCGTTGACCTTGGGCTTCGCCACCTTGTAGATGCCGCCGCAGTCGTTATCTTGCGAGACCAGACCGTACGAGTCCAGAACCTGGACCTCGTAGCGGTCCTGGATGTAGACGCCGCTGTTCCCGCGTCCCTGGCCGCGTGCGGTCGGCATGAAGGGCGTCATGAACTCGATATGTATCCGCGCGTCGCCGAACTGGCGCTTGGTGCGGATGTCGCCCTTCCCGACCTGCATGCTCCCGTCGGGAAGAAGCGTCCAGCTCTTGTTGTCCCACTCATCGAGCGTGGGCGTCCCCGTCCCGTAGGGGAGGAGCACCACCGCCTCGGCCGGCGGCCGGGCGCCCTCGGTCGGCGACCTGCGGAGCACGTACCTGAGGTCGAACTTACCCCCCTGCGCGCCCATGCTGACCGCCACGAGGGTGTTCTTCTGGATCGTCCCGGTCCACTGGGAGCCCCTGACGACGCCGGAGAGCGAGACCTTGTCGTTCGAGGCGCGGCCGCGGATCTCGATCGCTGGAGGCTCCGGAGCGCCCTTCGGGGCCTCCACGGTGAGGATCGCGCGGTACTCGGAGTTCCCCTCCGCGACGACCTGCGCCGAGGCCTTCGCACTCCCTCCGCCCGGGGCGGTGAAGGTCCCCTCGTAGTCGCCCATGAACGGGTCCGGTCTCGGGCGGGCGCTAGGCGTGGTGTCGGCGGGGAGGTCGCCCAGGGCGAACTGGATGCCGTCGAGGTAGTGCCTGAGGATCTTCTGGTTCCAGAATATCTCCCTGCGGTGGCCGAGCGAGCAGTAGAACACGCGCCCCTGGCCGTAGCTCCTGACCCAGCTCACGGCGAAGTCGCCGTCGGTCCGCTTGATGCCGCCCTTCTGCATGTTGGTCTTCGTGACATCAAGGCTGAGAAGGATGTGCAGCGAGTCGCGGGAGTAGGGATCCCGGAACTGGTATATCTCGTCGGCCACGTCGAAGCTCTGCCCCTCGAAGACGGCGTTCAGCGGGTGGGCGGGGTCGTCGATCTTGACGTGCACCGTCTCGTTCCAGGGGTGGCCGTCGAAGTAGCCGCCCATCATGTCCCCGTACTCGGGCCACTGGTAGAAGCAGTCCGTCGCGGCGTGGATCCCCACGACGCCCTTGCCGGACCTGACATATTCCAGAAAGGCGTCCTTCAGCTTCTTGTCGGTGAAGAGCTCCCCCGTGGTGTTGTTGAAGCAGACGCCGTCGTACTGCTTCAAGTTCTCGGGCCTGAAGACGGCCGGGTCCTCGCTCGCGGTCGCGGTCCATGCGCCGGTCTTCTGGCCCATGAGCTCGATGGTCCTGGAGGCCATGGGGATCGAGTCGTGCCAGAAGCCCTTGGTCAGGTTGAAGATCAGGAGCTTCCTAGGCTTCGCGGGTTTGACCGTGGCCTGAAGGGGAAGCGCCGCGGTCATCTTTCTCAACTGATCCTCGGGGACGGTCTTGTTGTCACCTGCGCGCGCCGCCAGCCCGCTCGCGAGCCAGGCGCAGACCGCCCCCGTCACGAACGCCGCCCTCGCCTGACCGCCCCGGAAAAAGATCACAGCCATCGCAGATCCCTTCAAGGGGGGCTCCCTCCCCCCAGCGCATCTCGCCCTGGGCGCTCGCCTCCGGAGCCAGGGCCCCAGGCCCCGGGAAAGGCAGACTCCGGCCTCGCGTCCTATCCCCAGCAGCCGAATCGGCGCTCTACGAGTCTCCCGGCCTCTTCCGACAGTATCATACCGCCCACCCCCGGGTTGCGGTCACAACAAGCGCGCGCCTCGGACTCGGACATGACCATGAAGGCCGTGGAAAGGGCGTCCGAGAGGCCCGCCGAAGGGGCGAACGCCCAGGCCCCGAGCCTCCCGGAGACCGGCCGGCCGGTGCGGGGGTCGAGGATATGCGGTCCGTGGAGTGCCACGCCTGAGCCGCTCAGGGCCCGCCCCCCGCGGAGGACGACGGCGCCCATCGGGTCGGGCCCGCCGCGCGGGTCGCGCAGGCCCACGCGCCAGCCGTCCGCGTCCTCCGCCGCCGCGCCGTGTGGGGGTTCTCCCAGGGCGAGCGCGCTCGAGCGGCCTGCGTGTAGCAGCGCGGAGCGAATGCCCCAGTCCGCGAGCAGTTCCGCCATCCTGTCCAGGGCGTAGCCCTTGCCGATGCCGCCGAGGTCGAGCCTCACGCCCTCCGCCGCGAGGGAGATCGAGATCGCCTCCTCGTCGAGCCTGACCAGTCCCAGCCCGGTGAGGCCCCTGGCCCGGGCGAGCTCGTCCGCGGCGGGCTCCCGGCCGGCCGCCAGGGCCGCCCGCCAGCACTCCGAGAGCGCCCCCACCGTCGGGTCGAAGGCCCCGCACGTCTCGGCGTGCGCGAACGCCGCGAGGACGAGGCAGTCCCTCGCGTCCGCGCCGATACGCACCGGCTCGCGCGCGCCGAGCGCGTTCACCCTGGACACGTCACTCGACGGGACGAACCTGCTGAGCTCGCGCTCGAGCCTCTCCAGCTCGTCGAAGGCCGCATCGGCGGCCTGCTCGGCGTACCTGCCGTCGTCGCAGGCGAGGACGACTTCGAACGTGGTCGCCATCGCGTCGCGCGAAAAACGGTGGAGCCTCGGTTCAGTCATGGCGGCACGCAGGAGAGACGGCGCCGGCCCTCGACCGCAGAAAGCGCTCCCAGAGGGTCGCCTCCACGTAGAGGGCGAGGACGACCTCGGGCCGCTGCCCGTAATACTCCAGGTGGTATCTACCTCCGAGGCGGCCGTCGAGGAGCGCGCCGTAGTCGGGGCTCGCCACGAGGACCGGGGCTTCCGGGGGCAGAAGCGCCCCGTCTGGCCCCGGCCAGTACCCGACATTCTCGAGGCGGCGCAAGTACCACGGCAGCGGCCAGGGGTCCGGGGCGATCACCTTGACGAGCATCCGCCTGCCCTCCGGGTGGAGCGAGGCGAGCTCCTCGACGCGGCTCGCCAGGCGCACGAGGTCGGGGATGGTATGCGCGTAGACATAGGGGTTGCGGCGGTCCGACGAGAAGACGAAACTCGCCCTGTACGCCTGGACAGCGAGGTGCGCGCTCCCGCCCGCGAGGAATGCGACCGTTGCCGCGCATGCCAGGGCGCCTCTCCACCTGATGCGGGCGCCCAGGCCCGCCGCGGCCTCGAGCGCACCGGACGCGCCGATCCCGGCGAGGAGGATCGCCGCGTGCAGGGGCCCCAGGACGCACCAGGGCGTCTTGTACGGGATCGCCGCGTAGGCGGTGAACATAAACGCAGCGAACAGCGCGAGGAAACGGGCGAACTCGCCCGATCGGCGGCCGCTCGCGTCTGGGCCGCGGTCCCCCCTGAAGGCCGAGACCGCGCCTGCGCCCGCGAGCGCGAGGATGAAGGCCTCGCTCCAGGCGGGCCCGCGGCCGTGCCTCGTGAAGAGCAGCATGCCAAGATAGTAGTGCCACGGGTGGGCGTGCAGCTCGGCCCCGCCCGAGCGCCCTAGATAGCTGAGGTAAGCCAGCGCCGAATCGAGGAGCCCGCGCATATTCGTCATGAATCCGGAGAAGAGGAGGAGCCAGATCGCGAGCGCCGCGCCTGCGCAGCAGGCGAGCGTCCGCCGGGAGGGCGGCCAGCCGGGGTAGGCCGCCTCGCCTTTCCTCGCGGCGAGCGGCCCCCAGCGGACGAGCGCGAGCGCGCCGGCAGCCGCGGCGAACGCGATGACGCAGGTCTCCTTCGTCGCCTGGCAGAGCGCCGCGGCCGAGGCCGCGAGGATCGCCCAGGCAGTGCTGCGCGATCTCAGGTACCTCCAGCCCGCCGCGATCGAGAGGAAGGTGAAGAAGACGAGGAGCGTCTCGTGGATGTAGTACCTGCTGTAGAAAACCGCCGCGGGCGACACGGCCGTGAGCCACGCCGCCGCCACCGCCCCCGGCCGCGATAGCGCGTCGAGAACGAGGAGAACGAGGAGCACGAGCGCCGTCCCGAAAAGCGCCGGCAGCAGCCGGAATGTCACCTCGCTCGCGCGGGAGAGTTCGCCCCCCGCGAAGAGCCAGAGGAGCGGCTGGCTCAGGTAGGGCAGGGTCGGCCCGTGGAAGTCCGAGGGGTCGTAGACGTAGACGCCCGTCGCGGCGAGCTCCCCGGCCTTGACCGCCTGGACCGCCTCGTCCGTATGCATGGGGCGCTCGCCGAGCCGCGGCAGCCTGAAGCCGAGCGCCGCCGCCGCGGCAGCGAGGACGAGCGCGGTCGCGGCAAGGTCCTGCCGGGAGAGACCGTCGCGCGACCGCAGGGAGGGACTCTCCGTCATCCCGCCAGGTCTCTCCGGCCCGGCCTGTGCTGGGCCCGATCCCCGGCGGGCCTGCCGTACACCTCCACCTCGGTGAAGTGGTTCATGTCGTCGGCGGTGCTGCCCTTCGTGTAGATGCGGACGTAGCGGGCCTTCACGCCCTTTGCGTCGATGAGCTTGCCCTCGTACGTCTCGAAGTACTCGCGGTCCTTCCCGATGCCGAGGCCGGCGGAGTTGTCCTGATCGTTATTGAAGAGCGTCCTGACGTTCTCGATGAAGTCGGGGTCGTCGGCCACCTGGACCACCACGTCGCGGTAGACGCGCGGATCGGCATGGAAATGCCAGAAGACGATGGCGAAGATCTCGAACGTGCCCTCCAGGTCGATCTGGACGTACTGGACCCCCGGGCCGAACTCGACGTAGGAGCCCTCCGTGGCCTCCTTCTCGCCGTCGGTGACGAGCGCCAGCTCCCCGATGATCGGCTCGGAATCGCTCGCCGTGACCGGCTTCCTGAGCGCCACGTTCGTGACCCCTTCGGGGGCGAGGAAGGGCGGGCGCGGCTTGCCCGTGGGCTTCTCGACGGTAGTCCCGGGAGGTATGTTCTTGGGCGTGCCGATGAACGCCGGTCTCGGGAGCTTGAGCGGGATCGGGACGAGCTTCCCGCCCGAGGCCGCGGGCTGCTCTGGGGCGGTCTGAGGGGCGGGCGACTCGGTCGTCGCCTGCGCCTGTGCCGCCGGAGGCGCCTCGACGCGGGCCGGCGCTGTGGCGGCGGCCTCGCCGCCGCGACCGCCCTCGGTCCCGGCGGGTTTCCGGGCGCAACCCTCCGCCAGCACGAGCGCGGCGACGAACAAGGCCCCGGCCGCCGCCAGTCCATTCGATCGATGCCTCATCTGGGATCTCCTTCGCCTCATCGGCCACGCCGAACGTATAACCGTCCGAGGAGCGGCGCAGGTGCGTCGACCGTCTCCGCATCCCTCCCAGGCCAACGCCCTCCGCGCCGCGCCCCAGCCTCGCCGCCGGAGTTAACCGCGATCCGCAACCGGAAGTCAAGGGTTCTTGCCCGGGGCCGCCCCCGCCCCGGCCGCGCCGGCCGCTGCGCCCGAGAGCGGGATGCCGTAGACCTCGACCTCCGTGTAGCGGTTCATCTCGTCCGCCGTGCTGCCGGCGCTGTAGACCCTGACGTAGCGGGCCTTCGCGCCCCGCCCGTCGACGAGCTTGCCCTCGTAGGTCTCGAAATACTCGCGGTCGGAGCCCTTCCCGAGCCCAGCGGAGCCGTCGGAGTCGCAGTTGAAGAGCGTCTGGACGTTGGACTCGAACGCCGGGTCGTCGGCGACCTGGACGATCACGTCCCGGCAGATCCTGGCGTCCCCGTGGAAGAGCCAGAGGACCACGGCGTGTATCTCGTGCGGCGCGCCGAGGTCGATCTGCACGTATTGGAGGCCGGGGCCGAGCTCGACGTAAGTGTCGTCGCCCGCCTCCTTGTTGCCGTCCGTGATCATGTCGAGCGTGCCGACGATCGGCTCCTCGTCGCTCGCGGAGACGGGCCTGCCGGCGGAGACGAGTCGCGTGCCCTCCGGCGCCATAAAGGGCGGCCTCGGCTCGACCGAGGGGAGGAGCGCGGTGCTTCCCCTGGGGATGTGCGTCGGCGCGGCGCCGGCGCGGGGTTTCGGCAACTTGATCTCGACGGGCGCGAGCTTCCGGCCGAGCAGGAACTCGCGGATGCTCTTGTTGATGAAGCGTTCCACCGCGGCGGAGGTCATCGTCGCCCCGGTGATGGCGTCCACCTCGTTCGGCCCGGCCGCCTTCTTGACGAGCTTGATGCCCAGCTCTCCGCCGGGGCCGACGACGCTCTTCCCCTTGAAACCGTCCAGAAATTCCTTCGAGGAGATCCGGCCCCCCAGGCCGGGCGTCTCCTCCTGATGGAAGAACCGGAGCGCCCTGATGGTGCGCTTGTCGGGCTCGAAGGCGAGGATGCCCTTCACCATTCCGTAGAGGCCGGAGCCCGCGACCTCGATCGCGTAGCCCAACGTCGCGCCGTCCTTCGTGGCCTCGTAGACGACGACCTCATTCTCTGTCGTCACCTTGATGCGCTCCCGGAAGAGCTCCTGCATCGCCCGGCGGTCTGTCCCGCCCTCTGCGGCGAGCCCGAGGGCGTCGAGCACTGCGGCGACGCGCTCGTCCGCGGCGTGGGCCTCGTAGGCCCCCTTCCAGACCGAGCTCACCGCCGTGAGGATGAGCGCCGAGGCCCCGCAGATGACGGCCGTGAAGGCGACGGTGTAGGCCTTCTCTCTCATGCGCGTGCGGCCCTCCTCGAACGCAGGGCCAGGGCGGCGCTATCGATCATCGGCGCGAAGAGGTTGCCGAGGAGGACGGCGAACATCACGCCCTGGCTGTAGGCGTTGTAAGCCGAGAAGTTCCTGATCACCACGGCGAGCGCGCCCACCATCGCGCCGTATATCCACTTGCCGCCCCTGGAGACCGGGGACGTGGCGGGATCGCTCGCGAGGAAACACGCCCCGAAGAGAAGCCCGCCGGAGAGGAGCGCGGCGTGCGGCGGGTCGAAGCGGTCCGGGGCGAAGGCCCAGAGCGCAGCCGAGAGCGCCCCGGCCGAGAGCTCCACCGAGAGCATAGTCCTCCAGCTCCCCGCGCGAGAAAGGACGAGCACGAGCGCCCCGGCCAGGATGCAGGCCGCGCAGACCTCGCCAGCGCCTCCCGGCTGGGGTCCGAGGAGGAGCGACGCGCCCGCCGGAACCGGACCGGCCGCACCCGCCCGCACGGCCTCCATCATAACGGTGGGATAGCTCAGGAAGAGGAAGCACTTCCCCACGGCCGCCGGGTTGAACAGGTTGTGGCCTGTGCCGCCGAAGACCTCCTTGCCGAAGAACGTCCCGAACGCGGCGCCGAGGCCCGCCATCCAGAGCGGAGTCCCCGGCGGGAGCACGAGCGCGAGCGCCAGGCCCGGTACGAGCACGCCGGGCACCATAGGGCGCTTTCTCACCAGCGCGAACACTATCTCCACCGCCGCGGAGGCCGCGCAGGATACCGCGATCTCCGCGAGCGTCCTCGCACCGTGGTGCCAGACGGCCGCGGCCGCCGCGGGCATGAGCGCGAGGAGCCAGAACCCCATGAAGCTCCCGAGCCCCGTTCGGGCCGCGACGAAGGGGGGCGCTGTGGCGGCGGAATAGTCCCCGCGGAATACGATCGCGAGCCTGGTCCCCGCGCTCATCGCACCGCTTCCCTGTCCTGGGCGAGCATACCCTTGAGCTCCCTGATCTCCGCGAGGATGTCGAGTCTCGACGGGCAGACGTAGCTGCACAGGCCGCACTCGACGCAGGTCTCGAGGCCCGAGGATTCGGCCTCGTCGACGAGCTCGAGTCCCGCGGCCCGGTGGAACACGTACGGCGCGAGCCCCACCGGGCAGACGTCCGCGCAGAAGCCGCAGGTGACGCAGGGCAGGGCGCCCGTGTGCCGGATCGAGCCCTTCGTCAGCGCGGCGAACGCCGTGTCGCGCCGCGCAAGAGCCTCGGAGCGCGCCTCCGCCGCCAGGACCGACCCGCTCAGGGCCCCGCCCCTCACGATGATGCAGTCCGAGGCGTCGGGCCGCAGCTCGGGCGCGAGGAGGTCTTCGAGCCGCGCGCCCAACCTGCATCTCGCGCACGAGGCCCGGCGGAAACCGTCGCCGCCGAGCGCGACGACGCGCTCGACGACCGCTCGGCCCTTCGCCGCGGCGTCCGCCGCCGCGAGGGCCACTTGCACGTCGACCACGAGCACGCCCGCCTCGACCGCCCTCCTCGGGAGCCTCCGCGGACGGTCGAGGGCCATGTACGCCAGCATGAGTTCCGACATCGCCGGGTGGCGGCGCGGGAGGGCGTGGAAGCGTGCGCCGTCCGGCCGGACCTCCTCGCAGACCGCGTCGAGGTCTTCCCGGGCGCCGGCCAGGTGCATCGTCGGGGAGCCGAGGGCGCGAGAGAGAACCCTCAGGCCTAGCGCGAGATCTCCCAGCCGCCCGTGGATGATGCACAGGGGGTCCGGAAGGAAGGGCTCGGTCACAGAGAGCGCGAGGACGAGATGCTGGAGCTTCCCGCCCTCGGCTACGGAGCTCCCCTGGCCGGTCGGGATACCGCCGGGCACGAGCGCCGAGACGCCGCACTCGAAAAGCCTCTTGCGAAGCTCCTCGGCACCGGCCGACTCGGCCAGGGGCGGCAAAGTCGCCCACTGGTCGTCGCCCGAGCGCCCTATCACGATCGCGCGCCTGGTCACCTTCTCGACGACCCCCGTCACCGGGGAGTGGAGGGGACTCGCCGGGGGACGCGCCGGGAGCGCGATGCAGGACCCCGTCAGGACGCGCGCGCCGGGCTCGACCGCCGGGCGGTGGCGGGGCAGGGCGACGACTGCACGTTCTGGCAGGGCTGCCTGCCTGACCGGGCCGGATGGCCAACATCCCATCTTGAGGCGCAGCCCCGAACGCATCCTCCAGGTGTCCGTCACGCTAGCCGGTCCCTTTCGCCAGGTCGCAGAGGCCGGGGCCTCTCGTGCTTCAGAACTTGTCGTAGAAGACCTGCTCCTTGCGCATGCCCTTGGAGCGCAGGACGTTGAGCGTCGCTTCGATCATCGGCGGCGGCCCGCAGAGGAACGCCTGACGCTTTCTCCCGCGCTTGAGATGCGCGTCGACGCTCAGGTGGATGAACCCGCGCTCGCCGTCCCAGACGTCCGTGGGCTTGGGCTCGGACAGGGCGTAGTAGACCCTGAACCCGGGGCGCTCGGCGGCGAGCTTCTTGTAATCGTCGTAGTAGAACACGTCCTCGGCCGAGCGTGCGCCAAAGAAGAGCGTGATCTTCCTTGCCGGCCAGCGTCGGCTGACGTAGTGAACGATGGACTTGATCGGCGCCATCCCACAGCCGCCGCCCACCAGGGCGAGTTCGGTCGACTCGTCCTCGGAGAGCTCGAACTCGCCATAGGGACCCGTAAAGACGATCTCCTCGCCGGGCTCTATCCTGTGCAAGTAAGTCGAGCCCAGGCCCTTCGGGACGAGGCGCACGATGAGCTCGATTTCGTTCTTTACCGCGGGATCGGAGCTGATCGAATACGCGCGCCAGATCGGCGGCCCCGCGACCGGCACCCTGACCTGCACGTACTGGCCCGGACGGAACTCCATCTCCGCCGGCTCGACCAGGGCGAAGCGGAGCTCCCTGATGTCCCGGGTGAGCATCCGCGCCGCGACGAGCCTCGCGCGGTACTCCCGGACCGAGAGGTACTCGGGCCTGACCTGAACGACCAGGTCGTTCTTCACCTTCACCTGACAGGCGAGCCTGACGCCCGAGCGAAGCTCGGCGCGCGTGAGGTTCGGGAGCTCCGTGGGCAGGACCGGCCCTCCGCCCTCCAGGACCTTCACCTTGCAGTAGCCGCAGGTGCCCTTCCCGCCGCAGGCGGAAGGTATGAAGATGCGGTTCGCGAAGAAGGCGTCGTTAAGCGTGCAGCCCCCCCGGACGACGAGCTCCCGCTCCCCGTTCACGCGCACCCGGCACTCGCCGTAGCTCGCGAGAAACCTCTCTGCAACCTGAATGATGAGCGATAGTCCCACGCCGAGCCCGCACAGGACCGCCGCCGCGTAGATGTAAGTCATCGATCCGGTCCTACTGTATGTTCACCATGCCGCCGAAGCCCATGAAGGCCATCGCCATGAGCCCCGTCGTGATGAGCGTGATCCCGAGGCCGCGCAGTGGCGCCGGGACGTCCGAAAACCTGAGCTTCGCCCTCGCGCCCGCCATCGCGCAGATCACCAGCCACCAGCCGAGCCCGGCGCCGGCCCCGTAGGCCGCCGACTGCGCCAGGTCGTACCTCCTTATGACCATGAAGAGCGCGGCCCCCAGGACTGCGCAGTTCACCGTGATGAGCGGGAGGAATATCCCCAAGTTGTAGTAGAGGAGCGGGCTGAAGCGCTCTATCGCGATCTCGAGCATCTGCACGAAGCCGGCTATCACCAGGATGAAGACGATGAATGTCAGGTGGTCCAGGCCCAGAGGGACCAGGAGCTTGTGGTACGCCAGCCAGTTCAGCACCGTCGTGACCGACATCACGAACGTGACGGCCGCGCCCAGGCCGAGCGACGTCCGAATGCTCCGAGATATGGCAATGAACGAGCACATGCCCAGGAAGTTCGTGAGGAGGATGTTGTTGGTCAGGATCGCCGCGGCGAAGATCACGAGCGCCGGCGCCGAAGCCGCCGTACCCATGCGCCGTACCTCACTTCTGAGCGGCCTGGCCGCCCTTGCCGAGCGCGGAGACGATCCACGCCAGGCACCCCATCGCCACGAACGCCCCCGGCGCGAGCGCCATGAGCTGGCAGGGCCGGTAGGCCTCCGGCATCACCCTCAGGCCGAGGAGCGTCCCGCTCCCCAGGGTTTCCCTCACGATGGCTATCGCGCAGAGGACGAGCGAGTAGCCGAGCGCGTTCCCGAGCCCGTCGGCGGCGGCCGGGAGCGGCGGGTTCTTCGAGGCGTAGGCCTCGCAGCGACCCATCAGTATGCAGTTGGTGATGATGAGACCGATGTAGGGCCCCAGGGCCTTGCTCAGGCCGAAGTGGAACGCCTTAAGGTACTGGTCGATGACGATCACCGGCGTGGCGATGACGAGCATCTGCGTCATCATCCTGACCCTGTGCGGCGTCCAGTTCCTCAGGAGCGAGACGACGAGACAGCTCAGGGGGGTCACCGCCAGGAGGGCCGAGCACATGACCAGCGTGGTGTCCATCCGGTTCGTGACCGCGAGGGCCGAACAGACGCCCAAGACCTGGCAGAGGATCGGGTTCTCGGCGAGGACGCCCCGTTTGAACGGGGCCCGGACGCCCTCGCCGAGAAGCTCACGCGCCGGCTCGACCGGGCCTCCGGGGCTGGATGCCTGCTGGAGCTGACCTTCGGCCATCTGGATTCTCCGCGGTGCCCGGGCGACGGGGTCAGGCCTTGAAGTCTGACGGCTGGAACTCGATCTTGCGGCCCGCGGCCACGGCGTCGTTTGCCTTCAGGACCGACACCGCGGTCTCGAACGCCACCTCTGACGGGCAACTCAGCGGAGTGCCCAGACGGACGGCGTTGAAGAAGTTCTCCAGGTGGAGCTGGTGCACCGGCTTCTGCGCCTCGGCGGCGAGCTCCTGCGCCTTGGGATCCTTCGAGCCGTCGGGGGCGAGTGACTCGCCGACCTTGAGCTGCACCGCCTCCATGCCCATGGTCTCGATCTTCTTGGCCTCGTCCTCCCAGGCCTGCCGCTTCGCCTCCACCTCGCGGAAGAAGAACCCCTTGCGAATGTCCTCGGATATCTGGAGGCTCCCCTGGTCGCCCATGAAGACCTCGTAGAAGCCGCCGAAGCTCGTGGTATTCAGGACCTGGTAGAACCCGCGCACGGTGCCCTCAGCGGTCTGGTACTCGTAGATCGCCATGACGTTGTCATACCACTCGCGGTCCTTGTAATAGTCGAGCCCGCCCCCGGCGAGGACGGACTTCGGCGGGGTCTTCAGGAACCAGTTGAAGATGTCGACCTGGTGCGAGCCCAGGTCTGCCATCGCGCCGCCGGAGTACTTCCTGTACCACCGCCAGTTGCGGAAGCGCTCCATCGTCCCGTAGCCGTACTTGTCCAGGACGGCCTGGTCGAGTTCCTCGCCCTGCGGCCAGCCCAGGTCCAGCCGCTTCGCGCGATTCCACTGGCCGTAGACGTGAGTCACCCTGCCCAAGAGCTTGTCCTGCTGAACCATCTTGAGCCCGAGATGGTAGCGCGGGTTCGAACGGCGCTGGTGCCCGATCTGGAGGAGCTTCTTCGTCTCTCTCGCCGCCTGGACCATCTGCCGGCAGCCCTCGATTGTGTTCGACATCTCCTTCTCGCAGTACACGTGGAGGCCGGCCTTCAGGCACGCGACTGTCTGCTCGGCGTGGACCCAGTCGGGCGTGGCGATGATCACCGCCTCCAGGCCCTTCTCCTTGGCGAGCATCTCGCGATAGTCCTCGTAGACGTTCGGGGTCTGTTTGTACTTCTTGAGGATATTCTTCGCGTAGCGCTGGTGGTACGGCCATATGTCGCAGATCGCGACGAAGCGGATGCCGGGGATCTTCAGGCTGTCCATGAGGAGGAGCCGGCCCTCGCTCCCGACCCCGATGAAACCGACGGGGACCTCCCTGGAGGCGGCGCCCGCGTCGCCGCCCAGGGCGCTCCCTGAGAGGATCGCCCCCGCGGTCGCGGCAGCGGATACCCCGAGAAAATCGCGTCTGCTCAGCGAGCCGCCGTCCGAAGCCTTCTGTTCCATGTGCGTTTCCTCCCCCGGACTCTCTAGGGCCGGACCGTTCCGGACCCGGCACCCGGCATCGTAACAGGCTTTTTGTGATATACAGTCTCGCCGCCCGGTGGTCACGGTCAAGCGCACAGCGGAGGCGTCACCCTACTCGCCTCTGGCCGGGGACGCCGCCAGGGCGTATCATCCCGCCCGACGCGAGGGCGTCGGCATCGCGACGGTCGCGGAGCAGGGGGCGAGGAGGGGGCCGGAGTTGGCCGTGCGCGTCGCGCAGCTCGTGACGGAACTCGACCCCGGCGGCGCGGAGCGCGTCGTCTACGAGCTCGCCACGGGTCTCGACCGCCGGCGCTTCGAGCAGGTGGTGATATCGCTCCAGCCGGCCACGGGGGAGTTCGCATCGGAGCTTTCGCGGGCGGGCGTCCGCGTCCTGAGCGTCGGCATGCGCTCGAAGCTCGACGTCTTCGCGCGAGCGCGCCTGGCGCGCATCCTGCGCGAGGAGGCCGTCCAGCTCCTCCACACGCACATGATCCACGCGAGCTACCTCGGCCGCCGCGCGGCCAGGTCCGCGGGCGTGAGGGCCGTGATCTCCACGGTCCACGTCGTCGAGAGACGCTGGCGGCCCTGGCACTACTGGGCGGACCGACTGACCTCGCACCTGGTGGACGTGGAGGTCTGCGTGAGCGAAGCCGTCAGGCGCCAGACCCTCCGGCGCGCCGGGCTTCCCCCGGAGAAGGTGCGCGTAATCCTGAACGGCGTCGACCCGGCCAGGTTCAGAGGGCCGTTCGACCGCGCCGCGACCAGACGCTCGCTCGGCGTCCCGGAGAACTCCAAGCTCCTCGTCTCGCTCGGCCGCCTGAGGTGGCAGAAGGGCCACGACGTGGCCGTCAGGGCCCTGGCGATCCTGCTCCGGGATGACCCCGGGATCAGACTCGCGGTGGTGGGCGACGGGCCCGAGCGCTCGCGGCTCGCGCGCCTCGTCGAGCGTTTGGGGCTCCGCGACGCAGTGAGGATGACGGGCACGAGGCGCGACGTGCCCGATGTCCTCGCCGCCGCGGACTGCGTGCTCGCGCCCTCGCGCTACGAAGGCTTCGGCCTCGCGGTGGCCGAGGCCCTCGCCGCGGGAAGACCAGTGGTCGCGTCGCGCGTCGACTCGCTGTGCGAGCTCGTCGAAGACGGCGTCTCAGGACTCCTCGTCGAGCCCGACGACCCGGCCGCGCTCGCAGCGGGCGCGCTCAGGGTCCTCCGCGATGGCTCGCTCGCCGAGTCGCTCGGGAGACGCGGGCGGGAGCGCGCGGCGAGGTGCTTCCCCCTGGACGCGATGCTCCGTGCGCACGAGGCCCTCTACGAGGAGCTCCTCCGCTCGAAAGGAATACTCCCGTGAGCCGCTCGCAGGAGCCACCAGCGGGGCGGCCGGCAGACGGGCCTCGCGCGACGGGCCGCGCCTCCGAAAGACCGGGGTCTCTCTGCGATGACGGCACGCCCGTCGGGTGGGACCATCGCGTCCGGTGCTCCTTCTACGCGCCGCTCGCTGCCGCCGTCCTGCTCGCCGCCTTCGCCGTGCGCCTGACCTGGGCCCTGGCGTCGAGCGACCCCCTCGAGTTCCCCGACAGCAGCCAGTATCTCAACATTGCGCACAATCTCGCGTCCGGCAAGGGTTTCGCTGTGGACTTCTCGTGGCAGTTCGCCGTCCCCCAGGAGTACTGGGGGAGGGGCTACATCGCCCACTATCCGCCTCTCTACCCGGCGTTCCTCGCGGCGCTCGGTGCGGTCGGGCTCACCTCGCCGCGGGCGGTCGCCTGCGTGCAGGTCGTCCCGGCGACTCTCACGGTCTGGCTCGCGATGGCTCTCGCGCGGAGGCTCTTCGGCGAGCGCGAGGCCCTGGCGGCCGGGACGCTCGCGGCCTTCGACCCGCATCTCGTCTTCTTCACGGCGCACCTGCTCACCGAGACCCTCTTCACGTCGCTTCTCACGGGCGCCGTTTTCTTCCTGGCGAGAAGCGGCGACGAGGGCCGCGGGGCGGGCCTGCGTGCGGCGTCCTGGGGGGCGCTCGCGGGGCTCGCGGCGCTCACCAGGGTGACGCATCTATTGTTCATGCCGCTCGCGGCCGCCGCCGACATCCTTATAGCGGGGCGCTCGCAGCGCGGCGTCGGGCGGCGGACGAGATTTCATGCCATCGCGGCCGGCGTGTTCTTGCTGGTCCTCGCCCCGTGGACGGTCCGCAACGCGGTGAGACTCGGGGCCTTCGTGCCGGGGACCACCCAGCTCGGCGAGGCGCTCTGGGACGCCTTCGGTCCGGAAGCGGACGGTACCTCGCGCATGCCCGAGGTGGCCTGGCCGCAGGAGCTCAGGACCATGGGCGAGCTCGAACGCGACAGGTACATGCGGCGCGAGGCGGCGCGCGAGATCGCCCGCCGGCCGCATCGCGCGACGCTCCTCGCACTGAGTAAGCTCGCCAGGCTCTGGAGCCCCGTGAGCCGGGCCGAGGGTTACACGGGGGCGCTCTACTGGATCGTCGGAGGCGCCGCGTTCCTGGCGCTCGTCGGCGGAGCGATCGCCGGCGCTGCGCTCCGCCGCCGCGAGTGGTCCTCGTGGTGGCCGGCGATCGCGCCTGCGGCCTACATCACGGGTGTCACGTGCGTCTTCGCGGGCTCCGTGAGGTTCCGCATCCCGGCGGAGGCGACGTTGGCGGTCCTGGCCGGGGCGGGGTATGTTTCCCTGTGGAATGGACTCCGCGGCGGGAAGGGCCCCTGCGCGGAAGGCGCCGGAGTCCCGTCGCAGGCCCCGGAGGAGCCACGATGAGGCTCGCGGCGTTCGCGGTCCTCGCCATCGCCGCGACTTCGGCATCGGCCGGAGCCGCTCCGCAGACCGAGCTCCGGGAGGAGCGGTCAGCCGGCCGTGACAGCTCCCCCGCAGAGGGGGCCTGGGAGGTCTTCTCGCGGCTCGTCCTCGGCTTCTCGGATCTCGGCGGAGAGATTCGCGTCGGCAGGCTCACCTACTGGGGTTTCCCCCCGGTCACCGACCTCAGGTGCCGCGTCCGCATCGCGGACGACGGCTGGCGCTTCGAGAACGTCTCCGGAAGCTTCTGCGGGGGCGTGATGACGGCCGAGAGCGCGATCGGTTTCAGGCCGGAGGGCCGCGAGCTGCGGCTCGTCGCGGAGTTCGCGGACGCCCGCCTGGAGGAGTTCACGCGTCACGTCAAGTACGAGGTCACCCCCGGACGGCTGAACGCGAGGCTCGACCTGCGCGTGACGAGCCAGGGCCGCGCCGGGCTCGACGGGAGCGCGGAGATCCACGTGCGCGGGGCGGACCTGGGCAGGATCCCGCTCGCGTTCAACTTCCTGACCTTGACGGGGCTGCAGAAGGAGGTCCTCGAGGAGGCGGACGCGCTGATGACCCTCACGCCGCGGGCGATCAGGTTCCAGAGCCTCGAGCTCCGCTCGCGGAGCGGCGTCGTCTCCTTCGAGGCGGATCGTCTCGGCAGCGTCACCTACGACGGGGGGCTCGACCTCCGCTTCAAGCCGAAGATCGAGTCGCGCCTCGTGAAGAACGTGCCCTTCGTCGGGCCCACGGCCGACGAGGTCTGGAGCAAGATCGAGCAGGGCCTGATGCGCGTGCACCTGACCGGCACGGCCGCCGAGCCGAAGTTCCAGTGGCGGCCGTTCCGGCAGTAGCGGCCGCGGGCGGGCGTGACCGGCCCTTCCGGCCGGCTGTGGAAAACGAGAGCGGCGCGCGGATGTTCACGCGCTCGGCCGCGAGGCGGAGGCGCGCGCCGTCCCCGGCGGGACGGCTCCGCGGGCGACGAGGCGTGCTCGAAGGCCGCCGCGGGGGGCTTCCTTCCCTGCGGGCCTCGCGCCCTCTGCCGCGAGACTGACGGGACACGCTAATGCACCAGGGCTGTCGAGCATTGCAGGGCGCGGACAGGTTCCTCTGGACGGCGAGCGCCTTCCTGGCCGCCGCGTGCGTCGCCCTCGGCTGGACGCTCGCGCTCAGGGCGGCCTCGCTGAAGAGGGGCGGTCCTGAACACCTAGAGGAGCCGGCCTGGGACTGGCACTGGCCCGAGGCGGGTTCGTTTCGAGATCTTCCCGACCGCTTCGACCTGGCCCTGAATGTCGCGTTGTCGGAGCTTCCTGACTCTGCCGTTCGGGTGGCGGTGCTTGCCGAGAAGGACGAGGGTCCCGCGCCGATCCGCGGCGCCTTCGTGGACTGCTCGGCGCGCGGAGTCTCGTTCGGCAGGATCGAAGGGGGGCTGGCGCTCGCGAGGGCGTTCCGGCCGCTCGAGCTCGGGACCGGCTCGCCTCACGTCGTCGTCATCAAACGGCGCGGGGCGAGCCTCGTCGTGACAGTGGACGGCGGCGTCGCGCTCCTCGGCATGGAACCCCATTTCAGGGGCGGGGGCGTCGCCCTGGCCCTCGCCGGGGGGGCCCGGTGCGAGCTCGCCCCCGTGACGAGGCTCCCGGACTTCCCCGAGTTCGCCGACGACTTCATGCGCACGCCCAAGGAGCCAAGCCCCTGGACCGTGCGCTCCGGGAGCTGGCAGACGAGCGAGCTCCCGACGCCGAGCATGAGCGCCAACGCCTTCAGCTTCAGGGGCTCGGGCGAGCAGGGTCGGCCCGCCTTCGCGTTCGCCGGCGACCAGACTTGGGACGAGTACCGCGTGGAGGTCTCTGCAAGGGGGGAGCCGGGCGGGGCGGTGGGGCTCGCCTTCGGCGTGCGCGGGGAGAGTTACGCGCTGTTCCGCTGGAGCTCTCGCGGGCCCGAGGGCGGCGGCCGGCGCGAGCTCGTCCTGGTGGAGTCGGAGGGCCGCGAGACGGTCCTCGCGAGCGCCCCAGGCGGCTACTCGAGCGGCCAGTGGTACAGGCTGGCCGTGGAACTGGGCTTCGGCCGGGCGTGCGCCTTCGTGGACGGCCTAGAGGTCCTCGCGGCCCGCCATCCCTCGTTCGCCTCCGGCGCGATAGGCCTGTGGAGCTCGGGCGAGCGGGGCGCGTCCTTCGACGACGTGCTCGTGCTCCCGAGGAGCTCGGTGGAGGAGGACTTCGGCCTCTCCCCGCCCGACCTGTTCGCGCGCTGGGAGGCCGTCGGCGGGTTCTGGCGGCCCGAGGACGGCGCGATGGTCGGCCGCGCCCGTGGCGAGCGAGCGGCGGGGGCGAAGCTCCTCACCGGGGCCCCGTGGTGGCGCCGTGTCGCGGCCGAGGCGGAGCTCCGCAGCCCGGGGGCCGGGATCATCGTGAACTATCGCGACGAATCCGACTACGCGCTCCTGCGGGCGGACGAGAGGAGCGTTTCGCTCGAGCGCGTGCGGGGCTCCCGCCGGCAGGTGCTCGACCAGACCGAGCTCCCGCCCGAGCTCGCGGGGAAGCTCGGCCGCGGCCTCGCCCTCAGGCTCGAGACCGACCGCGGCTACCTGTGCGGTTACGTCGGCGGCAAGCGCCTGGTCGAGGGCTGGGACGAGGGCTCGCTCGAGGGCCGCGCCGGGCTCTGGGTCCCGGGCGGCGGCGAGGGCGCCTGGCGGTCGTTCAGGGCGGAGTTCATCCCGCACAGACCGCCGGTGGGCGTGGTGAACCCGGTGTTCGAATCCGACAACATCATGGCGGGCTGGGCCGGAGAAGGCTCCGACTGGTACAGGAGCGACGAGTCCGCGCCGGGGCGGGACGTGATGTGGCACCTCGCGCCGTTCCACGGGGACGCGGAGCTGGCGCTCGACCTGCCGGAGCTCGAGGGCCGCAGGGGCCGGGTCGTGCTGGGCGTGGCCAAGTCGGCGGACAAGCCACGGAACGGGTACGGCTGGGCGCTCGAACCCGCTCCGGCCGAGGCTGGACGCGGCGAACGAGAGGACCGCCCCCCCGCCTCCGCCGCCTCGGACGGCTGGGTGCTCTCGCTCCAGAGGGAGGGCGAGACGGTCGGCGAGGCCTCGGTCGGCTCGGGCGAGGAGCTCGACTCCATCTTCCTGCGCAGGCAGGGCAGGTACGTGGTCGCGGGGGCGAACGCGGCCGTCCTCGCCTGTTTCCGCGACCCGGCGCCGCTCGCGGGCGCCAGGATCGCGTACCTCGCCGAGGGACTTCAGGTGCACCCCTCGCGCGCGCGCGTGTACGGGGGCCACGTCTACGACTACAGGTTCAACGAGGCCCCGGCCGACTGGCGCGTCGCCGCGGGGCTCTGGGAGGTCACCAACCGGTGGAAGTGCGACCCCAGGTGGTCATTCTTCTCCGGCCGGCCGGACCCCGACTCGTCCGAGAAGGCCGCGGTGATATGGAACAAGCGCAGATTCCAGGGCGACCTGGTCATCGACTTCTACGTAGGTCCCAAGATGGAGCCCGAGAAGGGCAAACGCTACGAGTACGCCAGGGATTTCAACGTAACCATCGCCGCCGACGGCGCCGATCTGACTAGCGGGTACTCGTTCCTCTTCGGCGGGTTCGGCAACACGCGCTCCTGCATCCTGCGCGGGACGAAGGTGCTCGCCGAGGAGACGGACCCCGCCAAGCGCATCCCGGCGTCGATGATCATCCACCAGCGATGGTACCACATGCGCGTGGAGAGGACGGGCGGCCGGCTCCGCTTCCGCGTCATCTTTGAAAGGACGCCGGTCCTGTCGCTGGAGTGCGAGGACCCCGACCCGCTCAGGGGCGATCGCGTGGCGATCTGGACCTACGACTGCGGGATAATGGTGGCCAGGCTTCGCATGGCCGCGGCCTCGTGCGAGGGCGTGGAGGGCCCGGACTTCCGACCGCCCGCGCGCGTCCGCACCCCCTACGACGCGCCGCCGCCTGAGGGGCCGGCTTCTCGTCAGGAAGGGCCGGGGACGTGAGCGACCCTTGCGGCCCGCCAATAGACGTCCGTCGCGCTGAGCGGCCGGGGGAGGCGGCGGCGCGCCCGCGCCCGCAGCGACCCGGCGCGGCGCCCCTCGTCGCGTTCGCGTGCACGGGGGCCGCAGCGATCGTCTTGGCGACCCTCGCGGGCTCGGGCGGGGGCGGGCGCGGCGCTCTCACCGTGGAATCGGTCCCCGCTGGCGCGAGCGTCTTCCTCGACGGCGAGTTCCGCGGGCTCACGCCCTGCGACATCGCGCCCCTGGGACCGGGCCAGCACTCGCTCAGGCTCGAGAAGGCCGGCTTCGAGACCTGGGTCCAGAGGATCGAGTTCCGCGAGGGCCTCAGGCTCCCGCCCGCGAGACTCGAGCCGGCGCCGGTCGGCGCGATCGACCTGCGTTCCAGGCCCTCCGGGGCGGAGGTCTTCCTGGACGGTCAGTTCCGAGGCGTGACGCCGCTCGTGCTCGGCGGCGTCCCGGCCGGCCCGCACGCCCTTCGCGTAGAGAAGACGAACCATGGCCCGAAGGCGATGACGGTCCTCGTCCGCGCCGGGGAGACCGCGAGCGTCTCCTGCGAGCTCGAGGACCGGATGCTGGAGTACCTCAAGAACGCCGTGGTCGAGTTCCCCGATGAGCCGTACCGGTACATGGAGCTCGGCCACTATTACTTCCTGTCGGGCGAGCCGGAGCTGGCGGCCGAGACCTACGGCAGGGGCCTGGCCCTCGCGCAGGGCGCCGAGGGCGACAAGGCCCAGCGCGAGAAACTCGAGCGCCAGATCAGGAAGGACATGTCCCAGGGCGGCCCGACAGGCGAGCGATTCAAGTCGCATATGGAGCGCATCATGCGCGACCTCCGCTCGCAGCTCCCGGCGAAGGTCTCCGCGGCGCTTCGGGAGTCGCGGGAGCGCGAGCGCGCCGGGCGCGCGGAGGAGGCGGTCGAGCTCCTCGAGCGCGCCCTGCGCGAGGCGCCCGATAGCGCAGCCCTCCGCGAGGAGCTCGCGAGGCTCAGGCTCTCGCTCGGCGGCGGGGAGGCTGCCCTGAGCGCGCTTCGCGAGGCGTTCCGGCGCGCAGGGGCCGATCACGCCGTGAGGCAGAGGCTCGCCGAGGCCGCGCTCCAGGCGCATGATCGATTCGACGAGGCGTCCAGGCGCGAGATATTCCGGCTCTGCGCCGACGAGCTCGCGCGCACGCGGGCGGCCGCGGCGCCGGAGGAGATGGCGGCCTCCTGGAGGCTCCAGCACCGCCTCGAGCTGGGTTCCGGCAGGAGCAACGAGGCGGCCGCTGCCCTCGCCGCGGCGGCGGGGTTGGAGAGGGACGCCCTCCAGCGCGCCCGCATGGAGCTGGAGCTCGGCCGGCTCTATGCCTCACTAGGCCGGATCGACGAGGCGCGCAGGGTCCTCCAGAAGGTCGCCACGAGCGCCGGCGAGCCCTCCCTGCGCGAGTCGGCGCGTGCGGAGATGGAGCGGCTCGCCGGGGGGCGCCCTCGCGAGTGAGGCCCGCCGACCCGCGCATCGTCCCAGGGACACAGGGATACACCCGCGCATCATTCCCGGCACTGCTTATCGTCACTCAACAACTGAGCTCCCTCAGCCCACAACGGGTTGGGATGCTTCCACCCCCACCGCGTCCCTGCTCAGTTCAGAAAACCCATTGCATCCTCCCATGAGGCCAGAGGGCTCCGAGTCGCGTCCCGTGCGCGAGGTCGCGCGTGCGTCGGGCGCTGGACCCTGGTTCGGCTGAGGCAACCGTGACGCGCGACGAGACCGGTTCCGTATGCTGCGCGGCCCCAAGCCTTCGCGAATGGCGCGGCACCAGGAGCGCAAGAGCCGTGCCGGGGGCGTCACCGGCACGGCTCTTGCGTCAGATGCCGAGCGGCACGCGCCGCAGTTACGCGGTGGCGAACCCCGTCGCATTGCGGTCGGAGTCCCACAGGCGTGCATCAGCAACTCCGGCCCTTTCCCGCGCGGAGGGCGCAGCCCAGGCCGGCGACCACAGGTCGGGGGCCTCTTCGTCAACCCGATAGGCATAACTCGCCGCTGCCATAGCCGCTGCGCGGTGCGGCGCGGCGGGCGTCCCGGACGGGACAGGTCGCGCCGTCGCCGTGACCGGGAAGAGCCGAAAAGCAGGAGCTGCGCTCGTCCGGTCGATTGTGGCGACCCCGCACGCGTCGCGTGGCCCCGGAGGGCGAGGGACCTCATTCCCCCACGAGTCTCGCGTACTCCTGGCGGCTCACCTCGCCGTACTCGCTCGGCTCGAGGCTCGCCGTCCCGCGGCCCTGCGTGAGGCCCCTCAGCACGGTCGCGTAGCGGAACATCCTCGAAAGTGCCACCTTGCCCGTGATCACGCGGAGGCCGTCGCGGGCCGCGACCTCGGCGAGCTCGGCCCCGCGCGCCTGGAGGTCCCGCAGGACGCCCCCCACGAACTCTTCGGGGCAGACGACCTCGAAGGACACGATCGGTTCGAGGAGCATCGGCCCGGCCGCGCGCGCGGCCTCCGCGAACGCGAGCGCAGCCGCCTGCGCGAAGGCCGCCGGCGTCGACTCCTCGCGCCTGTGCGCGCCGCCGAGCAGCGTCACGCGGACGTCGATCATGGGGTCGCCCCTCAGGACGCCCGCGGAGGCCGCGTCCCTGACCGCCTGTTCGACCGCCTGGACGAACTCCGGGGGGACTTCCTCCGCGGGCGCGGCGTTCACGAAGACCACCTCGGACGAGAACGCGCGTCTCTCTACGGAGGCCGGCCCCGGCCCGGGTGGCTCCTCTGGCGACGCCGGCCCCGGCATCCGCTCGACCCTGAGGCGGACCTCCGCGAACTGGGGGCGGCCGCCGAGGGGGGTATCGACCCTCGCGGTCGCCTCGCCCGAGCCGCGGAGGCCCTCGCGGTAGCTCACGCGCGGCTCGCCCACGTTCACCTTCACGCCGTACTCGTTCTCGAGGTCGTGGATCCGGACCTCGAGGTGGAGCTCGCCCATGCCGCTCACGATCTGCTGGCCGGTCTCCTCGTCGAACCTGACCGCGAGCGTCGGATCGTCCCGCGCGATGCGTTCCAGGGCGGCGACCATCCTGTCGCGGTCGGCGTTCGTGCGCGGTTCGACGGCCATCGACACGACCGGTTCGGGGAAGCTCAGGCGCTCGTACGCGATGGGCTTGTCGGGACTCGAGAGGGTGTCGCCGGTCATCGAGAACTTGAGCCCCACCGCCGCTACGATCGCGCCCGCGGAGACCTCGGAGACGGGCCTCCGCTCGTCCGCGAAAACCGCATAGAGGTGGCCGATCTTCTCCAGCCTGTCGCGGCGGGTGTTCAGGACTCGATCTCCCTCCCTGAGCCTCCCTGAATAGACGCGCATGAAGGAGAGCTCCGTGTGCGCGTCCGAGATCGTCTTGAAGATCAGGGCAGAGAAGGGCTGGTCGGGATAGTTCTTGCGGACCTCCGCGGCGAGCGTCTTCGGATGGAAGCCGCGCGTCTCGCGGATGTCCCGCGGGCTCGGGAGGTAGCGGACTATCCCGTCCATGAGCGGCTGGATCCCTGTGTTCCTGAGTGCGGCGCCGCAGAAGACGGGCACGCCCCTGCCTGCGATCGTGATCCGCCTGAGCGCGGCTACGAGCTCTTCTGTCCCGATCTGGCGGCCTTCGAGGAACACCGTTGCGAGCTCGTCGTCGAGCTCGGCCGCCTCCTCCACGAGCGAGCTGCGGCGCGTCTCGGCCTCCAGGAGGAGCTCGCCTTCGAGGGGGAGCGCCACGACCTCGCCGCTCTTGCCGCTCGTGTCGAAGCGCAGCTCGCGCATCTCGACGAGATCGACTATCCCTCTCAGCGTCTCGGCCGAGCCGTTGGGGAAGGTCACGGGGAGTGGCCTCGCGCCGAGCTTGCGGCGCATCTCGTCCAGGACGCGGTCGAAGTCGGAGCCCGCGCGGTCGAGCTTGTTCACGAACGCGAGCCGAGCGACCCGGTAGCGGTCCGCCTGCCGCCAGACGGTCTCCGACTGGGCCTCGACCCCGCCGCAACCGCAGAAGACGATAACGGCGCCGTCCAAGACCCTCAGGCAGCGCTCGACCTCGGCCGTGAAGTCCACGTGGCCGGGCGTGTCGATGATGTTGATCTGGCAGTCGCGCCAGGGGACGCTCACGGCGGCCGACTTGATGGTGATCCCCCGCGCGCGCTCCTCGGGGAGGTAGTCGGTGGTGGTGTTGCCGTCGTCGACCGTGCCCATCCTGTGGATCAGGCCGGAATAGAAGAGTATCCGCTCGGTGACCGTGGTCTTGCCCGCGTCGATGTGGGCGGCTATGCCGATGTTGCGTATGCGGGCGGTCTCGTGCTGCGAAGTCGCCAAGGCCGTTCTCCCAGCTAGCCCCTCCGCGCCAGGCGGCCCCGCAGGCCGGACTGCCGGCGCCCGCCAAGAGGCGCCGGGATCATACCTGGGGCCCAGCGGCACGCAACGATGGCAAGCGGCCGCGAGGGTCTACGCCGCCCGAGGGATGCCTGCGCCGCTCCACCGCGCGGAGGCCATCGCGTCGCAGCGACCGAGTCGCCCGGCCGCTGCGCGCCTGCGGCTCGCACGGCGGAGTCCTTGCGGCGGGACCGCAGCACACCATAGAATCCGCGCGAGGACCATTCACGATAGGAGCCTCCCATGCGCCTTCCTACGCCGATGACGCTCGCCGAGCTCGCGCAGATCGCGCGCGCGAAGGTCTCGGGCGACCCCGAGACCGCCGTGCGGGGCGTCGCGTCGCTGGAACGCGCTGGCGACGACGAGCTCTCCTTCGTGCGCTCCCCGAAGTGGCGCGAGGCCGCGGCGAAGAGCCGCGCGCGCGCGCTCCTGGTGGGTCCTGACTACGGCGAGCTCGACCGCCCGGGCCTCGTCGCGCCGAGCGCGGACGCGGCGCTCGCGCGGCTGGGCGAGGCCTTCCTGCGCGTCCTCTCGCCGCGCCCTCCGGCGGGCGTCCACCCGAGCGCCGTCGTCGCCGCGAGCGCGAGGCTCGGAGAGGGCGTCTCGGTCGGGCCCTGCGCGGTGATCGAGGAGGAGGTCTCGGTCGGGGCGCGCTCGGTGATCGGCGCGCTCGTGTACTTGGGCCGCGGCGTGCGGATCGGCGAGGACACCGTGCTCCACCCCAACGTGACCGTCCTGCGCGGCTGCCGGATCGGCTCGCGCTGCGAGGTGCACCCGGGCGCGTGCATCGGCGGCGATGGCTTCGGTTTCATCCAGCTCCCCGACGGGAGCTACCGGAAGCTCCCTCAGCTCGGGGACGCGGTGATCGAGGACGACGTGGAGATCGGCTCGTGCTCTTGCGTGGACCGCGCCACGCTGGACTCGACCGTGGTCGGTAGGGGCGTGAAGCTCGACAACCTGGTCCACGTCGCGCACAACGTCACGATCGGACCGAATACCGTAATGGCGGCCCTGGTGGGCATCGCGGGCTCGTCGAAGGTGGGGGCCGGCTGCCAGTTCGGCGGCCAGTCGGGGCTAGCCGGACACCTGACGCTCGGCGATGGCTGCCGCGTGGGGGCTGGTTCGCCGGTCGTCCAGAGCTTCGAGGAGGGGGGGCTCGAGCTCTGGGGCTTCCCCGCTCGCGAGAAGACGAAGGCCATGCGCGAGATGGCAGCGGCGGCGCGTTCGGAGGCCACCAGGGCCGAGCTCCGCCGCCTCCGCGCGCGGGTCGAGGAGCTCGAGAAGCGGCTCTCCGCGGGGGCATAGGGTGTCATCCGGATCCCGCTAGAAAGGCGCGGCGCAGATGTGGCGCGTCGGGGTGATAGGTTGCGGCTACTGGGGCCCGAACCTCATACGCAACTTCGCCATGAACGAGTCCGCCGAGGTGCGCATCGTTGCGGACCTAGCCCCGGGTCGCCTCAAGGTGGTGAACAAGGTCTTCCCGGCGATCAAGACGACGACCGTCCCGGAGGAGCTCCTCTCGGACCCCGGGATCGACCTCGTCGCCGTGGCGACGCCCCCGAGGTCGCACTACGAGCTCGCGAAGAGGGCCCTGGAGGAAGGCAAGCACGTGCTCGTCGAGAAGCCGATGACCGTGAGCTCTCGGGAGGCCGAGGAGCTGGTCGCACTCGCCGAGCGCAGGGGCAGGCTGGTGTTCGTCGATCACACGTTCCTCTTCACCGGCGCAGTGCGGAAGCTCAAGGAGATGACGGACGCGGGCGAGCTCGGCGAGATACGCTACTACGACTCGAGACGCCTCAACCTAGGGCTCCACCAGCGCGATGTGAGCGTGATCTGGGACATCGGCGCCCACGACGTCGCGATCCTCCAGCACCTGCTCGGCCGCGACCCGGACGAGGTCTCCTGCGTCGGGGCTTGCTACGTCGGCGAGTGCGAGAGCCTGTACGACCTCGCGCAGCTCTCCCTCAGGTACGGGCGGACTCTCGCGCACGCCACGTTGAGCTGGCTAGCACCGGTCAAGGTCAGGCAGATCATCATCGGCGGGAGCCGCAAGATGGCCGTCTACGACGACCTGGAGAACGTCGCCAAGCTCCAGGTTTTCGACTGCGGTGCGCAGGCGGTCCCCTCCAGCCACCTGGACGAGCTCCGCAGGGCCCTGGTCGAGTACAGGCGCGGAGACATGCGCGCCCCTAAACTCGACGACGCCGAGGCGCTCAAGGTCGAGGTGGATTACATCATCGAGTGTCTGGAGAAGGGCGAGCGCGACCCGGTGAACGGCGCCCGGCGCGGGCTCGGCGTCGTGAGGGCCCTCGAGGCGGCGGAGAAGTCGGCGGCGTCCGGCGGGGCGTTCACTGCGCCAGGGGCCTAGGGGAGAGGCCGGGATGACTCAGGCCATACCTTTCGTAGATCTCTCGCGCGTCCACGCTCCCCTGCGTGAGGAGTTCCTGGGGGTCCTGGCGCGCGCGATCGACTCGAGCGCGTTCGTGATGGGCGGGGCCGTCCGCGACTTCGAGGCCGCCTTCGCGCGATACTGCGGCAGCAGGCACTGCGTCGGGGTCTCGAGCGGCACGGACGCGCTCTTGCTCGCGCTCAAGGCGGCCGGGATCGGCCCCGGCGACGAGGTGATAACGGTCCCGAACAGCTTCGTCGCCACGGCCGCCGCGATCCGGATGGCCGGCGCGACGCCTGTCTTCGTCGATGTCGACGAGTCCACGCAGCTCGTGGACGTGCGCAGGCTCGAGCGGGCAGTCACGCCCCGCACGCGGGCGGTAGTGCCGGTACATCTCTTCGGCCAGGTGGCGCCAATGGACGAGATCGGCGCGTTCGCCTCCGCGCGCGGGCTCGTCGTGATCGAGGACGCCTGCCAGGCCCACGGGGCCAGACTCGGCGGCCGCCGGATCGGGGAGCTGGGATCGCTCGCGGCGGCGTTCAGCTTCTACGCGGGCAAGAACCTCGGGGCGCTCGGAGAGGCCGGGGCGGTCGTGACGAACGACGACGAGCTCGCCGCGAGGCTCAGGCGCCTCCGAGAACACGGCCAATCGGAGAGATACGTCCACGTCGAGCTCGGCACGAACGCCAGGCTCGACGCGATCCAGGCGGGGTTCCTCTCGGTCAAGCTCGCGCATCTCGACCGGTGGAACGCCGAGCGCCGCCGGCTCGCCGCGCGCTATACTGAGAGGCTCTCGCGCGCCAGAGGCGCGATCGTCCCGGAAGAAAAGGGTCCCGCAGGCGCCGGGCACGTCTACCACCTGTACGTCGTGCGCGTGCGCGAGCGCGACAAGGCGCGCGCATTCCTCCAGGAGCGCGGCATCTCCACCGGCATACACTACCCGATACCGATCCACCTCCAGGGGGCCTTCGCGGACCTGGGGCTCGGCCCGGGGAGCTTCCCCGTCGCGGAGAGGCTCGCCAGGGAGATCCTCTCGCTCCCGATGTTCCCGGGCCTCACCGACGACGAGCTCGACAGGGTATGCGATGCCCTCGAGGAATGGGGCAGGACGACCCCCTGACACTGCGATGAGCAGGGTATACATCTCCGCGGGCGAGGCCTCCGGCGACGTCCACGCCGCGGAGCTGGCGAAGGCGCTCCGCGCGCGCGCGGGTCCGGGCCTCGAGCTCTTCGGCATGGGCGGCCCGGCCATGGCCGCTTCCGGCGTCAGGATCGAGCTCCCGATCGACCGGATGACCGTGATGGGCTTCACCGAGGTCCTGGCTAGGCTCCCCCGGTTCTGGGCGGCGCTCGCGCAGGCGGAGAGGCTCGCCCGCGCGGCCGACCTGGCCGTGCTCGTGGACTATCCCGGCTTCCACCTGAGACTCGCCTCGCGGCTGGCGGGCTCGGGTGTGCCTGTGGTGATCTACATCGCTCCGCAGGTATGGGCCTGGAGGCCGGGACGCGCGAGGGAGGTCGCGAGGGTCGCGAGGAAGCTCCTCGTGATCTTCGAGTTCGAGCTCGCGCCCTTCCGGGCGGTCGGCGCCGACGTCGAGTTCGTCGGCCATCCGCTCATGGACGAGCTCGAACCGGGTCCCCCCGCGCTCCGCGCGCGCGGGCGGCTGGGCCTGCGGGAAGACGTGCCGCTCGTGGCGATCCTCCCCGGGACGCGGCGGCAGGTCGTGAAACGGCTCCTGCCGGTATATCTCGAGGCCGCGCGCATGGCGTGCGCCGCTAGACCCGAGATCGCCGTGGCGCTCGGCACCCGCGACGGCTCGCCGCTCGAGCTCGCCGCGGGGCTCCGGGACGCGCCGCGGTGCGTCCCCGCGCGCGAGCTCCTGAGGGACGCAACCGCCGGGATGTTCAACTCGGGGACAGCCTCGCTAGAGGCGGCGATCCTGGGCTGTCCCGGCGTCGTGGGCTACAGGATGGGCTGGCTGAACTACCTCGTGGCCAGGCGGGTCGTGACGATCCCGCGCGTGGCCCTGCCCAACATCGTCTACGGCGGCGAGGCGATGCGGGAGCTCATCCAGGGGGAGCTCAGGCCCGCGGCGGTCGCGGCGGAGATCCTGGCCCTCGTGGCCGATCCCGCGCGGCGCGAGGCTGCGCGCGCGAGGCTCGCCGAGGTGAGGCGCAGGCTCGGTCCTCCCGGGGCCTCCGCACGGGCGGCGGAGGCGGTGCTGAAGCTCCTCGCCTGACGCGCCAGGCTACGCCGCCGGCTCCCAGCCGGTTTCCTCGCGGATGCGCGAGATGTCCACGAGCGAGTCTATCTCCTCGATGGGTCTCTTGAGCGTGACGCCGCTATAGTGCTCGCGGATCACATCGGCGGCGGGCCTCCCGAGCGCGTTCGCCCTGGCGGCCGGCAGGTAGATTCGAAAGCCCGGGCGCGGCCCCGCCAGGATCGCCACGACGAGCCTGGCGGCGTCGGCGATGTCAAGGAACGCGAACGCCTCTTCCGCCCCCGGGCCCCATCTGGGGCGCCGCTGCGGGGCCGTGATCATGGGAAACCTGACCGCGACCGCCGAGAGAGAACCGACCGCGCAGTAGTAGTCCAGCATCACCTCGCCGGTCTGCTTGCTGAGCGCGTAGGGGTTGCGAGGTCTCGCGGGGACGTCGCTGTCGAGTGGGAGATACGGCGGAAGCAGAGGCTGCCCGACGCTCTGGCTGCCGATCGTCTGGATGGAGCTCGCGAACAGGATGAGGCGCGCGCCCACCTCCAGGGCGGCCTGGAACACGTTCATGTCCATTTGCACGTTCTCGTTGAAGACGCGCTGGGCGTATCTGCCCCACCATCCCGGATGGTTGCCGAGATGGACGACGGCCTCCGAGCCCTCCACCAGCTTGTAGCAGGACGCAGTGTCGAGGAGGTCGGCGACGTCCAGGCGGACCGGGAGGTCGTTCCGGTACGCTATGTCGGTCGCGTGGACCTCGTGGCCCGCGTCGAGGAGGGCGCGGCAGACGCTCGAACCCAGGAAACCGGCTGCACCGGTGAGCGTAACTTTCATAGCCTCATCTCGCTTTGCTCGCTTCGCACGTTCGCTCGCTGCAAGCAGCCCCTAGCCGCTGCCTGCGCCGCGCGGACCCAGCGAAGCTTCGAGGCAGCCCCGCGGCGCGGCCAGGTCAGACCTTGAGCGCCTCGAGCTTGATCTCCGCTCCGCGCTCGGCGCTGAGATAGATCCCGTCCAGAACCTGCGTCACCATGAGGCCCTGCTCGCCGGTCACGCCGGGCTTGCCCTCCCCGCGGACGGCGGCGAGGAAGTCGCGGATCTCGCTCACGTACTCGTCCCCCTTGGGCAGCCAGCCGGGCGTCGTGTTCGTGAGCGTGCCGAACTCGTCGCGGTAGAAGGTGCAGGGCTCGAGCTGGGCGCCGCCCTTGTCGCCAAGGAGCCAGAAGTTCCAACTCTCCTGGGTGTTCGCTGCGAAGCTCGCCTCCAGCGTCGCCGTGAGGTCGCCCTCGAAGCGAATGAAGGCCGCCGCGTAATCCTCGACCGTGAAGTGCTTGTAGTCCCACGGTCCCCAGGGGGCGGGGCCCGGGGGCTTGTTGCCGAACTTCGTGTACGTCGCCCCGCAGACCGCCTTCGGCTTCGGGAAGTCGAGGACGTACATGGTCGCGTAGAGGATGTGCACGCCTATATCGATGAGAGGCCCGCCGCCCTGTTTCTCCTTGTCGCCGAAGACTCCCCAGGAGGGTATCCCGCGGCGCCGGATCGCCTGGATGCGAGCATAGTAGACGTCGCCGAGACCTCCGGCGTCCGCGAAGCGCTTGATCGCCTGGACGTTCGGGCTGTAGCGCATGTGGAGACCGACGGCGAGTATCCTCTTGTTCTTCTTCGCCGCACGGACCATCGCGGCGCCCTCCTTGGCGTTCCTGGCGATGGGCTTCTCGACCATCACGTGTTTCCCGTTTTCCAGGCACGCCACGGTCGGCTTCTCGTGCATGAAGTTCGGCGTGCAGACGGAGACAGCGTCGATGTCCTTGTCCCGCGCGAGTTCCCGGTAATCGGTGTAGATCCTCGGGACCTTGAACTGCTCCGCCGCCTTCTTGGCGGTGGCCTCGTTCGAGTCGCAGACTGCGACGATCTCGACGTCGGGGTCCTTCTGATACGCCGGCATGTGCTGGCCCTGGGCGATCCCACCGGAACCGATGATGCCGACCCTGACCTTCTTCGCCATGACTGACCCTCCCTGGTCTTTCGGCCGGACCCGGCCGTGCTGCGCCCCCCACCGACGCGGAAACCGGCGGCGGGGGCGGGGAGCCGGCCCCTGCGCGCCGGGTGTTGGCGCTCTCACCCTTCCGACGGGCGCGGATGCTACAGGCGGGGCCCCCCCCTTGCAACGTCAGGTGGGGACGACCGGTGTCGATCGATTCTCTCTCCGAAGTCACCGATGCACTCCCGCGGGATTCCGGCCGCGACACGGCGAAGTTCGCCGCGCGCGGCGAACACAGTCGCATCGCGGCCGGCACCGCTCGGGCATACGTCGGCGACACGAGAGGGAGAAACTGGACGACCCTGCCGAGCGGGGCTGCGGTTTTGACCCGCGGGCCGCGAGGATGTAGACTGCGATCGTCTGGTCCCGGCAGGAGACGAGAGGCCGATGGCGGCTGGCAACGAGATCCTATTCTGCAGGATAGCCGTCCACAACGGTCTGGTGGGCGTCCGCGAGATCGACGAGTGCCTCGAGGTCCAGCGCACCCGAGCCCCGTCGCGTCACATCGCGCAGCTCATGTTGGACCGGGGCCTTATCGACGAGGCCCAGGCCCGCGCGATACTGGCGATGCAGCGGTACAGGCTTCGCCGCAGCGACAGGCAGGAGAGGCCGGAGGACGAGCGCGACCTCGCCGAGGCCTTGAAGCAGGCCGCCTCAATACCGGAAGAGGCGCTCGAGAAGGCCCGGGCCGAGAAGGCCGAGATGGAGGAACGAGGTCTCTTCCCGTCCATTGGCGACATACTGGTCCAGCAAGGCGCGGTGAGCTTCCGCGTGCTCACCGAAGCCGCGGACAGGCTCGGCAGGCGGCCGCTCTGGTGCGCGTCCTGCGGTAAGAAGTATAGGGCAGTCGGCTACAGGCCCGGCATCGATGCCCGCTGCAGGGTCTGCGGCGGGAGACTCGAGCGCCGCGAGGCGGGCCTCGCCGTCCCGGGCGCCGCCCCTACCGAGTCCCTCCAGGCCCCCAGGGGCGGGCCCAGCGACGAGACCCCGCCGCTCGTCTCCGTCGCCGCGCTCGACATGGCGCTGCCGGACGCCTTCCGCGCCAGGAGCCTCCAGCGTCGGGCCGCCGTGCAGCCCGCCGTGGGGGACATCATCGGTGGTTGCCGGCTCGAGGAGAAGCTCGGCCAGGGGGGGTTCGGACAGGTCTTCCGTGCCAGGCACCTCGCCCTCGACCGCGACGTGGCGCTCAAGACGCTGCTGCCCCAGTCCGCTATGGACCCGTCGCGCGTCCAGAGGTTCCTGGTGGAGGCGCGCGCCGCGGCCAGGCTCTCGCATCCCAATATCGTGGCGGTCCACGACGTGGGCGAGGACCGGGGCGTCTACTACATCGTCATGCAGTACATCAACGGGAAGACGATCAAGCGCCTGCTCACCGAGCGCGGGCGCTTCGGCGCGCGCGAGGCCCTGGGCGTGGCCAGGCAGGCCGCCGACGCGCTCGGCTATGCCCACCGCAAAGGCATAGTCCACAGGGACATCAAGCCGCACAACATGATCCTAGAGGAGTCGGGCCACGTCACGATCGTCGATTTCGGCCTGACCAAGCGGATGGAGGACGACGCCGGGCTCACCACCGACGGCATCGTCGTCGGGACGTCGCAGTACATGTCCCCCGAGCAGGCGGACGGCAGGGCCGTCGACGGCAGGAGCGACCTGTACGGCCTGGGCGTGACGCTCTTCGAGATGCTGACGCTGCGGGTCCCCATCGACGGGGACTCGCCCTGGACGATCCTCATGCGCAAGCAGAGGGAACCGGCGCCGGACGTCCGGACCCTGACGCCGGACGTCCCCGCGCCGGTCGCGCAGCTCGTCGCGCATCTCCTCGAGAGGGACCCTGCCGCGAGGCCCCCGACGGGCGAGGCGGTCGTCCAGGAGATCGACAGGTGCCTGGCGGCGCTATGAGCGCCCACGGCCGCCCGCTCAGCCGGAGACGTCCGCGCCGGCGTCGAGCGCCCGCGAGGCGAGCCTGTCCGCCTCCATGTTCTCCTCGCGCCTGACGTGGAGGATTCTCGCCGACCTGAACAGGGCCAGGGCCTCGCGCGCCTTCTCGAAGAGCGGCTTCAGGTTGGGCGCCCTGAGCCTGTAGAGGCCGGTGAGCTGCCGCTCGAGGAGCTCGGAGTCGGTCCTGACCTCGACCTCCTCCGCCCCGAGGGCGTGCGCCTCGTCGAGCGCCGCGATGAGCGCGAGATACTCGGCCTCGTTATTGGTCGCGCGGCCCAGGAGGCGCCCGCGTCGGGAGAGCGCCCTGCCGCTCGCGTCCTCGATGACGTAGCCCGCCGCGGCGGGGCCGGGATTCCCGCGCGCGGCGCCGTCGATCCGCAGGACGAGCGGCGAGCGCGGCCCGCGCGAGGGACTCCCGGGATTCGCGCTCCCTTTCACGGCCCCGACGCCCCGGAGTCTTCCTGGTAGAGGATGCGTCTACAGCTCATGCACTGGACTATCTCGCTGCCGAGGTCGAGGAGATTCCCCATCTGGGGCGTCAGCCTGCACGAGCAGGCGGAGCAGAAGCCGTCCGAGACCCTGGCGATCGCCGAGTCACCCCGCTGCTCGAGGAGCCTCTCGTAGAGCCTGAGCTCCTCCGGCTCGAGCTTCGTGGCGAACTCGCCGCGCCTGGCCTTGAGTGCGCGCTCTTCGGAAGAGACCTCCTGCTCCACGCGCTCGGCGGACTCCCGCGCGGCCTGGACCTCGCGCTGTGCCTCTTCGATCCTCGCGCGGGCGGAGGCCTCCTCGGCGGCGATCCGGTCCGCCTCGAGGAGGCGCTCCAGGACCGCGTTCTCGAGCTGGTCCTTCTTCCCCTTGGCCGCCTCGAGTTCCCTGCGCAGGATGTCGTATTCCTTGTTGGACTTGGCGCCGCGGAGCTGGCCCTCCAGGCGCGCGATCTCGACCTCCGCGGACTTGACTTCGAGATTGAGCGCATCCGCCTCGCGTTGCAGGCGTTTCGCCTCCTTCTGGTGCGAGCCGAGCGCCGAGTTCGCCTCCGCGAGTCTCTCCTCGGCCCTGCGAAGCTGCTGGCTCGCCGCGGCCTTGCGCTCCCGGAGACGTCTCAGTTCGGAGTCGAGCTCCGAGAGTGCGATCATGTGCCTGAGCGCTGGATGCATGGGCCTCCTCTTGGGCTGCGCGAGTCGGCGCAGCCTGGCGGCAAAGGGCTCTGCAGACCGGGATGCCGTCGTGCGGTGAGGATTCTGCGGGGCATCGCCGGGGCCGTCAAGCGGCCCGACCTTGAGTCAGGGTCGTTCAGGGGAATCAGGTCGCGTGCGCCGGCGGAGTCCGTCAGGGAAACGCCTCGGCGCGGCCCCGCGCCGGGGTCGAAATCGACAGGGCGGGGCTGACACTGTGAGGCGTTCCATTGGATGCGGAACGCTCGATGGATTGAATCGACCCCGAAGCGACCCGGCCGCACGTTGCGTGCTCGCGAGGGACCGCCTAGAGTCCCCGGACGAGGCCCTCGGCCGCCGCAAGACCATCGGAGAGACATGGGCGCGCAGCAGGAAACCGAGAGGTCGAAGAGGCGCAGCCTCGGTCAGTATTTCACTCCGCCCGACGTGGCGGCTTTCGTGCTCGACGCCGCGAGGCTCGTCCTGGACAGGGAGCCCTCGAGGCTCCTCGACCCCGCCTGCGGCGACGGCGTCTTCCTCCGGACGGCGCTCGCCAGGGGCGTCGTCGCGCGCGAGGGCGCCTTCGGGATCGAGCTCGACCCGGCTCTGGCGGGGCGCGCCCGCTCGCGGCTCGCCCTCGGCGCGAATATCATCTGCGCGGATGCGCTCGCGGGCGGCGTCTCGGGGCGCTACGACATCGTCGTCGCGAACCCTCCCTTCGGCGGGGGCGGCGGGAGAGGAAGGCTCGAGCTCCGCTTCGCGGCGCGGCTCGTGGAGTTCCTCGCCCCGCGCGGGGCGGCCGGCGTGATCCTGCCGGAGGGCTTCTTCGCGAACGCATCCTCGCAAGGCATGAGGGACGCCCTCCTCGAGTCCGCCGAGCCCCTGGCGGTCGTGGAGCTCCCGCCCGAGATCTTCAGGTCCTCCGGTGCACGCGCGCGGACCTGTGCGCTCGTCCTCCGCGAGGGCCGCGCCGCCCCGGGCTCGCGCTGCCTCATCGCGCGCCTCCGGCCGGGAGAGAGCCCCGCCGTCTACTATGAGAGTATTCTGCGCGCGCTCCGCGGCGATAGCGCCCCGCCGCCCTCTCGGCGCGTGAGCGCAAGCGACCTCCGCGGGCATCGTTGGGATCCGCGCTGGTGGCTGTTCGCCGAGCAGGACATCCTCGGCCGGGCGAAGGTCCCCCTAGTGCGGCTCGGGGAGTTCATCGACTACATCACCTATGGTCCGATTGTCACCAGGGAGCGCGAGGCGCGCTCGGGGACGCAGGCCCGCGCGCCCGCGGGCGCATCGGGCGACGTGCTCGTGGTCGGGCTCCGCGAGCTCCGCCCCGCCGGCCTCGACCTCCGCCGTGCCAGGCGCGTGCCCGCCGGCAGCGTCCACGACCCGCCCCGCGCGAGGCTCGCGGCCGGGGACATCGTCCTCGCCCGCTCGGGGATGGGGAGCCTTCTCAAAGGGAGAGTCGCGGTCTTCGGCGGCGGCTGCCGGGCGACCGTGAACTGCTTCGTGGACCTGGTGCGCCTCCGAGGGCGCGACGCAGGCGGCATCGAGCCCGGCTACGCGGCCCTGTGCCTCCGGAGCAGGATCGTCCGCCAGCAGGTCGAGCGGCTGGCGAGCGGCGTGGGGACGCCGAACCTGTCCTTCCGCGCGATCAGAGGGCTCTTCATCCCCAGGCTCGGCGAGCGGCTCGAGAGGGAGTTCGCCGAAGAGGAGGCCCGCGCGAGGGCGCTCTACGAGAGAGAGCTCGCCGCCGGCGGCGAGGGGCGCTCGGCGCTCCTCGTGCTTGATGAAGTCGTCGCCGCGCTGGAGAATGCGGCGTTGGGTTAGCGCTCCCCAGCGGAGGCTCGGTACCGCCGCAGAGACGGAGGCCCGAGGCTTGGCCCTGCGATTCCCCTGCGAGTGCGGTGAGACGCTCTCCGCCCCGGACGGCACGGAGGGTTGCATGGCCCTCTGTCCCAGGTGTCGGCGGACAGCGCCCATCCCAGGGGGCGAGGGCGTCTGGGCGCGCAGGTCCCGCGAGCGGCGCGAGGCCCGCTCGGGGGAGGTTTCCCCGGAGCGTGGCCCCGCTCGAGGCGCAGACTCAGGCCGCGACCTCTTCCGCGAGGCCATAGCCGCGCTCGCGCGCGACCTGCCGCTGCCCAATGCGGGCGGAGACGAAAGCCGACCTGCGTCGCCCGACGAGACATCGGCGACCCTGGTCATATGCGTCCAGGTTCTCCCCGACGCGCAGGGCGAGTCCGGACCTGCCGGAGCCGGGCGGGACGCCGCCCAGCCGGACTCAGGCGAGCGCGAAGGTCCGGAGGCCGCGTCGCCCGCGCCGGGGCCGGATGCCGGTCGCGCCCATGCGGGGTCCGGGCCCGGCGATGCGCGGCCGGGAGATGCAGCGATGGCAGGCCAGCACCACGAGGAACCGGCGGGCGGGCAGGCCCGTGAAGGCTCCCGCCCGAGCACAAAGGAGGTACTGCCCGCCGAGGCGGCCCTCAAGGAGATAGAGAAGCGCAAGCTCCTGAAGGCGCTCCGCCGCGAGGGGGAACCCGTCAGCCCCGCCGGCGCCTACGAACCGAAGCAGGTCGAGGTATACGGCTCTGTGATGAAGTTCCATTGTCGGTGCGGCAAGCGCATCTCGGCCCCTGTAGACGCCAAGAAGACCGTGGGCCGCTGCCCGAAGTGCGGGTCGAGGCTCGTGCTGCCGAGGCCGTCTGGCGCGTCCGCCGAGGATGAGCGCGCCGCCAGGCTGCGCGCGGCCGTCTCCGACGCGGCGGACAGGCTGCGCGGCGCTCCCGGCTCCTCTGCGCAGTCCCCCGGCCCGCGCCCCAGGCTCATCGGCGATGGGGCGAGGGCCCCCGCCGCGGTCCCGGCCGCGCTCGCACGGCTCGTGGCGTTCCAGATCGACGCCGCGGCGGTCTGGGGGACGTTCCTGGCCCTGGGCTTTGCCATGAGCTCGCTCGGGGCGGGCGAGGCGTCCTGGTTCCTGGCGGGCGCGCTCGCGGGCGCGGTCTGGGGCGCGAACCGCATCGTCCTCCCTATGCTCGTCTCCGCGAGCGCCGGGATGCTCCTGGTAGGTCTCAGGTTCAGGAGGCCGTCCGGCGGGAGAATGACCTACCCCGTCGCGCTCGCCCGCGCCATGCTCGGGGTGGCGCTACTGCCGCTCGCGCCGCTCGCGCTCTTGGACGCGGCGTGCCGGACCCCCGCGGACAGGATAGCGGGCACCGTCGTGGCACCTACCGGTCAGGCGGCGCCCCCGGCCCGCGAGGGCGGCGCCTGAGGCGGGAGGCCGCGGAAGGGCTGGGACGGGAAGTGCACCGAGTCCTTCTCGTGAACGCCGCAGGCTTCCTCGGCGGGGCCGAGAGGAGCCTGGTAGAGCTCGCCGGGGCGATCTCGCCCGACCGCTTCCAGCTCTTCGCCGCGGTGGGCGCGCACGGGCCGCTCGCCGACTCGCTCATGGAATGCGGCGTGCGCGTCGAGGTCGTGGAGATGCCGCGCCTCCGCAGGACCGTGAACCCGCTCGACCTCGCCGGGATGGTCGCCGGGGTCTCGCGCTCGAGCCGGCGTCTGGCGGACCTGGCGAGAGATCTGGGCATCGAGCTCATCGTGTCGAATGGGGCGGTCTCTCATGTGGTCGCAGGGGAGGCGGCCGCCCGCGCGCGCAGGCCCTGCGTGTGGCACGCACGCGACATGGTCGAGCTGGGTCCGCTCACGAGGCGCATGCTCGAGACCGCCTCGCTCGTGATCGCCGTGAGCGCCGCCGCGCGCGAGCACCTCCTCCGGGAGGGCGCGCGCCCGGAGCGGGTCAGGCTCGTCAGGAACGGCATCGGGCTCTCGGCCTTTCCCGAGGGAAACGCGCGAGAATCCGCGCGCTCGCGCGCCAGGCGCGAGCTCGGCCTGAGCGAGCAGGCCTTCGTCGTCGGCTCGGCAGGGGCGTTCGTCCCCTGGAAGAGGCACGAAGACTTCATCAGGGCCTTCGCCCGGCTCTGCGAGCTCGAACTCGACGAGCGCAAGCGGCGCCCGCAGGGCGCGGGGAGCACGGTGGTGGAGTTCGAGGGCCTCGTCCCCGCGAGGGCCGTTCTCTTCGGCGCGGACCTGTGGGGCGATCAGGGACGGCTCGCTTTCGAGCTTCGGCGCCTGGCCGACGAGCTCACCGGCGAGCGCATCGTCTTCCCGGGCTGGCGGGAGGACCTCCCGAGGCTCCTGCCCGCCCTGGACTGCTTCGTCTCGACGAGCGAGAGGGAACCGTTCGGCCGCGCGGTGGTCGAGGCGATGGCCTCCGGCCTCCCGGTCGTGGCGACGGACTCCGGCGGCAAGCGCGAAACCGTCGTCGACGGAGAGACCGGGCTTCTCGTGCCGCAGGGGGACGTGGAGGCCGTAGCGCGGGCCACGGACCGGCTCAGGCGCGACCCGGCGCGTCGTGCCGAGATGGGCCGCGCCGCCAGGCGCAGGGCCTTCGCGGAGTTCTCGCTCGAGCGCGCCGCGCGCGAGGTCGAGGCGGTCTGGACGGAGGCCCTCCAGGCCTCCGGGCGACCCGGCGACTAGCACCTGCAGCGGGCGATCAATCCGGCGCGGCGTGGCGGGAACTCGAGAGCTCGTAGGCCCCGCGGTCCTGCTCGTAGAGCCTCCGGAGGAGCCCCGCGTAGATGGGGAAGCGGTCGCAGAGGTCGAGCGTCTCGTCTCGCAACCTCCTGTGGAGCAGGCGGTCCTGAGGGTTCGAGAGCGCCCGGTCGATGATGCTGGCTATCTGCTCCATCTCGGTGGGGCCCATCCCGCGGGTGGTGCAGGCGGGGGTCCCTATGCGTATCCCGCTCGCCTGCGCCGGAGGGAGATCGTCGAAGGGGATCAGGTTTTTGTTTATCGTGATCCCGACTTCGTCCAGGATGTCCGAGGCCTCGCGGCCGGTGAGCCCGCGGCTCTTCCTGACGTCCACGAGCATCATGTGGTTGTCTGTGCCGCCCGCAACGAGCCTGAAGCCACGCGACGCGAGGCTCGCGGCGAGGGTCTTCGCGTTCGCCAGGAGCTGTTCCTGGTAGCGGCGGAAGCTCGGCGCGAGCGCCTCCTTGAGCGCCACGGCCTTCGCCGCGATCACGTGCATGAGCGGCCCGCCCTGCATGCCCGGGAAGACCTGGGCATCGATCGCCTTGCCGTACTTCTCCCGCGAGAGGATTATCGCCCCGCGCGGCCCGCGCATGGTCTTGTGCGTGGTCGCGGTGACGACGTCGCAATGCGGCACCGGGTCCGGGTGCAGCTTCGCCGCGACCGGCCCGGCGATGTGGGCGATATCCGCCATGAGCATCGCGCCGACCGAGCGCGCTATCTCGCCGAAGCCGGCGAAGTCGATCGTCCGCGGGTAGGCCGAGGCGCCCGCGATGATGAGCTTCGGCCTGAACTCCTCGGCGATGCGCCGTACCTCGTCCAGGTCGATCTGCTCCGTCTCCCGGCTCACGCCGTAGTGGCGCACCTCGTACACGCGGCCCGAGAAGTTCTTCTTCGAGCCGTGCGAGAGGTGCCCGCCCATGTCCAGGGACATCGAGAGGATCCTGTCCCCAGGCTCAAGGAGCGCGAAGTAGACCGCCATATTGGCCTGCGTGCCCGAGTGAGGCTGGACGTTCGCGTGCTCGGCGCCGAAGATCTGTTTCGCGCGTTCGATGGCGAGCCGTTCGCCGACGTCGACGTACTCGCAGCCCTTGTAGTACCGCGCGCCGGGGTAGCCCTCGGCGTACTTGTTCGTCATCACCGAGCCCTGGGCCTCCAGGACCGCCTGCGACACGTAGTTCTCGGAGGCGATCATCTCCAACTGCACCTGTTGCCGCCGGACCTCGTTGCGAACGGCCTCGTAGATCTCGGGATCCACCCGCCTGAGCTCGTTGAGCATCAGCGCTCTCCCTGTCGAACGTGCGCCGGTGGCTTGACCTCGCGCACGATGACATACATCCTAGCGACACCACTGGGGCTCCGCAACTGCGGACCGCCGCGCCTCGCGGGCATCCGCGGAAGCGGCGCCGCCGGGGGGAGGGGGGCGAGCGTGCCGGGCGAGCAGACGGGCTCCGGAGCGCTCGTCGGATGGCCTCGCCCTGGCAGGCTGGCTGCGCCTCGGATCGCGTCACGAGTGTTCCTCTTCGGGATGGCAGTCCTCGCCGCTGGCTGTGCCCCAGTGGCCCCTGCGCCCGAGCGCCTCCGGCCTCTCGCCCTCGCGGATCTCGTCTCCTCGTCCTCTGAACGAGAGTGCGCCTATCCAGGGGCGCGATCCGCGGGAGCCCTAGCCGCGGCGACCCCTCGGGCAGGCGCCGAGCTCCGCTTCGCCGCGAGGGCGCTCTTCGTCCCGCCGCCGGGGGGCGATGCGGACTTCGTGGGCGGCGGGCCCGGCGCGGGAATCATGCTCACTTACCTCGCCGAGCCCGAGGGGCCCGAGGGCGCGATCTGGTTCGAGTTCGGCATCGAGCGCAGCGAACACGAGGACGACGCCTCCCGCGCCGCGGAGTTCCTGAAGGCCATGGTCGGATTCAGGTGGGCCGACCGCTGGTCCGCCCGCCTGGAGCCGTACCTGGCGTTGGGCGCGTCATACAGCCAGCTCCGCGTCTCGGGCGGCAGCGAGCTTTCGGGGGGCGGGCTCTACTGCGGCGCTGGTATCGAGCTGCTGCTCGCGCGCGCAGCGTTCGGCTCGGCGGAGGCCAGGTTCCACACCTTCTGGGAAGACTCGGCCTCCGGCGGGAGCGCCTTCAGCGCCGCTCTGGCGGCGGGCCTGGGCCTGCGTTTTTGACTGTCGGCTCTCCTCGTCGAGAGGCGGCCGTCGGAGGGGTTCTGCGGCGCCGTGCGTCTCTCCGCCGCGCGATCCCTGCCGGGCTCAGACGGGAAGAAGGCCCTGCGCTTTCTGGGTGAAAGGTGGCCGTCAGGCGCTCACCGCGCCCCCGTATAGAGCCTCGGAACCCGCGCCGTGATGCGGCAGGTGACCTCGTACGGGCTCACCCCGGCGCGCGCGGCGAGTTCCTCGGCGCGTATCTCCATGTTTCCCTGCCGGCCGATCAGGACGGCCTCCTGCCCGACGCGGACGTCACGGACTGCGCTCACGTCCACCGTCGTGGAGTCCATCGATATCCTGCCGACCACCGGCGCGCGCACCCCGCCGACGAGGACCGTACCGCCCGGGCCGTAGGCGCGGGCGTAGCCGTCTCCGTAGCCGACGGCGAGCGTGGCGACCGTAATCCGCCCGGGGGCGACGTAGGTCCTGCCGTAGCCTATGGTCTGGCCCCGCTCGAACTCCCTCACCTGGACCACTGTGGCGATCCAGGAGAGGGCCGGACGGCCGGGAATCTTCGCACGAGTCTCCGGCCCGGTAGAGAGACCGTACAGGCACCCGCCGGGCCTGACGAAGCTCAGCAGGCTCTCGGGCACGCACGCGAGGCCCGCGGAGTTCGCCGCGTGGAGGAGCGGACGGGCGACGCCGGAAGCCTCCATCAGGCGGCCGATCTCCAGGAGCGCCTTCACCTGCTCCTTCGCGAACTCGGTGCCCGAGGGGTCCTCGGGGTCGTCGGCCGAGGGGAAGTGCGTCATCGCGCCCTCCAGGACGAGCTCGCGCCTGGCGAGCACGCGTTTCAGGAGGGCCGGGAAGTCCGCCGGGCGGCAGCCGGAGCGGCCCATCCCCGTGTCCACCTCGATGTGCACGGTCTCGCGGGAGCGGGCGCGGCGGGCCTCTTCGGCCAGACGCTCGGCCTCGAAGATCGAGCCGATCGTGAAGACGAAGTCCTCGCCTACGACCCTGGAATAATCGGACGGCGGCACGCAGGCGAGCAGGTGCACCGGTATCCTGAGGCCGGCGTCGCGGAGCTCCAGGGCCTCTTCGATGGTGGCGACCGCGACGCGTTCGCAGCCCAGGCTCTGGAGGAGTCTCGCCACGCGAGGGGCGCCGTGGCCGTAGGCGTTCGCCTTGACCACGGCGAGTACCGGCCTTCCGCCCGCGCGTTCCCGCACGAGCGCGAAGTTCGCGCGGATCGCGTCCAGATCGACGACGACCCAGTTCCGCATGGCGGAGGCCGCCCTCGCGCCGGAGAGCCCGCCGCCGAGGGAGGACGGCGCTACTCCTCGTCCTCGCTCTCGGCCTCGAAGCTCTGCTTGATCCGCTCGATCTCGTGCCGCATGAGCTCGTGACGCCGCCTGATCTCGGCGATGCGCTCGGCCTTGGTCACGAGCGGCGGAGAGCCCGGCGGGCGCTCGCGCAGGTGCTCCTCGCAGCGGCGGTTCCCGACCGCCGGGGCCGAGCAGCCGGCGATCTCGCAGAGGTTGGAGTCGCCGGTGCGGTCCTCGACGGTGCCGCGCCGCCGGAGCTGGCTGTAGTGGCTCTTGCAATAGCCCTTTGCGTGGTGGGGCGCCGTGCAGCCCTCGACCGAGCAACGCCCGGTCCGGCTCGCGCGAGCGGCCTCCGCGGTCTGAGCGAGGCCGCCTCCGCTCCCCCCCTTGCGCATCGCGTCGTAGTGCGACTGACACAGGCCGTGGGCATGGTGAGGCTTGCCGCAGCCCGGAACGGTGCATCTGGAAGGGCTCGCCGGAGGGCGGCCGTTCCGTTTCCGCATGCGGTCGTAGTGCATCTGACACAGGCCGCGCGCGTGCACCGGCTGCGTGCAACCGGGCGAGGAGCAGTGTTCCTGTCCGACCAAGGTGGTGCCTCCCAGTGAGTACCCTTCAGGACACCGGGCGGTCCCCGGCTAGGTCTCGAACCTATTGCGACGGGGCTCGGCTCGGGGGGCGCTCGGTACCGCCTGCGCCGGGGCGCCCCCGGCGGAGGACTCCAACCTCGGGATCTCGGCGCGTATCGCCTGGATGACCTGATAGAGCGCCTGGCGCTTCTTGTCGAGTTCGGGCACCGCCGTGACCTCGGGCGGCGCCGGGCGGTCTGCGTAGTATGGCGATATACTCTTCAGGTACTTGTACGTCGCGAACGCCCTCATCGCGTTCCGGAGGTCACGCTCGACCCCTTGGAGCTCCTCCTCCCGCGCCTTGAGCTCCGAGCGCAAGATCTCGAGTCTTTCGAATGTCGAGAGCGTCACCGTGATCGGTTCGAGACCCATAGAACGCCCTCCTCTGCCGCGGCAAGACCCGTCGCGCCGTGCCTGCACCCCGCGCGCTCAGGGAAGCGCCGTTCCCTCGGACGAACTTCCCCCCGTACTCGCCGGCGGGACGAACGAGGCCACCCGTTCCCTCATCACCCGTCCCTGCTTGAAGTGCACCACGGACCTCGCCGGCACCTCGATGACGCGGCCCGTGCGCGGGTTCCTCGCCACACGCGGTTTGCGCCTGACAACCTCGAAGACACCGAAGTCGCGGAACTCGAGCCTCTTGCCCGCGGCCAGCTCGTCGATCACGTCGTCCATGAACTGCTGCACGACCTGCCTCACCACCCCCGGAGGGGTGTTCGTCTCCTCCGCCACCCGCTTGACGAGATCGCGTTTGGTCGCAGATCTCCCCATCTCTCCCCCCTTCCCGGTGCACGGCGACGCCTGGACCAGGCCCTGCCCGCGGTCAAAACAGTACGCCCTGGCCGGCGGCAGTCAAGCGCCGCCGCCGCATGGGTTCTTTCACGCCCGGCGGCGGGGGCCCGCCGAGTGTGGTTCGCCTGAAACGCCTCGTCTGGCGAGCTCGTCCAGGATCGCGGCGGCCGCCTCCTCGGGTCCCAGGGCCTCCGTGTCGACGGTCACGTCACGCGCGGCCGCGTAGAGGTCGGCCCGGGCCGCAGCGACGGTGCGCATCTCTTCGAGGCCGCCCGAGCTCGTGAGCGCGGGCCGCTGCGCGCCCGTCACGGGGTCGCGCCGCATCCTCTCCCAGAGGACCTCCGGCCGCGCGTCGAGGTGCACCACGAGCGCGCGATCGCGCATGACGCGCACGTTCTCGGGGTCGAGCACCGCCCCGCCGCCCGCCGCCAGGACCGCGCGCTCCCGCCTGCACAGCTCCGCGAGGACGCGCCTCTCGATCGCCCGGAAGGCCGGTTCGCCGTCCTCCCTGAATATTTCGGCGATGCTGCGCCCTTCGCGGCGGACGAGCTCCTCGTCGGCGTCGAGGAACTCCCAGCTGAGCCGCGAGGCGAGGAGCCTGCCGACGGTCGTCTTCCCCGAGCAGCGCAGTCCGACGAGCACGACGCGGACGATGTCGCCCGGCGCCGCCGTGCGACGGGCCGGTTGAGCGCTTTCCGCCATCTCGACCTCCGCCCTCCAGTCTAGGCGGGTCCCGCGCCCCCGCGCAACTCGCGGACGCGCATCGAAACGGCAGGCGAACCGCAGACTGCGGCAGAGAGGGATCTTTCCGGACATCGTCGCCCTTGGTCGGCGGGGCGACGGGCGGGTGGGCCGATCGTCAGCCACGCCCGCGCTCGGCCTCGACCCTTCAGCCGTCCGCCGCGGTGCGTGACGAGGCGGGCCGGTCGGCCTGGTCCTCCCGCCACGGACGCCCTGCGCCGCGGCGCCGGGCGGGGGCGTAGGGTCGGGGTATCATCCCCCGGAACTGTTCGTGAACTCGAACCCGGCGAGACTTGCGTCGGGGGCGGCGTGCGCTATCATGCATGCGCATCGGCGCTGTGCTCGAAGAGGAGATCGGCGTGACGCACGCGAGCGACGTCGTGAAGAGGATCAGAGAGCTCGGCCTCGTGCTCGTGGTGAGGGCCGAGAAGGCGGACGCCGGGCTCATGGCCGCGATACGCGCCGTCGTCGAGGCCGGCGTCGGGGCCGTCGAGATCACCTTCACCGTCCCGGACGCGGTCTCGGTCATCGCAGCGGTGAAGAAAGAGCTCGGCGAGAGGATCCTGCTCGGCGCGGGGACGGTGCTCAATCCCTCCGACGCCGTCGCCGCGGTGAACGCCGGGGCGGCATTCGTCGTCTCGCCCGGGACTAACACCGAGGTCATCGACATGGCCCATCGGCTCGGGGCGGCTGCGCTCCCCGGGGCGTTCACTCCCACGGAGGTGATGACGGCCTGGGGCGCGGGCGCGGACATGGTCAAGATATTCCCCGCGTCGCTCGGGGGCCCGGAGTACATCAAGGCGCTCCGCGGGCCGTTCCCCGACATACCCTTCCTGCCGACCGGGGGCGTCGAAGCGGCAAACGTCAGCGAGTTCCTGAGGGCCGGCGCCGCCGCCGTCGCCGCGGGGGGAAACCTCTTCGACAAGAAGATGGTCGCCTCCGGCGATCTCGCCGGCCTGAAGAGGCGGGCCGGGGAGTTCCTGGCGGCGATCGGGAACGCCAGGGCCTAGGCGGCGGTCTCCGTCGCGCCCGCAGGAGGCGTTCATGGCAGGGGTGGTGCCACGGCTTCCCGCCCGCAGGCCCGCCACGCACAAGGGCGACTACGGACACGTGCTCGTGGCGGCGGGGTCCGTCGGCATGACCGGGGCCGCGAGCCTAGCGGCCGAGGCGGCGATGCGCTCGGGCGCAGGGCTCGTGACGCTCGCGTGCCCCGCGAAGGCCTGGCCGGTCCTCGCCTCCCAGCTTCGGGAGGTCATGGTGCGGCCGGTCGGGCCCGAGCTATCGGGCTCCTGGACGCTCCAGGCGGCCGCCGAGGTCGAGGAGCTCGCCGGGTCCCTCGCCGCCGCCTCGGCCGCAAGGGGGTCGACCGGCGACGCCGTCTCGGGGCGGGCCGTTCTCGCGGCGGGCCCGGGCATGGGCCGCTCCGACGAGGCCTTGGCCGCCGCGAGGCGGCTCGCGGCCGTGAAGGGGCTCCCGCTCGTGCTCGACGCCGACGGCCTCGTTGCCTTCGAGGGCAGGGCAGAGGAACTCGCCCGGAGGGGCGCGCCCACGATCCTCACGCCTCACCCGGGCGAGGCGGCGAGGCTCGTCGGCGCGTTCGACGGCCGCGACGACGACGCGCGGCGGACCGCCGCGATCGCGCTCGCACGGGCGGCGAAGGCCATCGTGGTGCTCAAGGGCCACCGCACGGTGATCACGGACGGCGAGCGCGTCGAGCTCAACAGGACCGGCAACCCCGGCATGGCGACCGGGGGCGCCGGGGACGTCCTGACCGGCATCATCGCGGGGCTCCTGGCGACGGGGCTCGAGCCGTTCGACGCCGCGCACCTCGGCGCCCACGTCCACGGGTTCGCCGGGGACCTGGCCGCGATCGACGTCGGACAGACGTCGCTTGTGGCAGGCGACATCCTGAGCTATCTTCCGAAGGCCTTCTGCAAGCACCAGTGGGGATGAGCCCGAGCGCCCGCGCGAGCACCCCGGCGCGCCGGGCGACGACACGGAGGTGTGGAACGGCATGGCCAGGACGACAAACGACGCCCTTCCCGATTGGGCCCTCTCCGAGCGGGCGGCCGCCCCAGGCGAGTCGCGCGTGGAGATCGTGGAGACGAAGGAAGAGCTCCGGCGATACCTCCTGCAGATGATGCAGATCCGCGCGTTCGAGGACAAGGTGTTCGAGCTCCTCGCGCGCGACGTGCTCAGGGGCGCGTCGCACGTCTACGCCGGGCAGGAGGCAGTGGCGGTAGGCGCGTGCTCCACGATCGGCCCCGACGACTACATCTCCTCGACGCACCGCGGCCACGGGCACTGCCTGGCGCGGGGCGGGGACCTCAAGCTCATGCTCGCAGAGCTCTGCGGCAAGGCGACGGGCTACTGCCGCGGGCGCGGGGGCTCGATGCACATAGCCGACGTCAAGGCCGGGAACCTCGGCGCGACGGGCATCGTCGGCGGGAACATCCCCGTGGGGACCGGAGCGGGCCTCGCGTGCAAGCTGAACGGCCGCGGGCAGGTGGCGCTCTGCTTCTTCGGAGACGGGGCGTCGAACAACGGGACGTTCCACGAGTCGCTGAACCTGGCCGGGAAGTGGAAGCTCCCGGTGGTCTACATCTGCGAGAATAACCTCTACGGCATGTCGGTCCCGTTCTCGAAGGCCTGCGCGGTCGAGAACGTGGCGGACCGGGCCTGCGCCTACGGCATGCCCGGCGCGATCGTCGACGGGATGCGCGTGCTCGAGGTCAGGCGCGCGGTCGCCTGGGCCGTGGAGCGCGCGCGGAGGGGCGAGGGGCCCGCGCTCATCGAGGCGAAGACCTACCGGTACCGCGGGCACTCGCGCTCCGACCCCTGCAAGTACCGAACGAAGGACGAGGAGAAATACTACTGGGACCGCTGCCCGATCAGGCAGTTCAGGATGCTGCTGGAGGCGAAGGGCATCCTCTCCGCCGCCGAGGCGGACGCCGTCCAGGCCGAGGTCGCCGCCCAGATGGCCGCCGCCGAGAAGTTCGCGCTCGAGGAGAGCCCGTACCCCGACCCCTCCGAGCTCACCGTGGACGTATACGCCGACTGGCGCGAGGGGCCTCTGGGGCTGGAACCGGCGGCGAGGTAGGGGCAGCGGGGTCGCGGGAAGACGCTGCAGGAACTGCCGAGAAGAACACGAGGCGCCCAGGCAGGAAAGGATACGGGAGCGTCATGCCGGAGAAGTACTACTGGGAGGCGATCCGCGACGCGCTCGCCGAGGAGATGCGCGCGAATCCCAAGGTCTTCGTGATGGGCGAAGACGTCGGGCTCTACGGCGGCGCCTACGGCGCGACGCGGGGACTCTTCGAAGAGTTCGGCCCCGAGCGCGTGCGCGACACGCCGATCTCGGAGATGGCCATCGTCGGCGCCGCGACGGGGGCCGCCATGTGCGGCTGGCGACCCGTCGCCGAGATCATGTACATGGACTTCATGACGCTCGCCATGGACCAGTTCGCCAACCAGGCCGCGAAGAACAGGTACATGTTCGGCGGGAAGACCACAGTGCCGCTCGTCCTCAGGACCGAGGGCGGGGCCGGCCGCGGCATCGCCGCGCAGCACTCGCAGAGCCTCGAGGCGTGGTTCGTCCACGTCCCGGGCGTGCTCATCGCGATACCTTCCACGCCCTACGACGCGAAGGGCCTCCTCAAGACCGCGATGCGCGGGAACGACCCGGTGCTATTCGTCGAGCACAAGATGCTCTACGGGACGAAGGGCGAGGTCCCCGACGGCGACTACACGGTGCCCTTCGGCCGCGCCGCGGTGCGGAGGATCGGCAAGGACGTGACCGTCGTATCCTACAGCCGCATGGCGCTCGTGGCCCTGGAGGCCTGCAACGCCGTCGCGGCCGAGGGCATCGACGCCGAGATGATAGACCTGAGAACGCTCAAGCCCCTCGACCTCCCCACGATCCTGGACAGCGTCCGCAAGACCGGCAGATTGGTGCTCGTCTCCGAGGGCTGCAAGAGCGGGAACGCGGTCTGCGAGATCGCGATGCTCGTGAACGAGCACGCCTTCGACGCCCTCGACGCGCCCATCGCGCGCGTCACTGCGGCCGACTGCCCCGTGCCGATGTCGCCGCCCCTGGAGGCCGCGATGATCCCGGACGCCAAGCGGGTCGCCGAGGCGATCCGCAAGACAGTCGCGTAGGGGGAGAGCGTGCTCGCTGCGATCGACTCGCGCTCGCTCAGCACCTTCTTCGAGGTGGGGATGCTCGTCTGCTTCGGCGCGAGCTGGCCCTTCGCCGTGCTCAAGACCTATCTCACGAAGAGCACGGGCGGCAAGAGCGCGGCGTTCCTGTGGCTCGTCCTGACCGGTTACTTTTCCGGCATAATGTTCAAGGTCTTCGGAAGGCTCGACTGGGTCGTCGGGCTCTACGCCCTGAACGGCTTCATGGTCGCGCTCGACATAGCCCTCTACTACCGCTACAGGCTGAGACAGTCCGGGAGGGGCGCGTGAAGGTCCGCCGCGGGAGTCCCGAATGATCGACAAGATCTTCCTGCCGATGCTCGGCGAGACGATGAACGAGGCCACGATCGCCAGGTGGCACAAGAAGGAAGGCGATCGCGTCGAGAAAGGCGACGTTCTCCTCGAGATCACGACCGACAAGGCGACGCTCGAGGTCCAGTCCTTCGGCCGGGGCGTGCTCCGCAAGATCCTCGCCCCGGAGGGCATGGTCGTGGCAGCGAAGGAGACCATAGGCATCCTCGCCGAGCCGGACGAGCCCATCCCGGCGGAGCTCTTGAACTACGTCCCCAGGGCCGCCCCGAAGAAAGAGGCGCCTTCCGCGCCGGCCGCCGCAGGCAGGCCCTCCCCAGTGCCGCGACCTGTTTCGGGGCAGGCGAGCGCGTCCGCACCGGCTTCCGTTCGACCCCCTGAGGCGGCGCGAGCCGCCGCTCCTCCGCCCTACCAGGTGCCGAACGCGCCTATGGCGGGCTCGCGCCTCGCGGCGAGCCCCCGCGCGCGGCGCGTCGCGCGCGAGCGCGACCTCGGCTGGCGGTTCCTCCTAGGGAGCGGCCCGGGCGGGCGCATCCGCGAGCGCGATGTCCTCGCGTACGGCGAGGAGGTCGAGCGCCTCGACGTCACGCACGCGGCGAGGCGCCTCGCCGCGCAGAAGCACGTCGATCTGCGCGAGCTCCGCGGCACCGGCCCCGGCGGGCGGATCGTGGAGGAAGACGTCGCCAGGGCCGAGCCGTCGCTCCCGGCGGGCGGCTTCGAGCGGCGCGAGCTCTCGGCGATGCGCAAGGTGATAGCGCAGCGGATGACCTGGAGCGCGCAAGAGATCCCGCAGTTCGCGCTCACGACGAGCATCGACATGACCGCCTGCGCCGCGCTCCGGAAGAAGCTCGCGGCCGAGGGCGTGAAGGTCTCGTACACCGACATGGTGGTGAAGGCCGCGGCGCTCGCGCTGCGCGGGCACCCGGAGATCGCCTCGCTCTACGACGCCGGCACAATCATCCGCCGCGCCGGGCTCCACGTCGGGATCGCCGTCGCGCTCGACGACGGGCTCATCGTGCCCGTAGTCAGGCACGCGGACAGGCTCACCCTCGCCGAGCTCTCAGTGAAGGCCAAGGACCTGATCGAGCGCGCCCGCTCGAACAGGCTCGCGCCGGACGAGTACGCCGGCGGCGTGCTGACGGTGTCGAACCTCGGCATGTTCGGCGTGGACGAGTTCCGTGCCATCGTGAACCCCGGCGAGAGCGCGATCCTCGCCTGCGGAGCTATCGCCGACACTCCAGCGGTAGTGGGCGGCGCCGTCGTCATCCGGCCGGTCATGAAGCTTACGGGTTCGTTCGATCACAGGGCCGTGGACGGCGCCCAGGCGGCGAGGTTCCTCGCGAAGACGAAGGAGCTCCTCGAATCGCCCGAGAGGCTCGTCTGACCTACGCCCCGTCCGCGGGGCCTGCGCTCGGGGCGATCGCTCGTGCGAACGTCTCGCGCCCGGTGGCCTGCCCCGCGAGCCTGTCTGCGCCGCGGCAGGCAGGCACTCGGGGGCGCCGCGGGGGGCATGCCAGGGGCGCCTCCTCGTTTCCGTCTCCTATGCGCCGCGTCGGGTCTTCTTCGGTCTCCCCGGTCGGCCGCGCGCGGGCCTGGACATACGTCTCACTCGAGCACGGGGGGCCTTCTCGCCCCTCATGGCATCAGCGCCCTCAGCTCCTTCAGGCGCTCGCGCACGGGGAGCTCGTTGGGGCATTTGTCCTCGCAGGCGCCGCAGTCGTCGCAGCGGTCGGGCCGGCTCTCCGGCGGGACCCCGGCCAGCTCCTTGCGCGCCCACTCCTCGAGGCCCCAGGTGCGCCAGTTGTTCCAGACCTGCATCAGGCGGGGGATGTCCACGCCGCTCGGGCAGTCCATGCAGTACCGGCAGGAAGTGCAGAATCTGCTGCCGAGGCGCTCGCGCAATCGATCGAGGCCGGAGCACATCGCGCTGAACGCGGCCGCGTCGGGACTGAACGCCTTCACCGCGCGGACGTTCTGCTCGAGCTGCTCGAGCTCGTTCATGCCCGAGCAGGCGCAGCTCACGTCGGGATTCGAGAGCACGAACCGCAGCGCCATCTCCGCGCTGGGGAGGTCGGCGCCGACGGCCCTCCTGAGCTCTTCGGATGGCGAGGCGAGGATCCCCCCGGCGAGCGGGCACATCGCCACGACCCCTACGCCGAGCTCCCCCGCCCGCTTGATCGTCGGCTCGTAGCTGCGGTTGATCATGTTGTAGGGCACGGTGATGCTGTCGAAGAGCCCCGTCTCGATGCACCTGATGAAGTTCTCCGGGGTGTCGTGGCCGGTGAAGCCTATGTGCCGGACCAGCCCCTCGTCCTGCGCCCGGCGGAGGGCCTCGAGCGCGCCGCCGCGCTTCAGGAGGTGCTTCATCTTGTCCCAGGAGAACCATCCCACCTGGAAGAACTCGAAGTGGTCGAGCCCGAGGATCTCGAGCTGGCGTTCGATCTCGCGCCTGAACATGTACGCGGTCTTGTGGGCGTCGATGCCCTCCTTGCCCGAGACGATAATGCCGGCGGTCCTTCCCGCGAGGCCTTGAGCGACTCGATGCTGGCACGTCCCGCCCAGGTAGTAGCGCGTCGTCTCGAAATAGTTGATGCCGCAATCGACCGCCCTGCCCAGGAGCTCGCGGTTGAGCTCGGGGTCGTCTTTCAGGCGCATGCATCCGAACGCGAGCGCCGAGACCTCGAGGCCCGTCTTTCCGAGCGGACGGTAGCGCATGCGCTCGTCGTTGCGGATGAGCGGCTCGTCGTGGGCCATCGCCGCGACGGTCATCATGGACCCCTCTCCAGGCAGTGACGGATATGTATCGCCCCGCGAGGACGCCGGCGCAAGCGAAGGACGCGGCCCGGCAGAGGCTACGGCCGCTTCCGAGGATCGGCGCCGGCCGGCCGCGAGGTACCGCCGAGCCGCCTGGCCAGCATCGCCTGGTAGAGGTCCTGGGGGCGGAGGAGCGCAGGACTTATGGGCTCCCACCACTTCCCGTCAGGCTCGGTCACCGCCTCGTCGCGCGACTCGACACCCACGTAGTTCATGAGGTCCGGACCGAACCTGGCGGGCGGCGGGTGCTGGGGGGTCTGCGCGCGGATGTTCCAGAACGTGCCCCACGCGGCGGAGTTCCTCCCCAAGGCCTCCCCGCCCCCGCAGCGGTACATCCGCCGGCCCTCGCCGATGTCGATATCCGTGAAGAGATTCGCGTGCGGGGCCCTCTTGTGGTGGTCGAAGCTCAGGTCGACGGCCTTCCCGTTGCGGAAGACGTTCCCGGCGCTGTGCTCGACGGTCAGGTCGTGGACGAACTTCGCGCGGATGTCGAACTGCTCGACCAGGTTGTCGTCCCCATAGCATGTGATGCCGTGGTGGCCGACGACGCCGGTGCGGTCGGGCCTGCGGCGGCTCTCGAGGACCACGCCCCTCGCCGTGCAGAATCGCCCGGAGAGATAGGGGCCGCTATCGCAGTTCACGGCGCGGATGTCCCTGAGCCAGCAGTGCGCCGCCCCGGAGATGGCGACGGGGTTGTAGCCCAGCTCGCTGAACTCGCCCCCGTAGTCGACGCAAGGGAACTCGAAGGTCAGGTCCTCGACCCCGGATTCGGTCACCCTCGGGGCGAACTCGAACATCTCGGCGCCCCAGGCGGGGTCTACGTCCGTGCGAAGGGCGCGTTCGAGCCTCACCTCGGCGCCCTCGACGGCGAGGACGCGCGAGACGAAGCTCGTCCTCGTGCTGCCCTGGAGCTTGCTCACGTCGTCCGCCTGTCCGGCGTAGAGATACCTGGCGAGCGAGTTCCCGGCGTCGTCCTTCTGTATGATCTCGACGAACCCGCCGGGACGCAGCCGGGGCGCCTTCTCCAGGGTCACTAGGTATTCGCCGCGCTTGGCCCTCTTCGCGAGCCTGCCGAGGCCGCTCCCGCCGGAACCGCCCTTGATGACTATGTAGCCGCCGCCCCAGGAGTAATTGCTGGTCTTCTTGCCGGTGGTCGTGGCGCCCCAGTTCGGCCTGACGTCGTTCAGGGGCCTGGGGAAGAAGAGGACTGTCTTGTCCGGCCCCGCCCCGCGGAGGACGAGCCCTGGTTTCTCTATCTCCAGGACGTCCGTTATCACGTATCGCCCCGGCGGGACGAAGAGCGCTCCGTTCGACGTCTTCGCGATCGCCTCCTGGAAGGCCCTGGTGTCGTCGGTCCGACCGTCACCCCTCGCCCCGAACGCCCTCACGTCCCCCCTGACCGGGACGACCGGGAGAGGCGCCTCACCCATGCGATATCCGGCGAACGAGAAGTCGGTCAGCCTGCCCGCCGGGTCCCACTTCTCTCCACTCTCGCCCCAGAGGGCGGAGGTCGCCCCTCCCGGGGCGCTCGCCCCGGACGGTCCGGCGGACAGGATACCTGCCGCGGCCACGAGCGTTCCTGCGATCACCCCGCGCACTGGGCGTCCGTTTCCTGCATAATCAACAGATCCCCAGGCCTGCCGGGTCACACAGGCCCGAGGGAGGCTACTCCTTTCCGGCGGGGCGTGCGCGTGACCCGACACGCAGCAAGACCCGCATGCGGCGCCCGTGGGCCGATCCAACGGCCCGAGGACCGCCGGAGTCCACGCTCCCCGATGGCGTTTTTTCTCGTTACACTGCGGCCCCAGACGGGAAGGAAGGAGTAGACATGACCGAGACCGGAAACCAGACGCCGGATGCCGTCCCAGCCCCGCAGAGGGACCGCCTTCGCGATCTCCTGGAGCGCAGCCGGCGCGGGGACCTGGACGCTTTCTCCGAGGTCGTGCGCGAGTTCCACGGCGAGGTCCGCGGCCTGGCCGCGATGATGGCCGTGGCGCCCGACTGGATCGACGACGTCGCGCAGGAGGTGTTCGTCGAGGCCTTCCGCTCGCTCGGCAGGTTCGATCCCTCCCGCCCGTTCGGGAAGTGGCTCCGGGGCGTGGCGAGGAACGTCATCCGGCGCCACGAGGAGAGGGAGGCGCGCGAGTCGAGGCTCCGCCGGGACGCCGCGAGCGTGCTCCTGCGCGAGCGCGCGGCGAACGCGGAGGATGACGCCGAGATCGAAGGACCCTCCTTTCTCGCCGCCCTCCGCGAGTGCGCCGCGCGACTCAGCGAACCCCTCCGCCGGATGCTCGGGCTGCGTTACGGGGAGGGCCGCACGTCGGCCGAGATCGCGCGCGAGCTCGGGCGCAGCGCCGAGGCCGTCCGCATGAGCATGATGAGGGCCCGCAGGCTGCTCCTGGACTGCGTGCGCTCCAGGGTCCGGGAACTTCCCGCGGAGCGAGGGGAAGAGGCCAGCGCATGAGCGCTCCCGACCGCGACGACGGCGGCCGCGCCACTGGGTGCGGGCACGAGGCCGGAATCCTCGTCGAGCGGTATCTCGAAGGGGATATCACCGAAGAGGAATCGCGGGCGCTCGCCGCCGCGCTAGGGCGCGACCCGAGGCTTGCGGACGAGATCTTCTCGCTCCTCGCCCTCGACGAGGGTTTGCGCGAGCTCTTCTCGCCGGAGGGGTCGCCGGAACGTCTGGCCGCCGCCGTGAGGGAGCGTCTGCGCGCGGCCGGGAGCTCCGCGGTCTTCGCGGCCAGGGTGACGTCCAGACTCAGGGCGGAGGCCCTCGCGGCCCGCGGCCGGGTCGGCTCGCGTCCGCTCTGGGCCTTGTGGGCGGCGGGCCTCGCCGCGGCCGCGGCTGCCCTCGTGGCGGTCGTGCTGACCCGCAGCCCCGCCGACCGCCGGCGCTCGGGGCCGACTCCCGACCGTATCGCCCGGAACGCCGCGACGTCCGTAGCGCCTGCAGCCGACGGGGCCCAGGCGAGAGGCCTCGACGCTCGGCAGACATCTCCGGGGCCTGCGGTCTCCTCGGCCAAGGAGCCGTCTCAACTGGCGCCGCCACACTCCGAGTCCGAGAGGCCCGCCGCAGTACCCTCCCCGGCGCCCGAGCCGACCGAGGTCGCGGGACTCGCCCCGCCGGCGATCGGTGGGCCTGGGACGCCGGGCGCACCCGCGCCCGAATCGGGGCACGTCGCCTACCTGGACGCCGCGGCCGGCATCGTCGAGCGGCGGGCCGGGCCCTCGGGCCGGGGCTGGGTCCCCGTGCAGACGGGCGCGGCCCTCTCGGCGGGGGACGCCGTCAGGACCCATTTCTCGCGGGCTCGGGTGCGCTTCGAGTCGGGGAGCGTGCTCCACATCAATCGCTTCACGAGCGTGGCGTTCGTGGCGGCCGCGCCGCCGGCGGTCTCGATGACGGGCGGGGAGCTCTACGTCGAGACTGTTCCGGCAGATCGCGGCTTCACCGTCGAGACACCTCACGGCCTGGTGCGCGATCTGGGCACCCGATTCGGAGTGGACTCCGGCCCGCTCGGGACGACCGTCTGCGTGCTCGAAGGCAAGGCCGAGATCTCCACGGAGGCCGGGAGGACGGAGATCCTCGCGGGACAGGAAGCGGTGCTGGCCCGCAGGACCTCGCCCCCTGGTCCGGCGAAGGACTCGCGCGATGCGGAGTCCCGGTTCGCCTGGGCGCGGGAGAAGGGGCCCCAGACCCGGTCTGCGGTGCGGCTGGTGTACCTGACCGAAGACTTCGAGGACCCCCAGCTCGTTATCGCGCGTTGGTGGACCGTTCCGGGCCGGTTTTCCGCGAAGACCTCCGGCCGGCTCGAGATCGACCCCTCTCGGGCGATCAACTCCGGGCAGCCGGGCTGGATCGGGCCGGGCGGGATCCAGTCGCGCGACGCGTACCCGCTCCCGCTCAGGGTCTCGGTCGACGTGGAGATGACGCACGGGCATCGGGATCTGATCGCAGCGCTCCTCTTCATGCCGCAGGGCGTCAGGGCCGACAGCGAAAAGGGCGACGTGTTCCGCGTCGAGCTCCGCGGCGACACATACGGCCTGGCCGTCCAGGCCTCGAGATACATTCGCGAGGTCCAGGTTCCGGGCCCGTGGCCCCGGCGCGAGCGCTGGACGGTGGACGTGGCGGGCGACGAGGTCCGCTTCTCGGCCGGAGACAGGGAGGTCCTGCGCGCGGCCCACGGCCGCGGTGTGCATCGGGCGTATCACATCAGGCCCGAGTGCAACGCGATGGCGACGGCCCCGGCGGACTCGAGGGTGCGGTTCGACAACATGGTCGTCGAGGCGCTCGGCGCGGCCGGGGCGGTCAGGGAGACCGGCCGGGCCCGCGCCGGGGAATAATAAGGTCTCGGCCGATCCCGGGGCTGCGCAGGCGCCCGGGTTCGGCGCTAGTGAAGAAGAGGAGGCCCCCTGTGACGAGGTCGGCTTGTATCGGCGTCGCGACGCTGCTGGTCGCACGTGCTGCGCTGCCGCTCGACGGCTACATCCTGACCTGCGGAGGCGAGGCGTTCGCCACGGGCCCTGAGGTCGCCCTGGTGAACTGCGCGACCGGCCAGAAGACGGTTCTCGCCTCTGGCGGCGGCTACTGGAGCCCCGTCTTCTCGCCCGACGGCACCCAGATCGCCTACTGGCGGAACGGCAGCATATACGTGATGGCGAACGACGGCAGCGGGACGCGCCAGGTCTGCCAGACTCCGGACACCAACTTCAAGGAGCAGGTGCTCACCTGGTGCTCGAACGGCTGGATCTACTTCGCCCAGCAGGGCACTTCCCTCTACCGGGCGCGGGTCTCCGACGGCCGCGTGGAGACGGCTCACACCTCGTCGAACTCGCACTACATGGGGACGTTCTCCTCGGACGGCTCCCGGTGGGCCGGCTCGATGCCCTCGTGGTCGGTGCTCGTGGCGCAGCTCGGCGGCTCGGAGAGGAACTTCGGCGGGGGCTGCCAGGGCTCGGTCTCTCCGAACGGCGCCTACGTTACGCACAATCTCGGAGACCACAGGAGCGCCGACATACACAACTGGGACGACGGTTCCGTCGCCAAGACCATCACGAGCTACAACAACGCTGAGTTCAACGAGCATCTCTTCTCCCGCCATTCGAACGACTACGTGGTCTACGCGCTCGTCAGCCCCAACCCCGACGATGCGGTCGTGAACCACTGGCCTTCGAATACGAACTACAAGATCGGCGACAGGGTGGGGGCGCCCTTCGACTTCTGGCCGGGCGCGCTTCCCTCGCCGGGGACGAACCCTGCCATCGCCCTCTCGCCGACGTCGCTCTCGTTCAGCGCGACGGCGGGGGGCGCGAACCCGGCCGCGCAGAATGTCTCGGTGACGAACTCGGGCTCGGGGACGCTCGCGGACGTGACCACGTCGATCAGCTACGGCTCGGGCTCGAACTGGCTCTCGGTCTCGCGCTCCGGCTCGGGGAACTCGCAGACGCTCGCGAACTCGGTGAATATCTCGGGACTCGCCGCGGGCACGTATACCGCAACGGTGAGCGTCTACTCGACGGGTGCGTCGAACTCGCCGCAGAGCTACTCGGTGACGCTCACGGTCTCCGCCGCGCCGACGCTCCGCGACCCGGAGAACCCCTCTGGTACCGTGAGCGGGCTGAACGTGAGCTACTACGAGCTCTCGTCGCCGAGCGCGCTCCCGAACTTCGGCTCGCTCACCGCGTACAAGACCGACACCGTGGCTGAGATCAACTACCCGAGCACGGACGGCAACTTCGCGACCTCGGGCCGCGCGGATAACGTCGGCGCGGTCTTCACCGGCTACGTCCAAGCGCCCTCGGACGGGGTGTACACATTCTACACGACCTCGGACGACGGCTCTGCGCTCTACATCGGCGCGCAGAAGGTGGTCGACAACGACGGCACGCACGGGATGCAGGAGCGCTCGGGCAGTATCGGTCTCAGGGCCGGGAAGCACGCGCTGCGGGTGGAGTTCTTCGAGGCGGGGGGCGGCGCGGGGCTCGTCGTGAGCTGGGAGGGGCCCGGCGTCGGGAAGCAGACGATACCCGCGTCCGCGCTCTTCCGGAGCGGCTCCTCGCCCGTCCCGACGACCGTGGTCGTGACGCCCGCATCGGCAACGATAGACCCTGGCGGGACGCAGCTCTTCTCGGCCGAGGTCCGCGACCAGAACGGCCAGCCCATGAGCGCGACGGTGTCCTGGAGCGTCTCGGGCGGCGGGACGGTCTCGCCCTCGACGGGCACCTCGACGACGTTCCGCTCGGACGGCTCGACCGGCACGTTCACGGTCACCGCGACGGCGGGCGCCGCGCAGGGCTCCGCCGCGGTCACCGTTTACTCGGGGCCGTGGGTTTCGATCTCGAGCCCGGCGGCCGGGGAAGTCTGGTACGTCGGGACGACCAGGCGCATCCGGTGGACCGCCTCCGGCGTCAGCGTCGTCACGCTCACGTGGTCGGCGGACGGCGGGAGCTACTGGGAGTCGATCGCCACGAGCGTGCGCGACACCGACGCCGGCTGGCAGGACTACCCGTGGGTCGTTCCGGACTCGCCCTCGACCCAGTGTCTCGTGCGCGTCTCCGGCTACATGGGCGAGTGCTCGGCGCAGTCGGGGCTCTTCGAGATCAGGGCGGTGACCGACACGGACTCCGACGGCATGGACGACGGCTGGGAGATCGAGCATTTCGGCGACCTGGGCCGCGACGGCACCGCGGACGCCGACGGGGACGGCCTGACCGACTACGAGGAGTTCATGCGGGGTACCGACCCCAACGTTGCGAACGGGTCCGGCGGGTCCGGCGCGGGCGGGTTCAGTTGCAGTCCGGCCGGCCGCGCGGGGGAGGGGTCGGGAACGCTCCTCGCGCTCGGGCTCCTCGTCGCCCTGGCGGCCGCACGGAACCGAAGCGCCACGCTCCGCCCGCGCCCTGCTCCATCCTCCGGACGAGGCTAGACCCCGCCTTAGCGGGCCTCGGGGGGCATTCCACTAGCCGTCGACCCGCGGCCCGGGTAGGATCGGCGGACGCATGCTCGGGCCTGCCGGGCGCGGCGCTCTCGCAGCGCGAGGCGACGCAGGCGGCGTCCCAGCGGCGCGCCCCAGGACCGACCCCGGGAGAAAGGGAGTCGCCGTGGACGCCTCGCATCTGCCGGCGTGGCGCGGTTTCAACCTGCTGGAGAAGTTCACCGAGAAGCACCAGGCCGAGGCGAAAGGGGGCTTCCGCGAGTCGGACTTCGCCACGATCGCCGAGTGGGGCTTCGACTTCGTGCGGCTCCCCCTCTCGTACCGCTGCTGGACCCGCGCGGGCGAGCTATTCTCCCCGCGCGAGGAGGTGCTGCGCGAGATCGACGCCGCGGTCGAGCTCGGCCGGCAGTACCGCGTGCACGTCTGCATCAACTTCCACCGCGCCCCCGGATACTGCGTGAACCCGCCCCCGGAGCCGCTCGACCTCTGGACGGACGCCGCGGCGCTCGACGCCTGCGCCTTCCACTGGGCGCTCTTCGCCGAGCGCTACCGCGGCATACCGAGCGAGGAACTGAGCTTCAATCTCCTCAACGAACCCGGGGACGTGCCGGAGCAGACCTACGCCAGGGTCGTCTCGCGCCTCGTGGAGGCGATCCGCGAGAAGGACCCCGCGAGGCTCGTCATCGCGGACGGCCTCCGCTGGGGCACGCGTCCGGTGCCGGCGCTCGCGCCGCTCGGGATCGCCCAGAGCACGCGGGGCTACACGCCCATGCGGGTGAGCCATTACCGCGCGCGGTGGGTGAAGGGCGCCGAGTCCTGGCCGGAGCCGACCTGGCCCCTCGACGAGGGCGGGGGCTCGCCCTGGGATCGCGAGCGGCTCCGGCGCGAATGCATCGAGCCCTGGAAGGCCCTCGCGGGCTCGGGCGTCGGGGTCCACGTCGGGGAGTGCGGGGCGTTCAACGCGACGCCTCACAAAGTCGTGCTCGCCTGGCTCGGCGATCTCGTCTCTCTCTGGCGGGAGGCCGGCTGGGGCTGGGCGCTCTGGAACCTGCGCGGCAGCTTCGGCGTCCTCGATAGCGCCCGCGCCGACGTCGAGTACGAGGAGTTCCGCGGCCACCGGCTCGACCGCCGGATGCTCGAGGTTCTCCGGGGCGACGAATAGGTGCCCCCTGCGGATTCCCCGTGCCGCAGCGCCGGCCGGCTGGTTAATCCTGACGTGGCGAGCGGCGCATCCCTGCGATCGGTTGCCCTGGCGCTCATCCTCTGCGGCGCGGCGGCGGCCGCCGACGTGCTCGTGCTCAAGGACGGCACACGCCTCGAGGGCGAGGTCCGCGAGGCGGCGGGAGTCGTCACTCTCAGGACGAAGTCGGACCAGAGACAGTTCCCGCGCGAGGACGTGGCGGCCGTCATCAGGCCCTCGACCCCGCTCCACGAGCGCTTCGCCGTCGATCCGCGCGCGGAGGACCTGGTGCTGCTGGCGTCCCGCTCGGGGATGGCGCTCGGCCCGGAGCAGGCGCGCTCGCTCGTCGAAAAGGTCCGCAGCCAGAGCGACCCGCGCCGGGCGGCGTCGGAGCTGCTCGACGCGCTGCGCCTCACCCCGCGCCACACGAATGAGGCGGTCCGGGCCGCCATCGACGAGTTCCGCCGCGAGTTCGGCGCGGACGGGGCCGTCGTCGAGGGCAAGCACTACGTCGTCCTGACGAACCTGGGCGGATTCCTGGCGAGGAAGATCGCCGTCCGCATGGACAGCATGTTCGAGGAATACGAGAAGAGGCTGATCTTCGACGAGAAGATCGCCGACAGGTTCTTGGTCAAGGTCTACAGGTCCGCCGAGGAGTACCAGGCGCACGGGGGGCCGCCGGGGACGGTCGCCTATTTCTCGTCCCAGGGGCGGGAGCTGGTGGCCCACGCGCAGGCGGCGGAGGACGCGATGTTCGCGAGCCTCTTCCACGAGGGCATGCACCAGTTCCTGCACTTCTACCTGCCGGCCCCCCCGATATGGTTCGACGAGGGCCTGGCCGAGTACTTCGAGACGGCGAGGCTCAGGGCCTCAGGCGGAGGGGACGCGGGATGCGCATACGACGTAGGCATGAAGGACCGCGCCGCGGTCTCGCATCTCCGCTCCGCGGTCAAGAACGGCGCGACGATCCCCCTGGCCAGGCTGCTCGAGATGTCCCGGGAAGAGTTCTACGGCGAATCGCGGTCGATGAACTACATGTGCGCCTGGGCCTTCACCCATTTCCTCCTGGAATCGGGGGACAGGACGCTCAAGCAGCTCTGGCTCGACTACTTCTTCGCCATCCGCGGCGGGGCGAGCCAGAAAGAGGCGAACGAGAAGGTCTTCGGCAAGCTCGACATGGCGACCCTGGAGAGGCTCTTCAAGTCCTACTTGAGCAAGCTCTGACGGCGTTACGGCTCGCTAGGCCCTGGCCCCTCCCGCGTCACAATCGCATCTCCACCGGCGTTCTCTCGTCGGGGGCGCGAATGCGGCCGAGACGGGTCGCCATGGGCTTCTGCGCTCTCGCGCGCGCCTGGTTGGCAGCGCTGCCGTGCGCCCTTTCGGCCGCGGCGGGGACGCAGTCAGGTCCTTCGCCCGAGGAGGTCGCGGCCCTCCGCGAACTCGCCCGCCGCGTGAGCGGTTTCGTCGTGTGGGAGTCGAACAGGTCCGGCGCCTGGGAGCTCTACCGGATCAACACGGACGGGAGCGACTTCCGCCAGGTCACGAAGCTCGCCGCCTCTTCCGCCGCGCTCAAGTACGACCGCTACCTCCGACCGAGGGTGTCCCCCGACGGCAGGCTCATCCTCTTCGGCTACGCGGACAGGCAAGGCAAGCCCGTGGAGTCCTGGCTCGTCCCGGCCGAGGGCGGCGAGGCGCGCTCCGCGACGCGCGGGCTCCCGCTCTCATGGTCGCGCGACGGTCGCGCGTTCTTCTTCGTGCGCGACTCGAAGCTCTGGAGGCACGAGCTCGCCTCCGGCGCCGAGAGCCAGGTTCACGCCGCGACGCTCCCCGTCGATGGCTCCGACGGGAACGTCGTGGGCGACGTGCGGCCGGACCTCAGGGCCGTCGTCCTCCGGGGCGACTCCAACCGGTACTTCGAGTTGGACCGCGCGGCGGTGACGAAGACCACCGGCGGCTGCGAGCCCCGGTTCGACGCGAGCGGCCGGATCATGTACTGGGTCCAGGGCCCCGGTGACTTCAGGCTCTGGGACCTCCGCTCGAACGAGGAACGGGTCTTCTTCGGCGCGCCGCCCACGAAGCCCTACGACTACACCTACTTCCCGACCGTCTCCGACGACGAGCGCTGGCTCGCCTACGGCGCCTCGCCGGGCCAGCACGATCACAACTCGAGCGACTACGAGATCTTCCTCCAGGAACTCGCCGCGTGGCGCCCCGCGGGTCCTCCGGTCCGCCTGAGCTGGCACCCCCGCACGGACCGCTGGCCGTACCTGTACGTACACAGGGACGCCTCGCCGCCCTCGGCCCCGGGGGCGCTCTCGGCCCGCGTCGACGGCCGGCGGGTCCGGCTCGTGTGGACGCAGTCCGCGGACGCCGAGTCGGGCGTCGCCCATTACACGGTATACCGTGACGGCAAACCGCACGCGAGGGCCGTCCCCGCTCCCGGCCACGTCGACTGCGCGGTCGAGGGCGGCCAGAGGTACAGGTACCAGGTCACTGCGACGAACTCCGCGGGGCTCGAGGGCCCTCCCTCGAACATCGCGGAGGCGACCGTCGCGGACTGCCCGCCCTCGGCCCCCTCGCGGCCCGAGGCGCGCTCGACATCGAAGGGCGTCAGGCTCTCCTGGGCGCCGAACCCCGAACCCGACGTCGTCGGCTACCGCGTCGAGAGGGCCTACCAGGCGACCGGCCCCTGGGAGCCGCTCGCGACCAGCTCCTCCTGCGCCTTCGAGGACCCTCGGGCCGACCAGGCCGTGCGGTTCTACCGGATCTTCGCCCTCGACAGGGATGCCCGCACGAGTGCCCCTTCGGAACCGGTCGGGGCGGGGCCCTCGCGCCGCGTGACGGAAGGCCTGGTCGCCCTCTACCTCTTCGACGAGGAGACCGGCCCCCTGGCGCGGGACTCGGCCGCCGCAGATGGACGGCTCGACCTGCGCGCGAGCGACCCGGCCGCACTGAAGAGGCTTGCCGGCGGAGGCGTCGAGCTCGCGGGGCCGCTCGTGCTCCGGGACGCCTCCGCGCTTATGTCGCGCCTGAAGGAGGCCGGAAAACTCAGCGTCGAGGCGCACATACGCCCCGCGAACCTGACCCAGTCGGGACCCGCTCGGATCGTGTCGATGTCGGCGGACCCCGGCCGGCGGAACTTCACCCTGGGCCAGGCGGGCGCGGAGCTCGTCTTCAGGCTCAGGACCGCAGGGACATCCGAGAACGGCACGCCGGAGCTCGCGACGCAGTGTCGCGCCCTCGGGGGGGCACCCGTGCACGTCGTCGCCACGTTCGACGGGCAGCGCAGGCGCATCTTCGTCGACGGGCGGGCCGTCGCGGAGTGCGGGACGCAGGGCGGGTTCGGCTCGTGGGCGGAGTTCCCTCTCGTGGTCGGGAACGAGGCGACCGGTGACCGCCCATGGCTCGGGCAGGTGTACCTTGTCGCTATCTACGAGAGGGCGCTCTCCGCCGAGGAAGTCGCGCGGAACATGGAAGATTGCGCCGCCCGCCGGCGGTAGCCCGGCGCGAGCCGCGGGAAGGTCGGGTCCTCCGGGGGCTCGCCACGGAAGAGCCTGTGGCATGCACGGCATGCAATCGAAGACGGGCCGCCTGAATCCACTGGGCATCGCGGTCGCGCTCCTCGCGACGGCGGCCCCAGGGGCCGACTGGCCGCAGTGGAGGGGCCCCGGCCGCGACGGGCACACCACCGAGCCCTCGGGGAGCTGGCCCCCGAAGAAGCTCTGGTCGAAGACCATAGGGAACGGGGACAGCTCGCCGATCATCGTCGGAGGCAGGGTCTACGCGACCGGCGAGGACGGGGGCCGGACGAGGGTGTACTGCTTCGACGCGGAGACCGGGCGAGAACTCTGGACCGGCACGACGCCCGGCGGCAGGTACGGCAGACACGCCACGGGGGACCAGGACCAGTACTGGGGTCCCCTCTCGACGCCGGCCTGCGACGGGATGCTCCTCTTCACGCTCTCTGTGGACGGCGACCTCCAGTGCTGGAACGCGCTCACGGGCGCGAAGGTCTGGGGCTTCAATCTGTACGCCAACTACAGGATGGGCCGGAGGGCGAACGTAGGCCCGGATGTCCGGGACTACGGCTACACGAGCGGGCCCGCGCTGAACGGCGACAACATCGTCGTGGCCGTCGGGGGCGACCAGGGCTGCATCATGTCGTTCAGGAAGACCGACGGCTCGAAGACCGGCGGCTGGGGCACGGGCCAGGACGGGCACTCGGGGGGACCGGCCACACCCGACGGCACCATATACCTGAACCTGAACAGCCTGGTCATCGGCGGGAAGAGCATCCCCTGGCAGACGAACTTCGCCTGCAACATCCCGACCCCCGGCGTCTCGCAGAACCACGTCGTCGCGACTTCCGACTACAACATCGCCCGGACGACCTGCTTCGACAGATCTGGCAACCAGAAGTGGTCCGTCCGGAGGTGCGAGAGGGTCCACAGCCCGGTCGTCCACGAGAAGGCGGGCAATGTCTACCTTGCCGGAATAGGTGTATGTCTCGCCCTCGCGAATGGCTCCACGAAGTGGAGCTTCGGGGGCTGTTCGAGCGTCATAGTGACAGGCGATGACAGGCTGCTGGTCTTCGACTCCACAATCCGGCTCTACGACGCTTCGACCGGCGCGAAGCTCTCCGAGCTGGACACAGGCATCCCGAGGGGCTGGCCGAGCGGCGCGTTCGGCGGGGGCTACCTCGTCTGGAAGAACAGGGACACGATCGGCTGCTGGAAGGTCTCGCGCGTTCCCGCTCGACCCTAGCGGCCGCCGATCCGCTTCCCCCCGCGAGCGCCGGACGGTATGTTCCCCCTGGCGGGCGGAGCGGGACAGCCCCGCCGGTCTCTCCGTGCCCGCGAGGGAGCGCGACGCGAGCGCGATGCCGCCGAGCAGATCCGCCACACGTCCGATCGAGTCCGCCCGACGCGGCGTCGGCGCGGCGGCGACGGGGCCCGGCCGGACGCGGCCGCTCAGGCGCCGGTGCCCTCTCGGGAAGGCGGCGGCCTCGATCGCCCTGAGCGCTCTGGCGGCCTGGTCCGGCGAGCCGCCGCGCAGGCCCTCGCCGGTCGCACTCGTCAGGGGCAGTCTCGCAGAGCGGCAGGACCCCGGCGGCGAGGGCCCGGCGGCCGCCAGGGCCTTCGCGGTCGTCGCGAAGGGACTCGAACGGTCCTGTGTCCCCTTCGACGCGATCTGCGACGAAGACGTCGAGGCGGGCGCGCTCGAGGGCAAGCGGGTGGCGGTGCTCGCCTATAACCCGCGCCTCGGCCCCGCCGAGCGCGCGGCGCTCCTGCGCTTCGTCGGATCCGGGGGGAAGCTCGTCGTCTTCTACGCGGCCGATCCTTCGCTATGGCCCGCGCTCGGTGTGAGAGCGGCGAGGGTGCGAGCGCGCCGCCGGTCCGGCGAGTTCGCCGAGATCCGATTCCGCAAGCGGCTCTTCCCCTTCGCGCCGGAGTCGGTCATGCAGGACTCCTGGAACGTGCTCGAGGTGGCGCCGGCCGCTGGCGCGAAGGTCCTCGCCTCCTGGCGCGACGAGCGAGCCCTCCCCACCGAGTGCTCCCCGGACCTCCGCGGCGAGGCGTCCTCCGACGGGGTCCCCGCCGTGGTCGAGGGGCCGGGAGGCGTCCTCGTGACGCACGTCCTATTGGGACCGCTCACGGAGGCGAAGTCGCGGATGCTCCTCGCGATAGTCGCGGCGCTCGCCCAGGCCCCGGTCATGGAGCCGGCGGCGCGCGGGAGGCTGCGCATCGCGCGGGACATCCCCTTCTGGTACGGCCTCGGGGGGCTCGCGTCCCTGGTGAGGGCCCTCGAGGACCCGCGCGCGGACCGCGAGGGCATCGCCAGGGCGCTCGCCGAGGGCGAGCGGGCGGAGCGCGACGCCCTGGCGGCGCTCGAGGTCGGCTCGGCCGCAGAGGCGCTCGCGCAGGCGTTCCTGGCCGAGAGGGCCTCTCGCGAGGCGGCCGCGAGGGCCGTCCCGGCCAGGGACGGCGAGATCCGCGCGATCTGGGTGCGCTATCCCGAACAGGTCGACTGGGCATCCGTCGCCCCGACGCTCGCCCGCGCCGGATTCAACGCAGTTCTGCCGAACTACGTTCGCGGCCTCCGCGCGGCCTACGGCTCCAGGGCGCTCGCGCCGGCCCGCGGAGGCGAGCAGAGGGGCTCGCTCGAGAGCTGCCTCCGCGAGTGCCGGCGCGCGGGGCTCGAGGTCCACATCTGGTGGACGGTGCTCTTTCTCGACGACACCCCGGCCGAGCGCCAGGAGGAGCTCGCCCGCGCGCAGAGACTCGTCGTCGACGCGACCGGCGCCGCGTTCAGGAAGTCCGGCGCCGGATGGCTCTGCCCCTCGGCCCCTGAGAACCTCGCCCTGCTCCGCGCCGCGGCGCGCGAGCTCTCGGGCGAGTTCGCCCCCGACGGGCTGCACCTGGACTACGCGAGACTGCCTTCCGAGGAGTCCTGCTATTGCGCCGCGTGCGCGCGCGCCTCGCGCATCGAGGGCAACTGGCCCGAGCAAGTCCTCCCCGGCGGCGGCCGCTGGGGCGAGTTCCGCGCGTTCAGGCGCTCCGCGGTGACCGCGGCGGTCGAGGCGATCGCGCGCGCCGCGCGCGAGGCGAGGCCGCAGATATGCATCTCGGCGGCCGTCTTCCCGGAGCCGGCGGTCTCGCGGGAGACGATCGCCCAGGACTGGCCCGCCTGGGTCGATGGCGGGCTCCTCGATTTCGTGGTGCCGATGGACTACACGAGCTCGTGCGAGGAGCTCGCGCGCTGGGTGAGGGAGCAGTCGCGCAGGGTCGCGGGCAGGATCCCGCTCGTGCCGGGCCTTGGCGTGGCGGCGGGCCGCGTGACGCTCGACGACCCGGCGGACCTCCTGAGGCAGATACTCGTCGCGCGCGAATCGGGCGCGGACGGCTTCGCGATCTTCCAGCTCGACCCGGAGTTCGTCGAGAGGCACCTGCCGCTCGTCGCGGCCGGCCCGGGGCGCACCGGCGCGAGCGTCCGTCCGCACGGGGCGCCCGCGCTCGAGTGGCGGCTGGGGGACGGAACCGCGGGCGGCGCGGTCGCGGCGGGGAGCGCGCTTGAGGTCGCGCTGACCGTCGGGTCGCGGCTCCCGACGGGGCTCCCCGTGACGCGCTTCGGAATGGATGCGCTCGCCGGGCGGCCGTGGCCGCGCCTGGAGCTCGAGTCCGCCTGCGGGAGGACCCTGGCGGAGCTCGGCCCTGGGCCGGGCCCCGGCGGGAGGGCTTCGATACCTTTCAGGGCCCCCGAGGGTCCCTTCAGGATCGCCCTGCGCGGGGCCGTCGAGGCCCCTCCGCGCGCGGAGAGGCTCGTCACCGTACGCTCGCCGCTCTTCGTCGGCAGGACCGAGGCCGAGCGCGGCTCGGAGCTCTCGCGCTCGGCGCCGGTCGGGAGCGGCGCACGCGTGGCCGTGCTCGACGGCGGTTACGGAAGCCGCGGGATACTCGCCTGCCTCAGGCGGCGCGGGGACTTCGCGGCCTATCCGATCGCTTCGCTCGCGGAGCTCGGCGGCGCAGGCGGCGTCCGGCCGGCCGTGCTCGTTCTCACCCAGCGCCGCGACCCGGGCGAGCTCGACGACGCCGCCCGGGCCGCAGTGAGGCTATTCGTCGAGGCCGGGGGCGGGGTGCTCCTGACTCACGACGCCTGCGGCTACCGGTATCACCCGATGCTGTTCTCCGAGATCGTCCGTTCGTGCCGGACGCACGAGCGAGAATCCGCCGTCACGGCCGAGCCCGGCAGCCTCCTTGAGCGCGAGCTCGGGCCGGAACCGGTGGAACACTCGCACTACGATCATGTCGTGATCGAGCCCGGAGAGGCAGGTTCCGTCGCCGCCCGCGGACGCGCCGGGCCGGTCGTGGTCTGGGGCGAGACGGGCCGCGGCAGGGTCGTCGCCTGCGGCATAGCCCTGGGCATAGACCGCGACGAGCGCGACTCCGCGCCGGAGGGCCGCGAGGCGGAGCTCCTCTCCGCCATGATCAGATACCTGGCGCGCATCGAGCCCGCGGCGGCCGGGAAGCGAGCCGACTGATCACCTGCGAGGAGTCGAGATGGAACCCGACGAGATCGAGTCGCTCAACTTGCGGGAGATCGAGTCCCTCAATCAACGCGGCGGGAGGACGCTCTCTTTCGTGGACCTCATCGAGGCCGGGACGGTCTCCGCCGAGCTGGCCGGCGAGCTCGCCGCGCTCGTCGAATCGGGCGCGTCGATCCTGACCGCCGCCAGGCTCGGCGGGGTGGGCAAGTCCACGGTTCTCGCCGACCTCCTCGCCTGCCTCCCGCCGGGGGAGCGGATACGGACGGTCGCCGACCGCACCGAGGTCGCCTCGGCGGCGCGCCTGGAGGGGCCGACCTGCCTCCTCGCCCACGAGATCGGCGCGGGACCCTACTATTCGTATCTCTGGGGGCCGGCCGCGGCGGCGTTCCTGGAGCTCCAGCGCCCGGGCGTCCGGATCGCGAGCTGCATCCACGCGGACGCGCTCGAGGAGCTCTACGGGATCCTCGACTCCCAGGGCGCGAGCCCCCGAACTGTGCAATCGATAGGCCTCGTGGTATTCGTCCGCCGGGTGGACGGCAGGCGGCGCGTCGATTCCGTCTACGTCCCCGGCCCCGGCGGGCACCGCGTCCGCTGGCTGTGGGAGGAGGAGACCGACGTCTTCGCCCCCCAGGGCCCGGCGCCGGTGGACCCGGCCAGGGCCGCGCAGCTCGCAGATGTCTTCGAGGAGCTAGTCGCAGGTGGCGTCAGGGAGTTCGCCTCAGTCAGACGCGCGCTGGCCGGCCGGATGGCCGCCGACGGGCGGGGCTCGCGGGGGTCTTGACAGGGGGCGGCTCGGGGTTCTGATCGAGCCCTTGTCTAGCTGAGAATCCAGGGAAAGGAAGTGCGCCATGGCTGAGCCCAGAAGGGATGGGAAGAGTGCGAAGAAGGGCGCTCGCGAATCCCGCGGGAAGGCCGCCCGGAGCTCCGGCCCGCGTGGGCGTCCGGCGAGGCGCGAGACCTTCGCGGCGCTCGCGGTGGATATCGGCGCCTCCAACGGCCGGGCCGTCTTCGGCGAGCTCTCCGCCGACGGACGGCTGACGATGAAGGAGATCCGCCGGTTCCCGAACGGCATGGTCTCGGTCGACGGCGCTCAGCGCTGGGACTTCCAGAGGCTCCTCGGCGAGGTGGTCGCGGCCCTCGAGGACTGCGCGCGGGCAGGGCTCAGGCCGCGGTCCGTCGGCATCGACACTTGGGGCGTCGATTACGCGCTCATCGGGACCGATGGCAAGCTCGTCGACATGCCCTTCGCCTACCGCGACAGGCGCTGCCCGCCCGCCATGGAGCGCTTCTTCCGCGAGGCCATGCGGCCCGAGGAGATCTACGCGATCACTGGCATCCAGTTCATGCCGTTCAACACGCTCTACCAGCTCGCGGCGGATGTCTTCGCGGGGGGCGAGCGGCTCGCGCGCGCGAGCAGGATCCTCATGATGCCCGACGCCTTCGCCTGGGCGCTCTCCGGCGAGGCGGTGGCCGAGTACACCATCGCGAGCACCTCGCAGATGCTCGACGCGAGGCTCCGCGACTGGTCTCCGGCGATCGTCGACAAGCTCGGCATCAGGCGGGAGCTCCTCCCGCCCATAGTCGCGCCGGGGACGAGGATCGGCGCGAAGCAGGTCGCCTCGGGGCTTTCGGTCGACGTAGTGGTGCCCGCCGGCCACGACACGGCCGCGGCGGTCGCGGCGGTCCCCGCCTCGCCGGGGCAGCCCTGGGCCTACGTGAGCTCCGGCACCTGGTCGCTCGTGGGCGTCGAGACCCGGGAGCCCGTCCTCACCGAGTCGGCGCGGCTCGCGGGCGTCACGAACGAGGGCGGGGTGGAGGGGACCTACCGGCTCCTTTCCAACGTGATGGGCCTCTGGCTCCTCCAGGAGTGCATGAGGATGTGGGAGAAGCGCTCCTCCGCCCCCGACATCGCCAAGGTCTGCGAGGAGGCGGCCTCGGCCCCGCCAGACGGTCCCCTCGTCGACCCGGACGACCGCGCCTTCCTCGCGCCCGAGGACATGCTCCAGGCCATAGCCGAGTTCTGCCGGCGGACCGGCCAGAGGCCGCCGGAGGGCGTCGGGCCCACGGCGCGCTGCATCTTCGAGAGCCTGGCGCTCAAGACCCGCGCGGTGCTCGAGCGCATCTCGGGGCTGACCGGCGTGCGCCCCGAGGTCCTCCACATGGTGGGCGGCGGGACGCGGAACTCCCTCCTCTGCCAGTCGACCGCCGACGCCACGGGGCTCCCCGTCATCGCCGGGCCCGCGGAGGCGACGGCGATCGGGAATCTCCTCGTCCAGGCGATGGCGGCTGGCAGGCTCTCGGGCCTCGCCGAGCTCCGTAAGGTCGTGCGCGAGAGCGAGCGCCCCGCGCGGTACGAGCCCTCCGGAGACGAGCGCTGGCGCAGACGCTGGGAGGTGTTCCAGGGGCTCCTCCCGCGCTCGTAGCGGGCCGGGCCGCAGGTGCCCGCGACGGCCTCACAGCAGGCGCACGGGTGCGCGTCGGGTTGGTTGCGGTTCCGGCCTGGGATCGGCGAGTCGTCCGCAAGTTCTCGGGGACGGCCTTGCGCCGAGGACACGACCCGGTTACTTCATGGCGGACTTGACGGCGCGCCCGAGCGACCCTAGATGCTACCGACACCCGACCTGCCGATCGCGGGCGCGGCGGACGGAGGCGGTCGTGGGACCATCGGCGGCGGCGCGAGTGGGGTTCGTCCTTGCGACGCTCCTCGCGACGAGGACGGGGGCGACCGCTGAGATGGTCGCCGTGACGCCGCAACCCTATGCGCGCGCGCTGCGCAACCCGCTAATGGGCTTCACGACCTCCAGTCTCCGCACCGATCACGAATGGGCGACGCTCACGCACCACTACATCCGCTGGAACGAGATCGAGAACAGCGAATCCGACGGCATCGACAAGATACGCGCCTTCTGCGACTCGAAGTGGGCGGCGCTCCCCGCGAAGAACATGAAGGTCATTCCGCGAGTCTACCTCCACTGGAGCGCCGATAACGAGAAGTACTGGCCGGCCGACATGACGCCCGGCGATTACACGAGCGAGCAGTTCAAGAGGCGCGTCGTGCGTCTTGTCGAGCGGCTCGGGCAGTTATGGGATAGCGATCCGCGCGTGGCCTTCGTCGAGCTCGGCATCTTCGGGAAGTGGGGCGAGCACCACTCACCGTCTCCGACGTCCGAGATGCAGACGCTCGTCGGCTCCGCGTTCGCCAGGGCGTTCACGAAGAAACGCGTGTCGGTTCGCCACGCATGGCAGGAGTTCCAGGGCTTCGGCTTCGGCGAGTACTGGGACTCGTGGGCCCACTACCAGCAGATGTACGCACACGGCCGCCCGCTCGCCGAGCTCAACGCGCGCACGGGACTCTGGAAGACGAACTACATGGGCGGCGAGACCGCGTACGACTGGGGGCTCTGGAGGACCCAGCCCGGCGACGACCCGACAGACAGCGTCTCCGATCCGGCGCACCGGGACTTCGTCATCAACACGATCCGCTGGCTCCACTGCACGCAGCTCCGGTGGATCAGCGGCTACGACCAGAAGAACGCCCGCGCGAGGGAGGGCGCCGAGATGATTCAGAGGGCGTTCGGGTACCGGTTCGTCCTCAAGGAGGTGCGCTTCACACCGCGCGTCGACGCGCGGAATCCTCTGCGAGTGTCCTTCACCGTGCTCAACGAGGGCTCCGCGCCCTTCTATTACGACTGGCCCGTGGAGGTGTCGCTGCTCGTTCCGGCGACGCGCGCCGTCGTGTGGAAGGCCACCTTCCCAGGGGTGGACATCCGCAAGTGGCTGCCGGGCGACGGCTGGACCGAGCCCGAATGGATCGCGATCGCCGAGTGGCCGAATAAGGCCCCCAGGCCCGGCTGGTCGTCCGCTCCCCAGACTTGGGCCGCACCGCCGTCGCCGCAGACGGTCTCCGGGACTTTTCCAGTCAACGCGCCGACGGGCAGGTACGTGCTCGCCCTCGCGGTGCTCGACCCGGCGGGCATGCTGCCGAGCCTCAGGTTCGCCACGGCGAACTACCTGTCGGGCGGCCGGCATCCGCTCGGGATCGTCGGCGTCGGGACGGACGGCGGCGGCCCGCTCCCCGCGGATTTCCGATTCGACGATCCGGGTGCCGACGACAGCCTTCACTACCTCGTCGCGAAATAGACGGCACCGGCGCGTCGCGCGCGGGAGGACCTGGACCATGCCGGATGGGCTCTCGTCGCGCGTCGAACGCGGCGGACGATTCCTCGCCGGCGCCGTCGCTGCTCCTGGCCGAATGCCTGCACAGACCTCGCCGAAGATGAGGGCCTCTACCCGCTGACAACGAGGCCCTGCGCCACGTTCGTGAGAGGTTCTCGGGCCGGCCCCGGCTTCACCTGCGTCTCATCCACCACTCGGCCGAGAGACATCCGAGGAAAGCGGCGAGCGCCCCCCACCAGTCCCACAGGCTCGTGCGCCTGCGCACAGTCAGGGGCGGCTCGGGGGGGCGCGCCGCGAGCCCGCGCAGGAGCCGCCCCGCCTCCGCAGAAGGCGCATAGAGGCCATGCGTCGCGCGCGCGAGCCTTTCGAGCGCCGCCGGGTCGGCCTCGAGGCGCTCGAACTCGCGCGAGTCCTCCTCCACGACGAACATGGTCGACGCGGGCTCCAGCCGCGAGTCGCGGAACTCGCTCTCGACAACTAGCCGCCAGATGCCGGAGCCCGCGGCCCTGAGCGAGCCTGTGTGCTCGAGCCCGGCGCGCTCGAGACGCACGGACTCGCCCGCGGGAGGAGGACTCGCGGTGCCCGTACCGCCGCTGGCCGATGGTCCGACGCGCGGCGCTCGGGGCGCGTCGGCGCTCCTCGCGGGCTCGGCCCGCGCCACGAGCCTGAGCGAGTCGATCTCCCCGTCGGTGAGGCCGAGCTCCCTGGCCCTCGTCCGGTTCACGCGCGCGAGGATCGAGACCGTGTCGCCCCTCCAGAGCGCGTGCCGGGAGAGCGAGACGGAAAGCGCCTCGCGTGGCGCGTCCACGCCGGCGACCCAGGCCGCGAGGTTCCTCGCGAGTCTCGCGTAGAGCTCGCGCGGCGCGGCGGGGTCTTCGGCCCAGACGAAGCTCTCTCCCGAAAGGAGCGCCGCCGACCGGCCGGCCCCCGTGCGGCCCGCGACGAGGACCGGCACGCCGCCTGCCTCGAGGAGCACATCTGCCGCGCCGCGGAGCTCGACCTTCGCGGGGCGGTCGCCGAGCGGCGCGAGCGCGCTCCAGCGCGCGGGGCCGGTCGCACCGGTCTCTACGCCCCTCAGCGCGGGGTGCGACCTCGCCGCGGGCGCGGGTCTCGCGGCGGCGGCCGGAGCCGGCCCCGGCTCGACGATCCTCGCCGGCAGGAGCGACTCGACGAAACTCCCCGCGAGGGCTCGCGGCCCCGCGAACACGAGAAGCCCTTTCCCGCCCTCGCAGACGAGGCGGCGGAGCGTCTCCCGGACGGGTTCCGGCAGGGCGTCGTCGGGAAGCTCGCCCAGGACGAAGGCGTCGTATTCCGCGAGCCTCACGCCCTGGAAGACCTCGTCTGACCCCCGGCCGCGCACGAAGGCACGCGCGACGTCGAGCTCGCCGCCGCCGAACGCGCCGAGCGCCCTCTTGATCGCGCGGTAGTCGCGCCTGAGCACGCCTTCGACATAGAGAAGCCTGAGCCGGCGCTCGGCGACGTCGACGAACGCGAGCCGCCTGTCGTTCCAGGGCGCGACGTCGGTCTCCAGACCGAGGAGCTCTGCCTCGATGATGACAGTACCGCCTGCGGCGGGCGTGACGCTCGAACGGACCTCCCGCGCGGAGTTCCCCGCCGGGAGCACGAGCGTCCGGCGCTCGACCTCTCTCCCCGCCGCGCGCAGAACGAGCGTCGCCGCGGCCTCGCGCTCGAGCCACGACTCCACCCTCACCGCGATGCCGAAAGGCCTGCCGACCGTCGCCTCGGCCGGGGCCTCGAGGGCCGAGACGCGCGCGTCCGGGAGCGGCCCGGGTTCGCCGAGTCCTATGGCGTAGACCGGGACGCCCGCGAGCTCGCCTGCGGCCGCGTCGAGGGACAGACCGAGGTTCGAGGCCCCGTCCGAGAGGACGACTATCCCGGCGAGCGCGCGCCCGCGCGAGTCGTCGAGCGCCCGCACGAGCGCCTCGCCGAGGGCCGTCGCCGGGGAGTCGGGTGCGGGGGCTTCTATGGGCAGCGGATCGGACGGCGCGGGCTCGGCGTCATCACCGAAGGAGTACACGGCGAGGTCGTAGCGCCGCCCGAGCTCCTCGAACTCGGGCCTGTGGCGGGCGAGGAGCTCGCGCAGCAGGTCGTGCCGGCTCGCGCGCGAGGTTCTCGAGGCGGGAAGCCTCATGCTCGCCGAGCCGTCGAGGAGCACCGCGAGCCGCCGGCGGCGCGCGAGCGATGTCTCGTGCGAGCGCTCCGGCTGCGCGATCGCCGCGAGCACCGCCCCGAGGGCGCAGGCGCGGAGCGCCCCGTAGAGCAGGCGTCTACCGGCAGGAACGCCTCTACCGAGAAGGGAATAGGTCAGGAGCAGCGCGAGGGAGGCCAGGAGCCCGGCGGCTACCGTCATATCGTGCCCCTCAGGTTGGGCCCGAGCCCCGGTATGCGCGAGCGCGAGCGCGTGAGCCTCCACGAGACGAGCATCTCCGCGACGAATAGGCCGAGCGCCACCCACGCGAGCACGGGCGCGAGCTCCGTCCCCCCGCGCAGTACGTCGAGATTCCGGCCGAGCTCTTCGGCCGACCGCGAGACGCGCGCGCCCAGGCCGAGCACGGCATCCGGCTCGATCCGCGCAGCTTCCGACTCGGCCGGGTCGAGCTCCACCGCGAGCGCCCTTTCGCGTTCGTAGGAGCCCTTGCGGCCCACGATGCGGACGAGACCCCTCCGCGCGAGCCGCCCGAGCGGAAGCACGAGCGATTCCTCGTCGGCCTTGAGCGCCCTCGTTGCGGGCGCGCGGGTCGCGGACTCCTCGAGCGTGAAGCTGCAGCCGCGCTCGGCTGGATGGAGCGCGATCCGCGGCCGCTCGCCGACGAGCGCCGAGACGTAGCGCTCGGCCCGCGCGACATACGCGGCCGCCTCGTGGACGAACGGGACGAACGAGCTCTCGCGGAAGAGCGTCGACCACCCGCGCGCTGGGCTCGACGCGACGAGGAGCACCCTGCCCCTCCCGCGGGAGGAGTCGAGGATAGCCGCCGGGGCGGACTCGCGGGAGAAGCGCGCGAGCGCCCTCCCCGAGGTGCGCGCGAAGGCGAGGAAACGCCGGAACTCCACCGCCTCGAGGTTCCCGTTCGCGCCCCCGGCGAACTCCCGCAGGACCGGGTGCGCCCAGTCGCAATCGACGAGCCTCGCCGGCTCCGCGGGGGCGCGGAGCTCGGCCCCGGCCGCCGGCAGGACCCGCCCGGCCCCGCGCGCCCAGAAGCCGCTCTCCGCCATGAGCGAATCGGCGAAGGCCACGAGTCCCCCCCCGTCCTCGACGAAGGCCGCGAGCGCCGACCAGTCCTGCTCGCCGAGGGCCGAGGGCGAGGCGAGGAAGATGCAGTCGAACCGGCCGAGCGAGCTCGCGTCGCGGAGGGGCGGCTCGGTCCGCTCGAGTTGCGCGAGGGCCCGCTCCCCGCCTGCGAACGGGGCGAGCGCCCTGGCCAGGAGTTCCGAGGCGAGCTCGCCCTCGGCCGATCCGCCCCCCACGCAGAGGATCCTCGGCGGCGCGCAGACGTCGATCGCGAAGGCCCTGCTGTCGTTCGCGGGCCAGTCGTCCGAGCCCGCCAGGCGCAGCTCTCCCGCGAGCGGACCGCTCGAGGGCGCGACGAGCTCGAAGGCGAACTCCTCCGCCACCCCTGCGGTGAGGTGGAGCGTCCGGGTGCGTGCGACCCTCCCGGAGACCACGAGCTCCGCCTGGCGCGTCCCGCCGCGCGAGGACCTGACGCGGGCGCGGAGCTCGAAGGGAGCGCCCCTGTAGGCGCGGTCGTCGGCCGGCCGGAGGTCGAGGACCGCCCAGTCGTCGAGCGGCCCGCCCAGGTCCACCGCGTGCGCGGACGCGCTCGAACCCAGCCACGTACGCCCGGCCCCGCGCCAGCTCGAGCCCTGGAAATCGCTGATCACGACGAGCTCGCGCGGGGGAGGCTCCGAGGCGAGCCATCTCGCGGATTCCGCGAGCGCCGCGGCGACGGACCCGGCCTCTTCCCCGGCGGCGAGCGAACCTGCCGCGCGCCGGCACTCGTCGAGGTCGCTAGACCCTTCGAGGAGGAGCTTGCTCGCCGCCTGCAGCCGCACGCGCGAGCCCTCCTCGAGCCTCGCGAGCACCGCCAGGATCGCGTCGCGCGCCTCGTCGATCCGGGTGCGCCTGCTCCCGGCGGCGAGCGCCGCGCCCATGCTGGGCGTGTCGTCCGCTACTATCGCCACCGAGCCCAGGAACCGGCTGCGGTCCGACCCGGCGAGGAAGAGCCTCGGCCTCGCGAAGGCGAAGACCGCTGCCGCCATGAGCGCGACCCGAAGGGCGAGGAGCAGCTTCTCGGCGAACGTCCTCCGCCTGCGGACCACCTCCGCGGAGCCCGCCAGAAGCATCGCCGCGGGGAAGAGGACGCGTTCAGCGGTCTGGCGGCGCACGAGGTGGACGAGCACCGGCACCGCTATCGCGACCAGCCCTCCCAGAAACAGCGGGTGGACGAGCGCCAACTCAGTGCCTCCCTCGCCTGTAATAGAGGAACTTGAGCAGGGCCTTCTGGAAGGGCGTGGACGTGTCGAGGAGCAGGTAGTCGATCGAGCAGGCGCGGAGCTCGCGTCTGTAGGCCCTGAGGAGCGCGCGCAACCGCTCGATGTAGGAGTTTCTCACGGCGTCCGAGTCGGCGGCGACGAGGAGACCCGTCTCGGGATCCTGGAACGTTCGCGCCCCTCTGAACGGGAACCTGAGCTCGGCCGGGTCCAGCACCTGGAAGACGATCACGTCCTGCCCGCGGCTCTTGATCCGGCGGAGCTGCGCGGTCACGCGCGCGGGCTCGTCGAGGAGGTCGCTGAAGAGGATCACGAGCCCCCTCCTCCTGATGAGGGGGGCCGCCCCCTCGAGCGCCGCGGCGAGGTCCGTGCGCTCGACGGGTCTCGCGGCGAGGAGCTGATTCAGGATCGTGAAGAGATGCACCTTCTTCGAGCGCGGCGGGACGTAGCGCCTCACGCGCGAGTCGAACGTCAGGAGCCCGACGCGGTCCTGCTGCCGGATCATCAGGTGGCCGAGCGAGGCCGCGAGGGCCACGGCGTACTCCAGCTTCGTGAAGGAGCCCGGCGGCCCCGAGGCGTAATGCATCGAGGCCGAGACGTCGACGAGCAGCATGCAGCGGAGGTTAGTCTCGGCCTCGAAGCGTTTCACGTAATACCTGTCGGTGCGGGCGTAGAGCTTCCAGTCGATGAGCGAGGGGTCGTCACCCGGCACGTAGTCGCGGTAGTCGCTGAACTCCGAGCTGAAGCCGTGGAAGGGCGAGCGGTGCAACCCCTGCATGAAGCCCGCGACGATGATCCGCGCCTTGAGGTCGAGCCGCGCGACGGACCTCACGACCTCGGGCCTGAGGAAGCGCCTGGCCATCTCGCGCGAAACGGAGGTCTCCAACGCCCCTCCCCTACCTGCTCAGCGCGAAGAGCACGATATTCTCGGAGAGCCCGAGCGCGTCGTCGTCGTGCACGAGGCAGGGCATCCCGTACTCGTACGTCTTCCACCCGGAGCCGAGCCCGTGCGGCGTGTAGATCACCGCCTCACGTCCGCCCAGGCGGAGCACCTCGACGTGGGGCGGACCCGCCTTGAACTCCGGCCTCCTGTGGCCGACGGTGTAGCGCACCGACTCGATCACGTGGCCGATGTCGAAGATCGGATGCGACGGCCCGAGGCGCTCGAGCGGACTCCCCGGGAAGAGCCTGGACAGCTCCTCCCTGAGGCCCTTGTCGAAGGCGGTCTTCCCGCAGCATGCGTCGGCCCAGAGCGTGCCGCCCGATTCGAGGTAGAGCTTGAGCCCCTTGCGCTCGGGCTCGGCGAGCTCGAACGGCCCGTGGCCGGAGACGTAGAGGAGCGGGTAGCGCCAGAGTGCGCCATCCGAGAGCGAGAGCTCCTCCGGCTCCTCGTCGAGGTCGATCCTCACGAGCGCGGCGAGGTGCCTGGCGAGGCCGTCGAAGGCGCGCGGCGTCCGCCACTCCCCGCCGTAGCGCACCCAGCCGATCCTGATCCGACCGCTCGCCCTCGCCGCCTGGGCGGAGGCGTCCCTCGCCGGCGAGGAAGCGGCCGGGAGCTCAGGCGGAGAGTCGCCGTCGTCAGACGCGAGGGCGAACGCGAGGAGCCACCTCACGAGCTCGCGGGTGTCGCTCGTCCCCACGGCGCGGCCGCCGCCGGCCCTGGCCGTCTCCTCGAAGATCGGCAGACGGAAGCTCTTCCTGAGGTTTTCGACCGACCCGTAGCGCTCGAAGAGCGCCCTGGCCGCCTCGGGGTCCGAGTTGCGCAACATGTTGAGATAGTAGAGCCAGGCCGTGTCGCTCGGGGTGATCGTGTGGACGATGATGCCCTTCGCGCGCGCCTCACCGGCGAGCGCGACCAGTCGCTTCTCGCCCGCGGCCGAGGGCCCCTCGTCGCCTATGATCACCACGACCTTGCGCGACTTCGGCGACCAGCTCATCTGGCGGAGGGCGCACTCCAGGCCGTCCTCGACCGCCTCCTCGCCGCCGCCCAGGGCCTTCACGGACGCGAGCCAGTCGGCGAGCTTCCTCCTGTCGGAGGTGAGGTCGAGGTACACGGGCACGGGCATCTCCTGGTCCAAACGGGTGCGGAAGGCGACCGCGCCCACGCGCAGGCCCTCGAGCTGGCTCTCCAGGATCTCAATGATCCTGGCCGCCTGGGCCTTCACGGTGCCGATCACGGGACCCATCGAGCCCGTGGCGTCCAGGACGAATACGAGCTCGAGCTCCCCCGCGCCGCAGCGGCACGTCGCGCGCAGCTCACCGGAGGGGCGCAGGAGACCGAGTAGCGCCGCGAGAAACGCCGCCGCCCATGGCGAGCCGAACCTGCGGGCCAGCCGCGGCCTTCCCTCGTAGGCACCGCGAGGGCACACAGCCGAAGAGCATCCCGCCTGGGAGCGCCCGCGGCGGCCCCGCGGCCTCACTAGACTCGGCATCGCTCCGGCCTCCATACGAGTGCCGATGGCCTGCCCGTAGGGCACGTCGGGCGGCCTTGCCGAGGACTCGTCGCGACATACACGCCCGACCTCCGCTGGACGATCCGGAGCGCGCCGTCTGGTCGGAGCGGTAGTCCCGTCGGAGACGCGCCGCGGCCCGTACGAGCCCGGCGAGGAACTCTTCATGCCCCCCTCTGCATCTGCGGCGTCGGCACGGTCTCCAGGAGTCTCTTCACGATCGCCACGGAGTCTATACCCTCCGCCTGCGCCTGGAAGTTCACCGCTATCCTGTGGCGGAGGACCGGTATCGCGACCTCCTGCACGTCCCGGACCGAGACGCTCGCCCGTCCGTCCATCGCGGCGAGGGCCTTCGCGCCCCAGATCATGTACTGTCCCGCGCGTGGCCCGGCGCCCCACTCCACGAGCTCCCTGACGAACCTAGGGGCGAGTTCGTCCTTCGGACGCGAGGCCCTGACGAGCCTCGCCACGTAGCTCACCACGTAGCTCGAGATCGCCACCTGCCTCACGATGTCCTGGATGTTCGCGATGCCCGTCGCCGAGAGCACCTTCTGCGGCGTGTTCAGGCGGCTCTTGGTGGTCTGAGCGAGGATCCGCTCCTCCTCGCTGAGCGACGGGTAGTCCACGTGGACGAAGAACATGAACCTGTCGAGCTGCGCCTCCGGGAGCTCGTAGGTGCCTTCCTGCTCTATCGGGTTCTGGGTGGCGATCACGAAGAAGGGGTTCGGCAGTCTGTATGTCTCCTTGCCCACCGTGACCTGGTACTCCTGCATGGCCTCGAGCAGCGCCGCCTGAGTCTTGGGGGGCGTGCGGTTGATCTCGTCGGCGAGGACCACGTTCGCGAAGATCGGGCCCTGGACGAACTGGAACTGCCTGTTGCCCTTCTCGTCCTCGACGATCACGTTCGTCCCGGTGATATCCGAGGGCATGAGGTCGGGCGTGAACTGTATGCGCTTGAACTTGAGGTCGAGCGTCGCGCCGAGCGACTTCACCATGGCCGTCTTCGCGAGGCCCGGGACGCCGACTATCAGACAGTGCCCGCGGGCGAATATCGCCGCGAGGAGCAACCTCACCACCTTCTCCTGCCCGACGATGACCTTGGCGACCTCGTCGAGGATGGCGTTCGCGTCGCTCCGGAACCGATCCAGGGCTCGCTGGAAGTCGTCGGGCGTCGCTGCGTCCTGGGCCATCGGCTGCCTCCTCCCGGGGGAAGTTCATTATCACAGGCCCAGCGGGAGCTGCAAGGGGCTCGCATGGTGAATCATCCCCAGTTTTCCTCGACCCATTCCAGGGCCTCGGGGACCGGCCGCCAGTGGCGGCCGAGGTCCGCTCGATATTGTGCCTGGCCGTGGTGTCGGTCTCCATCGCGCGGAGACGCAGCGGCTCCTCATCGCGGCAGAAGCGAATCCCGAGCCGTCGTTCCACGGGCACGCCGCTCCGCGGAGCGCGAGATCCTATTGCCGTCCGCCACAAAGGGATTAGAATAGCGGGCGCGAAGGGCCAGTTCAGGGCGCAGTTCCAGAACACGAAGGCCCCAGGTACGGTCCTGCGGAACACTGAACTGTTGGAGAGATCGTACGAAAGGGGGACCGAGACATGACGTGGGCATCGGCGCTGACAGTGCTGACGCTGGTCCTTCCCTCCGCCTCGCCCCGCGTCGGCCCCGGTCGTGGGGCAGACGGGGACGCCCTGCCGGGAAATGTGGTTCATTCCTGGCTGGCGAACTCGTTCGCCACGGAGCAGGGCCATCAATGGGTGCCGGTCAACGTCTGCGGGATCTGCGTGACGCCGGATGGGACGGTCTTCTCGGCCGGGGTGTCGGAGGCCTACGGTGGCGTCGCCTCGTACAAGGATGGCCGTTTCGTCTCCAAGTACGACTATGACAGCGGCTTCGGCAGCAGCGCGTCCGCCGTCGCCGCGGATGACAGCTACGTCTACATCGGGACCGGGGCGGGCCTGTTCCGCACGCGCCGGGGTGATCCCGCCTACAATCGCACGCCCCTCCTCAAGTGCAACATCCACGGCCTGGCCCTTCGTGGGGGGGAGCTATACCTGAGCGACTACGACGCCGGAATGGTCCGGGTCCTGGCAACCGCGACGATGGAGCAGGTCCGCGCCTTCCCGGCAGTGCGCCCGGGTCCCCTCGCCGTGGACGCCGACGGACGGGTCTGGGTCATCCAGGGCAGGCCGGCCGCGGAGCCGTACCTGTCGTTCTACACCGGCGGCCTGAAGGTAGTCTCGTTCTCGAAGAACGGCGAGCCCGGCCCGGAGATCGCCGATTTCGAGAACCCCTGCGCGCTCGCGGTGGACTCGAAGGGCCGACTCCTCGTAGGCGGGCTGAACCGGCACAGCCAGGTCTGGATATACGACGTCTCGAGGCGGCCCAAGATGGTGGGCACGTTCGGCGCGCAGGGGGGGATCTTCTCGGGCGAGCCGGGGCGGTACGGGCAGAAGAAGTTCCACTGGATCCGCGGCCTGGGGACCGACGGGGCCGGCAACCTCTACGTCGCCAGCGTCTACGGCTCGTGGTACAACGTTTCTATCGAGGCATATAGCCCCGCGGGCGAACGGCTCTGGGACGTCCACGGTCTGGGCAACTGGCTGGATACGGCCTGCACCGACCCGGCCGACGACCGCGTCGTCTACACCAAGGAGAACGTCTTCACCATGGACTGGCGTCGGCCGCCCGGCCGCGAGCAGGCGTTGGCCGGGCTCACTGTCGATCGCTTCAGGTATCCCCGCGACAGCCGCGTGACCGACGGCCACGGGCCGAGCCACCGCCTGATCAACGGCGTCCGGCGGATCGGGGGGAGGCTCTTCCTCTACTGCGGCTCCCAGGGCACGCTCAACCTGGAGATATACCGGTTTGGCGAGGGTTGCGTCGCCGCCCCGTGCGGATACGTGGCCGGTGCCTCCACCTGGCGCCCGGAGGGCGGCAAGCGTTGGCCGGAGGACGCCGAGAACTTCATCTGGACCGACGACGACGGCGACGGCGTGCCCGACCCCGGGGAATTCGCGTCGGTGCGCCAGGGGGGCCGCTGGGGCTCGATGCACCTGGACGCCAGGGCCGGCATCTGGCAGTGCGCGGAGGAGACCATCTGGCACCTGCCCTGCGAGGGGCTGGACCAGCGCGGCAATCCCGTCTATCGCCGGAGCTCCGAGGTCAGCTACCGGAACCCGCCGCAGTTCCCGAACGGCAGGCTCCGCCGCCTCTTCTACATCCCCGGCGACGACGTGCTGATCGCAGGCGGCTCGCCCGGTACCGACGCAGACGCCTGCAACCTGATCGTCCGCTTCGACCGCTGGTCCGACCCGGCCCGGAGAACCCGGCGCTGGTCTATCGACCTCCCGCTCAACGACACGTCGTATACCCCCGAGGTCGGCTATGGCGGCGGCACCCCCCTGGCGATGGCCGCCTGCGGCGAGTATCTCTTCGTCGCGTATGGCTACGGATTCGTCCGCGTCCATAGGCTGGAGGACGGCGGATACGTAGGCACGCTCCGCCCGGACATCAATGGCTTCAAGGGAGGCGGCGGCACTGTCGACTCGGACAACGCCCTGAACGTCGCTCTCCGCGGCAACGGCGAATACGTCGTGTTCCTGGAGAACGCCGGACGGAACCACGTGATGATGTTCCGCTGGACTCCCCCCCGCAGATGAGGAGCACCTCCCCGGCGACGAGGGCACACTACCGGATGCGCAGGACGGTCCCTTCGGCGGGACGCCGCGCCTGTCTGACTCATCACACTTCGGTAGATACGCCTATCGGGTTGACTCAGAACACCCGCCTTCGCGAATGGCGCGATACCAGGAGCGCAAGAGCCGTGCCGGGGGCGTCGCCGGCACGGCTCTTGCGCCAGGTGTCGAGCGGCGCGCGCCGCAGTTACGCGGTGGCGAACCCCGTCGCATTGCGGTCGGAGTCCCACAGGCGTGCATCAGCAACTCCGGCCCTTTCCAGCGCGGAGGGAGAATAGGATGGCCCTCGCGTCGCGCCCGGCCTGTTGACGCGCGCGCGGCCGGCCCATACCCTCTGGCGTTCGGGGCGACCGCTGCGATGCTGGCGAACACACAGGCCGCAGGAAGTGCCGGGCGCGCGGACAGGGGCGGCACGGACCGCCTCGCGCGCTCGCATGGGCCCGCCCTGAAGGCGCTCCCTCTCGCCGGCGTGGCTTGTCTGGCCGTCCTCGGCGGCCGCCTCGCCCCGGCCGGAGAGGCGGACGCCCGCGCTGCCGACCTCGCGGTCGCCCGCTCCGCCATCGAACAGGGGCTCCTCCTCTTCGCCCAGCCGGTCCTCGAGAAGCTGCAGGCCGACGAGGGTTTCGCCTCCCGCGACGAGGCGACGCTCCTCCTGGCGAGGTGCCTCTTCGGCCTGAGGCGGTTCGACGAGGCGGCGAGGTTGCTCGACGGCTACGAGCGCTCCTTCCCCGGTGGGGGGCGCTTCTTCCTCCAGGCGGCCTACTGGCTGGCGAGGGCCGATCTCGAGCGCTCGCGCTCGTCGGCGGTCGAGGCCGATCGCAGGTCCCTCCTCGCCCGCGCGCGAAAGGGCTTCGAGCGCGTTCTCGCCGAGTCAGCCGATCCTGAGATCGTGGCCGGCGCGCGCTTCTTTCTCGGCGCCGTGCTCTACGAGGCCGGGGAGCACGAGAAGGCCCTCTCGGCCTTCAGGCGGGCCGAGGACCTGGGCGTGAACCCGTCCGAGACGGAGCCGCTCGCCCTCTACCTCGGGCACTGCCAGCTCAAGCTCAGGAACTTCGCGGAGGCGGCGCGGGCGTATGCCACCTTCATCGAGCGCTTCCCGCAGAGCAAGAGCCTCGCCGCCGCGCTGTACGGACTCGGGGAGTCGCATTATTACCTGGAGGAGTGGCAGGAGGCCGCCTCGGCCTACGGCCGCTCCCGCGACGCGGCGCTCGCCGCGGGCGACCCGGACGCGGTGAGAGACTCTCGCTACGCGAGGGGCTGGGCGCTCGCCAAGCTCGGCGAGAAGCGCTCCCGCGCGGGCGACACCGCCGGCGCCCGCGAGGTCTGGAAAGAAGCCCTCAAGGAGTTCGAGGCGCTCCTAGGGCTTCCGGCCGGGCCGATACAGACCTCCGCAGTCTTCGAGTCCGGCGAGATCTTATACAAGCTCGGCCGGCACGGGGAGGCGGCCGAGCGGTTGTTGCCGCTCGCCGATTCCCGCCGGTACCCGGCGCACGCCGCGGCGGCGCTCTACCTGATCGGGCGGAGCCGCGCCGCCCTCGGCCAGATGCCCGAGGCGATCCAGGCCCTGACGAGCGCCCTCGATCGCGCCGGGGCGCGGGGCGAGCTCGAGCGCCGGGTCCGGTTCGCGCTGGCCGAGGCCCGCGCGGAGATCGGCGACACCGCCGGGTCGCAGGCGGCCCTCGCGCCGCTCGCCTCGGGCGGCGCGGGCCCTTCGGTGCGCGCCGAGGCCCTGTTCGAGATGGCACGGATCGCGAGGGACGCCGCTGGCCGCGCGCTCCGCGAGGGGAGGCCGGAGGCCGCCGCGGCCCTCCATGCGCAGGCGTACGACCTGCTCTCGCAACTCGCCTCGGACCAGGCGGCGCTCGCGGAGCTCCCGGCCGACGAGGTGTACTACTGGCGGGCGAGGTCGGCCGACGATCGTGCGCGGGCCGAGCCCGACGCCGCTCGTCGCGGCCCCTGGGTCGAGCGGGCCCTGGAGTCCTACAGGGCCGCGAGGACTCGCGCGGAATGGGGGGAGTGGACCGAGCGCGCGCTCTTCGACGAGGCGGCGCTCCACGTCTTCCGCGGAGACATCGAGTCTGCTGCGGCCGCGTACAGAACCATCATCGAGCACGGGGACTTGTCGGCGGAGGCAGAGCTCGAGGCGCGGCTCCGGTGCGCGGACGCGGAGCTCGAGCTCGGCCGACCGCAGGAGGCGAGGAAGATGCTCGCGCCGATCCTCGAAGAGGCCCGGCTCGCCCCGGGCCGCGCGGAGGCCGCGTTCAAGGCCGCCGTGGCGCTCGCTAGGGAAGACGCCTCGGGGCAGAGGGCCGCCGCGGCCTTCCGCGAGTATCTGCGCGACTACCCGGGAAGCCGTTGGGAGCCCGGCGCGCGCGCGGCGCTAGGCGACTCGCTCGTGAAGACGGGCCGCCACGCCGAGGCCTTGGCGGAGTACGAGGCCGTGCTCGCTTCGTTCCCGGATTTTCCCCTCCGCGATGCGGTGGAGCTCGCCGCCGGCCATGCCGCGCGCGCCTCAGGCGACGCCGCCAAGGCGCTCTCTCACTACAAGTCGCTCTTTGCGCGAGGTGCCGACCCCACGCTCAGGGCCAGGGCGAAGATCGCCGAGGGCGAGATGGCGGTGGCCGATAGGCCCGCCGAGGCGCTCGCGCTCGCCCAGGAGGCGCTCGCCGCTGCGAGCGCGGACTCCCGCGCCTCGCGCGAGGCAGAGGAGCTTCGCGGGCGCGCGCTATTCGCCCTGGGCAGGTTCGAGGAGGCCGCCTCGGCGTTCGGACGCGCCGCGGCCGACCCGGACCCCGCGTTCCGCACGAGGGCCAGACACATGGAGGCCTCGGCCCTCGCCGCCTGGGGGCGCTCCGGGAGACTCGCCAGGCCTGCAGACGCGCTCCGAAAGGGAGCGCGACTCTTCACGTGGGTCGCTCAGTCGGCCGCCGAGCCGCAGCTTCGGGAGTCCGCGATCTTCGCCGGCGCCGAGGCGCTCATGGAGCTCGCATCGGCGGAAGAGGCCGAGGGTCGGAGGGAGTCCGCGCTCAGGGAGCTCGAGGAGGCGCGCAGGCTGCTAGGGCTCTCCGCGGACAAGGCCCGCGCCTCGATCAGGCTCAGGGAGATCGACGAGAGACAGGCGCCCCGCTCGGGCAAGGCCCCGAGCAAATAGTCTCGGGGGCGCGCGGGAGGTGAGGCATGGGCGTATCGGAGTTCTTCAGCTACGGCGGCGTTCCGATGTACCTGATCGCGGCCTGCTCGGTCGCGGCCCTGGCGCTCGTCGTCGAGCGGGCGATCCGGATCGAGCGCGCCAGGGTCGACCTGGGGACGCTCCTGAGACCGGTCGCGGGATTCGCCCAGGCCGGCAGGTGGGACGATGCCCTGCGCCACTGCGACAGGATCGGCAAGCCCGCCGCGCGCGTGGCGAAGGCCGGGCTCCAGAGGCACCTACGCCCCCGCGAAGAGGTGCGCGAGGCCCTCGAGGACGCGGCGGAGCGGGAGCTCAACCTCCTGGAAAAGAGGCTCCCGCTCATCGAGGTGCTGGGGAGGGTCTCGCCGCTACTCGGGCTCCTAGGGACGGTCACCGGCATGGTGGACGCCTTCAGGAAGATCCAGACCGCGGGCGGCGGGCCGGTGGACCAGTCGGTGCTCGCCGGCGGCATCTGGCAGGCGCTCCTCACGACCGTTGCGGGCCTGAGCGTGGCCATACCGGTCTACGTGGTCCACAGCGTCCTGGCGGGGCGGGTCCGCGCCCACGCTGAGGAGTTCGAGCGGACCGCGACCGACGTCCTCGAGATCCTGGCCCAGGGCGGCGCCTCGGGCGGAGAGGGCGGGACGAGGTGAAGTTCCTCAGGCGCCCCTCGCGCGGCGGCGAGCCGCTGGACATCACGCCCCTCGTGGACGTTGTATTTCTGCTCAACATATTCTTCCTGCTCACCAGCTCGTACTATCTCTATTCCGGCATCAGGATCGCAGTTCCGCAGGGGGTCGGCGACCCGCTCGGCTCCCCCGACGTGGTCGTGAGCGTCACGCTCGACGGGAGGATCTACTACCAGAACGAGACGCACGAGCTCACCGTGAACGAGCTGCACAGGAAGCTCAGGGCGCTCAGGGCGGAGAGGCCCTCGGCCTCGGTGCTCCTGCGCGGGGACGCCGACGGCCGCTTCGGCCGCATGATAGAGGTCTACTCCGCCGCGCGGAGCGCGGGGATCGAGAATCTGCGCGTCCACACGAGAAGCATCGTGACCCCGCCGGGGGCGGAAGGCGCTCGGTGAGCTCTCGGTGGTTCGACATCGTCTCCGGTGCGGCGAAGGGCCCGGCGGCGCGGGCCGCCCGCGGGGCCCTCGCGGCCCTCTCGGCCGGCTACGCCGCCGCGACGGGGCTGCACCGGCTGATCTACTCCATAGGCATAGCGAAGCCCGCGAGGGCCGCGCTCCCGGTGATCTCCGTCGGCAACATCGTCGCGGGCGGCACGGGCAAGACCCCGCTCGTGGAATACCTCGCGAGGGGCCTCGCCTCGCGAGGGCGTAGGCCCGCGATCGTCATGCGCGGCTACGTCACGCGCCGAGGCTGCTCCTCCGACGAGGCCGCGCTCCTCCGCGCCAACCTGCACGGTGCGGCGGACGTCATCGAAGACTCCGATCGCCTCCGCGGCTGCGAGCGCTCGCGCGCGTCCGGCGCGGATGTCGCGCTCCTCGACGACGGCTTCCAGCACCTCCGCCTCGCCCGCGAGCTCGACGTCGTGGCGCTCGATGCGACGAACCCTTTCGGTTTCGGCAGGCTCCTGCCGGCCGGCTGCCTCAGGGAGCGACCGCAGGCGCTCGCGCGCGCCGGCGCGGTGGTGATCACGCGCGCGGACCTGGTGCCCACAGAGGAGCTCGCGATGCTTCGCGAGCGGGTGCGCGAGCTCGCGCCGGGGGCGCCCATCGCGGAGGCCGCGCACAGGCCCTCGGTCCTCGCGGGGCTGGACGGGGCGAGGCGCGAGATCTCCGCGCTCCAGGGCGCGCGCGTCGCGGCGTTCTGCGGCATCGGCAACCCTTACGCCTTTGGAATGACGCTCAGGCGGCTCGGCGCGGAGGTGGTGCTCGCGCGCCGATGGCCCGACCATCACGTCTATTCGCCGAGCGAGCTCGCGGAGTTCGCCCGCGAGGCGCGCTCGCGCGGGGCGGAGCTGTGCGTCACGACCCAGAAGGACGCCGTGAGGCTCGCCCCCGGAGTCTGGCCGAAGGATGCGCCACCCCTCGTAGTACTGAGCGTCGAGATCGCCTTCATCTCCGGGGAACGCGAGCTCTGGGAACTGGTCGAAAGGGCGGCTCGAACGACGGGGGAGGCGCAGTGAAGCTCCGCCAGAGGCAGGAAGACTTCGTGGTCGAGGAGGAGTGCGCCCTCACGGGCGAGCCTTCCGGCCCCTGGGGGCTCTACAGGCTCGTGAAGCGAGGGCTCACGACCCCGGAGGCCGTGAGGCGTGTCGCGCGCGCGGCCGGGATCGAGGGCTCGAGGATACGCTACTGCGGGCTCAAGGACAGGCACGCGATCGCCTCGCAGATGGTGACCATCCTGGGCGAACAGATCGGCGCGCTGCGCGGCGAGGGGTTCGAGCTCGAGCCGCTCGGGCGCACCTCGCGGATGGCGCGGCCCGCGGAGATCATCGGCAACCGGTTCCGGATAGTCGTCCGCGACCTCGCACGCGACGAGGCCCTCGCCATGCGCGCCCGCGCGGAGGCATACGCCAGGACGGGGCTCCCCAACTACTTCGACGAGCAGCGCTACGGCTCGGCGCGCGCCACGGGGGAGTTCCCGGCCGAGTGGCTCTGCCGGCGCGACCCGGAGAAGGCGCTCAGGCTCATCATCGCGACGTGGTCGCGAGAGGACCCCCCGGAGGTGAAGAGGCGCCGCAGGCTCGTCGCCGAGCGCTGGGGCGATTGGGGTGCGCTCGCGCGGGAGCTCGACCGCTCGACCGAGCGCTCGATCGTCACGTACCTGGCCGCCCATCCGGAAGACTGGACCGGCGCGTTCGACAGGCTGCCCGAGTCGCTGCGGGGGATAGTCCTCGCGGCCTTCCAGAGCCTGATCTGGAACGAGGTCCTCTCCGGCATCGTGCGCGAGCGCGTGGAGCGGATCTGGGTCCACAGGGGCCGCTACGACGAGATCGTCTTCTTCGAGCCGGACCGGCGCTCGGCAAGCGCCCTGGCGGGACTCGTCATACCTATGGTGCACAGGGGGCTCGAGGTCGCCGACCCCGCGATCGCGCGGGAGCTCGACGCGGCGCTCGCGCGCCGGGGGCTCACGCTCGGGTCGTTCAGGCTGCGCGGGATGAAGAAGACCTACTTCTGGCGGGGCGAGCGCTCGGCCCTCGCGCCCGTCGAGGACTTCGCCTCGCACGGCCCCGAGCGGGACGAGCTCAACCGCGGGAGGTGGGCGCTCGAGCTCGAGTTCGCGCTCCCCGCGGGGGCCTACGCGACGATCTTCGTAAAGGCCGCCTATGGGCCGCGCGAGGAGCCCGGCTGCGGCCGGGGAGACAAGACATGCCGGGCATGAGGCTCTATCTCGGCTGGAACGTCGGCGGCACGAACTCGAGCGCCGTGCTCGCGGGGGCAGACGGCTCGATCCTCGAGCGCGAGGCCTGGCCGAGCGGGGCCTCGCGCGGGCCGTCGGCGATGATCGCGGACTTCGTCGCGAGGGCCGCGCGCCTGATCGAGCTCCACCCGGAGGCGTCCGCCGTGGGCGTGAGCATCGGCGGGCCGATGAACGCCGCGACGGGCACGATCCATTCGCCGCCGCACCTCCCCGGCTGGGACGACGTGCCCCTGGCGGCGCTCCTCCGCGAGAAACTCGGGCGGGACGTCTTCGTCGAGCACGACGCCGCGGCGTGTCTCCTCGCGGAGTGGCTGTGGGGCGAGGCGAAGGGCCTCACGCACGCGGCCTATCTGACCTGCGGCACGGGCTGCGGGGCGGGGCTCTTGATCGGCGGGCGCATCGTGCGCGGGCCGCGCGGCGAGACGCCGGAGCTCGGCCACGTGAGGCTCGCGCCGGACGGACCGGAGGCGTTCGGAAAGCGCGGGTGCGTGGAGTCCTTCTGTAGCGGAACCGGCATCGCGAGGCTCGCACCGTTCATGTTTCCGCGCAGGTTCGCCAGGCCGGTCGAGCCCGAGGAGCTGAACCGGCTCGCGGCGGCGGGCGACCGGGAGGCGCAGGCGGTCCTCGACGAGTCGGCGCGCCGCACGGGGCAGCTCTGCGCCATCCTCGCCGACCTCTTCGCCCCGCAGGCGATAATACTCGGGTCGCTCGCGCGCTACTTGGGTCCGGCGTGGCAGGCCAAGGTCGAGGAGGGCTTCCGCTCGGAGGCCTTGCCCGCGAACTCTGCCCGCACCAGGCTCTGCCTGCCGGGCCTCGGCGAGAGGCTCCAGGACCTCTCCGCGATAGCCCCGGCGGTCGTGGCCACGGGCGGCTGAGAGGTCTGGGCGAGGCGCGCGCCGCGTCCGGCGAGAGCGGCGCCGCCGCGGATGGGAGCATCTCCCCGCGAGCGCTCCGAGCGCCGGGTGGGCGAGGTGTCGGCCTTCCAGGCCCAGACGAGCCCCTTCTGGAGAACTCGGGCCCCCGCGCCGCTCGCCGCCAGAGCCGCCGCAACGGATGCGGCGATCGCATAGTCTCGGAGGACCGGCCTCGGGAACATCGCCGCGAACTCCGCCTGCGCATGCGACCCAGTCCACTACGAGAGAATCGAAGGACCCTGCCGAACCCGCGTGGCTTGCGAGACGGCACGACGCCGCGTAGCATACTGAATCTGCGTTCGCCTGGGCGGGGCGGTCAATCGCCGAGGCTTGGTCCCGCAAGAGAGATGTCGGAGAGCCGCTCATGGTGCGCCATGAGTCGGACGCCGCCGGAGGCCGACCCCCGTTGCCCGATTCGGCGGCGGGGGGCGGCGTCCAGAAGGGTCTCGTCGGGGTGGCCGTGCATTTCGGGGCCGGCGCGATAGGCCGCGGCTTCCTGGGCCAGCTCTATTCGGACTCCGGCTGGGAGACGGTCTTCGTTGACATCTCCCCAGAGCTCGTCCGCGCGCTCAACGAGCGCGGCGGCTACACGGTCGAGATAGTCGGTCCCGGGGCCAGACCGATCCGCGTCTCGCGCTGCAGGGCGGTCGACGGGCGCGACGTCCGCGCAGTCGCGGAGGAACTGGCCCGGGCCGACCTGGTCTCCACGGCGGTGGGAGCGCCTGCGCTCCAGGCGGTCGCGAGGGCCCTCGCAGAGGGCGTCTCCCTCAGGGCCGAGAGGATGCCCGACTCGACGCTGGACGTGCTCATCTGCGAGAACCTGCTCCACGCCGCCCGTCACCTGCGATCGCTTCTGGAACCGCTCGTGAGCCCTCGCGCCCGGGCCTACCTCGCGGAGAGGGTGGGCCTCGTGGAGACGGTCGTCAGCAGGATGATCCCGGCGCCGACCGCCCGGCGCGATTGCGGGGCCGACCCCCTCCGCGTGGCGGCGGAAGACTACAACATGTTGCCCGCCGACCGCGCCGCGTTCCGCGGCGAGCCGCCGGCCATACGGGGCCTCGTGCCCGTCGACGACTTCCCGGCCCACGAGGAACGGAAGCTCTACGCGCACAACTGCGGCCATGCCCTCGCGGCGTACCTCGGCGCCCTGGAGGGTCACGAGTTCATCTGGCAGGTCATCGAGGACGAGCGCCTGCTCCGGCAGATCGAGCGGGGGCTCTGGGAGGTGGGCGAGGCCCTCTGCCGGAGGCACGGCTTCGCCCGCGAGGAGCACTCCGGCCACATCTCGCAGCTCTTGCGCAGGTTCGGGAACAAGGCCCTGGGCGACACCATCGCGCGCGTGGGGCGCGACCCGCTCAGGAAGCTCGGCCCCACTGACCGCCTCGTCGGCGCGGCGAGGCTCGCGCTCGAGTTCGGGACCCGGCCGGTAGTGCTCGCCCGGGGCATCGCGGCCGCCATGCGCTTCCCCGATACGCTGGCCGCGAGAGGCTCACTCGCCGCCGACCCTTCCGCGGGGGCCCTGGCGGAGATGATGCGCTCCGGCGGGCCGGAGCGGGTCCTCAGGGAAGTCTGCAAGGTGGAGCCCGGCGACGAGCTCTGGGAGCTCGTACTGGGGGCGCTCGGCCGGCTCGGAGGCGGGGACAAGTCAGGCGCCGGAAAAGCCGCGTGCGCCCCGCAGGAGCCCGGGGTAAAATGAGTCGTCGCAAGAAGGGTACCACCATGACCGCCGGCGTGACGGGATTTCCCGAAGATACGAGCCGCGGCGTCCGGTCCTCGCGCGGCAGGGCGGCGAAGGCCTTCGCGCTGGCCGCGGCCTCGATCGCCCTGGCATGGCCGCGCGCCTGCTCCGCCGGAGAGCCCGAGCGGGTCGATCCCACCGAGGCGCTCGACCGCGCGATAGAATCGGGCGACGTCCTCGCGGCCTTCGATGCCATGGAGGCCGTGGCCTCCGCGGCGATGGCCGACGCGCTCCGGCCGGAGGGGCAGACCTCCGCCGGCGCGTCCCGCGCGGCCGGGGCCGAGGCGGCCCTGGCTCGGGCGTTCGAGTCCCGGAGCGCCTGGCTCAGGCGCGCCGCACTGAGGACCTTAGGGGCGATCGGCGGCGAGCGTTCGACCGGCATCCTCCTGCGGGCACTGGAGGATCGCGACGCGCTCGTCAGGCTAGACGCCTGCGGCGTGGCCGCGCGCGGGGCGTTCCCGGCTGCGGGCGGCCCTCGGATCCTCAGGGCCCTCTCCGCGAGGCTGTTCGACGAACGCCGTGGCGTTCGCGCGGAGGCGGCCAGGGCGCTCGGCCTCCTCGCCGAGAGGCTCGCCCGCGAGGCCAAGACCGACGCCCCCGCGCTCGAGGAGGCGGCCGAATCGCTCGCGAGGGCCGCCTCGCGGGACGCCGATCCCGCGACCCGCGCCGCGGCGGTGGAGGCCGTCGCGCGCTTCGCCGGCGAGCGCGCGTTCGACGTCGCCTCGAAGGCGCTCGCCGAGGACGACGACCGCGTCCGCGAGTCAGCGGTGAGAGCTCTCGCGATCTCCGCGCGCGGGCGGGCCCTCGCTGCGCTCGAGCGGGCGACGAAGGACGACTCCGGCCGCGTGCGCGTGACGGCTGCGGCCGCGCTCGCGCACGTCGGCACGGACGACGCCGTCGCCGCGCTCGTCAGGACGCTTTCGCTAAAGGACGAGGACCTGCGCTCTCAGGCGACCGCGGCGCTCGGCCGCGTCGGGAGCTCGCGCGCGGTCGAGGCCCTGCGGGCGCTCCTCGCGCACGAGGCAGGCGAGGTGAGGCGCGAGGCCGCGCAGGCGCTGGGCGATCTCGGGGACGCCGCCTCGATGGAGTCGCTCGCTCGTCTCGCAAGCGACCACCGCGCGGACGTGCGCGCCGCGGCCGTCGAGGCCCTGGGGCGGCTCGCCGACCTGCGCGCGGCGGGCGTCGTGCGCACGGGGCTCGCCGACCGGGACGCCGAGGTCCGCGCCAGGGCCGCGGAGGCCGCCGGGCGGATCGGCGATCCGGAGGCGCTGCCCGCGCTCCTCCAGCTCATCAGGCCGGGCTTCAGCGACGGCGAGCGCGTGGCCGCGGCGACGGCGATCGGCCTCTTGGGGGACGTTCGCACCGCCGAGGCCCTGGCGGCGCTCCTCGACGACGGCTCGGAGCACGTCAGGCGCTCGGCGGCGACGGCCCTGGCTCAACTCGGGACGAAGGGGGAGGCTCTCCTCCTCCACGAGGCCGCCTTCGCGGGGGCCGCGCGGGCGGATTTCCTGGGGGCGCTCGCGATCCTCCGCGTGCCCCTGGCGCGGCACTTCTTCCGACAGGAACTCGCACGCTCGAGGGCCGGCTCGGCCGAGCGCCTGGCCTGCGAGATCGGCCTCTTCCTGCTCGGAGACGCCGCGCACAGACAGGCCGTGCTCGACGGCGCGCGCCCCAGGCGCCCCGGGGCGAACCCGGCCCTCGCCATGGCGGCCCTGGTCCTGGCCAGGGACCCCGAGGCGGAGAAGCTCGCGAGCGAGGCGATCCGCTCGGCCGACCCGGTCGCGCGCGAGAGCGCCGCGCTCGCCCTGGGGGTGGCCCGACCCTCCTGGGGAGAGCCGCTCCTCCGCGAGGCGGCCTCGGACCGCGACAGGGCCGTCGCGCTCAGGGCCAGGGTCGGGCTCCGGTGGTATGCCCTCCGCGGGGTGAGAGGATGAGTTCAGTGGCGGCCTCGCCAGAAAGGCTCGCTCCAGGTTCCACTACGGCCATCGGCAGCCTGCCTCATACCGGCGCGCGCGAGGCCGTCGAGTTCGTGTTCGCGAGCGGCTGCGACATCCCCTTCTGGCCGCAGCTTCCGAGGAGGAGCGTCCGCGAATGGATGGTGCCCCAGTTCGCGGAGGCCTTCCCCGGTTTCGTACTGGACGAGGGGGCCAACCGTTTCCATGTCGATGGCGCAAGAGTCTCGCCCGAGGCCCTCACGGCGTTCTACGAGCGCGTCCTCGACCCCCAGCAGGAGCTCGCGCCCTCGCCCGAGCACGCCGCCGGGCTCTTCGAGTTCCTCGGGCAGCTCGGCTCGCGCGCGGGCGCCCATGCGTTCCTGAAAGGGCAGGTGACGGGTCCCCTGACTTTCCTGCTGGGCCTGAATCTCGCCGACGGCCGACCCATCCACGCCGACGCGGAGCTTAGGAGCGCGGCGCTCGAGCTCCTCGCGCGGCTAGCCTCCTGGCAGGCGAAGAAGCTCGGCGGGCTCGCCGGGGAGGGGGCGCTCGTCTTCATAGACGAACCGATCTATTCCGCGCTCGGGACGGCCGCGTATCTCTCGATCACGGCCGACGAGGTGCGCGCGACCGTCGGGCGGCTCGCCGAGGCCGTGCGTGGCGAGGGGGCCCTCGCGGGGGTCCACTGCTGCGGCGAGGCCGACTGGGAGACGGTGCTCTCCGCCGGCATCGACATCCTGAGCTTCGATTCCTGGAACTACGCGGGGTCCCTCGCGCTATACGGCAATAGCGTGCGCGCGTTCCTGGAGCGCGGCGGGGTCCTCGCCTGGGGCGCGGTGCCCACCGGGCCCGAACTCGCGCGCACGGGCGAGAAGGAAGTCTGGGAGCGACTGGAAGAGGCCGTCTCGGCACTCGCGGCGAAGGGCGTCCCCGAAACCCTCCTCCGCAGGCGCGCCCTCATCACGCCGAGCTGCGGCTGCGGCTCGCGCTCGATCGAGGAGACCGAGCACGTGTTCGCGCTCCTGCGCTCGGCGGGGGAGCGCTGGAGGTCCCGTCTCTGAGCGCGCGCGGGCCGAGCGTCCGGCGCGAGAGTTCCGGCATGGGGGCCGCATGAGCGAACTGAGGATCGCCGAGGTGAAGGTCTTCGTCACGCAACCCGCGGGGAGCCGGCTCATCGTGACGAAGGTCCTGACGACGGAGCCCGGGCTGTACGGCCTCGGCTGCGCGACGTTCACGCAGCGCCACAGGGCGGTCCAGGCCGCCATCGAGCGCCACATCGGCCCGCTGGTCACGGGGAGGGACCCGCGCGATATCGAGGACATCTGGCAGCTCTGCATGGTGAACGGGTACTGGCGGAACGGCCCCGTCCTGAACAATGCCGTGAGCGGCGTCGATATGGCCCTCTGGGACATCAAGGGCAAGCTCGCCGGGATGCCCTGCTACGGGCTCTGGGGCGGGAGGTGCCGCCCCGCCGCAGCGCTCTACTCGCACGCGGACGGCCGCGACTTCCAGGAGGTCGCCGCGAACGCGAGGGCGCTCGCCGAGCAGGGCTTCGCCCACGTCCGCTGCCAGTTGGGAGGCTACTCGGGCCTCGAGGGCGCGCTCGGACGCAGGCCGGATCGCGCCGCCGAGGGCGAGTACTTCGACCCGCGCGAGAAGCTCAGGCGCGTGCCCGCGCTCTTCGAGCACCTGAGGAAAGAGCTCGGCGACTCGATCGAGCTCCTCTATGACGTGCACGAGCGCCTGGCGCCGATAGACGCGGTGTGGCTCGCGAGGGCCGTCGAGCCCTTCAGGCTATACTTCCTCGAGGACCTGCTCGCGCCTGAGGACATCGACTGGCTCTCCCATGTCAGGGCAGTATGCGCAACGCCCATCGCGATGGGCGAGCTCTTCAATAACCCGCGCGAGTTCGTGCCACTCGTCTCGGGGAGGCTCATCGACTTCGTCAGGGTCCACGTCTCGCAGATCGGGGGCCTCACCCCGGCGCTCAAGCTCGCGCACCTCTGCGAGGCGTTCGGCGTCCGCACGGCCTGGCACGGACCGGGCGACGTCTCGCCCGTCGGCATGGCCGCGAACGTCCACCTGGACGTGGCCTGCCGCAGCTTCGGCATCCAGGAGTGGGCGTCGCGCTCGGCGGCCGAGCTCGACATGTTCCCCGGGTATCCGGAGGCGCGGGGCGGATACGCCTATCCGAACGACTCGCCCGGGCTCGGGATCGACTTCGACGAGAAGCTCGCCGCGCGCTTCCCGCCGGACGACGAGAACCCCCGCTGGACCGTCTCGCGGCTCCCCGACGGTACGCTCGCGCGGCCGTAGGGCACCGCGCCCCGAGCGGTCATGGCATTCGTCGCGGGGGCCCCGGGGAGGCACTCGGCGCCCAGGGACCCGATGGCGCGGCCCTCTCGCCCCACCCCCGGTCCGCACCGGGGACGTGCGCCGGGTCAACCGCTCGCGGTCGAGGCCTTTGGGGCCTCGTGCCCCACGCGGTGGGCGTAGTAGCCGTAGTGGTAGCGGCCGTAGCCGTAACGTCCGCGCGCGACGGGGACGTCGTTCAGCAGCACCCCGACGACCTTCCCCTTAGCAGCCTCGATGGCCTCGCCCGCGTGCGAGATCGCCCGGCGAGGCGTGGTGTCGGCGCGGACGACCAGGATCGCGCCGTCGGCGAGCGGCGCGAGCACGCTCGCGTCCGTCACGACGCTCACGGGGGGCGTGTCCAGGACTATGAAGTCGTAATGCTTCCTCGCCCAGGCCAGGAACTCCGACATCCTCCCCGAGCCCAGGAGCTCGGCGGGGTTCTCGGGGCTGCGGCCCGCCGGCACGACACGCATCTCCGGAAAACCGATGTCGGCGACGACCTCCTCGGGGGCGAGCCCGTCCGTGAGGCAGGCGCTCAGCCCGCGATCCTCCGGCAGACCGAATATCCCGCGCAGCGACGAACGCCTCAGGTCGGCCTCCACGAGAAGCACGCGCCTGCCGGCCTGCGCCATGGCCGAGGCGATATTCGAGGCGGTGGTGGTCTTGCCCTCCTTGTCGAGCGCGCTCGTCACGAGAAGCACGGCCGCGCCCGAGGGGTTCAGCGAGGCCAGGAGCCCCGTCCTGACGCAGCGGTAGGCCTCGGCCCCCAGGGACCTGGGATCGAGATGGCACGCGAGCGCGCGCTTGCGGGGTTCCTCCTGGAGCATGTGCGGGACGCTCCCGAGCACCTTGGACCCGCTCGCCGCCGCGAGCTCCTCCGCCGAGCGGACGCCGCCGTGCGAACGCTCCAGAGAGATGGCGAGCCGGACCCCCGCGATCAGCCCCAGGAGCGCGCCAGCGGCCAGGATGAACATGCGCCTCGGCTTGACCGGTTCGCGCGGCTCTTCGGCGCGCTCCACGATCTGCACCGGCGGAGACAGCCCCGAGGCGAGCCCCAGCCGCCCACGGGTCTCCAGGAGGGGTTCGTAGAGTTGTTTGGCGCGTTCCACCTCCCGCTTGAGCGCCTCCAGCTTCAGGAGCTTCTCGTTCAGGGCCAGGGCCTTCTTTTCCTGCTCGTCCAGGGCGCTCCGCAGGACCTTCTCCTTCTCGCGGGCCGCGCTCACGCTCCGCCTGAGGGCCTCCATCGCCGCCTCGATCTTCGCGCGGCGGGCCGACCTGAGGTCGGCGAGCTGGGAATCCACGGTCCTGACCTGCGGGTGGTCGCGCTGCATCGTCCTGAGGAGGTCCGACTTCTCCTTCTCCAGGGCCAGGATCTGCGAGTCGAGCTGTGCGACGGAACCCAGCCCCGCGATCCTGGGGCTGAACTCCACGGTCTCGGGGGACTCGCCCGCCGCGCGGAGCTCGGCCTCCAGCCCGATCCGAGCCAGCTCCGCGGCCGTGAAGTCCTGGTTCAGTTGGCTCAGGCGCTGCACGACGACGTTCTGGACGCCGTCGAGCAGAAGGATGCTATTCTCCTCCTGGAAGGCCTGGAGACGCTCCTCGGCGGCGACAAGCTCCGTTCGAAGGCGGGGGAGCTGCTCCTCCAGCCACCCGGCGGCGTGCTCCGAGCTATCCCGCCGCCACCGGGCGCTTTCCTTCTCGAAGCACTCGACTATGGCCGTCGCGGCCCTGGCGACCTTGCGCCTCTCGGGGCTCTCGAAGCTGACTTCTATGAGCTTAGTCCCGGCCACATGCCTGACCTGGACGGATCCGGCGAGTTCCGCAGCCAGGGCCTCGTCGGTCTTGGACCCGTCCCAGCCCTCCCGCTTGAGCTGCGCGGCCGCCGCCAGCAGTATCGGGCGGCTCCTCAGGAGCCTGACCTGGGTCCTGTAGTAGGTGTCCTGCGAGAGGTCGGTCTGGTAGAGCCCCTGCATGCCGACGAGCCTCGTGGCCTCGTCCTCGACCATGATCAGGGCAGTGGCCCTGTAGATGGGGGTGAGGACCATGCCCAGCCCGGCCGCCGCGAGGACTCCCGCCAGCAGCAACCCCAGCACGACCAGTTTCCTGCCCCAGATGACGTCCCAGTACCAGGCCAGGGTCTCGCGGCCGTCTTCGCGAGTGGTTCTCAAGGCTGCTTTCCCTCGGGACTCGTGGTGCCCCGGGCGCCGGGTTCAGCGCTCGGCCCTTCCTCCTGAGCCTGCGATATTCTCTTGAGAAGAGAAGCTCGTGTCAAGGAAGCAAGACCTTGAACAGAGTCATTCAATCCGGCGCGGTGACGCATACTGCCGCTATCGCACCGTTTCGAACGGCCGGCTTCTCGCGCCCATGGCCGCGCCGAGTGGCGCGCCGACGCGTGCGCCCCAGTCCCGTAGGGGAGAATTGAACGACCCTGGCATCAGGTGCGACTGGCTTGACTACCTGTTCGAATGGCGGATAGCATCCAGCACAAGAGACAGACATGGCCGACGCCATCATCTACTGCGACCGCTGCGGCCGGATGATCCAACCTGCGGAACTGAGCCGCGGTCAGGCCATAGCCACGGGGAGGGTCGCGATCTGTTCCTCCTGCGCGGCCGGGCTCGCCCCCGAGGAGAGGGCGGCGCTCGCGGCCATGGCCCGGTCCGCCAGGACCCGGACGCCCGTCCCCGCGCGAACGCCGTCCGCGCGCCTCGGAGTCCCTCCGCCGGCTGCGGGGGCCGTCCCCGTTCGGCCGAGGACTCCCGCGCCTTCGGGGAGGCCGAGCGCCAGAGCGGCGGAACCCGGCCCCGGCAGGGGCTCGGCGACGCTCGCGCTCGCCGCCGCGGGAGTGGCGGCCGGCGTAGCAGTCGGCGTAGCGGTGGTGCTGCTCGTCATGTCTGGCGGCAACCAGGCCCCGCCTGCGCCGGTCCCGCAGTTCCAGCCCGCACCGAGTCCCGCGCCGGGCCCCGCGAGCGCGCCTCCAGGAACATCGGAGGCGCCCGCGGCGGCCGCCCGGCCGGTCGCCCTCGATGCCGCCGCCTCGCGCAGACACCTCGAGGCAGTCCGCGCCGCCATCGATCCCTCGCTCGGCCGCTATGACGAGATCCGCAGCGAGCTCGTGCGGCTCCGCGAGGCCCTTGCGGGCAGCCCCGAGGCCGAGGAGGCCGCGAAGCTCCTCGCCGAACTCGACGAGCGGCACGCCGAGCTCGGCGAGTCGGCCCTCAAGTCCGCGTCGGAGGCGGCCGACGACCTGGTCAGGCGCGGGAGGTTCGACGAGGCCGTCTCGGTCCTGAACTCGCTCAGGCCGCGCTTCGGCGGGAGCGTGTGGTTCGAGACGCGAGGCGAGAGGGAGCTCGCCGCGGCCCTGAGCAGGATCGCCGAGGCGCGCTCGGCGGGACAGGGGACTGTGGGCCGGAACGTCTTCGCCGACGGCAGCTTCGACGTGGTCGACGGGAGGGGCATCCCCTCGGGATGGTCCGTGCCCGCGGAGTGGGTCGCCTCCGCCGGGCCCAACCGCTGGCTGAGGCTCTCGAACGACGACCCCAAGAACGCCCCCAACGTCGTGTACAGGTTCCCGGTGGACCCGGCCTGGGAGACGCTCAAGGTCTCGGCGAGGATCAAGGCGACCGGCCTCAAACCCGGGAAGGAGAACTGGCACACGGGCCGAGTCGCCCTCCGCTTCGAGGACGAGAAGAACGAGATGGTCGGCCAGTACGGGCCCGTGCCCGAGCTCAGGGCGGACAGCGACTGGACGCTGCGGGAGGTCACCATGACCGTACCCGCGGGCGCGCATCACCTGAACGTGCAACCGGCGCTCTTCCACGCGACGGGCACCGTCGAGTTCGACGACATCCAGATCGTGCCGCTCTCGCTGCGGCCCGCGCCGACCCGGGCTCCCGCCGCAGCCGCCCCAGCGGGCGAGGAGATGAGGCCCGAACCATCGCCCGCGCCGGCACCCGCCGTCGAGGTGCCCCCGCCGAGCGAGGAGCCCTGGCCTCTCTTCCTGGTCGAGTTCGTCGCGGCGGCGCGCGCGGGGCTCGAAGAGGCGAAGGCGCTCGTCGAGAGGGAATCGCCGCGCCTCGCGGAGCTCGTGCCTGCGGAGCGGCTCGCGCGGCTGAGACTCCACCTGCGCGAGGCCGGGCTCGTGCACGAGATCGCCCTCGACGGCCTCAGGAACGCCGCCGGCATGGTCAGGCTCCAGAGACAGGGCCGCCCCGTCTCGGGCAAGGTCGCGAAGGTGGAGGGCGGCGTCCTCACGCTCAAGCCGTCCGTCGGCGAACCGGTCGATATACCGATCGCGGAGATCGCCCCGGCCGATCTCGTGCAGGCCGCGGGGCTCCTGCGCCTGGGCTCCGTCGAGCCGGTAAGAGTCGCGCAGTACCTGCTGGCCCGTGGCGATATCGCGCAGGCGAGGCGACTCGTCGCCTCCGAACCGGGGCCCAAGGCGCTCGCGCTCCGCGAGGAACTGGACGAGATCGCCTCCGCCCTGGAGCGCGCCGAGGCGAGGGAGCGCAGGGCGAAGACCCCCGGGCCCCTGCAGCGCCCCGAGGCGGTCGGCGCCCCCGCCGCGGCGCCGCGCCCGGCGTTCGCCCTCCGCGTGAACTGCGGTCCCAACCAGTTCGAGGTCCCCGGCTGGGAGCGCGACGACCCCTGGGTGAGCGGCGGCGCCGACTTCACCTTCGGCAGCTCGCCGGACGTGACCGGGGTGGCCGGCGCCGCTCCTCCCGAGGTCTACCGCACGTGCCGCCACCAGAACCACAGCTACAACTTCTCCTCCGTCCCGAACGGGAACTACACGGTGCGGCTGCACTTCTACGACGAGCACGGTCAGGGCCGCAGGATGGACTACACGATCGAAGGCGTGAAGGTCCTGGACGGCTTCTCGACCCGCCCGAGGGAGCTGGCCATCCGCGAGTTCGCCGTGACCGTCTCCGACGGCAACGGCCTCCAGATCGTCGCCGAGCAGGACGACGGCAACGACGTCTTCGAGTGCGGGATAGAGATCTTCTCGGCGGAGGCGCCCGAAGGAGGCGGATACGTCCGGGGACTCCTGGGCGAATACTTCCAGGGTACCGAGCGCGACCCCGCCATGCTCAAACTCACCAGGATCGACCCTCAGGTGGACTTCGACTGGAAGACCGGGAGTCCCGCCCCCGAGATAGCTCCCGACAACTTCTCGGCCCGCTGGACGGGTGAGATCGAAGTGCCGGCTCGCGGGCGCTACGAGTTCGAGATCCGACGCGACAACGGCTTCGCCCTCTGGATCGGGGGGAGGCGCATATTCGAGAAGCTCGACCAGGGCCACGGGATCGACCACGCCTCGGCCGACCTCGAGGCCGGATGGCAGCCGATCCGGATCGAGTTCCTGGAGGGCGGCGGAGACGCCTACGCGAGGCTCTCCTGGAAGGGGCCCGGGTTCGACATGAAGGTGGTCCCGCCCGAGAGCTTCCGCACGCGGAGCGGCGCGCCCGGGGAGTGGACCCGCACCGAGAACTTCGACTCGGTGGCCGACGGCACCAGGCCGCCCCAGGGCTGGTCGCTCGGTGCCGACTGGCGGATCGACAGGGGGGCCCTGGTCTCCGGGTCGTCTCAGGCGACCTTCGCCGCGCCGCTCGCGCCGAACGGCAAGGCGGTGACCCTCGAGGTGACTCTCACCGTCGAGGAGACGCTTCCCCAGGGCGGGCACAAGGTCGCGGGGCCGGCGGTCTACCTCGACGAGAGGAACTACTGGGGCGCGGCCCTCGTCGAGGCCCCGGACGGCTCGCGGTACATCGAGCTCTGCGAGATGCTGGACGGCGAGTGGCTGGCCCAGGTGAAGGAACCGTTCAAACTCTCCGCGACTCACCACGGCGGCCTCGGATGGGAACCGAGGCACCCCTACAGACTCAGGCTCGAGATGGACCCGGAGGGGATCACCGCGAGTTTCTCCGAGCTCGACGGGAAGACCCTGGCCTCGATCGGCTACAGGTTCGACAAGAGGGCGGTGACCTCGGGCAGGCCCGCCCTGAAGAGCGGCGGCTTCCGCGCCAGGTTCGACGACTTCACCGCCAAGGTCCGGACCGATGGCCCTGCGGCCATCGCCCCGCCTCCGACGCCACCGCTACCGGGGGGGCCGAAGGAACCCCTGCCTGGCGAGACCGGCGAGCCGGGCCAGTGGGCGCCGGGGCTCATCTGCGAGCTCTTCAGCGACCACGGGTTCCGCAACAGGATCGGGGTGCGGATCGACCCGGCCGTCGACATGCACTTCGGGGACGGCCCCGTGGACCTGGACGGCCCTTCTGACAACTTCGCGGTCAGGTGGTCGGGGTGGCTGCTCGTCCCGCAGGACGGCCAGTACACCATCAAGCTCGACGTCGATGACGTGGGGAATATGACCCTGGACGGCAGGCCGTTCCTTTCGAGCAAAAACAACCAGTCGCAAACGCAGACGCGCAGGCTCGACGCCGGGCTGCATTCCATCACGGTCACACTCCTGGAGTACGGCGGGGGGGCCTTCGCCCGCCTCCAGTGGCAGACGCCCATGCTCGCCAAGACCGAGACCATACCTGCCGGGTACTTCTACCACCGCGTCCCCGAACTCGGCGAGATGGGGCCGTTCGCCAAGCTCGAGCGCGGCGTCTGGGCCGAGTACTTCCTCACGGACGCCTTCGACCGCAAGGTCGCCGAGGGACCGCTCGACAGGCTCGACTTCGACGCCGGCGACCTCCCGCCGCACCCGCTCCTGCCGAAGGATCGCTCGGGCGTGCGCATGAGGGGCTACCTGCTCTCGCGGTGGTCGAAGGACATGAAGTTCGAGGCCGAGGGCGGAGGCGTGCGGCTGCGGCTCGGCGGGCGGACCGTCATCGACAGCCTGAGGTCGGCGGTCAAGGCCTCCGGCAGCGCGGCGATCTCCCACGGATACAACGAGTTCGAACTCGAATACGCGGACCTCGGCGACACCAGACTCGTCGTCCGATGGGACGCCGACGGCATGCGCACCATCGACGCGAACTGGCTCTTCAGGAGGCCGGGCAGGCGGCGGACGGTGGACAGGTCGGGGCTGGCCCCGGGTCTTCTCGGGAGGCTGTACGCGGGGGAGAATCCCGGCGGCAAGGCCGTGGCGGAGTTCCTCGAGCCCTCCTGCACCTTCGACTGGTCGGGACGGGAGCCCGCGCCGGGGCTTGCAAAGAATCGCTTCTCCGGCGCCTGGCGGGGGGTGCTCCTCGTGCCCCAGACTGGGCAGTACATGTTCGTCGTGAGGCACAGCGGCGGCGTAGCGCTCTCCGTGGGCGGGACGCCCGTCGTGAACAAGTGGAGCTCCGTGACCGGGCTCCAGAGCGGGGTGGTCGCGCTCCGCGCGGGCAGGGCCCCGCTCATGCTCACCTATTTCAACAGGGAGGGGGACGCGAAGCTCGACTGCTGGTGGTCCGGGCCGCTCTTCGGATTCAGGAGGCTGTCGTCGGAGGCCCTCGCCCATCAGGCCCAGGAGCTGCCGATGGCCAGGCCCTGGGAGGAGGAGCCCAGGGCGAAACCCGGGGAGCCGGCCGCGCCCGTTGCCGCCGGCGGAACCGAGGCCTCGAAACCGGAGCCCATGCCTGCGGGGAATCTCGTCGTCAACGGGACTTTCGAGGCCCTGTCCGAGGACGGCAGGTTCGCCGAGAGATGGACCGCGCACCAGTGGGGGCCCGGGAGCCCGGCATACGTGGCACGGATAGACCGCGGGAACGCCCACGCGGGCGAGCGCGCACTCCTCGTCCAGGCCACCGGCGACGGCGCGCTCCCCGGCGCGTTCACCTCGCTCCCCTCCGCGCTGACCGCGGGGAGCTACACCCTTCGCTTCTGGGCCTGCGCCGACGTGGGCAAGAGCGCCCAGGTGCATGCCAACGTGGCCGGGAGGGACGTCGGCCCCTTCCAGGTCGGCGAGGACTGGAAAGAGATCGTCGCGCAGATCGATCTCGCCGAGAAGAAACTCGGCGCGACGCTGCGGCTCTGGACGTCGAGCGCCCGCGTGAGAGTCTGGTTCGACGACGTGTCGCTCGAGGCGAAGTCGCCCGCACCTCCGGCGCGCTAGCGCAGCTCGCCCCGCCCGTCCCGCTCGCCGACTACCTGCGCGCCGCGGCGCACAGCCAACCGAAGGTGGCCGCCGTATAGCAAGTATTCTGGTGGACCGTGAACTCCCCGCTCAGCGGGCAGTTGCGGTTCTCGAACCAGCGCTCCGCCCCCGGCCACCGATCGATTGCGGGGTGGACGGTCTTGTTCGCCCAGTCGTTGTCCCACGGGCCGCTGCCGAGATCGTTGGCCTTCTTCCACGGGCCGTACGGGACGATCCCAGGGTGCGGCGTCGGCTTGCCGTTGTACCAGGCGTCCATGTGGAAGACCTCTATCGGATGCCTCGGGCCCAGGCCGGTGACCCACGTCTGGTTGAGCGAGTTCGTGCCGAGGAAGTAATCGCACGTGGTGATCACGGCCCCGCGGAAGGCCCTGGCCTTCGCGGGGTCGGACTCCCTGGTGAGCGCGTGGCCCACCACGCCGGACAGGATCCACGGCGTGGTCAGGTGCCCGATGAGCATCGGCATGTAGAAGTGCCCGCCCCAGCGCAGGGCGCGCCGGGTGCTATTCTTGAGCGCCTGGAGCTCGGCGCTCGCCAGGACGATCTCGCGCATGCGTCCCAGGAGTTCCGGTCTGCCCTTTCCGCCGAGACAGTATACCCAAGGCGCGAACTGCCGGTCCCCGAGAAGCTCGGCACCGGGCTTCAGGTCCGCCGTATCCTTTTCGAACTGGGTCTCGAACGCCTCGTCGAGCGTCATGCGGAAGATCGCCGCCGCGGCGTATGCCCGCCAGTCCCTGCACTTCTCGGCCCCGGGCTGCTTGACTGCCCAGGCGTAGGACTCGCGCGCCTCAGCGAGCCAGTCCACGCCCTCGGGGTCGCGCACACCCGCGAGCCTCAGGCACCAGGCCAGGTGCGCCGCGACCGCAGCGTAGCGGAATGTCGAGTCAGGGTCCTCTCCGGAGACTATCCACTGGCGGTGCGTGTCCTCCCAGGAGCCGATCGTCCTTCCGTCCGGCAGGCAGTCCCCGCCGAAGTGATCGCCGCAGACGCGGAGACCCACCCCGCCTGTGCCCCAGCCCTTTTTCAAGAGCTCCCGCCGCAGGCGGTGGCAGAAACGAGGGAGCCAGGCGGCCTCGTCGAGGATATCCGGGACGCCGTTCCCGCTCTCCGGAATACCGAGCTCGCCGTCGGTGAAGTTGTGCGGCGCGGTCTCGAAGGCGAGGAGGAGCGTCGCCGGGACCGTCGCGTGGCTCGGGTAGGAGTCCCAGTCGCCCGCGTCCTGGTACCAGCCCCAGACGTTGATCGGACCCTTGATCCCGGCCTCTATGGCCGCCTTGTCGGCCTTGTCTGCGTCGGCGTTCTTCCAGTCGATGCAGCGCGAGGTCGTGTAGACGAGCTTGCCCGCGAAGCCCGGCGTGAGGAGCGGGTTGTGCGGGGCGGGACGCTCGAACTCGGTGAAGGGCCTCCGGAGCTCGATCCCGCTCCGGTTGTGGTACAGCCCTCGGCAGGCGACGCGGAAGGGCTCGCGGTAGATATCCGCGTCGATCCGGAACGGGAACGAGCTGCCCACGCCATCGACCGCCACGACGTACTCGCCTGGCGTCGAGAAGGCGCTGAAGTCGCATTCCCAGACCTCCGCACACTGGAAGTTCCCGCCGGGGGTGTCGCCGACCTGCCCGGTCTCCTGGAGGTTCGCCGGCGCGCGGAAGGCGACGGGGCCCGAGAAGACCGCCTTCTTCGTCTTCAGATCGATCAAGCGGAACGACCTGCCCTTCAGGAAAGAGAGGTCGAGCGAGCCCATGTCGCCGGCCCAGTGGTACACGTAGGCGTACTTGGCCGGGGCGTCGGGCAGGTAGCCGATTGTGTTCACGTGCACCGCCTCCGAACGCGATCTGTCCGGGTGGTACGAGAGCGCGAGCCTGTCCAGGCCGCGCAGGCCCTCCGCCGAGATCGTGTACGTCCGCCCGGCTTTCATGGCGCTCGGCAGCACGAGGTAGAGCCAGTGGCTCTTCACGTGATCCGGGTCGCGGTTGACGGCCCGACCGGCGGCCTGGTCCCAGCCTTGGACCATCCACGCGAACTGCGTCCCCTTGCTCTTCCGGCCGACCTTGATCGGGTGTACGCCGGCGGCGAAATCGGGGTCCTCGCGGCAACTCACCGTCCAGGTCTCGGGGCGGGAAGCCACCGCAGTATCGAGCGGCAGGAGCACGACGTATTCCTCTTCCCGCTTCTGCCCCCTCTTGTGGTGGACGACGTGGCCCTCGACCACGTGGACGACCGCTATGCGCTCTGTGAGCGGCATGGCCTCGACGGACTCGAACCTGTCGGCCAGGGCGAGCTGCGCCGCGAGCAAGACTCCCTCCGCGACGACGCCGAGATGACCTGCCATGTGCGATTCCTTTCCTCTGTCGCAGGCTCCGCGCGCGCCTAGCGCCGGCGGAGCGCCGATCCCGCCCGTCAGAACGCCTCGTCGACCCGCGCGAGGCCCCGCGCCCCGACCATGTACCTGCCGCCGAAGAGCCTCTTCCAGGCCAGGTTGTGCTCGGAACCCAGGCGCTCCGTCTCCTCGGCCGAGAACTCCCCGTGCTTCTTCCTGAAGACGAACAGACACTCCGGGTCCTCGCGCCGGGCCCTCTCCACCTCTTCCAGCATGATCGCCCTGCGGACCTCGGGGCCCCAGCCGCCGGAATCGGTCCTGTGGCCGGTGGCGACGGTGATCCTGTCGGCGAGGTAGAGGCTCCCGTAGGGCTCCCTCCCCACGTGGACGATGCGCCTCCGCAGCTCGGCGTACTCGCGCCCGGCGAGATAGCGCGCGTAGGCGGCCCTGTCCCCGTCCGAAGCGCCGGGGCGCGCCGGCTCTTCGCGGGGCGGCGGCTCGTCCGAGATGCGCCCCGCAGGCATGATCCCCCGCATGAACTCCGCCATGCGCTCGAAGTCGCGGTCCGGCTCCGAGCGCCAGACGGCGAGCCAGACCGCCGCATTCGCGCCGGTCGGTCCCGGGAACGCGCGCAGCCCCAGGGCGCCCGGCATCCCGAAGGTGAGCACGGGCAGAGGGACGAACGAGAAGGCGACGAGGAGTCCCGCCCTGAGGCGCAGGCTCCCGCGCCTCGGGCCCGGCTGGGCCTTGACGGCATCGGCGGTCTTCCCCATCGCCCTCGCGAGCCCCCCGCGCCTGCCCTCCCAAAGGTATAGCCCGACCGGCCCGCAGAAATACGTGGACAGGAAGAAGCCCAGGTCGTGGACGTCCCTCGACGCTATGCGAATGCAGAACCGCTCGTAGGCCCGCACGAGGCCCGGCAATAGCCCTAGCAACCCCTCACGCGGCGCCGATGGCCGCTGGGGATTGCCATCGAGCGCCGTGGGAGGGAGCGCGCATGCCCCGTCCGCGCCGAGGGGACCGGCTGAACGCAGCTCTTCGCGAGGCGTCTCGGCCTGCACCGGCCGCCTCCCCCGTGCGGCTCGCGCCAGCTACTCGGCCCCGAAACGCCCGAGCCTCACGAGCCTCCCGGCCAGTTCGAGCACGAAGTCGGGCGCCGCGACGGTCACCCTGCCCTCCGGGGAGCGGAGCTCGATCCGCGTGAGGAGTCTCCCCTCGTGCGGCTGCCACCATTCGAGCAGGTACCTGCCGGGCTCGAGCCCGGCGAGCTCGAACCTCGCCCCGCGGACGGGCGCGAGCGACCCGCCCTGGGTCGGGCCGGCCTTCGGCGCAAGACGCCTCTCCATCCACCAGATCGCCCCGGCGCCGCCGGACCTGCCGAGGACCGTGAAATCCTCCTCTTCGATGACCAGGGCCTTCGGCATTTCCGGGGCCGCCGGGGCGTCCGGCGGCGCAGCGAAGCGGATCAGCGCCGCGGCCTCATCGAGGGCCACGCGCGCGCCGAGAAAGACGGGCCTGCCCGCGCCGACGGCGGCCGCCCAGAGCGCCCTGTGTCGTTCGCGGAGGAGTTCGGCGTTCCCGGCGCCGGCCTTCCCCGGCGGGAGCGCCGCCATGTCGAGCACGAGGTAGGCGGCCCGGGACGCGAACGCGGCCTCGAAGGCGGCGCGTGCGGGATCGGCCCGGCCAGGGGCCGCCGCGAGGTCGAGCGTCGCGCCGACGATCCAGGGTCCGGCCCCGGATGCGTGCCCAGCTCCGCCGGCCAGCGTCGCCGAGAGCGTCCACCGCGCGGGGGCCCGGCCCCCGATGGCAGACGCGACGAGCCGCTCCAGGCGCAGTCGGGCAGCGACGTCGCCGGCCGACATGGCCTCCGCGAGCTCGAGCCCTCCCAGGGCCGGGAGTTCCCCCCAGCGCGATGCCGCGTAGGAGAGGAGCTTCCCGAGCGCGGACTCGCCCGGCGCGCCTGCGCCCTCGGGCCATTCCTTCGCGAGGATCGGGACGAGCGCCATGCCCCGCGAGTGCGCCTCTTCGAGGAGCCTGTCGATCCGCCAGGCGCTATCGAGCCTCACCTGCGCCGCCGCGTCGAGCAGCGCAAGCTCGCCCTCGTACACCGGCACACGCACGAGCCGAACGCCCCCGGCGGAAAGCTCGCGCAGCCGCGAGAGCGCCTCCTGGAGACTCAGCCCTGGGCTCAACGTCGCGCCGGCAGGCCCGGTGCCTGTTCGCGCCGACGCGAGCCCGCCCGGCCCCCCCGCGCCCGACATCGAGAGCTCCCGGAAGGCGGAGCTCCGCAGTACGGTCTCGGCCCGGCCGGACGGCGTCGCGAAGGATACGACCCAGTCCGCGCCCAGGGAGGCAGGCGCGAGCCTCGCGCGGAAAGAGGAAACTCCCAGCGGCTCGATGACGTTGCGTCCGGCCTCCGGCGCGGCAGATGCCGGTTCGTTCCCGACGGGGCGCGAGGCATAGTCCTGGGCGAAGTAGCCTCGGACCTCGCTCTGCGAGCGCCCGCCCCCCGCGCGCACGGAGAGGCCCACCTCAGCAGGGTCGAACGGATCGCGCCAGCTCCCGAAGGCGCGCACGACGAGCTCCAGGCACCCCAGTCGCCCCGCCGCCCGCGGGAGCGGCTCCGCGAGGAGGATCGGCGGCCCCTCGTAAGGTTTCCTCCCGATGAAGACCGCCAGGGAGACGGGCGCGAGCGCGTCGAACGGGCTCGGACGCATCCTCAGCGCGAGGACCGCCCCCTGCGGCGCGAGCTCCACCGCCACGGGCACCTCTGTCTGGAGGACGAGCGGCGGGAGCTCGGGCGGCGAGAGCTGGATCGCGCGCGTGTCCGGACGCGCGGCCGGCTCGCCGAGGACGTGTTCCTCCCCGTCCAACGAGACGCTGCCGCCCTGGAATGGCTCTTTCGCGATCCTCGCCACGAGGCCCGCGAGGACCGGCCTCGGTTCCTCCCAGGGGGAGCCGGTGCGCGCCGGGCCGGGCGCGGCGGCGAACTCGACGACGGTCCCGCCTCCGGCCGCGCGGACGGTCGTAACGAGCGAGTACGTGCGGCCGGAGACGTTCGCTGTCGCAGGTCGCCAGGCCCTCGCGGGCGAGACCTTCGCCGGGACGCCGTCCGAGGAGGAGAGCTCGAGCGCGAGCGATCGCACGAGCGCGAGCTCGCCCGCGACGACGCTCGCGCTCGCGTCGTCGCGCACCACGACGCGGAGGGAATCCTTCTCCGCGGCGCTTCCGTCCTCCGCGCCTGCCCCGCGGCACAAGGCCGCGAGAAGGGCGCCTGCGACGAGCGCCAGCGCGCTCGCCATGTGCTCGTCCCATGCGAGGCGTCGCCCCGGGACGGTCTCCGACGAGCAATCTCCGACCGACGCCCTCATGGGCTCCGCCGCTCTCGCGCCTGACGCCGCCACGCCCGCACGTCCGGCATCCCTGCCACCGACTTCCTCGTCGAGGCCCTAACCCGAGAATAGCTCCACGTTCGAGCGCGGCACGACGACCCTCTCCGCGGGGACGCCCTCGCGCTCCGGGTCGAGCTCGGCGACGAGCACCCTCACCCTGGCGCCTGTCGCTATCTCGCGCGGCTCCTCCGGGAGCTCGATCACGCGTCCGGTCCGGCCGAAGCGCGGATGCCGGATGAGCCTCACCTTCGAACCCACATCGAGCGTCCCTGCGGCCCTCGCCGCCGCAGGCGCGGGTCCGGGTTCCGGGGCCCTCCCCTCGGGCGGCGGTTCACGGGGCGCGACGAGCTCCGGGCGTATCGCGCCCGCGCGGATCTGCGTCTGCCCGCTCATCGAGGCGTGCCGGCCCTCGAGGGATCTCAACAGCTCAAAGGTCCTCTCGGCCATCGGAATGCGGCCGAATCCCTCGGTGACGAGCACGGGGAAGGGCACGTCCTCCTGGCCCGTGATCGCGATGCCGAGCTCGTACCCGAGGTACGCGGCGAGTTCGGAGTCTCGCAGGCTCCCCACCACGAGCCCCGCGGCGGCGCGCTCGACGAGCGCCCGCCAGGCTTCGGGCTCGGCCCAGGCCCCTCCGACGACGATCTTCCCCGCAAGCTCCACCGGCAGGGCGGACTCCGCGAGCGGTTCCCGCGGCGAGCGCACGGGGCAGAGCACCTGCCCCGTGGTCTCGCCCCCGACGCCGAAGACGCCCTGCACGAGCGCCCCGCGGGTCTCGATGACGACCGTGTCCGGCGGGGCGATCTCGGCGACGCGCCCGCGGACGAAGGCCGTGAGGACGAGCGGCGCGCGCTCGCGCCTGATCCCCACGTGGCCCGTCGCGGCGCTCGCGAACTCGACCCGCCCCGAGACCGGGGCCCGGACGCGCGAGGCGAAGAGGCCGAAGAGACCCTTCAGCTCCGCGAGGACCTGGCCTTCGGAGACCTGCTCGCCAGGTTTCACGCGGAGGGCGCCGCCGAGCTCGGCCGGTTCGATCCCGAGCTCCTCCGAGCAGCGCACCGTCACGAGCTCACCTGGGAGCTCCGCCCTCGCGACGGGCGTGTGCGGCTCGACCGGCTGGCCCGGCCTCACGAGGATCTCGCCCGGAAGCGGCAGCCTGCGCTGCTTCCTGACGACTGCGTCCGCGGAGATCGCCAGGCCCGGCGTGTATGCCGTACCCATGCCTCACCCCGAAGGAAGTCCGAGCGCCGCGAGGTGCGACGCCACGGCCCGCGCGCGCCCTTGCGTGTCCGGCGGGAGCTCGAGCGGCCTCCCGCGGCAGTCGAATACGATCCCGGTCTCTCCGCCGCGGAGGACGAGCTCGCGCTCGCGGCCGGGTCCCGCGCCGACGTCCAACCCCGGGCCCGGCCTGAGGACCGCGCGCGCGGACTCGGCCGCCCCGAGCTCGACCCTGACGAGTTCGCCGCTCCGGAGCGCGAGCTCCCGCCTGCCCCCCGGGAGCTCGAGGCTCGCGAGGAGCGCCTCGCCGCGGCGCGGCAGCCTCCCCCGAGGCGCGACCGCCGTGCCCAGGGGCACGAGGCAGTCGCGCTCGAGGAGTCCGAGCGCCGAGTCGGGATCGACCGTGGAGAGCACCCCCAGGTGCGGCATCATGAAGATGGAATCCACGGCCATGTACGCGACGCCGCTCGGCTGGAAGGCGTCGAGCATGATCAGGAACGCCCCGCTGCGTCGCGGGGCGTGCGAGAGCACCCCGCCGGAGCCGATGATGAAATCCACGGCGGACATGTCCACGAGCTCCTCGTCGGGGCCCTTCTGCTCGAAGGTCTCCGCTATGGTCCGCTGCCTCACGACCCCCTTGAGCCCGCGCGCGAGCGACCTGTGGTGCTCGAGCGCCAGCGCCAGCGCCTCCCTCGCCGCCGCCTGCTCGACGAGGAGGTCTTCGACCGTCTCCGGGATCGTCGTCGGGCGGACCATCTTGTTCCGGAGCCTGTCGCGGAGCTCGGTCTCGTCGATCTCGAACGGCAGCCAGCGGGCGATGCGCCCGATCCCGGCCTCGACCATCACGTTCGCGAGCGAATAGCTCATGCCGAGATTGGCGGAGACGGTCCTGTGGAACTCCCCGCCGAAGACGCTGAAGACGTCCGTCGTCGCGCCGCCTATGTCGACCGCCAGCACGTTCTGCCCCGAGCGGGCCTGCGCGGCGAGCCTCACCATGCGGCCCACGGCGTCAGGCGTCGGCAGGACGCTCACGGAGACCTGATTCATGAGCTCGCCGTAGCCTGGGGCGTGGCTCATCACGTGCTCCAGGAAGGCGTCGTGGATGGCCTTCCGGGCGGGCGCGAGGTTCTCTCGCTCGAGCTCGGGCCTCAGATTGTCCACGACCTCCAGGGCGAAGCGGCCGCCCGCGAGCCGCGCGATCTCCTCGCGCGCGTCGCGGTTCCCCGCGTAGACGACCGGCAGCTTGAACGTCGTCCCGAAGCGCGGGCGCGGGTCGGCCGCGACGAGGAGCTCGGCGAGCTCCACCACCTGGCTCACCGCCCCGCCGTCCACGCCCCCGGAGAGGAGCACTATGTCCGGTCTGAGGTGCCTCACCCGCTGGATGCGCTCGTGCTGGGCGCGGCCGTCGTCGGAGGAGAGCACGTCCATGACTATCGCCCCCGCCCCGAGCGCCGCCCGCTGGGCGGACTCCGCGGTCATGGTGCGCACGAGTCCCGCGACCATCATCTGGAGGCCGCCGCCGGCGGAGCTGGTCGCGCAGAAGAGGTCGACACCCTCCTCCGGCCGCGCGGGGATGATCGGCTTGCCGTCCGGCCCGAAGAGTCGCCGGTGCACGAGCTCCTCGAGCTCCGCGACCGCGTTCCTCAGGCCGATCATCACGTTCTCGAACGGGGCCTCGACCGTGGTGGGGGCCTCGCCTCGGCCGAGCGTGCGAAGGGGAGAATCGCCCTCCCGACCGAAGAGGATCGCCTTCGTCGTCGTCGATCCGCAGTCAACGGCCAGGACGTATCTGGGGGACATCCAAACTTCCCCGCCTGGGAGACCTCACCCTATCCGCAGCCAGTCGTCCAGCAGGAACTGGACGCGTTCTATGAGCAGGCTCAGGCGGGCCATCACGGTCGAGCCGAACATCGCCCCGAAGGCGATCATCATGAGCCACCGCCCGGCCGCGGCGGCATGCCTGAGGACGGGCCTCTCGCGCGGGAGCGTGAAGAGGAAATAGATCATCGAGCAGTAGAAAGTCACGGTGAAGACGAGGTTGTTGAGCGAGGCCTTGACGTTCTCGGCGGTCGATTGCTTCGTCGTCACCCAGAGAGACTTGAAGCTCGCCGTGATCTGCGGGAGATACAGCCTGAAGAAGCCCTGTATGCCGAGCCCCGCGCCCACGCCGACGAAGAGCCCTATGATTATCCTCGCCACCCAGCGGAGGCGCCTCGTGAAGATGAAGTACCACATCGCCCCGCCGAGGGCGGCCAGTATCCATAGCAGGTTCAGGTACGAGTAGCTCTGGCCCTCCGCCAGGTCCGCGCCCGTGAGCGGCCTCCACCACTTGGGCGAGAGCGTCGTGGTCCAGGTCTGGACTATACCCCAGCCGAGCCCCAGGCCCATGAAGAGGTGCTCGAAGAACCGAAAGACCGGGTTCTCCTTCCACAGGAAGGAGAAGATGGCGAGCGTCGCGATCGCCCCCAGCCACACTACTAGCAAGCTCATGACGCGCCGCCCCCAGTCCGGCGCTCCGAGCGCCTCCTCACGACCTCGGCCGCGTTGCCCAGGACGATCAAGAAGATGATCGCCGCGTGGGCCGCCGTCTGCGCCTGCATGCCCCTGCTGCCGCGGGCGCTAGAGCCTAGGAGTTGCTCGTACTCGGCGGCCGCGAGCATCCCGCCGAGGAGGCCCGAGATCTGGGCCGAGTCGAGGAACACGCGGTTCGAAGGCGCGCTCACTGCGGTGCAGCCGTGGACGAACCTGGGCCTCGCGCCGCCGGTCTGGAAGAACTGGAGCCAGCTCTCGAGCGCGCCGACCAGCCCCGTGAACTCGCAGACGAGGTCGACCGACGTCGCGTCCTTCACGCCCGCCATGAGGGGTATCTTCTCGAGCGGCGTGCCGTGGGCGTCCGTCTTCAGGGCCCCAGGGATGTCTGAGGCGAGCTTCTTGATGAATATCCCCCAGCCGTACCTGTAGCCCCAGTCGACCCAGTCCCGGCCGTATTCGGCGCCGAACTCGGCCGCGAGCCGCGAGGGTATCTCCTCGCAGAAGCCCGCGCCAGTAGAGACCAGGGTCACCACCGCGAAGGGCACTCTCTTCCTCAGGAGATGCCTGATCGCGGCCTCGGTCTGGGGCTGGTTCTCGGCCTTCGTGTGAGGGTCCCAGTCGATGGCCACTACGACGAGCCGCCCCGGCGCGCGCTCCAGGCGCTCTATCTCGTCGAAGAAGCTCCTGACGGGCGCCGTGACCGTGACGTCCGTGCGCAGGGCCAGGAGCGAAGGCACGAGGACCGCGACGAAGAGCATCGCGTAGAGCCAGCGCCTGTCCAGGCCCTCGATCGCGGCGAACGCCCTCACGAGAGGCGCTCGCGCGGCCGGCGGCGGGCCGCCGCGGCGGGTCGCGTCACCGCTGTTCGAAGTAGGTCCCACGCTCTATTCCCAACCAGATCCTCAGGCTCAACACGAGCCCCGCGAGCCCGGAGCCTATGAGTATCGCCCGCTGCGCGCCCGTATTGATGTACGAGAGGAGCCACTCCTTCACGTCCACCGAGAACGGCACCCCCTTCTGGACCGGGGGCATCTGCGCGAACATCACGATGACCGCCGAGGCCATCATGAGGGCCGCCTCCGCGGAGCGTATCCTGAACGCCCTGAACGAGGCCGAGACCATGTAGAACGCGAGGAGCGCGAACATCGAGCTCCCTAGCGGGGCGAGGAGCCCGTCGAAGACGATCCTATGGTTGAGCTTCCACCAGAAGCTCGTCTGCTCGCCCACCGCGTGCGAGACGAACCCCGCGACGAGCGCCAGGGCGAGGCCCAGGAAGAGCGCGAGGCTGTACTGCCAGCCCTTCCTGGCGAAGACGAGCCGCTTCCCGTGCACCGCGCCTATCGAGACGAGACTCATCCCGACCGCGAACGCACCCACCACCTGTAGCACGTCGAGGACGGAGTCCTCTGCGTTCCTGGTGGCCTCCGGGGCGAAAGCCCCGAAGAGGAAGGTCCCCACGAAGAACAGCCCCCCCAGGAACGTGGCCGCGAAGACGAGCGCGCGCCTCACCGGGGCTCCTCCGTCTGTCCGGCGAGCGGGGACCAGTGCAGCGCCTTCGTGAGGGGGTTATCGGCCGGTTCGCGCGAGAGCGCCCCCGCCAGCACCACCCCGACGAAGACGAGCGCGAGGAGCAGGGCCTTCGCCCAGTCGAGCCCGGCGAGGCTGCCCAGCTTCACCGGATCGCGCTCGATGTAGCTCGATGCGGCGTAGAGCTCCTCGCCGATGAGGACGTAATCGCAGGCCGAGATGAAGAACGGGATCTGATGGTAGTCCGTGGTCCCGGCGACCTGCGAGGCGCCGACCTGTCGGCCCGCCTCCGAGAGGATCAGGCTCTCGGCCGCGAAAGAGCCGAACATGAGGTTCGTCGCGGCCTTCTCTCTGTGCAGTATGCCGATGTAGCCCGAGGCGTAGGCGAACTGCTCCGTCGAGAGGAAGACGACGTCGTCAGGGCGGAAGCGGTCGGCCTTCCCCTCGGCCTGGTAGGCGCGCCTCACGACCTCCTCGGCGACGGGGTAGGTCTCGGCGCTCGTCTGGGGGACGATGAGCCGCACGCCCAGCCGAGCGCAGAGCCTCGCCACTCGCTCGAGCACGCTGAGGGCGGCGAGAGTCGTCACATCTATCCCGCCGAGGCCGGTGGAGAAGACGACGGGCCTCCCCATCTCCGCCGCGCGGCCGACGGCCTCCTCGAGCGCGTCGAGCCCGGCGAGCCTTCTCACCTGGGGCAGCCGCCCGCGCCGCGCGAGGAGAACGAAGACAACCACCGGCCCCACGAGCGCGAGGAAGAGGATCGCGGTCCCCGGAGTGGCGAACTCGATAGTCTTCACGGCTGCCGTCCGTCGTCGCCGGCCGAAGGGGAAGGCGCTCGCCCCGAGCAGTCCGAGCGGGCGTCGCCGCGCGAGAGCTCCTCTATGCGCGCGATGAGCCTCTCCACGTTCGAGCGCTCCTCGACGAACAGCGCGAGCCTTTCGAGCGTCGAGAAGCCGACGAAAGGCGCCAGGAAAGGCATCGCACCCAAGAGGAGCACGCTCCCGAGCGGCGCCACGGGCTTGTGGAGCTCAAGCAGGAACACCGCCGGCGTCGCGAGGCCCTTCCTCACGATCGCGTGCGCGAAGGTCTCCACGAGCTCCTCCGCCCCGCCGGAGGGGCTTTCTTCGAGACGCGTCTCCGCTTCCCCGCAGTCGCGCATCGGAATGGCCGATCCCAGACCTCGGAAGCGCATCATAGGAGTCTCGCCCGTGGAGCGCAACAGCGACCGCGCGAAGGAAAAAGCGGCCGACGCCGTAAGGGGGGGTAGCGCCGGCCGCCCGGATTGTCTCGCAGACTACGCCGCCGCGCGCGCGCTCGGCTTCTTCTCGGGCGCGGCGGGGACCGCCTCGGCAGGGGCTGCGTCTTCGACCGGTATGACCTCCGGGATCGGCGGCTCCTCGGCCGCCCGGAGCGCCTCCTGCCTGATCACCTCCTGCGCCAGGGCCCTGTACGCGATCGCCCCATGGCACTCGGGGTCGAAGTGGATCACCGGGACGCCCGCGCCCTGGCTCTCGGCGATCTTGATATTCTGCCTGACTATCGTCTCGAAGAGCGCCCCCTTCGTGCGCGGGTCGCTCGCGAGGCGCTCGACCACCTCCCTCGATACGTTCGTCCGCGTGTCGAACATCGTCACGAGCACGCCGCCCAGCCTGAGATTGGGGTTCATCTGGGAGCGTATCAGCTCGAACACCTCGAAGAGCTTGCCCAGGCCCTCCAGGGCGAACGGGTGGGCCTGCATCGGTACGACGATCTCGTCGGCCGCCGTCATCGCATTGATCGTGAGCAGAGAGAGGCTCGGGAGGCAGTCGATCAGGACGTACTGGTAGACGTTCCGCACGTTCCGCAGGCTCTGCGCGAGCCTGGCCTCGCGGCCGTACATGCTGACCATCTCGATCTCCGCCCCGGAGAGGTCGATGTGGCTCGGGGCGATGTCCAGGTGGTCCCACCTCGTGGCCTGGATTACCGTGTTGATATCGGCCTTGGGGTTGGTGAGCGCGTCGTAGGTGGATTGCCCTAGCGCAGCCACCTCCACCCCGAGGCCGCGCGTGAGGTTCGCCTGCGGATCCAGGTCGACGAGGAGCACGCGCCTGCCCGTCTCGGCCAGGGCGGCGCCCAGATTCAGGGTCGTCGTGGTCTTGCCCACACCGCCCTTCTGGTTCATGATAGCGATGGTTCGGCAGGGCATGTCGTCGCCACCTTTCGCCTGTGCCCCCGTCACTGGGTTCCGTATGTTTTATCGGCCTGGGGCGCGGCCGGCTTTAGAGGAAATAGCCCTGGGCCCGGCCTCTCCGGGCGACGGGGATTCGGACGCTCGGGGCCGCCACCGGTCGGTCGCGTTCGAGGCGAACCGAGGCCGCCGAACGGCCCCACGTGGCGCTTCGGGAGGGGGGTAGCTCCGCCCCCTGGAGCGGTCGGCGGGCGGCCGCCGCCGGCTATTCGCCCTTGTACTCGCGGACCTTCCTCGCGAGCTTATCTTCGAGCTCCAGGCGCGTCCTGCCCGCCTCGTTCAGCTGGTCCTTGAGCTCCACGAGCCTCGTCTCCGCGGCCTCGAGCTGCGTGACGAACTTCGCGCGCAAGGCCTCTTCCTTCGCGCTCCCGCGCTGGAGCGCGTTCATATTGTTCCGCAGGCGAGCCTGTTCGTCCGTGAGCCTGCGCGTCTCGGCCTCCATCTCGGAGACGCGGCGCTGGAGCTCGGCCCTGGCGGCGAGGATGTCCTGGACCTCCTTCATCCACTTCCTGGCCGCGGCCGAGAAGAAGCGCATCTCCATCCACGAGGCGATCTGCTCGAGCGACGCGTTCTGCACGTGGAAGACCTGCGAGACCTCGCGGGTCTCCACGACCTGGAGCTTCTCCGACTTCCCGCCCTCGAGCCTCGTCCGGAACCTGTAATGGCCCTCGACCTCCTCCTCGGGCTTCGCCGGGGTCTCGAGCTTGTAGGCCATGTTGCGCGGGTGATCGACGAGCAACGTGCGCGGCTCCTTGCCCTTGTTGGACATGTTGTATTCGGCCGTGCGCTTCTCGTCGTAGTAGAGCGTGAGCACACCGTCCGCGAACACCCCCCGCCTGAACGGCTCCGAACGCGAGTCCACGCGCGGCTCGACCGAGATCGCCGCCTCCAGGGCGTAGGGGACGATCTCCTTCGAGCCGGCCACCAGCACGTGCGAGAGTATGCCCTCGCCGAGCGAGGTCGCGCCCTCGAAGAACGTGACCGCGCCCGCCTCGAGGGTGAGGGCGGTCGTGTTCTTGAACATGAAGGCGTTCACCGGCCTCGGCGAGAAGGCGCGCTTGTAGTAGACCACGCGCTCGCCGGGGATCTTCTCGCTCAGGATCGGGACCATCGCGGCCTTGCCGCGCGGGACGGTGACGGGCGACTTCGACTCGTAGGCGAAGAGCTCCCCGACCTTGAGCGCGGCCGCCGCGGCCGCGACGGAGCTCTCCGCGCGCGCCCTCACCTCGCGGGACTCCATCCTCAAGAGAGACTCTTCGGCCTCCGGCTCCGCCGCATCGCGGGCGGCCGCCGGCGCCGCCGGGGCACCGCGTGTCAGCGCGGCTTTCCTGCCCGGGACCGCCCCGGCGGCGAGGGCGAACTCGCCGGCCTCCGCCCTGTCCTGCGCCTTCTCGCGCGCGAGCGCGCTCGCCTCCGGCGACGCCTCCCAGTTCACCGCCGACGCCGCGAGGCCCGGGATCGGCACCTCCTGCCGCTTCGGGTAGTAGGGCGTGTAGAGGTCCATCACGTAGGAGAGCGGGTTCCCCGCGACGAACGAGACCTGCACGCCCTCCCAGTCCTCCTCGGTGGTGTTCTCGGCGAGGGCCCAGCCCTGCACGAGCGGGGGCTCCTCGCCCGAGAAGATCACCCTGTAGGATGCCTTCCAGATCGGCGTCTCGATCAGGTAGCCGATCCTAACCTCGCGCTCGCCCGCGCCGCGGCACTCGATGGTGACCGTCTTCCTCTCGGCGGACTTGGACGCCCGGTGGATCTCGAGGAGCCGGGCCAGATCCCGCCTGATGTCCTCGTCCTGGATGGAGATCTCGACGAGCGAGAAGAGGTCGGCGCTCCGCACGGCGCCCTGGTCGTCCAGTATGACGAGCCTGTAGCCGGTCCTGACGGCCTCGCCGCCGATCCTCTCGACGATGGGCTCCGTCCCCATGACGCGGCCGGAGTAGGTCTCGCCCGCCGAGGTCCAGACGCGCAAGGGTGTCCCCTTGAGCCGGGTGAGGAAGGTCGAGAGGGCCTGCGTCTCCGGCACGTCCACCAGGATCCCCTCGAGCTGCTTGGTGATCGGGTCCTTCGTGTCGTAGCGGATCGCCCCGATCTGCCCGCCGCCGAGGTCGAGCGCGAAGAAGCTCGTCAGGAGGTCCTTCATCTGGGCGGCCTTGAAGTTCATGCGGAGGAGCGCGTCGCCCGAGACGCGGCCGCTCCTCTCGAAGTAGCCTATCCCGTGCTTGTAGAGCACGACCTTGCGGATCGGCGGCGCCGGGCGCTCGGCCTCGCCGGCGAGTGCGGCCGCCGAGAGCGCGAGCACGCCCGCCGCCAGGGACGTCCAGGGCCTCGCTCGTCCTGACATGGCACGACCTCCGTTTCCTCCGGGAGCGGCCCTTCTGCCGCCGATCCTTCGACGCCGCGCGACCGCTCGCGGTTGCGCAAAAACCCGCTACCTGGGCGTGAAGTCCATCTTCGCCGGCATCGCCGCGACGGCCTCGACGAGGAGCCGCACCGCGTTATCGACGTCCTTCAGCGAGACGAGCTCGACCGGCGTGTGCATGTAGCGGTTCGGGATGGAGACGAGCGCCGCCGCCGCGCCCGAACGGTTCACCTGTATCGCGTTCGCGTCCGTGCCGGTCGCGCGCGGCTCGGCGGAGATCTGGATCGGGATGCGCTTCTTCCTCGCGACCGAGACCAGGTGCTCGCCGAGCACCGGATTGATGTTCGCGCCCCTGTGGAGGAGCGGCCCCTCGCCGAGCTTCACCTCGCCGAGCTGCTTCTTGTCGGCGGAGGGGAAGTCGGAGGCGAAGCCGACGTCCACCGCTATGCCTGCGTGGGGGTCGATCGCGAAGGCGCTCGTCCGGGCGCCGCGGAGACCCAGCTCCTCCTGCACGGTCGAGACCGCAAAGACCGCCACGCGCAGGCGGCGCTTCGCCAGGCCCTTCAGGGCCTCGACCACGACGAAGGCCCCGATGCGATCGTCGAAGCCGCGGGCGAGCGCCACGTCGTTCCTGAGCAGCCGGAACTCCCCCTCGACCGTGGCCACGTCCCCGATGGCGACGATGCTGCGGGCGTCCTTCTCGTCGCGCGCGCCGATGTCGAGCCACAGGTCCTGCACCTTCGGGACCTGCTCGCGTTCCTTCTGCTCCATCAGGTGGATCGGTTTCTTCCCGACGACCCCGCGCACGATCCCGGCGGACGTGTGCACGGCCACCCTCTGGCCCGGGAGGAGCGCCGGGTCGATCCCGCCCACCGGCGCGAAGTAGAGGAAGCCCTCCTTGTCCACGTGCGTGATCATCAGGCCGATCTCGTCGACATGCCCCGCGAGCATGACGCGCAGCGGGGCCTTCTCGTTCAGGACGCCGAAGACGTTCCCGTGGACGTCCGTCCAGACGCGGTCGGCGAACTCGTCAAGTCGTTTCCTTATCAATCTCTGAGCGGGCTGCTCGAAACCGGACGGGCTGGGGAGCTCCACGAGCTCGCGCAGGAACGAGAGCGAATCCTTCTGCATGCGGACCCTCCGGCCCGGGGTCTCCGAGCCCGGGGGCCTCCCGCCCTCGAGCCCTGCGCCGGGGCGACCGCAGGCTAATGGCGCCCCCGGCGGCGGTCAAGCCGCGCGCTCGGCCTCTCGGCCGGCCATGCGCGACGGTTGCGGCACGCTGTCCCTGGAGAAACCGGCCCTCGTGGCGCCTTGGGATCGTTGCTGGCGGGCCCATGCGCCTCCTCGCCTCACGGCTGCGACCTTCCGCAAGCCGAGCCCGATTGCATCCGCCTTCCCTCGAACCCCTGCCAGCGCGGCGAGCAGCCCATTTCCGAGCTTGTGACTGCTTCTGCCGTTGCGCGCAAGAGCGCGCTCGCCAGACCAACCCTCAGATTTCGATTGACAATCAGGCACATTGTGCTATATTCATTCGGGAGATAGGGCCTAGAGGCCAGACACCCGGGCGGGGCGATCTGCGGCAGAGGGCCGGAGTTACAGGCCTGAGAGAGCCCAGGTGCGCAGGTGGCTGAGGCGGAACGGCCCACCGAGCTGGCGTCCAATACGGCGGTCGCCCTCGCCGGCCGGATAGTGGCCACGCTCGCTCTGCTCGTGGTGGCGCTCCTTTTCGCCCAGATGCTGCTCGCGGACGCCGCGGCGCTCCCGAGGGCGGCGGGGCTGGGCCTCTGCGCCTTCCTGACGTTCGCCGTGGCGGTGACCGGGCTATTGTGCCTGGGTGCGAACCGGATCCACCCGGCGTCGTGCGCGGCGCTGGGCCTCGTGATCCTGGCGGTGAGGGTCGCGGGAAGCGCCGCAACCCTTGACGATCCGGTGGCCATGGTCGATTCCGCGATGACGTTGCTCGCCGCGTATTTCCTCGGCTCGGCGCTCGCCGCCTGGCTCTCGCGGACGCAGTGGACGCGGGCGGTGCTCGCCACGGCTGCGGCGGCGCTGCTCGTCTTCCACGTCCTGCCCCAGTCGGCGCGCGCGGTTCGCGCCGGCGCGTTCGCGGCCTCGACCTTTTCGGTGGTCATTCCCCTGGAGGCCCGCGAGGCCTGGCGCTTCGAGCCGAGCGGCGCTCCGTGCCCTGGGCTTCATCTCGTGGACTTCGCGCTCCTAGCGGCGGTGATTCTCCTCGCGCTCCACGGGACCATCGGCCGGAAGGCCGTGGCGGCCGGGGTCGTCGTCGCGGCAGTGGCTGTCGGAGTACTGACGGCGGTGTCCGAGTCGCCTGTGCCTGCGCTCCCGTGGGTCGTAGCCACCGTGCTCGCCGCGAGGGCCTTTTCCCCGCCCGCGGCGGCCGAGAGCCGCGAGCCCGCGCAGGCCGGGTGAGCGTCCCTGCGCAAGCGGCGTGACCCGCGCCGAGACGCCTCCAGGCTCCGGCCGCCGCATTCCCTTCCGCGCCCACGCCGTGCGGCGCTCCTAGGGCCCGTCAGCCCGCGCGGAGCTCGGAGCCGAGAAGCACGAGCGCCGTCGCGTCCTCCACCCTGACGCTGACGAGCTCGCCCGTAGGGTCGCGTTCCGACAGGAACGCGGCTATCCGGCCGGTGCGCGTGCGCCCGGTCCAGCGCCGGGGGTCGGTGCGGCTCGGGCCCTCGGCGAGGACCTCGAGCTCGCAACCGACCAGGGCCTTGTTCAACCCGAGGCTGATCTCGCGCTGGAGCTCGCTCAAGCGCCTGTGGCGCTCCTCCTTCAACTCGCGCGGCACGTCGTCCCGGAGCCGCGCGGCGGGGGTGCCAGGGCGCGGCGAGTACTTGAATACGAACGCCGACTGGAACCGGGCCTGGCGCACGAGCGCGAGCGTCTCCTCGAAGTCGCGCTCGGTCTCGCCCGGGAAGCCGACGATGAAATCGGAGACGATCTCGATCCCGGGCACGAGCTCCCTCGAGCGGGCGAGCACCTCCTCGTATCGCGCGCGCGTGTAGCCGCGCCTCATCGCGGCGAGGATCCTGTCCGAGCCCGACTGCGCCGGTATATGCAGCATCGGCATGACCACGGGCAGCTCGGCCATCGCGCGCAGGAGCTCTTCGGTGATGTCCCGCGGGTGGCTCGTCACGAACCTGAGCCGCGCGAGGCCCCGTATGGACGCGAGCCTCCGGAGCAGCCCCGCGAGCGACTCCGGCGGCGAGAGGTCGAGCCCGTAGCGGTCGATGTTCTGCCCGAGGAGCGTGATCTCGAGCGCGCCCCCCTCGACGAGCCTGCGCGCGGCGCGCTCGAGCTCCTCCGGCGGCACGCTCCGCTCGCGGCCCCTCACCCGCGGGACGACGCAGTACGTGCACCCCCCGTCGCAGCCGCGCATCGCTGCGAGGAAGGCCTGGAAGCGCCTGGGCCTCAGGGCGAGCGCCGGGTCGAGCGGACAGGAGCGGCCGTCAGAGCCTCCGGTCGCTACGACAGGGCGCTCGCCCGCGAGGACCTTCGCGAGCAGTGCCGGGACCTCGTCGAGCCGCCCCGGCCCCGCGACGAGGTCCACATGGGGCATGCGTTCGAGGACGCGCGCGCCCAGCCGCTCGGCCATGCAGCCGAGGACCGCGAGCGCCCTCGGCCGCGCTCGCCCCCGCGGGTCGCGCCAGGCGCCCAGGTGGGACCAGACGCGGTCCTCGGCGTGCGCGCGAACGGAGCAGGTGAAATAGACCACGACGTCCGCCTCCTCGGGCGAGCCGGCCTCCTCGTACCCCTGTGCCAGGAGCGCCCCCGCCAGGAGCTCGGCCTCGTGCCTGTTCATCTGGCAGCCGAAGGGAAATATATGGAATAGCATCGCCTGACTCGCGCTCCCCCGTGGGATCGAACCGCCCAGGCGGGTCAGAAGCGGTAGCTCAGCCAGGCGCTCGGGCCGGTGAGCTTCTGGTAGGCCTTGAGCTCGGAGTTCTCCGGACCCGCCTCGTAGTGCTTCCAGCCGAAGCCCCAGTTGAAACGCTGGTTCACGTCCTGCCTCAGCGAGAGGTCCACGTTCCTGTACACCCCCTTGACCGGAAAGAACGTGTCCGGCGCGCCGAAGAGGTCTGCGTAGGAGAGCGCGGAGTTCGAGAAGAAGAGGCTCCACTTGTCGCGGAGCGGAAACCTGAGCCCCAGCCCCACGGTGAATATCGGCACCGCCGCCTCGATCTTCGCGCTCCCGGACGCGCCGCTCATCTCGAACGTCGTGGCCAGTAGTTCTACGCCGGCCGTCAGGTAGAGCTCGAACAGCTCGTGGTCCACTATGCGCTGGAGGTAGTCGCCGCTCAGGACGTCGGTGTCCAGCACGCCCCTCACCGACTCGCTCGAAAACGTTACGTCGCCGAACTGGCCCGAGAATGTGCGCCGCCCGTCGGCGTTCCACCAGACGTACCGGACCCTGAACTCCTTGTTGTCGGTCCTGATATTGGCCTCGATCGGCATGAGCGCGAAGGGCAGGTCCGCCTTGAGGTCGTCCTCGAGGGAGACCTCGGCCGTGCCCGGCGAGCGCCGGAAGGAGGTCGCCGACCACCAGGGCATCGGAAGCCACAGGGCCGGCCTCACGTTCACGCGATAGCGGAAGGGCCCCGGGGCTGCGGGCTCCGGTGCCTCGAGTCCCGGGACCGGTTCGGGGGGCCCTCCAGGCGCGAGCCCCGGGGCCGGCGGCGCGGGCTCGGGCGGGGCCTCTTCCGCCAGCGAGACCATGCCCGTCCACGCGAGGAGCAGTGCCGCCCAGGGCGCGCCGGCGCGCGCGCGGACCGAAAGCTGTGTCATGTCGCCCTCCCCTTTTCGTCCAACCTTCTCAGGCCCTCCATGAGAAGAGACATCGTGTTCCCCGTAACTGCCGCGCCCGGCGTCGAGTCGAGCTCTGGCTCGCCGCCCTGGAACTCGAACTCGCCCTCCCGCCAGGCGAGGAGCTCGTAGAAACCGTCCGCGCCGGGCCTTCCGTTCGTCAGGGCGGAGCTCACCTCGCCGTTCCTGAAGCCTACTTTCGCCTCGGCGCCCGATTCGGTCCTGACCAGGAGCGTCCCGGTGCGGCGGCTCGCGTGGAGCGTCTGTATCAGGTCCGCGATGCCTATCATCGAGAGGTGTCCGGAGATGCCGCGGCCCTTTTCGGCCTCCAGGGCGGTGTTCATCCGGTAGAGCCTCTCGGCGATGATCTTGCTGAACTCCCTGTGCAGCGCGCGCCTGCGGTCGAGGAGGTCTTCGAGGGCCTCCTTCGAGAGGACGAGTACCGCCGTGCCCTCCCCGCGGGTGCGGACTGTCGCCGTGGCGGGCGTGCCCGAAAGGAGGGACATCTCGCCCAGGCACTCGCCTTTCCCCAGGACCGCGAGCACCACCTCCTGCTCGGAGCCCTCCGAGCGCCGCAGGACCTCGACCTCGCCCTCGCCCACGATGTAGAGCGCCTTGCCCTCCTGCCCCTCGCGTATGAAGACCGTGGGCCTGTCGTAGCGTTCGACGGTGCAGGCGTCGACGATCTCCTGGACGAGCTCCGGCTCGAGCCTGCTGAGGAAGGGTCCCGAGCCGACCGGCGGCCCGGGCCTGACGAAGCGCTTCGTCACGCTGCGATCGTCGGCGGCCGGAACGCCCCGCGCGGGGCTCGGCGGCTGGACCTCCCAGTGCGCGAGGACCCTCAGCCGGAAGACGGCGCCGCAGCCATCGGCCGGGCAGGTGATCTCTTCCGGTGCGACCTCGCGCCCCGCGGCCGCCGCGCGCGCCATGCGCTCGGCGACCGGGACGAGCGCGACCAGCGCCCTCCCGCAGATGCGGTCGCTCTCCTCTTTGAGCACCTCCGGGTGTCCGTAGGTCATCTTGCCGCCGGCGGTGAGGATGCCGCAGGCCCCGGGGGTGGTGACGAGCATCTCCACCTTCGGCAGCCGGACAGCGGTCTCGCCCGAGGCGCGAGGCGCGTCAGGCCGGCCGGCGGGCGCCTCGCCTTTCTTCTCCATGCCGGGCCTCCACGTGAGCATATCATCCGGGCGAATGCCGCGCAGGTCAAGCCGGCGGCGACCCGTGTCGACGGCGCGAGGGCCGGCCTGCGCGGGACATCCGCCGCCGCGGCGCGGACGTGCCTCCCTGACGTTTGCGCACGGCCGCGGGGGACGTACAATCGCGCCGCATGAAGACCCGCATCGTCGTTGTATGCACGGCGTTCCTCTGGGCCGGCGGCTGCGGGGGGTTCAGGCCCCCGAAGCCCGTCACGCCGCCGGAGCTCGCCCGGATCCGCGAGAGGGTGCCGCAGTTCTCGGTCCTCGCGCCCGACGGCTCGGCGATCTCGCCCGGGAGTTTCGCCGGCAGGACGCTCGTCGCCCTCGGGGCGGAGGAGGGTTTCGTCGCCGACATCCTGCCCTGGCTTGAGGCGCTCTCGGCCCGGTACGGACGTTCGGGCGAGCGGTACGCGGTGCTCGCCATAGTGGAGGGCCGGCCCGCCGCGGCGCTCGTGCGGACGGGCAGCGCGGACCCCGTCGCTGCGGCGCTCGACAGGCTCGTCCGGGGCGGCTCGTCGCTCGCCGCCGATCCGCGGCGCGACTTCGCGCGCGGGCTGGGTTTCGTCGGCGAGGGACCTCACGTGGCCGCCGTGGCGCCGGACGGGACGCTCCTCGCGCTCGTGGACGGCACCGCGGAGCGCGGCCGCGTGGAGGCCCTGTATTCCGCGCTCGACGGAGTGCTCGCCCCGCGCGGGCCCGCGGCGCGCCCCGCTCAGGAAACCGAGGGCCGGTAGCTAACGGGTGCCGGCCGCGCGCCGGCGGGGGCACGTCCCGCCGGTGCGGCGCCGGGAGGAAGGCGTTGAACAGGCGGCTGTGCCTCGTCGCTGGCGCGTCCGGCCGGCTCGGGGGAGAGATCGCCCGCGAGCTCGCCCGGAGGGGGTGGGCCGTCGGGCTGCACTGGCACTCGCGGCGCGAGGCGGCGTCGGCCGCAGCGAGGGACTGCCGCACCTCGGGCGCCCGGGCGTTCGAGCTCCAGGCGGACCTCCGCTCGCCCGAGGCTGCCGAGGAACTCGTCTCGGCCCTCGAGCGCGAGGCCGGAGTCGCGCCCCTGCTCCTCGTCGTCGCCTCGGGCATCTCGCTGGACGCGCCTTTCCTCAGGACGGCCGAGGCGGACTGGGACGAGAGCATCGCCGTGAACTGCTCGGGCCCCGCCCGGCTCTTGCGCGCCTGCGCACGGCGCTGGGTGCTCGCGCCGGGCGGGGGGCAGGCCATACTCCTCGGGTCGCATGCCGCCGTAACGGGACGCGAGGGTGGCGCCGCGTACTCGGCCTCGAAGGCGGCGCTCGTCGGCCTGGCGCGCTCCGTCGCGCGCGAGCTCGGCGGCTCGGGGGTGCGCGTCAACGTGGTCCTCCCGCCCTTCGTGCCGGAAAGCGGCATGGGGGCAGGCGCTTCCCCGGGATTCGCCGAGGAGGCGCGCAGGCTCTCGGTCCTGGGGAGACACGGCTCGGCGCGCGAGCTCGCGCGGTTCGTCGCGGACCTCGCCGAGACCGAGGGCGTCTCGGGGCAGGTCCTCGCCGCCGACTCCAGGATCGCCTGAGCCGGAGGAGCCGCAGTGACCGATTGGATCGCCGACGCCCTGGCCGAACTCGCCGCGCGGGAGCTCCTGCGCAGCGAACGGGTCCTGGGCCAGGAGGAGGGCGAGCCGCCGGACGGCCGCACCGTCGCAATCGACGGGAGGCGGTACCTCTGCTTCGCGTCGAACAACTATCTGGGTCTAGCCGGCGACGAGCGCGTGAGGCGCGCGGCTGCGGAGGCGGCGCTGCGCTTCGGGGCCGGGAGCGGCGCGAGCCGGCTCATCACAGGGACCCTCTCGATACACAAGCGCCTGGAGCGCGAGCTCGCCGAATTCAAGGGCGCCGAGGACGCGGTGCTCTTCGTGACGGGCTACCAGGCCGGCATGGGGACCGTGGCCGCCCTCGCGGGGAAGGGCGACGCGGTGATCCTCGACAAGCTGAGCCATGCCTGCCTCGTGGACGGCGCCCGGCTCTCGGGGGCGCGACTGCGCGTCTATCCGCACCTGGACACCGCGCGCCTCGCGGCGCTCCTCGAGCGCGAGCGCACGGCGCGGCGGCGGCTCGTCGTGACCGAGTCCCTCTTCTCGATGGACGGCGACCTCGCGCCGCTCCGCGATATCTGCGAGATCGCCTTCCGGTCGGGGGCGATGGTCCTCGTGGACGAGGCCCACGCGACCGGCACCACGGGGCCGGCCGGGCGGGGGCTCGTCGCTGAGCTCGGGCTCGCCTCCGACGACCTCGTCCAGATGGGGACGCTCTCGAAGGCCCTGGGCTCGGCCGGGGGCTTCGTGGCCGGCACGAGAAGACTCTGCGACTACCTGCGCAACTCCGCGAGGAGCTACATCTTCACGACAGCGCCGCCGCCCGCAGCGGTCGGGGCTGCGCTCGAGGCCCTGAGGATACTCCGCGCGGAACCTTGGCTCGTCGAGAGGCTGCGCAGGAACGTCGAGCGCCTGTCCGGGGCGTGCCCCGGCCTCGGCGCGAAAACCCCCATCGTCCCCGTGATCGTCGGCGAGAGCCGCCTGGCGCTCGCGGCGCAGGAGGCCCTGCGCGAGCGCGGGATCTGGACGAGCGCCGTCAGACCCCCGACGGTGCCGCGCGGCGGGAGCAGGCTCAGGATATCGATCTCGGCGGCCCATACCGAGCAGGACATAGACGTCCTAGCCGCCGCGCTCGGGGAGCTCGGCCTGGATCGCGCGCGGCCCGCCGCACAGGAGGCGCCGGAATGATCGCGGCGGCCGCGACATGGGCGCTCGCGGCGGTACTACCCGGGCCCGCCTCGGGCGAGGCGGCGCTCAAGTTCGCGAGGGCCGAGCTCGCACTCTCTCCCGCCGGCGCGCGGCCGCCCGCCGAGGCGAGGCTCGAGTTCTCGCTCGTCCCTGCGGAGGGCTTCGAGTGGCACGACGCGGCGCTCGTGGCCGCCACGGCGAGGATCGAGCCCCCGCGCGGGTGGTCGGCCCGTCCCGCGTCGCTCGAGCTGCCCCATGCGCCCGGGAGGTCCCGGCGGTCCGCCGCCGCCGAGCTCGTTCCGGCCGCGGCGCCCCGGCCCGATGGAGGGCAGGAAAAACCGGGCACCGACCTCGTGGTCGATTTCCGCTACGCGGTGCGCGACGGCTCGGGCGCGGTCTTCGTCGAGGAGGCCCGCGTCTTGCTCGCCCTGGGCGAGCGCGAGCTCCCGAGCGCGACGCCCGTGGAAGCGGCCGCCAAGGCGCCATTCGCGGAGATCGGCCAGATGCCCGCGGCGGAGGCCAGTGCGGCGAAAGGGGCCGAGAGGGGGAGCCCGCTCCTCCCGACGCTCTTCCTTTCGGTCGCGACCGCCCTGGTGCTCGGAGGGCTCCTGGCCTACCTGCGGGGCGCCCGCAAGGGGCGGTGATCGAGACGGCAGGCTGCAAGGCTGTTGCAGGGCGGCGCCCCGCGGCATAGAGTCGCACGTGCGCGGTGCCGGGGGCAGGCGCCCGGAACTCGGGCGACGCCGAGCCCGTCCGGCGCGGAGGACGCTCATGCGCAAGACGAAGATGGTCTGCACCATAGGCCCGGCCTCACGCGACCCGGTCGTGCTCAGGCGACTGATCAGGGCGGGGATGGACTGCGCCCGGCTCAACTTCAGCCACGAGACGCCGGAGGTCCACGGCAGAACCCTCAGGGCCCTGCGCGAGGCGGCCGAGGCCGAAAGTCGCGAGGTCGCCGCGCTCCAGGACCTCCCCGGCCCCAAGATCAGGACCGGCAGGGGCGAGACGATCGAGCTCGTCGAAGGCTCGGAGCTCGTCATCCTGCCCGGCGTCGACGTGACGGAGCCCGGAAGGATCGGGTGCTCGTACAGCGAACTCGGTCGGGAGCTCAGGGCCGGCGGGCGTGTGCTCCTCTCCGACGGTTTCCTGGAGCTCGAGGTCCTGGAGTCCCGGCCGGAGGAGGTGCGCTGCCGCGTCGTGCGCGGCGGGGACCTGCGAGCGCGGCAGGGGATAAACCTGCCCGGCGCGGAGCTCTCCGCGCGCTCGCCGACCGCGGAGGACATCGAGTACCTGCGCTGGGGGCTCGACGCCGGGGTCGATTACATCGCGCTCTCGTTCGTGAAGACGGCGGACGACGTCAAGCGGGCGAGAGACGCCGCAGGCGCGCGCGCCCGCGACGTGCGCATCGTGGCCAAGATCGAGCGCCCGGAGGCGGTGCGGGATATCGACAACATCCTCGACGCCGCCGACGGCATCATGGTCGCCCGCGGGGACCTCGGCGTCGAGCTCCCGCCGGAGCGGGTGCCGCCGAGCCAGCGCGAGATCGTCCGCCGGGCGAACGCCGCCGACAAGCCCGTGATCGTGGCGACGCAGATGCTCGAATCGATGACCGTACACCTGCGCCCGACGCGCGCCGAGGTCTCGGACGTCGCGCACGCGATCTGGGACGGCACCGACGCCGTCATGCTCTCGGGGGAGACGGCCTCGGGGCGCCATCCGGTGGAGGCGGCCTCGCTCATGGCGCGCATCGCGGAGGAGGCGGACCTGGACCTCGAGCGCCAGACTTGCGCCCCCCCGCGCGGGGGCCACACGGGCCAGCAGGATGTGGTGGGCATGGCGGCCTCGCTCCTCGCGCGCGAGCTCTCGGCCGCGGCGATCGCGGCCGTCACCCTCTCCGGGGAGACGGCGCGCTACGTCTCGATGGCCCGGCCGCAGTGTCCCGTGCTGGGCCTGAGTCCGAGCTCGCAGGCTCGCAGGCGGATGGCGCTCTACCGCGGCGTGATCCCGATGGCCGTGGAAAAGATCCTGGATGCGGAGACCCTGGCCTCGGAGGCGCGCCGCGCGGCGCGGGAGACGGGCCTGGCGAAGGGAGGAGACCTCGTCGTCCTCGTCTACGGCGAGCCGGTCGGCTCCGGCGTCCGCGCGAACACTGTGCGGCTCGCGTGGGTCGAGTGAGGTCCCGGCGTGCGCGACGCGCTCAGCGCCGGCCGCGAGGGCGAGAACCGCGCCTCGAGGCTCCTTGTCTCGAAGGGATACACGATCCTCGCGCGGAACTGGCGCGGACGGCGCGGGGAGCTGGACATAGTGGCCCTTGAGGGCGGCGAGATCGTGTTCGTGGAGGTGAAGGCCCGCAGGACCGAGGACAAGGGCTCGGCGCTCGACGCGGTGACCGCAGCCAAGCGGCGGAAGGTCGCGCAGGTCGCGCAGGAGTTCCTCGTGCGGAGGGGCCTGGAGGGCCGGCCCTGCCGGTTCGACGTCGTGGCGGTCTCCATCCCGGCGGGCTCCGGCCCGGACGAAATCGTGCGCGGCGCGTTCTCACTGGAGGGATGAGCCGGTGCGGAGACGCGCAAGCAGCACCCGGCCGCGCGGGCCGGCCGTTCGCCGAGCCGCCAGCCCGCGGGTCTCGGCGGCGGAGCGCCGACAGGTTTCGGGCCGGCTGCGTCGTGCGCGGACGGGCCGGCGGAGGTCTCAGCCATGATGGTCGACAGTCACGCCCATCTCCACGCGGTCGAGTTCGACTCCGACCGCGACGCCGTGATAGCCCGCGCTCACGGCGCGGGGGTCGACGTCATTGTCACCGTGGGGACGGACGTGGAGTCCTCGCGGAAGGCGATCGGCATCGCCGAGGGCCAGAAGGGCGTCTACGCGGCCGTGGGGGTCCACCCTAACGACCTGAGCGCCGCGCACGGCTCCTGGCGCGAGGCGATCCGGGAGCTCGCGGCCGCGCCTGTCGTCAAGGCCATAGGCGAGACGGGGCTCGACCTCTACAGGCACCGGGTCGACCCCGCGGTCCAGAAGGAGGCGCTGCTCGCCCATCTCGAGATCGCGCGGGAGCGTTCGCTCCCGGTGATCCTGCACTCGCGGGCGGCGGGGCGCGAGGTGCTCGACGTCATCGAAGAGTTCTCGAAGGGCGCCCCCGTGCGCGGCGTGATGCACTGCTTCACCGAGCACGAGGACGTGATGAGGCGCGCCGTCCGCGCGGGGCTCTACATCTCCTTCGCCGGGCCCCTGACGTATCCGATCTCGCGGAAGGCCCGCGAGGTGATGAAGGCCGTCCCCGACTCGCGGATACTCGTCGAGACCGACTCGCCCTTCCTCGGCGCCGAGCCCGTCAAGCACAAGAGGAACGAGCCGGCGTACCTGAGGTACGTGCTGACCAAGGTCGCCGAGACGCGCCGGATCTCGCCGCGCGACGCGGCGCGCATCACCTCGCTCAACGCGGACGACCTCTTCGGCCTGGGCCTGGCTGACAGGACGCCCAAGGTCGCCTACGGCATCCGCAGCAACCTTTACCTGAACATCACGAACCGCTGCACCTCCTCGTGCACCTTCTGCCCGCGCGCGAAGGCCGCCTCGAGCGGCGCGGGGGCCGAGGACGCGAGCGCCTACTACGTCAAGGGCCACAACCTGCGCCTCGAGCGCGAGCCGTCGGCCCGCGAGGTGATCGCGGCCATGGGCGACATCTCGCCGTACCGCGAGGTGGTGTTCTGCGGACTCGGCGAGCCCACGTTGAGGCTCGAAGTGCTCCTCGAGGTGGCCAAATGGGCCAGGGCGCAGGGCGCCCGGGTCAGGCTCGACACGAACGGCCAGGGGAGCCTCTTCCACGGCCGCTCCATCGTGGGCGAGCTCGCAGAGGCCCTGGACGCGGTCTGGGTCAGCCTGAACGCGCCCACGGCCGAGGAGTACGAGAGGCTCTGCCGCCCGGAGCGCGGCCGCGAGGCCTTCGGGGCCGTGCTCCAGTTCGTCCGCGAGGCGCGCGAACGGATACCCGAGGTCGTCGTGACGGCCGTCGAGGTGCCCGGCCTCGACGTCCAGGCGATCCGGGCGCTCGCGAAAGACCTCGGCGTGAAATACCACGGCCGCAGGCTCGACGAGGTCGGTTGAGGGCCCGATGAGATTCGTGGTCACTGGCGCCGCCGGCTTCATCGGGAGCCATCTCGTAGACAGGCTCCTCGCGGAAGGCCACGAGGTCGTCGGCGTGGACAACCTCCTGACCGGAAGCGAGTCGAACCTCGCCCACCTCGCCGGCGAGAGGCGCTTCGTCTTCGTCCGCGCCGACGTGTGCGAGTGGCGGCCCGAGCCCGAAGGTCTCGCGCGGCCCGTCAACGGCGTCTTCCACCTCGCGTCCCCGGCGAGCCCAGTCGACTACGCCCGGCTGCCCCTGGAGACGATGCGCGCGAACTCCGAGGGCACCTGGCGGATGCTGGAGCTCGCCCGCGCCCTGGGTGCGAGGTTCCTGCTCGCCTCCACGTCCGAGGCCTACGGGGACCCGGAGGTCCATCCCCAGACGGAGAGCTACTGGGGCCGCGTGAACCCGGTCGGCCCGCGCTCCGTCTACGACGAGTCCAAGCGCTTCGCCGAGGCCCTCGCTGCGGCCTACTCGAGGCTGGGCCTCGCGGAGGTGCGCATCGCCCGCATATTCAACACATACGGGCCGCGCATGAGGCTCGGGGACGGCCGCGTGCTGCCGGAGCTCATCTGCGCGGCGATCCGTGGGGAGCCGATGCCGGTCTTCGGCGATGGTTCGCAGACCCGGAGCTTCTGCTACGTGTCGGACATGGTCGACGGGCTCGTGAGACTTTTCGCCTCCTCCCTGGAGGGCCCCGTGAACCTGGGAAACGAGGACGAGGTTTCGATCCTGGATATCGCCCACGAGATAAGGGAGCTCTCGCGATCGTCGAGCGAGATAGTATTCAGACCTCTTCCGCAGGACGACCCGCACCGGCGAAGGCCCGACATCTCTCGGGCGAGGCGGGCCCTCGGTTGGGAGCCGCGCGTGCCGCGCCGGAAGGGCCTGGAGCTCACGCTCGAGGACTTCCGCCGGCGGCTCGCCCTCGCGGACAACGGCGCGCGACCGGGGGGCTGAGCTTCGAACGCTGCGCGCCCGATGCGCCGCGTCATGCCCCCGCCGCAGGCGGGTCGTGGTTGCGGGCCCGCGGGCTCCCGCGTAGGCTCGGAGGCGGAGACAAGAAGACCCTCTGTTGGGGAGGCTCGTCATGGAGTTCGTATTGCCCGACCTCGGCGAGGACGCAGGCGATTCGGCCAAGGTGACCTTCTGGTACGCCTCGGTGGGCGACAGGGTCGAGAAGGGCCAGGACCTGGTCGAGATGATGACCGACAAGGCCACGTTCAACGTCCCGGCCCCCGTGGGCGGAATCCTGAAGGAGATACGCATCCGCGAGGACGAGAGCGCGAAGGTGGGCGACGTACTGGGCATCATCGAGTCCTCGCCGTGAAGGCTTGCGCTCGGAGCCGGGGAGACCCGCTCGAGGTGCAGGGGTGCCACCCTGCGTTCCGCGTGCCGTCGTTCGATTCTCCCCTGCGGGACTAGCTCGCACGCGTCGGCGGAGCGCGCGAGGGGCCCCTCGGCGCGGCCATGGATGGATGCGAGAAGCCATTCGAGGCGGTGCATAGCGGCACACGTCGGCGACTTCAAAGCTGAATAATCCTGTGGGGGATGCGCCCTCGCACTGGTCGATCTGGGCGAGGACCCAGACACGATCGTGGACCATGCGGCATGGGCTGCCTGCGCAAGCGCCAGCGGAGCTCGCGCGCGTCCGCCTCGAAATGCTCGTACCCAGGACTTCCTAATGCAACCTCGCGCGCGGATTCGCTTGACTTCTCGCGCGGGCGCGCGTATGCTGCCGGTCAAGTGAGGAGGTTTGGGACCAGAGCGGGGCGCGGGAGGTCCGCGCCGGCGGGCGGGAAGAGGATGCCCGGATACAGGGACGCCGCTGTCGCGGCGCCGGACCGGGCGAGGGTTTGACGGAGGCGGTCGGCCAGAGATGGTGATGACAAAGGAGACGCGCCGGAAGCTCGTGGCCGATTTCAGGATCCACGAGAAGGACTCGGGTTCCCCTGATGTGCAGATCGCGCTCCTGACGGAGCGGATCAACTACATGACGGAGCACATGAAGGGTCACCCGAAGGACTTCCACTCGCGCTACGGGCTCCAAGGTATGGTCAACCGCCGCAACCGGCTCCTGAAGTATCTCCGGCGGGAGTACCCCGAGCGGTACAAGGCGCTGATAGAGCGCCTCGAGCTGCGCAAGTAGCCCTCCTCTCGAGTCCCTCATCGGATATATAGGGCGGCCCGAGGGCCGTCATCGTGGCCCGCACCGCGCAGGAATGTCCCGGCGCGGCAGGTCCGGGCCTTTGGATTCTCCGGCGGAAGGGCGCGCGAGCGCCGAGCCGCCCGGAGCGAATGGAGGAAGTCGTGGTCTTCACAGTCGAGCGGGAGATCGGCGGGAGGAAGCTCACCATCGAGACGGGCAAGATGGCCCGGCAGGCCGCCGGGGCCGTGACGGTGCGCTACGGCGGAACGATGGTCATCGCGGCGGTCACCGACCAGGAGGTCAAGGAGGGACTGGACTTCTTCCCCCTGACCGTGGACTACCGCGAGAAGAGCTACGCGGCCGGGATGATCTTCGGCGGACGCTGGCAGAAGCGGGAGGGGAGGCCCAGCGAGAAGGAGATCCTCACCATGAGGATGATCGACCGGCCGCTCCGGCCGCTCTTCCCGGAGGGATACTCGCGGGACATCCTCATACAGGCGATCGTGCTCTCGGCGGACCCGGAGAACGACCCCGACATCCTCGGCATGATCGCGGCGTCGGGGGCCCTGACCGTGAGTCACATACCCTTTCTGGGGCCGACCGGCTCCGTCAGGCTCGGCTACGTGGACGGGCAACTCGTGCTGAACCCGACATACAAGCAGCTCGACGTCAGCAAGCTGGACCTCGTGGTCTCCGGCCGCAAGGGCTCGCTCGTCATGGTCGAGGCCGGGGCCGACGAACTCCCCGAGGACACGCTCCTCGAGGCACTCAGCAGCGCACAGCGGACGATCGACGAGATCGTAGAGATGCAGCTCGAGCTCGCCGCCAAGGTCGGTGTGAAGAAGGACGAGGTCCCCCCGCCCAGGCACGAGCTGGCCGACCGCATCTACGCGGCCTATGGGGACCGGATCGCCGAGGCCGCGAGGACCCCCACCAAGTTCGGCCGCGCAGGGGCGCTCGCGGCGCTCAAGAAGGAGATCGTCGCAACCATGGCCGGCCCCGGGCATGAGCCTGCGCCCGCCCCCAAGGAGGTCGCCGCCGCGTTCGAGTCGGCGCAGGAGAGGATCGTCCGCAAGCTCATTCTCGAAGGCATCCGCGTGGACGGTCGCAGGCCCGACGAGGTCCGGCCCATATCCGGAGAGGTGGGCCTCCTGCCCTGGGCGCACGGCTCGGCGCTCTTCACGCGGGGCGAGACGCAGGCCCTGGTCACCGCGACCCTGGGCTCGACGTCCGACGAGCAGCTCGTCGAGACACTGAAGGGCGAGTTCTCGCAGCGGTTCCTCCTGCACTACAACTTCCCCTCCTTCTGCACGGGCGAGGTCAAGATGCCCCGCGGGCCCTCCAGGCGCGAGATCGGACACGGGAACCTGGCCTTGAGGGCGCTCAAGCCCGTGCTCCCCAGCTTCGACGAGTTCCCCTACACGATCCGGATCGTCTCGGACATCATGGAGTCGAACGGTTCGAGTTCGATGGCGACGGTCTGCGGGGGCACCCTCTGCATGATGGACGCGGGCATCCCGATCAGGGACCCCGTGGCCGGAGTCGCGATGGGGCTGGTCGTCGGCGACGGTAAGAGCGTCGTCCTCACGGACATCCTCGGCGACGAGGACCACTACGGCGACATGGACTTCAAGGTGGCCGGGACCCAGTACGGTGTGACCGCCCTGCAGATGGACATCAAGACCGAGGGCCTCACCCCGAACATCCTGTCGCAGGCCCTCGCCCAGGCGAGGACCGCCAGGCTCCATGTCCTGGGCGAGATGCTGAAGATCCTGGACAAGCCCCGCGCGCATCCGCCCGACCATGCGCCCAAGATCATCATGATGAAGATCGATGTGGACAAGATCGGCAAGGTGATCGGCCCCGGCGGCAAGGTCATCAAAGGCATAGTCGAGCGCACCGGCGCGGAGGTCAACGTCGAGGACGACGGAACCGTGACCATAGCCTCCGCCGACCGCAAGGCCGGCGAGGCCGCCAAGGCCGAGATCGAGAAGATCGTCGAGACCCCGAAGATCGGCAAGATCTACCAGGGCGTCGTGAGGTCGGTGCGGGAGTTCGGCGCCTTCGTCGAGATCCTGCCCGGCGTGGACGGCATGGTCCACATATCGGAGCTCAGCCACAAGCACGTGAAGGACATCCACGATGTCGTCAAGATCGGCGACGAGATGCGGGTGAAGATCACAGCGATCGACGACATGGGGCGCATCAGGCTCAGCCGCAAGGCCCTCCTGGACGCAGACGGCAAGGAGAAGGAGTAGGCCCCCCGAGACCCTTTGGCGAGGCGGGCCTCTCGGGCGCCCGCCCCGTCCGCCGGGCGCGAGGCAGCGCGCGGATTCGTTCGCGCTTCCGCCGGCTCGTCCTCGCCTTCTTGGGGATAGGCGGCATTCGGCCCGGAAGACGCTGCGGCTCCCCCGGCGGAGGCTCGAAGCCCCTCACGCCGGGCGTGCAGAAGCATGCGCAGGAGGTGGGTCGAGCGATGGCCTGGCCGCGGCGCGCCGCGATCGCGCTGCTCTGGCTCGTCCTCTGTCCGTCGTGCGCCGAGCGGATACCCGCCCCGGGTCCCGAGCGCGGCGGCTCTCGCGCCCCGGCGGCCGTCTCGGACGACCCCCCAGGGCCATCGACGCAGTCGAGACCTTCTCAACAGGGCCCCGCGCCGGGCATCGCTCCCGCGCGCGAGGTCCAGGGAGGGCGGCTCCGCGAGCTCGCCGGGATTCGAGTCCTCGAGCTCGAGGGCTCTCCCGAGCGGATGGGCCGGGCCCACGGCGAGCTCCTCGGCGAGCTCGTGCGCCGGGTCGCCGACGAGGTGATCTACCCCGAGCGCTGGAGGCGGATACGCGGCGCGGTCGAGGTCATGGAGCGCTTCCAGCCCGAGCGCTTCAGGCGGGAGCTCCGCGAGCTTGCGCGGGCCTCTGGCGTCGATTACATGCGGCTCGTGGCGCTCCAGCTCTTCGGCGACGCGGAGCGCGCCTCGCCGGTCGTGCCCTGGCAGGAGCCCTCCCCCACCGACGACCTCCCGCCGGGGGCGCCGACGGCCCCGCAGTGCACGAGCTACGCCGTCTTCGGCCCGGCGACGAGGACGGGCGAGTGCATCGTCGGGAGGAACTTCGACTACTGGCCCCAGAGCGTGGCCCGCGCCGCCTCGACGATCATCTACTACAGGCCCGAGGGCTCGCGCGCCTTCGTCACGCTCACCTGGGCCGGGGTGACGAACGGCTGGACGCTCATGAACGACGCCGGCCTCTGCGCGGCGAATAACAGCGTGCTCGGCCCGAGCGAGTCCCTGGAGGGGATATCGACCTGCTTCCTACAGAGGTACATCGTCGAGACGGCCTGCACCGTGGACGAGGGGATCGAACTCGCGCGCCGGGGGCCGCGCGCGATAGGGACGGCGATGCTCCTGGCGGGCGGCTCGCCGCCGGACGCGGTAGTGCTCGAGTTCGACCACGATTCCCTCGTACCGCGGCGCGCCGAGCGGGGCTACGTTCTCGCGGCGAACTCGCTCCGCGCGCTCGGACGCGGCGAGCCCCTGGCCGACGACGCGCACGAGGGCGGGCGCTACGGGACGCTGCTCGGACTGATCCTCGCCAACTACGGCAGGATAGACCGCACGATGAACTTCGCCGCCGCGCCGGGCGTGCCCATAGAGGACATCAACCTGCACTGCGCGCTGCTCTTCCCGGCGGACCTGAGCTTTTCGGTCTCGATGGGGGAGGTGCCGGCCTGCCGGGGGCGCTTCGTACGCTTCCGAATGACACCGCAGGGCCTTGAAGAACTCCCCTGAACCCGGCCGGGCGGCGCTGAGCTCCCGCAACGTGTACTGCGCGGCGCACCGCCGTCTGGCGGCCTCAAAAACAGCGCTGCCGGTGGCTGCCGGCAGGCTACCTGCGGCAGACGCAGAAGCCTGCCCTTCCCCCGCAGTTCTTGCAGTACTCGACGTTCGCGCCGGCAGGGAAGCCCTTCGCCTCACCCGGTCCGAGGATCCCGAAGCTCGCCCTCACAGAGCGCCCCTCGACCCTGGCCTCGACGACGAGCCTCTCGCGGTCGGCCGGCGCCTCCGCGGTGACGAGGAAGCTGTCCGCGGACTCCTTCTCGACGAGCCACCCCGCGGGCGCGCGGAGTACGACTTCGTCCGCCCTGAGCTCCTCGCCGCCGCGCTCGAAGGTCGCGCGGAGCAGCCTACCCACGCCGGGCCGCATCACCGGGTCGCCGCCGTAGTGCAGGACGACCTCGATCCCGGAGCCGCCCTCGTCCATCGCGTAGGCGCTCTGAGGGTCTCGCGAGCGCGCGCGCAGGGCGAGCTCGTTCCGGAACAACATCGTCCTCGCCCCGGCGGGCAGCCTGTGGTCGCGGAGGCCGGGGTCCCCCGAGATGGCGACAGTCGCGGAGCGTTCCGCGGCCATCCGAGCGGCGAGCGCCATCGTGCGATCGGTGAGCTCGGACAGGTCCTTCGGCGCCGAGCAGTCCCCGGTAAAGGGGTGGAGGGTTATCTGCTCGCCTACGGGCCGTTTCCACTCCGCGGGGATGGCGTCGTAGCCCGCGAGTATGCCGAGGAGGGAGCCGAGCGTGGCGCCGGTGCAGTCGGTGTCGTAGCCGCAGTTCACGGCCTTGCAGAGCCTGTCGCCGAAGCTCTTTCCGTACAGCCATCCGATTATGATGAACCCGTGGTTCGGGACGGCGTTGCAGGGCTGCAGATGGCCGAAGCGGCTCGCGATCCGCTCACGCGCCTCCCCCCACGGCAGCTTCGACTTCCAGCACCAGAGGGCCTCCCTTATCGCGCGCGAGATGTGCGAGCTGATCGGGATCATGGAGAGGCCTATCGCGATCAGCGTCTCGGGATCGGACTCCACGAAGGCCGCCGCCTCCACGGCCGCCCAGAACATCTCGCCCCAGGTCCCCTCGCCTCCGGCGTGGTCGAGGGCCGAGTCCTTCCAGGCGAGCGCCGCCGCGCGCTGCGGGTCGCCCGCGCAGACGCAGGCCCAGATCTCGCTCCGGATCGGCGAGCCCATCTCGTCCACGAAGTAGTTCTCGAAGCAGCCCGAGATCGGCGGGGCGAGCCCCCGCGAGAGGTTCCTGTGCGCGAAACCGTACTCGTTCCAGGGATACGCCGCGGCGTACCTGGTCCAGTACTCGGCGAAGAGCGGGAGCGGCGGGTCGAGGCCCGCGTCCTCGAGGAGCTTGAGCCACAGGAACTGGAGGTCCAGGTCGTCGTTTGCGGCGGGCTTCTCCGGGACGGGCTCGTAGAACTCGAGCGCCTGGACGTGACGCCTCCCCTCGTAAGGGGCGCCGAGCGTCCCCCCGATGTTCTTGCCCAGCCAGCAGCCCCGGACCTGGTCCCTCAGGCGACGCTCCGATAGGATGATCTTCTCCACGGCGTCTCCCTTCGCAGAAGCCGCCCGCGCGGCTCACGGGCGACTGCGGAGCATGCCCGGACCGACCGCGGTGTCAAGCCGGGGCGTCCGGCCTGCGCCAGGGCGACCAGAACTCTGTGTCTGCGGTCTCGACCGCCGACCCGATCTCCGGAAGCCCAGGCCCTGTTGCGGACCGGCCCCGGCGGGCTCGTCGAGCTCGTGATCGAGCGGCCCGAGAACGCCCGCGTCGAGTGGCAGGTCCGGTTCGAGCGCACCTGACGGCCGTTGCGCGACCGGCGCGGGCGGCTACGGCGAGGCATCCGCCGCGAGGCGCGTCACCGCGATATCCCTGAGCCGGCCCTCGGTCCGCCAGGTGAAGAACCCCACGGGCCGGCAGGGCAGCAGTTGCCTGTACACGCTGAACACGTTGTCGCCGCGCTCGAGATCGACGATCTGCGCGCCGTCCACGCTCGCCCTTATCCTCTCGGCGTCGACCCGCAGCGCCACGCGGTACCATCGGTCGTTCTCGAAGGCCATCGCCCTCGTTGTCTGGTTCTCGCTTGCGTTGAAACCGTTCACGCACGAGAGACCCACCAGGCAGTTCCCCCAGCCGCCCAGGACCAGTGTGACGTGCTCCTGGCCGACGGGCACCGTGAGCCCGCAGAAGATGTCGTTGCCGTAGGTACGCCTCGCGGAGAGCTCGATCTCGAAGCCCTCGATGGGGAATCCGCGCTCCCAGGCGATGCCGGTGAAGGGCGAACCCACGCCTATCACGATCTCGCCGTCCTCGACGCGGACAGGACCCCGGCCGGGGAAATCCTCCTCGCCGATCACCCGCCAGCCGGCCAGGGTCGTGCCGTCGAACATGGGCCTCCGCTCGCCGGGGAGGAGCTCGGCCCAGGGTGCCAGAGAAGCGAGCGGCTCCGGCCTCGGGGAGTCCGGGACCGACCCCATCGCGGCATCGGCGGTCGGAGGGACCGCCGGGCGAGGGGCCTCATCGTGCGACGCGGGACCTGGCGCCGGGGGCCCGGTCCGGGTGGCCGGGGCTGTACCGGCGCAACCGGCGAACAGAACGGCCGCGGAGATGACGAGCTTCGCCGATCCCATGTGCAATGGCTCCGGCCCCGGGCGCGACGCCCGCCGCGTGTCCCGTCCCAAAGGATACACGGCGGCGCGGGCTGAACAAGATTCTTGGAGTGCCCCCACTGAGAACCACTTCTTGACTCGAAGAGGTCTCGCTCATGGAATGCTCCCATGGCCCCCAGGGCGCAATCTCGACAGTTGCGGGTCCGCGGACGGCCCGCTACATTCTCCGCGCGCGGGGCGTGTCCGGAGGAAGGCGGGAGATCGTGGTGCAGCCTCCGCAAGAGCAGCAGGAGTCCGATCGGCTCGGCGACTACGGGCTCGACTACTTCACGGAGCTGACGGCCCAGTACGTCGAGGACACGGCCGGGGCGAAGCTCATGGACGTCGAGCAACAGAGCGACCGGAACGTGGTGTGGTTCGAGTTCGAGGGCGTCGAGATGAGCGTCTCGGTGTACCCGGGGTCGCCAGCGGTCTGCATCGGTGCCGATACGCGCATACCGTACCACGACTTCCAGGCCAACGTGGCCTGGATCCTGCGGACCTGCGCGGACTACGGCGTCGGCATCGACCTGGACGTGGACTCCGAGACCGGCGAGACATGGATGTTCGTCTTCCTGAGGGTGTTCTGGGCGGGTTACAACTACGAGGTCTTCACGGCGGTCTGCGACGACCTGGTCCAGTGCCGGAAGGCCCTCGAGGCGCGATTGCCCATAGCCGGGGCACCGGCCGAGTGAGGTGAGTGCAGATGATCGTCATGAAGTTCGGCGGGACGTCGCTCGGGGACGCGGAGCGCATCAGGGTGGCCGCTCGCCTCGTGAAGGAGCGGCTCGCGAGCAAACCCTTCGTGGTCGTGAGCGCGCACGGGAGCTCGCCGGGGCCCGACGGCAAGAAGCGCACCAAGGTCACGGACCTCCTGATCCTAGCCGCTAAGAAGGCCCTGGCGGGGGATCCCCTCTCGGGTTTCTCGGAGATCGAGGGCCGCCACTACGAGATACTGGACGACCTGGGCCTCCCCAGGAAGCTCATCGAGGCCCATCTCGCCGAGCTCAACGAACTCCTGCGCGGCATATATCTCGTCAAGGAGCTCACGCCGAGGACCTTGGACTACGTCATGTCCTTCGGCGAGAGGATGTCGTGCAGGGTGTTAGCCGAGGAGCTCGTCCGGCAGGGCGTCAGGGCCGTCGCGATCGACTCCTACGATCTGGGTTTCCTGACGGACTCCAGGTTCGGCGCGGCTCGCCCCCTCCCGGATGCGCCCGCCCGCATAGCGCGGGCCGTCGCCGCGCGGAACGAAGACGTGGTCGTCACCACCGGCTTCATAGGCAAGAACGCCGCGGGCGAGATCACGACCGTCGGCCGGCAGGGGAGCGACTACAGCGCCTCCTATTTCGGCGCGGCGCTCGGCGCGAGCGAAGTCCAGATATGGACCGACGTGGACGGCGTCCTGACGGCAGACCCGTCGGTGGTCCCCGAGGCGAAGCCGATCGACAGGATGACCTTCCGCGAGGCGGCCGAACTCGCCTACTACGGCGCCGAGGTCCTCCACCCCTCGACGATGTTGCCGGCGATGGAGAAGGGCATTCCCGTCAGGGTGCTGAACACGTTCAGGCCGTCGAGCCCCGGCACGCTGATACTGCCCGACATCGCCGGCGAGCCGGCCAGGGTGAAGTCGATCGTCTACAAGGAGGACCTGACGCTGATCAACGTGGTCAGCACCCGGATGCTCGGACAGGCCGGGTTCATGGCGCATCTCTTCGACACCTTCCGCAGGCACGAGGTCGTGATCGACATGATCGCCACGAGCGAGGTCACGGTGAGCCTGACCACTGACACCCCGGCCGGTGTGGAGGCTGCCGTCCAGGAGCTGCGCGACTCCGAGGTGGCCGAGGTCACCGTGGAGCCCGGCAAGGCGATCGTCTGCGTCGTTGGCGGCGGGATGCGACACGTCGTCGGCATGGCGGCGCGGACCTTCCGCGCCGTGGCCGACGCCGGCGTGAACATACAGATGATCTCCCAGGGGGCGAGCGAGATAAACATAGCCTTCTTGATCGACAACGCCGATATCACACGCGCCGTCCGGGCGCTCCACGCCGAGTTCTTCGGAACGTCCGGCCGGTGACGGCGTCCTCGCCCCGCTCGCCAGGGCCCGCGGACGGAGCGGTTTCCCGCGCAGGACCTCCGAGGGGAGGCGGCCTGGCCATGGCGGAGTCGCCCGAGGGCGAGATGCGAGCGCCTCGCGGGTCCGGCCGACGCGGACCGTCCGAGACGCGCGCGCGCTGGCCCCGCCTCCTCGTGAGGGTCGGGGCGGGCCTGCTCGTCCTGGTGGCGGCGCTCGCGCCGTTCCCGACGGGTTCCCAGGACCAGGCGGCCTGGGCGACGGCGGCGGCCGCCGGCCTCGTCGGTTCGGCGCTCTGCCTCCTGGGCGCGTCGCGGCGGCCGAGGAGGATGCGCGCCGCGGGCGCTCATCTCGCGCTCGCGGGACTGCTCACGCTCCTAGTGCTCCAGCTCGCGCCCCTGCCGAGCTGGCTTGTCCGCGCCATCTCCCCATCGAGGGCCGAGCTCGCGCGCAAGGTCTCCGCGGCCCTGGGGCTCGACCCGCCGTCGTGGCTCGCGCTGACCGTCTCGTTCAAGGCCACTCGCGATGCCTTTCTGCTCCTCGCGGCATACGTTCTCTGCTTCCTCGCCGCCGCGCTCGTCTTCCGTCGGCCTGCGGCGATCAGGAGGCTCTACGCGGCGATCGCCATCGGCGGCACCGCCCTCGCGGCGTGGGGACTCGCTCGCCTCGTCGGGCTCGACTCCCTGCTCAATCTGGACTTCGAGCGCGTCGGGACGTTCCGGTTCACCTCGAGCTACACGAGCCCCAATCGCTTCGCATTCCTCATGACGATCTGCCTCTTCGCGGCGGTCGGCTGGCGGATGCTCGCCGGAAGGGCATCGAGGAGGGGCCAGGTCTGCGCGGCGACCGCCTGCGCTGTCGTCCTGGCCCTCGCGCTCGTGCTGACGCTGAGCAGGCTGGGGATAGCGAGCGCGACGGTGGCCGTGCTCGTGCTCGCGTTCGCCTCGGCCAGGGCGGCCGCTCCTGCGTCCGGAGGGCTCCCCGCGCGGGCGGAGCGCGCCTCACCCCGGTTTCTGATCGCCGGCGCGGCGCTCGCGGCGTGCATCCTGGCGGTCTCGCTGGCGAGCTCCGTCGATCCCGTCTGGCAGAGATACTCGCTCCTTTACGAGGAGGAGCTCGGCGGGATGGGGCGGCTCTCGTGCTGGCGGCACGCCCTGGGTATCGTCCGCGATTACCCGCTCTTCGGGAGCGGCGCGGGGTCGTTCGCGGACGTCTTCCCGATGTACCAGGGGCCGGACTTGTTGCCGGGCTTCTGGAAGTACGCGCACAACGACTACCTGAACACGCTGACGGATCTGGGGCCAGCCGGTCTGGCCCTGGTCGCGGTCGCGGCGACCGCGTGGCTCCGTTCCTCGTGGAGGGGGCTCGGGTCGCCGTCGAGCGCCTCGCGCGTCGCCGCCTGGGTGGGGCTCGGGGCGGCGACCGCCGCGATCGTCCACAGCGCGGCCGACTTCGTCCTGAAGCAGCCGGCGAACGCGCTCGTGTTCGCGGCCCTGGCGGGCGCGTCGGTCGGACCGGCCTCGTCCAGGCGGGGCCCCGGCGCTAGGCGCCTGCGCGGCGGCGCACTCGTCGGGCTCTCGTGCGCGGGGCTCGTCCTCGTCCCGGCGCTCGGCGCCCTCGTCGCGAGCGCGGCGAGCGCCGCCGCGGCGCGACTGGCCGAGTCCCAGGAGGTCCGCGTCCGGCTCTACGAGAAGGCCCTGGCGTTCGACCCCTCGGACGCCGAGACGCGGCTCGCGGCGGCCGTCCAGCTCGCCGCGGCCTCCCGGAACGAGGGTCCGGCGGAGGCCCTGGGGCTCCTCCGCGCCTCGCGCCCGGGAGAGCCGGCCGACGCGCGCGCCCTGTACCTCGCGGGCGTCGCGAGGTGGAGTCTCGGCGATCGGGACGGCGCCGATCTCGCTATCGCCACGGCGTGCGAGCTCGCGCCGGCCTATCCCAGCATGAACCTCAGTGCGGGGGCGTACTTCCTCCGCCGCTGGGTCGAGCTCCGCGGGGGCGAACCCGGGCTGCTCGAGCTCGCGGGGGACTGCCTCCGCGCGGGCGCGGTCTCCAGCGGAAGCCAGGCCGCGCTCGCCGACGCATTGGATCTCGCGGAGCGCGTCTGCGGCGGCGGGGAGATCCTGGAGCGCGTGACGCCCCCGGACGCGGGCTCGCGCCTCGTGCTCGCCAGGCACCACGAGAGGGCCGGAAGGCCCCGCGAGGCCGCGAGCACGCTCGAGGGGGCGCTCGCGTCCGCAGCGCCCGCGCTGCGCGTGGAGATCCTGGAGAACCTGGCGAGGCTCTATGACGGTCTCGGCGAGACGGAGAAGGCGGTCGACGCCGCGGTGGCGTTCGTCGCCGCGCTCCCGCCCGAGAGGCGCCCCGCCGCGGCCGCGGCGCTCGTGGCGCGCGCATGCGCGTCGCGCCGCCCGGCCGACGGAGCGATCTTCCTCAGGGCGCTCAGGAGGCGCCTCGGGGCGGAAGCCGCCGTCAGTCTCGCGGAGGGCGAGTTCGCCCGGCTGGGCGGGGAGCTCTTCGCGGCGTACCGCGCATTCGCGGCGTACGCGCAGCTCTCGCCCGCCGACCCCGAGGGCCGGTTGAGGCTCGCCGAGGCCGCGCGCCGGCTCGGCCGGGCGAACGAGGCCGAGCTCCACGCCGCGGCCGCGGTGAGGCTCTCTCCCGCGGACACGCGCGCGAGGCTCCTCCTCGCCGAGCTTCGCGCCGAGGCCGGCGCGAAGGACCTGGCCGTCGAGGACATGCGGCTGGTGCTGGGTTCTCGGCCCGCGGACATCGCGCTCAGGAGACACGCGGGCTCGCTCCTCCGGGAGCTCGGCCGGCTCGACGAGCTCGTCGCCCTCTGGCGGGAGGCAGTTGCGCGCGACGAGTCGAACGCCGCGGCGCACGAGGAGCTGGCCAGGGCGTACGTCGAGCGCGGGGAGTTCGAGCTCGCCGGGGCGCACGCCGCGAGGGCCCTCGCCCTGGACCCGCGCTCGGTCGGGGCGCGCGAGCTCGTCGAGAGGTACGGCCTCGGCGAGCCGTGAGCGCATCTCCTCGCTGCCGGCCGAGAGAGCTTCGCCGGCGTGCGTGCCGAATGCTGCGTCGCCCGTCTGCGGGTATCGGCGTTCATCGTTACGCTGCGATGGCCCTGCCGGCGCGGCTCCTCGGGCTTGACACAAAGCGCGCGCGGGAGAGGATAACCGCGAGGGGGATAGGCCATGCCCGGCCCAGGGAAGAACACTTCGACGAACGAGCTATTGACAGACCCGCT